>MRWG01000005.1_pt1 | contig 1060656 bp, 995 predicted proteins | sample 1013341 | NCBI WGS metagenome assembly MRWG01 (sample SAMN06117577, study PRJNA244670) | biofilm metagenome | biome: Water; feature: Cathode Biofilm; material: Biofilm; isolation source: microbial consortium enriched at the cathode of a solar microbial fuel cell | place: USA: District of...
ATCATCGCCTGATCCTCCCACTTCTGACAGAAACAAGTGAATCAGAGCCTCAATCAGCATTCAACAAGAGTTTTTCAACGGAATAGGCCGAAAACGGACTTCTCTGGTATCCCCATACTCCGCTTTAGGGGTGCCTTGTCATCTGCCCAGCAGGGTCTCATTGAGGCCCTTCTGCAAACGCATCAGGCGGGAATAAAATTCGACCAAGAAGGCGGTGCTGAGGCCGAAGATCAGCAAGCCATTGGCGGCACACAGGCCGGCCAGAAGCCGCCATTCCTGGGGCAAAAGAACATCGCCGAAGCCCAGTGTGGTGAAGCTCACGACCGAGAAATACAGCGCCTCCTCCAGAGTGGAAAAAACATCGTTCCTGAAGAAGGTGCCAGCCCACAGCCAGACATTGATGCTGTGAGCCGCCATGAGCCAGAGTGCCACCCCGGAGAGGGCAATTATCGTTCTGGGCAAATGGGGACGCTTGTTGAACCAGGGCGCCATCCTTTTCAGGGCTACCATGGCCATGGAGATGAATGATGCCTGTACGGCGATGGTGAGCACCATGATCATGCTGCTCAAGATGAGTTGCTTAAGCATTCCTGGTCTCCGGATAAAGGGATGCCAGGAGCGGTCTTTGGGGGAGGTTCCGCTCCTGGCGTGCCGGGCGAGGGGCCGGCATAGGGGGTTACCGGGTGATGGCTGTGGTCAGGCTTTTGTCGAGCTGCTTGGACCAGCGATAGAAGACCTGCTTCACGTCGCTCCACACCTGGACACTGGTGATCTGACGAGGGAAACTGGTTTCATTGTCTTCTTCATCCTTGAAGACGGCCAGCAGTTCGCCAGTGCTGCTGTCACGGAGCTCGCCAACGATTTCCAGTGCACCAGCAGAGCGGGCGAAGGTTTTGTTGCGTGGTGAATAGACAACTTCTTTCGAAAGGTTGAGCGCGAGGCCGACAACGGTAACTTTGAGCATCAGGTTATTTTCGCCAGTTTCGGCGGCCAGGTTGATGAGGTCATTTTCACGGAAACGCTTTTCAATGGCCTGCCGGAAGTAAAGCGCCATCCGGTCTTCGTCACGGTCGTTTACCGGACGCTCACGAAAATCCTGGCTGTAGGAAAACTCCAGGTCCTGCAACACCAGGCCGGAATATTTCGAAAAGTCGGTGCCCTTTTTGACGTACAGCTTGTCGAGGCCCTTTGCTTTCACTTGCTCAAGGCCCAGGTCTTCGGCAACGGGCTTGAGATCCGGGCTGTTATAGAAGCCAGCAAAGGCTGGTGCTGTAGCGCCCATCAGGCACGCCAGTGCAACGGAACCTGCGATCATTGTTTTCTTAAAGGTCGTTTTCATTTGTCTCTCCTCAAGTCAGGACATTTGGTTATGGCGCCGATCCCGGTGCCGCGATTTCTGAGGGAGAAAATGTGTTAGAAAGCAAAGGTTTGCGAGCTCTACTGCACCAAATGCGCTGATCAATACACGGGCGGCACCAGGCGCTGCACGGGCTGCGATTTGTGCATCACGAATGAACGGATTGTTGAACGAACGGTTACTTCAAGCCGAGATATTGTTTCACCAAAGACTGGTTCGGGCGGCTGACAGGAAACTTGATTCCGTTCTTCAGGACGATGAACAGTTTGCCGCCGGTGTCCTTATCCGTCTTGTCGATTCCGGCGCGTGCCACCCAGTGTGATCGGTGGATCTGGATGCCGTCATGGGCTTCAAGCGTTTCCAGCGCATCGGAGAAACGCATCAGGATCAGGTCGTCACCATGCTCTGTATATATACGCAGATAATGCTGTTCTGAGGTGATGGCCCATAGTTCGCCATGCTTTTCTGGTGACAGACGGGCGACAATGCTGGGGATGCGGGGCGCAGGCGCTGGCCCATGCTCCGTTGGCTGGGGAGCTTCACCTTCTGTGCTCGGGCTGGGCGCCGCATCATATTCTTGTGTCGGTATTGGCGCTGGTTGTGGGGCCGTGGCTGCGGCCCGCATCCGCTTTCGTGCCTCCTGGTGCGAATACCATTGATAATTAACAAGCATCCAGATCGGCATGGCGGTAACCATGATCACAGCCATGCGCCGAAAATATTTATCATGGGTGATCGCGAGGATGTCTTCTTTGTTGCTCCCCACATTCAGGTTGGGCAGCATGGTGCCGAAGAACCAGTTGATGATGGGCAGCAGTTCTGTGATGACGGGCACTGCGACGACGCATGCCAGAAGGTAGCGAGGCAGGAAATTCACCTTGTCTCCAAGCGCCTTCGAGAAAAGATGAACGCTGGTGGCGAAGATGGTCCAGTCAATGAAGGTAGTGGCGACCGTGTTTTGGAAAACCGGCATGAAGGCTTCGTTGCCGGACCCGATCATCAGCGAATACTGAATCCCTGACATGACCATGGCAACGGTGCAGGCCATCAGCAGATGGTATGGCCAGAAGGAAAGTGCCTTCAATTCATGCTTCACGAAATGCCCCCTGTGTAGAACCAACCGTGCTCCATGAATGAAGCGCTACAGTCCGTGCAATTGTAATCGAAAAACTTCCTTTCCAGCAATAGCTTCGCTGCATCGATTAACAAAAGCGAGCGGCACATGGCCCAGAACATTCTATATCACCATCCCCTGTCGATGAAGTCGCAGATTGTGCGGCTGGCATTCGCGGAAAGAGGCGTCGACTACACACCAGTCGTTGTCGATACGGGTTTCGTGAAAGAAATCTATCGGCCCTGGTTCGTATCACTCAACGCTTCCATGAGCGTGCCCGTCTTGGTGGCAGATGGCCATGTTCTGGCTGGTGCTAAGGCAGCGCTTTCGCTTTTGGATGCAGGGGATAGTGCCGAATGGCAGGCCGTTTATGACCGGTTCCCTTCCGTTTCCCTGCATTTTGGTCTGATGCCAGCTTTCTGCTTTGACGCGATGGCGTGGGACCTGGATCGCAGGATTGATGACCTCAACAAGCTTGCGAGCAAAAACGCCGCGCACCGTGACATCTATCTGCGGAAAGCAGGGACACTCATGGAGCGTCGCCGCCGTTTGGCAATCAAATGCAATACCGAGGATGATCTCAGAGTCATTGATCGCCTGGTGCATGCGTTTGAAGCCCAACTGTCGAACAGACCTTTCTTTAACGGTAATGCCTGGTCGGTTGGTGACGCAGTTTGGACGGTTTGTCTTATGCGTCTCAACTGGATGGGCCTTGGGGAATTCCTCAATCCAGAGAGGTTCCCGCGGGTTGCCGCCTATTTCGCTGACCAATCTCGCCGCCCGGCTTTTGCGACGGCAGGCCTCAGCGTTGCGAAGCCACGCTTTCTATTGGCTCGTCAGTTTTTCTACAGCGCCCGCGCAGCTCTGCGTGGGCTTGTCCCCACACATGCAGTCCCGGCGCCAGCTAATGGCAACGCATCCGGGCGTACGTAACAGCAGCATTTCAGCAAAGGATCTCAGCATGAAAACCTCAGCAAAAAAAGCATTCACTATCGCAGTTCTCTTCACCGCAGGCGGTTGCCTGAGCGCTTGTGGCGCCGCAGCTATCACCAGTGGCGCCAATCTGGTGCAGGCCAATGTGGAAGGCGAATATATGACCCTTGCAGAGCAAGGTGACGCGTTCGCCCAATATAAGGTTGGCAAGGCCAATTGCTGCATGGGGGTCGGCTTTGATACCCAGAAAGCGACGGAGTGGCTCTGCAAGGCGGCGTGGCAGAATGAGCCAAATGCCCAGTATGAACTGGCACGCATCTATAACGGCGACGTCAGCCGCATGCCAGCGCCAGGCCAGAAACTGATCAAAGCTTTCTCGGCCAAGAAAAGCGAAGCCCACGCCCTTGTATGGGCAACGCTTGCAACTGAGCAGGGTGTAGAGGGTGCCCACAAACTTCAAACCAAGATTGCCAAGCATATCGAGCCAGACCTTCTGGAATCCGTCAATGCGATGCTCAGCGACTGGCAGGGCATGGCTTGCGAATATGACGCCGTGTTCAGCGCGCCAGAGCAGCAATCGTAAATCAGATATTTCAAGCGAGGGAAAGACCATGAAGACGACATTTAATTTCGGCTTTGCCAAGACATCCACAGTGGCGATCGGGCTTTGCCTTGCGCTGGCGGCTTGTGACCAACAAGTCGTGGAACAACCGGACATTACGCGGACGGTCAAGACCATGACGGTCTCGGAACTGGTGAGCGACTTCTCTCGTTCATATGCAGGCACTGTCCAGGCCGTGGATACAGCCGCCCTCAGTTTCCAGCTTTCCGGGAATATCCAGACGTTGGTGGTGAAAGAGGGGCAAACCGTCTCAAAGGGCCAGAGAATTGCCGCTCTTGACCCGACCCCTTACGAGATCGAACTTGAGGCTGCGAAAGCCGATCTTTCACGTGCCGGCGCGGACCTGACCCAACAGCGCTTGAATTATGAGCGCCAAGCGTCTCTTTATGAGAAAGAATGGGTGTCCAAAGCGGCCTTCGATCAGGCGACGGCGGCGCTTAAGTCTGCTGAAAGTGCTGTAGACTACGCCAACAGCCGCGTGGCACAGGCCGAGCGCAATCTGGGCAACACGGTTATCACCGCACCCTTTAACGGTATTGTGGCCGCCAAGCATGCAACCCAGTTTCAGGACGTTCAGGCGGGTCAAGCGGTTGTCGAGCTGAATGCACTTGGCGCACTTGAGGTTAGTGTGGCCGTCCCTGAAAGCGAGATTGGGGACGTCCATATCGGGACGCCGGCGACCATTTCCCTTAACCAGAAGCTGACCGACTTGCAGTCGACTGCCATTGCGCTTCCAGGCCGGGTGACCGAGATCGCAGCCAATGCCGGGGCAGGTAACGCCTATCCGGTGCGTGTGCGGATCCTTGAAGACAACGATGCGGTGCGGCCCGGTATGACCGTACAGGCAGCGCTGACCTTCGCGTCAGGCGAAGCCCGCTCCGGCTATCTTGTGCCGGTAACAGCCATTTCCAAAGGGAAGCCGGGCGAAAGCGTTACGGTTTTTGTTTACGACGCAGACAAAGGCGTTGTGCGCGCTCGCCAACTGCAGGTTGGCGGCGTGGACGGCAACATGGTCATTGTGCGTTCCGGGCTTTCCATTGGCGAGCAGGTTGTCACAGCAGGGGTTAGCTTCCTGCACGACGGTCAGTCTGTTCAACTTTACGTACGCCGTTAAGGGGGGCAGGTATCATGTCATTCATCACACGTTTTGCACTTGAGAACAGCCGCCTTGTGCTGCTCTTTATCCTGGGAACGGTTGTCGCAGGCATCCTGACCTACACCCATTACCCTCGTAAGGAAGACCCCACCGTTGTGGTGCGGGAAGCCATTGTAACCGCCTCTTATCCCGGTATGTCACCGGCGCGGGTAGAGCAGCTTATCACCCAGCCGATTGAGGAGAAGATCCGCGAAATCCCCGAAGTGGATGAGATCAGGTCTGACTCAAAAGCTGGTGTGTCCATCATTCATGTGAAGCTGGCGGACGAATATTTCGAACTGGCCCCAATCTGGCAGCAGCTTCGCAACAAGATGCAGGAAATGCGTTCAAAGCTGCCGGACGGCACCAACGGCCCTGTAGTGAATGACGAAGTGGGCCTGACAGCGGTTGCCACGATCGCCCTTTGGTCGGAAGGCTTTGATCTGGCGGAAATGCGCAATGAAGCCGACTGGGTGCGGGAACAGCTCTACCTGCTGGACGGCGTCAAGAAGGTGGAACTTTACGGCGCACAGGATGAACGGGTTTATCTGGAAGTCTCGAATGCAAAGCTGGCGCAATATGGTATCAGCCCGGCGGTCGTGGTTTCGGCACTCAAAAGCCAGAACATCATTCTGCCAGGTGGCCGGGTGGATGCCGGCGGCCGTATCATCCTGATTGAGCCGTCAGGCAACTTCGAAAATCTCGACCAGATCGGTGATGTCCTGATTGCCACCAATACAGATGCGGGCGTTGTCTCGATTCGTGATCTGGTGACCATCCGCCGTACTTTCGTCGATCCGGTCGAAAAGCCCGCCTACTTTGGCGGCAAGCCAGCTCTGGTGCTTTCAGTGTCGATCAAGGAAGGCGTGAACAGCGTTTCTTTCGGTGCTGACCTGACATCCAAAATGCACGAGCTGCAGCAAAAACTGCCCGTGGGGATGGTGCTTGAGTATGCCACCTACCAGCCTGAGCTGGTTGAAGCTGCAGTGAACGGGGCTGTTTCAAATGTTTATCAAACGCTGGGCATCGTCCTGTTTGTTGTGATGATTTTTCTCGGCGTACGCACCGGCCTGATTGTCGGGTCGATCGTGCCGATGGCCATGCTTTTTGCACTCATCATCATGCGGATGTTGGATGTGGAATTGCAGCGCATCTCGATCGCCGCGATGATTATCGCCCTCGGACTTCTGGTCGACAATGGTATCGTGGTGGCTGAGGATATCCGTAGCCGTATGGAAAAAGGCATTGGCCGCAAACAGGCATGCCTAGACGCCGGCCGTACCCTTGCGATCCCGCTCCTGACGTCGTCGCTTACTACCATCTTTGCTTTCCTGCCGATGCTGATGGCCATTGGCCCGGCCGGTGAATACACCGGTTCCCTGAGCCAGGTGATTATTGTCGTGCTGTTGGGATCATGGTTTCTGGCGATGTTCGTTACCCCAAGCCTGAGCTTCTATTTCGCCAAGGTGAAAGAGAGTGGGGTACAGGCTGAAGCATCCTATGACGGTAAGGCATATGCCCTCTACCGTAACGCCCTTCAGTGGGTGCTGTCCCACCGGGCTGTTGTCGGTCTGGTTATTGTGGCCGCATTCACCGCCAGCGGTGTGCTGTTTGGCGGCGTTGTAAAGGAGTTCTTCCCGGCGTCAGACCGTAACCAGGTGCTGGTGTATCTGGATATGCCAGCAGGCACCAGTGTGCGTGAAACAGAAGTTGCGACCAAGGAACTGTCTGCCTGGCTATCAGACAAGGACGAAAACCCGGAAGTGGCGTCCAACATTGCCTATGTGGGCGATGGCGGGCCACGTTTCTACCTTTCGCTTCCCCCCATGGACCCGGACCCGCATCTGGCGTTCGTCGTAGTGAACACGGAAACGCCAGCACAAGTGCCTGCGCTGATTGAGCGCCTGCGCCAGGAGATCCCGGCCCGCCACCCTGAACTGCGGGCGCGGATCAAGGAGATGTGGCTGGGTAGCACTGAAGCTGGTCTGGTGCAGTTGCGTATTGTTGGTCCTGATGCGGATGAACTGATGCGGGCGGCACGTGGTCTTGAAGCAGCGTTCGCTTCCATCAATGGTGTGATCAATGTCCGCCAGGATTGGGAAAACGAAATCCTGAAGGTTCGCGTGAATGTTGACCAGGCCAAGGCGCGGAATGCGGGTGTAACATCTGAAGAGATCGCCAACTCCCTGTCAGCCTACCTTGACGGGGCAGCCGCTACCGAATTCCGCGATGGTGACGACAGCATCCCTGTTGTACTGCGCGGTATGGCGTCAGAGCGGGATCAACTTGCCGGCCTTCGTGCTGTGACGGTCTATTCTGCCCAAACGGGTGCGAGCGTCCCTCTCAGCCAGATTGCAGACTTTGTCCCTGAATTTCAGGTTAGCCGCATCAAGCGCCTTAATCAGGAACGGGTGGTCACTGTTGAGGGCAAGCACCGGACACTCAAGGCTGGTCAGCTCTTGGAACTGCTGGCACCGGCCATTGAGAGCCTGGATCTGAAAGCAGGACACCGCCTTGAGCTTGGTGGCGAGATTGAAGGCTCCGCAGAAGCGAAAGCCGCCCTGTTTGAGAACATGCCGATTGCGCTTGCGATGATCATTGTTTTGATGGTGTGGCAGTTCAACAGCTTCCGTCGGCCGCTTATCATCATGCTGACAATCCCGCTGTCCTTCATTGGTGCAGTTGCGGGGCTGGTGGTGATGAATGCCGTCTTTGGTTTCATGGCGATCCTGGGGCTCTTTAGTCTTGCAGGGATCATCATCAACAACGGTATCGTACTGATTGACCGGATCGATGCCGAACGCAACGAGAGTGCTGCGGTTGGCGATGCGGTGGTGAAAGCTGCGCTTGCCCGCGCGCGGCCGATCATTATGACGACGCTAACCACAGTGCTGGGTTTGATCCCCCTGATCCTGTTCGGTGGGTCGCTCTGGTTCGGCATGGCGAATGTGATCGCCTTCGGTTTGCTTGTCGGCACAGTCCTGACGCTTTTCATTGTGCCGCTTCTCTACAGCGTCATGTTTCGCGATGCCGCGGCAGAGGAGGCTCGAGCATGAAGCGTTTCTGGTTCATTTGCTTTTCAGGGCTCCTTGCATTCTCTTCGGGAGCGCATGCTGCATCCCCCGAAATCCGGCTTCTGACGGAACAGTTTTCGCCGCTGAACGAAGTTCACAACGGTAAAACCCGAGGTGTTGCGGTCGAGATTCTGAAGGCTGTGTATGCCCACATGGGGCGGCCGGATCCATCAGGCGACATTGTCGCGATGCCGTGGAGCAGGGCCTATGCTGAGGCAACTAGCCAACCCAACGTATTGTTGTTTTCGATCATTCGAACGCCGGAGCGCGAAGGGCTGTTCCACTGGGTTGGACCGATCATGGCGGCCAATGTTGCCTTGGTAGGGAAGGATAGTCTTCCTGCAGATGTGGATTGGGCAAGTTTGCCTAAGGCCTACCGCTACGGCGTATTGCAGGATGACTTCAGTGAACAGCAATTGATCGCAAAGGGCTTGCCGCGCACCAGCATGCTTTTTTGGGCGTCCCCCCAATCAGGGGCTCGCATGCTGATGCGGGGGCGGATTGATGTCTGGGTCTATGAGCGAAGTTCTGCGTTTGCAGCGCTGGCGCAGCTTGGTGAAAACCTGTCCGACTACCAAGTGGTCCATGAGTTCAAATGCGGCGACTATTATTTCGCATTCAGCCGGGGCACCGATGAAGGATTTATGTGGGCTTTCCAGGAGGCTTTTGAGGCGGTGGAGCGATCAGGTGAACGAGTCTCCATCGTCCGGAAACTTGTGAAATCGAAGGCTACTGTTTCCGCGGCCCGTCCGTGATGAACGACACCAGAACAACCAGGAAAGAGACCAGATGAACGCTCAAAGTGATCAGATAAATGTCGTCGGCGTAACCGGTTGTCATGGCCGCCTGATAGTGGCTGACAAGGCCACTTCCAGTGCCTTCAACCTCAGGGATGCCGGCAATCTCGGTATAGATTTTTTCCAGCAGACCCTGATGCGTGGTGATGACGCGAAAATTGAATATGGCGAACAGAAGATAGACGGCGAAGCCAATGAGCTTCTCGGCTTTCTTGAGCGGCCTGTCCACATAGATGATGCCGCCCAGGAGGGCCAGGTGGATGGTGATGAAAAAGCCCCACTGCACGTCGATGCGGCTGGAGATCGACTGGGCAAGGTCCATCAGTTCGTAAAGCGTCATCTGCGATTTCCCTTTTTCATTCCCGGCGCAAAGTCTTGTGCCGGATTTATCCAGAACTCCCCAACCAAGATAGGAAGACAAATGTTCAAGAAACTTTGCCTTGCGCTTGCCGCATGGCTTTCCCTGTCAGCTCATGCTGTTGCGGCGCAGGAAGCGACCCTTCTGGACCGCATGATGAAAGAAGACAGCGCCGCGGTCAATGCCGTGGTCGGTTATCCCGCCGACGTGCGGCAGGCTATTTTTACTGCGGCTACGCGGCCTGACGCTCTTATTCACATCGCGAACTTGCAGGAACGGTCCAAGCGTGAATTTTCGGCCATCCTGAACTGGGTGGAGTTAGACACCCAGAAGAAGCTGTGGGAATTATCCCGGTATCCTGATCTTGTGAACTTTCTGGCGACCGGGAAGGTGGAAAAGGCCGTTCTGGATGCGGAACTGGCTAAATACCCACTTGTTATCCACGCAATGGTTCGAGATCTTTACCTCACGGAACGGGGGCGGATCATGCAGATGGCTGAGCTCAACAAGGCTTCGGCAGAGGCCTTTGCCAGCCTTCTGGTGGGGTATGACGCACCTGTACAGGCAGCCCTCAAGCAGCTGCTGGACCTGCCTGAAGTGCTCGCGATCCTGACAGAGCATGTCGATTTGACAGCTGAAGTTGGGCGCGCGTACGCGAAGAACCCAGAGGCTTTTGTAGCCAAAGCAGATGCATTGAGCCTGAAGCTCGCGCGCGACAGGGCGGAGGCGGAAGCCGAATGGCTCGAAAGCCTGAAATCTGATCCGGTCGCTATGGCGGAGTTCGAGAAGTCAGCCAAAGACTATGAGCATGAGATGGCGCTGAACGATGCGTCTTATGTCTATAAGGCCGATCCGAAAGTGAATGTCACAGTGACATACCATGTCTATCCATATTCCTATTGGTATGGATACCCGACCTGGTACGGCAGCCCATACTGGTATCCTTATCCTCATTGGTATCACGCAGGCTTCTATATCGGGCCAAATGGTGCGGTGATCATTGTTGGTACCCCCAGCTATCATTTCACCTACTGGCATTTCCATGGTCGTCATTATGCCTATCCTCATCTGAGCCACCATTTCGCCCGCCACTACAAGCGACATCCTCATGGGGGCGGCGTTGCTGATGCGGTTCAGGATTGGGCAGATAACAACCGTGATCGCCTGCCGAGGGATTGGTCCAAACGTCAGACCCAGACAGGGGCCGACTTCTTCAAAAACCTGCCTCGTGAGCAAGGGGCAGCGGTGCCACAGCCGATCAAGGAAAAAGACTGGAAGCGCGACTGGAAATTCGAGAAACGCCAGCCGACATCTGCCGAGAGACGGTTCGAAGCTAAAGAAACCCATGCCCGCGCGTGGAAGAAAAGCGATAACCGGAAGCGCGGTGGCGAGAGGAAATCACGCCGCAACTAGATTGCAGAATAAAAGGGCCCGGCCCCGGCAGTTATGCCGAAGGCCGGGCAGTGAGGGACCCCTGGGAAATTGGACTGTGGGGAGACGTGGGGCCTCACTAAGACTATTGGGCTACCGTGATAGTGTTTCTTTGGGTGCCCAAGTCGATGGCTCCGTCATCCGTTCGGATGGTTGCTGTGATCTTGTCGCCAGGCTCCAAATAGCGGCCGCTCGCTTGCTGTTTGGATTTGAAGATCGACCAGCGCTTCCTGTCAGGCAGCAGCTGGAACAGCTTGATCAGGAATGGTTTTGGTAGCTGCATCGCAACACCAGCTGGTGTGCCGGTGGCGAGAAGATCGCCTGCGCCAAAGTCATGGCATGCGGAAAGCTCTGTAAGGGTTTCCGCAGGGCTGAACACCATCTCGCTGCAATAGGCATCCTGCCGCGTGGTGCCGTTTACGCTTAGAACCATGTGGATTTCACCCAAACGGCTAAAGTCTGCTTTTTCAAGAAGCGTCAACCAAGGGGCCGGTCGGGCCGAAGGTGCGGTAACTCTTGCCTTTGTAGAACTGCATCTGTGGAATCTGTACACAACGGGCCGAAACGTCATTGGTGATCACAAGACCGGCGACGAATTGGTCAAGTGTATCTTCGGATACGGTTTTCGGCCCCGTGATGTCGCGCGCGAGCACGAGCCCGAGCTCCAACTCGTAGTCTAGCAAGCTTACATGGTCTGGCCTGATGATGTCCGTATCTGCTGGCGCCAGGCAGGAAGACGCCTTACGGAAAATCATATTGTAGCCCTTCTGGTTGGGGTCGAGTCCGGCCTCCAGCATGTGGCTGACATAATTCGCACCCTGACAGATATATTGCTGGTTCTGTGTGATCGGGCACAGACACTGTGCGTCAGAAAAAGGGATCAGTCCGCCGCCATTTTCCTGGGCAACCTTGAAAGCTCGATCTCGGCCATTGCGAACAAAGTCGCCGGTGGTCGGGTAGTCGCCTGGAACGGGTTGGTACCCTTCGGGGGTCACGACAGCCCACAGCGTGTCTGAAACGGTTTTGATGCGTGCAACATTGATTGCCATGATTTTGTCCTTCTATTCCGCTGCGGCTTTTTTGATGGCCATCAGTTTTTGAAACGTCAGTTCATCGCTGTTGCGGATATTTCTGATAACCTTGACCAGTCGGCAGGGAGACATCCCAGCGTCCAGAAAACTTTTGGGCATGTCCGGGCCCCATTGGTGCTGTGCGTTGCCGCAAAGCCGGTGATGCTCGGTAGGGTGATTGGCGTCAAACATGTCACCGTCGGCATAATGTTCGAACTTGGCGCCGGTATCGTCCTGCCAATAATCGAAAATCTGGCTCCCCAGGATATGGCGGCCGATGCCCCAGGCGTGTCGGTAGCCACCCTGTTTCATAAGAAGATTTCCAGTTGCGACTGAATCCAGGTCCAGACATTCGAAAGCGGCATGGTTGAAACGGTTATCGAAGCTTTGGGCGATCACCAGGGCGTGATGGTCGGCCGGCTTGTCGCCACAGTCGAACCGGTTAAAGGCAACAACCGGGGTGCCGTCAGCCAGTTCCTGGATGTCAGTGGGAATGAGACCGAAATGCCGCCTTATGAAATCCAGATTGGCATGGAAATCCACCACCTCCATTACCGCGTGGCCCAGCCTGAGGACATTGGCGTTCGAGAGGTCCGGCCGTTGTCCTAGGTTCAGGCGGTTGATGGTTCCGCCGCTGTTGACGGGCAATGGGTCCCTGAGGCTGATTTCTGCGTCAGGGCTGCGGCCCGCCACTGCATCCAGCGTGAACCCGCATGGCATTATAAAGCGAACGAGCTCCCCACCACCCGGGCCAATAATGGGGCCGGTCCCGGAATGTGCGGTGGGGAGGTCGCCCAGGGCAATCAGTTCGCTTTTTGTGACGCATAGACCTGCACCCAGAAACGCGTCTTCGCCTTTCTCAATTTCCAGGCAAAACGGGGCCGAGCCAGCGGCACGCAACCACAAATGGGTATCCGTACGTTTGGCGGTGTGCAGGCCAAAAGTATGAAAGAATGCCTCACAGGCTTCCAGGTCCTTGCGCGAGAGGCGCAGGTAGGCGAGCTCTGATGCCTTTGCGACGGGAAGGGATACAGTCATCTTAAAACGCCTTTGCGAAAGGGTTGGGGACGCGCCTGTCTGCTTCTCGGCTGCCGACGTGGGAGATGAATTTGTCTGGCCGCACTGTGATAGTACCATGCTGAAGAACAAGTTTGAGCACCGGGTCATCCGCAGCGCAGCGGATGATGTGGTCTCCGGTTGTCTCTGACGCCACCTTTACGCTGCTGTTGTCATGGGGGTTAAGTTGGCCATATCCCGAACCCAGCAGGGCATCGAAATGGTACTGTTCTCCCGAAAGTGCAGTGCCGCCACCCGCGGGCAATAGCGTTCCCTCAATACCGCGCCGACCGCTGATGCGTGGCTTGGGTTTCATCATCCCTTTTTCAAACAGATTCCGGACTGGTGGAAGCAGATGCACGAGACCGAGCATTGCATCTCTCAGCCCGGCACCAATGCGGCTCAGCGGCATGATAATTCGCCCCATAAAGACAGCGAGATTGGTCATGCGGGTGATGTGGGGTGCGCGTTCGCACTGATAGGTGTCCAGAAGACTTTCTGGCGCCTTTCCCTTGATAACTGCAGCCAACTTCCAACCCAGGTTCGCGGCGTCCCTGAGGCCGCCATTCATGCCCTGGCCTGCAAACGGCGGCATCAGGTGTGCGGCATCGCCTGCGAGGAAGATGTTTCCGCGCCGCCACGTGTCGGCCACACGGGCATGGAAGGTGTAGATAGTCGCCCGTTCAGCGATGCTCTCAGTTTTGGCGCCATGGTCTTGGGCCAATGCCTGGATGGCTTGTGGGCATAGCATGCCTTCATCCGTGTCGGACGATAGCATCAGGAATTCGAACCGCCGCTTGCCGCCGGGCACTGGCAAGCTCACTGCCGGACGTGCCGGATCACAAAAGAAGGTTACTTCTTGCGTGCCGACGGGGTCGGTCTCAAGGTCTACGACCAGCCAGCGCTGTTGGTAGGTCGTGCCCCTAAGGGTGGCGCCAATATGGTCGCGGGTCTGGCTTTGGCCACCATCGCAGCCAACAAGGAACCGGCAGGCAAGCTGCTTTGCTTCGCCGTCCTGCTTGTAGTGGGCCATAACACCCTCTGGCCCTTCTTCAATTTGCGTGACTTCCGCACCGACAATCAGTTCGCCGCCGAAGGTCGCGTAGGCTTTGCGCAGTTGGGCTTCAATGTCCGGCTGGTAAATGGAGTTCACCCCGGGATGCCCGCAGATATTCTCTACATGGTCAACGCGGGCGATGGTTTTGCGTTTTCCGTTCACGAAGCGCACGGGCAGGCCGGGCAGATAGTGGTCTCCCTCTGTCAGGGGAAAACCCATTTCTTCAAACGCCCGCAGGGTTTCTTCGTCCGCCACGATGGCCCGTGGAATGGTGGCAGGCTCCAGGCTTTTCTCAAGGATGGTGACCCTGATATCGCGCCTTGCCAGCTGAATGCCAGTCATCAGGCCTACTGGTCCCGCGCCGATGATAACGACGTTTCGGTGTTGCATAACCATCCCTTTCCCAAACAGACAGCGCCGCCAAACCGGCCGCGGCGTCATCGCTTTCCGACTCCAATTCGCTTGACTCTTAATGCCGTACTATATTCTATGTCAAATTAAATTCGATATTGAATAATATTCAGAAATTGGATTGAAGATGCCAATAATCAAGACTCAGAGCGACCTTGCGGGCTCCCTGAAGGGCCTGCATCTTTTTCATTTTGCGATGTCAAATTGTTCCCAGCGTGTTCGACTGCTGCTCGAGGAGAAGGGGTTGGAATGGAAAAGCCATCATGTGGATTTGTCAAAAAACGAGCATGCGGCACCATGGTACCAAGCCATTAACCCGGCAGGGTTGGTTCCCACATTGGTTCATGACGGCAGGGTGATTGTGGAATCCGTGGATATCATCCTTTATCTGGAAGACTGCTTTCAGGCAAATCCACTTGCCGCATCTGGTGCGGCTGCTGCCGCGAAGGAGCGCGATCTGCTCCGGAAGGCTGATGACATCCAAGGAACGATCAAACTGCTAAGCCACGAATTCTTGTTCAAACCCAAAAGGCAAATGTCTCTGAAGCAAGTTGCCGAGTTTGAAAAACATCACAGGAACAGGGAGTTGGTAGAATTTTCCCGCGCATTTTCCAAAGGATTTGATGCCAACCGGATCGGGGAAAGCGTCAAACATATGCAGAGTGTGTGTGAGGAGTTGGAGCAGTCGCTTGTTTCGTCCGGCGGTCAATGGCTACTCGGAGACATGATCACACAGGCTGACCTCACCTGGATTGTCAATATCCACCGTCTTGACTTGATGCGATGGAATTTTTCTCGGACGCCGATGTTGAGGAAATGGTTGGATGCATTTCGCGATCGGCCGTCTTTCAGGGCAGCGGTCAGGGGCTATGAACCAGTATCTGTACGCCTCCTGATGAAGATGTACGCAATGCTGCGTCAGTGGGGCGGGTCAGGGGTGCAGAGCTATCAGGAGGTGTCGGTATGATTGTCGTTTTGGGTGGAACGGGCTTGATTGGTGGCTATGTGGCGGAAGAGCTGTCGGCGGTCGAAGCAACGTTTCGAATGGTCCTCAGGCAGCCGGAGAAAGCTGCCGGTATTCCTCTTGGCGGTTCCGTTTGCCGAGGGGACCTCGACGACCCAGCCAGCCTTGCAACTGCGTTTGACGGTGGCACGCGCCTGTTTCTTCTATCGCCGCATGGACCTGATATGGCAGCCCAGCAGCTGGCGGCTATTGATGCGGCGAAACAAGCAGGCATTTCACATATCGTGAAAATCTCGGGATCTCCTCAGGCAGTGGGTCCAGATTGCCTGGCATCCACGGGGCGCCAGCATTACGTGGTAGAGCAGGCGCTGAAGGCAAGTGGTATCGGACATACAATTCTCCGCCCCAGCTTCTTCATGCAGAACCTGCTGGGCAAGCCCGCCTCATTCGTGCGGGAAGGTAAGCCTGTGATGCTGCCCTTTGATGCCCAACAAAAATTCACCTTTGTGGACGTGCGGGATATTGCGAAGACTGCGGCAAAAGCACTTGTTGAGCCGCGAGGCTTCAACCAAACCTTGCAGCTTGTAGGAAGCCGGTTGTCATTCTGTGAAGTTGCGATTGTTTTGTCGAAGTTTCTGGGGCACCCGGTGGGCTACCGCAAGATTCCGCAATGGTTGGCGAGTATGGTGCTTCGACTTCAGCGGGAGCCTGTATGGCTGAGACGCCATCAGCTGGAGATGGCGAAAGTTTTCGCCGCGCAGGGTCACATGCCTGCATCACGCGACCTTGCAAGGTTCCTTGGTGACACGCCAATTTCACTAAATAGATTCGTTGCCGACCATCTGGATGCTTTTGTCCAGCCGGAAGCTTAGCCGAGGTCAGGGAGTGGAAGCTCCATAAGCTTATCGATCTGAGGCTCATCAGCGCCAAGTAGGCGAAGTTGGGCGCGGGCAAAAATCTTGTCGGCATCCTCGATCAGACCTGTTTCGCGAGCCGTTGCGATGAAACCTACGAGGCCCCAAATGAGCATCATCTGGGAGCGTGGGTCATCGACATCTGTGTTGAAAGCGCCTTGTTCGACACCGTGCTTGGCGTCCGCGATAGCAATAGGGGCAACATTGGCCTGGATTTCACGCACAAGGATATGAGGGCGCTCCAGCAACCAGTCGAAAGTCTCTTCCCGGAGAAGAAGATGCACCAGCGTTCGGGCACCCATAACGGTGCTGACCGTCGCATCGTCATAATTTGAGGCATGTTCCGCCACAGTTGCCGCATGCGTGGCAAGGCGCTCTGCCGCGACACCCGCAACAATGTCATCCTTTGTAGGGAAGTAGGTATAGAAAGACCCAATTCCAACATCGGCCTCTTCCGTAATGTCATGCACTGACGTGGCATCGATTCCTTTTTGGGAGAACACCTTTTTTGCACCTTCGATCAGCTTGCCGCGCGTACGTTGACGACGACGATCCATCCGATTTGGCTTTGGCGTCTCTTGGTGCTCTTTGGTCATGTTTTGCCCTGTTTTCATCGATTTATCCAGAATCTGCTTACCCTAAATTCAAGCCCATAGCAACGGAAACCGGATACCTTTCGGAAAAGAACAAAAAACAATATTGAATTATATTCGATATTGAAATAACGTCACTTCTAAACCCATAGGGAGGGAAGCATGAAAAAACTGGAACTGGCGCGCTTGGGCGCCTTAAGGCTTGGTGTATCTATTTGTGCAGTGGCATGTGCCGCGGAAAATGCGGCAGTAATTGCGCAAGACGATATTGGTGTGTCGTTGGAGGAGATTGTCGTCACCGCACAGAAGCGGAGCGAAAATTTGCAGGAAGTACCGGCTGTGGTCTCCGCCTTCAGCGGCGACTTTGTTGAAAAGGCCGGCTGGCATGCAGTGGACAAGCTGGAGAATGCGGTACCAAGTGTGGTTTTCGATGGCCCCAGCCGGTCCCGGCCGTGGATTTCCATTCGGGGGATCGGATCCAGCCGCTTTGACCTGGGTTCGGAACAGTCGGTCGGCGTGTTCGTGGACGATGTCTATCAAACCCGGGCAAGCAGTGTGCTTTCTAGCCTTGAGGATGTGGAGCGGATTGAAATCCTGCGAGGTCCGCAGGGCACGCTGTATGGTCGGAACACCATCGGCGGCGCAATCAACATCATCTCCCGCAAGCCAACGAATGAAACCGAAGGGCGTGTCTCTGCAGGTTTTGGTAATGACGGCACATACAGCGTTGGCGGCATGCTCTCTGGCGCGCTCGCAGAAGACAAGCTACTGGCCCGTGTGTCCGCCGCCTATTCAGATTATGAAGGCGGTATGTTTGATACCAATGCGGGGACAGACAACGGCGAAGAAGAGATAGCCCTTAAAGCAACCTTTGTGGTGATCCCGAACGACACACATACGCTGACGCTGAACGCAAGCTATGCACGAGCGGAGTCTGATCTGTTCTTCGCGTCAGCCTATTTTGTTTCCGGCCCCATTCCGTTCGCCAGTCCTTTCACAGCCGCAGCACAGCCAGGCGTGATCGCTGAGGCAAATGCGGATCGCCGGTCGGCGGCGCTGAATGCATCTGAAACCTCAGGCGAATTCCGTGAGAACACAAGCCTCTCTGCAAAACTTGAAGGGGGATACGACAATGTCGACCTGACATGGATCGCCAGTGCTACATGGGATGATACAGGCGCAGGCGGTGACTTCGATGGCCATTCACTGGATGTACTGAGGCAGTATGCCGACCAGAGTTCGTTCCAGCATACCCAGGAGGTGCGTTTGTCTTCTGTGCCGGGTGGCACGCTCACATTTGGGGACAAGCTTGAGTGGCTCCTTGGTGCCTATTATTTCCATGAAGATGGCAGCCGGCGGGACCGCTATTGGGGCGGCAAGGACTCTGTCTTCTCGCTTCTGGACACCATGCTGAACGGAGCAGCCCCCGGCAGTGAACCATTCACCACATATGATGTAGACCTGCAGACTGAAAGCTTCGCTTTCTTTGGCCAAGGCACCTGGGCGCTGACAGAGAAAGTTGGCCTGACGGTTGGGCTCAGATATACCCATGACAAGAAGAGCTTTGTCTATGACGCGTCAGCGAGTGCGCCAAATATTCCGCCCGTCTATGCGCCTTTCACCATTGAAGACGCGCCGGTGTTCAGTTCGGTTGACCCGCGTATCACCCTTGATTACCAGCTGACGGACGACGCCCTTGTGTATGCCACCTACACGCAAGGCTTCAAAAGCGGCGGTGTGCAGTATGCGGTGGGTGACCCGGTTGCAGCGGCCCAGTATTTCGACCCCGAGCATCTTTCGATGGTCGAAGTTGGCTTGAAATCACGCCTTCTGGATAATCGCCTGCAGCTTAATGCGGCCGCATATCACTATGATTTCAAGGATCAACAGCTGCTGTCCCTTGCTGTGATCAATGGCACGCCAACGGCCGTGACCCAAAATGCGGGCCGCAGTAAATATTTCGGTTTCGAATTGGATAGCATCGCTGCCATCACGCCTGACTTTACGCTGACCGCGAACTATGCCTTCACGGACGCAGCTTTTGATGAATTCCTGTCGCCTGTGCTGGGGGACTTGTCTGGCAACCGGGTACCACGTGCGCCCAAGCATGCTTTCACGCTTGGTGCAAACTATCTGATGTCCCTCTCCGATGACGCGACTATCGAGTGGCGTGCCGAATATGCCTGGAAGGATGACTATTTTCTCGAAGTGACCAACCACCCGGTATCGATGCAGGAAGATACGGGCGTCCTGAATGTGTCAGCCACGGTTGCTCTCGTGGATGAGAAGCTCAAGTTGCGCTTCTACTGCGACAACTGCACCAACGAGCTTCTGGCCACTCAGGGTCAGTTGCAGAGGTCAGGTGAAGGGACGCAGGTCAATTTCTCCTATGACCTGCCGCGCCGCTACGGCGTGTCCCTGAGCTACAGCTTCTAAAGGCCCCCGAGATGGTGCAAGCAGGCAAAAAAGTGTCCCGTCGTCGGCTCCTGAAGGGGCTGGCGGTCACGGGGGGCGCGTTAGGGTTTTCGGCGGTGGGAATGAACCTGCTGTCCTCAAATCCGGGCGCCCCCGTGGCGACCCCGCTCCTAGGCCGGAAGGCTCCCGGATATCACCGATACAAGAAGCCCAATATCCTGATGATTGTCACGGACCAGGAGCGGAGCTGGGCGGATATGCACCCGGCGCTGCATTTGCCAGCAAGGGAAGCGTTGCGGGCGCAGTCGGTGCACTTTCCGAACTACCATGTCACCACATCACCTTGTGCGCCTTCGAGATCGGTAATGTACACGGGCCAGCATGTGCCGGTGACGGGCATGATAGACAATCCGGACCTGCCGATCATCGGGCGAAGCCTTGACTCTGGTTTGCCAACCATCGGCAAGGTGCTAAAGCACGCAGGATACCGCACAGCCTACCGAGGCAAATGGCACCTGGGTAAATTCAAGGGTATTCAACGCACGGACAAAGATGTCCTGTCGGCCTACGGTTTCGATGATTATGGGCCAACGGATCAGGCAGTGATCGGTGAAGGTGGCGTGGGTTGGACCGGTTACCTGGATGACCAGCGGATCGCTGAAGGTGCAGGGCGGTGGCTGGTCAATGATGCGCCCGCAGATCAGCCCTGGTTCCTGTCTGTAAATCTCTTCAACCCGCACGACATCATGTTCTTTGATGCCACGGGCAGGCAGGGGGAAACGCGGATAAGCCAGAAGGCACTGGGCCCCTTGAAGGGATTGCCCGATGACCCGCTTTACCAGCATGTTGTCACCGAAAGCTTGCCGTCAAATTTCACGCGACCCGACTTTGAAAAGCTGCCCGAGGTCCACAAAGAATTCTACCGCATCAACCAGGCCATGTTCGGTGACATGCCAGCAAATGACGAGGCTGCGTGGCTGCGCTTCATCAATTTCTACTATAACTGCCTGCGGGACAGTGATCGCCGTTTGGCCACGATACTGGCGGCGCTTGAGGCATCTGGGCAGGCGGATAATACCATCATTCTATTTACATCAGACCATGGCGAGATGGCGGGCGCTCACGGCATGCGCCAGAAGGGTCCTTTCATCTATAGGGAAAACCTGCGCGTGCCGCTTACAATCAAGCACCCGGATGCCGGGAGCGGCGAGACTGGGGCGCTTGCGTCCGCTGTTGACCTCCTGCCGACGCTCGCAGCCATGGCGGGTGTTACCTATGATGCAGCGGCTGGTGTGGACCTGTCCTCTTCGGTCGCGGTACCTTCTGATGCCGGTGCGCGCGAGGCCGTTTTGTTCACATACAGTACGCTCAACAGCATGGATGCTGACTGGAGCGAGGGCGGAATCCGCATGATGGCGGCTGAGGGGCCAGTCAAAAAGGCAGGCACTTTCCTGGGGGGCGATCCATTACCCGACCTGGATAAAAAGAGCTTTTTCCGGGGATCATTCGATGGTCGATACCGGTTTGCGCGCTATTTTTCCCCAAAAGAGCATCATGTCCCCGATGATTGGAGCACCCTGCGCGCGCGCAATCAGTTGGAACTCTATGACACTGTCGCCGACCCGAATGAGCTGAACAACCTCGCGGATGAAGCTGAAGTCAATAAAGACCTGATCCTCAGGATGAACAGTGTCACCAACCAGTTGGTTGAAAGGGAAATAGGTAAGGACGATGGCCGTTATATGCCGGGTCCGGATGCGATCTGGTCGCTGTAAGAGAACCGAGTTTGGAGGAATGCAATGATGAAACTATCGACCATCAAAGACATACAAGCCGTTGAGGCTGTGCCACTTGACCAACAACCCGTTCCTGCCTCCACCTATTCGGTGTTTGAGGCTTCGGCGAAGAAGTTTGCTGCCCAGCCGGCACTTAGTCTGATGACGTCTACTGAAAAAGACGCACCTGTCATTACGCTTGATTACCAAACGCTTTTCGCGCGCATCACGCAGACGGCGAACCTGTTCAACGCCTGCGGCGTGGCGCGCGGTGACGCTGTTTCCTTGCTATTGCCTAATCTGATTGAGACGCACCTTTGCCTGTGGGGCGCGGAAGCAGTGGGCATTGCCAACCCGGTCAACCCGCTTCTGGAGCCCGCGGCGATCATCGATATCCTCAAGGAATCCGGCTCCAAAGTCTTGGTGACCACAGGGCCAGCCCTGAATGCTGATCTCTGGCGCAAGGCGATGGCGGTGGCTGCCTGTGTGCCGTGCCTGACCACAGTAGTCGCAGTGGGCGGTGGGGCACAAAGCGCTGACCTGCCAGGCAGGCTAAGGCTGCTTGAGTTCAGCAAGAGCATGGCACAGCACCGGGCCGATAGTCTTGATTGTGCTCTTGAAATTAGGCCGGATGATACGGTTGCCTATTTTCACACCGGCGGCACTACGGGTACGCCCAAGCTTGCTCAGCACAGCCAGCGAAACGAGTGTTTCGAGGCTTGGTACATCGCCAACTCCCAGGGGCTTGCGCCAGGCGATGTGTGCCTTTGTGGGTTGCCCCTGTTTCATGTGAATGCTGTTCTGGTGTCAGGCCTTGGGCCCTTTGTCGCAGGCGCGCATGTGGTGCTTCTGACGCCGCTCGGGTTTCGGGACAGTGGTGTTATCCAGAACTTTTGGCGGATCGTGGCAGATTTTGACGCCAATTTCTTCTCGGCAGTGCCCACGGTTTATGGCGCACTTCTATCGGTGCCCCAAGAAGAGCATGACATCAGCTCACTTCGCTTTGGCATCTGCGGTGCGGCACCCATGCCGCGGGAGCTGATCCAGAAGGTGGAGAACACAATGGGTCTGAAGCTTCTGGAGGGCTATGGTCTGACGGAAGGAACGTGCGTCAGTAGCTGCAACCCGATTGAGGGTGAGAGGAAGGCTGGCTCCATCGGTCTGCGTATTCCCTATCAGGAGATGCGGGCCGCTAAACTGGACAGTGATGGCCGGATCGCGCGCTTCTGCGGCGAAGATGAGGTCGGGGTGATCGTGATCAAGGGGCCGAATGTCTTCAAGGGATACAAGCAGGCTGAAAAGAATGCAGGTGTTCTGCTTGATGGCGGCTGGCTCAATACAGGTGACCTTGGCCGCGTTGACGGCGAAGGCTATGTCTGGCTAACGGGGCGCGCGAAAGACCTGATCATCCGCGGAGGCCATAACATTGACCCCGGTATGATAGAAGGGGCGCTTTCCAAACACCCAGCAGTGCAGATGGTGGCTGCCGTTGGCCAGCCAGACGCCTATGCGGGGGAGCTGCCTGTCGCTTATGTCCAGCTGGTTCCAGGCTTTACAGTTGACGCGGATGAGCTCATGGAATTTGCCCGCGTTGCAATCCCCGAACGGGCGGCGGTGCCGGTTCGTATCGAAGTGGTTGACGCATTGCCCCTAACCGCCGTTGGCAAAACGTTCAAGCCAGCACTTCGGCGACAGGCTATCGCCTATGCGCTGGAGAAAGCGGTGCAGGAGGCGGGCGAGAGGGTCAGCCTTCATATAGAAGATGACGACAAGGAAGGCACTGTGGTTCGTTTGGCTTCGGATGACGCCAGCCCGATTGTGCGTGATGTGCTGGGCCGGTTCCCCTTCAAGCTGGTGATGCTGGACAACCGCACCAAAATTCCCGCTGAATAGCTTCTCCTTTGGGTTCGCTGTCACCGAAAGACTATTTCCGCAAATCAAGATGGCTGCGTGCCCCCGCAACCATCGATGGCAGCACGTCTGCCGAAGCACCAAGAGCGGTCCCACCAGGGCCGCTCTTTTCTTTTTGTCGGCTACGGGAGTTGCCCACTCCCGCAACCAACGTAGGCAGCACCCGTTCATCAATATGATGAGCGGGTGTTTTCTTATCTGCAGCCAGCTTCAAAATACCCGCCAAATCACCCTCAAGCCAAAGCTGAGGACCGGTTTCTGGAGGGCCGTCTGGGTCATCGCCAGCAGGCATCACCGTGATCTGGCCAACAAGGGCGCGAATGTCGTCAGAGGCCTCAAGGCGGGTACGTTCGTCAGTCAGCATCGCATATAGTTTGCTCACCCGTTTGCGGTATTCCTCCGCCATGGCCGGGTGCAGCAAGATGGGCGGCTCTTCCGCTGTTTCGAGCTCACGGGTGAGATTGGCTTTGCGATCTTCGAGGGAACGCATGCGAACCTTCATAGAGGGCTCATAAAGGCCCTCCTGGATGGCGTCGATCATCTGCTCGATCTGGCGAGTAACCTTCTGGAGCTCGGCGCGCTTACCAGCGATCTCGGCAGTTGCTTCCATACGTAGGCGGTTGACCTCTTGCCTATATGCCTCGCAGAAGTCTTCAAACAGGTCGGGCAGCATGAGCTGGCTCTTGAGGGCATCGAGTACCCGGCGTTCAAGGTCTTCACGGGACACCGTCATATGATTGGAGCAGGTACCCTTGTTCTTGACGCTGGCGCATCCATACATCTGGCGGTAGGCGATGGTGAAACCGCCGCCGCACTGGCCGCACCTGATCATCCCCGAGAACAGGTATTTAGGGCGCTTCATGGCGGTAAGCTTGTTCCTGGGTGTTTTGGCCAGATAGCGGGTGCGGACCTTGTTCTGCCGCTCCTTAACCTTCTGCCAGAGAGCATCTTCGATTATGCGCAGTTCGGGCACTTCCTGGGCGATCCAGTCTTCTTCCGGGTTCATACGCGATACCCGTTTGCCGGTATCAGGGTCCTTGATATAGCGCAGGCGGTTCCAGACCAGTCGGCCGATATAAAGCTCGTTGTTGAGAATGCCGGTGCCACGCGAGAGATTGCCGTTGATGGTTGACGGCCCCCAGCCTTTGCCACGCGGGCAAGGAACATTCTTCGCATTCAGCTCCATGGCGATGGTGCGCGGCGACTTGCCGTCGGCATAGTCGGTGAAGATGCGTTTGACAATAGCTGCCTCGACAGGGTCGATCTCGCGCTCCCCGCGGACCGGTTCACCTGCGGGGTCCAACTTGCGGACGACGCGGTACCCATAGGAGTTGCCGCCGCCCGATTTGCCAGCTTCGATCCGACCTCGTAGGCCTCGTCGGGTTTTGTCGGCTAGGTCCTTCAGGTACAGCGCGCCCATGGTACCCTTGAGGCCGATATGCAGTTCGTTGATATCGCCTTCCGACAGGGTGACCATGCATACGCCCGCAAAGCTGAGGCGCTTGTAGACGCCGGCAATGTCTTCCTGGTCGCGGGAGATGCGGTCTAGGGATTCCGCGAGTACAATGTCGAACCGGCCGGCGAGGGCATCCCGCATGAGAGCCTGGATGCCGGGGCGCATCAGGCTCGCGCCCGAGACAGAACGGTCGCTGTAGCTGTCTGTCACATGCCAGCCTTCGCGCTCCGCTCGCTCGCGGCATAGCCTGAGCTGGTCTTCGATCGATGCATCGCGCTGGTGGTCGCTGGAATATCGGGCGTAAAAGGCTACAGACGGCATTGTTCGCTTCTCCTGTCGGGGCCAACGTCAAGTTTGGCGCCTTGCGGCTCTATGTACAAGGGGCCTTACTCCCAGTTAGTGTATAGAACTCTTCTTTTGGCTGTATATTGTGGCGTCCAGATAAGGCAGATATGTGGCACGGGGGATCCACTGGCGAAGAAGCTATTTTGATGCTGGTGGGCAGTTCCTTACAGATGTGCTATTGTGGTTAGCCGTCCACACATTGCCAATGCCGGTCTGCGCATGATCATGCCTCATGTTTACTGCGCCAGATGAACGCTGCGGGCGAAAAAGATGCCAACAATCCCTATGCCCGGAAATCGCTGGGACAGGACCGTATGCATGGCACGGTAATGCGCGCCTGTAGTCAGCTCATCGTGAAGCACTGCAGGGCGTATGGGGGCAGGCTCGATGAGCGTTTCGTCAATCCGGTAAATGCCCAGAAACTCGCTACAACTTAGCCGGTTGCCTCGGGACCGGCTGGAATTTTTGGTGGAGATGGACTGGACTGGTTTGCGGGTAGGGTCCGCAAGTTCAGCTGCTATAAAGTTCCGGGATCCTGATCTGGCTGCCGCTTTTCATGGGCTTTGACCGTCTCTCGGGCGAGCTGGCGCCCGAGTGCCCGCGCGATGTTTCTGAATGCGGGCAGGGGCGACGCTGCGGCAGGCACAGGCGGATCGGTCGGATTGGGGCGCTTGCATGTCATTCTGCCAGTGTGTGTGATCGTGGCGAAAAGGCAACTGCCGCTGCGCCAGCCCTGTCCAACTACGGCGGCCTTCCTGGTACCTGTTCCTGCTGGTCGCGAGATGGGTCTATTTTGAGCCCTCATGACGGGCGTCCGTGATATGTGACCCCGCGTACTTAGCCGGTCCACTGGGAATATGATAGGGAAACGCCGGTTGGCGATAACAGGTCAAGGTAGGCATCCACGAGTACCTAGGGCAATTCTCTCTGGGCCAGCTACGCCATGGGCCGGTGGACACATTCCCGAGATAAAGTCTAGCCAGATTAATGCCATCTGGCACGGGGGGGTTCCCTTACCGTTCGCAGACATACTCCAGCTCAAACCGCTGCATCACCGACTGAAATTCCCGATACATTTTCCGCTCGCAATAGTTTTTAGCCAGACTGATGATGACAGGTAGGCTTTCTTCCAACGGGGGTATTTCGAGCTCGGCCTCCAAAGCCAGATAGTCTTCGATTGCCTGTGCCTCCTCGGCTTTTCGGCCGGAAAGGCCATAAAGCGAAAAAAGCTGCTTGAGATAGTCGAGCCGGCGGAAGCGGTCGTCTTCGCTGTCCCCGAGCAGGGCGATATTTTCCTTCACGACAAGTGTGGCCGGCCCATAGTTTTTATCGGCGACCAGCAGCTTGTAATAGAGGAGCCGGCTTACCTCGGAAATATAATGCTCCGGGCCGAGATGCATCTTTGAGAGCTCATAGGCCTTGCTAACCCGCGCGCGTACCTCCTGCAAGCGACCGGCTTTGTCATAATACCGGTTGAGCGTCTTTAGGCGATTGAGGTAGCCGGTATCGGTTTCCCCATAGAGAGCTGCAGCGCCTTCGAGCATGCGCTCGCCGTAGCGGATGGCCTTGGTCCAGTTGTGCTGCAGTGCCGCCTTTTGAGCGGAATGCGGAAAAATTGACAAACACCCGATTTTGCCCGGCGGACCGTCTCACAGTCGCCCCCGACGCCTCAAGTGTTTTGATGAAAGCGTCAGGCTTGTCTACATCGAACACACCGGAAAACAGCGGTTCGGAGCCTCCGACACCTTCTACAACGATCTGCACCGTGTTGTAGCGGTTGAACTCGCGCACGATTTCACTGACCGGCGTATCTTCAAAGACGATCTTGCGCTGCCGCCAATAGGTGATCTTGTCAAGATCGGCAACCTCATGTGTGATAACCGCACCAGTTGCTGCCACGGAAGCTTCCTGTCCTTGCGTCAGGGTGGCAAGGACTTCCGGTGCCGCCGAAGCCCCTGCCTGCCGTTTGCTTGTGCCAACTGTACTGCTGTTGTCTGCGGCGTCACGCCAGCTGATAGCTACAGTCCCTTCAAGCACCGCCACTTCCGTCTCATCCCCTTTCCGATAGACATTGAAACTGGTGCCGAGCGCCTGGGCGACTGTGGAATCCACATGGACCCTGAAAGGTCGTTCTTGATTGTGCGCAACATCGAAAAGCGCCTCACCCCTCAGCAGATAGATGTCGCGCTCGCCCTCGGTATAGCTGACCCGTACCTCTGACTGGGTATTGAGATGGACGACCGAGCCGTCTGCAAGCGACAGGCTGCGCTGTTCGCCGACACCGGTAGCGTAAAGCTGGGTTGCCGGGCTGAAGGGATTGTTGAAGATGACAAGGGCCGCTGCGATGAGAAGCAGGCTGGCGGCCATGGCGGCCAGTCCGTGCGGCGCCCTGAGGAACAGGGCCATGCCGTACGCGCGGGTGGCGGGACGGTGGATATGCGCTGCAGGGCCCGGTGATGTGCTGGCCGACGACCGGCCAGAAGATGCCTGGCCAGTTGCTGCCCGGCCAGTAGATACCCGTGTGCCGAAATGCACGATATTGCGGTCCAAGTCTGCCAAGAGTGCCTCTACATCGGTTTCCCGGTCTGGATCGATACCGGCGGCATCGGTCAGTATCGCCTGAGCGAGCAAAAGCTCTTTTACATGCTCCGGCGACTTGCGCAGCCAGTGCGCCAGGTCCTCGCGCTCGGTCTGTGACAGGGCGTCATCTTCGAGGCAGGTTGCCCAATAGGCGGCCGTCTCGATCACGCTCATATCTTTTTGCATTGGACTGGTCATGCTTGTTCCTCACCTCTCAGGCGGCAATAAGCCACCGTACGGCTAACATAGGCTCTCGATGTATGTACCGAAATATCGAGTTTAGCGGCAATCTCTTCATGGCTCAGGCCGTCCCGCTTCTTGAGCAGGAAAACCGCCTGTTGGATCGGCGGCAGTTCTTTCAAAATAGTTTCCAGCTTTCTGAGGCTGTCCCGGTGTTCCACGTCACTCTCAAGCGATCGCTTATCTTCGTCGCCGCCCGTCTCCTGGGCATAGTCATAATCCACAAAATCTGGCTGTTGACGACGTTTCAGGTAAAAATCATGCACAACATTTGACGCGATACGGAACAGATAGTCCTGCGGCCGTTTGATCAGTTCGGGCAAATCGACCCGCAAGAGTCTGAGATAGGCTTCTTGGGCGATGTCTTCCACATCTTCCGGGCTGCCGAGTTTCGAGCGCAGGTATCGGTGCAGGTGAGGCCTATAGTCGAGGATCACCTGGTGAAATCGTGTCAATTCCTGCGGTCGTTTACCTGAGCTCATCTCCGTCGCTTCCAAGCCTCCTTACAGCCGTCTGGTGATAAAGACTGCTTCCGGGTGCTTTTGTGTATCGGCTTTTGCTGCGTGATGGTCCTGAAACCCGAGGGCGAAAGCACATACACATTTTCAAGCATTCGCTGTCTTTATATCAAAGTCAAGCAGCCAGGGTCCGTGCCTGAAGAGGGTAGGGCCATCGAAGGGCTTTTAGTTCAATGGGTTAATTCATGAGCTAAGCCTTATAAGGGGAAGTTGGCCATGCTTTGACATGGCATCATGCAAATGATTTAATGATACATGTAAAGTATCAAATAATCTTTATAAGATATTTTTAATATCGATATTTCTCCCATACAGTGGCGTCTTTGGACGTTGTTCGGTTCAGGCGCGGTGCGACGGCACTTTGATGCGATTACCGCATGGCGGGTGTCGTTGCAGTGCTTGTTGCCCCTGGTGGCGAAAGGAGGTTTTGCGTGTGCGCATACATGTCGTTTATATAGGTCTGTTCGTTTGGTGCTTCGCGAGTGTGCTTGCCCAAGCGCAGGATCGGGATCAGGACGTGGTTCTTGAGACAGCCCGAGGCACCTTGATTGGGGCGCGGATTGTCTCGGATGGCAGCCCGCTTTCCCTGTTTCGTGGCATACCCTATGCGGTGCCGCCAGTTGGCGAGCGGCGCTGGAAGCCGGCGGAGCTTTTGCATGCGTCGTGGGAGGGGGAGCGCGAGGCAACGTCTTTCGCGCCGGCCTGTATGCAGCCGCAAACCGTCAAGGACAAGGCGCACTATGCCTATCGTCCGGCGCCGCAGATGAGCGAGGATTGCCTCTATCTCAATATCTGGACCCCGGCGAAGCTTCCAGAGGGCCCGCCTGACCGGCGGGACGAGGTGGCTGGCGAGCACTCTGAGAAACTGTCAGGAAAGCGGCCAGAAAGACTGACGGAAAAACCGGCGGAAAAACTACCGGTCATGGTTTGGATTCATGGCGGCAGTCTTGTGGACGGGGCCGCTTCCTGGTCAATCTATGACGGAGCAGGGCTGGCGCGCAAAGGCGTGGTCTTTGTCAGCATCAGTTATCGTCTCAATGTGTTTGGTTATTTCTCGCATCCGGCGCTCACGGCAGAGTCCGGGCACAAGGCGTCGGGCAATTATGGCGTCAATGATCAGATCACCGCTCTCAAATGGGTGCGCGACAATATCTCCGTCTTCGGCGGGGATCCTGACAATGTTACCATATTTGGCGAGTCCGCCGGCGCCTACAGTGTTCTGCAACTGTTGGTCTCCCCCCTGTCGGAAGGCCTGTTTCATCGGGCGATTGCTCAAAGCCCCTATCTGAAGCCGCTGCCGGCGCTTGACCGGCCACAGTATGGTCTGCCGGCTGCCGAGGCGTCGGGAGAGACGTTCGCTGCCGCCTTGGGGGCAAAAACGCTTGCCGAGCTTCGTGCCCTGCCAGCTGCGGATATCCTGAATGCCGTGAACCGGGTTGACGATCCCTATGCCATGATCCCCAATCCGGTGGTGGACGGATGGGTTTTCCCCGCACAGCTTTTCGAGCTGTTTGAGGCGGGCGCACAGCATGACGTTCCTGTGCTGGCGGGCTATACCGGCAACGAAGGCTTCCAGATGAGCCTGCGGCCGGACTGGCAACAGGCCCGTCCCGAAACAGCCCGTGAGTATGAGGCCATGGTACGGGCGCGCTACGGCGACTTGTCTGATAGCTATCTCGCCCTTTATCCGCCAAGCGATCGCGAGAATGGGTTGTTGGCGCCTTATCGGGACGGCTTCTTCGGCTGGGCGGCCCAAAAGATCGTCCGCGAAAGTCGCCGCGTGCCCTCTGATGCCTATCTCTATTATTTTGACCAGGCTTTTGGCTGGGCCCGGAATGGTGGATACGGCGCATTTCACGGGATCGATTTGCCCTACACGTTCAATGCTGTCGGCCAGAATGCCAAATATTCCGCCAACTGGCCGGACCTTGAGCCAACCGCCGCTGACTATCGCGTCGCCGATATCATCTCGGACTACTGGGTGGCGTTCGCCAGTGGTGGCGCGCCGCGCGCCAAAGACCGGCCTGAATGGCCCGCTTATCAGGCGGGGGACCGCGCCTATATGGCCTTCCGGGATGGCAGGGCCTATGCCGCGCGTGATCTGCTGCCGGGATCCTTTGAGCTGCACGAGCAGATTATCAGGAAGCGCAGAGAGGCTGGCAACATGCCCTGGAGTCTCGTGAATATCGGGCTGCTTGCGCCCGTGAGGAGCAAGCCATGAAGATTTTTGCCGCTGCCATCTGGGGGGAATGCCACCAGTTCAATCGCATCCTTGCCACAACAGGGACTGTTCACGTCCTTCGCGGCGCAGCGATCAGGACGCATCATGACGGTGCGGCCAGCATGTGGGGGGCGTTTTTTGCCGCCGAAAAGCAGTATGGATTTGAGGCCGTCTACCCCCTGGAGGCCTTCTGCGGCGCCAACACCGGCCCCGTGGAGAGAGGTTGTTTCGACGGGCTTTTGGCAGAGCTTCTGACGGCACTTGAGGCGAGCTTGCCGGTTGACGGTGTCTTCCTGCCGTTGCACGGCGCGCTGCTCGCCGAGCATATTGCCGACACAGAAGGCTATCTGACCGAAAGGGTTCGCGCGCTCGTCGGGCCCGATGTCCCGATCGCCGTCGGGCTCGACCTGCACGCCAATGTCACCCGCAAAATGTGCGACAATGCCAATATCCTCACGGCCTTCCGGACAACGCCTCACATCGATCAATATGAGACCGGGGCGCGGGCCATGGACTTGCTGCTGCGCAGCATCAAGGGCGAGATCAGCCCTCAAATCGCGCTCGTGCGGCTACCGATGTTGGACGCGCTCGACCGGGGACGGACCGTGGACCCGGACGGGCCCTTGCCGCAAGTGTTGCGACAGGCCGAACGGGTCGAAAAAGAGGATCGCAGGATCCTCTGTATTTCTGCCCATGCCGGCTATCCTTGGGCCGATTTTGCCGAAGCCGGGCCGAGTGTGGCTGTCACCCACGACACGCATGAACATGAGGCTTACCGTGTAGCGACAAAGCTCATCGGCGAAATATGGCGCACCAAGGATACCCGGTCAGTGACCTTGCTGGATATTGAGGACGTGATCGAAACGGCCCGCGCCCATATTGCCGAGAGGCCTCTCCTTGTCAGCGACTATACGGATAATCCGGGCGGCGGCGGTTATGGCGACGGCACCAGACTGCTCGCCGCAATGCTACAGGCAGACCTGCAGGACGCCGTGTTTTTTGCGATTGCCGACCCGGACGCTGTAGCGGCAGGTCAGAAGGCCGACATCGGTGCAACGCTCTCGCTGGAGCTCGGCGGAAAAATCGACCCAAGGTTTTCCGGGGAGCCGGTTGCGGTGACAGGTGTCGTCCGGGCGCTCTCGGACGGTCGCTACCAGCGCAAGGGGCCTTTCGCGCAGGGCACGACCGGCGAGATGGGCCCCAGCATGCGGATCGAGGTCGGCGGGATCGATGTCATCGTCACCACACGTCCGACCATGGCAGATGACCGGGAGCAGTTGCGGAGCCTCGGAATCAATGCAGAGGAGAAACGGGTCATCGCGCTCAAGGGCATGAACCATTTCCGAGCCGACTATGAACCCGTCAGTTCAGGCATTGTCTTTGCCGATGCCAAGGGCATCTGCAGCCACGATTATCGCGCCTTTCCGTACAAACATCTTCCGCGTCCGATCTGGCCGCTGGACGACATGCCGTTTTAGGCCCCAGGGGATCAGTTATGAGCACGAGCAAAATGCAAGGACCATCTGATGAACGCGACGCCGGCTATCCGCCGCCGCTGAAGGCCTGGACAGCTGTTGCCATCCTCTCGCTCACCTATATGTTCTCCTTCATGGACCGCCAGATCCTGGTCCTTTTGATCGAACCGATCAAGGCCGATCTCGAGATCACCGACACCGAGGTCAGCCTGCTGACCGGTTTCTCCTTCGCGGTGGTCTATACGCTGATGGGCGTGCCCATGGGGCGTGTGGCCGACTTGTGGGTGCGCAAATATGTGATTATTTTTGGTGTGGCCGTGTGGGGCCTGCTGACCGCAGCTTGCGGTCTGGCGCGCAGTTTCCCTCAGCTCTTTCTGGCCCGTATGGGCGTGGGTTTTGGCGAAGCGGCGCTCACGCCGGTGGCCTATGCCATCGTCGCCGATCTCTTTCCCCCGCACCGCCTCGCGAGGGCGATGAGTGTGTTCGCGCTCGGCGGTATGGCCGTGGGTGCCGGCATGTCGCTCATCTTTGGCGGGCTGGTGATCGGGTTCGTGACCGAGGTGGGCACGCTCACCTTGCCCATCATTGGCGACATCCGTACCTGGCAAGCGGTGTTGATCATTGTCGGGGGGCTGACCCTTGTCATGCTGGTGCCGCTCTCCCTGATGCCCGAGCCGCCGCGCCATAATGCTGACCCCAAAAAGACGGGGAGCAAGGCCGCCGGACAGTCAGCCAAAAAGATGAGCGGAAAAGCGGGCGGGCAGCCCGGCGGGGAGGATATGTCATTCCGCTCGGTGCTCAAATTCATCGGTAGGCACAAATCCTTCTATGGCCCCTTCATCATCGGTATGAGCGTCATCAATCTCTACAGCTATGGTGCCGGGGCCTGGGCGCCGTCCTACTTCATTCGGGTCCATGGCTGGGATGCCGCCTCGACCGGCGTGACGCTCGGCTTCCTCTATATCGGTCCTGCCGTGCTCGGCGGCCTCTGCAGCGGCTGGCTGTCGGATTATATTTTTCAAAAGGGATACAAGCCGGCGCCGCTCCTTCTGAAGACGGTCGCGGTGGCCTCGCTCGTTGTGCTTGTGCCGCTTTTCATCATGGTGCCCCTGATGCCGCTCAAGCTCGTGCTCCTGGTCACCGTCAATTTTGCGATTGCCGTTTCAACAGTGCTGTCTCCGACGATCATCCAGTTCGCAACACCCAATCGCATGCGGGCCCAGGTCTCGGCCATCTATCTTTTGGTGGTCAACCTGATCGGCCTCGGGTTCGGTCCGACCGCTGTCGCGCTCATCACCGACTATGTGTTTGGCGACACCATGGCAGTGGGCTGGTCCATCATGGCAACGGCAATCGTCGCATGCGGCCTCGGTGCTCTGCTTCTCTACCGGGCGCTCGTCCCTTTCTCGGTCCAGCTTGAGGCCGTCATTGGCGACAAGCAAGGGCCAGCGGGGCCGAACCCTCAGGATAGTGAGGTGGAGGTACTGTCCGATGTCCCGGGTAATGCCCTTTCCCATATCCAGCCTGTTGGTCCAGCCAATGGTCCGTCTGGTCATGCGTCTGGTGATGGGCCCGACTCTTCAGTGCAGGCGCGGCTGCCTGGTGCGTCGCCGCATCTCCCTTCTTCAAAACTCTAGTCATTTCCATTCAAGAAAGTTCTGTTATGTCCCGTAAAATCATCCTCACCTGTGCCATCACCGGAAACGGCGAATATAATCTCGGGCACCCAAGTTTCCCGGTCACGCCTCAGGAAATCGCTGATTCCGCGCTCGAGGCCGAAGAGGCCGGTGCGTCCTGCGTGCACCTCCATGTCCGCGATGTTGAGACCAGGCTCGGCAGCCGCAACCCCGAGCTCTTCCTCGATATGGCGACCCGGGTGCGTGACGGCGGCGTCCGGGCGGTCATCAATATCACCTGCGGTGGAGGCGGCCGCTTCTATCCCGACCCGAACGACGAGTCCCGAGCGGGGCCCGGGTCCGATGTCGCGTCCGCCGAGGAACGGGTCCGACATATCGAGCTCACCATGCCGGAGGTCTGCTCGATCGACGTTACGACCCAGAACCAGGTCGACGGTGCTCACCCTTATGTCTATCTCAACACCGAATATACCCTGCGCAAGATGGCAAAGCGCTTCCAGGAGCTGGGCGTCAAGCCGGAGATCGAGGTTTTTGCCCCAGGCGACGTCATGCTCGCGAAAAAGATGATCGAGGAGGGGCTCTTCGACGCCCCGCCCATGTTCCAGATCGTTATGGGCACGCGCTGGGGCCTGCCGGCGACCCCGGAAACCATGATCTATATGCGCGACCTGCTGCCTGCGGGGGCACCGTGGGCCGCTTTTGGCATTGCCCGCATGCAGATGCCCATGGTGGCGCAGGCGGCACTGCTGGGGGGTAATGTCCGGGTTGGCCTCGAGGACAATCTTTATCTGAGCCGCGGCGTCTTCGCTACCAACGGCCAACTGGTCGAGCGCGCCCGCACCATCATCGAGCATCTGGGCTTTGAGGTCGCAACACCCGACGAGGCGCGCGCCATGCTCGGGCTCGGCAAACGTCAATAGCCAACCCATCGGAGATAGTCTCATGCGCACCCATATCGTTTCCATTCTGTCCATCTTGATCGCGACCGGCGCGCTCCAGTGCGGCTTTGCGGGCAGGGCCCAAGCCGAAGAGGCTAAGGCCTCGTCGGCCACAGTTGATCCAAGCGGCACCATCCATACGCCGAACGGCATCCTGCCGCTTTCGCCCTTCATCAGCGATGAGGCGAAGGCGGCGGTCAACGCCTGGCTCCAGGGCCAGATCAAAGCCGGTGGCGCGGAGATGGCCGGCAGCTTCACCCGGTGCGGTGTCGAGCCGAATATCTGGGACGCGGACGTGCTACTCGCCGTGCGCGACTGTTACCTGAAGCAGAAGAATCTTCCCGCCAAGCTGGCGGAGCTTCGGGACATCTATGACGTGGATATCGAAACCCGGGCCATTGGTGGGGTGGAGACCGACATCGTAACCCCAGCCAAGGGCGTGGAGGAGAAGAACAAGCACCGGGCCCTGATCCAGATCCACGGCAGCGCGCTCTATCTTGACCATCCCGACCTGCGCAAGATCGCCTCGATCCCGATGGCCGCACTCGGCGGAATCAAGGTTTACGGCGTCGATTATCGCATGGCACCCGAAGGCAGGCACCCCGACGCCCTTGTTGACGTTGCTTCGGTATATAAGGAACTGCTCCAGGAGTATCCGGCCGAGAATATCGGCATCTTCGGTTGCTCCGCCGGCGCGCAGATCACGACCTGGTCCATGGCCTGGTTCCTGCAGGAAGGTTTGCCGGTGCCGGGCGCCATCTCGATCAATGGCGAAAGTGGGGTGTATCCCTGGAAGACCGGTGATAACGCCTATTATAACGGCGCCTTTATGGGGCGGCCGCTGACAGGGGTGCCCACACGGCCCACCGACCGCACCCGCGATCACTACTATGTGCAGGCCATGCCCGACGATGATCCGATCATGAATGTCGATTCAGACCTTGAACGCCTGGCGCAGTTCCCGCCCGCGCTCGTGATCAATTCGACAAGGGATAGCACCATGAGCTCGGCCATCTATCTGCACCGGCAGTTGCGGCGGGCCGGTGTCGATGCCGAGTTGCAGATATGGGAAGGCATGCCGCACTGTTTTTATGCGAGCATGCTCGATCTCCCGGAAACCAGGGAGGTCTACCGCGAGATGGAAGCTTTCTTCGACAAGCACCTGGGGATGGACCCTCGGGGCGAGTGAATTTGGGGGCGATCTCGTCGCCGAAGCGGCTGTTCTGGCCATCTGCTTATGCCGCTCACGTCCAAAGCCTGGCGTCTTTCATAAGTAAAGGCCTGCACTCTTATGTGCAGGCCTTTACTTGTTATACTGTTGGCCAGTCTGGCTATAGAACAGGCCGGGCTATAGAAACGGATCGCGTAGTGAAAGCAGATCACATTGTAAAAAAAAGTACACATAGTTCCATGCCCCCAGTCTTTACCCCTAGCCGCGTGACCGTGGCTGGGAGGAACGTCCCGATGAAAATCGGTATAAAGACATAGGGAATAGGAAAATGAACTTCAAACTGTCAGCCAGTGTTATCGCGATCTCTGTCGCCCTTGCCTCGGTGCCGTTGGCGCGGCCCAGGGTGGGGCCCCAAGCACCTTTGATATCGAGATCAGCGAGCAGCGTCTCGATCGTGCCTTGAGCAAGCTCGCTCAGCAGGCAGGCTTCCAGCTTCTCATCCAGTCAGAGGATGTGCGCGGAGTTACGGCGGGCCTCAGCGCTGGGCGCTACACCTCATCGGAGGCTCTTACGCAGTTGCTGGCCGGCACGAACCTAACCTTCCGGTCGGTCCAAGGTGGCGCCATCGCCATCGTGCCGCTTGGTGCGGGCGGTGTCCGCTCGATCTCCTATGCGGAAGGGTACGACTATGCCCAGGGCGTGGCAGCCTCGCAGGATGACGAGCGGGTGGATGAGGTCAGGAGCGGGGACATCTTCCTTGAGGAGATTGTTGTCACGGCGACCAAGCGGGCGACGAGTCTTCAGGATACGCCGATGTCTATTGCTGCTATTGGGGCCGAGGAGATTGAGCGGCGGGGTCTTGTTGGTATGGGGGACTATTTGAATTCGGTTCCGGGAGTAAGTGTGTTGGACGGCGCCGCAGGTAGGACGTCGCTCGTTATCCGTGGCGCGTCCTCGAATCCTCAGAACGAAGGGGAGAGCAATGGTAGTGTTGTTGGTGTCTATTTTGGTGAGACTCCCATCACTGGGCTTGCTTCGTATTATAGTAATCCTGACGTGAAACTGGTGGACATGGAGAGAGTTGAGGTGCTGAGGGGCCCCCAAGGAACCCTCTACGGTTCCAGTAACCTTGGAGGCACCATAAGGAATATTCCGGCTGCGCCGAATTTACACGCCTTTGAAGGTCGGATAGAGGCCGGTTATTCACATACCGGCGGCTATGGTGATGGAAATTCCGAATTGCAGGGTGTTGTCAATATTCCTTTGATCGAAGATCGACTTGCTCTTCGGGTAGTGGGGTTTCGATTTGAAAACAGTGGTTACTATAGGAACTTGGGCATAAGTGATCCAAGTATTGCAGCAGGTGTTGCTCAGTGGGGCGCAGTTGCAGCAACAGCACGTGGTGATGTGGGTAATGATAAATATTTGGGCGGGCGGATAAGTTTACGGTGGGAGCCGAATGAGAAACTGCGGTTCAATTTGATGTATATGTACCAGGATATCGATCAAGATGGCTGGGCAGTCGCTGATCTTGACCTCGGGGAGCAAAGCTATTTACAGCGTGGGTACAAAATGCGTCTCACTGAAGATGGTGAGTCTGAGTTCAACGAAAGTTTTGGGTCGGAAATAGAAATTACCAACGCAACGGTCGAATATACGTTGGGCTCCATGAGTCTTCTCTCTTCAACATCATGGGTAAACGAGCAGAGTTATATCCATCGCGAAGTTGGTCCAATCTTTTTTGGGTTTATCCCTGCTGGGACTCCTCTTGAATTTGACAACAGCGCCTTTATTGAGGAGGCGCGCCTGACATCACAGTTTAGCGGCCCTTTTCAATTCGTACTCGGGATGTATTACGAGGATATTGAGAATGCAGGCACTTCTCAAAGGGGCTTTTTCGGTGGTGCTTTAGAGGCTAATCCGTTCCCTGAGGTACTTCTTTATGACTTGTCTTCCTCGTCCAAGACTAAACAAAAGGCCCTGTTTGGCGAGGTTTCTTACGATATTCTTGAACAGTTGAAACTAACCGCTGGAGTACGGGTATTTGACTATGATCGAGAAATTTCAGGAATTACCCGGCCAAGTGCTTTCTTGCCAGCTGGTAGCACCCATATCGAAGGGGGGGCTTCCGACAGCAACTACAAGGTAAGTTTAGACTATACGCCAAACCGTGATTCCTTGTTTTATGTTACATGGAGCCAAGGCTTTAGGCTGGGTAGGCCGGTGCCGGCAAATCCTCAGCCGCTGTGTGACCAGGATTCTGATGGCATTTTCGATAATACTGAAGGTGTGTCCACTGCAGACCGGGTCCTCGACTCGGACTTTGTTGACAATTATGAATTGGGTGGGAAGTTTAGTCTTTTCGACAATCGCCTGCGGTTGAATGCAGGGGTTTATCAAGTAAATTGGGACAAAATCCCTATTTCCATGGTGGCGGTGCCAGGCTGTACAGTAACGGTTAACGCAGGAAAGGCTAGGTCTCGTGGTGTCGAATTTGAGGGGACCTGGTCTATCGCTCGCGATCTCATGCTCAATTTTGGTGCATCGTTGGTCAAAGCAGTGCTTACAGAAGATGCAGGGTTGCTTGGTAACTCTGGAGACCGTCTGCCTGGCGCCCCGAGATATAATGTCAATGTCGGCCTGCAGTATGAATTTGATGTAGCGGGGTATGGCTCGTTTTTGCGCAGTGATTATTACTATGTCGGCGGGTTTTACCATAATATCGCTCAGACAGGACCTGAGCTTGGTAAGTATGGTAAATTGAACGTCAGAGTTGGCGTTGATATTGATGATCACACCCGCATTGAGTTATTCGCCAACAATTTGATGGATGAAGCAGGCCCTGCGTGGATTGATGGCGACGGATTTGTCAATCCACGCGCATATCTTCTCCGTCCACGTACCATCGGAATGAATATCAGTGTGGACTTTTAATTCACTGATCAAAGCAGTTTTACCGAGTGCTAGCTGGTGCCCGGTGAAACTGCAGGCGCTCTCATAGTCTCTCCCTAGGTGTCGAGCAAAATGAGTGGCGAACTCAGATACAAATAAAGGAACTTTGCGCAATGAAGACGATCCTATTCAGTTTTGTTCTGCTCGTAGGAATTCCTGCCGCGGCTTGTTCAGCGGAGAAGAATGGTGGCTCCATTCAATCAGGTCAGCTTGGTACGATAATTGGGGCGATCAACGAGCCAACAGGCGTCACTCTTGAGCCATTACGTCGCATGCGCGGCGAGAAGTTTGAGTGGGATCATGAAATCCAAGTAGCACTGCCTCCTTCGTACTTCAAAACCGAAAAGCCTTATCCAGTGCTTTGGGTTGTAGACGGGTTGTACTCTTTTGATCGAGCTACGCGGATTGTATATAGTGAAGTAAAGAAACATTTGCCGGAAATGATAGTCGTCGGTATTGGCGTTCCATTTTCCGAGGTAGCAGCTAACACCCAGCGGCGTCCATATGAGTTTTCTTCGTCGTCGGAGGCTGTTGGATTTGAGGGATTGGGAGGTTACATTCTTGAAGAGAAGTTATCAGAAGCCAGACAGCGAATTCAGGGTAGTGGCCGGCCAGTTTGGTCAAGGACTGGTGGGGCGGCAGACTTCTTAAATTTTATTATTGACGAAGTGCGGCCCGTTTTAGCGAAAGAGTATCGGATGTCCGATGACAATACGTTGTATGGTCATTCAGGCGGTGGCTATTTTTGTACCTATGCGTTGTTCGCCCGGACGGAATCTTTTTCCAAATATGTCTGCGGTAGTCCCAACTTGTTTGGAAGTAACTTCGATCTGTTCAAGATGGAGGAGCAATATGCAAACGAGCACCGAGATATGAAAGCGTCGGTCTTTTTCGGTGTAGGGGAAAGTGAGATTCTCGAAGATACATTTAATGGTGTCATCCCTGCGTGGGCGATCGTAAGCTCCACAGCTCGTATGGGGGAGATACTCTATCTTAGAAAATATCCGTCGTTGGATATCAATGTGCGAGTTTTCCCAAGTGAGGATCACATATCGGTCATACCACTGAATTTGGCTTGGGGGCTCCGAACGTTGTGGGCGAACGATGCTCGGAACGTTGAGCAATAAAATGCGGCTGATGATTTGGATTTATTGCCGCTCCCAGGAGGGCGTGCCCATTGAAGTAATTTCAGTTGGGTTCATACGTTCCAGAGATATGGGGGCAGCTTGGTTTGAAATATGATGCCCGACATCTCAATATGGGTTTCGCTCTCCTCCTCTTGCTGCACGGATGCACCTTTGTTGAGGCGACGACGTCGCCTATATGGTCGATTATCTGACCTACCTGGAAGATTGGGTCGAGCCGCAAGCTCTGGCACCTGAAGAATTAGCGTTTACGCACCCGTTTTCTCCTACCCGCTCCGCGCCAGATATGGCGGACAATTTCGTATCCCAGGATTGATTTAGGTGGTTGTGGAACCTTCCTATGCTTCAGGGAGGCCACAGTGTCTGATCGTCCATCTGGTCCATAAAGTTCCTTAGCGCCGGGTTTGCATTGTCTTTTCTCCAGACCATGGCGCGTTCCAGCATCATTCCCTTTTCCTCGATGGCGAGGAGCGTCACGTCGGAAGCGCGGGGGATGGACCCTTTAGTCGCAAACATCACGCCGTAACCTTTGCGCACCATCTCAAGCGCGATTGCCGTGCTGGCCGGCTGGAGGTGTGACGCTACTTTCACACCGGCCGCGCTGAATATTTCGGCGAGTTTCCGGTCGAAGGCGGAGGGAATGTCGTTGATCGAGTAGAGGTGCCGCTCCTCGGCGGTGTCCTTGAGCCTGACACTGTCCTTTGTGGCCAGGCGGTGGTCCTTGGGGACCGCGAGCATGATCGGTGTGGGCGGCAGGGCCCGCACCTCGCACTCGGCCAGGAGGGCCGGTGTTGGACTCGTGGTGAAGATGCAGTCGAACTCGCCGTCGACCAACCTGCTCGCGAGCGCGAGCGACCGCTCCTGGTAAAATCGCAGGATCATCTCCGGGTAGGCCTGGCTGAACCCATGCAGCATATCCGGCAAGGCGCCATAGTTATAATCGTCGGTATGACCGACCGTCAGCACGCCAGTCTCGCCTGTGCTCGCTCGCCGCGCCACCTGTTTCGCCAGATCAACATCCTTCAGGATGCGCAGCGCACTGTCGTAGAGCGATTTTCCCGCCGGGGTGAGCGTCACCGCCCGTTTGCGACCGCGCTCGAACAGCGGTTCGCCAATCTCCTCTTCAAGCAGTTTGATGGCCTGGCTCAGGGGCGGCTGGGTAATGTGCAGTATCTCGGCCGCTTTGCGAAAATGCAGCTCATGCGCCAGGGTGACAAAATACCGTAACTGTCTGAATTCCATGTTTTCTCTCGGATCTGATGCTTTGTGTTGCGTCGCCTTGGCGTGAGGATTTTGATTGTTTTTAGGGATTATACGATCTGAATTTAATATTGGAATAAATTAAAAATTCAAGACAAGTTGCATTTCAAGGACGGGGCAGGGTCGTCGGTCTTGTATTTCTGGCCATGTATTTGAGGCAACTGGTTTTCAGTATGGATAGTCGAAAGCTCAGAATAGGCGTGATCGGGCTCGGAGGTGTCTCACGCGCACACTTGCAAGCGGTCGAAGACCATGACGTCGCGACCGTCATCTCCGTATGCGATGTCGATGACGCAAGAGTTCGGGAGGCTGCCGCACGCTTTGGGGCCGCCGCCTTCAGTAACTACCGCGACCTTCTCTATGGAGGCGATATCGACCTGGCGCTCGTGCTGACACCGGCCTCTACCCACCGGGAAATTGTTGAGGCCGGTGCCGAAGCAGGCGTGCATATCCTCTGCGAGAAGCCGATGGCGGTGTCGCTCGAGGACGCCAGATCAATGGTGGCGGCCTGTGCTTCGGCTGGCGTGAAGCTATTCTACGGTTCCTGCTACCGCTATCTGCCGGCGATGCGCGCGGCGAGATCGCTCATTGCGTCGGGCACCATCGGTCGGGTGCAGCTCCTCACCGAGCAATTGGTCGGCGGGAACGGCTATGACCGCTACCGTGAGCTTACGTCGATCCATTATCCGCTCGGCGGCCCGGGTGGCCCGGGGATGGGGCTCGTCGATCACGGCATCCATCTTATCGATACCTTCCCGTGGCTTATCGGCTCAGACATCGAAGCTGCCTGGGGTCGAGGATTGCGCTCCGGCAGTGCCGCCGACACCGAATATCTCATGATGCGTTTCAGGAGCGGTGCCATTGGTAGCCTGCTCTATAATGCAGCGACCTTCTCGACCCAGCTTCCCACTGAGGGTGTCTTCAGTGGTGGCCAAGGCTGGCAGGCCGACAGCAGTATCACTGCGCCCGGCCGCTGGGATGCCCATCCGGGCTCTATATCCGTCTACGGCACGGACGGCGCGCTACGGATTTTTCACTACGCCAATGCGCTGTACCTCGCGGACGCCGACGGTGTCCGGAAGGTCGACTGTGCGGGCCGTCCGGCCTTCGGGCATTTCGCGACCCAGCTTGAGGCCTGCGCAAAGTCCATTTTTGAGGATAGCGCCCCCGACGTGGATGGTGACGATGGCCTGCGAGCCCTTGAGGTGCTTCTGCGAGCTTACGGGCCGGACACAGAGGGGCGATCGGAGGGGCGATCATGGTAAAGCTGGAGCGTGTGCGTGAAGGCGCTGCGGGCCGGGTGCCTGATATAGACCTGCGGCTGCGTGATGTCGCCCTGCGGGCGCCTGAACGCGTGGCACTCGCGTGCGGGGTAGAGACCCTGTCCTGGGGTGCGTTCAACACGTACGTCAGCCGGATCGCCAACGCTTTGATCGCAGTCGGTGTCGGACCGGGGGACAAGGTCGCGCTTCTGGGCCGCAACAGTATTCCTTATGTGCTTGCCATGTTTGGTGCCCTGCGGGCAGGCGCCTGTTTTGTCCCGCTCTCCACCTTGACGTCCGGAGAGGCGCTCACCGGCATGATCCGCGACAGCGGCGCCCGGTGCCTTTTTCTGTCCGGGGAATTCAGGGAGATACTGCGTCCCGAGCTCGACAGCCTCCGGCCTCTTATGGAGCAAGGCGTGATTGACCTCGAAGGGACGGCCGGTAGTGGTATGAGCCTTGAGGACTTCATCCGCGATGCACCTGTGGGGCGGTCTGTGGTGGATCATGTGCCCGAGCAGGGCTTCAATCTGATCTACTCTTCCGGGACCACAGGCGTGCCCAAGGGCATTCTGCAGTCCCGGGCTTATCGCGCGCTTGAGGCGCAGCATATGATCGAAGGTTTCGGTCTTGATGGCGAGGCCCATACCATTGTAGCGACGCCGCTTTATTCCAACACCACCTTGTTTCTTTTTCTCGCGGTGATGGCAGCAGGTGGTTCGGCCACTTTGATGCCCAAGTTCAGCGTGGGTGAGTTTCTGCGCCTGTGCGGCCAGACCCGTCCGACCCATCAAGTGCTGGTGCCCGTGCAATATGAGCGCCTTCTGGCCTCAGAAGACTTTGGCCGCGCCGATCTGAGCTCGTTCCGGGAGAAATTCTGCACCAGCGCGCCTCTCAGAACATCCGTGAAGCGCGAAATCCTAGACCGCTGGCCCGCGGGCGGGCTCACCGAGTTCTACGGCATGACCGAGGGCGGCGTGAGCTGCATGCTGCGCGCCCACGAGCGGCCCGACAAGCTGAACACGGTTGGCCAACCCTCTCATGGCTGCGAACTGCGCATCCTCGACGATGAGGGCGAAGAGCTCGGCACAGGCATGCCCGGCGAGATTGTCGCCCGGTCAGACAAGATGATGAGCGGCTATCATAATCGCCCGGACGCCACCCGTGAGGCGAGCTGGTTTGACGCAGACGGTGTGCGCTTTCAGCGCAGCGGCGATATCGGTTGGCTCGACGAGGAAGGTTTTCTCCATCTGCTTGACCGCAAGAAGGACGTGATCATCTCCGGCGGCTTCAACATCTATGCCGTCGATCTCGAGGCGGTCCTGCTCTCCTGCCCGGGCGTAGCCGACGCGGCGGTTGTCGCCGCTCCGAGCGAACGCTGGGGCGAGACGCCGGTCGCCTTTGTGGTCCTGGAGGAAGAAAGTTCCCTTGACCCCGAGACGGTGCGGCAGGCCGCCAATGCCGGGCTCGGCAAGGCGCAGCAAATCGGGGAGGTGAGGCTTATCGACGCGCTGCCCCGCAGCCCGATCGGCAAGATATTGAAACGGGAGCTCAAAGCCCGGCTCCAGTGAGCGGAAACCGGCGCCAGGTGCTTCCCTGAGAATTGTGAAAACAGTGAGCATTGTGAAAACAGACGATGAATATTGGATTGATCTATGACTATCGGACTTGATGGACGCGTCGCCATTATCACCGGCGCCGGCAACGGGCTCGGGCGATCCCACGCTCTGGGATTGGCCGAGCGCGGCGTAAAACTAATTGTAAACGACCTCGGGGGCACGCTTGATGGCGGGGGCGCCTCTGCGAGTGCCGCGGAAAATGTTGCTGCGGAAATCCGCAGCAGGGGCGGTGAAGCTCTGGCGAGCGGCGCCAATGTGAGCCGTCTCGATGAGGTCGAGGCCATGGTCGGTGAGGCTCTCAGCACCTTTGGCCGGGTCGATATCCTTGTCAACAATGCCGGCATCCTGCGCGACAAAACCTTCGCCAAGATGAGCATGGAGGATTTCCGGGCAGTGGTCGACGTTCATCTCATGGGGTCCGCCAATTGCGCCAAAGCGGTCTGGGATATCATGCGCGATCAGCGCTATGGCCGCATCGTCATGACCTCTTCCTCAAGCGGCATTTACGGTAACTTTGGCCAGTCAAACTATGGCGCAGCCAAGATGGGTTGCGTGGGGCTGATGAATGTCCTCCATCTCGAGGGGCGTAAATATAATATCAGGGTGAACACCCTGTCGCCTACAGCGGCCACCCGAATGACAGAAGGCCTCATCCCGCGCCGTGTGCTCGATCTCATGACCGTGGAAAGTGTCACAGCGGGCATGCTGGCGCTGGTCGCTGAGGAGGCACCCTCACGCCTGATCCTCTGCGCCGGGGCTGGCGGCTATGCAGCGACACGCATCCATGAGACGGAGGGCATCTATCTTGATCCCGGGCAGCAGCGACCGGAAGCGATCTTGAGCCAGCTGCGGGATATTGTCGACCCGTCGGGCCAGCGCATCCTCACCGAGGCCTTCGAGCAGACCGACAAATTTGTCGCGAAGGCAGCACAGGCGGCCGGCATCGATCTCGAGAAAGCCGAGGAGCCCGAGCATGCGTGAAGCGGTTATTGTGTCAACAGCCCGCACGCCCATCGGTCGGGCCTATCGCGGCGCCTTCAACGTGACACCGGCGCCGACCCTTGCCGGGCATGCCATTGCCCACGCCGTCCGGCGCGCGAAAGTCGACCCGGATCAAATCGGTGACGTAGTGATCGGATCCGCCCTGCAGCAGGGCACGGGCTTTATGAATGTGGCCCGCCAGAGCGTCATCCGGGCCGGCCTGCCGGTGAGCGTCGCCGCCCAGTCGGTCGACCGCCAGTGTGCCTCGGGCCTCATGGCGATCTCGATTGCCGCCAAAGGCATCATCGTCGACGGCATGACGATCGCGGTCGGTGGCGGTGTGGACTCGATTTCCACCAACCAGGTCGACAAGGCTTTCTCTGTCCCGGATCCCTGGATCGAGGCCCACAAGCCGTCGCTCTATATGTCGATGCTGGAGACCGCCGAAATCGTATCCGAGCGCTACAATATCGCCCGCGAGGTCCAGGACGCTTATGCCCTGCAGTCGCAAAAGCGTACGGCCGCAGCACAAGAGGCCGGCAGGTTCGATGATGAGATCGTCCCTCTGGCGGCGGTGATGAAGGTTATGGACAAGGATACAGGCGAGATTTCCGACAAACATGTCGAGCTCGCCCGCGATGAGGGCAACCGGCCTGGAACCACCATCGAGGCCCTGCAGGACCTGCAGCCGGTATTCTCTGGCGGTCAGGTCGTCGCCAAGGGCCAATATGTGACGGCAGGTAATGCGAGCCAGCTTTCCGACGGCGCTTCGGCTGCCGTCCTGATGGAGGCTCGGGCGGCCGAGCGCTTCGGGCTCGACCCTATCGGCATCTACCGGGGTGTCGCTGTCGCGGGCCTCGAGCCTGATGAGATGGGCATCGGACCGGTCCTTGCGGTACCCGGTCTCCTGAAGGCCCACAGCCTGAAGATAGAGGATATCGGCCTCTGGGAACTCAATGAGGCCTTTGCCTGTCAGGTCGTCTATTGCCGGGACCGGCTCGGCATACCGGATGAGCGTCTGAATGTGAATGGCGGCGCAATATCAATTGGCCACCCTTATGGCATGTCCGGCGCGCGCATGGTCGGTCATGCCCTCCTTGAGGGCAAGCGCAGGGGCGTACGCTATGTGGTGATCACCATGTGCGTTGGCGGCGGCATGGGCGCCGCCGGGCTGTTCGAAGTATGTTGAAAGGTGATGACGGGTGGCGCGCCTGCAAGCTGGTCGCTCATACCGGTGATCTGCCGCTCGGTGGCACAGGATCATACCGGTTCTGGCACCAGCTTGTTCCGCACGGCCGCTCGGTCTCCGCAGGCTCGAGACAGCCTGCGTTTCCGACTGAGGGGAGGATATGTCCTCCCCTCTCTTTTAAGGGGCCGGGCCGGGCGTGACATCACGGAGGGCGTCCTGCAGGCCCGGGATTTGATGGGGCGCGGATGTTTTTGGGGCGAGGGGAGGAACCAGCATGAGCATGAAGATTGATGATCCGTCGGAGCAGGACCTTATACCGCGAGCGAGTGACCTGTCAGCGGTGGACGACCTTGCGGATGATCAACAGGCCATCCATGACACGCCGGTGGTGGTTCGGGCGGATATCACCGACACCCTAGCCTGTATGAGCCCGCCAGGCGACCGCACGTTCGGCAGAGCGTTGATGCCGGTCATCTGCAGCGCAGCCTGTAGAGACGGTGTTTGGTCGGATTTAGAGGTCAAGTTCGATCACGAGCTGACGGTCTCGGCGGGCTCTGTGGCGGTGCAATATGCCCAAAGTGTCTTTGAAGGCATGAAAGCCTATAAGGTTCGCCAGGACCGCCCGCAACTGTTCCGGCCTTTCGACCATGCCATTCGGTTTCAGAAGTCGGCCGAGCGTCTGTGCATGCCGCCGGTGCCCGAAAAACTGTTCCTGCGTGCCGTCAGCCTTATGGCCAGGCTTTATGAGCAGCATATTCCTTCGGACCGGGGCAGCGCGCTCTACCTGCGACCCACGCTCTTTGGCACCGATTATTCCCTCGAGATCGTACCGTCCGCCAATTATATCTTTACCGTGCACGCCGCACCGACGGTGCCTTTTTCCCAAGAGCCGAAATCGGTCCTGATCGAGCGAAGGGCCACAAGGTCGGCCCTTGGTGGTACCGGCGGGGTAAAAGCCGCGGGCAATTATGCCGGCGGTTTTGCCTCGCTTGGGCGTGCGCATGCCCACGGTTGCGCCACCAGTCTCTGGCTCGATCCCAAGGAAGGTCGGTTTGTAGAAGAATTGTCTCTGATGAATTTTTTCGCGGTCAGGGACGGGAAACTCATCACACCCGAGCCCAGGGACAGTTTCCTGACCGGTATCACCCGCAAGTCTCTCATAAGTCTCGCGCGCCAGAATGGCCTCGAGGTGGTCGAGGAGAGCATCGATATCGACCTCCTGATTGCAGGAATCGAAGGCGGGCAGGTGAGTGAGGCCTTCTCAAGCGGTACCGCTGCGGTCGTGTCGCCCATCCGTTCGCTCAAGGAGGCGGATGGGCGGGAATATATAATGCCCCAGGCGACCGGCCCCATTACTTGTTCCTTGCGCCAGTCACTGCTGGATATTCAGGAAGGTCGCACCGGCAATAGTTGCGGCTGGATGTGGGACATATAGCCGTGAATCTTCTTGCACAAATAGATGGCTGTCAGGACCTAGTGAGCTTTGGGCTTCACAAGGTTCATAGCCAACCAGTTTCCCTTCGCCCGTTGCAGCATGGCCTGTGCGCCATCCCCAATTCCCGCTGCAAACCTCTCCCAGGGTCAGGCGAAGACGGGACCGGACAGGACACCCCCAATCCCTCAAACGCCCTCCTGTCCGGTCCCACGCCAATACCTGTCGGTAATCACCTGTCGGCGGCATGCCGGGATCGCACCCTCCTCACCCACGGCGTCCCGGCCATCCTGGCCCCCGCCGCCGGCAGCGAGACCGGGCGGGCAGCCCCGACCATACCCGCCCGGTCTCCTTCCAGAAAAGTCTCCCCGCTGGCCGAGGAGTGGTTGCGGCGAGTGGTAAATGGTCATGTCAAATTCGGAGATATATGAGTGAAAAAAGTTTTTGAAAGCGCGGAAGTTGCGCTTGAGGGTCTGTTGTTTGGCGGCATGACCATGATGGCAGGCGGCTTTGGCCTTTGCGGTATTCCGGAAAATCTTATTGCCGCGGTTCACAAGGCAGGCACCAAGGGCCTGACAGTGATCTCGAACAATTGCGGTGTGGACGGCTTTGGCCTCGGTATCCTGCTGGATGCCAAGCAGATCAGGAAGATGATTTCGTCTTACGTGGGCGAAAACAAGGAGTTCGAGCGCCAGTATCTGACCGGTGAGCTTGAGCTGGAGTTCAATCCGCAGGGCACGCTCGCGGAGCGCATCCGCGCTGGCGGCGCTGGTATTCCGGGGTTTTATACCAAAACCGGGGTTGGCACCCTGATCGCCGAGGGCAAGGAACACAAGGTTTTTGACGGCCAGACCTATATCATGGAAACCGGTCTGGTGGCCGATGTGTCCATCGTCAAGGCCTGGAAAGGCGACACCGAAGGCAACCTAGTGTTCCGCAAAACAGCGCGCAACTTCAACCCGATGATGGCTACGGCTGGCAAGGTCACAGTGGCTGAAGTGGAAGAGCTTGTGGCGCCGGGCGAGATTGATTCCGATCACATCCACACGCCGGGCATCTTTGTGCAACGCATTGTCAAGGGCACCTTCGAGAAACGCATCGAGCAGCGCACCGTTCGCAGTCGGGGAGACGCATAATGGCTTGGGACAGGAACCAGATGGCGGCACGGGCCGCGCGTGAACTTGAAGACGGCTTTTATGTCAATCTGGGTATCGGTATTCCGACCCTTGTGGCCAACTATATCCCTGAGGGCATTCAGGTGACCCTGCAGTCGGAAAACGGCATGCTGGGCATGGGCCCGTTCCCATATGAGGACGAGGTGGACGCCGACCTGATCAATGCCGGTAAGCAGACGATCACCCAGCTTCCCACCAGCTCCTATTTCTCGTCGTCCGACAGCTTCGGCATGATCCGTGGCGGCCATATCAACCTCAGTATCCTTGGTGCGATGGAAGTGGCGGAAAATGGCGATCTGGCCAACTGGATGATCCCGGGCAAGATGGTTAAGGGCATGGGCGGTGCGATGGATCTTGTGGCTGGCGTGCAGCGGGTGGTGGTGATCATGGATCACGTGAGCAAGGCGGGTGAGCCGAAGCTTTTGAAATCCTGCAGCCTTCCGCTCACCGGCGCTGGCGTGGTGGACCGTATCATCACGAATCTGGGCGTGTTCGACGTGGTTGAGGGCGGCCTCAAGGTAGTTGAACTCGCCGACGGGGTGACAATGGACATGGTCAAGGCGGCGACTGCGGCCAGTTTGACACCTGTTTAGGGGCGGCGCTCACCGGAAAAGAGGACAACACCCATGAACCATGACAGCGACATCTACCGTATTCTGATGCGGCCCGAAGAGACGGCCCTTGTGATCGTCGACCATCAGGAAGCTTTTGCTTCTTGTTTTGAAGCGGAGGCGATTACCGCGATCGAGACCGGGATCGCTGCTCTTGCCGAGGCGGCGGGGAGCGCCGGCATCCCGATCATCGTCAGCATGGTCGAGACCAACAGTATCGCCCCCGGCATCTTGCCTTCTCTCCGCGATGCCCTCCGGGGTGCCGCCGAGGTCAAGCGGACCGGTTTCAATCCGTGGGAGGAGAAAGCGTTCCTTAGCGCGATCAAAACCGCCAACCGGGAACGCCTGGTCATCGCGGGACTCTCGTCCGAAACCTCGCTTTCCTTCACTGCCCTTTGCGGCCTCGAGGAAGGCTTCGACATCTATGTGGTCAGGGACGCCTGCCTCGGCTATTCCGAAGACAGCATCACCATGACATTCTCTCGCCTGACCCAGGCAGGTGCAGTCCCCGTCAGTTGGCGACAGGCCGTGTTCGAATGGTGTCAGGGAACTGTTGAACCCGAACAAATCAGAAAAGTTCTGAAGCCGGTGACGTCGCTTCCGGTCAGATAATCTCTCTGGTCCAGCCCATTTTTGGGCTTGTCGCCGCACGCCACCGTGCCAATGCCTGCACACCTTGACGCCGCTTCCCTCCGGGGAGCGGCGGCTCTGTTTGTCGGGCTTTCCCGCCGCGGGTGGGGGCGGTCGGCCTTTATCGCACCGGGCGGCCGTGCCGCAACCGCTTTGGCCAAAAGTACGACATCGTCATCGCAGTTCTCCTACCAAACCGGTTGCAGCCCGCCCTCGCTGCCCGGTGCGAGAGGCCTCTCCTGCCGCCCCCACCCACGGGGGAAAGCTGGTGGATTTTGAAAAGGAGAGAGCTGCCATGACCCGCAAACACCCATCAAACACCGAGGCGCAATCCGGCCCTGCCGGGCCTGCCGCTTCAGCAAGCGATGGCCCGCGCATCTATGTGGCCTGTCTGGCCGCCTATAATAGCGGCATCCTGCATGGTCGCTGGATCGACGCGGATAAGGACGCAGATAGCCTCTTTGCCGAGGTGTCGGCCATGCTGCGCGCGTCGCCTGCAAGCGAAGCCGAGGAATGGGTGATCCATGACTATGAGGGCTTTGAAGGCGCGCCGATCAGTGAATATTGCTCCATGACCAAGGTCGCGGCCATCGCCGCTTTTGTGGTCGAGCACGGCAAGCTTGGCGGGGCGCTGCTCGCGCATTTCTCAGGTGATCTTGAGGACGCAGAAGCCGCGCTCGAGGACTATGCGGGCGACTATGCGAGCCTCGCCGATCTCGCCGAGGAACTGACGCGCGAGAGCACCGCCATCCCCAAAAACCTCGACGTCTATATCGACTATGAAGCGATGGCCCGCGACATGGCGCTTTCCGGCGATGTGTTCACCCTGCCTGCCGAGGCTGGCCGGGTTCACGTCTTCTGGTCGCGCTAAACCACGCCACACGCCTCCGACACTCCCTTCACCCCGTCCGCTCTCGCTCCATACCCGGCAGTGTCGGTGACCATCAACCCAAGACAGGAAAGGATTTTCCGATGGAACTCGCCCATATCCCCTTTGAGGCCCTGAAGGTCTCACCCCAGAATATGCGCCACAGCCGCAAGAAGCCCGATATCTCCGACATCCTGCCGTCGATCCGCGCGCGCGGCATCCAGCAGCCGCTTCTGGTGCGCAAGAACGGCAAGGGCTATGAGATTGTCGCAGGCAGGCGGCGCTATTTCTCGCTGAGGACCCTCGCTAAGGGCGGCGAAAAAATTGGTCCCGTGCCGTGCGCGGTGATGGAGGCAGGCGACGATGCCGCCGCCATCGAGGCCTCGCTCATCGAGAATATCGCCCGCCTCGTGCCTGACGAGATGACCCGCCATGAGACCTTCTCGAAGCTCATGGAGGCCGGGCGCAGCGTCGAGGATATCGCTGCCACCTTTGGTGTGTCCGAGCTTATGGTCCGGCGCGCGCTGGCGCTCGGTAACCTTCTGCCTGCCATCCGCGACACTTACCGCGCGGGCAGGATCGACGCGGCCACGCTTCGCCATCTCACCCTCGCGAGTGCCGAGAAACAGCAGGAATGGCTCACACTCTTTGAGGACGATGAGGCCTATACGCCCACCGGGCGCAGCCTCAAGGCATGGCTGTTTGGCGGCGACATTTCCACCAAGGTGGCGCTCTTCGACCTCGAGAGCTATCCGGGCCGGATCGTGCGCGATCTCTTTGTGGACGAGGGCGTGTTCGAGGACGTGAGCGCCTTCTGGGCCGCGCAGGACGCCGCCATCGCGCGTGCACGCGACACCTATCTTGAGGGCGGCTGGGCCGAGGTTGAGATCATGGAGCGCGGGAGCTTTTTCAGCGCGTGGGAGCATGTGAAGGCAGCCCGCGAAGACGGTGGCCGGGTCTATATCGAGGTGCGCGAGAGCGGCGAGGTTAGCTTCCATGAGGGCTATCTCACCATGCGCGAGCACCGGGCGCGCGAGCGCGCTGAGGCGCGTATGGGCGGCGCGGGCACGCCCTCAAGCGACCGGCCCGAGCTTACCAAGGCGGCGCAGAACTATATCGCGCTGCACCGTCATGGGGCCGTGCGCACATCGCTCATGACCGCCCCAAAGGTCGCGCTCCGGGGTATGCTCGCTCACGCGATCGCGGGCTCAAGCCTTTGGCACACGGAGGCCGAGCCCCAGCGCGCGGACCGGAACGCCACAGCGGCAAGCCTCGAATCCTCCAAGGCGCAGGCCGACTTCGAGGCCGAGCGCAAGGCGGTGTTGAAGCTTATTGGTCTCGCCACTCACAGCCATACGCTCGTGCGCGCGAGCGCCAACGAGGGACGGCTCGTGGCGCTTTTTGACCGGCTCATGGACCTCAGTGACGCCAAGGTTATGCGCATCCTCACTTTCCTGATGGCGGAAACCCTCAGCAGCGGCACCGCTATCGTCGAGCGGCTCGGGCTCGCTCTCAAGGTCGACATGAAAGACTGGTGGCAGCCGGACGACGCATTCTTTGACCTGCTGCGCGACAAGGCGGCCCTGAATGCGATGGTGCGGGACGTGGGCGGGAGAGAAGTGGCCGACGCCAATGTGAGCGCGACCACCCGCGTCCAGAAAACCATCATCCGCGATCACCTGAGCGGTACGGGCCGGAAGAAGGTCGAGGACTGGCTACCTGCCTATATGGCGTTTCCCTTCCGCGCCTACACCCCGCGCGGTGGCGGCAGCCTGAGCGACACCGAGACCGTGCTCAAGGAGGCTCATCTCTGAGAGGAAGGCCTCAAAGGTCGGGCGGCGCCGCTCCCTGTGTGGCGCCGCCCGGCGCCTGCCGCACAACCGTGTGCCTTGTGTCCCGACGATCAGAGTGCCCGGCAGAGTTTGGTCTGCGCGTTTCCTGACGGGGGCGGGGTGTATTTTCGTTTCGGTTTTGCAGCTGTGTCCCGTTTCCTTTCTCACCGGCCCGGTTCGGTAAGCCTGACCCGCACGTGCCGGTCTTCACTCCCCTTCGGTGCCGGCGGTCCATCTCCCTCGGGCTTTTCGGGCTATGACCTGTGACATCCCCGGATCTCGTAAAACCGGCAGATCCGGCTTTTTTCCCCGCCCGCTCACGGGCTCCTCGCGGTCGCTGTTGCGTCAAAAAAGCCGACCCCGCCGGTCCTTCGCTGCCGCTCCGGCCACCGATTGTTTGCATTCTTTTGCGGTTCACGAGACCCGGGGATGCCACGAACGGTCGCCTGCAAGCCGAGGGGATGGGCCCCCGGCGACAGCACAAAGGAGACTGAAAGATGGCACAAGCACTTGGATATGTAACCGAAACCGACAAAGGCGGCTATGAGGGCACGCTCTCGATGATGAGCCTCCAGAAACGCATCCGCATCATCCCGAACCTGCGGAAAGCAGCCGACGCGGAGCCCGACTACCGGGTCTTCACCGCAGAAAATGTCGAAATCGGTGGCGGCTGGAACCGTACCGGCAAGACTTCGGGCAAAGCCTATGTGTCACTCACCTTCGCGGCCCCGGAGTTCGGCCAGAGCAGGCTCTTCGCCAATCTCGGCAAAGCCGCAGGCCAGGATGACGACCGTCTCATGGCGATCCTCTGGAACCCGAAGGACTGACCGCCCGTCCTGAAAGCCCGGCCCCGCAGTCCTGCTGCGGGGTCATCTCTAGCCTCCCTGAATGCTCGCATAAGATATCAAAAAACCCGTAAAAAGTGCCTTATTGTCGCCGGATTTTTCTTGAGAATGGTTCGCATCAAAGCCGATGGGGGTCGGTGTGAGCTTGCACGCCAAGGGACAGGTGAAATTGGAAATTTCAAGGAAAATAAACAGGGGCCACAGACAGCGTTGGAGATGCCCATGTGTAACACCCGCCTACATGTTCCCAAGCGACCACTGCCCTTAATCGCCACCATGCCGGATCGGCTCAAAGCCTATGATGAGGTCGCGAGCTTGCCTGAGCCGCTTATCGATCATGCCTACCGTATCCGCCATCCACAGTATCGCCGCGCCCTGTGCCGCGCGCGGCCCCGCTCGGTGCATTTGCGCCTTCTCAGGGACGGCACATATCTGATCCGCTTGCGGGCACGCTGTCCTCTCGCCGAAGCCTGGGGTCAGCGCTTTTTTTACCGCTCATCGGCCAGGCTGCGGTAAGCCGACGGCGGCGCCCATGATGGTCGAGCCGGGCGTCCGCTTGCATGTGCGGCAAGTAGCGACCGATACCGAACAGAGGAGCAGTGTCTCTGGGCATATCAGGCTGGCCGATGTCGCGGACACTGTCGTACGAATATCGGACGACGAAGGACATGAATATCTGCAGCTTATCAGCGGCAGCTGCTATCTGGAGCTCGCCTGTGAACGCGCGGGCCCGGTGGTGGGCAACTGCCGGATCGTACCGGAGCTGCAGAATTTTCCGGACGTTGGCGCGGAGCTGAAGGCCCTGAAGACGCTCACAGACATGGCGACCGGGGCCGGGTCCGAGCCACCCGACCTGCACTGCTGGACGGTCTCGAGGCTCCGTCATCGGGACGCGCTCGCGGCCCTCGACGGTCGTATGGCTGGCCTCAGCTACCGACAGATTGCGCTCTTTCTCTATGGCAAAGAGACCGTTGCGCGCGACTGGAACAGCCCTGACCAGAGCCTTAAAAACCGGACCATACGCGCCGTCAGGCGCGGCTACCGGCTGATGGAGAGCTGCTATCTCGGCGCGAAACGCCCGGCCCTGCTGCCGGAATAATCCCACGCTCGGGGCCCTGTCATACGGGTATCGTTTGCCGCATCAGGGCTGAGCGATACTGCCCCGCGCCTGTTTCCCCGAGCATGCTTCTGCCTTCCCCAAACGGGTAAACTGAAGGAGAGACAGCATGTCTGATGGCACCCAAGAGCAAGAAAAGACCCCCTTTCTAACCACCAAAGAGGCCGCGCGTTTTTTGCGTCTCAAGCCCAATACGCTTGAAAAAATGCGCGTCTATGGCGGCGGCCCCCAATATAGGAAACATGGCCGCCAGGTCTTCTATCACCGGGATGAGCTCAAAACCTGGTCCGACCGCCGCCGCCGCGACTGGACCGCCGATGACTGAGGTTTACTCCCGAATAAGCCACAGGTGCTCCCGAAAAAGGCGCTGGCCGACACTCATGATGACGGCCATGTCCCTGTCGGCCCTGGCAGCAGCTGCGTCAGAAAAGCTACCCGTAAAGCTCATCTATAACGCCTCTCCGAGCGTGCCGATGGGCCTTTACTGGACCGATGATGCGCCCCTGAAGCGCGGTGATTTTGTCCTGATAGAGGTACCGCCCTCGGCTCGGAACCTGACCAAAGTGCGCGGATATTTGCCGCCCGGCGTACCGCTCCTCAAACGTGTCCGGGCGCTTGAGGGCGACCAGGTGTGCCGCCTCGGGGAGACGGTTCTTATCGGCGGGCAAGCGGTTGCGATAGCCCTCAAGGCCGATCATCAGGGGCGGGCCCTGCCGGTCTGGCAGGGCTGCTTTACCCTCGGTAAGAGCGAGATATTTGTGCTGGCGGACCATGCCGCTTCCTTCGATAGCCGGTATTTCGGGCGGATTGGGACCGGGCTGGTGATCGCGCGCGCGGTCCCTCTCACCCTGTGGCCCGGGAAAGAGCAGCCATGACGGTCCGGGTTTATAGGAAGCTGAGAGGCCCGGAGACCCGGAAAATCGCGGAGGGCAAGATAAAAGCCCGGGGTGCAAAACACCCGGGAAGCCTTGTCTGCACGGGTGGGGAACCTGCACCAACACGGAGCGCGCTGGTGCAGGTTTGGGGCAAGGCAGTGCCTTGTCTCGCCTGTGTCCCTGATTTGAGGGAGGGGGACTGTTTGCATGATGGGTGACAAAGGGCGCTTCCGCCCGAAGCTCGGACGCATCCGAAGTGCCGGCGGCGCGCGCGCCAAAAGTTATCTCTCCCGTGTGTTGCGCGCGGTCGCCGGTGCCGGCGGGTTCGCGCATAAGGGCCGCAGAGGCTTTACCGGCACGCGTATCGGGCGCGGTGCGGGCTACGTCGCCCGGCTGGTAGCCGGTGGCGGTCGCGGGCCCGCCTATCGCCGGGTGGTGATCAAGAGCCGGATCGTGCGACTGGGCGCTGGCCGGCAGGGGCTTTCGGCGGCGCGCGCGCATCTGCGTTACCTGGAGCGGGACGGGGTTACCCGGGAAGGCGAGCGCGGCGAACTCTATAGTGCCCGAGAGGTCGGCATAGACGGCAAGGCCTTCCTCGAGCGGGCTGAGGGCGACCGGCACCAGTTCCGCTTCATCGTCTCGGCCGAGGATGCGCTGGAGCTTGAAGAGCTGAAACCTTTTGTCCGCGATCTGATGGCCCGTATGGAAGACGATCTTGGTACCCGCCTTGACTGGGTGGCCGTCGATCATTTCAACACCGCACATCCCCATACGCATATCATCCTCCGCGGCAAGGACGATCAGGGCAAGGATCTGGTCATCGCGCGGGATTATCTTTCGCGTGGCATGCGCCGGCGCGCGAGCGAACTGGTCACCCTTGAGCTCGGGCCCGCGAGCGTGCGCGAACACCTACTCAGGCGAACGCGCGAGGTGCAGGCCGACCGCTTCACCGGTATCGATCGCGAACTTGCGCGCGAGCAGGACCGGCTCGGGCATGTGAGGCCGGGGATAGAGAGCGATCCGCACAGGGGCGCGACCCGTATTGCCCGGCTCCGTGTTCTTGAGGCGCGCGGGTTGGTGGCCGAGGAAGCGCCCGGGCGCTGGCAGCTTGCCCCCGAGATGGAGGCCACGCTCCGGCGCATGGGCGAACGCGGCGATATCATCAAGACCCTGCACCGGGCGATGCGGGAAGCCGGCATCGAGGAGGGCTTGCAAGCAATCGGCACAGGCTGGCAAGTTTATGATGCTGGCGCGCCGGGGACGCCAAAGATTACCGGTAACGTGATCGACCGTGGCCTGCATGACGAGCTTAGCGAGCAGCCCTATATCGTCATCGACACCATAGGCGGGCAGGCGACCTATGTGGTTTTGAGTGAGGGCTTCGATCTGGAGGAAGTGCCCATGGGTGCGGTTGTCGAGGTGGCGCCGGCGCGCGCAGCTGTCAGGGAGGTCGACCGCACCATCATGGCGGTGGCGCGGGAAATGGGCGGTGTCTACACCGAAGGCGCCCATGCCCGGCTGATGCCGGACGTGCCCGAGGACAGCTTGCAAGCGCACAAGAGGCGGCTTGAGGCACTCAGGCGGCAGGGCCATGTGGAACGGATGGCGGACGGACGCTGGCGGGTGCCGGACGATCTCGTGCGTCGGCTAGAGCGGGACGCCCGGATCCGGCGGCGGCCGGCGTTGGTGCGCACGCTCTCCTATCTGTCGCTCGAGGCGCAGGTGACAGCGGGTGGCGCAACCTGGCTTGACCGCATGCTGGTGACAGGCGAGGCACCCGGCGGGAGCCGCTTTGCCGAACGGGCACAGCTTGCCATGGAGAAGCGACAGGTCTGGCTTGAGGGGCAGGGGCTCGCGCGCCGGGAGGCTGGCGGCCTGCGCTATCGTCGACAGTTGCTCAGTTATCTCTACAAACAGGAGCTGAAATCTGTGGCTGACCGGCTGCAGGAAGGGACAGGAAAAAGCTATGCGCCGCTCCGGGAAGGCGAGCGCGTTTCCGGTAGCTACAAGGGGCCGGTGCGTCTTGCCGGCGCAAAACTCGCGCTCATTGAAGGCGGTCAAAGTTTCACGCTGGTGCCGTGGCGACCGGTGCTTGAACGCCGCCGCGGGCAGGCGGTTGCCGGTATCATGCGTGGGGGGCGCATCTCCTATGATCTGGGGCGCAAGCGCGGTATCGGGATAGGCGTTTGATGGCAGCGCCACAGGTCGGTCGTTGGTCTTGCTGCAGGCGAAGGATCTATACGCCGTAGCGTATATATTGCGATTATGCGCTATAGCGTATAACGCGCCGACGGCAGGGCCTGAGCAAGACGGTGAGCACCAGTTCTACCGCCCCGTTCTGATACCTGGATCACTCGGCGCGAAGCAATTCCGAGATAAAGTCGGCAAAGGGGACAATATTCCCGCCAGCGCTTGCGGCTTCGAGTGCTGCCATATAATCGTCGCGGCGCTCGACCGGGATCACAGTCCAGGGATAGCCACCCGCTGCCATCATCACATTCATCAGAAAACGCCCTGTGCGACCGTTGCCGTCGATATAGGGATGGATATAGACGAAAATGAAATGACCGAGAATGATACGGACGCCAGCATCCGGTTCGGTTTCAAGAAGGTCGAACAGTACAGGCATTGCGTCCCGCACAGCGTCTGCAGGCGGGGGAACATGCATGGAGCGGCGGATATAGACCGGGGCGTTTCGGTATCCGGCTAGGTCTGACGGTTTCAGAAGACCCGCCGTCACACTGGGTGCAAACAGCTCCCTGTACCAGGCAGGATGATCATAGTCCGCTACTATGCCGGGGTTTTTGCCCTCGAGACATTTCTGGACGCTTTTGCGAACCTCTTGGAACGCGAGCCAGTAGCCGCGAGCCGCGAGGGCATCCCGGTGCCTTTTATCTTCTTCGATGGAATCGGGATTCCAGTCGCCGGAGCGGACACGCTCGATCAGGTCCGGGCTCACCCGGTAACCTTCGATGGAGAGCGAGTGGTAGGCATCCGTGACATAGATGTCATCAACCCGGGCCAGATAGGTTTCGATATCATTGACCCGCTTCGGGGATGGCAGCCTACCGGCGATGGGCTCGCGCATGCTCTGCCACATCAACCGGATGCGGGTCGCAAGCGGTGAGGCTTCCCTTCCGCTGCCGAGGGGTGGCAGTTTGTCCTCGAACGGGTCGGTTTCCCGTACTGTGAAGTCGGCGGCTTGCATGGTAGCGAGAATCTCATCGGCAATACGGTCACGTCCGATATTGCGGAATGCGCCAGCCAACCGCCCGGCGATGATGCTGTGTTCGCCCTCGAGCAGAAGGGCAAGGATATCAGAGGCGTTTTTGACAAGCGCCAGAGCCGTGCGCAGCATGAGCGCGTTTTGCCGGTAGTCGACGGGCGAACAGGCGATGAGCGCGGCATGCAGGGAATAGAGCCGCAGGCCATCCTTGACCTCAATCTGCCGTGGGGCGGGGAGGTTTGCCTTCACGCCATAGTAAGAGGTGTTGTGTGGCAGGGCGACGATAGTGTTTTCGGCCTTTGGGGAGCGTACGAGGAGTTGGGCTGGCACGAGCCAGTTCCCGGTATGGAGCTGGAGCGACTGTTCGGCGGAAAGGCACCAATCGTCACCGAAGCGGCTGTTGAGATAGGAGGCGCAAAATCCCCAATAGGAGGCGTACCAGGCAGTGCTTTCGCCAGCCGTGTCGTCCGGCCGGGACGGTATATACCAGCCTTTCATGACCGCTTTCAGGAAACCGTGCCTCAGTAGGCGTTCGCGATGGGTTCGCGACAGGTCCAAGGAGCGAATAGCGGACATACCTTTGTCTTGAAGTCCTTTCAGGGCTTCAAGAGCATCTGCAAGTTTTTGGGAGGGCGCTGCCATGACCTGTCCGTCTCCTGTTTTAAAATTAGTATATTATGCTGTATCATAATTAGTATATTGTGTTGTATCATAATTAGTATATTGTGTCTAATTAAAATTAGTATATTGTGTTGTATTGTTCTGAGTTTATCATGTGGATTATACTACTGGCGCTCGGCAAGCGTTATGAATATCCCAATGGGTTGGCTGATCAAAGGCCACCAGATCAGGCGGTATCGGAAGAATCGGTATTAGTAGAAGCGACAGATGTTGTGCTTTGACTCCCGCTGCTGATGCTAGGAGGTGTCACGATATTCCGATGCTGGTGAGCCAGGCTTTTAGCCTGGTAAACGATATGCGCTCTTGTTCCAGTCGAACCGCTTGGCCATAGACATTGTCTCGCAATGCTTCAAAAACAGCCAGTTCGCTTGGAGTGAGCCGCTCGAGCTTGCCGGTAAACTGCTGGCGTTCATGGACCCAGAGCGATCGGTGCATCAGTAGCGTTTCGCTATCCATCAGAAAAGACTTGGCGTGGGACAGGCGCGCGCGCAGGCTGTCGAGGATCTCAAAGCCATATGTGTCAAGGTCACCCCAATAGTAAACCGTCTTTTCCTGTAGCCACGGAATATGCAAGAGCCGTTCAAGCCCTTTGCCGAGCCCGAATATGACCATTGCGCCGGCGCAGGGCGGAAACGCCAGCCCGTTGATCTCGTTTTCGGTGATGAAGACGGTGTGGACCTGAGGCTCATACTTGGCAAGCTGTTCGGCGGGAACAGATATATCGGTGAAGCTTGCGAGGCTTTGGGTGTGGTCGAGCAATCTGAAACGCACTGTTACCGGCTTTGACCTGAGGCCATAGCGGCGTTCAAAATCTTTCGTTCCCTGATCGATATGATGGGCGGGAAGGGTTAAGTCCAGAAGCTCAGCCAAGATACCCCGGTGTGTCTCGATGAATTTGCTGTCGATCCCGGGGATCTCCAGAGAGCGGATGTAGAGGTTAGGCTGTGGATGTTCGGCGAACCAGGCCAATACGCCTAAAATTCGCTCCCAGTCGGTTTGATGACGGAGAAGGGTGAGCGGTTTGCGTGAAAGCCATTCATGCAACACCGGGAATTCCGTCAGCGTTCTATGGCTTAACGTTGAGAAAGTTTCAGCATCTGCAGATTTTCCGATCAGGCGCACGGCATCCACCTCGCTCGAGACTATGATGGATTCCGGAACCGTATTGTTCCCCAGTTGTCGGTGGTTGAAGTGGCGCCAGACGATATCATAGCCGAATCCCTGGTGCGTGCGACTACCTTCATCAAGGGCCCTGATCCAACTGCGCACGGCATCGAATTCATCGGCAAGGGCTTGTGAAGTAGGGGGGCGAAAGCGCAGCTTCAAAGGAAAAAGAGGCTCCGAGAACAAGCTGGTCGACAGAATTTTGCCGGAGTTCCAGAGCTGCAGCAACTGATTGCGAATGTCAGCAGCCGTTGTCCAGTTCGGTCGTCCGGCTTTTGCCATCACACATGACCCCGGCTGTCGCGTTCCTGGCGGAACTCTTCCACAGTCAGGGTGCGCAGGAGAGACCTGTCTCCTGCCGGATTGTGAACAAAGCCTACGCCTGAGACAAAGGGCTCGATTATATGGATCTTCTGTAGCGGCGTGACGACCAGCAATTGCAGCCCGAGCTTGCGGAAAAGCCTCAGACCATATCGTGCGGACTTGTCTGAACCGCGACCAAAGGCTTCGTCGATCACCACAAAGCGAAAGGTTCTCGACGGACCACTTGTCCATTCCAGGCCGAACTGATACGCGAGGCTGGCAGCGAGCACGGTGTAAGCAAGTTTTTCTTTCTGACCGCCCGATTTGCCCCCGGAATCCGTATAATGCTCATGTTCGCTCTGGTCTTCCCGCCAACGTTCTGACGCGGAGAAAACGAACCAGTTGCGCATATCGGTCACTTTACGGGTCCAGCGCTTGTCGAGCTCAGCAAGGCCTTCCCGACCACGAAAACGCTCGACAATCTGCTTTACATGTAGAAATTTCGCTTCGGAATAGCCGTCCTCGTCAGAACCGGTCAATGTCCCTTCCGTGCATGTGCGCAGGTCCTGGCGAAATTGTCGGATGTCGACGTCCTGTGTTTGTTCGGCCTCGAGCCGAATGAACCGACCCGGATTATAATCAATGTCCGCGAGCGATTGATTGATAAGTGCCACCCGTTCTTCAATGTCTGCACTTTCCCGCATCAGCTGCGACTGAAAGTTGGCGACTTCACGTATGGCATTTTCATTGAGTTGTCGTTTGAATTCCTTCTCAAAGCGCGGCAGGTCGTCCTTGATCAGGTTGGTGAGCATCCTGCGGTACTCGGGAGCGGCATCCAAATGGTCGTCAACCTCACGTGTATCCAAGGGATAGGCTATCCTGTACCGGCTCATGGCGCCAATGATGCGATCGCGGAGATTGGTCAGACGCCCATCCGCGGTGTCGATCTTTTTCTTTTGCAACCACTCGCGCATTTCTGCTTCAGCTCGGTCACAGGTATCTGCATTGAGGTTTCGCACGCCCAGTGCCTCCCTCTGCATCTCTTCGAGTTTGGGGAAATTGCGTGCCCGGGTATCTGGACTGGTGCCGTCTCTGTCCCGGATCGCCATATCCAAGGACAACTCGGCCTCCTGCTTGCCATTCTTCTTCACTGCCAGCGTGCTTCTGGCCGTCTCGCAGGCGCTCTCCGCTTTTTCTAACCGTTTGGTTGCTTCGGCCAACTGTGTCTCAAGCGTTCGCAAAATGTCGGAGGAGGCCTCAAAGGCCTTTTTCTCCTTCTCGAGCCGATCCATCTCACGCGCTGCGGTGCGCCAGTCGATATCCTGGAAATCGGTCCAGGTCTCCAGTTTGGACAATCGTTGCAATCGCTCCTCGGGTGCTTTCACTTCGGATTGCAGGAACGCAATTTGAGTGGCAAATGCCTGCATATTTCGGACAAGGTCCGCATGCTGGGTTTCGAGGGCTGATATTTTGGCAGCATTGGACCAACCCAGCACATAGTGCGTGCGATCGTTGATGTTGCGGCGGTCGTCTTTCTCGTGTCGCCCATTCTTGTCTTTCGTCTGACCGGTTTTTGTGACGGCGCGAACTTCTCGGCGAAAGTCTCCTATCGTGTCGCAGCAAATATGATCTGCGCGCCGGGTGAGTTCGACATCAAGCCACCGTTCGAACGCAGTTCCGGTTCTTATCTCCAATTTGTGGTAGAGCGCGCGGAAGGAGGGTGGCTCAACAGATCTATCCTGAAAATCCCGGACCCGGAAATAAACCAGTTTGCCTCGCAGGTGCGTGCGGTCGACCCATTCCGCAACCTGGGTATAATGGATGTCCGGCACCAGAAGGGACAAAGCAAAGCCGTGCAGGAGGCGTTCTGCGGCGCCTTCCCATTCAAGAGCATCCTCGCTGACCTGAATAAGCTCACCGACAAATGGCAGAGCCTCGGCGGTCAGTCCTGTGGACTCGCACAGAGCGTCCCGCAAATCCAGCATATGCTTGGGGATATTTGACGGTCGTTTCCTCAGTGAGTCCAGTTCAAGAGCCAATGCTTCATGCTGCTGCTTGACGGCCTGAAAGCTGACTTCCGCCTCTATCCTGCGGTTCTGGACTTGGGCCTGTCGCGTCTTGGCCAGTTCGCGTTCCTCCTGAAGCCGCTTAAGGTTGGCTTGAAACATATCGAGATCGGTGACGGCGGGAAACTTGAGCTCGGACACTGTCTCATCATATTTCGTTGCCCGTCGCTGCCTGTCGTCTCGTACCGAGGCGGCTTTGGAAATGGCATCTCGCAAGTCCCTGAGGCGGTCGCCGCCGTTCGCGGAAATGGCTTTTTCGATATCCCGCTGTGCCTGCCGGGCCGCCTCCCGTTGTGCATCCAGGGCGCTGACTTTTCCCGTCAGGGATTCGATTTCTTCCTGAAGCTTGGTCAGTCGTTCAGTCAAAAACGCTGCCTTTTGCTCGGCAAACCAGGCCCGCAACGTGTCGCGGCACTCTCGGAAGCCGGCAATCGTTTCTGATAGTGCCACATGATTGTCGCAGTCGGCCACCAATGGCGTCAAAAGCGCGATCTGTTGCTTGGCCTTCAAAACGGCTTCATGGGCGCGGGTCAGGTCGTCAAAATGGGCAACCAATGCCTTGATCCGGCTTTCCGCGTCAAAGGGCTCCAGCATGTGGCTGCGCACGAATTCGGTTAGATTGCCAACCGATTTCATCGACACGGTCTGGTGGAACAACTCAAGGGCCTGTTCTGTCTCAATGCCGAAGCGTCGCCTGAAGGCAGCGCCGTAAGGAGGGAAAGAGTCAAATATCTCCGTCGAGGACTTATCGGCCTTCAACCGTTTCTTGAGTGTGGCAATCTCGGAACCGAAATCGCCAAAATCCTCGCAGATCGATAATTTGCGGTCGGCAACGCAGTAGAAACGCTCGGGCTGACCGATATAGTCTTTCAGCCAAAAGACCTGGGCGAGCGTTACATCACTGCCAAAATCCGCATTGTGGAAATGGGCCAGTACCACTGAGTAGCTATTATGATCCCGGATGGCCACGGGCTTGGCGGAGCCGCCGGTTTCTCCTTTTTCGGATTTGTAGTAGCCGAGAACATAGGACTTGAGGTCTCTCTCCCTGGTGTCTGCGCCTGCCGCTTTGTTATAGTTGATACGGTTGTGCGGCACGAGCAAGGTGGTAATGGCGTCAACCAGGGTCGATTTGCCCGAGCCGATATCTCCGGTTAGGAGCATATTCTTCCCGTTGAGATCCAGGCACCAGACTTTGGCGTCGAACGTACCCCAATTAAGAATTTCCAACCGATCAAGACGAAAACCCGGTACCTTGTGTTGGCTTTCTGCGTCGAGTGCGTCAGGCGTTACGGCCTTACTCTGCTCGTTCATGGGCCATCCCCTCCTCGCCTCCGACCAAACCGCGATATTGCGCCAAGCGGCGCTCGAATTCCCCCAGCCATTGGGCATCCACAAAAGCCTTGATGATCCGCCGAACTTCATATTGCCCGTCTTGGCCCGGTAACCGCCTCAAAAAGCCCAGTTCCGTGACGCGGTCTATATGGCTGTCGATACGGTCCATGATTTTTGCCTGATTTGTACTGTCGGGCAGGAACAGGCTCATCATGTCGATAATCTGGTCGCGGCTTAATATGAGGCGTATATCTCCGCCCCGAGCGTCCGCTTCGAGAAGCTTCTCGCGCAGGAGCACAAGGAGCAAGCTCACCGGAAAACCGAGCGGTCTGCGGGCGACGAGCCGGGGCAGGGCGGGTTCGTCTGTTTCCTCCGGTCGGGTGCCTTGCTTGAGATAGGCGTATCCTTCGGCGTCATCCAGGACGAGGTCGAGGCCAAGGATGCCGACATAGTCGCTGATACGCGCTTGCAGCTCAATGATGCTCTGCCAGAGTTGGCGATTGCCTTCCTCATAGACGACGCCTTTCATCAGCCCGACCAAAACACGTGATAGATCCGGGGAGGCCTCTGTCATCGGGATACCTCTTTACAAAAAATGACACATGGCATTGTCGCAAAGCGATGATGGCCGTCCTGATCTTGCCAAAACGCCTGTTCTTTGCGTTCCTCGTCAAAGATTGCCCTTTGATCTTCTGCGGCCAGGCTTAAATAGGCGACCAGTTCGGCAAGGCCATGCTCAAGTGGATGGAGCTGAAGGACGGTACCAAGCGAAACTTGTGGGCGAGACTGCAGCGCGCTCTTGATCGCCGCGTCCAGTTTCGCGCGGTCAATCACGATCTGATCGTACAGGGCATCGGATGGAATGTCCTCGTCACCCTCCTCAAGGGCACCAAGGTCGATATAAGGGCGCAGGGGCGGCGTGTACAGTGGGCGCTCCATGGGTAACTCAATGGTGGGGGAGGGGCTGTTGACCATCATGAATGGTGAGGGAGGCGGAGCCTCTCGCACTGCCAGCGCTCCCTGACGGATTTCCCTGATGAGATCCATGATGCGCCTGTTCTCCAGCCAGGTGCGGTCGTCCAGGTATCGCCGAAGCTGTTCGGAGAGCCGCCGAACCGTCCCTTGGGCGACTTCGCCTGCTGCCAGCCAGTCATAATGAACCCGGCGCAGGCGGCGATCCGGCTCCAGATCCTTGACTGCCTCGAGTGCGAGTACGGTCTCGAGAAGGCGGCTGAGTTCCTCTTGCCTGTCGGGTGTCATCAGAAAATCCCAAAAGGCGCGGAAGCTCCTTCCCTGATCGGAATCTCCGATGGCATCGCGCTCGCCGAGAATGTCGTCGAGGAGCGTAGCCTTCGGTCCGTCCCAGGTGGCGACACGTTCTCTGACAGAGCGGTCGAGGTCGCGGAAATTCTGATCAACTTCACGGAAGTCGGCTAGAAGACTACGTGCCGTAATCGCCATCTGCTGGAAGCGGTCCTTGATCTGGGGGGCATCCATTATGTCCAGGCGTCCCGCCCGGATGCGGCTGATATCTTCATCGAGCCGCAGTTTGCGCTGCTCAAGCTCGGCAATGCGAATGTCCGGGTTGGTCTCGGTGCCTTCTACCAACTGGTGAAGCAGGTCGAACACTGTCATCAGGCGGGATTCGGTCCCTACGAACGAGCGTTGTCTCAGGCCACTCAACCAGTCCAGGGCTTTTTCCGTAGCCGGTGTCAGGTCGTAATGCGGATAGTCGCTGTGATCAGGATAGTATTTTCTCAGCCAGCCACGTTCATCGGACGACCAGTCGTCGAGATACTCTTCCGCGCGTTTGGGATAGTGGTCCCGACCGAGCTCGAACAAGCAGTCCTCAAGTTTGGAAGCGAGGTCCGGTTGCGCAAAGGTCCGTTGGTTTGGCTCGATAAAGGCCTTGAAGAGGAAACTGGCAATCAGCGGAGCATGGTCGGCGGCAAGTAACCGCCAAGCCGGATGCGATCGGCGCATGGTGTCGAGTGTGTTATAGTCCATTTACCGTCCCGATACGGCCTTGCCACAAATGTCTTGGCAGTGGTTCAAACCGCAATGACCCCCCCCAAAAAAAAGCCTATACCAGTATATAGGGAATTATATACTTATTGTGCAACTGGTGATTAGGCTGGTCGTCAGGTGGGTATCATTATTTCCATATAAAGTACCTGCTTTTCGGGAATGATGTCTTGGGAAGTTGTAATTGTGAGGTGGGTATTTGGTTGCTATTTTTGTTTGGGATACTGGCTGAGCGGAAACAGCATGTTGTGGCTGTTGGTGAGATGGAAGAGATCAAGCCTACCAATCGAGCCTGAGCGTTTTGAGAACATGAGACTTCAGGGGTGCTGGGATGGCGAGCTCTTCCGCTCGCTTTTCCCAGCGGTTGAAGGACTGCACAGTCTTTTCAAGGATATGCCTGTCGCGCCCGCGGGGCAGGCCGGCATAGTCGGCAAGATGCTTGAGATCGTCCCTGGTAAAGCCGGTGGTCTTGCCATTCACGCTCATCTGGTGGAAGCGCGTGAAATCGCTGCCTTCAGCATGGCACATATCATAGGCGGGAGACAGGTCCCACTTGCCCTGCCGGTCCATGATGAAAGAGATGTTTTTCACATGGTCGTCCTGGTTGCAGCCAACGATATTGAAGACCGTACGCCGATACTGTTCTTCGATTGCCACCTGGGGCATGCCCAGTTGCTTCATGATCATGAAGACCTGCTCATAGGAATGTTGCCCGCTGTCCCAATAATCGAAATGGGCGATGGCGCCGAGGGTCTGGACGAATTTTTTCCGGCCGTCGCTTTCCCGGTCGAACCGCCGGGTCATGAAATGATTGCGCCCGTTTTCCGGGAATAGACGGCTCTCCATCATGGTAATGTCGCAGTCAAGGGCGGTCTGGTAATAGCTATATTCCAGGAGGCCATAGCCTGCAGGGTCGGCGACACCCCAGTCGCCATTGAACTCAACCCCGTCGAACTTGATGAGCCAGTGTTCAAAGCCTGGCGGCAGGTCAAGCTGGCCGGACCGTACTTCCCTGGTGTCGGGATGGAAGGCGATGACGGCCTTGGCGCGCGCACCGCCCGCGGAGGTGCCGACGCTCAGGATGTCCAGAAGCGCGTCCTCGCCACGCTCCTCTGTGAAGCGGGTGTCGAGCGTCTCCTTACTGGCGAACGCCATCGAGGCCAGCTCCACCAGCTCCTTGACCTCCAGTTTCTTGTCGGTAGCAGTGGTCTCTGAAAGGGAGGGCTCAAACTCGAGCGCTCCCATGCCGCGTCTGCCCGTATAGCAGAGCCTGTCCACAGCATTGAATTCCTCAGCCTTGCGCCCGGTCCGCGCCAGCCAGATATTGATAAGCCGGTTGCCGTATTTGTCGGGCAAGCTGTCGGACAGGAGCCCGGGAAGTCCGTGAAAGGTTCGAGGCTCCAGCTCGGGGAAGCGGTATATGCGCCGGGCTTTGAGCGGCATGGTGAGAGGGGCGAGCTCAATGCCGAGCCGAGCGAAATCGGGGTCATATTCGAACCGGGCGAAGCGCTCACCCTTGTCCATTGAGACATAGCCGATTGTGGTGCCCCAGAGTTTGACAGTGGCCGTAGTCATGTCCGCTCATCTTCCCAGATCGCTCCTGAGGATTCGCCCGTTTTCTTGCGCCGCTTTTTCTGGTCGGCAAGAGCTTCTGCCATCGGTGAGCGGAAGTTTTCCGGGAGCAGGCCGTCGATGGCGCTCACCATATCAAGCGCTTTCAGAAGTTTGAGCCAGCTCTCCAACTGGCTGTCCTGGCCGCCTTCGATACGCCTCAGGGTGGCGACCCCCAGGCCGGCCTGAGTGGCGAGATCGTCCTGGGTATAGCCTTGTTGCTTCCTGACAAGCGCGGCGCGGCGACCCAATTCCTTGAGAATCTCGGTTTCTGGCGTCAGGGCATCGATTTTCATAATATCATTCCTGATATAAAATTGCGATAAATAGTATTTTTATATCATATTTGATCTGAAATGTGAGGGTTAGATTCAGAATTGTCAAGAGTATTTCATTTTTCATATCAAATGAGATATTAATTTTGGTATTTATACAAATATATATCATATATGATATGTTATTTGGCAAGGCCAAGCGATAATATTCCTGAATATGCCCGGGGACTTGCCGTCGGTTGGTGGCTGAGTGTCAACTGCTCGGACCCGCGATGCCAGATCAGTGTCGGAAAATCGTCGGGTGCCATGCCGAAGGTCGGCTTTTCCTGTGCCGGCGGACCAAAGCGTTTGCGTGCCTGGCTGCTCATCTCGGCAAAACCGGTCTTGCTGTCGTGCAGGCTGTAACGCACATTGCTCACTGCAACGGTGCCGGTTGCCCAGGCCAAACGCACCTGGATGCTTGCATCCGTTTTCTCATAGAAGACCAGGCTCGCCTCGATGATGGGCATCTCAGGTGTGCCAGGCCGGTCCGTGTTGGCGCCCTCATGGGATAGCGGCGGTTCACCCCATTTGAGCCGGTAGCCGCGCCGGTGCAGCTCAGCTTCGGCGTCAGGCCAAGGCATCCCAAGTCTCAGACCCTCCAGCTCAAACTTTTCGTCCACTGTGTCGGCATCATCCGCCACAGCCATAAGGTCCGCCACAAGCAGACTGATGGCCAGCATTCCTGTCCTCAACCACATCTCGTTTCTCCTTTTCCTGTCCAGTCGCCCAGCGGTGGAATCGCGCCAGATCATCGCTTTAATCGCCCTTATTCCTAAGTATGCCGGTATGAGGCCACAAGAATAAGTCCCCGCAATTCCCGGATGTTGATGGACGCACTTGGACCGGAACTGCCGCAGTTTCGGGCCTTGGACGGTGCTGGATGCCCCTCCATTGCGAGCCTTCACCATTCCCGTAACCCTCGTTCGTGTGTCGCCCCACCTGAGGCCTGGCACAAACCCAAGTCACGAAACGAGGAAGGTAAGATGACCCCGACACGATTGCTCCTTGGTCAGATATTGGTCGTGTTTGCGATCGTGATCGGGGCACTTACTTTTGCGACCCAGTGGACGGCCGACCAGTTCAGCCATCAAGACCGGCTGGGTCCGCCAGCTGTGATGCTCTTCAGCTACCCCTTCTATCCGCCGTGGCGCCTGTTCGAATGGTGGTACGCTTACGGCGCCTACGCGCCCCATATCTTCGACCGCGCGGGTCTGATGGCAGCAACAGGCGGCGGGCTCGGCATTGTGGTGGCGGTCATCGGTTCGCTCTGGCGCGCGCGACAGGACGGCAGCGTGACCACCTTCGGCTCGGCGCGGTGGGCGGGCAAGAAGGAGCTGAAGGCTGCAGGGCTTTTCCGCGATGAAGGTGTGTTCCTCGGCCGCGCGCACGGTCACTATCTGCGTCATGCCGGTCCCGAGCATGTGATGGCTTTTGCCCCCACCCGGTCGGGTAAGGGCGTGGGGCTTGTGGTGCCTACGCTCCTCTCCTGGCCGCATTCCGCGGTCATTCACGACATCAAGGGCGAGAATTGGCATCTGACGGCCGGATGGCGTAGCGGCTTCTCCCACACGCTGCGTTTCGACCCGACGGACGAGGGCAGCGTACGCTATAACCCGCTTCTTGAGGTCCGCAAAGGCGCCTTTGAAGTCCGCGATGTGCAGAATATCGCCGATATCCTCGTGGACCCCGAAGGGGCGCTCGAACGGCGCAATCACTGGGAGAAAACCAGCCACGCGCTGCTTGTCGGCGTGATCCTCCATGTGCTTTATGCCGAGAAGGACAAAACCCTTTCGGCGGTGGCCGCCTTCCTCTCGGACCCGGCGCGCCCATTCGAGCGCACGCTTAAGGTCATGATGAGCACCAATCACCTGGGGACCGACAAGGCGCCCAAGGTGCATCCGGTGGTGGCGCAGGCCGCACGCGAGCTCCTCAACAAGTCCGAGAATGAGCGCTCGGGCGTGCTGTCGACCGCCATGTCTTTCCTCGGTCTCTACCGCGACCCCACGGTGGCGCGGGCGACCAGCCGGTCGGATTTTCGCATTGACGACCTGAAGGAAGGCGACAAACCGCTGTCGCTCTATCTGGTGATCCCGCCGTCCGATATCTCGCGCACCAAACCGCTCGTGCGCCTGATCCTCAACCAGATCGGTCGCCGCCTGACTGAGACCCTTCCGCTCCCCGGTGGCGCGCACCAGCCTCGGCTCCTGATGATGCTGGATGAGTTCCCCGCTCTCGGGCGGTTGGATTTCTTCGAGAGCGCGCTCGCCTTCATGGCCGGCTACGGCATTCGCGCCTTCTTGATCGCCCAGTCCCTGAACCAGATCGCCAAGGCCTACGGCGAGAATAGTTCGATCCTCGATAATTGTCCGGTCCGGATCGCCTTCGCCACCAATGACGAGCGTACCGCCCGGCGCCTCTCGGACGCGCTCGGCACCGCCACCGAGCTCCGGGCTCAGAAAAACTATGCCGGGCACCGGCTCGCGCCCTGGCTCGCCCATGTCATGGTTTCGCGTCAGGAGACGGCGCGCCAGCTCATGACGCCGGGCGAGGTGATGCAACTGCCCTTGCGCGAAGAGATCGTCATGATCTCTGGCTTGCCGCCCATTCGGGCGCAAAAGCTTCGCTACTTTGAAGAGTCGGCGCTTGCCGCTCGGGTTATCGCGCCGCCGAAAGCGCATCCCGCATCGGCTCTGCCGGCCGCGCGTTCGCACGATTGGGTCGGCCAGGTCCGCGGGGTTCACGTACGGCTCAAGAAGAGCTGGGCATCGCTCGTGGGCGGGGACGACGGCGGCGAGAGCCTCAAACGGGGCCCAGAGCTTCGGGAGGAACCGGTCCATGCACCAGACCTGTTCGACAGACCCGATGCCGGTCTGTTCGACGATGATTTTGCCGACGCTGGCGACCCGGTGGCGCCCGTGGGGAGCGCCCCCGAGGAGAGTGTCAAACGCGCCCATGCCGTCAACCGGGGTGACGCGGACCACCGTGGTCCCGACGACCTCCTGCCGAACTTTTGAGGAGATCGCCCGTGAAACCCCGTCTCAATATCCATGTCAGCCATGATCTCCATGACCGGGTCTGTCTTGCCGCCCGCAAGCCAGGTGTTACCAAGGCTGCGATCATCGAGGCCGCGCTCACCCGGTTTTTCGAGCGGAGCCGCGAGGCAGAAGACGGTGGCGTGCTGGTGCGTCGGCTCGACCGGTTGAGCCGCCACCTGGACCGGCTCGAGCGCGACCAGACCATCATCGCCGAGACCCTCGCGCTTCATATCCAGTTTTACCTGACCGTGACTCCGACGGTCGCCGGTCCTGACCAGGAGGCGGCACGGGCGCTCGGGCGAGAGCGGTTTGACTATTTTCTCGAGCGGCTCGCGCGCCGGCTGGCTACCAACCGCACGGTGATCGCGCGCTTGACAGCTGAACTGCGAGCGGGCCGGACGGCCGAGAACGGGGAGGGTATCCATGACTGAACCAACCGCGCTGCCGGACCGTTTTGCCGCCATGCTGAGGACGGCAATGGGGCAGGAGCTTCTGCGCTGGCTCGATGACCCGCTTGTGACCGAACTTATGATCAATGCCGATGGCCGGCTGCGCATTGAGCGGCATGGTGACGGCATCTGTGATACCGGCATGCATGTGCCGCGCGACCGGTGTGAGCGGCTGATCCGGTTGACCGCCAGCCTTGAAGGCCTTGAGGTCCATGCGGGTAGTCCCATCCTGTCCGCTCATCTGCCGATAGGCGGCTTGCGCTTTGAGGGCCTGCTGCTGCCTGTGGTGACGGCACCGGTGATCGTGATGCGCAAACCGGCGGGCCGGGTCTATACGCTTGCGGACTATGTGGCGGCTGGCATCATGGCGGCAGAGGAAGCAGAAGCGCTAAGGGTCGCCGTACGAGCCCGCCATACCATCCTGGTGGCGGGCGGTACCGGATCGGGCAAGACCACCCTCCTGAACGCGCTTCTCGATGAGATGGCGGACGCCGGCGACCGGCTGGTGATCATCGAGGATACACGCGAGCTCGATTGCAGGGCCGAGGACTGCGTGCGGCTCCTTGCTCGCCCACCGACGACCGATATGCGGCATTTGCTCCGCAGCACCCTGAGACTGCGGCCTGACCGGATCATTGTGGGCGAGGTCCGGGGCGGCGAGGCGCTCGACATGCTCAAGGCCTGGAACACCGGCCATCCCGGAGGGATCGCGAGCCTGCATGCCAACTCAGGCCCTGCAGCCCTCCTCAGGCTCGAGCAGCTTGTGCTCGAGGTTGCCCGCACCGTCCCGAAATCCCTGATCACTGAAGCCATCGACCTTGTGGTTTTCATCGAAGGCCGTGGCCCCGCGCGCCGGCTCAGGAGCATCGAGACGCTCGGCCTCGATGCGTCGGGCGACTATGTGCTCGCCCCCATAAGACATCCCAATCCCAACCCCAAGACTGGAGACCTATCATGAGACCTTGCCGAATCTTCATCACCACTCGGTGGGCAACACACCTGTTGCTACCACTCGTCCTCACGGCCCTTGTGTCCCGGGCCGCCTATGCCGCCGGATCGGGCATGCCGTGGGAGGGGCCGCTTGAGGCGATCCTGGCCTCGATCGAGGGGCCGGTCGCGCGCATCGTTGCGGTGATCATTATCACGGTGACCGGGCTCACGCTCGCCTTTGGTGAAACCTCTGGCGGTTTCCGCCGGCTTATCCAGATCGTCTTCGGCCTCTCGATCGCATTTGCCGCCACCAGTTTCTTCCTGGCCTTTTTCTCCTTCGGCGGCGGAGCGCTGGTGGGATGACGGGGGAAGTCGCAAAGGTCGAAGGCTTCGAGGTGCCGCTCCACCGGTCGCTCACCGAGCCGATCCTGCTCGCGGGCGCGCCGCGCGCCGTCACCATCGCTGTCGGCACGATAGCCGCCGCGCTCGGCCTTGGACTGCAGCTCTGGCTGGCGGGGCTACTGGTGTGGGGCGCGGGTCAGACGGCGGCGGTGCTGCTTACCCGCCGCGACCCGGCCTTTCTCGCGGTGCTCGCGCGGCATTTGCGGCTGCCGGGAGCCTTCACATGTTAGATCTGAGGGAATACCGCAAGCATCCAGACCGGCTCGCCGATTATCTGCCCTGGGGTTTTCTGGTCGCCCCCGGCATCATACTCAACAAGGATGGAAGCCTGCAGCGCTCGGTGCGTTACCGCGGGCCCGATCTCGAGAGCGTGAGCGCCGAGGCGTTGGTTGCTGCGACTGCGCGCATGAACAATATGCTCAGGCGCTTCGGCTCAGGCTGGGCGCTGTTTTTCGAGGCAGCGCGTTTGCCGGCGGGGTCCTATCCCAAAAGCCGCTTCCCCGACCCGGTCTCAAGGCTTGTCGATGCCGAGCGGCAGGCGGCCTATGAGACAGCGAGCGCGCTCCATGAGAGCGACTTTGTCTTCACGCTCCTCTGGTTGCCGCCTGAAGACGCGGTTCAGCGCACCGGCAAGCTCTTTATGGAAGCGGGAGGCGAGGGGCTGGCCACGGGCGGCTACGGCGCGCATGTGGCCCGATTTGTCAGGGAAAGCGACCGGGCGATCGATCTGATGTCATCCTTGATGCCGATGGTGGCGCCGCTGGACGACACAGCCACCCTCAGTTATCTGCACCGTACCATCAGCGATCGCGACCAGGATATCCGCGTGCCGGAAAACCCCGCTTATCTGGACGCGCTTCTCGCGGACACGCCGCTGACGGGCGGCCTTGCGCCGATGCTTGGTGAGCAGCATCTGAAAATATTATCAGTTCTGGGCTATCCCGGTTCGACCACCCCCGGCCTTTTTGACGCCCTCAATGAGTTCGGCTTCAGCTACCGCTGGATGACCCGCTTCATCGCGCTCGATAAAGTGGACGCGGAACGCATCCTGAGACGCGCCCGGCGGCACTGGTTCGCCAAGCGCAAGTCGGTGTCAGCGCTTCTGAAGGAAGTGCTGACAAATGAAGCCTCTCAGCTTGGCGATGGTGACGCGCTCAACAAGACGGCGGACAGCGATGCGGCCCTGGAGGCTCTGGGGGCCGATCTTGTCGCTTACGGCTATTTTAGCGCGACGATTGTCGTTTCGGACGAGGTGCCTGCACTTGCCGAGGAGAAGCTGCGCGCTCTACGCCGCTTGATCGAAGGTCAGGGCTTTACCACAATCAATGAGACTGTCGGGGCCGTCGAGGCGTGGCTCTCGAGCCTGCCCGGCCAGGCTTATGCCCATGTGCGCGGGGTTCCGCTGAGCACGCTCAACCTCGACCATATGATGCCGCTCTCTACTGTGTGGGCGGGGGAAGAGCGGAACTCACATCTGGACGGCCCGCCGCTCATCAGCGCCCGCACCCACAAGAGCACGCCGTTCCGCCTCAATCTGCATGTGGGCGATGTCGGTCACACCCTGATTGTTGGTCCCACGGGCGCAGGTAAATCGGTATTCCTCGCCATGATCGCGCTTCAGTTCCGCCGCTACAAAAGGGCCCGGATCACCCTTTTCGACAAGGGTGGCTCCGCGCGTGCCGCCACTCTCATGATGGGCGGCAGGCATTATGGATTGGCGCTCGGTGGCGCGCTCTCCTTCCAGCCGCTCCGCCGCATTGATGAAAGCGGTGAGCGGGCGTTCGCGCGCGACTGGCTCCTTGATATTCTGGCGGAGAATGGTGTGCCCACGGGGCCAGACGAGAAGGACGCGATCTGGAGCGCGCTCGGGAGCCTTGCCTCTGCCCCCAGAGTTGAACGCACACTCACAGGTCTGGTGGCGCTTCTCGACCGGGCGGCCCTCAGGGCAGCGGTCAAGCCCTATACGATAGGCGGACCTTATGGCACTCTCTTTGATGCGGACCATGAGGCGCTCACCCTTGAGGGTCTGCAATGTTTCGAGACCGAGACGCTAATGGCGGTGCCGGGTGCGCTTGGGCCCGCGCTTGCCTATCTGTTTCACCGGCTTGAGGACGGTTTTGACGGTCGGCCCAGCCTGTTGATCCTTGATGAAGCCTGGCTCTTTCTGGACACCCCTGTCTTTGCGGACCGTATCCGGGCCTGGCTCAAGACGCTCCGGAAAAAGAATGTCAGTGTCATCTTCGCGACCCAGGGGCTCGCAGATATAGCGGAGAGCTCGATTGCGCCCGCGATCATTGAGAGCTGCCTGACCCGCATCTTTCTGCCGAACGAACGCGCGTGCGAGCCACAGCAGGCTGCCCATTATGAGGCCTTCGGTCTCAGTCCGCGCCAGGTCGGGATCATCGCTACCGCGACACCCAAGCGCGACTATTATTTGCAGTGCCCCCTCGGTTGCCGCCTGTTCGACCTCGACATGGGTCCGGTGGCGCTTGCCGTTGCAGGTGCTGCCTCAAGTGCCGATCAGCAGTTGATCGACCGGCTCCTTACTGACCCCACAGGTCGGTCCTTTGCCGAGCGCTGGTTCCGGGCCAAGGGGCTCGACTGGGCCGCCGGCCTTCTCGCAGAAACCTCGCACCCCACGGAGACGCCCCATGTATCCTGACAGTCTTTTTGCCTGTTTCCTCAAACCGAGACGGCCCTCTGGTGATGACGATGATCGTCGCGGCTGTAACCCGTCTCAGGAAGGTCATGGTGATCATGCCGATCATCGTGGTCCTCATTATCGTCGCCATGATCGTCGCCGCAACCGCAGCCGTCGCCAGCGCTGGCGTCGTCGGCTGGCGACCACCGTCATCATGATCGGCATGATCATAGGCATGCCGCCGGGCATGGACGGTGCCGCCCGGGCCCAGCTCGGTTTCGGCGGGATTGTCTATGATCCCAAAAACCATGCCCAGAACCTGCTGACGGCCGCCCGCACCTTGGGCCAGATCAACAACCAGATCCGCCAGCTCGAGAATGAAGCGCGTATGCTGCGCCATCAGGCGCAGAACCTGATGCCCCTTGGCACCAGCCTGAGCCCCGAGCTCGCCGCCTCGCTTCATGAAACCCGCCGGCTGATGATGGCGGCGAGTGCGCTCAGTTATGAAATCAGCCGGCTGGAGGCCAGCTTCGACCGGCTGTTCCCGAACCAGTATGCGGCGGGTACAGGGTCTCGTGAGCTTGACCGGCGAACACGGGAGGCGCTTGACGTGGCGCGCGCGGGCTACCGGGAGAGCCTCAGCGCCCAGGCGCGACTGATGACGGAGCTCGGCGGTGACACCGCCCGGCTGGAAGGCTTGATGGCGGAAAGTGCGGCGGCGCCCGGCGGTTTGGCCGCGACCCAGGCCGGTAACGAGCTTCTGGGGCTGGCGACCAAGCAGATCATGCAGCTCCAGAGCGTGACCATCGTGGCCGCGCGTGCCGAGGCGCTCAAGGCGGCGCAAGCGGGCGCTTTGAAGGGGGCGGCCGAGGCCCGGTATCGCCGGTTTGTTGGCGACCAGACGGCCTACACGCGGGATTAGGGCATGGACGATCTCGGCATTATCGACCGGTTCCTTGCCACCTTCACGGCCTATATCGACAGCGGTTTCGGGCTGCTCAAAGGCGATGTGGCGACCCTGACCCGGATCCTGATCGGGATCGATATCACGCTTGCCGGGCTCTTCTGGGCGCTCGCTGACGACAAAGCGGTTATCCCGGCTTTCCTAAAGAAAGTGCTTTATGTGGGCGCTTTTGCCTTCCTGATCGACAATTTCGACATGCTCGGGCGGGTGGTGTTCGAAAGCTTCACCGCCCTCGGGCTCAAGGCCACCGGGACGGGGATCACAGCACACGATCTCATGCGGCCAGGATTTGTTGCCGCCACCGGCTTTGATGCGGCGCTGCCGCTTCTCGACGAGGTGGCCAAGCTTCTGGGGCCCATCGCCTTCTTCGAGAATTTCATCACCATCGTCATCCTGATGCTCGCCTGGGTGATCGTGCTCCTTGCCTTTTTCATCCTGTCGATCCAGCTCTTCATCACCATCCTTGAATATAAGCTCACCACCCTTGCGGGTTTTGTGCTCATCCCCTTTGCGCTTTGGAACAAGAGCGCTTTCCTGGCCGAGCGGGTGCTCGGCAATGTGATCTCGTCGGGTATCAAGATGATGGTGCTCGCGACCATTGTCGGCATCGGCTCGACCCTGTTTTCGCTCTTCACCGCACCGCTGGCGGGCGAAGAAGTGACGCTCGCCGAAGCCGCGTCCTTGATCCTCGGCGCGCTCAGCCTGTTCATGCTCGGCATCTTCGGCCCAGGTGTCGCGGCGGGGCTGGTGTCCGGCGCACCGCAGCTCGGCGCCGGGGCGGCCGTCGGGTCGGCGGCGGGGCTAGCACTCGGCGGCATGGCCGTGGCCGGAGCGGCTGTGGGCGGCGCCAAGCTTCTTGCCGGTAGCGCGATGGCCGCGACCAAAGCTGCAGCCAGCACCGCCGGTGGTGCCCGGGCGGCTTACGGTCTCGCGCGGGCGACTTCGGGCGAGAGCGGTATCGCCGGGGTGCGAGCCGGGATGGGTGGTGCCCTGAAAGCCGGCGGCGCCGGATTGAAGTCAGCCGCCAGCAACAGCATGAACCGCATGACGGCTGGCGTGTGCGATGCCTACAGGCGAGGTGAACGCGCCGCTTATGAGGCGACAGGTGGCAGTCGTGACGGCGTTGAAGCTGAAATGCCACCATCTTCACTGAGCTCTGCAGGTCGACCGAATGCGCCGGCCTGGGCCGAAAAGCTAAAGCGCGAACAGCGGCTGCGCGAAGGAGCGAGCGTGACAGCCCACACGGTTCGGGACGGTGACCGCCCCGGTCATGGTGAAAACCCCAAACTCAGGGAGGAGGACTGATGTTCAAACGAACGGCCCTGTCTTACGGCAAATCGGACGACCCGGTAACGCCGTACCAAAAAGCGGCCCAGGTCTGGGATGAGCGCATGGGCACGTCCCGCGTGCAGGCGCGGAACTGGCGCCTGATGGCGTTCGGATGCCTTGGCCTTGCTGGCCTGATGGCAGGCGGCCTCCTGTGGCAGGCGGGGCGATCGAGTGTCACGCCCTATGTGGTTGAGCTGGATCGGCTCGGGGCACCGCATCGGGTCATGCCTGTGGACGGCACTTATGAACCCTCGGAGGCGGCCATCGCCTGGCATCTTGCGCACTTCATCGAGGATGTGCGCGCCAAACCGACCGACCCCATTGTCCTCAGGCGTAACTGGCTCCGCGCCTATGAGACCGCGCGCGGTGCGGCAGCGCGCACGCTTGGGGACTATGCCCGCGCGCATGACCCCTTTGCCCGTGTGGGCGAAGAGAGTGTCGATGTGGAGGTCTTGAGCGTAGTGCGGGCGTCGAAGCACAGCTTTGATGTGCGCTGGCGGGAGAGGCGGTACCAGCAAGGCCGTCTCGATAGCACCAGCCTACACCGGGCGCTCGCTGGCGTGACGATCGAGCTGCCGACGGACGCGGTCACCCTCAGTAAAAACCCGCTCGGCATCTATGTGTCGAGCCTGAGCTGGAGCCGGGATTTTACGCCCGATCCGGCAGAGCCCCAAAACACAGATCCCCAAAAATAAAGGAACGCACCATGCGACATACGACAGCATCCCTCCTTATTCTGATACCGCTTCTCTCCGTGACCCTTTCGGCCTGTGCCGGTAAGCGCATTGAGGAACCTCTTTATGACAGCGAGGATTTTGTGCCGGCCACGCGGGAGGCGGCGCTGCCGCGCCCGATCGAGATTGTCTCTGTGCCGACGCCACTGCCGCTGCCGGGCCAACTCAAGCCTTTGCTCGCAACGACGGTGGGCGCAGCGCCGAAACCGGCTGGCAATCCCCTTGTAGAGGCGGATACCGTGCGAGGAGAGGCGCTGATGGAGCCGGACAGGGATGGCTATATCAATGCCCGTCAGGTCTATCCCTATATGGAGGGCGCGCTCTACAGGCTGTACACATCCCCTGGCCAGGTGAGTGCCATCATGCTCGAAGTCGGCGAACATCTGGTCTCGGTGTCGGCCGGGGATACCCTGCGCTGGGTCATCGGTGATACGGTGAGTGGCACAGGCGTGAGCACGCGGGTGCATATTCTCGTCAAGCCAGTCAAGGTGGGGCTCGAGACCAATCTGATCGTCATAAGTGACCGGCGCAGCTACCATCTGGAGCTCACGAGCACCGAGAAGACCTGGATGGCGTCTCTCGCCTGGACCTATCCGCAGGATGAGCTGCTGGCGCTTGAGCGCCGTAACAAGGCCGCAGCAGAGACCGCGGACGTGACGGTGGCGAACGGCGTCAGTCTCGACCGTTTGCGCTTCCGCTACCGGATCGAGGGCGATAGCCCACCCTGGCGACCACTTCGGGCGTTCGATGATACCCACAAAGTCTATATCCAGTTCCCCACCCGGCTCGACCAGGGCGACGCGCCGCCGCTCTTTATCCTTGGGGAGGACGGCAAGGCCGCACTCGTCAATTACCGGGTGCGAGGGCGCACTTATATTGTCGACCGGTTGTTTGGCGCCGCCGAACTCAGGTTTGGCGAACACCCGCAGCAGGTCGTGCGCATCATTCGCGAGGGGAGGGCAGAATGAGTGACGATCTCTTCAGTCAGAAACGGGAAGACGAACCACATCGCCCCGATCCTCGAGAGAACCTGCGGCTGCGGGTTCCGTTGAGGCGGGGACTTCGGGTGCGCAAACGCGCAGTGTTGATCGCCGTCGGCGGCGGTATGCTCACGCTCTTTTCGCTTCTGATGGTAGCGCTGGCGCCGAAGCCGCCAAGGGAGCGGGTGTCTGCGCCCCTGGAGGTTGAGACGGCCCGGCCCCCCGAGGCCATCGATCAACTGCCGTCGCGCTACAGCGATATCAAACTGGATGCCGAGCCGGTGATCCAACTCGGACCGCCGCTGCCGGGCGACCTTGGTGGCACTATCCTCAAGGCAGAGGCAGAAGCGGACGGCCGCTTGCCGTTCCGGCCGGACCCGGTGGCGGACGCTGATCGCGCGGCTCGTATTCGTGCCGCCAAACGGGCCGAGCAGGCGCTGGAGTCCGGGGTGTTTTTCAAGCGCACGAGTGTGGCGGGCGATAATGAGGTGGAAGGTACCACTCCAGCAGAGCCACGACTACCTCAGGGATCGGGGGGCAGGGCGGAGCTGTCGACCTATAAGCTGTTCGCGGGCACCGTCATTTCGGCGAGCCTTGTGTCCGGCATTCAGTCCGATCGGCCAGGTCCGGTGGTGGCACAGGTCACCTCGCCAGTTTATGATAGCGTTACCGGTCGGCATCTGCTGATCCCGCAAGGGGCGCGGCTGATCGGGCGGTATGACAGCGGTGCTGTTTTCGGTGACCGGCGGGTGATGCTCGTCTGGGACCGATTGATCCTTCCGGACGGCACCTCGCTGGACCTGGGTGGGCTCAAGGCATCCGACCGTGCCGGATATGCCGGGGTTGAGGATGATGTCGAATATCATGGTTTTGAGATGGTGAAAGGCATCGCGCTCGCGAGCCTGCTCGGAGTCGGCAGCGAACTGACTTTTGGGAACGATGAAAGCGACACTCTCGCAGCCCTCAGGCGTTTGCTGCAGGAGAGCACGTCCGATGCGGGTGACAGGGTTGTCGACCGTGCCCTTGGCATGAAACCCACACTCACGGTGCGGCCCGGTTGGCCGCTCACCGTCATCGTCACGGAGAACCTGACCATTAAGCCTTTCAATGGAGACCGTTCATGACCCTCAAACTCGACCGCTTGCCTGATCGTGAGGTCAAACGCATCAGCTTCACCGCCAGCCCCGACCTCAAGGCCGCGCTGGACGATTATGCCATTCTCTATGAGCGCGTACATGGACGCAAGGAGGGCGTTGCTGAGCTCATACCTTTCATGCTTGAGGCATTTCTGGCGACCGATCACGGGTTCAAGCGGGCACGCAAGGCACTGGAGGTCGAGCGTGACGCCGGGCAGGAGAGGTGACCATGGTGCGTATGGGAAGGTGAAAGCGCCCTTTTTCGGGTTATCCGTATCGTTGTAATTTTGGGTTGATCTTGGTAAAGCTTTCGATTGTAGCGTGTTGCCTATAGGTATGTTTTTTCATTCGCTTAACGGTGATTTGTCTGATTGTATTGAGTTTGTAATTTTTATTTTGGATTTTTCCGGACGTTTTTTCTGGGCGCGGCGGATTAACAATCTGACACGACTGATTCCGGAGTTTTAAAAGATGGATGATAAATCCGAAGCATCTAGATTTGTTCACCCACAGAAGGTTGAAAAAGCCCTTCTGTGGGCAAGTTCGCTTAGCGAAGATGAACTAATTGCCCGCGCTGAAGCCAGATCCTTTCCCGCCCAAGCTGTGGTGCGATTGGTGCGCCGGTTCCGTGTCGAAGGAAAGCAACAGATGAGTGATGTTCTTGCCGGTATCGCATACGAGCGAGCCTTAAGATTCCTAGGCAAGAAATTTTCGGGAGTTCCTGAATCATTTCGTGATCAGATCATCACCGATGCTGTGTCTTTGTTTATCCGAGATTTGGTGGGACAAGATGCAATAGACTATTGGGAAGTGGATTTTTTTGGATCACTTAAAAATAAAGCTAACAATGCCTATAAAAAAATCAAAAATAGATACGAGAACGAAATTGTTTCAGAAGAACTCGCCGGTCTTAATCGTCATGGGGTCAAGTTATCAGCTGATGAATTGAGAGAACATATTGGTGATGTGGAAAGCTTCGAGGATGAGGTTTTGCTAAAAGCGATAGCCAGAAAGAAGTTAACTGACGACGAGCTAAAGCTCCTCTTCGCAATTCTGTCTCACAAAGGTGTACCCTTATGCAGCAAAAAAGGGACGATTGATCTGGTCAGTATTACAGGTTTTTCCCGCACAAAAGTCTTTGAGCTCCGGGACAGCGTCGTGTCAAAGCTTAACCCGATCAAAGAGAAAGTGGCGAACCATGAAAAACGTTGATTTGAAAATAGAAAACTTGGTGGACGAACTTCTGGATCAAGGGGTGTCCGCTGAAAATGTCGCTGTGGCGATGCATTCGATCAAAACTGCAGATCAGCCGAAACTTCTTGCCAGGATCGCTGAAAAAATTGAGGAGCAGCGTTTGGAAGAAGAGGCGGAGAAGCGTTCTGTCGATATCCGTCACCTTAAAAGTAAAATGGACAGCATATATCAGAATGAACTTTATAAGCGTCAGTTGGAAACAAAGAGTCAAGATGGTGCGGAATTCCTTAGGCAGCCGGCGGTATGGAAAAAATTTGTCCCTGTCTTCGGGGGTGATTTTGCATTTGTTATGAAGCTGGCACAGCGAACGTTGGAAGCTCCGTTTCCTAAGTCTTTTGTCCAGTTTTTGGCTGATCTTTGGGGGACTTCGTTTCTGGCCGTTGAGCAATATCTTGCAGGCTCAGCCGGCGTTATGCCGGCCGAGTATAGCTCAAAAGCTAAACCTAAAACTCGTCAGAAAGAGAACTTCGTAGAAGCTTTAGAAAGGTCATCCGTTCCCGAACGCTTGAAGCAGGAATGGCTTGATGACGCACGCAAGTTAAGTGAGCAGGGGAGGTAGTAGTCTGCTGGACTCATTTCAACTTGTCAAAGAAGCTGCCAGGGCCAGCCGCAGAGCTGCAAGCCCGGATCAAAGTCTGCGTCCGTTTGATCTCATTCAGGAAGCACTGAAGGGTAAGGGGATCAGCGTACAATTTGTCTCCCCCGACGAAACGCAGCTTGATGGCAGTGATGCTAAATATGTACCGGTATTTGACTGCATTCTCATTCGCAACGATGTCAGCGTAGGTCGTACGGCTGAATTACTCTCCCACGAGTTCGGCCATATCGTTGTTCATCAATCTGAACACGCTTGTGCAGCGGATTCTATTGATGTCACCATGCAAGAAGAAGGCGCGCTCGCCCGTGCCAATGCATACGGCCCACGAGAGCGCCGGGAATTGCAGGCCAATGTCTTTGCCCGTGAATTTCTGCTCCCCCGAGAACTCGCACGCGATCTGTTCTTGGCACAAGGATTAAGTGCGGGTGAGATTGCAAACCATCTGGCGCTTGATCCTGCTGTCGTCCGGCTGCAATTGGTTGATGCGCTCCTGACGAATGAAACGCCTGAAAAGAACACTGAAAAGGAAGCGCCGACTGAAGAACTTAAGGCGCTAATCGAGGATAAGAGTCAGGATCTAGCGGCTGAACAAAGCGGTCAGGCATTTTTGCTGGAGGCTGGGCCTGGCTCTGGAAAGACGAGAACGCTCGTTAAGAGAGTTAACTGGTTGCTGTCCGAGAAGATTCCATCAAGCCAGATCCTAGCTCTCACTTTTTCTAATAAGGCTGCCGCGGAGCTTTCGGGTCGAATTGCCCAAAAGGACCCACAAGCGGCCTTGCAGTTGTGGAGTGGAACCTTCCATGCATTTGGTTATGAACTGATCAAGAGGCACTATGATGTCTTGGGATTGCCGCCAAGTCCCCGTCTCATTGGCAAAACAGAGGCGCTTGAGCTGCTGGTAGACCGCCTCCCGATTATGGATCTGAACCACTTTCACGACCTTCGTTCACCTGCATCGCAACTTGACGAAATTCTGGATGCGATCTCAAGGGCAAAGGATGAACTGGTAGAAGTCCCGAAATTTCAGCAACTCGCGCTGGATGCGTTGGCGACTGGTGTTGATCAGATTGCCGCTGAGCGTGCAGATGAAGCCGGGCGCGTGTATGAAGTGTACGAACAGGCAAAACGCGATCATGGCTTGGTCGATTTTGCCGATCTCGTCATGCTGCCTACGTTACTGATGTCTCGAAATGATGAAATTCGAAGGTTAGAGGCGGAACGATATAAGGAAGTGTTGGTTGACGAGTATCAGGACGTCAACCGAGCAAGCGCGGAAATGCTGAAAGCCTTTTTTCGTGAAGGTTCCCGCTTGTGGGTGGTTGGCGATGCACGGCAATCTATCTATCGATTCAGAGGTGCTTCTTCACGCAATATGGCGTTGTTTGAGGAAGACTTTCCTGGAAGCACGAGAAGCCCCCTTGATTTCAACTATCGTTCTTCTGAGCCGGTAGTTGCCGCTTGTCGGGCTTTCGCTGCGGACATGAAGGCAGGGCATAATAAAAGTTTGCCCTACAATGCGGTGTCTCAGGGGCCAGAATCTTCGGATATGCCCTGCACGCTTGTGACGGATAGCGTCCGCGACGTTGGCGTGGCCGTTGCAGCTGAAATTCTGACCTTTGTTGAAGGAGGGGTGAAATTATCAGAGCAGGTTATTCTCTCCCCTACGAACGACCGTCTCGATGAAGTTGCCTCAATATTGGCCAATGCCGGAATTCCTACTGTTCACCTGGGTAGCTTCTTCGAACGGGAAGAAGTACGTGATTTGCTGTCCGTACTTTCTATCGTCGCCGAGCCGGTTGGGACTGGCCTAGCGAGAATTGGAAAAATTGCAGGCACGCAACTCAGTTCTGATGATATTCGAAACTGCTTGAGAGCTTCGCAGGAAGCCGAAAAACCTTTTATCGAACTGCTGGCCGACCTGTCGCAAGTGAAAGGTATTTCTGACTCCGGCAAGAAGTCACTTGGCGCTCTTCGTCACCAGATCGACGGGTTTTCAAAAGAATCCAATGCCTATGATCTGATCCTGACGTGGTTGCTTGATAGGACTGACTATCTACGAACACTTGCGGCTAAGGATGACGTGGCGTCAAACCTCAGCAAGGCAGCGATACTTAGGCTGTTTGAGGTAATTAGAGACCGGGACCTTCTCGGAAGACCGCTGACCGCTTCTGGTGTTCTTGAGCGCGTTCGCTCGATTATGATTTTGAAAGAGGATAAAGGCTTTAAAGAAGCGCCTGTTGATGATGGTGTCGATGCTGTGCGTTTGATGACAATTCATGGAGCGAAGGGGCTGGAGTTTAAGGCGGTTCACATTTTGGATATGAACCAAGAAACGTTTCCCGGAAAGGCTAGATCGGACAAGAAGCCCATCCCTCCAGGCATCGATGACGAACAAGAACTGAACGCTTCATACCTTGAAGAAAGGGAGTGTCAGTTCTTCGTTGCCATTTCTCGTGCTGAGCAATATCTCCGCCTTTATCGCTCAAACAGGGTGAACACCACCGCCCGGACGCGCTCTCGATTTTTGGATCGCATTAAATGCCCGGAACGCTTTGTTGAAGTGTCTAAGAAACCTAGCACTGCCGCCGATCTTAAACCTGCCTGTGAGGCCATTGAGGCACTGTCTGCCCAAGACTTGAGAGATTACGAGCAGTGTCCGTTGAAAATTGTTTATCGACGGGGCATGGGAATTCGAACTCGACGCCATGAGAGCCCGTTCTTGCGTACAACCTCCGTCGTCTATGGAGTAATAGACCGTCTACCGTCAATACTATCGCAAAGCGACATCGAAGCAGCGCTGGCTGATGCCACCAATGATATGTGGTCGAAAAGAGGACCGGTAGGGAATCCGCTTGAGGCGAATTACCGCGTGCTTGCAAGTCGTCAAATCAGTTCCCTGCAAAACCTAACATCTGGATTTCAGTATCAGCATGATAGTGAGTTGATTGTCGATCTGCCTGGGGGACAGTTTAAGGTCAATCCACCTCTGGTCAGAGTTGGCGGAGGCCAAACTATTGCTCGGTTTATCGAAGCTGGTTCGTCCAGTAGCAAGTCTGGCGACTATCATGCCGACCGTCTAAAGAAAATTGCTGCCCATGAAACCTATGGGGCCTCCGCCACTGTTCAAATAGCGCATGTTTCTGATCGTAAAATTGTAGAGCGCAATACCAGAGCTACAACACTCGACAAGGCGAGATCGCTTGCAGGGCAAGTGCTAGAGGATATGAAATCAGGGAATCTCCACCCCACGCCGGATAGGCGGGTTTGTATACGCTGCCCTTATTTCTTTGCATGTCCCGGTACAGGTCACGAAAAATAACTCCGGACGTTTTTTCCAGCATTTCAGGATTACCCAAATAGAGGCCGGTGAGTTCGGTCAAAATAACGGAGTAATTGAAATGCAAAAGATAGATATCTTTATCAAGCGTGGTGGCGCGTCGGAAGTTGACCATCGCCAGCTTGATCCCGATACGACAATTTCGGATTTGAAAAAGCTACTTGATGAAGAGGAAGATATTCTCTTCTTTGACGAAGATGCTGACGACCCGCTGGATTTTGACCACAAGATTGGTTGTCATGGTCATCACGCCCGGTTCATCCATCGTAACCGCTGCAGGCATGTGTCTGTTGTGATCAACTATAGCGGACACCAAGTCGAGCATCACTTTGGTCCGGGTGCGACGTTGGCTCGCATCCAAAAGTGGGTCGAAAAAGAATTTGGGATATGTGATGAAGATGCGATCGAACTGGGCCTGCAGATTTCAGGCACGGATGAGAAACCTGACTCGTCGACACATGTCGGTAGCCTTGTGGGGTGCCCCGATTGTAAAATCGAATTCGACCTTGTGCCTACTGACAGAATTAACGGAGCCAGCTAATGGCACCGGATCAGGCACAGTTTGAACGCGATCTCAGGCATGTTGCATTCTTCGAAGGCGAGGCTCGCCAAAGATGGCGCTTGGTTTCCAAGACGTGGCCGAGTGCTGTCTTTGCAGTCAAGGCACGGGATCAAACGGAGTTAGGGTTTCGTTTTGATCTCTCAGGATATCCGCAGGCCTCTCCAACGGCCAGGCTATGGTCCTTGGAGAGGAGCCAAGCTCCAAAACCTGAAGAATGGCCCAAGGGTAGCCCAGGTTTCCTGAGTGTTTTCAACCCGAGCTGGAAAAACGGTTCTGCACTTTACCATCCGTTTGACCGCATTTCGCGCGAGGGGCATGGGAATTGGCCAGTGCAATACCCACACCTTATATGGGATGCCGCTGGGACTTTCGTGCAGTACCTCTCTGAAATCCACAGGCTTCTGAACGGACGAGGGTACTATGCCAAATGATACACTAATCAAATGCTCCCTTTGGCGTTGGTGGTGCATATGCCGTCAACTTAAGAAACGTGGGCGCGGTATCCACGAAAGCGGGGCGTTTCTCTTGGGTAAAGATAAGGGCGATGTAAAACAGATATGCCTTGCCGTCTATTATGACGACATCGATCCAGACGCCCTCTCTACCGGCATTGTCCGCCTAAAAGGTAGCGCGACGAGTGAGGTTTGGCGTGTTTGTCGCGAAACCGGTCTTCAGGTGGTCGCAGACGTTCACACGCATCCTGGCAGGTCTGGTCAAAGCAAGTCCGACAAGGAGCACCCAATGATTTCGATGAAAGGACATGTCGCACTAATCCTGCCACAGTTTGCCCAATCGCCGTTCAACTTTTCCAAAGTCGGTGTCTACGGGTATTGTGGCGCCAAAAACTGGACGACTTGCCCTCCACCGAAACTTCATTGGCTCACTGTATTGTTTGAGGTGAATTATGAATCTCGATGAATTCAACAATCAACTCGACAATTTGAACCGGACAGCAAAGCTGTTCCTTGATCAGAATGAGGCAGCCTCATTCGAGGAATCGCACCATAAGCTCCAACAGTATCGGTTGCATGCAGAGTATCGCACCAATAGCGCGGCAAACCAGGTTGCTTTGCTGACCTTCATCAATACTGCCAGCCGTTTTGCTCTGGGTGGAGTGACCGTCAGCGGCGACCTGAATGTGGCTCTGGAGATACCATATCCCCGTTTTCAAACTTTGGGCGACGCGGTAATTGCATTGGGCGCAGTTCCCGCTGAGCCCGATGCGCTAATTCCGGCGGTAGTTTTCGGTGAAGGAAGACAGCAAGATCATGATCGTACAATACGGGCCGTTGCTACTGGTTGGTCTGGAGGGATTGCGCCGGCCAGTTTACCTCTGCCAATTTCGATGAAGCCGGCGATTGCGCCAGCGGCAGTCCTGAGTGGGGCAATGGCTGCGGCAGAGGGGTTTGCCCTTTTGTCGGGTCATGAGCCGACGGCGGGCAGGCGGCTTGCAGGCATGTCGCTATGGGAGCCAGAACGAATCCATGACTGGTTTTCTGAGGACGCCGTCGGACCGAACCTTGCTTCACTACCTGCTGATATGTGGCTATTGGGGCTAGGCCATCTTGGCCAAGCATTCCTTTGGACTATTCTAATGTCGCCGTATGAGAATCCAGCAGATGTTCATGTTCTCCTTCAGGATTTTGACGAGGTCACAGGCTCCACCATCAGTACCTCTATTCTGTCAACTGTGGAGATGATCGGCGTTAGAAAAACGCGGGCTATGGCTCAGGTGTTAGACGACGCAGGATTCCGCACAACTATCCTTGAGCGGCGATTTGACGGTAGTTTTAAGAGGCTACCCGATGATCCGGCGGTACTTGTTTGCTGCGTGGACAACTCGAAGGCTCGCAAAGCATTAGAGCACCCTGGTTTTCCGTTGGTTTTGGAGGCGGGAATTGGGCGAACGAAAGATGATTTTCGGTCGCTTAGGTTTCACAGTTTCCCCGCAAATAGGAAGGCTCGGGATATCTGGGCCGTTGATCATTCCGGCGACAAGGATGCCTCGGAGCGCTATAAATTGCTAAGTTCCCGAGGAGTGGAGCTTTGTGGCCTGGTGAAGCTGGCGAATACAGCGGTTGGAGCGCCCTTTGTGGGGGCTGTAGCGGGTCCTATATTATATGCGCAGTTGCTGAGGATACTTCACGGTGGGTCAGTTTATGCTGCGATGGATATAAATCTCACGGCGGTTGAACGCCGGCGGATGGTCCACAACCTTGCAGTACGGCATATGAATTTAGGTTTTGTAACCCCCATGAGGGTCGCAGGATAAATCTGCAATTCGGAGTACTACGCAAAGCATTGGAAAAGATGTTGCTGCCACCGGGTGATGCGGGCCCCCGCAACCAAATTTAAGGCCGATCCCCACCACGGGGTCGGCCTTAAATCTTTGTTGGGCGGGTCCAGGCTTTGCTCCTGGTAAAACAGACTAACTGTCTGTTTTACCAAAGGTTCCTAGCGGAGCTGACGAGGAGCAAAGCCACGAGACTAATCTTACCCACAAAACCAAAAACAAACCTCGGAACCGTGCGTTCCGGGACTTTCTGTGTACGTCCCACGGTTGGCCGGCAGGCTAAAAAACCAAAATACATCTGTTTTCCGGGATAAAATAATGCCTCAGCGCTAAATTCAGTGCCACATGCTGCCTTTCTTTTCCTAGCATTGATCAATGCAGGGGGCGCGTAAAAGCTCGTTTGTGCAGCGCCCTGCCGGGAAGCAGAGGAGAGGGACATGACAGAGCGTAAGATATTCCTGACATATGATTTTTGTCACGATAGTGGCCTCTATCGTCAGTTCATGCGTCAGCTGGCGCAGGACAAAGAGCGTGCAATGGTGGCGGCTCATTCGATGGACTATTGCCATAGTCATTCGGAGATCATTTCCAGCCTCAATAGTGCCGTCGCCCGCGTTGACGGCCTGATCGTGCTGGTGGGCAAGCATACGCACCGGGCCGGCAATGTGATGCAGGAGGTCCGGGCGGCCCATAACCTGGAGCTGCCAGTTGTGCAATTGGGCGGCTTTTCCGGCACCTGGTGCGCAGGCCTTTCAGACCATATTCCCTATTTCGACTGGCGGGCTTTCAGCGTGCAACAGATGTTTGAAAACCGCCGTTGGCACTCCGGCGTGGTGGGAGCAGGCACCAGATCGAATACAGCGAACAGTAGCGGGTACAGCCACTAGGCGCTCGTGATAGGGCCGCTGGCCGCATAGCGGCTCAGCCAGTTCTTGAAGGTTATGGTTGGCTGGTATTCAGACATCGTCTTGGGCCAGACTAGATAATATTTGCCCAGGCTGACAGGTGGTACGTCCGCGGCCTTTTCCAGAAGGCCTTTTTCAAGTTCACGCTCGATAATATATTCCGGCAACAGCGCAAACCCCAAGCCGTGCACGGCGGCCTGTGTCATGGTCGCGAACTGGTCGAACAGGGGGCCTGTCAGCAATGTGGGCTCTGTGCCATTCATCTGAAACCACGCTTCCCACGCATTGGGGCGTGAGTTCATGTGCAGCAACGGCTGTTCCATAATATCCGCAACCGATGTGGTCGGGTTCCGCTTCAGCAGGGCTGGCGCGGCTACCGGAATAACGGTTTCCGTCATCAGCTCCATATGGTTGGCGTCGGGCCAGTCCGGCGCGCCGAAATGGATAGCAGCATGATAGGGCTCTGTGTCGAAATCGAACGGCTCCAGGTTTGTCCCAAGGTTTAAGGTGACCTCAGGATGCCTGGCGACAAAATCAGGCAGTTTGGGAGCCAGCCAGCGCACGCTGAAGGAGGGCAGGATCGCCAGGTTGAAGCTGCCGCCCTGCGGGTTGGCCTTCAGCCGGATGGACGCATTCTGGATCGTCATCAGGGCTGTTCTGATGTCGCGTGCATAGTTGAGGGCTGCTGGGGTTAGGGCTATTCGCTTGCCGTCGCGCACAAACATGGAAACGCTTACGTGGTTTTCAAGCGTCTGCAACTGGCGGCTGACTGCGCTTTGGGTCAGTGCCAGTTCGTCCGCCGCCTTGGTGACACTGCCGAGCCGCTCAAAGGCCTCAAGTGCCCGCAATGAGGCGATGGATGGATAAAATCGTGTGGTGCCCATTATTCCATTTACTCATATTAAATTCTGACAATTTGTTTGAACATATCCAAGGTGAGGTGTCAAATCCCGGAAAGTAGAAGGATTGGTATTGCCTGTATATCCTCATTAACTGTTGAAAAATAGGGCGCGTGGCCGTTTTGGACTGGTTTCCGCTCTAGCAGTTAACGGGAATGTGGGTGAGCAGGAAGTATGATGATTTAGAATTAAAGCGATTGGTCAGTAGGCAGGATAGGTATCGATCCGACCCTGCATTGGGCCCTGTCGAGTGCGTGGAGTATGGTTGAAATGGCCAGGGCAGTGGAACAGAACCTTTGGCAGGAAACGGAAACCATTGGGTTTTCGGCGCCGGAACTTTGTGAGCGCACAACCGCCGACGTTTTGATCATCGGCGGCGGCTATACCGGTCTTTCTGCGGCACTGCATCTGGCGGAAGCTGGCGCGGACGTCTGTGTTCTGGAGGCTGGGCAGGTGGGCGCAGGCGGCAGCGGCCGAAGCGTCGGTCTGGTGAACTCAGGTCTGTGGTTGCCGCCTGATGACGTGGAAAAGCAGCTGGGCGCACAGCCTGGGCGCAAGCTTAATCAGGTGTTGGCAGATGCTCCCGAACTGGTCTTCGATCTCATCGACAAATATGACATCCCGTGTGATGCGGTGCAGCAGGGAACATTGCATTGTGCCGTTGGCGCACGTGGCATGAAGGATCTCGAGTCCCGCTACCGGCAGCGCCGCGAGCGCGGAGCAGTTGTATCCTTGCTTGACGCGGATGAAACAGCTCGCCGCACGGGAACAGGCGCCTATGCTGGTGCGCTTTTTGACCCGCGCGCCGGCACCATCCAGCCGAAATCCTACGTTGCCGGATTGGCGCGTGCGGCAACAAAATTGGGCGTCAGAGTATATGAGCAGAGCCCCGCTGTGGCGCTGTCTCGCGCCGGTAACGGTTGGGAGGTTCGAACGCCGACGGCTTCGGTTTCCGCAAACACGGTCATTCAGGCGACGAACGCCTACAGCCGGTGGGGCGCCCATGATTTTCCCTACACGCCGGTATGCTTCTTCCAGATGGCGACAGCCCCTATACCTGCGTCCATGCGCAACCGGATTCTGCCGCGCGGCGAAGGCTGCTGGGACACGGGACTGGTGATGACGTCCTTCCGGGTGGATGCGGCTGGTCGGTTGCTGATTGGCGGCGTGGGCGATCTGGACAATATGGGCGGGGGCACGCACAGCGCCTGGGCCCGCCGCAAGGTCGCGCAATTGTTCCCTGGCCTTGCGGGAACAGATTTTGAGCACGCCTGGACCGGCCGGATTGCCATGTCGCGTGATCATCTGCCCAAAATCACAAGCCTGGGTGAGCGGGGATTGGCCATTTACGGTTTCAGCGGGCGCGGTATCGGGCCGGGAACCGCTTTCGGCAAAGCGCTGGCAGATTGGGTGGCCACCGTTGACGAGGGCGCGCTGCCGCTGCCGGTGCAATCACCTATGAGCGACCCACTTTCGCGCATCAAAGCGCCCTATTTTGAGGCAGGCGCCACGCTTTTTCACGCGGTGGATGCCCGCCGTTCTGGTTTTACCGCCGTTGAGGCACGGGAAGGTGCGGTCGCCGACAGGCGCCCGGTTAACCCTGGGAGAGTGAGTAATGAAACCTCTGGACGCCATTGATAAACGCATCCTGGAAATCCTGCAGCGCGATGGTCGCATTTCGAACGCGGCACTTTCGGCCGCGATCAACCTCAGCCCCACCCCTTGTCTTGACCGCGTAAGGCGGCTGGAACGTGAGGGTTACATCCGGGGCTATCATGCCGAACTGTGCCCTGAACTGCTGGACAGTAATTTCATCACCCTGGTGGCTGTGAACCTGCACCATACGTCTGATGAAGCGTTCCAGAGCTTCTCAAAGTCGGTTGCCAAGTTCGACGAGGTCATGTCCTGTTATATGATCGGCGGCAAGTTCGATTATATTCTCAAGGTTCGGACCGCAGACATGCAGGAATTCCGGCGCTTCATGGCACAGAAGCTGTCCTGTATGCCGGAACTGGCCAGCACCCAAAGCTATTTTTCCATGGAAGAGGTAAAGAACACCCATGAGATTGCGGTGCGCAAACCAGTGCCTGCGTCAGAAATTTCCGACAGAAATATTCTCAATATGGATGCGCAAACCGTCTCACCACGGAAAGTTGCGAACAGGGCTTCTTGATGGTGTTCGGGTTAAGGCCAGTAGAAATGGCTGAAAAGCAGGAAAACCGCGACAGGAAATAACTCATTTTCGATAAAAATGGTTACATATTCTGCTGCAAGGAAGATATTGTTCGCAAAGTTGAAGGGTTTGACGCGTGTGATGCCAATTGGGGGCCTTTGGCATGACCCGTTATGATAGTTGGGTGTGAGGCCAGAGCATGACCAAGAAGCTGGATGCTATCGACAAGCGTATATTGGATATTCTGCAGGCGCAGGGGCGTATCTCGAACGCCGCGCTCTCGCAGGCAATCAACCTTAGCCCAACACCTTGCCTTGACCGTGTCAGGCGGCTTGAGCGCGAAGGCTATATCAAGGGCTATCACGCTGTTCTGTCGCCAGAACATCTGAAATGTGCCTTTGTCACGTTCATCACGGTCAGCCTTGACCGGACCACTGAATATGTCTTCGACAGTTTCGCAAAGAAGATCGCCAAGTTCGACGAGGTCGTCGAATGCTACATGGTTGGTGGCGGATTTGACTATCTGCTCAAAATCCGCACCGAGGACATGACGGAATTCCGTCGCTTCATGGGCGAGAAGCTGACCATCATGCCGGAGGTGGCCAATACCCAAAGCTTCTTTGTGATGGAAGAGGTCAAGGACACACACCTGCTGCAGGTAATCAAGCCGGGGCTGGGCACTTTGGGGCCCAACTGAACTGCTGCGCAAAGTCCTGTCTTTGGGGGCTTGCTGGCGCGCACTCCAAAGCCAGCATAAAAATCTGCAATCCTGGCTTTTGGGCAGATAAAATAACTGTTTTTCCTGAATTATGGTCACACATGCTGCGCCTTCTTTCCTACGATCATCGGCAGGGAAGTGTTGGTGAAAGATGTATGCCATGTGTGATCTCAAAAACCTGAGGAATGAAATTGCATCCAGCAAACTGTTGGATGAAGAGGTGTTGGTTCAGCGCCTGCTGGACCAGTGTGAAATATCGGACGACGGCGCAGAGCAGATTGAAGCTGCCGCATGCCGTGTGGTGGAAAACGCCCGGACACAGAAAGACGTGCAGCCCCTGATGGATGCCTTCTTTCTGGAGTATGGCTTGTCGAACCAGGAAGGCATCGCGCTCATGTGCCTGGCCGAAGCGCTTCTGCGCGTGCCGGACAAGAAAACCCGCGATGCCCTGATTGCCGACAAGATCGCGCCGGGTGAATGGGCGGCCCATATCGGCCATGCCGATTCCTTTTTCGTCAATGCCTCAACTTGGGGCCTTCGGCTGACCGGTCAGGTGATTGCGCTGGGCAAAGCCGAAGAAGGGGCGCCTGACCGCATATTGGGCCGCATGATCCACCGTCTGGGCGAGCCGGTTATCCGTGCCGCCATGATGCAGGCCATGAAGGTGTTGGGGGCGGAGTTTGTGCTGGGCGAGACCATGGATGAAGCCATCTCGCGCGGCAAGAAGCTCTATGGTCCTAACCAGCTTTATTCTTTCGATATGCTGGGAGAAGCCGCGCGGACTTTTGCGGATGCTGACCGCTATTTCGAAGCCTACATGGCTGCGATTCAGGCAGCGGGCGAACAAGGCGCTGGCAACAGCGTTTATGACAGGTCGGGTATCTCGATCAAACTTTCGGCGCTGCACCCCAGCTATGAATATACCAAGCGCGAAGAACTGCTGCGGGACTTGCTGCCGCGTGTGACTGAACTTGCATCGGTGGCAGCGTTCCTTGGTGTGAAGCTGAGTATTGATGCTGAGGAAGCGGACCGGCTTGAACTATCGCTCGATATTTTTGAAGGCGTGGTCAGAAGCGGTGAGGTGCAGCAGGACTGGGAGGGTTTCGGGCTTGTCTTGCAGGCCTACGGCAAGCGCGCATTGCCAGTGATCAGCTGGCTGGATGCCCTCAGTCGTGACGTCGGCATGAAGTTCATGGTGCGGCTGGTGAAGGGCGCCTACTGGGATTCTGAAATCAAGCACGCGCAGGAACAGGGGCTGGAAGATTTCCCGGTTTTCACCCGCAAGGCCACGTCTGACCTGTCGTACCTTGTGTGCGCGCAGGAAATCCTGAAGCGCAGCGACCGGCTGTTTGGCCAGTTCGCCACCCACAACGCCCATACGGTTGCAGCCATTTCCTATCTGGCCATGGGCAAGGCGGGCGGTTTTGAATTCCAGCGCCTGCACGGCATGGGGCGGCTTGTGTATGATGTCGCCTTCCAGGGGCAGGAAGTCTGCCCGCCGGTGCGGGTGTATGCGCCTGTGGGCGGCCACAAGGATCTGCTGGCCTATCTGGTGCGGCGGCTTCTGGAGAATGGTGCCAACAGTTCCTTTGTGAACCGCTTTATGGACAAATCCATTCCGCCTGCCGACGTTGTGCAGGACCCAATCAAAGTGACGCGGGGGCTGAACGAGTTTCGTCACCCCAGTATTCCTCTTCCAAAAAGGATTTTCGGCATGTCTCGTGACAACTCTATGGGGCTCGACCTGACGTCAGCCGCCGTGCTGGATGAACTGACCCAGGCAGTCAAGGACTGTGCAGGTGAAAGCTTCGATGTAGGACCGCTGGTGCCTGGCGTACGCCCGGGCCAGGATGGTGGCCGGCCAGTGACAAATCCGGCAGATAACACCGAAATTATCGGCACTGTGCGTTATGCCACGCCTGATGAGGTTGGCGCTGCCTTTGACGCGGCGCGGAAAAGCCAGCCAGCGTGGGACCGTCTTGGCGGTGCCAAGCGGGCTGTGCTTTTGAACAAGGCGGCTGACATGCTGGAGGCTGACCTGATCCCGCTGATTGCCATTCTGGTGCGTGAAGCCGGGAAAACTTACCCCGATGCCGTGGCGGAAGTGCGTGAAGCCGTAGATTTCTGCCGCTATTATGCGGGTCAGGCTGAGCGCGAGTTCACCGATTACGTCAGCCTGCCTGGCCCGGCGGGTGAGGAAAACACCATTGGCCTGCATGGCCGCGGCGTGTTTGTTTGCATCAGCCCTTGGAACTTCCCGCTGGCGATTTTTGTTGGCCAGGTGGTGGCTGCTCTCGCGGCCGGGAACACGGTTCTGGCCAAATCGGCAGAACAAACGCCGATTATCGCCGACCGGGCGATCCGGACGCTCCATAAGGCGGGTGTGCCGGAAGATGTGGCCATGCTGTTGCCGGGCGACGGCGCCGTGGGTGGCGAACTGGTGCAGCATCCAGCGGTGGGTGGTGTGGCCTTCACGGGCAGCACCCAGACGGCGCACGCCATCAACCACGTGCTGGCCATGAAGCCCGGTCCGATTGTGCCGTTCATCGCCGAAACCGGCGGCCAGAACGTGATGTTTGTCGACAGCACGGCGCTTCTCGAACAAGTCACGGACGATGTGGTGCAATCGGCCTTCAAAAGCGCGGGCCAGCGCTGTTCAGCTCTGCGGGTTCTTTACCTGCAGGAAGACATCGCCGATGCCGCCATCGATATGATCAAGGGTGCGATGGATACGCTGAAGATCGGCTCGCCCGCTGATATCGATACGGACGTTGGGCCGGTGATTGACCGCCGGGCGTCCGACAAGCTGGGCGAGCACTGCTACCATATGGCCAGAAGCTGCGATAACCATTATGCGCTGGAGCTGCCAGCCGACTGTGCGAACGGTACTTTCATTGCACCGCACCTCTTCGAGATTGGCAGCATAACGGAGCTGAGCGAAGAACAATTCGGCCCGATCCTGCATATTGTTCGCTACGCAGAAAGCCAGCTTGAGGAAAAGCTGAAGGAAGCCTTTTCAACCGGCTATGGCCTGACACTTGGCATCCATACCCGTATGGAAAGCCGCTGGCGTGAGGTGTTCAAAAAAGCGCCTGTGGGCAACACCTATATCAACCGCAATATGGTTGGTGCGGTTGTTGGCTCCCAGCCGTTCGGGGGGCAGGGCCTCTCGGGTACGGGCTATAAAGCCGGCGGGCCACGCTACCTCTATAAATTTGCGACGGAAAAGACCTTGTCCGTGAATATCATGGCCAGCGGTGGCGACCCTGCCATTCTGATGGTCAGCTAAGCGATAGCCTTTTCGGACCGGGGCCCGCGGCACTCGCCATTCGGTGCAAAACCGCAGTTACTCATCCCCCTTTGTGTAAGCGATAGGGTCCCGGTTCGAACAGGCTGCCCCCGACGACCTCCCATTCCCCGGGGGCAGCCGCCCATCAAAGCAAGATTAAATAATCCCAAAATTCGCGGGTCGTACGTCTAAATCATGGGTAAGTATAGGGCTAGTACAGGGTGCAGCATAATGTGCTGCTGATCTTTTGTTTTGCTAGATAAAATAACTGATTTTTCCCAATTACAGCGACACATGCTGGGGTCCCCTTCTTATAATTCATTAATCCTATCAGGGAGAAAGTGGCCGGCTGTCGCCAGCTTTGGTGCAAAAGCGAGCAAGCCGGATTTTTTAAAACGGAGGGGTTCCGACCATGAAACTTAAAGCTAAAGCAAACAGGCAGATGGGTGTCCCCAGAACAGCCTTCCTGTCATGCCTTCTGGCCAGTACAGCGCTCAGTGGCGCCAATGCGCAGGAGCAATCTGCGGACACGAATGAGAATTTCGCATTTGAGGAAATTACGGTGTTGGGTTCGCGCCGGGCAGACGCGCGCTCTGCGATGGATGCCGCCGTGCCGGTGGATGTCCTGAGCGGCGACGACCTGAACGCACACGGCAGCACGGATATGCTGGACGTGCTGACCTCCAGCATCCCGTCCTTCAATGCCAACCGCGAGCCGATCAGTGACGCGGCAACACTGGTGCGCCCGGTCAACCTGCGGGCCCTGCCATCCGACCATACGCTGGTGTTGGTGAACGGCAAGCGCCGTCACCGTGGTGCGGTTGTGGGTGAATTCGTATCGGGTGTGAACCGTGGCGCACAAGGTGTTGATGTTAATCCACTTTTCGGCGCTGCGCTCAAGCAGGTTGAAGTGCTGCGTGATGGTGCGGCAGCCCAGTATGGGTCTGATGCCATCGCGGGTGTGATGAACTATGCGCTGATCGATGATCCGGAAGTGCGGCGCATCACAGCGCAATATTCGCAGGCCTATGAGGGCGATGGTGAAACTTGGGAAGTTTCCGGCGCGTTCGGTACGCATGTTGGCGACACGGGCTTTGCAACGCTCGCCTTCCAGGTGAAAGACGGCCAACCCACAAGCCGTGGCGTGCAGGACGGTGAGGGCACCAACAGCGGCGCCACCGCGCTTGCGGATGCGGGCTTCCCGATCCAGGACCCTGTGGTGGTCTGGGGTGCCCCAGAAGTGAAGAATGACTATAAGGTCATCGTTAACTCAGCGATCCCGATGGGCATGTCTGAACTTTACGCCTTCGGTAACTATGCTACGCGTGATGTTGACGGCAGCTTCTTCTACCGGAATCCGACAAACCGGTCCGGCGTTTTTGCGGCTGATGGCAACGTGCTGTTTGCTGATACAACAGGTGCGGGCGGCTGCCCGGTTGGCCCACTGCCGACAGACAGCTTCGCCAACGCCGAAGCCTTCATCAATTCGGCACCCAGCAATTGTTTTGCCTTCCAGTCCCTGTTCCCGGGCGGCTTTACGCCACGCTTTGGCGGCAAGGTTGTTGACTATAGCGCCTCTGCGGGCGTGCGCGGCGACATGCTGGAGACTGGCCGCTATGATATCAGCATCAACCACGGCAAGAACGATGTAGCTTATGAGATCTACAACACGGTGAATGCGTCGCTTGGGCCGAACACGCCAACCGCGTTCGAGCTTGGCAGCCAGATCCAGTCTGAAACCGTCATGAATGCGGATTTCTCTATTCCTGTGGCGGTGGATGCTTTCGCGTCTGACCTCAATATCGCCTTCGGTGCCCAATATCACCGCGAGCAGTTCGAAATTGAAGAAGGTCAGGAAGAATCCTATGTGGCCGGCCCTTATGTGGACCAGGGCTTCTCAGTGGGTTCAAACGGCTTCCAGGGGTTCAGCGACAAGGTTGCTGGCACCTTCAAGCGGAACAGTAAGAGTATCTATCTGGACCTTGAGGCCGATATCACCGACCGCTTCCTGATGAGTGCGGCGGCCCGGTATGAGGATTTCTCCGACTTTGGCGATACGTTCAACGGCAAGATCGCGGCGCGCTATAATGTGACTGATGCCTTCGCCATTCGGGGTGCCTTCAGCACCGGCTTCCGGGCACCAACGCTTGGTCAGTCGAACCTGCAGCGGGCCTCGACGGGTTTTGCTAACGGTCAGCTGATCGAACAGCTGGTGATCGCCAGTACAGACCCGATCGCCGAATTCTTCGGTGGTGGGCAGCTGGACCCGGAGAAGGCTGAAAACATCAGCCTTGGCTTCACCGCTCAACTGGGTGCGGTGGATCTGACGGTTGATTTCTTCGATATCACCGTAAAAGACCGCGTGTCGCTGACATCAGCAACCATTGATGATGCCAGCCGGCAGGAACTGATCGATCTCGGGAACCCAGAAGCTGCAACCATCAGTCAGGTGCAGTTCTTCGTGAACGACTTTGATACCAACACCACAGGCGTTGATATCGTGGCCAACTACCCGATCGATTGGGACAATGGCCGCACCAACATCACCCTGGCGTTCAACTATACGGACACCAAGGTAACAGACCGCGGCGCCACCATCAGTGATGGTCGTGAGCGGGAGATCGAAGATGCGCTGCCAAGCACACGCACAACCCTGACTGTCAGCCACTCGGTTGGCCAGTTCACGGGGCTTGTTCGTGTGAACCATTATGGTGAAGCGTACGAATCCCTCTTTAACGATGCCACGCTGCCGGTTGTAACGCCGGGCATGTTCATCGTGGATGCGCAGGTTACGTGGGATATCAATGAAATGCTCCAGGTGGCTGTAGGTGCGAAGAACCTCTTTGATGCCTACCCGGACGAATGGTCCACAGCGGGCTTTACTGGCCGCGACGGTGGGTTCCTGGGTGCCATTTATCCACTTAATCACCCTGCTGGTCTGGGTGGTGGCAGCCTGTATGCCAAGCTGACCGCCAACTTCTAGACGGTTTCCTCAGCAGGACTTTTGGGGCGTGCTTCTGCGCGCCCCTTTCTTTTGTGGGCTGTTCCCTATGGGGGAAGGCTTGTGGCTGGGGCCATCGGTGTTGGACGGTGCAAGGGAAAGGGTTGTTCTATCGAGTTCAAATGTTTATGACTGAGTACCGACGTGAAAAGGCTGACGCCATCTTGAAAAAGGTGGCTGTTTTCTTTTGTTTTGGCCGGAAGGGCCGAATTTGTCATAATGTTTGAAATCAAATTATTTAGGTGGTTCCCCGATGTTCGCGACGAAAGAAAAAGGCCGGTCTGGTTCCTGGGCGGGGATTTGCCCTCCCGTGTTTTTCCCGGCAGCCATCGTGATCGGGCTTCTGGTTCTGGCGGCTGTTGTCGCGGGAGAGAGTGCGGAAGGCATATTTGGCGCTGTTCAGGACTGGGTGGCACGAACCACAGGCTGGGTATATATGCTGGCGGTCAGCGGATTCCTGGTGTTCTGCCTGTATCTTGGTTTCAGCCGTCACGGCAATACCCGGCTTGGGCCGAACCATTCTCGGCCTGACTATAGCTTCATTTCCTGGTTCGCCATGCTGTTTTCGGCAGGTATCGGCATTGGGCTTCTGTTCTTCGGGGTGGCCGAGCCGCTGATGCATTATCTGGCACCGCCAGACGCTGACCCCCGGACCATCGAGGCCGCCAAGGAAGCCATGCAGGTGACCTTCTTTCACTGGGGTGTCAATGCCTGGGCGGTCTATGCAGTGGTTGGGCTTTCGCTGGCTTATTTCAGCTTCCGTCACAATCTGCCGCTGACCATCCGGTCGGCGCTCTATCCCTTGATTGGGGAGCGTATTCACGGGCCGCTGGGTCATACCATCGATACACTGGCGGTGATCGGCACACTGTTTGGCGTGGCTACGTCTCTGGGGATTGGCGTGTCGCAGGTGAATGCCGGGCTTCATCATCTGTTTGATATCCCACTTAACAGCACAGTGCAGGTGATCCTGATTGCTGCCATCACGGGCTGTGCCACCATTTCCGTGGTCTCTGGCCTTGATGCAGGAATCAAGCGGCTGTCAGAGCTGAATATGATTCTGGCGGGCCTGTTGCTGTTGTTTGTTATCGTAGCCGGTCCGACGCTTCTGTTCTTCAACAGCTTTGTCCAGAACATCGGCCTCTATCTGGGTACCGTGATCGACCGCAGCTTCCGGCTGAATGCCTATTCGGGCGACCATGACTGGATGGCGAGCTGGACCCTGTTCTATTGGGGTTGGTGGATCAGCTGGTCGCCGTTCGTGGGCATCTTCATTGCCCGTATTTCGCGTGGTCGCACGATCCGTGAATTCGTCTTTGGCGTCTTGTTGGTGCCGTCCGTCTTTACGTTCATCTGGATGACGGCTTTCGGCAACGGCGCGCTTTCCTTCGAGCTGTCCGGCGAGGGCAGTATCGCTGAGATGGTGGGCACGAATATGCCGTTAGGACTGTTCGCCTTTCTGGAACACTTGCCGGGTTCAAGCATTGTGTCCTTCATTGCCATTATTCTGATCATCACCTTCTTTGTCACATCGTCGGACTCTGGCTCGCTGGTGATCGATACCATCACGTCAGGCGGGCAATTGAATCCACCGATTTGGACGCGCGTGTTCTGGGCCGTCACGGAAGGTGTTGTGGCCGCAGTTCTGATGGTCACGGGTGGCCTTGGTGCTTTGCAGACAGCCACGATTACCACCGCGCTTCCTTTTACCTTTGTGATTATTCTGGCCTGTATGGGCTTGATGCGCGGCCTCAGGATGGAGGCAGCCAAGGAGATGGGTGCGCGGGTCGCGCCTGATGTGCAGGTGATGGGGCAGGGTGTCTCCTGGAAACAGCGGCTGGATGCGATCCTCAGCTATCCTACTGCCACGGAAATCGAAGCCTTTATGGCGACGCGGGTGAGGCCTGCGCTTGAGAAAGTGGCCAAGGAAATCAGCGAAAGCGACCATGCGGCGAAAGTGGAACTTAGCGCCGGTGGCACTGAAATTCGTATTCTGCACGGCAGCGAGACGGATTTCCTGTATGGCGTTGAGATGCGGCCTCTGTTGCAGCCTGATTTTTCCTATATCGGCAAGGGCGTGGAAAGTAAGCGGTTTTACCGGGCAGAAGTGCATCTGCTGGAAGGCAGTCAGCATTATGATGTTTACGGCTTTTCAGAAGACCAGCTGATCCACGATATCCTCAGCCAGTATGACAAGCATGTTCACTTCCTGAATATCGCCAGGGTTTAGTCAATTGACATGGGCTAGCGCGCATCCATTTGGTTGCGCGCTGCCATCCAGCGGCTAATTTCATCAATCTTGGCGCTCAGAAGCCCGCCGTCTTTTTCAGCGTCATAATGCGCGTTGAAAAGGTCACGCAGCTTTTCGCCTGTATCGGATTTCTTGAAACAGATCAGATGGTCGTTGGTGATCAGATACCGGCTGTTCATCTCCAGAAGCTCGCGGTAAGGCTCCAGCTTTTTGTCGGACGACAGCAGATATCGCATATTTGCTTCGTCAATTACCGCCAGGTCGATCCGGCCGAAGGCAAGGCGCCGTAAATTGAGTGCGTCGTTGTGAACGGTGCTGACATCAAGCGTCTGGTCATGGGCCATCTTGTCAAATTCGGCTTCATTGACGTAACCGGACACCGCACCAATGCGCACGCCTGTGAGGTCTTCGAGCTGTTCCCAGCGGATCGGTGTGTCCTTACGCTGGACAAAGCCGACTTTGCTTTGGCCAATCGGGGCAGAGAAATGGCAGATATCCTCGCGGTCCTTGGAATAATAAACCGGGCCGGTGGCTACGAATCCTTCGTCGGCCAGTGCCGTGGTGAGGCTGCGTTGCCATGCGGCGAATTTCACCTCAAGGGGCAGGCCTGCTCGTGCAAAGACATCGCGGATGAGGGCGATGGAGGCGCCCTGGTCTGGCAGGTCCTTGCCGGCAAAAGGCGGCCAGTCAGTCGCTGTCATGCGCACGGCATCGGGCAAAGGCACGTCACGGGTCAAGGCGGGCGTGCTGGTCCCCATCAGGAGGGCAAGCGATAGGCTTAGTATCTTGAGCATCTGGCTCTCCGGCTGTTTCCGGTGTGCCCATCATACCCCAATTAGGGCATTGGTTGGATATCTTATTTATGCCTGTTGACCCACAAGAGGGCCAAGCGCGTCCCTGAGCGGTGCCAGGTGGGCGTCAAAGGGGCGCCAGGGCTCAAGCCCTTTGGTGTTGATCGGCTGGCGTACTTGTTCCGAACTTGCAGTGCGAACAGACCGGTCGGTCTTAAAGAACTCGAGGCACGCGTCCTCGAACGGTAGGCCACAATGGTCGAGGATTCGCCGTACCTGGGTTTCAAGGTCAGCCACCACATCTTCATATTGCACCCGCAGTACCTTCCCGGGCAGCACGCTGTCCCAATGGTCCATCAAGGCCACATAGTCACGGTAATAGCGGCCAATTTCGGTCAAGCCATAGGTGAATTCCTGGCCTTCGGCGAACAGTTGCTTGAAACCGGAGAAGCAGCAGGCCATCGGGTCCCGGCGGGCATCAATGATCTTGGCGTTCGGCAGGATCAACTGAATAAGGCCGATGTGGCGGAAGTTGTTTGGCATTTTGTCGATAAAGAAGGGTGCGTCCCCGCGGTGAATACGCGTGTCCTCGATATATTTTTCCCCAAAGGCCCGAAGTTCATCAGCGCTCATGTGCCACAGGCTTTTCGGGTAGCCGTCTTCCGCCTGTACACTTTTCTGCGCCCTCAATTTGTGCGCAAGTGACAGGATGTTAGGCAGTTCCATGGTGCCGTCAACCTGGCTGTGGGAGGCCAGGATCTGCTCCAGGAGCGTCGAGCCTGCGCGCGGCAGGCCCACAATGAAGATGGGGTCAGGCGCCTGGCAGCCGCTACCGCTGTGGTGCTCGAACAGCTCGGCTGTGCATACTGCGGCCTGGGTCTGGAGTTCTTCCTCCATCTGGTCGGCCTTATAGCGGCACTGGTGGCGCTTCAGCGCGTTGCCTTCCTCATAGTGGCCGAAGGACCGGTCGTACTCCTCCCGGTCTTCGTACGCCTTGCCGAGCGCGAAATGGAGTTGGATGCGGCCATCAAGCGGCAGGGTGCCGGTGCTGGCTTGCTGTTCCATGGCTTTGATTTCAGCGTCCTCGAACCGGTAGGTCTTGAGGTTTGCGAGCCCGTAATAGGCATCTGCATGTGCGGGCTGGGCCTTAAATGCTGCGCGGTAGGCAGCAACAGCTTCATCCTGCTGGCCGATGGTCTTGAGCGCATGGCCTTTGGACGTCAATGTTGTGGCGTCATTGGGCAGTTTTTCCAGGATGCGGTCGAAGGTTTCAAGTGCGGTGCCATAATCGCCAGCCTGCAGGCTCTCGATGGCATAATGGCTCAGGAATATCGGGTTTTCCGGATCGCTGTCGTGCAGCGCTTTCGCTTCCTTGAGCGCTTGGTCGAACTTCTGCCGTTTCCTGAGGGTAGCAATATAGTCGAGCCGTACTTGCACGTTTGCGGGTTCGAACGTCAGCGCGCTTTCCAATAGGAACTCAGCTTCTTCCAGTGCACCGAACCTGATGCCGATATCCGCCAGCAGGCGCATGCCTTCAGCATGCTTGGGGTTGCGCCGCAGGAACGCACGGCACAGCTTTTCGGCCTTCAGAAGTTTGTCTTCATAAATGAAATTGGTAACTGCCTGCAGCTCTTTCGGGAGGGCAGACAGGCGGGCTGCCTGTGCTGCGGCCTGATGGGCATCCTGTTGCCGCCCGGCGGCAGCGAGCAACTCGGCTTGCGCCTGCCAACTGGCCACAAGTGCCGGGTTGGCGCGGCACGCAAGTTGATAGGCCGCCAAGGCTTCATCATTCCTTCCAAGGGTTCGGTACAGATGGCCTTCTTCCTGAAGCGCGCGGCCAAATTCAGGGCTGGCTTGCTTGAGGGTGCTCAAGGTAGTGAGTGCGGCATCCATCTGGCCAGCATAGCGTTCGCACACGGCCCTCATATAGAGCGCATCGATATGCCCCGGCGCGGCTTCAAGCACGGCGCTCAGCTTGGTCAAAGCGTCGGTGAATCGGCCGTCATAGATTAATTTCTGCGCTTGCTTGAGCGCTTCTATCTGGGAATTGTCCTGCATGATGGGCCTACTATAGCGGCTTGGGGCGAGGGGGGAAGAGCGAAGGCGCCCCAATGTGGAGCGCCTTCGAATTTCTTTGGGTTTTCAGCCGAATTTAATAGTCGACAGAGAAGCGGACGCCGAATGTACGAGGGCGGTTTGTTGTGATCCGCTCGTGGTCGAACACAAGGTTGTTGTTCAGTTGTGCCCGCTCGTCGGTCAGGTTCTCACCAAACACTTCAACCATCCAGTTGTCCTTGCGTACGCCGAATGCCATGCCCATCAGGAAGTAGCTGTCCTGTTCGGCGCGGTTGATCAGCACGATGTCCGAATAGGACGACGCGGAATAGGCAAGTGAAGGCTGGATGTGGGCTTCAAGGCCGTTGTCCATCAGCCATTCGTAGCGCACGCGCAGGTTACCCTGGAAGCTTGGTGCGTAGGAAAGGTCTTCACCCGGTTGTGCGATGGCCACACTGGCGCCGACCAGTTCCTTGACCTCGGTATCGAGGAAAGAGAAGGCTGCGAAGGCAGTCAGCCCCGGTATGGACTGCGAAGCCCACTGCAGGTCACCCTCGATCCCCTTGATCTGCGCGTCAGCCGCGTTATCCGAGAAGAACAGGTTTGTCACAGTGGCGTCGAAGATGGTGGTCTGCAGGTCCTTAATGTCGACAAGGAAGGCGCTACCGTTGAAGCGGAGGCTATTGTCCATAAGGTCCAGTTTCCAACCCAGTTCATAGTTGGTAACTTCGTCCGTGCGGACCACGGCTGGTACAGCACCGCCACCTGCGCCCGCTGGGCGGTTAGGCAGGCCAGGGCGGAAGCCTTCAGAATAAGTGAAGTACAGGAGCGTATTCTCGTTCGGTGTCCAGGACACGTTCCCTTTGAATACCCAGCCTTTGGCTTCAGCACCTTTTGGAACCGGTACGCCGTTGATCACCTGGGTACCGTCGAACTGCGTATCCAGGTTGGTGCCGAAGGCATTCACGTCTTCGCCGCCAAAGTTGAAGAAGGACGAGTTGGCGCTGCCCTTCAGGCGAACGTCAACATCATGCCAGCGCGCACCGGCGGTGACAGAGAGTGTGTCCGGGATCACGTCGAAGGTGGCTTCACCAAACAGGCCGACCTGTTTGTCTGTGCGAGTGATATCGTTGAAGAAGATCACACCGACAGGCCGCGGGTTCGGGTCGCTGACGCTGGAGCCAGGCAGCGGGCCATTTTGCGGCCAGCCAAACACGCCTGGCGTGAAGCTTTCCGCGAACTGGGAACCGGGGTAGGTGAAGTCGTTGCGCTCAATCAGCGTCTGGTCACTGTAGAAGCCACCGAATGTCGCCCGTACGCGCTTTTCAGCCGGGGTGTTGAACCGCAGTTCGTGCGTCCATACCTCTGTTTCGGTTTCAGACCCGACATAAAGGTTTGGTGCCTGACAGGTGCCGGACGGTGCAGCGTCGCCCGGATAGGTCACGGATGCGTCACAGATGTAGTAAGGCAGATACTGGCCCACGAACAGATAGTCGGTATAGTCCACCGTCTGGTCTGTGTCGCGGTTCAGGTAGGCGCCGGCATACACCACTTCAAGCGCGCCAATGCGGCCTTCGATGGTCAGGGCTGTGTTGTCAAAGTCGTCACGGATTTCGTCGGGCGAGAAGCGCTGGACAGACAGTTCATCCGGGTCATCCAGTTCAGGATCAAAGAAGAAGACCCCTTCGCTGTCGATCCGCTGGCGAGTGTGGCCCAGGTTGATTTCCCAGTCCGGCGATGGATAGTAACGCATGCTGACACGTGCGCCGGTATAGGACGCGTCGTTGAAATTGTCTTCCACCAGTGCCAGGTTGCTGGCTTCAAGGAAAGTCACGTCAGACATATCAGCGCCAGCCTGGAAGCCCGGGCTGGTTGTTGTCCCGTTGGGGCGCTGTTCGGCGCCTTTGAAGCGCGCGCTTTCAGCGGCGGTGATGGTGCCGGGTACGTTGTCGATGTAACCGCCCTGGTTATCCACATAGAATACACCGCGAACCGCGAGCTTGTCGTCAATGATCGGATAGTTGATCATTGCCTCGACCTTCTCGCTCATCTCGCCGCCCTTGGTGAAGGACACACCGCCCGACACTTTGGCCTGAAATTCAAGCGTGTCTGGCTTATTGGTGATCAGGCGGATCGTACCGGCCTGCGAGCTGGCGCCGAAAAGCGTGCCCTGCGAACCCGGCAGAACCTCAATCCGGTTCAGGTCAGCGGCGTAAACGTCAAGGTTACGACCCACCTGAGTTACCGGCTGCTCGTCAAGATACAGGGCAACGTTTGGTGCAAGACCTGCTACGCCAGCGGTGGTCAGGTTCGGCGTTGTGGAGGCCAGGCCGCGGATGTAGATGGTTCCCTGGCCGGGGCCGCTACCGCCAGCGGATACGCCAGGCAGTTGAAGCAGATAGTCGGTAAAGACATCCACATCGGTTTGTTCAAGCGCGGTCATGCCCATTGCCTGCACGGCAACAGGAATGTCCTGTGTGCTGGCAGCACGTTTGGTAGCAGTTACCACGACTTCTTCGATCGTACTAAAGTCCACGTCCTCTGCAACGGTGGCAGTGGCAGTGGCCATGATCGGCACAGAGGTCAAAAGGCTTAGCTTCAGGGCCTTCTTGGCAGGTATCACAGAGCGTCTCCCAGTGTTATTTTATGCGCGTACGCGGTGTAGCCTCGGGTCCGGCGCAAGCGCGGATACTCCAATACGATTGGACCAATAACGAGGCTTTTTGTTTGAATACAAATGAATTTATAAGGCGAAGTTAACGCCCTGTCGAATAAACTAATGAAAAAATAGGGGATTAAGTCGCTTGCTTTGCTGGGGTGTTGCAAAAAAGTCGATAGAAAACAAAGTAACGCGACCTCGTTGAAGACAGAGGGTTGACCTTCCGCACGGAATGCTTGTCAGGCTTTCTGATAAAGGGGTGTTCAGGCTTCAGGGCTCACTTCCGTGGGCATGACTATAAGCAGTGTGAACACAGCTTTTTGCACAAGGGCTTATCGCGGAAGAGTTGAGCCCAGGCCGCCGGCTGTTTATTTCGGAGCGCGCTTCAGCGCGCGGGAGCGCAGCTTGCGACGATAGATTGTCATATTGTGATAGGTATCCAGCCGTTTCATCTGGCCGGCCTGTATGGAATGCCAAAGCCGGATAAATCGGTCGGTCACGCCGAACTGAGTATAATATTTGACGGTGGGGTAAAGGCCATTTTCATCCATTTCGCCAGCCGTCATGTGTCTTAGGTCCCCCGCATGTCGGTAACCTTGAACCTTGGTTAGCCAGTTTGCAGCAATGTCGAACAAGCCACCGCCAGGAACGATTTTGGCCATTGTTTTCGCTGCCAGCTTGAAGAAGGAGATCGTTAAGCCTGCTGGGGGCACCAATGGTACCGGATCAAAGGCGTTGACTGTGCGGTAGATGGGGGTTTTGAAGCCGTCATTGAAGGCGTGGTTGCCCACGCGAGGTGCGCCGAAGGTGTAGCAGGCAGCCAGTGTGTCCCGGGCGAAATACCAAGTGGCCATCACAGCCACTGCGCCGCCCAGCGAATGGCCTGTGACATAAAGCGGTAGGCCTTCGGTCTTCCGCAGCAGCTTTTCAATATCCGTCTGGGCATCGGTGAACGCACGGTGAAAACCCTTGTGCGCTTTGCGTCCGCCACCAATTTCCTCAAGCCCAGCGTCCGCGTTATTGATCCAGTCCTGTGGGGATGTAGTGCCGCGGATCACCAGTACGGCAAAGGGTGTCCGGCTGCCGCCGATGTATTTGGCCACATAGCCTTCGGTATTCTTGAGCACATCCAGTGTCTGGTTATAGAAGGTGCCGACAAGCTCGAACCCCGCGGCTTCAAGGATCTTAGCCAGACGTTTCTCGCCGTCCGTGGTGGGGGACTGGAAATAATCCTGCAGTTCCAGCAGTTTTCTTGCCGCCTGTTTGGCGTTGGTGGATTGCACCAGCTCTTCAGCCAGCCCCATAACGTTGGTAAAGGGTGATTTTTCGAATTTCTCGTAAGCCAGTTCCGACAGAATAGCCATTTGCCAGGCCGTGCGGTCGCTGTAGGCGGCACGTTGCACAGGCGGCTTCAGGTTCAGAAGTTCCGGGCCATCGCGGGTTTCGATTTCGGTGGCGTTGCTCATGGTTTTGCTCCCTTGCCAGCCCTGTTGGCGGCCGAGGCAAATAATAGCATGGGTAGAGTGCTTTCCACCAGCGCTGGCGCCCTGCCTTCAGGTCGAGCGGGGCGTGACTTGACGACAGGAGGGTATTATTATCAATGAAAACGATTATTAAATCAAAAATAATCGATTGGATAGATTTAACTCGCTTGGATATGGTGCCTTCAACAGCCGCTATCGGCGCGCAGAATTTTATTAAGGAGATATCCAATGGCGATGATCAACAAATCCATTCCTGAATTCAAAGTAGAAGCTTTCCATGACGGCGAGTTCAAAACCGTTACCGATGCTGACGTGAAGGGCAAATGGTCCATCTTCCTGTTCTACCCGGCAGACTTCACCTTCGTGTGTCCGACTGAGCTTGAAGACATGGCTAACCACTATGACGAGCTGCAGCGCCTGGGTGTTGAGGTTTTCGCCGTGTCGACCGACACGCACTTCTGTCACAAGGCATGGCATGACAGCAGCGATGCCATCGGCAAGATCAAGTTTCCGATGCTCGGTGACCCGACCGGTGCAGTGACCCGTGGCTTTGATGTAATGATCGAAGAAGCAGCACAGGCCCTGCGCGGCACTTTCCTGGCTGACCCTGACGGCATCATCAAGGTTGCTGAAATTCACGACCTGGGCATCGGCCGGTCCGCCAAGGACATGGTGCGCAAAGTGAAGGCTGCCCAGTATGTGGCTGCGAATGACGGCGAAGTGTGCCCGGCTGCCTGGGAAGAAGGCCAAAGCACGCTGACCCCAAGCCTTGACCTCGTGGGCAAAATCTAATCCCAGCCAAGCTTGTGGCGCGTCGCAGCCTCCCTCGATGCGGCGCGCCAAACTCCCGCGAACCCCCGGCAGAACAGGAAAATGACCGATGCTGACCAATGATATTCTGAATGCCCTCAAGGGCTATACCGCGAACATGCAGAAGGACATCACCTTTGTGCTGCAAGCTGGCGAGCATGCAAAACGTCAGGAGCTCAGGGACTTCCTGACAATGATCGCGTCTGTTTCCGACCGCCTGTCGCTTGAGGAGCGGGATACAGCCTCTCTCAGGAGCCCGATCAGCTTCCTGCTGGAAGTGGGTGGCGCCGACAGTGGCGTGCGCTTTTCTGGTATTCCAGGCGGGCATGAATTCAATTCGCTGGTGCTGGCGATCCTGCATCTGTCGGGCACGCCGATCAAGCTGGACGACACGCTGCGGTCGATGATTGCGGGCATCACAGACAAGCTGGATTTCCAGGTGTATGTCAGCCTCAGCTGCCACAACTGCCCGGACGTTGTGCAGTCACTGAACCAGTTCGCGGCCATCAACGACTGCATCAGTTCTGAGATGATCGACGGCGGCCTGTATCCTGAACTGGTGGCTGAGAATAATATCCAGGGCGTGCCGACGGTGCTGTTGAACGGCAAGCCGTTCGCCACAGGCAAGATCGATACATCTGTGATTGTGAGCAAGCTTCTGGAAGCTTACCCGGGCATCAAGGACACCAAGCCAGGCCCACAGAATGCTTTGCCGCTTCAGGACGTTACCGTTGTGGGCGGTGGCCCCGCGGGTGTAAGCGCCGCCATCTATGCGGCACGCAAGGGTCTGAAGGTCACTATGATTGCCGAACGCTTCGGCGGTCAGGTCAAGGATACCATGGGCATCGAAAACCTGATTTCGGTTTCCAAGACCACCGGGCCCGAGCTTTCTGGCGCCCTGACGGCGCACCTGAATGACTATGACGTGACGCTGAAGGAGCACGTGCGGGTCGCGCAAGTTGATAAAGGCCCGGTCAAGACGCTGACCCTGACGTCTGGTGAGCAGATCCGGACACGGTCTTTGATTGTCGCAACCGGTGCCCAGTGGCGCAAGCTGGGCGTGCAGGGCGAAGACGAGAATGTAGGGCAGGGCGTGGCCTATTGTCCGCACTGTGACGGGCCTTTCTTCAAAGGCAAGGACGTGGCGGTGATTGGTGGCGGCAATTCGGGTATTGAGGCCGCACTGGATTTGGCGGGTATCGTGAAATCAGTCACGGTATTTGAGTTCCTGCCGGACCTGAAAGCTGACCAGGTGCTGGTGGACCAAGCCATGAAGCGAGATAATATCACCATCGTCAAGAACGCGGCGACCAAGGAAATCTCTGCCTCTGGCGGCAAGGTAACAGGGCTTCAGTATCAGGACCGGGCGTCCGGCGCGACAAAGCAATGGGACGGTGCCGGTGTGTTCATCCAGATTGGCCTTGTTCCCAACAGCGGCTTCCTCAAGGGTGTTGTTGACCTGTCGCCTTATGGCGAGGTGATTATCAACGAGAAGGGTGAAACATCCGAAGGCGGGATTTTTGCCTGTGGTGATGTGACGACGGTGCCTTACAAGCAGATTGTCGTCGCCATGGGCGAAGGCGCAAAGGCTTCACTTGCGGCTTTTGAATATCTGATGATGGGCCAGGATGAACAGCTGGCGGCATAGTTTTCTATCGGGCTTCAGGTGTGGCCTGGAGCCCAGGCGCTGATTCCGTGCGGGAATTTCGCCATAAATATGGTTAACCAAAGTAAAATTGCAATTTACTAAAATTTAAGGCAAAATCTTGGCTTCGTGGGGCGAATTGGAATAGTAATGGGAATGTTGGGAGATAACATGATGTTCAGTAAAGGCCGCTTGGCCGCTTTGGTTATTGGGGTTGCAGTTGGGTCGACAGGCGCATTCGCCGGTGACACTGCATCCGTTTCTTATGAAGGCACTTGCCTTGCACCGATCGCCGCTTACAAGGATGGCCTGCCAGCCATTGACGGCGCCGCAGAAATGTCCGCTGACCAGCAAATCGTTGCGACAACAGATATGTTCCGCACGGTTCTGGCGGCATTCGCTGAAGTTCAGGCCTGCCATCAGGGTCTGGTAGACAAAGACGGCGCTGACGAGAAGTTCGCTTCCCTTTATGCCGGCACGCGCGAAACCAGCCGTGTGTTCGAAAAGGTTCAGGGCGAATTTGAAGCCAAGATCGAGGAAATGTCTGCCTCTGCACTTTCAGGCGTGGCCCCGGCAGCTGGCGCAGACTCAGAAGCCGATCTGGCCGCGGAAGCACAAACTTTCAACACCATGGAGATCCTGATGGATTCCTACATGGTGCTGGAGCGCAGCCAGGAACTTGGCAAGAAGCTTCTGAAAGTATCTGGCTAGTCCCAGCGCTTTCACCGAAATCAGACAAAAGCCCGTCTTCTGGCGGGCTTTTTCATTCAAGCTTAATGGTATTGCTTCCGAAAGGAAGGACGGAACCAGGCAGAGGAAACAGTAGCCGCGTCAGAGTGTCAACGAGTTTCCATTTGCGAGAGGACCGTTAAGGCACGCTCGAAATCAGCCCGCTTGAACCCAATGCCCTTGAGGTTCGCAGCAATCTCGGACGCCACTTCAGCTTGGCCAAGATCTATATAGGCTTTCATTAGTGCAAACCGAACAGCGGGATGGACATTGTCTCTGTGTTTGCCATAGGCAGTGATAACTGCCTGATTGGCCTTACGGGCACGGCCTAGGTCCCCTTTTTCCTGGTGAAGGGCTGCGATCGTGGTGTGGTAGTGTGCCATCATCTTACGCCCTGCGATAGAGTTGAAGAACCTTTCTGGGCTGGACTCTAACGCCACAGTCACTTCATTGAGAAGCTTCTCGGCTTCTTCTGTGCGCTGGATGGCGAGATTTGTGGCTGCGAGGGAGATTTTTGAGCCAAACAGCCCGTTCAGATTGGCGACGCTTTTATCCAACTGGCCCATTAGCTTTTCCAAGCTCTTGCTGCTTGTACTGAATAATCGCAAAGCTGTTTCATACTCTTGGTTGATGAAGGCAGCCGTGCCCAGCAAATAGTCTGAAAATATTAGATGGGCAGCCCAGTGCCTATTGTCAGGGTACTTGGCCGTCAGGACACTTATGCCATTCTTCGCCAATGATATTTTCTTGATGGCTCCGTCAATTTGGCCTGCATTAATCATGGTTTCAGCCATCTCAAGAGCAAACTTGTGCCGGATGAATTCCACCAACACTTCATCGGGCTTGATTGTCATGTATCGTTCATAGAGCTCTTGAGATTGCTGGTGGGCATTGATAGAGGCTTCAAGCGTGTCCGCCATTTCATATCCCAACCCCAGGAATCTGTAGCCACCGGCCAAGGAGCCAATCCATTCTTCTATCTGATTGGCCATTTCCTGCCTGATTTCGAGGGCAGCGTTGAAGTCATGCACGGCGCTTTTGGGTTGCAGCTCGCAGTTCAACTTAAGGAAACCGCGGTCGACTAAGGCGTTCCCAAGGCTTGCGCGCATATAAAAGGCTGCATCATCTCTGGCGCGCATAGCGGTCCCGACAGAAAGCCTTTCCTCGGCAACCTGCTTCGCTTTTTCACACTCTCCGGCCATCGCGTATGAAGTGGCGAGTATTTGAAGGGCTTGCGCATGAGAATCGATCAGTGTCAGGTCGTCCGGAGATGCTTCTAACAATGACCGGGTTGTTTTCGCCGTTTCTTCCACAAGTGCGATCACCTTGACGTGTTGGCCATGTACCAGATTGGTCCGCAACAGCGATCGCATTGACCGGATTTTCCGTGCGGTTTCTTGTGGTCCCATGAATGGACCGTTTTGGCCTTCATAGTGGTCGATCATGCGCTCAGTGACACTTTTCGTCAAATCTGCTTCCCCGAGCCGCCAAAGTCGTCGATTGATGCTCTCCGAAATATATTGGATGAGGCTTTCGGTCTCGTCCTGTTCCTGTTGCGCAAGAAGAAGGGCGTCCTCGGCCCGTTTTGTCGCAAAATAGGTTTGAACGGCCAGGCTGGTGGTTAAGAGCATACCCGTGGCCGCCAGTGCAGTGACTCCCCATAGCCGCCATTGGCGACGCTGCAGGTCACGCCGTACCAAGCTGTCAAGGTTAACGCCCAGGATGCCTGCGACGACTTTCAGTAGCGCCATTTTCTTGCCGTCGCCTTTTGCGCGGGCGTCTGCTGCCAAAGGCACGCCATAGGATGTTGCCGTTTCCAGGTGGTGGTCCAGAAGGGCTTTTGGGAAACACTCAAGGTCTGGGTCGAGCCCTCGCGCTCGTGCATGGGGTTCGCCGTCCTTGATAATGTAGAAGATATGGTCATCGCCCCGCATTTTGCGGAATTGCTTGATCTCCTGGTTGACGCCCAAAGAATGGACAGCGTTGGGAGAGCATACAACAAGAAGTGTCTGGCTTTGTTCCAGGGCCTCTTGGATATTGGCATCCAGGTGTGCTCCGGCGGCCAATTCTTCGCGGTCCCGGAAGATGCGTGTCAGTTTGGCAGGGACCGTGCCGTTGCCGCCTTCTGTTCCCACCAAATGACGTGGCACACGATAGGTTTCAAGGGCGCTGAGCAGCCACTTGGTCCACTTATCATCCTTGTGGCTATAGGACACAAAGGCTGAATAGCATCTCTGCGTCATGACTTGCCCGCAGAGGCAATCTGATTTTGCGTGTGTTGATCCAGTTCTGCGATTGCATTCAGGAAGTCCGTACGCGCAAAGCCAATAGCCTTCAGGTTCTTGGCAATTTCCAAAGCGGCGGCCTGGTTTGCTGTTTTGATATAGGCTTTCATCAGCTCAAAACGCACCACTGGATGGCTCTGTCGCCATCTCTCTCCCAGTTTGTCGACCAGTTGCAACCGGAGCGAACGGGCCAACTCGGTGTTGCCCTGCATTGCGGCGATTTCAGCCTGTGCATTCATATGGATGGACAGCATCTTCCTGCCAAAAATTGATTGGAAAAAACGTTGCGGCAGTGAGTGGATGTCACCCTCAACCTGTACCAATGAGGTCTCGGCGTCCGCCAGGTTTCCCTGATTGGCCTGCGCCAGCGCATGCAGCGTTTCAGCGGTCATAAGCCAGTTTGTTGCGTCGAGCGTTTCCACCGAATTTTTATGTTGTGCATCTAATAGGTCCAAGGCTTTTGATAAAGCGGCCTGGGCCTTTTGCCATTCCCCTTCCACCATCAGGATTTGGCCGCGGATAAGGTCTGCCCGCCCCACCATGACCAGGTATCGATAATTTTCCGGGTCGTTTTCCAACAGTTTCTTGAGGTTGGTCTGGCCTTTATTCAAAAAATCCTTTGCCTCGGGTATGCGCCCGGCATGCAAAAGCAACTCGGCCATTTCATTGTGAAAGCGAAAGCGCAGCATCTGGTAAATCAGCTGGTTCGGCGAAAGCTGCTGCCGTTCCAGATAGGTGTCCAGGCATTTTTGTCGGGATGCGATCGACACGGCCAGCGGCTCTGTTATCTCCTGGATCGACGACAGGTGATGGTATCCACCAGCAACATTTTGGAGCCGATAGTAGCTATCGACATTTCTTGGCAGCAGGCCAACGGCAATTCTGATGGCCAGGCCTTTCTTGATCATCTCGTAAGCTTCGTCTGTACGCTGAAACGGGTGTGCGTAGACCCAAGCAAGATCAATCAAGGCATTGCCAATTTCCATTCTGTCATCGGGATGCCTTTCCGGCTCAAGGCTGTAAAGGCGTTCTGCTGTCGAGATCCGCTCTTCGATCAGGCTTCGGGCTTCTTCATACCGTCCGTCCGTCAGGCGAATGTCACTGAGCAGTTTCAATGTATTGAGGTGGGTTTGCAGCACAGTAGTATCGACAGGATGCTTTTGCATTACTTCAAGGGTTACGGTGCGAAGTTCGGCGATTCGGTCCCCCAGGACCGACGTATCGCCTTTAAAAAGTTGGGACCGGGCCAGCATGGCAAGCCCCCGCACCTTGCGCGCGATTTCTTTCGGGCCCATATCGGGGCTGTTCTGGCCGTCATAGTGATCCAGAATACGCGAAGACATGGCTTCCAGTATGTCCACATGGCCTCGACGCCATAGCTGTCTGCCCAGGTCATCAGCAATGTAGGAAATCAGGCTTTCAGCTTCATCTTGCTGTCTCTGGGCATGCTCCAGCGCTTCCTCTGCGGTCTTTGACGCCAGGTAAGCTTGGGTTGCCAGGGCTGTCGTTAGCATCATGCCAGCTGTAGCCGCCACCATAAATCCCCAAAGCCTTCGCTGCCGGCGTTGGAGGTCGCGCCGTACCAAGGTATCCAGATTGACTCCCAAGATGCCAGCGATGACCTTGAGCAGCGCCATTTTCTTGCCATCGCCCTTTGCACGCGCATCGGCGGCTAGCGGGACACCATAGGCTGTTGTTGTCTCCAAGCTGTGGTCAAGAAGGGCTTTGGGAAAGCACTCGAGATCAGGATCAAACCCTCGTGCCTCAGCATGTGGTTCACCGTCCTTGATGATATAGAAGATATGCTCGTCACCGCGCATCTGGCGGAAGAGTTCAATTTCCTGGTTGACACCATAGGAATGAACAGCGTTTGGAGAGCATACCACAAGAAGTGTCTGGCTTTGTTCTAGGGCCTCCTGGATCTTGGCGTCCAGATGTGCCCCTGCTGCCAATTCTTCGCGGTCCCGGAAGATGCGTGTCAGTTTTGCCGGAACCGTGCCGTTGCCGCCTTCTGTTCCAACCAGATGACGTGGCACACGATAGGCTTCAAGGGCTTTTAGGAGCCAGCGCGCCCATTTGTCATCCTTGTGGCTGTAGGACACAAAGGCTGTGTAAGTCGTATGTTCAGTCAAATTTCCGCTTCAAAAGCGTTGCCGCCTCGACCCCCCAGTCAAAATCAACGGATAATCTTTACGCTCTTGGGATCAATAATCCGGTAAAGCATCGCGGGCCTATGGGCGCCGCGAGAAAATTTCTTACCTGTTTCCTCAATCAGGTTGAGAGACAGAATCCATTTTCTGAAATTCCGTTTATCAAGTTCGCGACCAATTGCCTGCTCATAAACCGTCTGCAGCTGCGACAAGGTGAATTCGTCCGGCATGAACTGCAGGCCAATGGTGGAATATTCCATTTTGGCAGATAGTCGGCCCTGTGCCACCTGGATGATTTCCTGGTGGTCAAACGCCAGGGACGGCAGTTCATCAATGGGGAACCACTGCGCTTCTTCGGCATCTGTGCCAGCGGCAAGTTCCATGCCTTCCGACTGCGTCAGGGTATAGTAGGCGACGCTGATAACGCGCTCCCTTGGATCGCGATCAGGCTTGCCGAACGTGCAAAGCTGTTCAAGATAAACATCGGACAAGCCGGCTTCTTCCTCAAGTTCCCGTTTGGCACATTCGTCCAGACTTTCATCCATACGGACAAAACCGCCGGGCAGGGCCCACGATCCCTTGAACGGATCCATTCCCCGTTTGATCAACAGGAGGTTCAGTTTGGCGTCCCGTACAGTGAAGATGACAATGTCAGTCGTCACCGCCGGATGGGGATATTCATAGGTGTAAGTCATTCTTGTTCGTGTTCCTAAAACACATTAATTTTTATGGGCTTACTCAAAAACTCTGATTCTTGGTTAACAAAAAAACCACGATGTCACTAGTATCAGATTTTCACCCTAGGGATATATATTTTGTCACACGGGCATATATTTTCCCATAGCGTTATGTATTTTGTTTTCACGCGCCGGAGTTTCCACTAAAGGTCTCAGGGCAGCCCGACAGCGATGTTGGGCATTTGCCAAAATTCCATGATGGTACTTGACCCGCCTGCCGATTTGGGTTGGTATCGCAATAACGTAATTTCTTAAGGGTTTAAACGGAGGGGTAGTATGTCGCTAATGCAGCTTGAAACCATTACGGGGCTGTTTCGCGGGAAAGAGTTGAGCGAAGCCGATAAAAAAGAGGCAATTCGGGAAGCTCTGTTCATGACCCTGTCGCGCGCTACCGCTGCTGACAGCAACGTCGCCGGTCTTGAAGTTTCCACTGTCCAGCGCATCCTGAAGGATGCTGTTGGTGAAGAAGTGAGCGAGAAAGATATCCGCGTTGCTGCCAACTCGGCGCTTTATAAGGAAGGGTCGCTTGAAAAAGTGCTTTCCAAGCTCGCTGGCAAGGTTGACGCGGCTGAGCGTTGTTCGATTGTAACGGCGCTCGCTGAGGTTCTGAAGGCTGACGGTAAGGTTAGCCCGTTTGAAGTTGAGTTTTTCAACGGCGTTGTCAAGGCGCTGGGGCTCAGCCACGCAGACGTTGCAGGTCTCGAGTAGGTCAAAAGAATTTGGCGCTTCGGTGCCAGGAGAAAGGCGGGCTTTTGCCCGCCTTTTTTGTGTCCAGCGCTCAGGAGCCTGCCGCCATGACGGCATCTATGCCAGCTTTGGTGATCTCAACAATGTCGTCAACATCGCCGCGAGCAAGCGTCAGAGGGGGTGACAGAGCCAGTGAATTCATGGTCGGCAAAGGACGGATCACCAGACCGCGTCGGTAGCATTCCTCCGAAATTTTGGCGGCCAGCTTCCGGGTGGGGTCCAGGAATGTTTTGCTGTCCGCGTCCGCCATCAGTTGGATTGCGGCTACAAGCCCTGCGCCCCGTATTTCGCCTACATGGGCGTGGCCTTTAAAGGCCTCCCGCAGTTGCTGATGGAAATAGGCGCCTGTGGTAGCTGCGTTCTCGACCAGCTGTTCGCGCTTCATGATTTCAAGCACCTTGAGCGCGACGGCAGCGCCCACAGGGTGCCCGCTATAAGTATAGCCGTGGGAAAAGCCGCCTAGTTCGCGTGAAGCGGTGCGCATGACATCATGGATTTCCTGGCTGATGAAAGCCGCAGACATGGGGAAAATGCCGGCTGTCAGGCCTTTGGCTGTGGCCATCATGTCGGGCTTGATGCCGTAAAGGTCCGAGCCGAAATTGTGCCCAGTGCGCCCGTACCCGCACACCACCTCGTCGGCGATGATCAAGATATCGTTGCGGCGGCAGATGTCCTGTATGCCTTGCCAGTAGCCTTCAGGTGGTGTCACCACGCCGCCGGCGCCCATGATGGGTTCGCCAATGAAGGCGGCGATGGTATCCGCGCCTTCCTCTTCTATCAGTTGCTCCAGGCGGGACAGCAGGCGGGCAGAGAAGGCGGTTTCGTCTTCACCGTCCTCAGCTTGGCTGTAGAAGTGCGGGAAGTCCGTATGCTTGACGAAGTCAAGCGGCAGACCAAACGCCTTGTGGAAGCTTTTCAGCCCCGTCAGGCTTGCGGTGGAGATCGACGTGCCGTGATAGGCTTGCCAGCGGGAGATGATCTTGCGCTTTTCCGGTTTGCCTCGCATGGCGTTATATTGCCAGGCGATTTTCACCAGCGTGTCGTTAGCGTCAGATCCAGAGCAGCCGAAGAACACATGGCTCAGGCCTTCCGGTGCCATCGCGATCAGTTCATCTGCCAGGGCTTCCTGCATATCGTTGGTGTGGCCCCCGAATGTATGGAAATAATCCAGCTTCAGGGCCGCATCCCGCATGGCGTCGGCAATTTCCGCGCGACCGTGGCCAACGTTGGCACACCAAAGTCCGGCGATACCGTCTATGGCTTTATGGCCGTCGGCGTCGGTTACATGAATACCTTGTGCATCTGCAATTTTGCGGGGACCATCGGCCTCCAGGGCGGATATTGATGTCGCAGGGTGAAGAATCTTCTGCTTATGAATCTTTTGCTGGCTTTGCCTGGCAATGTCGTGCATTTTGCTCACCATATATTGAATTTCTTGGCTCCATGGAACCATAGGCACGCCAGAATGAAATAGGGAACTTCGGGGTTGCGGCCCCATTAATTGCGGAAATCGGGGCAGGGGCCGCATGAACTGCGGAAGATGCAAAGGCCCACCCAGCACGGGAGAAAACGCAGCATGAAGCTTGATCGGATCAACCTGAATATTTTGGCCTGCCTGCAGGAAAACGGCCGCATCACCAATCAGGAACTTGCCGATAAGGTTGCCCTGTCCCCAAGCGCGTGCCTCACCCGCACCCGCCGTCTTGAAGAAGAAGGCTATGTCACCAGTTACCGGGCTGATGTGGCGCTGGATAAAATCGGGCCCGTGCTTTCCGCCTTCATGGAAGTCACGCTGGAGAGCCACTTTCCTGACGATTTCAAGAAATTCGACGCCTACATCGCGTCAAAGGAAGAGATCGTGTCCGCCTATATGCTGGGGGCCACGTTCGATTATCTGCTGCGCGTCGTGATCCGCGATATGGCACAGCTCAGGAACCTGTCGGATGAGATTTTGAGTGCCGAGATCGGCGTGGTGAAGCTCAATACGCTGCCAGTGCTTGAAGAATGCAAAAGCTTCGCGGGCTATCCGGTGCGCCAGCTGGTGGCCGACGCACCCTAATGTAGCGGCTATTCTTCACCCACCATCGGGGTAGGGGAATAGATCACATAGATCTTGGTGTACCCTTTGGTATCCCAGGTTCCGCGCCATTCCTTACCGATGGTGACAGCGTCTCCGGCCTTTATTTCGGTGACGGTTCCATCGTCGGATGTCAGCGTCACACCACCTTCCAGAAAATACATGAATTCGTCCACGCCGTAGGGCTCCAGCGTCATGCGAACGGGGCCAGACCGGTACATGCCGCTATCAAACTTCTTGTCGGTCGAGAGAAATGTTTCAACGTCTTCGGTTTGGTAGGGGCCCTCTTCGCCTTCATGCGTCATGACGACGAGGCGCTTGTCCTTGAAAATCTCGCCTGCGATTTCCGCCTTTGACATCTTTTGTGGATGCTTGGTCATATCATCGCCAGCAAATGTTGGCGCGCTAAGGCAGGCTCCTGCCAGAAATGCGATCACAAAACGAGACATTTATTTCCTCCCTCAATGTCTGATGGGGAAATATATATCATCAACGTTGTAAAATGTGATCACAAAATTGCAACTTTGTCCCGACGTCAGTGGATGATCATGGTGTCCGCCATTCTCAGTTCCGCTGGCTTTATGAGCTCCAGCGACGCCACGCGCACGCTGTGCAGTTTGCCGTCCAGGTTCTTTTCCCAGAAATCGAGGAATTTCCTAAGCACCGGGAAGCGGGGTGCGATGTCCAGCTCCTGCCAGACATATTCCTGCAGCAGCCGCTCAAAGTCTGGCCGGTAATAATAGATGTGCGCCGTGGTCAGGCGGTAGTCCTTCATCTGTTTTTCGAAGTCGTTCACGTTACGTCTCCTAAGTTGGGCACCTGTACCCAGTATGAGAAACGAAAGTTGACGGACTATTAATGCAATTCTTTCAATTGCTTACGAAATATTTACCGGTCGATGCTATAGAGAGACCTTCCTTAGCCGAAGCGCATTGGTGATCACCGAGACAGAACTTAGGCTCATGGCCGCTGCTGCAAACATGGGTGAGATCAGGATGCCCAGGAACGGATACAGCACGCCGGCTGCGATCGGCACCCCCGCCGCGTTATAGACAAGCGCAAAGAACAGATTCTGTTTGATGTTTCGCATTGTGGCCACCGCCAGTTTGCGCGCCTTTACAATGCCAAGGAGGTCGCCTTTCACCAGGGTGAAGCCTGCGCTTTCGATCGCCACATCGGCGCCTGTACCCATGGCAATGCCCACATCTGCCTGTGCAAGCGCCGGTGCGTCATTGACGCCGTCCCCGGCCATGGCTACGCGGTGGCCTTTTTCCTGAAGCTCTTTCACCAGGGCCGCCTTATTTTCTGGCAGCACATCGGCACGGATGTCGTCGATACCCAGGCGTGCGGCCACGGCCTTTGCCGTGCGGGCGTTGTCGCCGGTGGCCATGATTACCTTCAGCCCAACCTTATGAAGTGCCTTTAGCGCCTCTGCCGTTGTTTCCTTGACCGGGTCTGCAACGCAGACAAGCCCGGCGGCCTTGCCGTCAACCACAACGAACATCACAGTTTCGCCGTTGTCACGACGACTGTCTGCGTCGGCCGACAGCGCCCCCGCGTTCACGCCCATATCGTCCATCAGCTTGGCGTTCCCGAGTGCCACATCCTTGCCGGCCACTTTGCCGCGCACGCCCTTGCCGGTAATGGCTTCGAAGTCTACCGCGTCTTCCAGTGTTGCGTTGCGGGCCTTTGCGGCGTTCACAATGGCGTCCGCTAGCGGATGCTCTGACCCGCGCTCAAGGCTTGCCGCCAGCATCAACACGCTGTCCTCGTCAAAGCCGTCAGCTGGTAAAACAGCTGTCAGCTCTGGTTTCCCGACAGTGAGGGTGCCTGTCTTGTCGACAATCAGCATGTCTACTTTGGCAAATCGTTCCAGCGCTTCCGCATTCTTGATCAGCACCCCCGCCATTGCGCCGCGTCCGGTCGCGGTCATGATCGACATGGGCGTGGCAAGGCCAAGCGCACAAGGACAAGCGATGATCAGCACTGCAACGGCAGCAATCAGCGCATAGGAAAAGGCGGGTGAGGGGCCCCAGGCAGCCCAACCGATGAAAGCGGCGATGGCAACGGCAATCACCGCAGGCACGAATTTGCCTGCCACCGCATCAGCCAACTTCTGGATTGGGGCCCGGCTTCTTTGGGCGTTCGCCACCATCTCAACGATCTGAGACAGCATGGTATCCTTGCCGACCCGTTCCGCTTTCATGATCAGGCTGCCGTTTCCGTTGATAGTGGCACCAGTGAGCGTGTCACCTTCGGATTTTTCAACGGGTACTGGCTCGCCGGAGATCATGGATTCGTCCACAGATGAACGTCCTTCGAGCACACTGCCGTCCACCGGTACCTTTTCGCCGGGGCGGACACGCAGGCGGTCACCTACCGCCACATCTTCAAGTGGGATTTCTTCTTCCGAGCCGTCGTCGCGGATGACGCGCGCGGTCTTGGCTGCCATGTCGAGGAGAGCCCGAATTGCGGCACCTGTTCGGTTGCGGGCGCCCAGTTCCATCAGTTGCCCAAGCAGCACCAGGACCACAATCACAGCACCAGCCTCGAAATAGACATGCACCTGACCGTCCTCGCCCCGGAAACCGGCGGGGAAAATGCCGGGGGCAAACACGGCTACAGTGCTGAAGGCATAGGCTGCCCCTGTGCCGGTGGCGATCAGAGTGAACATATTCAGGCTTTTGTTGATGACCGACTGCACACCGCGCTCAAAAAACGGCCAGCCGCTCCACAGCACCACGGGGGTCGCGAGGAAGAATTCGATCCAGGCAGCCGTGCGCTCACCAATTGCTTCACGAATGGCGCCAAGGCCAAAGAAGGGGGCCATGGCCAAGATGAATAGCGGCACCGTGAAAACTGTACCGATCCAGAAGCGCCGACGGAAGTCGATATATTCCGGGTCAGGGCCCGTATCGCCGGTCGGGACACCCATAGGCTCCAGCGCCATGCCGCATTTGGGGCAGCTGCCGGGACCTTCCTGAACGATTTCCGGGTGCATAGGGCAGGTATAGAGCGTGCCTTCAGGCATTGGCTCAGGCTCGGGCGCGCCTTCCATGTATGCTTCAGGGTCTGCGTCGAACTTCTTCTTGCAGTGGCCGCTGCAGAAGAAATAGTCCTCGCCCTCATGGCTGCTCTTGTGTGCTGTCGTGCCCGGGTCGACGGTCATGCCGCAGACGGGGTCATGCGCCGTATGGTTTTCATGTGTCTCGTGGCTATCGTGCGCGTGGCAACTGGTCATGGTTGTATCCTTGAACTTGCTTTCGCGCCCTATGGTAGGGTTTGAGCAGGGTCCAAGGTCAAGCCATAAAATTTTGCCTGCCTAGTCGGTGTTGGCGATCACATCCTTGGCGATAATCAGCTGCTGGATTTGGCTTGTGCCCTCGTAAATCCGGAACAGGCGCGCATCGCGGTAGAGCTGTTCGATGCCGTAGTCGGCGATATAACCCGCGCCGCCATACATTTGCACGGCGCGGTCTGCCACGCGGCCCACCATCTCGGACGCGAAAAGTTTGGCGCAGGAGGCCTTGCGCTTGGTGTTTTCGCCCCGGTCGCGAGCAGCGGCCGCGTCGCGGATCATGGATTTGGCGGCGTAAATTTCAGTTTCGCTGTCGGCAATCATGGCCTGAATCAGCTGGAAGTCTGCGATGGCGCTGCCGAATTGGGTGCGTTCCTTGGTGTAGCGCACAGCGTCCGCGAGCATCCGCGATGCGAGCCCCGCACACACAGCAGAGATATGCAGGCGGCCCTTGTCCAGGACCTTCATGGCGGTCTTGAAACCCATGTTCTCCACCCCGCCGATGATATTCTCTGCGGGCACGCGGCAATTATCGAAAATAACGTCGGCAACCGGCGCGCCTTGCTGGCCCATTTTCTTCTCGGGTGCACCAACGGTCAGGCCGGGTGTGCCCTTTTCAACCAGAAAGGCCGAGACACCGCGGGCGTCTTTGCTATTCGCGTCCGTGCGCGCCATTACAGTGAACAGGCCAGCGTAGGGCGCGTTGGTGATGAAACGTTTGGTGCCGTTGAGGACGAAATGGTCGCCGTCCCGAACGGCGCTGGTGCGCAGACTTCCGGCATCCGACCCGGCTTCGGGTTCCGTCAGGCAGAAGGAACCCACAAGATCGCCACTCGCGAGCTTCGGTAGGTATTTCTCTTTCTGCTCAGGCGTGCCGTCCAGTACGATGGCCTGACTGCCGATACCCACATTCGTGCCGAACAGGGACCGGAAGGCAGGCGCGGCCTCGCCGATCACCATGGCGACCTCTATTTCCTCGCACATATTCAGCGCCAGCCCGCCATATTCTTCAGGAATCGTGAGCGCGAACAAGCCAAGCTCTTTGATTTCGGCTACAATTTCGTCCGGGATGCGGTCAGTGTCAGCCACCTGGCGCTCAAGGGGGATCAGACGCTCGAGTACGAACCGGCGCAGAGTTTCCAGCAGTTGGTCGAGTGTTTCCTGGTCGAGTGCCATTTTTGGTCCTTCCCCTCGTCGAATGCAGTCTTTGATCTATAATTAATACGGCCGATTAAAAAGGCAATGAAGCGCGGACAAAATGAACCGCAATTGACGCTGGTAATTTGAATTGCAGGATTTACTTTAGGTCTTAAATAATTTTTCGATCAGTTTTTGGGCGGAGGGCTACAGATGAAAACGGCTTATATTTGTGACGGTATCAGGACCCCTATCGGGCGTTATGGCGGTGGGCTGTCGTCCGTGCGGGCGGATGATCTGGCGGCACACCCCATCAAGGCGCTGATGGCACGGAACGATGGCGTTGACTGGTCCCGCGTGGATGATCTTTATTTCGGCTGCGCCAACCAGGCGGGGGAAGACAACCGCAATGTCGGCCGTATGGCGGCGCTGTTGGCCGGGCTGCCGCAGGATGTGCCCGCTGCCACCGTGAACAGGCTGTGTGGCTCAGGGCTGGAGGCCACGGGGCTTGCTGCCCGGGCCGTGATGGCCGGTGAGGCCGATCTGGCGATCGCGGGCGGCGTGGAAAGCATGTCCCGCGCGCCTTTCGTGATGGCCAAGGCCACCAGCGCGTTTGACCGCAACGCAGAGATTTACGACACCACCATTGGCTGGCGGTTTGTCAACAAGGCCCTGAAGGCCGCATACGGCACCGACAGCATGCCTGAAACCGCAGAAAACCTGGCTGAAGACATGGGGATCAGCCGCGAGGACCAGGACGCCTTCGCCTACCGCTCGCAAATGCGCGCCAAGGCCGCGCAGGAAAGTGGCCGGTTCGAGCGCGAGATTGCCCCGGTTTCTATCCCACAGCGCAAGGGTGATCCGCTGGTTGTGGCGCACGACGAGCACCCGCGCGGCAATACCACCATGGAAGCGCTGGCGGGCCTGCGCGCGCCGTTCCGGGAAGGGGGCACTGTGACGGCAGGCAATGCATCCGGCACCAATGACGGCGCGGCTGCCCTGCTGATTGCCGGTGAAGAGGCGGTGAAAACCTATGGCCTGACACCCATGGCACGGGTGGTTGGTATGTGCAGCGCAGGCGTGCCGCCACGTACCATGGGCTATGGGCCCGTGCCCGCCACACAGAAATTATTGTCACGTTTGGGCTTGGCACTCAGTGATATCGACATAATTGAGCTTAACGAAGCGTTCGCCGCCCAATCGCTGGCATGCCTGCGCGGGCTTGGCCTTGCTGACGATGCAGCACACGTGAACCCGAATGGGGGTGCGATTGCGCTGGGCCACCCGCTGGGAATGTCCGGCGCCCGACTTGCGCTGACGCTCGCGCATGAAATGGCGGAGCAAAAGGCGCGTTACGGCCTTGCCACCATGTGTATCGGCGTGGGGCAGGGCATCGCGATGGTGCTGGAACGCACATAAGAATTTGAGGATTTGAAGGGGAAAAGCAATGACGACAGTTTCCAAAGCAATGCATGGCCGCGTGGCGGTGCTGACGGTGGACAATCCGCCGGTGAACGCCCTGTCGCACAGTGTGCGCGAGGGGCTGGCAAACCAGATGACGGCACTTGCCGGAGACGACGGCGTTGATGCCATCGTCATTGCCTGTGCAGGCCGCACCTTCATTGCTGGCGCAGACATTCGCGAATTTGGCGCGCCACCCAAGGAGCCCCACCTGCCTGATGTGGTGAACCAGATTGAAGCCATGGAAAAGCCCGTTGTTGCTGCTATCCATGGCACCGCACTGGGTGGTGGCCTTGAGGTGGCACTGAGTTGTCATTACCGCGTGGCCGTGGAAAGTGCCAAGATCGGTCTGCCGGAAGTGCATCTGGGTATCCTGCCGGGCGCGGGGGGCACCCAGCGCCTACCGCGCATCGCTGGCCCTGCAAACGCCATTGATGCGATCCTCAGCGGTCGCCATGTGAAGGCGCGCGAGGCACTGAAGTGGGGCGTGATTGATGAGATAACAGACGGTGACTTGGTTGAGGCCGCGATCGCCACCGCAGAAAAAGCCGTTGGAAAACCGCCACGCCGCACCGGCGAGATTGAAATCGATGGGGACGCCTTCGGGCCTGAGTTTTTTGCTGGCGTCCGCAAGTCTGTCGCCAAGCAAACCCGCGGCTATTTCGCGCCAGAGCGCTGCATCCAGTGTGTGGAAGTAGCCGTGTCCCTGCCGCTGGCGGAAGGGCTGAAGCGCGAGCGTGAACTGTTCCAGGAATGCGCGAAAAATCCGCAGGCCAAGGCCCTGCAGCATATGTTCTTTGCCGACCGCCAGGTCAGCCGCATTCCGGGCATTACCAAGGAAACCCCGCGCCGCGACATCAAGCGTGTAGGCATCATCGGTGCCGGTACCATGGGTGGCGGCATTGCCATGAATTTCGCCAATGTGGGCATTCCTGTGACGATCCTTGAGGTGCAGCAGGAGGCACTGGACCGTGGCCTGGGCGTTGTGCGCAAGAATTACGAGCGTTCGGCCGCCAAGGGCAAGCTGACAGCCGAGCAAGTGGAAGGCCTGATGGGCCAATTCACTGGTACGCTCAGCTATGATGACTTGTCGGATTGCGACCTCATTATTGAGGCCGTGTTCGAGACAATGGAGATCAAGAAGAAGGTGTTCGGCGAACTGGACCGTGTGGCCAAGCCTGGCGCGATCCTGGCATCGAACACCTCCTATCTTGATATCGACGAAATCGCTGCCTCCACCAGCCGTCCTGCTGATGTGCTCGGGCTGCACTTCTTCTCCCCCGCCAATGTGATGCGGCTTCTTGAAATCGTTCGGGCTGAGAAAACGGCTGACGATGTGCTGGCCACCTGTGTGGATTTGGCGAAGGCCATCCGCAAGGTGGGTGTGGTTGCGGGCGTGTGCCACGGTTTCATTGGCAACCGCATGCTGTCGCCGTACGGTCGCGAGGCGTCGCTGGCGGTAATCGAGGGCGCGAAGCCTGAAGAAGTGGATGCGGCACTCTATAATTTCGGCATGCCAATGGGGCCGATGACCATGTCCGACATGGCGGGCGTTGATATTGGCTACCTGAACCGCCAAGGCATGGGGCGCGAGAATTACGAGACCAAGGCCTATGACTGGGTCGACCGGCTGGTTGAGCAGGGTCGTAAAGGCCTGAAGGTTGGCAAGGGCATCTACAGGTATGCCGAAGGCGACCGCACCCCACAGCCTGATCCTGAGGTCATGAAGGTTATCGAAGAAGAAAGCGCCAAACTGGGTATCGAGCGCAAGCCAATCCCGGCTGAGGATATTGTGGAGCGTTGCATGATGGCGCTGATCAATGAAGGTGCGAAAATTCTGGGCGAAGGCAAGGCTTACCGCGCCAGCGACATCGATGTGGTCTATGTGAACGGCTATGGCTTCCCGCGCTACCGTGGCGGACCAATGCATTATGCCGACACAATCGGCCTGAAGAATGTCTACGCCAAAATTATGGAATTCCAGGAGAAATTCGGCCCGCGCTGGTGGCAGCCTGCGCCGCTTCTGAAAGAACTTGCCGAAGCCGGTAAAAGCTTCGCCGATTATGACCGCGAAAACGCGGGTTAAGGGAGAGTATGATGAGCAATGATTATCTGAACGGTCTTTTCAGCCTTGAAGGCCAGGTGGCCCTGGTGGCTGGCGCGTCTTCCGGCATTGGTGCTGAGTTTGCCCAGGCGCTGGCGCGGGCCGGTGCTGACGTGGTGCTGTGCGCCCGCCGGGTTGACCGCATCGAAGAATTGGCCAAGGAGATCGCCAAGGAAACCGGTCGCAAGACGCTTGCCCTGTCGATGGACGTAAAAGACGCGGCGAGTGTCGAAGCCGCATTCACCGACGCGGCCGAACAACTTGGCACGCCCACAGTTGTGTGCGCGAACGCAGGTGTTGGGCACATGGTGCCAGCGCTTGAGGAAACCGAAGAGCAGTGGGACCACATGCTGGACACCAACCTCAAGGGCATGTGGCGCGTGGGCAAAACTGCTGCCAAGCATATGATCAGCGCTGGCCTGAAGGGCAGCATTATCAACACCGCGTCCATCCTGGGACTCGGGGTCTCCAACCAGCATCTGAGCTATGCGACCAGTAAGGCAGGCGTGGTGCAGATGACCCGCGCGATGGCGCTTGAGTGGCAACGTTACGGCATTCGTGTGAACGCCTTGTGCCCAGGCTTCTTTGTTACAGAGATCAACGAGGAAGGCCTGAATACGGAGCGTGGCCTGCAGATGCTGAAGGCCACGCCGGCCCGGCGTGCGGGCGAGCTTGCGGAACTGGTGCCTCCGATGCTGATGCTGGCTAGCCCCGCTTCAAGCTTCACAACAGGTGTGGCGCTACCGGTTGATGGAGCCCATTCGGTAAAGCTTGTGCCATAACGCAGGCACCATTCTGGAATGCAAAAGCCCGGCCTAGCGCCGGGTTTTTTTTATGGGCAAAAGAAAACGGGGGCGAAAGGCCCCCGTTCCCAAACGATTGAATTTTGACTTGCCTACCAGCGAGTGGAAAGACCGATACCGAACACGCGCGGTGCGTTCACAAAGCCCGTGTTGTTGTTGAAGTCGATCACACCCTTGAGGTTCGTTTCATTGGTGATGTTGCGGCCGAAGATGGAAACTTCGTGCTGCAGCTCTTCACCGAAGCGGTAACCCATGCGGGCACCCAGTTCGAACGTGCCGCTGGTGGAGAACTCAGCTGTATCATAGAGCAGCATGTTGGTGTCGCCCTGAAGCGCATAGTCAGCGAAGATGAAGAATTCGCCGTCACCCATCATGCGATGATAGTCAGCCGTGAAGTTCACAGTCCAGTCTGGTGCCTGTGGCAGCGGATTGCCGTCAACAATCGCGAAACCGTCGTCATCGATCGGGTCAAGCGGCGTACACTGGCCGGAACCACAAGTTGGTACGCGCAGGCCGGTATCGTTGATCTGGGTGTTGGCATAACCAAGGCCTGCCGTGATAGTCAGGTTCTCGGATGCCAGCCACTCGATGTCAGTCTCAAAGCCGTAGCCGATTACTTCGTCAACGCTTACGAGTTGCACGCTGTTGGTAGCACCACCAACCGCAGTTACCTGCAGGTCGGATACGTCATAGTAGAAGACAGCACCATTCCAGCGCAGGCGGTTCTCAGCGAGAGTCGCCTTGAAGCCTGCCTCGTAGGACATGATGGTTTCTTCCTTGGCGGTGGTTGGTACGCCGAAGAAGGCTACGTCACGGCCCTGAATGGTTGGCGCGCGGAAACCGGAGGCTACGCGGGCATAGATGGATACATCGTCATTCAGCACGTGGTTGACAGCTGCATCCCAGCTTACGCGGTCGCCTTCAAGCTCAACAGTGTCAAGCTGTGCGCCGAATGCGCCAGAATAAGCATCAGCTGTCTTTTCGTCGTCGGTGTAACGCATACCCACGGTGATTGTGGTGTCTGCTGTTACGTCATAGCTGACCTGACCAAAGAGCGCCCAAGTGGTGTTCTGGTGACGAACAGTCGAATCCGGCACGAAGAACGGCGTAGTGCGCACAGTGAAGTCGCTATCGAAGAAGAAGAAGCCAACCTGATAGAAGAGCTGATCGCTTGCTTGCTGGGACAGGCGCAGTTCCTGCGTGATCTGGTCCAGGTCATCGATATGGTCTTGGGTCGTGCTTTGGAACGGAATGAAGCCTGGGCCATCCGGGTTACCGCCGTCGATATCGCCAAGGCTGGAGCCGTTGGTGGTCTCATAAGCAGTGATGGAGGTCAGGGTCATTTCATTGTCGAAGTCTTTGACCATCTTCAGAGATGCACCCCAGCTGTCATATTCCTGTGGGTTGCCATGGTCATCACCGAAGTAAACTTCATCACGGTCAAAGTTGCCGTTGATGTCGTTGCTGCCAGTTGTCAGGATGTTCGCGCGGAACAGCGAGCTTGTGCCCGTCAGGCTACGGAAATGGATATTCCCCAGAGCGCTGAAGGTGTCAGTTGGCTCAAACAAGACCTGTGCACGGCCGGCGAATTCTTCAAAGCCGCCAAGGGCATCGTCTTCGCCAAGGTAAGCATTGTCGATATGGTCATCACGGCGGCTGTAAAGCATGGATACGCGGGCAGACAGTTTGTCGCTGATGCCGCCACCCTGTGCGAATTCAAACGAGCCTGTGCCGTACGAGCCGTAGCTTGCAGACAGGTAGCCTTCAGCTTCCTGGGTTGGCTTGCGTGTGTCGAACTTGATGATGCCTGCTGGCGTGTTGCGACCAAACAGAGTGCCTTGTGGGCCACGCAGTACTTCAACGCGCTCCACGTCGAAAAGCGGGAAGCTTTTCAGGATTACGTTTTCCTGCACAACTTCGTCGACAACAACAGATACCGGCTGGGAAGCTGCGAGGTCGAAGTCAGTGTTGCCGAGACCGCGGATGTAGAAGCGTGGCGCTACACGACCGTTGGATGATTCAGCGTTCAGGCCAGGTACGCGGCTTGAGAGCAGGCGAATGTCTTCGCCGCCAGCGGCGAACGTGTTGATCTTGTCGCCGCTCAGCGCGGAGATAGAGATCGGAACGTCTTGGAGGCTCTGTTCCCGCTTTTGGGCGGTCACGACGATTTCTTCGAGCACGAAGTCGCTCGATGCGCTCTGGGCATTGGCGCCAACGGAGAGCGCCAGCGCAGAACAGCCCGCGATCAGGCATGCGCTATGGTTGAACCAAGTGTTTTTCATGGTGAATTTCCTCATTCGAAGTACGCAGCTTCTTTTTTATAAGCAACTTTGGGAAACGCGTGATGCCATCGGTGCCGGGCATCTGATTTGGATAATGCGTCCAAAGCCTTAGTTTGCATACGCTGGACCTGATGAGAATGATTTTTCATCAGTCGCTTCACAACAATACTGACCAAGAAGTCAAAGTGTTGCAGATAAGCAACCAAATGGGCGTGGCATTTATGCAAATCGATATAAAAAATGATGCTGAGTACCCTCCCTGTTTTCCTCGTTTGACGGATTACTCATAACTTTGTCGGGATATTCAATATCATATTGTCGACAATTTAACATCACTTTCATCAACTATTCTGTGACAGGCCGGGGATGCGTGACATATTGGTGTGAAAATACAGTGGCGCTTGATTGCGCTTATAGGACTGGATAGGGTGCTGGCATGATTTTCGAGAATGCTTTGACAGAAGGCCGCCTGATCAAGCGCTACAAGCGTTTCCTGGCGGACGTGGAGTTGCCGGACGGCAGCGTGGTGGTCGCGCACTGCGCCAACTCGGGCTCAATGCTGGGGTGCAAGGAGCCCGGCAGCCGGGTTTACCTGTCCCCCAACACCAACCCCAAGGCCAAGTTGGACTGGCGCTGGGAAATGGTGGAGGTGGACGGCCATCTGGTGGGTATCAACACCAGCCACCCCAACAAGCTGGCGGAAGAAGCCATCCTGGGTGGTGTGATACCGGAACTTTCGGGCTATGCCAGCCTCAGGCGCGAAGTGAAATACGGCCAGAACAGCCGGATCGATATACTGCTGGAGGAGTCAGAAAAGACAGGTGCAGCAAACCAGTGTTTTGTCGAAGTGAAGAATGTGACATTGCGCGTTGGGAATGATGCCCAATTCCCCGATGCGGTGACCGCGCGAGGCACAAAGCACCTTCGTGAGCTGATGGATATGGTGGCGGAAGGCCACCGGGCCGTGATGCTATACCTTGTACAGCGCGGTGATTGCTTGTCTTTTGCGCCTGCGACGGATATTGATCCCACCTATGCGGCGACGCTTAAGGAAGCCATTGAGGCGGGCGTTGAAACTTTGTGTTATGTTTGTGATCTGTCGACTGACGGCATCCGGGTGGACCGCCCGATGTCCCTTGGCTTCTAAGTCAGGACAGTGATCGAAGCGGGAATTTGACAATGAATTATGTAGATGCGGTTGATGTGCCCGAAGCACGCACCGGTGCAATCAAGATCCACGGCCCTGAGGCCTTTGAGGGCATGCGTGCGGCCGGCAAGCTGGCAGCCGGGACGCTGGATTATATAACGCCACACGTGAAAGCGGGCATCACCACGGAAGAGCTGGACCGACTGTGCCACGAATTCATTCTGGACAATAACGCCATTCCGGCGCCGCTGAATTATCGCGGTTTTCCGAAATCAATCTGCACCTCGATCAACCACGTCATCTGCCACGGCATTCCGGGGCCGAAAAAGCTGAAGGAAGGCGACAGCCTGAACATCGACGTAACGGTGATTCTGGACGGCTGGTTCGGCGACACAAGCCGCATGTTTTTTGTGGGTAAGCCAAAACTGCTGCCTCAACGCCTGTGTCAGGTGACGTTCGAAGCGCTGTGGAAGGGTATCGAGGCCGTGAAACCAGGTGCGCGCCTGGGCGATATTGGTCATGCAATTCAGACGCACGTTGAGGCCCACCGCTACAGTGTGGTGCGGGATTTCTGCGGCCACGGTATCGGCCGGGTGTTCCATGACGAACCCAGCGTGATGCATTTCGGCAAGCCGGGCACGGGCCCTGAGCTGCGCCCTGGCATGTTCTTCACCATTGAACCCATGGTCAATGCTGGCAAGCCGGGCTCCAAGATTTTGGCGGACGGTTGGACCGCGGTAACCCGCGACAAAACGCTGTCGATGCAGTTCGAGCACACACTGGCCGTCACAGATGATGGCTATGAAGTCTTCACCAAGTCGCCAAAAGGCTGGTTTTGCCCGCCTTATGATGGCGTGGATTAGACAGGGGCCGGATGGGGGAAACGGACAACAGGGATCACGTCAAGGGCCACAGGGCCAGGCTTCGGGAACGCTTCCTGAGGGGCGGACCTGACGCGCTTGCGGACTATGAGCTTCTTGAGCTGATCCTGTTTCTGGGTATTCCCCGACGCGATGTTAAACCTCTGGCCAAAGACCTGATCGCCCGTTTCGGAAGTTACGCAGCTGTGCTGAGTGCCGATGTGGACAAGCTGCGTACCATGAAGGGGCTGGGGGAGACCGCGATTGCTGCCATTAAAGCTGTGCAGGCTTCCGCGCTTCACCTGACCCGGGCTGAGGCCACAGGCAAGCCTGTGATGAGCAACTGGGCGGCGGTGCAGGGGTACTTGCAGGGTGCCATGGGCAATATCCCGCGTGAACAGTTCCGCCTCATGTTCCTGGACCGCAAGAATGCGTTGATTGCTGATGAGGTCTTGAGCGACGGTACCATCGACCGCACGGCCGTTTATACGCGGGAAGTTGTCCGTCGTGGCCTTGAACTTGAAGCCGGCGCCCTTATACTTGTTCATAACCATCCGTCGGGCGACCCGGCACCCAGCCACGCGGATGTTCAGATGACGAAGGAAATTTCAGACGCCTGCAGGCGCGTTGGCATCAAGGTTCACGACCATATCATTGTCGGGAAAACAGGGCAGGCAAGTTTTAAGGATTTGGGGTTATTGTAGGCGCCGGCACGACGAGAATGGCCGGAAAGCCCCCGTTTAAGGAAGTTTGATGTATTGGGAACAAGTACAGTCCACTCGCAAGGAATTAGAGGACGACCTGCCGGTTTCGGCAAAGGTAGTCCTTATGTCCGCGAACGGCAAGGCGCTGGTAATGCGCAAGTCCAGCGGCCTCTTTGACCTGCCTGGCGGCAAGGTGGAAACCGGAGAAGACCTTTTCAAAGCGCTGAAGCGTGAGGTGAAGGAAGAGGCCGGTCTGAAGGCCAAGACCTTCGAATTTGTTTCCAGTTGGGTCAAGCATCATCCAACGCTTGGCGACCGGCTTGTGCTGGTATTCACGGCCCAGTTGCCGGACAAAGCCAAGGATATTGAAATCACGCTGTCGGACGAGCACAGATGGGCTAAATTCAAAGGTCCCAAGGGCATTGCGAAAATCGCCGATATTCCACCAGGATATGCCAATGCCCTGCATATCTGTTTCCTGCGGGCGGGCAAGATCAAACCGTGATTGAGATCGAGCGTAAATTTCTGGTGCGGCCCGGTATTCTGGACCTCAAGGACGGGAAAGAGATTGCCCAGTGGTACATTATGCGTGGGGAAGGGCGATCCTTGCGCGTGCGCCGCTATGAGGGCGGCTATGTGATGACGGTCAAGATCGGCAAAGGCATTGCCCGTCAGGAGATCGAGCGAAAGCTTTCGAACGCCGAAGCTCTGAGCATGATCGACAATGCGCTTGAGGAACCGGTGCGGAAAACCCGCCACAGCATCAAGTCAGGCAAGCATATATGGTCGGTTGATGTGTTCAAGGGCCCGAACGAGGGCCTATGGCTGGCAGAGATTGAACTGCAGGCGAAGGACGAGTATTTCGAGCGCCCGGCCTGGATCGGCAAGGAAGTTTCGGGCGATGCCTGCTTCCAGAATGCAAACCTGGCCCGAAACCCCATTTCAAAGTGGCGCAGTGACTTTATCGCGGTCCTGAACGGCGATTAGTTGCCGTGGCGCGCTGCGATCTCCTTTAGCCGCGCGTCAATCTCATCCCTGCTGTACCAGCGGCCTGCGGCCATCACACCTGCCTGCTTGGTGATATTCATGATGTCTGCGCGTGGGTCTGCGTCCAGCAGGATCAGATCAGCGCGGGCGCCTGCCTTGATCACACCGAACGTGTCTTTGTCTTTCAGATAGTCCCCAGCGGCTTTGGTGCCGACGTGGAGAATCTGTTCGGCGCTCATGCCACCTGCGACCATCTCTTCAATTTCCCGCCATACGGAAAAGCCAGGCACAGAGAAGGTCTGGGGCGCGTCGCTGCCCATGGCTACATGGGCGCCCGCATCCGCAAAGGCTTTCAAGAGCTTCCGGCGATTTTCCACCACCATGGCACTGCGGCGCACTGACCGGGCGGTCTGTTCCCACCGCGCGAGCATGGCCTTGTCCACATAGGCGGTCTCGGGACGGGCAAGCAGGGCGCTGACCTCATCTTCTGGCAGGGTCGGGTCTTCATCCGCACCTGCATAAAAGGTGTTGAACAGGGCCTGTGTGGGCACGACCCAGGCGCCGGAGGCGAGTGTTTTGTCCACTGCCTTCTGGATATCTTCCGCCGTCAGTGGGCGCTCATAGCCGCCAAGCCACTGCAGGTAGCCGTCCATATGGTCGATGGAGATCTGGCCGGCATCCAAACTGTGCTCGATCCCCACGTCGGCGGACACATGGCCGCCGAACGGGTAGCCAAGGGCATTCGCAGTGGCGGCGATGGCATCATATTCTTCAAGGGAAAGGCCACCATGCAGCTTTTGCAGGTCCCATCCCGCGGCGGCATATTGTTTGGTCTTCTGGATGGCTTCCTCAACTGATGTGACGCTGCGGCCATTCAGGCTGGGCGCCGCCAGATAAAGTGTTGGGCCAGCAATTTCGCCGAGTTCAATTTTCTGGCGCAGGTCAAACTGCACAGGGTCCCCCAGCATGCCGCGTACGGTGGTGACACCGCCCGCCAGATAGAGGAACAGCGTGTCTTCCGTGCGGTCCTTGTCCCAGCCCGAGGCGGGCAGGTGGCCATGCATTTCCGCGAGGCCAGGGATAAGGAATTTGCCTGTGCCATCTATGATGCGTGGCGCGCCATGCAGGGAAGGGGCTTTGTCAGCGGTCCCAATATGCCTGATGCGGTCGTCGACAATGGTAACGACAACACCCTCTTGGGCCGTCGGGTGATCCATAGAGATCACTGTGACATTTTCAATTCGGATATTTTCCGCCGATGAATTGGTGGCAAAACCAAGAATGCAGAATATGGCTGTTATGAAACGCATCTAACCCTCCCCAATAATGCGGTGGAGCTATGCTCCGTGTGCATGGCCCAAGTGTCAAGGAAACTTGCGATAAGCCGTGCTTTCTGATAGGTGACCGGCAGATTTTGTTTTAGCCCATTGCCCGTGAGGAGCGCGCCCCATGATCCCTCGTTATTCCCGCAAGCAAATGACCGACATTTGGGAAGCGGAAAACCGGTTCCGTATCTGGTTCGAGATCGAAGCCCACGCCTGTGATGCCAACGCCAAGCTTGGCCGTATTCCTGAAGCTGCCGCCAAGGCTGTGTGGGAGCGCGGCAAGTTCGAGGTTGCGCGTATCGATGAGATCGAGCGCGAAGTGAAGCACGACGTGATCGCCTTCCTGACGAACCTTGCAGAACATGTGGGCGACGAAGCGCGTTTCGTGCACCAGGGCATGACCTCATCCGACGTTCTCGACACGTGCCTCAGCGTTCAGCTGGTACAGGCTGCCGATATCATCATCGATGATCTTGAAAAGCTGCTGGTTGTCCTCAAGCGCCGCGCCGAAGAGCACAAATACACTGTGTGTATCGGCCGTAGCCACGGCATTCACGCCGAGCCGGTCACCTTCGGCCTGAAGATGGCACAAGCTTACGCCGAGTTTGACCGCTGTCTTGAGCGCATGAAAATGGCGCGCAAGGAAGTGGCGACCTGTGCGATCTCCGGTGCTGTGGGTACGTTTGCCAACATCGACCCGTTCGTTGAAGAATATGTGGCTGAGAAGATGGGCCTTGAGGTCGAGCCCGTTTCCACGCAGGTGATCCCGCGTGACCGCCACGCCATGTATTTCGCGGTGCTCGGCGTTGTCGCCAGCTGTATCGAACGCTTGGCTGTTGAAGTGCGCCACCTGCAGCGCACCGAAGTCCTGGAAGCCCAGGAGTATTTCTCCAAGGGCCAGAAGGGCTCGTCGGCCATGCCGCACAAGAAGAACCCGATCCTGACCGAGAACCTCACGGGCCAGGCGCGCTATATTCGCGCGATGGCGATCCCGGCGATGGAAAATGTGGCACTGTGGCATGAGCGGGATATCTCCCACTCCTCCGTTGAGCGTTATATCGGCCCGGACGCGACTGTCGCGCTCGATTTCTCCCTCGCGCGCCTGACGAACGTGATGGACCAGCTGTTGGTTTACCCAGAGAATATGCTGGATAACATGAACAAGATGGGCGGTCTGCCGAACAGCCAGCGCGTGCTTCTTGAGCTGACGCAGGCTGGTGTAAGCCGTGAGGATGCCTACCGTCTGGTGCAGGCGAATGCCATGAAGGTTTGGGACAGCCGCGGCGAACTGCAGCTTCTTGACCTTCTGAAGGCTGATGAGACCGTGACAAGCAAGGTTTCTGAAGCCGAGCTGGATGAGCTCTTCAACATGGACTACCACACCAAGCATGTTGACACGATCTTTAAGCGCGTGTTTGGCGAATAGCTGCTAAAACACTGAAAGTAATGCGAAAAGGCGCCTCTTTGTGGAGGCGCTTTTTTTGTGTTTGGGGAGATTTTAGGTATGGGAAATTGCCGTAAAATCGTTGCCTGCGGGCGCCTTTCATGTCAGCTTTGAGGCGGGAAGAAAATGAGGTGGGGCTATATGTTGTCAATGGCTGACTTGAATGCGACAGGGCTTGAAGGGGTGATCCTGACGCAATTGTCTGAGCCTCAATCACAGTTTACCCGGGAACTCTTCGACCTTTGGAAGGAGCTCAAGGGCGAGCAGGAAATGCCGTCCAAAAGCGATTTCAAGCCGGAGCGGATGAAGGCCTACCTGCCCAATCTCTATATTGTCGACATCATCGACGGCGGTGCCGATTATCGGTTGCGGCTGATTGGGACGGCGCTGACGCAGATGGTGGGGCGCGACATGACGGGCCACCTGATCAGCGCAGTACCGGAAACTCAGTGGCGCGGGCGCATCTACGACACGGTGGTGCGTGAACGGGCGCCGGTTGGGTATTTGTCCCAACTGGGGCGGCCTGGCGGGCCTGCGGTCACCACAGAAAATATCGTCCTTCCGGCACTCGATATGGAGGGCGAGTTTTCGGAACTTGTCTGCGCCTCTGTTTTGGTGAAAGGGCCATGAGCAAGCAACCGGACATAAGCGGGAATTTCCCCTTCGGGGAGGTTGGTCAGCCGACAGAGGAGCTGAGCGAGCCGCGCCTTAAGTCTGCCAAGGAAATCCATGATCTATGGCTGTCGAAGCTGGACGGTCGGGACATGCCGCGGAAGTCCGATATACGACCACCTGAAATGAAATCTTTCCTGACAAATGTGTATATCGTGGATGTGCTGGACAGTGGCAAGGATTTCAGAATTCGTCTGTTCGGCACTGGTGTTTCAGACATGCTCAAGCAGGATTTCACCGGTGTAACCTTGTCAGAAACCCCACCTGAACTGCATTGGCGCGGCGATGTTTATCGGCTGGCATATGAGCGCCGGGCGCCGGTTTTCTATCTTTTCGAGCTGATCCCGTTCGGCCGGGAGCATGTGATTACGGAGAATGTGCTGCTGCCGCTCGCGAACGAGCAGGGCGAATTCGCCCACCTCCTGTGCCTGTCCGTTGAAGCAGCGCGTCGCAGACACCCGTAGGCGCTACTCGTTCAGGCCCTTCAGGAAAATCCGCAGCGCCATCATGTAAAACTCCTCATTGTCGCCCATGGTGGCGTGCCCGGCACCGGGAACGATCACCGCTTTGGCGTTGGGGATCATCCCGGCAAACTTGCGGCAGCTTTTCGGGGCTGCCTCATCATATTCGCCACAAATCATCAATGTAGGCACATCCACTTTGGTTAGCTGTGGGCTGATGTCATAGTCCTTCAGTGTGCCGGGCGCGAAAAATTCGGTCGGCCCCCACATGGTTTCATACATGACTGGGTTCCAATCCGGGCCGTCCACACGGTAGCGGCTGTTGCGGCAGCCCTCGGTGCGGCACATGTGGCGGGCATAAAAGGCGGCTTCCGCGGCGCGGTAATCTGGATGGTTGGTAGTGCCCTCAGCCTCATGCTTGCGGATGGTTGCTGCCGTCTCAGGCGGTAACTGGTCAATCCACTCCTGATTGTCTGCGATCCATTGGCGTGTGGAAATCAGCGGGCTCGACAGGATCGCGGCTTTCAGGCCTTCTGGGTTCCTGACAGCATATTCCGCCGCCAATGTGCCGCCCCAGCTGTGGCCCGCGATAATCACGTCATCAAGGCCGAGCGCCGCGCGGATATGGTCGATCTCCGCCACGAACCGCTCCACGCGCCAGTTTTCCGGGTTGTTCGGGCGTTCGGAATTGCCGGTTCCCAGCTGGTCATACAGGATCACCGGGTATTCGTCCGCCAGCGCTACATAGGGCATATTGCCCCGGTGCGTACCGCCCGGCCCACCGTGCATGACAATGATCGCCGGTCGCTTGCCCAGATGCTCGTGCCCATTCAGCCGGTACCAGATCTTGCCGCCGTCCACCTGAATATAGCCCGCGATTTCCGGGTCCTGGTGGGCCTGGGCAGGCAGGGTGAGGGCGGATACGGCGATTAGGGCGGCGAGAGCGAGGCGAAGCATGATGATGTCCTACCTGAGGGCGTCAGCGTGATGACGCAGATGGTCTTCAATGAAGGTCGAGATGAAGAAATAGCTGTGGTCATAGCCTTCGTGGCGCCTGAGCGTCAGCTTCTGGCCCACTTTTTCACAGGCAGCTTCCAACAACTCGGGCTTCAACTGGCCCTCCAGGAAATTGTCCGCAAGGCCTTGATCAATCAGGATATTTACGTCCGCAGCGCCATCGCGTTCCAGTAGTGCACAGGCGTCATACTCTGCCCATGCCGCGCGGTCAGAACCGATATAGCCCGTCAGTGCCTTTTCGCCCCACGGGCAGTTCATCGGTGAGACGATCGGCGCGAAGGCGGAGACCGATCGGAAGGTCTCGCGGTTCTTGAGGAAGATCGTCAGCGCGCCATGCCCGCCCATGGAATGGCCGGTGATGCCCTGGCGGCTCATGTCTGTCATGCCGACAGACGCCACGAATTCGGCAAGCTCCTTCGTGATGTAATCAGACATGCGAAAGTTCTTGGCCCACGGGTCTTCTGTCGCGTTCACATAAAAGCCTGCGCCCTTGCCAAAATCATAGGCGTCATCATCCGGAACATGATCACCGCGAGGGCTGGTGTCAGGGCAAATCACCATAAGGCCGAGTTCCGAAGCAACCCGCTGGAAGCCTGCCTTCACGGTCGCATTCTCTTCCGTGCATGTCAGGCCGGACAGGTACCAGAGGACTGGTACCTTCCCGTGTGCCGCTGCAGGTGGCGTGTAGACACTGAACTGCATGTCGCAGTCCAGAATCTCTGATGCATGCTTGTAGGTGCCCTGGATGCCGCTAAAGCAGCCCGTTTCACTGATGATTTCCATCTGTCACCCTTTTTAAGATTTCTTCCTTTAGGCCTTCAATATTGAGCGATTCCTGCAGTGAATTGGTGAACTCGAGCAGCTCTTTGTTTTGGCTTTCGTTCATGCAGTTCTCGAACCATGAAGTAGAGACATGTTGCCCTACACTGGAGAGAATAAGGCTGTATTGCGCATCATGATCCCACCCACTTTCGCATTGAAATTCCTGAACGGTTCCCGTCGGCCATTTTGTTTTAATGGCTTTTGATAGGCTGGCAAAAATGCCGTGTTCAGCTTGGTATTCAAACGATACTCCTTGTAGATCGTCAGCGTACACATGAGATTTAACTTTCATCAAATCGGTCGGATACAATCTGATTTCATAGAACAGTATATCGACAGGTCGATCCGAGTAGTAGGCGTAGGAAAATTGAAGCCAATCTCTGGTTGCCTCCGACTCTTCAGCTCTGGAATCCATATGCGCATTGGTGATGCATACCAGCGCGCACAGCGCCTTTTGCCAGAAATTCAATTCTTAAAACTCCACCACGCTGCGGATGGATTTGCCTTCGTGCATCAGGTCAAAGGCCGTATTGATTTCATCCAGCGGCATCTTGTGGGTAATCAGGTCATCGATGTTGATCTTGCCGTCCATGTACCAGTCCACAATCTTGGGCACATCGGTGCGGCCGCGCGCGCCGCCGAAGGCCGTACCGCGCCACACGCGGCCTGTCACCAGCTGGAACGGGCGGGTGGAGATTTCCTGGCCCGCGCCGGCCACACCGATGATGATGCTTTCGCCCCAGCCCTTGTGGCAGCACTCCAGCGCCTGACGCATGGTGTTGACGTTACCGATGCACTCGAACGAATAGTCCGCGCCGCCGTTTGTGAGGTCCATGATGGCTTCCATCACGTCACATTCCTTCGGGTTGACGAAGTCTGTCATGCCGAACTGGCGGCCCATGGCTTCGCGCGCCGGGTTGATATCCACGCCGACAATCTTGTTGGCGCCAACCATGCGCGCGCCCTGGATGACATTGAGGCCGATACCGCCAAGGCCGAATACGACGACGTTCGAACCGGGCTCTACCTTCGCGTCGAACGCCACCGCGCCCACACCGGTGGTCACGCCGCAGCCGATGTAGCAGATTTTGTCGAACGGCGCGTCTTCGCGCACTTTCGCGAGCGCGATTTCTGGCAGCACCGTGTGGTTCGAGAAGGTCGAGCAGCCCATATAGTGCAGGATCGGCTTGCCATCGATGGAGAAGCGGCTGGTGCCGTCTGGCATCACGCCCTTGCCCTGTGTTTCGCGAATGCTCTGGCACAGGTTGGTCTTGGGGTGCAGGCAATAATCACACTCGCGGCACTCGGGCGTATAGAGGGGGATCACATGATCGCCCGGCTTCAGGCTTTTCACACCTTCGCCCACCTCGAGGACCACACCTGCGCCTTCGTGGCCCAAAATGGCAGGAAAAGCGCCTTCAGGATCATCGCCAGACAGCGTGAAGGCATCGGTGTGGCACACGCCTGTGGCCTTGATTTCCACCAGAACCTCGCCCGCCTTTGGGCCCTCAAGATCAACTTCTTCAACAGAAAGCGGTTTCCCGGCTCCCCAGGCTACTGCTGCACGTGTTTTCATGGTCTTCCCTCTTTTTTCAGTACTCTAATGAGGCGGTTTCCGTCTCATATGGTTCAATCGGTTGTGATTTTTCTGACCCAGCCAGGCTCAAATCCGGCCTTGTCTCCGAGTGCCAGAAGCGCGTTTTCAATCCTGATCAGTCTGCGTTCATGTTGGATCGCCAGCCCACCCAGCAGCTTTGTCACATCCATAAGGTCCATCACCTTGGATGCGTCCTCAAGGCTGATATAGGGCGGTAGTGGTTTGTTGAATATTTCGGCCCCGCCAAAGAAAGCTTGCGATAGCCGCTTGTTTTCGTCAGCGAAATAGCCACGGATCTCTTGCTGCAGGTCTGGCGACAGCAGGGTGCGCCTTTCAGCTGTCGCATGCTGCTGCAATTGGGACTGGTTGCGGACGACCTGGTCTGAGAAGGACTTGTTCGGGTCCATTTTGTTTAGCTCAAGAAACATGGGAACCAGGAAATAGGGCAGGCTGATATTGATCTTTTTGGGCGGCCGCTCGAGGTTGTCTGGCTCAAGGCCCATGATTTCACACATGGCGGCGATGACATCCTCTGCGCCATAGTCCCTGACCTTCAGGTTTTCAGCACCCACTGTATCGGACAGGCTGCTCAGGAAAGCGTGGTACTTCAAGTGACGGGCTTTAGGGTATCGGTCGCGGATATACGGTTCGGGTAGGCTGGTAATGTGGCGCCGCTTTACTTGCTGGATATAGAGAGATTCCATATAGGATGCCTGCTCCCGCACAAACGCAATAACCTGCAGCTGCATGCCATGCTCATGGCAGATGGATTTCAGGGTTTGGAAAGCGTCCACTGGCAAGTCGCAGAAAATCTCACTGGACAGCAATATGCCATGGGATTTGGCACTAACTAGCGTTTCGCCAAACCAGGCAAGTTGCTCTCCCCGGTTTTCAGCGGGCGCCCCTTGCTTGAGGGCTAAGGCAAGGGATGAACCGTTGCCGGATGTGATCAGCCCCCTTCTCGCATTGGAAACAGATGCAGACTGCGGGTATATAAGCCCCTGATCCTTCAGTTTTGCGGCGTTTCGGGCAAAAAATACCTGCAGCGCCGAAGACCCTGTCTTGAAGATGCCGATGTGCAGGTAAACCGTACCCATGATTAAAGCGTATCCATGATAGAAATTGTGCCCCGATTCCATCTGATCAAAACTAGGATCAGAAGAAGGTGTTTGCCTTTTTCTAAATATGAATGTTGACGGTTGCAATGATCATCGTCTTAATCAGGTCCGATTGGGCTTAGAGTACGGAAAAGAACATGGCGAACAGTGACGGCGATATCAGCGCAGCGCTCCTTATCATCGGTGACGAGATTCTCTCTGGCCGTACCAAGGATGCGAACCTGTCATACTTGGCGGTGTGGCTGAATGAAGTGGGTATCCAGCTTTCGGAAGTGCGCGTTGTGCCGGATATTGAAGAAGAGATCGCGGCTGCGGTGAATGCGCTCAGGTCAAAGTTCGACTATCTGTTTACTACCGGTGGTATTGGCCCAACCCATGACGATATTACCGTCGACAGCGTGGCTGCGGCCTTTGGTGTGCCTGTGGTGGTACACCCCGAAGCCTACCGGCGCATGGCGGAATATTATGGCGAAGAAAACTTCACCGAAGCCCGCAAGCGCATGACCCGCGTGCCCGAAGGCGGCGAGCTGATCGACAACCCTGTGTCCATCGCACCGGGGATTCGTATTGAGAATGTCTTCATCATGGCCGGCGTGCCCAAGATCATGCAGTCGATGCTGGAAGGCATCCGCGCGCACCTGCGTACCGGTCGCAAGGTCTGGGCCCAGTCACTCACGGTGCATGCGGCGGAAAGCAAGATCGCTGAAGGGCTTGGGAAAATTCAGGAAGAACACCCAGACACCAGTATCGGCAGCTATCCTTTCTATGGCCAGGGCTACGGCGCCAACATCGTGATCCGCAGCGCCGACAAGGACGCCATCGACGCCGCCATGGGTGCGGTGATGAACCTGTGCGACGCCATGGGCTTCGATATGGATCATCCCACCGCCATCGACTGATTACCTGAAATTTGACCGCCTAAGGCTTGAACACCACCGTTTTGGTGCCATTCAGCAGTACCCGATGCTCCAGGTGCAGTTTCAGGGCCTCGGCGAGCGTGACACGCTCCACATCGCGGCCGGTGGCCACAAGGTCCGAGGCCTCCATGGCGTGATTCACCCGGGCCACATTCTGTTCAATGATCGGGCCTTCATCCAGGTCCGCCGTCACATAGTGCGCGGTGGCGCCAATCAGCTTCACACCCTTTTCATGCGCCTGCTGGTAGGGGGCTGCGCCCTTGAAAGAAGGCAGGAAGCTGTGGTGGATGTTGATCACCCTGCCTGCCAGGCGTTCGCACGCCTTGTTCGACAGCACCTGCATATAGCGCGCCAGCACAATCAGGTCGATTTGCTCGTCATCGATCAGCTTCAGAAGCTTCTGTTCCTGCTCGGCCTTTGTCTCCGGCGTGACCGGCCAGTGGTGATAGGCGATGTTGTAGGAAGCCGTCAGCTGGTAGGCGTCCTTGTGGTTCGAGACCACGGCGGGCACTTCCATATGCAGTGCGCCGCGTTCCATGCGGTACAGGATGTCCATCAGGCAATGGTCGAATTTTGAGACCATGATCAGCACGCGCTGGGGTTTTGAAGCGTCGTGGATGGCCCAGTCCATGCCGAATTTGTCGGCCACTGGGGCAAATCGCGCCCGCAAGTCATCGCAGCTGACAGGCTCGCTCAGTGGGCGGATGGCCACGCGCATGAAAAACTGGCCGGTGGCCGTGTCTGCATACTGGTTGCTTGACGTGATGTTGCAGCCTGCCGTGGCAATCAGGCCGGAAACTTCGGCAACGATGCCGGGTTCGTCAGGGCAGGACAGGGTAAGGATAAATTTTTCGGTCATGGCAACCTCTGGAACACGTAACATTACTCGTTGAGGCCGCACCAGAGCAGGGCTTCCGGGGCTTGGCAACAGTTTTTATTGAAACATAACGAAATAAGCCGTTGTTTTGGGAAGGATGAATGATTAATAACCGAAGACCAGCCTCATGTGCCCGCATGGTGGAATTGGTAGACACACAAGACTTAAAATCTTGAGACCGTATGGTCGTACCGGTTCGAGTCCGGTTGCGGGTACCATTTTCTCCTGACCTTCAATTAATTCGTGAGCCTGCATTGACATGCGCGGCCATCCGGTTTGATATGCCCACGATTGAGAAAAATGGGGGGCGGGGTCCGGGACCAACCGCCAGAATTTGAGTGAGCGAGAGCAAGACATGAATGCACGACAGCAAGTTCTTGAGCATATGCCCAAGAATGCGGTGTGCGCGGAAGTGGGCGTCCACCTGGGCGATTATTCGGCGAAGATCATCAATAAAGCCAACCCGAAAAAGATGTATCTGATCGACCCCTGGCAGGTGGTTGAAGACGAAAAATATGCCAAATCCTGGTTCGGCAAAAAGGTGGCGCAGCGGGAAATGGATCAACGCTTCAAAAGCGTGCAGAAGCGCTTTGCCAATAATCCGGCGGTGGAAATCCTGCGCGATTTTTCAAAAGACGCGGTCACGCACATCCCGGACGGCAGCCTGGATTTCGTCTATCTGGACGGCGACCACAGCTATGAAGGTGTGTGCCTGGACTTCGACCTGTTCTATGACAAGGTCAAGCCCAAAGGGTTGATCTACGGGGACGACTATACCGACCAGTTCTGGTGGGGCACCGGTGTGATCGATGCGCTGCACAAGAACCTGCATGAAAAGGACTTGCGTCTGGTGTTCCTGAACGGCACGCAGTTCTGCTGCCGCAAAATGGGCTGACCCACGAATAGCCTGCAATATTATCCGGGAAGAACGCTACCGATCTTGGTGGCGTTTTTTATGCGACAATTGCGGATATTTCTTGACCGAATATATTCGGATGATTTATATCCGGAATCATGAAGATGAGCGAAGGCATAGAATGGGCGATCCACTGCTGCACCCTGTTGGCAGCGCTGCCCGATGGGACGGCCCTGCCGGTGGGCAGGCTGTCTGAATTTCATGATGTCCCAAGGGACTATCTGGCGAAACACCTGCAGAGCCTGTCACGGGCGGGCATCGTGCAGACTACACGCGGCCCTGGGGGCGGTTACCGGCTGGGGCGCCCGGCTGAGCGGATCACGCTTCTGGATGTGGTGGAAGCCATCGACGGCAAGGACCCATGCTTCCAGTGCACCGAAATCAGGCGGAGGGGCCCATCGGCCGTAGGCGCTGCGGCCTATAAGAAGCCTTGCGGCATTGCCCGCGCCATGTGGAGCGCCGAGGCCGCCTGGCGACGGGAATTGAAGAAGGTAACCATCGCTGCACTTGTGGCGCAGGCAGCGGAAGAGGTTGACCCAAAACAAATGGAAAAATCAATAAGTTGGCTCGAGCGTACGACAGGAGGATGACAATGACCGACATCAAGGACATTCAGGATAGCGGCGCCGAGAATCCGCACGCAACCAAGCATGTGGTTGTTGTCGGCGGTGGTATGGCCGGGCTGATCGCGGCCCTTTACGCCGCAAAGGACGGCGCCAGGGTGACGGTGCTTGAAGGAGCGCGTCAGTTTGGCGGCAGGGCCCAAACCACCAATGAAGGCGGTTTCTCGGTCAATATGGGCGCGCACGCTCTTTACAAGGACGGTGCCGCCAAGCAGGCGCTGGATGATCTGGGCCTGACTGTTGCCGGCGGTACGCCGCTCCTTGAAGGCCAGACCGCCACACGGCAGGGCAAGTCTTATCTGTTGCCTTTCAGTCTGACGTCATTTTGGCGGACGGGACTGTTCTCGCTCATGGACAGGTGGGCGACGACGCGATTCTACGCCAAATTACCCAAAATGAATTCGGCAGACTATGTGGGCATGACACTTGAGGACACGCTCAAGGCGCTTCTGCCTGCGCCAGGTGCCCGCGCCTATATGCATGCCGTGATGCGGCTCAGCACCTATGCCAACGCGCCCAGCCAGATGTGTGGCGGCGCGGCAATCGAACAGCTGAAGATGGCGCTTGGGGGCGTGCTTTATCTGGACGGCGGTTGGCAACAGATGGTGGACACGCTGGTTGACGCCGCCAAGACAAGTGGCGTTGACCTGCAGGCAGGCCAGAAGGTCAGTGATGTCGAGCGTACTGGTGCTGGCTTTACCGTGATCACGTCCAAGGAGCGGGTCAGTGCGGATGCTGTAGTGCTGGCCCTGGCGCCGAAACAGGCGGCGTCGGTTGCGGCAGGCCTCGCACCCGAGTTAACAGGCTATGCCGAGCAGGCGGTGCCGGTCCGGGGGGCGTGCCTGGATGTGTGTCTCTCGAAGGTGCCTGTTGAGGCCACCAGCTTCGCACTGGGGATCGATGACCCTGTCTATCTTTCCGTCCATTCCTGTGTGGCCAAGTTGGCGCCAGAGGGTGGCGGCTTGCTGCATACCGTAAAATACCTGGACCCGTTGAGAGCAGAGAAAGCCAGCGCGCTGGAACAAGAGGTCGAGAGCTATACCGATCAGTTACAGCCGGGCTGGAAGCAGCATGTCGTCTCGCGGTATTTCCGCCCCGGTATGGTGATCGCCAATTCGCTTCCGCTTGCAGAGCATGGCGGCATGGCGGGGCGTCCGGCGGTGGAGACGTCAGTGCCTGGCCTTTGTCTGGCTGGCGACTGGGTTGGGCCGAAGGGCTTTCTGTCTGACGCGTCTGCGGCAAGTGGCCGGGCTGCGGGGCGTCTCGCAGCTGGTGCAGCTGCCCAGCCGCAGCATGCCCAGGCAGCAGAATAGCTGACACCTGACGCACAGCGCTATATGAGGGCGGGGCGGTATTCGTCGCCCGGCCCCTAGCTTCCGACTTCAGCTGTCAAGGCTGCCGATTACCAGCAGTACCCGCAACACCTGCTCGCGTGGAAGTCGAATTTCGTGCGCAGGATTATACTGTTTCAAAACCAGCTCCTGACCATCCCATTTGACAAATTGCTTGATGAAACCTGTGTGCTCTGCGGTTTCCACCAGCACGAAACGCCCCCGGCGTGGTGGCTTCGTTGGGTGGACATAGGCCAGGTCCTGGTTTTTATATTTGGGCACCATCGAATCGCCGGTAACAAAAACAGCAAAGGCGTCCTTTACCCCCTGCAGGTCTGCGGGCCGGAACGTCCAGTCGATGGCGCTGTCTTCCATCACAATACTGCCGTCCTTCCCGCCTTGCGCCCGCCCCAGCACAGGTAGGTCCCGCATTGGGCCAAAGGCTTGCACGCGGCCACTGCCTCCAGCGCGTCCGTGTTTGCGCGGCCACTTTCGGGACAGGGAGTTATGCCCCAATATCGGGGCTTGCCCTTCTTCAAATTGAGCCTTGGTCTCGCCGGTTATGTTGCTCAGGTATCCAGTGGCTGTCGGGTCAGGTATATCGCTTGTGGTCATTATGTTCTCCTTTTGTTCTTATTATGCAGATCAGCCGCGTCAAATAAAGCGCAAAGTTGTAGTGACTAAATTTTAATGATGTTGGGTCCATACTGTCCCTGTTGGCGCTTTTGGTTCCGGGTGTGTGGCCAATTGACGTGTGGGTGAGGGGCGCCTGCAACGATCGCTTTGGATAGGTGGCATGGACGACAATCGGTCGATCGATCTCCATAGATTCGCGGGGCTTTATCAGTCGCTGGCTGGTGCAGTAATGGAGCTGGCACCTGATGACAGGGTCATCTACGCATCGGGCAACCTGGACCGCCTGCTGGGGTGCGGCAGCGGCGGCCTGATGGGCCAATGTTTCACTGCCTACATTCATTCCAAGGATTTTGCGATCTGGCGCCTGGTGCGTCACAAGCTGATGAAGTCCGGCCATGTCGGGCCCGTGCCGCTTCGCATGCTGCGGGCTGACGGCGTGCCGGGTGCGATTGAACTGCACGCTGTACGCACGCCAGGGGCGGAACCCGGCACAATCCAGCTTTCAATCAGCCCCTATTGGGGGCAACTCTCCATCGGCGAGAACAAGCGTGCACCCAGCAGTTCGCCGCGCCAGTTCGACAAGCAGCATTTCGCCAAGCTGGCACAGCGCCTGACAGAATATGCAGCGGGGACAGATCATAGTGTTCCTGAAGCGTTGATGAAGCTGGCGGGGCTGGATGAACAGGCGGGGCAGGGCAAGGCAGAGGTCAGCCTGTGGGCGCTTCACCGCTTGCTGGGCGATGCGGCGGCCGAAGGGGCCGCAGCAGATTTGTCGGAGACCAAGCGTGAAGCGCACAGACCGGAGGGTGTGGCCTGTCCTGACGAACGGCAGCAGGTCTCCAACGCTATGCGCGGTGCCTTCAAGCAGGGTCGGGACGAAGCCAATTATGTGACAGTGGCCGGCGAAGACGGTATTTCCGAATCCGACGCGGTGAAAGCTGCCGTTTATGCCATGAAGCGCGCGGCATCCAAGGAAAATGCCAAGACCATCCAGGCCCTGACAGGCGGGTACGAACGGCGGTTGGAGAAGGTGAAGGCGCAATTGAAGGCTTTCAAGCAGATTGTTTTGCAGGAGCGTTTCGATGTAGCCCTGCAGCCGATTGTCGATATCCACGACGGCACACTGCATCATTTCGAAGCGCTGGCGCGGTTCGACCAGAATATATTTGCGGGTTCGCCTTTCGAGTTCATGTGTTTCGCAGAAGATATCGGGGTGATCCACGAATTTGACCTGGCCATGACCATGAAGGTGGTGTCGCTGATCAAGCGAATGCGGCGCATCGGCTATAACGTGGCTGCAGCGGTGAATATTTCCGGCCATTCCATCCAGTCACAGGGCTTCCTGCGCCATTTCTTCAATATTCTGGAAGATTGCGGTGACATCCGTGAAAACCTGATGTTCGAACTAACGGAATCGAGCCAGATCGACGATCTGGAAACCACCAACCGCATCCTCCGCCGTATCCGCGATTTTGGTCATAAGGTCAGCCTAGATGATTTTGGCGCTGGCGCTGCAGGGCTGCAGTATCTGCGTGTCCTTAAGGTAGACTGCGTCAAGATCGACGGCATCTATATTCGCAAAGGCCTCGAGGACGCTGAGAACCGCTCCTTCCTGCGGTCAATGGCTGACCTTTGTAAGGGGCTGGGCATTGAAACGGTGGGTGAATGCGTCGAAAATGAAGAACAGCGTCGCTTCCTTGAGGAAATAGGCGTGAACTATGCGCAGGGTTGGCTATACGGCAAGCCGATGCCGCCTGACGAGGCGCTTCAGTTCCTGCAGGGGTGACCTGCGCCCCGTACTCCTTTCTCCAGAATTGGCACACTCCTTGCTCCTTATCTTGGCGAGCGGCAAAGCGTTTCCAGCGCTGCGTCCCTTCGAGAGATAAAGGATTGGTGTGCTAACTATATGTTTTTACGTCGAAAATATGCAGTAATGAGAGATTTCTCCCGTCAGCTTACGGATCAGCCAACGGCCAAGTTTGCCGCGAGTGTTCCGATGGCGGTGGCATATTTTGCCCGGCCAGCCACCAGTGCAAAACCTGCAGCGGGGGAGATGATCCATGTCGATTAACGGAATTATCAATACTTCGCTGAGCGGCCTGTTCACGAACCAGGCTGCGATCCAGGCAACGTCAAACAACATCGCGAACGTCAACACCGAAGGCTATGCCCGTGTGGTCGTTGAAACGGAAGCCAATATCCTGCAGGGGCAGTCTTCCGGGGTCAGTATCTCAGACATCAAGCGCGTTGTAGACAAATTCCTTGAAAGTGCTCTCCAGACTTCCACTTCCAATCTGTCTGAGGTCACAGTGCAGCGCGAGTTCCATGACCGGCTGCAGGGTATTCTTGGCGACCCGGCGTCAGATAGTTCACTCGCGGCACGTATGGACCAGATCTATCAGGCAATGGCTGACCTGGCCCTTAACCCGGCCGATGTATTGCGTCGCCAGCAGATGCTGTCCGAAATCGGCAGCTTTACCGATCAGATCAACCTGTATCATGATCAGATCCAGTCGCTGCGCAGCGAAGCCAGTACCCAAATGGCCGAGACGGTTAATGCGATCAATACCACGCTGCAGCGGATCGATGAGCTGAACCCGCTTCTGGTTCGCGCCAGTGCGCTGGGTGAAGAATCGGGAGGCCTGGAAGGGCAGCTGTCGCTTGCGCTGAACGAACTGGCGTCGTTGATTGACATCAAGATTGAACGGACGGCCGCGGGCGGCGTCAAGATCGCTACCGGCGACGGGTACCCGCTTCTGGATACATCGCTGTTCCAGTTGGAATATGATGCGCCGGGTATTGTTGAAGCCGGCACCACGTTCCCGACAATTGACGTATACCGGGTGAATGACGACGGTGAGCAGATTTCCTCCACCGTCGACCTGACACCTCACATTCGCTCAGGCAAACTCAAGGGCCTGATGGAAATGCGCGACAACCAGTTGGTGGACCTCAGTGTCACGCTGGGTGAATTGTCTGCGCGTGCCATGGATGAGTTCAATGCCATCCAGAACAAGTATTCGGCTGTGCCAGCCCCTAACAGCATGGAAGGCAAGCAGACCTTTGTCGACGGCGCACATCAGACGGGTTTCACTGGTCAGACCACGTTTGCTGTTGTTGATGCCAATAACCAGCTGGTCAATTCCGTAACTGTCGATTTCAGCGATACTGGGACCTATCCCGATTTTGATGCTGTTGTGACGGCGGTGAATGCGGCCCTGGGTGCGGACGGCACTTTGGCCCTGAACAACGGTGTGATGTCCTTCACAGCGACCAACTCAGCGAACGGTGTTGTTATTGCTGACGATGAGGCGGACCCAAGCGACCGTGCTGGTCGTGGCTTCTCGCATTTCTTTGGTATGAATGACCTCCTGTCCGCAGATCGGGCCGGCATTTATGAAACGGGCCTCGACGGCACGGAAGACCATAACATGGGTGCGGCCGAAACCATCGAATTTGAAGTGCTGGACTCTCTGGGGCGCAGTCTGGCGACAATTTCCGTTGGCACCACAGGCACGACCTTCGACGACATGATCACTGAACTGAATAACGTTGGTGGTCTGGGGGCGTATTTCTCCTTCACGCTCGAAAGCGACGGCCAGCTTACGTACGAGGAAACAGCTTCCTACGACGGCATCAACCTGAAGGTTATCAACGACACCACGGATATCGGCGGCACCGGTGTGACCTTTACCGGCGCCTTTGGTATTGGCGACAAGCACCGGGTTGAAGCGGCACGGGACGTTACCATTAACGAAGACATCACATCAGACCCTAACCGCCTTTCGCTGGCGGTCTTTGATGCGACAGGCGCGGTGGGTGATGTGGTGCTGACAGACGGTGACCAGCGCGGGGCGCTGGCATTCCAAAGCCTGGAGACGTCCCTTGTGGGGTTCGACAGTGCAGGTGAATTGAAGGCGAGCAATGTCACACTCAGCCAGTATGTTGCCCGTTTCCTTGGAAACGCAGGCCTGCAGGCTCGCCGAGTGTCGGACCTGGAAGCAGACAATATCGCGCTGCAACAGGAAGTGCAGGCGCGGAACTCAGCGGTGTCCGGTGTGAATATGGACGAAGAATTGTCAAACCTCATTGTCTACCAGAATGCCTATGGGGCCGCGGCGCGTGTCCTCTCAAGCGTGCAGGATCTCTATGACGACCTGCTGTCGATAGTGTAAGGAGCTTAGTATGGTTCGGGTATCATCATTCGGTCAGCAAACGCTGCTTATCCGTTCTATCATGGAAAACCAGCAGAAGGTTTTCGATGGCCAACGCCAGATTTCCACTGGCAAGAAAACTGATGAGTTTCGGGGTCTTGCTGGACAGGCCAGTACAATCCTGGGCTCGCGCTCCTTCAAAACACGCATTGAGACATACCAGCAGACCATCGACACCATTCGCGGCAAGCTGGACGCCAACGACGTCCAGATCGAAGGTATGTTGGGCGCGATGGAAAAGCTCAAGGAAACCCTCCAGGTCACACTTGCGAACGGTCAGGCTGAAGGCTTCAGTGAGATGCTGGATCAGACGTTCAAGTTTGTCTCGAACGCCCTTAACACCAACTTTGACGGCACGTATCTGTTCTCCGGTGCGAAAACCGGGTCAGAGCCCGTCAATATTACATCGCTGGCGGATCTGGACGCGCTGGCATCCGTGAGTGACGCGTTCGATAACGGTGATGTGGCCTTTGAAGCCCGCATTGCAGACGGTGTAGACATTGAGTTCGGTATTCTTGCCAGTGACTTGGGTGAAGGAGTGTTCCAGGAAATGCTGGACCTGTATCAATTTGATCAGGGCGGCAGCGGTCCGCTTCAGGGCGAGTTGGATGCCACCCAGTTCAGTTTCCTGCAGGGTCAGCTTCAATCCCTTGATACCGCTATCGATAATATGCGGCAGATCCATGTGGCCAACGGCCTCGCGTACGAGCGCCTTGATGTGGTGGACGACCAGCACACAGACACATCCGTATTCCTGGAAAAATTCATTGCCGATGTGGAAGATGTGGACATTGCAGAAGCTGTTACCAGGCTAAACAACGACCAGGTGGCGCTTGAGGCGTCCTATCAATCGATCAGCTCCTTGTCCCAACTGACGCTGTTGCGCTTCCTCTGAAAACCATTCCGGTAATCTGCTCCGGTAGTCCCGCTCTGGCCGATTGTCGTTGCATTTGGTCTGTCGCTGGCTAGATTGAGCGTCGGAACAAATGAGGACGACAATGGCTATTTCAAAAGACCAGTTCAAGCAGGGCATGCGCCGCTTGGGGGGCGCGGTCAATATCGTGACCGCGGCAGATGGCGAGGTTTGGGCTGGGCTGACAGCAACAGCTGTCACCTCCTTGTCGGCTGAGCCGCCGCGTCTGCTGGCCTGCATCAACCGGCAGGGTGTTACCTATGACATTGTCTCGAAGGGGCGCACGCTGGGCGTTAACGTGCTGGGCACAGCTCACAAGGCGCTTGCCATGCGGTTCGCTGGTATGGACGGCGAAGGCGAAACCGAGCGTTTCGATGGCGGCAGCTGGTTTACGGCCAAGTCTGGTGCGCCGCTGTTGACCGGTGCGCTGGTCTCTTTCGACTGCACAGTCGAAAGCATTCTGGATGCCGGCAGCCATGCTATTGTCATTGGCAACATCGAGGCGGTGAAAGTGGGTGCGGGCGATACGCTGGACCCTTTGTGCTACCTGGATGGAGAATGGGGCACCTTTCAGCCCCTGGTCTGAGGCTCTTTCCCTTAAGTGATTTGCAACAAATTTCGAATATCTTGTGCCTGAGCTGATTTTTGCAGGACATTTTCGCAACATGTGCGAAAAAAAATCGCTCACCCGAATCGCTATATCTTGACTCTGCGAATCAATATGATTCGATATATGGTGTTTGAGGCGTGATTTGGACCGATCCGGGAGAGGGCCATTTTCCTAAGGTGTTGATTCTTCTCTCTGAATCTATATCCTAAAACGCGCTAGGGGTGTGTTGCACCTTGAAATCATGAGAAGCGCCCGTGTTGTTTTGAGCATTTTACGGGGGCGGAGGCGTCAGGTGGTAAGTAAAGAGCTGCAGGAATTGTTGTTGCTGGCGAAGACCAAGTCTTCGGATGCCCGGTCGCGCCTTGTGGAGAACATTACGGACCTGTTTTTATCCGATGGTGGCCGGCTCAGCGAGCATGAGCGCGCCCTGATGTCGGACATTCTTGGCAAGCTCGTGAGCCAGGTTGAAACAGACATCAGGAAAGAGCTGTCCCAGGCTTTGGCAGCATCGGGGGTTGATTTGCCTGATATCGTCAAAATGCTTGCGAATGACGAGATCGAGATCGCGCGTCCGCTTCTGGAAAAGAGTGCGCTTCTCAAGGATCCAGATCTTATAGAAATTATACGGATGCGGACGGACGAACATCGCATCGCCATCGCCATGCGCGAAGATGTGTCCGAAAGTGTCAGCAATGCGCTGGTTGAATACGGTAGCGAAGACGTGGTTGAGACGCTTCTCAATAACCATGACACGCAGTTGTCGTCCCGCGCGATGGAATATCTTGTGGCTGAGTCCCGCCGGGTGGACCGGTTTCAGGAGCCGCTTTTGCAGCGGTCCGATCTGCCCGGCGACTTGGCTTACCGCATGTATTGGTGGGTGTCAGCTGCGCTCAGGAAGCGCATTCTTGAAGACTATCAGGTTGATCCGATCGTGTTCGAGCAGGCTGTGCGCCGCGCTGCTAATTCCGTCATGGTGGACAAGGGCGGGGAACAAAGCGCCTATGTCCGTGCCCAGCGCCTCGTGCGCCGCATGATGGAAAACGGCGAGCTGACGATCCAGTTCCTGCAGAATGCCCTCAGACAGCAGCGCGTGGCCGTGTTTGTGGCTGGCCTGGCAGAGCTGGCAGGCATCAATTTCCGTACAGCCTGGCGCATCTTTTCAGACAAGGGCGGTGAAAGCTTCGCCATTTTGGCAAAAGCCGTTGGTGTTGAGCGGAACCAGTTTACCAGCATCTACCTTCTGGTGGTGCAGGCCCGTGAGGGTGGCGGTGTGAAATCGCCTGGGGTGCTGAAAGGCATATTGGAGTTGTTTGATGCCACGAGCGAAGAGAATGCCCGTGGGGCGCTGCAAGTGTGGCAGCGCGACAGTGCGTACCAAGAAGCAATAGAAGAATTGGAAAAGGTGGGGTAGTGCCGGCTGATCGGGAGCTCAGCCAGACACAGTAAGCCCGGGGAGGACCTCAATGACTTTGGAAAAGCCGAAAGACAACAATGTTGTCGACCTGGCGGGGCGCCGTGGTGACGGGGCTGACGCGATGGAGCCGGCGTTTGGCGCGAGCGTTGGCCGACAGGCAGGTGCAGGGATGCCGGCGAACGAGCAGGTGCTGGGCCTTGTCTCGCGTATCCTTGTAGATGAAAGCCTGCCTTTCTATGTGTGCGCGCTCGACGGTACAGTCATTCACTTCAATGACCATTACCAGAATCTTGATCGGGCCCTTGGCGACGTCACGTTGGCGCCGGGCGAAGGCAAATATGCCGGGCGGTATCAGGTGCCAACCCTGAAGCCTGTGATCGAGGATGTGTTGGCCAGTGAAACAACTGTCCGGGCTGAAGAAATTGTGGCCATCAGTGGCAGGGACCGTGTGTTCCTGGGGCGTCATACGCCTGTGCGGAACGAAAAGGGCGACATTGTTGCCGTTGCCGGGACCTATGAAGATGTGACCGTGCAGGTGCGTGGGATCGAGGAAGCGAACAAGACGCAGGCCCGGTTCCAGGATTTTGCCCGCGCGAGCTCTGACTGGTTCTTTGAATGTGACGCCGATATGCGTATCCGCTCTCTGTCTGAGCGCTTTACCGCCATTGTTGGCCAGCCTGCCTCGCTGTTTATTGGATCGAAATTCGAGCAGTTTGGCCGCCTTGAGGAAAATCTGGAAAAACGCATGGAGGGCCCGCAGGCCATCCGCATGCGTAAACCGTTCCGCGAGCAGCTTTTCGTAATTACCGAGCCATCAGGGGCGGACCTCAAATTCCACCTGTCTGCTGTGCCTGTGTTTGAGCGCCAGAGCGGCGACTTCCGCGGTTACCGTGGGGTCGGCATGGATGTGACAGCGCGCTACAAGCAGGCCGCTGAGGCGGATGATATCCGCCGTAATCTGGAAACGCTGCTGCAGGAATTGACGCGCAAGAATATGGCGCTCGATGAAGCGACAGAGCAGGCCACCAGCGCCCTGCGTGCTAAAAATGAGTTCCTTGCGGCCATGAGCCATGAGCTCCGTACACCGCTGAATGCCATCATTGGCTTCGCCGAAGCGTTCGAGGGTGAAACCTTCGGTGCGCTTGAGCGTGCCTATGTGGATTATGCGTCTGACATCAGGAAGTCCGGCCAGCACCTTCTGGGCTTGATCAACGATATTCTTGACGTTGCCGTGATTGAAAGCGGTGGGTTGTCCCTCAATATCGATGAGCAGGAGCTGGATCAGCTGCTGACAAAAGCCGTGCATATGAACATTGATGCCGCCCGCAACAAAGGGCTGAATGTTGACGGGCTGGACAAAACCACCGGCTTGTGTGTGAAAGTCGATGACCGCCGCACCACGCAGATTCTGGTGAACCTGTTGTCGAACGCCATCAAGTTCACGCCTGAAGGTGGTGCCATCGGGATTGACGTTACCTCAGATGAGGCGGCCCAGCAGGTTGCCATCACCGTTTGGGATACCGGGATCGGGATTTCCGACGATCATGCTGAAAATGTATTCGAAAAATTCCATCAGGTGACAGAGCATATTTATAGCCGGAGCCAGGAAGGCACGGGCCTGGGCCTGCACATCAGTCGCGAGCTTGCGCGCAAGATGAACGGCAATATTACGCTTGAAAGCAAGGTGGGCGAGGGCAGTCGCTTTACGGTGACACTGCCACTGTCGGACGGCGACAACACAGACGCTGGCTATATCTAAGAGATAAAAACCCTGATAAGGGACGGGAGATGGGGCGCAGGCGGATAACCGCCGCGCCCCATTTTTATTTTACTCGCCCTGGATGAAAGTACGAATGTCCTTCACCAGTTGCTCGATGGACGGCTGGTGCACATACATCATGTGACCGGCTTCATAATAGGTGAACCACACCCGGCTGGTGTCGATGCCATTGGCGTTGAAGGTGTTTTCCGACGCGAAGAAGGGGGTTGCCAGGTCATAGTAGCCATTGGCTACCATGGTGCGCAGGTCCTTGTTTTCGCGCATGGCCGTGCCGACGTATGGCGCCACATTGGGGTAGCCTTCGCTGTAGCCACGCTTGCGGGGCTCGGCCCAGTGCCGACCCGGTGTGCCGGACAGCACTTCATAGCGGCGCTCGATATCAACGCCCAGGTCGTTCTGCATATACTGGTAGATACCGGCCGTGTAAGCGGCGTCGATGCCGTACCCAGACGGATCATTGTCGAACGTGTCGCCAGTGCCTTCATAGTCTTCACCAACGAAGCGGCTGTCCAGGCGACCAACAGTTTTGCCCTCATTGCGCAGCAGTTCTTTCATGAAGCGCATGTTGTTGACGCGCAGGTTGGCATTTTTGACATATTGTTCGCTCAGGCCCGTGTAGGCAGCCAGTTTGGCGGCGACAGCGTTGAACTCAGTCTCGCCCAGGCGGTTGCCCTGCAGCAGCGCACTGGCATAGTCGCCCAGCGTGAAGGCACGAACTTCGTCAATAAATCCTTCAAGTGTGCGGCCCGCCTTGTCCACCTTGCCGTGATACCAGGCGGTGGCGGCCATTGTCGGCAGGTAGGAAATATAGGGCGTGTCGTTGCCAGGCTGATAGCGCGCTGTCTGGAAATCCAGGATGGAGGAGATGAACACAACACCGTTGATCGCAATATCGGACCAGCCGCCCTGAAGCTCATGCAGGAGTGCCGCTGCACGCGTGGTGCCATAGCTTTCGCCCGACAAATACTTGGGCGAATTCCAGCGCTTGTGCTTCACCAGCCAAAGGCGGATGAATTCAGCGATCGACTGGGCATCATTTTCAATGCCCCAGAAATCCTTGCCGTCGCCCTTGCCGATGGCGCGGCTATAGCCGGTGCCGACGGGGTCGATGAAGACCATATCGGCCATGTCCAAAATCGACAGCGGGTTGTCTTCCAGCCGGTAAGGCGCGGCACCATCATCTTCGGCGTCGGACGGCAGGACCACCCGCTTGGGCCCGTAAACACCCAGGTGCAGCCATAGGCTGGCAGAGCCCGGACCACCGTTGAAGATGAAGAAAACCGGGCGCTCGGCGTTTGATTTCAAATCTGTCCGCAGGTAGGTGGTGGAAAAGATCGAGGCTGTGGCTTCGCCCTTATCGTTCTTCAGGTGCGTTTCACCGGCAATGGCCTTGTATTTGACCTTCTCGCCGCCGAAAGTACCCGTCTTTTCAACTTCATAGACTTTTGGTGCTTCGACAGGTACTGCGGTCTCGTCCTTCGTCTCGGCCGCGACCGCAGGCAGCGTCATGGACGCCGCAAGCAGCATGCCGACGCATGATTTTGCTAGCTTGAACATGGATATCCCCTGATTGTTGACTTTGGGGCTCTCTTAGCCCTTTGGTTTAGCCCTGTCGCGAGCTTCGCGATGAGCTGAGCCCTTTAGTAGGCGAACTGTTCGGTGAAGATGCGCTCGGCCAGCGTGTGCTCGCTGTCGAACAGCAGCGTCAGCGACACGTCGCGGGCTTCTTCGATCAGAACATGGCGCACATCCCGCACTTCATGCATGTCCGCAACAGCGGAAACTGGCCGTTTTTGCGGCTGGTTGATGGTAAGCGCCACAGTCACATGATGCGGCAACAGGGCGCCGCCCCAACGGCGGGGGCGGAAGGCAGAAAGCGGTGTCAGCGCAAGAAGGTCGGCGCCCAGTGGGATGATCGGGCCATGGGCAGACAGGTTATAGGCCGTGCTGCCGGCAGGGGTTGCCACCAAGACGCCGTCGCCGACCAGTTCAGGCAGCCGCACTTTACCGTCAATCGCCACGCGGATGTTGGCAGCCTGGCGGGTTTCCCGCAGGAGCGACACTTCATTGATGGCCAGATGTTCGACAACCTCGCCATCACAGCGGGTGGCGCGCATACGCAGAGGATGCAGCGTGAAGCTGTCTGCCTTGCCGATACGTTCAATCAGGTCATCATCGTTGGATTCATTCATCAGGAAGCCAACGGTGCCCTTGTTCATGCCGAAAATTGGCACATTGCGGCCCATATAGGCATGCAGGGTCTGCAGCATGAATCCGTCGCCACCAAGCGCAATAATGACGTCTGCATCACTGGTGCTGACTGCCTTATAACGGTTCCGTAATAACTGTGCGGCTTTGCTGGCTTCACCAAACTCGCTGGCAATGATGGCTATCTTCATATGCTTGTTCCCTCTTGGGTGCGAGTATAGGGAAAAATTGGCTGAGAGCGAGCGGGAATTTTTCCGCAGGAGGTCTCGGTCGGCTGATCAGCCGCCGGTCTGGCTCATGTGGCGACCAACGGTGCCGACCATACGGTCGTCCTGCATGGCAAAATCGTGGCCTTTGGGCTTCTCCAGCATGGCTTTCCCAAGGGCGGCTTCAAGCTCGGCTTCCGGGTCGTCAGACCTGAGGGCTGCGCGCAGGTCCACATGGTCATCCTGGCCCAGACACATATAGATGCGCCCTGTGCAGGTTACGCGTACGCGGTTGCAGCCGTCGCAGAAGTTGCCGGTGAGCGGCGTGATGAGCCCCAGGCGGTTGGCGTGGCCTTCAATGGCGAAATATCTGGCAGGGCCGCCTGTGCGGTGGCCGCTCGGCGTGAGCGTCCAGCGGTCCTTGAGGGTCGGCAAAAGTGCGGTCAGCGGCAGATACCGGTCTTCGCGGGCGTCGTCGATCTCGCCCAGGGGCATGGTCTCAATCAGCGTAAGATCAAGGCCTTCAGCCAGACACCAGGCCATCAGGTCCGGGATTTCACCGTCGTTCATGCCCTTGAGCGCGACGGTGTTGATCTTGACCTCAAGGCCGGCGGCCTTGGCCGCGCGAATACCGTCAAGGACCTGCGCCAGCTTGTTGCGGCGGGAGATTTCCTCGAACAGGTCTGGCTTCAGTGTATCCAGTGACACATTGATGCGCCTTACGCCTGCCTTATAGAGGTCAGCCGCCATATGTGGCAGTTGCGTGCCATTGGTGGTGAGGGTCACCTCATCCAACAGGCCGTGATCTACATCATCCCCCAGCCGTTCAATCAGCGACAGGATGCCTTTTCTGACCAAGGGTTCGCCGCCTGTCAGGCGGATGCGGCGCACACCGCGGTCCATGAAAGCCTTAGACAGGTCATAAAGCTCCTCAAGCGTCAGCACGTCGGCTTTGGGCAGGAACACCATGTCCTCGGCCATGCAGTAGCGGCACCGAAGGTCGCAGCGGTCCGTGACAGACAGGCGCAGATAGTTGATCTGCCGCCCGAACGTGTCGGTCAGTGCTTTGGTCTGTGGCATATGGTCATGGCTATCAGGCATAGCTGCAATGTCGTGCCCAAGGCGCCTATCGTCAAGTCATTAGGGCGTGATAATGGCGTTAGATAAACTTCTGTTGGTTAGCTATCTTCGTCGAAGAAGGACCCTAGGGCCTCGTCATACGCTTCATCCAGGCGCTTGAATACTGTGGCATTGGCTTTGAACGCATGCCCTTCGGCCTTCAGGTCCACCATATTCTGCAACAGGTCTGAATAACCGGGACCGGACGGGCTTGTGGAAGGGGACGTAAGGGCGGCGGTGTTCTGGCTTTGACCAGCATCGTCGTCCAGGCTGAAGGATGAAGCCTCACTGGTTTTCTTCAGGATCTCAGCTGCCAGGTCGGTGGCGCGGCTTTCCGACTGCAGCAGGCCTTGTGTCGCGATGTTGAGCGCCTTGATCATGAAATCGTGATATCCCTCTAAAGTCCGCGGTCACTATACACCTGAGGCGGTGAATTGGAAGTAAAGATTTAGATACAATTGTCGATATCCCGTGCGGTGCTATGTTGTGGTGTGAACGATGAACGGAGGCTTTTGTGGAACTTGATCTTGTTATCGATGTGGTGTGCCCCTGGTGTTATGTGGGTAAACGCCAGCTGGACAAGGCGCTGGAAATGCGCCCGGGCAGCCTGTCCGTGGTGCGCTACAGGCCATATCAGCTCGCGCCCGACACACCGATAGAAGGCGTGGACCGCAAAAGCTATTACCGGAAGAAATTCGGCGACGGGCCACAACTTGAGGCCATGCGGGAGCACCTTAAGGTACAGGCAGCGGGCCTTGGGATCGCATTCGATTTCGACAGTGACTGCACCATCGCCAACAGCCTGGATGCGCACCGCCTGATCCGCTGGGCCATGACGCCCGGAAAGCAGGCGGAAGTGGCGGACGGCATCATGAAAGCCTATTTCGAAGACTGCGCCTTCATTGGCGATCATGCCCTGCTGACAGAGATCGCCGGGCAGGCGGGCATGGACACTACGCTGGTGGCTGAACTGCTGGCCTCCAACCAGGACACAGACCTCATTCGCACGGAAGTGCAACACGCGCAGGAAGCCGGTATTCGCGGCGTACCCATGTATATCTTTGGCGGCAAATATGCGGTTTCGGGTGCGCAGGGACCGGAAGCGCTCGTGCAGGTGATTGATAAGGTAACAGCCGAGGCAACCGCGTAAAAAAACAGGCGCCCTTCTGGGAAAAGGACGCCTGCTACTCATAACAATTGATACTCGGAACAAAAGGCCAGGGAAAGCCAAGGAATAATCAGGGTAGAAGGGTCTGGACATTTGAAGTTCCCTGAGGGAGCGGGCCCCACTGAACGGAGAGGAAATCAGCAGGGCCCACGAGGGAGACCGTTAGAAGCGGGCGATCAGGCCTGCTTTGGTTGTCCAGGCGTTTTTGTCGTCGCCGTAGGTCGTATAGTCGGCGCCGACACGAAGGCTGAGGCTTTCGCCAAGAGCCCGCTCATAACCGCCACCAAAGCGCCAGCCGTTGTCGTTGAAGGCATCACCGTCTGCGCTGGTTGGGTCGAACCGGGTGCGAACATAACCAGCTTTACCGTAAATCAGGTTCGCGCCGTCTGAACCAAATGCCTGACCAAGCGTCAGGGACGCGCTCCATTCATATTCGCTTTTCATGCCAGTGGCGTTGTTGTTATAGCCGGTGTCGCCGAAGGTGCCTTCAAGGCCATAGACCATGTTGTTGTCCATCTGACGGCGGAAGCCGATCACACCACCATAATAGAGGCTGCGGTCGCGCTTGACGTCGCCAGCCAGTTTGGTCCAGTCAACGCCTGCCTCAATACCGGCATAGGCGCCATCAAATTTGCGCTCACCGTCGGCGGCGCTTGCGCCTGCAGTCAGAAGAGTTGAAGCCGCTACCACACCCACAATTGTTTTCGAGAATTTCATGACTGTCCTCCGTGTCGTTTCTCAAAGGGCCGAGCCATTCTTCTGTGCTCGGCTGATGAGGTGAATGTGGAGGGGCTTTGGGGCGCGTCTATGGGCGATCCGTGGCGGATTTAAGAAACATTGTGACGCATTGCGGCACTCAGCTTAACATCTGTTCAGAAAAGGGGGCAAAAGCTGGTTTTGCCCCCTAAATCGAGTTTTTCAGGCGCTGGCTGGTTTGGCGCGCGACAATACCGCCCAACCGATGAGGGCAGAAATGAGACTCGCTGCCAGCACCCCAATCCGTACGTCGGCCTGAAGCTCAATAGAGCTGTATGCCAGACTGCCGATAAATAGGCTCATGGTGAAACCAATACCTGCCAGGTGCCCTGCGCCCCAGACGTGGGCCATGGTTAACTTCCCGGGCAGCTTGGCGCGGAAGATATAGATGGCAATCAGGGCGCCTGCGATCACGCCAAGCGGCTTGCCCAGGGCAAGACCCGCAAGAATGCCCGCACTAACCGGGGCCATGAGCGAGTCAAACGACAGGCCTGCAAGGGAAACACCCGCGTTGGCAAAGGCAAACAGCGGCAGAACCATCAGGGCCACAGGCGCGTGCAGGTTATGCTCCAGGTCCTCGAGTGGTGAATGGCCTTCATCATCCTTCGTGGCGGGAATAGCGAGCCCCACTGCAACGCCAGCGAGGGTGGCGTGAACGCCCGACTTCAGCACAGCAATCCAGACGAGCGCGCCAATGAACAAATAGGCGGAGGTGTTTCGCACGCCGGCGCGGTTCAGCACAAAGAGCCCCACACAGCCTGCCAGCGCCAATGTAAGCGAGATGACCGAAAGATCAGCAGTATAGAAGGCTGCAATGATCACCACCGCACCCAGGTCATCAAGGATCGCAAGCGTCAGCAGGAACAGCTTCAGTTCCGCGGGAATGCGGCTGCCCATCATGGCAAGGATGCCGATGGCGAAAGCAATGTCTGTGGCTGTCGGGATCGCCCAGCCACTCATGGCTTGGGCCTCACCACCAGTGGCAAACCAAAAGAGAAGGGCAGGGACAGCCATGCCGCCGACAGCTGCCATGCCGGGCAGGGCAAGGCTTTTGAGGCTCGACAGTTCGCCCGTCACCACTTCTCGCTTGATCTCAAGCCCCACCAGAAGGAAGAAGATGGCCATGAGGCCTTCGTTGATCCACAAAAGGATGGGTTTGGACAGGCCATACTCGCCAAGGGCAATGGTGCCTTTGGTTTTCAGAAGCGCATCATAGATTGGCGCCAGGCTCGAATTGTCCAAAATGATGGCGAATGCTGCTGCTGCGATCAGCAGGAGCCCCCCGAGCGCGTCGGGTGACATGGATAATTTCATTACAATCTCCCTGATATCCCACCACCATATTGGGGATGGGGTATGGAGATGCAATATTAAATCGACCGATTTGATCCGATTTCAGCGATGGCCGAAAAAGGCAAATCCTAAATCAGGAAAAGGTAAGCAACGAAACCGCTTACAGCAATCAGGTTGAGCGCAGCGCCCCATCCTGAGAATTCGCTATATTGGCTGTTTTTCATCATTCTATCCTCTAGCTATCCTTTGTGTTGGCTGCAGGTTTTCCTGTCTTTCCAACATATGTCTGTCGTGTCCCTGGCGGTAGATCGGCCTTTGCCAACCCGGTGTCGCCTAATCTGCAACGTCATCTTTTACGGCTTATCAGGTGCCCGATGATCTTTCTGTGCTGCGGATCACAGCGAGATATAAGCGGTCCCGCGCCAATAACAATCTATAAAAATGTTAGGGCAGCTATGCGTTTGACGCTAAGCGATTGAGGTAATGAGTGAAATTGCGGCGCACAAAATATGCCGAGGCGCCCGGATGCGGAACATTCGGCCGATTTGGTCGCTCTATCCCGTTAAATTAGAAAGAGATAGGTTACAAAGGCGCTGACACCCAAAAGGTTCAGACCGGCAATCAAGCCAGAAAGGGCAGGGGTGGGCTTCATGGCACGTCCCCGGAATTGTCCTGTTGGCCTGAACAACGGGAGGAGGTGTATCTCAGGCGGCTGCCTTTTGCCGCCGGTTAAGACTTATAACACCCATAGGGTACCAGCTGCCGATTAACGATTTCTGATCAAACGAGGTTAATAAAAGGTAGGATTCAGCTGGCGGCCTTGTTTGCTACAGCAGCCAGACGTTTAGCCACGGCATTCACAGCCTTCAGGCGTGCGCCGATCTTTTCCATCCGTGCATAGTAGGTCAATTTGTGGTCGGGCCGCAGCTTGGCTGACGCGCCGGTGCCAGAAATGAACTCTACAAGGCCCGCAGGGTTGGCGAACTGGTCGTTGCGGAAGCTGATGGTCATGCCCTTCGGCCCAGCATCCAGCTTGTCGATGCCCGCGCGCTTGCAGGACCCTTTGATGATCATGATGGCCGCCAGCTGTTTCACGGCCCCGGGCAGCGGCCCGAAACGGTCAATCAGCTCAGCGCAGAAGGCGTCTACGTCCTCGCGCGTTTCAAGGTCTGCCAGGCGGCGATAGAGCGCCATGCGCTGGGTCAGGTCCGGCACATATTTTTCCGGGATCATCACGGTTGCACCCAGATTCAGCTGTGGCGACCAGTCAGTTTCCTCGAATTCGTCGTCGCCCGCGCCCGCGCGTGCTTCCGCCACGGCCTCTTCGAGCATCTTCTGATAGAGTTCCACGCCCACTTCCTTGACGTGACCGGATTGCTCGTCGCCCAGCAAGTTGCCGGCGCCGCGAATATCCATGTCGTGGCTGGCGATGGTGAAGCCAGCCCCAAGCGTATCCAGTGCCTGCAGCACCTGAAGCCGCTTGTCAGCATTCTCGCTCAGCATCCGGTTCGCGGGGGTCGTCAGGTAGGCATAGGCTCGGGTTTTCGACCGGCCCACCCGGCCGCGAAGCTGGTAAAGCTGCGCCAGGCCGAAACGGTCCGCCCGGTGCACCACCATGGTGTTGGCGTTTGAAATGTCGATGCCGCTTTCAACGATGGTTGTCGACAGCAGCACGTCATACCGGCCTTCATAGAAGGCGGTCATGACATCCTCGATGGTTTTGGGTGTCATCTGGCCGTGGCCGATGATGAACTTCACCTCCGGCACATGTTCCTTCAGGAAAGTGGCGGCTTCTTCAAGGTCTGCAATGCGCGGCACCACATAAAAGCTCTGGCCGCCGCGATAGTGCTCGCGCAACAGCGCCTCGCGCACCACGACAGGGTCGAACGGCAGCACAAAAGTGCGCACCGCCAGCCGGTCCACCGGTGGGGTGGCGATAATGGAAAGGTCGCGAATACCGGACATAGCCATCTGCAGCGTCCGCGGGATCGGTGTGGCTGTCAGCGTCAGCACATGCACATCGGCCTTCAGTTCCTTCAGCTTTTCCTTGTGGGCAACGCCGAAATGCTGCTCCTCGTCCACAATTACCATGCCGAGATTCTTGAACTCGATGCCCTTGGCCAGCAGCGCGTGGGTGCCGATGACGATATCGCACGTGCCCTTGCGCATCTCTTCTTTGGTAGCCTTCTGGTCCTTAGCGGAAACCAGGCGCGACAGCTGGCCGATGCGCACCGGCAAGCCTTTGAAGCGCTCTGTGAAGTTCAGATAGTGCTGGCGCGAGAGCAGCGTGGTGGGGGCAACAATCGCAACCTGAAGCCCGGCCATGGTGGCCAGGAAGGCGGCGCGCAGTGCCACCTCTGTCTTGCCAAAGCCAACGTCACCGCATACCAGCCGGTCCATCGGCCGGCCGGATGACAGGTCCGCCGCCACTTGTTCGATGGCGCGCAACTGGTCCTCGGTTTCCGTGAAGGGGAAGCGGGCGGCGAATTCGTCATAGAGGCCTTCGGGGGTGGTCACCCGAGTGCCTTCCTTCAGCTCACGCTCAGCGGCCAGTTTGATCAGCTGGCCCGCCATCTCACGGATGCGTGCCTTGGCCTTGGCTTTCCGCGCCTGCCACGCCACACCGCCGAGCTTGTCCAGCTGGCCGCCAGCGTCCTCGCCGCCAAAGCGCGACAATACTTCGATATTCTCAACGGGCACATAAAGCTTGTCGCCGCCCAGATAGGTCAGCAGCAAACAGTCATGCGCCGCGCCCGTCACTGTAACGGTCTCGAGCCCCACGAATTTACCGATGCCATGGCTGGCATGCACCACAAGGTCACCGGGCGATAGCGCGCTGGCTTCCTTGAGGAAATTATCTGCCTTCTTGCTCCGCCGCGCCTTTCGCACCAGCCGGTCCCCCAGCACATCCTGTTCGGAAATGACAGCCAGGTCTTTGGTCTCGAAACCCCGCTCAAGCGGCAGTACGGTGACGGCAATCAGCGTCTTGTTTTCGCGCCGGATGTCTTCCCAGCTGTCCGCCACGGCAACCGGCATCAGGCCGTGGTCCTCGAGCACGCCCTTCAGGCGGTCGGCGGCACCAGCGGAATAGCTAGCGAACACCACACGCTTCTCTGATGCCCTGAGCGCCTTCACATGGTCGCGCACCGCGTCATAGACATTCAGGTCGCGGTTGTTGCGTTCGGGGCCAAAGTCGCGGCCCTGGCGCGCCTCAAAGCTCACCACATTCAGGGCAGGGGGCTCCTCAAAGGGCGTCAGGCGGATGGCGTTCAGCTCGTCCAGCCGGTCTTGCCACTCGGCTTCGCTGAGATACAGCTGCGCGCTGGGCACGGGCTTGTAAGGAGGCGCAGTGATGCTTTTCTCGTTTTTCGCAATGGTCCAGGCCTCGCGCCGCGCCTCGAAATAATCGTCCACAGCCTTGAAGCGCTCGCCTGCCGCGTCATCCACCTGATGATCGAAGGTAAAGAGTGGCGCGTCGAGATAGTCGAACAGCGTCGCCATCTTGTCGTGGAAGAAGGGCAGCCAATGCTCGGCGCCCTGATACTTGCGGCCTTCGCTGATGGCTTCATACAGAAGATCATCGCCCTTGGCTGGGCCGAAGGTATTCACATAATTGCGGCGGAAGCGCTCAATGCCTTCTTTCGACAACGAAAATTCGGACGCGGGTTTCAGATGCAGGCGGGGCGCCTTGCCTATTGTGCGCTGGTCCAGCGGGTCGAACCGGCGGATGGTATCCAGCTCATCGCCAAAGAAATCCAGCCGCAGCGGGCTGTCTTCACCGGGTGGGAAAATATCAATCAGGCCGCCGCGTACGGCAAATTCGCCCGGCTCCATGACCTGGCCGGACCGGGTGTAGCCATTTGACGCCAGGAAATCTGTCAGCGCCACCAGGTCCACCTCATCGCCCGGCTCGGCGTGGAAGGTGGCGTCCCGCACGGCTTCCGGCGCGGGCACTCGCTGCAGGGCTGCGTTAACGGTGGTGAGCACCAGCAGCGGCTTTGTCTGTTTGCCAGCCGTCAGGCGCGACAGGGTCGCCATGCGGCGCGCGACAATATCGCTTTGGGGGCTGACCCGGTCGTAGGGCAGGCAGTCCCACGCCGGGAACAGCAACAGTTCCATCTCCGGCGCGAAGAATTTCACCGCCGCGGCCATCGCCGCCAGCCGTCCGTCGTCGGATGCCACATAAAGGACCGGCCGCTTGGCATGCCGCCCGGCCAGATCAGCGAGAAGCATGGCGTCATAGCCGCCGGGCACGCCCGAGGCAATCAGCGGCATCTCCGCATCTATCAACTGGTCCAGTGGCATGGTGCTAAAATGTCCGGTTTACTTGGCTTTGAGGGTCATGAAGTCCAGCTTCTGCAGCCGGTCCATCATTTCGCCCTGGAATTTTTCAGGCACATCGATGCCTTTGGTGACCCAGCCGAGAATCTCGTGGTCCTGCTCTTCGAACAATATTTCGAACCACTCGCAGTCAGCATTGCTGAAGCCGTCTTTGTTGGCCTCGACAAAGTTGCCGAAAATCAGGTCCAGTTCCTTGATGCCGCGGTGCCATGCCCGAAACAACAGGCGGCGCCTGCGGTCTTCAAGGTTGATGTCCTTGTGCGGGTTGTAGCCCTGGTCGCTCATACTGGTCACCTTCCACTGGAAACTGGAAAAAACACATCACCACCTGCAGATTTTGATCTGTCTGTTTGATGGGCGGCACACCATAGGCTAAGGTCCGCTTTGGTTAAAGGGAAACTTTCATGATTTTCGGGGGAAAACCGCCCTATGCGGCCTGAAGCGTTGTTTGATTATTTCGCGGATATCGAGCGTCTGCCGGGCATCGGCAAGCGTAACAAGCAGGCAATTGAACGCCTCGCGGGCACGCGCACGCGCGACCTCCTCATGCATCTGCCCACGGGACTTGTGGACCGGCGCTATCGCCCGAAAGTCAGGGATGCCGCGCCTGGCAGCATCGCGACACTTGAGGTGGTGGTGGATGAACATTTGCCGCCGCACAACAAGCGCGCGCCCTACAAGGTGCGCTGCCATGACGACACAGCTGAGCTGACGCTGGTGTTTTTCCATGCCCGTGCGGACTATCTCAGGAAGCAGCTGCCCGAAGGCGAGACGCGCATTATCAGCGGAAAACTTGAGCATTTCCAAGGGGATGCGCAGATCACCCACCCGGATTATATGGTCTCCCCCGATAGCGCAGACGAGCTTCCGCTTCTTGAAACCGTCTATCCGCTGACGGCCGGGCTGTCGGGCAAGGTGCTAAGGAAAGCCATCCATGCGGCGCTGGAAACCGTGCCGTCGCTACCCGAATGGCAGCTGAAGGATATCGTCACGCGTGAACAGTGGCCTGATTTCCTGAGTGCGATCAAACATTTACACAACCCTTCCGGACCCGAAACATTAGCCCCCAAAAGCCCGGAAAGGCGGCGGCTGGCGGCGGACGAGCTGCTGGCGACCCAGCTTGCGCTGGCGATTGTGCGCGACCGCACGCAGAAGAAACGGGGCAGGGCACTCAAGGGCAATGGGCACATTAGGGGCACACTCTTAGGGAATCTTTCCTACAGCCTGACGGGCGACCAGGAAAAGGCGCTTCAGGAGATCATCACTGACCTCGAAAGTGGCCGCGCCATGCTGCGGCTGATGCAGGGCGATGTCGGCAGCGGCAAGACGGTCGTGGCCTTACTCGTGATGGCGGCGGCGGTGGAGGCGGGCGTGCAGGCGGCGCTGCTGGCACCCACGGAAATTCTGGCGAACCAGCATCTGGAAACCATCGCGCCGCTTGCCGAAAAAGCCGGCCTCAGGGTAGAGAAACTCACCGGACGCAACAAGGGCAAGCACCGCAAGGAAATCCTGGCGCGCCTCGCCGCGGGTGAGATCGATATCCTTGTCGGCACCCACGCCATCATCCAGGACGATGTACAGTTCAAGGACCTGGGCCTCGCGATCATTGATGAGCAGCACAGGTTCGGCGTGCAACAGCGTCTGGCGCTCGCGGGCAAGGCCACGGCGGGCATTGATGTGCTGGGCATGACTGCAACCCCCATTCCGCGCACGTTGACGCTCACGGCATACGGCGACATGGACGTCAGCCGCATTCAGGAAAAGCCACCCGGGCGGCAGCCGGTGGACACCCGCGTGGTATCGCTCGACCGGCTGGGCGAGGTGGCGCAGGGCATTGGCCGCGCGGTACAGGCAGGCCAGCGCGCCTACTGGGTTTGCCCGCTGGTGGAAGAAAGCGAAAAGCTGGACCTTGCGGCGGCAGAGGACCGCTACCGCGACTTCCAGCATATGCTGGGGCCGCGCGTGGGGCTGGTGCACGGCAAGATGAAGGGCGCGGACAAGGACGCGGTGATGGAAAAGTTCCAGACCGGCGAGATCAGCGTGCTGGTGTCCACCACCGTGATCGAAGTGGGCGTTAATGTGCCGGAAGCCACGATCATGGTGATCGAACACGCCGAGCGCTTCGGCTTGGCGCAACTGCACCAGCTCAGGGGCCGCGTGGGGCGCGGCGCGGACAAATCCACCTGTATCCTGTTGCGCGGTAACGAGATTGGTGAGGTCGCCCGCGCGCGCCTCAAGACCATGCGCGAAAGCGAAGACGGCTTCCTGATCGCGGAAGAAGACCTGAAGCTTCGGGGCGGCGGCGAAATATTGGGCACGCGCCAGAGCGGCCTGCCGGAATTCAAAATGGTCGATTTCCTCGAGCACGCAGACCTGATCGAGCTGGCGCGCGACGACGCCCGGCTGATCGTCAACAAGGACCCGGAGCTGAAGTCAGAGCGCGGGCAGGCGCTGAGGCATTTGCTGTATCTGTTCGAGCGCGACGAAGGCGTCCGCCTGATGCAGTCGGGGTAAATTAAATTGTCATTCGCTGACTTGATCAGCGACTCCCTGCATGGATGTGGACTCGCCGGTCGAGCCGGCGAGTGACGATGGTGTATGTTGCACTGCGCTCATTTGACTATCCCCCAACCACGCTATTTTACCCTTTAAACAAGGTTTTAAGGGACATATCCGTATGGCGTGGGAAAAAGAGTTAGCCGAGAAGAAGAAGCGCGAGGCGCTGGCCGAAAAGATGGGCGGCGAGGAGAAGCTGGCGCGCCAGCACGCGCGGGGCAAGCTGGACGTACGCCAGCGCTTGTCAAAAATGGCTGACCCCGGCTCCTTTCGCGAGATCGGCAAGCTGGCGGGCAAGGCCAGCTATGACGAGAATGGCGACCTGTTGGACGCATCGCCATCGAACTTCCTGTTCGGTCGGGCAGACGTGGACCGCCGCCCTGTGGTGCTGACCGGCGATGACTTCACCGTTAGGGGCGGGGCCGCAGACGCTGCCATCTGGCGCAAGGCGGTGTTGGCGGAGCAGATGGCGCATGAATATAAGCTGCCGCTGATCCGGCTTATTGACGGCACCGGCGGTGGCGGCAGTGTGAAGATGCTGGAGGACATGGGCCTGACCTACGTGCCTTACCTGCCGGGCTGGGACCGTGTGGTGAAGAATTTGGAGACGGTGCCCGTTGTGGCGCTGGCGCTTGGGTCCGTCGCGGGGCTTGGCGCCGCGCGCGTGGTGGCCAGCCACTATAGCGTGATGGTCAAGGGCATGTCGCACATGTTCACCGCCGGGCCTGCGGTGGTGGCGGCGATTGGCGAAAATCTGGACAAGGAAGTGCTCGGCGGCGCGGACATTCATGCGCGCAACGGCGCGGTGGACGAGCTGGTGGAGAGCGAAGAGGCGGCGTTCGAGGCCGCGAAACGCTTCCTGAGCTACCTGCCGTCGGCGGCGGGGCTGCCTGCGCCGCGCGGCGATACAAGTGACGGCGTGGAACGCCGCGACGAAAAGCTGCTGGACGCCGTGCCGGAGGACCGCCGCAAGGCCTATAGCATGCGCAAAATCCTCGAGAGCGTTATGGACCGGGGCAGCGTGTTCGAGATTGGCAAGCGTTGGGGCCAGTCGGCCATCACCGCACTGGCGCGGCTTGACGGCTGGCCCGTCGCGGTGATCGCCAGTGACCCCAGCTTTATGGGCGGTAGCTGGACGGCGGATGCGGCGCGGAAGATCGAACGCTTCGTGAAGCTCGCGAACACCTTCCGCCTGCCGGTGGTGCATTTTGTCGATAACCCCGGCTTCATGATTGGGCTTGAGGCCGAGAAGGCCGCCACCATCCGCTATGGGGTGGAGGCACTGAACGGCATCTACCGCTCGACCGTGCCGTGGGCCAGCGTGATTGTCCGCAAGGCGTACGGTGTGGCGGGTGCGGCCATGAGCGACCATACCAAATTCCAGTACCGTTTCGCCTGGCCGTCGGGCGACTGGGGCAGCCTGCCGCTCGAAGGCGGGATCGAGGTGGCCTATAAGACGGAGCTGGAGAAAGCCGAAGACCCACAGGCGGCGTTGGCGGAGATCAAGGCACGCCTCGATAAGGTGCGCAGCCCCTTCCGCACCGCCGAGGCCTTCATGGTCGAAGATGTCATCGACCCCCGCGAAACAAGGCCGCTTCTCTGCGAATTCGCCAACCTCGCCCAGGGCAAGTTGGCGGTGGAGGGGTAGATTAGGTATTAGCGTTGAGCCACCGTTGGGCCTCAGAGAGGATTTCCTGTTTGATGACTTCAGGAGGCCCAGGATTATAGGGGACTGGATGTTGCAGCGCTGCACGGGCGTGGCACATTTCATGTTCCAGGTAGACAAACTCTCTCATGCCTAATTCCTCGCTGAAGTTGGAAGCTGGGCCTTTTTGTGGGCTGCCCAGCGAGAAATGGTGGCAAAGAAATTGGCAACCTACTTCTGGGTCAACTTCTTGATCTGCGATTTGTTGAATGATAACGCGGGCAGCCGTGAATGCGGCGTCATGCGGCGAGAACTCTTGAACCTGTAATTCTTTGACCGCCTGCTTAAAAAGCTCGTGGGCTTGGGCAGGCAAGGTTTCGGGCGTGTCGTCTAATGCATCAAGGCCTCGCGAGTAATGACCATTGATGAGCATGTGGTTTGCCCATGCAATTAACTCGCTATTGTTTAGGATGCCCACCGCTTCCAGTGCTGCGGCTTCCCCAATGGTGGATATCTTGAGCTGAAAGCCTTGTCTCTGTATTAGAAAAGGGGGCATTACCCAATCGCTTTCTCATACACGCGGTAGGTCTTGTAAATTTCGCAGCCGATTTCCTCGAGAATGCTGATCATCCCTTCGTTATCCTCGAGAATCCAGCCCAACTCGCCAAAGTAAGCGCCGCGGTCCATCACGTTCTTCTGCGATACCTGGATCATCCACATGGCCATGGCGGCCCCGAGCGGGCCTTTCTGGAATTTCTTCCTGACACCCATCAGCGGCACGCGGCAGCGGTCTTCCTTACCGTTCATCATGCGCCAGGCCACTTTGGCCCAGCCAAACGGGAACAGCTTGCCGTCCAGGTCACGGATCTTGTGGTTCACGTCCGGGATGGTCAGCATGAAGGCGACGGGCTCGCCGTCATATTCGCAGATCATGGTGCGGTAGGGCTTCACCACCGGCTTCAGCGCCTTGGCGCCGTGCTCTACCTCATGCTTGGTGAAGGGCACATAGCCCCAGTTTTCGGACCATGCCTCGTTATAGATGTCCAGAACCGTGGCGACCTCTTCGTCGAAACGCTTCATGTCGACCTCGCGCATGGTGGTGCGCTTGTTCTTTTCCGCCATCTTGACGATACGTTTGGCGCGCTCAGGCACCGGCATGTTCAGGTCCAGCCGGAAGGCATGCATGTCTTTGGCCTTGTCGAAGCCCTGGCCCTTCAGCCAGCCGTCATACTCGGGCCTGCCGTGGGGCATCATGAACACAGGCGGTGTGTCGAAGCCCTTGATCAGCGTTCCGACCTCTTCGGCGGTATTCAACGACCATGGCCCCTGCATGCGCTTCATGCCGCGGGCCTTGAGCCAACCTTCGGCGGTGCTCAGCAGCTTGTCGACAACGTCCTTTGTTGTGGCTTCAAAGAAGCCGAAATGCCCCAGGTTCGGCCCCCACTTTTCCTGCGCCAGCTCATCAACCTGTGCGGTGATGCGGCCGACGGGCTTCCCGCCTTCGTACGCCACCCAGTGAGCGACTTCGGCATGCTCATAATAGGGGTTCTTGTCGCGGCGGATGGCGTCCATGCGCTCCATCATCAGGGGCTGGATCCAGTTGGGGTCATTCGCATACACCTGCCGGGTGGCGTTGACGAAGTCCTTCAGGCCCTTCACATCAGTGATTTCTTTGATGATGATGTCGCTCACGCGCTGCTCCCCGGGTAAATTCTATGTTTAGTGACTTAAGGCAGCAAGGCCGTCAAAGCAAGCGGGTGCCGTTCGGCACGGGCTTCGAGGGCGTGATCAACACGGTGCGGCCACTGTCTTCCATGGTTGCCAGCGTCAGCACCTCTGACTTCACGCCCGCGACGCGCTTTGATGGGAAGTTGGTGACAGCCAGCACCTGCATGCCCACAAGGTCTTCCTTGGTGTGTTCTTCGGTGATCTGGGCCGAGGTTGTCTTGACGCCGAAGTCCGGGCCGAAGTCTACCTCCAGCACATAGGCGGGCTTGCGCGCCTTTTCGTTATCGCGCGCGCTCAGGATCGTGCCGGCGCGGATATCTACCTTGAGGAAGTCGTCAAATGAGATTTCGTCAGCCATGTCAGGGTGCCAGTTTCTTCAGGGGTTTCAGTTTGCCGATGCGGCCCAGTGCGTTGGCGTCCTCGTGGTTGAGGCCATAGCGCACCAATATCATCACGGAGATCAGCAACCCGGCGACGGCGCCGAGGATGCCCACAGGCACCGGCCAGTGGTTGCTGGCGGGAATGAGCGACAGCATGATGCCGCTGGTGACAAGCGAGACGATCAGCGGGCGGATGGCGTGGCGGTCATAGGGCCACAGCCGGAAAATGAAATAGGTTTCAATCAGCCCCGCGATGGCCGTAACATTGAGGCCGGTCGCCGCCGCGACAGCAGCGCCCGTGACACCATAAAGCGGGATCAGCCAGTTGCCCAGAAGCAGCAGGGTAATAAGCCCCAGCACGCCATTGATGGCCGGCAGCGAGCGGTGCCCCAGCATTTCAATGATGGCGCTCGAAGGCCCGGTCGCGGCCTCAAGCACGCGGCCCGCGCACAGGATGGACATGGCCGCCGCCGCCGTCTGGAACTGGGGCTGCATGGTGGCCAGGATATCATTGCGCGCCAGCACAAGCGCTGCGCCGAACGGCAGCGCCAGCGTGACCGACAGGCGGGTGGCATAGGCGAACATGTCCTGTAGGGCCACATGGTCGCCGTGGCCGTCCTTTTCCGCAGCCAGCGGCGCCATGACATACTCGAATGTCATGCGCACGGCCTGCAGGGCGCTGGCGATCTTGCGGGCCACGGCATAATAGCCGCCTGCCGCTGCGCCCGCGGCACCGGGTAGCAGATAGTTCAGGAACATCACCGGGAATTCGCTGAACAGTTTCTTGATCAGGTTCGCTGGCATCACGGTGAAACCATACTGGCGCATGGCCCTGGGCATGGGGCCCGTCATGGGGGCGCGCAAAACCTTGCCAAAGTCATAGTGTTTGCCGACAAGGCGAAGGGCAAGGGCGGCTGAAAGCACCACGCTGACAAGGTGGGCAATGAAAAGCCCGTAGGTCATATAGTCCATCAGCGCGAAGCCGATGGCGGCGATCAGGCGCAGGCCCTGTTCGTAGAACACGCGCACCCGGATTTCCGGGCCGAATTTCCGGCGGGCGCGGATGGCGGCGGTGCCCACTTCAACCATGGTCCAAAACGGCAGCACCCAGACATAGATGCGGATCACATTGATCAGATGATCGGCATCATCTTCGGCGGCGCTGATGACACCCGCCAGGTCTGGCGCGAAATAGCAGGTGAGGGCGGCAATGGTGATGGCAATCAGGAAGCTGAATTTTATAGCGTATCCGACGGCCAGTTCCGGGTCGTTGCCATTGGCTTTGGGCACAAAGCGCTGCAGTGCCGTGGTCATGGCGGCGTCGGAAACGGCGGTGGAAACCTTCACATAGGACCACAAGACCGCAAACAGGCCAAAGGTGGCCGCGCCATAGTACCAGGTGAAGGCGATAACGGAGACGGCTTCAATCAGTGCACCCATGCGGCCAAGGAAGGCAAAGCCCGCACCGCCAGCGACCCGCGCGCGGTGCTCGTTTTGCTCAGGACGCTTTGGCCGCTCTGGCTTTTCCGGGCGGGAAGGGGGCTTGGTCTTGTCCATGTCACTCACCGGCGATGGGCTTTTCTTGGAGTGCCTTGCGTTTCTTGGGCAAGCTGCCTTCTTCCGAATTGAAAATCACGGCGTAGCCGACCACCAGGAACAGGAAGAAGGGCGCCCAGGCCGCAAGGAATGGCGGCGCCACGCCAAATTCGCCCATGGCCAGCATGAAGTTGTCTGCCACAAAGAAGCTGAAACCAAGCGCCATACCGAAGACGACACGCAACACCAGATTGCCCGCCCGGTGCACACCGAAGGCCGCCACAGCCGCCAGAAGCGGCATCAGTAGGGATGAGGCCGGGCCTGCCACCTTCTGCAGGAAGCTGGCCATCAGCCGGTCTGTGGGCAGGCCGTCTTTCTTAAGCTCCTGCATCGATTGCCAAAGCTTGGGGAAGGACACATGGTCGGGCTTCACCGTCAGCGCCTGGAAGCGTTCGGGCCTGGTCTCCAGGTCCCACGGCTGGCTGGGCTGGATCGTCATCTCATGGGTGCCAGCGTCAAAGCGGCGCACCTCATGAAGGGTCCACCTGCCGTCCTGATACCAGGCGAAATCGGCGTGGACCATGGCCTGAAGCTTGCCGCGCTCATCGCGTTCAAACAGCGAAACCTTATCCAGCACCACCTTGTTGCGGATCTGGCTGACGGCTTCTACCAGCACGATGGTCTTGTTTTCCTTGATCCACACACGCCCTGTTGGGCCGGCGCTCGGCGGCAGGTCGACCGCATAGTCATTGTCCTGCCAATACTCGAGGTCGGCATTCGCATTCACCACGACGGTTTCATTGAACAGGAAATGGCTGGCAGCGATGATGAAGGAGGCGATCCCGAGCGGCAGCAGGATACGGTGCGCCGAAAGCCCGCTGGCTTTCATCACCACCACTTCCGAATGCTGGTTGAGGGTCGCGAGTGTCAACAGTGTGGCGAGAAGGGCGGTGAAGGGTACGAACTGGCTGATCAGTTGCGGGGCCCGCATGCTGATATAGGACGCCAGCGAGACCCAGTTGGCACCTTCGGCTGCCATGATGTCATCGGCGGTGGCCAGCAGGTCCAGCATCTGCAATACGGCGGTAAGGCCAATCAGGATGCCGAAGAAGCGGCCAAGGTGCATCTTCACCATATAGCGCGCCAGCGTGCGCGAGGGCACAAACAGGCGGCGGAGTGTGCGGGAGGTAAACATCAGTCGCTAACCCCCATGACTTTCTTCGACAGGCGCTTGATCGGGCCGCTGATGAAAGCCCAGCTTTTGTCGATCCAGGCGAGCGGTTCACCGCCGACCTTGTGGGCCGCGATGTGGAACAGGGTAAAGCTGAGAAGGCCAAAAGCCACGAACAGTAACCATATCGTGCCATACGGCGAGGCGCCGCTTTGGACAGCGGTTTCCATGGCTTCCATAAATTCGTTATAAAGGATCAGGAGCGTCAGCCCCACGACGATACCGGTGCCCTTACCCGTTCGCTTGTTGGTCAGCCCCAGCGGGATCGCCAGGAACGGCAGGATCAGGAAGGTGATGGAATGCATCACACGCCAGTGGAAATTGCCATTGAAGGCCGCGCGTTCCTTGGCGTCCAGAACCGGATTGTCCTTCTCCACCCAGAGTTCAGGCAGGGTCATCTCCAATTCTTCGCCGCCGCGTTCACGGAAGGCCTCCTTGGCTGGCAGTTTCACCGTCAGGTCCTGTTGGTCAAATTTGAGGACGCGGGGTTTGTTCTGGCCTTCGTTAAGGTCAATCAGCACGCCATTGAAAAGCCGCAGCAGAATGGTGTTTTCATCGTCAGTGGCGAAGAAGCCGCCACGTTCCGCACTGACAGCCAGGCTGCGCCCGTCGCTGCGGCGTTCCATGAAGATGCCCAGAAGCTCGGCCCCCTGGTCGCGGGACTCTTCAATCATCAGGGTAATGTTGTCGCCGATATCGACAAATTCGCCGACCCGGATGCTGGCGCCAAGCGCCCCACTCCTGAGATCGAAGACGAGACTGCGGTAGGCGTAGCGGCCATAGGGCTGCACCCAACCAACCAGGATGGTGTTTACCAACACGAGCACCAGCGATAGAGCCAGCACAGGCCGCACCAGGCGGTTCAGGCCGATACCCGACGACGTGATCGCGTCATATTCACTGGAAAGTGAAATTTTCCGGAAGGCAAGCAGGGTCCCCAGCATCAGGCCGATCGGCAGCGCCAGGCCCATATAATGCGGCACCTGGTTGGCCAGCATCTGGAACACCACTTCTACCGGGCCACCCTGGTTCACGACAAAGTCAAAAAGCCGTAGCATCCGTTCAAGAATCAGCAACAAAGCTGCGATGCCAAGGGTCGTGAATAACGGTCCCAATATCTGCGTGAGAATATATCGGTCGATGCGAGTAAACATGCTTTGGCGCTACACCCCTATGAGCCTTGTTGCAAGAGCCTTTTCTCCTTTGAGCGGGGAAAGAAGGCAAAAGCTTGTTGAGTTATACCCAATTTGTCGTCATATGGGACATATTTTCGCCACCATCGACCGCCATTTGCAAACTAAGGCGGGGGCACCTGGAGAAGTTTATGTTGATAAAATCGACGAGTGTTTTGAGTAAGGTGGCGGTTGTGGGCCTGATGATGGGCTTTTGGGGAGTATCAGCCCATGCCGATGTCGACGATGATGCGGTGCTGGTAGACCATGATATGGGCCTGTGTGCAGCCCCGGAGGGCGGTAAGTCTTTCGTGCGGGTATCGGTCGAGGGCCTGAAGGACCTCGAAGGCAACATCCGCGTGCAGGTTTATGGCCCCACCGAGGAAGACTTCCTTGAGAAGGGCAAGAAGCTGGTGCGGATTGACGTGAAAACGGAATCTGACGGCCAGGAGATCTGCGTGCCGATGCCAGGCCTGGGCGATTTTACCCTGGTGGTGATGCACGACCGGAATGCCAACGGCAAGGCGGACTTCTTCACGGAAGGGTTCGGATTTTCCAATAACCCCAAGCTGGGCCTTGGCAAGCCGGATGTCGAAGACGTGGTCTTCACCGCGACAGAAGGCGTTACGGATATGCCGGTGAACCTGAAATATATTTTCGGTGCCGACGAGGAACAGAAAAAGAAGCGTCGCCAACTGCGTCGGCGCTAGGTTCTAGTGCGGCGTTAGGCCGCAACAATCCTCATGGCATTTGCGCCTACAGCATTTGCGTCTTGAGCCTTTTCAAGGTATGAAGGCGGCGAATGATTGATGGAAGCGTCCGAACCCTAGCGTTTAGACGGTTTGTGTTACAAGAGTTTGACACCATGCAATTGGAAAAAAGCAGTATCCAGTCAGGCGCGACTGTGCCTCTGATCGCCATTATTTCCAATCCGCTCAGCACCACAAACGCTGCGCGGATCGAGGCTATTCGCCGGGTTGTGGACGAAAGCGCGAACGTGGTGCATTTCGAGCTCAATGGCATTGAAAGCATTGATGAGGCCCTGGCCCTGTTTGCGCGTGCCAATCCTGCGATGCTGATTGTAAATGGTGGCGACGGCACGATTGGTGCTGTGTTGGCCTCAATCCTGGACCGTAGCCCGTTTGACGTGATCCCGCCGATTGCCTTCCTGCCCGGCGGCAAGACCAACATGACGGCGGCGGATCTCGGCTTCAAGGGGCGCCCTGAAAAGGTACTCAAGCGCCTGATTCAGATCGCGAAAGAAGGCGGCATCGCAGACCGGCTTGTCAGCATGAACCTGATCGAACTTGATCTGGGCGACGGCAAGCCGCCGCGCGTCGGTACCTTCTTTGGCACAGCCGGGATTGTGAAGGGTATTCACTGGTGCCGTGATCACGCCTATAATACGGGTATGCCCAACGGGATCGCCCACGTGGGGGCGATCTCCAAATTGCTGGCATCGGCCTTCGGCCTGAGCCGGGACAAACGCCTGATGGTATCTGATCCGATGACGGTAACCATCAAGGGTGGTGGTCGTTTCCATGGCGAATTCGCGGCTGTCATGGCCACGACGCTGGACCGCTTGCTTCTCGGGCTTCGGCCATATGGCAAGGAAGGCCGGGGTGGCCTGAAGTTTTCGGCGGTCGAAGCTGGCGGCGGCAATGTGTTCCGCGCCATGAAAGGCCTGATCACGGGTGGCTTCGGCAAAAAGACAATTAACGGCGTCCATACCCGCCGGGCTGATGAAATTCGCGTCGACGGTATTGAACCTGTAACACTTGATGGCGAAATATATTATCCAGTGCCGGGAAAAGAAATTATACTGCGTGGCAATAGGGCATTAACATTTGTGTCGCTAAAATAGGGACCACAATGACTAGTAAAGCTGACCAAGAACTGACTACTTTTATCCTCGACGAATGGAAGCGTCCGGTGCCGGATGCTGTCAAGCAGGCCGCACAGGCGGTTGCTGACAAGTTCGGCGATTGTGTTTCGGGTATCCTGTTCTATGGGTCTTGCCTGCGCACCGGCGACATCGAAGAAAAAGTTCTCGATTTCTACGTGATTGTGGACAGCTACAAGGAAGCGTACCAGAAGCGCTGGCTTGCGATTGCCAACCAGATTTGCCCGCCGAACGTCTTTTATCACGAGATGGACATCGCCGGCATGACCGTGCGTTGCAAATATGCTGTGCTGTCACGCTCCGATTTCGCTTTCCGGGTTCGCCCTGAATGCCTGAACGTGTCTGTATGGGCGCGCTTCTGCCAGCCGTGCATTCTGTTGCTGCCGAAGGACGACATGACCCGTCAGTCGATCGCTGGCGACGTGGCGCAGGCAATGAAAACCATGATCAGCAACCTTTTGGAGCTGATCCCGGGTGCCACCAATTCGCGTGACCTGTGGGTTGAAGCCTTCGAGCAGACCTATTCAGCTGAGCTGCGCTCAGAGCGCCGGGGCAAGGGCCTTGAGATTTACCTGCTGGACCAGGACCGCTATGACGCGCTGACGGCGCTTGCGGAAGAGGCCATGGGCATTGTGCCGGGCCCAATCCCACCGATCAAACAGCCACCCCGCACGGAACGCTTTGTGCCACGGCTCAAGTGGTTCGCGCGCCGCTGCAACGGCAAGTTTGTCAGTTTCATGCGGCTGGTGAAAGCTGCCATGACATTCGACGGCGGCATCGATTATCTGGCCTGGAAGATCAAGCGCCACTCAGGCGTCGAGATCACGGTCACAGACCGCATGCGCAGGCATCCGATCCTGTCGGGCATTTCCCTGTTCTGGGGCCTCAAGCGCAAGGGCGCGTTCAAATAGCTCTTTGAAATAGACAAAGAAAAAGGCGGCCAGTGAGCCGCCTTTGTTTTACCGGTTTGCTGTTCTGGCCTTAGGCCTTCAGCTCAAGCCCGACCTTGTCAGCCGTTGTCTTGAAGCGCTTGATGATCTCGTCGATCTGCTCGGTCGTGTGCTGGGCACAGACGCTGACGCGCATCAGGAACATGCCGGCGGGCGTGGCTGGTGGTGCCGCCATATTCACATACACGCCTTCCATGATCAGCTGTTCCCAGAATTTGGTGCCGATCATCACATCCGGAAAATGCACGGCGATGATAGGGCTTTCAGCCTTCTCGGTACACAGGTCGAAGCCCGCATCCTTGAGGCCTGCGTGCAGGCGCTTGGCGTTTTCCCACAGGTGCGCCCGGCGGTTGGAGCCGCGCTTGATTGCCTCAATCGACTTGATCGCTGATGCCACCACACTTGGTGGTGGGCTGGCGGTAAAGATGTAGGGCCGGCTCACGTACCGAAGCACATCGAATTTCGGGTGGTTCGAGACAGCAAAACCGCCCACTGTGCCCACGGACTTGGAGAAAGTGCCGACATAAAAGTCAACCAGGTGCTCCACGCCTTCCTGTTCGGCGATGCCGCGGCCATTTTCGCCGCAGAAGCCCATCGAGTGCGCTTCATCCACCAGCGTCATGCAGCCATATTTCTTGGCAACTTCAAGGAGTTCCTTCACTGGTGCCGCATCACCCAGCATGGAATAGATGCCTTCGATCACAACCAGCTTGCCTGCGTCTTCCGGCAGGCGCTTGAGGCGGCGTTCCATATTGTCCACGTCATTATGCTTGAAGCGCACGATGGTGGCGTTGCCCATGGAGCAGCCATCATAGATGGAGGCGTGGCTATCAGCATCGATGATGACGAAATCGTCCTTGCCGCCGAGGGCAGAGATCATCCCCAGATTGGCTTGATAGCCGGTGGAGAAGACCATGCAGTGTTCCATGCCGTAGAAATCGGCGATGGTTTCTTCAAGCTTCTTATGGCTCAGGTATGTGCCGTTCAGGGACCGGCTGCCCGTTGTTCCGGTACCGAAATCATCCAGGGCCTGCTTAGCGGCTTCGATGGCTTCCTCGTTGAAGGTCATGCCCATATAGTTGTTGGTGCCGGCAAGAATGGTGCGGCGGCCGCCGATCATGGCTTCGGTTTCCGAGATGATTTCTTCCATCACGACGGTGAAAGGGTCGGCCTTCTCGAACGGAAGGGACGCACGCAGTGCGGCAATTGAATCAAACTTATCCAGCAGGTCCACGGTATATCAGCCTTTTTTCAGGATTTTCTCTACGGCATCGGCAACGTGGGCGATGGTTTCCAGCTCAGGCAACAGGTTGAGTGGCAAAACAATGTCGAACTCGTCCTCGATGTCGGCCACAAGATCCATAACCGTCAGGGAATCAAGTTCAAGGTCAGACGCGAACGTAACATTCGGCGCGAGATCGATGCCCTTTTTATTGAGCGGTTCGATCAATTCGTAAATCTTTTCAATGGTTTCCGCTTTAGCCATCGTGTCTGCCTATCTAAAATAATTTTTGCGGGATTGCATAGCGTCCTTATATCGGGACGCGCGCCATCATAAAAGCCCGTTTTTTCGATACCAGTCGATCGTGCTCTTTAGGCCTGCTTTAAGGTCATATTGCGGCGCCCAGTTGGTCAGATGTGGGCGACGGGCGTTCCGGACGGTCCAGTCCTTGTGGCACAGGTATCGTGCGGTGGACATGGTCAGCATCACTGGACGTCGGATAATCGTGGCGATCAGGCCGTTGATGAAGCCGATCAGCCCCAGAATGGGGAAGGGGATCGGCAATATGAAGGGCGGCTTGTCGTGTTTGCCGCCAAGGGCCTCAGCGACATCCGCAAGCGTGTAGCCGCCTGACTTGCCGTCATCCAGTTCGAGCACAGCGCTTTTGTTCTTACCGTCAGACAGGGCGACCAGCGCCGACGCCATGTCGCGGCCATGGATCATGGCAAAACGGTTGTGGCGGCTGCCGGGGGCCGGGAGAAGGCGGTATTTGAGCGCCTTGAACAGCTTCAGGATTTCCTTGTCGCCTGGGCCATAGATGGCCGGTGGGCGAACAATGGTCCAGGTGAAGGGCCAGTTGCGGGCCGTCAACACCAGCTCGGACGCGCGTTTGCTGGCGCCATAATGGGACAGCATCGGCTCCCGCGCGGCCATGGAAGACACATGAACCACGTGGCCAACGCCGGCCCTGGCGGCGATGTCCATCAGGCGCTTGGTGCCGCCTACGTTCACGTCGAAAAAGATATCGCGGTTGAGCGCCTTGGTCAGGCCGGCGATATGGACCAGCACGTCTGTGCCGTCGCACAGGGTCTTGAGCGCCGTGTCGTCATCAAGATCACCGGAAACCCAGGTTACACCGTCGCGTGCGGCCTGATGGCGGCGGGTCAGCGCTTTCACCTTGTAGCCTGCCTCGAGATAGCAATCGACCGCATGGCCACCAAGAAACCCGGTGGCACCTGTGAGTGCGACTGTTTTCTGGTCACCCTTTGAGGCGGACGTCTTGGCCATATCTAGCTTGCGATGGCTTGAAGGTTGCCGGAGAGATATTCGTTGCGGGCTTTCACGCGGCTCAGCTTGCCCGACGATGTCCGGGGCAGGGAGCGCGGCGGCACCAGTTCGATCATGCAGTTGATGCCGGTCGAGGACTGGATGTGTTTTTTAAGGGCCGCTACGAACTTGATCCGATCATCGGTTTCCAGAATGCGACACTGCGCGAGAATGAGCGGTACTTCCTCGGCATTTTCGCCGGGAATGGAAATCGCCGCCACATCGCCGGTTTTCACGCCCGGAAGCTGCTCGGCGGCCCATTCGATGTCCTGTGGCCAATGGTTGCGGCCGTTGACAATGATCATATCCTTCGCGCGACCAACGATATAGATACAGCCGTCCTTCAGGTAGCCCATGTCACCGGTATCAAGCCAGCCATCGGGGCTAAGGACCGCGCGGGTCGTCTCAGGGTCATTGAAATATTCGCGCATCACGGAAACACCGCGCAGGAACACGCGGCCAACTGTGTGGTCCGGTACCACATTGCCGTCTTCGTCGCGCATTTCAACGTCATATTCCGGCAGTGGCTTGCCGCAGTTGACCACCTCGCGCATCCGCGGAGTTTCGCCCGAGCCGTTCACCAGCACATGTTTGTCGCCGGTCAGCTTGCTTTCTTCGATCAGGTCAACCTCGATGCCTTTGCCAACGGTGCCGAAGCTGACGCCCAGCGTACATTCGGCAAGGCCGTAGCTTGGCAGGAAGGCTTCCATCTTGAAGCCGATATCCTTGAAGGTCTCATAGAAGGCGCGCATCACTTCGGGGCGGATCATTTCCGCGCCACAACCGGCCACGCGTACGCTGGAGAGGTCAAGACCTTCCATGGCGCTGGAGCGCAGGGCCGCCCGGCGTGAACAGATATCGAAGCCGAAGGTCGGGCTGTAGGTGATGGTGCCTTTGTTGGCACTGAGCACGCGCAGCCACGAAAGCGGACGGCGGGCAAATTCTTCTGTCGGGATGAAATCAACCGACACCTGTGTTGTCAGCGTGGTCAGCAGTGTGCCCACGAGGCCCATGTCGTGATAGAAGGGCAGCCACGAGCAGCAGCGGTCGTCTTCGCCAATATGCACACCGTGATAGCCCATGCCGTGCGTGTTCGACAGCAGCGACCGGTGGGTTACCGACACACCGTGCGGGAAGCGCGTGGAGCCAGAGCTGTATTGCAGGTAAGCCAGATCATCAGGTGAGGGCAGGCGCACATCGCCTTCGCCTTCGGCATTCAGGTATTCCTGATAGGAGCCTGAGAAACGGAGTTCCAGGCCCTCGGTGGCTTCTGCCACGATCTCGTCCATGAAGCTTGGTGCCATCAGGCCGTTGGCCTGGCAGCTGTTCATCTGCAGCTGCAGTTGCGAAACATAGCCGTCCTTACCGCCAAATGATGTCGGGAGGGGCAGGGGAACCGGCAGGACGCTGGCATACTGGCAGCCTACAAAGAAACAGACAAAATCAGCGCTGGTTTCCGCGATCAGGGCGATCCGGTCGCCTTTCTCGAAACCCATGCCGACAAGTTTGCGGCCGATAACTTCGGCACGGTCGCGAACGTCTCGCCATGGAAGGGATTCAACAAGATCACCGCGGGCGTTGAAAAAATTCGGGCCGCGAAGCCCTTTGGCCGCGTACTCGATTGCATCAACAAGCGTGTCAAAATCCGAATAGCGCCGTGGAAGCGTTGGATCTTGTGTTGGTGTCACATCAGTCATTACGTCGGCTTCAACCATATTTGCCCCAAGATTTTACCTTGGCCGGACCTAACAAAACACAAAGCCTTCGGCGCGCCGAAACTTTATATAAATTACATATTTAGCACATAAATGCCTAGGCCAAAAAAGCGCTTGATTTTGACCTGCCATTACCTGTTCACTCAGAAACAGCCGTGTGCGTGAATATTACGGCTGAATTACAGTCTGTAACCAGACGGCGCAAGAGAATTCTGGACCCATGTACACACGCACCGCCCGAATAGAAGAGGATTGAGGCTAAAAAATGACACTGCTGTCATCCAGTTTCAGCAACGATCTGCTCCAGAAGGTGCGGGAGCAGACACCAGGCACAAACACCACACTTCATCTGGATAATTGCGGTTCCGCGCTGATGCCGGCGCCTGTTATCGACGCGATTGAGGCACACTTGGCGCAGGAAATTTACCACGGCGGCTATGTTGCTCAAGAGCAACAGTCTCAGGCCCTTGAAGGGGCGTATGAGGCCATCGCGGGCCTTCTGGGTGCCAATCGGAGCGAAATGGCGCTCACAGGCAGCGCGGTAGAGGCCTGGGCCAAGGCCTTCTATAGCGTACCCTTTGAGCGGGGTGACAATATCGTCACCGCCTTCAATGAATATTGCAGCAACTTTGTTTCCTTCCTGCAGCTCAGGGACCGCTTTGGCCTTGAAATTCGCGTGGCACGGGCTGACGCTGAGGGCAAGCTGGACGTTGATCACCTTGAAAGTCTGGTCGACAGCCGCACCAGGCTGATTGCCATTGCGATGGTGCCGTCATCCAGTGGGCAAGTGAACCCGGTGGCGGATGTTGGCCGCGTTGCCCGCGATCGCGATGTGCTTTATTTGCTGGACGCCTGCCAGGCGGTGGGGCAGATGCGCGTGGATGTGGGCGAGATTGGTTGTCACATGTTGACGGGCACTTCGCGCAAGTTCCTGCGTGGGCCGCGCGGTGTTGGGTTCCTGTATGTGCAGGCAGACACGCTCAAGCGGCTCGATCCGGCTTTCCTGTCGAACCAGGCGGCGATATGGGTATCAGAAGACAGCTATGACCTGCGGGCCGATGCCGGCGTTTTCGAGGACTGGGAGCGGTCCGTCGTCAACCAGTTGGGTTTCGGCGCGGCGGTGAAATACCTGCAGCAGCTTGGATCAGATATCTGTTTTGAGCGCACGCAGGCCATGGCCGCCTACTTGCGCGAAGGCCTTTACGGCATAAAGGGTGTGGTCGGCACCTGTCCGCCAGATGCTACAGCCGCCATTGTTACCTTCAACAAGACGGGTTTGCAGGCAGCAGACGTGAAAAAGCGGCTGGCAGCAGACGGCATCAACGTGCAGGTGGCGAATGTAATCCACACCCGTCTTGATCTGGGCGCGCGAGGAATTGAGACCACAGTGCGGGTATCGCCACATTATTATAACACGCGCGAAGAAGTTGACCGGTTCCTGAATGCCGTGGAGGCCTTGTGATCTCGGATAAGCCAGATAAAAGTGGCAAGCCTGATAAGGCGAAAGGCCGCAGGCAAGGCCCGCGCAAAGTCAGCGCAGGCTACCTGGAGCGCGCGGCCCTTCATTATCTGGGGCGTTTTTCCACCACTGAAGCCAATCTGCGTGCTGTGCTTGAACGCAAGATCCGTCGCCGGAATGAAGAAAACGCGCCGCCAACCGACGAACAGCTTGGTTGGGTGGATGCGGTGGTCGCCAAATGCGTCAGCTACGGCTACGTGGACGATGCGACCTATGCTCGCAGCCGGGTCGACACCCTGATCCGTAAAGGCAAGCCTACCCGCATGATCGCGCAGGACCTGCGTTACAAAGGCGTGCCAACGGAAATCGCCGACGTCACGATGCGGGCCATCAATGAAGATAATGAGCGTGACCCAGACCGGCAAGCGGCCGCAGCCTATGTGCGCAGGCGGCGGTTTGGCGCTTTCCGGCGTGCGGACCGGGATGTGGAAGGCAAGCTGGACAAAGAAAAGGCCGCCATGATGCGGGCCGGGTTTTCTTATGGGCTGGTGGCCGAAATGCTGTCGCTCAGCGAAGACGAAATTCTCGACCTGCTGCCTTGACAGGCCTAATCCGGCACCGCGCCAAACTGGGCCAATGCTTCTGGGGTGTCGAGGTCAATCAGGATGCCGTGGTCATCCACCGGCACTTCGCACACCAAGTTCTCATGATCATGGATCAGCTGCCGACCACCTTTGTCACCCTCAATTGTCAGTAGGGCTTCAACCATGTCCCGATGCCACAGCACAGGGTTGCCCCGCTTGCCGTTGAAAGTGGGGATAAACATCTTGAATTCAGACAAGCGGTTTCCGGCTTCGGCCAGCGCTTTGATGGTCTCCGGTTTAACAAACGGCATATCGCCCAGGCAGACACAGACGAATTCTGCAGTTTCAGGAAGGTGCGCCAGTCCCCGTTTCAGGCTGCCGGCCATGCCATCCTTGAAAGCACTATTATGTGCCCGGGTGTAATTGAGGCCTGAAAGAGCTTCGGCCACGGCCTCGCCTTCATGGCCGGTGACTAGAATGGGCGGGTTGAACCCTGTCTGGCTGACAGCAGCAAGGGTTTGGCGCACCACCGTGTGGCCGTTCATCCGCGACAACAGCTTGTTCTGGGCGCCCGAGCGGCTGGAGCGCCCTGCCGCCAGTATGATGGGTTGAATATTTGGCTGTGCCCCCTGGTGCAGAGGCGCGCGGGGCTCCGGCCTGAAGGGCGTTTCCTTCAGAAGGCCACCAACGCCCATGCCCGCAATGTCGTCGCGAGTGATGGGAAGGCGTGCGGCGAATCGCTCCAGAACCCAATCCAGTCCGTTCAGGGCAGGAGACCGCGCGCATCCAGGCAGGCCAATAACGGTAATGCCCTCAAGTTGGCCCAGCATCAACAGATTGCCTGGGTCAACAGGCATGCCAAGCGATGTGATGCTGCCGCCTGCGGCCTCAAGGGCCGCGGGGATCACATCTCGCCGGTCGCTGATGGCGGAAAGGCCCAAGACCAGCAGCAGGTCGGGCTTTCTGTCGGCGGCGGCCTGCAGCGCTTCAACAAGTGCCGGAACCGTATGGTCACACCCTTCATAGGCGGTAATAGCGCCCTCAAGCGCTGCAAGCCGGTTTTCTGTCAGCCGGTAGGCTTTGTCTGACAGGGCCTGTCCGGTTACGACCATATGAGCCGTGAAAGGCTGGAAGCGCGCAACGGTAAGCGCGCTCTTCAGTTGGGTGGCCTTGTCCAAACTGGCTTGTTTCACGCCATAGGGAATGATTTTGGCGGTAGCCACCAACTGCCCCGCTGCGACCGGGCTAAGGTGAGGCAGGGTGGACAAGGCAATCGCCTCATCGGCCCGGTTGACGGTGTTGAGGGCCTCCGGTGCCAGCAGAAGCCCTGCCGCCTCAGTGTGCAGGTTACAACGACCACGGGTGGAAATTCCGAGCCTGAGGCCGGAACCAGCCACTTGGCGGGCAATGCTTTCCGCGGCTTCATCTTCACCGACGTCGTCGGAGTCCAGGCGGAACGCGTATACCTGATCCACCCCAGCGCCGGTCAGCGCTTCGATGTGCGCTGGCGTCAATGTCAGGCCTTTCGGCAGCTTTCTGTTTCCAGCCCGCACACTGTGGGCCAGGGACCAGCCTTTGGCGTCAAGTGTATCAATTTCCCGAAATTCCATCAGCTACACCTGCGGACAAGTGTGACTTCCGCCAAAATGGCAATTGCAATTTCAGCCGGTGTCTTTGCACCGATATCCAGACCCACAGGCCCTCTGATCCGCTGCAGGTCTTCACCGCTGAAACCTTTTTCTACCAGGCGCTCCAGCCTGGCCGCATGGGTTTTCTTGCTGCCCAGGCTGCCAATGTAGAAAGCGGGGCTTTCAAGCGCAGGAATGAGGGCGGCGTCATCAATTTTGGGGTCATGGGTCAATGTGACCACGCCCGTGTGGGCATCTGGCCGCAGGCGTGCGAACAGCTCATCGGGCCAATCCTCCACCAAATGGGACTCGCCGAATGAACGGCTTTGGGTGAAGGCGGCGCGGGGGTCAATAACCGTGACATCATATCCCACGTCAATGGCCATGGGTGCCAGATGCTGCGCAATATGCACCGCGCCAACAATCATCAGCCGGTGTTTGGGGTGAAGCGGCAGCATCAGCTGGGTGTCATCAAACGCAAGGTCGCCAGGTGTTTCGGTTTGGTCAAAGGCGAGTGCCCCGGTATGCAGGTCAATGGAAATGCGCCCGGATTGTCGGTCTGCGATCGCCGTCAGAACGGACTGGCAATCCGCGCCAATATCACCGGAAAGGGCGACAATCAGAATGTCGATCTGACCGCCACAGGCGAGGCCGACTTCCCAGGCCTGTTCGCTGGAAACGGTGAAACTGAGAATTTTGCTGCCGCCCGTATGCGCCATCTGGTTGGCTTCGGCGATCACGGTTCCCTCAACGCAACCGCCGGAGACTGACCCTTCGAACCGGCCGTCACCTGCGATTGCCATCAGGCTTCCCGCGCCGCGCGGCGCCGACCCCCAGGTCTTGGTAACTACGGCGAGTGCCGTTTTTAGCCCGGCTTTGTGCCAGCCAGCGAGGGATTCAAATATTTTTTCCATGATTGTTTTGCCGCTCTCGCCCACTTGATCGTCATATTAACGGTAGTCAGCATGGTGGGCTTGCGCAAGACCAACCTTTGGTCGATCCGTCATGCGAGGTCTCAGGGTTTGGCTTGATTTGGGCTTCTGCGCGCAGTAAAAGCAAGCCCTGTAACTTTTGCCTGTAAAAATGGCTGAACAGTAATAAAGGGATAAATTATGGCGTCGCTTTTCGCGAACCCAGCGGGTAGGAACTTCCTGGGTAACTCAGCCGAATGGTACAAGTTTACCATTCTGGCGTTTCTGATCATCAACCCAATCCTGTTTTATTTGGTTGATCCGTATATTGCGGGTTGGGCACTGGTGCTTGAATTCATCTTTACCCTGGCGATGGCACTGAAGTGCTATCCCTTGCAGCCGGGTGGCCTGCTGGCATTCGAGGCTGTCGTTATCGGCATGACCTCGCCTGCGACGCTCGAGCACGAAATCGAGGCGAACCTTGAGGTTATCCTCCTGCTGGTCTTCATGGTTGCCGGTATCTACTTCATGAAGAACATGCTGTTGTTCGTTTTCACCAAGATCCTGGTGAAAGTGCGGAACAAGGTGCTTCTTTCCCTTATTTTCTGCTTCATGGCAGCTTTCTTGTCGGCATTCCTTGATGCCTTGACGGTGACCGCTGTTATCATTGCCATTTCGGTTGGTTTCTACTCGATCTACCACAAGGTGGCATCGGGCAAGGAATTCCACCACGATCACGACCATATGCATGACGGCGAGCTGGACAAGCTTAACCATGACGACCTTGAAGGTTTCCGGGCGTTCCTGCGCAGTCTGATGATGCACGCAGCTGTTGGTACGGCGCTTGGTGGTGTGATGACACTGGTGGGCGAGCCACAGAACATTCTGATCGGTACTCAGGCAAACTGGGAATTCGTGGAGTTCTTCTTCCGCATGCTGCCAGTAACGGCGCCTGTCCTGATTGCAGGCCTGACCACCTGTGTGGTTCTTGAATTGACGGGTGTCATGGGCTACGGCGCCAAAATCCCGCCGAAGGTGATGCATGTCATTGCAGACTATGACGCCTACCAAAGTGAGCGTCGTACCGCACGGGACAAGGCATCCCTCGCAATCCAGGGTATCGTTGGCGTGTGGCTGGTTGTGGCACTTCTGTTCCACTTCGCGGCTGTTGGTATCATCGGCCTGTCGGTTATCGTGCTGGCGTCCGCCTTCACAGGTATCACCGAAGAACACCAGATTGGTCATGCGTTTGAAGAGGCCCTGCCGTTCACAGCGCTCCTGGTGGTGTTCTTTGCTGTCGTGGGTGTGATCGCCGATAACGGCCTGTTTGCGCCGGTGACCAATTTCGTTCTTGGCCTTGATGGCCACGGCCAGATCACGGCCCTGTATATCGCAAATGGATTCTTGTCGGCGATTTCAGATAACGTCTTTGTGGCGACTGTTTACGTCAGTGAAATGGCGAAGGCGCTGGCTAACGACGTGATCACCCGTGACACGTTCGACCTGATGGCTGTTGCAATCAACACCGGTACCAACATTCCGTCTGTCGCAACGCCAAACGGGCAAGCAGCCTTCTTGTTCCTGCTGACATCTGCGCTGGCACCGCTTATTCGCCTGTCCTACATGACAATGGTGAAAATGGCGCTGCCATACACGATTGTGATGTCCGTTGTTGGCTACATCGGCGTGGCTAACTTCCTTGAACCAATGACGGAAAAGTTGTATGATAACCACTATATCGAGCATCATTCCGAGAAGGTTGGCGAGCCTAAAAAGGGCGGTCATCACTAAAAAATCGCCTGCTAAACAATAAGTTGCTTTACGGCGCCTGCGACAAAAGTGTTGCGGGCGCCGTTTTTTATGACTAGCATTGCCTGATATTGCTAATCTTTAGTGCCTGTGCAGGGTATTCCTAAGGGGGGAATGGTATGGACGGCCGTAGTACGATCTGTTCTGAGGAACGGCCCGATGAAGTGAGCCAGCTTGTGACTGGCAGGGTCAAGTGGTTTGACGCCGTGAAGGGGTATGGTTTTATCGTACCCGATGACGAAGACGGCGATGTGCTATTGCATTTTTCTGTTTTACGAGATGTCGGACGCCGCTCGGTGCCCGAAGGAACAACAGTTGTTTGTCAGGCCGTTGTGCGTGACAAAGGACGTCAGGCGACCGAAGTTCAGTCGCTGGATCTGTCCACGGCTGTTGCGCCGGAGGACCTGGGGCGCTCATCCTTCTCGCATCCTGGTATGGACATCGATGTATCTCCGGATTTTGAAGATGTCGTGGTGAAATGGTTCAACCGCACCAAGGGGTATGGCTTTGTATCCCGCGGTGAGGGCACGCAGGATATCTTCGTGCATATTGAAACGCTTCGCCGGGCAGGGTTGACTGACCTTGAACCCAGCCAGGAAGTGCGGGTTCGTATCGGTACCGGTGAACGGGGGCCGCTTGTGGCACAAATCGCGCTTCCGGGGGATGCGTGAGGCATCCGTCGGCTATGAAGCGCACTAAAACGAATATGCGACAAGGATGGGCGATCGGCGCTTTTTTCTTGTCGCTTTTTCTTATTGTGCTAAGCGCAAGCACCCATGCAGCAGCCGATATGGGTTCGGTCAAAGTGGAAAGCCAAAATGGCTCCCACGAATTTTCCGTGGAGCTGGCCCTGACACCGCCCGCGCAGGCGCGCGGCCTGATGTTCCGGGCAAAGCTTGATCCTGACAAAGGCATGCTGTTCATTTTTCCGGAAGCCGATATGCGCTCCTTCTGGATGAAAAACACGCTGATCCCGCTGGACATAATCTTCATCCGCGAGAATGGCACGATCATCAATATTGTTGAGAATGCCGAGCCTCGAACACTGACGCCTCGCAAGTCGCTGGCGCCAGCTGTTGCCGTGCTGGAGATTGCTGGCGGGCGGGCCCGTGCGCTGGGCATCAAACCAGGGGATACCGTGCGGCATGATTTCCTGGACAATCTGGGGTCCCGTTGATGGGGCCGGGGCCACGGCGTGCGACACCGGACATGGTGGCGGCAGCCAACCCGCCTGCCGGGTTCGAACCTATCCTGTCCAACAGTCCGTTTGGCTGGGAAAACGGGCCGATTTTCGAGAAGACAGACGATAGTGGCAAGGTGCGTGGGTTTCGCGTCGCCGACCGCCACATCAATGCGGGCGGCGCCTGCCACGGCGGCATGATCATGACGTTTGCAGATATCCTGCTGGCAACGGCTGTCTTTGCTGTCGCTGAGCCGCCGTTCGTGACCGTTCGCCTGACCACCGATTTTATCGGCCCGGCGTTTAAGGATGAATGGCTAGAGGGGCGGGCTTGCGTCACTGGTATTGATGACGGCCTTGTTGCTGTGACGGGCGAGATGCGTGCGGGCGACCGAGCGGTGGCAAGCGTGAGCGGGCTGTTCAAGACAATCCGCCCACGGGAAAGCCGCTAAAGCACGATCACCAGGTCGGTGATCTTGTCGATCCCGACCAAGAAAATGCTGTTGCCTTCGCCCAGTTCCAGCATCAGCCCTGTGACGCCATTTTGTGTGGCAAGGTGGGCTGAACCAACGATTTCTGCGATGCTGTCAAACCGATCGCTATAGCCCTCAAGCATCAGTGTGTCATCGCCCAGGCCGAAGTCCAGCACTGTGTCGGCACCACTGCCTTCCTTGAAATAGAAAGCATCACCACCAGTCCCGCCAGACAGGATATCGTCGCCGGTTCCGCCATAAAGAACATCGTGGCCACCATTGCCGGCGAGGCTGTCGTCGCCCGCACCACCAAAGAGCGTGTCATTGTCGGCACCGCCAGAAACCTCGTCATCACCGCCGGACGCGAAGACCACATCATTGCCTTCACCGGCGTCAATCACGTCATTGATGCCGGTGTCGGCCCCATCATTCTTGCCGCCATAAATGACGTCATGGCCGTCACCGCCGAAGATGATGTCATCACCTTGGCCGCCGCCAATGACATCATCGCCGCGCGCACCATACACCTTGTCGTTGCCTGTACCGCTATAGAGGACGTTCCTGGCGGTGGAGCCATAATCATACGGCTTGCCGCTGTCGTCGGTTTCGCCGTCCAGCAAGGGATTGCCGCCGTGGATTGTGTCATCGCCGGCGCCGCCGAAGATGGAATCCTCACCGTCCAGACGCTGTTCATAGGCCACAAAAACCAAATCGCGAATATCGCTGCTGCTCAGTTGACCACCAATGATCAGGTCGTTCCCGGCGCCGCCCCCGATGATGTCATCGCCGGCACCGCCAATCACTGTGTCGCTGCCTGTGTCACCGGCCCCCGCCCAACTGATGTCATTACCGTCTCCCAGGGTCAGGCTGTCGTCGCCGTCGCCGCCAATCACCGTGTCGTTCCCGGACCGGGCGGCTATCACGTTCGCGGCGGCGTCGCCAATCATCCTGTTGGCACCGCTGTCGCCACCATAAGGGTTGATGACAGTGAAACTACGGTCAGTAAGTGCAAGTGTCGCCCGGTTGTAGGCGGCATCATTGAGGGACAGGCGCTCAACGGTAAAATTGCCGGCAGGGAAAGTCCCATTGAAGGCGAAAGTGGCGGTGCCACCTGTGTTGTCGTCATTGAGAACCGCTGGGGCGTTCAGTTGGTAGAGGCCGCCTTTGTCGCTCCTGAGGGTCAGGGAGGCGCTGGTAACGCCTGTGTCGTCGAGGCCATTATCGGTGGCTTCAAACGCAAGCACCAGGCTGCCACCATCTGCACCGACGGTCACAGCTTGGGCAAGGGAGAAGCTTGAGACCGCCGGGGCTGACGAATCCTCAAGGGCCGCGCGCGCCGCCACGTTGATGATGGTCTCAAATCCCATTTCCTGCAGTTTGTCAGTACCCAGCAGGTGGGTGTTGCCCTGATCGTCGGAAATCCTGAGGCGGGTCAATATATAGTCGCCTGCCGGGGCTTCGGTGTTGAAGGTAGACAGGCCGATTTCACCGCCGGGAATGTCGCCGAACAGGCCCCATTCGCCGCCTGCGACTGCTGGGGAACCCTCGCCAATATCAAACTCAAATTCTATCAGGTTCAGGCCAGACGACGGGTCCGCTACATTCAGCGTGAAGCTGATCTCAACGGAATCGTCATCCCCCGTGGAAAAAGGATTGTCTGACGCGATAGTGAAACTGCGACTTGGCAGGTCCAGGCTGGTGATTTCCGGCGCTGCTCGGTCTTCGTCTGGCACATCCAGTGTCACGAACCGGGTCTCTGCCAGGCTTGAGATCGCATCAGCTTCAAAAACGTGGGACGCGGGCAGGTCAGGGTTGGCTTCTGTATCGAATGTCACCGTGACTTGTGCCAGTGCCCATTCCCCGCTCGGGTCATATTCGTCCAGCTCGATGGTCAGCAGCTGCAGGTTGTCACCGTCTGATTTGTCGGCTGAGGCTGAAGCGGTGCGCCCGGTTGGGGATACCAGCAGCACCGAAACGTCTGTGATGGCTGCCAGCATAGTGTCCACCAGGTCGACACTGACAGAAACGCTGGGTGCGTCGGCTTCACCGCCGCCAGGCACCGGTGTGCCGATTGCCACTGAATTGATGATTGCTTCACCGCTTTCAGGCAAAGCGCCAGGGTCCCGGCCAGCTGCTTGTGCGCCGCCTTCGCCCTTTGTGGCTCCACGCCACGATCCTTTGGTTTTGGTTGCCATGATCCCCCCAATCATATGCGACAGCCAATATCTTGGCCATCATCCACATACCATAATATGTGAAATTATGGCGGGAAAATGTTTTCTTATAGTTGCATTGAGGCGTGAGGAAGGACCGTCACTGGTTTTTGCGTGCGGGGCATGGTAGGGGAAGCGCCGTTTGTTTTACCACTGAATGCCAGGCAAATGCCGGGAAGGAATCCAATGACTGTCGAAAAAATCTATGCCGGATTTCTGGGTGAATGGCAGCTTGATGTCGCTGAATCGCATTATGGCCAGGGTGAAGCGCCTGTCTCGGGTGGCTATGCGATCAGTGAAAGCCAGGAAGGCCTGGTGTTCGTTATCAGTTGGCAGGACAGCGACGGAAAAGATCATTCCTTCAGCTTTTCCGGCATTCCAGACGGCGAAGCTCGGCCCTTTGCCGGTGATGACCTGATCGACTCCATGTCGGTTTCTGTGCCTCACCCCAATGAGTTGACCAGCAAGGCCTTCTTTAAGGGCAGGGAGCTGATGACAGCCAGGCGCGTGCTTGTGGAAGACGGTGCGGTGATGGAGATCACCCAGTCAGTGGTATTGCCGGATGGATCGCAGCCCGCAAACGTCGCGCGCTACAGGCGCAAACTGCATTCCTGAGGGCGCGGGAAAATATTTGGATTTTTTTTGAATTTTCCGCTTGCATTCAAAATCGCCAAACATTAGAAAGCGCGGGCGTCGGGGAGTGGCGCAGCCTGGTAGCGCACCTGTTTTGGGTACAGGGGGTCGCTAGTTCGAATCTAGTCTCCCCGACCATTTCTCTCCTTATCAGGAGGAGAGTAAGAGAGAGGCCTCTGCCGGTATCGGCGAGGCCTCTTTTTTCTTGGCATCAGGTGGCCGGGATAGCATATTTCGGTGTTCCCTTTCGCCACACTTTGGGATAGGGTGCGCAGCCGTCAGCCACGGTAGGCTGGCACGTGATTTGTTTGCCGCCCAAATGGGCGGTGTTGGTGAACCAATGGGGCTCTATGATGAAGGCACGCATTTACCAACCTGCTAAGAATGCCATGCAGTCTGGCACGGCGAATACGCACCAGTGGATTCTGGAGTTCGAGCCTGAGCTCGCGCGCAAGATCGATCCGCTTATGGGCTGGACCAGCTCTGCGGATATGCGCAGCCAGATCAGAATGAAGTTCGAAAGCCTTGAAGCCGCGCAAGCTTACGCTGAGCGCAACGGCGTTCCTTACGAGGTGAAGCCGGTTCACAAGAAGAAGCGCCACATTCAGGCCTACGCCGACAACTTCAAATAAGTTTCCAAGATAGCGGTCCCGTAGCTCAACTGGATAGAGCAGTTGACTTCTAATCAACAGGTTCGGGGTTCGAGTCCTCGCGGGATCGCCACTTTCCTTATATTTCAATGGCTTAGCTTGGCTAACTCCGACATATCTCGGCGGTAAGTCAGGCTAAGCCTTTGTTTTTATTTGTCATGTTGAATCCTACAACAACTTGTCGGCTACAAGAATTCGAAGGAAGTAAGATGCTGAGAATTTGGGGGATTCACATTCATGACTTTTGCGTTTAGTCTAGGTAACAAGAAAAAATGAATGGGGGGAAGCCATGTCCGTAGGAATGAGCGACGCAAGAATCAAGCTACATTTCAACGTTCACGAACCAATAGAGTTGGTAGAGTTAACATTGTCATTCCAGGCAATCGCCAAGGAATATCGCGCCCACTTAATCGAGCGCGTCAGAACTGCTGGCGGCAAGGTCAAGGATGCGGACGTCAAGCTCTATGTCACGAAGATCGAAAACAACTGTATTCTGGCGGAGCTTGGAAGCGCTACCGCCCTTCTTGGTCAATTCTTCTCCACGATGGACTACGCGAACATCTTTGTTGATTTCGTGAAAAATCTGAAGGGGGCGATTGATTACTTCGGTGGCGTCGCAAAGGCCGGTTCCGTCAATGCCGCAGAAGTGCCTTATACGAAACGACAGACCAACTCCATTGCGGACATATTGAAAACAGCGTCGAAAAACAAAAACGGAAGCCTAGGCCTATCAGTAATTGAGTATGAGGCCACCACAGGGGAAGCCTCCGAGAAACTGGCGGTTACATTCAGTCACGAAGATGCTTTGGACAGTCGCCGGGGAGCTCTGTTGGCAGCCCAAGCATTCGAGCAGACAGGCGAAGCCGACTACAAAAATGTTCTGATGTATTTTCATCAGGCGAATATTGATGAACCCAAGTCTGAAGGGCGCACGGGTTATCGCGCGATTATCAAATCGATCAGCAATCAGGACTTGGCAGTTCACTTTGTGTCCGAACTTGATCGGGAGCGGGTCAGCGATCTTGTCCAAGACCCTCAATTGAATCCATTCAAAGCATCGTACAGAGTGGATGTAAATGTTGAAACAGATCGGAATGACAAGCCACGTTTCTACCGTGTGGTAGCGTTACACGAAATCATTCCTGACGAGGGCGACGAGTAGAAATTGGCAGGGAAAAAGGTTAGTCAAAATTCGAAATTCATAAATGAATTCAATGAGCGAAATTCGTAGGTTAGTCAATGTAAGTCATTGACATTAAAGAATTTCATCGCTCCTCGCGGGATCGCCAGTCTTGCCCATTGTCAGTCTTGCCCATTGTCAGTCTTGCCCGAAGCCCTCGCGTTTGCGGGGGCTTTTTATTGGGCTTCATTCCTGAGGGTGGCGAGGTAAGCGATCAGGTCTGCCCGGTCGATCGGCCCGCGCAGGGTCTTGAAGGCGCGGTGGGTGCCTTGTTTGAACTCTTTTTTGGCCAGCAGGAAGCGGTCCAGGCGTTCCGGCGTCCAGGCGCCCTCTACCTTGACAAGATTTCCAGCATAATCAAATCCGTCCGCACTGGCGATGGGGCGCCCCATAACGCCAAAGAGATTGGGGCCGATTTCGTGTGGGGCATCGGCCTCATGGGAATGGCAGGCCTTGCATGTGCGGAAAAGCCGCTTGCCGATCGTTGCATTGCCGCTGTCTGCACCCGTTAGGGGCCTGTCTACATCCGCGGACAGGTTGGCGTTAGCTGATGCATCAATCAGCCAGTCCAGCAGGTCTGCGCGCTCATGTGGGCTCATCAGGCCCGAATAGGGCATATCATTGTCAGGCACTGCAAGGTGTGGTTTGGCGATGAATGCATTCAGCGATTTCCGGGTCCAGGCACCGCCTTCAGCCAACAGGGCAGGGCTATACTGAAAGTCGGGCGCCCCGGCGATACCCCGGTCCATCAAGCCATGCAGGTTTGGCCCGAAGCGATGCTCGCCGTCTTTGCTGATGGTGTGGCATCGAACGCAGGTCTGGAACAGTTGCTGGCCGCGCGTCACGTCAGGGGAGGCCGCTGATACGTTGCTCGTGAAGGGCGAAGCCAACACAAAAAACGCCAGAATGCACCACAGACTATACCTCGAGATCACCATTATTGGTCCATATCCTATTGCTTCAACGTATCCTTAAAGGATGCGGGCTATTTTCGCTGTGATGCGACTTGAAGGGCAAGTTGAAAATTAGGATAGCGGTTTTCCCCTGGGGGTGGCGTCAACTCTATACCAACAGGCCAGAGGCGGAGTTGGGCGGAAGACAAGCGGAAATGCGCAGGTGCCGGCAATAGGTTCAATTGAGCGCAACACTGTTTTTGTCTGGGGCATGGTGGTATAACTGGCCCCCTTCCCAGGGGCGAAGAGCGGAGTGAATTGAGTGACCGATATTGCAAATGACCTGACGACGACAGCCTCTGTGGATGAGGGCGAAGAGTTCGAGGGAACGATCGAGTCCGTCGGCGACGAGGATTGGATTGCTGTCACGCTGACTGCGGGAGTGACGTACGGTTTCAACCTGCGGGGCCTTTTGTCAAACAACGGGACGCTTGAGGACCCTTTTATCAAGGGCATCTACGATTCTAACGGCAATTCGCTCGGGCTTGAGGATGACGACAGTGGTGACGGTCGGGAAAGCCTGCTGGTGTACACGCCAGAGGCAAGTGGCACTTACTATATCTCCGTAGGCAGTTGGGACGGACCGTTTGACGGCTATGACCCTTCCGGCACCTATACCTTCAGCTATGGCGTGTATGAAGGGTCTGTTTCCACGCCTTTTTCCGAAGCTTTCGCTGACCAAACAGAGGCAAGTGGAGTCACCGAAGTTGATGCACTTCTGTCACTGTGGCGCTACAAGAACCTTGAAGGCGGCGAGCCGACTGAAGTTACATACAGCTACCCTACCTCTGGCAGCCTTTATTCCCAGGACCCGGATTTCGGGTATGGCCCGGAATCGCCGGATGCAGAGCCCTGGGCGGGGATCAGTTATCTGACAAATGCGGAAAAAGCCTTGTTTGATGATGCGCTTGCCCAAATTTCCGGCTTTGCCAATATTGTCTTCACCGAAGTGCCGGATAATGCTGAAAGCGCTGGCGTGATCCGCCCTGCCTGGACAGACCTGGCGGACGAAGATGCCGCAGCCTGGGCTTACCTGCCATTCTCTTCCTCTCAGGCGGGAGACATCTGGTTCCTGACCCAAAATCAGGATACAGGCGGCAGCGGTTCCTATTTCCATACCGTGCTGCTGCATGAGCTAGGCCACGCAGTCGGCCTGAAGCATACATTCGATACCGATGGGTCGGGCGCTGTGATGCCAGCTGAATATGACGGCCTTGAATATACCGTGATGTCCTATAACTCGTCGGTCGACACGGACATCTTTTCTCTGGATTTCTACCCGACGACTTACATGTACTATGACATATTGGCGTTGCAGCACCTGTATGGCGCGGTTGAGAGCAATAACGGCAACACCACCTACACCTTCGAGCGTGGTACCCAATATTATGAAACCATCTGGGATACTGGTGGCATCGATACCTATGATGCATCCAGCCAGATCAAGGCACTCCACTTGGACTTGACGCCTGGGTCATGGAGTAACGTTGGGACCACGGTTCGGATGTTCGGCGGCGCCGACACCAAAAACAAGATTGATACAGTTTTCACGCCCCCGGAAATTACCATCGAGCGTGCACTTGGCGGATCGGGTGACGATACCCTGACGGGGAACGATGCCGACAATCTGCTGGCCGGGAACGCAGGGAATGACAAGCTGACAGGCGGCCTGGGCAACGACACGCTTCGTGGCAATGACGGTGATGATACGCTGATGGGCGGCCTTGGCGCAGATGCCCTTTGGGCAGGCGCGGGGGATACTGGCGCGGACCGGATGTTTGGCGGTGGCGGCAACGACACCATCGGCGGTGGGGCGGGCAATGACCTGCTTGATGGCGGGACAGGTGCGGATGTGGTGTTCGGCGGTGCCGGCGATGATACAATCGCGGGCGGCGGCTGGACAAACGGCTCTGCCGATACCAGCGAGACATCGAAGGCCCAGTTGTGGGCAGGCAGCGGCAATGACTTTGTCTTTGGCGCGGCGGGCAATGATGAGCTCGGCGGCGGTGATGATGACGACAATATCTCGGGCTTTGGCGGCGACGATGTGATCTATGCCGGGAAAACCGGCGCCGACACGCTTGATGGCGGTGATGGCGATGATGTCATCTTCGGCGGTTCTGAAAACGATGTGGTCACCGGTGGCAGCGGCAACGACGAAATCTATGGCGGTGGCGGCAATGATATGGTTACCGGTGGCAGCGGCGGTGACACGCTTTATGGTGGCGCTGGCGATGATACACTCACAGGCGGTGGCGGTGACGACACCCTGCGTGGCGGTGACGGTGCTGATGTCTTCATCTTTTCCGGTAGCGGCGGCGATGATCAGATCGACGGCTTCACCACAGGCGAGGACATTCTGGACTTTGGCGATACCACCACAGACTTTACTGACCTCGCCAGTGTTCAGGCAGCGGCAACCGACACCGCAGATGGCCTGCTGATTGATCTGGGCGGCGGCGATAGCCTGCTGTTAAGCGGCCTCGCGGTCTCTGACCTATCAGCAATTGATATTCTATACAGCTAGCAGACATGTATGAATGGCCTGAAGGCGCTGCCCCGTGGCGGCGCCTTTCATTTTGGGCTGGGTTTCGCCTTGGCCTTACGCTAGCCTCAGCCGAAAAGCAGCAACCGGGACCCAGTTCATGCCGTTCATCGATCTTCTCAGCAATGCCGACCTTTTGGCGCTCAGCATCTATTTGCTGGCCTTTGTGCTTTATGGCCTGGTGGCAGACCACAGCCCCCTTCAGCGCTATTCCATTTCGGCAGCCATGGACCGGCAGCGCCGCAACTGGATGCACGAGGCCCGGCGGCGTGAACTGCGGATGCTGGACAGCAATGTGTTGCAGATCCTGATGAACGGTATCAGCATCTTCGCGTCCACCAATATCTTCGTCATTGGCGGCCTGATTGCGGGTATTGCCTATAACGAACAACTGAGTGACGCCTTTTCCCGCGTGCCGTTCGCGGTGCAGATTTCACCGGCTTTGTGGTCGCTCAAGCTTGCGCTGCTGTTGGCCGTGTTTGTTTATGCTTTCTTCAAGTTCGCCTGGGCGATCCGGCTGGCGAACTATTGCGCCATCATGGTGGGGGCGCTGGCATCCCACAATGACGCTGAGAGTGCGGACGCAGAAGCCCGCACCGAGGCGGCGGCAAAGCTGGCGTCGCTGTGTGCCTTTCATTTCAATCGTGGGCTGCGCGCCAATTTCTTCGGCCTTGCGGCGCTTGGCTGGTTCTTCAGCCCGATGCTGTTCATCGCCGGGACGATCTTTATCGTGCTGATTCTGGTGCGCCGGGAGTTTCTCTCGGGTGCGCTCAAGGCCGTCCGGGCGCTCAAATAAAAAAAAAGCCGGAGCGAGCCCCGGCTTTCTCTCATTATTTCAAAGGCTTATTTGCCCATGCGGTCGAGGATTGCCTCAGCCTCGTCCATCAGTCGGTTCATACGGCCGATGAGGATTTCATAAGGCGTTTTAGATGCCAGGTCGATCTTCGACGCCTTCAGAAGCTCATACGGATATTCCGACCCGCCGGCTTCCAGCACCTTGATATAGTCCTCGGTGGCTGTCTTGTCGCCGGCCAGCATACGTTCCGCGAAGGCTGTGCCGCCCGAGATGGAGGTGGCATACTGATAGACATAGAAGTTGCGGTAGAAGTGCGGGATATAGGCCCATTCGATGGCGTAGGCTTCATCGATGGTCATCACACCCTCATCGTGGCCGTGGTATTTTTTCAGCAGATCCAGATACACAGCCGTCATCTTGGACCCTGAAAGGGCCTCGCCAGCTTCCTGCATCTCATGGATCTTCAACTCAAATTCCGCGAACATGGTCTGGCGGAAGAATGTGCCCCGGATGCCCTCAAGCGCCCGGTCGATATAGTAAAGCCGCTCAGCGTCCGGCAGGTCCTTCGCCAGCATATATTCCTGCAGCAGCACTTCGTTGGTTGTTGAGGCCAGTTCTGCCGTGAAGGTGGTATAGCTGAAGTTCTCGAATGGCTGGTTTTCGCGGCTCAGCAAGGTATGGACTGCATGGCCCCACTCGTGGCTGAAGGTGGAAACATCTTCGAACCCGCCGTTGAAGTTCAGAAGCACATAAGGGTGCACATCGTAGGCGGAGCCGAACATATAAGCGCCGGGCCGCTTGCCGGGTTGCGGCAATACATGCATCCAGTCGTCCGCAAACCCTGCCTTCAGGTGGTTCAGATACTTCTCGCCGAACGGCTGCAACGACACCAGCGTCATTTCCTTGGCGTCATCAACGGTGAAGGTGCGGTCCAGTGCCGTTACTTCCGGGTAGATGTCGTAATAGTTCAGGTCTTCAAGGCCCAGAAGCCGCTGCCGAAGCTTCAGGTAACGGTGCATGCTTGGGAGGTTGTCATTCGCGGTATCCACCAGTGTGCGGTAAACGTCTGTCGGGATATTGCTGCCGGAAACGGCGGCGGCCAGGGCATTTTCATAGCCGCGCGATTTGGCGCCAAACACATGGCCTTTCACATGGGTGGCCAGCGTTGCGCCCAGCATGGCTTCATACTGTTTCCAGGTGCCCCAGAAGGCATCGAACACCGCCTTGCGGTCATCGCGGTTCTGCACAGCCCGGTATTTGGTGTAGGCCGACTGGTTCAGAAGTTTCACTTCCTCGCCGTTCGAGAGGGTAATCGACGGCCATGGGATGCTGGCATTGGTCATCAGACCATAGATCTGGCCAGGACCCGACAATACATCCCCCGCATTTGCCAATACTTTTTCGGCTTCCTTGCTGAGCGTATAGTCTTTCTGCCTGAGTGTGTCCCTGAGGTTGAAGGCATGCTTTTCAAGGCCGGGCTCGGCGGCAATGAAGCTTTCCACCTTCTCTGGCCCGACCTCCAAAAGTTCCGGCGCGATGAATGATGTTGCCTGGCTCAGTTCGGCGAAAAGCGACTGGGCAAGGGTGCGGCGTTCCTGCGTTTCGGATACGCGCAGGTCTTCATCTGCCGACAGGGTCGCATAGACCAGAAGGCGCAGGGCCGATTTCTGCAGCGCAGAAATTTTGTCTGCGGCCTCAAGAAGGGTGGCTGCGCTTTCCCCGAGTCGGCCACGATATGCGTCCAACTCCTTCATATCCGCAAGGACTTGCTGGCGTTCGGCTTCCCATGTCGCAGGGCTGGCATAAAGGTCAGTCAGGTCCCACACGGTGGCCTGCGCGTCGTCCGCCGAATGGGCGGGCATCACGGCAGGTGTTGTGGCCAAAAGGGCTGTCGATGTAAGCAGGGCGGCCAGAGGCAGCCGCAGTTTTCTTGTGATTTTCATTGTTTCCTCCCACAAATAAGAAGCCGATAGATTGGCGCTGGAATGCCGGGCTGGCAAGACAACCAAAGTTGATTTCGTGGCTTTCAGAACACTCTGCTGTCACGGCATGGCGAGAATACAACAGTTTCAGTGTCACCATTATTTGATTGGAAGAGAAGAACCTGTTTCAATATGTTTTTGAATTCAAACAGTTAGTGTTGGGGTTAGAATGAAATTCAGAATGCTTGCGCTGGCCTTCGGGCTTATGGGCCCACAGGTCGCAGCTGCCGACCTTGCCGTTGAAATCAGGGACAGCGGCGGCCAGCCTGTGCCAAATGCAGTTGTTTCGTTCGCGCCAAAATTCACGCTGACACAACCGGTGCCGGCGTCAGCCAGCGCCGAGATGCGTCAGGAAGGCACGATGTTTTCGCCGTTTGTCTTGCCGGTTCAGGTTGGTACAACGGTTTCATTCCCCAACTTTGATGAGTTCCGCCACCAGGTTTATTCCTTTTCCAAGCCCAAAAGGTTCGAGCTTCGGCTGTATGGCCAGGATGAAAGCAAGACCATTCATTTTGAAAACTCGGGCGTTGTTGCCCTTGGGTGCAATATCCACGACAATATGCTGGCCTATATCTATGTGAGCGAGCACCCAATCGTGGCCAAAACCGGGGAGGATGGTAAAGTACTGGTGCAATCACTGGAACCGGGCGAATATGATATTCATATCTGGCACCCGGACCTTGCTTCAGGCGCAGACCCGATACTCAAAAGTGTTTCAGTGTCTGCAGACGGGGGCACTGTATCTGGCCAGATTAACCTGCGGTCCATTCGGAGTATTCAGCAGCCGCCAGCAGAGGATGACTATAACTGATGCTTGCGTTTCGTTTCAGGACCAAACTGACAGTCGTCTATCTCGCGCTATTCCTGGCGGTGATGGGTATTATCCTGCTGGCGTTCTACCGGTCCGTAACCACCAACGTGGAAGACCAGACGCGCGACCAGCTCGCAGCTTCCGCCCGGGTCTTTGAACGCATCGTCAACTACCGGGTCAGGACGTTGGGCGAAAGCGTGACTGCGCTGGCGCAGGACTATGGCTTCCGCGAAGCGCTTGGGACAGATGATAAACCCACAGTGATCTCTGCGTTGCAGAACCAGGCCCGTCGGCTTGAAGCGGACATGGCGGTGATCACCGATATAGACGGCAATCCAATTGCTGCACTCCTGGATGGTGAAGCCACAACGGCTATGCCGATGATCAGCGATGACCTGAAGCAGATGGCCGAACGGAACGGTGTGGCCTCGCGCATGGTGTCGGTCGACGGCCGCATTTTCGAGCTTGTTCTTACGGTTGTCCGCGCGCCAGTTCCCATTGCCTGGGTTGCGTTCGGCGTCGAACTGGACAAGGCTACGGCGCAGGACATCAAAGGGCTGTCGCCCATCGAACTTGAAATCGGCTTTCTTTACCGCGCGGAAGGGCAACAGTATCAGGTGGCTTCGGCAACATCCCATGCGGATGCTTTGTCAGACTTTCTGAAGACCAGCCAGCCCACAGACGAGGCCTTTCGGGCAACATTCATGAATCAGGAGCATATGTTCCGCCATTTGTCGCTGGTCTCCGGGGATGATGGCAAGGAAATCTCGGCACTGCTCTATTACTCCATGGATACGGCGCTGGCGCCATATGATCCGTTGGTGATCACGATGGTGACTGTGCTTGTGCTGAGCCTGCTGCTTTTGATCGCCGGTAGCGTGGTTGTGGCGCGCAGTGTTACCAAGCCTCTGACGAACCTTGCGTCGGCAGCCAGGCAAATCGCCGAAGGCAGGTATGAAGAGGTTGAAACCGAAAGCAGGGGCGATGAGGTTGCGGACCTGACATCCAGCTTCAATCAGATGATCTCGGCCGTCAAAGAACGCGAGAAGCAAATCACCTTTCAGGCATACCATGACCCCGAAACCGGGCTTCGGAACCGGTTGATGTTTGACAAGATGATCCAGCAGGAGATCGATCAGTCTGACTCGTTCGTGCTTGTGATCGCGGAAGTCCAGCAATTGCCTGAACTCCGGACCGTTCTGAACCACCAGAATATCAATGACCTGATCAAAGGCGTTGCCCGGCGGATTGAGAAAGTGGCCGATACCGAAGTGGCTCGTGTTTCCACCGAAGCATTCGGCTTCCTGGTGCGCGACGCCGAAGATGCCGAAACTCGCGCATCCCTCGTGCTTAACAGCTTCATGACGCCCTTTGATGTGGCAGATATCGTTATTGATGCCAGTGTGAAGCTGGGTCTGGTGAAGTTCCCGGGTGACGGTGAAGATGGTGCGACGCTCCTGCGGCATGGTCAGGCGGCACTCGATAAGGGGCGCGGCGCCCCTCGCGGCTTTGCCTGGTATGATCCGGATCGCGACAGTTCCCAGAAAGCGCGCCTGTCTATGATGAGCGAGCTGCGCGGCGGCCTCAAGAATGGCGAGGTAAAATTCGCCTATCAACCGAAACTGGACCTTGAAAGCGGCAAAATCACTGCCGTGGAAGCCCTGATCCGCTGGATCAGTCCAAGCCGTGGGTTTGTGCCGCCGGATGATTTCATCCCGATGGCAGAGCGTACGGGCGATATCCGCCACGTGACCGACTGGGCGCTGAGGCAGGCAATCATGCAGGCGGCTGACTGGCGGGCGAGGGGACTTAACCTTGCCGTGGCGGTCAATCTGTCCACCAATGATCTGATGAACCAGAATCTGCCGGCGCAAATCCTCGCCCTGCTCAGGGAACATGATCTGCCGGCTGAATTCCTGAAGCTTGAAGTGACAGAAAGCGCTGTGATGCATGACATGGCCCGCGCGCTGGATGTTCTAAATATGCTGAGCGCCATGGGTCTTGCGCTGTCGATTGACGATTACGGCACAGGCTATTCGTCGCTCAGCTACATCAAGAAGCTGCCGGTGGGTGAGATCAAGATCGACAAATCGTTTGTGCTCAATCTGGCGAAAAGCGACGAAGACAATATCCTTGTCCGGTCAACCATTGAGCTTGGCCATAACCTGGGCCTCTCGGTTACCGCGGAAGGGGTTGAGGACGAGGATTCCATTGGGCGGCTGCGTGAATATGGCTGTGACGTTGTTCAGGGCTATCATATTGCCCGGCCACTACCACCAGCTGAGCTGGAAGAGTTCCTGAAAGAGAGTGAGTATGGACCGGCCTAAAGCCACCCCTTTGGTGGCTCTCTCTGTTGCCCTTGCTCTCTGCACTGCGACAGCTGTTGAAGCTGAAGGTTTGCCAGCTGTCGACTTTGAAGTGCTGGCAGATGCCCGGCTTTCTGTTGTTTCAGGCGAACAAAGCTGGTTCGATGACTGGCTTGGCAAGCTGCGGTACGGTGGCGACCGTGGGGGCGAAGGGCAAGGCCGTTTCAGGCTTGCTGAACTGTCGCTGATGGCCCGGTCAGACATTACCTGGGACCTGCAGGCCTTTGTGCATGCTAAGTTTGACCCAGAGCAGGATAAGCCTGCTGATCTGGTGGAAGCTTTCCTGCATTATAAGCCCGTCCCCACCTCCAGCGTGCAGTATGAAGCGCGGGCAGGGCTTCTGTTTCCGCATATCTCCCGCGAGAATATCGGGGCGGCGTGGACCAGTCCTTTCACCATCACTCCTTCAGCTATCAATAGCTGGGTGGGGGAGGAAATCCGCGCCCTTGCGCTCGAGGGCAAGGCAACGCTGCGACTGGAAAACCAGAAGCTGTCGCTGACAGCCGCCGTCTTTGGTTTCAACGATCCGGCGGGTTCATTGCTTGCGTTCCGGGGCTGGGCATTGGGCGACTATAAGACCGGCGCCTTCAGTCAGGTGCCACTGGCACCAGTTCCTTCAATCCAGCCGGGCGGGTTCCTTGAAGACCAGCCTTTGTGGGTTCACCCGGTCCGCGAGCTGGATGGTCGCCCGGGCTTTTATGCGTCGCTTGATTGGGATTATGCCAAACGCGTCAAGCTGGGCGCATTCTATTACGACAATCGCGGTGACCCGGAAACTTTCAAGCATAATCAGTATGCCTGGGATACCCGCTTCTGGAATGTTTACGCAGAGGTGGAGGCTCCAGCTGGTATCAAAATCATGTCTCAATTCATGACTGGCAATACCATGATGGGAACGCTCTATGACGGAATGCGCATGGTAGACGCGGATTTTGCGGCAGGCTATGTGATGGCGACCAGAAAGCTGGGCCAGCACCGCATCAGCCTGCGTCGGGACTGGTTCGATGTGGATGACAACACGTTCGTTAGCCAAGACAACAACAATGAGGTTGGCACCGCGTGGACGCTGGCGTTCAATGCAAAGGTTGGAAAGAAAGCCAATTTGATCGCAGAATTCCTGCATGTGGACAGCAACCGTCCCGCGCGGGAGGGTATTTGGCGCGACGCAGAGCAGGTCCAGACACAGCTGCAGGTCAGCTACCGGCAGCGCTTCTAGGCTGCGGATGCCTTTTGGCGGCTGGCACAGACCGCAATCACTAGCAAGTTCAGCATCAAGCCCCACAGCCCGGCATGGATGCCGCCCAAGTGGCTATAGTCCGTCCCTACAAGGTAAGACAGCTTCAGCACAAGCGTAACGGTCACCCCGGCCAGCAGGCCCCACAGGACACCTCCGGTGGTCACCCGCGCTGTGCGTACGCCCAGGATAAAGGCCGGGGCCGTCTGGATCAGGAACTCAAACTTGAAAATCAGAAGCGCCCAGATGGTTTGCGGCAGCACGATTGCAAGCACAGCCATGACCATCATCAGCGCCCAGGACAGATAGCGGCTGACACGGTACAGGCGCTTGCCGCCGTCTTCCTCCAGATCGCTGCTGATCATATCCTTGGTGACGATCGACCCCAGCGTCAGCATGGCGGAATCGATGGTGGACATGATGGCCGCGATGGCAGCACCCAGATACAGGATCAAGAGCCACGCCAGTGACGGGTAGGCGCCGGTGATATGCTCAACAGCATAGATGATGACATTTTCGCTTTGCTCGCGGCTCAGCTCAGGGCGCCAGTCCGCGACGCTCATACCCACCAGGATCATCGGCAGTGTTGTCAGGATAGGCATGACCAGAAGCGGCGCGTAGGACCGCTTCAGCGTACGGGCATCCTTCGCAATATAAATACGCTGGATGGCTTGGGGGTAAACAGCACCACCAATTGCCACGAGCACCACGATGCTGAGGAAGCTGGCTGTCTGGATGTCGTCCGTGAAGTATGTGGTAAGCTTGCCTGCCAGCACAGTTGGGTTCGTGACGCTTTCTGGCCCGTTCAGGCTGACGACTGCGAAAAACAGCATGAGGCAGCCAAGGAACAGCAGGCTGCCCTGTATGACGTCTGTCCAGACAACGCCCCTCAGGCCGCCCAGACTTTCATAGAAGGCCATCACAAGCGCCAGCACCAGAATACCAACAGGGAAGGAAATCGCCCCGCCACTGGCGGTCTCCAGCAAGAGCCCCACAGCCTTGAAGTTGCCCAGCGCATAGGTGATGAGCGTCAGGATCGCGATCACGTTGACGGCGATCAGGAGCGGTTTGCTGCCAAAGCGCCATTTGATGAAATCGCCAATGGAAACAAAGGATTGCTTCTTAGAAAGTCGGTTCAGGGCAGGGGCGTATGTATAGTAAACCAGCACGATGGCCATCACGGCCACGACGATGCTGAGCCCAATGAAGCCATTCCTGTAGGCGTTGCCGGGCACGGCAGACAGGGTATTGCCGCTATACTGTGTGGCATAGAGCGTGAAAAACACGCTGACCGCGCCCATTGAGCTGCCGGCCAGATAATAGTCCTTGAGGCTGGTTTCCCGGCTCGCGCGGTTGGCGCGCCAGCCGATGACAAGAAGTGATGCCAGATAAAGAAAGATGGCGATCAGGCCGCCAGGGCCCAGGATTGCTTCTGTGCCCTGCATGGTGCGCCTTAGAGCCCCAGATGGGTCATGTAGGCGCTGAGGCCTGCTTCCAGGTCGGCGATCAGGTCGTCTGTGTCTTCAAGGCCGATATGCAGGCGGATTACGGGGCCATCTGAAGCCCATGTGGTGGCGGACCGCGCGCTCGATGGGTCACTCGGCAGGATCAGGCTTTCATAGCCGCCCCAGCTGAAGCCCATCTTGAAGTATTTGCGGCCGTCAACAATGTGCGCCGTGTCTTCATAGGCGCCGGCTTTCAGGGCGATGGAAAAGAGCCCGGTGGAGCCGCCAAAGTCGCGTTCCCAGATCTCGTGACCGGGGCAATCCTCAAAGGCAGGGTGCAGCACCCGTTCGACCGCCGGGTGATCCTTCAGCCATGCCGCAACCTTGAGGGCATTTTCTTCATGCTGTTTGAGGCGCACGCCCAGCGTCCGGAGGCCGCGCAATACCAGAAAGGCGTCGTCGGCGGATACGGTCTGGCCCAGCTGATAGGCTGTGCGGCGCAGCTTCTGGAAGGCGCGCTCGCCCGCAGTCGCCGTGCCCATCATCACGTCCGAATGCCCGCCCAGATACTTGGTTGCGGCATTGACGGAGATATCAGCGCCCATGGAAATCGGGTTCAGAAACAAGGGCGTCGCCCAGGTGTTATCGGTGATGACAAAGAGGTCATGCTTCTTGGCCACATCGATGATCGCCGGCAGGTCCTGCACCTCAAAGGTCAGCGATCCCGGGCTTTCGGTGAAGATCAGCTTGGTATTGTCCTTGATCAGCGCTTCAATGCCGCTTGCGATCAGCGGGTCATAATAGCTGGTCTCCACGCCCATCATCTTCAGGAGGCCGTTGGCGAAAGACCGGGTCGGGTCGTAGGCGCTGTCGGTAATCAGGATATGATCGCCCGCGCGCACAAGCGACAGGATCGCAGTAGTGATGGCCGCAACCCCAGATGGGAACAGCATCGTTCCGGACCCGTTTTCAAGTTCCGTGACGGCATCTTCGAGCGACCACTGGGTCGGCGTGCCCTTGCGGCCGTAAAACAGGTGACGGGCTGCCGGGTCCGCCACGCGCTCGCGATATTCGGCGTAGGTGTCAAACAGGCAGGTGGACGCCCGGTAGACAGGCGGGTTCACAATGCCGTGGGTCCATTCCTTGCGGCGACCGGTAACGGTGAGCGTGGTGTCGGATTTCTTTTTAGTTGTCATGGCTTTGCGCGGGTCCTGTCTCAACGGGTAGGGCAGGGTCTGCGCCCCACTCGGTCCAGGAACCGTCATAAACGGAGACGTCGCGTTTGCCAAGGGTCAGGAGCGCGAGTTTCAGCACGCAGGCCGTGACGCCGGAGCCGCAGGAGGTAACAACAGGCTGGTCGAGGTCCACGCCCGCCGCTTCGAAGGTCGCACGGATTTCATCCGCCGGTTTGAGCGTGTGATCAGGGGCATAGAGCGAGGAAAAGGGCACATTAAGGGCATAGGGAATGTGCCCTGACCTAAGTCCCTTGCGGGGCTCCGGCTCTGTGCCTTCAAACCGGGCTTTTGACCGTGCATCAATCACCTGTTCTTTTTTCGATTTCAGGTTCATGTAGAGGTCATCCTGACAGCGCAGGCGGTCGGGCTTCAGGGCGGCCTTGAAATCACCAGGCGCGCGCTCTGTCGGTGCGTCTGTCACGGGCTTGCCTTCGGCTTGCCATTTCTGCAGCCCGCCATCCAGCACATAGACATTCTCATGACCCATGACACGGAAGTTCCACCAGACGCGCGCGGCGGAGCGCACGTTGCTGTTGTCATAGACAACGATGGTGTTGCTGTTGGAGACGCCAAGCTTCCTCACAGCGCCTTCAAATTCGTCGGCGCGCATCATCATGTGGGGCAGGTGGGCCGCCACTTTGATGTTGGCATCAATATCGAAGAAAATCGCGCCCGGGATGTGGGCTGCGTCATATTCTGCGCGCGCATTCCTTTTGTCGGCAGGCATATGCCAGGAGGCGTCGACAGGTAGGATCGTGGCATCACTGCCAAGTTTCTCAGCAAGCCAATCTGTGGTTACCAGTGGAAACGGATTCATGAAATGGCCTTTTCCTTATACTCAAACCAAAATCGGCAGCGCCCGGCTCATGGGTCAAACGCTGCCAGCGCGTAGCGTAAGCGCTTGAGGGTTGTGATACAATCAAGCAATTGGCAGGTCAGCTATGACTTTAGTGCATGGGTGGCGGCCGCTACAGGATCCGAATTCAGAGGGACAAGGGCTCTGGCTTGCCCGCTGCGTCGACCGCCACCATGACAAATTCGCTTCTGGCGCACAAGCGCCTGTCCCCGGCTATCACGTCTTCCGCTGTCATGGAAACCTCGACCACCAGCGACGAGCGTCCGGTATATTTCACCCGGCCCTTGAGGTCGATAATCTCTCCGCCTTGCGCGGGCGCGATAAAGTCCGTGCGCTGGCTTGAGGCCATGACGAAAACCCGCCGACTGTGGCGGCTGGCGGTGATAAAGGCGGTCTTGCCCATCATGGCAAGGGCATTGCCGCCAAACAGCGTGCCATAATGGTTGGTCTGGTCCGGGAACACCATTTCGACCCGGTTGCACAGAATGTCTTCGTCGACCGGTTGGGTCTCATCCGTCGGAGCCGGGGGCAGGGGCGGCTGGTCCTTGTCAGGCGACACCATGGTGAAATGACCGCGCGTACACAGCTGCCGGTCACCGGTCAGCAGATGCTCGGCATACATGTCTACCTGCACGGTGGCGGAGCGCCGCCCGGCCTTGACGATGTTAGCCTGCAGGTCAATCAGGTGGCCCCGTGACGCGGGGGCCGTGAAATCAATGCGGTCACAGGAAGCGGTCACGAAAGGGCGCCGCCCGAAGCGCGTGGCCGCAACAAAGGCGAGCTTGTCCATATGCGACAGGGCCGTACCGCCAAACAGGGTGCCGTGATGGTTGGTGTCACCGGGGAAAACGATATCGATCAAATGGGTGGTGGCAGTCATGGGCGTGTCCTTGTGTGAAAACCAGGCCACCTGATGGTGGCCCGGCTGTTGGCTGGTTGGTCAGGCGCTGCGGGCGTCGCGGGCCGCGGCCACCATATTCTCAAGCGCTGGGGTGACTTCGGCCCAGGAGCGGGTCTTGAGGCCGCAATCCGGGTTGACCCAGATCTGGTCGGGTGCCAGCCGCTCGGTTGCTTTTCTCAAGAGGGCCGTCATCTCTGCCTTGTCGGGCGTGCGCGGCGAATGGATGTCATAAACGCCGGGGCCGATCTCGTTGGGGTAGGCGAACTCTTCGAATGCCGCCAGCAGCTCCATGTCCGACCGCGAGGTCTCGATCGAGATGACATCAGCGTCGAGTGAGGCCACGTCCGCGATGATGTCATTGAACTCGCTGTAGCACATATGGGTGTGGATCTGCGTTATGTCCGCGACGCCAGAGGACGCCAGGCGGAAACAGTTCACGGCCCATTCCAGATAGCCCGCGTGGTCCGCTTTCCTGAGCGGCAGGCCTTCCCTGAGCGCCGGCTCGTCGATCTGGATCAACCGGATGCCAGCAGCCTCCAGGTCTGTCACCTCATCCCGGATCGCCAGTGCGATCTGTTCGCAGGTTTCCGACCGCGGCTGGTCGTCGCGCACGAACGACCATTGCAGGATGGTCACAGGGCCCGTCAGCATGCCTTTCATCGGCTTCTGGGTCAGGCTTTGGGCATAGGCCGACCATTTGACCGTCATGGGTTCGGGGCGCGACACGTCACCATAGATAATCGGCGGTTTGACATAGCGTGAGCCATAGCTTTGCACCCAGCCGGATTTGGTGAAGGCAAAGCCCGCCAGCTGTTCGCCGAAATATTCGACCATGTCGTTGCGCTCAAACTCGCCATGCACCAGCACGTCCAGGCCCAGGGCTTCCTGGCGCCTGACCGCTTCCCGGGTCTCTGCCTCAAGGAAGGCGTCGTAGGCCTCAGCGGTCAGATCACCGCGCTTGAAGGCCGCGCGTGCCTGGCGGACTTCTTTGGTTTGCGGGAAGGACCCGATGGTGGTGGTGGGGTACAGCGGCAGGTCCAGCGCTGCCCGCTGTGCTGCGCGCCGTGTCTCATACGTGCTTGCGCGGCGGAAGTCTGACGGAAGCGTATTCTGCATCCGGTCATCCACCAGCGGGTTATGAATGCGGGCAGAAGTGCGCCGGCTCTCTGCCGCTGCGGCGCTGTCGTCGAAGGCGGAGGCGACATGGTCGCGGCCGTGATTTGCTGCACGCGTGAGCAGGCTGACTTCTTCAAGCTTCTGGGTTGCGAAGGCCAGCCAGCTCTTGAGTTCCGGGTCCAGCTTGGTCTCATTTTCCAGGTCCACCGGGCTGTGGATCAGCGAACAGGAAGGCGCTACCTGCAGCGCCCGGCCATCGAAAGCCGCGGCCTTTTCAAGCACAGCGAGTGCCTTATCAAGGTCCGTCCGCCAGATGTTGCGGCCATCCACCAGCCCGAGCGACAAGAGCTTGTCTTTACTGATAACCGACAGGCAGGCCGGAAGTTGGTCGGGCGCGCGGACAAGATCGATGTGCAGGCCATGGACGGGCAGGCGGGACGCCAGTGCCGTGTTGTCACCCAGCCCCTCGAAGTAGGTTGCCAGCAGAATTTTGAGCCCGCACTTGCCAAGGCGCGCGTAGGCTTGTTCGAACGCCTGACGCTGTTTGTCTGTTTCCGCGAGCGCGAGCACTGGTTCGTCAATCTGTACCCAGTCCGCGCCGGCGTCGACAAGTGATTGAAGCAGGTCGGCATAGACCGGCAGGACGCGGTCCAGCAGATCAAGCGGGTCATCAAGCGCCGCATCCTTACTTTTGCCAAGCGTCAGGTAGGTGACGGGGCCGATAATCACCGGGCGGGTGTGGATGCCCTGTGCCAGCGCTTCCTTGTATTCGTCCACCAGCCGGGTGGACGACAGGCTGAAGCGCTGGTCTGCGGTGAATTCCGGCACGATATAATGATAATTGGTGTCGAACCATTTGGTCATTTCCATCGCGGGCGCATTCTTGCTGCCGCGCGCCATGGCGAAATAGGTGTCCAGGCTGACGTGGCCGCCTGTGTGCTCAAACCGCGCGGGCACAGCGCCCAATGTGGCTGTCATGTCCAGTATCTGGTCATAAAAGGAGAAATCACCACAGGGGATAACATCAACGCCCTTCGATTGCTGCAGCTGCCAGTGGCGTGCACGCAGCGTTTTGCCGGTGCTAATCAGGTCTTTTTGGGAGATGTCCTGGCGCCAGTAGGCTTCCAGGGCTTTCTTGAGGTCGCGCGCCGCGCCGATGCGCGGGAAACCGAGATTGGCCGATTGTATCATGGCTAACCTTCCTTCTTGGATTTGAATGTGAAAACGGGCTGCGCGCAGGCGGGCTGCGAACAGGGAAGCTGGGGACAAAACGCGGAAGCACAGGCGGCACAAAGCGGCCCGGCATGCGGCTTACATGTCAGGGATCAGGGAAGCGTATTGAGCTTCACATTCGGCGGGAAAATTGGGTCTTGGTCATCTGTCGTCTCCACCGTCTCACCCCGGACGGACATTGGGTTGCGTTTCACCGATGGTAGGTCTCCTGGCTCGCGGGCCTGGGCTGGTCGCCTTCCCGGACACTTGTCCAGTGGCATGATGACCGGCCTTCACCGCTTACAGTTGCGGGGGCAGCTTCGGACTGACGCGCCATTTGGCGCACCGAATTCCCTGTTATCCCCTTGCGGGGACCATCGATGAGAAAATATATATAAAGAAATCTTTATATTGTCAACCATGTGTGTGCCGGGCTGGCACCGTTTGGATTCCGCGCACAAAAAAAGGCGCGGAACTCTGCGCCTTTTAATGTGTACCCGTATTCCTAAGGGGGGAAGGATGGGCGGGTACGGCTTGGAAAACTCAGGTACTCGAAACTAATTCACGACATGGCGGGAGGCGAAGTCTCCGCCGCTGCTGGCCTCAAAGAGGCGGCTCAGAAGCGGGTGATCGAACTCTTCCGTCTGGTCGCATTCCACCAGATTGTCTTCCGCCACGTATGTGGTGTGGGTCTCGCCGTCCACGAGGACGTGATACCAGGGGCGGTCTTTCGGGGGATGCGAGCTAGCCATGATGTCATACCATTCAGGAGACTGGCTATACACAGCATCCACATCGAAAATGAGACCGCGGTAACCGAACCTCCGGTGGATCACCACCGTACCCGGCGCAAAGCGTGCTCTGCAGATTTTTTGTGCCATTGTTCTTCTCCTAGTCAGTCGGTCGTCCAGGACCCTTTCGCTGTGTTTGCCTGAACTCGACAAGGCCACTTCTTGGCCCGTTAATTCCAACTATAAAGGGCCTAAATTAATAAAAGCTGAACTAATCGTTCAAAATTGTTAAGGAATTGGTAATTATATTTCAAAGGTTAACGCGTGCGATCTCAATTCCTTAACGCGGCAGGGCGGCGTTAAAGGGCACAAAGGGGTTAAAACCTTTGACAATCGGCGCCCTCAAAAGCATAGAGAACGCATGTAGCAGGGGATAATTCACCCTCGACTGTTTTGGCCTTATTATATGGGTCGGCCTTAAGGGATACATGGGATGACGAAAGAGATTTATCAAGGGCTCGAACAGCTGGGCGCCAAGTCGGACGCACCGCAGACGCCCGAGGAAGCGGTACTTGAATATGTGAAGAACCCGCGCCCGAAGTCTGATTACTGCGTGCGCTTCACGTGCCCTGAGTTCACGTCACTTTGCCCCGTGACCGGCCAACCCGATTTCGCCCACCTGGTGCTGGATTATGTGCCGGGCGACAGCCTGGTGGAAAGCAAGAGCCTGAAGCTGTTCCTGCAGTCTTTCCGCAACCACGCCGCCTTCCATGAAGATTGCACGGTCGGCATCGCCGAGCGGCTGGTCGAGGAAATGAAACCCAAGTGGCTACGGTTCGGTGGTTACTGGTACCCGCGCGGCGGCATCCCGATTGACGTATTCTACCAGACCGGCGAAGCCCCAAAGGGCGTGTGGATCCCGGAACAGGACGTCCCCAACTACCGCGGCCGGGGTTGATATGTATTATCTGGTCGCCGCCCTCATTGCAGCTGGGGTTCTGTTCCTCTTGAAGGGGCTTGTTACTGCGGTGCGCACGGGCGAGCTCAAGAAAATTGGCGGCGGCGGTGTGAAGGCCCGAAAGGATGACCCGAGTGGCTTCTGGGCTGCCATTGCTTTTGAAGCGCTTTATCTTCTCGCTGGCGTCTGGCTGGTTCTGTATTTGATTGCGCCGGAGATGTTTTCGATCTCTGCCGACTAGGAGTAATTCCATGCATCTTTGTTTTCTTTCCAGCCGGGTCACGATGCCCGGATCTCCCGTCCGCCGTGTTGACGCGTTCGAGCATGACCAGATGATGGAAAACCTGACCGCCGCCTTCGAGGCGTGCGGCGGCCGCGTGACCGACGTATCGTGGGACGACAAGGATGTCGATTGGTCCACGTTCGATGCCGTGATGATTGGCACCACCTGGGATTATTGGGACCGGCTGGATGAGTTCCTCGAGACCCTTGAGCGGATCGAGACCCAGACCCGGCTTTATAACGCGCCCGCATTGGTGCGCTGGAACATCGACAAGCGCTACTTGCGCGACCTTGAAGGCAAGGGCGCGACACTGATTCCGACCATCTGGGCCGACAAGGCAACGCCAGAAGTGATCGCCGAGGCGTTCGAGACGTTCGGGGCCGAGAAGCTCGTGGCCAAGCGCCAGGTGGGCGCGGGCGCCGACGGCCAGCATATGCTGAAGCGCGGCGACGCGGTGCCCGAGATGCCGCACCCGATGATGATCCAGCCTTTCATGAGTTCAATCGTAGACGAGGGGGAGCTGAGCTTCATCTTCATCGGTGGCAAGCTGTCGCACACGCTGCTGAAAACCGCAGCCAAAGGCGATTACCGTATCCAGAGCGCCTATGGCGGGCAGGAGACACCCGTTGACCCCGCGCCCGAGGACGTGGCGCAGGCAGCCAAGGTGCTGGCCGCAGCGCCCGTCAAACCCTTGTATGCCCGGGTGGACATGATCCGCGGCGAGGACGGCAGCCTGTGCCTGATGGAGATGGAACTGATCGAGCCGTTCCTATACCCGCTGCAGGGGCCGGAGCTGGGCGCCCGCATTTATGAGGCTCTCAAAGGGTAGGGCTTGGCAAGTGTATCTGCCTCCCCATATCTGTTATAGAGAGATTTGGGGAGGACAGCGATGACAGACCAGCAACAACCGGAAGACGACACTCAGGAAAACGGCACTTCGCCGGGCAGGCGCAAGCGTGACCCCAAGTTCATTGCCGTGGGCCTGGCGATTGGCGTGGGCGTGGGGGTTGCCATCAGCAACATCGCCGTCGGCATCGCGCTTGGCCTTGTCTGGGGCGTGGTGATGAGCCGCAGGAACAGCGACGACTAGTTACGGAATATCGATGAACTTGTGGGTTTGCAGGCTCAGGCGCCACTGTGGGTGGGCCTTGCAGTAGTCTACGGCCTTGGCGGTATTCTCTGCCTGCACGTCACAGTCCATCGGCTGCAGGAAGAAATGCTCGAAATCCAGGCCTTCAAACTGCGCCGGGTCACCGCCTTCTTGGGGGTACACAAGCTTCAGCTCCTGGCCGCCTTTTACAATCATCTCTGACCCGATCTTGGGGCTGATGCACAGCCAGTCGATGCCCTCGGGCGGCTCGACCGTGCCGTTGCTTTCAACCGCAATCTCAAACCCTGCGTCATGAAACGCCTCAACGGCGGCACCGTCCAGCTGCAAGAGGGGCTCACCGCCCGTGCAGACAACCAGCGGCTTGCCGCTTTTGCCAAGCCACAGGGACTTTACGGCAGAGGCGAGGTCTGCCGCGGTCTTGAACTTGCCGCCGCCTTCACCGTCCGTGCCAACGAAGTCCGTGTCGCAGAACTGGCAGATGGCCTTGGCGCGGTCGCGCTCAAGCCCGGTCCAGAGATTGCAGCCGGCAAAGCGGCAGAACACGGCCGGGCGGCCGGCTTGCGCGCCTTCGCCCTGCAGTGTGTAGAACATCTCTTTGACCGTGTAGACCATGTGTTTCCGTTCTTTATCGCGTCACCCTGAACTTGTTTCAGGGTCCATGTTTGCCGAAAGCTTTGTTCCTGGATGCTGAAACAAGTTCAGCATGACGGCAAGTAATTAGTCCTGATACCGGGTTGGGTCGGCAAGGCCGGCCTCTTTGAAGCCTTTCTTGCGCAACAGGCAGCTGTCGCAGTGACCGCACGCCTTGCCCGCGGTGTCCGGGTCATAGCAGCTGATCGTCAGGCCGTAATCAACGCCAAGCTTTGTGCCCGCAGCTGCGATCTCGGCTTTTGTCATATCCAGAAGCGGCGTCCGGATGCGGATGCGCTCTGCGTCGGTCACACCCACTTTGGTGCCCAGGTTCGCTGTTTCCTCATAGGATTTGATGAATTCGGGACGGCAGTCCGGGTAGCCTGAATAGTCCAGTGCATTCACGCCAATGAAGATATCCTTGGCGCCCACAACTTCAGCGTAGGCAAGGGCAAACGACAGGAAGATGGTGTTGCGCGCAGGCACATAGGTCACCGGGATATCATGGCTCATGTCATCGTCGGACCGGTCCTTGGGCACGTCGATGTCAGCCGTCAGGGCGCTGCCGCCAAAGAGCGTCAGGTCGATCACGGCGGTCTTGTGTTCGGTGACACCAAGGTGGTCTGCAATTCGGTCGGCGGCTTCCAGCTCAACGCTGTGGCGCTGGCCATAGCGGAACGACAGGGCATAAACCTCAAAACCCTGTTCTTGGGCGATCGCGACACAAGTCGCGCTGTCGAGCCCGCCGGAGAGGAGTACCACTGCTTTTTTTCTATCGCTCATATTTCACTCTTATAAATCAAAACCGCCCGGCGTATAGCACCGGGCGGCTCGTTTGATAAGAAAAAACCTTGGGAACGGCTTAGTCGACCGGTTCGGCCTTGAAGACACCTTCGTCCAGTTCGCCTTCCCACTTGGCCACGGCGGTGGCGACCGAGAGGTCACCGGTGACATTCACAACCGTGCGGCACATGTCCAGCGGCCGGTCGAACGGGAAGATAAAGCCAACGATGATGGCCGTCTGGGCTGCATCGATATTGAGGACGCTCAGCACGGCCGCCAGCAGGAACAGCGATGCGGATGGCACGGCTGCTGTGCCGATGGACGCGAGCGTGGCCGAAAGGGCGATCAGCAGGTATTCTGCAAGCCCCATTTCGATGCCCAGAACCTGCGCGGAAAAGACCGCCAGAATACCCACATAGAGCGCCGAGCCGTCCATGTTGATGGTGGCCCCAAGGGGCAGCACAGAGCCAGCGACCGGCTTCTTGATGCCCAGGTTTTCTTCAGCGATAGTCATCGTGACGGGCAGGGTGCCTGACGAGGATGAGGTCGAGAAGGCCACGAGTTGCGCGCCGGTAATATCGCGGAAAAAGCGGCTGGGCGGCAGCTTGAGCAGGAACTTCATGATGGCGCCGTGGGTCACAATCACATGAATGATGCAGGCGCTGAGGAAGGTAATCACCAGCGGCAACACATCCAGCAGCAAGGACAGGCCGCCAGTGGCAACCACGCCGGATATCAGAGAGAAAACGCCGAAAGGCGCCACTTCCATAACCAGGTGCGTGATCTTGAGCATCACTTCAGAACCGGATTCGAACAGGTCCGCGACCGACTTTCCCTTCTTGCCTGTCAACAGGACACCGCAGCCCAGCAGCAGGGCGAAGAAGATGATGGCCAGCATGTTGCCTTCGGCCAGTGCGCTGACGGGATTCAGCGGAACAATGGTCAGCAGGCGCTCCTTGAGCGACTGTGCCTCAGCCACATCGCGGGCAGCCGTGCCCGCCAGGTCAACGCCGACACCGGGCTGAATGATGGCGGCAATTGTCAGGCCAATGGTGATGGCAACAAGCGTGGTGCCCATATACATGATCAGGGTCTTGGCGCCCAATGACCCCAGCTTTTTCGGATCGCCCATGGCGACAACACCGGATACCAGCGTGATGAAGACAAGTGGCACGACAATCATGCGGATCAGGCGGATGAATAGTTCCCCGATCCAGTCGATGGACAGCGCAGCTTGCGGCAGCAGCGCGCCAAAGATAATCCCCAGCACCAGCATTGCCATGATGCGCTTCCACAGCGTGATTTCAAACCAAGCGGAAAACATGTGTCCCTCTCCCCAGAACATTGTTGGCTGTGTGGTCCGCAGCCATTTGATATTTGGGCCTAGGGTTAAGCGAAACGGCTGGAATGGCAAGGATATTCCGAAAAAACATTCCCACATTCCAGGCGCCTGTCGTCTCTTTTTTATGGCGGGCCCTGCGCGGTGGTAGCGTCTTAAAATTGTAGGCGTTTATGGACTATTCATCTTCGCGTGATAGAGTGACGGCTGAGGTTAACTGAGGAAACAGGGGCGGTAGTGGGAAAATTCCCAACATTCGGCTTGAAATCCGTATTACTTGCGGGCGTTGTTGCGCTTTCGAGCACATCTGCACAGGCGTGCATCAAAACGGCTGAGCTGAAGGCGGACCAGATGCGGTTTCTTGAACTGCAGCTGAAGGTCGCCGCGCTTCGGTGTCGATTTGAAAACCCTCAATTTGCATCGCTTTATAACCGGTTTGTGGTGGCGCACAAAGGGGCCATCAAGGCCAGCCGTTGGCCTGTTGAGGCATATCTTGCGCGCCAGACCCGGATGGATATGGACACGTATGTCACCAAAACAGCCAACCGAATCTCGTTTGAAAGTATGGACGCGGGCTATTTCTGTGAGAATGCGGCGGCGGTCGCCGATATGGCGGCAAGCTATGCCGATCCCCTGATGGTGATTGACCTGCTGCCGGTGCGCTATCAGACGCCGCGCCCTGTTTGCGCCGACAGGACCGCCCCCACCACAGCAACGGTTGCCACGCCAGACAGGACCGGGGCAATCGATCGCTAGGATCACCTGATTCTTCCAAAAGAAAAGGCCGCCTGGACAGGCGGCCTTCTTTGTTTCTGCGTGGAGGCGCCGACTAGCGCTTCAGCAGGATTTCCGAACGGCGGTTCTGCGGCTCGCGCACACCATCATCGGTGGCAACAAGCGGCGAGCTTTCGCCTTTTGCAGCCATCATGATGTTGCCAGCGTCGATGCCTTCGGCGATCAATGCAGCCTTCACGGCAGCGGCCCGACGCTCGGACAGGCGCATGTTGTATTCTTCGGAACCGGCACGGTCAGCGTGGCCAGTTGCCATGATGCGGACAGCTTTGTGTTCCTTGAATGCCTTGGCTGCTGCCTTAATGATTTTCGCGGCGTCCGGCGTAATGTCGGATTTATCGAAATCGAAGAACACCATGAACGGGCCGGGCAGTGCCACTGGCTTTGGCTCAGGTTTCTTTTCTTCTACAACCTGCGGCGTCACAACAGGGGCCGGTGCTGGTGTCGGCTCAGCGCGAACAACAGGCTCTGGTGCCTGGCGTACTGGCTCTGCTTGCATGGGCTCGGATGACGCACCAAAGCGCCAGCTCAGGCGTACGAACACTTCATTGTTGACCACTTTGTAGCTGGAGGTGCGCGCTTCGGTCACGAAGTCGCGGCTGTGTGTACGGAAGTGGCGGAAGCCCATGCCGAACTCAAGGCCGCCGTCGATCGGCTTAACGATCTGTGCCATGACCTGGTTGGCAAACTGCCAACGGCTGTCGTCCAGAACCAGTGTCTGGCCTGAGCGCTCGCGCTTCACTTCAACGTCAGCAAAGCCAAGGCCTGCACCAACAAGAGCTTTCCAGCCACTGAATTCAGCGAATTCGTACCAGGCGTTCGCCATGATGGCGTCCGATTTCTGAACACCGCCAGCCAGATTGTGGCCCTGATCCAGGTCGAGGCCGCCCGTGCCGGCAACTTCCATGGAGTGATAGCGGTTCTTGCGAATGGCATATTCGCCTTCAAGGCGCCATTTGCCAAAAGTGCGACCAGCATAAAGGCCGCCCATGGTGCCGAGGTTCTTCTTGTCTGAAAGCGACAGGCCGGTCAGGTCATTTTCAAGCGACCCACGGTCGGCCCGTGTGGCGCCCAGCTCAAAACCGGCATAGAAGTTATCGTCGGCCATTACGGCAGTGGCGCTGGTGCTCAGCAAAAGCGACGCGATGAGAACACGCATAATCTAATTCCCCTTTTAAAGATCAATATGATCGATCTGTACGTTTAACCGGGGAATAAGCTCGAATTTAGGCAGAAACAAGCTGTTTCATGCCCTTTTTTCGCCCAGAGCGGGAATCGCAGGCCTCCTGTTGTATTTAGGTCGCAACAACAAAGGGCTGTATTATGTCCTTACGTAAGCCATTTGTGCAACCAATGCATGTTGTTTCAGCCGACTGATCTGACCGCTTGGATGAGTTTCAGGCGGCGGATTGAGGCAGGACGCGCGCGGCCGGTCGGCTGTGCCACAGGGCAGGGTTGCCCACCTCGCGGCGGCCACGGGCAGCGCCATAGTGACGGCGGGCCAGCTTTTGAACGGCCTGAGCTTGTGGTACATCCAGATCGCAGTCTTGCATCAGGGCCCGAAACTGTTTGGGATTGGCGAGATGCAATGTCTCCCGTACGTCGGTCAGGGTTCTTGATGACAGGACGGCAAGTGTACTCTCGAGGAACGCAAGGCAGCCACGGTCAGCCATCCCCAACATCAGGTCCGGGGTGAGCTTGCCCGCTTGGCGCAGATCGATCACATGGGCATGTATCTGGCCGGGTGCCGCATGACGAATCCGGCGCCAGATTGTCTCATGCTGGCTGTTGATGGCAGCCGATTTCGATATCTGTGCCTCGATGCCATAGGTGTCGCAGAGTTGCCTTTGAAAATCGTCGCTTACCTGCTGAAGAATATGGGTGACAACCGAAAGCGCCAGGTTTGGGCGTCCTACGACGGCTTCGATGACTCGCCTGTTGTTGCCAAAATGATCCAGAAGGAGAGAGGCCAGGCTAGTGTCGATCGCGACGCTGGGGTTGCAGATCACCGTAAGGGCCGCATTGTCGTTGGCGTGGCAGATCAACTGGCGGCTGGCCTTTATGCCGAGGTCGGACCGAACCGCGAGAGCAAGATGGGCATTGTCGCTGAGGAGGGGGATCAATTCAGCCATCAGTGCGTCCGACAGAGCAGGCGTCACGCGCAGGAAAGGCACTGCAATCTCATCCACATCGCAGGCGATTTTCACAGCAATCGATTTTGGCAGCTTCTTATATTTCCGAAGTTCAAAGGCGAGGGTCTCCCGTACCTCCAGGCAAAGATCGGACACCAGGGCTTCAGCGACGCGCTGGGCCGCAAGGTATTTGTCCTTGTTGCGTAGTTCCGGGGCAAGCTGCTCGCCAGCCTTGCGGGCAAGGGCGATACGCTCTTCAACAGCCAGGCTGCTGATGCAGTCGCTGGCTGTTAGGTTCTTCTGTGTGTCTCGTTTTTCGGACATGACATCCACCTGCATTCTACCTGCGTATCACCTGAGCCCCGTTGGATCCTGACCACCATATCAGGATAAACCTATACGGGAAGCTATAAAAAAATTAGGCGGGGAGGTTGTGCTGTGCCGCGTCAACGATAGGTAATTCTTAAGATATAGGTATTAGCTTGGTCGGTGCGCAATTGGGGCGTGGAGGGAAAGGACTGCCATGAAGGCATTTCTTTACGGAATATTTGCCCTGTTTGTTTTGGGCGCTGTTCAGCTCTGGCCCTCAAAGGACGGGATGTGGCTCGTCCAACTATCGCCCCTCCGCAGCGACGCTCAGGCGGTTTCCCAGCTCTTTGGGATGCCGGTAGACCTTGTTGATGTCGTCGATAAAAACTCGTTTCTGATCAAACCACATGAAGGTGTGTCGCCAGGACTTTTGATCCGACACGGCGCGATTCTAGTAATAGAGGCGCCCCTTTCGTTCGGGTGCGTGCCCATCAACCAAACTGCTGCGTGGCAGGCAAAGGTAAGACCATAATGGATATCATCGACAATATTCGGGCAACTTTTTCGCGGTTCCTGACATATGCGCTGGCAGCGCATGTGCTCTTGGTCGTGGTTGCGGCCCTATCTCTGGGACAGGATGTTCTGGTACCAACGATTTTGGCTGCGCTGCTTGCCGCTGTGCCGATCGTGATTTACTGGCGGTTGGGCGCTTCACAGTTGCAGAGGGAACTTGCGGGTACATCGATGGTGCTGTTTGCCGCGCTGCTGGTTTATGTCTTCCGCGGACACCCCTGGCAGATCGACATACATATGTATTTCTTCGCGGTTCTTGCGCTGCTGACGGGCTTTTGTGACTTCCGGGTGATCATCGTGAGCGCGGCCGTTGTGGCCGTCCATCACCTTCTTTTCAATTTCCTGGTGCCAACCTGGGTGTTCCCCGAAGGCGCAAATTTCTGGCGCGTGGTGTTGCACGCCGTTGTCGTGGTGGTTGAGGTTGTCTGCCTGATTTGGCTGAGCCAGAAACTTGTCTCGTCCTTCCGTCAGGCCAGCCAGGCGCAGGGGAAGGCCGAAGATGCGGCAAAAGATGCGCTTGTGGCGGCCGAGGACGCCGAGAAGATGCGTGCCGAAGCCGAAGCAGCGCTTGAGCAGCTCAAAAGGAATGAAGCTGAAAAAGAGGCAATGCAGCAGCAGGCTGCAGAAGAACGTCAGGTGGCTCTCGAACGGGCCGCCGCAGAGCGGCTGGAGGCTGCCAATGATTTCGAAAGCTCGGTCAATACGCTGATTGCGGAACTGTCCGCGTCGATCGAAGACCTCGGGGGTAATGCTCATTCGCTGCAGGAAGCCGTTTCGATTGCCGACGACAGGGTTGGCAGTGTCAGCGATAGTTCAAGCCGCGTGAATTCCAATGTGAGCACAGTTGCTGCCAGCACGGAGGAGATGTCAGCCACAGCGCAGGAAATCTCCCGTCAGGTCGTTCAGACAACCAAGGTTGCTACAGAGGCCGCGGACCAGTCTGAGGTCAGCGAACAGGCCATCAAGGAATTGATGCAGCGGTCAAACGAGATTCGCAACGTGATCGTGATGATCAGCGATATCGCCGAACAGACCAACCTGCTGGCCTTGAACGCAACCATTGAGGCCGCGCGGGCAGGCGAGGCCGGCAAGGGCTTCGCCGTTGTTGCCAGCGAAGTGAAAAGCCTTGCGAACCAGTCGGCCAAGGCGACCGAGGAAATCGAAGGCCTGGTTGAACGGATCATCAAGGCAACAACGGCCGCTGAGGACGCCAACAAGAACATCGTAAGCATCATCAACAGCGTTCGGGACAATACCAACGGCATAGCGGCGGCAGTTGAAGAACAGTCAGCCTCCACCCAGGAAACAGCGCGGGCAGCGCAGGTGGCGGCGGAGGAAACCGCGGGTGTCGATGAGGCCGCTGCCGAGCTTCTGGCGATCGTTTCAACCGTATCGAAAACGTCACAGCATTCAGCCTCGCTGGCGGAAGTTCTGGGCGGCAAGATCCAGGAGGTTCGCGACCGGGCCAACGCCTTTGTGATGCAACTGTCGAAAAGCTGAGGCAGCCAGGACAACCCCAGAAAAGAAAAAGCCCGGAAGCAAAACTTCCGGGCTTTTAAAATTGGCTCCCCAGGGCGGATTCGAACCACCGGCCAAGCGGTTAACAGCCGCTTGCTCTACCACTGAGCTACTGGGGATCATGGTAGAAGTTCGGGGCGTCAGGAGTGTGTCTCCGTGGCCGCGAATGGGTGCCTTTATACTCATATTTTCCAGCGTGCCAAGCACAAATTTACATTTTTCTTGTGGTCATGTGAAAATACCTTGAAACGCTGGGGTTTAAACGGCTTCATGGGGCCAAAGCGTGAGAGGGGACCGATGACCGAAGAAGAAAACAGCTGGTTCTGGCAGGACTATTGGCAGCAGGGGCAGCTGGCCTGCTGTCTGGCCGATGACCTGCGCGCGGGCTATGACGGCGTACTGGCGGATGCCTGGGCTGATTTCTTCGAGTCTCTCGCTGGCGGCACGTCCATCCTGGACATATGTACAGGTAATGGCGGGGCGGCGCTGCTGGCTGCGAAGGCTGGCCACAATTCGGGGCGTGCATTTGATATTCTGGGTGCTGACCTGGCCGCGATTGAGCCGATGGCCTATGTGCAGGCAGCCCCGGAGTTGATGCGGGCCATCCGGTTTGAAGGCGGTGTGGACGCGGCCGCGCTACCCTATGAGGACGCGCAGTTTGACGCGGTGATCAGCCAGTTCGGGATTGAATATGCCGGGCTGTTGCGCGCCGGACCTGAAGCCGCCCGGGTGCTGAAAAGTGGTGGCCGGTTGCGCTTCGTTATCCATGCCGCGCAGGGCATCGCCGAAGCCGGCGCACGGGAGGAGCTGGCGCTGGTGCCCACGCTTGGGGCTGCCCACCTTCATGATGCGCTCAGGCAGGCGCTCATCGCGGTTGATTCCCTGACGCTCGGCCACGGCACCAGGCCTGCGGCGGACGCGGCTGTCGAGTATTTTGTCGGTGAAATGGAATCCCTCGACGCGCGGCTGAAGGATCACCCGAACCAGGCAACGATCCTGACGCTCGGGCGGCGGCTCCTTGGCCTTTTCGAATCCATGGAAACGGTACCGGTGCCGGATATTCTGAAGAAGGTCGACGCGTCGGAACGGTCCGTGGAAGCGCATCTGTTGCGGCTCGAATCCCTGGCTGCGGCCGCAGCCAATGAAGGTGACATTATCGCCGCCATCGACGCCCTTGAAGCCGCAGGGGTGGACGCCGGATTTCATGCGCTGATGGACGGCGCTGACATGCTGGCCTGGGTGATTGAAGGCCGGAAGGCCTGGCCGGGACAATGAAAAAGGGCCTGGCTGAATGTCAGCCAAGCCCTTTGCTATTTCTAGCTAAATTCTGGAGGCGCGAACCGGAATCGAACCGGTGTACACGGATTTGCAATCCGCTGCGTCACCACTCCGCCATCGCGCCTCTCGTGGTGGTCCGGAACGTATAGTCAGACGTATCAGATGGGTCAATAGCTTTTTAGCGTCTGGTTTTCCTTGTCGGCTTGCCGGTAACAAATTTTTGCAGGCAATGTTTTTTTAAGGCATTGTCGCTAAACAGGAATGAGGCAGAGGCGGCAACAAGCGGGAATGAGGCGTGGACCATAAAATCCTTATCATTGATGACCTTGAGATCATGCGGACGATGCTGTCGGGCATCGCCAAGGAATTTGGCGAGGTCGTGACGGCCGCAACCGGCAAGGACGGCCTGATCGCGGCGCTTGAACACAAGCCCACGCTGATTTTGCTGGATGTTGTCCTGCCGGATATTGACGGCTTCAAGGTATGCGAAGCGCTGAAGAAGGATTACCGCACCCAGGATATCCCTGTAGTGCTGGTGACCGGCATGGAAAAGGACGAAGACGCCGAATCCAAGGGACTGACCATGGGCGCGGCGGATTATATCCTGAAGCCGATCAAGGTGCCGGTGGTGCGCGCCCGGATACAAACCCAACTGACGCTGGCCGAGAAATCCAAAGCGCTTGAAGAGGCCAACAAGGAACTGACACATCTGGCCATGACAGATGCACTGACCGGCTGCTTCAACCGCCGTTACTTCATGAATGCCGCCGATATGGAGCTGAGTCGCATGAAGCGCCACGGCTACCCTGTTGTGGTGGCCATGATTGATGTCGACCATTTCAAGCGCATCAATGACCAATATGGCCATGAGGTGGGTGACGAGGTGCTTTCCGTGGTCGCCAAATGCTGTGACGAGACGGTGCGCTATGAGGACACACTCGGGCGTTTGGGCGGAGAGGAGTTCGCAGTGCTTCTGCCTGTGGCCGACGCTGAAGGCGCTTACGGGGTGCTGGAGCGCCTGCGCCAGACGGTTTCCGACCTGACCTTTCCGAATGTCCCGGACCTGAGGGTGACCGTCAGCATCGGCATTGCGGAACTGACGGGCGAGGATATGTCAATCGACGCTGGGATCAAGCGCGCGGACGAGGCCATGTACAAGGCCAAGAAGGCCGGTCGCAACAAGGTTGAAATCGCCTGAACTGTAAATGCTTTCCCGTTGGCATGGCGCCATCCTTCTGTCGCAAAAAGCGGTCAGATCGCCGCAGGGCATGGTGCCGTGCGCGCGTACTATGATAAATCGTGCCATATAAACGCCGAATTTATGGGTTTTTTGCGTGAAAACGCGTTGCTTCATGACGCCTTGCTATTTATAAAGCGGCGAGATCGTCACTGTAGATATTAATATAGAGGTTCAAACCGTGACCCAAGCAGCAGTCGCCCGCAGCCACATGATCGATTGTCAGCTTCGCCCCAATGAGGTGAATGACGAGCGTATTATTTCTGCCATCGAAGGCGTTGCGCGTGAGCTTTTCGTTCCGAAAGCCAAGCGTTCCATCGCCTATGTGGACGAAGACCTGGATATCGGCGAAGGCCGCTTCCTGATGGAGCCCATGATTTTCGCGCGTCTCGTGACCGCCGCAGAAATCGGCCCCAAGGACCTGGTGCTGGATATCGGTTGTGCGACCGGCTATTCCGCGGCTGTGATTGCCAACCTCGCCGACGCTGTCGTCGCGCTTGAGGAAAACGAGAAATTCGCCACGGCAGCAGAAAAGAAACTGTCTGACCAGGGTGTGATGAACGTGGCCGTCATGAACGGCAAGCACCGCGACGGTGTGGCCAAGCAAGGCCCGTTTGATGTGATCATCATTGAAGGCATGGTTGAAGACGTCCCTGAAGCGCTGGTGCAGCAGCTTAAGGACGGTGGCCGCCTTGTATGCGTGAAGCTTGAAGGTGGCGTGGGGCGGGCCCATATCGTGAAGATGGAAGATGGTGTCGCATCCGCGCGCAACCTGTTTGACGCGAATGTGCCGCTTCTGCCAGGCTTTGAAGTAGAAAAAGGTTTTGTATTCTAGGACTTGATTGGATTTAGGTTTTTTCCAATCACGCTAGAGTTGATACTAAAAAGGTGATAAAAACCGAATACCCCTAAGGGTCAGACAGAAAAATATACAGGAAAAAATGAACCTGGAACTCTGCGGCCCGTTAAATAAACAGCGAGGAAACAAGGAGAATAAAATGAAAAAGGGGATTGTATCACTGCTTGCGGTGACAACTGTGCTCATGGGAACTGGGGCTGTGTCGGCAGAATCGCTTGAGGAAGCGCTGGCGGCAGCTTACGAGAGCAACCCACAATTGATGGCCCAGCGTGCCGCGCTTCGTGCGACGGACGAGGGCGTGTCTCAAGCCAACTCAGGTTTTTTGCCTAGCCTTTCAGGCACCTACTCATATTCCGAAACCAAAGGTACGCAAACGCTGCCGAATGGTTCGAGTGATATCGATACTGAAACTGATTCATATCAGTTGAGCCTGTCTCAAAACATTTTCAACGGTTTTCGGGATCGGAATGCCGTGCGCGGCGCGAAAAATTCCGTTATGGCAGGCCGTGCCCAACTGCAATCTGTTGAGCAGCAGGTGCTTCTTGAAGCCGTCACGGCCTATATGAATGTGCTGCGCGACGAAGCCGTTGTGGACCTGAACAAGAATAACGTGCAGGTGCTGGAGCGCCAGCTTCAGGCCAGCCAGGACCGTTTCCGTGTGGGTGAAGTAACCCGCACTGATGTCGCACAATCAGAAGCACGTCTCGAAGGCGCGAAATCCAACCTGTTGACGGCGGAAGCCACTTTGGCCTCAAGCCGGGCACAATATCGCCGGGTGGTTGGTCACACACCGGCTGGGCTTGAAACGCCGACTGGGCAGCCGACGCTCCCAGCCTCACTTGATGAAGCCATCGAAGTTGCGATGGAATTGAGCCCGGGCGTGATTGCTGCCCGTTATAGTGAGAAAGCAGCCCGTGAAGACGTGAAACAGGCAAGCGGCGCATTGCTCCCAAGTGTTGATGCATTCGCTCGCTGGGACAAAAATGTGCGTGCAGGTGCTGCTGCAGCAAACCAGCTTTCCGGTAGCGATGCGACAACGGTCGGTGTTCAGCTGTCCGTGCCGCTCTATCAGGGTGGTTCGCGTTATTCGACGATCCGTCGGGCAAAACAGGTGCGCAGCCAGCGTGTGATGGAAATTCGTCAGGCCGAGCGTGTAGCGCAGGAAAATGTGTTTGTGGCGTGGGACCAGTACCGCGCAGCCGTTGGCCAGATCAAGTCGACTGAAGCGCAGGTTCGTGCCAGCGAGATCGCGCTTGAAGGCGTGCGTCAGGAAGCCTATGTGGGCTCGCGCACAACCCTTGATGTGCTGAACGCCGAACAGGAACTGCTGAACGCCCGGGTGGCCCTTGTTCGTGCCCAGCGTGACGAAGCCGTAACGGCCTACAGCCTGGTGTCCGCGGTTGGCAAACTGACCGCCAAAGACCTGCGTCTTGGCGTCGCTGCCTATAACCCAGAGCGCTACTATGACAAAGTCGACACCAAATTCATCGGTACCGACATCGAATAGAGCGGCTGGCACATAAAAAAGATTGAAGGGGTCCTTGGGCCCCTTTTTTATTGCCTACCGGTTCTTTTCACCCCCATTCCGGGTCGGGGTTGTTGCACTTAACCGCTTTTGTGCGCTTAAGAATTATTGACACGGGACTCGCTTAACGGTACCTCTGGTTTAGGGAGTGTTAACAGTGGCTGGTCAATGAGCGATAACGCATCTGAAGACGAACCGACTATGGAAGAGATCCTGGCGTCTATACGCCGGATCATTTCTGACGAGTCGGAGGAAGAGGCAGCGGAACCTGAAGTCGAGGAAGACTTCGAGGAAGCCCCTACGCCTGAGCCCGAGCCGGAGCCAGAACCCGAGCCAGAGCCTGAGCCTGCTTTCGAGCCGGAACCTGAGCCGGAACCTGAGCCTCTCCCCGAACCTGAGCCCGAGCCTGAGCCCGTTTACGAGCCCGAGCCTGCGCCTGTTCCGGAGCCGGAACCAATTCCAGAGCCTGAAGAGGAAGATGTCTTTGAGCTGACTGAGCTTGCGAGCGAAGGTGAGGTTGAGGCAATCGTTTCGCCACCGGTAGAAACCAGGACGGCTGAGAGTTTCGCGCACCTGACCCAGATGATGGTGGCTGGCTATGAAGGCGCTGACAACACACTGGAATCGCTCGTGCGTGCCATGCTCAAGCCTATGCTGCAGGGCTGGCTGGATGAAAACCTGCCCAGCATCGTGCAGGACGCGGTGGAGCGCGAAGTGGCGCGGATCGCCCGCCGCAAATAGGCATAATCACCAGAGATTGACATCAGGGCGCCTGAAGGCGCCCTTTTTTGTGGCCTGACGCGGAGAAGGGACCCTAGTCGGGGACGACTTCTGTGTCCCTGCGCAGCACAATCGTGGGTGTGGCGCTGATCCTCGGTGGGAAATCCTTGACCTTGAAATCCTCATTGCCTGGTGTGTAGATCACCTTGTTGCTGATCTGATAGGCATCATTGAAGGACCGCACTCGCGGGTTCAGCCACAGGCTTTCTCTATTCAGGTCAACGGCATAGCGAAAGGGCAGTAGCATGCTGGCGCCGATGATGCCTTCCCGGTCGTCTGTTTTTTCCGGCGCATGAGGGCCGATGAAGATCGGGATGTTCTTGAACAGCAATCGCCCGAACTTGATGATACCGTAATAGATCACGCCCTGATTGTTCGCCAGCATCTCCTCCCGCTCACCGGGATCGGTGGCGCGGTTGAAATGCCCGGTATCCCACAGCACAATGCCGCCCGGAAAGCCGGTGTCCAGCAGGAGCTTCTTCGACGACGGGTGAGGCTCCCATGGCAGACGGGACCGGTGCAGCAGGTAGGGCGTATCGCCGTCCATATAGAGCTTGTGACGATACTTGAAGCGATCACCAATGGTGCTGCCGGGCTGGATGATTGCCATGGCCTGCTTGGACGGGATGACCTCAATAATATAGGCCTTGAAAAAGTCTCGGCCGAGGATGCCCTCGATCTTGAAGCTGAGGTCAGAAGAAATCTCATCCCGGTTATCGATATAAAGGGTGTTGTGGCTGGTGAAGCGAAAATCACCGGCGGTGAAATCAACGGAAGAAAGACGGTAACCGGTCGTGGCAGTTCGGAACGCCGGGAAATTGATGTCTATGGATTTGCCGGCCCTCAGGGTGCTTTCCGGCAGGCCCGGGTTCTTGAACAGGACGCTGGTGCTGGCGCCCGTGTCCAGCAGCATGGTCACGGGGGTTCCGTTGACGTCCAGCGTGACATGAACCCGGTTGTTGATGATATCGATAGGCAGGCGGGCCAGGACACCGATGTCTTCGGCAAGAATGGCCTCTTCCGGGAGGTCGGCATCAGCAGGCGTGTCCTGCGCAGAGGCCGGCATCGGCGCCGCCACCATGGCAAAGCAAAGGAGCAGGCCGCCAAATGCAATGCCAGACCGGAAAGTCCCCCTTAATGCCTTGTAAAACCCAATCATTTCCACAGCCTACCGGAATACTTATGCGAATTAAAGATCAACCAAAGCTATAGCGCCTATTGCTGTGACGCCCGGCCGTCGCAATTTTGGAACAGATGGCGCTGAAAAGAGCAAAAAACATATGATTTGGGCCGATTGAGGGTTTCGTTTTTTCCCGTTTTTGTGCATTGTGCGGCGCTGTTTTAAGGAATGAAAACGGATGGTGTGCGCGCCGCGTACATACGTCCCGAAAAATAACGGATTTTTTGAGATGTTGGATAAGACCTATTCCCCGGCGGATATTGAAGGCAAATGGTACGAACATTGGGAAACGTCTGGCGCATTCAAATGCGGCCAGCGCGCTGATGCCGAGCCCTATGTCATCGTCATGCCTCCGCCGAATGTGACAGGTAGCCTCCACATGGGCCATGCGCTGGATAACAGCCTGCAGGATGTGCTGATCCGTTTTGAACGCCTGCGCGGCAAGGATGTGCTGTGGCAGCCGGGCACCGACCATGCGGGCATCGCGACCCAGATGGTTGTCGAGCGCCAGATGGACGCTGAAGGCGGGCCGACGCGCCAGGAAATCGGCCGCGAGGCCTTCCTTGAGCGCGTGTGGAAATGGAAAGCGGAATCCGGCGGCACCATCACGGGCCAGCTCAGGCGCCTGGGCGCGTCGTGTGATTGGTCGCGCGAGGCCTTCACCATGGACGAGCCGCGCTCAAAGGCCGTGATCCAGAAATTTGTCCAGCTCTATAAGGAAGGGCTTCTCTACAAGTCCCAGCGCCTTGTGAACTGGGACCCGAAACTGAAGACCGCCATTTCCGACCTTGAGGTGGAGCAGAGGGAAGTTGACGGCAACTTCTGGCATTTCCATTACCCGATCGACGGCGAAGAAGGCCGCTTTATCGAGATTGCGACCACGCGGCCCGAGACCATGTTGGGCGATACGGCTGTGGCCGTGCACCCTGAGGACGAGCGCTACAAGGATCTGATCGGCAAGTTCGTCAAGCTGCCGCTGGTGGGTCGCCTGATCCGCATCGTGGGCGATGAGCACGCAGACCCGGAGCAGGGCACCGGTGCCCTGAAGGTCACGCCTGCGCATGACTTCAATGACTTTGAAATCGGCAAGCGCCATGACCTGGAGATGATCAACATCTTCGACGAGAACGCCTGCATCAACGAGAACGCGCCTGAAAAATACCGCGGCATGGACCGGTTCACAGCCCGCAAAGCCATCGTGGCCGACATGGAAGCCGCCGGTTTCCTGGTGAAGGTTGAGCCGCACCGCCACATGGTGCCGTATGGCGACCGTGGCGGTGTTGTGATTGAGCCGTGGTTGACGGACCAGTGGTATGTGGACGCGGAGACCATGGCGAAACCGGCCATCGAGGCGGTTGAGAGTGGCAAGACCAAATTCATCCCGAAGAACTGGGAAAAGACCTACTATGAGTGGATGCGCAACATCCAGCCATGGTGTGTGTCGCGCCAGCTGTGGTGGGGTCACCGTATCCCGGCCTGGTATGCGCCGGACGGGTCTGTCTTCGTTGAGGAAACCGAAGAAGCCGCTTATGAGGCCGCCCGCGCCAAGCTGGGCGCTGACGTGACGCTCACACAGGACACAGACGTTCTGGACACATGGTTCTCATCCGCCATGTGGCCATACAGCACACTGGGCTGGACCGGGCCAGAGGACGCTGATCTGGACACCGTGAAGAAATATTACCCGAACACCACGCTCATTACCGGCTTTGATATCATCTTCTTCTGGGTTGCCCGGATGATGATGTCCGGCATTCATTTCATGGGCGAGGTGCCGTTCAAGGATGTCTACATCCACGCGCTGGTGCGCGATGAGAAGGGCGCCAAGATGTCCAAGTCCAAGGGCAATGTGATTGACCCCTTGGAGTTCGTTGAGAAATACGGCGCCGATGCACTTCGTTTCACTCTGATCGCCATGGAAGCCCAGGGCCGCGACATCAAGATGAGTGAAAAGCGGGTTGAAGGCTACCGGAACTTCGGCACCAAGCTTTGGAACGCCGCGCGTTTCTGCGAAATGAACGGCATTGCTGGCTCGGATAGCATCGAGGCGCCTGAGGCAACGCTGGCAGTCAATAAATGGATTATTGGCGAGGTGACCAAGGCGGCTGAAGGCGTGACCAAAGCGCTTGAGGCCTTCCGTTTCAACGACAGCGCCGACGCCATCTATCACTTCACCTGGGGTACTTTCTGCGACTGGTATGTGGAGCTGATCAAGCCGGTCTTCTGGGGCGAGGACGAAGCCCAGAAAGAAGAAACCCGCCGCGTTGCCGGTTGGGTGCTGGACCAGATTCTGGTGCTTCTGCATCCCTTCATGCCGTTCATCACCGAAGAGCTGTGGCACGCCACCCGCGATGACCGCGCCTATGATTTGATCCAGGCGGCGTGGCCAACAGTGACAGCCGCGAACGAAGCCGCGGGCGGGGAAGTCAACTGGGCCATCAAGTTCATCTCGGAGGTCCGCTCGACCCGGTCAGAGATGAACGTACCGGCAGGCGCCAAGGCAACCGCGCTGGTGGTTGGTGCGTCTGACGCCACCAAGGCCCGACTGGAGAGCTTCCAGGACATGATCTGCCGTCTGGCGCGCCTTGAGAAGGCCGAAGCGGTTGATGCGGCCGAAAGCAAGGGGGCTGCCCAGCTTGTGGTGGACGAAGCAACCGTTTACCTGCCACTCGCGGACCTCATGGACCTGGACGCCGAAAAAGCCCGCCTTGATAAGAACCTTGAGAAGCTCTCGAAAGAGGCGGGCTCGCTCAAAGGCCGCTTGGGTAATCAGGGCTTTGTGGCCAAAGCGCCGGAGCATGTAGTGGCGGAAGCCAAGGAACAGCTCGCAGACCTCGAAGGCCAGATCGAAAAGGTCAAGGCCGCGCTCACGCGCCTGGGCTAGGCCGCGAAAACAAAGACTTTGGGAAAAGGGGCCATGAAGGCCCCTTTTTTGTTGGTACAATCCATGTATTCTGACTTCTGCAAGTGACAAAGAGGCGAAACATGAACCGTCAGGAAGTCTTTGATGACGTAAGGTCAATCATTGTGCATGTATCAGGTACAAGCAAGGACCAGATCACCGAAGAGTCGTCCGTTGCGGATGATGTTGGCATCGCAGGAGACGATGGAGACGATCTGTTTCAGGCATTGAACGATCGGTTCCAAGTCGATTGGGCTGGCGTAGAGCTCGAAGCGATGTTTGGCCCAGAGCCCAGTTCAATTTTTGCCATTATGCCTTGGCGCCATGGTGAAGATCGCTATCAGGACTGCACTGTTGCGGACATTGTAAATTCCATCATCGCTGGGCGTTGGGTTGGTAACCCGGTCAGGGAACTCTCCAAAGAAGAAAGGTCTCGACTGAAGCGGCAGGCTTGGTTGCAGTTTGCGGGTTTCTGGGTGGGTATCCTGTTGCTGGCCATTATATTGGAGAGGCTTCAAGGCTGACCTCATCCCCTCCATTGTATTTCAGCCAGTTTTGTGTATAAGGGCAGCGGGATTAAGGGAATATTGGGGAGCGTATGCGGCCTTTGCTTGCAACACTCATGATGGCTGGCGCGCTTCTGGGCGCGGCATCTCCTGCGCCTGCGGAAGATGTGAAGCTGGTGATGGCCGGCGCGGCTATCCCCAAGGTTTTTGAGCCCGGCAAGGGCGGCCCCTATAACGCCTTCTATGATGATGTGGTCGCCAAGGCGCCGGTTCAGCTCGATATGGTGATGTTGCCGGTGAAACGCCTGGCACGCTCTTTCTTCGAAAAGCAAGTCGACTGCATGTATATGGCTACCGACGACAAGACCTTCTATATCCAGAACGGCGTGCCGCTTGAGACACTGACGGTGGCAAAGCCCTTCAATCGTCTGTTCATGCGCGCTTACAGCAGGCCGGGTGGTACACCGCCGGGCAATTGGGCGGCGTTCGACGGTAAACTGATTGCGGGGGACGAGGGCATCCACGTAAGCACCATTGCCCAGCGCACGCTGCCGTTTGCTAAAAGCATGCTCTATACCAAGTCGGTGGATGAGGCGTTTGAACTTTTGGCCGCGGGCCGTGTGGATGTGGCGATCGCCTATTCGATTGACGCGCGCCAGTATTTCACCCGCGCGCAAAAGCCAGCTTTCCCGGCAGACAAGAGCTTTTCCTTGCTGACATTGGGGGAGGGGGTCACCTGCTGGCCGTCTTTAGAGGCCAGCAAGTTGGTAGAATATCTGGATGCGGTGGTTGAACGGCTTCATGCCGATGGTACGCTTTTAAGCCGCTATGGCTTTGAGCTGCACGACTGACGCACAGCCCACCGTTTTTTTGTGATCACAATTCCCGTGCAAGGCCGAGCAGATAGAGCTGATCGGCGGCAATTGTGGCGCCTGCCACAGCCGTAATCTGGCCTGGCCCTTCATAATGCGGGGCCACTTCCACCTGGTCTGCGCCCTTGATGTTGAGGCCCGCAAGCCCCTGCAGGACGTGCCGCGCGTACGCCGTGTTCGGACCACCCGAAACCGGGGTGCCGGTTGCTGGCGCATAAGCCGGGTCGAGGAAGTCGATATCGAAGGTCACATAGGCCGGATGGTCGCCAACCCGGTCGCGGATGGCCTTGGCCACGTCGGCTGCGGGTGTGCGCAGGCAGTGGTCCGCATCCAAAATCAGGATGCCATGGGTTTCCGGGTTCGGCGTGCGCAGGCCCACCTGCACACTGCGAGTGGGGTCGATGATGCCTTCCTTGATGGCATGATAGAACATGGTGCCGTGGTTGAGGTCCTCATCCACCCAGGTGTCGGAATGGGCGTCGAAGTGAATAAGCGCCATGGGGCCATATTTTTCAGCGTGCGCGCGCAACAGCGGCAGGCTAACGAAATGATCACCGCCAATCGACAGCAGGCTGGCGCCCGTGTCCAGTACTTCTTTCGCCTTGGCTTCCACAGCCGGGCACAAGCGGTCCGGGTAGGCGGTGAAGCCGGTCACATCGCCCAGGTCCTTGACCACATGGCGGTCGCGTACGTCATGATCCCACGGGAATACGCCCCATTCGAACTCGCCTACAGCCAGGGAAAGCTCGCGCACCGCGCGCGGACCAAATCGGGCGCCTGGTCGGCCCGTCGTACCCAGGTCATAGGGAATGCCGATAACGGCAATATCCACACCTTGGGGGCCATCGGCATAGCCGACACGCATAAAGCTTTGTTCACCTGAGTAGGCATCGTTCCAGGACGTCAATTTGGTCTCCTAAGATAAATATCGCAGCAGCATAAAATGTGATCACATTTTTGTCCAGAGGGAAAGCATCTGCGCCTCGAAAGCATGATCAGACATTTGGGTGTGCTGCAATTGAATTTGGTGACCATGCAATAAAATTACAAAAAATGATCAAAAAACTATGCATTAGTTATCGACACGGTGGGGGCGCATCGCTAAAGTCGCGCACAGATTTGAAGACCAAATCGGGCATTGCCCGAAACCAGTGGAGAGCCTGATGGCCCAGTATCGTTCCCGCACATCAACCCACGGCCGCAACATGGCAGGTGCCCGCGCACTCTGGCGCGCGACCGGCATGAAGGATGAGGATTTCCAGAAGCCGATTGTAGCCGTGGTCAACAGCTTCACGCAGTTTGTGCCGGGCCATGTGCATCTGAAGGACCTGGGCCAGATGGTGGCGCGCGAGATCGAGGCGTCGGGCGGTGTGGCGAAGGAATTCAACACCATCGCCGTCGATGACGGCATCGCCATGGGCCATGATGGCATGCTCTATAGCCTGCCAAGCCGTGAGATCATCGCCGACAGCGTTGAATATATGGCCAACGCCCACTGCGCCGATGCGCTTGTGTGCATCTCCAACTGCGACAAGATCACGCCGGGCATGCTGATGGCAGCGCTGCGGCTCAACATCCCGGCTGTGTTTGTGTCCGGCGGCCCGATGGAAGCGGGCGAGGCGGACTATGACGGGGAAACCCACAAACTGGACCTGGTGGATGCCATGGTCCAGGCAGCTGACCCCAATGTGTCGGACGAGCAGGTTGCCGCGGTCGAACGTTCCGCCTGCCCGACATGTGGCTCCTGTTCAGGTATGTTCACGGCGAACAGCATGAACTGCCTGACAGAAGCCCTGGGGCTCAGCCTGCCGGGGAACGGCACGACACTGGCGACCCATTCGGATCGCAAGGAGCTGTTCCTGACGGCGGCCCGGCTGATTGTGGACATCTCCAAGCGCTATTATGGTGGCGGGGATGAAAGCGTGTTGCCGCGCAATGTTGCCAACTTTGGTGCGTTTGAAAACGCCATGGCGCTGGATATCGCCATGGGCGGCTCAACCAACACGGTGCTGCATATCCTGGCCGCCGCGCAGGAAGCTGAGCTTGATTTCACCATGGAAGACATTGACCGGCTGTCAAGGAAAGTGCCGAACCTCTGTAAGGTCGCGCCAGCGACAGACAAATATCACATTCAGGATGTGCACCGCGCTGGCGGCATCTTCAGCATCCTGGGTGAACTGGGCCGCGCGGGCCTGATCAACACCGATTGCACCACGGTGCACACCAGCACCATGGGCGAAGCGCTGGCGCGCTATGACGTGCGCGTGTCGAACGACGGGGACCTGCACCATTTCTTCAAGGCTGCCCCCGGCGGTGTGCCCACACAGGTCGCCTTCAGCCAATCCAAGCGCTATGACGCGCTGGACCTGGACCGTGAAAGTGGCTGCATCCGCGCAAAAGAACACGCCTACAGCCAGGACGGCGGGCTTGCGGTGCTGTATGGCAACATCGCCGAAGAGGGCTGTATCGTGAAAACAGCGGGCGTTGATGAAAGCATCCTGAAGTTCACGGGTCGTGCCCGTATTTTCGAAAGCCAGGACGCATCCGTGGAAGCCATCCTCGCCGGTGAAGTGGTCAAGGGGGACGTGGTGGTTATCCGCTACGAGGGCCCGCGTGGCGGCCCGGGCATGCAGGAAATGCTCTATCCAACCAGTTACCTGAAGTCCATGGGGCTGGGTAAAGACTGCGCGCTTCTGACGGACGGGCGTTTTTCGGGCGGCACGTCGGGCCTGTCGATCGGCCACGCAAGCCCTGAGGCCGCGGAAGGCGGCGCCATCGGTCTGGTGGAAGAGGGCGATACGATCGAGATCGATATCCCCAACCGGTCCATCAATGTGATGGTGTCGGACGAGGAATTGGCCTCCCGCCGCAAAGCCATGGAGGGCAAGGGCGCGGCCGCCTGGAAGCCGGTGGCTCCAAGGACACGGAAGGTATCAAAAGCCCTGAAGGCCTATGCAGCCATGGCGACATCTGCTAGCAAAGGCGCCGTTCGGGACGTCTCTGCTTTTGAATAGGACTTTTTATGACATTTCGTCAGGCGCGGGCTACTGATCACGCCCGTCTTTTCGATATCTGGCACGCCGCTGTCGTGGCCACGCATCATTTCCTGAGCGAGGCCGACCTGGCCGAAATCGCCGGGGTGGTGAAAGACCAATATCTGCCGAACGCCGACTTTTCCGTGTTTGTGGATGCCTCTGATCGGCCGCTTGGCTTCATGGGCTGCACCGACAATAACATTGATGCGCTTTTCATTGACCCTGCGGCCCACGGGCAAGGCATCGGCAAACAGTTTATCGCCAAGATGAAGGAACTGTTCGACACCGTCACTGTACAGGTGAATGAACAGCAGCCACAGGCCCATGCTTTCTATAAGGCGTGCGGCTTTGTGGATGTCCGCCGCGAGCCGCTTGATGATGCCGGGCGCCCGTTCCCGATCATTCATATGGAATGGCGTAAAGCTTCCTAACCTTCATTGGTTCAGAAAAAAGCTGTTTGCCGTTGCGGGCGCGCAGGCTAGTCTGCGTCCAAGCTAGATATTTGTTGGGGGATTATGATGAAACAGATACCGATTTTGGCCATTGTGAAGCAGTCGCTGGCGATGCCATTTTCCAGGCCTCTTGAAATTTTTAAGGCCTTGGGCCTTTTTGCTGCAGCCTTCCTGTTTATGTCGCTATTGATCGCGGTCGCCATGATTGTGTCGGGCGACCCTGCCTTGTTCCAGGAGCTGGGGCAAGGCGGCGGTGAGCCGACAGAGGCGACCATTGAAGGCATGGCAGAACTGATGCTTGGGTTGGCCCCTGCGTTATTGCTTGGGCTCGCAGTGATGCTGATGGTGGCCGCTCACGTCTTCAATTTTTGGGTTCGGGCGGGTGCTTTTGGCGTTGAGAATGCCAAGTTTGAAACTTTTGGCAAAGCCCTGTCAGCGGCAGGGATCAACGCCCTGAAGTTCTTCGCCCTCTCCCTGCTGTTGGGGGTTGCCAGCTTCGTTGCCTTTTTCGTTCTGCAGGCCCTTGGGCTGTCGGTTGGTTTTGCCAAGCAAATGGAACTGGCCATGTCCAACGATATTGCCGCGGCGACCAAGGCCGGGCTGATGAACCAGATCGTCATGACTGTGGTAACTTGCGGTATATATTCCTGGGTATCGGCCAACCTTACCCAAACTGCGGTCGGTGAGGATAGGGAAGGTCTTCAGCATCCTCACGTCATGGACTTCGGGATTGTCCTGTTCCTCCTGTATGTAATTGTGCTTGTTCCGCAGGTACTTTTAAGCCTGACGGGGAACCCACTGCTGATGACCGTCGTCTATTGGCCGATGCTTCTTTTCATAACGCTGGCGATCGGCGTGGCCCACGGCATTCGCTACCGCATCTGCATGGCGGAAAACGAACAGAAGGTGTTCGAATAGGCCTTCGTTCCTGACGAAAAGGTCAACGAAAACCGGGGTTTTCCCCGGTTTTTTTATGCAGCAAGGCTTGACCGGTGCGCGCTCCTGCGCCATATCCGCATCCTGATTGCTTTTGAGAGGGCCCTGACATTGACACAACCAAGCCTCGACGGCGCGCTGCGCCAATTCATGTATGGCAAACTGCACCGTGTGACGGTGACAGGGGCCGACCTGGACTATGTTGGTTCTATCACAGTGGACCCTGTGCTTCTGCGCGCATCCGGCATTCTGCCACACACACAGGTGGATGTGGTGAATATCACTAACGGGGAACGTATCCAGACATATGTGATCGAAGGCACGGAAGGCTCTGGCGTGATTTGCCTGAACGGTGCGGCAGCGCACCAGTTCTCTAAAGGCGATCTGGCCATCATCATGGGCTATGAGGCGGTGCCGGCGAACCAGCTGCCGGGTCGGGTTTCCCGCGCCGTGCATGTGGACGCCAAAAACCATATCGTGGACATGGACGAATATGTCACGCCGGGGCTTGATGGCCTGGGTAGTCCGGCTGCCAATCGCGAATTCGAAAAATACGAGACTGTAGACGCTTAAGAAGCGGCTGATCTGCTAGTCGAGGGCCACGTCCAGATCCACCCAGATGGGGGTATGGTCGCTGGCCTTTTCCTTGCCCCGCGGGGCCCGGTCAACCTGGCAGTCACGCAGGATATCGGCGGCCTGTGGTGACAGCAGCAGGTGGTCGATGCGGATGCCGTGGTCTTTCTGCCAGGCGCCGCGCTGATAATCCCAGAAGGTATAGGCCTCGCCCTTCGGCTTGACCTGCCTGAGCGCATCCAGATACCCCAGGTGCCACAGGCTTTTCAGGCGCGCCCGGCTTTCGGGCTGCGTCAGCGCATCATCCACCCAGGCGGCGGGGTTGTGACAGTCTTCATCAAACGGGATGACGTTATAGTCACCGGCCAGCACGATCGGCATCTCTTTTTCAAGCAGCCGTTCAGCGTGGGCAATCAACCGGTCCATCCACTGGAGCTTATAGTCGAACTTCGGGCCCGGTTGCGGGTTGCCGTTCGGCAAGTAAATGGAGGCCACGCGCACACCTTTGACGGTGGCTTCAATATAGCGTGCCTGTTCGTCTTCCGTTTCCTCGCCACCGTCGAGGGCGGGGAGGCCGCGGCGGATGTCCTCAATCGGGTACTTCGAGATCAGCGCCACGCCGTTGAAGCTTTTCTGGCCGTGCGTTTCAACATGCCAGCCCTTTTCTTCAATCTCCAGGCGCGGGAAATTATCGTCCACGCTCTTGATCTCCTGCAGGCAGGCGACATCAGGCGAAAATTCATCCAGCCACTCAAGAAGCCGGGGCAGGCGCGCCTTGACGCCATTGATGTTGAAGCTGGCAATTTTCATAAAGTCAGGCCCTAGACTGAGAAGGAAGAGCCGCAACCACAGGAAGCGGTTGCGTTCGGGTTTTTCACCTGGAAGGAGGCGCCGACCAGGTCTTCGACAAAATCGACCTCAGCGCCGGAGATATAGAGGAGCGACATGGGGTCGACCAGCATGGTCACACCGTCGCGTTCAACAACGATATCGTCGTCTTTCTGCTGTTCATCGAAGTCAAAGCCATACTGGAACCCGCTGCAGCCGCCGCCAGAGATGGTCAGGCGCAGCTTCAGGTTCGGATTGCCCTGCTGTTCGATCAGCGCCTTTACGCGCGCTGCGGCTTTTTCACTGAGCCCAACGGGGGGCTGATTATCGGTCATGCTTGTTCGCCATGGTTTTCTTGATCAGTCATGCCCCATATGTAGGGACCATAGGCCCAATGGTCAATTCACGAGCGCGATATTATTGGGGTATATTCAGGCGGTCGGCTCGTTTGGCTGATCGCCGGTCATTTCCTCAAGGGGGAAAACCAGTTCCAGCTTGCGCTTCTTGCTGAAGTCGAAAGCCAGCATCAGCGTGTCCAGTACATCGGCGTCGCCATTGTGCGAGAAGGGCAGCACCAGCGCCGTGAAGGGGATGCTTGCGCTTTCCGCGGGCTGGAAGTTGCCTTTGAAATAGATCGGGCCATTTGCCTTGGACGCGCGGTTGAGCATGTCATGAATGATCTGCTTCACAGCGGCATCAGGCGGTGACACCAGCCGGTCATGTGTGCCCTGAAGTTTCAGGACTTCCGAAACCGTGGCGCCGGTGAGCCTGTCGTCATAATCATTGGAGCCCGCAATGGAGACAATGGCCAGCTGCGGCAGAAATTTCGGGAACTTCTGCGGGCGGAACTCACGCTTGTCTGGATATTTTCGGTTGTGTTGGATCTCACGCCAATGATTGAGCAAGTCCTGCTGAAACCTGGCTTCAAACGCGGGTTGGTCGTTACCAATGCTGTCAGCGTTTTCGATCATCCTGATATAATAATTAAAAAAGCATTAACGCACAAGGTATGAGTTAACTATTCGTTAATACTTTTGCAAATGCAGCAATCCGGGGCGGTCGGCGAGGGGCATTCCGGGGCAATCCTTAGCCAAAAAAAATGAAAGAGTTGCCCTTCGTCAGGGGCGGGGATAATGTGCCCAAAACCACCAACCTATTCGGGCTGCCTGCGCCTCAGGCAACCTGAGCCCAAGGAGAAAGACATGTACGATAGTTTGCCACGCTATGAAGACACACTGGCCCCTTATGCGTGCCGTCCTTCAGAAAGCCGTGGTCGTGTCTTTAAGGAACCGGAAACGCCGAATCGCAGCTGTTACCAGCGCGACCGCGACCGGGTGATCCATTCCTCGAGCTTCCGCAGGCTCAAGCACAAGACGCAGGTATTTGTATATCACGAGGGTGACCATTTCCGCACGCGCCTGACCCACTCGCTTGAAGTGGCGCAGATCGCGCGGTCTGTATGCCGGTCGATGCACCTGAATGAAGATTTGGGTGAGGCGCTGGCGCTCGCGCATGATCTTGGCCATCCGCCTTTTGGCCACGTGGGTGAGACCGTTCTGAATGAATGCATGAAGGATTACGATGGGTTCGACCATAACGCCCAGGCGCTTCGCCTTCTGACGCGCCTTGAGCACCGCTACGCGTCCTTTGAAGGCCTGAACCTGACGTGGGAAACGCTCGAAGGCCTCGCAAAACACAATGGCCCGCTTGTGGATGCGGCGATTGATCACAAAAAGCCACCAGCCCAGCTGTCGTTCGGCTTCCGCGACTATCTGCCGGAAAATGACTTGGAGCTGCACACTTATGCGTCTGCGGAAGCACAGATTGCGGCGCTTGCGGACGATATCGCCTATTCATCCCACGATCTGGATGACGGCCTACGCGCGGGCCTGTTTGAGTTCGACGAGTTGAAGAAAATTCCTGTAGTGGCGCAGGTACTTGATGAAGTGAAATGGACCTATCCGAACGCGTCCAAGGATGTGATGATCCACGAGCTTGTCCGACGAATGATCAACCGGATGGTGGCGGATATGATGGTGGAAAGCGGGCGGCGCATTGAAAGGCTTGCGCCCATGTCCCCTGACGATATCCGCAATGCAGGCCAGCCCACGATTGCCTTTGGCAAGGATATGGGCGAAGCGGTGAAGGAGCTGAAGTCCTTCCTGTTTGAGCGCATGTATCGCCACTATCTGGTTAACCGTATGGCCAGTAAGGCAAAAAGGGTGGTATCGGACCTGTTCGATCTGTATATCACCGAACCAGAATGTTTGCCGACTGAATGGAACCAGCGTGCGCAGGGCGCCGGAACGCCGGAAACGGCCCGGGTGGTTGCCGACTTTATCGCCGGCATGACCGACCGCTTCGCCTTCCGCGAGCACGCCAAACTGTTTGATTTGAACCGAGTATCACTATGAATGTTTTTACCGAGTTTCGGGCCGCGATTGATGCGGTCCTGAGTGACCTTGCCGCAAAGGGCGAGCTGCCGTCCGATATGGACACCTCCAACGTGGCGGTGGAGCCGCCGCGCGATGCAAGCCACGGCGATATCGCGACCAACGCGGCGCTTGTGCTGTCCAAGCAGGCGGGCAAGAACCCGCGCGAGATTGCAGGGCTCCTGGCACCGGCGCTTGAAGCGCTTGATGCGGTTGAAAGCGTGGACGTTGCAGGGCCCGGCTTTATCAACCTGCGTATTGCCAAAAGCTTCTGGCAAGCTCAGGTGAAAACCATCCTGACAGAAGGCGTGGGTTACGGCGCCAGCACCATGGGCGGTAATGACAAGGTGAATGTCGAATATGTGTCTGCGAACCCGACAGGGCCGATGCATGTTGGCCACGTGCGCGGCGCCGTGTTTGGCGATGCGCTGGCGAACCTGCTGATCAAGGCGGGCTATGACGTCACCAAGGAATATTACATCAACGATGCGGGCAGCCAGATCGATACCCTGGCGCGTTCAGCGCACCTCCGCTACCAGGAAGCGCACGGCCGCGACATTGGCGAAATCCCTGAAGGGCTTTACCCAGGCGGCTATCTGATTCCTGTAGGCGAAATGCTCAAGGAAAAATACGGCGACCAGTATCTGGACGCGGACGAGAGTGAATGGCTGGCGCAGTTCAAGGTTGATGCCTCGGGCGCCATGATGGAGCTGATCCGTGAAGACCTAGCGGCACTGGGTGTCGAGCACGAAGAATTTTTCTCTGAGCGGTCTTTGCATGAAAGCGGTCGTATTCCGGAAGCCATCGCGGTTCTGAAAGAGCGCGGCCATATCTATCAGGGCGTGCTGGAGCCACCGAAGGGCAAGAAGCCCGAGGACTGGGAAGAGCGCGAGCAGACTTTGTTCCGTGCGACTGATTTCGGCGATGATGTCGACCGGCCGCTGCAGAAATCCACGGGTGAGTACACGTATTTTGCTGCAGACATCGCCTATCACCACGACAAATATGTCCGTGGTTACAAGCAGATGATCGATATCCTCGGTGCCGACCATGGCGGTTATGTGAAGCGGATGCAGGCAGCTGTGAAGGCGCTTTCGGAAGACGGCACACTTGATGTGCGGCTGTGCCAGATGGTGAAACTGTACCGTGACGGCGAGCCCTTCAAGATGTCCAAGCGGTCCGGCAACTTCATCACCCTCCGTGAGGTGGTGGACGAAGTAGGCCGCGACGTGACACGTTTCATCATGCTGACGCGCAAGAACGACGCCCACCTTGATTTCGATTTCAAGAAGGTGATGGAGCAATCGAAGGATAACCCGGTCTTTTACGTGCAATATGCCCACGCGCGGGTGTGTTCGGTACTGGCCAAGGCACAGGATGCTTTCCCGGGCCTTGATGCGACTGACGCAAGCCTTGCAGGCGCTGACCTCAGCCTGCTGGCGGACGAGAATGAGATTGCCATGATCAAGCAGTGCGCAGCCTGGCCGCGCATGGTGGAAAGTGCAGCCGAAGCGCACGAACCGCACCGGATTGCGTTTTTCCTGTATGATCTGGCCTCCGAATTCCATACATTCTGGAATAAGGGGAATGACAATCATGACTTGCGCTTTATCATAGACGGCGATGAGCCGCTGACTAAAGCGCGGATGGCGCTGGTGCGCGCGGTGGCGTTGGTGATTGCCAGCGGCCTGGGCGTGTTGGGCGTAACGCCAATGGAGGAAATGCGGTAAATGAGCGAGAACGAACAGCAGGGAGCCGACAAGGATATCCCACCATGGCTTCAACCCGTCCCTGAGGAAGAGGAAGCAGCAGGCTTTTTCGAAGGCAGGAAAACGCTGGTGATCACGGCTGCAGCCGCGCTCAGCGTGGTTGTGCTGTTCGTGCTTGTGCTTCTTTATCTTTACGACAGCGCGCCTGACGGCCCGCCGCGTCATGTGGTGGCCGAAGCGACGCCGATCAAAACCAAGCCAACGGATCCGGGCGGCATGGACGTGCCAAACCAGGACAAGCAGGTGTTTGACCAGGGCGCTGCTGGCGGAAGCCTGACGCTTGCGGACCAGCCGGAAGAGCCCCTGAAGGAACTGCCTGCAGACCCGGAACCCGAAGTGGTGGATGACAGCCACGCTGAAGACGAGGCCCGGATCGCTGCTGAAGCTCAGGCGCGGGAGCAAGCTGAGGCTGAAGCGGCCAAACAGGTCGCTGCGCAAGCTGCCAAGCCTGAAGCCGAAGCTGAAAAGCCGGCTGCAGAGCCTGCAGTACCAGCGGGCGCCTTCAAGGTTCAGCTGGGGGCGTATGGGTCTGAAGAGTCCGCAGCCACAGCCTGGCGCACCATTCGCGGCAAGCACCGTGACGTGCTTGACGGCCTGTCGCCGGTTTACGAATCTGTTCGCACGGGCGATCGCACGCTATACCGCCTTCGGGTTGGACCACTTGAAAGCCGCGCCGCGGCGGACGAGGTTTGCCTGGGGCTTCGGGCCCAGCAGCAGGCCTGTATCGTCGTTAATCCGTAAAAGAGTAATTTGATGATCCCAGCAATTTTCGGCTGTTCCGGCCCGGCCCTTACAGCCGAAGAGCGGGCCTTTTTCGCTAAGGTGAAACCCGCCGGGTTCATTATCTTCAAGCGCAATGTGGAAGACCCGGACCAGCTCTCAACCCTGATCAAGGAATTGAAGCTGTCCGTCGGGCGCCACAAGGTACCGATTTTGGTGGACCAGGAAGGCGGCCGCGTGCAACGCCTCACGGAGCCTTATTGGCGCAAGTATCCTGCCATGGCCACCTTCGGCGAAATGTCGAAGAAGGACCCCACCCTTGCAGCCAGCGCGCTTCGCCTGAATGTGCGGCTGATCGCCGATGACCTTCGGCGTGTGGGCATCAATGTGGATTGCCTGCCGGTGCTCGATGTGATGAACGACTGGGCAGACCCCATCGTGGGCGACCGGGCTTTTTCAAACGACCCGTCACTGGTGACTGCCATGGGGCGCATTGTCGTGGACGCCTTGATGGAAGGTGGCGTGCTGCCTGTGATCAAGCATCTGCCTGGCCATGGACGGGCCACAGCGGACAGCCATCTGGAGCTGCCGGTGGTGGACGCCACGGTGGCAGAGATGGTCGACAGCGATTTTGCGCCGTTCAAGGCCATGGCCGACGCGCCGTTCGGCATGACCGCCCACATTAAATACACAGACATTGACCCAAAACAGTGCGCCACGCTTTCCCGTGTGGTGATTGGCCGCATCATTCGCATGAAGATGGGGTTCACAGGCCTTCTGATGTCAGATGATCTGGCGATGAAGGCGCTGACCGGGGAGTTTGAGGACCGTACCCGCGGGGCATTCTCGGCGGGCTGCGACCTGGTGCTGCACTGTAACGGCAATATGGACGAGATGCAGTCCATCGCATCAGCCTGTCATGTCGCCTCAGGAAAGCTTGAGAAACGCCTGGCGACCCTTATATCCGAAGCCGACCGAGCGCCGCGCGCAGACCGGGAAGACTTGTGCCGTCGCTATGACGCGCTGATGGAAAAATTTTAGAAAAGATCTGAGGCACCCATGGATTTCCTGGCCGGAAGCATACAGCTCTTAACCGTTATGGCCCTGCCTTTTCTGCTTGCAGTAACCCTGCATGAGGCCGGTCACGCGCTTGCGGCTTACCGCTTGGGGGACCCCACAGCCAAGCTGGAAGGGCGTCTGTCACTCAACCCGGCTGTCCATATCGACCCAGTCGGTACGATTGTGATCCCGCTTGTGGCGATCCTGGCGAATTTCCCGTTCCTGATCGGCTATGCCAAGCCGGTTATGATTCAGCCGCGGTATTTCAAGAACATGAGGCGTGACATGGTTATTGTTGCGCTGGCAGGACCTTTGGGGAACCTTTTGGTGGCAATTTTCTTTGCCATTGTGCTCAAGGTCGCGATCTCGTCCGGCGCCAGCCCGGAGGGGTGGCTGTTCCAGACTGCGGTCTGGGGCGTGCGTCTGAACTGCCTGTTTATGGTGTTCAACCTGCTGCCTATTCCGCCGCTTGACGGCGCTGGCGTGGTGGAGCAATTCCTGCCGCACGACATGGCGCAAAGCTATCGTTCAATTGCACCCTTTGGATTTTTCATCCTTATGGGCATAATACTGGTCGCACAGGAAGTGATCACGGTACCAACCATGCTCGCAGCGGAGGGAGTGCTGACCCTGGTTGGCTTGGCATAAAATGGAATTTGAAGAAGACACAATCGGGCCGACCCCAAACCGCCAGGCAGACCCGGCGGACCCGAACCAGCTTGTCCTGCATATGGACGGGTTCGAGGGGCCGCTTGATGTGCTTCTGACGCTGGCGCGCGCCCAGAAGGTGGACCTGACGCAGATCTCCATCCTGGAACTTGTAGAACAGTTCCTGACCTTCGTAACAGCAGCCAAGCGCCTGAAGCTTGAGCTGGCGGCGGACTATCTGGTGATGGCCGCGTGGCTCGCTTACCTCAAGTCCCGCCTGCTCCTGCCGAAGGAAGACGACGACGAAGAGCCGTCTGCCGAGGAACTGGCCTTCCGCCTGCAGCTTCGCCTGCAACGGCTTGAAGCCATGCGCGAGGCCGGCGCCCGCCTGATGGCGCGGGACCGCATGGGCCGCGATGTGTTCCGCCGCGGGCGCCCCGAAGGGCTGAAGCTTCTTAAAAAGGGCTCCTATGACGTGACGCTCTATGAGCTGTTGCGTGCTTACGCTGACAATCGCCAGCGCCATTCGATCACGGAAATCCGCATCGAACGCCGGCCGATCTATTCGCTGGAGGACGCCATTGAGCGTCTTTCGGGCCTGATTGGCGATACCTTTACCTGGGCAACGCTCTCGACCTTCCTGCCGACCGACCTGAAGGACGACAGGCTCAGGCGTTCGGCACTCGCCAGCATGTTTGCGGCAACGCTCGAACTTGCCAAGGCGGGCAGGGCGGACCTCAGGCAAATGGAAACTTTCGGCCCGATCTACTTGCGCCAACGCCATGACGAAGAAGGCGGCGCGCCGGTGGAAAAGCAAGCAAACGATAATTCAGAATAAGCCAATAAAGATCAGAACAAGAACGATAAGACATTTGAAGATGCAAGAGACGGAAACAAAACAAGTCGCTACAGACCCGGAAGTGATCGTGCAGCACCGCCGCATGGTGGAAGCCGTGCTGTTCGCCAGTGAAAACCCTTTGTCGGTGGATGATATCGCCGAACGCCTGCCGGATGGCGTGGATGTGGAAGCCCATATCGAGGGACTGACCGAAACCTACGCCACATCCGGGGTGAATTTGGTGCGCCTTGCAGGCAAATTCATGTTCCGCACGGCGGAGGACCTGTCGTTCCTGCTCAGGCGCGAGGTGGACGAACCGCGCAAGCTGTCGCGCGCCGCCGTCGAGACCATGGCCATCATCGCCTATCACCAACCGGTGACCCGGGCGGAGATTGAGGAAATTCGCGGTGTATCCATCTCCAAGGGGACGCTGGATGTGCTGATGGAAGCAGGCTGGGTGCGCATGATGGGCCGCAAACGCACGCCGGGACGCCCGGTAACCTATGGCACCACAGAAGACTTCCTGGTGCATTTCGGTATTGAGACCATCAAGGACCTGCCGGGCGTTCAGGAACTGAAAGCCGCCGGGCTTCTGGACAGTGTTGATATGGCGCTTGAAAAAATGGGCGGCATGCCGGACCCATCGAAATCGCTTGAAGAAGCCGAGGGCCAGATTGATCTGGAAGAAGCCATTGCCGCCAAGGAACGCGCGACGCTGGCTGGGGCTGACGCGTCAGGCATGCCGGAGGATGGCGATACAGACGCTGGTGACGCAGACGGTATGGATGACGGCGACGCCAACATGGACGCTGACACAGAAAACAATATGGCGTGAATTGCCTTGTGTGCATCAGGACACGCCATTACATAGAGACAAGGCCGGACTGAACCGGCAAAAGGGAGTTACAACATATGTTTCCGGGATGGTTACAAATTGCGCTTGTGGTGCTGCTGATCGTGCTTCTGTTCGGGCGCGGCAAAATCTCAGGCCTGATGGGCGATGTTGCCAAAGGCATCACCAGCTTCCGCAAGGGCCTGAAGGACGGCATTGATGAGCCGGAAGAAGAGCCAAAAGCTGTTGAGGACAAGAAGACCATCGACGGCGAAGTGGTTAAAAGCGAAGAGAAAGACACGGCATAAGCTGCCCTGTCTTCACCCCTGAGACCCTAGGGGCAGGAGCCCGTTTCCATGTTTGATATCGGTGCAACGGAACTTTTCCTTGTGGCGGTCGTCGCGCTTGTTGTCGTGGGGCCGAAGGAACTGCCGCGTCTTTTGAAAACGGTTGGCGGGCTGGTGCGCCGCATGCGCGAACTGGCGGCTGAATTCAAGGACGGGGTCGAACAGTTGGCCACCGAGGCCGAGCAACAGACAGACCCTTTCGCAGACCTGCGCAAGAAAGAGGGCCTACGCCCCGGCATGAGCGCGGAAGAGGTGACAAACCACATCATGCGCAACCGCGAGCGCGAGGCCCGGGAAAAGGCGGAAGCCAAGAAAGCTTCAGGCGCCGCGAAAGCCGATACGCCCAAGCCTGACGCCGGCAAGGATGGCGCGGGCAAGGATGACGCGTCATGATGGGGCCAGAGGAACTGCAGGGCGAAACCGCCAAGCCAGACATCATCGATGAAGACGAAGTGGACGCCAGCAAGGCGCCGCTGCTGGATCATCTGAATGAATTGCGCTCACGCCTGATCAAGGTACTGCTGGGCATGGCTGTTGCCTTTGGTGTTGGCCTTTATTTCGCGGACGAGCTTTTTAACATCCTTGCCAAGCCTTATATGGATGCCACGCAGGCGACAGGCGAAGAACGGCGGATGATCTTCACGTCGCTGACGGAAGGCTTCTTTGTGGACCTCAAGGTGGCGCTGTATGCCGCCTTCATCTGTACCTTCCCACTGCTGGCGTCCCAGATATGGAAATTTGTGGCGCCGGGGCTTTACCGTAACGAACGCCGGGCGTTCCTGCCGTTCCTCTTGGCCACACCCATCCTGTTCGCGCTGGGCGCGAGCCTGGCTTATTTCATGGTGATCCCTTGGGCCTGGCAGTTCCTGCTGAGCTTCGAACAGGCGGCCGGTTCTGGCGCCATCGAGATCGCGGCCGAGGCGAAAGTCAGCGAATATCTGTCGCTGGTGATGCAGATGATCTTCGGCTTTGGTGTGGCTTTCCTGCTGCCTGTGGCGCTGACCCTGATGGGCCGCGCGGGCATCGTGACGGCAGACGGCCTTCGGGCGAAACGCCGCTATATGATTGTGGCTACGTTCCTGGTGGCGGCCTTCCTGACGCCGCCGGACCCGGTGAGCCAGATCGCCCTTGGCATTCCCATGTTGCTCCTGTATGAGCTGTCCATCATCCTGATCGGCGCTTTCGAGAAGAAGCGCGCCGAGGCCGACGAGGCCGATGAAGACGAAATTTGACCTGATTTTAACTGATCCGATTTGAAACTGAGACGAGCGCAATGTTTGATCTGAAATTTATTCGCGAGAACCCGGAAGCTTTCGACAAGGCCCTTGCCCGCCGCGGTGAGGAAGCCAAAGCCGAGGAGATCATCGCGCTCGACAGTTCCCGCCGCGCGGTCCAGACCGAAGCGCAGGCCGCGCAGGCCCGCCGCAACGAGGCATCGAAGCTGATCGGCAAGGCCAAGGCACAAGGCAATGAAGCAGAAGCCCAGGCGCTGATGGACGAAGTCAGTGGGCTGAAGACGCGCCTCTCTGAGATGGAAGAGGAAGACCGCACGCTGGGCGAAAAGCTCAACACGCTGCTGATGAGCCTGCCGAACATGGTTTATGACGATGTGCCGGACGGTGACAGCGAAGACGACAACACCGAGGTTCGCACCTGGGGCAAGCCCGCGCGCTTTGATTTTGATCCCAAAGAGCATTTTGAGCTAGGCGAAGCGCTGGGCATGATGGATTTCGAGCGCGCGGCCAAAATGTCCGGCTCGCGTTTCGTGGTGCTCAAGGATCAGTTGGCGCGGCTTGAGCGCGCGCTGGGCCAGTTCATGCTGGACCTGCACACCACTGAGCATGGCTACACAGAAATGCTGACGCCCGCGATGGTGCGCGACACGGCGCTTCTGGGTACCGGCCAGCTGCCGAAATTTGGCGAGGACGCCTTCAAGACGACAACGGATCACTGGCTGATCCCGACGTCTGAAGTGACGCTCACGAACTTCCATTCCGATGAAATCCTGGACGAGGAAGAGCTGCCGTACCGCTTTACCGCCCACAGCCAGTGTTTCCGCGCCGAAGCGGGCTCTGCGGGGCGCGATACGCGCGGCATGATCCGCCAGCACCAGTTCGAGAAGGTGGAGATGGTATCCATCACCGCGCCGGACCAGTCTGACGAGGAACTGGAGCGCATGACCGCCTGCGCCGAAGAAGTGCTGAAGCGCCTGCACCTGCCTTACCGCGTGGTGAAGCTGTGCACCGGCGATATCGGCTTCGGTGCACGCCGCACCTATGACATCGAGGTATGGCTGCCAGGGCAGGATAAATACCGCGAGATTTCCAGCTGTTCCACTTGTGGTGACTTCCAGGCCCGCCGCATGAAAATGCGCTGCCGCCTCAAGAGCGAGAAGAAGACCCAGTTCGTGCATACCCTGAACGGGTCTGGCCTTGCGGTTGGTCGTACGCTGATTGCCGTGATGGAAAACTATCAGCAGGCCAATGGCTCGATCCGCGTGCCCGAAGTGCTGAAGCCTTACATGCGCGGCATTGACGTGATTGGTGGCTAAGTCATGACAGCTATCTCACCAGCCCGCATCCTGGTCTCGAACGATGACGGCATCCACGCACCAGGGATTGAGATTCTGGAGCGCATCGCCCGCCAGTTCACCGATGACGTGTGGGTGGTGGCACCTGAGGAAGAGCAGTCTGGCGCAGGGCATTCCCTGACGCTGTCGCGCGTTTTGCGTATCCGCAAGCTTGAGGATAAGCGCTGGGCCGTGGCCGGCACGCCAACAGACTGTGTGGCCATGGCGCTCAACAAGATTATGGGCGACGAGAAGCCAACGCTTATCCTTTCCGGCATCAACCGGGGCGGCAACCTGGCTGAAGATGTGACCTATTCGGGTACGGTTTCCGTGGCCATGGAAGGCACACTGGCGGGTATTCCGTCGATTGCGCTGAGCCAGTGCATCCGCCCGGACCAGCGCACCAAATGGGAAACCGCAGAGCAGTATGCCCCAAAGGTGATCAAAAGCCTGATCGAGATGGGCTGGCCGCAGGATGTGCTGATGAATGTGAATTTCCCGGCGTTCGAGCCTGACGAAATCCAGGGCGTCCGCGTGACAGAGCAGGGTGCGCGCCAAATCATGGGCAACCATATCGAGGAACGCACCGACCCGCGTGGTTTCAAATACTATTGGTTTGGGCTGGGCCGCGAAGTCGGCCAGCCGGGCCACGAGACGGATCTCAAGTCAGTGCGGGAAAAATGGATTTCGGTGACACCGCTGCATCTCAATATGACTCATGATGAAACGCGTCGGTCCATGGCAGAGGCCATCACCCAGACATTCTGATGCCAGCATGATGCCTTTCTGCCGTGCTTCCGCCTTAATGATCAGGGAAATATTGCCCCAGTTCACACTTGTGGGTATCTTGAATTCATGATCATGGGAGGACAGAACAGACGGCATGCAATGCGCCTTAGCGCCTTGATCCTGCTTGCCTTCTCGGTTTCTGCCTGTTCCACCATCGATAAACGAATCATCCGACCTGTGTTCGGCTCGCTGACGTCACCCAAAACCAAGAATGCACCTTTTCCTGTGCCATTGCCGCGCACCAAGCCTTCTGTGCCGAACCGCAGCTACGCGTCTGCCAGCAAGCCAGCGCCAGCGGTCACCAGCCGCAGTACTGTCCAGTCCAGCGGCGCGACGCATGTGGTCAGGAAAGGCGATACGCTTTATGCCATCTCGCGTCGTTATGGCGTACCAGTACGCGACCTGATTTCCCTGAATAGGTTCCGCTCGCCTTACACGCTGGAGATCGGGCAGAAGGTCAAGGTGCCGACGGCCCAGGTCTATGTGGTGAAAAAGGGCGATACGGGCTACAGCATTTCCCGGCGTTTTGGCGTCAATGTGTCGGCACTGATGCGCGAAAACGGTATCAAGGCGCCCTACAGGCTTGAAATCGGCCAAAGGCTGAAGCTGCCGGGTGGGGCCAGCAGTGCACCGGTTCAGACGGCCTCAGCCTCAAGCCCCACGGTTGTCAGGCCCGCACAAACCACCCGCCGTACGGTGGCACGGCCAACACCGCCACCCCGGACATCCAGCGGATTCGACTGGCCGGTGCAGGGCAGGCTGGCCTCGCGTTTTGGCCCCAAGCAGGACGGCCTGCATAATGACGGCATCAATATCCTGGCGCGTCAGGGGACGCCTGTGAAGGCGGCAGAAGCCGGGGTCGTGGTATATGCCTCGAACGCGCTAGAGGGATACGGGCATCTTCTGCTGGTGAAGCATTCGGATGGCTGGATCACGGCCTATGCCCATAACGAGCGCCTTCTGGTGCGCGAAGGGCAGACCGTCAGCAAGGGGCAGATCATCGCCCGCGTCGGCAACACTGGCGGGGTGACCGAACCGCAGCTGCATTTTGAAATTCGTAAGGGCCGTCGGGCCTTGGACCCGCTTCGATACCTGAGCCGCGCACAGGCGGATGCCGCCATGACAGGCCGCTAGAAGCTAACCTTAGCGCCCAACTCACCCGCCAGATTCGTCACAAACTGCCAGGCTGTCCGGCCAGACCGGTTACCGCGGGTCTTGGACCATTCAAGGGCTGCGTGCCGCCAATCATCGGCGGGTGTCAGGCTGAATGCCTTGAGGTAGCCCTCAATCATGGCCAGATACTCGTCCTGGTCAGCCGGGTGGAAGCCCAGCCACAGGCCGAAGCGGTCAGAGAGCGCAATTGTTTCGTCCATGGCCTCGTTGGGGTGGATGCCGGTGGCGCTTTCCTGGTCCGCCATCTGGCGCGGCAACAGGTGCCTGCGGTTTGACGTGGCGTAAAAGATCACATTCTCCGGGCGGCCCTCAAGCCCGCCCTCAAGCACAGATTTCAGGGCTTTGAAATCCTGGTCAGGCCGGTTGAACGACAGGTCGTCACAAAAGACGATAAAAAGGCGATCGGCTTTCCTGAGCTTGCCAAGAAGCGCGGGCAGGGCGCTGATATCCTCGCGGTGGATTTCCACCAGCGCCGGGGCCGAAGCGTCTTTTTCTTCGACAATGGTGCGGTGGATGGCCTTGATGAGCGTGCTTTTGCCCATGCCGCGCGCCCCCCACAACAGCGCATTGTTTGCGGAAAAGCCGTTCGCGAAGCGCTTGGTATTCTCAAGCAGTGTGTTCTTGGCGCGGTCAATGCCCATCAACAGGTCAATCGCAGGTGCCGCGACACGGTCGACAGCTCGCAGGTTTTTGCTGTCGGCGTCATAGACAAAGGCGTTGGCGGTATCGTCCGTCAATGCAGGTGATGCCTTTCCTCTGCCACTTACCGCGTCGGCAAGGCGGTTGATCGCATCAATCAGCGCTTGATCCTGGTTTGGCACTTGCAACCCTTTCCTGTCATGCCCATCTAGGGGTGGATAATTCGATTATGCCCGCTCGACAGCGCTCATAACATGCCGGGTAACACTAGGCGACTGTTGCATTTGAAAGCAATAAAGCTATAGTCCCGGCCAATGATATTGCAAGGTGGCGCGTCTGCCGCCCTTTTAATGAGGTTTGTCACATGTTTTCTTCTCCTGCTTACGCTCAAGCGGCTGAATCTGCACAGATGTCTGATCCAACTGGTGGTTTCGGTCTGATCATCATCATGGTTGCGGTTTTCTGGTTCCTGATCATCCGCCCCCAGAACAAAAAGATGAAAGAACACCGTGAAATGGTGAGCAATGTGGCGCGCGGCGACAGCGTTGTGACCGCAGGCGGCCTGATCGGTAAGGTGACCAAGGTTAAAGCTGACGATAACGAAGTCGAAGTGGAACTGGCTGACGGTGTCCGCGTTCGCGTTGTCAAAAGCACCCTGTCTGATGTGCGAGCCAAATCAGAGCCTGCCAAGCCTGCTGAGAAAAAAGCGGCTGAGAAAAAAGCAGCGAAAAAAGAAGAAAAATAAGGATCGTGCCCGGTGTTGCCGGGCCCAATCTTTTTAAGGCAAGAACAACAATAAGGATCGGCGCATGCTGACGTTTCCGCGCTGGAAAATAATCATGATCATGGGAGTGGTGCTTCTGGGCATCCTGACCTCCCTCCCTAACTTTCTGACAGAGAAGCAGCGCGAAGAACTGCCTGGCTTCCTGCCTTCCGACACGCTGAATCTGGGCCTTGACCTCAGGGGCGGGGTTCGCATTCTTTGGGGTGCGGAAACCGACGATGTGGTGAATTCCCGCCTGAACAATATTGCTGATCAGGTGCGCGATATTCGCCGGTCTGAGCAGGGCCTCAATTTCCGGAATATCCGGATTGAAGGCCAAAGCGTGACGGCAGAGGTTACCCGCGATGACATGGTTGAAACCGCGCGTGAAAAACTGCGTGAGCTGACTACGGTGACCGTAGGCGCCGCTAACCCACTCATGGGCGGCGGCATCAAGGAACTGGAGCTTGCGCAGGACGGCAACAAATTCACGCTGACACTGACAGAGCAGGGCATCGAAGTTCAGAAGCGCGAGGCCGTTGCCCGTGCCATGGAAGTGATCCGCAAGCGGGTAGACCCCGACGGCACCAAGGAAGTGACCATTCAGCCTGAAGGCAATGACCGCATCATTCTGGAAGTGCCGGGCGCTGACGATCCTGAACAAATCAAGATTCTTGTTGGCCAGACAGCCAAGCTGACCTTCCATGACGTGAACACGAATGTGAGTGCGGAAGACATTCAGCGCGGCCGTGTGGGATACCGGGAAAAGATTCTGCCTTCGAAAGATGGCTACTCCATGGTGATCAAGGAGCGGGTCATCCTTTCGGGTGAAGACCTGATTGATGCGCGGGTTGAATATGACAAGAACGGCAAGCCAGCCGTTGGCTTTACCTTCAATACATCTGGCGCCAAACGCTTCGGCACCCACACCCAGAACAATATCGGGCGGCCGTTTGCCATCGTGCTGGATAACGAGATTATCAGCGCGCCGAATATCATCACGCCGATCCTGGGCGGGCAGGGCCAGATAACCAACGTTGGTGCGGTTACCGATGCGCAGGAGCTGGCAACGCTCCTCAAGGCCGGTGCGCTTCCCATCCCGCTGCAGGTGATGTCCGAACGCTCTGTGGGGCCGGACCTGGGTCAGGAAAACATTGATGCTGGCGAGATCGCGGCTGTTATCGGTTTCATTGGTGTGATTATTTATATGATCCTCAGCTATGGCCGGTTTGGCATTGCCGCGAGCATCTCGCTGATCACCAACCTTGTGCTGATCATGGGGGCGCTCAGCTTCCTGCAGGCGACGCTGACCCTGCCGGGCATCGCGGGTATCGTGCTGACAATCGGTATGGCGGTGGACGCCAACGTGCTGGTTTTTGAACGTATTCGCGAAGAACAGAATAATGGCCGCAAGCCGTTCCCTGCAATGGAACATGGCTATGGCGAGGCCTTCTCGACCATTATGGACGCCAACATCACCACATTCATTGCGGCGGCAGTGCTCTATATGCTGGGTTCCGGCCCTGTGCAGGGCTTTGCTGTAACGCTGGCGATCGGTATTCTGACGTCCATGTTCACGGCCGTGGTACTGTCCCGCTTTATCCTTGCAACCTGGCTGAAGCGGGTCCGTCCTGCCAAGCTGCCACTTTAAGGGGAGGGGATTATGTTTTTACGTCTCGTTCCAGACAATACGAAGATCAACTTCATGGCCGCGCGCAAGATCGCGATGGCCCTGTCGGTGCTTCTCATCATTGGTTCGATCGTACTGTTCGCGGTGAAAAGCCTGAACTATGGCATCGACTTCAAAGGTGGCATTTCGGTTGAGGTGCAGATGGAAGGCGAAAAAGCCATTCCTATTGAGGCCGTGAAAAATGCGGTTGAAGCCATGGGCTACACCAGCCCTTCTGTCCGCCGGTACGGCGAGGATTGGGAAGCCATGATCCGCATCGAGCGCCAGGAAGGCGATGCCAAGGCCCAAAGTGCTGTGATCCAGAAAGTGCGGGAAGAACTGCCGAACGCGGTTCCCGGCATCAAATTCATGGACGGTAACTTCATTGGTGCCACCGTGTCGGGCGAACTGAAGCGTGACGGGGCGCTGGCCGTAACCATCGCGGTTCTGGCGGTGCTGGTTTACATCTGGTTCCGCTTCGAATGGCAGTTCGGCCTGGGCGCTGTGGTAGCACTGGTGCACGACGTTCTCTTGACGGTCGGCTTCTTTGCTATCACCCAGCTTGAGTTCAACCTGTCGATCATTGCGGCCATCCTGACCATCGTGGGCTACAGCCTAAACGATACCGTGGTGGTGTATGACCGGGTGCGTGAAAACATCCGCAAATACAGCAAGACACCAATGGAAGAGCTTCTGAACCTGTCCCTGAACCAGACGCTGGCACGGACCTTGATGACCTCTGTCACCACCCTGGTGGCGCTGTTTTCCCTGTTCTTCTTTGGCGGCGAGGCCATTCGCGGCTTTACCGCAGCGATGATCTGGGGTGTTGTCGTGGGTACCTACAGCTCGGTCTTTATCGCCTCACCGATGCTCCTGATGTTCAAGATCAAGCGGGATGCACTGCTTGCGGGTGACGACAATGACCCAACGGTGGACAAGAGCCGCCCTGGCCAGTTTGATCAGATGTAAGTCTGATGGCTGACAAGATCAAACAAGGTGGCTTTATCATGGAGCAGCAGGCCGATGACGACCTGCTGCTCATTGAAGCCTATGGTGATGGCGGTTTCCGCCTGATGGACCGCCGCGTTGAAGGCGGTGTGCTGGTACAGCCCACGGGGTTCTATCCTATGGATGCCAAAACGCTGGATGATTTGAAACCGGAGCATTTCAGCAAGATCATGAATGAGGGTGATCGCCCGGAAATCGTCCTTGTCGGAACCGGCGTAAAGATGCAGCTTCTGCCCAAGGCTATCCGGCAGTTCCTCGAAGACGCCAATATCGGCTTTGATATCATGGACACAGGCGCCGCAGCCCGGACCTATAATGTCCTGCTGATGGAACAGCGCCGGGTCGCCTGCCTGTTGCTGCCTGTCGACTGACACGCTGAGCCCAGGAAACTAAAGGCCCCTGCGGTGAACGGTTCGTCGCAAGCCTGTCTCTCGGTTCACCGCAACACCGGGCGGTCCGCCGCATCAACCCCACAATTCATCGCTTCCGCCTTCCACTGACACCAAGACCTGCGCATCCTTGATTTCACAAGAACGTGAAGTTCGGGTATCGGCCCGAGAAAATCGCGACAGTCGAGGATAGAGTTTTTTCTGGCGTCAGTGTACTCGCCGGGGGATACTCAGAAGAAGAATGGAGATTTCCCATGTGGATGACACCAAAACAAAAGCGCCGTGCAGCTGCAGCCCTAGGCATCGCCGCGTCAAGCCTGGTGATTGCCGGAGCCAGCCATGCCATGATTGCCATGGCGGGTGGTGACGAGCAAACCGAGCAGGCAGAAAAAGCCGAAAAGAACAAGCGGACGATCCGCGTTGTTCGCAGCGGCGACAGTAAAGTCGAGGTGCATAAAAAGGGGCACCGGACCGTTCTGGCAACAAGTGACCGCAAAGCGTTCGAGAAAGAGCAGCAGGAAGCGCTTGAGAAGGCGCGCGCTGCCCTCAATGAGGTGACCGAGCGGCTGATGAAGGCCAAGAGCAAGAGCGAGGTGCAAGCCCTGAAGGCCGCACAAAAGGGCCTTGAGGCTGCAATCATCTCGCTGGAAGAGCGCCGGATGCGCCATGTGATTGTCGCACCTAGCCGGATTGAAATTGCCAGGATCGAATCTGAAGCCATGGCCGAAGCTCTCACGGACCTCAGTGAAAGCGAAGCCGAGCTGTCGGAAATGCGGATTGAGCTCAAGGACGAAATCGCTGAAGCCCGCCGCGAGATCGAGGAAGCGCTCGGTGACCTGGAGCTTGAGCTGGATATCGACGGCGATATCCGTACCCTGCGGATAGAATCGCTCAAATCTGCGCAACTGTCGCTCGAGGAGATGGAAAAGCACCACCTTGAGGCCTTGAAGCAGGCGGAAGCAGATATCAAGCGGGAACGCGAGCGGATTGAACAGCGCCTGCGTGAGCGTGAGGCAGAAGCCAACAAGAAAGACGGTTAAGCCACATCCGCGACGGAAGAATGGACGAGGGCGGCCTCATGGCTGCTCTCAGGCATTTGATCAAACTATGCCGAAAGTTTACTTGTCGTTTGTGTAATAATGTAGCATTATCCTGACACAGTTGGGAAATGGAACCACACATGAAACGCACCCTTATTGCTGTTGCATCTTTCGCCTTAATCGGTAGCGCTACTGCGCTTGCCGGTGAGCGCATGGTTGGCTTTGACAGCCTGGGTACCATGATGCTGGAGCACGAAGCCGAGGAAGTTCGTGAAGTTTCCTACCGCTCGCCAGAGCTGGCGCGCTGTGAACAGAAGGAAGAGGAAATTCGGGCGCGGCTCAATGACCTGAACCTGAATTTTGCCCAGTCCTTCTCCGAGTCCTTCTCTCAGTCCTTTGCCAAAAGCGACGCCGTGGATATGCAGGCGTTTGAAAGCCGTATTGAAGCCATGACTGACCGCCTGTCTGAGCTGAAGATGCAGAAACTTGTTCAGATGGGTGCTCTGCAGCAATCGCTGTCGGAACATCGGGCAGAGCTGGACAAGTACCGTAAGGCCTTCAAGGATGACGCGCTTTATGCCAAAGTGTTGAGCGCGCTGGAGCAGGCCGAACAGGCCATGGCGTCTGAATAGACCCCAATAGGGCCTGACTGTAACCGAACCGGGCCTGGCCCGGTTTTTTGTTGCCTCCCTCCCGGTTGCCGTCAGCTGTTACGCGAACCTTACGCAATAGTATTTCGCCAGATAAGAAAAACCATTCCGATCATTGCGTGCAGCCGTTGCGCTTGGCCCAAAATTCCCTTAGAGCTAAGCGTTCACAGGGCGCTTTGGGGCGTCCGGTTTTCGACAATATCCAAGGTAAAAAGGTCATGAGCAATCAAGAGTTTTACCGCATCAGGCGGTTGCCCCCTTATCTATTCGCTGAAGTGAATCAGATGAAGGCGGCGGCACGAGCGCGCGGTGAAGACATCATTGACCTTGGTATGGGCAACCCCGATTTGCCGACCCCGCAGCATATCGTCGACAAGATGAAAGAAACCGTGGATAAGCACACCACGCACGGCTATTCCGTATCGCGCGGTATTCCGGGCCTGAGGCGTGCCCACGCGGCCTACTATAAGCGCCGCTTCGGGGTGGATATCGACCCGGAGACGGAAAATGTGGTGACGCTTGGGTCCAAGGAAGGGCTGGCGAACCTGGCGTCTGCCATCACCACGCCGGGTGATGTGATTCTGGTGCCGAACCCCAGTTTCCCGATCCACCCATATGGTTTCATGATCGCAGGCGCGGCTGTCCGTCACCTGCCCATGGGGCCAGGGCGCGACTTCCTGACGGAACTGAAGTATGCCGTTCAGCACAGCGTGCCCACGCCGACTGCCGTGATCCTGTGTTATCCGGGTAACCCGACGGCCGAAGTGGTCGACCTTGCCTTCTATGAAGAGGTGGTCGATTTCTGCAAGGCGCATGGCATCTGGATCCTGTCGGATCTGGCTTATTGCGAGATTTATTTCGACGACAACCCGCCGCCTTCCATTTTGCAGGTGCCGGGGGCGAAAGACATCGCCATTGAATTCACCAGCATGTCAAAAACCTATTCTATGGCTGGGTGGCGCGTGGGCTTTGGCGCGGGCAACAAAGACCTTGTGAGCGCGCTGACACGGGTGAAAAGCTATCTGGACTATGGCGCCTTCACGCCCATCCAGGTGGCGGCAGTGGCGGCCCTCAATGGCCCGCAGGACTGCATTGACCTGCACCGCGAAACTTACAAGAAACGCCGGGATGTTTTGGTTGAAGGCCTCGCGGCTGCAGGATGGGACATCCCAAGCCCCAAGGCGTCCATGTTCGCCTGGGCGCCGATCCCCGAAGACTTCCGCGAAATGGGGTCCATGGCCTTCTCGAAACTGTTGCTGGAGCACGCCAAAGTCGCTGTGGCGCCGGGCATCGGTTTCGGCGAATACGGCGAAGGCTTCGTGCGTATCGGCCTGGTGGAAAACGAACAGCGAATCCGGCAGGCGATCCGCAATATCAAGAAACTCATGGCGAACAGGGACGAGATTATCGCGTCTTGGAACGCCGAACAGAATAAAGCGTAACTGGAGATCAGTATGAGTAAGCAGGACGACCGAAAGATCATCCTGGGCATCGCGGGCCTTGGCACCGTTGGGGCTGGGGTAGTGAAGATCATTGAGAAACACAAGGCTCTCATTGCCGCCCGCGCCGGATGCCCAGTGGAAATCAAGGCCGTCAGCGCCCGTGACCGCAGCCGCGACCGCGGTGTGGACCTCAGCGCCTATGATTGGGTTGATAACGCTGTTGATCTGGCTGAAGAGGGCAGCGGCGTCAATCTTGTGGTGGAACTGATCGGTGGGTCCGACGGCCCGGCGCTGGCGCTGGCGCGGAAGGCGCTTGGCCGCGGTATCGGGTTCGTGACCGCCAACAAAGCGCTGATTGCCACCCACGGCAAGGAGCTGGCCGCGCTGGCGGAAGAAACCGGCGCACCGCTGAAGTTCGAAGCGGCTGTCGCGGGCGGTATCCCGATCATCAAGGCACTTCGTGAAGGGCTTGCCGGCAACGCCATCGAAAGCGTACGCGGTATTTTGAACGGCACCTGCAACTATATCCTGACGCGGATGGAGCATGAAGGCCTCGCCTTTGATGACGTGCTCAAGGACGCGCAGCAGCTGGGCTACGCAGAAGCCGACCCGACGTTTGATATTGACGGCATCGACACCGCCCACAAGACAGCCATTCTGGCGACGCTGGCGTTCGGCACCGAGCCCGATATTGAAAACCTGCCCACCGAAGGCATCCGCAACATCGCGCCTGTGGATATTGAGTATGCCAAAGAGCTGGGCTACCGCATCAAGCTTCTGGGCGTGACCCAACAGACCGCCGAAGGCATCGAGACGCGCGTACATCCGGCCATGGTGCCGACCCGCGCGGCCATCGCCAATGTGATGGGCCCGACGAACGCTGTGGTCGTGAACGGCGACGCCGTTGGTCAGACGGTTTATGAAGGCGCGGGCGCGGGCGAGGGGCCAACGGCTTCTGCCGTCATGGGTGATATTCTTGATGTAGCGCGCGGCGCGGAAGGTCCACGCCTTGGCGTGCCGGCCACCAGCCTGAAGCCGTCAAACCCTGTGCCAGTGGTGAAGCACCGCGGCACCTATTACATTCGCCTGCGTGTGAATGATCAGCCGGGCGTAATGGCTGATATCACCAAGGTCCTGGCGGAAGAGAATGTTTCCATCGAAAGCATGCTGCAGCGCGGAAGTGCAAGCGATGGTGGCGTTTATATCGTGCTTACGACCCACGAAACAGTTGAAGCTTCTGTTGCGGCAACACTTGACCGTTTCACTACGCTTCAATGTGTGCTAGAGACCCCCACAATGCTGAGAATCGAAGCCTGAAAAGGGAGCAAGTCTAATGGGGTCTCAGGAACTGAATCGCCAACTCGTCCTTGAAGTTGTCCGCGTCACCGAAGCTGGTGCAATCGCGGCAGCCAAGTGGAACGGCCGGGGCGATGAAAAGTCCGCTGATGCAGCCGCTGTTGAAGCGATGCGCAAAGCATTCAATAAAATGATGATCGAAGGCACCGTCGTGATCGGCGAAGGCGAACGCGACGAAGCGCCTATGCTGTATATCGGGGAAAAAGTCGGCGCCGGCGGGCCAAAAGTGGATATCGCCCTTGATCCGCTCGAAGGCACGACCATTTGCGCCAAAGCCATGCCAAACGCGCTGGCTGTGCTGGCCATTTCCGCTGAAGGCGGCCTCCTGAACGCACCTGACGTCTATATGGACAAGATCGCCGCTGGCGGCGGCCTGCCAGACGGCGTGATCGATCTGGACAAAACGCCGACTGAAAACGTCAAGGCGGTGGCCGATGCCAAAGGCAAGGCCGTTGAAGACATGATGGTGTGTGTGCTGGATCGTCCACGCCACGCTGAAATCATCAAGGAACTGCGTGCGCTGGGTTGTGGCGTTGCCCTGATCGGCGACGGTGACATCGCGGGCGTAATCGCGACGACGGATCCGAAAACCGGCATCGACCTTTATATGGGGTCTGGTGGCGCGCCTGAGGGTGTTCTGGCGTCCGCCGCTTTGCGCTGTATTGGTGGCCAGATGCAGGGCCGTCTGTTGTTCCGCAACGATGACGAACGTGGCCGTGCCCGCAAATGGGGCATTGAAGACCTGAACAAGAAATACACCATGGAAGAGATGGCGTCTGGCGATGTGATTTTTGCCGCGACGGGTGTGACAGACGGCTCCATGCTGAACGGCGTGCATATCACGTCCCGCGGCATTGAGACTGACACCATCACCATGCGGTCCAAAACCAAGACCATTCGCCGTGTACAAGCGATCCATGGCCCGGACGGTAGCCAATAAGGTTATTGAGTTGACCGACATCCAAGAGACAACAGGAGCGGCGGAACCCTTTTTGGGTGTCCGCCGTTCTGCGCTTGAGCAGGCATGGGAACTCAGGCCCTATGTGCCGCGCATTGCCGAAGCCATCGCCGACCGCCTGGGCGTGCCCGCCATTGTGGGGCAGTTGATCGCCGCCCGCGGCATCGGCCTTGAAGAAGCAGAAGCATTTTACACGCCTTCGCTGAAGGAAAGCCTGCCGGACCCCAGCACGATCCTGGATATGGACAAGGCCGTCTCACGCCTTGCAAGGGCGCTGCAGAACGGCGAAAAGCTGGCGATTTTCGGCGATTATGACGTGGACGGCGCAACGTCTTCAGCCGTGCTGTACCGCTACCTGACGGCGCTGGGTGCCCATGTGGAAATCTATATCCCGGACCGGATGGTCGAGGGCTATGGCCCCAATGCGCCGGCACTTCTGGGGCTCAGGGACAAGGGTGTGGACCTTGTAATCACGGTGGACTGCGGCACGCTGTCGTATGAGCCGCTGAGGGCCGCGAAGGACGCCGGGTTGGATGTGATTGTGGTGGACCACCACAAGGCCGAAACAACGCTGCCAGAAGCGGTAGCCGTGGTGAACCCGAACCGGCTTGATGACGATAGTGGCCTTGGCCAGGTGGCGGCTGTAGGCGTCTGTTTCCTGGTGGCAATTGCGCTTAACCGCGCCCTTCGGGAAGTGGGCTATTTCACCGAAGGCAAGCGTGAACCCAACCTGATCAGCCTTCTGGATATCGTGGCGCTGGGCACAGTGTGCGACGTGGTGCCACTGACGGGCGTCAACCGGGCCTTTGTGGCCCAGGGCCTGAAAGTGATGGCACAGCGCCACAATGTGGGCATTACGGCCCTCTGTGACGTCGGGCGGGTGTCTGAGGCACCAACCACCTACCATGCGGGCTTCATTCTGGGGCCGCGCGTCAATGCCGGTGGCCGGGTAGGGGAAAGCTATCTGGGGGCCCAGCTTCTGACCACGGACGACATGATGGCCGCGCGCCAGATCGCGGAGAAACTGGATCGCTATAATGAAGAGCGCCGCGCCATTGAGGCCGAGGTGCTGGAAGCCGCCATGAGCCAGGTGGAAAGCGCCACAGGTGTTGGCGGGCAGGCAGATACAGTGGTGGTGGCTGCGGGCGACGGCTGGCACGCAGGCGTGATTGGCATCGTTGCCTCGCGCCTCAAGGATAAATACGGACTGCCCACCTTCGTGATCGGCATCGAGAATGGCGAAGCCAAGGGTTCGGGCCGGTCGATCAGCGGCGTGGACATGGGCGCAGCGGTGATCGAAGCCGTGCAGAAGGGCCTTCTCCTTAAAGGTGGCGGGCACGCCATGGCGGCGGGCCTGACAGCGGCGCCTGACAAATTGGAGGAGCTGACAGCCTTCCTGCGTGACCATATGCGCAAGGATGTCGAAAAGGCCACCCAGAACCGGGCTTTGAAGATTGACGGCATGGTGGCGCTTTCCGGCGTGACGGCAGACCTGATTGACCAGATCGACCAGGTGGGTCCTTTCGGGGCCGGCAACGCAAGCCCGCGGTTTGCCATCCCGGAGCTGGACCTATTGAAGGCAGATCTGGTGGGCCAGAATCACTTGCGCTGTATTTTCAAGTCCCGCGACGGGAAATCCATCAAGGCCATGGCTTTTCGCCAGTGGGATGAGCCCATGGGAGCACTGCTGCGCACCGGCATCGGGCGGCGCTTCCATATCGCAGGAAAGCTCAAGAAAGACACCTGGGCTGGGGGCGGAAAAGTGGAAATCACGCTGGATGACGTTGCGCTGGTTGGGCTGCCGTAAGAAAAATGCAAAAAGATGTTGACCGGGGCACCGGGGGTAGGTATCTAGGCCCCCGTCGCAGCGAGTTCTGCAGCGTGGTCCCTTCGTCTAGTGGCCTAGGACGCCGCCCTTTCACGGCGGAAACACGGGTTCGAGTCCCGTAGGGATCACCATACTCGCCGCAGACCATCCTTTTAGGAAGGTCCCTTCGTCTAGTGGCCTAGGACGCCGCCCTTTCACGGCGGAAACACGGGTTCGAGTCCCGTAGGGATCACCATATCTTCAAAAAGCCCTGCCTTTCCGGCGGGGCTTTTTTGTTGTCGCAAAGCCGTCTTAATTAAATCAAAATCTTTTGCTATGTATGATTTGCACCAGGAACGAAGGGGTGGCGATGACAATTGGTTTCAGAGTAACAGCAGCAATCATTCTTGCCAGCATTTGGGCCGCTCATGGGGCGGCGAAGGAAAGCAAGCCATCTGATCCGCTCCTGCGGGTTCTCAGCTTCAATATCAACGCCTTGCCGTCTGCCATCCATGGGGACGGGTCTGAAAAGTATGCCCGGATTGCGGAGATATTGCGCCAGCGCCGGCAAGAGGGCACCCACCCGCAGATTGTGTTGTTGCAGGAAGCCTTTGACGGGGATGCCCGGGTCATTGCTGATACCACGGGTTATGCCTATGCGGTCATGGGGCCGGGGCGCAAAGATGCCTCGAAAATGGGTGAGACGCACTGGTCGCCAAAGACCCGGAAAGCCTACACCAGTTTCGATGATCCGCAGAAACTAACGGGCAGTGGCCTGGTGATCCTTTCTGATTTCCCAATTCTGGAAGCCCAGCACAAGGCATTTGATTCAGACATGTGCGCGGGCATTGATTGTTTGTCGAACAAGGCCATTCTGCTGGCACGCCTGTCTGTGCCGGGCATGGATCGTCCGCTTGATGTGATCAACTCACACTTCAATTCCCTGAATTCCACCAAGGCACCCCGGCGCTGGACCGAGAAGGCACATCGCCGCCAGTCGGATACCCTTGAATGGTTCCTGGGTAAGGTCGGGCAGGGCAACCCACTTCTTCTGGCCGGCGACTTCAATACCAGGGCGCAGGACCGCTACCGCTATTTCCGCGATGCCGTTCAGGTACAGGACGTGGCAGAGCAATGCCTGTCCCTGTCTGAACGCTGTGAACTTGAGGTGGGGACAAGCCAGTCAGCCGTTCTCTATGACACCAACGACAAGCAGTTTTCGAATGACAGTACCTGTCACCGGTTGACCCCAGTGCGCATCAGCCGGAATTTCACAGAACAGATTGACGGTCAGCCGCTGTCGGATCATCTTGGCTATGAAGTGGCGTACCGCGTTGAGCGGGTCGGTCACGATGATGGACCTTCAACGGAAGCTTTATGGCGCACGACCGACACTGCCGATATGGACTGATTGCCTGCCTGATGATGTGTGCCTCCGGCGCTGTATTTGCGCAGGATGGTCGCCTGACCAGCCCTGGCAAGCCTGTCTATGTGGAATCCAGCGAAATCGAAGAGGACCGCAAGCGCGATGACTGGAGCGGCCAGCTGGGCCTCGGCTATTCGCTGGCGCCGGATTTCCTTGGCGCGGACCACCATGGGCTGGAACCTGCGGTTCTATTTCGCGCTAGCTGGCGCGACAAAATATTCATTGAAAACAATAAAATAGGAAGTGTTCTTCACACATCACGTTTCCTGAAGGCCGGTGTGATCGGGCGCTGGAACCTGGGCCGCAAGGATGACCTGACATTGCGGCAGGCAACGGGCGCGGAAGAAGTGAATGATGCCTTTGAGGTGGGTCTGTTCGCGGCAGGGTCGCTCTATAAATTCTTTCTGACTGCCGAGCTGTACCAGGGACTAAGCAGTGTACATAAGGGCGTGAACATGGAGCTCGAAGGCGGTTATACGTTTGAGTTGAATTCACGGCTGAAGTTGACACCCATCCTGGGCGCTCACTGGGCATCGAAAGATTTCATGCAGGCTTTCTTTGGCGTCGAGGACGGCAGCGGGGATTTCGCGCCTTACCGCACAGGCGCTGGCATTTATGAGCTATATGGCGAAGCGTCGGCTGAATTGCGGCTGGACAGGAACTGGTTGCTGAAGTCCAGTATGCGTTTGACACAATTGAAAAATGGCGCCGCCAGAAGCCCTATTGTCAGAAGTGATATCGGGAGCCGCTATCAGGTAACCGGCTATGTGGGGCTGGTGTGGCTGTTTTAAGGGGGGACACATGCGTACCTTGGCAAATTTGGTGATGGGGGTGGCGATGGCCCTTGCTGGCTGCGTGACGGCCCTGGCAGCGCCGCCTGACGGTTTCGTGGACCTGGAGGCGTATATCCCCGGCATTGTGGTTGAGGCCCGCTATGCGGGGAACCACAATTTTGTCGGCCAGCCGATTGACGGCTATGAGGCACCGAAGGTGTTTCTGAGTGTTGAGGCCGCAAATGCGCTGAAGACAGCACAGCACAGGTTGGCGGCGCAGGGTATGACGCTGAAAGTGTTTGATGGTTATAGGCCGCAGAGGGCTGTGGACCATTTCATGCGCTGGGTTTCAGACGCCAACGATACAAAGAATAAGGCGGCCTATTACCCGGACGTCGCCAAGCACCGCCTGGTTCGGGAAGGGTATATCGCTGAAAAGTCCGGCCACAGCCGCGGCAGCACGCTTGACCTCACAATCGCGCACATCATGCCTGATGGCAGTGTTCAGGAGCTGGATATGGGCAGCCCCTGGGACTTCTTTGGGCCCATATCCCATCCATCCTCAAAGGCTGTCAGTGATGATGCGCGCGCCAACCGGATGCTGTTGCGGATGTCCATGCTGGCGGCAGGCTTCAAGCCCTATGAGGCCGAGTGGTGGCATTTCACGCTGACGCGAGAGCCGTACCCCAATACCTACTTCGATTTTCCTGTGGAGTAACGCCATGACACCAGATGACACCTTGATGCGGCAGATGCGGCTTCTGGAGGAAGCACTTGCCGATGCAGAAGTGCGGGCATCACGTGATGCGATGGCCTCCCTGCTGTCCGACGGGTTTCGAGAGTTTGGTGCGTCAGGCCGGGTTTTCGGCAAAGAAGAGATCTTGGAGTTGCTGGCCAAAGAACCTGGTGGCGACAGCTATCTGGTTGAGGAGCTGAACGTGACAAGGCTTGGCCCGGAAACCGCGCTGGTGACTTACCGTATACCGCCACGCATGGTGGCGGGGTCTGAGCGGGCTGCCTCGCTCAGAAGCAGTATCTGGCGTATGGAAGAAGGCGTGTGGCAGCTGCTGTTCCACCAGGGCACAAGGCAGCCGGTAGCCTAAACGGTTTTGGCCAGCTGCCGCATATAGGCCTTGCCCGGCATGACAAGGTTTTCCGCCTCGTCGCGGGTGTAGCGTTCCAGCAGCTCAGTTTGCGTCATATAGCCGGCACCGTCGCGGATATCCGCTTCAATCGCGGCCTTCAGGCCAAACGGGTTGCGGGTCTCAATGGCCTTCATGATCTCAACGTGCCGGTCCGTGACATAATGCTTTTCAAGGTTCGCCAGCGCCAAGCGGTGCAGCGGCCCCAGTTGCAGCCAGACGCGCTCAATCATCGGCATGGTCACGGGATGAGGGTGGGCCAGGTAAAGCGCGCGGTGGAACGCCTGGTTGCCAAGGATGATGCCCTGGGCATCAGGCCCTTCGAACGCCTGGTTCTGTTCTTCGTTGAGTTCACGCAACAGCTCCAGCCGCTCGTCTGTCACATAGGGCAGGGCGCGTTCCGCTGCGTGCACTTCCAGCATGATCCTGAGTTCCAGCAGTTCCGCCAGCTTGGCAGGGGTCAGGTCGGGCACCATGATGCGGCGGTTGGACTTCAGCTCGAGCGCCCCTTCGCTCGTGAGGCGCCTGAGCGCTTCGCGGACCGGCATGGCCGATACATCCAGCATTTGGGCGATGCCGCGGATTGTCAGGGCGCGGCCAGGCTGCACCTGGCCGGACATGACTGCGAACCGAAGGGCGCGATAAACCCATTCCTGGGCAGTTTCATTGTCTACCCGGTCCAGCCAGTCGAAATTGAAGTCATTTTTGCTCATAGGCTCCTTCTTACGCAAGAATGGCAAAGCCAATCAAGGAAATAAGCGCGCCCACGACCGCATAGGGAAGTTGCGTTAGCGCGTGCTGGATGGAAGTGGTGCCGCAGCTTTGAGCTGTCAGGACGGTGGCGTCAGCATAAAGGCACGCGTGGCTGCCGAATGTGCTGGCAGACAATGTTGCCCCGATCACCAGCGGGATACTCGCGCCCGTGGACAAGGCCAGGTCTGCAATGACGGGCAGGGCAATGACAAACATGCCCCAGCTTGAGCCTGTCGCAAAGGCGATCAGGCCCATCACGCCAAACACAATGAACGGTAGCGTGGTGGCGGTCATGAACGGTGTTGTCAGCTCAAGGATATAACTCGTCAGGCCCAGCTGCTCGTTGACATCCTTCAACATGTAGGCCGCAAAAATGATCGCCAGAGCCTCAACCATGATCTTGAAGCCGTCAATGATGGTGTTGAACGTATCGTGATGGTCCAGAATGCGCAGGCCAATGATCGCGAGTGTCATCAGGGCCAGCGTGGCATATACGGCTGGCAGGAAATCCATGTCGTAATAGATGGTGAAGCCTACAAGGCCCACAAGCGGCAAAACAAACAGCCACAAGTTCCGTTTGACGCCTTCTTTTTCGACGATGGTTTCGTTCGCGGCCTGTACATGTTCCGCGCCGGGGGGAATGGACTGGCCATATTCTCGCGCCCGGTATTCGGCTTTCTTCATCGGCCCCAGAAGGGGAAATTTGCCTGCCGCCACCAGCGGAATGATGAAAATTGCGATCCAGGGGTACAGCATGTAGGGAATGCCGGAGATATAGGTCCACAGGCCCTGGCCTTCAGCCGCAAGGCCGTTTTCTTCCAGCAGTTTGGCGAAAAAGACCCCCCAGGTGCTGAGCGGGATAATCACGCTGACAGGCGCTGCGGTGCTGTCGATCACATAGGCCAGCATCTCGCGGCTGACACGGTATTGGTCTGTGATTTTACGCATCGCCGCGCCGGCGGTAATGCTGTTCAGATAGTCATCAACAAACAGGGAAATGCCAAGGGCCCAGGTTGCCATCAGCGCACTGAAGCGGGTTTTGACCCTTTTGGTGACGAATTGGACGAAGGCGGCGAGCGCTCCTGTTCGGATCAACAGCCCGATCAGGCTACCCATGGCGCCACACACCAGGATAACCCAGATGAGGTCCTCGTCTGAGAGCACGCGCATGGTGGTTTCGGCAGTGACGATGACGAAATCACCACCATCAAGCATGACGATGCCAACGACAGCGCCAATAATCAGCGCCTCAATGGGCCGCCTGATGGTGACCGCAAGCACAAGAACCACAAGTGTGGGGATCAGCGTGAGTATGCCCTGGTGGCTCAGTTCCGCCGCTGTTTCCATTTAATCGTCTCTCCCAAAAAAGTAGAGCGCAGCCTGTTGGCTACGCCCAAATCGGATTTGCTTAAAGCTGCACCCAGGTGGTTTTGAGGTTGGTGTATTTATCGAGCGCATGCAACGATTTATCACGCCCAAAACCACTTTGTTTATACCCGCCAAACGGGATCGACAGATCACCTGTCGGGTCCCAGCAATTGACCCAGATGGTACCGGCCTGAAGCGCGCGTGCCATGCGGTGGGCGCGACTGATATCCTTGCTCCACACGGCGGCGGCAAGGCCATAGATAGTGTTGTTGGCAATCTCGATCGCTTCTTCTTCGCCGTCGAATTCGATCACGGCCAGAACGGGCCCAAAAATCTCCTCGCGGGCGATGGTCATCTCTGGCGTCACGCCGTCAAAGATTGTCGGCTGAACGAAATAGCCGCCGGTCTCGGTGCGTGCGGCAGCACCACCCGCCACCAGTTTGCCGCCGTCCTTGCCGGCTGTCTCGATATATCCCAGCACGCGGCGGTACTGGCTGTCGTCCACAATAGCACCCAGGTTGGTTGCTGGATTGAGCGGATCACCCGGTACCCAGCTTTTGGCTGCTTCAAGCACTTTGGCCATGAACTTGTCTTTGATCTTCCTGTCCACCAGCAGGCGGGAACCTGCGGTGCAGACCTCCCCCTGGTTGAAGAAGATGGCGCCGGCTGCTGCCTGTGCGGCGGCGTCCAGGTCAGGGCAGTCGTCCATGATGATGTGCGGGCTTTTGCCGCCGCACTCAAGCGCAATGCGCTTCAGGTTCGACTGGCCCGAATATTCCATGAAATATTTGCCAACCTGTGTTGAGCCAGTGAAGGCCAGCCCGTCCACATCCATATGAAGCCCAAGTGCCTTGCCCGCCGTGTGGCCAAGGCCGGTCACCACGTTGAAGACGCCGGCTGGAATGCCGGCTTCTTCGGCCAGGTCCGCGATCCGCAGCGCCGTCAGGGGTGATTGCTCGGCCGGCTTCAGGACAACCGAGTTGCCGGTCGCGAGGGCAGGGCCCAGTTTCCAACAGGCCATCAGAAGCGGGAAGTTCCAGGGAACAACCGCGGCCACAACGCCGATGGGCTCCCGCGTGATCATGGCGAGCGCGCCAGGGTCGGTGGGGGCGATTTCGTCCAGCACCTTGTTGGCGGCTTCACCGTACCAGCGGATGGAGTTGATCGACGCCGGAATATCGATCGATGTGGCGTCAGAGATGGGCTTGCCCATATCAAGGGTTTCCAGCACCGCCAGCTCGTCGGCGTGCTTTTCCATCAGCTCCGCCCAGCGGATCATCACTTTGCCGCGCTCGGTGGGGTGCAGGTCTGCCCAGATGCCGCTTTTGAACGCGCGGCGGGCCGCAGCCACTGCCTTGTCCACGTCCGCCACATCGCAGGATGCGACCTTCGCCAGAACCTCGCCGGTTGCCGGGTTGATGGTCTCAAATGTCTCGCCAGAGGCCGCGTCTGTGCGCTTGCCGTCGATATAGGCCTGGGTGTGGATCCTGGCGTCCTTGGCCTTGGCCTGCCAGTATCCGAGTGTTTTATCCGTCATGGCAAACTCCTTACATTACGCCGATTTCTTTGGCTGTCAGGTCCAGCGCAAGGCGGGCCTTGGCAACCAGTTCGTCAATTTCATCGTGGGTGATCACCAGTGGCGGACACAGGATCATCGAGTTGCCCACGTGGCGCATTACAAGGCCGTTGCCAAAACAGTGCTCCCGGCATTTGAAGCCGACATCCAGCTCATCTGGGAACAGCTCTTTGGTTGCCTTGTCCTTGACGATCTCAATCCCGCCCAGAAGGCCGACAGTGCGCACCTGCCCAACCAGCGGGTGGTCCGCAAGTGTCTCAAGCTGCGTGCGAAAATAATCGATCCGTGCCTTGGCTGCATCCGTGCCCACCAGGCCTTCACGCTCCATGATTTCAATATTCTTGAGCGCCACGGCGCAGGCCACAGGGTGGCCGGAATAGGTGAAACCATGCACCATCTCGTCGTCGCTTTTGGCAATCTCGCGGGCGATATCGCCCCCCATCGCTACAGCGGAAATCGGCTGATAGCCGGACGACAGGCCTTTGGCCATGGTGATGATGTCAGGCTGGATGCCATAGTAGGTGGAACCGAACCATTCACCGGTACGGCCCCAACCGGTGATAACCTCGTCACACCACAGAAGGATACCGTACTTGCGGCACAGCGCCTCAATGCGTGGCCAGTAGCCTTCAGGTGGCGGCATCATGCCGCCAGCGCCCATCACGGGCTCGCCCACAAACGCAGCGACATTCTCTGGGCCGATCTCAAGGATCTTGTCCTCAACCGCCTGGACGCACTGGTCGCAGAACTCTTCCTCGCTCAAGTCACCACCGAACTTATAGTGGTGCGGCGTCGGGCCCACATGGTGGATGCCTTCAATCGGCAGGTCGAACTGCGGGTGCATGCCGGTGAGGCCCGAAAGCGAAGCTGCAACGGTCGTGGAGCCATGATAGGCTCGTTCGCGCGCGATGAACTGCTTGCGGTTCGGCTGACCCTTCAGGTTCCAATAGTATTTTACCAGCTTGTAAGCGCTGTCGACGGCTTCGGAACCCGAGCAGGCAAACAGCACCTGATTGACGTCACCCGGGGTTTTCTCCGCAATCTTGGCCGCAAGCTCGGTGGCGTACGGGTTCGACGTCATGAAGAAGAGGTTATAGTAGCTGAGGCCCCGCATGGCTTCTGCGGCTGCCTGAACCATTTCTTCATTGCCGTAGCCGATCTGGGCGCACCAGAGACCAGCCATGCCGTCCAGGATTTTCTGGCCTTCGCTGTCCTCGAGATACACGCCCTTGGCGCCGGTGATCATGCGTACACCGCGTTCACGCAGGCCTGGGTGGCTGGTGAAGGGATGCAGGTGATGTTCTGCGTCCTGGCTCTGCCAGAATTTGGTACGATTGCTTAACTCAGTCATAACTTACACCGTCAGTAGGAGGTACTTCGTTTCCCAAGGGCTCAGAACTGACGAATAGCTGTCATATTCCATTTCCTTGGCATCGAGATAGGTTTCCACGAAGGCTTCGCCGAAGATTTCGCGAATTGCCTTGCTTCTGCGCATATTTTTCATGCCTTCAAGGAAGTGCCGTGGCAGCGCCTTGCCGCGCGCTTCGTAGGCAGAGCCCTTGAATTCCGCCAGCGGCTCCAGGCCTTCTTTCATGCCCAGATAGCCACAAGCCAGCGACGTGGCGATGGCGAAATAGGGGTTGGCGTCAGAGCCCGCGATGCGGTTCTCAACCCGCCGGCCTTCCTTCGGCCCGCCCGGTACCCGGAGGCCCACAGAGCGGTTTTCCCGGCTCCAGTGGGTGTTGGTCGGCGCCGACCAGGCCATGGAGAAACGGCGGTAACTGTTCACGAACGGCGCAAACAACGGCATCGTTTCGTGCAGGTATTTCTGCAAACCGGCGATATGGCTCAGGAAAAGGTCTGAATGGCTGCCGTCCTCATTCGCGAAGATGTTCTTGCCTGTCTTGATATCCACCACCGACTGGTGGATGTGCATGGCGCTGCCATAGCTATCGGGGTAGGGGCTCGCCATGAAGGTACAGAACATATTGTGACGAATGGCGATTGCCCGAAGGATGCGTTTGAACAGGAACGACTGGTCAGCAACCTGAAGCGCTGGGCCATGGGTCACGTTAAACTCGAACTGGGCAGGGCCGGCTTCGTGGATCAGTTCGTCCACATCAATGCGCTGGGCCTCGCACGCGTCATAGACATCGTCGAAATAGGCGGCATATTCGTCCAGGCTGTCGATCGAATATGGGGCCGACCCAACGTCACGGCGGCCAGAGGCGCCAACTGGAGAAATCGGTAGAGATTCAACGTCTTCCTGGCGATCGATAAGGTAAAACTCGAACTCTGGCGCAACGATTGGCTGCCAGCCTTCGTCCTCATAAAGCTTGAGGATGCGTTTCAGGAGCTGACGTGGTGAAAAGACACATGGGTCGCCGTTTTCAAGTTCGGCATCGCAGATGACTGCGGCCGTTGGTTCCGGTTGCCAGGGCGTCGTGCACAGCGTGTCCAGGTCCGGCGTCAGGATGACGTCGCGCTCTGTTTCCGACAAGTGATCATTCAGGGCGTAGTCCCCTGTGATGGTCATGCCGAACACGCTTTCCGGCAGCTTCAGGCCGCGGGACTTGATGCCTTCGATGAATTTGGTGCGCGGCATGGATTTACCGCGGGCAATACCCGCGTTGTCCGCCACCATACATTCGATGTCGTCGATGTTTTCAGATTTCAGCCAGTTATCCAGCTCTTCGATGCGCTTTGCATCATACATAGATCACCTATCCAGGGCCCATTGCTGGGCCGTGTCCTTCTCAATCAGGTTCTCTTGGTCTTATGCCCGCGCACGGCGTCGCCGAACGCGTTAAAGATCTTGGTGGAAGGCATATCGTCCCAGGCCTTCCATTCCGGGTGCCACTGGACTGCCAGGGCAAATTCTTTGGCGCCGTCAACCGAGACGGCTTCGATGGTCTCGTCGTCGGCCAGCGCTTCAACGCTCAGGCCGGGCGCGAGGTCGCGAATGGCCTGGCCGTGCACCGTGTTGACCATGAAGCGGCTTTCACCGGTCACGCGTGCCAGAAGCCCGCCCGCCGTTGTGCTGACAGCGTGGGCATGGCCATATTGGACATCAATCGGGGCGTTCTTGTCCTCCCGGTGGTCCATCCGGCCTTCAATTTCATGGACACGCGGGTAAAGCGTGCCGCCCATGGCCACATTCAGTTCCTGCAGGCCGCGGCAGATGCCCAGCATGGGCACGCCGGCGTCCAGCACCGCTTTCACCAGCGCCAGTGTGTTCTTGTCGCGGCGCGGGTCTTCATGTTCGCCTTCGGGCGCAGGATCTTCGCCATAATGGTGGCGCTGGATGTTGCTGTAGCCGCCGGTGAACAGAATGCCGTCGGCAATGGCAAAGATATCCGTCGCTGCAATCGGGTCCTCAAGGGCTGGTATCAGCACGGGTGTCACGTCCGCACAGCGCACCAGGGCCTGGATATATTTATCCCCCACCTGATGGTAGATATGCGGGCCCTGCTGGTTGGTATCGCATACGATGGCAACAATCGGCTTCATGCTGCGTCTCCGGACTCGGTTACAAGATCATCTTCTGCTGGCGTCGATTCGTGCCACTTGAAGAGGTTCATTTCGATGAAGAAGAAGGCCAGGATCCACAACAGCGCATCCCAGAAGCCCATCAGATCACCCAGCCAGCCCCAATAGACACAGCAGGCCATCAGGGTCAGATACAGGAAGGCTTTCACAACACCGTTCCACTTATAGAATTTTTCCGTCAGTTCACCGCGAAGCTGCAGGAAGATGTCCACCCACAGGAAGACAACAATCAGCACCCATGTGGAGGCGTTGATGACATCAATGATCGCCAGCTTTTCCATTTGGATGAAGCCTGCCCGGTCGGAAAGCGTGTCCAGGTCTGCCTGATAATAGAGGGCAGTGGAATCAAGCGTGCCGCAGTTCTCGGCCGTCAGGTCGACAAATTCATAGAGGTCAAGCGCGATGGAGGAAACAGAACCAACAGCAGCACACGCTGTGCTTTGGGCATAGGGCGCGAAGTCAAGAATGACTTCAAAGTGCGCAATATAGCCCAGCAGCGCCTGGATGATCAGGGCATAACAGATGGCTGCAATCAGGTTCAGGCCCCATTTCAGCGGCCCTTTAAGCTTTTCGTCTGGGATAATGTAGGTTTCAAACTCGAACGCGAGCAGCAGCACAAGCCAGGCAAAGCTGTCAGTCGACTGGGAGAAAGCATCAACAAGCATCCCGAAGCCAACGCCTTCAGGGAAGCGTACCGCGCTTGCCAGATATTCTTCCCGCATGAAGTAGACGAGATTGAAAAAAATGAGCGTGTAGATGGTGTATTTGAAAGCCTGGAACAGGGTTTCCGGTTTCATGCCCAACACTCGTCGCTCTGCGGTCATCGATAAATTCCCCACTTCCCACCTAAGCCTTTTCTATATTCCAAGTTTGTCCCGCATGGAGTACCACCAGCAGCCAAGGGTGCTCAAGGGTACACTAAGAAGCTGTCCGCCGGGGAAGCTTCTTGCGGGCATGCTTTCAAACACGTCAAACGCCGTCGCGTCGCCGTGCAGCGCGTGCGCCACAAGCCGCCCCATCATATGGGAACTGGTCACACCGTGGCCACTGTAACCATGGGCGAAATAGGTGCCCGCGCCAAGCCGCCCGACATGGGGCAGCCGCGACCATGTCAGCGCGATGTTGCCCTGCCAGCCGAACTCAACCTTGAGGTCTTTCGTGGCCGGGAACAGGCGCTCCATGTTGGGGCGCAGTGCATTTTCAACGTCTGCCACATCTTCACCGCCATAAACGGTGCCACCACCGAACAGCAGGCGTTTGTCTGCGGTCAGGCGGAAATAATCGAGTACATAATTGGCGTCCTCGACGCACATGTCTGTGGGCAGAATGTCGTTGGCCATTTTATCGGAAAGCGGCTCGGTCACAATGATCTGCGTGCTGGCAGGCAGGATTTTGGGGTAGAGCTGTTTCACGGTTTTTCCGAGATAAGCATTACCTGCCAGAACAACATATCGGCTTTTGACCGAGCCGCCTTCCGTGTGCACAACGGGGGTTTCTGCCTGATGGTCCACTTCTGTGACACGTGTCTGTTCAAAAATGCGGGCGCCCAGGCTTTCGGCAGCCCTGGCTTCACCCTGCACCAGATTAAGCGGATGAATGTGGCCGCCTTTATGGTCAATCCAGCCACCGACATATTTATCCGTGCCGACATGATCGCGGATCGCGTGGCTGTTCAGGATTTCGATGCCGTTCCTGCCGCGGCCTGCCCACATGTCCTTCACGTCGCTCATGCCGCGCAACTGCTTGTTGGTGCAAGCCGCAAGGACAGAGCCATATTTGAGATCGCACTGGATGCCGTAGCGGCTGACAAGTTCGCGGATAACGTTTCCGCCTTCAAGAGCCAGGGATGCAAGAGCAGTTGCGCCCTCCGGGCCCACCGTTTTTTCGATATATTCGATTTCGCGGCTGAAGCCGTTGATGATTTGGCCGCCGTTGCGGCCCGAGGCGCCCCAACCGATCTTGGCGCCCTCAAGAATCACCACATCATAGCCAAGCTCAGCCAGCGTCAGGCCTGTGACTACGCCGGTGAAGCCGCCGCCCACGATGCAAACATCGGCTTCGATGTCGCCTGTCAGGGCAGGGCGATCCTGCGTGTCGTTGGCTGTTGCGGCATAATAAGAGCCGGTATGATTGGTTTGTTGCTGCACGAATACACCTGTAAGCAAAAATGGGTAACGCGGCCCTTTGGCCGATAACTTGGCAATAAAGTGATCACATTTTTTAAAATGGGTCAAGTGAACTTTTATGATGCTATATAAACAGCAGAATAAAGGGATTTTTGGTCCCTTTGACGAGGCTTGTGCTTCGGCGTGGAAGCAAAAATGTCCTGCCTGTGTTGACACTAATCATATTTTGTGATCACATTGTCTCGTGCCTAGAGGGCTGTCGCTGCTGGTGGCGTGAACAATGTGTTCTAAGTAAACTGTTCAAGCTGTCGGTCAGCGACACTTCCTTTAGGTATTAATAGTGGGGATATTTTGTGATGAAACTGAGTGATCGTGCCTTACTGAAGGACAAGGGCTATATTGACGGTACCTGGGTGGATGCCGAGAGCGGTGAAACGTTCGAGGTCAAGAATCCGGCGACCGGCGACGTCATTGCCACGCTTCCCAATATGGGGGCGGATGAGACCCGTACAGCGATCGAGGCTGCAGAGGCTGCTTTTGCCGACTGGCGTGGCCGGGTTGCGGCTGAGCGGTCCCGGGTTCTGAAGAAATGGTATCAGTTGATCATGGATGCGCAGGAAGACCTGGCGCAGATCCTGACGGCTGAGATGGGCAAGTCGCTGGCGGAAGCGCGCGGCGAAATCGCCTACGGCGCCAGTTTTATTGAATGGTTCGCGGAAGAGGGAAAGCGCCTGTATGGCGATGTGATCCCGCAGCACCAAGCTGACAAGCGTATCATCGTACTGAAGCAGCCGATCGGTGTTGTGGCGGCGATCACGCCATGGAACTTCCCGAATGCCATGATTACCAGGAAGGTGGCACCCGCCTTGGCTGTTGGCTGCCCCGTGGTGGTGAAGCCAGCGGCAGAGACGCCGCTGTCGGCGCTTGCGCTGGCGGAGCTGGCGGAACGCGCCGGCCTGCCCAAAGGCCTGTTGAATATTGTTGTAGGCAAGAAATCCCGCGACATCGGTGGTGAAATGTGCGCCAACGAGACGGTGCGCAAGCTGACCTTCACCGGTTCGACCGAGGTTGGCCGCGTGCTGATGCGCCAATGCGCGGACGATATCAAGAAAGTATCGCTGGAGCTGGGCGGCAATGCCCCGTTCATCGTGTTTGACGACGCGGATATCGATGCGGCAGTTGAAGGTGCCATGGCATCCAAATACCGCAACTCCGGCCAGACATGTGTGTGTGCCAACCGGCTGTATGTTCAGGCGGGCGTCTATGATGAATTCGTTGAAAAGCTGTCTGTTAAGGTTGCTGCCATGAAAGTGGGCAACGGCACGGAAGAAGGTGTGGCCCAGGGGCCGCTGATCAATGAAGCAGCGATCGAGAAAGTTGAAGAACACATCACAGATGCGCTCGATAAAGGGGCGGCGCTGGTGGCTGGTGGCAAGCGCCATGAGCTTGGCGGCAGCTTCTTTGAGCCGACCATCCTGCGCGATGTAACGCGTGAGATGAAAGTGGCGCGCGAAGAAACCTTTGGCCCGGTGGCGCCTGTCTTCAAGTTTGAAGACGAAGCTGATGTGGTTGCCCAGGCCAATGACACGGAATTTGGTCTGGCGTCCTACTTCTACGCCCGCGACCTGTCGCGCGTTTGGCGCGTGGCCGAGGCACTGGAATACGGCATGGTTGGTATCAATACCGGCATCCTGTCCACCGAGGTGGCGCCCTTTGGCGGTGTCAAGCAATCCGGCCTGGGGCGTGAAGGATCGCGCTACGGGATCGAAGATTATGTTGAAGTGAAATATCTCTGTATGGCGGGGATCTAAAGTGAGTAGTTCAAGTATGCCAGTTGGTGAGGAAATTAAGTCCTTTTTGAAGGACAACCCGGATATTGAAGTGGTGGAAGTGCTGATCGCAGATATGAACGGCATCTTCCGCGGCAAACAGATGCCTGTGTCCGGCCTCAAGAAGCTGGCGAAAGCCGGTGTGCCTTTCCCAATCACAACCACCTTCCTGACAACGAACGGCTCGAATGCTGAAGCCATTCTGGATGATTATGGCAGTGACCCGGACAGGATTTGCATGCCGGTTCCAGGCACGCTGAAGCGCGTGCCCTGGGCCTCGCGTCCGACGGCCCAGATTCTGGTGACCATGCAAGACAGTGACGGTGCACCTTTCTTTATGGACCCCCGCAGTGTGCTGCAGCGCGTGTTGGACCGCTATGCGGAAAAACGCCTGCGCCCCGTGATTGCGCTTGAGTATGAATTCTTCCTGTTTGAAGCAGGCTCAGTGCCGCCGGTGCCGGTGTCGCCACCAAACGGCATGTCCGCCGCAAGCGGCGCGAACTGCTACAATATGGACGTCTATTATGATTTCGAAGGCCTGATGCAGGAAATCGAGGAAAGCTGCCGTGCGCAGGGCCTCGATGTCATCGGCCTGGTGTGCGAATACGGCAACGGCCAGTTCGAGGTGAACCTGCAGCACACGTCCGATGTGGAAAGGGCGTGTGATGACGCGCTTCTGCTGAAGCGTGCGGTCAAGGCTGTGGCGCTGAAGCACGGCCTGCTTGCCAGTTTCATGGCCAAGCCCACCTATGATGAAGTTGGCAATGGCCTGCATGCCCATGTCAGCGTGCTTGACGCTGACGGCAGCAATATCTTCGCGGGTGAGGGCGGTGAAACCAAGCTGAAGCGTGCGGTGGGTGGCCTGCTGGAGACCATGCCTGAAGCCACCGCATTCTTTGCGCCCAATGCCAACAGTTACCGCCGGTTTGACCCAGAGTGGTTCGCTCCCGTGGTGCCGAACTGGGGCGAAAACAACCGCCGCCTGAGCGTGCGCTTGCCGCTTTCGGACGATGCCAACCGCCGGTTCGAACACCGTGTGTGCGGCGCGGACGTATGCCCACATCTGGTGGTGGCTGCGATCCTCGCCGGCGCCTTCCATGGCCTTGAGGAAAAAACCGATCCGGGCGAGCCGCTGGGTGAGTTTGACCTGGTGGATTTCGACGGTGTCCTGCCGTCCCGTTGGCTCATTGCACTTGACGTGCTTGAGAAGGGCAAGGTGATGCCAGAGTATCTTGGCAGGGATTTCGTGGATCTTTACCTGCGCATCCGCCGGTCCGAGGAGGAAGAGTTCCACCGTCAGATCAGCGTCGCAGACTATGAACAGTATTTGAGAATTATCTAGAGGACTTATGCGTATTCGCGATTCTATCCATAGCGACCAACTGCCGCCATCCTATTATACGGCGACCTGCAATGACCTGAAGCCTTTCCAAAGGCTTGAGGGCAACATGAAGGTCAATGTGTGCGTGGTCGGCGGTGGTTTCACTGGTGTGGCCGCAGCACTCCATCTGGCCGAACGAGGCTATGAGGTGGCGCTGGTGGAACAGAACCACATTGGCTGGGGTGCCTCGGGCCGGAACGGTGGGCAGGTGATTGGCGGCTATGGCCCCGAACTATCGAACCTGTCGAAAATCGAGAAGGTTTTCGGCAAGGATAACGCCCGCGCAGCCTGGAACATGGGTGTCGAATGTGTCGACATCATCAAGGGCTGGGTAGAGAAATACGACATCGATTGTGACCTGAAGTGGGGCTATTTCGACGCTGCGATGAAAGAGCGCGACATGGACGAGCTGAAGGAAGCCATGGATACGCTGGTCAGCTTCGGTTACGAGCCCGAGCAGAAAGTGATCGAACGCGACCAGGTGAAGGACATCGTGGGGTCTGACCGCTATATCGGCGGCGTTACCAACATGGGCTGGGGGCATTGCCACACGCTCAACCTGGTGCGCGGCGAGGCCCGGGCGGCAGAAAACCTGGGTGTGAAGGTTTTTGAAAATGCGCGCGTGTCCAAAATGGATTACCAGGGCGACCAAGTGCTGATCGACATGGACACCTGCCGCATCACGGCTGATATCGTGGTGCTGGGCGGCAATGCCTATCTGGGGCGGCTGGTGCCAAAGCTGGCGTCTCGTGTGCTGCCCGCAGGCAGCTATATTGTCGCCACCGAGCCCTTGACCGACGAACAGGTGGCCAGTGTGCTGCCGTCTGATTATGCCGTATGCGACCAGCGCTGGGCGCTCGATTATTTCCGCCTGTCGGCTGATAAACGGCTGCTGTTTGGCGGCCTTGCGACATATTCGGGCCGGCACCCCCGTGACATCGAGGCCGCCGTTAAGCCCAACATGCTCAAGGTGTTTCCGCAGCTTGAAGGCGTCAAGGTGGACTATAGCTGGGGCGGCTATATGGGCATTGGCCTGAACCGCATTCCGCAAGTGGGCCGCATCAAGCCAAACGTCTATTTTGCCCAGGCATATTCGGGCCACGGTGTGGCAGCAACGCATATGTCGGCAAAATTGATCGCCGAAGCGATCGCAGGACAGTTCGAACGCTTTGATATCATGGCAAAAATCAAGCATCCTCCATTTCCAGGGGGGCAGTTGTTTGCTCAGCCCCTGCAGGCCATCGGTATGGCCTATTACCGAATGAAGGACGCGCTAGGGTAGGATCATGGCTTCAAATACCGGCACCATTGGAATGAAACCGACAGGCGCTGCCCCACGAGAGATGGGGCAGGCGGATGTGGCTAAGTTCCTGCGCCGGGGATATCAGGCCTTGATGCGCCGCGATTTCACTGAGGCGGCTAACTGCTGCAGTCTGGTGCTCAAATATCACCCAAAGCTTGTCGAAGCCCATTTTCTGGTGGGGCTGGTGGGCATTGAAAGCGGCGACTGGACAACCGCCCGCCGCGCTTTCAAGAATGTCGTGTCTTTGGATGACAAGCATGCCGCAGGCTGGGCCCAGTTCGCGCGCTGTTGCGCCAAGATGGGTCAGTTCACCATGGCGGAAAAAGCCGTCATCAACGCAGAAGATAATGACCCGACCGATTCCCTGGTTCTGGACGTTATCGGCAATGTGCACAGTCTTTTGGGTGACCAGAAGGCCGCGCTGGCCTGGTTTGACAAGGCCAAGGCGGCAGGCAAATCTGCTTTCTTTGACCTGAGCCGCGCCAAGGCGCTGACGTTCCTGGGGCGCCTGGATGAAGCGGGCGCAGCCTTGAAGGCCGTTTTGGCGGAAAAGCCGGATGACGGCATGGCGCACTGGATGCTGTCGCGCCTTGGTAAGGCTGAAGACGAAAATCATATCGCCGAGATGCAGAAGATCGCGGACCGCATGCCATCGGGCCACCCAAGCCACGCGTTCCTGAATTATGCCATCGGCAAGGAATATGAAGACCTTGAGGCCTGGGATGACGCCTATACGGCCTACGAGGCAGGCGCCCGCGCCCGCCGCGCCGCCGTACCGCATGACGAGCAGGCGGAGGCCGAGTTGTTCGAAGCGCTTGAGCAATCTTTTGACAAAGCCTGGCTTGATGGTATCGGCGAGGGCGCTTCAAGTGACGCGCCGATCTTCATCGTAGGCCAGCCCCGCACGGGCACCACGCTGGTGGAGCGTATCATCACCGCCCACAGCGATGTGGAATCAGCTGGTGAGCTGCAGCAGTTCACCATGGGCATCAAGCGCCAGCTTGAGATGAGCTCGCCAAAGCCGATGACGGCGGACATCATCCGGGAAGCCCCCAAACTGGACGTCAAGGCGCTGGGTGAGCTGTATCTTGAAACGACAAAGTCGGTGCAGCCTGACGCAAAGCATTTCATCGACAAGATGCCGGTGAACTATATGTATCTGCCGCTGATCGCAAGCGCGCTACCGAACGCCAAGATCATTCATATCGTGCGTGACCCGATGGACAGCTGTTTCGCAAGCTACAAGCAGCTGTTCGCCGAGGCATACTATCATTCCTATGACCAGCAGGAGATGGCGCGCCATCATGTGCGCTACCGTAAGCTGATGGACCAATGGCGTACGCTGCTGGGCGACCGCATCCTGGACGTCGCGTATGAGGACGTGGTGCAGGAGCTGGAGCCCAATGCCCGCCGCATCATCGATTTCCTTGGCCTTGACTGGCAGGACGCATGCGTGGAATTCCACAAGCAGGACGCGGCGGTCACGACCGCAAGCGCCGCGCAGGTGCGTGAGAAAGCCCACACCCGGTCGGTTGGGCGCTGGAAGAAGTTTGAGAAGAATTTGAGCCCTATGATGCAGGTGCTCAAGGACGCCGGGCTTGAGGTGGAGCCCTAGTACAACTGGGTGACTGAACGGCAACGCCGCCGCTTCCGCACCTTTGGTTAAACATGAGAGCAGCAGGTTTGGAGACGGAACATGTTGCTTAAAACACCCCGACAGATGTCGGGCCATTCCTTAGGGGAGGAGCAGAAAATGAAAACTGTCCATAGAACCCGCAATCGAGCCCTGGCCACAGGTGCGTCACTTGGCGCCATCCTGTTTGCCAGCGGAACTGCGTTTGCGCAAGACACCGACAGCGGCGGTCTGTCGCTTGAGGAAATTGTGGTAACGGCGCAGAAACGGGCCCAGTCCACGCAGGACGTTCCTGTTTCCATCACGGCCTTTGATGCCGCCTTCACCAAACGGGTGAACCTTGATGACGTGAAAGACTTGGTAAAATTCGCACCGGGCTTTTCCGGCGACAGTAAAGACAGCTTCATCGACTATATCAACATTCGCGGTATCTCCACGAATGACTTTGGTGTCGGCGGTGACCCTTCTGTCGGCTTCTTCAAGAACGGCCTCTATCAGGGCCGCAACGGGGTTGTTGTAACCTCCATGTTCGATATGGCACGCGCCGAAGTGCTGCGCGGTCCACAGGGTTTCCTGTTTGGCCGTAACGCCATCAGTGGTGCCGTGAGCCTGCATACGCAGAAGCCGAACTTCGATGAAAACGACGGCTATGTGGAAGTTGGCCTTGGCGAGCGCGGCATCTTTGAAGCCGAAGGCGCGATCAACCTGCCGATGTCCGATAATTTCGCCCTTCGCCTCGCGGCCTACCACAGCGAGGAAAACGGATATGTGGACAACACATTCGCACCAAATGACGACAAGCTGGTGTCGCACGACAAGTCCGCCTTCCGGGCGACAGCTGCTGTTCGCGGCGAGAGCTGGGACGCCACTTTCATGGCGGAATATGAAGACCGCGACCAGTCCGGCTCCATTTACCGCCTGATCCGTGACGATGTTCCGGAAAATGATGGCTTCTCGATCGTCCAGCATCTGAAGAACGTGCTGGGTGAAGAGAATGTCCTGCCGGGCGGTAACAAACGTGATGTGGGCGCCGACCAGAAGCTGGGTAACTATGACCGCGGTGAGATCCTGTCACTGAGCGCGGAATTCAACGTGGATCTGGATTTTGCCACGCTGACGTCCCTGACGGGCTACAAAGACCACGACTATGAGTATGCGGAAGACTTCGACGGCATGCCGATCGGCTTCAACGACTATGGTCAGGTCCAGAGCGGCGACTATTTCGAGCAGGAGCTGCGCCTGGTCTCCAATGGTGACGGGCCGCTGAGCTGGTACGCTGGTGTGTCATACTACAAGGAAAACATTGACGCCCACTTCGACCAGCGCGCTGACGAAGAAGTCATGTGTCAGGTTTACTACTACTATAGCTGTTCGGAAGTATTTGCTTACTATGAGTATGGCGAATTCACGCCAAATGCCATCGGCCTTCTGGAGTCGAACGACGTGTACGGCAAGTTCGAAGGTTGGGGCGCCTATGTTGACCTGACCTACGCTGTGAACGACAAGTTCGAAGTTGGCATGGGCCTCAGGTATAGCAAGGACACCAAGGAATTCGGCAACTGGATTCTGCCGGTCGAAAGTGACCTCGGTCCTTTCTGGGCGTTTGGTGTTACCACCGACGGTTTCGTGACCGGCAAGAGCTCCTGGGATGATTTCACCCCGCGCTTTGTCGCCCGCTATCGTCCGAATGACGACTGGATGATCTATGCCAGCGCCACGCGCGGCTTCAAATCAGGCGGCTTCGGTAGTTTCGCAGTAGAAGCGGATGATGACGACATCACTGATGATCTGGTGGCCGAAAACGCAACCCTCAACCAGTTCGAGCCAGAGACTGTCTGGTCCTACGAATTGGGTGTGAAGGGTGACATGCTCGACCGCCGTATCCGTATGGACATGGCCGTGTATCACTACATCTACAAAGACCTGCAGCTGAACTATTTCGACAAGGGCACGCGGGTAACCAACGTGGGTAAAGTGAAAGCAACGGGTATTGAAGGTACGGTTCAGGCGATCCTGAGCGAAAACTTCGACCTGTTTGTCTCATCATCCTACAACGACAATGAGATCAGCGATGTTGATCCGGTTGTTGCTGAAGGTGTTGATGGCAACACGCTGCCGGGTACGCCGAAGTTTACCTTCTCTGGCCTCCTGGCCTACCACCGGGCGATTGGTGATAGCGGTGAAGTCAACGCGTCCATCGATTGGCGGACGCAGACCAAAACCTATGGCGGTCTCGATAACATCGATATCTACGCCCAAGAGGGTTGGTCTGATTTCTCGGCCCGTGTTGGGTATGAAAGCTACAATGGCTGGTCTGTTGTCGCATACGTCGAGAACATCTTTAACCGCATGTATTATGACGGCACAGCCGAAGGCGGGGACTTCTTCCCTGGCCACGGTTTCGGTATCAGCCGTCCACGGACGATTGGCGCCAAGTTTACCTACCGCTTTGGCGGCTAGGGCTTACGCCTAACTGATTGTAACTAAAAGATTATCATTTTTCTGGAGGGGCCTGCGGGCCTCTCCATTCAGATGAGGTGTGTCATGAATGACCAAAGTAAACGAGTGAATGACGACTTGGCTGCCTATTGGATGCCATTTACGCCAAACAAGGATTTCAAGGCCAACCCGCGCATTCTCGAGAGCGCTGACGGGCTTTATTATAAAACAAGCGACGGGCGCGAGGTGATCGATGGGTCGTCCGGCCTGTGGTGCTGTGCGCTGGGGCATAATCACCCGAAGGTTGTTGAAGCCATCAGGGAACAGGCCGGCGTGCTGGATTATTCCACAGCCTTTGCCTTCGGGCATAAGGGCGCGTTCGAGCTTGCCAACATGCTGAAGGCCACAATGCCAGGCAGCCTGGACCATTTCTTCTTCACGAACTCGGGTTCCGAATCCGTGGATACGGCGCTCAAGATCGCGCTTGGATACCACCGGCTCAGAGGCGAAGGCCAGCGCACGCGCCTGATTGGCCGCGTGGGCGGTTATCACGGTGTTGGCTTCGGCGGTATCTCGGTTGGCGGCATGGTGAACAACCGGAAATTTTTCGGTTCCTTGCTGCCGGGCGTTGATCACCTGCCGTTCCCCTATGACCCAAACACCATGTCCATGAGCCGGGGGCAACCGGAAGGCGGCGCCCATCTGGCGGACGAGCTGGAAAACATCATCGGCCTGCATGACCCCAGCACCATTGCGGCGGTCATCGTTGAACCTGCTGCCGGTTCATGCGGTGTCTATATCCCGCCGAAGGGCTATCTGGAGCGCCTGCGGGAGATTACCAAGAAGCACGGCATCCTGCTGATTTTCGACGAAGTGATTACGGCTTTCGGGCGCCTCGGATATGCGTCTGCTGCTGAACGCTTCGGTATCGAGCCGGATTTGATCACCACAGCCAAGGCCATCAATAACGGTGCCGTACCCATGGGTGCCGTGGCGGTGCAGAAGGAAATCTACGACACCTTCATGGACGAAACCAAAGCGGGTGTGGAGCTGTTCCACGGCTATACCTATTCCGCGCACCCGCTGGCGGTCGCGGCGGCCATCGCAACCCAGAAGGCGTACGTGGAAGAGGGCGTTTATGAAAATGTCCGGGCGCTCGAGGGCTATTTCGAGGACATGGTCCATGATCTGGCTGAGGCCGAAACGGTCACAGACGCCCGGAATCTGGGCTTCATGAGCGCGCTGACGTTCGCCCATAAGGACGGCACGCCGATGAAGCGAGCGGGCGAGATATTCCAACGGTCATACGAGAATGGCCTGAAGGTGCGGATGAGTGGTGACCACATTGCGATCGCGCCGCCCCTGAATATATCCAAATCAGATATTGACAAGATTGGTGAAATCATGCGGAAAACCATCAACGAGGTTGGTTAGTATCGCGAGATTTCATGGTCAGAAAACATGTCAAAAGGGTAATGCCTGCCACGCGCATCGGACGCATTGTGGTGGGCATTCTTCTTATTTTGGGGGGCTTCCTGGGGTTCTTGCCGGTTCTGGGCTTCTGGATGGCGCCTCTTGGGCTTCTGGTTCTGTCTGTCGATTTCCCAGTCGTCCGCAGGTTCAGGCGCAAGTATGAGGTCAAAATTGGCCGCTGGTGGGATGCGCGAAAAGCCAACTATAAGAAATCAAAAAAACAGAATGGCGAGGATGCCCCAAAATGACTTATGCAATCAGCTATGATGATATTTTAAGTGCTGCAGAACAGATCAGGGGCGTGGCGGTTCGGACGCCGCTGATCGAAAGCCCGGCGCTGAATGCGCGCGTGGGTGGCCGGGTGCTGATCAAGCCTGAAAACCTGCAGCGTGTTGGCGCTTTCAAATTCAGGGGCGCCTATAACCGCCTGTCACGCCTGTCGGATGGAGAGAAGGCTCGCGGTGTGGTGGCCTTCTCAAGCGGCAACCACGCTCAGGGCATCGCTCATGCGGCTGAACTGCTGGGTATCAAGGCCACCATCGTGATGCCCAAGGACGCGCCTGAGCTGAAGCTAGCCAACACCCGCGGCTATGGTGCGGACGTGGTTCTGTATGACCGCTATAATGAAAACCGCGAAGAGGTTGCGGCCCGCGTTGTGGGCGACAGCGGTGCCACGGTGGTGCCGCCCTATAACGACCCCTTCATTATGGCGGGGCAGGGCACGGTGGGCCTTGAAATCGCCGAGGACCTCGAGGCCATGGGGATCACGCCTGACCAGGCGGTGATCAACTGTGGCGGTGGCGGCCTGTGCTCTGGCGCCTACATGGCGCTCTTTAAGCATTTCCCGGGCCTGGACGGCTATGTGGTGGAACCTGAAGCCTTTGACGATGTGACCCGGTCGCTCATCAGCGGCACCATTGAGCAGGTGGACTTCGGTGCGCGGTCTGTTTGCGATGCGCTTTTAACCCCCAGCGCCGGGGACCTGACGTTCCCCATCATGAGGAATCTGGGACTCAAGGGCGTGACCGTCAGCGACGATGAGGCGCTGGACGCTGTGGCCTATGCGGCGATCAGCATGAAGCTGGTGGGTGAACCTGGCGGCGTGGCGTCGCTGGCGACGCTTCTGGCGGGTAAAGTGGCCTGCCAGGGTAAGACAACAGTGATCGTGATCAGCGGCGGCAACATCGAACCGGCCCAGTTGCAGGCGTGTCTTGAAAGAACTGTGTCATAAGGTCGCGGATAGGGCTTGGCCTCGGGCGCTGGTTGCGCTATAGAGCGGTCGAGATGGTTTAAGGGCACGCTGCAGTGCCAGTCTATTGGAGCTAAAATGATGGATATCAAAGAACAGGAACGGACGTTCGAAGGTTTCATGAAAGCGACTGTACGCGGTACTGCTGCTGTTGTTCTGGTAATGGCGCTTCTGGCGGCTTTCGTTGCCTAAGGCCTGACGCCAATACCCAATAAAAAAGCGGCCCTGGTGGCCGCTTTTTTTTATGCTTGAAATATAACGCTCCGGTGCCTTAGTGGCGCGGGATCGCCTTCAATTCATAAAGGCCTTTGTCCAGCTGGCCAAACAGTTCCCCCACATCCGGGTGGTTCACTGGTTCGTCTGAATCGTCCGCTACCAAATTCTGCTGGGATACGTAAGCTTCATAGCTTGAATCCTCATTTTCAGCGAACAGGTGGTAGAAGGGCTGTTCCTTGGCCGGGCGGATTTCTGCCGGGATGGATTCCCACCATTCCTCGGAATTGGAAAATTCTGCGTCCACGTCAAAAACCACGCCGCGGAATGGGAAAAAGCGGTGCCGAACCACTTGGCCAATCGTGAACAGAGGATTTTTCGTTACTTTTGGATCATACTGCATTTTAGCTTCCGACTCCTTTACTGATGCGTCAGATAGGCATCTCAGGCACCTTTGTCAACAAAGCTTGCAATTTATCGCACGCAAGCGTCACTCTAGCGCACATAAGTTGGCAAAAGCTTACCAAGCCCTAAGAAATTTAGGTTTTTTAGCAGGGGCACCGCTAACGCGACATAAGGGAGATATCATGTTTCGTAACACTGTTTCATCTGTAGCGCTATTGCTGGCACTGGCTGCTTGCGAACCCGCGAAAGACACCAAGACCGCACAGGAAGGCCAGGCCACCGAGCAGGTCCAGGACGTTAATGCCCAGATCACCGCTTTCTTTGACGAGGCGATGAAAGCACGGCTTGCACTGAACCCATTGATGGCAGAGCGCCTGGGTGATCGCAGCAACAACGACAAATGGCCGGAGCTGACAGGAGCCGCCGCCGACGAACAGCTGCAGCTGATCAAGGACCAACTGGCAACATTGAAGACCTTCAATTTCGATAGCCTGAATGAGAAGAACCAACTGAGCTACCGCATTTTCGAGATTACGGCTGAGCGCACCATCGCCAACGATCGCTGGCGGGATTACGGCTATCCGGTCAACCAGATGTTCGGGTGGCAGACGGGCATCCCGAGCCACCTGATGACCGTTCACCGGGTCACCAGTGTGGATGATGCCAAGGCCTATATTAAGCGCCTCAACGGCGTCGAGGCGCTGATGGGCCAATTGGTTGCGTCGCTTGAGAAGCGCGCAGGCATGGGCATCCAGGCACCCAAGTTCGTCTATCCTTACGTGATCGAGGCGTCTGAAAACCTCCTGAAGGGCGCGCCATTTGATGATAGTGGTGAAGACAGCGTGCTGCTTGCCGACTTCCGCAAGAAGGTTGCTGGGCTTGAGCTGCCGGAAGCTGAGGCGGATGCCCTGGTGGCTGAAGCGTCGGCGGCACTTCTGGCTGGGGTGAAGCCGGGTTATGAGGCACTGATTGCCGAGCTCAAGAAGCTGGAAGCCACAGCGACCACGGACGACGGCGCCTGGAAGTTCCCGGACGGGGACGCTTTCTATGCCCAAGCCCTGAAAAACATGACGACCACCGACATGACAGCGGATGAGGTCCACAATGTGGGTCTTGAGAATGTGGAACGCATTCACACCGCCATGCGGGAGATCATGGACAAAGTCGGCTTTGAGGGCACGCTGCAGGAGTTCTTCGAGTTTACCCGGTCAGACCCGCAGTTCTATTATCCGAACACGGAGGAGGGCAAAGAGGAGTACCTCCAGAAAGCCCGTGACCTCATTGACGGCATGCGCGCCAAGGTACCCGAGTATTTTACCCTGACGCCAAAAGCGCCCATGGAAGTGCGTGCGGTGGAAAAGTTCCGAGAAGATTCCGCTGGCAAGGCCTTCTATAATCGCGCGGCGCCAGACGGCTCCCGTCCTGGTATCTTCTATGCCAACCTGCGCGATATGAGCTTCATGCCGATCTATCAGCTGGAGGCACTGGCGTACCATGAGGGCATTCCTGGCCACCATTTCCAGATTTCCATCAGTCAGGAACTCGAGGGTGTGCCGCTGTTCCAGCGTGTTGCGCGCTTCACCGCCTTCACGGAAGGTTGGGGCCTCTATACCGAAGAGCTGGGCAAGGACATGGGCTTTTATGAAGACCCTTATTCAGACTTCGGTCGCCTTGCGATGGAGCTATGGCGGGCGTGCCGTTTGGTGGTGGATACTGGCATCCATTCCAAGAAATGGACGCGTGAACAGGCAATTGACTATCTTTCGGAAAACACACCGAACCCAAAGGGCGATGTTGTGGCTGCAATCGAGCGCTATATCGTGATGCCGGGGCAGGCAACGGCCTATATGGTCGGCAAGCTGAAGATCATGGAGCTTCGCCAGAAGGCCATGGACGAGTTGGGCGAAAAATTCTCCTATGCCGGTTTCCACCAGGTGGTGCTTGAAAACGGTGCTGTGCCGCTTTCCATCCTTGAGGAAAACGTGGATTCCTGGATCAAGTCCTTGAAATCCTGAGGATAGTTCCCATATTATTTCTATCTCTGGCGGCGGTGCTACGTAGGTGGCGCCGCCGTTTGTCTGAAAGCCATACTTTTAATTGTAAGGCTGCTGTCAAAAAACTGCCTTCAAGTGGCGGTATACAGGAGAGCATAATAGTAAGAACAGAAAGCGAGTGAGTATATGGAAGATAGAATGAACCATACCATCAACAATGAAGGCCTGCACAGGCTGGTCGCACATGAATTGAAGCGGATGCATCCCACGTCCCGCAAGGAAGCGTACGACACAATGATTGGCCGTATGGGGGTTTATGACCGCCAGGGCGAAGTGATTGAAGAAGGCGTTCGCGCCTATTTCGACGGCGCGGCAAGCGCCATTTAACGGGTTGATCGCGTTTCGCGATCCCTGATTCCCGGGCCCCACCTTTTCGCAGGGCCCAAGACTTTACAGAAAATCAGCTGGAAAGAGCCCGGAGTTTATTCTTCGGGCTGCAACAGCTTGTGCAGGTGCACCACCACATATTTGGTCATGGCATCGTCAACGTTTGCTTGGCTTACGCTGCGCCAGGCCGCTTCAGCCTCAGTGTAGCTTGGGTAAATGCCAACGATGTCGACCTTGTTCAGGTCAGCGAATTCCAGTTTCTGTGGGTCAGTCACTTGTCCGCCGAAGACAAGGTGAAGAAGTTGTTCAGCCATGAGTTACCATCCTGTTGCGTTTGGCCTGATGCCTTTGGCCTGATGCGATTGTTCAGGCAACGATCCTGCCGGTCTCGTTGCGAATTTTTTCTGCAGTCTGCAATGTAAAAAACATTGATTGTGTGCGCGGCGTTTATTTAGCAAACTCGCAGCAAAACACCACCTTTTTCTAGGAGTGCCACCGTGACGGCTCAAAACCCAACATCTTTTCTTATTTCGATCATCGGCCGTGACCAGACAGGTGTCGTGTCCGCTGTAACTGGCTATCTCTTTGAAATTGGGGCAAATTTAGCGGACAGCTCGTTCGCGGTACTGGGCGAGGCGTTTGAGTTTTCCTGTATTGCCACGTTTGAAGCTGACACCAGTCGGGAAGACCTGGAGAAAGGCTTGGCAGAGCTCGCGTTGCTCAATGGGGCCAGAATCACCGTCTCAAGCTTCCATTATGATCTGGAGCGTGGCGCCGATGGCGAAATCACGCATTTGGTGGAAATCAAGGGCGGTGACCGCCCGGGGCTTGTGGCGCGCATCAGCGAAGTGCTGGTGGACTATGACGCAAACATCGTGCGTATGAGCAGCCGACGTGTGCCGCTGGATGATGGGGCGTTTGATTACCGCACGCGGTTTGCGGTGAATGTGCCAGCGGGCAGGGAGGCCGCGCTTGAGGCCGCGCTTTATAATACGGCGGGGAGCCTCCGCCTCGAGTGTAGCCTCGAGGCGGCGCACTAGATTTATTCCGAGCTTGCGCCCTGAACGGCTTGTGGCGCGGTGTTTTGTGCTTTCAGCCAGCTGATCAGACCGTCCATGCCGTCGTCCTTGACCTTTGACGAGAATACATCTCGGTTGGTGATCATCAGGTTGATGCCTTCAAACTCCAGATTCACGATCTGGAACTTGCCGTCTTTCTTGCGAACTCGCCAGTCTGCCAGGATAGGCTCGCCTTCGTCGCGCTCAACTTCCGTGCTTACAAACAGGTGTCCATGTTTGCCAGGTGCTGCCTTGGTGCCGGTTACAGCAAGGGTCTTGAAACCGATCTGAGCCATGCGCTTGTCAAATTCGGAAACAATATAGTCTCCCATGGCTTTCATGTAGGCGTCGCGCTGCTCGCTCGTAGCGGTACGGTAGTGGCGCCCCAGCATGCCGCGGGCCAACAGTTCAATGTCTGTTGCTTCCTCAAAAATGGCGCGGAAGGCGTTATAACGCTCCACCTCTGTCATTTTTGAATCGCTCCAGACAGCAATGGTTTCGTCGGAAATCCGCTGGATGAAGTCGATCGCACCGCGGGCATCGTCAACGGCCTGGTCGCCTTGAGCTTTCGCAGGCACAACGATCATCAGCAGCAGGGATAAAGTTGCTAGTAGGCGTTTCATTCAAATGTGTCCTCACATGTCGGCCGCGGATGGTCCGATATATCTTATTCCGCGCCGGTTGTCGCGTCCCGCAGATAGGCCATCAGGTCCTTGCGGTCTTGTTCTTTTCGCAGGCCGGCAAACTGCATTTTGTTGCCAGGCAGGAATGTTTTGGGGCTGGTGAGCCAGGCGTCCAGTTTTTCTTCTGTCCAGACAAAACCGGCCTCCGTCAGTGCTTTCGAATAGCGGGTGAAGCTCTCGGATGTTCCAGCGGTACGGCCGAACAGATTATCCAGGTTGGGGCCCAATTTGGCCCGGTCGGAAGCTGTCAGGTTATGGCAAGCCTTGCAGCGGTTGAAGAGGCGCTTGCCTTTGGTGGCATCGCCGCCGTCAGAGATTGCCGTCGATGTAGGGTCATCGTCTGCAATGGTGGCAGGGGCGACAAAAGGCGATAGCGCAGCAACAAGCGCAAGAGTGGCAAAAGTCTTTTTCATAACACAAGCTCCCAATAGCGTTGTGGCGGGGTAACCCCCGCCACATATTCCAGTTCCTTACTTAATAGCACATGAATGAAGATCAAGTCTCCTGTGGCAGTTTGCCGCTTTCATTTGCTCCGGGAACATAAGGTTTGATCTTGCCAGCTTTAAGGCGCCCCCAATAATCGTTCAGGAGTGCTTTCACTTCCTTGCGCAGCAGGAACACGCCAATCAGGTTCGGGAACCCGAGGGCCAGCAGGGCCGCATCGGCAAAGTCCATCACGGCGGTAAGTTGCATCGCGGAACCGACAACGATGGCCAGTAGGTAACACATTTTATAGATGTTGGTTGCCTGCTTGTGGCCGCCTTTCGTCAGGTAATCCAGCGCCCGCTCACCATAATAATAATAGGTGATGGTGGTGGAGAAGGCGAACATCGGCACAGCAATCGTTAGCACATAACGGAAGCCATCGAAGAAGCTATCAAACGCCATGGACGTCAGCGCAATACCGTCAAAATCACCAGCCTGCAGGTAAGCGCCTGTCAGGATGATCACCAGCGCCGTCATGGTACAGATCACAACCGTGTCAACGAACGGCTCAATCAGCGCCACGAGGCCTTCAGCCACAGGCTCATTGGTCTTGGCGGCAGCGTGCGCGATGGACGCCGTACCAAGGCCTGCCTCGTTCGAGAAGGTCGCCCGCCTCAGGCCCATGATCAGCACACCAAGGATACCACCAACAACACCTTCACCAGTGAAGGCGCCTTTGAAGATCAGGCCGAAAGCAGCCGGTACATCAGTGATATTTGCTCCGATGATCGCCAGCGCCGCGATGACATAGACGGCCGCCATGATAGGCACCAGGAATTCAGTCACGTGCGTGATACCGCGGATACCACCAACAATCACGAAGGACAGCAGGCCAGCATAGATCAGGCCGAAGATCCAGGCTTTGCCGGCGAAGAAGCTGTCTGCACCGCCCGTCAATTCAGCCGCAATCGCAGCCAGCTGGAATGTCGCCTGGTTGGCCTGGAACATGTTGCCTGCGCCAAACGCGCCCAGGATACAGATCAGGGCGAAGATGACGGACAGGGTTTTGCCCAGGTTCGGCATACCGAGGCCCGCAAGGCCTTTGGACAGATATTTCATCGGGCCGCCGGAAACCACGCCATGTTCGTCAATGTCGCGGTACTTGTGGCCAAGCGTTACTTCGCAGAACTTACTGGTCATCCCAAAGAGACCAACCAGGATCATCCAGAAAGTGGCACCAGGGCCGCCAACGGAGATCGCGATTGCGACACCCGCAATGTTTCCAAGGCCAACAGTTGCGGATAGGGCCGCTGTCAGCGCCTGGAAGTGGGTCACCTCACCAGGGTCATCTGGGTTGTCATAAGTGCCTTTTACGATCCGAAAGGCCTGCGTGAATCCGCGTAAGTTGATGAAACCCATATAGATGGTGAAAAACAGCGCAAAAGAAAAAAGCCATAATACAATGACAGGCAGTCCAGGAGCACCGTCAACCAGCCAATCCATAGGAATTGGATAGAAAATGATTTCAGAGAATTTCGTTGTGAAAGGTGAAACAGCGTCGTTCACCATCATGGAGAAATCATCCAGGAATTGTTGGAAGGATGATTGTTCTGCAGCATGCACTGTCCCACTTAGTGCAAAGACTGCGGTCAAGGCTCCCAGTAATCGTTTATACATAACTCAAAGCTTCCCCTGTTGACGGGCGCATTATTATTTTCTTGCCCAGACAAAATATTCTTGGGACGGTAGGCCCGTCCGGTTAAAATTGTTGCGCATGCTAGCCGCTAAACGGCGCAGGCTCAAGGAAACTATAGTCAAAATCGGGAGAGGGCTGTGGTTTTCACAAATTCAGGCGGACACGCCCTTTTAACTGGCGCTTAACTTGTTTACCGTAGCGTTCATATGAAATTACATGAGTGGGGATAAGGCCTTGTCAGACAGTACCAAGCTTTCCAGCGCCGATGTCGCGAAACTGCTGCAGGATCCGAACGTCGATAACCGGGCAGCGGCGGCCGCCAAGGTAGCGTCAACTTTTGGTGATGCGGCGCTTACGGAAGGGGAACGCAAGATCGCGGAAGACATTTTCCGCGTGATGCTCAAGGACGCTTCAGTCCGGGTTCGGCACGCGCTGGCTGAAAGCCTGAAGGAAAACCCTGACGTACCGCGCGATGTTGCGACGTCTCTTGCGAAGGACGTGGACGAGGTCGCGCTGCCGGTCGTTGAATTCTCAAGTGTCCTGACAGATCAGGACCTGATTGAAATCGTTCGCACCAAAGGGGTTTCGGTCCAGAAAGCTGTAGCAGGCCGCAAGGATGTTTCTGAAGATGTGGCGGACGCGCTGGCTGACTCTGGCAATGAAGAAGTTGTCGCGACGCTTGTCGGCAATGAAGCGGCAAGGATCGCAGAGAAGACCTACGACAAGGTTCTTGAGAAATTCAGCGATAGCGACGCGGTCAAAACACCGATGGCGCTGCGCGGCGAACTGCCAATCGGTGTCGCCGAACGTCTTGTGACCATGGTGTCCGAGAAGATCCGCGACCACATCATGACCCACCATGAGGTTTCGCCTGCTATGGCGGCAGACCTTCTGCTGGAAAGTCGTGAGAAGGCTACAGTGTCGCTTCTGGAAGGTGGCCAGAAATCCGCCACTGTGCAGGAACTGGTTGACCAGCTGGCTGAAAATGGCCGCCTGACACCCACACTGATGCTAAGGGCGCTCTGCATGGGCGACACTACCTTCTTCGAAGTGGCACTGGCCAAGAAGGTGGGTATTCCCGTCAGTAACGCATACAAGCTTGTTCACGACAAAGGCGAGCTAGGCATGAAGCGTCTGTTTGAAGTGGCCAAGATGCCGCCACAATTCCTGCCCATGGCACGGGCTGCGCTTGAGGTTGCCGACGAAATGCTGGAGACCGGCGGTGATGACCGGGAGATGTATCGCCAACTGATGATCGAACGGGTTCTCACGGCTGTTGAAGATGATGTGGATACTGAAAACTTGGATTATCTGATCGGCAAGCTGCAGACGGTTGAAGGAATCGAATCGAACGAATCTGATTCGAAGTGATTCGTTTCGTATATCCGGGATATATCAAGGGACGCATGCCAGCGTCCCTTTTTCTTTTGCTATGAAGCCATGGCAGCAGGCAGCCAAAGCGCTATTTCCGGCCAGATCAGCAGCATGATCAACCCCAGAAGCTGTAGCAGAACGAAGGGCACGATGCCCCGATAGATATCTGTAAGCTTTACGGAGGCCGGGGCGGCACCCTTCATATAGAAAAGGGCAAAGCCGAAGGGCGGTGTCAGGAAGCTGGTCTGCAGATTGACTGCCATCAGGACGGCAAACCACGGCAGCACATGGCTTGGGTCCGACAGGTGATCGCCGAAATCCAGTTGCGAGATGACGGGCGCGAACACAGGCAGGATGATCAGGGTGATTTCGATCCAGTCGAAAAAGAACCCCAGCACAAAGACGGTTACCATCAGGATCCCAAGGATCAGCCACGGACCGGCGCCTGAGGTTTCCATCAGGTGCAGGATCAGGTCGTGCCCACCGAGAAGCGCGAAGACGAACGAGAAAGCTGTGGCCCCGACAAACAGGCCAAACAGCATGGTGGATGTCAGGGCTGATTGTTCGACAACGTTCTTGAGCGTCGCGAAGCTAAGTTTTCTGTTCGCAGCAGCCAGGATCAGGGCACCCGCAGCTCCCACGCCGCTGGCTTCCGTTGGTGTGGCGATGCCGCCAAAGATGGACCCAAGCACAGCAACAATCAGCAGAATGGGTGGCACAAAGCTTTTGACGATGCGGCCAACTGTCAGTTGGCCTTTTGCGGCTTCGGCGCCAAGCGGCGGCGCAAGCGCCGGGTTCAGGCTGGTGCGGATCAGGATATAGCCCATATATAAAACCGCGAGCACGAGGCTGGGGCCAATGGCGGCCATGAAAAGCCCACCAGCGGACGTGGACAACAGGTCCGCCATCACCACTAGCATGATGGACGGCGGCAACAGGATGCCAAGCGTGCCTGAGGCCGCGATGGTGCCGGACGCCAGCGCCTTGTCGTACCCGCGTTCAATCATAATCGGCAGGGCCAGCAGCGTCATCATCACCACGCTAGCACCGATGATACCGGTGGTGGCTGCCAAGATCACGCCCAGGAGCGTGACAGACAGCGCCAGGCCGCCGGGGATGCGGCGGGTCATCAATTGCAGGGTGTAAAGCAGCGAGCGTGCCACACCGCTTTTCTCCAGCATGGTCCCCATGAAGATGAACATGGGAATGGCCACCAACACCTGCTTGTTCACCACGCCGCCAAAAATGCGGCCGATGATCAGGAAGAAGCTGTTCTCATTTTCAAGACCCAGCGCCACGGCCAGCAGCCAGAAGGCCAGGCCAACACCGCCAAGCACAAACGCGACCGGATAGCCGGAGAACAGCAACGGCGTCAGCACCAGGAACATCAGGAATGGCAGATATTCGATCAGCATATCCATCAGCTTTCCCCCGTCTGTGGTTCAGTTTGGGAGAAAGGCGTGCGTTCTGCCTGCTCAGGGCTACCGAAAAGGAAGACAACGGCCTGCAGTAGTCGCGAAATGGCGGCAATACCAAGAACGGCGAAGCCGATGACGATCGCCGATTTGATGATCCAGCGGTCGGGCAGGCCTGTGGGCGAGGCGGAGGCTTCATTATAGGCCCAGCTGTAGCTGACATAGTCATAGCCGAACCACAGCACCGCGCTGACGTACGGCAGCAGGAACAGGATACAGCCGACCAGCTCAAACCAGGCGCGGGTACGGGCGCTCAGGCGTTCGCTTACCAGCTCAATGCGTACATGGGCGTTTTTTGTGTAGGCCCAGCCAAGGCACAGCAGGAACAGAAAGCCGTGCAGGTGCCATTCAAGTTCCTGCAGTTTGGTGGAGCCGATCACGAACCAGCGCCTGAGGATCACATCTGTCATGATCACCAGCACGAGTGCGATAATAGCCCAGGCAGCAAGGCGGCCAATGGCGCTGCTGATGCGTTCCAGCTTTGCTGCGAAGGATAAGAGGCGTTCCATAACCCTCATTCCTTCAGGTAGCCGCGGTCGGACCAGGCTTTGTATTTCTTGCGGAAGGCTTGCAGACTTTCCCAGACGCGGGCGAACTCGGGATCGTCGCTCGCCATCCTGGCAGCGACCTTGTTCCAGGCGGCTTCGAGCTCAGCCAGAATTTCCGGTGACCAAGTGTGGATTTGCACACCTGCGGCTTCAAGGGCGGCCATGGCGTCTGCCTGCAAGGCCTCGCCCTCGGAAATGCCGTAGCGGATGTTCGATGAACATGTGGCCTCGATGTGCGTTTTCTGTAGGTCCGACAGGCTGTTCCAGCCATCCAGGTTGATCATCAGCTCAAAGAAGGTGGATTGCTGGTGCCAGCCGGGGAAATAATAATGCTTGGCTACCTGATAGAAGCCCATGCGGTAGTCGACAGCCGGCATGGCATACTCGGTTGCGTCGATGGTGCCCAGCTCCAGCGCCTGATAGATCTCACCGCCCGCAATCAGCTGTGGGGAGGCGCCGATTTCCTCCATCACCTTGGCGCCCAGGCCAAAGAAGCGAATCTTGAGGCCCTTGAAGTCATCGATGCTTTTGATTTCCTTCTTGAACCAGCCTGAGGCTTCAGGCGGAGTCATGCCGCACAGGATGCTGTGGATGTTGTGCTTGTGGTAGACTTCCTCGAACAGTTCGCGTCCGCCACCATAATCAATCCAGGCCAGATATTCTGGCGCGGAGGGGCCAAAGGGAACCGCAGAGAACAGCTGCAGTGCGCTGTCCTTGCCAGCCCAATAGCCGGGAGTGGACCAGCCTGCCTCGATCGCGCCATAGCTGATGGCATCGAAGGTCTCGAAGGGCGGGGCAATCACGCCGGGCTCATAGAATTTGAGCGTGATATTGCCGCCTGAAATGGCATTGACTTCACGCTCCAGCCGTTTGCCCATGGTGCCCAACTGGATGAGTGTGCTGGGGTAGGTGCTGGTCATGCGCCATTCGATCTTCTCGGGCGCTTGAACCGGGCTTTGGTCTTTGGCTTCTTCAGTACCGCAGCCTGAAAGAAGGCTACAGGTGGCAAGTGCCGCAATGATGTGCGCGCGCATAGGCTCCCCTCCCGTACTCGCTTTATTTATAATGGCTTAGCCGAATTTCTTGAGCGATTGTCCTAGCAAAATATACAGCTTGCCCATATCGGACGAAATCAATGTGACAGACATGGCGCTGCCGCGGTCCCCCAGCATCGCCCGTTCCATCATACCCTCGAAATCGCGGCAATAGCGGGTAACCGCCTCGCGGAATTCCGGGTCTGTCTTGAACTTGTCGGCGATGGTCTTGCGGGTGCTGCGGTCTGCGATCTTGAGCGACCGGCGCATGAAGACAGATCGGTCCCCCGCCAGATAGGCTTCCCACACATCATCCGGCAGGTCCGTGGAAATGGCCTTGTTGATGTCGATGGAGGTCGACTGCAGGCTTTCCATCAACAGCGTGGATGTGCGGGCGAAGTCATTCTTGGTGGCGCTGGCGATGCGCTGCTCGATCTGGGCCGTATGGTCCATGAACTGGTTGGCCTGTTTGGCGATCTTGTCGGCTTCGGTACCGATGCGCATGGCCAGAAGCGCGCTTTCCTTCTCTGCCTGCTCGGCCGTGTCGGTATACTCCTCCAACACGCGGGCGAGGGTGGCCTGCATCTCTTCGCGCAGGTAGGTGATGCGCTCTGCTGCCTTGTTGGAGATTTCCTCCATGCTGGCGGCCAGTTCGTCGCGCGTTTGGTCGACGGAGGATTTCATTTCCGTCTGCGCCCGCTCGGTCTGGTCCATCAGGGACTGGCTGGCGGCATCAAGGCGCGCTGCGGCTTCCATCGAGCTGAGCGCAAAGCGGTCAACTTCCTTGCTCATGGTGTCTGAAGCCTGATTGAGGTTCTTCACCACGCCTTCGGTTTCGTCCTTGATGCGCGCCCGTTCGCCAGAGAAGGCCTCGGCGGCGCTTCCAAGTGCATCGCTGGATTCCTTGAGTTCCGTCCGCAGGTCGGTGTTGCGCTCCTTCAGGGTGTCCGAAGCTGCCGTCAGGTTTTCGGCTGTCTGGGTGCCCGTTTCGCGCATATGCTCAACAATGGACACCAAATTGCCTGACTTGCCCTCCAGGGCTTCGCCGACCTGTTCCGCAGCTTCCTGCAGCTCGCGCCCGTGCGACGTAAAGCGTTCGGCGGCTTCGATCACGCGCTCGGCGGCGTCGTTCGAGGCATTGTTGAGCGCATCCCGCTGGGCAGAAAGATCTTCCTCCAGCCGTGCCAGCTTCATGCGGGTATCATTCAACACTTCTGCGATTTGCTGGCTTTGTGCGCTCATCTGCTCACTTACACCCGCAAGTTCTTCACTGGTGGCGCCAGCTTTTTCTGTCAGTTCGTCAGCCTTCGCGCCTATCTGATCTGCGGAAGCCCCGAGTTGGGTGCCTGCGGTCTCGCCAGCCTTGGCCAATTCTTCAAGCTGTTCCTCAACGCCCGCACGCAGCTGGCGGATATGCTGCAGGGTTCGTGCAGCAACTTCTTCTGCCTGGGCTGCAGCAGTATCGCTGTGGCTGGTGATGGACGCCATGGTCTCATCCAGCGCCCGACGCGCGCGCTCAAGCCCGTCATCAAGCACCCGGTCCACCTGTCGGGCGTGCTCCAGCACGGCCTTGCCGGTTTCTTCGGTGGTCGCCAGCGTCTGCTCGTTCACCGACTTGCTTGTGGAAAGCGCGGCCTCACAGTGGTCTTCGAGCGATTTACCGGCTTCATCCAGCATGGCTTTGGCTTGGCTGACGGCTTCGGTCATCTTCTCGGACATGGTCTGGGCACGCTCGGACACAATGGTCGAGACTTCTTCGGTGTGCGCCAACGCATCGGTGGCTGCTGTACGGACTTCACCGACGTGGGACCGCAAAGCTTCTTCGATTTTGGCGGATTCGGCCGCAGCCAGCTGTGCCAGTTCATTGAGCACATTCGCCTGAGTGGTCATATGTTCGGAAAGCTCTGCGGACCGGCCTTCAAGGCCTTCCACATCGTGGCGGAAGCGGTCCATGCCGGACAGTACATTGTCTGTGACAGTCTGCAGGCGCAGCTCCACGTCCATCGACATCTCCTGAACTTCGCTTGCCTTTTTCGACATCTGGCTGCTGGCGCTATCGAGGCGGGCTTCCATGTCGTCTGTCGCGCCGTGAAGGGCCGTGAGGCTCTCGTCGATCTTTTCCTTGGCGGAAAGGGCCGTGCCGGCCGCGTTTTCGCCCGCCCCAGAAAGGTCTGCCGCCATAGCTTTGACAATGGCTTCCAGATTGTTGAAGCGGCCTTCGATTTCTTTTGTCAGGTCTGACATGCTGCCGCGCTCGCGCTCCAGGATTTCCCGGATGCTGGTGGTGCGGGCTTCTGTGTCTGCCGTGGCTGAAAACAGGTTGCTGATCTGCTCCTGGAAACGGTTCTCCAGGTTATCGATCCGGTCAGACGCCAGGTCTGCGACGGCTTCGATGTTGGTCAGTTCTTTTTTGAGCGAGCGGTTCAGCTGCGACAGGCGCTGTTCTGCCAGTTCCACAGGCGCCACGGCCTTGTGGAGGCTTTGCGCCATGGCCAGTCTACGCTCAAGCAAGGGGTCTGTGCGCTGGAAGGCCAGGGCAATCAGCCAGAAAATGGCTATGGGCGTTGTCAGGCCGCCGATGATTGCGGCAGCAGCCTCGGGTGCCATCGCAGCAATGTTGATGCCTGCGTTGGTCAGGTAATAGCCACCAGCACCCAGCCATCCCAGCGATGAGACACTGGCCAGCATGAAAGGCATCAGGCGCCGCGTGTTGCGGGCCCGGATGGCTTTTTTCGCATTCTCGCTATTGGCTTCAGGCAGCGCGTCGTTGCCCTCGACCGACTTTTGCTCAGACGTTTCTGGGAAGTCCATTTCCGCTTTTGACATGCCGCCCCCGGCGTTACCGCCACCCATATGAAATAGTTTTCTCTATTGTTACAGTTTATGAATAACACCAGAACGTCAACACGTGCCAGCTTGTTCCTTATCGGAAAAGAAGAATTTTAACGAAGATTATGGCAATATGACGGTTCGTGATCGTTTTCATGAAAGGGAAGGGGTTTTATGAACGATCTGTTGGAACAGACACCTGCCACCAAGGCCAAGCCCAGTGGTGCACAGAAACGCTATCTTGAAAGAGGGCTTTCCGAGCCTGGTGGCAAGCTGCCACTGTTTGACCGGGACGGCCAGCGTATCAGGGACGCGACAATAAAGTCTTGCCTGTCGAAAGGCTGGTGCGAGCCTTGGTACAGGAACCCGATCAAGCCTGATTGGCTGGTTTGCAAGCTGACCCGCGAAGGACGCGCGGCCCTTGGCAAGGATGCTGGTTAATGGCCGAATCCGATTGGGACGAGTCCGTCGTTTTGGACCGCGAACACCTCAAGGGGTACACTGGGGGTGACGCTTATCTGGCGCGTGATGTCCTGAAAATCTTCCTCGATAACGCGCCGCTTTACCTTGATGTCCTCTCATCCGCTGAGGGGGACGGCTGGCGATCATCAGCCCACAAGCTGAAGGGGGCGGCCCGGGGGATCGGGGCGTGGCGGCTCGCGCGCGCTGCGGAACGGGCAGAGATGCTGGGGGAACCTGCGGCGAATGACCCGCGCCGTGGGCCGATTCTTGATACGCTGAAAGAGCGCCTCGCGGAGCTTGAGGGTGTGATCAACGCTGGTTAAACTGGTGAAATGAAAGCGAAAAGATTGACCGGGCGCCAAAACTAACGGTAAAAAAGTTTATCAACCTGTGTGGGGCAGGATAATTAAGGCACATGTATGAGCGATTATGATTTTGACCGGGTAAATGTATTGTTGGCGGAAGATAGCCCGTTCATCCGCTCCTTGCTGGTAAATTCCCTGAAGGTCCTTGGTGTTGGTAACGTGTTTGCAGTGGAACATGGGGGCGACGCGATCCATTTCCTGCAGCGCGTGAAGAACGAGCCCATGAAAGTGGGGGTGCAGCAAATCGACATTGTCATCTCAAACTGGGACATGCATCCGATCGATGGCATGATGTTCCTGCGCTGGGTGCGCCGCCATAAGGATAGCCCTGACCGCTTCGTGCCGTTTGTGATGATCACCAGCTATTCGGAACCCGAGCGCGTGCTTCAGGCCCGCGAAATGGGTGTTACCGACATGCTGGCGAAACCCTTCACCATCAAGAATATTGGTGAAAAGCTGATTTCAATTATCGAGCGGCCTCGTCAGTTTGTGCATACCAAGGATTTCTTCGGCCCGGACAGACGCCGCCAGAAGCTTGAATATGGTGGTACTGAACGCCGCGTCCTGACGGACAAGAGCGAAGGTGTGGAGGTGATCCGTGGATAAGAAGAAGGTCATCGTCCGCTTCTACCGGTTCAAGAACCGCCTGAAGGAAAAGACTGCGGGGCTTGCGCCAGGCAAGGTTTCCATTTCGCCCGAAGCGCTTGAGGCCGCGGAAGCCGCGCTTGAAAAGATGGCTGAAGACTATCCGGATTGGGTGTCGGGCCTGATTGTGAAGCTGCAGGAACAGCATGGCCGGTGTGTTGACAGCCCGGAAAAACGCCGTGAAAGCCTGGAGGCGATCAACCACATTGCCCATGACATGAAGGGGCAGGGCGGCACATTTGGCTATCCGCTGATCACGACAATCGCGGATTCGCTGTATGGCTTTTCCTATTCCCGGGACGAGATCACTGATAATCAGGTCGAGCTGATCAAGGCGCACCTGGATGCCATGCGTGCCGTGATCCGCGGGCGTGTCAGCGGCAGTGGTGGCGAGATTGGTGAAAAACTGATCGAAGGCCTCAATCAGGCGATCACCAAATACGACAAATAGGCCAGTGAGCGAGATTGAAAAAAAGGGACCGAATTTCGGTCCCTTTTTCGTATGCGTGTTGGGTGCCTAGTCGGCGGCGCGTTTCCGTAGATTGAGCGCCTTGTCCATGATGTGGAAGACCACATTCTGCTCCATGGTGCCGCTTACCAGGTGGGCCCAAGGGCCAATCGCGAACAAGGCAACATCCTCGCCACCATGGGTTTCGCTGCGGGTCGGGACAAGAGCCTGGGGCTTGAACATCGGATCTGCGATGTCTTCTTCCGTCAGGTGTTTCCGTTCACCTTTCACGGCACCGGGCCCGTTCTGGTAGGCCAGTGTGGTGTATGGTTTGCCGTCTTCTGCCAGCGTTGGTTCAGTTTCATGCGGGCCGGTGACGAGGCCAAAGATCGGATTGCCCCGCTTGGGGTAGCCAGCCATGGTGAAAACATGGCTGTGGTCAGCGGTTACAAGGATCATTGTCTCGTCCAGGTCCACCATTTCCATGGCTTTGCGGACAGCCTTCGACAGAGCCACCGTATCAAAGAGCGCGGCTTTGGCGCTGCCCCAATGATGGCCATGGTCGATACGGCCAGCCTCAACCATCAGGTAGTAGCCACCGTCATTCTTTTGCAGCATCTTGATGGCAACCTCGGTCATTTCGGCGAGGTCTGGTTGCTCGTCACCGCGCTGGGCCTCAAACTGCATGTGGGATTTATCGAAAAGGCCCAACAGGCGTGATGTGTTGGCTATATCTATTTGCGCCAGGCTTTGCTCGTTTTCGACATAGGCAGCTCCGCTGTCGCTTGCCAACCATTCCTTGGTGAGGTCCCGACCATCCTTGCGGCGGCCTTCCCCAGCACCATCGGGCAGGAAGTTGCTTCGCCCGCCGCCCAATGCCACTTCAAGGCCGTTCCCGCCTATCGGGTCGAGCATTTGTTGTGCGATGTCCCGACAGCCGTTCGTGACAGCTTCTTCCGGCAGTTCACCGTCGTTTTCCCATTGGCGGCTTGGACTGTGGGCGTAGACAGCAGCAGGTGTCGCGTGGGTCAGCCGTGCGGTACTGACAATGCCAGTTGCCATGCCGACTTGCTCGGCATAATAGGCCAGCGGTGTCAAGGCTGTGTCCATGGCGCCCGCACACTGGGCGTTGGGCTGGGTTGGCGCTGTGTTGATCGCACCGATACGGGTTTTGACACCAGTATTGAGCGCCGAAGCCGTGCCAGCAGAATCCGGTACCTGGGCATCCACGTTGTAGGTTTTGACAAGAGCTGTGTATGGGAAGCGTTCGAAGCTCAGATAGTTCTCCTCGCCGGACTTGCCCTGTAATTGGCCTTCCAGAATGCGGCCTGCGGTCAGGGTTGAGATACCCATGCCGTCGCCCACGAACAGAATGACATTCTTGGCTTGTTTGGTATTTACCGGTCGTGCTGCGCGTTCGGTAACCGCTTTGGCGCCCGCATCAAACCAGCTTTCCGTGGTGCCAGTGTCCTGGGCAACAGCCGAAGCCGCGAAAAGTGAGGTGGCCAGTGCGGTTGTCGCAATCGCCACGGATCTCAATTGTATGTTTTTCATATATTCCTTCCCGGAACTTGAGTTGATATGTGGGCGCACATCGCCATTGTTGTAGCAAACTCAGTCACAGCTATAAAAGGCAAATTTAGACATATTGTGACAGCGCAGTGCGGCAACATTCATATAGGCACATGAAAGATATAAACTTCGGTCGTACGGTTTATCGACAGGTCGCAATTTCTCCTCCTTTCATCGTGTCGGTATCGCGACCGAGCCGGATTCAGGCATTCTTCATTTACCGGCGCAGCGCAAAGACGCCAGAAACAAAGGCCGGGCATTGAAACACGAGCGACACGCAAAATAAAAAGCGAGGAGAAGACTATGACGACCAGTTTTTTGAAAAAGAGTGCATTTGGTGCAGCAGCATTGTCTGTAATGTTGTTGGGCGGTGCTGCGCAGGCAGGCCACAACGGTGGCCTTGACGCCTGGGCGGAATCTGCAGGCAGCAGCATTGATAAAGTAATGAAATATCCTGCCTTTGCGGCGCGCAAGGGCGACCAGGGCTATGCCAGCTTCCGGGTGACGGTGAACAGGGCAGGGGATGTCATTGCGTCAGACCTGCTGCAGCGCACTGACAGCGCATTGCTGAATTCAGCTGCGATGCGCGTCGTCGCAAAAGCTGATTTCCCGGCACTTCCCGCTGAATTTGACGGTGAGAAACTTACGTTTTCTCTGCAGCTGAATTATGCGCTTGCGGGATCAGCGATGGAGCAGCGCAATCTGATGCGGGAAGGCCGCGTGACTGGTAGCGAGGTGGCGAGCAATCGCGGGCCGGTGACAGCGAGCATCTCTTTTGAAGGTGCCAGCGCTGACTAGAACAAGGCGGAACCGCAGAAAAGGAAAGGGCCCTGATGGGCCCTTTTTCATGTTCAGCCTAGTTTTGGCGCCTAACGGCGCAGTTCGCGCATGGCCCGGTCGATACCGCTGACCGTCAGCGGGAACATACGGTCTTCCATCAGCGTCTTCATGATCTGGATGGATTGCGAATAGGTCCAGTGTGTTTCCGGAATCGGGTTCAGCCAAATTGCACGCTGGTAAACCTGCGTGACCCGGTTCATCCACACCTCTCCGGACTCCTCATTCCAGTGCTCCACCGATCCGCCTGGATAGGTAATCTCATAAGGGCTCATGGACGCATCACCGACGAAGATGACCTTATAGTCGTGCGGGTAGGTGTGCAGCACATCAAGCGTGGACTGGAAGTCGTTGAAGCGGCGGCTGTTTTCTTTCCATACCTTTTCATAGAGGCAGTTATGGAAATAGAAGAACTCCATATGCTTGAATTCTGATTTGGCGGCAGAGAACAGCTCTTCACACACCTTGACGTGTGGGTCCATTGACCCGCCCACATCAAAAAACAGCAACACCTTCACGGCGTTATGGCGCTCGGGCACCATCTTGATGTCGAGATACCCCTTGTGGGCCGTGGACCGGATGGTGTCATCAAGGTCCAGCTCGCTGGCCTCGCCCTCACGGGCAAACTGGCGGAGCTTCCTCAGGGCTACCTTGATATTACGGGTGCCCAGTTCAACGCTGTCGTCCAGGTTCTTGTATTCGCGTTTGTCCCAAACCTTGATGGCGCGCCCGTGCCGGCCCTTGTCCTGGCCGATGCGCACGCCTTCAGGGTTATACCCATAGGCACCAAAAGGACTTTTGCCTGCTGTACCGACCCATTTGTTGCCGCCCTGGTGGCGCTCCTGCTGCTCTTCAAGCCGCTTCTTCAGCGTTTCCATGATCTCGTCCCAGCTGCCGAGAGACTTGATCTCCTCCATTTCTTCCTTGGACAGGTAAAGCTCAGCCAGTTTTTCCAGCCATTCTTCCGGTATTTCGACTGTTTCATCGCCGATAAACTCGATGCCTTCGAATGTCTTCCCGAAGATACGGTCGAATTTGTCGAGGTTCTTCTCGTCCTTCACGAACGCAGACCGGGCCAGATAATAGAAATCTTCCACGCTGAAGCCCGCGCAGCCTGCCTTCATGGCTTCAAGAAGGGTCAGATACTCCTTGATGCTGACGGGTACGCCACCGTTCTTCAGGTCGTAAAAGAAACTGTTGAACATGGTCTTTAAGCACCCTGGCGCCGGTTCATGAAGGCAAGCCGCTCAAACAGATGGACGTCCTGCTCATTCTTGAGAAGCGCGCCATGCAGCGGCGGGATGATGGTTTTCGGGTCTTTGGACTTAAGCACGTCCAGTGGCAGGTCTTCGGCCATCAAGAGCTTCAGCCAGTCAAGCAGTTCGCTTGTGGACGGCTTTTTCTTGAGGCCAGGCACCTCGCGAAGTTCAAAGAAGACATTCAGCGCTTCCTTGACCAGGCTTTGCTGGATGTCGGGATAGTGGACCGCAATGATGTCCTTCATCGTTTCTGGGTCAGGGAACTTGATGAAATGGAAGAAACAGCGGCGCAGGAAGGCGTCGGGCAGTTCCTTTTCATTGTTGGATGTGATGATCACGATTGGCCGGTTCTTGGCTTTCACAGTTTCGCCGGTCTCGTAAACATGAAACTCCATGCGGTCGAGTTCCAGCAGCAGGTCGTTCGGGAATTCAATGTCAGCCTTGTCGATTTCGTCAATCAAAAGTACCGGTGTTTCGTCGCTCGTGAAGGCTTCCCAAAGCTTGCCCTTCTTGATGTAGTTGCTGATGTCTTTGACTTTTTCATCGCCTAGCTGACTGTCGCGCAGACGGGAAACAGCATCATATTCGTAAAGGCCTTGCTGGGCCTTTGTGGTGGATTTGATGTGCCATTCAATCAATCGGCATCCGAATGCATCCGCGACTTCATTGGCCAGAACTGTTTTCCCGGTTCCGGGCTCACCTTTGATAAGGAGAGGGCGCCTGAGCGTCGCCGCAGCATTGACTGCAACTTTCAGGTCATCGGTGGCGACATAATTTTCGGTGCCAGCAAACTTCATCGTGTCAAACTCCTGAAACGAACAAATGGAATTGCTACTTACGTAGCGCATATGTCTGTGATGTCCAGCCCTACAGTGGCGTGGTGGGGATATCGATAGATTGCTTGGTGGATAAACGCAAAAACCCTGTTCCGCACCCATCGGGGCAGATACAGGTTGGGGTATCATTATCAGCTTAGGCTTGAGCTACGTTACCGCATTAACCGTTTAATTTAAGTTAACTCAAGCCTAGGCTTTATCGTCTACTGCCAGTCCAGCAACATGCCGATAATAGGACAGAAACTCCAGAATAGATTCTGGTGGGAACTGTTTGATTACTTCACCGGACTCGGTGTCGATATTCTTGTAAACAAACCGTCCTGTTTCGTCGTCTTTATCGATACGCAGTCGCGTATTCGGAGCCTGCTCTTCTTCCGGTAGGAAGCTTTGCAGGGCCTCAGCCGCCCGCTCCAGCGGTGTGGCATTGGCGTTTTGAGCCTTCTTCTCAATATGAGACAGAGGTTCAGCTCCTGACGTTTGCCCGCTTTGGGCTTTGATGCCTGTCAAGCGGTCGACGTCATTCGAGGCTGGCTTAGCAGTTTTCGCGCCACGGAGGTCTACGACCTGTGCGCTGCTGCTTATTTTTCCAATCTCAGTCATCGGTCCACTCCTGAAACAATGGTTAAACTCATTGTTTCGTTAACGTTCATGCTCTTGCCTGGGCGAAGGGCGGGCTGCCTTGGGTGCCGGACGGCAGCCCGCCAATCAGCTCAATTAACGGAAGAGCCCAAGTACGGTCGAAGGCGCCTGATTGGCGATCGACAGTGCTTGCAGGCCAAGCTGCTGCTTCACTTGCAGTGCTTGCAAGCTAGCAGACTCTTTGGCCAGATCCGCGTCAACGAGGTTACCGATACCAACTTCGATGGTGTCAGACAGCTTGCCTACGAACTCTTTCTGCAGGTCAAGACGTTTCGCGCCAGCACCAAGTGCGGACAGCGAGCTGTTCACGTTAGTGATGGAAGCCTCAATTGCAGTCACAGCCGCGGAAGCGTTCGCTGCAGTGTCAATGGAAGTTGTCGTTGCAACTGTAACGTTCGCACTACCGAGAGACAGGTCTTGCGCGGCAATCGTGATGGTGTTGGAGCCATCATCGTTTGTGATCGCCACGATTGCAGAACCGCCGGATTCAACAACGTTGGTGCCGTTGAACTCTGCGTTCGAGACAATCGACGTGATCTGATCACGAAGCTCTTCGAATTCGTCGTTCAGGGCAGTACGGCTTGCAGTGTCAAGGCCAGAGTCTTTCGCGGACACCGCCTTCTCTTTCATTTCAATAAGAAGGTCAGATACCGCTTCACCAGCTGCAACAGCAACGTCGATAGTTGAAAGCGCGCGGTCCAGGGAGGACTTCACAGCGTTCAAGCCGGAAACGTCGCCGCGCAGTTTTTGCGCGATCGAGAATACAGCTGCGTTGTCTTTTGCAGAAGCTACTTTCAGGCCTGTATTAATACGGCCTTGCACCGTATTCAGGTTGCTGCTTGTAGAGTTCAGGTTTTGCAGGGCAGCAAACGCGCCTGCATTAGTATTTACCGAAAAAGCCATTTTGCTTCTCCTTTTTGGAGTTATTTAACGGGCATTTTGCCCTAAGGACTTTTTGTCCTGGAATTAACAGTGCAATAATGGTGCCAAGATATACATCGTGGCATTTTCTGTTAAGGTGCTGATATATATGGAAAAAGAGATGTAGTTCTGGATTCTGGAACAAACGGAAAGGTGGGCAATTTTTGCCCATTATGCGATTTAGAGCAGTTTTTGCCTATTGAGGTGGGAAAAAAATGCCGGGGCGGCCCGTAGGCCGACCCGGATATGGTTTTAGACTTTAACCTTGGAAAAGGCTTACAGCAGCCTGAGGCGCCTGGTTGGCAATAGACAGGGCTTGGAGGCCCAGCTGTTGCTTCACCTGAAGCGCCTGCAGAGTTGCGGAGGCTTTCGCCATATCGGCGTCCACAAGGTTACCGATACCGATCTGGATTGTATCCGAAAGCTTGTTGGCAAAGGCTTGTTGCAGCTCAAGCCGTTTGGCGCCTGCGCCAAGAGCTGACAAGGACGAGTTTACTGCAGTGATTGATGCATCGATGGCCGACACAGTAGCGGCTGCATTCGTTACGGTGTCAATGGTTGTCGTGCTGGCAACGGATACGTTTGCGCTACCAAGCGACAGGTCCTGTGCTGCAATCGTGATGGTGGAAGAACCATCATCATTTGTGATTGCAACGATATCACTGCCTCCAGAAGCCACAACATTGGTGCCGTTGAACTCGGCATTTGAAACGATTGAGGTGATCTGGTCACGCAGTTCTTCAAACTCGTCGTTCAAAGCAGTCCGGCTGGACGTATCCAGCCCCGAATCTTTCGCGGCGACTGCCTTTTCTTTCATTTCAATCAGAAGATCGGAAACCGCCTCTCCTGCTGCAACCGCAACATCAATCGTGGACATGGCGCGGTCCAGCGAGGACTTAACAGCATTCAAGCCCGACACATCAGCCCGGAGGCTTTGTGCGATAGCAAAAACTGCTGCGTTGTCTTTCGATGAAGCCACTTTAAGCCCCGTGTTAATTTGCGTTTGCACTTTTCCTAACGCCCGGTCTGTAATGTTCAGGTTCTGAAGCGCTGACAGCGCGGACGCATTGGTATTAACGGAAAAAGCCATTTCTGTTCTCCTTTCTGAGAGTAATCAACTGAGCCTTTTGCTCTTGGTTTCGTTAAGCGCAAGCAGCGTGCCAGATTAAGTCTCTGAAAGGTAAGGGTATTTTTATGGGTTGGGTTGGGCGTAAACTGCCTTGCGGCAGAAATTGCAGGCAAAGAATGCCCTATGGCACCATGAAAGAGCGCATAAAAAAAGGGGCCCGAGGGCCCCTAATAGTCATGGTTTCTTTGAACCACTTACCGGAAGAGTCCGAGAACTGTCGATGGTGCCTGGTTGGCGATGGACAGGGCCTGAAGACCCAGCTGCTGTTTAACCTGCAGGGACTGCAGTTGAGCGCTTGTCTTGGCCAGGTCGGCGTCAACGAGGTTACCGATACCAACTTCGATGGTGTCAGACAGCTTGCCAACGAAAGACTGCTGCAGTTCAAGGCGTTTGGCACCTGCACCAAGAGCAGACAGTGAGCTGTTCACATTGGTGATGGAGGCTTCAATGGCAGCCACAGCTGCAGAAGCATTTGCGGACGTGTCAATTGTAGTCGTCGTTGCAACTGTCACGTTCGAGCTACCCAGCGACAGGTCTTGTGCTGCAATAGTGATGGTGTTGGAACCATCGTCGTTAGTGATGGCTACGATTGCTGCGCCACCTGACTCTACTGCATTTGTACCGTTGAACTCAGCGTTCGATACGATCGACGTGATCTGATCACGAAGCTCTTCGAATTCATCGTTCAAGGCAGTACGGCTTGCAGTGTCAAGGCCAGAGTCTTTTGCAGACACTGCCTTCTCTTTCATTTCAATGAGAAGGTCGGAAACCGCTTCGCCTGCAGCCACAGCAACATCGATCGTGGACATTGCACGGTCCAGCGAGGACTTAACAGCGTTCAGACCAGATACGTCGCCACGCAGTTTTTGCGCGATCGAGAATACGGCCGCGTTGTCTTTGGCAGACGAAACCTTCAAACCCGTGTTAATCTGGGTCTGGGTCTTGTTAAGCATGTTAGTGGTGGAGTTGAGGTTTTGCAGAGCAGCAAATGCACCAGCATTGGTGTTTACAGAAAATGACATACTGTTTCTCCATTCTGAGATGTCGTTTGAGCCTTTTGCTCATGAAAGCCTTTTGCTTTCGGAAATCAGCGTTGCACGGGGTGTGCCAATTTTTCCCGTTGGGCGGAAAAAATTCCCTATTCATTGAAAATAAAGGGGTTTTTCGTGCCGATGGGGGGTGGTGGTCGCTATCGACAGCATTAAGAAAATAAGGCAATATTTGCCGGGTGGGAAAAAAGGATCAGGTTTGGTGGGAAAATGTTGCCGGTTTACGGCAGATCTTGCCTACAGAAGTGAATTGATTGGCTTCTGGTCCTGCGGTGATGGCTCGGGCTGCTCGTCCTGGGCGCGCTGCTGCAGTTTTGCCTGGTCGGCAAGGCCTTCCATGATCGTGCGGTTGATATTGATCAGGTCGTCGATGGATTCCTCGCCGCGCATCACGGCAGATGAATGTTTGGAAACCCATATGGAAAGGGAGATGATCCCGGCGCGCAACTGGGGAGGGAGGCCATTGCCTTCAGTGCCGCAGTCCGAGGACAGGACCGACCACATGCGCCGGTTCCAGTCCAGTGCCTCGACCATCTGTTTGTCCCGTGTTGCCCTTTCCTTGGCCTTCATCAGGGCATTGGTGACTTCTGCGAACAGCCGGTATTCCACCTGGCTTGCGTTTTCCGCAGAATGCTGAGCTTTCTGGTAAGCTTGGTATGACATTTACTTTCCCGTTTGTTACCTATTCTCAACTTCCCCCAAGTCTCGTCTTCTCAAAAGTAACCAGTTTTTTGCAGTTCATCAGTGCTCGATAATAATTCTTGTCCATTACGTCCCGGCTGATGGAAACACACAGTTCAACCGCTTCGGGTGTACTGATGGCATTCATGAATTCCGTCATGCGGACGACAAACTCTTCATAGTATTTGTCGACCTGTCCCTGATCCATGTACATGAGCATGATCGGAAAATAGATGCGCCTTGCTGGTGTCGTAATGTCCTCTTCCTGCAAAATGTCCTTTTCTCGTAAGATCGAGGCCTTGTTGTGGACAATCAATGTTGTCCGCCTGTCGGCATTTGCAATTACCGCGCCATTAATCACCAGTTTCTCATCAGGCTTTAAAGAAAGCTTTAACGCCATATGGTCCTCTCCCCGAAAGTTCCGCTGATTTCAGCTTGCCTATCAATATGTGAGACATGGGTTCACTTTCGCCATATTGCCTCTATGCCATGGTATAATAAGAAATTTTTTTTTGATAGTCCGTTAATTTGCTTGGCATTTGCATTGCATAATTGATGTCAGGGTGCAAACTTCTCCTGTGCCGGGATGTTACCTTTGCAGCTTCAGAGTGACTGTTGCTGCGCGCCCGGACCGAAATCAAAGGTTCGGGAGAATTTATGTGCGTCATGATAATCTGAATATGGGGCTAAGGCTGTAAACATGGGAAATGTTAAACCGAAGAAAATCACCAAGGCGCGCGCCAACAAGGAGTTTGAGCTCGGTCGTAAAGCTGCAAAGGCCGGTGACTGGCATTCTGTAGCGAAGCATCTATTGGTTGCTTGGGAGGTATACTCTGACGACTTGCCCTTGTTGACAGTCCTTTCGCATGCGCTGGTGCAGCTTGGTGCCCGTTCGCAAGCGATCGAGCTGCTTGAAAAAACCTTGCAACGTCACAAGGCGACACCAGATATCTGTGCGATCATGCTTCAGATGGCGCTTGAAATGACCATGTATGATGTTGCGGTCAAGATCGGTCGCATCCTGATCGAAATCGACCCTCAGACTCCGGGGCACTATATTAACTTGGCATCTGCTTTGTCAGGCGCGGAAGAATATGACGCCGGTATTTCCATGCTTCAGGCCGTAATCCCGATGTTCCCGGAGGTGTCGGGGCTTTGGAACGTTTTGGGCAGCCTGGTGCAGCAGCGGGACGGCAGAGAAGCATCCAAGGCCTTCTTCCATGAATCAATCCGGTTGGACCCGAAAAACTTCAAAGCCTACAGCAACCTTGCTGGCGCAGAGGAAGACCAGGCCAAGCGTCATGAGATTATCACTGAAGCCATCAAGCTTGAACCCAAAAACCCTGAACCGCACCTGATCAATGCCTTCTGCCTGATGCACATGGGGCGACTGAAAGAAGCCTTCAAGGAATATGAATTCCGTATGGACCCTTCACGTAAACTGGGTCAAAGCCTGTCCTATACCCACAAGGTCCCTCGCTGGGACGGTAGTTCGCTTGCCGGCAAAACACTTATGGTAACGGGAGAACAGGGTATTGGGGACGAGGTGGCCTTTGCGCCGCTTCTTCACCGTGTCTATGCGGAGGCAAAACAGCTGTACATCGGCTGCGAACCCCGGCTGGTCTCCATTTTCCAACGTGAATTCCCAAATGCGGTTGTCGCGCGGCATGCCACGAAAAGCCAATATGGCTATATCTATCGCTCCTTCCCGGACATTGAATATGCGATGCGCGATGATGGTCTGGAAATTGACTGGGCTGTTCCGATTGCGAGTTTGCCCGGATATTTCTGGGAAGGTCCCGAGGATATCGAAGAATTCCCCAATGGCTATTTAAGCGCAGACCGGGCGTTGGCGGCGGAATTTGCCAAAAAGATTGCGGGCGCAGGCGAAGGTCTGAAGGTCGGAATTGTCTGGCGTAGCGGCAATATCACCGGGATTCGGAAGAGAAGCTATCTGAGTTTGGAACAGCTGCTGCCCATTCTGGCTACGAAAGGGGTTACGTTTTTCAGCCTCCAGTATACGAACGTCGGGGAAGAGCTTGAGGCGTTTGAAAAAGAGCATGGCATCAAGATCCATACTTTCGATGGCGTTGACATGAAAAACGATATCGAAGCCAACCTCGCCATCATGGCCAACCTTGATCTTGTCTTGGGGGCACCGACATCGCCCCTAAGCTTTGCTGCAAGCTTGGGTGCCCGAACATGGTGGATGTGTGAAATGGAACCGTGGTGGCGCTATGGCTTCGATGGCGGTCGTCCCAAATTTTTGCCACAGGGTAAATACTTCACCCAAGGGGAGGAACGTGGCAACTGGGACAAGCCTGTTGACGATGTTCGTGCGGCCCTTGCTGACCTGCTGGACGCTGGATAATGGCAGGCTGGCGCAATACATCTCCTTATTTCATCGCGGAAGTGTCCAGCAACCACGCCCGGGACCTGAAGCGTTGTATCGCCTTTATCAACAAGGCGGCAGAAATCGGCTGTGATGCTGTCAAATTTCAACTGTTCCGGATTGATGACCTGTTCGCGCCGGAGGTTCTTGAGAAGAGTGAAGAACACTCTCGGCGGCGGGCCTGGGAATTGCCAACAGCCTTTCTTCCCGATTTGAAAGCAGCTTGTGATGCTGTGGACATTGCCTTCTCCTGTACGCCCTTCTATCTCGAGGCCGTGGCGGAATTGGAGCCGCATGTAGATTTCTACAAGATCGCTTCCTATGAATTGCTTTGGGATGACCTGATCAGGGCGTGCGCCAGGACTGGTAAGCCACTGGTGCTGTCAACCGGTATGGCAACGCTTGATGAGGTAACTCATGCGGCTGATGTATTCCGCCAGGCTGGTGGGACTGACCTTACGTTGTTGCACTGCGTGTCAGGCTATCCAGTTGAAGCGAAAAACTGTAACCTAGCGGCCATCGAAACAATTCGGGAAGCCACCGGCGTGGCCGTTGGCTGGTCAGACCATAGTCGTGATCCGGGGGTGGTGCATCGGGCCATCGACAAATTCGGGGCGAGCATGATCGAGTTCCATCTGGACCTTGAAGGGCAGGGTGCAGAGTATGAAGCAGGCCATTGCTGGCTTCCTGACGAGATGGCTAAAGTGATTGCAGATTGCCGTCGACTGGCGGCCGCAGATGGCTGCGGCGACAAGGCACCAACTCCTGCGGAGATTGACGACAGACCGTGGCGTGCGGACCCATCAGACGGTCTCCGTCCGACACTGGACGTGAGGCGAGAATGGCGGGACGGGTAGTCGCAGTCATTGGTGCGCGGCTGAACTCAAGCCGCCTGCCACGGAAACATTTGCTTCATTTGGCTTCTGAGCCATTGATTGCACATGTGGTGGACCGACTGAGACATGTGCCGGAAATCGATCAGGTTGTATTGGCAACAACAGCTGACGATTATAACCACGACCTTGTCACGTGGGCCGCAGACTATGGTGTTGCCTGTCACGCATTTGATGGCGACGTTAACGACCTGATGGGGCGGGTGAATGAAGTAGTGGTCCAAGAGGATGCTGACATCATTCTGTATGTTTGTGGCGATTGCCCGCTTATTGATATGGACACTGTGGCGGCCCTGTTGCGTGCGCTCAAAGATGCACCTGATGCGGAAGTGTCCAAGCTTACATTGCCTAATGGGTCGCAGGGAACCATTCATGTGGGCTTCGATATAGTCAGGCGCAGCTTCTGGAACCGGATGTACGCTGCTTCCAGCACCGCGGACGAGCGTGAACATGTGGGGGCTGCCTGGCATCATTCCAAAAAAGTTGAGCCCGCCGCTATAGCCTATGCGAACGACGCGGAGGTTTTTTCCAGTATCAGGCACCGAATTTCCGTTGATACCGCCCAGGATTATTACTTCATGCGTAGGGTCTATGAAGATTGGTACGCGTGCCACGACCAGGGTACGCCTGTAGCGCTGGAATGGGTTGTTGATCGACTGACGGCTGAGCCGGAACTCAGGGCGATTAATGCAGACGTTCACCAAAGAGGCGTCAGCGAGGACATTAAAGAAATCGCCCTCTTGAGTGAAGTTGGGCCGGAGATTGGATTGGGGCATCTTTCCCGTATCTGCGTTGCCGCATTTGCATTGCAGGCCACGATGGGAGCCCGTGTGAGGCTTTTTATCAGGGGACAAGTCGTACCGTTCGAAAGCCTCAATTTGCTGCCCCACACGTGGGTTGACGGCTTTCAGTCGGTCTCGGATGAAGTCCTTGGCCACGATGCCGTTATTGTTGACCTCAAGGAGATCGATCAGGACGCTTCGACCTTGATGGCAAGGTGTGAAGGGAATGTATATCGGGTTGGGATTGATCGGGCACTGCACGCCGACCAACTGTTTGACTTCCTGTGGGTGCCTTCGGTTTATCTGCCGGAAGAAGCAGTGACACGACTTGGTGCCAAGTTGCAGTATGGCCTGGATTGCATGTTATTGAGGCAGCCCTTTCTTGGGAACAGGGGTCAAGCCAGCGAAGGTACAGCCAAACGTGTCGTCATACTGACTGGTGGTTCTGACCCTGCGGGTTTGGCCCAGGTACTTCCAGAAAAACTGCTCGCTGCGCTGCATGGACACGTTCAAATTACCTGGGTACAGGGGCCGTATGCAGCAACACCTAACGTGGGATCGGGAACACAGGCATCGCCGCGATGGACCACTGCCGTTTCGCCGCCAGACTTGCACCAGTTTGTTGTTGGCTTTGATGCGGCGCTTTGTGTCTTCGGGGTTTCCTTTTATGAATGTCTTAATGCCCATGTGCCCACTATTGTATTTGACCCACTAAAGGCTGCGACGGCAGAAGAATGGCAGTTTTTGAAAAAACAGATGCCTGACTTCGTCATGCAAACGGTGGATGATGCTGTGTCACAGCTCGCCTCCATGATGCAGCAAGCGGCACCAGCTGAAATTCCTGCTGCAGCAGACCGTTTGCAAGGTGCTCAGGGCCGTTTTGCGCGGCTCGTGCAGGAAAAATTGCAGGCACATTCAAGAGGAGCGCTTCACAATGCATCATGAATGGCAATCCAGCGATTATGGCCGCCACGAGGGTCCGGAGGTCGTCCGGAAAGACGGCTCAACGGTGATTGACTGTAATGTTTGTGGTTTCAAGCATGTTGTACCCTTGCCGTCAAAGGCGGAACTGATGCGGTTTTACAAAGAAGAATTCTATCAGGTGGGCAAGCCGGACTATTTGTCCCTCAACAAAGAAGATCAGGCCTGGCGCGCGATTGAATATAAGGATCGGTTTCAAGCTGTCGCGGGTTTCCTGCCAGATGACCTTCCGCGAAGTGTCCTTGATATTGGGTGTGGGCCGGGCGATTTCCTGGAAGTCGGGCGTAAGTTGGGCTGGGACTGCCTGGGCGTTGAACCCTCCCCTGACGCTGCAGCCTTCACGCGGTCGCGCGGCGTTGAAGTTGTAAACGCCATGTTTGACAAGCAATTGGCCGCAACCCTGGATAAGGTTTCATTCATTCATATGAGTGAGGTGCTTGAGCATATCCCAGACCCAAAAGACCTGCTTGAACTGGCTTTTGACCTGCTGCTGCCCGGTGGCCTGCTTTGCCTGTCAGTGCCCAATGACTTTAACCCCTTGCAACGAGCATTCTGTTCTGAAACCGGGGCTGAAAAATGGTGGGTGGTTCCGAGCCATCATCTGGATTATTTTGATTTCGATAGCCTTGAGGGACTGCTCCAGCGCGTAGGCCTGACCGTCAAAGAGCGGAGTACAAACTTCCCGATGGAGCTGTTCCTGTTGATGGGGCAAGATTATACCACTGACGGCGTTTTGGGGCGAAACCTGCATAATAAGCGGAAGCATCTGGACGAGATGCTTGCAAAGCATGAACCCGAAGCGCGCGTAAATTTGTACAAAAGCCTGGCAGGGGTAGGCCTTGGGCGCCTTGCCATTGTATTTGCGCAGAAGCCATAATCAAAACCCACGAGCGGTTTGGTATATTGAATGGGTTGAAAGGGGTAAGGTATGGGGTCCAGGTATCTGGTTTTATCCGGTGGATATGACACCAAGAATGTTGGTGACTATGCCATGCTTCAGCTCTTTTCCAGTCTCGCCAGGAAAAAGGGGCTGGACGTGAAGCTTCTGTCTCGTCACAAGCTTGATGTCCTGAGAGACCGGTATGGCGCGGACGAAATTTTGGAGAATTTCGAATTCGGAAACAAAGAGCAGAGTAGGGGGCGCTTTTTCCGCGGCTTCAACGTTGGTGACGCCAGCAGCCACCTGACGGCCCTTACGGACGCAATACGGCAATCCAGTGGGCTGGTTATTGGCGGAGGGCGTCTGCTGGTTGACTATGTAGACGGTGTTATGCGCGGGCCGCTTGCCTATTGGTCGACATTGGTCACCTTGGCCAAATTTCTGGGTGTTCCGGTTCATATCTATGCCATGACATTCATTCGCCTCAAGACTGAACGGGGCGCTACATCGGTTCGGTTCATGGTTGATAGCTGTACATCTGTTGGGGTTCGTGACCAAGCATCACTTGACTACCTACGCGAGATTGGATGCCAGAACCCAAATATCTATGTATTGGCCGACCCTGCGTTTGCCCTTGAATGGGGGCAGTCGCCGTTGAAGGGCAACAAGGTTGCGGTATCCGTCCGTCATATTCATGCCGATTATGCCGGGCTGGCTTATGAGCAGTATCTGGAAAAGATGGTTTGGGTTTGCGAGGCGATACGTGATCAGGGCTATGAGCCTTTTGGTATCCCTCATGCCTATTATGGAATTGACGACCCTTACTGCGATGACCGGACGATTCTGAAAGACATTGCCTCTCGAACGCCCTTCGAGTTTGTGGAGGAGGAATGGCTTGATATTGACAGTTACAACAAGTTCTACATGGAAACCTGTGGCCTGATCGGTATTCGCCGACATTCCATGTTGTTCGCAGCGGCCTCTGGCGTGCCCGTGCTGGGTATCAGTGAAAACGAAAACGCAGGCAATGCATGCAAAGACATCGATGCCGACCAGCCTCTGGCTCTTTCCGCCGGGCGGTCCGAAATCCAGTCGCGCATCGAGGACTTTTTCAAGCGCAGGAATGCAATCCAGGTGCAACAAAAGCGTGCATTTGATCGGGTCAAGTCCGGGCTTTATGAAGGGTATGAGGAATGCCAAATTTGGCCAGAAGGCAGTTAGGCGTCTTTATCATACAGGGTCAGGATCATACAGGGTCAGGATTTTCCCGTCTTCGACACCCTTCTCACGAAGGCTGCTGGCGATTTCCTGTTCGCTGGCACGTGACGAAATCAGGATCGGCGTATCTTGGTGGGTTTTCCAGTAGGTGTCGGGCGAAATCACGGTCACTCCATGAACGCATTTCCCCCATTTCTGGCTATCGTTATCAACTATCGCCTCAATAGCGGTCTGTTCCGCAATTTCAGTGTAGTAAAACAGTTGGGACGTATGCAGCCCGCCGGCCCAAATCACAATGCTTTGCTCTGGATCTTTCCGTGCAAGCGCCTTGTCAAGCCGCGCTTGCCATTGGTTTCTTTCCCAAACCTCGAATTCGGCCAGCACTTTCTGTGACCATTTGAAATCGTTAAGAAGAGGCTTCTTCTTTCTGTCAGATTTTTGAGCGAGCAAGCGCTGAACCGGATATTGATCCGTTTCATAGTCGTCTTCGATTTCGGTGATCAGGCTGAAACCGGAAATCTGCAAAAGATTGGTCAGCGACGCATGTGAGAAATAGTTGATGTGTTCAAAGGTGAAATACCCCTCAATCAAATGCTCGGGGTCTGTCAGAAGTGGAACCTCCACCAAAATGATGCCATCTTCATTCAGCATCGATGCTGCTTTCCTGAGGGCTTCTACAGGGTCATAAATATGTTCCAGCACATGCGTAAGGATGAACAGGTCGTAGGTTTCGCCAGTATCTGGAACATAGCTCTCGAAATCCCCGGGACGGGCTTCCACTCTCCATTGTTTCCTGCCGATATCGATGGCGGATGCTGAGGGATCACACCCGAAAACCTGCCACCCACCAGCCTTGAACCGGCTGAGGGTGTATCCGTCAGAGCACCCTACTTGGAACGCTTTGCCTGGGACTGTTTTTTTTCCAGCGACATACTTCAACTGATCTTCGACGATGAAGGTCTTGCGTTCGGAAGGGGCGCCACCCCGGCCGGCATTCGTGTAATTCGAATAGTTCTGGTAGTACGTCAGCATTGTGTCATGAGGTACTGCCGGGTCCTGAAGAACAAGTCCACAGCCCTCACACGCCCTGTAGGCCATACGCTGACGACCAACGCCAAGCACATCCATCGTTCGGTCAAGAAACACCGGTCCTTGGGTTGAGCCGCAGATGAAACAGGACCGCCGGATGGTGTTTTCAGTTGGTAATTTGTTCTTGGTCATTCGGTAACATAAGCAAAGTTTTTCAATGACGTAAATAGCTTAGTCGATTATAGCTGGACGAACATTATGTTTGGTTACGCTGCGATGGGGGCGCCTTAATTGCGCTCAAGCGGCTAAAAATGGCATGCAAAATGCTTAATAAAAATTCACGATAACCAAACATGAGGATTCTACGGCTTTGTGCCGTAGGACAAATTGAATGCTGAAAGAGAAAGACTGATGCATATGGGGCTGGAAGAAACGGCGACTGCACTGCGGGCGCTATCGCTGCGCGCTATACATTCGGCGCGCTCGGGCCATCCTGGAGGCAGCCTGTCTGTCGCAGATATTTTGACGGTCCTGTATTTTGAGGTCATGCGGGTCAAGCCTGATGATCCGGATTGGATTGACCGTGATCGACTGATCCTGTCGAAAGGGCATGCATGCCCGGCCCTTTATGCCGCTTTGGCTATGAAAGGGTACTTTTCGGAAGAGCATGTCCTTGGCTTGCGCCACATTGATAGCGACATGGAAGGTCACCCAGACTTCAGAATAGCCGGCATTGATGCACCCTCTGGGTCCCTCGGCATGGGGCTGAGCCAGGGACTGGGCATGGCTATGGGCGGCAGGTACCAGAATAAAGATTTCCGCACCCATGTTATTCTGGGCGATGGCGATTTGCAGGAAGGCAATACCTGGGAAGCCATCATGGCGGCAGGGCATCATAAAATGGATAGCCTGGTTGCAATCTATGACGCCAACAAGCTGCAGGGTGACGCGCCGGTCAAGGTGCAGCTCGACCTGGGTGACGTAGCCGCAAAAGTGGCGCAGTTCGGGTGGCACACCATTGATGTTGATGGGCACGACATCAGCGCCCTGAAAGCAGCATTTGATGAGGCCAAGGCAACAAAAGGCAAGCCGACCTTCATGGTGGCGGATACAATCAAGGGTAAAGGTGTTTCCTTTATGGAGGGTGAACTTTTCTGGCATGGTAGCGTGACGATGTCAGACCAGCAGCTGGAAGATGCGTTGAAGGAGCTGGGCAATGACTGATCAATCCATTCTTTCATACTGGGGCCCGGGCGAAGAGGTATCTGTGCGCGATGCCTTTGGGCGTATTTTGGTCCATATGGCCGAAACTCGCGCAGACTGGGTATTCTTGGACGCCGATGTCGCTGGGGGTACTGGCGCAAAACCACTCATTCAGGCCAGGCCAGACAGAGTCATGCAGTTCGGGATTGCCGAACAGAATATGATGGCTGCTGCGGCGGGTGTAGCCGATACGGGCCTGATCCCTGTTGTGTCAACGTTTGCGGCCTTTGGCTGCATGCGGGCGCACGAACAGTTCCGTACAGCGATCGCCTATGCAGGACGAAATGTGAAGCTTTGCTGCTCTCACCACGGCCTAGATGTGGGCCCGGACGGTGCGACCGCTCAAATGCTTGAAGATCTGGCTACCATGCGCGCCATCCCGGACGTCACGGTGATCAGCCCGGCGGATGCGAACGAATTCATGAAAGCATTTGCCGCTATATTGGATCATGAAGGTCCTGTGTACATGCGGATAGGTCGTAGTCCTACCCGAGTGGTTTATGACGAAGATCATGACTTCACCATCGGCAAGGCTCATCGGATACGGGACGGCAAGGATGTGACTGTGTTTGCCACAGGAGTGATGGTTCCGCGTGCCCTTGATGCCGCGGTAGCCCTTGAGGCTGACGGTATTTCCGTACGGGTGGTTAATATGTCCACCATCAAGCCAATTGACCGCGATGAAGTTGTGGCAGCAGCAGCTGAAACCGGTGGCATTGTCTCTGCGGAAGACCACAATGTTCTTGGGGGAATGGGAAGTGCGATTGCGGAATGCCTTGCGGAGCACCACCCGGCCAAAATGCGGTTCGTCGGTGTAAAGGACAGGTTCGGAAAGTCGGGTGAACATACAAACCTTCCGGCCATGTTCGGGATTGATGCTGATGCCGTTGCACAGGCATGCCGTGACATCCTGAAAAGCCAATAACGGAGAAAGTCAAATGCCAAAGGTTGCGTTTGTAACAGGGGCTAGTCGTGGCATTGGACGCGGAATTGCAGAACGCTTCATGGCGGACGGCTACCGGGTCGCGGTTGGATACCGCGTGAATGATGCGGAAGCACACGCGGTTTGTGATGGCCATGATCACGCAATGCCAGTGCAGCTCGATGTTGCCTCTCGTGGTGACGTTAAAGCTGCGCTGGACAAAGTTGAAGCGGCTTTGGGCAAAGTCGATATCCTGGTAAATAATGCAGGCATTGCGCAGGAAAAGCCTTTCTTCGAGATCACTGACGATGACTGGAGCCAGATGTTGGCAACCAATCTGCAATCGAACTTCATTCTGTCTCAGGAGGTGCTGCCGCATATGATAGATGGCGGTTGGGGCCGGATCATCAATATCTCGTCCATCGGCGGTCAATGGGGCGGCCTGAATCAGGTGCACTATGCAGCCGCAAAAGCCGCGCAGATCAACTTTACCCGGTCGCTTGCGAAGCTCTTTTCCGAAAAGGGTGTCACATCCAACGCAATTGCGGTGGGGCTTGCAGAAACCGATATGTCCAAGGCTGAACTGAACCGTGCGGATGGCCAGCAAAAGGTTGCTGGGATCCCTGTCGGTCGATTGGCGGATGTGAGGGAAATTGCGGCGACAGTGAGTTTCCTGGCTACAGACGAGGCCGCATACATCACGGGCCAGACCATCAACCTGAATGGTGGAATGTATTTTGACTAAAAGGCTTTTGGTTTTGGGCGGTGGTCGACAGGCTGTTCGCGGGCTTGAGCAACTGAAAAGCATGGGGCTGGAGTTGGTCGTATGCGATATGGACCCGTCAGCACCCGGCTTCAGCGTGGCAGATCATCGGATACAGGCCAGCGTATACCATCTGGATGATTGCCTGCCTGCAGTAAAGCGGTTTCATGCCGAATTACCGCTGGATGGCGTGATGTGCCTGGCTTGTGATGTGCCCCATATCGTAGCCCGTATCGCAGAAGTTCTGGGCACGCCCCATATTCCGGTTTCAGCGGCCGACCTGACCGTAGACAAGCTGGCGATGAAAGCTCGCTTTGAGGAATATGGCGTAAAGGTTCCTCCGTATGCGCGAGTTGCCAACCCTGAGGCGCTTGAAAATTTGGCCGAGGAATGGGGCCACGTTGTTGTAAAGCCGGTTGACAGCCGCGGATCAAAGGGGGTCACCCTTCTGGAGCGTGGTGGTGATGGTGTTTGGGCTTTCGAACACGCTCTGTCAGCATCGCCTTCCGGCCGTGTTATGGCAGAAAAATTTCTCGAGGGTCCCCAGGTTAGTAGCGAAAGTGTCATTATTGCAGGTCAGGCAATTACTCCAGCGCTGTCTGACCGCAACTATGAGTTTCTGGAAAAGTATGCACCTTTTATCGTTGAGAACGGTGGCGACATGCCATCCAAAGCGAAACAGGGTGAAAAAGATGCAATCTGGGCCCTTATTGGCGACGCTGCGCGTAGCCTTGGCATTGAGAATGGTGTGTTGAAGGGAGATATCGTTCTTCATGGCGGTGAGCCTTATATCATCGAGGTGGCGGCAAGGCTGTCGGGCGGCTATTTCTGTACCCACCAGATTCCCTTTTCAACAGATGTCTACCTTGTTGAGGCATGCGCACGACTAGCTTTGGGAATGCAGCTTGATCCTGCTGACTACCAGGCGAAAGCCGACAGACATGTTTGTTCCCGGTGGTTGATTCCCGGGGCAGGCCAGGTCGTTTCACTGGGATCGCGCGACAAGATACTCTCCCTCGAAGGTGTTCTGGCTTTCGAATGCTGGGTGGAGCAAGGCGATATGGTGGCTGAAGCCGAAAATGCAGCTGCGTCGGTCGCAATGGTTCAAGCTACTGGCGTAAGCCGGGAAGAGGCAATAAGCTGTGCAAATCAAGCATTTACCGTTTTCGGACTTGTAACCAAGCGCTGATTGGGCGATTGAAAAGGGTATGACCAGATCGTCACTTTATATGGTGTTTCACCTGAACCTGGCCTTTTCCTCGATCGATGAGGGCGAGCACCCAACCGTTGTTGACCGCTGCTACCGGCCGCTGCTTGATCTCGCTGAAGCGGGCATCCCGATCGGGTTGGAAGCAACTGGCTACACTCTTCGGGCCATCAAAAAGGTCGCACCTGAATGGATTGATTGCGCCAGGCACCTGATTTCTGAAGGAAAGGTGGAGCTGATCGGCAGTGGCTTTTGCCAGATCATTGCACCACTGGTTCCGCCGGAGCTTACTCGCAGAAACCTGGAATACGGACTGCGCGATTATGATGCCTTGCTGGGCGCGAGACCAGAAGTAGCATTGGTGAATGAACAGGCCTATTCAAAGGGCATTTTGCCGCTTTATCAGGCCGCTGGTTATAAAGCAGTGATGATGGATTGGGCCGAGCCAGCAAGCCATAACCCCAATTGGTCGCGAGCATTGGCTGACCGCCCCCAGATTCTTGAAGGAGCGGCCGGGGTCAGGTTGCCTGTGTTATGGTCCGATGCAATCGCATTTCAGAAATTCCAACGCTATGTCCACGGCGAATTGTCGGTGGAGGAATATTTCGAGTTTCTCTCGGACCTGATAGTAAAGGGCGCCAAGGCGATCCCGATATATACCAGTGATGCGGAGATTTTTGATTATCGGCCGGGCCGGTTTCACAGCGAAGCCAGTCTTGGTGGGGCAGAGTTTGATTGCATCAGTATTCTGTTGGAAAGCATCAAGGCGAACGAGGACGTAGAGCTGGTTCTGCCATCTGAAGCCTTGAGGCACCTTGAGCCTGAAACTGCGCCCATTCGTTTGGAAACCAGCCAGGTGCCGGTGCCAGTAAAAAAACAGCGAAAGTACAACTTGACGCGCTGGGGTGTAACGGGCCGTGATGACACCCGCCTGAACACGCTTTGTTGGCGTAAATTTATGGACCTGAACGCTGGAGGAAGTGACGCTGACTGGGAAGCACTGCTTCAACTTTGGGCCAGCGATTTCCGAACGCACATTACCGACAAGCGTTGGCAATCTCTTCTTGAGGGGCTTCCAGTAGAAAGCGAGCAGGCTTCCTATGCCGAAGCGAATATGGAGGCAGAAGTACCGGAAGCGATCTCGATCCGACAGTCAGGCAGGTTCACCGCAATAGAGGCGGAGGGGGTTCATCTGGTACTCAACAGTTATCGTGGATTGGCGATCCAGTCTTTCGGGTTTGGTCCAGCAGATTTGTCGCTTTCGGGTAAACTGGACAAGTCGAGTGTACTGGGCACGCTCGAGCATGGCTTCTTCGAAGACATTGCTTATGGCGCTGATTTTTACAGCGGCCATCTCGTGCACGAACCAAGGCATGCCCACAAGATTACGGATCTCGGCCGTGTGAAGCATGATGTCTTTTGGCAGGAAGCGTCGAACGCTGTTGTCATTCAGGGCTTTTTGGATACAGGTGCAGGCAAGCTGACCAAGGAAATCATTTTTTGCCCTTCGGAACAGTCGCTGACCATTCGTTTTGATCTGTCTGATTTGACCATTGAACGCGGCGTATCAAGGTTGGGCTTTGTCACCCTAAACCCGGACTATTTTTCCGAGCCAGACCTGTTTTATGCCTGTCATAACGGCGGCGAGGACCTTGAATATTTTCCGCTGAGTTGCAGTGCAGGAGTACAGGAGATTAATCATGGTAAGGCTGTTTCGCGGCTCGTCTCCGCTTCTACAGCACTTGGTATGTCAGGAGGGTGCCTGTTTCTGGGCGATGACAAGACCTACGTCAGGCTTGATATGGACCGGGCAGACTGTGCAGGGCTGGGCATGATAGAAAGCAGGACCATCAGGGGGCGGAATTTCATCCGTGGCTGCATTAGCATTGATGAGCTTGATGAAACCAGCCGAATGGTTCCAAGCGGGCTGGCGGACAGGATGTCGCCGCTTCGACACCACATTCGGATTACTTTGGGAAAAACCCGTAATTTATTATAGCATAAAAAGAATTCTTCCCGTGTACCACAATGGATGGTAGGCATATGAGGCACAGGTACAAGGAGACAGCCAATGGTGACATCGACCTTTAGCGGGGAAAAATGTGATCTCGAAGGGCGGTCAATTCTCATCACTGGCGGTACTGGTTCGTTCGGCAGGACCTTGCTGAAGGAACTTCTGGCTGCTCATAATCCGCGGCGGATCATTGTGTTTGCCAGGGGTGAATTTAATCATTTTCAGCTACAATATTCACTGACACCAGAAGAGCAGAAAAAAGTCCGCTTCTTCATTGGTGATGTCCGTGATCGTGAACGTTTGATCATGGCGATGCGCGATGTAGATGTGGTGATCCATGCCGCAGCGCAGAAACAGGTGCCTTTGGCAGAGTATAACCCGTTTGAATGCATAAAAACCAATGTCATTGGTGCTGAAAACGTGGTGCAGGCGTCGATCCGGGCTGGTGTGAAGCAGGTAATCGCCTTGTCGACAGATAAGGCGGTAAACCCGATAAATCTGTATGGGGCTAGTAAGCTTGCCTCTGACAAGATATTTGTTGCGGCCAATTCCCTGGCATCCGGTACAGGCACCCGATTTGCTGTGGTGCGTTACGGGAACGTACTTGGCTCGAAGGGCAGCGTGATCCCATTCTTCCGGGATCTGGTCAAAAAGGGAGCATCGGAACTGCCGGTTACCGATGTGCGGATGACACGCTTCTGGATTACTCTTGAAGAAGCCGTTGCTTTCACCCTGTCTTGCTTGCCCATCATGGTTGGCGGCGAGATCTTTGTGCCAAAGATTCCGTCCATGAAGATTACGGATCTTGTCGAAGCCCTTGCGCCAGGCATGCCGCAGAAGATTGTGGGCATCCGCCCAGGCGAAAAATTGCACGAGATTATGATCACCGAACACAATGCCCGGAACACCGTTGATATGGGCGACCGATACGTTATTGAACCAGAGTGGAGTTTCTGGTCGCGGCCCATGCTTTCCGAGCAAGGTTATCCTGTCATGTCTGAAGGATTTGAATATGTCAGTGACAAAAACGACAGTTGGATGACCGTTGAGGAGCTGAAAGCAGTTCTAGAGACCATTCCAGAAGGTGGGCAATAGTAGGTGGACTTCAATGTCGGAATCCTTTCTCGCTTATGGCAGGCATCAGATAGACGACGATGATATCGCCGCAGTCGTGGATGTGCTCAAGAATGGCGCCCTGACCTGTGGCCCAAAGGTTGATGCTTTTGAGGCTGCCTTTGCTGCCAAGGTGGGCGCTAGGGAAGCGGTTGTCTGTTCAAATGGTACCACGGCTCTCCATCTTGCGATGATGGGCCTGGATATCGGTCCAGGCGACGTGGTCATCGTGCCAACGGTAACTTTCCTGTCCACGGCCAATGGTGCTCGCATGGCGGGTGCAGATGTAGTGTTTGCTGACGTTTGCCCCGATACGGGCTTACTGACTGCCGACACTCTCGAAGAAGCCTTCGGGCGTGCCGGCCAGCCGGTCAAGGCTGTGTTGCCGGTGCATCTGAATGGCCAGTGTGTGGATATCGAGTCTATCGAACGGGTGAGCAGGGCACATGGTGCCGCTGTGGTGACAGATTGCTGTCATGCACTGGGCGCTACATATAAAGGCGCCCTCGTAGGCGCCCCAGGGGATGGCCAGTTTGAGGATATGGCCTGTTTTTCATTGCACCCTGTGAAGTCTATCGCCATGGGTGAAGGTGGTGTGGTTACCATGTCTGACCCAGATCTGGCCGGACGGCTGAGAATTCTACGCAGTCAGGGCATGGTTCGTGATCCGGCCTCATGGCAGCAGGTAGAATCCGGTTTTTCTGAAGGGTCGGGGGCGCCCAACCCCTGGTACTATGAAATGCAGGAACTGGGCTATAATTACCGGGCGACAGACTTGCAGTGCGCACTGGGGCTAAGTCAACTGGCTAAACTTGATGGTTTTGTTGCACGGCGCCGTGAACTTGCCGAGCTTTATGACCGTCAATTCGAAGCCCAATTGAACAGCCTTGTGCCGGTTTCCAGAACGCACACGGCAGAGTCTGCCTGGCATCTGTATCCTGTTCTTATTGATTTCAGGAGTCAGGGCAGGGATCGAGCTGCGGTGATGGCAGACTTGGCTGAGCTGGGGGTCGGAACGCAGGTGCACTATATTCCCGTTTCATCGCAGCCTTATTATGAAAAGCTATATGGAAAGCAGCGCTTTAGTGGTGCTGAGCGCTATTATGAGCGTGTCCTGAGCTTGCCAATTTTTCCGGCGATGTCGGATGACGATGTTGAGCGTGTGGTTACGTGCCTGGGGAAGGTTCTGCGCTAGTGGCAACTGGTTCAGGCGACCAGTAATAGAAGATCACGACAAGATGGACCTGCAGAGGCCCGGGCTTCAGGCTGAAGCCCGGGAACAACGCTGGCAATTACGTCATGAATGAGTGCCATCATTAGCCCTGGAAGAGGGAAAGGATGGACTGTGGTGATTGGTTGGCTATCGAGAGTGCCTGGATACCCAGCTGTTGCTTCACTTGCAGGGCTTGCAGGTTCGCACTTTCTTTGGCCATGTCCGCGTCAACCAGGTTGCCGATGCCGACTTCGATAACGTCAGCTAGTTTGCCGGCGAAGCTGCGGTTTTGCTCAAGTGCCGTTGAGCCTGCACCAAGTTGTGTCAGTACGGAGTTCAGGTTATTGATCGCGTCACCCAGGTCAACAACAGCAGCAGCAGCAGCCGTTTGCGTTGCGATGCTCTGGGCCGCAGAAATTGGGATGTTGGCACTGCCAAGTGTCAGATCCTGGTGATCCACAGTCAGCGTTTGTGTTGCGTCAGCATTCGTGATGGCCACAATTGCATCGGTTCCACCATCAATCAGGTTGGAGCCATTGAATTCGGCGTTATTCACGATGGTCGTGATTTGGTCGCGCAGGGCGGAAAAGTCTTCTGCCAGGGCTGTCCGGCTGGTGCTGTCGAGGCCCTGGTCGGCGGCTGCTACGGCTTTTTCCTTCATTTCCAGGAGGAGGTCGGAAATAGCTTCTGATGCAGCTAGGGCAATATCTACAGTAGAGATACCACGGTCCAGCGACTGTTTAACAGCGTTCAGGCCTTTCAGGTCACCGCGCAACTTTTGCGCGATTGAGAAGACAGCTGCGTTGTCTTTTGCAGATGAAATCTTGAGGCCAGTGTTAATGTGGGTCTGGGTAGTTTCCAGATCCTTGCTGGTGGCGTTCAGATTGCGAAGCGCGTCAAGTGCGCTAGCGTTAACATTAATTGAAAAGGTCATTTAACCTCTCCTTTTCATGACGTTTTTACCCAACCGATCTCTCGGCTTTCCCCTTTTATTGCAACAGGCGTGCCAATTTTTAATATCATATAACACATTGAAATATATGATCTTTTATTATTCTTGTGTTGAGGGATCGTCTTAGGGGCAAAAATCGACCTGCGGGAATCTGCAGGGCTGCAGCAAGGGGGCAAGAAGTTTCTGCCGGGTGGATCTGGGTGAAAGAGGAGAAAGGGCAGATTTCGCCGGTCTCAGCGACGGCCGATAAGCCCCGCAAGAGCATCATCGCCGGAAGCGTTTGAGGATTTCTTCTTACGGCCTTTACCTCTGGACGTTGTACCGGATGGCGCACCTGATGACAGACCTGCCAGGGGAACGAAGGTAATAGGGCGAAGTGGTTCGCCGGTTGATTGGAGCGACTGTAGATGAGGCTGGCGTATGGCAGTCCGCAGCAATTCACTAAGAAAGGCTGTTGGGACTGCGAGACGTGTCAGAGAATGGGGGAGGGCTACCTTAGCAAGCTGAGCGCCTGAGTTTGGAATGGGATGTGCGGTGTTGACCTGCATGTCGCAGCCTCCGAGGTCAGATGACCTGGTTGAGGCTTAGCGAAGTCGGTTTGGCCGGGCCCGTCGCGCGCATGGATGCATTGCGGCCATATCCAAGAACAGGGCTGTTCTTTTTGGATACTTCTTCGCCAACGCTACGGATCAGTCCTTCAGTAACCGATTTCAGCCGCAGCACCACGCGTGCGTGGTCGCGGATTGTCTCCCTGAGGCCGTCGGTCAGTTGACGCAGGTATTTGCGGTCCCGAGAATCCTTTTCACCCAACTGATACTCGTTCACCTTCAGCTTGCCGATGGTTTCCTTGTATTCAGCCATCAGACGGCTTTTTTCCCCATGTAGGCGCTTTGCCTCCTGGGGGCGGCGATCTTGAAGCAGTTCGGTTTCTTGGCGGATCAGGTCCTGCAGCAGGATGGTCAGCTTGGCCAGGCGCGCACTGTGTCCCGAAAGAGTAGGGCGATCGTCCGCTTTATCTGTTGGCAGCTTTGGGTTGTCGAGCGGCATATTATACCTCCTGCAACTTCAGCAATTCACGGTAAACCTGATCGGCGATACCAACACCGCCTTGTTTGGCGATTGCTTTACTGGTTTCGGTAACGAACATGGACCGGTACATGCCCTCGGCATGGCCGCCGCCCATCGGGCCGTCTGTTGGTACGGTCTCGAACATCGGGCCGAGCATCTGGGCGATGAACACGGCTTCGAATTGTTCTGCTGCATCCCGCGCAGCGCGCTTGGTGTCGTCAGACATGCCAGCATTTTTCAGGCCGGCCTTGGCTGCACCAATCTGTGCGTCGATGGCTTGCGCTTGTGCGGTATCTATCGAGACGACTTGCATTACATCACCTGAATTTCAGCTTGCATGGCACCTGCAGCCTTGATGGCCTGCAGGATGGAAATCATGTCGCGAGGGCCAACGCCAAGGGCGTTGAGGCCGTCTACAAGGTCCTGGAGCGTCACGGCATTCTCAAGAATGGTCAGCTTTTCGGTGCCGGTTTCCTCAACCGTTACAGAGCTGCGTGGCACGACCTGGGTCTGCCCACCCTGGGCGAAAGCGCCTGGCTGGGAAACTTGTGGCTGCTCGGAAACGCTGATTGTCAGGTTGCCTTGTGCGATGGCAACAGAATTAATGCGTACTTCAGCGCCCATAACAATGATGCCGGTGCGTTCGTCGATGATGACGCGGGCCTTCTGATCCGGCTTCACGGGAAGCTGTTCAATTTCGGTCAGGATGTCCACAAGCGCCAGCTCGTAGCCGATCGGACGGTCGATCTGAATGGTTGCAGGGTCAAGTGCGCGTGCCATACTGTTTTTCAGATGACGGTTGATCGCGCGGGTTACCCGTTGAGCGGTTGTGAAATCGGGGTTGTGCAGCGACAGCTTGACGGACGTCATGTCGCTGAGTTCAAAGGGGATTTCGCGTTCAACGATACCGCCGTTTGCGATGCGGCCGTTCGTTGGTACACCCTGAACCACAGAAGCGGCTTCGCCTTGTGCGCTGAAACCTGCGACGGCGATGGCGCCTTGTGCAACAGCATAAACTTCACCGTCGGCGCCCATAAGGGGGGTCGCAAGCAGGGTGCCGCCTTTGAGGTCTTCTGCGTCGCCCATGGAGCTGACATTGACATCAATGCGGTTACCCTGACGGGAAAATGCTGGCAGGTTGGCTGTGACCATAACGGCGGCAACATTTTCCGGCCGCATGGTCTCGCCTTTGGCGTTGACGCCAAGACGTTCAAGCATCGCAGTCAGGCTTTGTTCGGTGTATGGGGTGTTCCGCAGCGTGTCACCAGTGCCGTTCAGGCCAACAACGAGGCCATAGCCGATCAATTGGTTTTCACGAATGCCTTCGATGGACACAATGTCTTTGATCCGCGACGAAGCGTGTGCGGCCGGTAGCGCCCCCAGGAAGAGGAAGGCAACCATCAGTGTCAGACTGGTCCGAACTTTCGATTTGCAAAACATGCTTTGGCACCCTTACTGATTCATGTGCGGTCATATTTGCCGCTTATTCCTAACTCGCTTTAACTAATGCTAATATCATGCCAATTGATTTGGTGGTGTAACTGTCTGAAATATATGGATTTTAAATATGCAGGAATATTGATTTGGAATTATCTGCCGGTTGGGTGTAGCAATGCTTGCTCATCTGCTGCTCAAGGAATAAATTAGAAGCATGAAGATCTCTGGTTCCGGTTCAGTTCAATCTAAGACGGTCAAAAAGACCTCGCGCAAAGGTGCGAGCAGTGGCTCTGCGTTTGCCAGCGAACTGTCGGAAACGAAGGGTGCGTCAGCAACGAGCGGGCCTTCAGGTGCCGGAAGCGCGGGACCGATTGCATCCCTGGATGCCGTAATTGCGCTTCAGGGCGTGCCCGACGCCACCGAACGGCGCTCCAAGGGACTCAAGCGCGCCGAAGAGATGCTTGATCTCCTTGAAGAGGTCCGTAAAGGAATCCTGCTTGGGGCCATTCCGGCACCGCAGCTGCGGAGTCTTGCTGATATGGCAAGGAATCAGCGCGGCAAGACCGATGACGCAAAACTCGACGATATCCTTTCAGATATCGAACTGCGGGCTGAAGTCGAGCTTGCGAAACTAGGCGTTTAAAATCAAAGCCTTAGTAAATCTCTCCTGATTATCACGAATTCGTTGGGCCGCCCGTTTTTATTACAGCTTGTGCTGTGGGGCGGAAATCATTATATAACCCCCCGATGTAGTGCTCTCGGCCTTCGGGGGAATTTGAGGCGAAGGTCCAGATTTGGTTTGTTAGGGAGTGACAATGACCGAGACGATGACAGCGAAAAAGATCCAGCTGCCAGAAGGATACACACCGTCGCCAGACGAAGAATTCATGAACCCGCTTCAGCTGGAATATTTCCGTCGCAAGCTGAATGACTGGAAGCAGGACATTCTGAGAGAGTCTGCGGAGACCCTTCATAATCTTCAGGAAGACAATCTTCGCGAGCCTGACATCGCCGACCGTGCGTCGTCTGAAACCGACTGGTCGGTTGAGCTGAGGACCCGCGACCGTCAGCGTAAGCTTGTATCAAAGATTGACTCTGCCCTGCGCCGGATCGAAGAGGGCGAGTATGGTTACTGTGAAGTGACCGGCGAGCCGATCAGCCTGCGCCGCCTGGACGCCCGTCCGATCGCGACTATGACGATTGAGGCCCAGGAAGCACATGAGCGCGCCGAGAAGGTTCACCGCGACGACTAAGTAGCGGCTAGACCTGAGCGATTGAATAAGGGAGCTTTCAAGCTCCCTTTTTTGTTGCCTTTTTTGAAGGCAGGCAAAAAAAGGGCCGGTAGCCACTGGGGCTGCCGGCCACTGCACTGTCATGCAGAATTAAGTTGGCTTTATTTCGGTAAGTAGTCCTAAGTTCTGCGTTAGACGCCTCCTTGGTTGGTCGTATTAGAATGGGAAGATGATGTCATACAGTTGGGTCCCATAACGTGGCTGTTGGACATCGGTTAGTTGGCCTTTGCCCCCGTAGCTAATGCGGGCTTCGGCGATTTGGGTGTGCGAAATGGTGTTCGAACTGGAGATATCCTCAGGACGCACAATCCCGGCGAGAAGCAGTTCGCGCTTCTCGAAATTCACTCGTACCTCCTGGCGGCCCTGGATCACCAGGTTGCCGTTCGGCAGGACTTCGGTAACGATGGCGGCAACCGTGAGGCTGATGGCCTCGGACCGGTTCACGCTGCCATTGCCTTCGTAGGATGTAGTAGAGTCAGCGTTGACCATAGAGCCCGCGGAGAAATTACTCCTGCCAGCCTCATGAGAACCGCCTTCGCGGTCATTATCAGCGTTACCATAGAGCAGATTTGGAATAGCTTGCTCAAGCCCCAGGAAGTTCGACAGGCCAGCGTCTTCTGCGGTCGAGCGCGAGCGCGAGGTCGAGTTACCGATCTGGGCGCTGTCGGAAATGTCGATATTCACCGTCAGAATATCGCCAATGTTGCCTGCGCGCTGGTCCTTGAAGAAGGCGCGGGCACCGGTCCGCCAAAGCGAGTTTGGCTGGTATTTGTCCGGTGTATTGTTTGGCATGGGCAGGCTGATGGAGCGCTGCGCCACTGGGGCCTTGATATCCTTGATCGGGGTCATGTCTGGCGCTTTGCCGATGTTTGAGATCCGATCTGCCGCACCGCACGCCGCGAGCGACGCGAGGGCTGCCGTGAGGGCAATTTTGCGTATGGCGTTCTTAATCATGACTAGTCTCCGACGTTAGAGGGCGGCAAGCGCGAGGCTGTTGCTCATGACCTTCACCAGGCCAGGACTGATAACCTGAGCTTCTACGCTTTGTTTGGATTTGATGTTCATGACCCGGATCATGTCACCGTCGCCACCATCCTGGAGGGCACGGCCACTGGCGCTGAGGGTCAGGGCACCGCTTTGGATTGTCATCGTCACCAGGCTGCCTTTCTCGACAACCACCGGTGCCATGATGTCATTCACGCGCAGGGGCTGGCCCGGTTGCAGCGGGCGGCGCACGGTCTGGCCGACAAGGCTTTGCTGGTCCAGGACAGAGTTGCGGTTCAGGCGCTTGGACGGATACTGGCTCCAGGTGACGTCTTTTGCCGTGATCACTTCACCGGGTGCAATCAGCCGGGTCAGCATCGGTACCATGCGCACTTCCTGCAGGGTGCCGTTGACCTTCAGCTTCTTCGGCACCGAGCCGCCGGTAGGGATCAGCAGCGTGGCGCTGAAACGGTCCATGCGGTCGGTCATGGTGAAGCGTTCGAACTCAATGTCGGCAAGACTTGCCGTGGTCGGCAGGTACAGGCCGCGGTTGCTGCCATACACGGTGACTTCCACATCATGTTGCAGGCCTTGCTGGTTGGCTGCATCCAGTACCAGGTCAGACAGATCGCTGAGTGAGAAAGCAATCCCATCCCGGTGGATCAAGACCGTACGCAGATAGTTGGGGCGTTCCCAGTCCAGCTCGAAATCCTGTGCGATCCGGTCAAGGTCGTAGGAATTCAGCTTTTCAGCTTCGCCAGGCGCAGGGGCCTGCATGACAATTTCTGCGGCCTTGTCGCCCACGTCATCAAACAGGTCCCCCAGGCGGATGACAGTGTCATCAACCGTTGGCGCGGCCTTCAGTTCCGCCGCCTCGGTGGGGGCTGCTGTCATCAGCATGGTGCTGAAGGCCAGGGCTGTGATGAATTTCGTGCTACAGTTCCGCATCAGTGCCTCCTATTAGCGCAGGTTATTGGCAGCCTGGAGCATCTCGTCCGCGGTCTGGATAACCTTGGAGTTCAGCTCATAGGCGCGCTGCGCCGAAATCATGGACGTAATCTCACCCACGGCATTCACGTTGGACTGTTCAAGGAAGCCCTGGAACACGGTGCCGTAGCCTGGCTGGCCTGGTGAGCTTGGAACAGCTGCGCCGGATGCCTGGCTTTCAAGGTAGAGGTTTCCGCCAATGGCCTCGAGGCCCACTTCGTTGGGGAAGATCGCCAGTTCAAGCGTGCCGACCACTGCTGGGTTGGTCTGACCGTCCTGCTTGACCATCACTTCGCCTTGCTCGTTGATGGTGACATCAATCGAATCCTGCGGGATGTTGATGGCGGGCTGAACCGCGAAGCCTTCCGGGGTCACCAATTGGCCGTTTTGGTCAATCTGGAACGAACCGGCGCGGGTGTAGGCATCCTGACCATCCGGAAGCTGGATGTGGAAGAAGCCGCGGCCGTTGATCGCGATGTCGAACATGTTGCCGGTATTCTGCAGACTGCCTTGGTCTGTGATCCGGTATACGCCTGCGGTCCGCACGCCCACACCTACCTGGATGCCGCTTGGGACAACCGTGCCGGCGTCGGACGAGTTGGCGCCAACCCGTTCAATGTTCTGGTACAGAAGGTCTTGAAACTCGGCGCGGCCGCGTTTGAAGCCCGTGGTGTTCATGTTGGCGATGTTGTTCGAGATAACGTCGATATTCAACTGCTGGGCCAACATGCCTGTTGCTGCTGTGCTAAGTGCTTTCATCGTTCTATCCTTTCCTCACAAATGCTGGCTATTTCACTTGAGCCAAGCGACTGAGGGAATCTTTCCTCATCTCTTCGATGCCGCTTGATTGTTTGGATGCCGCCTCGTAGGCGCGCATCACGTCAATCATTTCGACCATGGATTCGATGGGGTTCACATTTGACCCTTCATACGCCTTTTGGCGGATGGTGAATTCGGTCATGTTTTCCGGTGGTTGGGGCGCCTGGTCAGTCTCATACAGAGAGTTACCGCGGCGTTTCATGTTTTGCTCGTTGGCAAAAGATACGATGCCAATCCTGCCCCGTTCGCCGTTGTTCGTGGATATCGAACCGTCAGTTGCGATGGAAATATCGATGTCGTCTTCATCAAACTGGATCGGCTGGCCATTGTCGTCCAGAACCTTCTCGCCAGACAGCAAGGTAAGGTTGCGGTCGGCATCAAGGGTCATACGTCCATTGCGGGTGTAGACGGTTTGTCCGTCGCTACCTTCAATCGACAGGTAGGCCCGGCCGTTGATAAAGATATCAAGAGGGTTGCTCGTTGGGATCATTGTCCCGGCTTCCAGGTTCCTGACAACGCCATGGTCCATAACCGTAGCGATCTTGCCACCGACAGTGCCGGCCGCGCCTGGAACGTCAATCAGATGTTGACGGAAGACAGATCTTTCTTTGTTGAAGGCTGCTGTCGACATATTTGCGATATTATGTGCAACAACATCCATGCGCCTTTTCAGCGCGCTTCTATGAGCCAACCCGACTAACAGTGCGGTATCCATAACTTTTCTCCTGCATTCGCAGTTTGCTGCTTTGCGCAGTTATCGTTTGCCAGGATAAAAGCATGAACCGTGCCAAATTATTTTCTGCTTAAGTATCAGATGTTTAGCCGTTTTCACAGGGGTGGTGCGGAGGCTTGAATGCATGTTTTGCCCACCGAAGTTGCCCAGGCGGGAAAGAAAAGCTTGCCGAGTGGTGCCACTATTTTCCCGCTTTTCCGCGTGATTTCTTTACGACTGTTTCATGGCTTGTTAACTATGTATAAATAAAGATAAAGTTGAAATGATAATGAATGGGCTCGCCCCATATCAGGCACTCAAGAGGTATTGATCGCTTATGTCCGACGAAATGGAAGAAGCGCTGGGAGAAGCCGAGCTTGTCGAAGGGCTTGAGCGGAAGAAAATCAGCGGCAAAAAGCTTGTCATCATTATTGTTGGTCTGTTTGTAGCGGCTTTGACGGCTGTGGGCGCCGTGACCTTGTTTGGCGGCGGTGATGAAGTGGATCCAGCTGACGAAGCGCTGGAGCAGATGGCAGAGGATGCCGCCACTCAACGGGACAACGCTCAGCTTGAGGAAGATCAGCCAAACGAAAAGCTGAAGTTATTGTTCGTTGAGCTGCCTGAGCAGCTTTATAATCTGAATACAGGTGGACAGGGCACCAGTTTCCTGCGTGTGCGCATCGCCCTTGAAATTGATCGTGAGAGCTACAAAGCGGATATCAACGCCAAGATGCCGCGTATTCTTGATGAGTTTAACGCCTACATGCGCGAGCTGCGTCCAGAGGATCTTTCTGGCGCAGCAGGTATTTTCCGTCTGAAAGAAGAGCTGTTGATGCGGATCAACCAGGCTGTAGCGCCGACCCGCGTCAAGGACGTTTTGTTCCAGGAATTCCTGGTTCAGGGCAGCTGATCCTGACAGGGGGCACCCGTGTGGGTGAAAGAGTAAGGTAGAAAATGGCCGACGACGAAGAAATTGACGACGAAGCAGTTGCAGCCGAATGGGCGGCGATGGCTGGTGGTGATGATGACGATGAAAACGCGGCTGACCAGGATGAGATGGCTGCCGAATGGGAAGCCATGGCCGCCGGCGGTGACGACGAAGATGACGATGGCTCAGGCCCGTCACCCGGGCGCGTACTTGATCAGGACGAAATCGATAGCCTGCTTGGCTTTGACGGAGACGGTGATTCCGGTGAGATGACGGGCATCCACGCGCTAATCAATAGCGCGCTGGTGTCCTATGAGCGTCTGCCGATGCTGGATATCATCTTCGACCGTATGGTGCGAATGATGTCCACAAGCCTCAGGAACTTCACGTCCGACAATATCGAAGTGTCGCTGGACAATATTACCTCTGTCCGTTTTGGGGACTATCTGAACTCGATCCCGCTGCCGGCAATGTTGGCTGTTTTCCGGGCCGAGGAATGGGATAACTATGGCCTCATGACCATTGACAGCAGCCTGATCTATTCGATCGTGGATGTGCTGTTGGGCGGTCGGCGCGGCACAGCCGCCATGCGGATTGAGGGACGCCCCTATACCACAATTGAACAAACGCTCGTGGAGCGTATGATCTCGGTGGTTCTCAAGGATATGTGTGGCGCATTCGAACCGCTGAGCCCAGTGAACTTCACGTTCGACCGGTTGGAGACCAATCCACGCTTCGCAACGATCGCGCGACCACCAAACGCAGCGATCCTGATCAAGCTTCGAGTTGATATGGAAGACCGCGGCGGTCGCCTTGAGGTATTGTTCCCATACGCCACGCTTGAACCTGTGCGGGAACTCTTGCTTCAGCGGTTCATGGGTGAGAAGTTCGGTCGTGACAGCATCTGGGAAACCCACTTGGCAACCGAGCTGTGGCGTGCTGACGTGGACCTGCAGGCGATTATGGACGAAACCACCATGTCGCTCAGGGATGTGATGAATTTCGAAGTTGGCCAGACTATTCTTTTTAACAAGAGCCCGAATGATGAAGTTGTGCTAAAATGTGGCGAAGTTCCTATGGTAAGCGGCGCGATCGGTCGGGCCGGGCAGCATGTTGCCGTGCAGATACGGCAGACAGCAGAGCGCCTGCACGTTGAAGACGACCCCAATTCCGGAAGTTATTGATGCAAATCCTACCTGAAATGATTGTCGATGGTGTTTTGGCGATCCTGCTGATTGCAGTGATTGTCGTGTGCACCATTGTATATCGGCGCCTGTCTACCATTCGGGAAGGGCAGGAACAGCTCAGGCAGTTGGTTGATAGCTTGAACAACGCAGTGGTGGACGCCCAGCGTAGTGTCGGCAACATTCGCCAGGCCGCACTTGATGCCGATGAAAAGCTGAGCGCTGAAATCAAGCGCGCCAAAAGCATGGCTGAAGAATTGAGCATGATTACGGAGGCTGGCAACAATCTTGCAGATAGAATTGAGCAAGGCCTGACAGGTGATAAACCTTCAGCGCCAGCTAAAGCTGCCGCTGATCCGGCTGAGCCGAAGGCAAACAAGAAACAGCAGCAGGAAATTTTGGCCGCCCTGCGTGAAGCACGTTGACGTGGCCTGTGTGTGAGTGAGAGGCAGTAAAATGAGTGGCGCGATATACAGTCGGGTTCGTCTATTCCCATTGCTTATACTGTTTGCCCTTGCGGCTCTCGGGCTGCGGGGTGTCAGCCTTTACACGGGTTATGACCTGATGGTTGCTGTTGCTCAGGACGAAAATCAGGCACAGGAAGATACGGCACAGGCTGAAGGTGACAATGCTGGGGCCGACGACCCGGCAACCACCACTGCCGCTGCCGCTCCGCCACCCATCATCGGGCTGCCTAGTACCCAAGAAATGGAATTGATCACCCAGTTACGCCAGCGCCGTCAAGATCTCGAAGCGCGCGAACAACAGCTTGATCTGCAGGAACAGCTGCTGGCGAGCACCGAAAAGCGGATCAATGACAAGATTGTTCAATTGCAAGAGCTTGAAGTCCAGATCAAGAAACACCTGCGCCTCTTCGAAGAGGTGGAGGAAAAGCAGCTGGATGCGATCGTTGAAGTATACGAAAAAATGAAGCCCAAGGATGCGGCGCCCCGGTTTGAAGCCTTGGCGTTGCAGACCCAGGTCGACCTTGTGACCCGGATGAAGCCGGCAAAGGTTGCAGCCCTGATGGAGAACATGTCGCCTCAGAAGGCTTCGATTTTAACGACAGAACTTGCTACGCAAGTTCAACCGCCGAATTTTGACGAGGTTCGAGGCGGCGGGCGCTAAAAGGGGACTGGCGGCATATGGGAGTAGCCGCCTATCTTGAGTTTTCGTGGGGCAGGAGTAGCGGAATGGGAAAACAGGCAACTGTTGTGAGTTTGGAAGATCGGGCAGCATCGCTACGGCAGGACCGTGGCGACAACATCGCTATTGACGAAATTACCCATGTGGTTGGCAGCCTGGTTCGCGGCACCACCCATGATGATGATATGGACAGTGTAGCAACCGAGCTGCGCGAACTTCTCAACTATATCAACGCCGCCAAAAGCGAACTGGTAGAAATGCAGCCCAAGTCGCTCTCGAACAGAGATATCCCGGACGCGGGCGAACAGTTGGATGCTATTGTCAAATCCACGGAAGATGCCGCGGAAGCCATCATGGATGCTGCTGACGCGGTAGGCCAAATCGCGGACGAGTTGGACGATGAGGTTGGTGGCCGATTGGCGCAGATTTCGACGGATTTGTTTCAAGCGTCAAGCTTCCAGGACCTCACAGGCCAGCGCATCACTAAAGTGACACGGACCCTGGCGCATCTTGAGGAACGGCTGAATGCTCTCGCCGATGCTATCGGCGATGACTATGTCGCGCCAGACCCTGAAGAAGAAATTACCCGCAATGAAGAAGGTGTTGTGGAGGACGAGACGGATCTGCTTCACGGCCCGCAGTTGGAGGGTGAGGGTAACAGCCAAGCTGAAATCGATGCGATTTTGGCAAGCTTCGACTGACCTGGGGCAAAGCTAGAGACCATATGTTCAGTGAGGAGCAAGATAGCAAGCGGATATTCGGAGCAGACAACACAATGGGGTTGTTTGTTGCGCTTTATCTCATCTTGTTGGCCTTTTTTATCATCCTGACAGCATTGTCGACCCATGCTGCGTCCCGTGGTTCGTTGGCCATGGAAAGCGTGAACCAAACCTTCACCCGCAGCGGCGAAGCAAAAATCGAAGATATCGACCCGCGCGCCGCGACTTCCGCCGCGGAAGACCCTGTCCTTAAGGCCATTCAACAACGTTTCTTTTCAGAGCTCGAAATTCCGGGACGCTTTTCTGAAGCAGGTGGTGGTGCCTTTGAAATTCAGTTTCCTGAAAGTTATCTGTTTGAACCCGGTTCTATCAATATCAGGCGTGATATGGCGCCTTTCGTGGATCAGCTCGTTGAGGCGCTTGGGGATGTAAGCAGTGGGGGGCGGCAGGAAGTCGCTTTCATGTTTGGAACTGGCCGTGGTGCTGTTGCCAGAGAAATGACCCGCAGCCAGGAAGTCGCTGTCCGCCGTGCCGGAGCGCTGGCGCGGTATCTGCAGACATCCGGCCTTGAGCGAGACGTGTTCACCACCGGCTTTGTGGGTATCCCGGAAGGCGAGATTTTGGCAGTTTTTACCCGCACGCTGGACCGAAATACCCGTAACAAGCTGGGCGAGGGTGGAGGGCGCCATGGCAACTAGGCCTCATTCCGCACGCAATGCTGCAAAGCATGTCCCAGGGAATGCCTGGATGCTGACGTTTGCTGATTTGCTGTCCCTGTTGCTGACGTTCTTTGTGCTTGTTTTTTCCATGAACACGATCCGGTTCGAGGATTGGAAAGCGGTCGTGCGGACGATGAGTGACGAGTTCAACCCCAACAGGCCGACGATCAGTCCGACCGAACATAAAGAGCCGCCCTCAGTGCTTCAGTCCAAGCCAAAAGGTTTGAGCCTGGCCTATCTCGAGGCTGTCGTGTCCCAGCGTTTCAGCCAAATTCCGTTGTTTGAGAATGGTGAGGTATGGCGAACCGAAGGCAAGGTAATTATATCGGTCCCGGCCAGTTTGCTTTTTGAACGCAAGGATGCAATCCCCAACGCTGAAGGGTTCAGGGCCCTTCGGGACCTGGCAGGGGTGCTTATCCAGCTCCGGAACAAGATACAGGTAGCTGGACACACGGACCAAACACCGGTTTCGAACCAGTTGTATCGATCGAATTGGGAGCTGTCTTTGACACGGGCCCGGGTTGTTGCCGGAATTTTGTCTGATGCGGGGTATCGCGAACCGATGGCGGTCCTGGGGTATGCCGATACGCGGTACAATCAATTACCCGGTAGCCTTACGCAGCAGAGGCGGTATGATCTGGCTGAACGTATTGATATAATCATCGTTGATGAACGACGGGATAGAGGATTATATGACCTTTTCTAAGTGGCGATATCTTTCTGGGGTTGCCGCGATTGCAGTTGTGATCGCTGTCCTGCCTGCGCCACCCGTTTTGGCCCTGCAGGCCGTCCCTGTGCAGGGGGCTCAGCAAGCGACCTTCGCGCGTCTGGCTTTTGCCATTCCAGAGAATGTTGCCTACACCGTTGACCACCAAGGCACGCAGGTTACCGTTACAGCAGAAAGCAGTATCAGTTTTGACCTGAGCAACATCAACGCCAGTCAGTTGCGACAGGTCCGCAATCCTCGGGTCGCTGGTTCTGGTGGCCAGACAGTTGTGACCTTCAGTGTGCCCTCGGACGCCAATGTTCGTCATTTTCGCTCCGGCCAGTATCTGGTGGTGGATGTCTATTCGGAAAACATCGTAGAAGACGGCCCGCAAAGCCAGTCACAGGTTCCAGTGCCTGCCGAAAGCCAACCTGGATCACAGGCGACACAGCAATCCAACGGTCAGGCACCCGCCCCTCAGCCAGATGAAACCGCAGCTGATGGCAGCGCAGCGCCGCCACCGTCGGACGATGCTGCAGAGCAGGGCGGGACAGCTGGTGTGGATGCAGTAACACCGGGTACCGATACGACAGGTGCCACACCGCAGCTTGGTTCAGATGATGGCGTGACGCGGGATATTACCGGCCCAACCGAAGATGACGTTAGTACACCGAATACTGATCCTGTCCCAAGCACCAATACAAATGTTACGGACGTGGCGCCGGAAAGCCAGGCAACAACCACACCGCCGACACAGGGTGTAACAGTTACAGGTGTTGAGCCAGAAGGCGAACCTGTGCCTGTTTCAGTTTCTGCGATTGAGAATGGTGTAAAACTGCGGTTCCAAGCGCCTGAGGGGGTCGCGGTCGCGGCGTTCGAACGCGGTGGTTTTCTCTGGCTGGTGTTTGACCGCCAGTTGGGTGTTCAGATGAATAACCTGCGCGCCAATGCCTCTCTTATTGGGCCGCGCATCCGCAATATTGAAGTCGTACCGCATCGTGATGCCCTGGTGATGCGTCTCAATATACGCACAGATCAGAGTACCGTTGTGGAAAAGGATCGCAATGACTGGCTGGTTTCCCTCAAGGATACGCCAGCGAAACCACGTTTCCCATTGGTGCCTGAGCGTCGCACGGAAGGTGCTCAAGGGCAGCAAATTCACATTCCAGCGACAGACCTTGGGCGCAAGATCGAGGTTGAAGATCCCGCTGTTGGTGATCTGCTCGTCGTCGTGCCTACACTTCTTGAAGGCCGCGGCTTACCTCAGCAATATAGCTATGCGTCATCTCAAGTGCTTGAAACCTCCCAGGGCATTGTTGTGGTGCCGCTGTCTGACTTTGTTACCATTGAGCGATACGCTGAAGGCGTAACGATCCGGTCCGCGGGCAATAATATCCTGTCGGCATCGAAGCTTTCGCGTGGTACAGGCATTGGTGACCAGGTTGGAGGCAACTTCAACCGGCTGATTGATTTCCGGGCCTGGCGGATTGGTAATGACTGGGAATATCGGAAGAATAAAAGCCGATTGCTCTATGAACTTTCCCTGCGCCCTGCCAATGACCGCAACGAGGTGCGTTGGAAACTGGCGCGTTACTTCCTGGCCCATGGGCGCGGTGAAGAGGCATTGGGCATCATGGATCGGATGCTTGATGAAGATCCTCTGCTGACTGAAAATAGTGAATTTCTGGCCGTGCGTGGCGTGGCGAACTTCAAGGCTGGGCGGCTGGACGAAGCTGCGGCGGACCTTTCCGCACGGGGGCTTGAAGCAGAGCAGGACGCGGAACTTTGGCGTTCCCTTGTGGCGGAAGCACGCGGCAATTATGAGCAGGCACTTGAACATTATCGCCGCGGTAAGGATGTCATGGGCACCTATGATGACTATGACCGCGCTGAAATACAGCTTGCGGTGATCAGATCCTCCTTGGCCCTTGGCAACATTGAGCAAGCCCAGCGCGAGTTGGACCTGTTGAATGGCCTGTCGCTCACGAGCGAGCAGATTTCTGAATCCGTCTTCCAGAGTGCGCGCATCGCCGAACGGCAAGGCCAGCTTGATATTGCGTTAACGCAGTATGAAGACCTTTCAGATGTGCCCCAACGCTGGATTGCGGCCCGAGCCCGATATGCGCGGATCAAATACAGCTTGCGTATGAACGACATCACGCCGCAGCAGGGCATCGATCAATTGGAACGCTTGCGCTATGCATGGCGCGGTAACCGGTTTGAGATTCAATTGCTCGATGACTTGTCCGAACTGTATTTCGAGACCCAACAATACCGCTTGGGGCTGGAGACGTTGCGGCAAGGCATCTCCTACTTCCCTGAGCTTGCAGCAGAGCGCCAGATGATCAGTCGCTCAAGCGCCGTGTTCCGGAAACTGTTCCTGGACGGTGACGCAGACACTATGACACCGATCTCGGCAATCAGTCTTTACTATGATTTTCGTGACCTGACACCGCTTGGGAACGATGGGGACCTGATGATCAGACGGCTCGCCTCCCGGCTTGTGTCAGTTGACTTGCTCGATCGAGCGGCAGAGCTTCTCGAGTACCAGGTTCGCGTGCGCACCGAAGGGGCGGCTAGGGCCGCGATTGCTGCCAGATTGGCACAGATCTATATTCTTGATGAAAAGCCCGAGCAGGCCCTTCAGATCCTGCGTGGTACGCGCGAGCCTCGGTTGCCGCAGGATATTGAGGCAACACGCCGACACGTAGAGGCGCGGGCCTTGATAGAACTCGAGCGCTATGAAGAAGCTGAAGTGGTGCTGGATGGTGATCGCGGCGCTAACGCTGAATATCTTCGCGCGGATATCTATTGGGGCGCCAAAAACTGGCCGAGGCTGGCATCAACGGTACGCCGTATCCTGGGGGATGGCTGGCGCCGCAAGGAACCTCTCAATGACAAGCAGCGCCTGAATCTGATCCGCCTGACCATTGCATTGACCTTCACGGAAGACCGCGCCGGGCTGATTGAGACGCGCCGCAGGTACGGACTGCAGATGCGGGAAGGTGATTTTGCCAATGCGTTCGAATTGCTGACCAATGACCAGGAACTGTCGGGCGGAGAACTTGGTGCCATTGCGAAACAGATCGCCAGTGTCGAAAAACTTCAAACCTTCATGCGGGAATACAGAAATGATTTTTCTGGCCGCTAGGCTGAGGTTTGAGCAAGTAACGGGCCGCTCGCAAGGCTGTGAGGGTCGGTCTTGCCAGTCATTGGATATCCCACGACAAGTGGTCTGTTAAATGAGGCGGGCTTGAGGGAAGGTGAGGATTGCTGCTGGGTTGACCGATTTCACCAAAGCGTGAATTTCATATTATTTTCCTTTGTCGCGTCATTCGGCGAATATAGAACCACGCAGGCAGGCACCGGTGTCCGCCTTAACGATGTTATGAAGACTGAAAAGGGAAGTTTAAGATGAAACTCAACCGTTTTGCGAAATCTGCAGTGATTACCACAAGTGCAGCGGCATTTGCGTTGGCGGCCGCCTCTGGCGTTGCCACAGCTGACGACAAGAAAGCCAAGAAAGAAAAGTGCTACGGTGTGGTTGCCAAGGGCATGAACGATTGCCAGACCTCTGCGCACAGCTGCGCAGGTCAGGCCAAGATGGATAACCATCCAGAAGAGTGGATCTATGTGCCTGCTGGCATGTGTGACCGCATTGCAGGTGGATCCAAAGAACCTAAGCGTTCCTAACAAGGATAACCGATGGCGGTGATCAGTAACTGCGTGGGGATAGAATGACATTTCCAGCATATATCGCTGCTAAAGGGGCTCAAAAACCGGTCGGCGTTGGCTTGAAATCACAACACTATGATGACGTGTTGACTTCAAAGCCAGCGCTTGCCTTTTTTGAGGTGCATGCTGAAAATTACATGATGCCGGGCGGTGCTCACCACCGTTACCTCGAAGAAATCAGAGAAACCTACCCGCTCTCCATCCACGGTGTTGGCATGTCACTTGGGTCAGCAGAGGGCCTAAACAGAAAACATCTGCAGCGGTTCAGTGAGGTGGTCAACCGCTACAGGCCTTGGCTGGTATCCGAGCATCTGGCTTGGTCGCGGGCCGGTGATACATACCTGAATGACCTGTTACCCGTGCCGATGACACAGGAAAGCCTCCGTATTGTTACTGGCAATGTCAAAGCCCTGCAGGATGCAATAGGTCGAAAAATCCTGATCGAGAACCCTTCCAGCTACCTAACATTTGCAGATGATGAGATGCCGGAAGTCGATTTCCTGGTGGCACTTGCCGAAGCGACCGGCTGTGGCTTGCTGCTTGACGTGAACAATGTCTATGTATCGGGCAAAAATATCGGTTGGGACGTTCGGGCTTATCTAGATAGCATTCCGGCTGATCTTGTTGGGGAAATCCACTTGGCCGGACACCTGACGCGGGACGTGGAGGGCCAAACCCTTCGCATCGATGACCACGGTAGCCGTGTCTCCGACAGCGTTTGGACGCTTTATGAGCGGGTTATTGCCCGGATAGGGCCGCGGCCAACCCTTATTGAATGGGATTCAAATATCCCAACGCTTGATGTGCTTGTTGTCGAGGCAGAGAAGGCACAGAAGCTGATGTCAGAGATGGTCGAGCCCGGTCAGGCTGCCACCCGTGGGTGACCTTGGCGACATACAGCGGTCTATGGCGCGCACCATCTTGGGGCAGGAGGCAGATGACAGCCTGCTTGGCGCGATCAAGGATGATCATCTGGGACCGGCAGCGCGGTTGCGCATCCACCAGAATAATTTCAGAGAGAGCCTGAGCGAAGCATTGTTGGGGATTTTCCCGTTATGTCAGGCGTTGGTGGGTGAATTGTTCCTGCGGCAGGCGCTGCGCCACTTTGTGCTTGAATATCCTCCTGTTGATGCGGCGCTTTATGCCTATGGTCGGGATGTGGCAGATTTCTTCGGGATATACTCGGCAGCCAAATCTGTGCCTTACCTCGCTGATGTGGCACGGCTTGAGTGGTATACCCACGAACTGGCAAATGCGGAGGAAGCAGTGGTTTATGAGGATATCACAGCCGCGCAGGCAGCGCATGAAGCAGGAATGGATTTCGCCTTGCATGACAATGCGCGCGTGCTTGATAGCAATTTCCCCATTTATGACCTCTGGCAGGCATTGTCAGGCCAAATAACACCCGACGACCTGAACATTGAAGACGATGGGCAAACCATCCTGCTGGTGTTGCACGGGGGGCAGGTGTTCTACCAATTGCTGGATGCAGAAACAGCAGGCACGCTGGCAAAGTTGAGCGGTGACCAAAAGGATATAACGATCGGGTCGGCGATGCTCGAAGAATTGATCGACAGGGGGGCGATCAAACCAAAATAACGATAATAAAGAAGAGAAGGTAAAACATTGAAGAATCTTTCGGAGCAATACCATGCGCTGTTTGACCGGCTTGGCCGCGCCTTCCTGTTGCAGGATTATATGTTGCTCTTCGTTCGGGCCTGGGCTGCAAAGATATTCTACCTCTCAGGCAGATCGAAGGCTGGAGACGCGTACCTGACACCATCAGATTTAACAGTGATGTTGTTCGCGGATGAATATGACCTGCCACTGATTGATCCTGAAATGGCGGCACAGCTTGCACTCTATGCAGAGACATTCCTGCCGATAATGTTGCTGGTGGGCTTAGGCGCCCGCTTTGGTGCGCTTGGTCTTATCGGAATGACGCTGGTAATACAGTTTTTGGTCTATCCCGGATATTTCCCTGAACACGCAACATGGATCGCGGCGCTGTTGCCGGTTGTCATGTTAGGGGCAGGGCGGATTTCTCTGGATCATTTATTGGTCTCCCGGTCTGGAAAATAGGCTTATCACGAAATCTTGAAAAGATGGGCGGGCTTACAGGCAGTTTTTTGTGTTTTTTTCCGTCGATTTGCTTTTTATTTAGAATGGAAATCGGCTAAGACAGACCGAAGTTGCCTCTCTTTATTGTGTTTTAAGGACATGTCATGGATGAAATCGACCGTAAGATTCTGAATTTGCTGCAAAAAGACGCTACGTTAAGCACAGCTGAAATTGCCGAGGCAGTTGGTTTGTCCACGACACCTTGTTGGCGCCGGATCCAGATTTTGGAACAAGAAGGCTATATCACCCGCCGGGTAGCGCTTGTTGACCGTAACAAGATCAATGTCCCACTGGACGTTTTCGTCGCGATCCGGACCAACGAACATAACTTTGACTGGCTTGATGAATTTGCCCGCCTTGTTTGCGAGTTCCCGGAAGTGGTGGAACTGTACCGCATGAGCGGTGAGATCGATTATCTGATGCGCGTGGTAGTGCCGGACATGGCTGCATACGACACCTTCTATAAGAAACTGATCAAGCGTGTACAGCTCACGGACGTAAGTTCATCCTTCGCCATGGAGCGGATCAAATATACCACAGCACTGCCGCTGGATTATGCCATTGAAAGTGGCCGTAGTCGCCGTAAGCGGGGTTAGTTGTGGATGTAAGGTCGGCGGCTTCCGCGCCCAAGCAGGAAATAAGGCTCGAGGACTATAAGGCTCCGGCCTTCACAATCGACAAGATCGACCTGACCTTTCGTCTTCATGACGATCATGCTGAGGTCGAGGCCCGCTCACTGTTCAAGATGCACGGTGATGCAGGAGGCGCCCTCCAGCTTGACGGCGGGCCCTATATGGACCTTCTGGCACTTGAAATAGACGGACAGCCGGTCCCTGCCGATCAATTTGTCAAATCTGCCGACTTCCTGCAGATACGGGCCGTACCGAAGACGTTTGAGCTGGGTATCATCACAAAGGTTTATCCTAAACAAAACACTCGCCTTGAAGGTCTGTACTTTTCTGGTGGAAACTTTTGCACACAATGTGAGGCAGAAGGCTTTCGCCATATCACCTATTTTCCGGACCGCCCTGATGTGCTGACCCGGTACATGGTTCGCGTCGAAGCCGACAAGGAGAGCTGTCCGGTTCTGCTCTCAAACGGTAACCCGAAGGAAAGCGGTGACCTTGAAAACGGGCGGCATTTCGCCGTTTGGGATGATCCGCACCTGAAACCCTCGTACCTGTTTGCCTTGGTAGCAGGGGACCTGGCATGTCAGAGCGACAGTTTCCGTACCGCTTCCGGCCGTCACGTAGAGCTGAATATCTTTGTTGCCGAGAGGGACCTGGACAAATGCGACTATGCGATGCAGTCGCTCAAGCGAGCGATGGTCTGGGACGAAGAGGTATACGGGCTTGAATATGATCTTGATGTCTACAACATCGTGGCTGTGTCGGATTTCAACATGGGGGCCATGGAAAACAAAGGCCTGAACGTCTTTAACACCAAGTATGTGCTGGCTAGCCCAGAAACGGCGACCGATGCTGACTTTGACCACGTTGAAGGCGTGATTGGACACGAATATTTCCATAACTGGACCGGCAACCGCGTTACCTGCCGGGATTGGTTCCAGCTGAGCCTCAAGGAAGGCCTCACCGTTTTCAGGGATCAGGAATTCTCCAGTGACATGACCTCTCGGGCGGTGAAACGCCTGGATGATGTGCGTGTCCTTAGAATGCTGCAGTATCCAGAGGACGCAGGACCGTTGGCGCACCCGGTTCGCCCAGAAAAATACATAGAAATCAATAACTTCTATACCACTACTGTCTACAATAAAGGCGCAGAGGTCATTCGTATGATGCATTGCATCATCGGACCAGGGGCCTTCCGCAAGGGCATGGACCTATATTTCGAACGCCATGATGGTCAGGCGGCGACGTGTGAAGATTTTGCGACTGCGATGGAAGATGCCAGCGGCGTTGATTTGAAGCAGTTTCGCCTGTGGTATTCACAGGCAGGCACGCCGAAAGTGGTCGTGCGGCGCGAAAGGGACGGAGAAGACCTAATCCTGACGTTTGAGCAGTCATGTGGAGCTAGCCCAGGTCAGGCGCTCAAACTGCCGTACCATATGCCTGTCCGGGTGGGTCTGATCGGCCCTAACGGCGGTGACGTCACAGGTGAAATTGAGGGAGACGGCGTCTGGAGCGCTTCCGAATGTGTTCTGCATCTCAGGAATGCACGGCAGTCCTTCCGTTTCAGGAATGTTCCTGAAGGTACCGTGCCGAGCATCCTTCGCGGGTTTAGTGCGCCTGTGGTCCTTGATCATGATCTCAGCGATGATGAACTGGCTTTCCTTGCTGTGCAGGATAGCGATGCCTTCGTTCGATGGGAAGCTTCGCAGGACCTATTCAGTCGACATCTGGTGAAACAAGTCGAGACGAATGGCGTGGGGCACCTGCCTGAGTTGTTGCAGCAGGTCTTTGTAGGGCACCTGGAAGACAAGGATACTGACCCGGCTTTGATTGCGGAGCTTCTGGCTTTGCCGAGTGAGATCGCCCTGGGGCAGAAACTGGATGTATTGATGCCAGAGCGGGTGCACGTTGCTCGCGAGGCCTTGGCCAAGGCGCTTGCTGGTGCGTCGTCGGAAAAGATCATCGCGCTTTATCACAGCCTGACAGCCGGGCACGGTTACACGCTGGATCAATCGGCAAAAGCTGCGCGCAGATTGCGGAATATGCTTCTGACCTATATTGCGTTGCTGCCTGATGGAGAGGCCATCATACAGGCACATTATGCCCAAGCCGATAACATGACAGACTGCATGGCAGCTCTGACCTTGATTGCGCACAGCGATTTTGCATTCAGAGACCAGACCTTGGCTGATTTCTATAGCAAGTGGCAGAAGAATGACCTTGTGATTGACAAGTGGTTTGCCGTTCAGGCCCAAAGCAAAAGGCCGGATACTGTAGCCAGGGTTCGGGCGCTGACCGAGCATGAAGCATTCACCTTCAACAACCCAAATCGGCTGCGATCGTTGATATCGACCTACTCAATGCTCAATCAGGTGCGCTTCCATGAGAAAAGTGGTGAAGGCTATCGGTTTCTTGGCGAAATGATCGCCAAAGTTGATGAAATCAATCCGCAGACAGCTGCGCGCCTTGTGGCGCCGCTGGGCCGCTGGGGGCGTGTCGAAGAGCCGCGCCGAGGTTTTATGAAGGATGCTCTGACATCTGTTCTTAAGGCCCCAAACCTGAGCGACGATGTTAGGGAGTTGGTAGAAAAGTCACTTGCATAAGAGAGTGGTGATTCGCGTAAAAAATGAAATTTCCCCGTGGGGAATGGCTAATGTGTCAGCTATATTAAGGATTGATAAACCTTTTCGCACTTTTTGGGCGAAATAATTAGTCTTTGATTTTTATATGTAATTGTCGGCCATGGTATTCTTCAGAATTGGAATCCAGCTGTCGGGGCCTCGGTGCTTAGACAATGTGCTAGTGATCGAAATAGCTGCAATCTATAATGATTAAAGCCAATCACCAGAGAGAGAGTATAATGAATAAGAGTCCTGATCCAATTGATGTACATGTTGGGCAACGCGTCCGTGCGCGTCGCAAAATGTTGGGTTTGTCACAAACTCAATTGGGGAACGAATTGGGTGTAACCTTCCAGCAAGTGCAGAAGTATGAGCGCGGCACCAACCGCATCGGCTCCAGTCGTCTTTTTAGAATGTCTACAACCCTTGATGTACCTGTGGCCTACTTCTTTGAAGGGGCGGAAACCAAACTACCAGGGTACAATGCGGCCATCGAAGGAATGGACGAAGATGCGTTCGAGCGCCAGGAAACGCAAGAGCTTGTCGAAGCCTATTACCGCATCGCTGATCCGCGTATTCGTAAGAAAGTGCTCGGCCTCGCCCGTCTGCTGGCTAGCGGCGTGGATGAGTACGGTATGTAACTAACTCTCTGCTCGAGACTCTTAATCAAAAAGCGCGGTAATTGGGGGCCGCGCTTTTTTTATTGTGATGGGATATAAGCTACCAGGGCTGCGCCCTTAGGCCTTCTTTTTGTGCTTCCTGCGTTCCCGCCGTGCAAGATAGATCAGCCCCGGCGCCAAAAGCAGGGCGCCAAGCGGTTCTGGCACGGAAACCACCCGGATTACCGCCGTATCCAAGCTGGTGAGGATGAAGTCGCCAGGCAGGAACAAGCGTCCGCCGGAAATCAGGTTCACGAATTCGCCGCTACCGAGCAAGCTACCGTCGTAGCGCACACGCAGTGTCACCTGGTAATTACCCGTGGCGTCAAAGCTTGTGCCATCGCCTGTTTGAATGAGCAAATTGGCGCCTGTTCCAAGCTCCTGGCCATTAAGTAGCCATACCAATTCGAACTCTGATGTATCGGTCAGATTACAGAGAGCCTCTGCTTCAAATGTGGAGGCGCAACCATCCAACTGGAAGTCCTCACCAAGAAGCACGGTGTCATATGTGCCAGCCTCTGCGGCCAGTTTTGGCTCAGGTGTCGGCTCAGGTGTCGGCTCGGGCGTTGGCTCCGGGGTTGGCTCAGGTTCTGGTTCCGGCTCCGGGGTTGGCTCCGGTTCCGGCTCCGGCTCTGGAGTTGGTTCCGGCGTCGGCTCGGGCTCGGGCTCCGGTTCTGGCGTCGGCTCCGGGGTTGGCTCGGGCGTTGGCTCTGGTGTTGGTTCGGGCGTTGGCTCCGGGGTCGGTTCTGGTGTTGGTTCCGGCGTCGTTGGGCCACCAATATCAGGAGTGCCATCATCCGGCTGTGGCGTTGGCGTTTCCGGTGTATCGTTCGGGTCTTCCGACGGGGTAGGCTCAGGCGCCGGGTCAGGCTCAGAGGCCGGCTCTGGCGTGCTCTCCGTGTTGGACGTTGATGGCTGTGGCGTGACCGCAGCTGCTTCCTGTGAAGGCAGGCCAGCAGATGCGTCGGCAAATGCCGCGCCGGGATCAATGATAGGCGTGTCTATCTCCAGCACGCTTTCGACCGTGATGTTCTGGCCGGCAGCAGGCGCAATCCGCTCGATGAACTCGGCGACTTCTTCCGCCAGTTCTTCTTCAATCTCGTCGGAAGGTTCTGGATAGATGATAACTGCGGTAATATATGTGTCCTGGCCACCGAGCTGGCGGAAATTGATCTTGAGCGTGCCATCAACCACTTCAACACGGGTAACAAGCATATGACCCGTTGCTGAACCACCGCCTCCAGCGCCTTCGAACTGCATGAAGGGCTGCGTGGCATCAAGTGAAAGGCCTGAAAGGCTGCTGATGCTGGCCAAGCTGACAGGACCACCGCCAAGCGTCAGATCATTGCCGAAGGACGTCTGAACCAGACGGCCGCTAGCACTGGCTTGCACTGTATAGGCCTGAGCATCGAACTGGGAATTATCGCTGGTTGTTGCGTTGGCACCAGTGCCATCTGTCGGTGCCGAAAGCCGGTCCGGCCCATTGGTGCCCAGCTTCATGACCGGGACCAGGTCGTCAGTTGCCCGGGTGTCCACCATGTTGACCTTGCCGCCGTTACGCTTGACGTCTACGCCAAAAGGATAAAGCGGGGACTGGCCGTTAGGGCGGGGCGCTGTAAGGATAACAACGCGGTAGCGGCCGTTGGGAACGTTGTTGGCGACAAACTGTTCCACATTGCGAACACCGTTCGACAGAATGGAAGGTCCCGTGTTAGCAGCTTCATCGCTCATCTGGTCGCCGATAAGCATCTTGCTTTCGGAGCTGACCCGTACAAACTTTTCATACGGTGTACTGCCCGAAGGCCCGAGATCCCAGCCCATGGCACCTTCTGTCAATTTGAAGTTTTCATCCAGCACAAAGGGCGCCATAAAGGCGGTCCAGTGGGTGCGGGCACCAGCCTCAATAATCAGGTTTGCGGCATCTGAAATGGTTGCGAGATCATAATCACCTGCCGCTTCTTCGATTTTCGTCAGCAGCGCGTCCATCCGTGCTTTGAGCGCATCTGAATCGCCCATCGCCTGGTTCAGATAGGACTGAACCACCTGAAAGCCCCATTCGTCAACGGCAAGGGCGCCTTCAACTGCTTCATCCAATGTAACAGTCGGGAAGGTCTCGATCCGCGCTTCTACGGGAGACCGGATCAGGTCAGCGCTTCTGGTGCCAGTAAGGTAGAAGTCTGCAGCCTGGTCGTCCGTATCACGAACAGGTGCTGTGTCAGGGGTACCGGAAACAACACTTCTCAGCGCCGGGCGGACAACCTTCAGCCGCCTGATACCTGGGATTTCCACCGGTGGCGGCGTTGTCATCACATATGTTGCAGGGGGGGGTAGCAGCCGGTCGCCGATTACCGGCGGCAACGTGTCATCAAGAATGCTCAATTCTTCTTCCTGCTGCCAGGCACCATATAATAGAGTGCCCGTTGCGACCGCTGTACCGGTCAGCAGGGTCGAGACAATCAGCGACTTATTGCTTTTCAGCATCCTTGGTTCCTCAACAACAAAAGTCTTTTGTTCAAATTTAACTTAATACACCATAATCACGTTTAACAAACGCATTTTGGTGGTATTCCTTGCTTTCTTCATTGGTTGCGGGCTAATCACTGGCCCATAACAGCACTCAATTGACCTCCAATTTATACTATGGATCATAAAAACATGTTAACTGGTCACCCCTTTGACGATCTTCGAGCTATTGCAGGCCAACTGCCAGAGCCCGATAATTGCGCTGCCAAGAAGGTCCGTGAAGCCCTTGAAAACAAGCCGCTGGATAGCGCCAGCGGTCTGGCAGGCTTAGCGAGCTGGATGGCGAGGTGGCAGGGAACAGCTGAGCCGACGATTGCTGAAAGCCACATCTGTGTGTTGGCTTCAAGCTACGAAGGGCATGATCCGTCGGTAGTGACCGGCTATATTGACGCGACCTCAAAGGGCGCTGCCGCGGTCAACCTGTTATGTGTCGACAAAGGCATAGGTCTGCGCGCCATCCAAATGGCGCCTGAAATGCCGCATTCAAATCAAACGGAATGGCCAGAACCCGATTGCATGGCGGCGGTCGCATTTGGCATGGAAGCAACTGCGGCTGGCGGCCATATACTGGGATTGACCGATATGGCGCCCGGAAATGCGGCGCGCGCGCTGGCGATTGTGATGGCGATCAAAGGCATAACAACGGACGATCCATTGCTTGAACTGGCTGACAGTGAAGTTGCGGCCGGGGCAAGGGCCCTGCTGGAAGATGGTATCGGCGCTGCGGACGATCCGCTTGAAATCATGCGGCGGATCGGTGGGCGTGAGATTGCGGCTGCAATTGGAGCACTGGTCGCTGCCAGAAGCCGTCGGTTGGCTGTACTGTCAGACGGCTGGGCGGCAATTGCAGCGACAGCAGTTCTTGAAGCAGTTACAGAAGGCGCGACAGAGCATGCTGTCCCTGCATCTGCAGATGATGCATTGCAGGAGGCGGTATGGGCCCGTCTTGGCAAGAAGCCAATCCTAGGCGTGCCTGTAGGTGGTGGGCCGGGATGCGGTATTGCAATGGCAGTGTCAGTCCTTGGTGCGGCTTCTGCAATGCTCGGCCTGCGGGATCAGCCTAAATAGCCTTATCTATGCCACAGAAGCAGCGTGAAACGGCACCCCAGGCTTGGCCGGGAAGTTATTGAATAGGAACAATAACTTGCATTTTCGTTTGTATTGCCTAGGCTTCGCACGAGGTGGGGAATTGTAAAGCGGCAGGGCGTATCAAAGATGGTTCGGATCTTTCGGCACTATGTATCGCCAATAAAGCTTGGTCTGGCGGCTATCGATTTTCTATTGATTTTAGGTGCGTCTATTGGCGCAGAATGGCTTCGTTATTGGTCGCTGGATCTTACCGGAGCCATGGACCTGGGGCTGGCGGCCTGGGCCGCAAAGGGCCTGCTGCCAACAGTAAGCCTTCCGGTTCTTATCGGTGTGGGAGTTTACCAATCTGAATCCCTCACAGATTTCCGCGTATTTTGGGTTCGATTGGCGGTAGGATTGCTGATTGGCGCTCTGGTTGCTGCGGCAGTTCTTTTTCTTGTGCCGACATTGCCTCTATGGCGTTCAATCATGGTGTTGGCCATTGTGTTGTCGAGCACCTTTCTGATGATCGCTCGCGGCATCTTCATGGCCTTTGGTAGCCCAGACTTTCTGGGAAGGCGCGTCTTAATACTGGGGGCGGGTAAAACGGCCCAGGATTTGATGCAATATACTGAAAGGGCGCGTGAAGCCGGCATCAACATCGTTCGTACAGTTGCGCTCCCCAATGAGCAGATATTGGTGCAAAATGCGGTGAAGCTGGAAGACATTTCCATGCTTGATGAATTCGCTAAAGACAATCATATCGAAATGATAATTGTGACGCAGGACGGTGCAAGTGCTGAACTTCCCTTGGAAGCGCTTATTGCCTGTAAGTTGGCTGGCATTGAAGTCAAAGATAGGCTTACGTGTTACGAACAAATTCGCGGCTATGTTGATGTCAGTTCAGTGAGCGCGGAGTGGATCATTTTTTCCGATGGATTCCAGGGCGCAACGGCGCTTGAAAGTGCCGGCAAAAGGATACTGGACCTGACAGTTAGTCTGCTCTTTGGGCTTCTTGTGAGCCCTTTGTTGATTGCTGCCGCTATTGCGATCAAGCTAACTAGCCGAGGGCCTGTTTTCTATCTGCAGGAAAGAGCCGGGTTGAATGGTAAGACCTTCCGGTTGGTGAAGCTGCGCAGTATGCGCGTTGATGCCGAAACACAAAGTGGGCCGCAGTGGGCAGAAGAAAAAGATCCGCGGATCACGCCAATTGGTGGTTTTCTGAGGCAATCCAGGTTGGATGAAATGCCGCAACTGTGGAATGTCTTCAAAGGTGATATGAGCTTTGTTGGCCCCCGTCCGGAAAGACCTTTTTTCGTGGACCAGCTTGAACAACAGATACCGTTTTTTAGGGAAAGGCACTGTGTCAAGCCCGGTATGACGGGCTGGGCGCAAATTCGCTACCCGTATGGGGCTTCAGTTGAGGATGCAAAGCGCAAACTTGAATACGACCTTTATTATATCAAAAACTATTCTTTGTTTCTGGACTTGTTGATTATCATCCAGACCGTAAGGGTAGTTCTTTTTCCAGCTGGGGTAAGGTAAGAGGTATGCAGCCAGGCAGCACAGTTTCAGTCCAACTTCAGGCAGCTGGGAAACGGTTGAGGGAAGGGGTTGCGGCCTTCGCCTTAATGGCGATTGCCGGGACAAGTGGTGTTGTGGCCCAATCTGGCAAGGAAGATGTCCGGGTCCTTATCGATTCAGGAGATTTTGAGGCCGCAATCCGACGCATTGAGCAGATCCAACAGGGCGGTCAGGCCGATAGCGAGCTCTATATCCTACTCTCTCGCGCTTATATCCAGACTGGTGCCGGGATTGCAGCCGAGGCAGCAATCGAACGTGCACGCCGCCTTGGGGCAGACTATGCCCAAACGGCTGTGTTGTTTGCCAAAACGAAGCTGCTGCAGGGCAAGTTTTCCGACGCTATTGGTGCATTGCGCGGTGTCAACATTCCATCAGTTCAACGTGCAGACTCATATGTTGTGCTAGGGGACGCAAACTTTGCGCTCAGAAAGTATGACGAAGCGCACAAAAACTATGAATTGGCACGTGCGGCTGATGATAGTAATTTCCAGGCCTATCTAGGGCTCTCGCGCCTGGGTCTTCAAAACGGGCGTCTGGACCAGGCGGCAGATTATGCGCAGAAAGCTGCCGTGCTAGCACCGGACAATACCATGGTCCGCTATACTGAGGGGCTGATTGCCCGGTATCAAGGCAACATAGCTGCGGCGGAAGAGTATTTTCTCGAAGCGCAGAAACTATTTCCCGGCAATATTCTGGCCAACATAGAATTGGCGGCGATGCGTATCGACCAAGGCAGGATTGAGGACGCGCAGACGTATCTGGACGCTATATATGCTGCAGCGCCCAAGCATCCAATGGCGCTATATCTATCGGGCACAATCCTCGCTCGCCAAGGCCGATATGAAGAAGCGAATACACTTTTGAATTCGGCACGGGTTGTTACCGAAAATTACTTGCCGGCGATCTATATTCGAGGTCTTGTAGCCTACGAGCTGGGCAACCTAAGCCAGGCAGAAGAGCTGCTGCAAAAGGTTGTCAGTGCTCGCCCTGCTAGCTTACCTGCTCGGTTGACACTGGCATCGGCCTACCTGAAACAAGAACAACCCCAGGCGGCGCTCAACACACTGAGGCCCGCATTGGAAGCCAGGCCTGATGATCCAAATATTCTAGCAATTGCGGCTGCAGCCACCATGCGTTTGGGGGACATTGAGAATGGAAAAATTCTCTACGAGGCCTTGGCCGCTAAAACGGGTGGGGAAGCAGGGCTTAACGATATCGATCTGATTGCTAAGTTGGCGCTGGCAAAGTTCGTTGCTGGCCAGACGGGGGATGCCTTGTCGACGCTGGCTCAGGCGGTTCAGAACCAGCAGGCGAACCTGCGCAGCCTGGCCATTCTTGCGGGGATGCAAATTCGCGAGGATGATCTTGATGCCGCTGAGAAGACGATTGCGAGCATGTTGGCCTTCGCACCGGATCGTGGCCTTGGGTATAACCTTAAAGGGTCGCTTGAATTCAAGCGTGGTCAGTATGCAGCGGCTGCGCGGTCTTTTGAAGCTGCCTATTCCCGAAATCCTGAATATTACACGGCGCTCAGGAACAAGGCGCTGTCGCAAATTCAACTTGGTCAGTTTGGCAATGCAGAAAAGGACCTGAAACGACTCCTTGAAGTTACCCCCAATGACGCCAGGGCTAAAGCGATGCTGGGGCGCACGCTGCTGCGGCAAAACAAGCCCGCAGAGGCTGTGGAATATTTTAGCGCCGCTGTCAGGGCGATCCCCAACTCTGTGGATGTATGGGCTGATTATTCGGAAGCTCTTGGTGGTGCCGGCAAGACGGCAGATGCGATCTCTCAGGCCAAGGATACAGCGGTCATGGCTGCAGACCGGCCAGACTTGCTGCGCCGCATGGGAGAGCTTTTGCTGCAACTGGGTGAGGCTCGGCTGGCGGTGCGGCCCTTGTCACGATATGTCGCCTATTATCCCGAAAGTGGCGAAGCTCATTTGCTGCAAGGCCGGGCGATGCTTGCAATAAAGCTTTATACAGGATCGAAAACCGCATTCCGACGAGCCTCGCAGGCTAGAGAGAGCAAGCCAGACGAAGGGGTGTTGGACTGGTATATATTTGCCGCGGACGCGCTTTCAGAACGATTTGACGAGGCGATGGCGCGCCGGAGTGGCCTGAAGCCGGGCAAGAGGCCCGCAGATGTTTCCGCCGGCGTTGTTGGAGATTTGTTATTGCGGTCAGGGCGGCCAGAGGAGGCTGTCGAGGCCTATAGAGCAGCCATGACGACCGCGAATAGTAGTGATCTCTATCTGGGCCTCGCCCGTAGCTATGAGCAATTGGGCGACAAGGCTGCAGCGATTGCAACTTTGGAAGGTTTCATAAGCAAAACGCCCGTTAGCAGGGATGCGCGGCTCATGTTGGGTGGGTTATATGTCAGCCAGGGCCGAACTGGCGCAGCCATCAAGCAATATGAATCCATTCTGCGCAATGGTGTAGCCGATGCTCATGTCGCTGCGGTTCTTGCTCTGGCCTATATGGAAGACGGTAACAGCAAAAGCGTCCCATTGATTGAGCGAGCATACCTTATCCGACCGGAAGACCCCTTCATCCTGGATGCCTATGGTTGGATTCTTCTGCAGGCGACCCGCGATACATCCAAATCGATACCTGCGCTTGAGCTGGCGACGCGCAGGGCGCCCGCAGAGGCTCTGTATCGTTACCATTTGGGTATGGCCTACCTTGCAAGGGGCCGCCGAAACGATGCTGAAGCCGCTTTCGAGGCTGCACTGCAGCTTGACCCCGACTTCAGTCAGGCCGCGGATGCCAGGCGCCAGCTTGAACTTTTGCGTTAAACATTGGAATTTGGTTGTAAGAAATTGAAAATAATTACTTTTTCAAGTTTGTTCCCCAATGCGGAACAGCCAAGTTTTGGTGTGTTTGTCGAGAACCGCCTCAGGCATCTTCTGCGGGACACAGATATCGAAGCTCAGGTGATTGCTCCGGTCCCCTGGTTTCCTTTCCGACATCGCATGTTCGGACGCTATGGTGCTCTCGCCTGTGTGCCGGCCCATGAAAAGCGTCACGGTGTCAATGTGTTTCACCCACGGTTTCTGGTCCTACCCAAGATAGGGATGAGACTGACGCCTTGGTTTCTCGCACGTGCTGCTGCGAGGCAGTTAAGGGCGCTTCAGCAAACAGGGTTCGATCCAGACCTGATTGACGCCCATTATCTATATCCGGACGGTGTCGCTGCGGCCATGCTGGGCCGCGAGTTCGGAAAACCAGTGGTTATGACGGCGCGGGGCAGCGATGTAACAGAGATTGGCAGAAGTCAGCCTTTTCGAACCAGGATATTAGGAGCTGCTAGCCAATGCAGCCATATCATCACTGTCAGCAACAGTTTGCAGGAAGAATTGACTGAGATTGGTGTTACCACCCCCATGACAACACTGCGAAACGGTGTCGATGCAGAACGCTTTAATATTCTTCCAGGTGCTCCCAACAAACCCAACGGGCGTGACGACTTTCATATTGTTTTCGCTGGCTGGCTGATCCGTCGCAAGCGCGCAGACCTGGTGATCAAGGTGGCAGATCTATTACCTGGAGCGCGAGTTACCTTGGTGGGGGATGGCCCCGAACGTCCTGCACTTGAGGCGTTGGTGCAGTCGTTGGGATTGGACGACCGCGTCACATTCCTCGGGCAACAGGCACCGGAAAGGATGCCGGAGCATCTTGGTGGCGCTGATGTCCTGATGTTACCGTCTGAGCGTGAAGGCTGGGCAAATGTATTGCTTGAAGCTATGGCCTGCGGTACGCCGGTTGTCTCGAATGCGGTGGCGGGGGCGCTCGACCTGGTCACCGTACCGGAAGCAGGGCGGTTGGTTCGCGGTCAGAGCGCAGAAGCATACGCTGATGCAGTCACGGACCTTATCGCAAATCATCCAGGGCGCGACGCGGTTCGGCGCTATGCCCAACAGTTTGGCTGGCGAGAAATCTCCATGGGACAAAAGGCGATTTTTGAGGCGGTGGTAGAAGAATTTTCAGGAAGGTAGTCTTTCGGTGGGTAAGGGTAACAGCATTCTGGTAACTGGTGGGGCTGGCTATATTGGCGGTCAAACCGTTCTGGCGCTTCTTGATCAGGGTTTTGAGGTATGTGTGCTTGATGATTTATCGACAGGCCATCGCAATGACTTTCTCGCGCGAACGCATTTCTATGAAGGGCGGGTGCATGACCAAGCACTGGTGAAAAACGTGTTGGTGCGGCATGGCATTCGTAGCGTTCTACATTTTGCAGGTTCAATTAAAGTTGATGAATCTGTCTCCAACCCTTTGAAATACTATGAGAATAACACAGAAGGCAGTCGCGCCCTGATCGAGGCCTGTGTGGCCGGGGGCGTGGAAAATTTCATCTTTTCATCGACAGCTGCTGTATACGGAACAACGCCGGGTCGCCCGGTATCGGAAAAGGATACGACGTTTCCACTCAATCCATATGGTTGGTCTAAACTATTCACGGAGCGGTTGCTGGAAGACGTCGCGGCGACAGGGGCACTTAAATATGGGATTTTCCGCTACTTCAACGTGGCGGGGGCCGACCCAGATATGCGGCACGGCCAATATCAGGAAAAGCCCGTGCATTTGATTGGGCGAGCCATTGATGCTCTTTTGGGCGGGGCGCCGCCGCTGACGGTCTTCGGCAAAGCATTGGCTACGCCCGACGGCACGGGAGTACGAGACTATATTCATGTGGCCGATGTCGCTGATGCCCACGTCGCCCTGTTGGCCTACCTGGAAGAAGGTGGTGAAAGCCGGCGACTGAACCTGGGCTATGGCAAGGGGTATAGCGTGCTTGAGGTTGTCACGGCGTTGAGTGAGATAGCCGGCAGGGACGTGCCTTGTGAATTTGGGGCCGCGCGCGCTGGTGAAGCACCTTGTGTCGTCGCAAACGTCGCGGCCTTGCGAGGGGTGCTGAATTGGCAGCCAAAGCATGATACGCTGGGTCAAATATTAAGGCACTCTCTTGATTGGCAAGAAGCGCTGGCAGCCAAAAGGTAAGGATAAGGCTCTGGAAACACTATATTTTATAGGATTTTGCTTCTTTGCTGCTTGGCTTGTCTATTGGATGGTCAAGAATGATGACTATGACGACTTTTCCGGCGATGAAGACAATAGCAAGTTCAATATGAGTCAAAATAAAGAGGAAAGAGACCGCTAAACCATTAGATATCGCTGGTTTCTTACAACCTAAGTCTTTAATAAAGCGCTTGATTTATTTGGAATCTGCTTGGCATATTGCCCAGATAGTGCTGAATGCACGGTAAATGATATGAATTGAGGAAAGAAGGGCTTGTGACAGCGGCATTGAAATTGTGGGCTAGGCTTTTTGTGCTGATAGCTGGAGCCAGCCTGTTAAGTGGTTGTTATTTCTTCAATTGGCCAGACAGGCTGCCCCCTGCACCCTTCGTGCCGCCCGATGAGGGGCCGGGGCCGAACTATGTGATCGGACCAGGCGACGGACTAAGTGTCCATGTTTGGCGAAGCCCGGAGCTTTCTGTGATTGTAACCGTTCGCCCGGATGGACGCCTGACCATGCCGCTCGTGGAAGATCTGCCTGCGACGGGCAAGACACCGAGCCAGTTGGCGCGGGATATTGAAGAGCAGCTTGGCGTATACATCACTCAGCCGATCGTGACCGTTGTTGTTCAGAACTTCTTCGGTCCTTTCTCGCAGCAAGTGCGCGTGGTGGGCGAGGCGGCAAGCCCGCAGGCTATTCCCTACCGCGCCAACATGACGCTTCTGGACGTCATGATCCAGGTTGGCGGTCTGACGGAATTTGCGGCGGGCGACCGCGCAACGCTTGTTCGTTTCGAGAATGGCGAGCAAAAGGAATATGGGCTTAAGATTGAATCGTTGCTCAAGGACGGTGAAATTGACGCAAACGTCAAGATTTTGCCGGGTGACGTACTGATTATCCCTGAGAGCATTCTGTAGTATACTGTTGGCTGCAGGACATAAATTGTTGGTATCGGAGTAAGGCGAATGGCTGTTCAGCAGTCCAGTTTACATGATATATATCAACAGGTTAAAGCCATTGCATACGGTATTTGGCGGAAGCGTTGGTATATGCTTGGAACGACCTGGTTGGTCAGCCTGTTGGGCTGGGCGCTAGTAGCCACGATGCCTTACAAGTATGAAGCGTCAGCTCAGATATTCGTTGATACTGAGACTATTTTGCCAACTATCGCGCGGGAGATGGGCATCAACGTTGACTTGATGCGCAAGGTGGAGATTGTCCGCAGGACTGTTGTAACCCGCGCCAATCTGGAAAAGATCATCCGGCGCTCGGACTATCTTGATCAGTTGGCTCGCACGGATAAAGACCTTGATGCACTAGTCGGCCAGTTGACACGCGATATTCGCATCTTCTCGCTTGATGAAGGCATGTTCCGCATTCATTATTCGATCGATGATGACAGGCTTAGTGACCGTCAGCGGGCAGAGGTGGCGAAACGAGTAGTCGCGAACCTTTTGGCGTTCTTCCTCGAACGGAATACCGAAGACGGGCGCCAGAAATCCGATAGCGCAATCGAATTTATCGACCAGAAAATTCAGGAATACGCCCAGAAGCTATCGGATGCGGAAACCTCAGTCGCCAAGTTCCAACAGGATAATATTGAGTATCTAGGGTCTGCGGGCAGCTTTATCCAGCGACTGGACAGCGCCAAAGCAGACCTTCGCAAAACCACAAGCCTGATTGCCGAAGCGCAGGTAACGCACGACACCCTTGAGCAACAGATCAAGAACGTTCCTGCAACAATTCGGGAAGCCCGCTCTAGCAGGAGTGGCTCCAGAGGCGGGGACCAGGATCCTCTTGAGGAGCGCATTGCCGACCTTGAGAAGAAGCTGGATCAGCTAAGGGTTCTTGGCCTCAAAGACCGCCACCCAGACGTTGTCAATGTGACCCGTCAGATTGATGCACTCAAAAGAGAGTTGCAGGACAAGCAGGATGCCCTGGCTGCGGAACTGCAGGGGTCGGCAGATGCTGGCCGTAATTCAAACCTGACAACGGAAACACCGAACCGCCTGTATGAGCAACTGATGCTGCAGATCATCCAAACCAGGACAGAGCTGCAGACGCTCAAGCAGCGCGAAAGCGACCAACGCAGGACGGTTGCTGAGATGGAAGAGAAGGCAAAGCGGGTACCGGAAATCGAAGCGCAGGAAAGTAAGCTGAAGCGCGACTATATTTCCTTGCGCCAGCAGTATAACGAGTTTGTACAGCAGAAGCAGGACTTGGATCTTCGCGCTGATGTCGAGGCAACTGATGAAGCCATGTCACTCCGTGTTGTTGAAGAACCCATCACACCGCAAAGTCCAAGCGGACCGCCGCGCCTGATATTCTTTGCCGGCGTTTTTGTTGGATCGCTGATTGCGGGCATCGGTGTGGCACTGGTGCTGTCCCAGTTGCGCCCGGTTGTGATTACTGTTGATCAGTTACGGGCACATTTCGACCTGCCCATTTTGGGCAATGTGACCAAATCCATGTCCGAGGACGAAAACCGTCGCCGTAGTATCGATCTGCTGTCCTTCGCGGGCGGGGTTATGCTGTTGATGATAATCTTTGTATCCCTGCTTGCGTTCGATATTTTCGGCGCGCCGACGGTAGGATAAGGGTGAGTGTTGCGTAATGGATCTTATTGAGCGGGCAGCGCAAAAAGAAAAGAAAAAGAAGGAGGGCAGTGGTTCTCTGGTAGAGCGCGCTGCTGAACGTGCTGCTTCAAAGCCGTCCAAGGCGCAGGGGATTGGTATTGGTAGCCCCAATAAGCCAGAGCAGCGGTCTGATCCGTCATCACTAAACCCTGCAGCACAGCAGGAAGAGAAGCCCAAGCAGTTTCGTGGCATTGGCCAGCCAGGAAGCCCACGCTCGGAAGCTAAAGATTCTGCTCCTGAACCGAAGAAGGGTGTGGGGGGTATTGGGTCGCCAGAAGCGCGGCGTAGCACAGCAGATCGTCTGGCTGACAAAATTGGTGACAGGCCGCTTCCGGTGCAGCCACCGAGCCCGGCAGAACCGCCTAGGTCCGACGAGTTGGACATTCCACTCCCACCCAAGCCAGAACAAGTGGGTAAGGCCCGCAGGGCAGGGTCTGGTAAGCGCAAGGACCAGGAAATTGACCTGATGGCGCTTAGAGAAGCTGGCTATATTACGCCAGACATGCCGCCAAACCTGATGTCTGAAGAGTTCAGGATCATCAAACGCTCGATCCTGTTGAATGCGTTCGGTAAGGAACGTCGGGTTAACAACGGCAATGTGGTACTGGTTACCAGCTCAAATCCTGGTGAGGGCAAGTCTTTTTGCGCGATTAACCTGGCGCTGTCAGTAGCAACTGAGCAGGATACGACAGTGCTTTTGATTGACGCCGACTTCTCAAAGCCCGAGGTCCTGAACCGCCTGGGGGTCAGTGGTGGCCGGGGCTTGATGGACGTGGTTGCCGACGACGAAATTGAAATTGGTGACTGCCTGATCAGGACCAATATCCCGAACCTTGTTCTTTTGCCTGCCGGTCGCCAACATAATCTTACGACCGAGCTCCTTGCCAGTGAACGGATGGAAAAAATCGTGAGTGAGATTGGTTCGCGCTATCCAGACCGACTGGTCATTTTTGACTCGCCGCCCGTGCTCGCCAGCTCTGCTGCTTCTGTACTGGCGCTCTATATGGGCCAGACAATCTTTGTCATTGAGGCAGAGAAAACGACAGAGCCGCAGATCAAGGAAAGCTTGAGCATGATCAGTGCCTGCGAGCATATCAATCTGCTCCTTAACAAGACCCGTTACAGCGGTAGCAACAAGAAATTTGCATCATATTACGGTTACGGCGGGCGATAGGGGAAACGCTAGGTGGGGGCTGTCTCCAGCAACATCCAATCAATCAGGTGCTTGTCCCTGGGTGCCTTGGCGCTTGGCTTGGGGGCCGAGCTGCAGGCAGCCTATGCGCAGCATGTCTGGTTTGACCCGAGGGTAGAATCCAAACTGGCCTACTCCGACAATTCGCTCCTGACAGAAGCGAACAGGCAATCTGACCTGGTGCTAAATTTTGCGCCTGGCCTGAACACCAGGATTGAAGGCCGTAAACTACGTGGTGCGCTGGACTATTCGTACGATTACCTGCGCTTCATGTCTGATGGGTCGACCGAAGGCCGTCACAATCTTTTTGGCACCTTTGATATGGATGTTTGGGAAGATCATCTGACTGTCAATAGCCGGGCCAGTCTGCGACAGGTATTCTTGGACCGCGGCGGTAGCCTGTCGAAAAGTATTGCGAATAAAAGTAGTAACCGGCGATTGGTGCAGAGTTACACGGGCAGTGCAATCCTCAAAGGGACGATCAGGAACTATGCAGACTGGCGGGTCAGCTACCGATATGGGCTGACGCTGAGTCCGGCTGACAACCTTGATGATGAAACCATTACGTCCAATTTTTCGGATACGCAGACCCATGAAATAAGAGCGTCCTTGGGCTCAGGTCAGCGGTTCAACAATCTGGAATGGCGGCTCTTTGCGACCAGTCAACGCAGTCAACGGAGCTTGGAAGTTAATGACTTTACGTCAGAAACTGCTGGCGGTGAACTCAATCTGAAATTCAGCCGGCATTTTGCGCTTCTTGGCTCGCTTGGTTACGCCAGCAACGGCCTGCAGTCATCGGCGCTTGCCGCTGATGGCATTTCGTGGGAGACGGGATTTCGCCTGACGCCCGGCAGTAAGCTTGACCTGACCATGAAATGGGGCAAGGAGGGCAACCGTACCAAATGGTATGGGCGGTTGCAGCATTTCTTCTCGGTCCGGCTGGATTTGGCAGCAACCTATACCGACACAATTACGTCGAACGCGATTGTCCTGAATGACAATCTGCAGTCTCTGCAGTTTGACCCGTCAAGGGGCATTATTGACTCACAAGGCTTACCAGTTGACGAGACAGACCCCAGCTTTTCGTTATCGGATGTTGATTTCCGTCGCCGGAACGTCAATGCGGTACTAACCTGGCGACACAAGCGTTCGCAGCTTTATGTGAACGGGAATATGGAGTGGCGCACCTTTGACGATAGTTCCGGGACTGCCGCTTCTTGGGGGCTTTCCACCGGGTTCAAGCGAAGTATAAATAAAAACACTGATTTATCTGGAACAATAAGCTATCGTCGCAGTAGATTTGAGGACGGAGTTCGGGTAGATAACTACATTGTGGGGAGCTTGGATTGGTCAAAGCGTCTGTCTAAGTATTTTACTCTTGCAGTAAATGCTAGCCACAGTCAGCGACAGTCGAACGAGCAAGGCTCGGATTTGATGGAAAATGCTTTGACCCTGTATCTAAGAGGGACGTTTTAAGGCGGTATGTACGAAAGTTTTTATAATTTGCAGGGACGGCCGTTTCAGCTGACGCCGGATCCTCGATTTTATTTCAGTTCGCGCACGCACAAGAAGGCGATGGCTTACCTTACCTATGGTTTGAACCAGGGGGAGGGTTTTATCATCGTTACCGGCGATATCGGTACTGGTAAAACGACCTTGGTGCGTCACCTGTTTGAAACGCTCGACCGCAACGAGTTCATCGCTGCGATGATCGTGAGTACCCAGCTTAGCGCGGAAGATCTACTGCGTAGCGTGGTTGCAGCTTTCGGGCTGGATGCCCAGGCGGAAGACAAAGGCCAGCTTTTGGCGCGCCTTGAAAAATACCTGAGGGAACAGTTCCAAATGGGCCGCCGTGCCCTTCTTGTTGTGGATGAAGCGCAAAACCTGTCGAATGCGGCGCTTGAAGAAATGCGCATGCTGTCCAACTTCCAGGAAGGCGATAAGGCATTGTTGCAAAGCTTCCTTGTGGGCCAGCCAGAGTTTCGCGAACGGATTTTTGCTGCCCCAGAGCTAGAGCAGTTGCGGCAACGTGTGATCGCGACCCACCATCTTGAGCCGATGGAAGAAGAGGAGCTCGCGGGCTATATCGAGCACCGCCTGCACCTTGTGGGATGGGACAATGACCCTTGCTTCACAGCTGACGCTGTTGAAGCGATTTACCAGCATAGCGCTGGTGTGCCGCGTCGCCTGAATACCCTTTGTTCGCGGATACTCCTGTATGGTGCGCTTGAGGAAATTCATACAGTTGACGCTGAAACCGTTGATGCAGTGATTGCGGATATGGCCAGCGATACGCGCCAGGTAACACCGACCTCCTCGGCGATCCAGCGGCCGAAGGCGGCGCCCGTTAACCTGCAAAATGATCCGTCGTTACCTCTTGAGAAGTCCAGTGGTGGTAGCTCTGGTAAATCTTCGTCTGCCAAGTCTAAGGATGAGGACAGCGGTAATGACAAAGAAAAAGAAGAAATGCAGAACCGCATCAACCAGCTTGAGAATATGATGAAGTCGCAGGACGAAACCCTCAAGCAATTGACCAATTTGATGGCTCAGCTTGCCGGTGGCGGTGCAAAGGATGACAAGTAGGGACGCATCAATCCTTACGTCGATTGAGCCTGTCGCGGCCGGCACCAACTTTGGCGACCGATCCGCCTTCTCCGTGGACGTTGAAGAATGGTTTCAGGTGGGTGCGTTTGAAAACACACTTCACCGGGAAGACTGGCCCAGTCTTGAAAGCCGTGTTGAACGCCAAACGCACAAGGTGCTGGAGCTTCTGGACAGGCACCGGGTCAAGGGTACCTTCTTTTGTCTAGGCTGGGTGGTTGAACGGCATCCGCTGTTGATCAAAGCCATTCACGACGCTGGGCACGAGGTTGCCTGCCACGGCAGGGATCACAAGCGCCTTTTTACCATGACCCGAGGTCAATTTCTTCAGGATGTGGCTGGCGCCAAGGCGCAACTGGAAGACGCCACAGGTGTGTCGGTTAAAGGCTACCGAGCCCCCAGCTTTTCCCTGAGGCCAGATACCTGGTGGGCTTATGAATGCCTTGAGGACCTCGGGTTTCACTATAGTTCCAGTATCTATCCCATTCAGCATGACCATTATGGGATGCCGGAAGCCCCGCGACGGCCTTTTTGGCCTATTGGGGCCGGACGAATACTCGAGGTGCCGATGAGCGTCTACCGTCTGGGTCGGGCGTGGCCGGCTTCGGGTGGCGGATATTTTCGCCTTTTACCATACATGTTAGGGAAGGGGCTGTTCAGCTTGAGCGTCCGACAATCGGGTTTGCCGGGTGTTTTCTATATGCATCCGTGGGAAATGGACCCGGGCCAGCCTTATGTTGGGAATGCTCCATGGCTTTCCCGCTTCAGGCATTATACTAATCAGGCCCGAATGGCCAAAAAAGTTGGCCGCTTGTGCGATAGCCGAAAATGGGCCCGCATGGACGAAATATATGGCGGTATGTTTGCCCAAGCTGGCCAGGCAGGTAATCCATGACAGTGCGCGTGCGGCATCTTGATGCAGCTTCTTGCGCTGCCTGGGATGCTTTTGTGGCACAGCACCCTGATGGAACCTTCTGTCACCGCGCCGGTTGGAAAAAGGTCATTGAAGCTGGAGCAGGGCATGAAAGCCCATTCCTTGTCGCTGAACAGGATGGATCGCTTGTTGGGGTGTTGCCGCTAACGCTCAGGCGCAGTTTGTTGTTTGGAAAACAAGCCAGCTCCACTATGTTTGGCGTGTATGGTGGCCCACTCGCAGGGAGCGATGAAGCCTATGACGCGCTTGATGAAGCAGCCTGGAACCTTGCTCGTGATGCCGGCTGCGACACGCTGGAATACCGCACTATTCGGCCACGCCATCAGGCCACAGAGGGATGGCAAACTGTGCCGGGGAAAGCCGCAACCTTCATTCGCGATCTGGCGTCGGGCGATGAGCAGGATATCTTGTTGCAGATCCCGCGAAAGCAGCGCGCCGTTGTTAGGAAATCGCTTAAACAAAATATCGTAAGTGATTGGAATGCAGGCATAGATGAGTTTTACCAGTTTTATGCCTATTCAGTGCATGGACTGGGGACGCCGGTATTTCCTAAGCGGCTTTTTACGGCCTTCAAAGCGGTCTTCGAGGACGACGTTCTGGTCCAGGTTATCCGTGATGCAGGCGGTAAAGGCGTGGCCAGCCTGATGAGCTTTCGCACGCGTGACACAGTGCTGCCTTTCTATGCAGGCGGCAGTGCGCAGGCCCGTTCGTTGGCCGCGCACGACTTTATGTATTTTGAGCTGATGAAACGAGCTCAGGCAGATGGGCTCTCAAAGTTTGACTTCGGTCGCAGCAAGATCGGTACCGGTCCCTTTAACTTCAAAAAAAACTGGGGGTTCGAGCCCACGCCACTGGAATATGAATACAGGCTGGCGCCGGGCGCCAACGTGCCAGATATTTCGCCGCAAAACCGAAAGTTCAGCCTGGTAATCGAGGCGTGGAAGCGGCTGCCGCTGGGTGTCGCAAATCTGATTGGCCCGCCGATCGCGAAGCATCTGGGATAGGGGGCAGGGATGGCACGAATACTTTTTCTGGCGCACCGCATTCCCTATCCGCCCAACAAGGGCGACAAGATCAGGTCATGGCACTTTCTGGACCATTTGCTGAAGAACCATGAGGTTCATCTGGGATTCTATGTCGATCAGCCTAAAGATCTGACGCATATTCCGTTTCTGCAGTCAAAGGTGAAAAGCCTGTGTTACCGTTGCGTTAGCCGCTTTTCACAGATCGCAGGAATTCTGACTGGCATTCTGCGAGGCCGCTCCATGACGCTTTCGGCATATCCGAAGAATAAGCTGAAAGCTTATGTCGATGACCTGTTCGCACGGGATGAAATTGATCTGATCTTTCTGTTCTCTGCTGCCGTCGCGCCGTTGGTTGCCGATCGGCCGGCCCATATCCCCGTTGTCGCTGACCTCGTCGATGTGGACAGTGAGAAATGGGCGGCTTATGCCCAGAAGAGTTCCTGGCACCTTCGCTGGCTCTATGGACGGGAAGCTCGGTTATTGCTTCAATTCGAAACCGCGATTGCTGACACAGCTGCAGCAACGGTTTTTGTCAGCGACGCAGAAGCAGAACTATTCAGGGAGAAACTGGGGGGCGACAGCAAAGCACGCGTCAGCCACATCAACAACGGGGTGGACCTCAAGGCCTTTGATCCATCGCGGTTCAGTGCGCTAACCGTTTCCCCAAGAACGGTCATATTTACCGGTGCGATGGATTATCAACCGAACATCGAAGCCGCTGTCTGGTTCGTGTCTCATGTCTGGCCGATTGTGCGCCGCACCGTCCCGGACGCTGAGTTTGTGATTGCCGGTGCTCCGGTACACAGCCGGGTGAGGGCTCTTGCCGATAAGCCGCACGTCACAGTGTTGGGCTTTGTTGACGATATGGCAGAAACGATTGCCAGGGCGGGGCTTGTTGTCGCGCCATTGCTGACCGCCCGCGGCATTCAGAACAAGGTGCTTGAGGGTATGGCCATGGGCAAGGCTGTGGTAGCAACACCTGCCGCGAAGGAAGGCATTGATGCAGAGCCCGGTGAGCATCTTATCGTCGCTGACGGCGCTGGAGACTTTGCAGCTGCAGTTGTCGCCCAGTTGCAGAACCCAGCCGCAGCGGCCAAGCTCGGCCAGGCCGCGCGCCAACATATGGTTGAACATTATAGCTGGCCGAAAAGCCTGAAGCGCCTGGATGCGCTGATTGACCGGGTTATGCCCGAGGAGACGCAGTGATGGCGGTATCGAGCCGTTTGAATCTGAGCCTCCTTGGGGCAGGCCTGTTATTGCTGGTGCTGGCGTGGTTCGACACCTTGCGGCATATGGCAACTCTGGTGTGGACTGTGGATACCTTCAGCCATGGAATCTGGGTACCTGTTGTCAGCGTCTGGTTGATTTGGCGGGACCGAGTCCAGCTGGCAAATATACCAATCAGATTCTGGTGGCCGGGTTCGGTTGGACTGGCCTTTGTGTCTTGCCTCTGGCTCCTGGGTGGGGCAGCGGAAGCCAAGATTGTTCAGCATGTGGCGTTCATCGGCGCTATTCAGTTCCTTGTGGTGGCCTGTCTTGGGCGTGCCATATATCGTGCCTTGCTGTTTCCGCTATTGTTCCTGTTTGCCTTTGTCCCGTTTGGGGGGCAGTTGGTGGGACCGCTGCAGGTCTTCACCGCAAAGATAACCATCTGGGCACTGGATGTTACAGGCGTGGCGCACCAGTCGGATGGGGTATTGATCCGACTATCATCAGGGCTTTTCGAAGTGGCAGCCGCGTGCGCTGGTGTGAAGTTCCTGTTTTCAAGCTTGGTGACGGGCATTCTATTGTGCCGGCTGGCGTTTCGCAGTTGGCGTCGGCGTGTGGTTATGCTGGTGGCGTCTGTGATTGTTCCAATATTTGCCAATGTGGCGCGGGTATATGGGACGCTTCTGATTTCAGAGGCGACAGACATCTCTTTTGCAAAGGACGTTGACCACATCGTTTATGGTTGGGGGTTCCTGAGCTTTGTCCTGATTATCCTCATAGCAGCGGCATATAAATTCTCAGACATTGACAATACACAGGCGGAAGAGGATCAAGGGCCTGTGTATGCGGTAGGTGAGCATAGCTCACAGAGACCTGCGTTTTTTGCAGTGATAGTCAGCCTGCTGTTGGTGCTTTTCAGTGCCTGGTGGTTGCCTGCAGACCCAGAAAAAGCGTTTACCTGTAACTTGACTCGCTACAAGATTCCCCAATGTGATGGATGCGGTATTCGCGCACTTTCACCCGACGTTCAGGCAGGTTGGTTGGATGCGCCATCGGCAGACCACTCCAGAGCCTGGATGTACCGCCTTGAAGCAGATACCGTTTTCGGTGTCACGGCACTGTACGCCCCGGACAGGGTAGGCCACCGTTTGGCGGCCTCAACCTCCATGGCGCCTGCGCCAACGTGGTCTCGGCTGAGTGGGCAGGATATAGAGGACCAATCTGTGGGCGCTGCCGCATTCCAGGAAACAGTGATTTTCAGTAATGGCCGGAAGAGGCTGGTTTGGCAGACATTCTATGTAGACGGCCAGTTCTTCAGTTCACCGATCGGGGCGAAACTCGCGCTCGCTATTCTTCGCCTTAAGGGGCAGGACGCCGTTGGGCAAATGCTTGTGGCAGCGGCAGAATTTCCGTCGACAGGGGAATACCCCAGGGCTATCCTAACCAGGTTTTTTGAAACCTTCAGTCCTTCAACTCTTGTGTTCGATCTGGGCGCAACCGGCCAGGAAAAGAATGTATGTGTGGCATAACCGGAATTATCACGACTGCCCGGACCCGCATTGATCAGGCTGTATTGCGCCGAATGACGGAAAGTATCACGCACCGTGGGCCGGATGATGACGGATACTTCTGGGGCAACCAGGTCGCCTTTGGCCACTGCCGGCTGTCGATTATTGACGCAGCAGGCGGGCACCAACCGATGCTTAGTGCCGACGAAGGCGTTGTGCTGACTTACAATGGTGAAATCTATAACTTCCAGTTCCTGCGCCGCGAACTGGAGGGCCTGGGCCACACGTTCAAGACGGAATGCGACACAGAAGTCTTGCTGGAAGCCTACCTGGAATGGGGTCAAGATTGTGTCAGTCGCCTGCGGGGCATGTTTGCCTTTGCCATATGGGATAACCGAAAAGGTGAACTGTTCCTTGCTCGCGACAGGCTTGGCATCAAGCCGCTTTATTATGCCAGCCTACCCGATGGGACATTCCTGTTCGCGTCAGAAATGAAGGCACTGATGAAGCACCCGGGCCTTCAACGCCGTTTGCGGTTGGATGCAGTGGAAGATTATCTGGCGCTGGGTTATGTGCCTGACCCTAAGTCGATCCTGACTGGCGTGGAAAAGCTTCCACCCGCCCATTGCCTGATCCTATCGAAAGACACCGGCCGGTTTGACCTCTACCGTTACTGGCAGCTTGATATGGCAACGCCTTCAGTGGTTGATGAGGACACGGACGAGCTGCTGGAACGCCTTGAGGAAGCTGTGAAACTGCGGATGATCGCCGATGTGCCTTTGGGGGCTTTCCTCTCCGGCGGTGTGGATTCGAGTATGGTCGTTGGCCTGATGAGCCGCAATAGCGACAAGCCTGTGGAAACCTGTTCTGTCGGATCAGATGTACCGGAGTTCGATGAAAGTGGATATGCGCAGAATGTGGCCGATCATTTTGGTGCTCACCATAGAATGCGGCTGATCTCTGCCCATGACGCCAGCTTGATCGATGTCATGCCGGATGTTTTTGACGAACCATTTGCCGATATGTCTGCTCTGCCGACCTATCGAGTGTGTGCTCTGGCGCGGGAAACAGTGAAGGTTGCGCTATCTGGTGACGGTGGAGATGAACTTTTCGGCGGTTATCGACGCTACCGCCTTCACATGATGGAAGAGCAGTTCCGTAGCGCCATTCCTCATATGGTTCGGCGCGCAGTCTTTGGGCCTTTGTCCAAGGTGTATCCCAAGATGGATTGGGCGCCTCAGTTCTTGCGCGCGAAATCGACCCTTGAAGGGCTGGCACGAAATTCTGCGCAAGCGTATTTCCAGTCGGTGGCCAAGACACCGGACCGGGACCGATTGCGCTTGCAGTCAGACCGGATGAAAAAGCAGCTGCAAGGCTATCACCCGCAAGAGCGTTTTGAAGAACTGGCAGGGCATATTCCGGGCGCACATCCGCTTTCGGTGGTGCAATATATTGATATCAACACCTATCTGCCTGGCGATATTCTGACCAAGGTAGACAGGGCAAGTATGGCTCACTCCCTGGAGGTAAGGGTACCACTGCTGGACCATAAATTCTTTGAATGGGGCGTAAGGCTTGGTCCTGAAAGCCGAATTGTCGATGGTGATGGCAAGGCCGCCTTCAAGAAGGCCGCACGCGGCTTTATTCCTGATCAGATTATCGACAGGCCCAAAAAGGGCTTCAATATTCCTGCGGGCCAGTGGATGCGCGAGGAATTGGCGCCAATTCTTGAAAGCCTGTGTGAAAGCGAAATTCTGCTGGATTCAGGCCTTATTTCCAGAACCGGCCTCAGGGAGATGGTGGCAGAGCATCTAGCCTCGAAGCGAGACCATCATGCCTCGCTGTGGTGCGTCCTAATGCTGGACCGCAGTTTGGCCAAGCTGGACGCCAGTCCAGCCTGATCCTGCCAGGCGTCAATTGTAATTATCGAGCGAGTAGCCAGCAGAGCGTACCGTGCGGATATAATCCGGGGCGTCCTCTAGGTTGATGGCCTTGCGCAAGCGTCGAATGTGAACGTCAACCGTACGGGGCTCAACATACACATCATGGCCCCAGACACTGTCCAGCAGTTGTTCGCGGCTGAAGACCCGACGCGGGTTTTCCATAAAGTGCCGCAGAAGGCGATACTCGGTGGGCCCAAGCTGGATTGGCTTGCCACCACGTGTCACACGGTGCGAGACACTATCAAGCTTGATATCCTCAAACGCCAGCTCGTGTCCGGCAAGGGCTGGGCGAAGGCGGCGCAGTACCGCCTGAATGCGGGCGATCAACTCTTTGGGTGAGAAAGGCTTGCAGATATAATCATCCGCGCCTGTCTCAAGCCCGCGGATACGGTCAGGTTCATCTGCGCGCGCCGTTAGCATGATGATTGGAATATTCTGGGTCTCAGCGTTCCGGCGAAGTTGACGGCAGATTTCGAGCCCTGAAAGGTTCGGCAGCATCCAGTCCAGAAGGATCAGGTCAGGTGCCTCCTCGCTGGCGCGGTAAAGGCCGTCTTCCCCGTCGGCAACGGCATCAACTTTATAGTCAGCGCGCTCAAGATTATAGCGCACCAGCTCAGTGATGTTTTCGTCATCTTCGATCAGTAGAATACGTGTTTTCACAGGAATTTCCTTAGATTGCCCTGTTTATTGTTCACCTGTCATCAGCTCGGTGCTGGTCAGGTCATGTTTCGGTCGACGGGCCTCCTCAAGCATTACGCCCCGTAGGGTGTAAAAGACTTGCTCGGCGACATTTGTGGCCTGGTCACCAATGCGCTCAAGATTCTTGGCAATCATCAGGAAGTGCGTCAGGACACCTACCTTTTCGGGGGTCTCCATCATGCGGGCCAGAATGTGCCGGTATGCTGCATTGTGCAGGTTATCCAGTGCCTCATCCCGCTCCCAAACCTCCATCGCCAGGCCTGCGTCGCGGTGAACGTATGCGTCCATCACGTCCTGGACCATCTTCCGGGCATCACGGGCCATTTGGTCGAGGATCGGAGGCAATGCCACCGGCCCCATTTCAGATATAGCAAGTGTCCGCTTGGCGATGTTTTTCGCATAATCGCCCATCCGTTCGATCAGGCCGGTCATTTTAAGGCTTGAAACCACTTCGCGAAGGTCATCAGCGACGGGCGCACGGCGGGCGAACACCACGATTGCCGCCTTCTCGGCGTCGATTTCAAGTTTGTCCAGCAGCTTGTCGGAGGCGCGAACCGCCGCAGCTTTTACGACATCAAACTCGTTCAATGCTTCCATGGCGCCAACAAGTTGATCTTCAGCCAGACCACCCATGCGGCTGACGATCGCACGCAGGTCTCTCAGTTCATCGTCATAGGCTTTGACAGTATGATCCGTCATCTCAACACTCCTTAGCCGAAGCGGCCGGTAATATAGTCGCGCGTCCGCTCTTGCTTCGGCGCCGTGAAGATTTCTGTGGTATCGCCATGTTCAACCAGGTCCCCCATATGGAAAAAGGCTGTTTTCTGCGATACGCGTGCGGCCTGCTGCATGCTGTGGGTCACAATCGCAATCGCGTAACGGCCTTTTAGTTCGTCAATCAGGGCCTCAACCTTGGCCGTTGCAATCGGATCAAGCGCAGAGCAGGGTTCATCCATCAGAATGACTTCCGGGTTCACGGCAATGGCGCGTGCAATGCACAGGCGCTGCTGCTGGCCGCCGGAAAGTGCGGTGCCGGGACTTTCAAGCCGGTCTTTCACTTCATTCCAGAGGCCTGCTTTTTCAAGTGCTGTAGAGACGATCTCGTCCAGATCGGTACGTGTCTGTGCTAACCCGTGAATGCGCGGGCCATAGGCGACATTGTCGTAAATGGACTTGGGGAAGGGGTTTGGTTTTTGGAAGACCATGCCCACCCGTGCACGCAGCTGAACCACATCGATTCTGGAAGCATAGATGTCTTCACCATCAAGCGTGATCCTGCCTTCGACCCGACAGCTGGCCACCGTGTCGTTCATTCGGTTCAGACAGCGCAGGAAGGTGGACTTGCCACACCCCGAAGGCCCGATAAGTGCTGTCACCTCATCCTGGTGGAGGTCCAGCGTAATTCCTTTGACAGCGTGGTTTGTGCCGTAAAATACGTTCACATTCTCCGCCAGCATTTTTGGTTTGCGTGTTTCTGTCATGGTATCCAACTCTGAGGCCATTTTATACATTTTACCAATGCTGCTCGAATTTTTGGCGTAGCCAGATGGCCAGGCCGTTCATTGCAATCAGGAACGTCAGCAGCACCAAAATGGCTGCAGAAGTTTTCTCGACGAATGCGCGCTCTGGGCTGTCGGCCCAGAGGAAAATCTGCACCGGCAAAGCTGTGGCCGCATCCGTCACACCACCCGGAATATCAACAATAAAAGCCACCATACCAATCATCAGAAGCGGTGCAGTTTCACCCAGCGCTTGTGCCATGCCGATGATAGTACCCGTGAGGATGCCAGGCATCGCAAGCGGCACGACATGGTGGAAAACCACCTGCATCGGTGAAGCCCCGAGGCCGCGTGCTGCGTCCCGAATTGATGGTGGAACCGCCTTGATCGAAGCACGGGAAGCAATGATGATGGTTGGCAGTGTCATTAAAGCCAGGGTCAGCCCCCCGACAAGAGGCGCAGAGCGTGGCAGGTGCATGACACCAAGGAATACCGCCAGGCCCAGAAGGCCGAACACAATGGAGGGTACGGCCGCCAGGTTGTTGATGTTGACTTCGATCAGGTCGGTCAAGCGGTTCTTGGGTGCGAATTCCTCAAGATAGATTGCCGTCAGAACGCCAATCGGGAAAGCAATCGCCAGTGTCACCAGAAGGGTGAGGGCAGAGCCGACGGTTGCGCCCCAGATACCAGCCAGTTCTGGGTCGCGGGAGTCACCACTTGTCAGGAAGGTCGTGTGGAAATTCAGCGAAACGCGGCCTTCTTCCTTCAGCTTCTGGTACCATCCCAGTTCCTTGTCCTTCACCTTGCGGTTTGCCTCTGGCTCTGAGGCGTCGATACGACCTTTGCGTAGCTGGTCGACGTCATCAGACGCAAGCAAGCGCACCCGCTCTGTGGTGCCCACCAGGCTTGGGTTTGCAAGAACCATATCCCGGATCTGGGCCCGTGCACCGGTGCTGACCATCCGCAGCAGCTCGCGGCGATCGCGGCGGCTCTTCACGTCGGGGAAGTGGCCCTGGAGGCTGGCGTCGATAATACGCAGCATGTTGGCACGGCGTACATTCTCTTCAAAGTCGGCCTTTGACATCTCGCGCGGGTTACCAAGGATGCTTTCCTCGAACGGGATATCCAGTTCGATACTGGTTTGTACGAAACCGTAAAGACCGTCGCCTGCGATTCTGCCAATCAGTGTCACCAGGAACATGGCCGCCAAGATCACGGCAGTAAAGCCTAGGCCTTTGAACCATTTTTCCTTGCGATAGCGCCGCTTGATACGGGCATTCATTTCAGGTGAATGCCAGTCGGTAGGTTTGATTTCTTTTGCGTTATCCGACATGTGACATCCTTAATCGTATACTTCGCGATATTTTCTGACGATCTTCAGCGCGATAACGTTGAGCACCATCGTTGACACAAACAAGGCAAGACCCAACGCAAAGGCCGACAGGGTCTTGGCGCTATCGAATTCCTGGTCGCCGGTCAGAAGGGCCACGATCTGCACCGTTACAGTCGTCACGGCTTCAAACGGGTTCGCAGTCAGGTTTGGCTGCATGCCGGCCGCCATCACGACAATCATGGTTTCACCAACCGCGCGGCTGATTGCCAGCAGGAAGGCGCCCACGATACCAGGCAGGGCCGCAGGCAAAACCACCTGTTTGATTGTTTCGGACGGCGTGGCGCCAAGTGCCAATGACCCATCTTTGAGCGATTTGGGTACAGCGGTAATCGCGTCGTCAGACAGGGACGAAACGAATGGAATGATCATGATGCCCATCACAATGCCGGCTGCGAGCGCGCTTTCACTTGCGATATCGAGGCCCAGCGTGATCCCCATGTCGCGGAACAGCGGTGCGACCGTTAAGGCTGCAAAGAAGCCGTATACAACGGTGGGCACACCCGCGAGGACCTCAAGCATCGGCTTGGCGATCTTGCGCATGCGCTGACTGGCGTATTGGGTGAGGTAAATCGCTGCCAACAGACCAATTGGCCCGGCAACAAGCATTGCAATAAAACTGATCAGAAGGGTGCCTGCGAAAAGCGGCACGGCGCCGAAGGCTCCTGCGGAGGCAACTTGGTCAGCGCGCAGTGCGGTTTGTGGGCTCCAGTGCAACCCAAAGACAAATTCAGCGATCGACACTTCCTGGAAGAAGCGCAGGCTTTCAAACAGAAGCGAGGCCACAATGCCGAGCGTGGTCGCAATGGCGATGACCGAGCTCATGCCCAGCGTGATCAGGACAACACGCTCAAACTTGTTGCGGGCGCGAAAGTCCGGCTTGGTGCGGTTTACTGCCACGTACAAACCAACGAGGCCGAGAGAGATCGACAGTACGAAGGCTGCCCAGATACCCTTCAGATAGATGGCCTGAAACTTCGCTGCGGCTGCCAGAATGTCTGGATCCGTTTCCGGAGAATTCGGATTTTCCACCGCCAACCGGATTCGGTTTAGAACCAAGGTGGCCTGATCGCCATTCTGTTCAAAAACCCGGTCAGGGACGCCGGAAAGGATGAGGCCTTCGATGATGCTGTTGCCGAAAATGACCCATATGCCGAAGGCGAAAAGCCCGGGCAGTAGGACACATGTGGCAGCGAAATAGCCATAGTGGCGTGGCAGGGAGTGCAGTTTTGCAGGGTCACCGCCCGCGCCGGCCAGCGCTTTTTGGCGGGCAAAGACGAAGGAACCCAACGCCAGCATCACCAGAAAAAGAAAAATTGCGGAGCTCGTCATATCAGGGCGGCCTTACGCAGGTTTGTTGAACGTATCGAGATTTGAAAAAGGGGCAACAGCTCAGTGTCGCTTGTTGCCCCTCTACACAGTATTTTACACCTGTTAGTCAAGCACAAGGTTGGTCAGGTCGCTTGCTGCCTGCTCAAACTTTGCTCGGTCTTCGTCAGGCAGTGGGATCAGGCCGCGATCTGCCAGGTAACCAAAGTCGCCAGCTGCTTTGTCGCTGGTGAATTCTGCGAGATACTCACGGATCCCAGGGACAACGTCCACGTGCGCCTTTTTAACATAGAAGTAAAGCGAACGCGAAATCGGGTATGAGCCGTCTGCAATGGCTTCAAAAGTTGGCTCTTGGGAAGCCTCGCCCACCGTCTTTGCGACAGGGAAGGCCTGGATTACGTCGCCGTTCTGATCAAGGAAGCTGAACCCGAAGATGCCAACAGCGTCGTCGTTGGTCTGGAGCTTCTGAACGATCAGATTATCGTTCTCACCGGCTTCAATGTAGGCGCCGTCTTCGCGAATGCCGCGACACAGAGCTTTGTAGAGCTTCTTGTCGGCAGACTTCAGGGCTTTCATGCCAGCGAAAGTCTTGCAGCCGCCTTCGATGCCCAACTCATTGAAGGCGTCACGCGTGCCGGATGTTGGCGGAGGGCCGAGAACCACGATCGGTTTGTTTGGCAGGGCGGGGTTTACTTCATGCCAGTTTTTATATGGGTTCGGGACCATGTTCCCTGCACCACCTTCAGTGCCTTCAGCAGGAACCTGCGCCGCGAGGGCGAGATACAGGTCGCGCAGGCTGACTTCCATTGGGGCAGCATTCTTGGACGCGGCCAGCACAATGCCGTCATAACCGATTTTGACTTCGACAATGTCGGTCACGCCGTTTTTAGCGCACAGCTCAACTTCGCTCGCTTTGATGCGGCGGGAAGCGTTGGTGATGTCGGGGTGGTTGGTGCCGATGCCAGAGCAGAAAAGCTTCAGCCCGCCACCGGAACCAGTCGATTCTACAATCGGTGTCTTGAAATTTGTCGAACGGCCGAATTCTTCAGCGACAGCAGTCGCGAAAGGGAAAACGGTCGAGGAACCAACAATCCGGATCTGATCCCGGGACTGTGCTTCCGCATTTGTGGTGCTGAAAGTGGCAGCGGTGATCAAGGCGGCTGCAGCAGCGAATTTTTTCATCGTAGTTCTCCTTGCCACAACACCCGTGGCTAATTTCCTATCAGGCCGGTTCATATATTGTGAAAGCCTATGCTTTCTGCCGGCACCGCGACTGTTACAGCTTAAATGTTACAGGCAGATGACAGTACTATTCGGATGGCTTTTGGGCGATCGGAAGTCGGAAGGAAAACTCTGTCCCTTTACCAACCTCACTCTTGATGTCGAGGCTGGTATCGTGCCGTAAAAGAATGTGTTTTACGATTGCAAGGCCAAGGCCGGTACCTCCCATTTTGCGAGAGCGAGCGGTGTCGACGCGGTAGAATCTCTCGGTTAGGCGAGCGAGGTGCTCTTGCGGGATACCTGGGCCTTCATCACGAATATTCACATGGATTCGCTTGTTATCGAGCGTCGGCGTGGCGCTGATATGCAGTGTGCTGTCAGGATCGCAGTATTTTGATGCGTTCGAGAGTAGGTTGATAAAGACTTGGGTGAGTTGGTCGCCGTCTCCGCGGATATGTGCCAGATTTTCAGAAATGTTACACTCCATTTTGATGTTCCTGGCGGCTGCGGCAGGTTGGATTGTGCTAACCGTGTTGACGATGAGCTTCTTGAGGTCGACTTCCATTTCCGGCGCGACATAGCGGGTCATTTCGATTCTCGAGAGCGACAACAGGTCATCAATCAGGCGGACCATGCGTTCGGCCTCAGTCTGCATAATGCCCAGAAAACGGCCATGCGCATCCTTGTCGTCGGCCGCGGGGCCGATCAGGGTCTCAATGAAGCCAAGGATCGAAGTTAGGGGAGTCCGCAACTCGTGGCTTGCATTTGCGACAAAGTCGGCCCGCATCTGTTCAGCCCTGATCAGGCTTGTAACCTCATAGAAAAATAAAACCGCTTCCGGCTGCTGTTCGTCAGACTTTCGGTGCGGAATGGCTGCAACTGTTACGTCAAAAATACGGTCTTTGCTGTTGGTATAACGGACCACCTGAAAGTCGCTGCCAGGCCCCGACAAGACTTTTTCGAGTGCAGTAATAAACTCGACCTGGCGCAGGTAGAAGGTTGCATCGTTCCCGACTATGTCTTCGCCCAACAGATCTTTGGCAGCCAGGTTGGCAACCACAATTCGGTGATCCGAATCTATCAGCATGAAAGGCGAGGGTAGTTGGTCCAGGGCTTTCGCCCGTATGGAGACTGATGTTGGCCGTTTTGCCCGCTTGCGTTTCTGAATGGCTGCCCGGCGAGCTTCCAGCTCCTCAAACCGTCGCCTTACCGACAGCTGCACCAGACATGAAGCTGAAACGCCGGAAACGATGACCGCCCCCAGAAATGAGAGTTGGCCGAAAGACCACATGAGCGCCAATGTAAAAACAATAGCAACAATGATCGTGCGTTCATTAAGCAACGCCATATATGGTTTCGACTGCAGGGCCATCAATCAGCATCCTAAATATGTATTCATGTGTCACATACGGTGACGCACAAATATGAAAAGTCAGCTTTCCCTTAAATGACACAGTTTGCACTTTTGTGAATGTTTTATTACGGCAATTGAATTGAGCTTAAATATCGCAATTCTCTTGGCGCGGGGCATTTTCGCCTAGACCGGTGTCTGAAAAGCCTGTTAAACTCAGTTTAATAAATTTTTTGCATAATTTTCCATGCCTGTAAGTCTGGAGAAGTAGTCAGAGTGTCAAATATTCAGAACAAGGACGGCGATTTCCTAGCGCGCCGTCGCCAGTTGCTTAAGTTGGGCGCTGCCGGCGTCCCTATGGTTTTGACCCTGAAGGCATCGGCTACGCAGCCTGTCCACTCCGCGCTGGATTGTGCATTCGTTATTCCTGATGAAGTTACAATTCTTGTCGACTATGACGGCAAGGCCTGGATGGGCGACGACAGTATCCGGGAGAAGCACGGCAAATACAAAACTCAGGATATCGAGCGCTTCAAAAGCAATGCTGACTATATGTTCCCGGCTTCAACGGTACCGGAACGCTTCCGCCCTGATGAATGCGATACAGGTCAGAACGATGCCAACGGCAATGATTGTGGTTGGGGCAACGATATTGACGACCCTGTCGGCGATAACAATGACCAGGATAGTTGTCCGGCTGACCCGCCGCGTGAAACGCCGTGGTTTGAGGAAGACGGCGAAGACGGTGAGCCTGGTAACCGCCCGAATGAATACAGTGGTAACGGTAATGACTGGCGTCATGGCGGCGGCGGCAATGGTAACGGCAATGGCAATGGCAATGGCAATGGCAATGGCAATGGCAATAATGGCAACGGCGGTTGGACCGATTGTTACAAGGTCTATAAGATCAGCCGCAACACCACCATCACGCCAGCTGACTATCTGAACGGCAACGGCAACTGGAACCTGAATGGGGCCAACGGCCTTTATCTGCTGTTGGCGGGTAAGTATCTGGATACGTATGGGAATGACGGTGGTTTCCCGGGTATTTCGTGCCTGTTGTCGATCCTGAACTATCTGGAAATGCAGTAGACGGCGACAGTGTCTGCGGGCCCCAACAACGACGATTGGGTTTGGGTCGCAAATCCCGATCATTATATCCTGCACGAAATAGGGGACACGACATTCGCCTTTAGCCGGGTGTCGGGCACCACTCATATGCTCAATCTGGTATCGCGTGCGATGCTGGACTATCTTGCAGAACACCCCAAAACGCTCGCCCATATCATAGCGGGCTTCGCTGCCTATCTTGAGGTGCCTCCTGAAGAATGCCCCAGTGGTGTTGTGCGTCGATTGTTCGGCGAATTGGATGAGGTTGGCCTTGTAGAACGGGTAGAGCGATGAATAGGCGCGCGTTATCCGATTATCCGCGGTCAGATGTTATTCATGCGTTGCGGTCTGGCACCCTAGCGCTTGATTTGGGGCCTTTTCTGACGCGGATCAAGCTTTCAGACCGGCGGTCAATTGATTTCTTCCTGGATATGTATGCAGCCTGCCCAGTATCCATCGACAAAGCTGTATTGTGTGATTTTTCCTTGTGCCTGCGCCCGCCAAACAAATTCCGGAAATACTTCCGGCGCCAGATTGTGCCAGATCCGGGCTTTCAGTTCCCAGCTGTACCGTTGCCGCTGGAAATGTCTCCCCTCGCTTTTGAAATGGGCCTGAACCTCAGTGTGGCGCTGCAATGTTTTCGCTATGCCATTTTCCATGCGGGTGTGGTGGCGAAAGGTGACAACGCCTTGATTGTTGCTGCTAAATCCGGGGGAGGAAAAAGCACTCTGACAGCCGCCTTGATGGAAGAAGACTGGCGCCTGTTGTCCGATGAATTTGCGATCCTTGATCTGGGCGCAGCCACACTGAAGGCCTATCCACGCCCGGTGTCGCTGAAGAATGCGTCAATTGATGTAGTCCGGGGTTTTGCTGGTAGCGGGCAGGTCAGTGATACACTCCACGATACCCCGAAGGGTGCCATTGCTTATCGCCGGCCGCGCCCAAGCGATATCGAGACAATGCAGAAGGCGGCTAAACCCCTCCTTATCCTGTTCCCGCGCTTTACAGACGGGGCCCAAGCCGAAAGCCGTGAAATTGATCTGGCTGACGCTGCTATGCAGTTGATTGCCAGTTCGCCAAACTATCAGGTGATCGGTGAACGTGCCTTTTCAGGCTTGATGACAATGCTTGAGGGCATGAAAGCCTATGAGATTGAATATGGCAGCACAGAAGACAGCCTCGCGCTGGTTCGCGAGCTTTGGAAGGCGCACGTGTCATGATCCAACGCGCGCCGGACATAAAAGATTTCCTGCGAATTGCGACGGGGCAGGCACCGCTCCCTGACCAGCCCCAAGCCCTGGCGGCGTTCACCTTGTGGGCTCAGCAAAGCCATATATTGGGGCAGGTTGCAGCCGTGGTAGACGCGCCGGTCGGAACGAAGCTGGCAGAAATTCTCGAAAATGCCCGCCTCCGTAGCAGCTATGACCGGCGGATGCTGACTTTTGAGACCAACCGCATCAAGCGCGCGCTGATGGGTGCCGATATTCAGCCCATACTGCTCAAAGGCAGCGCCTATGTGGCGGAGCACCTGTTGGCGAGTATAGGGCGCCGGGTGAGTGATATCGATATTCTGGTACCTGAAGCCCAGTTGGGTGAAACTGAAAGGCTGCTTGGGCAGGCCGGATGGCGGGCGGAAGAGAGCACATCCGGGGCTTATGATCAGCAATATTATCGCCGCTGGATGCACGAGCTGCCACCACTGCGGCATGTTACGCGACGAACGCTTATTGATGTGCATCACCGGCTGCTACCGCGCACCTCACGCATTCGGCCTGACCATCTGAAGATGATGGCTGCCGCACGTCAGATTGAAGGCAGTGATCTCATGGTTTTCTCGCCGACCGACCGGTTTATCCATTCGGCGATCCATATCTTTGGGGACGGCGCGTTTGAAACGCCAGCCAGGAGTTTCATTGAACTCTATTATCTCTATCAGGACCTGAGCGATGATGAGCGGCAAGATCTTTTGGCCCGTGCTACGGATGTGGGTGCGCAGAAGCCGACGGCAGAGGCCCTGTGGATGTTAGATGAATATTTTGACATCAAGGCTGGGGGCGCGCGCGCTTCCTTGGTGCTGAAATCCTGCCTTCGTTCCGTGACTGCCGGGCAAGGGAGTGGCCAGTTTCTTGCCAACAGCGTCCTATATGTCAGAAGCCATTATATGCGAATGCCGCTGCCGCTCTTGCTGGGGCATCTGTGGAAGAAGCTGCTCAGGCGGGTGTGATCAGGGTCTTCAGTTCTGCCAGGCTGTCAATCACCCGGTCTGGGGCCAGCTCATGTACCGGTGTCTGCGAATAGCCGAAGCTGACAGCAATAGCAGGTACACCGGCCGCCCTGGCAGCTTCAATATCCGGGCGGCTGTCACCAACCATTACGATCGGGCCTTCGCCGGGCATCTGGCTTGCGGTTTCCAGAATATGGCGCGGGTCTGGCTTCTTGAAGTCGAAGCTGTCGCCACCACTGACGGAGGAAAATAAATCCCGCAGGCCAAGATTGGCCAGAATGGGCTCGGTCAAAAGGAATGGCTTGTTGGTGCAGATTGCCAACTCAACGCCGGCAGCACGGAAGTGCTGCAACATATCTAGGGCACCGTCAAAAAGCCGTGTGTGGGCGGTACTATTCTTGCCGTAATAGTCAAGGAACACAGGGCGCAGCTCTTCCGGCGTATATTCGTCTCCGTCGCCTGTTGCTTCAAGGCCCAGCTTGATCAGTGTCAGTGCGCCATAGCCAACCATGTGGCGTACCTGATCAAGCGTTACCGTGCGGCGGCCAACATGTTGCAATACATGGTTGGTGGCGGCGTGCAGGTCTGGGGCGCTGTCAATCAGGGTGCCGTCTAGGTCAAAGACGATCTTCTGGGCAGGGAACAGGGACATGAACAAAAACTCTCATTAAAGTGTCAGGCAAGGGCCGGTAAAAGACGCTATATTGTGTAAAGAAAGACAGCCTGTTGCGAAAGGCAAGAATTCGTCTGAGGTATTTGGGCGAAAAGACTGTTACATAAGAAACTGTGGAAATGGCTGAAAAAGGCCGTTATGGCTTGCTTTCCGAAGGGTCGCTCTATTATATGTGGGGCTTAGGAAATTGCCGAAAATGGCAAGATATTGAAATAATCCTGCACGAGTGCGTGCTGCGAAGTTGAGGAAAAGTGATGAGTGAGTGGCGTCCAGACAGTTGGAGAAACCGGCCGATCGTACAGGTGCCGGACTATCCTGATGGCGAAGTGCTGAAACGGGTAGAAGAGGAGCTGTCCTCCTATCCGCCACTCGTCTTTGCGGGCGAGGCACGCCATCTGAAATCCCAGCTTGCCGATGTGGCGGAAGGTAAGGCCTTTCTGCTGCAGGGTGGTGACTGTGCCGAAAGCTTCGCTGAATTCCACCCAAACAACATCCGTGACACCTTCCGTGTACTGCTGCAAATGGCGGTGGTGCTGACCTTTGCTGCCAGCTGTCCGGTTGTAAAAGTGGGCCGCCTTGCGGGCCAGTTCGCCAAGCCGCGTTCCAGCAATATGGAAACCAAGGATGGCGTAGAGCTGCCAAGCTACCGCGGCGACATCATCAACGGCCCGGCGTTTGATGCGGACTCCCGCATCCCGGACCCGAACCGCATGCTGCGCGCCTACAGCCAGTCTGCTGCGACGCTGAACCTGCTGCGGGCGTTTGCGCAGGGCGGATATGCCAACCTGATGTCTGTCCACCGCTGGAACCTGGACTTTGTTTCCAAATCGGCTGCTGGTGACAAATATAAGGAACTGGCGGACCGCATTGGTGAAGCGCTCAACTTCATGGAAGCCTGCGGCATCAACCCGAACGACGTGCGCCAGCTTCAGGGTACTGATTTCTACACCAGCCACGAAGCGCTTCTGCTGGGCTACGAGCAGGCCCTGACGCGCGTGGACAGCACTACGGGCGATTGGTACGACACCTCGGCCCACATGCTGTGGGTCGGCGACCGGACCCGCCAGCTGGACGGCGCACACCTTGAGTTCCTGAGCGGCATCGGAAACCCGATTGCGGCCAAGGTTGGCCCCACCACGGAAGTGGATGGCTTGCTGAAGCTCATCGACACACTGAACCCGAATAACGAAGCCGGTCGCCTGACGCTGATCACCCGCTTTGGTGCTGACAAGGTGGAAGAGCACCTGCCGAAACTGCTGCGCGCCGTGCAGGCCGAAGGCAAGAAGGTTGTCTGGTCCTGTGATCCGATGCACGGCAACACCAAGGCCTCCAACGGTGGTCTCAAGACCCGTCCGTTCGACCGGGTGCTGAAGGAAGTGCGCCAGGTATTCGCCTGCCACCGCGCCGAAGGCACATATGCCGGCGGTATCCACCTGGAGCTGACGGGCCAGAATGTGACGGAATGTATTGGTGGCGCTGTGGCGATCACGGAAGACAGCCTGTCGTCGCGCTACAACACGCACTGCGATCCACGCCTGAACGCCAGCCAGTCAATCGAGATGGCGTTCCTGCTGGCAGAAGCCCTGAAGGAAGAGCGCGAAGCGTTGGCGAAAACGGCAGCCGCGTAAAAGGGCACACTGGTAGTGCCCCTATGACTAAAAGGGGCACAAAAGGGCACACCCGTAGGGCCCAAAACATAGAATTTGAAAACGGCGTCGCAGAAATGCGGCGCCGTTTGTTTTTGAAAGCTCAGTTCCGGCCCGAGAAGGCAAGCCGAACGGCAAGCCCTGTGAAAACACCGGCGAGCAGATATTGCGGCCAGCGACCGAAGCTGCCGCCCCGTGACAGACGCTGACGCAGCGTACCACTCGCGATAATCACGGTGCCGTTCACCAGAAGCCCGATCATGTTCAGGATGGTCACCAGCACCAGTGTCTGCATCACCACCGACCCGGCTTCCGGTTTCAGGAACTGCGGGAAGAGGGCGAGCATGAACAGAGCCATTTTCGGGTTCAGGAGGTTGGTGATCAGCCCCTCACTGAAAATCCGGCGTTTGCGCTTGCGCGGTGCTGCAACCGCGGCGCTGTTGTCTGGCTTCGACCGAAGCGTTTGCCATGCCAGATAGAGGAGGTAAGCGGCACCGGCGAACCGGACGATATCAAATGCGGCGGGTACCAGCAGGAAAAGCTGGGCAAGGCCAAAGGCAACCATCAGGGCGTGACAGTAACACCCGGCGGCGATTCCCGCGTAGGTCAGCAAGCCCGCAAGCTTGCCCTGACTGACGCTTCGAGACGCGATCAGGAGCATGTCCGGGCCTGGTGTTGCGGTGAGAGCGAGGCTGGCGGCGGAAAACAGAAGAAGTGTGGAAAGGTCCGGCATAAATAATTCCTTTAAAATCAAGCCGGGTGCGCAAGATATCAGGATTCGGAAAAGCGGCAAGCGCGATTGATCAAACGCGTGATTTTCTTTGACTTGTCCCGGCCCGCCAAGAAGGGTAAAAGCGCGTCATGACTGATACTTTATCCATATATCTGGTGCAGATGAATCCGACGGTGGGCGCGATTGCGGCCAACACCGACCTGATCAAAGCTGCTTACGGGCGCGGCTCTAACGCGGGCGCGGACCTGGTACTGACACCTGAGCTGTCGGTTGCCGGCTACCCGCTTGAGGACCTGGTGCTGAAACCCTTCTTTGTGCGAACCGCCATGCGTGCGGTGGATGAACTGGCGGCGCTGACTGCGGGCGAGGGCAAGCCGGGCCTGATTATCGGCAGCCCCTGGTTCGACGGCGAAGTATTGCATAACGCGGTCCTGCTGCTGGAAGACGGCGAAATTTCAGCCATTCGCTACAAGCATGACCTGCCAAACTATGGCGTGTTTGACGAAAAGCGGGTGTTCAAGCCGGGCGCACCGTCTGTGCCCATGGAATTCCGCGGTTTCCTTCTTGGCGTGATGATCTGCGAGGATATGTGGTACCCGACCATTGCCAAGAACCTGAAGGATCATGGCGCTGACATTTTGCTGGTGCCGACCTGCAGCCCGTTTGAGCTGGACAAACACCCGGAACGCCAGGTCCACGCCCGTAACCGGGTGGACGAAACCGGCCTGCCGCTGGTGTTCTGTAATGAGATGTCCGGGCAGGACGAGCTGGTGTTTGAGGGCGGCAGCTTTGTAATGAACGCAGATGGCAGCGTGCCGGTGCAGATGGAATTCTGGGCTGAGGCCGAGCTGCGCACCGAATGGACGCGCGCCGGCAAGGGCCTTGAGTGCACGACCAGCTATCAGGCACCCACGCCAGACCATTACACCAGCATGTATCAGGCGATGGTGCTGGGGCTGAAGGACTATGTTAACAAGAACCGCTTCCCCGGCGTTATCCTGGGGCTGTCGGGCGGGATCGACAGCGCGCTTTCTGCCGCTGTGGCGGTAGACGCGCTGGGGCCGGACAAGGTTCACTGTGTGATGATGCCGTCGCGCTACACGTCTGGCGAAAGCCTGGGCGACGCGGAAGACTGCGCCAAGGCCCTTGGGGTCCAGTATGATGTGATTGCCATCAAGCCGGGCGTTGAGGCGTTTGACGAGATGCTTGCTGACGTGTTCAAGGGCACGAAAGCCGATACGACAGAAGAAAACATCCAGTCGCGGCTGCGTGGCTTGGTGTTGATGTCGCTCTCTAACAAGTTTGGCAAGATGGTGCTGACGACCGGCAACAAGAGCGAAATGAGTGTTGGCTATGCAACGCTCTACGGTGACATGTGCGGTGGCTATAGCGTGCTGAAGGACGTCTATAAGCTGGACGTGTTTGCACTGTCGCGCTGGCGCAATGAAAATGTGCCAGTGGGCGCGCTTGGCCCATCGGGCGAAGTAATCCCGGAGAATATCATCACCAAGCCGCCAACCGCAGAGCTTCGCGAAGACCAGAAGGACGAAGACAGCCTGCCGCCATACGAGGCGCTGGATGATATGCTCCGCTGTCTGGTGGACGAAGAAATGTCCGTGGACGAGATCATCGAACGCGGCCACAGCGCATCAGAGGTTGCACGAATTGAGCACCTGCTGTACATCGCCGAATACAAAAGGCGCCAGTCGCCGCCGGGCGTGAAGATCACGCGCAAGAATTTTGGCCGGGATCGCCGCTACCCCATCACCAATGGGTTCAGAAGCGCCCGCAGGACTGAATAACTTATATATCAAGGCCGTCAGGCCCATAAGGTTGGATAAAGACAATGACTGTTAAGGTTCGTTTTGCCCCGTCACCCACGGGCAAGCTTCATGTGGGGAATATCCGTGCTGCACTCGTGAACTGGCTGTTCGCGCGCCAGCAGGGTGGCACCTTCGTGCTGCGCATCGACGATACGGACCGCGAGCGGTCAACGCTGGAAAACGAAGAAGCCATCAAGGCAGACCTGACGTGGCTTGGCCTCAAGTGGGATGAAACCTTCAAGCAGAGCGAGCGCTTTGACCGCTATAATGCAGTGGTTGAAAAGCTGAAGGCCGAAGGCCGGCTTTATCCATGCTATGAGACAGCCGAAGAGCTGGACATGAAGCGCAAGATCCAGATGGGTCGCGGCAAGCCGCCTGTCTACGACCGGTCGGCGCTGAACCTTACGGACGAAGACAAAGCCAAGTTCGAAGCCGAAGGTCGCCAGCCGCACTGGCGCTTCAAGCTGAACACGCCTGCGCGCGTTGAGTGGACAGACATGATCCGGGGCGATGTATCGATCGACCTTGAAGCGCTGTCTGACCCGATCCTGATCCGTGAAGACGGTTCGTTCCTTTATACGCTGCCAAGCGTGGTGGATGACGTTGATTACGGCATCACCCACATCGTGCGCGGTGAAGACCATGTGACCAACTCTGCCGTTCAGGTGCAGATTTTCGAAGCTGTCGGCGGCACGGCGCCAGAGATGGCGCACTTTGCGCTGCTGACCGGCAAGGGCGGTGAAGGCCTTTCCAAGCGCCACGGTGCCATGTCCATCGAGGAATACCGCGATGAGGCGGGCATTGAGCCAATGGCGATTGTGAGCCTGCTGGCTCGCGTTGGCACATCTGAGCCGATCGAGCCGTTCGTGGACGCCCAGCCGCTGATCGACGGCTTCGATTTCGGCAAGTTTGGCCGCTCGACCGCCAAGCTGGACCCGGCAGAGCTTGATGTGCTGAATGCCAAGATCCTGCACGCAACACCTTATGCTGCCGTTGCGGACCGTCTGGACGGTGTTTCGGAAGACATGTGGCTGGCGCTGCAGCCAAACATCAACAAGCTGGCTGATGTGGCCGAACTGAAAAAGATCATCGACGGCCCGGTGACGCCAAAAATCGAAGATGCCGACCATATTGCCAAAACACTTGAGCTGCTGCCTGCGGGCGAGCTTACGGGCGACAGCTGGCAGGCCTGGACCGGCGCGATCAAGGAAGCCACCGGTGCCAAAGGTCGCGCGCTCTTCATGCCGCTTCGTCAGGCGCTGACAGGGCAGGACCACGGCCCGGACATGGGCATGCTGCTGCCGCTGATCGGCCGCGACAAGGTTGTGGCGCGTCTGTCAGGCGAAAGCGCATAAGGGGGCTTCCATGACCGAGATTCGGGTCTACAACACGCTGGCGCGCGAGAAACAGGTTTTCAAACCCATCGATCCGCAAAACGTTCGCATGTATGTATGTGGACCGACGGTCTATGACTATGCCCATATCGGCAACGCCCGCCCGGTGGTGGTGTTCGACATGCTGTTCCGGCTGCTCAAACACGTCTACGGCGAAGACCATGTGACCTATGCCCGCAATATCACCGATATTGAGGACAAGATCATGGAGCGTGCGATAGCGGAAGGTGTCAGCATCAAAGCCATCACAAGCCGCTATACCAAAATCTATCAGGAAGACATGGCCACCCTTGGTGCGCAGGACCCAACGATCCAGCCCAAGGCAACCGAGCATCTGCCTGAAATGATCAAGATGATGCGCACGCTGATCGAACAGGGCCACGCCTATGAGGCGGAAGGCCATGTGATGTTCAATGTGCCGTCCATGGACAATTATGGGGCGCTTTCCCGCCATAGCCGTGATGAGCTGGTGGCTGGTGCCCGAGTTGAAGTGGCACCCTACAAGCGCGATCCGGCGGATTTCGTGCTGTGGAAGCCATCAACGGATGATCAGGTTGGCTGGAACAGCCCCTGGGGCCGCGGCCGTCCGGGCTGGCACCTTGAATGCTCCTGCATGATCGAGAAGCATCTGGGCGACACCATCGATATTCACGGTGGTGGGCAGGACCTGATCTTCCCGCACCATGAAAATGAGATCGCGCAGAGCGAATGCTCGCACGGCAAACAGTTCGTGAACTATTGGATGCACAACGGCTACTTGACGGTGGACGGCGAGAAAATGTCCAAGTCGCTGGGCAACTTCCATACAGTGCATGACCTGATAGCGGAGCACCCAGGCGAAGCGCTGCGGCTCAGTTTGCTGACGGCGCACTATCGCCAGCCGGTTGATTTCTCGCTGGATAGCACGCGCGAGCAGAAGCGCAGGCTGGACCGTTGGTACCGCATCACGGACGGTGTGGAAGCGGCCTCGGAAGTGCCGGCCAGCGTGATTGATGCACTGGCGGATGACCTGAATACACCAAAGGCAATTGCAGCCCTTGATGCGCTGGCAGCACCTGAAACAGCGGCTGAGCTGAAAGCCGGCGCGCAGTTCATGGGCCTTCTGATGCAAGAGGCAAGCGATTGGTTCCAGAGCTTCTCGGATGAACAGAGCGCCTGGATTGACGCCAACACGGCAAAGTATAACGCTGCCCGCGCCGCCAAGGATTTTGCCACCGCTGATGCCCTCCGCGATGAAGCGACGGCCCTTGGCCTTGTGATCGAAGTGGGGCCAGACGGCGTGAAATGGCGTCAGGCCGACTGATGACGCACGATCGCCAACAACCCGCCATAATCCTGGTGCGGCCCCAGCTGGGTGAGAATATCGGCAAGGCGGCGCGCGCCATGCTCAATTTCGGCCTGACGGAAATGCGCCTTGTTGCCCCGCGGGATGGCTGGCCCAACCCGGCGGCAGGACCGGCCGCCGCTGGTGCCGACATCATTCTGGATGCGGCCAAGGTCTATGACACGGTTGAAGAGGCCGTGGCCGACTGCAACCATGTGTATGCCGCCACCGTGCGGGACCGCGATATGCCCAAGCCGGTGGTCACCCCGCGCGAGATGGCAGCCCAGATGCATGCCCAGATCAAGGACGGTGCCAAGTCGGCCATTCTGTTCGGGCCTGAGCGCTCGGGCCTGACCAATGACGATGTGGTGCTGGCGGACACGGTGCTGACTGTACCGGTGAACCCGGAATTCGGCAGCCTCAACCTCGCGCAGGCGGTTGTTCTGGCAGCTTATGAGTTTCACACATTTGCCGACCAGACCCCGGCCTATCAATCCGCCCATGAAGACCCGTTGGCCAGCAAGGATGAACTTCTGGGCCTGATGGAGCATATGGAACGGGAGCTTGAGAAAAAGGGCTATTTCCGGTCAGAAGGGCGCCGGAACCCGCTGCGCCGGACGCTCCGCAATTTGGTGCAGAATGCCGCCTTTTCGCGCCAGGAAGTCCACACCATGCGCGGCATTATCAAATCTCTCGCGCGCCCTGCAAGGGACGACGCCTAAGCCGTTCATCTGTCATACAGCGTTTCCTTTGCTATAATAGTGTGGCACAGAAGGTGCTGAGATTAACAAGGAGGGCCTATGTCTGGGATTGGTGCAACACTTGCCATTATGATGATGCTGTTTCAGGGCATTGACGAAACAGGCACGGCTGTCGCGCGGCCGCTGGGCGAGGTGCACCTCAATGAGGGAAACGGCAGCTACTATCAAGTCTTCGAGTTTTACGGCAAGCCGCCCCACACATGGCGCCACGCCAAACGTATGGTGCGTGGTTACCTCTATGAAGGCAGGGAAGGGCAGCTGGCGACCGTCAAGGACGTGGAAACCCACTATTTCCTGCTTCTGAATTTCCCGATGATCCGCACCAGCCCCATGTGGCTTGGCCTGAGCGCGACCTGCAACGAGACTGCCGACCTGTTGTGGGTGGACGGCAGCAACCTCGCAGATCAATCTTTCCGCGGTTTTGGCGAAGGCGCGCTCAGGGACATCAGCCGGACCTGCCGTGCCCGCAAGGATAGCGGTATGGAAATTCCGATTTTCTACGAGCCCGACGCCTTTGGCGTGCGCTGGCAGATGGGTAGGGGCAATCAGAACCTGACCTATATGATGGTTGAATTTCCGGTGCCCACTGAGGAAGAAGCCGCAGAAGAAGGCGGGCAGGACTAGCCTGCCTTAGCCCTGCAGCAGTTTGGCCGCCATGGGCGCAAAATAGCTTAGAACCCCGTTTGCGCCCGCGCGCTTGAATGCCAGCAGCGATTCCATCATCACAGCATCCTGATCCAGCCAGCCATTCTGTGCGGCGGCCATTAGCATCGCATATTCGCCAGACACCTGATAGGCGTAGGTGGGCACACCGAATGTGTCTTTCACATCACGCACGATGTCCAGGTACGGCATGCCAGGCTTGACCATCACGCTGTCCGCGCCTTCCAGAATGTCCTGCTCAATTTCGCGCAAGGCCTCGGCACGGTTGGCCGGGTCCATCTGGTAGGTTTTCTTGTCACCCTTCAGCGCACCCTTGCTGCCAACCGCATCGCGGAACGGGCCATAGAAGGCGGAGGCGTATTTGGCGCTGTAGGCCATGATCTGCACATGTTGGAACCCTGCCTTGTCCAATTCACCGCGAATGGCACCAACACGGCCGTCCATCATGTCGGATGGGGCGATAATGTCGGCGCCGGCCTCAGCCTGCACCACCGCCTGCTGCACCAAGACGCCAACGGTTTCATCATTCAGGATCACGCCATCTTCAACCAGGCCGTCCTGGCCGTGGCTGGTGTAGGGGTCCAGCGCCACATCGGCCATCAGGCCAATCTCCGGCACCGCATCCTTGATGGCGCGCATGGCTGTGTTGATCAGATTGTCCGGGTTCAGCGCCTCGTCGCCACGCTCGTCGCGCTTGTCGGATGGTGTGTTGGGGAACAGGGCAATGCAGGGAATGCCCAGGCTTGCCGCTTCCTTGGCCGCTTTCACCGCTTCATCGACCGACAACCGGTTGACGCCCGGCATGGAGGCCACAGGCTCGACAACGCCTTTGCCTTCACGCACAAAAATTGGCCAGATCAGATCATCGGCGGACAGGTGGTTTTCGCGCACCATGCGGCGGGACCAGTCTGTAGCGCGCGGGCGGCGCAGGCGCGTGGCGGGGAAACGAGCTGTCATATAGGTATCCTTACTGAAATTTTCGCGCATCTTAGGCACGCAAAAGCAAGTTTGTCACTGCTTGCTGAAAATTTGGAGCAATATGCCGCACCAAACGGCTTCCGATCACGAAAATAGTTCAAATTTTAGCATTAATAATCCGTTAGTACTTGTGGAGCAGATTGTTTTTAGTCAAGATTCACTAAAAATCTTCTCTAAAAGTCAGGCAGATACCATGAGCGGTTACGATTTTAACGATCCAAAGTTCCTATTTCTCGACATTTTGAGCCTTGTCGAACGGCTTCACCGTCGACTTCTCGATGTATTGAAGAACCATATGGAGCATATCGGCTGCAATGACCTGAACCCGGTTCAGGCACTGCTGCTGCACAATATCGGCGAGAATGAAATGACCGCCGGCGAGCTTAAAACCCGCGGTTATTATCAGGGTTCCAACGTTTCCTATAACCTCAAGAAGCTGGTTGAGATGGGCTACCTGCGCCACGAGCGGTCTGATTATGACCGGCGCGCGGTCCGTATCTCGCTGACGGACAAGGGCTATGAAATCCGGAATTTGATCGATGATCTCTACAAACAGCACCTGGATGAGCTGCTGCAGGACGATCTAATCAACCATGATGAGCTGAAAAATTTGCGTAAAAACTTGCGCAACCTTGAACGCTACTGGTCTGACAAGCTACACTTCGGACTCTAGAGAGTCGCAGAGGGCAGAAAAAGACTGGCCTTGCAATTGGGCCAGTCTGTTTTTATATGCAGGTGCGACATTTTCGACTCTGGACGAAAAGCGCAGCATTGCGCTATGAAGAGCGCGCCGATACACTTCGGACAGCTGTAAGCGAATGGACTGCCTGATGGACTATAAAAAGATTTTTGCCGACGCAATCGAAGCCGTACGCCAGGAAGGGCGCTACCGCGTCTTTGCTGATATCTCGCGCGAGCGCGGCAATTTCCCACGGGCCGTACGGCACGATGCGGGCGATAACGCCCGTGCTATCACTGTCTGGTGTTCGAACGACTATCTGGGCATGGGCCAGCATGAAACCGTGATCGGCGCCATGCACAAGGCGCTGGACGAGACCGGCGCGGGTGCTGGCGGCACGCGTAACATTGCAGGCACCAACCATTATCATGTGCTTCTTGAGGAAGAACTGGCTGACCTGCACGGCAAGGAAGCCGCGCTTCTGTTTACCAGTGGCTATATTTCGAATGAGGCGACGCTCTCGACCGTAGCCAAACTGCTGCCGGGTTGCATCGTTTATTCCGATGCCATGAACCATGCATCCATGATTCAGGGCATTCGCAACAGTGGCGCGAAGAAACATATCTTCCGCCATAACGACCTCGAGCATCTTGAAGAGCTTCTGGCGGCAAGCGATCCGGCTGCGCCAAAGCTGATCGCTTTTGAATCTGTCTATTCCATGGACGGCGATATTGCACCGATCGGCAAGATCTGTGACCTGGCCGATAAATACGGCGCGATGACCTACCTTGACGAGGTGCACGCTGTTGGCCTATACGGCAAACGCGGCGGCGGTGTCTCTGAGCGCGACGGCGTGGCCGACCGGGTGACCATCATTGAAGGGACGCTTGGCAAGGCGTTTGGCGTTATGGGCGGCTATATCACTGCGTCGAAAGCGCTCGTGGATGTTGTCCGCAGCTATGCCTCCGGCTTTATCTTTACAACGGCGCTGAGCCCTGTGCTGGCTGCCGGCGCGCTTGCAAGCATTCGTCACTTGAAGGCAAGCAACGCAGAGCGCGAGCAGCACCAGGAAAGGGCTGCCAAGCTGAAAGCGCTGTTGAAGGCAGCCAACCTGCCGGTTATGGACAGCGAAAGCCACATCGTACCGGTCTTCATTGGCGATCCGGTGCTGTGTAAGGATGTGTCTGATCTGTTGCTGAACGAATATGGTATCTATGTTCAGCCGATCAATTACCCGACGGTTCCGCGGGGAACCGAACGCCTGCGCTTCACGCCGGGTCCACTTCATGACGACAATGTCATGAATGCCTTGGTCTCGGCCTTGAGCGAAGTTTGGCAGCGCCTGCACCTCAAGCGCGAGGTAGGCTGAGAGGGAAAGCCCGATGGCTTCACCTGATAACGTCATCATCGAATTTATTCGCGTCGGTAATTCCGTGCGGGTCAGTGCTGTCTGCACGCGCACCGGACGGGAAGTCCAGATCGTGGGAGACCCGCGTGCCAGCAAGCAGGAGCTTGAAGCTGTTGCGATCCGGAAGCTTCGGTATGTGATGGAGCGGGACGCGAAAGCGGGCGGGGCACCAAAAAAGGGGCTGACCATATAGGCCGCCCCTTGGAGACAATCATTTCGAATTAGTTCAGCGTTTCTTGCCGAGCCCGATTTTCTTGGCGAATTCGGATCGTTTTGCAGCATAATTCGGCGCAACCATCGGATAATCCACCGGCAGGCCCCATTTGGCGCGATAGTCTTCCGGTGTCATGCCGAAACGGGTTCTGAGATAACGCTTGAGCATCTTCAGTTTCTTCCCATCTTCAAGGCAGATGATATAGTCCTTGGTATAGGATTTATTCACCGGTACGGCGGGCTTCTGGTTGGCGCTGCCGAAAGGGCTTTGTTGTTGGCCAAGTCCGCTCAGGGTGGAGTGGACAGTCTTGATGACATCCGGCAGTTGGTCAGAATCAAGGGTATTGTTACTGACATAGGCCGCAACAATGTCTGCCACCAGACCCAACATGATTTCGCCTGAATCGGAGGAGGCGTCAAAGTCTGACATTAAATTAATGCTCCAATTTCTTAATTTTTCGAGTTTTTATTGCCGCATTTCGTTGGTGATTACAACATCAAATGGTTGTTCTTTCACAATTTATTTGTTAATAAATAGTTAATAGATGCATTCCCAAGTAATACGTCAGCTAATTTGTTGAATAAGTGATTTTCATACATGCCGCTTTTTGCGCGCTTGGGTTCTGGCCTTTTCTATGATAATCAAGCCGCGAATTCCCGCCGCAGTCCTTGGCTGCGAGACCTTTGACCGATGAGGCGTAGAATGGCATCCGAGACAATTGCAATTGCTTGCGATCATGCAGGTTTTGACCTGAAAGAAACCCTGAAAAACGAACTGTCAGACCGTGGCTATGACGTGCTGGACCTGGGCACTAACGGTCTTGAGTCTGTTGACTACCCAGATTTTGGTATTGCCATGGGTGAAGCGATTGCCAGCGGCAAGGCCAAGCGCGGTGTGCTGGTGTGTGGTTCGGGGATCGGAATATCGATCGCGGCCAACCGGAACCCTGCCGTTCGTGCGGCTCTGTGCACCGATAGCCTGATGGCAAAGCTGTCCCGCCAGCATAATGACGCCAACGTATTGTCGCTGGGCGCGCGCCTGATTGGCATTGAAACGGCACTGGATTGTCTCAACGCATTTCTGAACACTGATTTTGAAGGCGGTCGCCACCAAAGGCGGGTCGACAAAATGGGTGCTTAAAGCTAAACCCAATATACTTATTTTTCTATATTCGTAAGGGCCCACCAACGATGACTAGTTTTACCCAACCTGGTTTCTTTTCTTCCCATCTGTCCGAAACTGACCCAGAGCTGCTGAATTCAGTGACGGGCGAGCTTGAGCGCCAGCAAGGCCAGATCGAACTGATCGCATCCGAAAACATTGTCAGTCGCGCTGTGCTTGAGGCTCAGGGCTCTGTGCTGACCAACAAATATGCCGAAGGCTATCCTGGGCGCCGTTACTACCAAGGCTGTCACCATGTGGACGTGGCCGAAAACCTGGCAATCGAGCGTGCGAAGAAGCTGTTTGGGGCAGAGTTCGTCAACGTGCAGCCGCACTCTGGCGCGCAGGCCAACGGTGCTGTGATGCTTGCGCTGGCAAAGCCGGGCGACACCATCATGGGTATGAGCCTGGATGCCGGTGGTCACCTGACCCACGGTGCAGCCCCTGCGCTTTCTGGGAAATGGTTCAACGCAGTCCAGTATGGCGTACGGCGTGAAGACGCCCAGATCGACTATGATCAGGTTGCCGAAATGGCGCTTGAGCACAAGCCGACCATCATCATCGCTGGCGGTTCTGCGTACCCCCGTGTGATCGACTTCAAGCGCTTCCGCGAAATTGCTGACAGCGTGAACGCGCTTCTGTTCGTTGATATGGCACACTTCGCCGGCCTCGTGGCTGGTGGCGCGCACCCGAACCCGCTTGAGTATGCTGATATTGTCACAACCACGACGCACAAAACCCTGCGCGGCCCACGTGGCGGCATGATCCTGACCAACCGTGAGGATGTGGCGAAGAAGATCAACTCTGCGGTATTCCCAGGCCTTCAGGGCGGCCCGCTGATGCACGTGATTGCCGCGAAGGCTGTTGCGTTCGGCGAAGCGCTGCGCCCGGAATTCAAGGAATATGCGGCCCAGGTTGTCAAAAACGCCAAGGTTCTGGCTGACAAGCTCAAGGCCAACGGTTTTGATATCGTCTCTGGCGGCACCGACACCCACGTTGTGCTGGTGGACCTGCGCCCGAAAGGCTTGACCGGCAAGGCAGCAGACGAAGCGCTTGAGCGCGCCCACATGACCTGTAACAAGAACGGTGTGCCGTTCGATCCGGAAAAGCCGTTTATCACGTCCGGTATTCGCCTGGGGACGCCAGCCGGCACGACCCGTGGCTTCGGCGAAGAGGAATTCGGCCAGATTGCGGACATGATCACCGAGGTGCTGGACGGCTTGGCGGCTAACCCTGAAAACAATGATGCAGCAGAGGCCGCAGCACGCGACAAGGTCGCGGCCCTTTGTGCACGCTTCCCAATCTATAGTGAATTGGGATAAGCTTGATCACAAGATGGTGTGGGTGCATTATCCCCACACCATCAGTGACCAAGAAAAGAATTCAGGGGAGTAGGGGGCGTTATGCGTTGTCCGTTTTGTCAAAACGAAGACACTCAGGTTAAGGACAGCCGTCCGACCGACGACAAGTCGGCGATCCGGCGTCGGCGGTTTTGCCCGGCATGCGGGGCACGGTTCACCACATTTGAGCGTGTGCAGTTGCGCGAGCTGACTGTGATCAAGAAAACCGGGCGGCGCGTACCCTTTGAACGGGCCAAATTGGAGCGGTCGCTTGATATTTCCCTGCGCAAACGGCCGGTTGACCCGGACCGGGTGGAGCGCATGATCAACGGTATCGTGCGTCGGCTTGAATCCATGGGTGAAAATGAGATTGATTCGGGTGAGATTGGCCGTTTAGTTATGGAAGGGCTCGAAAGCCTCGATCAGGTAGCCTATGTGCGCTACGCATCCGTGTACCGTAACTTCCGCGAGGCTTCAGACTTTGAGAAGTTCCTGGGCAAGATGTCCGGCACGGAAGACGAGGTCTTTTCCGAAGAACCCTGACAGGGAGGCTTGAGTGGCCTCAACATCGTTAGATGAAACCTATATGAAGGCTGCGCTTGGGCTTGCCCGGCGCGGCCTTGGTACTGTTGCGCCCAATCCTGCTGTTGGCTGCATTCTGGTGAAAGACGGCATCATCATTGGCCGCGGCTGGACCCAGCCGGGCGGGCGGCCACACGCAGAAACCATGGCACTGGGGCAGGCCGGCGCCGCCGCGAAGGGGGCCACTGCCTATGTCACGCTTGAGCCTTGCGCCCATGTTGGCAAAACCGGCCCCTGTGCCGAAGCCCTTGTGAACGCAGGCATCAGCCGCTGCGTGATGGCGGTTTCGGACCCGGATTGGCGCGTGGCGGGCAAAGGGCTGGCCATTCTGGCGAACGCAGGTGTCGAGACCAGAAACGGCGTATGCGAAATGGAAGCTGCGCAGCTCAACCGGGGCTTTTTCCTGCGCGTGAGCCGCGAGCGCCCGTTATTCACCGTCAAGATCGCCAGCACGCTGGATGGTCGCATCGCCCTTGAAAATGGTGACAGCAAATGGATCACTGGCAGTGAGGCCCGGCGTTTTGGTCATATGCTCAGGGCACAGCATGACGGCATCCTTGTGGGCAGCGGTACGGTATTGGCGGACGACCCGTCGCTTGACTGCCGTCTGGCGGGGCTTGAGGGCCGATCGCCTGTACCCATTATTCTGGACGGTACACTGCAGTTGAAGCCTACCCATAAACTGGCGCAATGCGCTGCGACGCGGGGTACTGTGGTTTTCCACCAGGTGCGCGACGCTGCCAAGGAAGCGGCGCTCCAAAAACTGGGCGTTGAAACCGTCGCGGTCGAAGATACCCACGATCTTGCCGCCGTGTCAGCTATCCTTGCAGAACGCGGTTTTACCCGGGTGCTTGTCGAAGGTGGCGGGCAGGTGCATGCGTCTTTCCTGAAGGCTGGTTTTGCAGACAGGATCGCGCATTTCAGCGCCGCAAAAGCCATCGGTGCGGACGGCCGACCGGCAATTGGTGCCCTTGACCTTGCCAGCCTTGGGGAAGCGCCCCATTTTAATCTTGAGACAATTCGGCAACTGGGGCCGGATATACTTGCATCATACGTCAAGGCGGAGTAACTCAGGCGCATGTTTACCGGAATTGTTACAGATGTGGGGCGCATTCGCGCCGTGGAAGGCGACGCTGACAAGCGGGTCACGCTCGAGACCGCCTTTGATATGGCGTCCGTTGATATCGGTGCCTCCATTGCCTGTTCAGGCGTTTGCCTGACAGTGGTGGACAAAGACACAGGCTGGTTTGCGGTTGATGTGTCTGCCGAAACGCTGAAGGTGACCAACCTGAACGGTTGGGCCGAGGGCACAGAAGTCAATCTTGAGCGCTCCCTGAAGCTTGGGGACGAACTTGGCGGTCATATCGTGACAGGTCATGTGGACTGCACTGGCGAAATTGTGCGCTTTGATGAGCTTGGCGAGTCTGTCGTTATGGATATCGCAATCCCAAGCGCGCACGGAGCGTTTGTGGCCCAGAAGGGCAGCGTTACCATCGATGGGGCCTCCCTGACGGTGAATTCGGTTGCCGACGAAGGCGATGTCACGCGCTTCTCCATTAACCTGATCCCGCACACGCAGGCGGTCACCAGCTTCCGCAACAGCAAGCAGGGCGACACCGTGAATGTGGAATTCGATATTCTGGCGCGGTACGTAGCGCGCCTTCAAAGCAGAGGATAGGCCTGTGTCAGAGAGTTTCCTGTCACCCATCGAAGACGTCATTGAGGACGCGCGTAACGGGCGCATGTATATCCTGGTGGATGACGAAGACCGTGAAAACGAAGGTGATCTGATCATCCCGGCGCAGATGGCCACGCCCGACGCCATCAACTTCATGGCCAAGCACGGCCGTGGCCTGATTTGCCTGCCGCTGACGCGGGAGCGGGTTGAAGCGCTGAAGTTGCCGCAGATGAGCAACAATAACCAAGCGCGCAACCAGACGGCCTTCACCGTTTCAATCGAAGCCAAGCAGGGCGTGACAACCGGCATTTCCGCGGCTGACCGGGCGCACACGATTTCTGTGGCGATCGACGGTTCAAAAGGCGCGGACGACCTGGCCACACCGGGCCATGTGTTTCCGCTGATGGCGCAGGACGGTGGCGTGCTGATGCGGGCTGGGCATACCGAAGCCTCTGTTGATATTTCCCGCCTCGCGGGCCTCAACCCATCCGCCGTGATCTGTGAGATCATGAAGGACGACGGCACCATGGCGCGCCTGCCAGACCTGATCCCGTTTGCTAAAGAGCACGGCCTGAAAGTGGCGACCATCCGGGACCTGATTGCCTACCGGCTGAAGAATGATGTGCTGGTTGAGCGCGCGTCCGAAAGCGATTTCGTGCGCCAGAGCGGCAAGAAATGGCGTGTGGTTGTTTACCGCTCTACCGCTGACCGCCGCGAAACCGTGGCGCTGGTGCTGGGCGACATCGACAGCAGCGTGCCGACGCCAGTGCGGATGCACGCGCTGAACCCCTTCGAAGACCTGCTGGGCATGGACCATCCGCGCAGTGGCCAGCTTGAGCGCGCCATGACCGCGATTGAGGGCGAAGGCCACGGCGTTGTGGTGCTGTTCCCGGGGCAGATCGCGATCCGCCCGTCGGAGCTGCTGGAAGGCGTGCCGGCGGAAGACGACGGCAAGGAGCGTGCGCTGAAGGACATCGGGCTTGGCTCGCAGATCCTCCTCGATATCGGCGTGCGCCACATGATTCTCTATTCCAACAGCCCGAACCACTATGTTGCGCTTGATGGGTATGGTCTCGATATCGTAGAACAACGGAAAATTCCGGACGCCGGTTAGGCGCCGCACTGATTTATCGCCACACGTCCAACAAGGGCTGGCGCGTTCCAAGGAAAAAAGATGGCAAAGCCTCATATTCTTATTGTCGAAGCAAAATTCTATGCAGACCTGGCCGACGAGCTGGCGGCTGGTGCCATTGAGGCGATCGAAGCCGCGGACTGCACGTGGGACCGGTACGACGTGCCCGGTGCGCTGGAGATCCCGGCGGCGATCAAGTTTGCGCATGCGGGCCAAAAGGCGCATTTCGACGGCTATGTGGCGCTTGGCTGCGTGATCCGCGGTGAGACGACCCACTATGACTATGTGTGCGGCGAAAGCGCGCGTGGCCTGATGGACCTGGCACTCAATGAAAACCTGGCCATCGGCAACGGCATTCTGACCGTCGAGGACTGGGACCAGGCATGGGCGCGCGCGAAACGCGACCAGAAGAATAAAGGGGCAGGGGCGGCACAGGCTGCACTTGCCATGATCGGACTGAAGCAGAGTTTTGGAGTAGAATAATGTCCGCAGGATCAAAAACACCGAAGGTTGGTGGCCCCAGGAGTGCAGCGCGCCTTGCAGCCGTTCAGGCGCTCTACCAGCTGGACATGTCCGACGAACCAAAAGCCAAGATGGTGGTTGAGGAATATGTCAATCACCGCCTGGGCCAGGAAATCGAAGGCGACCAGTATGTTGCCGCTGACGCCAACCTGTTCAGCGACGTGGTGCTGGGTGCCTGGGAACGCCGCGAGGAAATTGACGGCACGCTGACAAGCTGCCTGTCATCAGACTGGCCGCTTGACCGCCTGGAGAAGCTGATCCATGCCATTTTCCGTGCGGGCGGTTATGAGCTGGTGGCGCGCCCGGATGTGCCGACCGCCGTGATCATCAATGAGTATGTCGATGTGGCGCACGGTTTTTACGAGCGCACGGAAGCGTCGTTCGTCAATGGCGTCCTCGACAGGTTTGCCAAAGCCGTGCGCACCTAGCACGTGCCCCGGCAGAAAGCAGAGAAGCTTATGGCCGGAGAATTTGACCTGATTGCCAGATATTTTCGTCCGTTGGCCGGGCCCGAGGGGCTTGGGCTTGCGGATGATGCTGCCTGCCTCACAGTACCAGACGGTCATGAACTGGTCGTGACCAAGGACCTGATCGTGGAAGGCGTTCATTTCGTTGGTGATGAGCCAGCCGCAGATATTGCCTGGAAGGCACTGGCCGTTAACCTGTCAGACCTGGCGGCCAAAGGCGCATGTCCCACACACTATTTTGTCGGGATCAGCCTGCCAAAGGGCGCACCTGAAGCCTGGATTGCCGATTTTGCTGCTGGCCTGAAAGCGTGCCAGGAGGCATTCGGCATTCAGCTTGCAGGCGGCGACACCACAGCCAGCACGAGCGGTGTGACCCTGAGTATCACAGCCATGGGGACCGTGCCATCCGGCACGATGATCAAGCGCAGCGGTGCGCAGATGGGCGATGATGTCTATGTGTCCGGCACGCTTGGTGATGCCGCGCTGGGCCTGAAGATGGTTCAGGGACGGCTGGACGCTTCAGAAGGCCTCGTGCGCCGGTATCGGAAACCCACACCTCGCGTTGCCCTGGGCCAGGCCCTTAGGGGCGTGGCATCAGCCTGCGCCGATGTCTCTGACGGACTGTTGGCCGACCTTGGGCATATCTGCGCGGCATCAGCTGTTGGCGCCCGTGTAGATCAGTCCAGCCTGCCGCTTTCGGAAGCCGTTGCCGCACTGGTGGGGCAGGACAGTGAGCTGTGGCCGTCTGTCTATGCGGGTGGGGATGACTATGAACTGGTCTTTACCGCTTCACCTTCAAACGCAGGCGCGCTGGAACGCATTGCTGTGGACTGTGGTGTCCAGCTCACGCGCATCGGTGAGGTGGAACAGGGCGGCGGATGCCATCTTGTTGATTCATCAGGTAATTTGGTGCAGTCTGGCCAGCAGGGTTACCAACATTTTTGAAATTGAACCGAGGTGTTAGTCAATGTCACAGGATGACGTATCAATTCATGGAAGCTCCGGTTCGGGCAAATTGCTCCTGATCCTCGGGCTTTTGGGTGGCATCGCGATCGGCGGCGGGCTTGGATTTTATTATTTCAAGAACATGGCGCCGGCGACCGAAGGGCAGGAACAAGAACGCAAAAAACCATCGGGACCTTTGCTGACGGTTGGCTTTGAACGCATCGCGGTACCAATCTATCTCAGGAATGAGAACAGCTCCCGCTTTGTGGGCAACTATTTTGTCGATCTGGCGGTGCAGGTTTACGGCAACGACAACCAGATTTTGGTGAAGCGTTCCCAACCGCAACTGCAACACGCCTTTATCGCAGCGATCAGCCAGAACGACCTGATGCAGGAAGACTCGCCGCTGCAGCTGGACCATGACAAGGTCGCGGCGGTCCTGAAGAAGAAGGCCGCAGAGGTTGTCGGCCCCAATGTGGTGGAAAATATCTCGATCCTCAATACCATGCGGCTGTCGCGCTAGCTGGCGGTAAAGCTTGGATTACGCAAGGCGCTGCATGTTTGCGGCGCCTTCTCTTTTTTAAGATGGTTGAAAGTCTTGAAAATGCTTCCTAAGGTGAAAACCGACCAACTTGTTGTCAGGAGTTTTAGGGGTTTGTCTACTAGAATGAATGAGCAGGGCGGACGTGTGGGGAGTATCTCTGCCCGATAAGCTCAAACTACTTGGGTTTGGTTCAAGGGAGGGAGTTTCCCATGGAAGTATTGTACGCCGCGATTGCATGCGGCGTTGCTGCCGTTCTGTACGGCATTGTAACGCGTCAGTCTATTTTGTCCGCCAGTGCGGGCTCCGAGAAAATGCAGGAAATTGCTACTGCGATCCAGGAAGGAGCGCAGGCTTACCTTAATCGTCAGTATCGTACCATCGCCATTGTGGGTGTGGTCGTTGCTGTGATTCTTTTTGTTACACTGGGGCAACTTGCTGCCCTTGGCTTTGTCATCGGCGCCGTTCTGTCGGGCGTTGCGGGCTATATTGGTATGCTGATTTCCGTCAAGGCCAACGTTCGCACAACTGAAGCTGCCAGCACCAGCCTGCAAGCAGGCCTGACCATCGCATTCCGGTCCGGCGCGGTGACAGGTATGCTGGTTGCCGGTCTCGCACTTCTTGCCGTGGCTGGTTACTATACGGTTCTGACCGGCCCAATGGGGATTGACCCAACGGACCGTGCAGTGATTGACGCCCTGGTGGCACTCGGGTTTGGTGCATCGCTTATCTCCATCTTCGCCCGTTTGGGCGGCGGTATCTTCACCAAGGGCGCCGACGTTGGCGCTGACCTCGTTGGTAAGGTGGAAGCCGGTATCCCGGAAGACGATCCACGCAACCCGGCGGTGATTGCCGATAACGTGGGCGACAACGTTGGTGACTGTGCCGGTATGGCTGCAGACCTGTTTGAAACCTACGTCGTGACCATTGGTGCGACCATGGTGCTTTCCGCGCTGTTCCTCAGTTCAGGTGCTGCAGACATCATGCAACTTCCATTGATCATCGGTGGCGGCTGTATCCTGACCTCGATCATCGGCACCTATTTTGTCAAGCTGGGCAAAAGCCAGTCGATCATGGGGGCACTATACAAAGGCTTTATCGTGACGGCGGTTCTGTCTGCCGGTGTAATGTGGTTTGCCATGGACTGGGCACTGGGCGGCGAGATGGAACGGGTTTTCCAGACGGCCTCCAGCAGCTTCACCGGGCGTGACCTCTATTACTGCGGCCTGATCGGGCTGATCGTGACCGGATTGATTATCTGGATCACTGAATATTATACCGGTACTGACTATCGCCCGGTTCGGTCGATTGCCAAGTCATCTGAAACAGGCCACGGCACGAACGTGATTCAGGGGCTAGCGATTTCCCTTGAGTCTACCGCACTGCCGACGCTGGTCATCTGTGCAGGCATTATTGTTGCCTACCAGCTTGCCGGTATCCTTGGTCTTGGCTTCGCGGCAACCGCGATGCTGGCGCTTGCAGGCATGGTTGTGGCGCTTGATGCCTACGGCCCTGTTACAGACAACGCTGGCGGTATCGCGGAAATGGCTGGCCTCGACGAGACGGTCCGGAGCCGGACTGACGCGCTTGATGCTGTGGGCAACACCACCAAAGCTGTTACCAAGGGCTATGCTATCGGTTCCGCGGGCCTGGCTGCACTGGTGCTGTTCGGTGCCTATACGGCGGACCTCAACACCTACTTCTCGGACGTTACGGTCGATTTCGGCCTGTCTAACCCGTATGTGGTTGTTGGGCTGTTCCTTGGGGCCATGCTGCCGTACCTCTTTGGTGCGATGGGCATGACAGCTGTGGGCCGCGCAGGCGGTGCAGTGGTTGAGGAAGTGCGCGAGCAGTTCCGCAATAACCCTGGCATTATGGAAGGGACATCCAAGCCGGATTATGCCCGGTCGGTTGACTTGCTGACCAAAGCAGCGATCAAGGAGATGATCATCCCAAGCCTGCTGCCTGTGGCGGCGCCGGTGATTACCTACTATCTGATCAATGCCATTGCAGGGCAGGCGGCCGCATTTGCGGCACTTGGCGCTCTTCTTCTGGGCGTGATCGTTGGCGGCCTCTTTGTCGCACTTTCCATGACCGCCGGCGGCGGCGCATGGGACAATGCGAAGAAATATATTGAGGACGGCAACCATGGCGGCAAGGGCTCTGAAGCCCACAAGGCTGCCGTGACAGGCGATACTGTTGGTGATCCGTACAAGGACACTGCAGGCCCGGCTGTGAACCCGATGATCAAGATCACCAACATCGTGGCGCTTCTGCTGCTGGCGATGCTGGCGCACTAGACACCGGTTTGATCCGAAAACAGAAAGCCCCGGCACTGCCGGGGCTTTTTCTTTGTCTGCTTCTGTTCGGGCCGGGTTAGCCGTTCGGGCCGCGACCGCTACCCTGGCTGCCAACAGGGGCGGAGCCACCTGCGAACCGGCCAACGCCGCCAAAGATCTGCTGGAAGAAGCCTTCCTTGCGGCCTTTGGTTGGGGTTTCATCATCAACCGGGTCAACCTTGCGCATGTCGGACAGGTCGTAGTTGACCACGTTGGTCACCACACCAGTGTCGCTGAAGGCTACAGCCATCACGCGGTGTTCCTGGGCATCGGGCCAGAAAACCGGGCGGATGCGAACAGTCGTGGAGATATAATACCAGGTGTTGTCGTCAAACGTGGCACGAACCGTTGGCGTGCCAAGTGTTGATTCAACCGACTGGCGGTTGTCCACGCCGGGCTGGATAGCAGCAGCAAGTTCCTTGTCGAAAACATAGCCGCGGATCATGCGTGAGTTACCGCATGCCGACAAAGCCACACCGGCCATAAGACACAGAGCCAGTGGTTTCGCCTGTTTCGCAAGAGAGGTCTTTTTCATCTACTATCCTTATTTCCGATACTGTTCGGATAAAACTTCCAGTGCTTTAATAACGGCCACCGTTGCGCGGCGCAAGGCTCCGTGTTAGAGCACGCCATAAATTTTGCAAAAGAGATGCGTTGTCCCCTTTTTCCCAAAGATTGGGGCGACATCAAGGAGGCGCCATGCTTGCGCGACTTTTTTCACTGTTCCAGAACAAAGACCAGGCCTATGCGGTGTATGGAAAACTGGTTGGCCAGGCCCGGAACCCCGTGTTTTATCAGGACTTTGGCGTGGCTGACGATATTGACGGCCGGTTTGATATGATCCTGCTGCATCTCTTCATCGTGGACCGCCGTTTTGAAAAAGAAGGCAAGGTTGCGGAAAAAGTCCGCAGACAGATCCAGGAAGCGTTGATTTCTGACATGGACCGGTCGCTCAGGGAGATGGGCGTCGGGGACATGTCCGTGGGCAAGGAAGTCAAAAAGATGGGCGCTGCCTGGTTTGGCCGGGTGAAAGCATATAGTGCTGCGGTCAAGGCAGATGCGCCGAAGCCTGACCTGGCGGCTGCAATTGCAAAGAATATCTATAAGGGCGCAGAGACACCCTTCGCGGGTCAGATGGCGGACTATGCCCTTGAAGCCCTTCAGAAATTAGCAAGCTATACATTCGAAGAAATGGTAGCATCAGAGTTCGAATTCCCGGACATTAAGGTGGAGGCCAAATAGATGACTGACCAACTATCATTGGACTGCACTGTCAAGATTACCGAACTGGAACGCACACCAAAGGAATTCAAGCTGGTTGCGACCGAAGCGCAATGCAAGGACCTGGCAGAGCGCTTTGACCTTGTTGCAGTCGCGGAGCTTTTGGGCACCCTGTCTGTGTGGGATGCGGGCGCCGACAGCGGTATCCATATCAAGGGATCGATCGCGGCCAAGCTGACACAGCGCTGCATTGCATCCCTGAAGCCGGTTGAAGAATCGTTTGAAACGGATTTTGAGCTGATGCTTGTGAACCCGGAAATGGCGGACCGGATGGATGACGAAGGCGTCTACCTGGACCCGGAGGCACCAGACTATGACGCACTTGAAGGCGATGTGGTGCCACTGGGGGAAGTGCTGGCACAGACCCTGTCGATTTCCATGAACCCCTATCCGCGGGCCGAGGGCGTCGAGCTTGAAACAAAGAAAATGACAGGCGTTAGCATTAACGAACCTGAGCTTGAACGTCCCAATCCGTTTGCTGTTCTTGCAAAATCACGCGACGAATCTTGAAGTGCAAGGTAAAATCGCTATGGTCGTTGCAAATGACAAATGCTGAAAGCGCATTGAGGGATGCGCCTGAGGCTCTATAATAACCCGCGGGACCAACGCGTTAGACTGGATACGTATACGTGGCAAAAAATATAACGATCGCCGTCGATGCCATGGGGGGCGACCATGCACCTGACATGGTCATAGAAGGCATTGCTCAGGCCCGGACGTTCTTTCCTGGCACTCAGTTTCTGGTATTTGGCGATGAAGCGCGCATCAAACCGCTTCTGGACAAACAGCCGGACCTGACGGCAGCCAGCACGCTTGTGCACACAAGCGATGTCGTTACATCAGACATGAAGCCATCCCAGGCGCTCAGGAAAGGGCGGCAGTCTTCCATGGGGCTGGCAATCCAGGCAGTGAAAGACGGTACTGCTGATGTTGCCATTTCCGCGGGCAATACCGGCGCGCTGATGGCGCTGGCCAAGTTCCTGCTGCGCACGATGCCGGGGATTGACCGGCCGGCGCTTATTTCGCCGCTTCCCACTCTCAGGGGTGAAAGCGTGATGCTTGATCTGGGTGCGAATGTGGAATGCGACAGCAACAACCTTGTCCAGTTCGGCATCATGGGTGCTGCCTATGTGCGTACGGTGCTTGGGCTGTCGAAGCCTACTGTTGCGCTGCTGAATGTTGGCGTTGAAGACCTGAAGGGCAAGGACAGCATCAAGGCTGCTGCGGACGTTCTCAGGGCATCCAAGCATCTGCCTCTTGATTTCGTTGGATTTGTCGAAGGCAACCATATTGCCACCGGTGAAGTGGATGTGGTGGTTACGGACGGCTTTACAGGCAACGTGGCCCTGAAAACGGCAGAAGGTACGGCGCGGCTGGTCACAGACCTTCTTGGCCGGGCATTCCGCTCCTCAATGTCGACAAAGCTTGGCTATCTGCTGGCAAGGCACGGCTTGCGGTCGCTCAGAGACCATATGGACCCCAACAACCATAATGGCGGTGTGTTCCTCGGCCTGAATGGTCTTGTGATGAAAAGCCATGGTGGTGCCAATGCGCATGGTTTTGCCTCGGCTGTCACGTCAGCGATCGATATGGCGCAGAATGACCTGATTCGCCTGATCAGCGAAGATTTGCAGCGCATCGTCGATGACGAGGCGGCAGCTGGAGCAGCATAAATTCCTGTGAATAGGGCGATAAATCCCGTTTTCTGGCCCAAAATATAAGGGCGGGGATATAAACCCTTCTAAATATTGACTAAAAGCTGACAGGCGCGTTGACTCGCTTTCGCGCTTCGATTAGCTTTTTTAGTAACAGGTAATTTGCCTATTCACCAGCAGGGGGCAGAAATGAGCGACAACACACTTACTCGTGCGGATCTGACTGAAGCAGTTTACGAAGAGGTCGGGCTGTCGAGGAACGAGTCTGCTGACCTTGTTGAAGCGGTTCTCGGCGAGATCTCCGATTGCCTGGTGGCTGGTGAAAATGTGAAAATTTCCTCGTTTGGCAGTTTCCTTGTGCGCCAGAAGAACGGTCGCATGGGGCGCAACCCCAAAACGGGCGAAGAGGTGCCGATCGATCCTCGGCGCGTTCTTGTTTTCCGGCCTAGCCAGGTCATGAAAGACCGTATCAACGCCTGAGGTCGGTCTCGGACCCTAAACCAGGTCTAAAGGAGTCGGTTGTGAGTGAAACTGCGTCAGGTCTTGATCGTCCGAGGGGCGGGAAGGGCCGCGAAGCGTTCCGTACCATATCCGAAGTGGCAGATGAACTGGATCTGCCACAACATGTCCTGCGTTTCTGGGAAAGCAAGTTCACTCAGGTCAAGCCGCTCAAGCGGGGTGGCAATCGTCGCTACTACCGGCCTGATGACGTCACGCTCCTGAAGGCCATCAAGAAATTGCTGCATTCTGACGGCTATACCATTCGCGGCGTTCAAAAGCTTTTCAAGGCTCAGGGGCTGAAAGCAACCATCTTTGAAGCGCTTGAAATGGTGGATGACGGTGCAGTCGAGGCAGCACCCGAAGCGGCGGCTGAAGTCACAGAGGTTGCTTCCGATGTTCAGGCTCCCGCAGCCGATGGTGCGCAAGATAGCGCGGCACTGCGCGATGTGCTGGACCGCCTGAAAGCCCTCAGGGCCCGTCTTTCCTGATATAACTTTAGCGTTTCGGCGTGATTTTGTAGGCGCAGCGTTTGCCACCTGACAGAAGGTGCTCTGTGCGCTCCACCTCGGCTTCGTCCGCCAGCAGCTCCTTAAACAGGCTCAGTTCCTTGCCGCACAAGCCGCTACAGGCTTTTGCTGCCTCGCAAATAGGGCAGTGGTTCTCCAGCAGGAACAGCGTGCCGTCTTTCTCAACCGCTTCCGCCATATAGCCTTCGTTCGCTCGCTCTTTCGCCAGCGCCTTAAGGCGGTCCTGCAGGGTCGCCTTTCCTGCAAAGCTCGCCTCATATCGGCTTTTTTGCTTGAGGGTTCGGTGGTCTACCAGGCGTTCCAGGCCTTCCGGCCCAAAGAGGTCTTTCATGCTGTCGATAAGGTCCAGCGACAGGTCGCGGTGCGCGTCCGGGAAATAGACATCTGCTTTTTCCGTCAGCTCCCACATTTTGGCAGGCCGCCCACGACCTTGCGGCTTGGCGCAGCATACAACGGCGCCTTCATCCCGCAGCTGATACAGATGCTGGCGGATCGCCATGGGCGTCAATTCCAGCTTTTCGGCCAGGTCATCAGCGCGGCAAGCGCCAACGCGCTTCAGTTCTGTCAAGATGATTTCACGGGTCGTTTGCATGGTTTCTCCTTGGTTGGGTATTTATTAAAGAAAAAACTTGAATAAATCAAGAGAGGCTTCTATATCGGATTTACTAAAGATAAAACTTTAGAAAAGGAGGCTGCCATGGGTGGCGATTTAGCATGGGTAGAATACGGTCGCATCAGGGCCGAGTTACGACAGCAAGGAGAGACGACATGGAAAAGCCAGAAGCCGGTGCCGGTAAAGATTGGAAAAATCTGGGCCAGCTTGCAGGGCTCAAAGAAACGGGCCGCCATGTCCTGAAGCTTAACGGCAAACAGATCGCGCTTCTGAACACAGAGGCCGGTCTGTTCGCCATCAACAACCGGTGCCCGCACGAAGGCTATCCGTTGGTTGAGGGTACGCTCAATGACAGCTGCACGCTTGCCTGCAATTGGCACGGTTGGGCGTTTGACCTCAAGAGCGGCGAAGCGCTTCAGGGCAGGGACGCGGTGCGGACCTACCCGGTAGAACGCCGGGGCAAGGATATCTGGATCGACCTGACGCCTGTTCCAAATACCGTGCGGGCAGCCAAAGCCTTTGATGAGATGGACGAGGCCATGGCGGAGCATGACTATGAGCGCATCGCAAGGTCGCTGTGCCGCCTGGATCAAGCCAATGTGACCTATGAGGACGTCGCGAAACGGGTGATCAGTTGGTCGCTTTCCCGCTTTGAGCGTGGTTTTGGCCATGCCCACGCGGGTCTTGCTGACTGGATCGACCTTGCTGGCGATGATGATGACCTGCGGCTGGTTGCCTTCCTTGAGGCCTTCGGGAATTTTTCCTGGGATGCGCTCTTCAGCCAGCCCCTGGAGCTTCCTGCAAAGGCTGCGCCTTGGGGCGCTAAGGCCTTTCTTAAGGAGCTGGAGGCCATGAACAGCCTGGCGGCCCTTGGCCGTGTCCGGGGTGCGTTTGAGGCGGGCCTCCGCTTCAGGGACATCAAGCCTGCCTATCTGGACTTTATCTTCAGCCACTATGCAGGCTTTGGCCATCCGGCCATTTATGTCACCGCGCTCGAGCGGCTGAGTGCCAAGCTGGGGGCAGAGGTTGAGGAAACCCTGGCGCTTCAGTTGGCGCACTATCTGTGTGTCGCAGCGCGGGAGGACCTGATCCCCGAATTCCGTGGCTTTGCTGACTATCTGCGGGTTGAGCCCGGGAGTGGCCCCGTGCCGAAGGCGGCTGATCTGGTTGGCGCTTCTGTGCGCCAAACCATGGCGGTGACCGCGTCGTCCCTGGCGCGACCAGAAGCGCTGTATGAAGCCCTTCTGGGGGCATCGGCCCTTAATATGCTGGGGTTCGACCTTGAGCTTCAGCATGCGGTAAAGCAGCCGATTGCCCGCAATATTGGCTGGCTCGATTTCACCCACGCCATCACCTTCGCGGAAGCGGTGCACACGCACGCGTCTGAAAACGCGGGCTACTGGCAATCCGGGCTGATGCAGATGGCTTGTTTCGTTGGCCGCAACAGTGCCTATGTGGGTGAAGTTGACCTTGCCAAGTGGCGGGTAACTGACAAGCGGGCGTTCCTGGCACAGCAGAAGGCGGCGCTTTTTAACATGGATGAGGGCGAATATATCTACGGCGTCCACCGGCTTAAGATGATGTGTGCCGTCGCGCGGCTGGACCGGATCGTCAGCGAGGCGACATCCGAATTGGTGTTCGCGGCCCTCAACCGCTATCTGCACACACGCCTGCGCCAGCGCCACCCGGCAAGGGCGGCCTATCAGGCCCGGCAAAGCGTTTTGCGGGAGGGGTAATTTTTCCAAAAAACCGTGTTGCGCTGCCCGCATGCCAAAGCTATAGTCCGCGCCACCAGAATGCTGGTATCATCAGCATCCTTTGTCGGGGAGTGGCGCAGTCTGGTAGCGCACTACACTGGGGGTGTAGGGGTCGCAGGTTCAAATCCTGTCTCTCCGACCAAATGAACGGGTCAGCGGTTATTGCTGGCCCGTTTTCTTTTGCCCCCCTTTCTTTTGAATGTTTCTTTCCTTGCGATTTTGTTGCACTGCGGTAATGTGCAACCCGTTCATGTTGCGCAGCAGCAAGGAAGGCACTTTGGAACTCATTCTGACGCATCTCCTGCCTCTTATTGGCGCTGGCCTTGTCGCCGGTTTCCTAGCTGGTTTGCTGGGGATTGGCGGCGGGATTGTCACCATTCCTGTGCTGGTTCTGGTGTACCGGAAAATTGGCATGCCTGAAGCCTGGCTGATGCATATTGCCATCGCCTCCTCGTTGACCGCCATCATCGCAACCAATACATCCAGCGTGTTTGCGCACCACCGGAAGCAGGGGGTCGATTGGTCGATCGTCAAAGGCTGGTGGTTTGTCGTGGCCCTTGGCGCCGTGCTGGGAAGTTTCTTCGCCAAGGGGCTCAAGACAGCTGAACTGGTATATTTCTTCGCGACGCTTGCAGGCCTTGTGGCCATCAAGATGATGTTGCCCTTTGACCGCTGGAAGCTTGGTAGCGAGCTGCCAAGCAGAAAGGCCCGCTTTGTGGCCCCGGGCCTGATCGGCTTTTTCTCTGCCATTATGGGCATCGGGGGCGGCAGTTTTTCAGTTCCCTACATGACGCTCTATTCCGTTCCAATCCACAAAGCTGTCGGCACCGCATCCCTTATCGGGCTTGTTGTCAGCGTTTCAGCCGGTATTGGCTATCTGATTGGCGGTTGGGGAATTACAGGGCTGCCTTCAGGGATGGCGGGCTTCATTCACTTGCCGTCGGCCTTCACGGTTGCGATCGCGGCTGTTCTGATGGCCCCTGTTGGTGCTAAAGTAGCCCACATGCTGCCCAGAACTGTGCTCAGTATCGTATTTGGTATCTTCTTGGTCGTTGCGACCATCAAGCTCGTGAGTGGCATATAAGCCGCCACCGGAATTTGAGGGACAGGTTACATGTCTAATGAGGACTTAAAACTCGCCGCTATGTTCGAGCCCGCCACGGATGAAGCCTGGCGGCAGCTTGTCGACAGGGCGCTGGGCGGGCGTGATTTCGACAAGGTCATGACAGCTGAAACCTATGACGGTATTCGCCTGCAGGGACTGTATTCCCAGGCGAATGCAGACCTTTCTGGCCGCCCCCAAGCCCGCGACGGCATGTGGGGGACGATTGTCCCGCACTGGAACCCGGATGTGGCGGCAACCAATGCGGCCATCCTTGAAGACCTTGGGCGCGGCGCGACGGGACTTGCCTTAAGGCTGCAGGCCGGCCGTTTCCCGGGTATTCCGGCGGAAAAGCTTTCAGAGGCGCTCGACGGCGTTTATCTGAACATGGCATCTTTTACCCTGGTGCCAGGCGAAGAGTTTTCCACGGCTGCACAGACAATGTTGTCCCTTCTTGAGGCGAGTGGCCATAAGGCGTCGGATTTCCACGGGAAACTGGGTGTCGATCCTTTGGGAACATTGGCGCAGACCGGCCGGCTGGGCACATCCCTTGTGGGCGCTATGTCTCAGGGCTCTGAAATTGCCGGTGCTGTAGCCCGCGTATATCCGAATGTTTCAACATTCATGGCTGACAGCGGCCCATACCATATGGCGGGCGCCACGGAAGCTCAGGAACTGGGCATCATGATGGCCACAGGCGTTGCCTATTTGCGCGCCATGGTTAGTGGCGGCATGGATGTGGCCACGGCTGCCTCCCAGATTGCCTTCTCGATGGCGGCGGATGCCGATGTCAGCCTGACCATTGCCAAGTTCCGCGCAGCACGGCTGATGTGGGCTGCTGTGCTCAAGGAATGCGGGCTCGAGGACGCGCCCAAGATGGCGCTCAGTGGTGTCAGTTCGTTGCGGATGATGAGCGTGAAGGACCCATGGGTGAATATCCTGCGGGCCACGGCGGCTTGCTTTGGGGCAGGCATTGGCGGTGCAGATGATATCTGTATCCTGCCGCATGACAGCATGGTGGGCATGTCCAGTGGCTTCGCCCGCCGTATTGCCCGCAATGTGCAGATTATCCTGCAGGAAGAAAGCGGCCTGTCGCGCGTGCAGGACCCGGCAGCAGGGTCTTATGCTTTTGAAACTATTACTTCAGAATTGGCCCCTAAGGCATGGGAATATTTCCAGAAAATTGAATCGGTTGGGGGCATTGAAAAAGCGCTGGCCGCGCGCGCCATCCAGGAGGATCTGGCAAATGCCTGGGCCGTGCGGCGGCAGAACCTGGCCAAGCGCAAGGATGCGATCACCGGCGTTTCCGAGTTCCCGGACATTGATGAAAAGCCGATCACCAATACAGGGCCAATGCCGCCGGAACCAACCGAGCTGGCCCCAGCAGGCGTGACAATTGAACCACTGGCGTTCCACCGACTGCCAGAGGATTTCGAGAAACTTCGGGGCTTCAGTGATGCCTGTCTTGAAAAAGACGGGACACGCCCGTTGATCTATCTGGCGAATATCGGCAGTCCGGCGGACTATTCGGCGCGCACCACTTTCGCCAAAAACTTCTTCGAAGCCGGCGGCATCAAATCCGTATCCGGTATGGGCGGTACAGACGTTGCCGCTATTGTCGATGAATTCAAGGCGTCAGGCGCTAAACTGGCGGTGCTGTGCTCCAGTGACGATCAATATGGCGGTCTGGGGCAGGACGTGGCTGCCTGCCTCAAGAAAGCTGGCGCCTATGTCTATCTGGCGGGCCGCCCGCTGAACGCTGATGACCTGAAAAAGGCTGGCGTGGACGAGTTTATCTATATGGGCTGCGACTTACTTGAAGTGCTGGCGCAGGCCCATGTTACCGCGGGAGCAAGCGCATGACCCGGATTCCTGATTTCAGCAATATCGCCTTCAGTGCCCCGGCCACGTCGCCTGAGGCCTCCTCTGATCCCTGGCTGTCACCCGAAGGCATCCCGGTGAAACCGGTTTACGGCGAAGAAGACCTGCAGGGCCTTGATTTCCTTGATACACGGCCGGGGATGGCGCCCTTCCTGCGCGGGCCGTACCCAACCATGTATGTGCAGCGGCCCTGGACCATCCGGCAATATGCGGGCTTCTCGACGGCTGAAGACAGCAACGCCTTCTATCGCCGCAACCTGGCTGCTGGCCAAAAGGGCCTCTCGGTCGCGTTCGACCTGGCGACCCACCGCGGGTATGACAGCGACCATCCGCGCGTCGTGGGCGATGTGGGCATGGCTGGTGTGGCAATCGACAGCATTTATGATATGCGGACGCTCTTTAGCGGCATTCCGCTGGACCAGATGTCAGTTTCCATGACCATGAACGGTGCTGTGTTGCCGATCCTGGCGCTTTATATCGTGGCAGCGGAAGAGCAGGGCGTAAGCCCGGAGAAGCTTTCCGGCACTATCCAGAATGACATCCTGAAGGAATTCATGGTGCGGAATACCTATATCTTCCCGCCAACGCCATCGATGCGGATCATCTCGGATATCTTTGCCTACACGTCTGAGAATATGCCCAAGTTCAACTCCATCTCCATTTCCGGCTATCATATGCAGGAAGCAGGCGCGACGGCAGACCTTGAGCTTGCCTATACGCTGGCGGACGGGGTGGAATATATCCGCGCGGGCGTCGCCACCGGGCTGGATGTGGACGCGTTCGCGCCGCGCCTCAGCTTCTTCTGGGCCATCGGCATGAACTATTTCATGGAAGTGGCCAAAATGCGCGCAGCCCGCATGCTGTGGGCCAAGCTTGTGAAGGGTTTCAACCCGAAGAACGCCAAATCGCTGTCGCTCCGGACCCATTGCCAGACCTCTGGCTGGTCGCTGACGGCGCAGGATGTGTTCAATAACGTCTCCCGAACGTGCGTGGAAGCCATGGCGGCAGCACACGGCCATACCCAAAGCCTGCACACCAATGCGCTGGATGAGGCGCTGGCGCTGCCGACAGACTTTTCAGCGCGGATCGCGCGCAACACCCAGCTGTTCATTCAGCAGGAAACCGGCACCAACCGCCTTATCGATCCCTGGGGCGGCAGCTATTATGTCGAGCGTCTGACCGCAGACTTGGCAGCCAAAGCCTGGGCCCATATCCAGGAAGTGGAAGCTGAGGGCGGTATGGCCAAGGCGATTGAGGCCGGGATACCGAAGCTGCGCATTGAGGATGCCGCCGCCCGCACGCAGGCGCGGATCGACAGCGGCCGTCAGACCGTGGTGGGTGTCAACAAATACCGGCTGGATGAGGTCGAGGAAGTCGACGTCCTGAAGGTGGACAACAGTGCCGTGCGCGCCGCCCAGCTTGATAAACTTGCGCGCCTCAAGGCCGAACGCGATGACGCTGACGTGGCCCGGACGCTTGAAGCCTTGACCAAGGCAGCCGATACAGGCGAGGGTAACTTGCTGGCGCTTGCTGTGGATGCGGCGCGCGTGAAGGCAACCGTGGGCGAAATCACCATGGCGCTTGAGAAGGTTTACGGGCGTCACAAGGCGGAAATCAAGGCTGTGACAGGCGTTTACAAGGCAGAAGTTGGCAAGAACAACCCGGCGGTGAAGAAAGTTCACGCGCTTGTGGATGCGTTTGAAGCCAACGATGGCCGCCGCCCGCGTATCCTTGTTGCCAAAATGGGCCAGGACGGCCATGACCGCGGCCAGAAGGTGATTGCTTCGGCTTTTGCTGACCTGGGCTTTGACGTGGATATCGGCCCGCTGTTCCAGACACCGGAAGAAGCCGCGCGGCAGGCGGTTGAGAATGACGTGCATATCATCGGCGCGTCCTCGCTAGCGGCTGGCCATCTGACGCTTGTGCCGTCCCTGAGGGAAGAGCTGGCCAAGCTTGGCCGGGAAGACATCATGATTGTGGCTGGCGGTGTGATCCCGCCGCAGGATTATGATGCACTTTATAAGGCCGGTGCAGAAGCCATCTTCCCGCCGGGCACCGTGATTGCCGATGCGGCTGGTGAGCTGATTGAAAAACTAAATGCCCGCCTTGGGTATGCAGAAGCAGCTGAATAGGGGGCTTTGTGGCGGCGACCGTTCATCAACCCACTGTGGATGAGCTCTATGAGGGGGTCAGGAGCGGTAATCGCGCCCTGATTGGCCGGGCCATTACCCTGATCGAAAGCCGCAACCTTAAGCATCAGGACAAAGCGCAGCTGCTGCTGGAAAAACTGCTGCCGCACGCCGGCGGCGCCCAGCGCGTGGGGATTTCCGGTGTGCCGGGCGTTGGCAAGTCTACCTTCATTGAAGGCCTGGGTAGCTGGTTGATTGACCAGCAGAAGAAACGCGTGGCTGTGCTGGCGGTTGACCCATCAAGCGGGCGTACTGGTGGGTCCATTCTGGGCGACAAGACGCGTATGGAAAAACTTTCCGCCAACAAGGATGCCTTCATCCGGCCAAGCCCCAGCGCAGGTGTGCTGGGCGGGGTGGCGCGTGCGACGCGGGAGACGATCATAGTCCTTGAAGCCGCAGGATTTGACGTGGTGCTGGTGGAAACGGTGGGTACGGGCCAGTCGGAAACCATGGTCAGTGACATGGTGGATTTCTTCCTGGTGCTGATGCTGCCCGGCGCGGGCGACGAACTTCAGGGCATCAAGAAGGGTATTCTTGAGCTGGCCGACATGGTGGCGGTCAACAAGGCCGATATTTTCGAGAAGAAGATCAAGCAGGCCGTGCGGGAATATAAGTCCGCGCTGCATATCATGACAGACGCCAGCCCCGATTGGCACCCGCCGGTGATCACCGTTTCGGGGCTTACCGGCGACGGCGTGCCGGAATTGTGGGAACGCATTGAAAAGCACGCGCGCATCATGTCTGAGAATGGCGAACGGGCGGCACGGCGCAATGAACAGCGGGTTTCATGGCTCAAGAGCCAGATCGCAGACCGCTTGCTGGCTGACTTTCACAGTGACACAGCGGTGCATCAGGCCTTCGACCCAATGTTGGAGGATGTACGTAATGGCAAAAAGCCCGTGTCATCCGCCGTTTCTGACCTACTTAAGCTGTATCATTCAAAAGGATATCGGGGTTTGTGAAGGCAAGCTCCGGCGCGACAGGAGGAAAGCATGTCCAAACCCGTATTGATCAGTATTCCCGTTTCCAACCTTGGCCGGTCTGTGCAGATGCTTCTGGAAGAGAAGGGCGTCGACTATGAGTTTGAGGTTGCAAGCCCACATTCAGACGCAGTGAACGCCATTCATCCGCTTGGCAAGGTTCCGGCATTCCGGCATGGTGACCTGACGCTTTGCGAATCAGAGGCCATGGCGCGCTATATCGATAAGGTCTTCGACGGCCCTAAGTTCTTCCCGGAAGACCCGACCTTGTGCGCGAAGGTGGACCAATGGGTGTCGCTGCATAACACCGCATTCGATACGTCGATGATCCGGCAGTATGTGCTGGGCTATGTGCTGCCGAAAATGGCAGGCAAGGAACCGAACCGCGAGCAGATCGATGCGTCCCTGCCAATAGTGAAGAAGCATCTGGCCGTGCTTGAGGGCGCCGTTGAAGGCGGCTTCCTGGTTGGGGACAGCCTGACCTACGCGGACCTGGCCAATTTCCCGACGCTGGCTTATCTGCCGGATTTCCCCGAAAGCGCGGAAATGCTCAAGGAATTCCCAAACGTGGTGGCCTACATTGACGCCATAGGCGCGCGGGAGAGCGCGAAGAAAACACAGCCGCGGCGCGGCTGATCGGCCACGAAAAAGGGCGCCTGCGGGCGCCCTGATGACTTCTGGTAATGAGCCCGCTTAAGAGCGTTCGATACCCGCCCAGTCATAGAAGTTGATGCGCTCTGCGTGTGTATCGCTCTCGGGCGATGCCAGTTCCACAAACAGCGGTGCGATCTGGTCTGGCTTCGGCAGCGTTTCCGGGTCTTCTCCCGGAACAGCCTTGGCCCGCATGCTGGTGCGGATAGGGCCCGGATTGACCATATTCACCTTCACGCCGGTAATGCGCGATTCGGCAGCATATGTCATGACAAGCTCTTCAAGGGCCGCTTTGGAGACCGCATAGCCGCCCCAATGGGCGTAATGGCCGCCGGCGGCGCCGCTGGTAACAAACACCGCGCGACCGTTTTTGGAGAGCTTCAAGAGCGGGTCCAGCGAGCGGATCAGGCGCCAGTTCGCTGTGACGTTGATGTCCATCAGCTCAGCCCAATCCTTTGGGGTGATGTGGCCAAGCGGCGATATGGGGCCCAGGATACCGGCGTTGCCCACCAGAATATCCAGTTTGCCCCAGCGCTCATAGATGGAGGCACCCAGACGGTCGATCGCATCAAAATCGCGGAGATCAATGGGAACAAGCGTACATTTACCGCCGATTTCCTTGATCTTGTCGTCCAGCTCTTCAAGCGCGCCTTGGGAGCGCGGCCGGGCGAGGGCGATGATGTCGGCGCCGGCTTCCGCCATGGCGATAGCAACCGCGCGACCGATCCCGCGCGAAGCGCCTGTGATCAGCGCCAGGCGTCCGTCCAGTGGTTTTGTCATGAACTAGGCTCCTGAACCCGTCGACGCGATGCTCGAGAGCTGGCTGTCGTCCTTTTCCGCTTCCGACTGGTCGGTCAGGAAGGTTGGATAGTCGCCAGTGAAGCAAGCATCACAGTAAGCGGGGCATTTGTTGTCGCGGCCTTTCGGCTGGTTTACAGCGCGGTACAGACCGTCGATGGAAAGGAAGGAAAGCGAATCCGCCTTGATGTGGTTGCGCATGGCTTCCACGTCCATCTGCGCCGCCAAGAGCTTCTTCCGCTCCGGCGTATCAACGCCGTAGAAGCAGCTGTGTGCGGTTGGCGGGGAGGCAATCCGCATATGGACCTCGGTGGCACCGGCTTCGCGCATCATGTTGACGATCTTCATCGACGTGGTGCCGCGAACGATACTGTCGTCCACAAGGATGATGCGCTTGCCCGCAATGTGCCAGCGGTTGGCGTTATGCTTCAGCTTCACGCCGAAGTGGCGGATCTGGTCTGATGGCTCAATGAAGGTCCGGCCGACATAGTGGTTACGAATGATGCCAAGCTCAAACGGGATGCCGCTTTCCTGGGCATAGCCGATAGCCGCCGGTGTGCCGCTATCGGGAACCGGGATCACCAGGTCTGCGTCTACACCGTTTTCGCGTGCCAGCTCCGCGCCGATGCGCTTGCGAACTTCATAGACGCTCATGTTGTCCATATAGCTGTCCGGGCGGGCGAAATAGACGTGCTCGAAAATGCACGGGCGGGCTTTTTCTTCCGGGAAAGGCTTGTGGCTCTTGATGCCGTCTTCGGTGATGATCACCATCTCGCCAGCTTCGATGTCGCGGATATATTCCGCGCCAATAATATCAAGCGCACAGGTTTCGGAACAAAGGATATAAGCGTCATCCAGGCGTCCCAGCACCAGCGGGCGAACGCCCAGCGGGTCACGGATACCGATCAGGCCTTCCTTGGTCAGCGACACCAGCGAGTAGGCGCCTTCCATCTGGCGCAGCGCATCGATGAAGCGGTCCATCAGGGTACGGAAACGGCTGGTGGCGATCAGGTGGATGATCACTTCCGAATCCGACGTGGACTGGAAGATCGAGCCGCGCTGAACCAGTGATTTCCGCAGGTGTGTTGCGTTGGTGATATTGCCGTTGTGCGCAACAGCAAAGCCGCCCGACGCGAATTCAGCGAAGAGCGGCTGACAGTTCCTCAGAACGGTGTCACCTGTGGTCGAATAGCGGGTATGGCCGATGGCGGCGTCACCGGGCAGGCTGTCGATGACATCCTGGCTGGTGAAATTGTCTGCGACATGGCCGAGAACACGTTTGGTGAAAAAGTTTTCACCGTCGAATGCCGTGATGCCTGCGGCTTCCTGGCCGCGGTGCTGCAGGGCATGAAGACCAAGGGCGCAGTGGGCGCTGGCGTCCGAGGTGCCGAAAATCCCGAAAACACCGCATTCTTCGTGCAGTTTGTCATCGTCAAAAGGATTGGTGGTGAGTGGGGCTTGCTCAAAAGACATTACTTGGTCCTGGTTAATGGGGCTAATGGTGTCTTGTTGCACGCACCATATATCGCCTCACGGGGCTGCTGCCTAGTCAAAAACCAAATTTACAGAAATATTGCGCTTAAATGAAGGGATGGCACAGCTTGCGCGCGCATCAGCGCCCGCCATCATCCTTTTTCTTGGTTTCTACGGCGTCTTCAAAAAGCTCATTCAGGTTTTTGCGCTGTTCTTCTTTATATTTTGCTGCCTGCTCTTCAAAAATCTCAGCACCAAACTGGTTTGGGAATTTGGAGGCGGCTTCTTTCATCAGGTTGTTACCAGCTTCGGCAGGGTCCTTGCCAAGCACGTCTGCGGCAAAGCCTTCAAGCATCTCTGCGCTCCAGGCCACGAGCGGCCGAAGCTGGGCATTCTTGACCCATTCCTGTTCATCGTCTGACGGATAGAGCTTGGAGAAGCCCAGATAAATGACCGACACAACCACCAGGCCGCGCAACAGCCCAAACAGGGCGCCAAGGGATCGGTCCAACAGGCCGACAGGGCTGTCCTTGATGGTTTTGCCGATGAATTCAGCCAGTTGTTTCAGCACAAACAGGGTTACAAAAAACAGGACCGCCAGTGTGATCAGGTCAGCCAGTTCTGCCGGGCTGATCAGGTCGCGGCCATACGGCTTTGCCAGCGTGAAGCCGAACACAGTTGCCATCAGCGCGCCTGCCCAGGCGCCAAAGGAAAGGGCCACGGTGGCGAAGCCCCGGCCAAAGGCCATCAGGGTCGAAAGCCCAATAACGACAAGGACGCCAACGTCAAAAGCAGTGAGTGTGCTGGGTTCGATGTCCAAAATCCCGTTTCCTTCAAGTTCTTGCGAGGTCGTACCATGTGGCCGAAACCTCAGCCTTTCGTCCGACACTATATATTGTGTGCGGGCCGGTCTCCTTAAACCCCAGTTTTTCAACTACCCGCTTTGAGGCCGGGTTATCATCGAAAACACTAACGATGATTTTGTCTATTGGCCAGTGGTCAAAAGCAAAGTCACAGACAGCTTTGGCCGCTTCTGTGGCATAACCGTTGCCCCAGGCCTTACGGGCAAACCAATAGCCAAGCTCGACCTGCTTCTTGTCTTTGTCCCAGTGGTGCGCACCAGCCAGACCAACAAGTCCGGATGGGGCAATCACCGCGGCAATATAAGACGCATTCTTTTCCCATTCATCCTGGATCAGGCCGATAAAATCATGGGCCATCTCAAGGGTGTAGGGGTAGGGCACGACCTGCAGCATCCTGACCACGTCAAAATCGTCAAGTGCTTGCTGAATTGCCTCTGCGTCATCCTTTGCAGGAAACCGGAGGGTCAGTCTGTCAGTTTTCAGTTCCATGTCGAGCCTAGCCTAAGCCGCCATCTGGGTAGAAATGTGTCACAAGGTCATTCACATGATTGATTGTCTGCTGGCGAATGGCCTTGGGGCCAGCCTTCTTGGCCTTGGGCATCATGGCATTTGCGAAGCCAAGCTTGGCCGATTCCTTGAGGCGTCCCTCACTTTGCGATACCGGGCGAATGTCGCCAGACAGGCTGATTTCGCCGAATACCACGGTTTCGTCTGGCAGCGGCACCTGCGACAGGCTGGAGATCAGCGCGGCAGCGACAGCGAGGTCTGCCGCCGGTTCAGAGATTTTAAGCCCACCTGCAACATTGAGATATACATCGCAGCCAGCAAGGCCGAGGCCTGCGCGAGCGTCCAGGACGGCCAGCACCATGGCAAGGCGCCCGCTGTCCCAGCCCACCACGGCACGGCGCGGGTTCGCGGCGCTTGAGCGCGCCACCAGCGCCTGGATTTCCACCAGCACGGGGCGGGAGCCTTCGATGCCAGCGAACACGCAGTTGCCCGGTTCGCGGCTATTGTGGTCCGCCAGGAAAAGGGCAGAGGGGTTCGTGACTTCATTCAGGCCCATGCCTGTCATCTCGAACACGCCGATCTCGTCCGTACCGCCGAAACGGTTCTTCACCGCACGCAGGATGCGGAACTGGTGGCCGCGATCGCCTTCGAAATAGAGGACTGTATCAACCATATGTTCGAGAACGCGCGGCCCGGCGATCTGACCGTCCTTTGTGACATGGCCAACCAGCAGCACAACGGTGCCTTTGCGCTTGGCAAAACTGATCAGCTCATGGGCACAGACACGAACCTGGCTGACGGTGCCGGGCGCGCTTTCCACATGGTCGGCGAACAGGGTCTGGATACTGTCGATCACCACCACCTTGGGCGGGGTGCCTTCATCCAGCGTTGTCAGGATATCACGCAGGCTTGTTTCGCAGCCCAGCTTCAGCGGCGCGCCGGAAAGACCCAGGCGGTTGGCGCGCATCTGCACCTGCGCGGTCGCTTCCTCGCCAGAGATATAGACACAGTCTTGACCCTTGAGTGCCAGCTGCCCCATGGCCTGCAGCAGAAGCGTGGATTTACCGATACCCGGGTCACCACCAATCAGGACAGCGCTGCCCGCCACCATGCCGCCGCCCAGCGCCCGGTCAAGTTCCGCAATGCCGGTCAAGAGCCGTGGCTGTTCCTTGAGGGGCGTATCAAGCGAAACCAGGTCAACCCGGCGCCCTTTCTTGCCGCTCAGGCCCTTGGGCGCGCCGGATGTGGTACCGCCCTTCGATTCCTCAATCGAGTTCCACTCACCACATTCGTCGCACTTGCCCTGCCAGCGGCGGTATACGGCGCCGCAATCGCGGCAGTTATATGAAAGTTGCGCTTTTGCCATGTCAGAGCTTCAGAAGTTCCATTTCAATCGGCCCCTGGGCGCGGCCATGGATGAACTGGTCCACATGGTCGTTGCCGGAATTGTCGATTTCGTCCTTGGCCCCGTCCCAGATGATCTTGCCGTGATAAAGCATGGCAATGCGGTCCGCGATCTTGCGTGCACTGGCCATATCGTGGGTGATTGACAGCGTCGTGGCACCCAGGTCTTTCACGCATTCGACGATCAGGTCATTGATCACATCCGCCATGATGGGATCAAGGCCCGTTGTGGGTTCATCGAAAAAGATAATTTCAGGTTCGGTTGCGATGGCGCGGGCCAAGCCCACGCGCTTTTGCATGCCGCCCGACAGCTCAGCGGGCGAAAGGTTCCCCACGTCGGCGCCCAGGCCGACGCGGCGGAGCTTCTCGATGGCAATCTCCTGCGCGTCCTTACGGTTCATGCCCTTGCCCTGGATCAGGCCGAACGCGACATTCTCCCAAACGGGCAGGCTGTCAAAAAGCGCAGCGCCCTGGAACAGCATGCCGAATTTCGCCAGGGTCTTCTTGCGCGCGCGGCTGGAGAATTTGGTGACATCCTCGCCGTCCACGAAAATCTCGCCCTGGTCAGGGTTCAGGATGCCCAGGATGCATTTGAGCATAACGGATTTGCCGGTGCCGGACCCGCCAATGATCACGACCGACTGGCCTTTGGGTACTTCAAGGTCAATGCCCTGCAATACCTTTTTCGGGCCGAAGCCCTTGTGAACGTCTTTCAGCTGGATCTTCAGGTCAGTACTCATGCGCCGCGCCCCCCAAATACGATCACGGTGATGATCAGGTTCGCTAGCAGGATGGCGATGAAGGCAGATACCACGGCATTGGTGGTGGCCTTGCCGACGCCCTGGGCGCCCCCGCGGCTGTTATAGCCATGGTAGCTGCCCATCAGCGCGATGAAGAAGCCGAACACTGAAGCTTTGACGAGTGACGAGATCACGTCGGCCCGCTCAAGGAAATCAACCGTCACCTGCAGGTAGGTGCCTTCATTGAGGCCCAGGCGGCCTGTGCCGATCAGGTAGCCGCCCAGCACGCCGATGATATTGGCGATGATGACCAGAAGGGGCAGAGTGATGACTGCCGCTATCAGGCGGGGGGCCACCAGATATTTGAACGGGTCGGTCGACAGGGTCACAAGCGCGTCGATCTGTTCAGTCACGCGCATGGTGCCAAGCTCTGCAGCCATGGCCGAGGAGACACGGCCCGCCACCATCAGCCCGCCAAGCACGGGGCCCAGTTCGCGCACGATGGCAATCACCACCACACCGGGTACAACGGATGCCGCGTTGAAGCGGCTGCCGCCCACATAAATCTGCTGGGCCAGGGCCGCGCCGGTAAAAAGTGCGGTGAGGCCAACAACGGGCAGGCTGTTGTAGCCGATAAGCCACATTTGCTTCAGCACATGTCGCCAATATACGGGCGGCATGAAGATGCTGCTGATGGCGGTTGCCGAAAATTTGGAAAGCCGACCGATTTCAGCCAGGCTTGCCAGAACGACCTGGCCAATGATCGCAAGCGGATTGCGCACAGACGCTCCCTTTGTTGCCTTTATGTTCTCAAACTATCAGATGGATGTGTAGCGCCCTCTGATAGAAATGAAAAGTGGCGATTTCAGGATGTCGGAATTTTGATCAGTCTGTCTACTTGCCCTTGAAGGCCGCCTCGCGCTTCTGGATGAAGGCCATTACGCCCTCAACACAGTCTTCGGTGCGGCCTGCGACGCGCTGAGCCGTGGCTTCGGCGGCCAACTGACCCTGATAATCGTTGGTCAGCGACTGCGCCAGAAGATGCCGGATGGAACCCAGGGCCACAGTTGGGCCGTTGGCCAGCTTGGTGGCGAGTTTGGTTGCCGTGTCCAGCAGCGCGTCGTCTTCAACCACATCATAGACAAGGCCCCAATCAAGGGCTTTGTCCGCCGGCACCTTTTCCCCAAGCATCATCATGGAACGGGCCCGGTTCAGGCCGACAAGGCGCGGCAGCAGGAAGGTGCTGCCAGCGTCCGGCACGAGGCCGATGTTGACGAAGGCCTGCAGGAAATAGGCGGACTTGGCGGCAATGACGATGTCGGCGGAAATCGCAATGCTCATGCCTGCGCCGGCGGCAACGCCGTTCACCGCGCTGACAACGGGGATACGCAAGTTGGCGAGTTCTGTCAGGAACGGATGGTAGGTGTCCGTCAGGCTCGCGCCCATGTCGCGGTTTTCATTGCCGCCTTCGGCCAGGTCGGCACCGGCACAAAAACCGCGGCCTGCACCGGTAATCAGCAGCGCACGGGCGTCGCTGTCTTGACGGTTGAGAGACCTGAGGGCTAGCAGAAATTCTGATTTCAGCTTGGCGCTGAGCGCATTCAGCCGGTCAGGCCGGTTGAAAGTGATGGTCGCCAGACCATCGTTGATGCTGAAGTCGAGTGTTTCAAATGTGGGCATGCCGGCCTCCGCTTATTGTCCCTGAGAAGAAGACTTAGCGCAGGCCGGGAGAATGGCAACCGCAATTAGCGGCTGCTTTTGACGTTAACGGGACGGGCGAGGAAAGCCGGTACGTGCGGGCCCATGCCCACAAACGGCTTTTTCGGCATATCGTCCGCCGCAACCTTCGGCTTTGGTGGTTCCAGATCGATCTTTGCGGTGCGCGGGAGCTTCTGGCCGATCATTTTTTCAATGGCGTCGATAAACTTGGTGTCGGTCTTGCCCGGCGTGGTCAGCGTGAAGGCCTTGCCCTTACGGCCCGCGCGGCCTGTCCGGCCAATACGGTGCACATAATCTTCCGCGTGGCTTGGCACATCGAAGTTGAACACATGGCTCACGTCTGCGATGTCGAGGCCACGGGCGGCCACATCAGAGGCGCACATCAGCTGCAGTTCGTTGGCTTTGAACTGGCGCAGCACTTCAAGGCGTTCGGATTGCTCCATATCGCCGTGCAACTGGCCCACATTGAAGCCGTGACGGGCGAGGCTGTTATAAACCTCTTTCACGTCCTTCTTGCGGTTGCAGAAGATGATGCCGTTCTTGATGTTCTCGTCGCGCAGCAGTTTCCGAAGCGCCTTGCGCTTGTCGCGTACTGGAACGGTTACCAGAAGCTGTTCGATGGTTGTCGCCGTCATGGACTTGCGTTCAACGGTGATCATCTTCGGATCGTCGAGGAAACGTTTGGTCAGCTTTTCAATAACCGGCGGCATGGTGGCCGAGAAGAAAAGAGTCTGGTGCTTGCCTGTGATGCACTCACAGATTTTCTCAACGTCCGGGATAAAGCCCATATCCAGCATGCGGTCGGCTTCATCGACCACGAGGATATCGATGCCAGTCAGCAGCAGCTTGCCCCGGCTGAAGTGGTCGAGAAGACGGCCCGGCGTTGCAATCAGTACGTCCACGCCGCGGTCTAGCCGCTTTTCCTGATCGGCAAAGTTCACGCCACCAATCAGCAGGGCCATGGTCAGCTTGTGTTCCTTGCCGTATTTTTCGAAGCTTTCAGAAACCTGGGCCGCCAGCTCGCGCGTTGGCTCCAGGATCAGGCAGCGCGGCATGCGGGCGCGGGCCCGGCCTTCCGACAGGATATCGATCAGCGGCAGCGTAAAGCTTGCCGTTTTGCCAGTGCCTGTCTGGGCGATGCCGAGAACGTCGCGGCCCATCAATACTTGGGGAATGGCTTGGGCCTGAATAGGCGTGGGCTCGGTGTAACCGGCCTCGTTCACAGCCTTCATTGTTGGTTCACTCAGTCCTAAAAGGTCGAAACCCATGCGTGTCCTATCCAATTGCTTCAAACTTAATTTCGGCGCAGCATAGGTTCGCGTGCGTCAATGTCAATGTAGGAAACAGGAAAATGCCGCCGAAAACAGATGCATTAATCCTTTTACCGGCGCTTTTATGTGACAGTCGGCTCTATCAGCATGTGGTGGACGCGCTGGCGCTGGAAGTCCCGACAATTGTGCCGGAGGTTTGGCATGCCAATAACCTGGCGGAACTGGCGAATTCATTGCTTGAAACCTTGCCTGCGCGGTTTGCCCTGGCAGGCAATTCAATGGGCGGCTATCTGGCGCTTGAAATGGTGCGGCAGGCGCCCGAGAGGGTGACCCACCTTGCGCTGATTGGAACCAACGCCCATGCAGACCCTGCCGCCGCACGGGAGAAGCGGGAGCAAGCCATTAGGCTGGCGAGGGCAGGAAAGTTTGAGACCTTCTTCGACGGCTATTTCGAAGCAGCGCTTTACGACGGAAATCGGCCAAATTGCGGACCGGTGCTGCGCCAAATGGCGCGAGACCTTGGGCCGGAGGCGCTGATCAACGGGCAGACAGCAATCATGGCGCGGCGCAGCAGTGAGGATATCCTCGAGGCAATTTCTGTGCCTTCAATGGTGATTTGCGGGCGCGAAGACGCCTTTGCCTCGCCTGAGGCCCATCAAAGCCTTGCGGGCGCCATTCCGGGGGCCAGCTGCCATGTAATTGACGGATGCGGTCATCTGGTGCCGCTGGAAGCGCCAGAGGCCTTGGCGCGGTACCTTAAGGACCTACTGGCGCATTAGGAACAGGTCCGACGCCAGCGTCCTTAGGCTGAGCCCATAAAATCCCGGCATGCTGGATATGGGCCCAAGGAGTAGATCCCTGGGTGCGCCAAAGAGCCGACTATCATGCTGAAACAGGGGCGTCAGCAGGCGGCTGGCCCACCGCACGTAGCGAAGTTGGGCGCGCCGCTCATTATTGTAGGCCTGCACGGCGTCACCGAGTGACAATGTTTGCCGGAGCGCAGCACTAACGGCCTGTGCGTCCAGAAGCGCCATGGAACAGCCTTGGCCGAGTTGCGGGCTGGTGCCGTGGGCCGCGTCACCCATCAGCCAAACCCGGTCGTTATAGGGGCGGCTGCACCATACATCCCGGTAGGTCGCGTGTACAAAAGCGCTTTGGTCAACCTGAGCGGCCGCGGACGCGGCTTCGGGCCAAATGCTGTCCAGCTTGTTGAGAAAAGCGTCATAGGGCGTTTGGTGCCAGCTACCGGCGTCGCTGTTTTTCATGGACCAGTATAGCGCCGCATGTGGGGTGCCATCCTGTTTCATGACCGGCAAGAGCCCCACCATATGTTTTGCGCCCAAGCAACGCTGATGCAGCGTGTGTCCATCAAGAGTATCGGGCAGGGGCACTGTTGCCCACATGCAGCCCCAAGGGTACACAGTTGCCTTTCGCCCATAGTCGCTATCCTGCAGCCAGGCGCTTTTTGATCCGCTGGACACCAGTATCAGATCAAAAGGACCGCGCATGGCGTCTTGCAAACGGATGTGGCAGCCGTCCGCCTTACGGTCAAGCCCAGTGACAGTTGCATCAAAATACAGCTCGGTGTTTGTGCTTTGGGCTGCAGCCAAAAGTGCTTGATGCAGGGTGCTGCGCTGGATACCAAGCCCGCCACGGGGTGGGCCAGATAGGTCGCTGTAGGACAAATCAAGCAGTTGCCTGCCATGTGCTGTCGTGGAATGCAGGCGATGGATCGGGATGGCAGTCTTTGACGCAGCCTGAAAGGCGCCCAGTTCCTTCAGGACGTCTTGACCCGGCGGCTGAAGCAACAGCCCGGCACCTACAGGACGCGGTTCCTTGAAGGCTTCAAAGAGCGCGACATCATGGCCATCGCGCGCCAGATAGGTGGCTGATGCCAGCCCGCCAATTCCTGCGCCAATGATTGCTATCCGCATGTCCGCCAATCACCTGTTTTCAAGTTCTGGTTCAACTGTGGTTGGCGGGAGAGATCTTATCTGAGCGATTAGATATCCAGCTGGTCTGCAACTGAATCAGCGTTATCACGGATGAATTCGAAGCGCTTTTCCGGCTTCTTGCCCATCAGGTCATCCACCAGCCGATTGACCACAGAGCGCTCTGCATATTCAGGCGGCAGGGTAACGCGCTGCAGGGTTCGGTTGGCGCGGGCCATGGTGGTTTCTTTCAGCTGGGCAGGGGGCATTTCACCCAGGCCCTTAAAGCGGCTGATCTCCACCTTGCCGCGGCCGGAAAACTCATTGGCCATCAATTCGTCCTTGTGGGCGTCATCGCGGGCGTAGGCCACCTTGCCAGATTGCGCCAGCCGGTAAAGCGGCGGCATGGCCAGATACAGCTGTCCGTCCTTCACAAGGCCAGGCATCTCCTGGAAGAAGAAGGTCATCAGAAGCGTTGCGATGTGGGCACCATCGACGTCGGCGTCACACATGATGATGACTTTTTCATAGCGCAGGGCGTCGCCGTCATAATTGTCGCGCGTGCCACAGCCCAGCGCCTGGATCAGGTCGCGGATTTCCTGGTTGGCGGCGATCTTGTCGCGCGTCGCGGATGCCACATTGAGAATTTTACCGCGGATCGGCAGGATCGCCTGGGTTTTCCGGTCGCGTGCCTGTTTGGCCGAGCCGCCCGCGGAATCACCCTCCACGATGTAAATCTCAGTACCTTCGGAAGAATCGCTTGAGCAGTCCGTCAACTTGCCGGGCAGGCGCAGCTTGCGCTTGCTGACTGCTGTCTTGCGGGTGATCTCCCGTTCCTGTTTGCGGCGCAGGCGCTCTTCAAGGCGGTCCAGTGCCCAGGTGAGCAGGCTGCCAGCCCGCTCTGGGTGGTCTGCCAGCCAATGGTCAAATGCGTCGCGGACGGCGTTCTCCGTCAGGCGGAAGGCGTCCATTGTTGAAAGCTTGTCTTTGGTCTGGCCCTGGAATTGCGGGTCACGGATGAAAACGGACAACATGGCGCAGAAAGTGCCGCAGACGTCATCAGACGTTAGTTGCGCGGCCTTCTTGTTGTTTGTCAGTTCGCCGTAGGCTTTCAACCCACGCAGGATGGCGCTGCGCATGCCGTTTTCGTGCGTGCCGCCCTGGGGTGTCGGGATGGTGTTACAGTAGCTGTTACAGAAGCCGTCGCCAAATTCAGGCCACTGGATGGCCCATTCAACCTGGCCGGCATCATCCGGGAATTTCACAAAGCCGGAAAAGGGCTCTTCGGTGACGCAAGTGCGTTTCTTCAGCGTGTCCTTGAGGAAGTCCCCAAGGCCACCCGGGAAGTGCAGGGTGGCTTCTGTGGGTGTGTCGTCGCCTTCTTGGATCATCTCGGGCGCGCATTTGAACCGGATTTCCACGCCGCGGAACAGATAGGCTTTCGAGCGCGCCATCTTGTAAAGGCGGCTCGGTTTCAGTTGGGCCTTTTCGCCAAAAATTTCAGGATCAGGCAGGAAGGTGATGGTGGTGCCGCGCTTGTTCTGCACCGCGCCCAGGTCTTCAATATCAGACGTGGTCTTGCCGCGGGCATAGGTCTGGCGCCACATGTTGCGGTCGCGCGCTACCTCGATGGTCATCCATTCGCTGAGCGCGTTCACGACAGAAATACCGACACCGTGCAGGCCGCCGGAGGTCGCATAGGCGTCAGAACTGAACTTGCCGCCTGAGTGCAGGGTGGTGAGAATCACTTCAAGTGCAGACTTGCCGGGGTACTTTGGGTGGGGGTCTGTCGGGATACCGCGACCATTATCTGAAATGGTCAGGGAGCCGTCAGCATGCAGCGCCATCGAGATGCGACTGGCATGGCCTGCGACAGCTTCGTCCATCGAGTTATCGAGAATTTCAGCAACCAGATGATGAAGCGCGCGCTCATCCGTTCCGCCGATATACATGCCCGGGCGTTGGCGCACTGGCTCAAGCCCTTCAAGAACCTCAATATCTTTCGCGGAATAGTCAGATTTAGTCTGCTGTACTTCAAACAGGTCGCTCATAACCCCACCCTATAAACTGGTCCAGAGTACCGGCGTAAACCAGCGACAGCGTGGCGTCAAGGGATACAAGATATTGTGCTTATTTTGGCATAAATTAGAAAATATAGTGTGCATTTCCGCATTCTTCTTGTAAGTTTCAAGCTGGCTTAAAACTTATTTAAGGCCTTGAATGTACCTTTTGTGAGGTACCCGTGTGCCTTTTGGAGAGAGCGAATGGCCAGTCAAAGTCGAAAAGGCTTTTTTAATTGGATGTTTAGCCCGGCACCCACCGGAGAATCAGTTTCTGAGGTGACGATCGGGGACCGATTCCAGCATCGACACAGCCGCGCTTCCGTATGGGTAGTGGAGCGCATCAGCAAGGTGGGGGCGAGCACTTATCCCCTGGTCAGTTTGTCCCGTGAAGGGCGGCCTGACATCAAGAAGGTTGTTTCAATTGCGGTCCTGCAGGACGGCGAGGATTTCAAGCCCGCGGCCTGATGGTCGCGGTCATACAGATAGCTGCCCATAACCTCATTCCGGGGTAGGGCAGAAACTTACTTAAAATTCCGGCGATTTTGTTTGGAAGCCATGCAGCACCGATGGATGGTGCTGTAGTGGCTGTTCCCTGCGGTGAGCGTTGCGGCCGGGATGGCTAATCGAACAGTTTGTCGATGTCTTCCTGGGTCTGTGCGCTTTCGTCGGTTTTTTCTTCGACGTCTGGCTGGTCCTGCACAGTCCATTTGCCGTGGATGATCTGATTGAGCTTCATCAGCAGTTCCTGGACGGCTTCAATCCGCGTCCGGATCAACTGCTGGGCTGCCGGCGTGAAGCCACGCTCGACCACATTTGTCGCTTGCAGGCCATTCAGGGTGGACATGATCAGCTTGTCCAGTTCAGCGCAGATGCCTTCGAAAGGCGTCTTGAAGGTGGTGGGGGCGAGGTCATAGGCTTCAATCGCCAGATCCTTTGCCTGAAAGCCGCTGTCTTCGAAATGCTCGACATAGCTTTTCGGTGCCCAATCGAAGGCATCTTCCGCAAGCTCAGGCATATCCGGCACCATCTCCAGCAGCATGACAATCTCGTTGAAGTGGTTGAGATAGTCAGTGGCTAGAAATGTTTCAGGATTGATGTTGGCACTGGCAAGAAGGGGGCGAAGTGCCGTCTGTTCTTTTGTGTATTCAATTTGCATCGGATAGGCTGCCTGATTTTCCCTTGCGCGATGAAAACACGGTTTTGCTTACAACCAACCTTAAAGGCACCGGGTTGTTAAATCGTAAACAACCACAAAGCCAGAAAAATATTTGGAAAATGAAAAAGGGGGCGCATGGCCCCCTTTAACGCAACTATGGATCTATAGGCTTACGCGCTATAGTACATTTCGAACTCAACTGGGTGCGGAGCCAGCTCAAGGCGGTTCACTTCTTCCATCTTCAGTTCAATGTAGGCGCTGATCTGGTCGTCGGTGAACACGTCGCCCTTTTTGAGGAACTCGCGGTCGTTGTTGAGGGCTTCAAGCGCTTCGCGAAGCGAGCTTGCAACCGTTGGAACGCCGAGCAGTTCTTCAGCAGGCAGTGCGTACAGATCTTTGTCCATGGCGTCGCCAGGGTGGATCTTGTTCTCGATACCGTCGAGGCCAGCCATCAGCATGGCAGCGAACGCGAGGTAAGGGTTGGCCGTCGCATCAGGGAAGCGGATCTCAACGCGTTTTGCTTTCGGGCTCGTGCCGTAAGGAATACGGCAGGAAGCCGAGCGGTTGCGCGCGGAGTAGGCCAGCAGAACAGGCGCTTCGAAGCCAGGCACCAGACGCTTGTAGCTGTTGGTGGATGGGTTGGAGAAGGCGTTGATCGCTTTCGCGTGCTTGATGATGCCGCCGATATAGTAAAGCGCGGTTTCAGACAGGTCAGCATAACCGGAGCCCGCGAACAGAGGCTTACCGTCTTTCCAGATTGACTGGTGTACGTGCATACCAGAGCCGTTGTCCTGGGCCACTGGCTTTGGCATGAAGGTCGCGGTTTTGCCGTAAGAGTGGGCAACCTGGTGAACTGCATACTTGTAAACCTGTACGTTGTCGGCCGTGTCCACGAGGGTGGAGAACATCATGCCAAGCTCGTGCTGGGAAGCGGCCACCTCGTGGTGGTGCTTGTCCATCTTCAGGCCCATTTCCTTGGCGATCTTCACCATGTCGCCACGAAGGTCGACACAGCTGTCGACTGGTGCAACAGGGAAGTAGCCGCCTTTTACTGCTGGACGGTGGCCATAGTTGCCTTCTTCGAAAGTCTTGTCGCTGTTATACGGGCCTTCAACGTCGTCGATGGAATACATCGCGCCGCGGTAGCCGCTGTTGAATTTCACGTCGTCAAAGACGAAGAACTCAGGCTCTGGGCCGAAGAAGGCTGTGTCACCAACGCCGGAGAACTTCACATACTCTTCTGCTTTCTTGGCAGTGGAGCGTGGGTCACGGTCGTATGGCTGGCCTGTTGATGGCTCCAGAATGTCGCAGAAGACAATCGCAGTCACGTCAGCCGTGAAGGGGTCGAACGTAACGCGGGAGAGGTCAGGCTTCAGGATCATGTCGGATTCGTTGATCGCTTTCCAGCCGGAAATGGACGAACCGTCGAACATGAAGCCTTCGCTCAGCATGTCCTCGTCAACGACGTCCGCAGCCATCGTCAGATGCTGCCACTTGCCTTTAGGATCCGTAAAACGCAGATCGATCCATTCCGCGTTCTTTTCTTTGACCAGACCGAGAAAGTCTTCAACGCTCAGATCGGTATAGTTGGACATTTCCATTTTTCCCTTCGATTTAAACGACTGTATATAGCCCGGGGATTCCGCCCCGGCTGAATTGTTCGGCAACCCTGCAGGGCAGGGTGGCCTGTGCCTAGATAGCGTCCTTACCGGTTTCGCCGGTACGGATGCGGATTGCCTCTTCAACGGCGCTGACAAAAATCTTGCCGTCACCGATGCGCCCGGTGTGGGCGGCATTCTTGATTGCTTCAACAGCACGCTCTGCGTCTGCTGAATCCACTACCACTTCCACTTTCACCTTCGGAACGAAGTCGACGACATATTCGGCACCCCGATAAAGTTCGGTGTGGCCTTTCTGGCGTCCAAAACCTTTGGCTTCCGTGACCGTGATCCCCGAGATCCCGACTTCGTGAAGGGCTTCCTTCACTTCATCGAGCTTGAAGGGTTTGATAATTGCTTCGATCTTCTTCATTTCCTGGTACCGTTTGTTATGGTTATTGCCGCTTATTACGCACGGTTCGTGCCAGTTTTTCCTGTCGCGGAATCCTGCGGTTTTTTTCAATAGGTCAAAGAGGTTGACCGTTCTTTGTGCGATAACGTGCCTAAATTTTGTGCAGATGCTTGAGCTTTGGTCAGTCGTCGGGCACGACCTGATTTAAGGAATTTGTGAAGCGCCTAAAAAAATGCCAAACTTCCTACTTGACGCGACGGGAGCTTGCGCATAAACAAGCGCCCACATTCAGAGATGGCGGGTGTAGCTCAGTTGGTTAGAGCGCCAGTTTGTGGTACTGGAAGTCGCCGGTTCGATCCCGGTCACTCGCCCCACTCTGAAGTTTTTTTAAAGAAGCCCCTTCCGGGGCTTTTTTCTTTTGCTACACTGCGCCCCGATGACGAAAAGTCCCTCGCTTGTGCTCGGTGTACTTTTCATCAGTTTTTATGTTGCGAAATCAAAGCTTGAGGCGGCTCTGCGCTTTGCTTTCAATTTTTCGCTTGTGAAATCCACCGGGGAGGTGGATTTCTGAGCGGACAAGCAAAACTGGACCGCAGAACAGCTTCAAGGTCCGGTTTTTCGATCTGGAATCGGAAAAAAGTACACTGAGGCAAAGCCGAAGGACTTTTTTACGGCAGGTGTTACACTGCGTCGATTCCTGAGGGGGAGCTTAAGACAGTGCAGACCAGTGGCAACACCCACATTCTATTGACGCCCGAGGAGTCCAGGCAGGCTGACGCCTGGGCGCTGAAGAATGGCACCAACGGCCTCACATTGATGGAGGCCGCGGGCAAGGCCGTTGCTGAGGTCATTGTTGATTATATTGGCACACCGCTTGAGGCCGGGGGCGAGATTTTGATCTTGTGTGGTCCTGGCAACAACGGCGGCGATGGGTTTGTGGCGGCCCGGTATCTGGACGAATGGGGTTACCCGGTTCGGGTAATGATGTCGGTTGAAACGCGGGACCTCAAGGGCGACGCGGCCATCATGGCGCGGCGCTGGCAGGGCGGTGTGGGGCCGATTGACACCAAACGCCTCAAGGGCGCCACGGTTGTTGTGGATGCGCTTTTCGGCACCGGACTGACCCGCGCGATCGAAGGCGAGTTGGCCGAAGTGATCGAGGCGGTGAACGCGCTTGATGCATTCCGGGTGGCGGTTGATATGCCGAGTGGCCTCGACGGCGATTCGGGTATTCCGACAGGCCCATGCTTCCAGGCTGACATGACGGTTACTTTCTTTACCAAAAAGCCCGGGCACATTGTTGCGCCGGGCCGTTTTCTGTGTGGTGGCGTGGAGCATATCCATGCCGCTGACATTGGCATTTCCAGCCGAAGCCTTGATGCCATCAAGCCGACGCTGTTTGAAAATACGCCGTCGCTCTGGGGCAGCAGCTATCCTTTCCCCGGGCCGGAAACGCACAAATATCATCGCGGCCATCTGCTGGTCCTCGGGGGCAAGGAGCCCACACTGGGGGCTTGCCGGCTGGCGGCAACGGCGGGGCTCAGGGTTGGGGCAGGGCTGGTTACGCTGGCCGCCCCCTCAGAGACCTATAATATACAGGCGACCGCCCTGACCGACGTGATGGTTCGCCGCTTTGACAGTGCCTTTGGGTTCTTAGGCATCATGGCGGACACCCGGATCAACACCATCCTGCTTGGGCCTGGTGCGGGCGTGGGTGAAAAGACGGCTGAGCTGGTCCATGATGTGGCGCGCCGCGACAAGGCCATGGTGCTGGATGCAGACGCGCTCACGAGCCTGGTTGGGCGCCTGGATATCTTTGCTCAGGAAGGCACGGACGATGTGGTGCTGACACCGCATGAAGGCGAATTTGCCCGCTTGTTCCCTGGGCTTTCCAAGGAGACCAACAAGGTTGCCGCTGCGCGGTCGGCGGCAGTTTCGTCCAAATGCCTGATTGTATTGAAGGGTGTATCCACGATTGTGGCCGCACCCGACGGGCGGGTCTCAATTGCTGCGAACGCCCCCGCCTGGCTGTCTGTTGCGGGAACAGGTGACGTGCTGTCTGGCGTAATTGCGGGGCTGATGGCCCAGGGCATGCCGCCTTTTGAAGCCGCGTCTGCGGGCGTGTGGCTGCACGGCGAGGCCGCGATGAAGGCGGGCAGGGGGCTGATTGCATCCGACCTGGTGACCGCTTTGCCGCAGGTTTTGCTATAGGAAAAATTGGGCTCGGCGTACAAAAATACTTGTACTCCGCAGTGCGCCTGTTATAAGCCCGTCAAATTCACGTTTTAATGAAACCGGAGAGGTCGCGTTCAGCGCGGTTTTTCAAGTGTTTCCGAAGGTAGCGCGGGCGTGGCGAAATTGGTAGACGCGCCAGATTTAGGTTCTGGTGTCTTCGGACGTGGGGGTTCAAGTCCCTCCGCCCGCACCACCTTCAGGAAATCCGGTTCCGGATAAAGAAAAAGAGAGTTGGAAGACCCATGCAGATCGAAGAACTGCTGAATGAAGGACTGAAGCGCGAGTACAAGATTGTCGTAGCAGCGAAAGAGCTGGACGACCGCTTGGACGCGATCCTGGACGAATTCCGTGCCACTGCAAAAATCAAGGGTTTCCGCCCTGGTAAAGCCCCACTGTCGCTTCTGAAGCGTATGCACGGCGAGCGTGCCAAAGGGCAGGTCCTCTCTGAGACCATGCAGGAAACGTCTACAAAGCTCTTTGAAGACAAGAACATTCGCCCAGCGACCCGCCCAGAAGTGGACATGGACGAATATGAAGACGGCAAAGACCTCGCTTACACGCTGAAGGTCGAAATCCTGCCGGAAATTTCCGTGGACGATTTCAAAGCACCAGCGCTTGAGCGTTGGGTTGCTGAAGTTGACGACAAGACCGTTGACGAGTTCTGCGAGAAAATCGCTGCCCAGCAGAAGACTTTCAAGAAAGCCGCCAAGACCACCAAAGCTGGTGAAGGCGATGCCGTATTGATCGACTATGTTGGTTCCATCGACGGCGTTGAGTTCGACGGCGGCAAGGGCGAAGACTTCCAGCTTGAGCTGGGCTCCGGCATGTTCATCCCTGGCTTTGAAGAGCAGCTTGTTGGCTCCAAGGCTGGCGAAGAAAAGACCGTCAAGGTTTCTTTCCCTGAGCAATATCAGGCTGCTGACCTTGCCGGCAAGGAAGCTGAATTCGCTGTAACGGTGAAAGAAGTTCGCAAGCCTGCTGAAGCCAAGGTTGACGAAGACATGGCAAAAGGCATGGGCTTTGAGGACCTCGCGTCTCTCAAGGAATCCGTGAAAGGCCAACTGGCTGCTGACAACAACAGCCTGACCCGCGCTCACATGAAGCGTGGCCTCCTGGACGCCCTGGCTGATGAATATACGTTCGACGTGCCTGCCGGCATGGTTGACATGGAATTCCGCCAGATCTGGGAACAGATCAAGCGCGACGCCGTCATGAGCGGTGAAGCCAAAGCTGAAGACTTCGAAGGTCAGGATGGCCCGGAAGACGAAGCAGAAGCTGCTGAGTTCCGCGCTATTGCCGAGCGCCGCGTGCGCCTTGGCTTGCTGCTTTCCGAGCTGGGTGTGAAGAACAACATCCAGGTGAACCAGGAAGAAGTTAACCGCAAGATCATCGAGGAAGCGCGCCGCTTCCCGGGTCAAGAAGCTCAGGTCTTCGAATTCTACCAGAAGAATGAAGAAGCCCGCGCTCAGCTGCGTGCACCGATCTTCGAAGAAAAAGTTGTCGACTTCGTTCTAGAAATGGCTGACGTGACTGAAAAGTCCGTTTCCCGTGATGAACTTGAAGCCGCTGTTCGCGCGATCGACGAAGAAGAAGCCAACCCAACCAAGGGCAAAAAGGCTGCTCCTAAGAAGAAAGCTGCTGCGAAAAAGGCGCCTGCGAAGAAAGCTGCGCCTAAGAAGGCTGCCGCGAAGAAAGACGACGCAGAAAAGAAAGCTCCAGCGAAGAAGGCAGCGGCGAAAAAAGCCCCTGCGAAGAAAGCTGCGCCTAAGAAAGCTGCTGCGAAAAAGCCAGCTGCCAAGAAATAGGCTGACGACACAGAATAACGGCACTCAGGTGCCGATGAAAAAGGGGCTTCCGGGCCCCTTTTTTAATGCCCCTCTTTAATTGCCCTGCTGAAGGCCTATCTAATTGCAGGAACTGTTTCGTATTTCCTTGCCCGAGCCGACTTGGGTTTGCTACAGCTTCACAAAAGATCGATAACAAAAAGCCCTGATCAACAGCCTGCCAGATACTTCGGCAGCTATCTGGGGCCACTCAGGACAACATTTGGAGTGCCTAATGCGCGATGATTTGATGGAACCTATCAGAGATGCCCTCGTACCGATGGTTGTTGAGCAAACCAACCGGGGCGAACGGTCGTATGACATTTATTCGCGGCTTCTCAAGGAACGCATCATTTTCCTGACCGGCGATGTGAATGATCAGATTTCCAGCCTGATTGTGGCGCAGCTTCTGTTCCTCGAGGCGGAAAATCCGAAGAAGGATATTTCCTTCTATATCAATTCGCCAGGCGGTGTGGTGACGTCGGGTCTCGCGATGTATGACACGATGCAGTATATCAAGCCAAAGGTGGCGACGATTTGTATTGGTCAGGCTTGCTCGATGGGGTCACTTTTGCTGGCCGCTGGGGAGCCTGGCATGCGCTATGCGCTGCCAAATGCCCGCATCATGGTGCACCAGCCTTCTGGCGGTGCGCGTGGTCAGGCTGCGGATATCGAAATTCAGGCGCGCGAGATTTTAAAGCTTCGTGAACGTTTGAATAATATATATGTAAAACATACCGGCCAAAAGCTGGACAAAATCGAAGCGGCGATGGATCGCGACAACTTCATGGACGCACATGAGGCCAAGAAGTTCGGATTGATCGATGAGGTATATACCAGCCGCGAAGAGACCGACGAGAAATAAGACCGGCTGGTAGCCTGTAAATTTCTTGAATTTTGGGTGTACGAGCCATTTTAACCGGTCTACGATAGCAAGAAACGAGTTTATAGCGGTGACAGATTTGAGTAACAGCGATTCGAAAAACACGCTCTATTGTTCCTTTTGCGGCAAGAGCCAGCACGAGGTCAGGAAGCTGATCGCAGGGCCTACGGTCTTTATTTGCGATGAGTGCGTAGAGTTGTGTAACGACATCATCAAGGAAGAGAGCAAAGGCGCGCTTTCCAAGGGCACCGACGGCGTGCCGTCGCCGCTGGAGATTCTCGAGGTCCTCAATGATTATGTCATCGGGCAGGCTGGCGCCAAGAAGGTGCTTTCAGTTGCGGTGCACAACCACTATAAGCGCCTCAATCACGCCAACTCCTCCGCGCCTGAAGTGGAGCTGGCCAAGTCGAACATCCTGCTTGTTGGGCCAACCGGCTGCGGTAAGACACTTCTTGCCCAGACGCTGGCGCGTATTCTGGACGTACCGTTCACCATGGCTGACGCCACGACGCTGACCGAAGCCGGTTACGTGGGCGAGGACGTGGAAAACATCATCCTGAAGCTGCTGCAATCGGCTGATTATAACGTCGAGCGCGCCCAGCGCGGCATCGTCTATATTGATGAGGTCGACAAGATCAGCCGCAAGTCAGACAACCCGTCCATCACGCGCGACGTGTCGGGCGAAGGTGTCCAGCAGGCACTGCTGAAAATCATGGAAGGCACGGTTGCCAGCGTTCCGCCACAGGGCGGCCGTAAGCATCCGCAGCAGGAATTCCTGCAGGTTGACACCACAAACATCCTGTTCATCTGTGGCGGTGCCTTTGCAGGCCTTGACCGTGTGATCGCGAACCGCCTTCAAGGCAAGTCCATCGGCTTTGGCGCGACGGTGAATTCACCGGACGACCGCAGTGCCGGCGAACTGTTCAAGGAAACCGAGCCTGAGGACCTGCTGAAGTTTGGCCTGATCCCCGAGTTCGTGGGCCGTCTGCCTGTGATCGCGACGCTGGAGGACCTGGACGAGGGTGCTTTGGTTCAGATCCTGTCAGAACCGAAAAACGCCCTTCTGAAGCAGTATCAGTGCCTGTTCGATATGGAAGACGTGAAGCTGACCTTCTCTGAAGACGCATTGTTTGCCGTTGCCAAGAAGGCAATTGAGCGCAAAACCGGCGCGCGGGGCCTGCGGTCCATCATGGAAGACACGCTTCTGGATACCATGTTCGACCTGCCGAGCCTTGAGGGTGTTGAAGAGATCGTGATCAACGGCGAAGTGGTCGACGGCAAGTCGAGTCCTTTGATGATTTACGCTGATCGCCGCGACGAGGCTGGTCAGCCGGCTTAGAAAACAGATTATATTGTGTGAATAAGGGTTGAAACGAATGTTTCAGCCCTTATTTTTTATGGTGAAGGGCACAAATTTGGCCCTAAACTCGTTTTTCGACCTCTTTTCCTTTCTTGTCTTGATGGAAATGGCCTAAAATCAGGTCGATCAAGTCGCTCATTTTAGTTCTGGAAGTTTTTCCTATGTCCGAATCCGCCGAAACCACGTCAAACATTGTCACTTTGCCCGTTCTGCCCCTGAGGGACATTGTGGTTTTCCCACATATGATCGTGCCGCTTTTTGTTGGCCGCGATAAGTCCGTTCGGGCGCTCGAAGAAGTGATGGCAAAGGACAAGCAGATTCTGCTGGTTGCCCAGAAAGAAGCTGGTGAGGACGACCCGAAAACCAAGGATGTGTTCGAGGTCGGTACAGTTGCCAGCGTGCTTCAGCTGCTGAAGCTGCCGGACGGCACGGTCAAGGTGCTGGTGGAAGGCTTCAACCGGGCCACCATCAAGGAATTCGTTCGCGACGATGATTATTTCGAAGCCAACGCAGAACTTATGGCCGACGGCGAAGAAGACGATTCGGAAATTGAAGCGCTCAGCCGGTCGGTGATCGCCCAGTTCGAACAATATGTGAAGCTGAACAAGAAAATCCCGGCAGAAGTGCTTGTAACCGTCAATCAGATTGATGAAGCCAGCAAGCTGGCCGACACGGTGGCGAGCCACCTGGCGCTGAAGATCGACGACAAGCAGGACCTGCTGGCCACCGTTTCTGTGGCGCAGCGCCTCGAGCGCATCTTCAGCTTCATGGAAGGTGAGATTGGTGTCCTGCAGGTTGAGAAGAAGATTCGTGGCCGCGTGAAGCGCCAGATGGAAAAGACCCAGCGCGAATATTATCTGAACGAGCAGCTCAAGGCGATCCAGAAGGAACTGGGTGAGGGCGACGACGGGCGTGAGGAAATCCAGGAACTGGAAGACCGAATCGCCAAGACCAAGCTGACGAAGGAAGCCAAGGAAAAGTGCCTGGCGGAGCTCAAGAAGCTGAAGTCCATGAGCCCGATGTCCGCTGAAGCCACTGTGGTGCGGAATTTCCTCGATTGGATGCTGACGATTCCATGGGGCAAAAAGAGCCGCGTGAAGAAAGACATCAAGCTCGCGCAGAAGGTTCTGGATACTGACCACTATGGCCTGGAGAAGGTCAAAGAGCGAATCGTCGAATATCTTGCTGTGCAGCAGCGTGCGAAAAAGATCAAAGGCCCGATTCTGTGTCTTGTTGGCCCTCCGGGTGTTGGTAAAACCTCGCTTGGCAAGTCCATCGCCAAGGCCACAGGGCGCGAGTTCGTTCGATTCTCGCTCGGCGGCGTGCGCGACGAGGCAGAGATTCGCGGTCACCGCCGCACCTATATCGGCTCCATGCCTGGTAAGGTGATGCAGTCGATGAAGAAGGCCGGGACCACGAATCCACTGTTTCTCTTTGATGAGATCGATAAGATGGGCCAGGACTTCCGGGGTGACCCAGCGTCTGCGCTTCTTGAAGTGCTGGACCCAGAGCAGAACAGCAAGTTCAACGACCACTATCTTGAAGTGGACTATGACCTGTCGAACGTGATGTTCGTCACCACGGCCAACTCGCTTCGCATGCCGCGTCCGCTCTTGGACCGGATGGAAATCATCCATCTCTCGGGCTACACCGAGGAAGAGAAGGTAGAGATTGCTCGCCGTCACCTGATTCCGAAACAGCTGAAGGATCATGGCCTTAAGAAGGGCGAGTGGTCCATCTCTGACGGTGCGCTCAAAGATGTGGTGCGCTACTACACCCGCGAAGCCGGTGTCCGGAGCCTGGAGCGCGAAATTGCCAAGCTGGCCCGTAAGGCTGTGAAAGAAATTGTTGAAGGCTCGCGCGACAAGGTTGCGCTGACGTCCCGTAACCTCAGCCAGTATGCTGGCGTTAAGAAATATCGCTACGGCCAGGCGGAGGAAGAAGATCAGGTTGGTCTGACCACTGGTTTGGCATGGACCGAAGTTGGCGGGGAACTGCTGGCGATCGAAGCTGTCACTGTTGCAGGCAAGGGCCAGATCAAACAGACCGGTAAGCTTGGCGAAGTGATGAAAGAATCGATCCAGGCGGCCCGTTCTTATGTGCAGTCCCGCTGCGTGGAATTCGGAATTCACCCGAATGTGTTCGAGAAAAAGGACATTCACATCCACGTGCCGGAGGGCGCAACGCCAAAAGATGGCCCATCTGCGGGTGTCGCCATGTGCACAAGCATTGTTTCTGTGCTGACGGGAATCGCTGTCCGGAAAGATATTGCCATGACTGGTGAAGTGACACTTCGCGGTCGTGTGCTGCCGATCGGCGGCCTCAAGGAGAAGCTTTTGGCAGCGCTGCGCGGCGGAATCACCAAGGTTCTGATCCCGAAAGATAACGAGAAAGACCTGGTGGAAATCCCGGACAATGTGACCAAAGGCCTTGAAATCGTTGCAGTTTCTAATGTTGACGAAGTTCTCGAGCATGCCCTTGCAGGCCCGATGGAGCCAATCGACTGGCCGGACGAGTCAGAGCTCAAGGAAGTGAGCTCTGGGGACGGTGCAGATGAGGCAGAATTGACGACTCATTAGCTCCTTTGAACCGAATTCGATAAATTTCAAGGAAAAAAAAGCTCAAAACCGCAGTTTTCTGCGGTTTTTTGCTTTGACAAGCGGATTTAGCCGTGCCTAAACTGCATTCGCATTTCGGAACTAATAACGAAATCAAACTCTTCAACTCAGAGGGGGATACCTTGAATAAAAATGATCTGATCGCAAAGGTTGCGGAAGCAGCTGACCTGTCCAAAGCTGATGCTGGTAAAGCAGTAGACGCTGTATTTGACTCCATTTCCGGCGCTCTGTCCGGTGGTGGCGAAGTTCGTCTTGTAGGCTTCGGTACTTTCGCAGTAGCACAACGTGCTGCTACTAAAGGCCGCAACCCACGCACGGGCGAAGAAATCGACATCCCTGCTTCCAAACAGCCTAAATTCAAGGCTGGCAAGGGTCTCAAGGACGCTGTAAACAAGTAATATTGTTTGCACACTTGAAAAGAGAACGGCTGCGGATTTTCCGTGGCCGTTTTTCTTTTTATGCCTTGTTAAAAAATTGCAAAAAAAGGGGTGGACAGCGCCGCCGTTTAATCTTAAAAGCGCGCTCACCACACTGGTACGGGCGATTAGCTCAGTTGGTAGAGCATCTCGTTTACACCGAGAGGGTCGGCAGTTCGAGCCTGTCATCGCCCACCATTTCCTACCAGTGTCTTTCGCCTGACGGCGTATGAGAGAATGGGCGATTAGCTCAGTTGGTAGAGCATCTCGTTTACACCGAGAGGGTCGGCAGTTCGAGCCTGTCATCGCCCACCATTCTCTTCTCTTTCCCGACATTGGTTCCTGATATACTACTGCTGGCTGGCCATGCCATCGGTGTGACGCCCAATATGTGCCGTCCAGGGGATTCGGAATGCCATCGATATGACCAATAAAAAAGACAGCAAGGCAACCGGGCATGACCCGGACGGTGATTCTCCCGCTGCAGAAGGGGAAGGCAGAATCGTGATCGAGGCGACCTGGGCCCCGAAGGACCCGCGCGACCGGTTGTATGATGAAGATGCGACGGCGTCAGAGCGCACCATGTCCCTGATCCGGGTGATTGCGGCATTTCACCCCGTTTTGAACAGTGTGCTGCTTGTAGGCCAGCTGTTGCGCCGTATGCCCAGGTGGGCACTGGCAGTGTTGCTGGTTATTACTGCGGCGGGGTTGGTTTATCTGGCCGCCTGATTTCGAGTTCGGACGTCGCCCTAAAGCACGCGAGCGCGGCAGTGTTAAAACAATCGAAAATCGTCAGTTGCAGGGACTGTGAGTGCTTCGAACAGGAGGCGGGCAGGGCGGGCTATTTTTGGCGGTTTTCTCCCGAAAAAACGCGAGCCGAAAAAAAGTGTCAAAAAAGCCGTTGACAGGGGCGGGGGTGCGGCTTAAACACCCCCTCACACAAGAGCCGCGCGGGTGTAGCTCAGTTGGTTAGAGTGTCGGCCTGTCACGCCGAAGGTCGCGGGTTCGAGCCCCGTCACTCGCGCCACTCTTGTTGTAAAGAAAGCGTTCAGGCTTTGCCTCGAACGCTTTTTTCTTTTCAGCCGTCCGCGGACACGTTTCCTTCATCGCGCACGGCGAACCAATAGGCCCAAAAAATTAACAAAACCTGCAAAGATGAAGGCGACTGCCAGTGCATATGCGCGGACAGGTCATAAAGGCAAGCCGTTGCCGGATACGAGAGTTAGCAGCCTGGTAGCAGGCAGTGGCAGAAGAAGGATCGATAGTATGATTAATGGCGTGGTCATGTGCTGCACTCTTTTCTTTGGGACAGTGACCTCAACCATATTGATCAGGCTACTTTCGGCCAGCCGCCAAGAGTGAATAAGGCACTTTTGCAATTGCGGGATTACACGCACCGACAGCGGGTCAAAAAAAATCCAAAAAATACGTTTTGTCCGTTGACACGGGCGGCCTGAAAATTTAAACACCCCTCACGCAAGACGCGCGGGTGTAGCTCAGTTGGTTAGAGTGTCGGCCTGTCACGCCGAAGGTCGCGGGTTCGAGCCCCGTCACTCGCGCCACTTGCCTCCCTCCTAGAGGGCAGTACAGAAAACGCGTTCCGGCCTGTCCGGACGCGTTTTTTTGTTTGGCCCGTCCAATATCCTGCAAATGCGCCAAAAAACCGCAGGAGATAAGCTTTTCATTAACTAAAAGCATGCCTATACTCACGCCCTCAGGCGCCAGGGGCAAATTCGCCCTTTACGGATCGAAAATCGGCCTTTAAAAGGGCGCTGTAATTAGGGCCAATAATCAAAAAGGGACTCCCATGGAGTCGTTGCTGATACAATATTTTCCGATCCTGATTTTCCTCGGGATCGCCATTGCTTTTTCACTGATTTTTGTTGGCGCTGCGATGCTGATCGCAAAACAGCGACCCGACAGTGAAAAGCTGTCTGCGTACGAGTGTGGATTTGAAGCATTTGAAGACAGCCGTCATCAATTCGATGTCCGCTTCTATCTCGTCGCTATCCTGTTCATTATCTTCGATCTCGAGATCGCCTTCCTGTTCCCTTGGGCCGTGTCCCTGGGCGAGATCGGGCTGTATGGTTTCTGGTCGATGATGATCTTCCTCGGTGTGCTGACCGTAGGTTTTGTATACGAGTGGAATAAAGGAGCGCTGGAATGGGAGTAACATCCGCAAAAAATCCCGGTGCGTACAACACGCTGTCACCAATCCCACCAGTAAGCGAGGGTGATCTGCTTGAGGGTCTCAACGAAGAACTGACTGAAAAGGGCTTTGTTGTCACCAACCTCGAGGATCTGATCACCTGGGCCCGGACGGGTTCGCTGTGGTGGATGACGTTTGGTCTTGCGTGCTGCGCCGTTGAGATGATGCATACCTCGATGCCGCGTTACGACGTGGAGCGTTTTGGTTTTGCCCCTCGTGGCAGCCCACGCCAGTCGGACGTGATGATCGTCGCCGGTACGCTGACGAACAAGATGGCACCCGCCATGCGCAAGGTTTATGACCAGATGTCGGAGCCACGTTATGTGATCTCCATGGGGTCCTGCGCCAATGGTGGCGGTTATTATCACTATTCCTATTCGGTTGTTCGGGGCTGTGACCGCATCGTGCCGGTTGATATCTATGTCCCCGGCTGTCCTCCCACCGCGGAAGCACTTCTTTATGGTGTGCTTCAGCTGCAGCGTAAGATCCGCCGCACCGGGACCATCAACCGTTAGATCGAGTACGAGGCGCCGCCACCAGTTGGGGGCGCTTCGCTGTGTGCCTGCGGCACCTCTGCCGCACATCAAAAAGGAGCGCGTCAGCGCATGACTGATAAGGCATTAAAGTCACTGGGCGAGCACATCGCTACCAGTCTGGAAAACGAGGTCATTTCCACCAGTGTCGCTTTTGGCGAGCTGACGGTGGTAGCCCGCGCGGAGCATGTTCAGAAAGTGCTCACTTTCCTGCGCGATGACCAGGAATGTATGTTCAAGCAACTGATCGACCTGTGCGGTGCCGACTATCCTGAGCGCACCCGCCGGTTCGATGTTGTGTATCACCTGCTCAGTGTGCAGCTGAACCAGCGCATCCGCGTGAAAGTGGAAACCGATGCCGACACCCCGGTGCCTTCGGCAATTGACGTATTCCCGGCCGCCGGTTGGTTCGAGCGCGAAGCGTGGGATATGTACGGCATCTTCTTTGCCGATCACCCGGACCTTCGCCGCATGCTGACGGATTATGGCTTCCAGGGCCATCCGCTCCGTAAGGACTTCCCGCTGACCGGCTTCGTCGAGTGCCGCTATTCCGAGGAAGAAAAACGGATTGTGTACGAGCCTGTGAAGCTGAAACAGGAATTCCGCAACTTCGATTTCATGAGCCCATGGGAAAGCGCCAAGTATGTGCTGCCGGGTGACGAGAAAGCCGACGATGCCGCTGAGAGTAAAGAGGGGGCGAAATAATGGCTGAGGTTGATATCAAGAACTATTGCCTGAATTTCGGCCCACAGCACCCTGCGGCGCACGGCGTACTGCGGATGGTGATGGAGCTGGACGGTGAGATCGTTGAGCGGGTGGACCCGCACATCGGGCTGCTGCACCGTGGTACTGAGAAGCTGATTGAGCACAAGCAGTATCTGCAGGCAATGCCGTACTTCGACCGCCTCGACTATGTGGCGCCGATGAACCAGGAACATGCTTTCTGTATGGCTGTCGAGAAGCTCGCCAGCATCGAAGTGCCTGAGCGCGGCCAATATATTCGCGTGCTGTTCTCCGAGATCGGGCGTATCCTCAACCACATCTTGAACCTGACGACCCACGGTATGGACGTCGGCGCGTTGACCCCGATCCTATGGGGCTTCGAAGAGCGCGAAATCCTGATGGAATTCTATGAGGCGGTTTGTGGTGCGCGTTTGCACGCAGCCTACTTCCGCCCAGGCGGTGTACACCAGGACCTGCCAGCAGGCCTCGCCGAGCGCATCATGAAATGGACCGAAACATTCCCGAATACCCTTGCGGATATGGAAGCGCTCCTGATTGATAACCGTATCTTCAAGCAACGGAATGTGGACATCGGCGTGTTCGACGCAGATGAAGCGCTGGCATGGGGCTTTACCGGCCCGATGCTTCGCTCTACCGGCGTTGCCTGGGACCTGCGTAAAGCGCAACCCTATGAAGTATATGACAAAATGAACTTCCAGGTCGCTATCGGTAACGCGGGTGATTGCTATGATCGCTTCATGCTCCGAATCGCTGAGATTCGCGAGTCGCTGAAGATCATTCGCCAGTGCCTGAACGATATGCCAGCTGGTCCGGTCATGTCGACCGACCCGAAGATTTCGCCACCACGTCGCGCCGAGATGAAGCGGTCGATGGAAGCGCTGATCAACCACTTCAAGCTCTATACCGAAGGCTTCAAAGTGCCTGAAGGCGAAGTTTACGCCGCGGTTGAAGCGCCGAAGGGTGAATTTGGTGTGTATCTGGTGTCTGACGGCTCCAACCGTCCGTACCGCTGTAAAATCCGGGCACCCGGGTTCGCACACCTTCAGGGCATGGATTACCTTCTGAAAGGTCACATGCTTGCTGATGCTCCGGCAGTACTTGGGGCTATGGACATTGTATTTGGTGAGGTTGACCGATGAGTACGGCACCAGAAAAATTTGTGTGGACCTCGGAAAACGAGAAAACCGCGCAAGCGCACATCGCAAAATACCCGGAAGGGCGCCAGCAAAGTGCTGTGATGCCGCTTCTTGATCTGGCCCAGCGCCAGAATGGTGGCCATGTGACGCAGGAAATCATGGAATATATCGCTGACTATCTGGACATGCCGGCAATCCGGGTTCAGGAAGTGGCGACTTTCTATACCATGTATAACCACAAGCCGATTGGTAAGCACCACGTTCAGGTGTGTGGCACGACGCCATGCTGGCTGCGTGGCAGCGACGATATCATGAAGGCTTGCAAGTCCAAGCTGGGTATCGAGAAGGGTGAAACCACCAAGGACGGCATGTTCACGCTGAGTGAAGTTGAATGTGCAGGCGCTTGTGTGAATGCGCCTGTTGTTGCAATTGATGACGATTATTTCGAGGACCTGACGCCTGAAACCATGACCGAGCTACTTGATAAGCTTGGGAAAGGCGAGGCTGTTAAGCCAGGCCCGCAGATCGACCGCAAGAACAGCGCGCCAGCCGGTGGCCCAACCACGCTTAAGGGCGACAAAGGGGAGGATGCATAATGCTTGCTGATAAGGATCGCATCTTCACAAACCTTTATGGTTTCGAGAGCCCCGGCATCGACGCCGCCATGAAGCGCGGTGACTGGGACGGCACCAAAGACATTATCGCCAAGGGCAAAGACTGGATCATCGGTGAGATGAAAGAGTCCGGCCTTCGCGGCCGTGGTGGTGCGGGCTTCCCGACGGGCCTCAAGTGGTCCTTCATGCCGAAGGAAACCGATGGTCGTCCGTCTTATCTCGTAATCAACGCGGACGAGGGCGAGCCCGGTACCTGTAAAGACCGTGACCTGATGCGCCACGATCCACACAAGCTGATCGAAGGCTGCCTGATCGCGGGCTTCGCCATGAACGCCGTGGCGGCTTACATCTATATCCGCGGTGAGTTCTTCCGCGAAGCCGAAGCGCTTGAGCGCGCGATCAAGGAAGCCTACGACAAGGGCTTCATTGGCAAAAACGCCTGCGGTTCCGGCTATGATTTCGACGTCTATGTGCACCGCGGTGCGGGCGCCTACATCTGCGGTGAGGAAACCGCGCTGATCGAAAGCCTTGAAGGCAAGAAGGGTCAGCCGCGGCTGAAGCCTCCGTTCCCTGCGAACGTAGGTGTGTGGGGCTGCCCAACCACGGTTAACAACGTGGAATCGATTGCGGTTGCGCCAACCATCCTGCGCCGTGGCGGCGCCTGGTTCGCCGGCCTTGGCCGTCCGAACAACACAGGCACGAAGGTTTTCTCCATTTCCGGTCACGTGAACAATCCGTGCAACGTGGAAGAAGAGATGGGCATTCCTTTGAAGGAACTCATTGAGAAGCACGCTGGCGGCGTACGCGGCGGCTGGGATAACCTGCTGGCCGTGATCCCGGGCGGGTCCTCAGTGCCGGTTCTGCCAAAAGAGATTTGTGACACCGTGCTGATGGATTTTGACAGCCTGCGTGAAGTGCAGTCAGGCCTTGGCACCGCTGCGGTGATCGTGATGGACAAATCCACGGACATCGTGAAGGCCATTGCGCGCCTGAGCGAATTCTACAAGCACGAAAGCTGCGGCCAGTGTACGCCGTGCCGTGAAGGTACGGGCTGGATGTGGCGTGTGATGGAGCGGCTGGTTGAAGGCAAGGCTGACAAGTCCGAGATCGACTCGCTCCTTGATGTCACAAAACAGATTGAAGGCCACACCATCTGCGCGCTTGGCGACGCGGCGGCTTGGCCGATCCAGGGTTTGATGCGCCACTTCCGTCATGAAGTGGAAGCGCGTATCGATGCATATCATGCCAAAGCGGCTGAATAGAGCGCATGGCAAGGAGAGTTAGATGCCCACGCTAACCATTGATGGAAAAGAAGTAACGGTAGAGCCGGGAACAACGGTTCTGCAGGCGTGTGAGGAAATCGGCGTTGAAGTGCCGCGTTTCTGTTATCACGAGCGTCTGTCGATCGCTGGCAACTGCCGTATGTGCCTTGTTGATATGGAAAAGGCACCGAAACCGATCGCAAGCTGCGCGATGCCTGCGGGCGACGGTATGGTGATCCACACCAACACCGAGCGTGTGAAGAAAGCACGCGAAGGTGTGATGGAATTCCTGCTGATCAACCACCCGCTGGATTGCCCGATCTGTGACCAGGGCGGCGAATGCGACCTGCAGGACCAGGCTGTGGCGTTCGGTGGCGGCAAAAGCCGCTACGACGAGAACAAGCGCGCCGTTGAAGACAAATACATGGGTCCGCTTATCTCCACCACCATGACACGCTGCATTCACTGCATGCGCTGCGTGCGCTTCTCAAGTGAAGTGGCGGGTGTGGAAGACATGGGTGCCCTGTGGCGCGGTGAGCATACGGAAATCACTACCTACCTGGAAAAAACGCTCGATAGCGAAATGTCCGGTAACGTGATTGACCTGTGCCCGGTTGGCGCGCTGACCAGCAAGCCATACGCCTTCACGGCGCGGAGCTGGGAGTTGAAGCACACCGAAAGCATCGATGTGATGGACGCTCTGGGCTCCAACATCAATGTGGACACACGCGGCTCTGCCGTGATGCGTATTCTGCCGCGTCTGAATGAAGACGTGAACGAAGAGTGGATTTCCGACAAAACCCGCTTTGTCTATGACGGCCTGAAGAAGCGCCGCCTGGACCGTCCATACGCCCGCAAGAACAAGAAGCTTGAAGAAGCGACCTGGGCTGAAGCGTTTGAAGCGATCAAGAAGAAGCTCAAAGGCGTCAAGGGCGAGCAGATTGCTGCTATCGCTGGTGACCTTGCAGACATGGAAGCCATGCTGGCGCTCAAGGACCTTCTGGGCACGCTGGGCTCGAGCCGCGTGGAAGGCCGTCAGGACGGCGCAGCGCTTGATGCAAGCGTACGCGCGGGCTACCTGATGAACTCTGGCATCGCCGGTGTTGAAGAAGCTGACTATCTGTTGCTGGTTGGCTGTGACCCACGCGCGGAAGCGCCGGTACTCAACAGCCGTATCCGCAAGGCAGTCCGCCACATGGGCCTCAAGGTTGGTCGCATCGGCGCCGAAGCTGACCTGACATACAAGGTTGAAGACTTTGGCGACGACGCGAAGCTGCTGAAGTCAGTGCCTACTGGCCGTCATGCCGCCGCGAAGGCGCTCAAGGCCGCCGAAAAGCCAATGATCATCGTTGGTCAGGCTGCGCTGGCCCGGGAAGACGGTGCTGCAATCCTGAAGGCTGCCCGCGACGCCGCAGACAAATACTGCGTCAAGGACGGCTGGAATGGCTTCAACATATTGCACACGGCGGCAAGTCGGGTTGGTGCGCTGGACCTGGGCCTCACCACCGAGGGCGGCGTGAACGCCATCCTTGATGATGCGGCTGCTGGTGAGGTCAAGGCTGTGTTCCTGCTGGGCGCGGACGAAATCGACACCGCCAAGCTGAAGAAAGCCTTCACGGTTTATATCGGCACGCACGGCGACGAAGGCGTGAAAAACGCTGATGTGATCCTGCCGGCTGCAGCCTATACCGAGAAGTCTGGCACTTACATCAACACAGAAGGCCGCGTACAGCGCACGGAAAAGGCCGTGTTCGCACCGGGCGATGCCCGCGAAGACTGGACAATCCTGCGGGCGCTGTCTGACGTGGTTGGCGAAACGCTACCATACAATACGCTGGCTGCACTGCGCACCCGTCTGGCGGAAGTGGCACCAGCCACGGCAACGCTTGATGAAGTGCCAACCGAAGCCTGGGGCGACTTTGGAACCAAAGGCGATATCGCTGAAGGCGCCATCAAGCCAATCATCGATAATTTCTACATGACCAACCCGATCGCCCGCGCCAGCCAGATTATGGCTGACTGCGTAGCGGCCCGGGAAGGTGTAGCTGAGGAGGCGACAGGAACCCATGGTTGAGGCGCTTTACACACTGTTCGGCGGTGAGGGTCCTTTCTTCTATTTCCTTGCGATCCTCGCTTCCATCTTCGCGATTGTGCTGCCGCTTCTGATCTCGGTGGCATTCGCGGTATATTTCGACCGGAAAATCTGGGCGGCGGTTCAGATGCGTCGCGGCCCGAACGTGGTTGGCCCGTTTGGCCTGCTGCAATCCTTCGCTGACGGACTGAAGCTGTTCCTGAAGGAAACCGTGATCCCGGCGGGTGCGAACAAGGTGATCTTCCTGATTGCTCCGATGATCACCTTCACGCTGGCACTGATCAGCTGGGCTGTTGTGCCCTTCGGTGAAGGCGTCGCGATTGCGGACCTGAATGTGGGCATCCTTTATCTGCTGGCGATCTCCTCGCTCGGCGTATACGGCATCATCATGTCCGGTTGGGCATCAAACAGCCGCTACGCTTTCCTGGGTGCGCTGCGGTCTGCAGCACAGATGGTATCCTACGAGGTCTCCATTGGCTTCGTCCTGGTATGTATCCTGGTGTCTGTGGGTTCCCTGAACCTGACGGATATTGTGGTGGCACAAAAGGGCGGCGCACACATGTGGAACATGTGGGTCTTCGCACCTGTGTTTGTGATCTTCTTTATCTCGGCACTGGCGGAAACCAACCGTCCACCGTTTGACCTTCCGGAAGCGGAAGCTGAACTGGTGGCGGGTTATCAGGTGGAATATAGCTCGATGGCATTCGCGCTCTTCTTCCTGGGCGAATATGCCAACATCCTCTTGATGTCTGCTGTGATGGCGATCCTCTTCATGGGTGGCTGGTACGCACCGCTGCCGGCGCTGGACTTCATCCCCGGCATTGTTTGGCTGACCCTCAAGATTGCCCTGATGTTCTGGATGTTCGCGATGGTGAAGGCATTCGTGCCGCGGTACCGCTACGACCAACTGATGCGCCTTGGCTGGAAAGTGTTCCTGCCGCTGTCGCTCGCGTTCGTCGTCATTTACTCGGGCCTCGCCGTTTACGGCGTTATCGGCAATATCGGATAGGAAAGGCTTGAAACATGAGTACATTTAAGCAAGCCGCCAAGACGTGGATCCTTTGGGAATTCCTCTGCGCTTTTTGGCTGTCGGTGAAATATTTCTTCCGACCTAAGGTGACAATTAACTATCCATACGAAAAAGGCCCGCTGAGTCCACGCTTCCGTGGCGAACACGCCCTGCGCCGCTACCCCAACGGGGAAGAGCGCTGCATTGCCTGTAAGCTCTGTGAAGCCATTTGTCCGGCGCAGGCCATCACGATTGAGGCCGAGCCACGCGAAGATGGCTCCCGCCGCACGACACGCTATGACATTGACATGACCAAATGCATTTACTGCGGTTTCTGTCAGGAAGCGTGCCCGGTGGACGCGATTGTTGAGGGCCCGAACTTCGAGTTCGCGACCGAGACACGCGAAGAACTCATGTATGACAAGAACAAGCTGCTCGCCAACGGTGAGCGCTGGGAGCGCGAGATTGCGGCGAACATCGCCGCCGACGCGCAGTATCGCTAAACGAAGGGCAGGGGACGATAATCATGGACTTTAGCTCAATGCTTCCAGTCGCTGCGTTCTGGCTGTTCGCTTCGATTACCATTCTATCAGGCCTTCTGGTGATTTTGGCCAAGAACCCGGTACATTCGGTGCTGTGGCTTATCCTGGCCTTCTTCAGTGCTGCTGGTCTCTTCGTCCTGATGGGCGCGGAATTCTTGGCGATGCTGCTGGTCATTGTATATGTGGGCGCGGTTGCCGTGCTGTTCCTCTTTGTCGTGATGATGCTCGATATCAACTTTGTCGAGCTTCGCCAGGGCATCATGCAGAACGCGCCGATTGGCGTTGTTGTTGGCCTTGTGCTGCTGGCCGAGCTGGGGACGCTGGGCGCTGCCTGGCACTTCGGTGACGATGTGGCCAAGAATGCGGCGGCACCAACGCCCGTTGTCGAGCAGGTGGAAAACACAGCTGCACTCGGGAACATTATTTACACCGACTATATTTTCATCTTCCAGATGTCTGGCCTCATTCTTCTTGTGGCGATGATCGGCGCGATTGTGCTGACACACCGCACCCGTCCTGGCGTACGCCGCCAGGATGTATCGAAGCAGAATGCGCGCCGTCCGGAAGACGCATATGAACTCGTAGATGTAGAAGTTGGTAAGGGCGTCGCCCTGCCAACGAAGAAAGGCTAGGGGGCGATAGTCCATGACTATTGGGTTAGGACATTATCTGACGGTCGCCGCGATCCTCTTCGTATTTGGGGTCCTCGGTATCTTCCTCAACCGGAAGAACGTCATCATCATTCTTATGTCGGTCGAGCTGATGCTTCTGGCCGTCAACATCAACCTTGTGGCCTTCTCTACCTACCTGCAGGACATGGTGGGCCAGGTGTTTGCCATGTTCGTGCTGACGGTGGCTGCTGCTGAGGCGGCGATTGGTCTGGCGATCCTCGTGGTTTATTTCCGCGGCCGTGGTTCCATCGCGGTTGAAGACATCAACCAGATGAAGGGGTAGGACAATGGAAACAGCTGCTAAGTTTATTGTATTCCTGCCGCTTGTCGGTTTCCTGATCGCAGGCATGTTTGGCCGCACCATCGGCGACCGTGCCAGCCAGATACTGACATCGTCGCTGGTGACCATCGGCGCGATCCTGTCATGGCTGGTGTTTGTTGATGTGGCGCTTGCGGGCAACAAGTTCGTTGTGACGCTTCTTGACTGGGTTAAGTCAGGTGACCTTGAGTTCGCCTGGGCGCTGCAGGTTGACACGCTGACCGCTGTGATGCTGGTTGTTGTCAATACGGTGTCCGCGCTGGTGCACTGGTATTCCATGGGCTACATGGAAGAAGACCCTGACAAGCCGCGCTTCTTTGGGTATCTGTCGCTCTTTACCTTCGCGATGTTGATGCTCGTTACCTCCGATAACTTGGTGCAGATGTTCTTCGGTTGGGAAGGCGTAGGCTTGGCGTCCTATCTGCTGATCGGCTTCTGGTTCAAGAAACCAAGCGCGAACGCAGCCGCCATCAAGGCTTTCGTTGTGAACCGCGTTGGTGACTTCGGCTTTGCGCTGGGCATCTACGCTGTGTTCCTGTTGACCGGCTCGGTGCAGTTCGACGTGATTTTCAGCACCATTGGCAACTATGAGACGGCGACGCTGAGCTTCCTCGGCCACGAATATCACGCCATCACGGTTGTCTGCCTGCTGCTGTTTGTGGGTGCCATGGGTAAATCCGCCCAGCTTGGCCTGCACACATGGCTGCCGGACGCGATGGAAGGCCCGACGCCTGTGTCTGCGCTTATTCACGCGGCAACTATGGTAACGGCGGGTGTGTTCCTGGTGGCGCGCTTCAGCCCTGTGTTTGAATATTCCGACTATGCGTTGCAGGTAGTTGCGATCGTTGGTGCGACCACAGCTTTCTTTGCGGCGAGTGTTGGTCTGGTTCAAAACGATATCAAGCGCGTGATTGCTTATTCGACCTGTTCGCAGCTTGGCTATATGTTCTTCGCCCTTGGCGTAGGCGCATACGGCGGCGCGATCTTCCACCTGTTCACGCACGCCTTCTTCAAGGCGCTGTTGTTCCTGGGTGCGGGTTCCGTGATCCACGCCCTGCACCACGAGCAGGACATGCGCAAGATGGGCGGTCTGTTCAAGAAGATCCCAATCACCGGCACTGTCATGACAATTGGTACGCTGGCGATCACCGGCTTCCCACTGCTGTCGGGCTATTATTCCAAAGATCTGATCATCCAGGCTGCCTACGCGTCTGACAGTTCAGTGGCCCAATATGCCTTCGTTATGGGTGTGGCCGCAGCGCTGATGACCAGCTTCTACAGCTGGCGCCTGGTGTGGATGACCTTCTTCGGTGAAACTCGTGCGAAGCAGAAATATTTCGATGCGGCACACGAAGGCCCGATCACGATCATGGGGCCATTGCTGCTCCTTGCAACGGGCGCAGTCTTTGCCGGTGCGGTGTTCAGTCGCTACTTCGTTGGCGAAGATCGTGTTGCCTTCTGGAATGGCTCGCTGGTTACCCAGATGGGTGATGTGATGGACGCGGCACAAGGCGTGCCGATGGGCGTGACGCTGGCACCGTTCGTTGTGATGGTTCTGGGCTTCTTCATCTCCATGATGTTCTATGCCCCCCGCATTACGATGCCAAAGTTTGCGGCAGCAGGCCTCGCGGTTCTGACGCTGGCGCTCTTTATCGCCGCCAAGTTCACCGACCTGCATCACATTGGCTTCATGAAGTACGTTGGCTATTTCGCGGGCTTTGCCTTCGCCATCTTCTACTACGCGTACCTGTACGCGGCCGGGAAGGTGACGAATGACCTGCCACAGCGTACCGCCACCATGTGGAACGGCCTTTATGCCTTCCTCTTGAACAAATGGTACTGGGATGAGCTCTATGACTTCCTGTTCGTACGTCCGGCCTTCTGGCTTGGTCGCGTGTTCTGGAAGCGCGGCGACGAGCAAACCATCGACGGGTTCGGCCCGAATGGTGTGTCGTCCACGGTGGCTCTGGTTGCTGCCAAGGCCCGCAAGCTTCAGACTGGTTACGTCTATCACTATGCCTTCGCCATGATCATTGGCCTGGCCGTCGTGGTGACATGGTTTATGGCCCAAAGTGGCGCACACTAAGGGCAGGGGATAAGTAAAATGGAATTTTTCTCGAATAACCTGCTCAGCCTGATGATGTTGATCCCGCTTTTGGGGTCAGCTCTTATCCTGATCATTCGTCATCAGGATAAAGAGATCGAAAAACGGAACATCCGTCAGGTTGCGCTGCTGGCGACAATCTCCACCTTTATCCTCAGCATTTTCCTGTGGGTTGGCTTCGATAACTCCAGCGCGGACTTCCAGTTTGAAGAACGCTACAGCTGGGTTGGGGACATTAGCTACTATGTCGGTGTGGACGGTATTTCCATGCTGCTGGTGGTGCTGACAGCCTTCCTGATGCCAATCGTGATCCTGTCGAGCTGGGAATCGATCGAGACGCGCGTGAAGGAATATATGATCGCGCTGCTGCTGCTTGAAACGCTGATGATTGGCGTGTTTACAGCGCTCGATATCTTCCTGTTTTATGTCTTCTTCGAAGGCGGCCTGATCCCGATGTATCTGCTGATTGGCGTCTGGGGTGGCTTGAACCGGATTTATGCCGCGTTCAAATTCTTCCTCTATACACTTCTGGGGTCTGTGCTGATGCTGGTGGCTGTGTTCTACATGTATGTGGAAACCGGCACGACAGACATCCCGATGCTGATGAACCATGAGTTCGCGGCTGATGTTCAGAACTGGCTGTGGCTGGCCTTCTTCGCCTCCTTCGCGGTGAAGATGCCAATGTGGCCGGTACACACCTGGTTGCCTGACGCGCACGTGCAGGCGCCAACGGGTGGTTCTGTGATCCTGGCGGGCGTGCTCTTGAAAATGGGGGGGTATGGCTTCCTGCGGTTCAGCCTGCCGATGTTCCCGGACGCGACTGAGCATTTCGCCTGGCTTGTCTTTGCGCTGTCGATCATTGCGATTGTCTATACATCGCTGGTCGCGCTGGTGCAGGAAGACATCAAGAAGCTGATTGCTTATTCGTCTGTCGCCCACATGGGCTTCGTGACAATCGGTATCTTCATCCTGAATACCAATGGTATTGAAGGCGCGATCTTCACCATGCTGAGCCACGGTATCGTCTCTGGCGCACTGTTCCTGTGTGTCGGCGTGATCTATGACCGCCTGCACACAAGGGAAATCAGCCGTTATGGTGGCCTGTCCGTCAACATGAAGATCTATGCGACCACGTTCGTGATTTTTTCGATGGCGTCTGTTGGCCTGCCAGGAACAAGCGGCTTTATCGGCGAATTCCTGGTGCTGAATGGCGCTTACGCTTACAACAGCTGGGTTGCCTTCGGTGCTGCCACGGGTGTGGTTCTGGGCGCTGCCTACATGCTGTATCTGGTACGCCGCCTCGTGTTTGGTGAACTGGACAAAGACGATGTGAAGGCGATGCCTGACCTGACCCTGCGCGAGAAGCTGATCTTCCTGCCGCTGTTGATTGTGGTCTTCTGGATGGGTATTTACCCGAACAGCTTCCTTGAGCCGATCCACGCATCCGTGGAAAATCTCATCCAAACTGATTTTTCATCTGCAGCCGAGCATGCGGAAGGTGTAACCACCTCTGCTGCTGCAGCACGTTAAGGAGTACAAACCGATGACCGGTGACATTCCATCCCTCGTTCCCGTGATGCCGGAAATTATGCTGGCAATTGGCGCGATGGTGCTGCTGATGCTTGGTGTGTTTCAGGGCGACAAAAGCTATGGCCAGGTTTCCAACCTTTCCATCCTGCTTCTGGTAGCCGCCGCAACCGTGCTGGTGACAAAAGTTGGTGGTGAGCGCCAGTTGACGTTTGGCGGCATGTTCGTGACCGACAGCTTCGCCGTGTTCACCAAAATCCTGGTGCTTGCGGGCTCTGTGATTGCGATCCTGATGTCCGGCAACTTCATGAAGCAGCATAAAATCGCCAAGTTCGAATATCCGATCCTGATCCTTATGGCCACGCTTGGCATGATGGTGATGATTTCTTCGAACAACATGATGACGCTTTATGTGGGTCTCGAGCTTCAAAGCCTTTCGCTTTATGTGCTTGCAGCCATGAACCGGGAGCGCACGCGTTCAACGGAAGCGGGCCTGAAGTATTTTGTTCTGGGCGCGCTGTCGTCCGGCATGCTGCTTTACGGCGTATCGCTGGTGTATGGCTTCGCAGGTACCGTGGACTTCGACCTGCTCGCGTCCTCACTGAAGGGCCAGGAAAGCACGTCCATGGGCGTCGTTGTCGGCATGGTGTTCCTGATGGCAGGCCTTGCCTTCAAGATCTCCGCCGTGCCGTTCCACATGTGGACGCCGGATGTATATGAAGGCTCGCCAACGCCTGTGACAGCGTTCTTTGCCGCGGCACCCAAAGTTGCTGCGCTCGCATTGCTCGTTCGCGTGTTGTTTGGCGCTTTCCCTGGTATGATACAGGAATGGCAACAGGTCATCGTCTTTATCTCCGTCGCCTCCATGCTGGTGGGTGCCTTCATTGCGCTGGTACAGACCAACATCAAGCGCCTGATGGCATATTCAAGCATCGGCCATGTTGGGTATGCGCTTGTGGGCCTTGCGGCTGGCACGCAGGCGGGTATTGAAGCACTGCTGATCTACCTTGCCATCTACCTGACCATGACACTGGGTACCTTTGGTGCCATCCTGTGCATGCGCCGCTCCAACGGCATGGTGGAAGACATTTCCGACCTGTCGGGCCTGAGCCAGAGCAACCTGCCACTGGCCATCGGCATTGCCATCTTCATGTTCTCGCTGGCGGGTATTCCGCTTCTCGCGGGTTTCTGGGGCAAATGGTATGTGTTCCTGGCAGCTGTTGAAGCTGGTCTTGTGCCACTTGCCATCGTTGGCGTGCTGACAAGTGTTGTGGGCGCTTTCTATTATATCCGTATCATCAAAGTGATGTTCTTCGACGATCCAGCACCTGCCTTTGAAGGCGGTCAGGGCAATGGCATCAGCTTCGTGATCGGCGTGAGCGCCCTGATCAACTCGCCAGTCAGCTACTTCATATTGATTGCGCCACTCGTGAGCGCAGCGGGCTGGGCCGCCCAGTCCCTGCTGTTCTAGTGACGGGCAGCGACCATCAAAATTGGGGGGCCTCGATGCCGAATGGTGTCGGGGCCTTCTTCTTTGAGGTCTGTGACAGCACCAACGCCCGTGCGGCGACACTGGCTATTGCCGGCGAGCCAGGACCTTTGTGGGTTGTGGCTGGCGAACAAAGCGCGGGCAGGGGGCGCCGCGGCCGCAGCTGGACATCCAAGACAGGTAACCTCTATGCGTCGTTGATGTTCCGCCCGCATATCAGGCCGCAGGACTTGGCAGCCTTGCCCTTCATTGTGGCACTGGCAGTGCGGGATACCTTCCTCGCTTTCGGTGCACCTGAAAGCCACGTTCAGTGCAAATGGCCCAACGACATCCTGATCGGGGAACGCAAAGCCAGTGGCGTGTTGATTGAAAGCAGTGCCAAACATGGTGGTATGTTGGACTATGTCATCATTGGTATCGGTATGAACCTGGTGCATTTTCCGGACGATGCAGCATTCGGCGCGACATCGCTTCTGCACGTCACAGGGCAGGAGGTGTCAGTCAAGGATGCCGCCACAGTGCTCGCGGAGAAGTTATATGCCCGGATCGATGCCTGGAAGGTTGATGATTTCAGATCCGTTGCCGAAGAATGGACCCGGTATTCCTGGGGTTTGGGCCAGTCGCGCGAACTCAGGACCCACGATGAAACCTTCACAGCAACGCTTTTGGGCCTATCTGATGATGGCGCCCTGATTGCCAGACTGGACGACGGCCTTGAAAAGCGCCTATATGCAGGGGATGTTTTCCCGGTCGAACGGGCGGATTAAAGGATTAGGCTTTATGCTTTTGACCATTGACGCAGGCAATACCAACACGGTGTTCGCGCTGATTGAAGATAGCGACATTGTGGAACAATGGCGCATCTCAACGGGCGATCAGCGCACGGTTGACGAATATATGGTGTGGATTTCCAACCTGATGGCGCTTTCAGGTCGGTCGCCAGACGCTGTCTCTGGCGCGATCATCGCCAGCGTTGTGCCGCAAGTAGTGTGGCCACTGACGCAGCTGTGCAAGAAATACTTCGGCTGTGAGCCTTTGGTGGTGGGTGAGGAGAATGTCGACTTGGGTGTGGACATTCAGGTGACCAACCCGCGCGAAGTTGGCGCTGACCGCCTGGTGAATGCTGTCGCGGGCCATGCGCTCTATGGCGGGCCATTGATCGTGGTGGATTTCGGCACAGCGACCACCTTTGATATTGTGGGCAAAGACGGGGCCTACCTGGGCGGCGTGATTTGCCCTGGTATCAACCTCAGCCTGCGGGCGCTGCATCTGGCCGCAGCCAAGTTGCCGCGCATTGCTGTGGAAGCCCCCAAAGAAGGCAAGCCCGTTACCGGAAAGACCACACAGGAAGCGATGCAATCTGGCGTTTTCTGGGGCTATGTCAGCATGATTGAAGGCCTGGTTGCACGCCTCAAGACCGAACACGGCGGCAATATGAAAGTACTGGCCACCGGCGGTTTGGCGCCTGTGTTTGCCAACCGGACGACCGCGATTGATGAAGTCGCGGGTGAGATGACGCTCCAGGGCCTGCGGCTGATTTATGACCGCAACAAGCCGGGCGCGCGCTGATATGGCATATATGCGCAAAAGCGACGAACGGCTCCTGTTCCTGCCACTGGGCGGCTCCGGCGAAATCGGCATGAACCTCAACTTGTATGGCCATAAGGGCAAATGGCTTATGGTGGATTGCGGCATGAGCTTCGCCGACAATTTCCTGCCCGGCGTAGACCTGATTTTCCCGGACCCTGAGTTTATCGAGGACGAACAGGATGATCTGGTCGGCCTGGTGCTGACACACGGCCATGAAGACCATATCGGCGCTGTGCCGTTCCTGTGGGAGCGCTTTCAGTGCCCGGTGTTTGCCACGCCGTTTACGGCGGAGCTGGTGAAGGGGAAGCTGTCTGAAGCAGGACTTCTGGATAAAGTACCGCTTTATGTGGTTGACGGCATTGATCCCATCAATCTTGATCCGTTTGAGGTCCAGTATGTGCCGCTCGCGCATTCCATCGCGGAGGGACACGGGCTGTCGATCAAGACGTCTGTGGGCACGATTTTCCACACAGGTGACTGGAAGCTGGATGACCGGCCCCTGATTGGCCCGGCGTGTCCAAGCCCGGTATTGTCCGCGATGGGCGAAGAGGGCGTGCTGGCGCTTGTGGGCGACAGTACCAATGTCTTCAACCCGACAGAATCGGGCTCTGAGGCCGCTGTGCGCGAAAGCCTGAAGGAAATCGTTGCAGGCCTGAAGAACCGGGTGGTGATCACCACTTTTGCGTCAAACGTGGCGCGCCTTGAAACCATTGGTGAAGTGGCCAAGGCGACAGGCCGACGGCTTGTGCTGCTCGGCCGGTCGATGGAGCGCGTCGTCAAAGCTGCCAAGGAAACCGGCTATCTGAAGGATTTCCCACCGCTTGTGGACGAGGAAGATGCCGATTACTTGCCCAAGGACGAAGTGCTGATCGCCTGCACAGGGTGTCAGGGTGAACCGCGCGCGGCCATCGCCCGCATCGCCCGCGACGACCATAAGCACTTGCAGCTCAGCCCCGAAGACAATGTGATTTTCTCGTCCAAGATCATTCCGGGCAACGAATTGGTTCTTGGCCAGCTGTTCAACCAGCTTGCGATCAAGAATGTGAATGTGATTACGGAGAAGGATGAATTCATCCATGTGTCCGGTCACCCGGGTCGCGCGGAACTGGCCAAAATGTATGAGTGGACCAAACCGCATACCGCCATTCCAGTGCATGGTGAAGCCCGCCACCTGCAGCGCCATGCCAAGCTTGCGCGCGAACTGGGGGTCAAACATACCATCGTGCCCAAGAACGGCGATGTGATTGAGATCAGCAAGAAGGGCCTCAAGCTGGTGGATCAGGCGCCCTTTGGCCGCCTTGTGCTGGACGGTACCGAAGTGGTGTCCTTCGAGGACGCTGCCATCGCAGACCGCAGGCGCGCATCCCATAACGGCTTTGTTTCCGTCAGCCTCGTGTTCGATGACGATGGCGCACTGGCCGCTGAGCCGCTTATGGCGCCCCTTGGGCTGCCGCGTGCGGACGATGACAGCTTTTATGACGGCATGGTGGATGCGATTGAAACCGCTGTTGAGCGGATGAAACGCCGGGACCGTGAAAGCGATGTGTTCGTGGAAGAAGCAGTGCGGATTGGCGTTCGCCGCTTCTGTCGCCGTGAAATCGGTAAAAACCCCGGCGTGGCTGTGCTGATCACCCGTCGGGACGAATTAGAATTCAGTTAGGGAGAGAAGGATGATTGGTCGTTTGAACCATGTGGCGATTGTTGTGCCTGACCTTGAAGCCGCTGCGAGGACCTACCGGGATACGCTCGGTGCGACGGTGTCCGAGGCTGTTGACCTGCCAGACCACGGCGTGACCACCGTTTTCGTTGAGCTGCCGAACACCAAGATCGAGCTGCTGCATCCGCTCGGCGAGGGCTCTCCCATCGCTAAGTTCCTTGAAAAGAATGCGTCCGGCGGCATGCACCATGTTTGCTATGAGGTTGAGGATATCCTCGCCGCGCGCGACAAGCTGGTGGCAGAGGGCGCGCGTATCCTGGGCAATGGCGAGCCCAAGACCGGTGCCCACGGCAAGCCCGTATTGTTCCTGCACCCCAAGGACTTCTGCGGCACACTTGTGGAAATCGAGGAGGTCTAGTCCATGAATATCGCGACGATCCTGCTGGTTTATGTGGTCGCATGGTGGATGGTGTTCTTCGCTGTGCTGCCCTGGGGTATCCGCTCCCAGCATGAGACGGAAGAGGGGGTGACTGAGGGCACCGAACCAGGCGCACCGGCAAACCCGAACCTGAAGAAGAAAATCATCGTGACGTCACTGATCGCGCTGGTGCTGACTGTGGGCTATTATTTTGTCGCCACGTCAGGCTGGATTTCCTTCCGGTACAAGGGCTAGTGACGCCACGTCACCACGTCTGAAAGTAAAAAAGCAAGGCCGCTAAGCCTTGCTTTTCTTTAATATATGAACGAGCGATTTTTTTAGAGCCCGTTTCTAATATATATGAGCACAAAGTCCTCCCTGAGCGTGGGCCACATAATGCGTGATCCGTTCAGCTCTGCGCCTGAGAGACGCTATGGAAACATTTGATGCTTGTCATCAATTGAAAGCGTGTGTTGCCACCATATATTGTGTTTCTTTCCGCATTCTGTTGCACGGCTGCAACATTTTGAGCGACTTCCCGCTGATGTTGCCGGAAATTTAGCATTGAGGGGCATACCTGCACACAAAATTTGAAAGAAACCGTTGCTATTCGACTGCCTGAGCGGCAAAAGAAGCAAAGACTTAAGGCGCGGAAAGAAGCGCCCTCACCATGATTCAAACAAGAGATACAAGCCATCATGCGTTCAAGCCGTTATTTTTTGCCAACTTTGAAAGAAACCCCTGCAGATGCGCAGATTGCCTCGCACCGCCTGATGCTGCGTGCCGGCATGATCCGCCAGGGCGCAGCCGGAATCTACAGCTGGTTGCCGATGGGGCTTAAGGTACTGCGCAAGATCGAACAGATTGTTCGGGAAGAACAGGACGCGGCGGGCGCACAGGAAGTGCTGATGCCAACCATTCAGGCAGCAGACCTGTGGGTTGAAAGCGGCCGGTATGACGATTATGGCGACGAGATGCTGCGCATTGAAGACCGCCACGGCCGCAAGATGCTGTATGGCCCGACAAACGAGGAAATGATCACGGATATTTTCCGCAAGGAAATTAAATCCTACCGCGATCTGCCCAAGAATCTCTATCACATCCAGTGGAAATTCCGCGATGAGCGCCGTCCACGCTTCGGCGTGATGCGTGGACGCGAATTCCTGATGAAGGATGCCTACAGCTTCGATTTGACCGCTGAAGACGGCCAGAAGTCTTACAACGCCATGTTTGTGGCTTACCTGCGCACGTTCGCGCGCCTGGGCCTGAAGGCGATCCCAATGCGGGCAGATACCGGGCCAATTGGCGGTGACCTGAGCCACGAGTTTATCGTGCTGGCCGAAACGGGCGAAAGTGAAGTCTTCTTTGATAAGGCGTTCGACGGGCTCGATCCCATGGTTGAAGCTGCCGAGGGTGCTGACCTTCAGCCGATTGTGGATGAGTGGACCAGCCATTATGCCGCAACAGATGAAATCCACGACGCAGATAACTGCCCGGTAGACGCGGGCAACCTGATTACCGGTCGCGGTATTGAGGTTGGGCACATCTTCTTCTTTGGCGAAAAATACTCCAAACCGATGAACGCAACCGTTCAGGGGCCAGATGGCGATACCGTGCCGGTACAGATGGGCTCATACGGTGTTGGCGTGTCCCGCCTTGTTGGTGCCATCATTGAAGCGTGTCATGACGAGAACGGCATCGTGTGGCCGGAGGCCGTGGCGCCGTTCAAGGTTGGCCTGATGAACCTGCGCGCCAAGGACGAAGAGTGCACGGCAGCCTGCGACAAGCTTTATCAGCAACTGACCGCTGCGGGCATTGAGGTGCTGTATGACGATACCGACACCGGGGCGGGCGCCAAGTTCGCCAACATGGACCTGATCGGTCTGCCATATCAGCTGGCTGTCGGCCCGCGCGGGCTCAAGAACGGTGTTGTTGAGGTCAAGGACCGCAAAAGCGGCGAGAAGCTTGAGTTGACGCCGGAAGAGGCCATTGCCAAACTGACGGCTTAATCGGCCCAAAGAAGGGGGAGTTTGGTGATAGCACGAGGATTTGAATGGTCTGTTGCGCAGCGCTATCTGCTTGCGCGCAAGAATGACCTTGTTATCTCCGTCACTGCCTTGCTGTCCATCACAGCCATTGCCGTTGGGGTTTGGGCCCTGATTGTCGTTATGGCTGTGATGAACGGTTTCCGGGCTGAGCTGATGGACAAAATCCTTGGCTATCATGGTCATGTGCTGGTGCAGGGCTACGGCGGCAAGATCAATGACTATCAGGATATTCTGAAGGACCTGGAGCAGGTCGACGGCGTGGTGAAGCTCATGCCCTTCAGCGAATCCCAGGTCATGGTTACCAAGGAAGGGCAGGCATGGGGCGCATTGGTGCGTGGCATGCCCGATGACTATTTCACCGAAGAAAAGCTGAATGTAGCGCGCACGGTTGCCGGCGATATCAAGCAGGCGCCTGAAGTCGGCGGCGTCGTGCTTGGGATGCAGCTTGCCAACCGGCTCAGGGTTACTGCGGGCGATACCGTTACCATCGTCAGCCCGAATTCTGTTTCAACCCCTTTTGGGTCAACCCTCCGGTATCTTTCCTTTCCTGTCGCGGCCGTCGTTGAGATCGGCGTTTATCAGTTCGACGAAAGCTTTATCGGCATGCCGCTTCCGGAAGCCCAGCGGTTTTTCCGGTTGGGCGACACGGTCACCAATATTGAGCTGATGCTGACGAGCCCAGACGCAGTAGACGGCATGGGGCCGACGATTGCCGAGGTGGTCGGCGGGCGTGCCTTTGTCCGGTCCTGGCGCTCGCTGAACCAAAGCCTGGTTGGTGCGCTGCAGACAGAGCGCGTTGTCATGTTCCTGGTTGTCGGATTGATAATCGTCGTGGCGGTTTTCAACATTTCCTCCAGCCTTTTCATGCTGGTGAAGGACAAATCGCCTGATATTGCCATTCTTCGGACCATGGGCGCCACGCAAGGGGCCATCAAGCGTATCTTCGTAACCGTGGGCCTGTGCGTGGCCTTGGTGGGAATCGGTGTTGGCTGTTTGCTGTCGTGGGTGACCATTGCCAACATTGAAGGCATCAAAAATTTGGTTGAGCGCATGACCGGCATGGATGTGTGGGACCCAGCTGTCCGCTTTATCTCTGGCATTCGTGCCGATGTGGACTGGTTTGAAGCTGGCCTGACCATCGGGCTTGCCGTGCTGCTGTCGCTGATCGCGGCCGTGATTCCGGCGCGGCGGGCCGCCAAGCTCGATCCTGTGGAGGTGCTTCGGTATGAGTAACGCATCAGCACCCCTCGCGCTTGAGATGACGGGCATCTGCAAGAGCTTTTTTCAGGGCCACAAGGAACTGCACGTCCTCAAGGGCATTGACCTCTCGGTAAAGCCGGGCGAGCTGGTGGCGCTTGTGGGGGCTTCCGGGTCTGGGAAAAGCACATTGCTGCAGCTTGCCGGCCTTCTGGACAAGCCAACCTCCGGGACGATTGCCATTGCTGGCGAGCGTGTTGCTGACTTGAAGGATGATGTGCGCAGCCAGATTCGCCGCTCCAAACTTGGCTTTGTTTATCAGTTCCACCATCTTCTGCCGGACTTTTCCGCGCTTGAGAATGTCCAGATGGCATTGCGAATAGGGGGAGTCGACCCAAAAACCTCAGCCAAAGAGGCTGAGGCAATTCTGGCCGAGATGGGGCTGGGCGACCGCTTGTCTCATAATCCTGCCGAGCTTTCGGGCGGCGAACAGCAGCGGGTGGCTATCGCGCGGGCGATTGCGGCCAATCCATCGCTTCTGCTGGCGGATGAGCCAACTGGAAACCTGGATGAGGAAACCGCGGGCCGCGTCTTTGACTTGTTCGTTTCCATGGTTCGGGATCGGGGGCTGGCTGCGGTGATTGCTACGCACGATCTGTCTCTTGCTGGGCAAATGGACCGGCAGCTGCATCTGTCGGCAGGCGTGCTTCACGAATCTTGAGCGCATGCGCTTTTGCGGCTACTCTAAACCCCTCACTAGGGAGAGGGGGAGACAATGGAATTACTCGCAAACATGAACTGGCTTGCCGTGCTTTTGGGCGCGGTGATTTATATGGCTGTTGGCAGCATCTGGTATGGCCCCATCGCGGGGAAAGCCTGGATGGCTGAAATGGGCTTGACGGAAGAGGAAATCAAGGCATCTGGCAGTCCCGCCAAGGCAATGGCCCAAAGCTTTGTGGCGGCCTTGTTTCTGTCAGCAGGTCTTGAATTCATCCTGTCGATGCAGTCTTTCGCGGACGGCGGCTGGATGGGCGGCGTGCAGGTTGGCTTTGTCCTGTCCGTCCTGATAATCGGTGGCGGCACGTTTGCCAATTATGCCTTTGAGAACAAGACACTACGTCATTTTCTCATTCATATGGGCAACATCACGCTTGCAATGATGGCAATGGGCGCGATGATGGGCGCCTGGAACTAACCAAAAGGGTCTGGAGTAAGATTTTATGAGCCACGCGGGCTTTGTGCATTTGCGCGTTCACACGGCATATTCGCTCTCTGAGGGAGCGATTCATGTCAAAGACCTGGTGAAACAGTGCGTGGGGCACAAGATGCCCGCCGTGGCCATGACCGATACGGACAATATGTTCGCGGCGCTTGAGTTCTCATCATATGCGACAGACGCTGGGGTGCAGCCCATCATTGGCGTTACCCTGCATGTGAAGAACCCTTTCAAGGATCATCAGGCGAAGGGCAAGAAGACTGCCAAGCCAGACCAGCTAGTGCTGCTGGCGCAATCTGAGCTGGGCTATCAGAACCTGATGAAGCTGGTCTCGAAGGCGCACCTCGAGAGCGATCCACAATCCGGGGTTCAGTTCCCGTTTGAAGGCTTCAAGGGGCTGACGGAAGGCATCATCTGCCTGACGGGTGGCGTGTCCGGCCCCATCGGCGCTCTACTCCTGGAGGGTAAGAAGGAAGAGGCGGACCTGTGCCTGCGGTCGCTGAAGACGCTGTTTGGCGATCGGCTTTACATGGAAATCCAGCGCCACGGCATGTCGGCTGAGGAGCAGACAGAGGAAGACTTCCTTGATCTGGCTTATGACCACGATATCCCGATCGTGGCGACCAACCAGCCCTTCTTCGTCGGGCCTGACATGTATGAGCCGCACGACGCGCTTCTGTGTATGGCGGAAAGCACCTATGTGGCTGTGCAGGACCGCCGGAAGCTGAATCCGGAGTATCGCTTCAAGGAAGCTGATGAGATGATAAATCTCTTTAAAGATATTCCGGAAGCAATTGAAAATACAATGAATATTGCACATAGGTGTGCGTATAAGGTCGACAAGATCGATCCGCTTTTGCCCAACTTTACCCGCGGCCTTGACCTGTCTGAGGCCGACCTGTTGCGCCAGCAGTCCGAAGACGGCCTGCGCGAACGCCTGGATATCAAGGCCAAAGAAGAAAGCCTGACGCCTGGCAAGGACCAGGAGTGGGAAAAGGAATATTGGGACCGGTTGGATTATGAGCTGGGCATTATCAACCAGATGGGGTTCCCGGGCTACTTCCTGATCGTTGCGGACTTCATCCAGTGGGCCAAGGACCACGACATTCCTGTTGGTCCAGGCCGTGGGTCCGGCGCGGGCTCGGTGGTTGCATGGGTGCTCAAGATTACCGATCTCGACCCGCTTCGCTTCTCGCTGCTGTTCGAGCGTTTCCTGAATCCGGAACGGGTATCCATGCCCGACTTTGACGTCGACTTCTGCCAGGACAAGCGGGAGAAGGTGATCCGTTATGTGCAGGACAAATATGGCTATGACCATGTGGCGCAGATCATCACCTTCGGTAAATTGCAGGCCCGAGCGGTTGTAAAGGCCTGTGGCCGGGTGATGCAGCAGCCGCACGGCCAGACAGACCGCCTGTCGAAGATGATTCCGAACGACCCTGGGAACGCCATGAGCCTGCAGGAGGCGATCGACAGCGAACCCAGGCTGCAGGCTGAGATCAACAATGACGAGCTGACCAGAAGCGTGATGGACCGGGCGTTGAAGCTCGAAGGCTTCTACGCACACTCATCCACCCACGCGGCGGGCGTGGTGATTGGTGACAGGCCACTCGATCAGCTGGTGCCGCTTTACCGCGACCCCAAATCCGACATGCCAGTTACCCAGTTCAACATGAAATGGGTGGAGCTGGCTGGCCTTGTGAAGTTTGACTTCCTCGGCCTGAAGACACTCACGGTGCTTGACCGCGCTGTTCACTATATCCGTGATCGCGGCATTGAGGTGGACCTTGCCCATGTGCCGCTTGAGGATGGTCCTGCTTATGAATTGCTCGCAAAGGGCGATACGGCGGGCGTGTTCCAGCTCGAGAGTACCGGGATGCGGTCGGTCCTGAAGGGCCTGAAGCCGGATAAGTTCGAGGATATCATCGCAATTGTGGCCCTGTACCGCCCGGGGCCCATGGAAAACATCCCAACCTATATCGACCGCAAGCACGGGCGGCTTGAGGTCGAATACCCGCATCCGATCCTTGAGGAAATCCTAGGCGAAACCTACGGCGTGATCATCTACCAGGAGCAGGTGATGCAGATCGCGCAGGTCATGTCCGGCTACAGCCTTGGGGAAGCAGACATCCTGCGGCGCGCCATGGGCAAGAAGATCAAGGAAGAGATGGACAAGCAGCGGGGCCGCTTCTGTGACGGCGCCGTTGAGCGTGGCATTGACGCGGAAAAAGCTAGCTATATCTTTGATCTTGTAACGAAATTCGCAAGCTACGGCTTCAACAAGTCCCACGCTGCGGCTTATGCGCTGGTGGCCTATCATACGGCATACCTGAAGGCCAACTTCCCAGTGGAGTTCATGGCGGCGATCATGACGCTGGACCTCGGGAACACCGACAAACTCGCGGCCTTCAAGCAGGAACTGCAGCGCATGGAAGTGCCGCTACTGTTGCCCGACATCAACCGCTCTTTCGTACCCTTTGTGGTCGAAACAGTTGAAGAACCTTATAGTGACGAGGAAGATCCACGCCACAACCTGGGTGTTCGCTATGCGCTTGGCGCCATCAAAGGCGTCGGTGAAAAGGCCATGGAAAGCATCATCGAGGAACGCGAGAAGAACGGCCTGTTCAAGGATATCTTCGATTTTGCCGAGCGTGTGGACCCCAAATATCTCAACAAACGCCAGATAGAGCGTCTGGCCTCGGCTGGCGCGTTCGATAGCCTTGAGCCCGACCGGGCAAAGGCCTATGCGGCGGCCGAGATGGTCATGCGCGTGGCCCAGATGGAAGCCAAGGAACGCGAAAGCGACCAGGTCAGCCTGTTTGGCGGGGAAATGGCCAAGAGCGTGGATCGCCCAAGCCTGCCGCAGGTCAGAAGCTGGACGGACACTGAAGCCCTTGAGTATGAGAAAAACGCGGTCGGTTTCTATATTTCAGCCCACCCACTGGATACATACGACACGATCCTGCAGCGCGAACGCATCATTCCCGCCAAGGAGGTCTATACCGATCCAGGCCTTATCGGCCAGACGGTTCGGATGGCAGGCGCAATTGCAGGCTACCGCGAGGGCAATACCAAGCGCGGCAGCAAATTTGGCCGCCTGACCCTGTCTGACCGCTCGGACGCCTTTGAGATCATGGCATTCGAAGATGACCTGGACGCCATCCGTGCCCGGGTGGAGGAGGGGTCCCCTGTGGTGGTGTCCGTCCAGATCAGAAAGCGGGATGATGACGACAGCATCGGCCTCTCGTGTCGCGGTATTGAAAGCCTGGAGCATGTGGCTTCGCAGTCTTCCAAGGGGCTGTTTGTTGAGGTGGAATCGGAAAAGGCCTTTACCGGCATCAAAGCCGCCCTAGATCGTAAAGCAGGCGGCAAAGGCCGCGTGACCATGCGGGTGCCGGTGGCTGATAACAGTCGCTATGCCGAATTCAAGCTGCCGGGGCGCTTCAAGGTGACGCCGGAACTGAAACAGGCTGTTGCCGCTGAAATGGGTGTTCTGTCCGTAGAGGAAGTATAACTTGGACCATAGCCGCAAGATCGCTTTTCCCAAACCAGCCTCGTCCATCATGGTGATCCGTGACGGGCAGGGTGGCTTGGAAGTCCTGATGATCGAACGGGCCAAAACCATGAAGTTCGCACCCGGCGCTTTTGTGTTCCCCGGCGGCAAGGTCGACAAGGCCGACATGCAGGGTTGGCGCTGGCAGGGCATCACCACCGGCCGCAGCGCCATGCGCGATTTCCCTTACCGGGTTGCGGCGCTTCGGGAACTCTATGAAGAAGCGGGTATACTACTGAGCGACAAGTCACCCAAACGGGCGCTTGCGAACGCAGCCCCGTTCGCCAGCATGGTGCGCATGGCTGGCGTGAAGCTTGATATCCTAAATATGGTGCCGTTCGCCCATTGGGTGACACCGGAACCTATGCCGCGCCGGTTCGACACGCACTTCTATCTGGCGCCCCACAACGGCGATACAGCGCTGCATGACGGCAATGAAGCCATTTCCTTTCGCTGGGTGAACCCCCGGCGCATTCTGGATGACTGGGAAAACGACCGTATTCCGCTGATGTTCCCGACACGCCTTAATTTGATGAAACTGGCGCGGGCCACCACCGTGAATGAAGCGCTCAGGCAGGCGCGGCGTGCAAGGGTTATCCGCACTTTGCCTGTGGTTCATATGGGCCAGGCCGGGGTAAAACTGACCATCGATCCGGCAACCGGGTTCGGCGTTACGGCGGCCACGCCGAAAGAACTTTCCGTCGAAGCGAGCGGAATAGCAAAAAAAGCTTGATCTACCCCCATTAAAGGCCTATACGACGCGCGACTTCACACGTGGGTGAAGGCTTCCTGCTGTGTTGGCAGGCCGCCATCCGGTGTTTCGGGAAATGGTTTTCCGATACGCACGCCCACGGAGGCTTAACCGGAAAAGGAGTAGTATTATGGCGATGCCAGTAGTCGACATGCGCGCCCTCTTGGAAGCAGGCGTTCACTTTGGTCACCAGACCCACCGTTGGAACCCGAAAATGGCGCCGTTTATCTTCGGCGAGCGTAACGGCGTTCACATCATTGACCTGTCCCAAACCGTTCCATACTTCCAGCGTGCTCTGCAGGCTGTTCGTGACGTTGTTGCCGGCGGCGGCCGCGTTCTGTTCGTTGGTACAAAGCGTCAAGCATCCCCAATCATTGCTGAAGCTGCAAAGCGTTGCGGCCAGTACTATGTAAACCACCGTTGGCTCGGCGGCATGATGACCAACTGGCAGACCATCAGCCAATCCATCAAGCGCCTGAAGCAGCTCAACGAGCAACTCGGTCAAGAGCACACTGGTCTGACCAAGAAAGAAACTCTGCAGCTGACGCGCCTGCGCGACAAGCTCGAGCTTTCCCTGGGCGGTATCCAGGACATGGGCGGTCTGCCAGACATTATTGTTGCTGTTGACGTAATCGGTGACGACCTCGCGATTGCTGAAGCCAACCGTCTGCACATCCCTGTTGTTGGCGTTATCGACACCAACTCCAAGCCAGAAGGCGTTGATTACCCAATCCCAGGCAACGACGACGCGACCCGTGCGCTGCGTCTGTACTGCGACCTGCTTGCTGAAGCAGCTCTGGACGGTATTCAGGCTGAACTGGCTGCTCAGGGCGTTGACCTTGGTGCTCAGGCCGCTCCAGTTGAAGAAGCTGTGGCTGAAACTGAAGTTGAAGCTGAAGCTGCACCAGCTGAAGAAGCTGCTGCTGAAGCTCCAGCCGAAGAGAAGAAGCCAGCGAAAAAAGCTGCTGCAAAGAAGGCTCCAGCCAAGAAAGCTGCGCCTAAGAAAGCTGCAAAAGCTGCTGACGCCGACAAGGCTGAGTAACACTTTTCATAGCGGGCTCCCGAAAGTCTCGGCTTTCGGGGGCTTCCTCATATCTACACTTTAGATCTCCACAGATCGTAAGGGGAATTCCGATGGCACAAATTACTGCCGCACTTGTAAAAGAACTGCGTGAGACTTCCGGCGCAGGCATGATGGATTGTAAAAAAGCGCTTGCAGAAACAGACGGCAACCTTGAAGCCGCTGTTGACTGGCTGCGCACCAAAGGTCTTGCTGCTGCTGCGAAGAAATCCGGCCGCGTTGCTGCTGAAGGCCTTGTTGGCGTTAAAGCGGCTGGCACCAAAGCCGCTGTAATCGAAATCAACTCCGAAACTGACTTCGTTGCCCGCAACGAGAAATTCCAGAAGTTCGTTGGCGACCTGGCTGGCGTTGCTCTGGAAGTTGGTACCGATGTTGAAGCAATTGCTGCTGCAACCTACCCAGGTTCCTCCAAGCCAGTTTCTGAAGTCCTGACCGACAATATCGCAACCATCGGCGAGAACATGACTATCCGTCGTGCCGCTGTTGCTGAAGTTGAAAGCGGCCTTGTTGCTTCTTACATCCACAGCGCTGTTGCTGATGGCATGGGCAAAATCGCCGTTCTGGTTGCCCTGAAATCCGACGCTGGTGAAGACGTTCTGGCGCCTCTGGGCAAACAGCTTGCAATGCACATTGCCGCTGCCAACCCAGCGTCCCTGTCTGAAGCTGACCTGGACCAGGAAATCGTAGAGCGCGAGAAGCAGGTACAGATCGAGAAAGCCAAGGAATCCGGCAAGCCAATGGAAATCATCGAGAAGATGATCGTTGGCCGTATGCGCAAGTTCCTTGAGGAAATCGTTCTTCTGAAACAGACGTTCGTTATCGACGGCGAAAGCAAGATCGAAGACGTAATTGCAAAAGCTGCGAAAGACGCTGGCACTGCAATTGAACTCGTAAGCTTCGTACGCATGGAAATGGGCGAAGGTCTCGAGAAGAAAGAAGACGACTTCGCTGCGGAAGTGGCTGCTGCTGCAGGCGTTTAAGGCGCACCGCCAAAGAGTTGAAAAGCCCAGGAGGTTTCTCCTGGGCTTTTTTATGAGGTATTCCGCCAGCCAAGTGCGGCGTTGAAGCTAAGCGCATTTTTATTTAAAACTTCGGTAGCCTTGTCCCGCCCAAGCGGATAAGCTGCTGCGGGCAAGAATAAACACCAGATTTCAAGGTGTAAGGGGAGATACTGGCTGATGTCCAATGAGCCAAGATTTAAACGTGTATTGCTGAAACTTTCGGGCGAAGCGCTGATGGGCGACGGCAGTTATGGGATCGATCCTGTAACGGCTAACCGGGTGTCCCAGGAAATTAAACGCGCCCGGGAAATCGGCACCGAAGTATGCGTGGTTGTCGGTGGCGGCAACATCTTCCGCGGCATCAAGGGTGCTGCAGAAGGCCTTGACCGGTCCACAGCCGACCATATGGGCATGCTGGCGACTGTGATGAACGCGCTGGCGCTTCAGAATGCGCTCGAGAAGGTGGGCGTGGACACACGGGTACTGTCTGCCATTCCGATGGCCAGTGTGAGCGAGCCCTATATCCGCCGCCGGGCGATCCGCCACCTGGAAAAGGGGCGCGTGGTTATCTTCGCAGCCGGTACAGGCAACCCATTCTTTACAACGGACACCGCCGCAGCCCTACGGGCAGCTGAGATGAACTGTAATGCGCTTCTGAAGGGCACACAGGTTGATGGTGTCTATAACGCGGATCCGAAAAAAGACCCGTCGGCTGTCCGCTATGAGCACCTGTCCTACATGGATGTGCTGCGGCAGGACCTGAAAGTCATGGACGCATCGGCGATTTCGCTGAGCCGCGAAAACAATATTCCAATTGTTGTCTTTTCTATTCAAACGCAAGATGAGCTGGTGAAGGTCCTTCAGGGCGAAGGAACCTGCACAATCGTGGGTGAGGAATAAACATGAGTGACGAAGAACTTGATCTGAACGATATCGAACGCCGCATGAAGGGGGCTGTTGAGGCGCTGAAGCATGAATATGCTGGCCTGCGCTCCGGTCGGGCAACAACCAGCCTGCTGGACCCGGTAACGGTGGATGTATATGGCGCCAACATGCCGCTGAACCAGGTGGGAACTGTTGGTGTGCCCGAGCCACGCATGCTGTCGGTCCAGGTCTGGGATAAAAGCAATGTGTCAGCCGTTGAGAAGGCAATTCGCAACTCTGGCCTTGGCCTGAACCCGATGATCGATGGTCAGTTGGTTCGCATTCCAATTCCTGAGCTCAATGAAGAGCGTCGGGCGGAACTGGCCAAGGTTGCTGCGAAATACGCCGAGACGGGCCGTATCGCAATCCGCAACGTGCGCCGCGATGGCATGGATCAGCTGAAGAAGATGGAAAAAGACAAATCCATCAGCGAAGACGATCACAAGATGTATGCCGACGAAGTTCAGGAGCTGACCAACAAGTTCGTTGGTGAAGTGGACGAACTTCTGCAGGCCAAAGAAAAAGAAATCATGCAGGTCTAACATGGTAGCTCAGGCCCAGCCTATCGAAGAGGCGCCCGCTGCGGCGCCTCCAAAACATGTTGCCATCATTATGGACGGCAACGGCCGATGGGCGGCGCAAAAAGGCAAGCCACGGTCTGCAGGCCATCGGCGGGGGGCGGAAGCCGTTCGCGAGGCCATTGAAGGTGCCCTGGATCTGGGTATCGGGTATCTGACGCTATACGCTTTTTCATCTGAAAACTGGAACCGCCCAGAAGACGAAGTGCGGGATTTGATGGGGCTTTTGAAGCTGTATCTGAACCGCGAAGTCAAGACCATGCACAAGCAGAAGGTTCGCCTGCGTGTCATAGGCCGTCGGGACAAGCTTTCTGCTGACATCCAGAAAATGATCGAGCGGGCCGAGGATCTGACTGCCGAGAATGACAGGATGACGCTTGTGATTGCGCTCAGCTACGGCAGCCGGGATGAAATCCTGGATGCGGCGCAAAAGCTGGCCCGCAGGGTCGCAAGTGGTGAGATGGCAGCGGAAGAAATTACAGAATCTGTTTTTGAGAATGCCCTGACAACGCACGGCCTCCCAGACCCGGACCTGATCATCCGCACCAGCGGTGAACAGCGCTTGTCCAATTTCCTTTTGTGGCAGGCAGCGTATTCGGAGTTCCTGTTTCTGGATCTCTTGTGGCCGGACTTCACCAAAGAGGCATTCGCTGAGGCTGTGTCCGATTTTCATAACCGCGACCGCCGATTTGGTGTGCGCCCATAAAGAATAGGGTGCCCGTATGCCTCTTGGGATTTCAGATAATTTATTCAAGCGCATCGTGTCGGCCGTGCTGCTGCTGCCTGTGGTGCTTTGGCCGATATATGTCGGCGGTTGGTGGTTTGCTGCTCTTCTGGCTCTGGGCGGCGCCCTGATGATCATTGAATGGTGCGACCTGACCAAGATTGAACCCCAGTTGTTGCACGGTCTGTCTGCTGTCCTGATGGCAACCGTCGTACCTCTTTTGCTCGTGACCGGATTTGACACTGCCGCCTTGTTGATTGGCGCCCTGGTAGGCCTTTCCCTTGTCGGTGGCCTGCTGGTCAGGGTTGAGCGCACGCTGGGCTGGTGGCTTACGGGCTTGGGGTATGTGGCGCTGCCGCTTGTGGCGCTGTTTTATGTGCGCGAGGCCAGTGCTTTGGTAGTTTTCTGGGTGTTTCTGGTGGTTTGGGCGACCGACGTTGGCGGCTATTTTGCCGGTAAAGGCATTGGCGGGCCGAAGCTCGCACCGAAGATCAGCCCAAAGAAGACCTGGGCAGGCCTTTTGGGCGGTATGGGGCTTAGCGCGGTTGTCAGCGTTGCCTTTGCGGCCATCTTTGACTTTGAGAGCAGCTATTGGTGGATTGCCGGGCTTCTGGCGGCCTGGGCCCAGGTCGGAGACTTGCTTGAAAGCGGTATCAAGCGTTCCTTCGGGGTCAAGGACTCTGGTGGTTTGATCCCTGGGCATGGCGGCTTGCTTGACCGGGTGGACGGCCTTGTGTTCGTCGCCCCTGCTGTCGCGGTCTTGATGGCTTATCAGCCCTTATTCGGTTTTGAGTTATAGTGATGAGCGACACAGTGAAAAAAAGCGTAACGGTTTTGGGCGCGACCGGGTCGGTGGGCCAAAGCACGCTTGACCTGGTTTCAAGAAATCCAAATAAATTCAATATTATAGCGCTTACTGCTTATAGTCGAGTTGAAGAGTTGGCCAAGTCGGCAATTGCTTTCAAGGCCCAGCTTGCGGTCATCGGCGATGAAAGCAAACTGGTGGTACTCAAGGATCTGCTTGAGGGCACCGGTGTAGAGGCTGCCGCAGGCGAGGAGGCTTTGATTGATGCCGCCGCGCGACCGTCGGACATTGTGATGGCTGCCATTGTTGGCGCTGCAGGCCTTCGGCCCACTATGGCGGCTGTCAGGCGCGGGGCGACGGTGGCGCTTGCCAACAAGGAATGCCTGGTGTGTGCCGGTGACCTGCTGATGACAGAGGTTGCAGAACATGGTGCGACGCTTTTGCCGGTGGATTCCGAACATAACGCGATCTACCAGGTTTTCGACTTCGGTGCCGCCAAGTCAGTTGACCGCCTGATCCTGACTGCGTCGGGTGGCCCATTCCTGGGCCGGAGCCGGGCAGACCTCATGGGTGTTACGCCGGCGCAGGCCGTGGCACACCCCAATTGGGACATGGGCGCCAAGATATCAGTCGATTCCGCGACCATGATGAACAAGGGTCTCGAGGTGATTGAGGCTTTCCACCTTTTTCCAGTCACCAAGGACCAGATCGAGGTGTTGGTACACCCGCAATCAGTGATCCATTCAATGGTCGAATACCATGACGGCAGTGTGCTGGCCCAGCTTGGCTCACCTGACATGCGTACGCCGATCGCCTATAGCCTTGCATGGCCTGAGCGGATGGAAGCGCCGGTAAAGCGTCTATCGCTTGCAGAGATCGGATCGCTTACCTTCCAGGCACCGGATTATGAGGCATTCCGCTGCCTTGCGCTGGCCAAAGAAGCGCTTGACGCGGGTGGGGCAGCCCCGGCAGTGTTGAACGCCGCAAATGAGATTGCTGTGGAGGGGTTCCTGACGGGCCAGATTGGCTTTATGGATATCCCATCACTTGTAGAGGAAACTCTTGCCCAAACTGACATGAAAGCGCCACAATCGCTGACGAATGTGTTTGAAATCGACCAAGAGGCACGGCGCATAGCCGGGCTACAGTTGGCAAGCCGGAAGAAGTAAGGATTACTCTATGGAGACGGAAGGCCCAGGACTGTTTTTCACCATCGCTGCCTTTATCGGGGGCTTCAGCCTGCTCGTGTTTATCCATGAGTGGGGCCACTATATTGTGGGCCGGATTTTCGGCGTGAAGATCGAGACTTTCTCGATTGGCATGGGCAAGGAACTGATAGGGCGGACCGATAAACGGGGCACCCGTTGGAAGTTCAGCGCGATTCCGCTTGGTGGGTACGTGAAATTCTATGGCGACGCCTCTGCAGCCAGCAACCCCGGCGATATTCCCGAAGGCATGACGGATGAAGAAAAGGCGGTTTGCTACCACTTCAAGCCACTCTGGCAGCGGGCCCTGATTGTGTTTGCTGGCCCCGCAGTCAATTTGATCGCAGCATGGATGGTGTTCTCGGGCCTCGTTTACATGAACGGTATGGTGGTCACTGACCCAGTTGTTGTAACTGTGTCGGAAAACTCTGCAGCCTCTGAGGCCGGGGTTCAGAGCCGCGACAGAATCTTGGAAATCGACGGGACTGAAGTTGAGCGCTTCGACGATATTGCGCGTATCATTCGCCTGCATCCTGGTCAGCGCCTCGAGATGATTGTTGAGCGGGATGGACAGGAGACTGTTCTTTACCCGGTCATTGGTATCGAGTATTTCGTTGACCGATTTGATAACCAATATCCATACGGCTTGTTGGGGGTCAGCAATTACAGTGAAGAGGGTGGCACACCCTACACGCGCCGGATCGAAGACCCGGGCATGTTTCTCTCGCTTCATGAGGGTGGTCGCCGTCTGGTGGGGACGACCAAATCCATGTTCACAACGCTGGGGCAGATGCTCTTGGGTGTTCGCTCGATGAAAGAACTTGGGGGCATTCCGCGGATTGCCAATGCGCTTGGGGAAGCAGCGCATGCAAGTGTTGAGTATTTTGTCTGGATGCTGGCGATGTTGTCGCTCAATTTGGGCATTATCAATCTGTTACCGATTCCCGTGCTGGACGGGGGCCATCTTCTCTACTATGGCCTTGAAGCAATTAAGGGTTCTCCCATCAGCAAGAAGGCTCAGGAAGCCGGTTTTGTGGCGGGATTTGCCTTAATGTTGATTTTTATGCTGCTTGTCACACTGAATGACTTGCAATCCATGGCGCTCTAGGCCAATTTCACCGCCATTGTCGCTAAAAAAATATGAATGGGCAGGAATAAGTTGCGTTTTTTTAAGATGTGCGTGATGTGGCGCTTTATTGTAGCGCTATCGATCGGGGGAGCTTCGCTAACAGGGCCAGCAATGGCACAGCAGCCAGCTGCTCAACAGGCTCCTATTATTCGTCAGATCAGTGTGATCGGCAACGAACGGGTTGAGCCGGAGACCATTGCGTCTTACCTGGCTGTTCAGCCTGGGCAGCCGTTTGACCCTGAAAGGCTTGATATCAGTCTGAAGAACCTGTTTGCGACAGGCTTGTTCTCGGACGTTGAGCTTTCTGAAAACCAGGGCGCCCTGATTGTCCGCGTGGTTGAGAACCCAATCATCAACCGTATTATCTTTGAAGGAAACAAACGCCTTGATCGCGATGAACTGATTGAAGAGGCGCGCTTGCGCCCACGTCAGGTCTTTACCCGCGCCAAGGTGCGTGCCGATGTTCAGCGGATGCTGGAGCTGTATCGGCGGTCCGGTCGTTTTGCCGCCATCATCGAACCTAAGGTGGTGCAGCTGGAACAGAACCGTGTTGACCTGCTTTATGAAATCCAGGAAGGCCCGAAGACCAAAGTTAGCCGCATCAACTTCATCGGTAACAAAGTGTTCAGTGATGGCGATCTGCGCGACGTTCTGGCGACTAAAGAATCCCGCTGGTGGAAAATCTTTACCTCAAACGACACATTTGATCCGGACCGTTTGGCCTATGACCAACAGGTGCTGCGTCAGCATTATCTGAATGAAGGTTTTGCAGACTTCCGGACTGTTTCCGCGATTTCCGAGCTGACACCTGATCGGGAAGACTTCTTCATTACCTTCACGGTGGAAGAAGGTGAAGTCTACGAATTCGGTACCATCGACGTGGAAAGTGAAATTCGCGACGTGGACGCCAGCCTGTTCCGTGCATTCCTGCTGATGCGCGAAGGCATGACATATAACGCCGAAGCAATTGAGAAAACCGTAGAATCGCTATCCAACGCTGCCGGCCTCTTGGGCTATGCCTTTGTGGACGTAAGGCCACAGATCAGCCGCGACCGTGAGGCACGCAAGATCAACATCACCTTCCGCGTGCTTGATGCACCGCGGGTTTATGTTGAACGGATCAATATCGGCGGCAACGTGGTGACGCTCGACCGTGTAATTCGTCGGGAATTCCGCCTTCAGGAAGGTGATGCCTTCAACTCTGCGCTCGTTAGCCGTTCCGAGACGCGTTTGAAGCGTCTTGATTTCTTCCGCGAGGTTACGATCGATCAGATCCAGGGATCTGAGCCGGACCGTATGGTGCTGGATGTGACAGTAGAAGAGCAGGCAACGGGGCAATTGAATCTGGGTGCCGGCTTCTCGAGCCTCGAGAACTTCATTTTCGACTTCTCGATCCAGCAACGCAACTTCCGTGGTATGGCGCAGGATCTACGTCTGGGGCTGCGCCTTTCCGGAACACGTCAGGAAATCGATCTTGGCTTTACAGAGCCGTATTTCCTTGGCCGCCGCGTGGCCGCAGGCTTCGATATCTTCGCCCGTAAAGTAGACTCCAGCTCGTTTGGCTCGTTCTTCGATACCAAATCACTGGGCTTCTCTTTGCGCGCTGGTATGGCGGTTAGCGAATATTGGACACTGTCCACTCGCTACACACTGCGTCGCGACAATGTCAGCATCCTGGATGGCTTCCTCAACAGCTTCTTCCAGAATTTCTACAATGTTCGCACAACCGACGGTGTGACTGACGAAGATGAGATCACGCGTCGTGTTGGCCTGTATGATGTAAACGGCGATGGCGCTGTAACACTGGCTGACTTCGATACTGATGGTAGTGGCGTGTCAAGCATCTCAGACCTCAGCGTCGACGAGCGTTCTGTCGCCCTGAGCCGTGGTATTCAGGATTCGCTTGGTAACCGCTATCAGTCGATCCTAGGCTATACACTCGGTTTCAACACGCTCAACAGTGTCATCCGCCCAACACGCGGTCACAGCTTCTACTTCAGCCAGGACTTTGCTGGCCTGGGTGGCGATGTGCGGTATCTGCGTTCGTCGATCAACTTCGACAATTACTGGACGCCGTGGCAGGGCTGGACCTTCCGTATTGGCGGCGAGACCGGCATCATTCATGGCCTTGGCCAGGACATTCGTTTGTCGGACAAGTTCTTTATCGGTGGGCCGCGTATCCGCGGTTTCGATACAGCCGGTATGGGGCCGCGTGACTTCAGCAGCGAACAGTCGCTGGGTGGTACGGCCTACTATATTGGCCGTGGCGAACTTTTCTTCCCGCTAGGGGACGCAGCACTTGAATCCGGTATTCAGGCATCGGCCTTTGTCGATGTTGGCTCCTTGTTCCGCGCACAAGAAGACGAGCTGCTGGAATGTACCTTCTCGCAGGCTGATTTTGATGCGGCAGAGGCTGACAGCAATCTCTCCAGCCTGAACACAAACTGTCTTTCGGGTAACTCGCCTGCACCTCGGATTTCCGTGGGGATTGGCTTCTCCTGGCAGTCGCCATTCGGACCTTTCCGGATCGATCTGTCGAAGACATTGAAAAAACAATTGGGCGACCGCACGCAGACGCTGCAGTTTAACGTCGGGACCGCCTTCTAAGGGTGAAACTAGGGAAAATATAATGGGTAACATGTTTAAATCACTGAAAATGGCTGTTGTGGGCGCGCTTGCAGCGCTGACCATCACGACAGTCGCGACGGCACAGATCCTGACCGTAGACGACGAGCGCGTTGAGCGTGAAGCGGCGGCATACAAGGATTTCAACCTGCAAACTGCAGAGCTGCGCCAGAATATCCTTCAGTTGCGCCAGTTCATCACCCGTGGCGGTGTTGTTGAGCAGCAGCTGGCCGACCTTGAAAAGCGCAAGGCAATCATCGGCAACGACAAGTATGAAGAAGAAAAACGCAAGCTTGAGAGCCAGTATGTTCAGGCGCAGCAAGCCCTGAGCCAGCTGGAGTATACTTTCGATAAACTGCGTCAGGAAGCCATGGTTCAGGTTGAGCGTGCGCGCCAGCCGGTTATTCGTGCGCTGCTCAATGATCGCAAGGCGCAGGTTATCATGCTGAAGCGCCTGGTTCTGGGCTCTGCAGCGGGCATCGACGTAACCACAGAGTTCATCGAAAAGCTTGATGCTGAGCTGCCGACTGTGTCACTGAACATGCCGCAGAAAGCTGATGATGCAGCTGCGCCGGCGCAGGGCGAAGGCCAGTAAGCAGGGATCTGACCAATGGCGTTTGATATCCAGAAAATCATGGAATCGATACCGCACCGGTATCCTTTCCTGCTGGTGGACAAAGTGGTTGACGTGGTACCAGGCGAAAGTGCGACCGGTATCAAGAATGTCACCATCAACGAGCCATTCTTCCCGGGGCATTTCCCGCAAAAGCCGGTGATGCCGGGTGTGCTAATCCTGGAGGCCATGGCTCAGACAGCCGGCGTGCTGGCGATTGACTTCCTGGGCGAAGACGCCCGCGGCAAGGTGGTTTACTTCATGGGCATTGACGGCGCGAAGTTTCGCAAACCGGTTGGCCCTGGTGACCGCCTGGAAATGAAAGTCGTCAAGACCCGCGGCGGCGGTGCTGTGTGGAAATTTGACGCGCAAGCCTTCGTCGATGGCGAACTGGTGACGGAAGCCAAGCTGACAGCCATGCTCGGCGCAAGCTAGGGCGGTAACAATATCAGAATTCGGAAAGGCGGCCCCTGAGGCCGCCTTTTTATTTGGCTATGCGGTTCTGACGGCCATTCGCGACAAAACCAATCGCCGCGCCCAATAAGGTTCCTGTGACTTCCAACGACAGGACACCGGCTATTGCCAGAATAGCGATGATAGGTAGAACTACGGTTGCTATAGCAAATTGGTTGATGCTTTCGCCAATTCCCTTGCCCGCGCCCTTGTTCCTGTTGACGGCCATTCCAACCGTGGAAGCCAGAGCCACAAGGGCCAGGCAGATAATGGCGATGTTGGTTGCTGTCAGCTCCATCTCACGTCTCCCTATAAGGTCGCATGGCAGTATGACACAGAATTGCAGGCAAGAAAAAAGCCAGCCCCGAGGGACTGGCTTTTGAATTTCTCTGACTAACGCAGTTTAGCGCTTTTCTACCGGTACATAGTCCCGCTTCGGTGCGCCAGTGTAGAGCTGACGAGGACGGCCGATCTTCTGGGTCGGGTCTTCGATCATTTCTTTCCACTGTGCAATCCAGCCGGCAGTCCGTGCAAGAGCGAACAGAACCGTGAACATCTCGGTCGGGAAGCCCATGGCCTTCAGGATGATGCCGGAATAGAAGTCTACGTTCGGGTAGAGCTTCTTCTCAACGAAGTAAGGGTCTTCAAGCGCAATCTTTTCAAGTTCCATCGCCACGTCAAACAGCGGATCGTCCACACCCAGTTCCTGCAGAACTTTGTGGGCGGTATCGCGCATCACGGTCGCCCGTGGGTCGAAGTTCTTATAGACGCGGTGACCAAAGCCCATCAGGCGGAATGGATCGTTGCGGTCTTTGGCGCGTGCCACGAACTCAGGAATACGGTCAACGGTGCCGATTTCCGCAAGCATGTTCAGGCAGGCCTCATTGGCGCCGCCATGGGCAGGGCCCCAGAGGCACGCAATACCAGCAGCGATACAAGCAAACGGGTTGGCGCCAGAGGAGCCAGCCAGACGGACAGTCGATGTTGACGCGTTCTGCTCGTGGTCAGCGTGCAGGATGAAGATCAGGTCCATGGCTTTTTCAAGCGTCGGGCTGACCTTATATTGTTCTGCAGGCACTGAGAACATCATGTGCAGGAAGTTGCCCGCGTACGACAGGTCGTTGCGTGGATATACGAACGGTTGGCCGACCGTATATTTGTATGCCATTGCCGCGATCGTCGGAATTTTGGCGATCAGGCGGTAGCTTGCCACCATGCGCTGGTGCGGGTCGTTGATATCAGTGCTGTCGTGATAAAATGCCGACAGGGCACCAACAACACCCACCATGACGGCCATAGGGTGTGCGTCGCGGCGGAAGCCAAGGAACAGGCGGTGCAGCTGCTCGTGCACCATTGTGTGGTGGGTAATATCCCACACAAACTTCTCTTTTTCAGCTTTCGTGGGCAGTTCGCCAAACAGCAGGAGGTAGCAGCATTCCATGAAGTCGCTATCGGCCGCCAGCTGTTCAATTGGGTATCCGCGGTATTGCAATTCGCCTTTTTCACCATCGATATAGGTGATTTTAGACTCACAGCTCGCAGTCGATGTAAATCCAGGGTCAAAGGTGAACATGCCCGTCTGCGCATAAAGCTTGCGGATATCAATCACCTTCGGACCTACAGACCCCTCCATCACAGGAAGGTCGACGTCTTCGCCGGCGCCGGCCAGTTTAAGGGGATCATTTGTCATGGTCCAAACTCCTTCATAAAAAATACAGTCTGCCGGGGCAGACCTACAAGGCTAAGCGGCAATGAGGTCCCTCAAGCGACCGATCGTTTCTTCCTGGCCCAAAATCTCCAGGGTTTCTACCAGGTCACCGCACTGTCTTCCGCCAGTTACGGCAGCCCGGACCGGCTGCATCACTTTGCCTAGTTTTAATTCCTCCGCTTCCGCGAAAGAGAAAATGGCAGCTTTAATAACTGAAGCTTCCCAGTCAGTTACTGCTTCCAATTCATTTGCCACTTTACCCATCAAGGCAGGCATATCGCCTTGCAGGGCTTTGGCAGCATTCTCGGTAAGGCTTAGCGGGCGAACGTTACAGAACAGAGACGCATTCTCTGTAACGTCAGGCATCCGCTTCGCACGTTCCGCCAAGGCGGGCAGGCCCTTGATAAGGCGCTCTTCCTCAGCAGTTTCAAGTGTGTGACCCACTTCCTTTTCTAGATCGTTTCTGATCAGGGACAAGAGCGCGTCAGGATTTAAATTGCGAATATAGTGGCCATTCAGATTGTCGAGCTTGTCGAAATCGAAACGGGCAGCACCTTTACCGACATTTTCAAGACTAAACCATTCAATAGCCTGTTCGGTAGAGATAATTTCATCATCGCCGTGGCTCCAGCCAAGACGCAGCAGATAATTGCGCATCGCGGCAGGCAGATAGCCCATGTCGCGGTATGCTTCCACACCAAGCGCACCGTGGCGCTTCGACAGTTTCTTGCCGTCCGGACCATGAATGAGCGGGATATGAGCGAGCACGGGCGGCGTCCATCCCATGGCTTCATAAATCTGGTGCTGGCGGAAGGCGTTATTGAGGTGGTCATCGCCGCGTACAATATGGGTTACGCCCATATCGTGGTCGTCCACAACGACAGCCAGCATATAGGTTGGCGTACCGTCAGAGCGGAGAATGATCATATCATCCAGGTTGCTGTTCTGGACAGTAACCTTGCCCTGAACGGCATCCGAAATGGTGGTTTCGCCTTCACGGGGCATGCGAATGCGGATGGAATAGGGCGCGCCTTCAGGGGCTTCGCTTTCGTCCCGGTCGCGCCACAGGTCACCACGGAAGTTGCCGCCGCTTGCGCGGGCTGCATCGCGGGCTGCCGTCAGTTCTTCAGAAGTGGCGAAACACTTGTATGCCTTGCCTTTCTCGAGTAGCTCACGGGCAATTTCCGCGTGACGCTCCGCCCGGCCTGCCTGGCTGATGGCATCACCGTCCCAGTCCAGCTCGAGCCATTTCATGCCTTCAAGAATGGCGTCAATTGCTTCGTTGGTGGAACGCTTTTTATCGGTGTCTTCAATGCGTAGCAGGAATTTTCCGCCAAAGTGGCGGGCAAGAAGCCAATTATACAAAGCGGTGCGGGCCCCGCCGATATGGAGAAATCCAGTCGGAGAAGGCGCAAATCGTGTAACCACAGTGGGCATGTCAGTTTGCATGCTCAGGAACTAAACCCTTGTTGTTTATAACAAATATAGGACGCTGGAAAAGTGATGGAGCGGCCTAAAAGAAAATTTGATTGGCTTGTATCACATGTTTCTTCACAACACAAATTGCAGTGCAGCAATTTTTTATGTTCCGACACAAAAATCAAAGCGATACTATACCTCTGATCGCAAGAATTCATCCTTTAATAGGCGGAACTGTGCCCACTTTCATCCTCAAGGCCCCGGCGTTGCCCTTCAAGCGAGGTTATGACGCACTGCAACACGTGCACGGGGAGTGGCGCCTGATGATTATGGTGGCCGCCTTCGCGTCAGGGTGCCTGCTCCAAATCGTGCCGAATAGTGAAATATTCACCTTGTCCTGGCTGTTGTTCATGGCGGCATCAGTCCTGGTGGCGGCATTTGTCGCCCGCCAGCTTCAGCGGACAGCGGTCCAGATGATACTGGCATTGTTGATGGGGATGGTATGTGCGGCAGCTCGAATTGACAGGCTTCACGCCCCCGCTTTCGGGCCTGAGCGCTATGTTTCGCTTGAAGGCAGCGTGAAAACGGTGGAGGCGCGCCCGGGCGGCTCAACACGTCTCATCGTCCTACCTTCTGCGATGGAGGGCGAGACCGAAAGCCTGCCTCTGAGCGTGCGGCTGCTGGTTCGTACGGACATAAGGGGCGAGCTGACGCCGGGCACTATGGTTCGCACACAGGCGCTTCTGCATGAACCGCGGGGCGCCATAACGCCGGACGGGTTCAATTTCGCCCGAAAAGCCTATTTTGACGGCATTGGCGCAGAAGGCTTTGCAGTCGCGCCCATTGATGTCCTTGGCATGCCGGAGACCGGCGGGCTTGGCGTGGCAGCTGGCATTGAGGGCATCAGGCAGCAGGTAGCGCAGCGCATCATGGCAAGGCAGCCCGATCAGTCTGGTGCCGTGGCCGTTGCCTTGCTGGTGGGCTACCGGCACTATCTGACCGACCAGACAGTGGATGATTTCCGCGATGCCGGGCTGGCGCACCTGATGGCAATATCAGGGCTGCATATGGGACTGATCACCACGGCCGCTTTCTTTCTGTTCGAATTCCTGTTTGCAGCCTTTCCCGGGATTGCGCTTCGTGTGCCGCCGCGCAAACTGGCCGCAGTTGCTGCCTGGAGTGTGGCGCTTGGGTATTTGCTGCTGTCGGGCATGAGCACAGCCACTGTGCGGGCCTTTATCATGGTTTCAATTGGGTTGCTGGCAATCCTCCTGGACCGCCGGGTCCTGTCGCTCCGTAATGTGGCGATTGCTGCTGGCATTATCCTGAGCCTTTGGCCTGAAGCGATTCTTTCTGTCGGTTTCCAGATGTCGTTTTCAGCAACATCGGCGCTTGTGGTGGCATATGAGCGATTGGCCAAGTCGACTTTTCGAATGCCCATGGGGCAGGGGCTTTTGGCCAAGGTGGGCCGCTTTCTGGCCATGACTGCCTTTACAACCATTGTGGCGGAAATCGCTGTGGCGCCTTTTGCGCTCTATCATTTCCAGGCCACGCCGCTGGTTGGGCTGGGGGCCAACCTGTTGGCGGTTCCGATTGTCAGCCTTGTTGTGATGCCACTTGCGCTTCTGGCCTTGCTGGTGATGCCGCTGGGCTGGGATGGTCCGGTTTTGCACCTGATGGGGGCCGCGCTGGATCTGGTGCGGGGTGTCGCCGGGGCGTTCGGCGCCCCTAGTTACGGGGTCGCCCACATCCCCCAGCAATCCGCGGCCTTCATTGTTGTCGCCAGTATCGTCTTGTTTCTCTGCCTGCTTTTGAAGAGCCGGACAGTGTGGGTTCCGGTCGTTGCAGGCCTACTGGCCGTTCCCTTCCTGTATCAAGACGCAAGGAATGATCTGCTGATTGATAGCGGCGGAAACATCATTGCGGTTTTTGACCAGTCAGCAGGGCGATTTGATATCTCGGGTGGGCGCCGTGGCAGCTTTAGGGACGATGCCTGGGCACGATACTGGGGTATTTCGCCCGACGAGGTGCCAGGACGCCTCAAACGTCAATGTGATAGTGACGGATGTCTCATCAGGTTACCGACGGGGTTGGTCGTCGCAACGGCACGAAGCCTTGGCGGTATGCGGCGAGACTGCGTCCAGGCAGATATTGTTATCATGCCGGTACGCTGGCGGCGCTATTGTCGTGGTAACGGCGTTAAACTATCCGAGGAGGGACTGGCGCGCTATGGCCCGGTGGCCTATGACCTGAAAACAGGCGAAGTACGCTGGAGCCGGGAACGGGGTAATCGGCCCTGGCATGCAGGGCCAAAAAAGGAGGGCTAGCCTCCAATAGCAGTCTGATCTTAGTGATACTGCCTCAAGAGGCCAACAAGACGGCCCTGAACCTGAACACGGTCCGCTTTCAGCACCTGGGTTTGGTAATCGCGGTTGGCAGGTACCAGCTCAACGAATTGACCATTGCGGCGCAGGGTCTTGAGCGTGGCTTCCTCGCGGTCCACCAGTGCAACAACGACTTCGCCATCACGCGCGGTGTTGACGCTTTCGATCACAACCGTATCGCCGTCCAGGATGCCCATTTCAACCATGGAATCGCCGGAGACTTCAAGCGCATAACAATCACCGCGGCCCATCATGGCGCCGGGGATTGAAACAAAACTGTCGCGGTTTTCCAGCGCCTCAATCGGCGTACCAGCTGCGATCTTGCCGTGAAGCGGGATTTCAAAACTGTCATCGCCAGCTGCAGAGGGCGCGGATGGCGTCTTTGCCTGGCCAAAGGGGGCGCTGATAACATTGTCGCCACCACGCTGCGGCGCTGCATTGTCTGGTGTCTTGAGAATCTCAATCGCGCGGGCCCTGTTGGCCATGCGGCGGATGAAACCACGTTCCTCGAGCGCATTGATCAGGCGATGAACACCGGACTTTGACTTAAGCCCAAGGGCGTCTTTCATTTCATCGAACGAAGGGGAAACACCTGAACTGGCCAGTCGCTCCTGAATAAAAAGCAACAGCTGGTTCTGTTTGGCGGTTAACATAGCTCCCTCCGGGTTTGTTTTCGATATGTTCTCTTTTAGTTCACCTTTTGGATGAATGTCAAGGCCTTCGGGTAATACACGCTAAAATGGGAGGAACGGTACCATGGTGCCGACCTTTGCCACTGGCGCGTTCGGCTCGCGCACAATCAGACCGTCACACTGCGCGAGAACCGATACCAGGCTGCTGTCCTGGGCGATAGCGGGATCGAGATGTCGGCTACCGGGTTCGCCGACCAGGCGGGCCCGCATGTAATGTTGCCGTGGGCCGTTTTCAGCGAGATCGGTGGCGAGCGGTAGCGGAACGCCGGCTGGAAGGGGCGCTGGCCGTCCCATCATCTGGTCCACGAGCGGCCGGGCGAACAGAAGGGCGCACACAAAGGCCGAAACCGGGTTGCCGGGCAAGCCGATCACCTTGGTCTGCCCCATTGTGCCAAAAATCAGGGGCTTGCCGGGGCGCATGGCGACCTTCCAGAAATCAAGCGCCATGCCTTCGGACGCCAAAGCCTGTTGCATGAAATCCTTATCGCCCACCGATGCGCCGCCGATTGTAATCAATATATCGGCGCCCGCAGCTTTCTTGACCGCAGCCTTGAGTGCTTTGAGGTCATCCCCGGTCTGGCCAAGAATGGTCACTTCGGCGCCCGCGTCGCTCAGTAGGGCGGAAATCTGTGGGGCCGTGCTGTTGACGGTCTCAAACGGCTCAAAATCCTTCTTGCCTGGCGGAACCAGTTCGTCCCCCGTCGCCAGAATTGCCACTTTGGGGGCACGGTGGACCATCAGATGGTCATACCCGGCACTAGCGGCCAGACCAATGGATTTGGGGCTGATGTAGGTTCCCTGGTCCAGCACAATCTGTTTCACGGCGAAATCAATGCCTGCCAGCCGAATATGGCGGCCAGCCTCAGGGCCTATTGCCGTCGTGACGCTATCGGCTTCCGCCGTGCAGTCTTCCTGCACAACCACTTGGTCGGCGCCTTCAGGGACAATGCCACCCGTGAAAATACGAACAGCTTCCCCGTCACCGCAGGCACTGGGAAACGGGCTTCCTGCCGCGCTTTCGCCAATCAGCTTCAGGGTTGTCGGTTTTCCTGTAAGGCTGCTGCTTTTGACCGCGTAGCCGTCCATGGCAGACATATCTGCGCCCGGCTGGGTGCGACGGGCAGTCAAAGGGGCTGCAAGCACGCGTCCTGAAGCCTTCTCAAGCACGATCTTTTCGGTTGTCAGGGGCTTTGTGGTTTCAACGATGCGTTTGAACGCGTCTTCAACAGAAATCATCATTCGGCCTCATAGGTTCCGGATTTGCCGCCTTCTTTGCGCAGCAGGCGGATACCTTCAATGCGCATGGCCTTATCGGCCGCCTTGGCCATGTCATAGATGGTCAGCGCCGCAACAGACGCAGCGGTCAGCGCTTCCATTTCCACGCCGGTCTGGCCCGTTACTTTCACATAAGCTTCGATCCGAAGCCTGGTGTCAGATGCAGGCGCGATCTCAACCTTGACGCTGGTAATCGGCAGGGGATGGCATAGCGGGATCAGGTCGCTGGTTTTCTTTGCTGCCATGATGCCGGCAAGCCGTGCAGCGCCAAGTACGTCGCCTTTGGGCAGGTCGCCAGCCTGAATAAGCTTGAGCGTTTCCGGCTTCATCTCGACAAAGGCTTCGGCGATGGCAATGCGGTGTGTCGCAGCCTTGTCCCCCACATCCACCATGTGCGCGGCACCGGTTTCGTCAATATGGGACAGCTTAGACATATATTATCCTTTTAGATTAGCGTGTTATGACGCTTTTTGAAGGTCACGCACCGCTTGTTCCACATCTGGTTGGCGCATGAAGGTTTCGCCTATGAGGAAACAATGTGCCCCAACCTGCGCACAGGCTGCAAGGTCCTCTTGGGTCCTGAGGCCAGATTCTGCAACAGCGATCTTACCTTCCGGGAAGCCGGGTACCAGCGAAAGCGTGGTCTCAAGCGAGACATCCATGGTTTTCAGGTTCCGGTTATTGACGCCTACAAGCGGGCTCTTGAGCCTCAGGGCGCGCTCAAGCTCGGGCGCGTCATGGACTTCAATCAGTACGTCCATACCCCACTTGTGCGCCTCAGCCTCAAGTTCAGCCGCGAGCGAATCATCAAGGGCCGCCATGATCAACAGGATACAGTCTGCGCCCAAACCGCGGGCTTCCGCTACCTGGTAAGGATCAACCATGAAATCTTTCCGAAGGCACGGCAGTGATACGGCTGCGCGGGCCGCCTTGAGATAGTCGTCATGTCCCTGGAAATAGGGCTCATCGGTCAATACAGACAGGCAGGAGGCACCGCCGCGCTCGTAAGCCTCTGCGAGCGTGGCTGGGTCGAAGTCGTCAGGCCGGATCAGGCCCTTCGAGGGGCTGGCCTTTTTGATCTCGCAGATGAAGCCGTACCTACCATCGGTCACAGACGCCTGCAGCGATTTGATAAAACCGCGCGGAGCAGTGGCCTCTTTGGCACGGGTTTCCTGCTCGGCGAGCGAGAGGCTGGCTTTCACTGCAGCCACATGCTCGCGCTTGCGGTCGCAGATTTCCTGCAGGATGTCAGCCATCAGTCTTTCTCCGGCGCATGGGCTTGGGTGAAGGCCACCCATTTCTGCAGTGCCGCAGCCGCCTTGCCGCTGTCGATCGTGCTGGCGGCCAGGTCAACGCCCTCTTTGAGGGTTGCAGCTTTTCCGGCCACAACGAGGGCGGCACCTGCGTTCATCAGCACGATATCGCGGTAGGCGGAAGGCTTGCCCGCTAGAAGATCGCGGATGGCCTGGGCGTTGACGTCGGCGTCACCGCCCGTGAGGTCCTCGATGTCGGAAACTTCAAGCCCTACTGACTGCGGTGTCACCTCGAATTCCGTGATCTGGCCGTCCTTCAGTTCCGCCACATAGGTTGGGCCTGTGGTTGTGACTTCATCAAGGCCATCACTGCCGTGCACGACCCAGACATGCTCGCTGCCTAGCTTTTGCAGCACTTCTGCCATCGGGCGCAGCCACTTGCGGTCAAATACGCCCAGTATCTGGCGTTTGGCCTGTGCGGGGTTCGCGAGCGGACCCAGGAGGTTGAAGATGGTGCGCAGCTGCAAACTGCCGCGGGCAGGGGCCACATGGCGCATGGCCTTGTGGTGCGCCGGCGCGAACAGAAAGGCGAAGTTGTTGTCAACCAAGCTCTGCTCATTCGCTTCCTGGGAAATCTCAAGCTCTGCACCGAGCGACATCAAAACGTCAGCGGAGCCGGATTTGGATGATACGGAGCGGTTGCCGTGCTTTGCCACCGGCGCGCCCGCCGCAGCCGTGACAATCGCCGCGGCCGTTGAAATGTTATAGGTACCGAGGCCGTCACCACCCGTACCACAGGTATCGACAATGCCTTCAGGCGCTTTTATCTGGGTTGCCTTGGACCGAAGCACACGGGCACCACCCACGATTTCGTCTACCTGTTCGCCCCGAAGCCGAAGCGCCATGATGAAGGCAGCCATTTGCGCCAGGTCTGCCGCGCCTGACATGATGATGTTGAAGGCGTCCTGGGACTGGTCGGCTGTCAGCGTTTCGCCGTCTGCCAGCTTTGCCAGAATGGGTCTAAGGTCGCTCATGCTGCCTGTTCCCCTTCACAGATATCGATGAAATTCTTCAGAAGCGCGTGGCCATGTTCGGACGCGATGCTTTCCGGGTGGAACTGAACGCCATAGAGCGGCAATGTTTTGTGCTGCAGGCCCATGATCAGGCCGTCTGCGGTGTCCGCCGTGATTTCCAGACAATCGGGCAGGGTATCCCGTTCGACAATCAGGGAATGATAGCGCGTGGCTTTATAGGGACTTGGCAGCCCCTTGAACACGCCGGTGCCGGTATGGGTGATGTCGCTGATTTTGCCGTGCATGACATATGGCGCACGCACGACATCGCCGCCAAACGCCTGGCCAATGCTTTGAAAGCCCAGACAGACACCGAAAACAGGCACTTTCCCTGAAGCGGCTTCGATCAATTCAAGGCATATGCCCGCTTCTGTAGGAGAGCAGGGACCGGGGCTGATGATGATGCCCTTCGGGTTTTTCGCCAGCACTTCCGTGGCTGTAATCTGATCGTTACGCCAGACTTCAACTTTTGCCCCCAATTCCATCACATAATGGTACAAATTGTAGGTAAAGCTGTCGTAGTTATCGATCAGAATATACATTGAAACCGCTCGCTGATTCATAAACTAGATGGACATTGCGGCTTTCACCTTGAATGTCAATGGCGGACTGGTCAATTTCGCGGCATTTACAAAAGACTTTGGCCAGTTGGGCTTAAGAAAAATTGAAACGAAAGGGACGCGCCACCCAAATGGCAAGCCAGGGAACGGAGATTTATGAGTAAGCGGCTGAAAAAGCTGGTGATTGGTGTCTACAGCCTGGTGATCGTCCTGATCGGCGTGGGCCTATATAGCGTGCTGGAGCAGGAGCCGACCACACCGCTTCTGACAAATGAGGCTTCAGAGCCGGAGTTGGACCCCGACGTTTTGGCTGTGCTGTCGGATATGGATGGCGACGGCGAGGTGACCGTGCCAATAAAGGATCTGGAAAAGCTGCTGCCTGAAAAGGTGGACCCGGCCTGGCGTCAATATGCCGTGGCTTGGCAAGAAACAAAGCTGCCGCGAATTGCCATCGTGATCGATGACCTGGGGCTGAGCTATCAGGCGACAGAGGAACTGGCTGAAATGACAGGTCCATACACGCTGGCTTACCTCCCCTATGCCGAGCAGTTGGTATACCAGACCGGTCGGGTGCGGGCCGCAGGGCATGAACTGATGGTTCACCTGCCCATGCAGCCCAAGGGGGATGTTGCTGACCCCGGGACCAATGCCCTTTTACAAGGATTGGCGCCAGAGGAGTTCGAGCGCCGCCTGAACTGGAACCTCAGCCGCTTTGACGGCTTTGTGGGCGTCAATAACCATATGGGCAGCCTGCTGACGGAAGATGCCGGGCACATGGTGCAGATAATGGCGCACTTGAAAGCCGATGGCTGGCTGTTTCTTGACAGCCTGACGTCACCGAAAAGTGTTGGCATCAGTGCGGCCAGGGCGCTTGGTGTGCCCACCATCGCGCGGGACGTGTTTCTTGATAACGTGCAGCAACGGGATGCCATTGAGGTGCAGCTCAGGAAGGCTGAACGGATTGCAAGGGTGCGGGGTTATGCTATCGCGATAGGCCACCCATATCCGGTGACGCTGGAAACGCTGAAGGACTGGCAAAAGACGCTGGCCGCCAAGGGGATCGCATTGGTGCCTGTATCACAGTTGGTCGGGGCCCTTGAGGCCAAGCGCCAACATGCGGTTGTGATGAACGGCGACGCGACGCATTCACGGCCTGGCGAGTAGGGCGGGGGTTAGCCCCTGTTCGATTTGGCGAAGCGCACGGCTTCCTTGGCCGCGGTCACCAAAGCGCGGGCTTTGTTCTGGCATTCCTGGTGCTCTGATTCCGGGTCGCTGTCTGCAACCACGCCTGCACCAGCCTGTACGTGCATCTGGCCGTCTTTGACAATTGCGGTCCTTAGCACAATACAGGTATCCATCGTGCCGTTGGCGCTGAAATAGCCGACGCTGCCTGCATAGGGCCCGCGGGCATCGACTTCCAGCTCGTCAATGATTTCCATCGCCCGAACCTTCGGGGCACCTGAAACCGTACCTGCAGGGAACCCGGCACCAAGTGCGTCAATCGCATCATACTTCGGATCGATTTCACCGATCACGTTCGAAACGATATGCATCACGTGGGAATAATATTCGACGGTGTTGCGGGCCGTGACCTCAACAGAGCCAGGCTTGGCAACGCGGCCAACGTCATTGCGGCCTAGATCCAGAAGCATCAGATGCTCTGACAGTTCCTTTGGGTCTGCCAGTAGGTCTGCGGCAAGGGCGGCATCTTCTTCTGGTGTGGCGCCACGTTTTCGGGTGCCTGCAATGGGACGGATTGTGATCTCGTCATCGCGTAGGCGCACTAGAATTTCGGGGCTGGAGCCAACAATGGCGAAGTCCTCGAACGCCAGGTGATACATGAACGGCGATGGGTTCGTACGCCTGAGCGCCCGGTAAAGGGCAAAAGGCGGCAGCTCGAACGGCATGGAAAAGCGCTGGCTGAGAACGACCTGAAAAATGTCGCCCGCCAGGATATATTCCTGAGCCTTTTTGACCATGTCGTGGAAGCGGGCCTGGCCGGTGTTGGACACAGGTTCCTCGAATACCGGGCTTGCTGGTCCCGCGGTCAGCGGCAGTGGCGCGTCAAGGCGCTCCAGCATCATGTCGAGGCGTTTGTCCGCCTCGGCAAGCGCGGTGTCCGGAGACACGCCATCCTTTGGACGCACCGGTGTTACAAGCGTAATCAGGTTGGTGACACTGTCAAAGATGGCCATCACGGTGGGCCGCACGAAAATCGATGTCGCGAGCCCGAGCGGATCGGTTTTGGCGTCCGGCAGCGTTTCCATCTGCCTGACCATGTCATACCCCATATAGCCCACGAGGCCCGCAGCCATTGGCGGCAAGCTGTGGGACAGGTCAATCAGGCTTTCCTGTTGGAGCTGCCTCAGGCTTTCGAGTGGGGCTTCATCGACGGGCTTGAACGCAGCGGCGTCGGCGCCATAGTCACGGCATACTTCAACGCTGCTGCCACGGGAGCGCCAGACAATATCCGGGCGCAGGCCAATGATGGAATAACGACCGCGGGTTTCACCGCCCTCGACTGATTCGAGAAGGCATGAGTATGTCTCCCCTTGTGCCAGTTTGAGGTAGGCAGAGACCGGCGTATCCAGGTCGGCCACTAACGTGGTGGATACGACCTGGGGTTTGCCGTCCTGGTAAAGCGCGCGCTGCGCTTCCAGGGTGTCCGGTTGTTCTGACGTGCCGCTCACTGCCTGATCACCGCCGTGTGTTATTCTTCCGCGTCGCGGCGGAAAAGCTGGTTCACCAGGGAGTTGTTGATCTCAGGCGAATAGGTGTCGAGCAGCTTGGCTTGGTACTGTTCGAACAGCTCGCTACCGAACTGGGCTTTTAGCTCAGCGTGCAGGGCGTCAACCTTTGCTGCATCGCGGACAGGATCGCCCGGCGTGATGTCATTGACACGAACGACCACATAGCCGTTACCGTCTGCGGCACGCTCTGCATCAATCTGGCCAACGCCCAGGTCAAAGATCAGGCGGCGGATATTGGCCGACAGTCCTGACGTTCCTTCGGCCGTGCGCGAGACATTCTTGGCGTCGTAGGATGTACCGCCTAGATCCAGCGCAATGGCTTCGGCTTCTTCACCGGCCTCGAGGCGTGCTTTCGCTGCTTCCGCAATCTCGCCAGCCTTTTCCTGGCGGCGCTGGGCGATCCAGGCGCTCCTGATTTCGGACCGGACATCTTCAAACGAGCGTTCGGCTGGGTCCTTGATCTCAGTGACTTCGACGAAGAACACACCCTTGGTGCTGTCGGTTGGGTCAAGGTCCTTGAGCTCTGGCTCAATACCCAGTTCTGTCCGGAACGCCTCGGAAAGTACCGTGCCTTCTTCCTGAAGGGTGACTTTCGGAGATCCGTCCGGACCCTGGCCCCGACCGTCCACTTCCGACACAGTCGCCAGTGGCACGTTCAGTTTTGTGGCTGCGGCCGTCAGGGTGCCGTCTTCTGCGATGGCGTCTTCAAGGTCTGGCAGGAAGTCGAACATCAGGTCAACGGCGTGTTCTGCCTTGAGTGATGCTTCAAGGTCGGCGCGAACATCTTCCAGCGTTTGTTCTTCTCCGGCTGTGATGCTTTTGATCCGGAAAACGTTCCAACCGGCCAGGCCCTCAATCGGTGCACTCAGTTCGCCTTCGCCCAGGGCAAAGACGGCATCGGCTGTTGTGCTGTCGAAATCTGTCTGCAGATCGGCTTTGGTGTTGGCGCCAAGCTCCAGCTCTTCAGCTGAGAATTCAGTCAGTTCCGCGCCAAGGGCAATGAAATCTTCACCTGCTGCAACACGTTCTATGAACGCGTCAGCAGCTTCCTTGTCGGCGAAGCTGACCAGCTGGAGATCACGGCTTTCGTCGCGTACATATTCGCTGCGGCGATAGTCATAAGCCTGCAGAAGGTCTTCTTCCTTGATCTCGACTTCGTCCACGAACTGCGCTGGTGTCAGCATGATGTAGTTATAGCTACGGCGCTCTGGCGTCATATAATTCGACTTGGAGTCCTCATAATAAGCCTGAAGCTCTTCCTCAGTCGGCTCTGCAACATCCGTAATGTCAGAGGCTGCAAAATTGATCATGGTCGCGCGGCGGCGTTCAGCCTGCCAGGTGTACAGGCGCTCAGCAAGGACGCGAGGCACCGGTGCGCCTTGCGTGATGCTGCCCAGCAACTGGTTGCTGGCTGCTTCGCGGCGCAGGCCGATATACAGTTCTTTCTGCGTCATGTTGGCCTGGTTAAGTGCCTGAGCCATCATCTGTTGGCTGAAGCTGCCATCAGGGGCCTTGAAGGCATCGAACTGCAGAAGCTCCGCCGCCAGTTGGGCGTCGGTAATGCGGATGCCAAGCTCACGGGTGTTTTCCGCGATGGCAGCTTCCTGGATCATTTGTTGCAGAACCTGACGGTCCAGCTGCATCATCTGGATAATCCTGTCGGCCGTGAACTGGCCGCCAAACTGCGCTTGCAGTTGCTGTGCCCGGCGCTGGACCGCATTAGCATACTGCGCTGTCGGAACCGTGGTGTCCCCAACTGTGGCGACAGATTGCGTGTTGCCAGCAAGCATGCCAGGGCCGATGCCCCAGATTGCAAAAGCGGCAATCAGAACGCCAAGAAGAAGAGTTACAAAAAAGGAATCCAGTCCCCCGCGAAGTTTGAGCAGCATGCGCCCGAGCTCCCGTCGATTAATCATTACGTAAATTTGGGTGGAATAGCCCACCGGATTGGCCGCGCATCATAAGCAGGGTTTGGGCGCGCTGCAACAGGCGATTTGCCGCCAGATGAGCAGGCGCGTCAGGTGAGAGCAAAAACCGGCAGGAAGAAGGAAACAGGAAGCTGGTCAGGGGGGCATTAATTTGCTAATCACCGAGCCATAAAAATTCTAAATAGAAATCATATGAGGCCCCAATATGAAACCGACTGCCCTTGTTGCAGGAAACTGGAAAATGAACGGTCTGGCGTCGAGCCAGGCGGAACTCGAGGCGCTTGGGAATTACCTTAGTGATGGCTCTGCCGCTGATTGCGACGTGCTGATCTGCCCACCTTTCACCCTGATTGCCGCGTTCGCATCAAACGCACCGACCGGCGTGGCGATTGGTGCCCAGGATTGCCATACGAATAAATCGGGTGCCCACACGGGGGATATTTCAGCTGAAATGCTCCGCGATGCGGGTGCATCTTATGTGATTGTTGGCCACTCCGAACGTCGGGCGGATCACGGCGAAAGCAGTGCACTCGTCCGCGACAAAGCAAACGCAGTGCTCGCCGAAGGCCTGAAGGCGATCGTATGTGTGGGCGAAACCGAAGCCGAGCGCGATGCCGGCAAGACCTTGGACGTGGTGCTGGGGCAGGTTGCACAGTCGGTTCCGGCTGGCAGCACACCTGAGAACACGGTTGTGGCTTATGAACCTGTTTGGGCCATTGGTACTGGCCGCACGCCAACGGTTGCAGATGTGGCTGAAGTGCACACCGCAATCCGTGGTGCGCTCGTGGAACGCTTCGGTGATGCTGGAAACGGCTTCCGGATTCTTTACGGCGGGTCTGTGAAGCCTTCGAATGCAGCCGAGCTGATGGCAGCCGACAATGTGAACGGAGCCCTCGTCGGAGGCGCAAGCCTGAAGGCTTCGGATTTCAACGGTATCATCGACGCATACCGGAATTAAAAATTTAGGGTTGGCAAACCGGTCAAAGAGGTCTAGAAACCGCGCTTTGAATCCCGGCCAAGATTTGTATAATCGGGTCGGGTTGGCCAACGTTAGGTAGGACAGGTACATGGAAACCGTATTGCTGAGCATTCATCTGATTGTAGCCCTTGCTATGGTTGTTGCCATTTTGCTGCAACGCTCGGAAGGTGGTGCACTTGGTATTGGCGGCGGACAGGGTGGCATGATGACCGCTCGTGGCGCCGGGGACCTGCTTACCCGCACGACAAAATGGCTGGCGATTGTCTTTCTTGCCAACTCACTTCTTCTTGGATGGTTCGCGGCTCAAAAGAGCGCCGAAGATACCGTTGTTCAGGAAGTGATCCAGCAGGAACAGGAAGATGGCGGAAGCCAACTCCCTGAAATACCTACCGTTCCTGAGGACGGCTAGGACAAGAGACTTTAAAGCGGGGGCCACGAGCCCCCGCTTCTCTTTATGTAGATAGTATTTTTGTTGAGTTACCAGGCAGCAAACCTGTCCGGTGTGGCATGCTTTTTTGGGATTAGAGAGGCTCCATGACGCGCTATATTTTTATCACTGGTGGTGTTGTTAGTTCCCTGGGTAAGGGACTGTTGTCTGCTTCGTTGGGCGCTTTGTTGCAAGCCCGCGGCTATTCAGTTCGCCTGCGGAAGCTGGACCCATACCTGAATGTGGACCCGGGCACGATGAGCCCGTACCAGCATGGCGAAGTATTTGTAACCGATGACGGCGCAGAGACAGACCTGGACCTGGGCCATTATGAGCGTTTCACTGGTGTTGCCTCGCGTCAGAGCGACAACATCACATCTGGCCGGATTTACCAGCAGATCATTTCGAAGGAGCGCCGTGGCGACTATCTGGGCGGTACCGTACAGGTAATCCCGCATGTAACAGACGCCATCAAGGAATTTGCGCTGGCTGAGCAGGAAGGTATCGATTTCATGTTGTGTGAAATCGGTGGTACTGCCGGCGACATCGAAGCTGCGCCTTTCATGGAAGCGATCCGCCAGCTGTCTATCGACCTTGGCAAAGGACGGTCCATTTTCGTTCACCTGACACTAGTGCCTTATCTGGCGGCGGCTGGCGAACTGAAGACCAAGCCAACGCAGCACAGTGTACGTGACCTGCGTTCCATCGGTATTCAGCCGGATATCCTTGTGTGCCGCTCAGAGCACCCGATCCCGGACGGTGAGCGCCGCAAGATGTCGCTTTACTGTAATGTGGCCGAAACAGCCGTTATTCCGGCGTTGGACGTCAGCTCCATCTATGAGGTGCCAATTTCCTACCACAAGGAAGGCCTGGACACGGAAGTGCTCAAAGCCTTTGGCCTGGCACACAGCCAGAAGCCGGACCTGACGGTTTGGGAAGACATCATGGACCGGGTGCAGAACCCGGAAGGCGAAGTGACCATTGCTGTGGTCGGAAAATACACCGGCCTGAAGGATGCTTACAAATCGCTCAATGAAGCCATCATCCATGGCGGTATCGCTAACCGGGTGAAAGTGAACATCGAATGGATCGAATCCGAAGTGTTTGAACGCGACGATGCGATCAGCAGGCTTGAAAATGTCCACGCCATCCTGGTGCCTGGCGGCTTCGGCAAGCGCGGCACAGAAGGCAAGATTGCTGCCGCACGCTTTGCCCGCGAGCGCAAGATCCCGTATTTCGGTATCTGTCTGGGTATGCAGATGGCCACCGTTGAGGCGGCCCGCCATCTGGCAGGCATCAAAGGCGCGGGTTCGACCGAGTTCGGGGAGCAGAAAGAGCCGGTTGTCGGCCTGATTACCGAGTGGGTCAAGGAAGACGGCAGCGTCGAGCAGCGCACAGAAGATACCGACTTGGGCGGCACCATGCGTCTGGGCGCATACCCAGCGAACCTCAAGGAGGGTTCACATGTCGCGGACATCTACGGCAAGGTAGAGATCGAGGAACGGCACCGTCACCGCTATGAAGTGAATATCGGCTATGTTGAACGTCTTGAAGAGGCCGGTGTGCTGTTTTCCGGCATGTCACCCGATGGTGAACTGCCAGAGATTATGGAAATTCCTGGCCACCCTTGGTTCATCGGTGTTCAGTATCACCCTGAGCTGAAGTCCAAGCCGTTTGACCCGCATCCGCTGTTCGCAAGCTTTGTTGAAGCGGCATTGAAGCAGGCACGGCTGGTATAAATACTGGCAAAAATAGTGATTTTGGAGAAGGGGGCTTTTCGGCCCCCTTTTTGCATATATACTTTCCGAAGACGCCTGATGCGGTAAAATATGCCGCGCAGATGAGGAAAGATACATGCTGAGAACACTGATACTTCCCGTGGTAATCGCTGGCCTGATGGCAAGTTCGGTCGCGGCCAGAACGCCGGAGGAAAAGGCGGCGGAAACCGCACAGGCGGTTACCTATTATCTGGACACATTCAGGTCGACCGATGACGAAGAGGCGCTTGCAAGGGCCTATTCTGGCATTGCCCGTACATGGGAACATTTCAGTCAGATCGCTAATCCAATTGTACCGATGGTCGGCGAATTTGCCTTGCTGCATGCAAGAGCGGCAACGGCTGCGCGGGACAGGAAGCGCGTTGTGGAAGCGTGGCAAACGGCCCTCAAACTCGTTCAGTCAGCAAGTAATAGTGAGCGCCTTATGGCACTCAATGTTGAAGCCGCCCACGCCGCAGCTAAAGTCGAACAAATTGATGTTGCCCATCAGTTCTTCGCTGCGGCCCGCGCATTCACTTTCACCCGTGGTGAGAACGCAGACAGCGCGCTTCTTTACATGCGTATCCGCGAGCTTAGTGTCCTCGGGAGCTCAATGCAGTGGCGCAATCTGAATGATGCGCTGACAGACATGCGCGCCTTCTCGGAAAAATTTCCAATGTGGTCTGTGTCCCGACTTGAGGCGGTTTTGGCTGAAACGGAAATTCGCCTGCAGTTCCAGCCGGAAGAGACTGAAAAGCGTGCAGATCTGTCGCGACTGAAGGCCGAGATCAGGCTGATTGCAGACGGACTGGCGGAGCAATTGCCGTCAGGATATCTGGCCCGGGTGCGGCAAGTGAATTACGCGCTTGAAGACAACTATAATCTCTGATCACGGCTTGCCGTATTCCAAAAGCACCGCAGCATATACATCGATCGCGTCCCAAAGATTTTGGATGCGAAGATTTTCGTTGCGGCCATGTTGATTATTGTCGTGATTGGCAATCGGTAGAATTATGATCGGCATCTTCGGGAAGGTGTCTTCAAAGAGATAGATTGGCAAACTTCCGCCCATCGTTGGTGTCAGAAGGGTTTCTTTGCCGTCAAATCTGTTCAGGATTGAAACCAGTTTCTGCGCTTCAGCGCTGCCGAGATCACTGCGGTAGGCACGGTATCCGCCTGGCCGCCAATCCACATACAATGCGCTGCTTACCGCGCGCTCCTCTGGGGTCGGTGGCTTTGAATAAAGGGTGAAGCCTTGGTCAGAGAAAAACTGATTCAATCGTGCAATCACGCGTTCCGGGGTCTGACCTGGAGCAAGGCGCAGATTTACGGAGGCGGTTGCCGATGGCATGATGATATTGCGCGACTGTTTGCCAACCCCGCCGCCTTCAAAGCCTTTGACGATGATAGAAGGGCCCATGGATATCTCTTCGACGCGCTTTCCCCCGCCCTCCGTCTTTGAGAGAAATAGCTCGTCTTTGAGGGCCGTATCCATATTGGGAAGGGTGCTGATTGCTTGTTGCTCGGCGGCAGTAGGCGGGTGCACGTCATCGAGATACCCCGGTATGATAATGCGGCCATCATCATCTTTCATGCTGGCCAGCAGGCGCATCAGCTGTTCGGATGGATTCGGAGCCCAGCCACCATAGTGCCCGCTATGAAGAGGTCTTGCTGGCCCGAAAGCCGTCAGGTCCACGGTCATGGTGCCTCGAACCCCGAAAACCAGTTGGCGCATGCGGCTTTGATGCATTGGGCCGTCGCAGAAGAGCATAAGGTCCGCAGTAAGCTTGTCCGCATGCTTCTGAAGAATATTGTCCAGGGTAGGGGAGCCAGCTTCCTCTTCTCCATCAAGGATCAGTTTGATGTTCACACTAGGTACGTCGCCCGCGGCTTCCATTGCATCGAGCGCGGCCATCAGTGCTATCACCGGCGCCTTGTCGTCACCTGCTGAACGGGCAAAAATACGCCATTCAGGATTGATGGTCGTGAGGCTTTCCCAACTGATAGTTTCTCCAGCCAGCTCCACAGGGCCGTCACGCAGCGTTGGCTCAAATGGAGGCGAGGACCAATTTCGGGGCTCTGCCGGCTGGCCGTCGAAGTGGGCGTATATCAGGATGGTCTGGCTTGCGCCGGGCTGCTTCCGTTCGGCAATCACGTACGGCGCGCCACCTTCTGCGACGATCTGTGAGGTAAAACCACGTTTGGCGATATACCGCTCGATCCACGCCGCATTGGCCATCATGTCGGGTGCGCTGCTGGCGACATTGGGTAAGCTGAGGAAGTCCCGAAAGTCGGACAATATCTGACGTTCATGTTCAGCGCGATATCGATGAATGCTATCGTCTGCGGAGGCACCCCCAGTTCCGAGCGCGAAAGCCAAACCTGCTGCGATAAAATGACGGTGGCGACATGCCATGCTTTTTCTCCCTGTTGCCGATAGGAAAGTTATCTCCAGGATTAGGAATTTTCCAGCAACAATCCATGATACCGACAGACTGGGCCTTGCGGGAGAGGCCGTGAAAGGGTAACAATCGCGCCGCAAGTTTTTATCCTTTCCCATCTTGAGCGATTAAGGAACAGCCCATGAGTGCGATTATCGATATCATTGGCCGCGAAATTCTGGACAGCCGCGGCAACCCCACCGTTGAAGTAGACATCTATCTTGAAGACGGCGGCTTTGGCCGTGCGGCAGTGCCTTCTGGTGCGTCAACTGGCGCCCATGAAGCTGTTGAACTGCGCGATGGTGGTGGCCGGTATCGCGGCAAGGGCGTTCTGAAGGCAGTTGAAGCCGTAAACGGTGAGCTGTTCGATGCGCTGGTGGGGCTGGACAGCGAGGACCAACTGGCCATCGACCAGGCCATGCGTGACCTTGACGGCACGGAAAACAAAGGCCGTTTGGGTGCGAATGCGATCCTTGGTGTGTCGCTCGCGATTGCCAAAGCAAGCGCTGACAGCCTGGGTCTGCCGCTCTACCGCTATCTTGGTGGTCCTGCCGCACATATCCTGCCAGTGCCGATGATGAATATCATCAACGGTGGTGAGCACGCAGATAACCCGATCGACGTGCAGGAATTCATGATCATGCCGGTGAATGCCGACAGCGTGACCGACGCGATCCGCATTGGCGCCGAAATCTTCCACGAACTGAAAGCCAAGCTGCACGAAGCTGGCCACAATACGGCTGTAGGCGACGAGGGCGGTTTTGCACCGAACCTGAACGGCACGGTCGATGCGCTTGATTTCATCATGAATGCGATTGAAAGCGCGGGCTACAAGCCAGGCGAAGACGTGTATCTGGCGCTTGACGCTGCCTCGACCGAGTTCTTCCATGACGGCAAATATATCCTCAAGGGTGAGGGCAAGGAGCTGGATAGCGCTGGTCTCGTGGACTATTACGCGGACCTGGTTGCCAAATACCCGATCATTTCCATCGAAGACGGCATGGCCGAAGACGATTGGGACGGCTGGAAGATGCTGACGGACCGCATTGGCGACACAGTCCAGCTGGTGGGCGATGATCTGTTCGTGACTAACCCGGCACGTCTTGCAGACGGTATCGAGAAGGGCGTTGCCAACTCGATCCTCGTGAAAGTGAACCAGATTGGCACGCTGGCCGAGACCATGCAGGCCGTTGAGATGGCGCACCGCGCGCGCTACACCAGCGTGATGTCGCACCGTTCTGGCGAGACTGAGGACGCGACCATCGCGGACCTCGCAGTTGCCATGAACTGTGGCCAAATCAAAACCGGCTCGCTCGCACGCTCCGACCGGCTGGCGAAATATAACCAGCTGATCCGCATCGAAGAAGAGCTGGGTAGCACGGCTGTTTACGCAGGCCGCGCGATCCTGAAGGGCTAACACCCTCGAATAAATAAACGCCTCTGCCTGGAAGAGACTCGGGCAGGGGCGTTTTCTTACCTTCCTGATTCTATTCGAAAAAACTGCATTTTCGGGTGTTTTTTCGCTTGCGTGCCCGATTCGCTTATGAGATGATTCGAATCATGAAGCGAGTCGGAAAAATATCACGTCATTTGAGCCAGGCCTGGTTGGCCGGGGTATGGATCTTCTTGGTCGCCTATTTCGCGTATCATGCCTTTCAGGGTGATAACAGCCTTGCGGCTTTGAAGCGCCTTGAGGCCCAGCAGGTTGAGCTTGCGGCCCTGGCGAGCGATGTAGGGGCAGAACGTGCCGCGCTTGAGCTTCGTACTTCCCGCTTGAACAACCGCAGCATTGATCCTGACATGCTTGAAGAGCAGGTGCGGCAACGCCTCGGCTTCACTCATCCTGATGAGGTTGTGGTGTTTCTGTCTGATGCTTCTCATTAATTAACTTATTTCTGGTTAATTAAATTTTTTCCATGTAAATCAATAAGTTATACCCTATTGCAAATGTGGCAAAACGAGGGTATCCATAGGCCTCACATGCATTGAGTGTCGGGCGTTCCTGCCTGCGACCTTTTTCTGGAAGGCCGAGATGACTACAAAAAAATCCACCACAAAGTCGGGCGCACCCGCGCGCCGCCGTACGGCGAAGCCGCAACAATACAAGGCTTCTAACGACGAACTGCTTGAATTCTATGAGCAAATGCTGATGATCCGCCGCTTCGAGGAGAAGGCAGGCCAGATGTACGGCATGGGGCTCATTGGTGGCTTCTGCCACCTGTATATTGGTCAGGAAGCCGTTGTTGTCGGCATTCAGTCGGCTCTCAAGAAGGGCGACTCAGTGATCACCGGCTACCGCGAGCACGGCCACATGATCGTGTCTGGCACCGACCCTAAAGCCGTTATGGCAGAGCTGACCGGCCGTTCCGGTGGCTGTTCCAAAGGCAAGGGCGGGTCGATGCACATGTTTGACCCTGAAAATGGCTTCTATGGCGGGCACGGTATCGTGGGCGCGCAGGTGTCACTGGGCACTGGCCTCGCGTTTGCAGCCAAATACCGCAAGACTGACAATGTCTCTGTTGCCTATTTCGGTGACGGTGCTGCCAACCAGGGTCAGGTGTATGAAAGCTTCAACATGGCGCGCATCTGGAACCTCCCTGTGATTTATATCATCGAGAACAACCAGTATGCCATGGGCACCAGCGTCAGCCGGTCATCCTCTGAGGTTGAGCTTTACCGTCGCGGCGAAAGTTTCCGCATTCCCGGCAAGCAGGTAGACGGCATGAATGTGCTCGAGGTCCGTGCTGCCATGGACGAAGCGGTCAAACATTGCCGTGAGGGCAACGGCCCATTTGTCCTTGAGATGAAGACATACCGCTACCGCGGCCACTCCATGTCCGATCCGGCGAAATACCGGTCTAAAGAAGAAGTGCAGAAAATGCGCGCTGAGCATGACGCAATCGACCAGGTGAAGCAGCGCATTCTGGATGCTGGCTTCAAGGACGAGGCAGAGCTCAAGGAACTCGACAAGAAAGTGAAGGCGATTATTGCTGATGCCGCGACATTCGCGCAGGAAAGCCCTGAGCCTGACCTTTCTGAACTTTATACTGATGTGCTGGCGTAAGGGGGAGACACCCAATGGCGATTGAAATTACGATGCCGGCCCTCTCTCCCACCATGGAAAAGGGCACACTGGCCAAATGGCTGGTCAAAGAAGGCGATACAGTTGAAAGCGGCGACGTGATCGCGGAAATCGAAACCGACAAGGCGACGATGGAAGTTGAAAGCATTGACGACGGCACTGTTGCCAAAATTCTGGTGGCTGAAGGCACGGATGACGTGCCGGTTGGCGAGCTGATTGCGATCCTGGCCGAAGAAGGTGAGGACGTGAAGGACGTTGATACGTCATCTTCCAAGCCAAAGGCTGAGAAGGAAGAGGCTGCTGCGCCACTGCCGGCGCCCAAAGAGGATCCTGACGAGCAGGAAACTGTATTCACAGGTGCGGCGACGTCATCGAAGGACCTGCGTGATCCTGAAGTGCCTGAGGGCACCAACATGGTGAAGCTGACGGTGCGTGAAGCACTCCGTGACGCTATGGCCGAAGAAATGCGCAAAGACGGCGACGTGTTTGTGATGGGCGAGGAAGTGGCGGAATACCAAGGTGCCTATAAGGTAACCCAGGGCCTGCTGGACGAATTCGGCCCGGAACGCGTGATCGACACGCCAATCACAGAGCACGGTTTTGCCGGTCTCGGTGCAGGCGCGGCCTTTACTGGCCTGAAGCCAGTGATTGAGTTCATGACCTTCAACTTCGCCATGCAGGCGATTGACCATATCATCAACTCGGCTGCCAAAACCCGCTATATGTCAGGCGGCCTGGTGCAGTGCCCGATTGTGTTCCGTGGCCCGAATGGCGCGGCATCCCGCGTGGGCGCGCAGCACAGCCAGAACTATGCGGCATGGTATGCGAATGTGCCGGGCCTGAAGGTCATTGCACCGTATGATGCGGCGGATTGTAAAGGCCTCCTGAAGGCTGCGATCCAGGATCCGAACCCGGTCGTGTTCCTTGAGAACGAGCTGATGTACGGTGAAAGCTTCGAAGTGCCTGAGCTGGATGATTACACGCTGCCAATCGGCAAGGCGCGTATTTTCCGTGAAGGCGCGGATGTAACCATCGTGTCCTATTCGATCACCGTGGGGGAGGCGCTCAAGGCTGCAGACATGCTGGCGGAAGAGGGCATCAATGCCGAGGTGATCGACCTTCGCACCATTCGCCCGCTTGATCTTGATACGCTGATCGAAAGCGTCAAGAAGACCAACCGTTGTGTGATTGCGGAAGAAGGCTGGCCACAGTGTTCGGTGGCATCTGATGTATCGGCGCAGCTGATGGAGCAGGCGTTTGATTGGCTGGACGCGCCGGTCACCCGCGTGAACAGCGTGGATGTACCGCTGCCATATGCCAACAACCTCGAAAAAGCCGCGGTTGTGAGCGCAGCCGACATCGTCAAAGCCGCAAAAGCGGTTTGCTACGCGGAGTAATAAGGAGATTGGATGAGGGGAAGGAAGTGGCGTCGCCTTGTTAACCGTCACGCTTTGAAAGGCAAATTTCAAAGTGTCAGATCAAAGTTGGATTATCGTGATCCAACTTTGGGTGCGGCAAACAAAGGAAGACCGCTGCTTGGCGTTGAAAATATCGTCGTTGCCTTGATCCTGCTGATCTTGATTGGAGCGCTTGGATATGCGCTTGGGGTAAATATGAACGGGCTGTGGCAATAACAGCCCGGAAGTCCAGACCGGAAGAGAACGAGTATGGCTATTGAAATTTTTATGCCTGCACTGTCGCCCACCATGGAAAAGGGCACGCTTGCCAAATGGTTGGTGAAAGAAGGCGATACGGTAGAATCCGGCGATGTAATCGCTGAAATCGAAACCGACAAGGCGACGATGGAAGTTGAAAGCATCGACGACGGCACAGTCGCGAAAATCCTGGTGGCTGAAGGCACGGACGAAGTGCCGGTGGGCAAACTGATTGCGCTTATGGCGGAAGAGGGCGAAGACGTCAAAGATGTCAAAGTGCCGTCGGAAGAGCCAAAGAAAGAGGCTGCTCCTGAGCCAGAGGCCAAAGAAGCAGCACCCGCACCGGCAGCTGATGACAAGCCAGCAGCAAAATCGGAAAAAGCGCCTGCCCAAGACAGCGGCGACCGCATTAAGGCGTCGCCACTTGCGAAGCGCATCGCCAAGCAGGAAGGCGTCGACCTGGCCGCAGTTTCCGGCTCCGGCCCGCACGGCCGTATCGTGAAGCGCGACGTTGAAGCCGCAGTTGAAGGTGGCGCAGAAAAAGCAGCACCCGCCGCCGCGCCTGCTTCCGCCCCAGCGGCAGCACCGGCTGCAGCAACCGAGTATGGCCCGCACGACGATATTCCTTATCACGAAGAACGCCTGTCTGGCATGCGCAAGGTTATCGCCAAGCGTCTGACCGAATCCAAGACATCCGTGCCGCATTTCTATCTGACCATCGAATGTGAGCTGGATAAGCTGCTGGCGCAGCGCAAGGAACTGAATGCCAAGCTGGCCGACAGCGGCGTTAAGCTCTCCGTGAATGATTTTGTCATCCGGGCGACGGCGCTGGCGCTCAAGAAAGTGCCTGCTGCCAACGTCCAGTTCGCAGGCGACAAGATGTATTGGTACGAACGTGCTGATATCTCTGTAGCGGTTGCTGTGGATGGTGGCCTGGTAACGCCGGTCGTGCGCGGCGCAGACCAGAAGGGCCTGGCTGAGATTTCCTCAGACGTCAAAGACCTTGCAGGCAAGGCCCGTGACGGCAAGCTGATGCCGGAAGAATATGCGGGCGGCACCATTTCGATCTCGAACCTTGGCATGTATGGGATCAAGGAATTCAGCGCGGTGATTAACCCGCCGCAGGGTGCGATTCTGGCCATTGGAGCCGGTGAACAACGGCCTGTCGTCAAGGACGGGGCGCTTGCTGTTGCCACGGTGATGAATGTCACTATGTCGTGCGACCACCGTGCGATTGACGGCGCTGTAGGCGCTGAGTTCCTGGCGGCCTTCAAAGGGTACATTGAAGACCCGATCACAATGCTGCTCTAGGGGAGTGTCTGATGAAACCAGTCAATCTCAAGGCCAAGCTAGCCACATTCAGCGATCACTGGTCTCCGAAACTGATCGGGGATCTGGATGGCTATCACGTCAAGCTGGCCAAACTGTCTGGGGACTTTGTCTGGCACGCCCATGAAGGCGAAGATGAGTTCTTTCTGGTGATTGATGGCCGCTTCCGCATGGACTATCGGGATCGCCAGGACTGGATTGAGGAAGGCGAAATGGTTGTGGTGCCCAAGGGCGTTGAACACAAACCATATGCGCCTGAGGAATGCAGCGTCCTGTTGATCGAAAAGGCAACGACCGACCACACGGGTGGCGTTGACGATCCAAGGCGCGTTGAAAATCCCGAAAGGATTTAAAGAATGTCTCAGAGTTATGATCTTGTAGTTGTTGGTGGTGGCCCGGGTGGCTATGTGGCTGCGATCCGTGGTGCTCAACTGGGCATGAAGGTCGCCTGCGTTGAACGCGAACACCTGGGCGGCATTTGCCTCAACTGGGGCTGTATCCCGACCAAGGCGCTGCTGCGGTCGGCTGAAGTGCTGCATCTAGCCAAGCATGGCGCAGACTTCGGTCTCAAGATCGGCCAGATCGATTTTGACCTGGATGCGATCGTCAAGCGCAGCCGCGGCGTTGCCAAGCAGATGAACGGCGGTATCAAGTCGCTTCTCAAGAAGAACAAGGTTGTTCATGTTGAAGGCGACGCAAAAATTGCCGGTAAGGGCAAGCTTGTGGTGAATGGGCCGGACGGAAAGACAACGGAGCTGACGTCCAAGAATATCATTTTGGCGACAGGCGCACGGGCGCGTGAGCTGCCACACTTGAAGGCAGACGGTGAATTGGTCTGGACCTATAAGCACGCACTTGCACCAAAGGTAATGCCGAAGAAACTGCTGGTCATCGGCTCTGGCGCGATCGGCATCGAGTTCGCAAGCTTCTTCAACGAACTTGGTTCAGACGTGACCGTTGTTGAAATGATGGACCGGGTGCTGCCGGTTGAAGACGCCGATATCTCGAAATTTGCAGAGAAATCCTTCAAGAAGCAGGGCATGACCATTAAGACGAATGCGTCGGTCACCGAGCTGAAGAAGGGCAAGAACAACGTTACATGCGTGGTTGAGACCAAAGGCAAGAAGGAAGAGATCACTGTTGACCGTGTGATCGTTGCCATCGGTATCACCGGGAACGTGGAAAACCTTGGCCTCGAAGACGTGGGCATCAAGGTTGATCGCGGACATATCGTCACAAACGAATGGGGCCAGACTGGCGTGGACGGCTTTTGGGCCATTGGCGACGTTGCTGGCGCACCATGGCTTGCCCACAAGGCATCGCACGAAGGCATTGTGGCGGTTGAGAAGATCGCCGGTGTCAAAGGCGTGCACCCGATGGACAAGGGCAATATCCCTGGCTGTACCTATTGCCGCCCACAGGTGGCAAGTGTTGGCCTGACCGAAGCCAAGGCCAAGGAAGAAGGCTATGACGTACGCGTCGGCAACTTCCCCTTCATTGGTAACGGTAAGGCTGTTGCACTTGGCGAGCCGGAAGGCATGGTGAAAACTGTCTTTGACAAGAAAACCGGCGAACTGCTGGGCGCGCACATGGTGGGTGCCGAGGTGACAGAGATGATCCAGGGCTATGTTGTGGCCCGTACGCTTGAGAGCACGGAAGCGGAACTGATGCACACGGTGTTCCCGCACCCGACGCTCAGTGAGATGATGCACGAAAGCGTGCTGGATGCTTATGGCAAGGCCATTCACTTCTAGACACTGTATTCAGAGCATAAACGGGGCCAAGCGCCCCGTTTTTTATGGTCGGATCAGGCCGCCTTGCTGCTGCGTATATCTTCCGCAGACTTAAGGGCCGCTTGTCTGACTTCCTGTGCTAACTCGCAGTCCGGCAGGGTTCTGGCAAGCGTCATTCCCCCGACACACAGCGCGGCCAGCGTCAGCGCCTGTCGGCGGGATTCTTGGCCAGATCCAATACATTGCTCGAAAAGCCACACCATCGATTCCAGCAATTGGCGGTAGGCTTCTCTTACGGCATCGTTTTCCCGAGCGACGTCCGATGGCAGCGCGATCATCGGGCACTGACCTTCCACATCACCCAGATGTTCGTCCGACAGGTAGCTTTTCATCATGTTCATCACCATTTCTGGGCTAGGGCAGGTGGGGTCGACCCCGGCTTCGGCGCGCCATTTCGCCCCGCGGCCCATCAGGAAGCTGGATACAGCTGCGCTGTAGAGCGCCTGCTTGTTTGGAAAATGGTTGTAGAACCCGCCCCTTGTCAGGCCGGCGGCTTCCATAACCTGATCGATGGTTACACCGTCAAAGCCGTGACGGTTAAACAGTTTGCGCGCGGTTTCAACAATCTTGGCGCGGGTTTGTTCCTTGTGTTCTGCACTATAGGGCATGGGGCGCCTCCTTCACGGCAATGCTAGCATCTTCCTTAATATGTTCTTTAACATATTTTATTTCCCCCCATGATGCCTTCATCGTTTCAAGACACCTAAGAGGGAGAGTCACATGCCCAAATTTGTATTTGCTTACCATGGTGGGCCGTCATCAATGACCGAAGAGGAAGGTAAGGCCCATATGGCGAGCTGGATGGACTGGATGGCAGGCCTTGGCGAGGCCGTGCTTGATCGGGGTCACGCTGTGGGTAAATCCCATACTGTGACGGGGGACGGGGCTGTTGAAGGCGGCGGCGCTAACCCGATCTCTGGGTATACGCTGGTTCAGGCAGTCGACATGGATGCTGCGCTGAAGATGGCGGCGGTTTCGCCGCATGTCCATGTCGGGGGCACTATTGAAGTGGCTCCGGTTCTCGATATGCCAATGTAGGAATAGTGAAAATCACATACTTGGGGGAAATTTATGAGCTTACAGTTTTCTGCGATTCTGGCGGCAATCTTTGCTATCGCGTTGGTGCCCTTGACGCTACAGGTTGGGATCAAGCGTGTTTCAACCGGCATTTTCTTTGGGGATGGCGGAAATAAGGACTTGGCGCGGCGAAGAGCTGCCCAATCAAACTTCCTTGATCATGTGCCTCTTTTCCTCGTGGTATTTGCGCTGTGTGAAATGAACGGGGCTGGACCGCCGGTGCTGTTCGGGGCCGGGGGATGCATGCTTCTGGGCCGCGCATTTCATGCATTTTCCATGCTCGCCACCGATGGCACAGGCAACAGTCGTGCGTTCGGCATGATCTTGACGCTTTTGGCACATCTGGGCGTGGCCGGATACCTGCTTTATGTGCTACTGTAGGGCAAGCAAGAGCCTCCTGGCGCAGTCTGCCCATATCCGGTTACAGGGTAGCGCATAGCTGGTTTGCACAATTTGGTGGATGTCACCGCCCTTAATGCATTATAAGGTCGCCAAAATGGCGGCCTTATACCGTTTAACGCTAGCAAAGATGGTGTTTCGAGCATGACGACTGAACAGAAGACAACTGAGCAGAAGGCGACCGGGTACCAGCGCAAGCCGGATTGGCTGCGGGTTAAGGCGCCGACGAGCAAGCAGGCGATGGAAACACGCCGCATGATGCGCTCCAAGAACCTGCACACCGTCTGCGAAGAAGCGGCTTGCCCGAACCTGGGCGAATGCTGGCAGAAGAAGCATGCCACCATCATGATCCTGGGGGACACTTGCACCCGGGCCTGTGCCTTCTGTAACGTCAAGACAGGTCGCCCCATGCAGGTTGACCCGCTGGAGCCGATGAACACGGCAGAGGCCTGCGCCGAAATGGGCCTCAATCACATTGTGATTACGTCTGTGGACCGGGATGACCTCGATGATGGCGGCGCGATGCAGTTCGTCAAGGTGATCCGCGCGATCCGCGACCGCTGCCCGACCACGACCATCGAAATCCTGACACCTGACTTCCGTAACAAGCCGGGCGCCATCGAGATGGTTGCCGAAGCAAAGCCAGATGTATTCAATCACAATCTGGAAACCGTGCCGCGGAACTACCCGAAGATCCGCCCTGGCGCGCGCTATTACCAGTCGCTCCGCCTGCTTGAAACCGTGAAGAAGGTGGACCCGTCCATTTTCACCAAATCCGGTATCATGGTTGGCCTTGGAGAAGAGCGCATGGAAGTGAGCCAGGTGATGGACGATATGCGCATGGCGGATATCGATTTCATGACCATTGGCCAGTATCTTCAGCCCACGCCGCGCCACGCCAAGGTTGACCGGTTCGTGACACCCGCTGAATTCAAGGCCTACGAGCGTATGGCAAAGGGCAAGGGCTTCCTGATGATCTCATCCTCCCCCCTGACGCGTTCAAGCTATCTGGCGGGCGACGACTTTGCCTTGCTGAAGGCTGCGCGCGACAAGCAGCTCAAGGCTGCAGAGTAATCGAGACCGACGCGCCGACAATCCAGTATAGAAACTGCAGCGCAGAAATCAGCGAGATCTATTGCAGACCAGACATGGCTGACCGGCGTCCCTTGAAGGGTGTCCGTTGAAATGTTTGGGGTAGGGCTTTTAGCCTGATGGGGAAGTCTATCAATGGCAGAAACACAGTCAGCCAAGGCGGTCATCACCTGCAAAAACTGCGACGCATATCTGCATGGATCTTTCTGCAGCGCCTGCGGCCAGAAGCACATCCCAAGCCGCCTGAGCGCAAAGGAACTGTTTGTGAATGCCTTCTTTGCGTTCATGGACCTTGATTCCACAATTTGGCGCACGATAAGGGAGCTGACAAGAAATCCGGGCCAGGTGGCGCTGAACTATATTGGCGGCCAACGGTTTTCCTACGTCAATCCCATCAAGTATTTCCTGGTAACATCGGCATTTGCTCTTGCCGTCATCGCGCTGACCATCGGGTTGGACACTATGGCCGATGGAATGGTTCATATTGATGGTGACGTCAAGGAAACGGATACGGTTTTCCAGATAGGCGAAGCCTTAAGGTCAGTCCTTCGGGAAAATATGAATCTCATCTCCTTCCTCACACTGCCGTTGTTCGCTTTCCTGCTGCGCTGGCAATATTGGCGCTCGGGCAGGAACTATGCTGAAACGCTCAGCTTTCTCGCCTTTGCCATGGGACAGACCAATCTGTATTCTGCCCTGCTTGTCATCGTGCTTGCGGCAGCTGGGAGCAGTGATCAAGGCATCAGCGTCTTCATTGGGTTCATCGTGTTACTGCATGCTGCCAAGGTGTTCTTTGGCATGTCATGGCCGAAGGCCTTCTTTGCCGTTGTTTTGTCGTCAATACTTCAGAGTATCACGGGCATTTTGGTTGCCGGCATACTGGTCCTTGCAAAAATGGCGGGATTGATCTGAGGGCTTTACCCTCATGTCAAATCAGGCTAGGACGTGGCGAGCCGAGTATGAGGGTTGTTGATGCACCATTTTGTTGAAAAGAAGGTTTTACCTTATTCGGACGAGCAGCTGTTTGCTCTTGTCGCCGACGTGGCAAAATATCCCGAGTTTTTGCCCTGGTGCCTGGGCGCGCGCGTATATGGCAGAAAAGCAGGACAGTTTGACGCCGATGTCATCATCGGGTTCAAAATGTTCCGCGAACGCTTCACCTCCCGCGTGACGCTCGAGGAAAACCGCAAGGTGGATGTGGATTACATCAAAGGCCCGATGAAGCGGCTTTATAACCATTGGCGCTTCATTCCTCAGGAAAATGGCCACTGTCTTGTGGATTTCGAAGTGGATTTCGAATTTTCCAGCCGCATCCTCAATCAGGTGATTGGCCCATTGTTCGGCGAAGCCTGCAAGCGCATGATGCATGCGTTTGAAGAGCGTGCCACTGTGCTTTACGGCCCTGCCTGACCCACTTGACGCCCGTCAAGTTTCCCCGCAAATCCCTGTGTTATGATGCTCCTCTCAGATAAAAGGAGGCAACCATGACCACATTTATGCATCGACTGGTAGAAGAGCTTCGCGCCCGCGAACAGTATCTGGAAGAGCATTCCGAGCACCCGATTTTCGACAATGACGAAAGTGGCGAATACAAGCGGGATTATGACAAGCTGGTGGCCGAGTTGAAGGCATTCAATGATCGCGTCGTAAAGGCGCAGGAAAAGGGCGAGTCGTTCGACGAGCATTTTGAGCGCGAAATCAAGGACGAGCATAACCATCTGAAAGTGAAGGTGGAATCCTGGTCGAAAAAGCTCGACAGCTAAGTCGATAACGCGTCATGGAGCATTTCCAGTGCGGTTAGAACGGTGCGGCGCCTTACGTCGCTGCGTCCGATATCACCGAACTGGATGCTCTGGGCGATCGGGGATTCGCCAATCCGGCACAGCCCGAAACAAACCAGTCCCACGGGCTTTTCGGCAGACCCGCCACCGGGACCGGCAATGCCTGTGACCGCCACGCTGACGTCCGCACGGGACGCTGCGATGGCGCCATATGCCATTTCCTTGGCAACAGCCTCGGATACGGCACCAAAGCGCGCCAGGCTTTCAGAGCTCACGTCCAGCATCTGGTTTTTTGCTTCGTTTGAATAGGTTATGAAGCCGCGATCAACTACATCGGATGACCCGGCTATTTCGGTCAGTGCGCCCGCGATCAAGCCCCCTGTGCAGGATTCGGCTGTGGCGATCATCTGACCCTGGCTTCTGGCCAAATCAAGTACCTTTTCCGCCAGTGCCAAAATCTCTGTGTTGAACATGCTTATCCAATCATTGGCAGGCACAGCAGGATCAGGCCCGCGAGCCATACGGTTTCCGCCACCATCAAAAGGACAGGCTTCAGGCCTACCTGCATCACTTTCCTCAGGTCGGACTTGAGCCCGATGGCGGCAATGGAAGTAATCAGACAAACTCTTGAGAAGGCCGTCAAGTTTTCTGTGGCGACTTCAGGCAACGGCACAAAGCTGTTGATCACCACAAACAGTACGAAAGCCGCGAGAAACGGTGGCAACAGTGGCGGTTTCTTGCCCTCTGACGGGCTGTTCCTGAACACCATGATAAACATGAAGACGACAGGCAGCAGCAACGCCACCCGCATCAGTTTGGTGAGCGTTGCCAAATCACCCGCTTCGGGTGAGATAGAATAGCCAGCCCCCACCACTTGGGCCACGTCATGAATGGTGGCGCCGATAAAAATACCCGCTTCAGCGTCGTTCAAACCAAAGAAAGCACTGATCATCGGGTAAAGGATCATCGCCAGGGTGGACAGCGTGGTGACACCCACAACGGTGAAGATCGTGTCCTGCTCCAGATTCTTGCCCTTTGGCAGGACGGCTGATATCGCCAGCGCGGCAGACGCACCACAAATGGCCACTGCGCCACCCGTCAGGCCGCCAAACGGGCTGCTCATGCCCAACAGGCGAGCAACCAGCACGCCAAACAGGATGGTGCTGCCGACACCCAGCGCAACCATGGTCACCGTTGGCCAACCAAGGGCTACAACATCGGAAAAGGCGATACGGAAGCCCAACAGGGCAACACCGATGCGCAGGATGGTTGACCCTGTGAATTCAATGCCCGGGCGGGCCTTCGGGTCTTCGAACAGGAAACTCATGGCCATGCCAAGCAGAAGGGCGAACAGCATTGCCGGGGCGCCGTAATGTTCGCTCAGGAAACTGGCGGCCAGTCCGATTGTCAGGCTTATTATAAAGCCGGGTGTTTTTGTGGATATTTGTTCTTTAAATCTGGATACCATTAAATCGCCCACTCTAACAAATCGAATGTTAGAAGGACCCATATAACAATTGCGGCCATAAGGCCAGCCACCAAATCATCCACCATGACGCCAAAACCACCACTCACCTGCCGGTCCAGCCAGCCGATCGGCCAGGGTTTGAGAATGTCGAAAAAGCGAAACAACAGGAAAGCCAAGGCGAACAGGAAAGGCGACCCTGTCAGGCCCACGAGCGGCAGCAGCGCCAGCCATTGGCCTGCAACTTCGTCGATAACGATCTCAGGTGCGTCGTGGATGCCTGTGATGGCTTCAATACTGTCTATCAGTTTGGAGGACAGGAGCGTGATCCCCACCACCCAGGCTGCGATCTCGATCTGGTCGACACCGCCTTCCAGCATAAAATATCCGGCAATGACCCCAAGCAGTGATCCCCAGGTGCCAGGGGCTGGCCGCAACATGCCTGAACCAAGCGCTGTTACCCACCAGAAGGCGAAGCTCCGGTGCCGGCCTTCCCATGTACGCAAGGATACTTTCGCCATCAAATATCTCCCAGTGGCAGGCGGAGGGTTGCGGTCGCCTGCGCGGCGATGCCTTCCTCACGTCCGGTGAAGCCCAGTTTTTCAGTCGTTGTGGCCTGCACGCTCACACGGCTTGCCGGAATTTCCAAAAGCTCGGCGACACGGTCACGCATGGCGTCTTTATGCGGGCCAATCTTGGGCTTCTCACAGATCAGGCAGACACCGACATGGCCAATCTGGCCGCCCAGCGCCAGAACCCGGTCTCGGGCGAAGGTGAGGAACACATCGCTTGGGGCCCCGCGCCACTGATTATCTGAGGGCGGAAAGTGGGTTCCGATATCGCCGTCGCACAAGGCCGCCAGGATGGCGTCCGTCAGCGCATGCAGGCCGACATCGGCGTCCGAATGGCCCTTGAGGGATCTGGTGAACGGTAGTTTGACGCCACACAGCCAGACATGATCGCCGCCTTCAAAGCGGTGAACGTCATAGCCGCTGCCGGTTCGAATGTCGCCAAGGGCCATCATGATCTGCTGCTCTGCCTTCTTGAAATCGTTTGGGGTTGTCAGTTTGAAATTGCGGCCGTCGCCAACTGAGAGGGTAACCTTACCGCCTGCAGCTTCCACAACGGCGCCATCATCCGTCAAATCTTTACCTACTGCTGCCTCATGGGCTGCCATGAGATTGGCGTATGGGAACCCCTGGGGTGTTTGCACAGCGAAGAGGTTGGTGCGGTCAACCGTGTGCTGAATTATGCCGTCTGCTGCCTTCTTGAGGGTGTCAGTAATCGCGACAGCAGGCACAACGGCCTCGGCCTTGGCATCAAGCGCATCAATGACGCCAGAGATAACGTCCGCCGTCACAAATGGCCGCGCTGCGTCATGGACCAAAACATAGTCTGTGTCGGGGCTGAGGGCCTTGAGGCCCTTATAGACACTTTCCTGCCGGGTCGCGCCGCCGTGAACGGGTGAAGGCAAGTCAAAGCCAACAGTAGCCTCTTGGAACAGGGCCTCGTCGTCAGGATGGATCACGCATTGAATGCGGTAAGCAGGATCAATCGTCAGAAACGATTCGATGGTACGCGTCAGCACCATCTTTCCGCCCAGCTTACGATATTGCTTCGGCAGGCCTTCTCCGGCCCGGCTGCCACGCCCGGCGGCCACTATCACGATAGAAACTTGCGTCATGCGAGGCCTTTCAATCTCGGGCTGGCTTTTTACCAAAACTTCTGGCATAAGCAGTGCCCAATATTTAGGCAGTGCGTATAAGCGTAAAGTGTAGGTTTGTAAAATGGCTCTTAACATTGGTCCGGTCGAAATCAAAGACCCTGTGATCCTCGCGCCCATGTCCGGCGTTACTGATTTGCCGTTCCGGCGTTTGGTAAAGCGCTACGGGGCTGGCCTTGTCGTGTCTGAAATGATTGCGTCTGAAGCCATGATCCGCGCCAGCGAACGCAGCCAGAAAATGGCCACCAGCTGCGCCGAGGAATTTCCGATGTCGGTTCAACTGGCGGGCTGTGAAGGCGCGCGTATGGCGGAAGCTGCCAAGCTGAACGAAGATCGCGGTGCGGCCATCATCGATATCAATATGGGCTGCCCGGTCAAAAAGGTTGTGAACGGCCATGCGGGGTCCGCCTTGATGCGGGACCTGGACCATGCGGGTGAGCTGATTCACGCGACTGTAAATGCGGTGAACCTGCCTGTTACGCTGAAAATGCGCCTCGGATGGGACGACAGCAGCTTCAACGCGCCGGAGCTTGCGAAGATCGCACAGGAAGCCGGTGTTAAGCTGATCACGGTTCACGGGCGTACGCGCTGCCAGATGTATCGCGGCCATGCTGACTGGAAGAAGGTTGGCATCGTCAAGGAAGCTGTGGACCTGCCTGTCATCGTGAACGGCGACATCAACACCTTCGACGACGTCGACCAGGCGCTTCAGGATTCTGGCGCTGACGGCGTCATGATCGGCCGTGGCACCTACGGCAAGCCATGGCTTGTGGGCCAGGTTATGCATTACCTGCGCACAGGCGAAAAGATTGACGAGCCTGCGCTTGAAGAGCAACTCGACCTCGTGCTGGAACATTATGATGACATCCTGAGCCATTATGGCGTCGAGGGTGGCGTTCGCATCGCACGCAAGCATCTGGGCTGGTACACCAAGGGGCTCCACAGCTCTGCAGAGTTCCGCAATGAAGTGAACCGCATTGAGGAACCTGAGAAGGTCAAGGCGGCGCTCAGGGAATTCTATTTGCCGCTGTGCGAACAGGCGGCTGCGTGATGACAAGCGCGGGGGAGGGCTTGGATCGGAAACCGGTGGACGAGATTGTCGCCCAGGACATCCTGCATAGCCTTTCTCAAGCCGTGTTCGTTGTTGGTGCCGATAACTGCATCCTTGACGTCTATGCCCAGGCAGAAGCAATCTTTGAACGCAGCCGCGAAAGCCTGATTGGCGCATCGATCGGCCAGATCCGAGGCATCGGCGCTGAGGCGCTCAATATTGTTGCGCGGTCACGGGACGAAAACACACCCCTGAACAGCTATGACGTTTCGGTGGTGCCGCCAATTGGTGATATTGAGCTGATGGACCTGCATGCCCACCCATATGGCAGCGAGGGGGCGACCCTTCTGACGGCCCAGCCGCGGCGGATTACCGCTTTTCTGGAAAAACGCGACCACATGGAAGCCGCTGCGCGCTCCGTCAGTGGTCTTGCGTCCATGCTGGCACACGAAATCAAGAACCCGCTGTCGGGTATTCGTGGTGCAGCCCAATTGATGGGCCGGGCGCTTGATGACAAGAACATCAAGCTGACTGAACTCATTTGCAAGGAAGTCGACCGCATCAAGGGTCTGGTGGATGAACTAGAGACCTTCAGTAATCCGTCGCAGGCGGTACTGGAACCGGTGAATATCCATGAAGTGCTGGATCATGTGCTGAATGTGGCTGTGGCTGGATTTGGTGCCAAATGTATCTTCCGCCCGCGGTTTGACCCATCCCTGCCACCGGTCGCTGGTCTTTACGACCGCCTGGTGCAGATTTTCCTGAACCTGATCAAGAATGCTGTTGAGGCGGCGGGGGCCGAAGCGGACATAACCATCACGACGTCATATCGCCACGGTATCTGGATCACAGGCCGGTCTGGCGAACGTATTCGCCTGCCGATCGAGATCGCGATCCACGATAGCGGGCCCGGCATCCCCGATCACCTGAAAGGCCACTTGTTCGACCCATTCGTAAGCGGCAAGGAAGGTGGTACCGGGCTTGGGCTTGCCCTGGTGGCGCGCTATGTCAGTGAAATGGGCGGTACAGTGACCTGCGACAACCATCCACACGGCGGTGCCGTGTTCAAAATTCAGCTTGCCCTACATGAGGACGCAAAATAATGGCTCAGGCTAAACCGAACATTATCGTTGCAGATGACGACATGACAATTCGCCTGGTGGTCAGCGAAGCACTGCGCCAGGAAGGCTGGATTGTGCTGGAGGCTGAGGATATCCCTGAGCTGAAGCGCCTTGTGCTGGGCGGGCAGGGCAATGTGGTGATTTCCGACGTGGTCATGCCGTCCGGTAGCGGGCTGGACGTTATGCCGGAACTGATTGAGGCACGCCCGGATCTGCCGTTCATTATCATGAGTGCCCAGAATACGCTTGCGACAGCCATGGCGGCAACCGGCAAGGGCGCCTATGAGTATCTGCCGAAGCCGTTCGATATTGATGAGCTGGTTTCCGCGGTTAAGAAAGCACTTAAAGAACGTGGGGCAAGTTCTTATACTGCAATCGAAAAAGATGATAGCCTGATCATAGGTCGGTCTACCGCCATGCAGGAAATCTACCGCACTATGGCACGGGTGGTGAACACCGACCTGACAGTGATGGTGACGGGCGAAAGCGGTACAGGCAAGGAACTGGTGGCGCGTGCGATCCACAATCATGGGCCGCGGGCAGACAATCCATTTGTGCCGGTCAATATGGCAGCCATCCCCAAGGAACTGATCGAAAGCGAGCTTTTTGGTCACGAGCGCGGCGCCTTTACCGGTGCTGAAACCCGAACGCTGGGCCGTTTTGGTCAGGCAAAGGGCGGTACGCTGTTTCTGGATGAGATCGGCGATATGCCGCTTGAGGCCCAGACGCGCCTTCTGAGGGTACTGCAGGAAGGCGAATACCGGACTGTGGGCGGTCAGGCCAGCATCAAGGCAAACGTCCGTATTGTGGCCGCAACCAACCGCAATCTGCGCAATATGGTGCGGTCCGGCGATTTCCGGGAAGACCTGTTCTTCCGCCTGAACGTGGTGCCGCTCAATCTGCCGCCGCTTCGGGATCGTGCGGATGATATCCCGGACCTGGCTGAACATTTCCTGAGGAAGGCCGCAGACAGTGGCCTGCCGCTCAAGAAGCTGACAGACGGCGCCAAAAAGGTACTGAAATCGTTCGATTGGCCTGGCAACGTACGCGAATTGGAAAACCTCCTACACCGGATTTGCGCGCTTTATCCGGGCAATGAGATTTCCGGCACCATCATTCAAAGCGAGTTTGAGCGGTCGACGTCAGAGCTCGCCGGTGCCCCGATGGGCATGATGGCCAGTGTGAGCGGCGGTAATCTTTCGCAAACGGTTCGCCAGCATCTGGACCAATATTTTGATTATCACGATGACGATCTGCCGCCTGCGGGCCTGTACCAGCGCATTCTCCGGGAAGTCGAGCGGCCCTTGATCCAGAAAGTGCTCGCTGTAACACAAGGGAATCAGGTGAAGGCGGCTGAGCTCCTCGGCCTTAACCGCAATACGCTCCGGAAAAAGATCCGTGAACTGGATATTTCCATGCCTGCCAAATCCAACTAGGGCTTGGGCTGCGCAATTTTTTTGCCGCACCAGTGTGATATTTCTGGAACAAATGTGACAAATATGCATCATGGGCGCTATGTCAAAGATCGCCTCGCCAGATGCACCCAAGATTCCGAAGCTGCCTAACCGCCGTTGGGCCCGCTTCATGCTTTGGGCTCGGCGCTTCAATCTGGGCGGTCGGCTTGAGATTCTCCTGTCCATTCTGGCAGTGATCGCCGCGATTGCTACCTACATCACCATGTCGCGCAAGTCGGCACCGTTTGAGGTAACGTCCGGTCGTACCATGCGGGTGCTGCTGGCCATCAACCTGGCGCTTCTGATGGCGCTTGGCGTGTCTATTGGCCGATGGTTCGTGCGTATCTGGAGTTCCAAGAAAGGCAAAGCGGCAGGTTCACGCCTGCAAACCAAGATGACCGGCTTTTTCATCGCCATCGCGATTGTGCCGCCGATCATCATGACCGTCTTCTCGGCCCTGTTCCTAGAGTTTGGTATTCAGGGTTGGTTCAGCGAGAAGGTGCGTTCCACCATCAACAACTCTCTTGAGGTGGCGGAGGCCTATATGGTCGAACACCGCGCCACGATCGAGAAGGACATGCAGGCCATTGCGCTGGCCTTCAACCGCATGACACCCTTGCAGCAGGCCGACCAGTTGGCGTTGAGGCAGGTAGCTTACGGCGCCTTGAATACGCGGCTGCTTTCGGAAGTGCTGGTGATCGAGATTGAGGACAGTGACACTGAGGGAAGCGTGCTCGCCCGGGCTAGTCAGGGGCTGGAGCTGGCCACCATCCGCCTGAAGGACGATATGATCGACCGGGTGCGGCATGATGGGACCTTCGTGGCCTCAAACCGTGCGGACAACACCGTGGTTGGTATGATCCGCCTGACCTCCTTTTTCAAGCCGACGTATCTTTATGTCGCGCGAGACCTGAACCCACAGGTACTGGCCTATCTGGAAGCGACACGCAGTGCCGTAGCAGATTATCAAAACCTGGAGGTGCAGCGCGGCGACATACAGCTGCAGTTCAACGTGGTATTCATCATTGTGGCACTCTTGATTCTGCTTGCTGCGATCTGGGTCGGCTTGTGGTTCTCCAGCAGGCTGGTAACGCCGCTGTCGAACCTTGTGGACGCCGCTGAGCGGGTCGGGAAGGGCGAACTGGATGCCCGGGTGCCCAGTGTACCGACAAGCGACGAGGTGGGCACTCTAAGCCGCGCCTTCAACCGCATGACTGACCAACTGGCCAAACAGCAGGACGCGCTTCTGGACGCCAACAAGGAACTGGATGAACGCCGCCGCTTCCTGGAAGAAGTGCTGGAGGGCGTGTCTGCAGGCGTCATCGGCATGCAGCAGGACGGCACTATCTTCCTGCCGAACCGTTCGGCCTCTAGCCTTCTCGGGCGGGCTCACGATGAACTGATCGGACTTCGTCTGCATGATGTGGTGCCTGAATTCCGCGAACTGCTAGCTCAGGCCGAAGGATCGAACGCAGGCGAAGCGAAGGGCCAGGTGCAGGTTGAAGTGGGTGAAGAGGGTCGCACGCTTCTGGTTCGGGTATTCGTTGAAAAGTCCGAGAACGACAATATCGCAGGCTATGTGGTGACCTTTGACGATCTGACGGAACAGCTGGCCGACCAGCGGACCGCCGCATGGGCGGACGTGGCCCGCAGGATTGCTCACGAGATCAAGAATCCACTGACCCCAATTCAGCTGTCGGCCGAGCGTCTCAAGCGCAAGTATGCCAAGGAAATCACCACGGACGCCAAGGTCTTTTCCCAGTGTACCGACACGATCATCCGTCAGGTAGGTGACCTGCGTCGTATGGTGGATGAGTTCTCATCATTTGCGCGGATGCCGTCACCCATCTTCAAGGAAACCGACCTTGTCGACGTGGTGAAGCAGTCTGTGTTCCTGCAGGACGTGGCGTCTTCGAAAATCCAGTTCACGACGGATATCCCCAAAGAGCGCCATCCGCTGCCGTGTGACGGCCGCCTGATCGGGCAGGCGCTGACGAATATCCTGAAAAACGCATCTGAATCCGTGCTGGCGCGTACCGCGACAGACATGGAAAACATCAACGATACCGTTGAACCCGGACTGATCAAGGTGACGATGATCCAGGATGATACCCGGACGGAGATCAGAGTGGAGGACAATGGCCTTGGCCTGCCTCAGGAACAGAAAAACCGCCTGATGGAGCCCTATGTGACCACCCGCGCCAAAGGCACAGGTCTTGGCCTTGCTATTGTGCGCCGCATTATGGAAGAGCATGGCGGCACCGTAAAAATCCAGGACCGCAAGCCTGTGGGTGCCCGTGCCGTGCTGACATTCTCGCATGCTGCCTTGCATCAGCGTGCTGAAGCGAACCCAACCGAATCTGAGAACCCGCAGTTGACGCCGAAAAACAGCGCCAGCGCGGCTGAGTGACCAAACAGGGAGTAAGCCTAAAGATGGCTCTTGATATCCTTATCATCGACGACGAAGAAGACATTCGTGAACTGATTTCCGGGATTTTGGAAGACGAAGGCTACAACACGCGCACCGCGCGCGACAGCGATACCGGTCTTGCCGAAATTGAAGCTCGGTTGCCGTCACTTATGGTGCTGGATATCTGGCTTCAGGGCAGCAAGCTTGATGGGCTGGAAATCCTTGAATTGGTGAAGTCCCGCCACCGGGAGCTGCCGGTCGTTGTGATCAGTGGTCACGGCAATATCGAAACAGCTGTGGCGGCGATCAAGAAGGGGGCTTACGACTTTATCGAAAAGCCCTTTGAGGCGGATCACCTGCTATTGACGGTCCAGCGCGCGACGGAGGCGGAGCGCCTGCGCCGCGAAAACGAAGAGCTGAAGAAGCGATCCGTTTTCACCGTGGATATCACGGGAAAATCAAATGCTATCAATGGTTTGCGGCAAAGCATTGAGAAAGTGGCAGCCACCAACAGCCGGGTGCTGATCCATGGCCCGTCCGGCTCAGGCAAGGAAGTCGCGGCGCGGCAAATCCATAACCGGTCGCACCGGGTAGGCAGCTCCTTCATTGTGGTGAGTGCCGCTTCGATGGAGCCGCACCGGATGGAGCAGGAGCTCTTCGGCGTTGAACAAAACGGCGGGGTTGTGAAAACCGGTCTCTTTGAGCGCGCGCACGGCGGCACATTGTTCATCGACGAAGTGGGCGATATGCCTTTGCCGACGCAGGCGAAGATTCTGCGGGTCCTGACGGATCAGGCGTTCGAACGCGTGGGAGGCAACACGGGTGTAAAAGTGGATGTGCGGGTGATATCGGCAACCAGTAAGGATCTGGTTGCTGAGATTGCTGAAGGCCGTTTCCGCGAAGACCTTTTCCACCGGTTGAATGTGGTGCCGCTCAAGATGGCGTCCCTGTCCGAACGGCGTGAAGATATTCCGATGTTGGCCCAGAACTTTCTGGACGCACTTGCGGAAGCCACAGGCCGTCCGAAGGTGCATCTGGCAGATGACGCGATTGCGGCGCTTCAATCCTACGACTGGCCAGGCAACGTGCGTCAGCTGAAAAATATCATGGAACGCGTGGTGATCATGGGCTCCGATGACCTGGACGGTGAAATCACGGCGGATCAGTTGCCGCCGGAAATTCAGAGCGGTTCCGGTGATCTGTTGCACTCAGGCAGCAATGGCGCCATTATGACCACGCCGCTGAGGGAGGCACGGGAGGCCTTTGAACGGGAATATCTGAAAGTTCAGATCAACCGTTTCAGTGGCAATATTTCGCGGACGGCCGCTTTCATTGGTATGGAGCGCTCCGCCCTGCACAGGAAACTGAAGTCTCTGGGCTTGACCGGATCCGCCAGGAATGGCGATGGGTCTGAGGTCTGAACTGGCGACGATAGCTATTAGGCGTTACGGGGAATTATGAAAGTCATCGTATGTGGCGCCGGCCAAGTGGGCTTCAATATCGCGAAGCACCTGGCCGACCAACAGAATGATGTTACGGTGATCGACCGGTCACCGGACCTCATCAGAAAAATCAGTGAATCCCTCGATGTGCAGGCACTTGTGGGCCATGCATCCGATCCGTCCATGCTGGACCGGGCAGGGGCCTCAGACGCGGAACTGCTGATCGCGGTAACCTGGTCGGATGAGGTCAATATGGTCGCATGCCAGGTGGCCAGCTCACTTTTCAGTGTGCCTACCAAGGTTGCCCGCATCCGGAACCAGACATACCTGAAGCCCACGTGGGGTGATTTGTTCTCCCGCGAGAATATGCCGATTGATGTGATCATCTCGCCGGAACTTGAGGTGGCGGAAGCCCTTCGGCGTCGGCTCGAAGTCCCGGGTGCCTTCAATATGGTGCCGTTCGTGGACGGCCGCGTGCGTATGATTGGCCTTGTGCTGGATGAAAACTGCCCGGTCGTGGATACGCCGCTGAGGCAGCTAACCGAACTGTTCCCGAACCTGCAGACCACCGTGACGGCTGTGGTGCGCGGAGAGCGGATATTCGTGCCTCGAAGCGATGACCAACTGCAGGCGGGTGACGCTATCTATATTGCGGTTGAAACCGGGACAACAGAGCGGGCCATGGCTGTGTTTGGGCACGAAGAAAAGGCTGCCCAGCGTATTGTGATCGTGGGCGGCGGTAACATCGGCCTGTTCCTGGCACAGCAGCTTGAAGGCAATGCGTCGGTCAGCAACCTCAAAATCATCGAGTATGACAAGAAGCGCGCTGAACTGATCGCGGAAAAATTGGGCCGAACCGTTGTGATTAATGGTGACGCGCTTGACCGGGAAATTCTCCAGGAAGCTAACATTGCCCAGACAGATACGATTGTTTCCGTGGCCAACGACGATGAGGTGAACATTCTGTCGTCATTGCTGGCCAAGCAGCAGGGCTGCCCAAGGGCCATTACCCTGATGAACAACCCAATCTACGGTAGCCTCGTTGGCTCGCTGGGGATCGATGTAGCGCTTGACCCGCGGGAAACCACAGTATCCTCCATCGTGCGCCATATCCGCCGTGGTCGTATCCGCGACCTATACAGTATCTTTGAGGGCAAAGCCGAGATCATTGAGGCGGAAGTCCTTGAAGGCTCGGAAGTTGCAGGGCGATCGATAGGTGAGCTCCGGCTGCACGGCGATGTGAAATTCGGTATGATCGTGCGCGGTGAAGAAGCGATTACGCCCAGCGCAGATACCGTACTGATGGGTGAGGACCGGGTTGTTATCCTTGCCCTTTCGGAAGCGGTGAAAAAGATCGAGCAGCTCTTCTCTGCCCGCGCCGACATCTTTTAGGGTCAGCACATGTGGCGTAGCCGGCTTTTTTACCTGATTGGGTGCTGGATCCTTCTTCTGAGCGCCACACAGGCCGTACCCTTCTTCATTGCGACGTCTCTTGAGGAAGCGCATGCCGCAAGCGGCTTCCTGGCGTCCATCATGGTGATGTCGGTCATCGGCGGGTCGCTTTTCCTTGGGTTCCGTTCAACACCACAAATCAAAGTGACACGGCTGACCATCCTGTTGCCGGTGGTGGGCGGGATCGCGCTCGCGATCGTTGCGGGCATGCCTTTCTTCTTCATCTTTCCGGATCAAGGGTTGGTGCCAGCTTTCTTCGAGGGGATGTCTCTGATCACGACGACGGGCAGCAGTGCCTACGAAGGGGCGCATGAAACCATCGTTTCCATTGCTTTCTGGCGTGTGCAGGCATCCTGGATTGGCGGGTTTCTGGCCATTTGCATGACCTTGTCGATCCTGACTGCGATCAATAGTGGCGGTGTACAATTGCACCGCTCGCCACTGCCATATGGTGACAGTGAAACGGGCTATCCCCGGCTCCGTGCAGTGGCTATCTCAATAGCGCCAATTTATGCTTTATTTACAGTAGCTTGTTGCGCCTTTTTGATGTTGACTGGCGTACCGCTTTTTGAAGCCCTGCAGTTGGCCATGAGTGCGATCAGCACCACGGGCATAGGGCCTGATGGATCTAACAAGATCGAAGACGTCGGGACCCAGGCAGTACTGGCTGTGTTCATGGTTTTCGCGATGCTCAATTGGGACATCATGCGGGCCCGGCTGTTACGGGTAAAGGCCAAGCATCCGCAGGGGCTGGAAAGCAAAAGCGTCCTGCTGTTGGTGGCTGGCGGAACGGGCGTACTGTTCCTCTTGGCATTTCCCGGCGATTGGTTGGGCCTTTGGCACAGCCTGTTTGTGGCGATTTCGGCCATGTCTACCACCGGATTCTCACCGGCAGACATGGGGTTCACAGGTGACGGCATCGATGCCGGTGCCATAATCCTGATTGTCCTAGCCTGTCTTGGTGGGGCAGTAGCCAGCACGACGGGCGGCATCAAGCAGCTGCGGTTGATTGTGGTCTATTTCCTGACGCGCAAGGAAGTGGACAGGCTGGCGCACCCCCACGGCGTAAAATCCCTTAGGTTCCAGTCCTTTGCCATCGAGCGCCGGGATATCGAGGCCATCTGGCTTCTGGTCGGCGCTTTTGTGCTGATGCTTGTATTTGGCAGCCTGTTTTTGGCAATCCTGGGTATTGATTTTCAGTCTGCGCTTGCCATGTCTGTGTCGGCCCTGACGCTATCCGGGCCGCTGATTACCATGATCGATCCATATTTCAGCGGTTTTTCAGGGCTGACGGAAGTTGACTATATGATTATGTCCGGCCTGATGCTGCTTGGGCGGATTGAGGCATCACTGTTTCTTGCCTTGATCACAAGAAGTTTTTGGCGCGGATAAATGTACGAAGGCTGTTGACCGACAGCGAGAGTGTCTGACATATATGTACCCGCAGCCGATATATGACGGGGAAGGTGCTTGTCGGCACCGGATCAAACGGATCGGCGGCGGCACTATGCTCTACAGGCGCAATGATTATAACGTAAAAAACAAACGGACAGTCCATGTCAGAAAAAAATCAAAACCTCCAGGACGTCTTTCTTAACGCCGTTCGCAAAACCAAAACGCCGGTAACGGTATTTTTAGTCAACGGTGTTAAACTGCAGGGAGTAATCACTTGGTTCGACAACTTCTGTGTGTTGTTGCGCCGTGATGGCCATTCCCAACTGGTCTACAAACATGCAATCTCTACGGTGATGCCATCTGGCCCAGTGCAATTGTTTGAGCCGGAAAAAGATATTGAGGACTAATTGACCGACCGATCCGATGACCGTTCGGCCGATCAGCCGGGCGGCGGCTGGTCAACCGAAGGATTAGGCTACCTCCAGGATGAGGCAGCCCGTCAACGCGTATTCGTTGTCCATCCTTATGTGAAGGATTCCCGCAAAGCAGACGCGCTTGTCCGCTCTCCTGAGGCCCGCCTCGAGGAAGCCAAAGGGCTTGCGCTTGCCATCGACATCGACCTTGTCGGTGGCGAATGTATACCGCTGCGCGGTGTGCGCCCGGCCACCTACCTGGGTGTCGGCAAGCTTGGCGATTTGAAAGACTTCGCCAAGGACGAAGAGATCGATCTCTTTATCTTCGACTGTGAACTGAGCCCGATCCAGCAGCGGAACCTGGAGCGCGAAGTTGGCGCCAAGGTCATTGACCGCACGGCGCTGATTCTCGAAATCTTCGGCAACCGCGCCAGCACCAAGGAAGGGGAGTTGCAGGTAGAGCTTGCACACCTCAACTACCAGCGTAGCCGGCTTGTGCGGTCATGGACCCACCTGGAGCGCCAGCGGGGTGGTGCCGGCTTCATGGGCGGTCCGGGTGAAACCCAGATTGAGGCCGACCGCCGGATCATTGCCGACCGCATTACCCGGATCAAGCGCCAGCTTGAGACTGTAACACGGACACGCACTCTTCACCGCGCACAGCGGCAGAAAACGCCATATCCGATTGTAGCTCTGGTGGGGTACACGAACGCCGGGAAGTCGACCTTATTCAACATGGTGACGGACGCTGAAGTATTGGCGGAAGACATGCTGTTTGCCACTCTCGACCCAACCATGCGGTCAATTGACCTGCCAAGCGGGCGCAAGATCATTCTTTCAGACACTGTTGGGTTCGTGTCGGAACTGCCCACCATGTTGGTGGCGGCTTTTCGTGCAACGCTTGAAGAAGTGCTGGAAGCAGACGTCATCGTGCATGTGCGCGACGCAGCCCATCCAGACAGCGATGTGCAGAAAAAGGATGTCGAAGAGGTTCTGGGCGACTTGGGCGTTGATTTTGAAAGCGATGCGGACGGCACGCCGATCATTGAGGCGCTCAATAAGGCTGACCTGCTGACGGAAGAAATGCGTGAAGCCGCCATGAACAAGGCGGACCGCCAGGACCGGGTGGTGGCGCTGTCCGGTTTGACAGGCGAAGGTTGCGATACGCTTATTCAGGCGATTGACGCCATTTTGAGTGCACAGGACCACCGTGTTGAACTGACGGTGCCTTATAGCGACGGCGCCACGCAGGCCTGGCTTCATGCCAATGCCAAAATTCTGAGCGAAGAACATGGCGAAGACGGTGTCTGCTATAATTTCACCGTTGATCCGGTTGCCTGGGCAAAATTCACTGCAAAAACAAGATAGTGACAGCGGGCGCTTTCCCGCTGCTTTCCTTCAGTTAATCAAGCAGTGACTGGTCAGCCAATGGCGCCATGTTGATCTGTGCGATCGCGACCAGTTTTTCCCGTTCACCTTTCCGCACGTGAACATCAACCCTGGTTCTGATCAGTCGACTACCATGGCGAATGATCTGGGCATCGGCTACAAGAAATTCGCCATCTCCCCGCGCCAGACACTCAATGTTAATTGAGGCAGTTTCTGCGATCGTACCCGCAACGATACAGGCAAACCCGGCTGCTGCGTTGGCGGCGTATGCCATGTCGCCACCCGCAAAATTACCGAGCAGGTTGGGGTTTCGATTGGCGAGAAGTGTCCTGAAGCCGGTATCCGTCAGTTCCACCGAAACATGGGGATGTCGGGCCAGTAGCGGCTGTAATTTTCTTAGAATGTCCTCGTCTTCGGTCATTCCGCGGCTTTCTCTTCGGCCTTGGCCTGATCCCAAAGGCGGTCCATCTCTTCAAGGGATGACTGGGCTGGCTCTTTACCCTTTTCCGCGAGCAATGCTTCAATACGGTGGAAACGTCGTTCGAACTTGGCGTTACCGCCCCTCAGGGCTTCCTCTGGGTCGATATCCATGTGGCGGGCCAGGTTTGCCATTACGAACAAAAGGTCCCCAAATTCTTCCTTAAGGCGATCCTTGTCGGTGCCTTTCTTATATTCTTCGACCAGTTCGGCTGCTTCTTCCTGCATTTTATTAAGCACACAGGCGGTTTCTGGCCAATCAAAGCCGACCCGGGCGGCCCGCTTTTGCAGCTTCACTGCGCGCAAAAGCGAGGGCAGGCTGATGGATACGCCGTCAAGAACTGAGGCTATCTTGCCTTGCTCGTCAGCCTTCTTCTGGCGTTCTTTCGCTTTCTGGGTTTCCCAAGCAGCAGTTTGTGCATCAGCTGTCTCAATCGATGCGTCGCCAAACACGTGCGGGTGTCGTCGAACCATCTTGTCAGAAATAGCATTGATCACATCGTCAAAGGCAAAATGGCCGGCTTCCATGGCCATTTGGGCATGGAACACCACCTGGAACATCAGGTCGCCGAGTTCATCCTTCAGCGATTCCATATCATGGTGACGGATCGCTTCATCCACCTCATAGGCTTCCTCAATTGTGTGGGGTACAATGGTTTCAAAGCTTTGCTCCAGGTCCCATGGGCAGCCACCATCGGGGTCGCGCAGCTTACGCATGATCTCGAGAAGGTCATCCACCGAATAGGCTGCATTTGATGCATTGCTTGACATGATAGAACTACCCTTGAACTGTTGGTTGCTGCTTCGACACATTCGTGGCTTGGGCAATGAAGGTCAACCCTTAGAAGGACGATATCCGATGATAAAACGGCTGCAGTCGCTGGCTTTCCTGTTCGCTCTTTTCCTGTCGTGCCCCATTGTGCAGGCAGAGAACGTGCCGCCACCGGTTGGTGACAGCTATTATTATCTGGAGGTGCCGCCCGGCGGATTGGCAGATTTCTTCCGTTGGCACCCGCTCAGGATACCGCTGGTCAGCCATCATCGGGGTGCTCCAGCGCCGGGGTTTGCGGAAAATTCCATTGAGGCCATGCAGAATGCGCTGCGGTACGGCCCAGGTCTTATGGAAGTGGATGTCGCCCAATTGGCGGATGGCACATTGATCCTGATGCATGACAACACGCTGGACCGCACGACCACCGGTAAAGGCCGTGTCGCGGAGGCGGTCTGGCCTGACATTGCGCCATTGACGTTGGTGGACCAGGAAGGCCGTAACACCGGTCATCGGGTGCCCAAGCTTTCTGATGTGCTCAGGTGGACGACAGGGCGTGCGATCCTGACCCTGGATATCAAGACGGGGACTGACTTCCGGGCTGTCGCGCGTGAGGTTGAGGCTGCCGGCGCCAGCGACTATGTCGTTGCGATAACCTATTCGCTTGATCAGGCACTTGAGTATCAAGCCATTGCACCATCAATGATGCAAACCGTAACCATGCGAAACGTTGAAGAGCTGGCGGCTGTTGAGGCCAGCGGCCTAAAACCTGAAACCATCATTGCCTGGACGGGCACCAGCCTTGCACCGAAGGATTTCTACCAGATGCTCCATGATCGGGGCTGGCGCGTTATCGTGGGCACCCTTGGCAATCCTGGCTATTCAATTGATGGTCAGATCTTCCGGTCGGGTGACGACAGCAAGTATCTTGATATTTTGAACCTAGGCGCAGATGTCATCGCGACCGATAGATTCTGGGCGGTGCAGGGCCAGATTATGAACCCGAATATCTTTGTCTTTACCCGGAGCAAGCTCTATAGATAGGACCGAAAATCAGGCCAGGGAGGGCACCATATGACCGCACAATCTCAATCGTCTTGGGTTCAGGCATATCGCTTACCACTTTTGTTCCTGCTGTTGTGTATTGTCTGGGTGGGCGTAACCTTCTCCGGCGTGCTTGACGGGTTTGATCGAGCAGGCGTGTTGGCATTCCGCGCAGACTCAGCTGGCGCAGACCCAGTCGGCCCCTTGTGGGTTGAAAAGGCAGTCCTGGGGTTAACGCATGTCGGCGACACTATTACATTAATCATCCTGTCGGTTGGGACGATTGGCTGGCTGATGGTGCGCAAGCAGCGCTCGGCTGCTCTGTATTTGCTGGTGATGGCTGGCGGTTCCTTCTTGCTATCGGCTATTCTGAAAGCTGTATTCGGTCGGGCACGTCCTGATATCGTCGAGCATGTCGTGCATGCATCCAGTGCCAGCTTCCCCAGCGGGCATACGTTGCGTTCTGCTGCCGTATTCCTTTCACTTCTTATGCTTGCCCGGCTCTATAGCGCATCGCTGCGGGGCCGGACACTGGTGATCGGTGTCTCGCTACTATTCATCGGGATTGGACTCAGCCGAATCTATCTTGGTGTCCATTGGCCGTCTGATGTCATTTTTGGTTGGCTGGTGGCAGGCTTTTGGGTCTCGCTCTGGTCACCTAAACTACAGAAATCCATGTCCTGAAGGCGTATTCAGATCGCCTGAATACCGGGCTTTTGTGATGCGTATCGGTCAGAATCATTGCTTTTGCATGACAGCTCCTATACAGATAGGGGTCGGTTCGGAAGCGAACCGCCGGTTTGGGAGGACCGGAAAACTCGGCCATGAACGGTCGGTAGGTTTAATAGGGGTATTAGGGGGGCTGTCCGGGCATGAAAGAAATGGCCATGTATGAGTTTGAGGCTGCACATCAACCCAATCATTCCAACACGTTAAACCGGTTGTCTGAAATGTCTGCTGTAGAGCGACGGTTCACAGCTGTGGTGTTGGCGGGTACGCGGTCGAACACAGACCCTGTTGCTTCAATTTTTGGCGGTCAATATAAAGCGCTGGTTCCCATTTGCGGCAAGCCGATGGTTGAACGCGTTGTTGATTCTCTCGTTCGGTCCCGCTCAGTAAAGCGTGTCGTCATCGTCTTTGATGACGCTGCGCAGCTGGAAGAATGCTGCCCTGATATTCGGGCAGGGTACGATGTGCCGGTTGAGGTTATTCCTTGCCGCGACACCATTTGTTGCAGCGTAGGCAGTGCCCTTGAAAGCGCTGGCGGGGAGTGGCCGTTTCTTGTGACGACAGCTGATCACGCCTTGCTTACATCGGCAATGGTAGATCGTTTTTGTACGGAAGCCATGGAAGGCGGCGCCTTGTCTGTTGGCTTTGTCGAGAAAAAACACCTGGATGCCGAGCACCCAGGATCGAAGCGGACGTACCTGCCGTTTCGCGAGACCCAGCTTTCCGGTGCAAATCTTTTTGCCTTCACCAATTCTGGTGCATTGCCTGTGCTCGATTTCTGGCGACAAATTGAAATGAAGCGCAAGAAACCCTGGCAGCTCTTTAAAGCGTTTGGCTATCGCAACCTATTGGGGCTGTTGTTTAAACGCTATACTGTGGACGAGGCATTCGGGCGTGCGTCTGCGGTATTGGGTGTCGAAGCGCGTGCCGTGCGTTTGCCTTTTGCTGAAGCTGCGATCGATGTGGACACGCCCAAGGACTATCATCAGGTAACCCAGATTTTGAAAGACCGCATGGATGCCCTGGGGACTTTCGAAACCCGGCTTCAACCTGTTTCCTGATTTTCCGGAATTTATGCCTTAATAGTGAGACAGGCTAGACCAGCGCTTCTTCTTCTTGCAGTGCGGGCAGCAGAAGCGGCTTTTTGCCAGTGCAATATAGTCTTTCAGTCGAAATGTGAAGATGTGCCCACAGCTGTTGCAGCGGTGCCGGGTGGTCACGATGTAACGCAGCGTGTACCCAAGGGATACGAGTGAAACCACGCCGAAGCTCAGGCCCGTCGGAGCCAGGATGAGAAGCATTGGCGCGCACAGGAAGAAAAACAGGCCGCCAAACAATTTTTCAGACATAGACATAAGGCACGAACTTCGTTTGATTTCAGTATGTCCAGATTAGTAGCCAAAGGTTAATGATGTTACAAATCTAGGTCTTTTTTTTACTAAAATTGTCGATTAAATTGCGAGCCTGAAGGTTTAAAATTATATATATCAAAGACTTAACTTTTCTTGTTTGAATAGCGCAGTGCGTGTATTCATGCAATTCCTAATGAAAGTCCCGGCTCTTGGGTACCAGATTTTTAACATTTCGGGGGTGGGTCGCGCCACGATAGGCTGGGAGATTCTCTGCCGCGGGATTTTCATCCGACAGCAGCAATAAATTAGCCGATGCATCACTCAGGTGCTCTGCAATCAAATGGGTGACGCCATCTTCATGTTGCAATAGACCCTCAATCACCAAAAGTCGGCTGGACATCACGACGGCGCGCTGTTTTTTAAACAACCGTTTCCAGACAATGATGTTGGCGACGCCGGTTTCATCTTCCAGCGTTATGAAAACCACATTCCCCTTACCGGGGCGTTGGCGCACAAGCACCAGGCCCGCCACCTTGACTTTGGCGCCGTCGCCGCACTCGGCCAGATCAGTACACCGGATAGCTCCCTGTGACTGCAGCTTGCGCCTAAGAAAATAAAGCGGGTGGGCCTTCAGCGACAGCCGCATGGTCTGATAATCATTGACCACATGTTCCGATAGCGGCATCTGAGGCAGGGTAACGCTATCCGCTTCCGCCTGTTCCCGCGTGCCCGAATGTTGGAACAAAGGCAAGTCAGGGGCATCCACGAGGCCACGCACCTGCCAAAGCGCCTGTCGCCGGTCGAGCCCGCAGGACCGGAACGCATCCGCCTCCGCCAGTTTTTCAAGCTGGCTGATGGGAAGCGCAGTGCGCCGATGCAGGTCTGCTACGTCCTCATAGGGGCGGGTACGGGCCTTGGTCAGCGTATCGGACGTTATCTGCGCGATTCCTTTGATCTGGCGAAGCCCCAGGCGTATGGCCCATTGCCACTCATTGTCAGGTGCGGGCTCCAGGTGGCTGTCCCAACTGCTTTTGTTGACGTCTGCAGGGCGGATCTCCACGCCATGCTCGCGCGCGTCGCGTACAATCTGCGCCGGGGCATAGAAGCCCATCGGCTGCGAATTGAGAAGGGCGGCTGCAAACACATGGGGATAATGGCACTTGAGCCAGGCAGAGGCATAGGCCAGCATGGCGAAAGCCGCCGCGTGGCTTTCCGGGAAACCGTAATCGGCAAACCCTTTGATCTGATTGAAACAGCGTTCGGCATAATCGGCCTTGTAGCCGCGGCTTGTCATGCCCGTGATGAACTTCTGCTCGAACTTGTGGATGGTGCCGTGGTTGCGGAAAGACGCCATCGACCGCCGGAGTTGGTCGGCTTCCGCGGGCTTGAAGCCCGCCGCGACAATCGCAATTTTCATGGCCTGTTCCTGAAAGAGCGGCACGCCGTAAGTTGCCTTCAGGACATCCCTCAGTTCATCCGCCGTGCCGAACGCAGGGTCGCGCCACGGAAGCTCGTGTTCCTCTTTGCCCTGGCGCCGCCTGAGGTAGGGGTGAACCATATCTCCTTGAATGGGCCCGGGGCGGACGATGGCTACCTGTACGACCAGGTCATAGAACTTCCGTGGTTTCAGGCGTGGCAGCATGCTCATCTGGGCGCGGCTTTCCACCTGAAACACGCCGATGGTGTCGGCTTTTTCCAGCATGTCGTAGGTGGCGCCGTCTTCTTTGGGCAGGGTCGCGAGCGTGAACGGCAGGCCGTGATGGAAGCGGATCATGTCGAACGCTTTGCGGATGCAGGTCAGCATGCCAAGCGACAGTACATCTACCTTCAGGATATTCAGGGCATCCAGGTCATCCTTGTTCCATTCAATCACTGTGCGGTCATCCATCGCGGCATTCTGGATGGGCACGATTTCATGAAGCGGTGCTTCGGTCAGCACAAAGCCGCCGACATGCTGCGACAGGTGCCGGGGAAATCCCATGATTTCATGGGCAAGTGTCAGGGTTTGCCTGAGCCGCTTGTCCGAAGGGTCAAACCCGGCCTCCCGGACCTGCTCATTGGGGATGTCATGGCCGTAGGAGCCCCAGACCGTGCCAGATAACGCGCCGATGGTGTCTTCCGACAGGCCCATCACCTTGCCCACTTCGCGGATGGCGCTGCGCGGGCGGTAAGTGATCAGCGTGGCCGCAAGTCCGGCCCGGTGCCGGCCATAGCGCCGGTAGATATATTGGATCACTTCTTCGCGGCGCTCATGCTCGAAATCCACGTCGATGTCCGGGGGCTCGTCGCGTTCGTCCGAGATGAAGCGGTCAAACAGCAAGTCGACCTCGGTTGGGTCCACATCCGTGATCCCAAGGGCGAAGCAGATAATTGAATTGGCCGCAGATCCGCGCCCCTGGCACAGGATGTTCAGGCTGCGGGCGTAGGTCACAATGTCATAGACGGTCAGGAAATAGGGCGCATAGTTTTTGCGGCCGACGATGCTGAGTTCGCGCTCTAGGGTTGCGGACACATGATCCGGCACGCCGGCAGGAAAGCGCCCCTTGATCATGCGGCGTGACAGCTGCGCTAAGTGGTCTTGTGGCGTCAAGCCGTCAGGTACCGGCTCGGTCGGATAGTTATACCGCAGCTCATCCAGCGAAAAGCGACAGTGCTGTGCGATCTCCAGCGTGTTCCTGATGGCATCTGGATGGTCTGAAAACAGGCGCGCCATTTCATGCCCGGGCTTGAGGAAGCGTTCGGCATTGGCCTCCAACAAGTATCCAGCTTCCTCAATACGCTTGTGGGTGCGGATGCAGGTGAGGGTGTCAGCCAGTTGCCGCCGGTCTGGCGCGTGATAAAGCACATCGCCTGTGGCAACAAGGGGCACTCGGGCCTGTGCGGCCACGCTCGCCAACACAGCGATCCGCTGCCGGTCATCCCCCCGGTAGCGGTGAGAGGCCGCCAGGTAAAGCGGTGCATCCAGCTGTTCCTTCAGTTGGGGCAGGGCTTTGGGCAGCGCATCCCCCACGCTTTCCGGCAGCAGGGTGAAGATATGGCCTTTGGCAAAGGCCGCTACATCTTCAAGCGACAGGTCACAGGCGCCTTTTTCCACCCGCCGGTTGCCAATTGTGAGCAGCTCCGTCAGCCGGCCATAGGCGGCGCGGTCTATGGGGTAAGCCAGCAGGCTGGTACCGCAGCGCAGGTTCAACCGGCAGGCGGGGATAAAGTCGATGCCGTGAGCCTTGGCAGCGATATGTCCACGGACGATACCGCACAGGGTGTTATGGTCTGTGATGGCCACAGCCTTCAGCCCTAGCGCCTTGGCCGTGATGATCAGTTCATCTGGATGAGAAGCGCCGCACAAGAAGCTGTAATTGCTGGTTATTTGCAGTTCCGCATACATGGCCGACCTCAGGGGAAAAAGCCGTGGAGATACCAGTCCGGTACCTCCCGGGCGGGCTCAGCCTGATGGGCGCCGGGACCGGGAACTGTGTAAAGACCATAGCGGAACAGCCAGAAACGGGCGCCGGATGACACCTCCACCTTATAATAGTCGCGGGTGCGGTCTTCTTCGCACAGCCACCATTCGGCCGCGATCCGTTCGGGGCCGGCGGCGCGGACAACCCGGTGCTCCATCCGGCGCCAGCGAAAGCGCTTGGGCGCGCCCTCGGGCACTTCCGCCAGTACATCGATGGCTTCGGGGCGGCACAGCAGGCGGAGCGGCCTGTCTGGCAGGTCGTCTGGCAGGCTTTCCCAGTCAGACGCGTCGGCGCCTATGGGCATGAAGCTTTGCATGCGTTCCGGCAGGTGGCTGCGCCGGTGCTTGAGGCGCCTGACCGTACCAGGACCCAGGCGGGTACTCAGCCTGTCCAGCACCTCGGAGGCTGTCTGGTCCTCCCGGTCCCGGCTGGACGTCAGTTGGGTGGGGGCGAGGCGTTCGGTCTCATAAGCCTTGAGGATCAACAAATCGAAGCCGAAATCGGCCTCCAGAAGCGGAATTTTTTCCGCCAGAAGTCGCATCAGGTGCCCGGCGTCCCGGCTGGGGCGGTTGGTGCCGATGGTGACCTGTTGCACGCTGCCGTCCACGCGGAAGGCATGCAGGCCAAGGCGCGACAGGCCCTGTTCGGCGCGAGCAAGCGCGCCTGTGAGCTCCTCAAGCAGCTGGCGGCAGGCGATCTCAACAGTTTCAGTATGCAGCACTGGCTCAGCAAACGCCTGCCGCACCTGCCAGCTCGGCAGCGCTTCAAGGGGCGATATAGGGGCTTCGCGACCAGCGATGGCCATATCAAGCCGCGTCAGAAGATCGGCCACCATTTTGGACGGTTTGCCGCGAAACCGGCGGGCGAGGGCCGGGCGCGGCAGATCAAACAGGCTGCCTGCCGTCTTGAGGCCAAGGCGTGCAAGCGTTTGCACGCTGGCGCTATCAAGTCGAAGGGCTGATACGGGCAGGGGCGCCAGCCTCAATCGTGTATCGGCCGCGTCCCGGCTGATGGTGCCGGGCCGGAAGTGTGCCAGCGCCCAGGCGGTGGCCTGGTTTTCTGCCATGGCCAGCTGCGCGCACATGCCTGCACTTTCAAGCCGACGCTGGATATCATCCATCATGGCGCGTTCGCCGCCGAACAGGTGCGGGCAGCCTGTAACGTCCAGAAGGATGCCGTCCGGGCCGTCCAGCGCCACCAAAGGGCTATAGCGCACCAGCCAGCGGGCCAGGCTTTCCAGGCTTTCGGCGTCACTCTCGCGGTTGGCCTGCCGGACCTCGATATCCGGCTTGATGGCACGGGCTTCCGCCAGCGTCATGCCTGGCGTGAGGCCAAGGGCGGCCGCAGCAGGGCACACGGCATACAGCTTCTGGGTCTGGTTCTCGGTTTCCGTCAGGACAAGCGGGCTCTCCGCCGGGCTCTCCGTCAGGCTATCCGGTGGCGTGCACGGGCTCGCCTGCGCGCGGCGCCGCCGGTCGATCGGCCAGCGTGGGAGCCATAGAGAGATAATCCTGCGCATGAGAGGGCCACTCCATCGTGAAAGAGAAAGGGCGTTCACCGCCCCTGTGTTTGACAAGGCTCACCGTGCCGCGGGCATCGCCTGGGGCTTTGGCGTCAAAAAACGCGTCATGGCTGGCTGTGGGCGCGATGCGGAAGCGGCTGTGGGCCGCGCTTGACGGCGCTTCGGTTGAGCGCACAAGCAGCAGGCAGCGGCTGCCGTGGGTTTGGGCCGCCAGTGTCAGGCGGCGGCTGGCTGTCAGGTCCACCGGACCGCATTCGCCCACGACGCTTGCGAAAGCATCGGTTTTGAGGCCTTCCTCCACGGCCCACAGGGCGTCGATGGGTTTGTGCGCCTGCACCAATATGATGCGCTCGGGCGCGATGCCGTGCTGGCGAAGGCCCGGGCCATAAGGTAGGCCGTGATCCAGCATCGCAGCCCGGCTGGTGACCCACAGGATGGGCTTGTCGCTGTCCTTCACCGCCGTCAGCAGGCAGGCCATGGCGGCGGTATAGTCAGCCATCGTTTCAGCCCACAGCTCATGCACTTCGCCAAACGGCAGGGACGTCAGCATCTGCGTGCGGTCCCGCGCGCCAGCTTCAGCACCAAGAGCAGGGAGCATCACACCCGCACCGCCCATGCGGGCCAGCAACCCCTTCAGTTTCGCCTGCTTGCTCGCACAAGCAGGCGTTCTGTCATGATTGTCATTTTCCGCCACAGGCAACACAGGCTTCTATCCTCACTCTCGCAACTCGACCTTTTTTGTTCTCTATTTGTTCTCATTTTAAGCCATAAAAGTCAAGGTGAAATAGATGTGGGCTATAAGCGGGCGTGTTGGAGATCGGCCTTTAATCAACGATTTTGATGGCATAGGACGCGGATACCTGTATAAGCGCGGCTCATGGCAAAACACAGGACCAGTTACAAATGATTACTTTCTCCGACGTGGCGCTTCGGCGCGGCGCCAAGTTGCTGTTTGAAAAAGGCAGCTTCAATCTGAACGCCGGGGAGAAGATGGGTCTCGTGGGCGGGAACGGTGCAGGAAAATCCTCACTGTTTGCTTTGCTGCGCGGGGAACTGATCGCAGAAGCTGGAACTGTGGACTTTCCAAACCGCTGGCGCATTGCCCATGTGGCACAGGAAACCGAAGGCAGCCCACTGTCTGCCTTGCAATTCACGATCGATGGCGATACCGAACTCCGTGCCCTTGAAGCCGAACTTGCGAAGGCCGAAGACGCCGGGGACGGGTTTGAAATGGCGCGAATCCATGAAGAGTTCATGCGCATTGACGCCTATTCAGTAGACCGCCGGGCCGCAGAACTGTTGATTGGCCTGGGGTTCGACCTGGAGACGCACGAAAACCCTGTTTCGTCCTTCTCTGGTGGCTGGCGGATGCGGCTTAACCTCGCGCGGGCCCTGATGTGCCGCTCTGACTTGCTGCTCCTCGACGAGCCCACCAACCACCTGGACCTGGAGGCCATCATCTGGCTGCAGGACTGGTTGAAAGCGTTTGAGGGCACCGTCCTGATGATTTCGCATGACCGGAACTTCTTGGACAACACGGTGGACCGTATTCTCGAATTGGCCAACAGCACGCTGACGCTCTATACCGGCGGCTATTCAGACTATGAAAACATGCGTGCGGAGAAATTGACACTGCAACAGGCGATGTTTGAAAAGCAGCAACGGCAGGTCGCCCATATTTCTTCCTTTATCGAGCGTTTCCGCGCCCAGGCATCAAAAGCGCGGCAGGCGCAAAGCCGTATAAAGGCACTGGCAAAGCTGGAACGGGTGGCCGCTGCCCATATCGATACGCCTTTCACCTTCAAGTTCCGCGAACCGGACGCCATGGCCAGCACGCTGTGGTCGTCAGAAAATGCGGGCGCAGGATACGGCGAAAAGCAGATCCTGTCGGACGTGACCGTTCATGTTGGTGAAGGCAGCCGGGTGGGGCTTTTGGGGCGCAATGGCGCCGGCAAGTCAACGCTCATTAAGCTGATCGCTGGTGAGATTACCAGCGGGCAGGGTGACATAACACGGGATCGCCGCATCAATATTGGCTATTTCGCCCAGCACCAGCTGGAAACGCTTGATCCAGAGCAGTCGCCGCTTTGGCACATGAAACAAAAGGCACCCAATGCGCGGGAACAAGAGCTCAGGACCTATCTGGGTACCTTCGATTTTTCCGACAAAACCGTGTTTCAGGAAACCGGGACAATGTCAGGCGGCGAAAAATCGCGCCTTGTTCTGGCGATGATCATCTGGGACAGGCCAAACCTGTTGCTGCTTGACGAACCAACGAACCATTTGGACCTTGAAGTCCGCTCGGCACTGACGCTGGCGCTACAGGAATTTACCGGGGCCGTGGTGCTGGTGTCGCACGACACGGCGCTTATAGAAACCGTGGTGGATTCATATTGGCTTATCGACAACGGTACGGTTACACCGTTCGACGGCGACCTGATGGACTATAAGCGTTACCGCGCGCAAGCGAACCGTAACGCCGCATAACTTCCAAGGATGGTGAAGCAGACGAGAAGCCCAGTTTACTAAGTGGGGGACTTGACCAACTCCGTCAGTGCTAAGGGTGTCATTGGCTCAATTTATGAAGCACCACTTCATGCGCATAATTTATATTATGGGAAATATTTAGATCAGACAGATCAGATAGTTATGGCGAATTAACGTCTCTGACGCCTTGTTGGCGCACGTCAAGCCCGTCCATATGGCGCCTGCTGGCAAAACGTGAGCGTCTATTCCGCCGGCACCGCGACCTCTTCGCCTGCAGCCTCGAGCTTCTTGAAGGCTTCGCTGACTTCCTGCTGCTTCGCCCACATCTGGGCATAGAGGCCGTCCTTGGCCAGCAAGTCGTCATGACGGCCGCGTTCAACGATCTGTCCGGCGTCCATCACCAGGATCTCATCCGCATTCACCACGGTGGACAGTCTGTGCGCAATAATCAGTGATGTACGGCCTTCGGCGATTTCCTCAAGCGCTGACTGGATATCACGCTCTGTGTGGCTATCCAGCGCGGATGTGGCTTCATCCAGCAGCAAGATCGACGGGTTTTTGAGGATCGTGCGCGCTATGGCCACGCGTTGCTTTTCACCGCCCGACAGCTTCAGCCCGCGTTCGCCAACCTCTGTTTCATAGCCTTCCGGCAAATGGTCAATAAAGTCATGGATTTGCGCGAGCCTGGCAGCCTCATAAACCTCTGCGTCCGTGGCGTCGGGCCTGCCGTAACGGATATTATAGCCGATGGTGTCATTGAACAGCACCGTATCCTGCGGCACGACGCCGATCTGGGCCCTGAGGCTCTTTTGTGCGACATCGCGGATATCCTGGCCGCCAACGCAGATCTGGCCGTCCGTGACATCGTAAAAACGGAACAAAAGCCGCGAAATCGTTGATTTTCCGGCGCCGCTTGCACCCACAATCGCGGTCGTCGTGCCGCTTGGGACCGTGAACGACAAGCCTTTGAGGATTTCCCGTGTGTCGGTATAGCCGAAGTGCACATCTTTGAATTCAACATCAGGTTTTTCTGTTTTTAAATCAATTGAATCGGGTGAATCTTTAATGTCAGAACTCATGCGAATGATATCGAACATTTTTTCCATATCCACCAGCGACTGCTTGATTTCGCGGTAGACAAACCCGAGGAAATTGAGCGGCATATAGATCTGGATCAGGAGCGAGTTGACGAGCACGAACTCACCAATGGTGAACTGGCCACCCACAACGCCCTGTGCGGCCATATAAAGCACAATCACAAGCCCAAGGGAAATGATGATGCCCTGCCCGACGTTAAGGAGCGTCAGCGACAGCTGGCTGCGTACGGACGCGGATTCAAACCCGGCCAGCGCCTGGTCGTAGCGGCTGCTTTCATGTTCTTCGTTGGTGAAATATTTCACCGTCTCGAAATTCAACAGGCTGTCGACCGCCTTGGTGTTGGCTTTGGTGTCCTGCGCATTCATTTCGCGGCGGAACTTGAGACGCCAATCGGTCACATAAATGGTGAACAGGATATAGCTGACAAGCGCCACAAAAGTGATGGCGGCGTACCAGAAGCCGAATTTGGTCCAGAAAACAGCAGAAATCAGCAGGATTTCAAGCAGCGTCGGCAGGATGTTGAACAGCATGAACCTGAGCAGGAAATCAATGCCGCGCGTACCGCGCTCGATCACGCGGCTAAGGCCACCGGTGCGGCGCTCAAGGTGGAACTTGAGGCTGAGCGCATGCAGATGCCTGAAGGTGTTGAGCGCCACGGCCCTCAGGGCGTGCTGGCCCACGCGGACGAACACCGCGTCCCTGAGTTCCCCAAACAGAAGCGCCAGCACGCGCGCTGTACCGTAGCCCAGGATCAGGCCCGTAGGAACCGCAACCGCCATCGTTTCTGCGGTTACCTTACCGCCACCCGCAATGGCGTCAACCGCGTCCTTGAAGAGGAACGGCACATAAACGCCGATCAGTTTAGCCAGCACCAGGAAGGAAAGCGCAAGGATCACTCTGAAGCGCAGGTCCCAGCGCCCATCAGCCCACAGGTACGGCAAGATGCTTTTGACAGTGGACCAATGGTTATCGGACTTTTGATGGTTGGTCATAGAGATATGTTCCAGACTGGGCAAGGCGTGAGGCGTTAAGCAAGACAACAGCATATGGGCGGCGCGCCCGATGTTTCAACCAATGTATAGCTGCCTTGCGGAAATGTTACCCTGATATTCGGCCGTCAGGGCCGAAGGATCATCATGTCACCACGGAACTCGATGCTGGAAAATTCCTTCAGCACGGTCATGCCGAGAAGCGAGCCGTCCATATCCGCGCCGTTGATGGTGACGGGCACGTCATAGAATGTCTCCTCCCCCAAGCCGAGCGTACTGATGGTGGCACGGGCGTAGGATACAACGCCGTTGGCCGTTGTCGCCCGGCCGCTATAGTCCAGGATTCCGGTGTTGATGCCCACGCGCTGGGCGTCATCCGGGCTCAGGACCACGTTGCTGGCGCCGGTATCAACCATGAAACGGACCTCAACGCCATTGAGACGCGCTTTCATCCAGAAATGGCCATCACGGGACCGGTGTACCATCAGTCCCTCCTCCGTGCTGACAACGCCTGATGGATCGATCGCGCTCATGAAGCGGCTGCCGAGATCTGACCTGTAAAGGTAGAAGATAGCAATGCCAGCGATAATCAAGGCCCATAGGCCTGCCATTTTGGCGATCCGCAGGATGCTGGAGCGGCTCCAGAAAGCGGCCGCCCCACCAAAAATCAGGATGATGATAAGCCCGCGGATCAGATAAGGGTCAACCATGCTAGTCGTTGGGAACGCCAGCGACAGACCAAATAGCAAGAGTGCCATCCCTGCCAGAAACACAAGCAGACGCAACACCGGCGACGGCTGGCCCTTCGGGCGGCGGTTTCCGGGTGGCTGCTCTTTATCGTGGTCTGGCACCTGCCAGGGGTTTTGGGTCATCTTTTCTGGCTCCGCTACACCTTCAAGGATACGGAAAGCGCGAGCCCGCGCCAAGCGCTGATTAAGGGCGTTCGATCACCATACCGTCATATGCAGGCACGACGCCGTCAGGCAGTTCTGCCTTGAGGGCGTCATAGTCCATGTCCCAGGTCATATGTGTGAGGATGGCGAGTTCCGGTTTTACCCGGTCGATCCATTTCAGGGTTTGGGCCAGATGGCTGTGGGTTGGGTGAGGGTCATACCTGAGCGCATCTACCACCCATACCTTCACGCCATCAAGAGCCTCGAAGGCGGATTCGGGCATGCGGTCCAGGTCGGTGGAATAAGCCATATCGCCGAACCGGTAGCCCAGGCTGATGCCAGCACCGTGGCCCTGTTCAAAGGGCGTCATGGTAATGTCGCCGACTTTCGTGGGGCCCGAGATGGCCTTTGCAGCACAGATGGCGGGATAGCCGTTCTGGCTTTTGAAAATATAGTCGAACCGCAGCTTCAGGGTGTCGATGGTCTGGGCGTCGCCATAAACCGGCACCTTCTGGCGTGTTGACTGGAAGAAACCGCGCAGGTCGTCAATGCCGTGGGTATGGTCGGCATGATCGTGAGTATAGAACACGCCGCTGACATGCTTCATGCCCGCCGACAGCGCCTGTTCCCGAAGGTCTGGTGTGGTATCGATGAGGATGCTTGTGTCGCCCTCCTCCACCAGGATGCTGGCGCGGCGGCGGCGGTTCTTCGGGTTCTTGGGGTCGCAGGCGCCCCAATATTCTGGCATCTTGGGGACACCGCCCGACGTGCCGCAGCCAAGAATGGTCAGCTTCATGCCGCGCTCTGGGCCAGCTCTGGCGGCGTGGCTTTATCGAACAGCTTGAAGAAATTGGCCGTAGTGGCTTCCTGCAACTCCTCGAAGCTATCGCCCCGCAGCTCTGCTACAAAGCGTGCTGTATCCATCACATAGGCGGGCTCACAGGGTTTGCCGCGATGTGGCACAGGGGCCAGGAACGGCGCGTCTGTTTCCACCAGCAAGCGGTCCAGCGGAACGGTTTTCACCGTTTCCTGCAGGTCTTTGGCGCTGCGGAACGTTGCAATACCCGAAATCGAGATATAAAGGCCCATCTCCAAAACCGCGTCTGCCAGCATCTGGCTGGCGGTAAAGCAGTGGATCACGCCCTTGAACGGGCCTTTGGCCATCTCTTCCTTGAGTATTGCCACACAGTCTTCGTCCGCATCGCGGGTGTGGATGATCACCGGCAGCCCGGTTTCACGCGCGGCTGTGATGTGGGCGCGGAAGTTCACCTGCTGCATATCGCGTGGCGCATTGTCGTAATAATAGTCAAGGCCGGTTTCGCCGATACCCACGATTTTTGGATGCTGGGCACGCTCCACAAGCGCTGCTACGGCAACATCCGGTTCGTTCTCCGCCTCATGCGGGTGAATGCCCACGGTGCCATACACATCGTGATACTTCTCAGCAATCTCGCGGATCTCGTCAAACTCGCGCAGTTTGGTGTTGATCGCCAGCATGCAGCCCACGCCGGCTTCACGGGCGCGATTTACGGCGCCAGTTTCGTCTTCGCGAAGCTGCTTGTAGTTCAGGTGGCAATGGCTATCGACAATATATCCATAGTCAGCCATCAGGCTGCATCCTCTTCCGGCAGATCAAAGCGCGGGAAAACGCCCTCTGGTTTCGGAATTTCGGTGCCAGGCGCAATCCGGTGCGTGCTGCCGATCTGGTCAAAGCCGCGCTCAGTCACATTCATCTGGCTCAGGAGCTTGTCCATGCTTTCCGGCATGATGGCCTGCGCCATAATGGCGATCTGGCGGATGGCGTCTGCCAGCACGTAAAGAACCGTGTTCATGCGCTCTGGGTCGGTCTTCTTCAGTTTCCAGGGCTCCTGCACGGAAATATAGCTGTCGGCCGCGCTTGCCTGGGCGAAGATGGCCTCCAGCGCAAAGTTGAATGCCTGCTTGTCCATATGACCGCGAACAATATCAAGTGTTGCTTCAATATCACTCAGCAACTTCTTATCTTCACTGGTTAATTCACCTGGAGTTGGAATGGCGCCATCACAGTTTTTATGGATCATGGACAGCGTGCGTTGGCTGAGGTTGCCAATACCGTTCGCCAGTTCCGAGTTGCAGCGCAGCACAAAGGACTTGCGGGAGAAATCGCCATCATTGCCGAAGGGCACTTCCCGCATCAGGAAGAAGCGCACGGGATCGAGGCCATAGGTGTCGATCAACTCAAACGGATCGATGACATTGCCGAGAGACTTGGAAATCTTCTGCCCTTCGTTGGTCCACCAGCCGTGTGCGAACACCCGCTTTGGCAGCGGCAGGTCAGCCGCCATCAGGAAGGCGGGCCAGTATACGGCGTGGAAGCGCAGGATATCCTTGCCCACCATATGAACATTTGCCGGCCAATAGGTCTTGTAGGCCTCAGCGCCCTCGTCCGGGTAGCCCACAGCCGTCAGATAGTTGGCCAGCGCGTCAATCCAGACATACATCACATGGCCTTCATGACCCGGGACGGGCACGCCCCACTTGAAGCTGGAACGGGAGATCGAAAGGTCCTCAAGGCCGCCTTTAACGAAGCTGCGCACTTCATTGAGGCGCGATTTCGGCATGACGAAATCTTCCTGGGTATCGTAAAGCTCCAGGAGCTTGTCTTCAAAAGCGGAAAGCTTGAAGAAATAGCTGGGCTCTTCAACCCACTCAACCGGCGCGCCGGTGGGCGCAAGCTTCTCGCCGCCCTCCCCGACTGTCAGTTCCTTTTCGGCGTAGAAAGCCTCGTCACGCACGGAATACCAGCCGGAATAGCTGTCTTCATAGATGAAGCCTTTTTCCTCAAGGACCTTCCAAAGGTGCTGCACGGCTTTCTTGTGGCGGTCTTCTGTGGTGCGGATGAATTGGTCGTTCGAGAAATTCATGGCGGCCGCGAGTTCTTTGAACCGATCCGAGACCCTGTCGCAGAAAGCCTGTGGGTCAACACCTGCTTTTTCCGCAGAGCGTTCGATCTTCTGGCCGTGTTCGTCCGTGCCGGTCAGGAACATGACATCATAGCCGTCCAGCCGCTTGAACCGCGCCAGCATGTCGCAAGCAAGGGTCGTATAAGCGTGGCCAATATGTGGAACGTCATTCACATAATAGATTGGCGTCGTAACGTAATAGGACGGCCTGTCGGTCATATCATTCTCGTATCTGAATAAAATAAAATCGGCTTAGCCGCGTGCCAAAGCGCCGATAGACGTGAACAGGTTTACAATCACCTGCTTGCGGTCAAGGTTTACGGCGTCAGCCCGACTTACCAAACGGCCCATCTTTTCCCACAGGTCAAGCCAGTTATCAAGCCCGGCAGTAGCAGAAATTCGGGCCATTTCAGCGCTTTCACCCTGCATGATGTCATTTATGCCAACGCCGCTTGCACTTTGGCGCACAAGGCGCTCCACCCAGCCGAGCAACATCTCGACAAACAGGCGGTATTCTGCGTCCGCCTTTGGGTTGGCCAGGCGGGTCGCCAGCGCATGAACATCCGGGATATTGAGACGCGGCAGGCGCACCAATTGTGAAGCCATATCGCGGTATAGGCCCACGCCGCCCAGCTCAGCCAGTTCGATCGCCTTGCCTGGCGCCCCGCCCGAGAGCCGCGCCAACGCGTTCAGGTCTTCACTCCCCAGCGTCGGGTAGCGGGATACCAGAACAGCCTTCACGCTTTCTTCCCCAAGTGCCTTCAGCTTCAGGGTGCGGCAGCGGCTCCGGATTGTCGGCAACAGTTTGCCGGGTGAATGGGCGACCAGAAGCAATATGGATTTGGCAGGTGGTTCCTCAAGAAGTTTCAGAAGCGCATTCGCCGCATTGGCATTCATTTCGTCGGCCGCGTCGACAATCGCGACACGCCACCCGCCCTCACTGGAGGTTTGAGAATAGAAGCTAGTCAGCTTGCGAACATCGTCGATGACGATATCGTTGCGCAGCTTGCCGGTTTTCTCATTCTCTGTCCGTTCCGCAATGGCGACACCCCCGTGCCCACCGGACAGAATACGTTGAATAGCAGGGTTTTCCGGGTCCACATCCAATGTGGTGGCTTCTTGAGGGAGATCGTCACCGAACAGGCCCGGCCCAGCATCTGCATTGGCCTGTGTCAGCAGAAACTTGGCGAATTTCCAGGCCAGCGTGGCCTTGCCAATGCCCTTTGGCCCGGTAATCAGCCACGCATGGTGCAGACGGTCCGCGTTGAAGGCAGACAGGAACCCTCGTTCTGCGGCCTCGTGCCCGAAAACTGCTGTGGTTTCGCGTGGATGGCGCGATATGGCGGCTTCTTCGCTCATTTCATGCCCACAAGCCTGTGGTTCACTTCGGCCCGCAGATCATTCTGCAGCGTCGTAATATCCCGGTTGGCATCAATCACCACGCAGCGATCTGGTTCAGATTCTGCAATCTTGAGGTACGCATCCCTGATATTTTCATGAAACGCAAAATTCATGCGCTCGAACCGGTCTTCCCGGTCTTCGCGCAACGCCTCGCGGCCACAAGCGCGTGCCAGGCCAACATCCACAGGAAGGTCCAGGATGAAGGTCAGGTCAGGCGTCAGGCCATGCAGGGCCATATCCTGCAATTCCCGCATCTTGTCGATGCCAAGGCCGCGGGCACCGCCCTGATAGGCAATGGTGCTATCAAAGAAGCGGTCGCACAGTACCCAAACGCCGCGTTTGAGCGCCGGCTTGATGGTCCGTTCCACGTGTTCGGCACGGGCAGCGGTCATCAACAGCGCTTCGCTCATGGGTGTCCAGCGATCAGTCTCGCCTTTTACCAGTAGCTCACGTATCTCTTCGGCGCCAGTGGAACCGCCTGGCTCGCGGGTCATGACAACTTCAACGCCCCTGCCGGTCAGCCATTTGGCCAGCAGCTTGATCTGCGTCGACTTGCCTGCGCCTTCGCCGCCCTCGAAACTGATAAATTTCGGCGAAATATCGTCCATCAATTACCGGGCTCCGCGCCAGCTGATCCAAAGATCAGATATTCAAAGGCTGCACCGATCTTGCCAAGGCCACCAACTTCTTCAACCGACTGTCCGGCAAGCAGCGGTACCCGCAGGCCCGGGCGGTTAGGCATTTCGATAACCAACTCGCCCAGTTTATCGCCCGTCGTGATCGGCGCGGGCGCTGGGTTGGTATATTCCACGCTGACCTTCATCTGGGCCCGCTGCAGGCGGGACATGGTCAGGGCTACGTCTTCCGCCACAACCATTGGGACGGTTTTGTCTTCGCCCAGCCAAACCTCGGCATAGTCAACGGTTTCACCAGCCTTGAACAGCGGATAGTGGCTGAAATTGCGGAAACCATATTGCATAAGGCGCGAGCTTTCGCGCATCCGCTCGTTCATGGAGCTGAGACCCGCAACAACCAGAACCAGACGGCGGCCATCACGTTCAGCAGATGCCGCCAAGCCGTAGCCGGCTTCTTCCGTGTGGCCGGTCTTCAGGCCATCAGCGCCGGCAAAGCGGCCCAGCAGCGGATTGCGGTTATATTTGTTGCTGTCGAAGTTTTTATAAAGAAACTCGCGCTCGGCAAACATTGGGTAGAGGTCCGGAAAGTCATTAACCAGATGCATTGAAAGGGTCGCCAAATCGCGCGCGGTCATCACATGGCCTTCTGCCGGCCAACCGTTTGAGTTGACGAAATGGCTACCCGTGAGCCCCATCTCTGTGGCTTTGGCGTTCAGCCAGTCGGCAAAGACCTCTTGCGAGCCAGCCATATGTTCAGCCAGAACGACACATGCATCGTTTCCTGACAGCACAATGATACCGCGAAGCAGGTCAGCAACCGTCACTTCATCACGGGCACGCAGGAACATGGTGGACCCACGGTTATTCCAGTTGCGCCAGGCTTCGTCTGACACCACAACCTTGTCATCAAGACGCATGGTGCCCTGCTTGATGGCGTCAAACGCCAGATAGACTGTCATCAGCTTGCTCATGGACGCAGGTGGGAAAGGTTCATCTGCGTCTTTTTCAAACAGGATGCTGCCGGTCGAGGCATCAAGAAGGATGGCATGCTTTGCCGGGGTCGCCATTTGCTGGGCAGATACCGGCAAAGCAAAAGCCAGTAGCGCTGAAATGGTCAATCCGATTAGTGCCAGTTTCATTTTAAACATTGCCTTCCCTTGTCTCTCATCGCGTCGATTCAGTGAAAATTCGGGCCTCATAAAACCCATCAGCTACAATTCGGTCAAGCTTCTCTTCCGCGAGAAGCATTTCAATAAAGGGCCCTACCCGCACACGCCAAAGCATGCGCCCGTTTGACGCCGATTGTTCAATCCGGGCGTCATGGCCGCGGCCTTTCAGGCGCCCAGCCTGAATTTCGGCATTCTCTCGCTGGCTGTAGGCACCAACCTGAATATAGTGGGCGTCTCCCGGGGGGGCACTCCGGGCCGTCTGGGTTCTCGGCAGCTTTGGCACGCGCCCGTGCTCATCAACGGCTTGAACCCGGACCTTCGTGACGCCCTGCTTGTCGAAGCCCAGAAGCTGAGCCCCGCGTCGGGAGATATCAATGATCCTGCCTTTGACAAAAGGTCCACGGTCGTTGACGCGCAGCAGGATCGTTCGGCCGTTTTCCAGGTTCGTGACCTTAACATAGGTTGGCAGTGGCAACGTCTTGTGGGCCGCTGTCAGCGCATTCATGTTGTAGATTTCGCCATTTGCCGTTTTCTTGCCGTGAAAATCCCGGCCATACCAGGACGCATAACCGACTTCGTCATAATTCGGCTGTTCAGCGGGCGTGTACCAGACACCGGCAATCTTATATGGCTTGCCAACCTTGCGCTCTACTCCCTGGCTGCCGCGTGGGAGTTCGTCGTTCTGAGGCATGCGACCGATCGGGCGCATGGACGAAGAACAAGCTGCCAGGAAAGCACTCAGGATCATCAGAAGGACAAGATTGCGCATGTGGCTAGTCCTTCGCGATTACGTCAGACAAAAGCCCGACAGCCAAAGCGTATTTGAAGGACGGGTTATAGCGCATGACCGAACAGAAGTTGCGGTACACCAAATAACCTTCATCATCCCCTTCGTCGCCGACAATCAAGGCAGCGGGGATAGACCTCGGCGGCAAATCCTTGCCGTTCAGGCGGCGGACACCCAGCTCCTGCCATTCCTGCAGGTCACGCCATACGCCCATGCTTTTATAAGCGGCACACCACCGGTCAGGCTGGATGCCATCGGCCTGGGTGCCCTGCAGGCTGGCTTCACCGCCTTTTGGCAGCTTGACTTTGCGTCCCCAGGTCTGGTCATCCTGCCAGCCGTATGACTTCAGGTAATGGGCAATGGATGCAAACACATCCGATTTGCTGGTCCAGATGTCCCTGTGGCCGTCGCCGTCATGGTCGACGGCATATTTCAGGTAATTTTCCGGCATGAACTGGGGTTGACCCATTGCACCGGCCCAGGACCCCTTCATCAGATCAAAATCGGCGTAGCCTTTATCAAGGATTTCCAGCGCAGCAAAAAGCTCACGGCGGAACCGTGCGGCACGGCGCTTGTCGTATGCCAGTGTCGCCACTGCGTCGAATACTGAATAGCTCAGCGGCACGGTGCCATAATTGGTCTCAATACCCCAGATGGCTGCAATAAAGCGTGGCTGGACGCCGAAACGCTCGCCCGCGGACCGCAGCGCGTCCGCGTGCTCCTTCATCATCAGCGCACCCTTTTCCTTGCGCCAGTCACTGACTCGGCTTTTGAGGTACAGGGCGTAAGTCTGCTTGACTTCCGGCTGGTTGCGGTCGCGCTTGATAACCCGTTCAACCGGCACGATAGTAGGCAGTACCTGGTCAAGTGTTTCAGATTTGATGCCGCGTTCCAGCGCTTCGGTGCGAACACCGTCAAGCCAGGACTTGAAGGCGGCATCCTGCGCAGGTTCCGGTTCTGTAACGGTGGTCGGTGCGGCTTCGTCTGATGCGAGGCAGGCATGTGAAACAGATAAGGACAGGAAAATTCCCAGGACAGACTTCAAAACACGCCGTGTTTGCATCGGTGATACCGCTCCCTTTTCCGAGTGATTAAGTGTGTCTAGACTTTAGGCTGTCCTGCCCCTGAAATACAAGTCGAGAAAGGCGGCTTTTTCGAGGCAGTTTCAATTATTTCGTGGGAAAGAAGGTGGTGACGGCGGAAACGAAAAAAGGCTAGCGATATTTCACGCTAGCCTTTCGGAATTGGTGAGCCCGACAGGGTTCGAACCTGTGGCCTACTGATTAAAAGTCAGTTGCTCTACCAGCTGAGCTACGGGCCCTCACAAATTCGCTCTCGAGGTGTTTCCCCGGGAACGCGGCGGAACATAGGGGCATCATTCCGGACCGTCAAGCAAAAGTGTCACCTAAAATGAAATTTTTCTGACAGCCCTTCTATGCACCCCGGAATTGCGCCGATTTCAAAGGCAGGATAAGCTGAATTTCATGAAGAAATTTATAACGACAGCAGCAGCGATCACGTTTTTCCTAGGCGCTTTCTACAGCCCAGCGAACGCGTCCCTCATAAAGGAAAGTTCAGAACCGACGATATGTGACGGTAGCTTTCTGGCAGAAAGCGCAGAAGAAGCGTTATGTAGGTTCGCCGGATCCTTCCTTGATGTCTATCTCTTCAAACCGGACACAGCGACCGACACTATAAAAGCGCCCGTTCTTTACCTGATGGGTGGACCTGGAAGCCTGGTGGCGCCCCAGAGGAAAAGATTTACGGCCTTGGCGAAATCCACCGGTCGCGTGATTCTGGTACCTGCAGTTGCGGACGGCCTGCAACAATTGGACTGCCACAGCGACAATGCTGCAGAAGCAGTTTGGGGCATCGCCCCCGACCCAGATGACGCGGTCATTTACGGCCGTGAACAGCATGCCGAAAAAATGGCGCGCTGTTTCGGGCAAATACAGGAAACCTTGTCATCCGGTGTGGCTGATACCCTCGGGACTGACAGCATCGCAATCCAACTGCAGCGCCTGCGGCAAGATATGGGCATTGGGGCCTGGCATCTGTTTGCCGAATCGTATGGCGCCAGGGTCGCGCTTGCCTTGGCCGCACGCGATACGGCCGCCACACTGACACAGACGTTAGATTCGCCAGAGACGCCATGGGTTGAGGGCTTCTGGCACACCGGTGAGAACTTTCATGCGGCGCTCAAGACATTGAGCGGCTATTGCAGGGATCATTTTTATTGCCCGGGCAAAAGAACGCGTTTGGAGCGCGACCTCCTGAAAGGCATTGCCAACCAGAACGCTGTGACGGGAGAGCCTGTTGCGCTTAAGGACATCAGGACCGGTCAGATTGATGCCTATGCCCGACCAACCCGGGAACAGCTCCTGATCAGTAGTTTCCATGCGCTGAGGTCTCCTGCCCGCGCCGCTATACTGCCCTATATCGTTGCGTCCCCCGACCATATGCGGGAACGCTTCGGCCTGCTCTTGGATCGGCTTCTGTACCCAGGGGATGGCCTGAACACCGGGATGCACCACCTGATCCGCTGCCGCGAGCTTCCCATGCAGCAAATGTACAGGGCGCTGGAGGATGACAAGCTCAGGCATCCGGATATGGCACCGTTCCTCAGCTACCTGGCGTGGCGCCAGGACTATGCATGCCGATCATTGGGGGTAACGCCACCTGCGCGTTTCGACACGCCTTCGCTGCCCGATGTGCCGACATTGGTTTTAAGTGGGGAGCTTGACCCCGTGACGCCACCAGATGTGGTCCAGGCTGCGTTCGCGACCAAGTCAAAGTACGCAATGCGCCGTTACAGGTCCCTTGGGCACGTTACCCATGCCCAGAAAGCGTGTGTGCTTAAAGATGTCATCAGTTTCTGGGATGCACCAAAGGCCCGCATGGCCCGGACGGCATGCGGCAGCGATGACTTGTCGCTCAGATTCTACTCACCGGTCGTCGTCCGCTAGTTAAAGCGGGTCAATATCCCCAAGGGCATAGGTCTCGCGGAAATTGTTTCCATGCTCGGTCAAACGGCCGTCGCTGATTGCCTGCCTCAGGCCGGCCATCAGGTCCTGATAGAATTGCAGGTTATGCCACGTGAGCAGCATGGCACCCAGGATTTCGCCCGCGCGGATCAAGTGATGCACATAAGCCCGACTGTACTGCGTACAGGCCGGGCAGGCACAGCCTTCCTGAATGGGACGCATATCGTCCTTGTGGCGGGCGTTCTTCATGTTGACGGCACCGCGCCAGGTAAAGCCCTGTCCTGTGCGCCCTGACCGGGTTGGCATCACGCAGTCGAACATATCGATGCCGCGTTCAACCGCACCCACAATGTCGTCTGGCTTGCCAACACCCATCAGGTAGCGCGGTGTCTCTTTCGGCATGCGCGGCATGGTGAAATCAAGCACCCGGAACATCATTTCCTGGCCTTCACCTACGGCCAGGCCACCAACAGCATAGCCGTCGAAACCGATTTCCTGCAGCGCGTCGATCGAACGGAAGCGCAAATCTTCATAGACGCTACCCTGGACAATACCAAAGAGTGCAGAGTGGGCTGCATGGTCTGCGCCGCTATCGAACCCGTCACGGGATCGCTGCGCCCAGCGCATGGACAGTTCCATGGACTGCCTGGCCTGGTCTTCGGTCGCGGGGTACGGTGTGCATTCATCGAAGCACATCACGATGTCGGACCCCAGCAGGCGCTGGATTTCCATGGACCGCTCAGGCGTCAGCAAGATCTTGCTGCCGTCCAGGTGCGACTGGAAGGTCACGCCCTCTTCGCTCATTTTCCTCAGCTGCGTCAGGGACATCACCTGGAACCCACCACTGTCAGTCAGTATCGGCCGGTCCCAGTTCATGAACTTGTGCAGGCCGCCCAGCTTGTGTACGCGCTCAGCCGTTGGGCGCAGCATCAGATGGTAGGTGTTGCCAAGCAGGATATCCGCGCCGGTGGACCGGACACTTTCGGGCATCATGGCCTTAACCGTCCCCGCCGTCCCCACTGGCATGAAGGCGGGCGTGCGGATGTCGCCGCGCATCATCTGGATGGTGCCGGTCCGGGCCGTGCCATCGGTGGCGTGGATGTCATATTTGAAGCGTTCGCGCATGGATCACCTTTTCTCGGGATACAGCAAGCTGCTGTCGCCATAGGAATAGAATCTGTATTCGGCCGCAATCGCGTGCTGATAGGCTGCTTTCATGGTCTCAAGGCCAGCAAAGGCCGATACAAGCATGAAAAGCGTGGATTTTGGCAGATGGAAATTGGTCATCAAGAGGTCCACGCCTTTGAAGTGGTATCCTGGCGTGATGAAAATATCTGTGTCGTTGGAGAACGGATGTATGACACCGTCGTCGGTTGCCGCACTTTCAAGAAGCCGGAGCGATGTGGTGCCCACTGCAACAATCCGGCCGCCGTTCGCACGTGCGTCATTAAGCGCCGCTGCAACCTCGGGGGTGATTTCGCCCCATTCACTGTGCATCTTGTGATCTTCTGTGCGCTCGGCCTTCACGGGCAGGAAGGTCCCTGCCCCGACATGCAGCGTGACTGTGTGGTGCTTGATGCCTTTTGCGTCCAGGGCCGCCAACATCGCAGGCGTGAAATGCAGGCCTGCTGTTGGCGCGGCCACGGCGCCATCTTCGCGGGCAAACACAGTCTGGTAATCAGATTTGTCGCGCTCATCCACGCCGCGCTGGGATGCGATATAGGGCGGCAGCGGCATCACGCCGTGGGTCTCGAGCGCCGCCGTCATGGCGGCCGGGTCCACGTTGAACTTCAGCGTACGCTCGCCGTCTTCACCGACATGGACCACTTCTGCCTGAAGGCCTGCGAAATCAAGCGTGTCGCCGAGACGACATTTCTTTGCGTTCTTGGCAAACACGCGCCAGGTGGTGGCGTCTTCCCGCTTATGGAGCGTTACCTCGACCTTGGCTTCGCCGCGCTTTCCGGTGAGACGCCCGGGGATGACCCGTGTGTCATTGGTGACCAGCACGTCCTTTTCGGTCAGTTGGTCGATCAGGTCACGGACGCCCGCGTCAACAAGCGTGCCGTTGTTGACCAATAGCATGCGTGCGGCATCGCGCGGCTCTACAGGCCTAAGCGCGATCCGTTCCTTCGGCAGGTCAAAATCAAAAACATCTACATCCATGGGGCGGGCTTTTATCGGAAGTCGAGACAAAGGACAAGCGGCAACAAAAAAGGCACCCCCAATGAGGTGCCTTCCCTGCGTGCCATATGGCTATACTTATTCTTTGACGTCAGCCGCGACCTGCATGCGAACGATCTTGCTTGGGTTGGCCGGTGGCTCACCCCGGTTGATTGCATCAACATGCTCCATGCCGGCAACAACGCGGCCCCAGGCGGTATATTCACCATCCAGGAAGGAAGAGCGGTTGAAACAGATAAAGAACTGGCTGTCGGCGCTGTCTGGTGATGCGGCGCGGGCCATGGAAACCGTACCGCGCATATGTGGTAGGTCGTTGAATTCGGCTTGAATGTTCTGGCCGGAACCACCTGTGCCGGTGCCAAGCGGGTCACCGCCCTGGGCCATGAAACCTTCGATCACACGGTGGAAAATGAGGCCGTCATAGAAGCCTTCACGCACCAGCTGCTTGATCCGTTCCACATGTTTCGGGGCTTTGTCGGGGCGCATGGCAATCACCACACGACCGGATTCCAAATCAAGATAAAGGGTGTTTTCTTTATCCAGTTCCATTGCATTTGAGTCGCTCATGAAGCCCACCATCATTGCTAGTAAAATAAGAATACGTTTCATTTTAGATACTTCTATTCGCTGAAACCTGACCTATTGCGCCCGCTTGGATTCGGCAACCCGTTTCACAACGGCTGCAGCCACATCAGCGGGAACAAAGCTTTCGATCTTGCCGCCATAACGCGCGACTTCCTTGACAAGGCGTGAGGCAATTGTCTGGTAGCGCGGGTCTGCCATCAGGAATACGGTCTCGATGTCCGGGTTGATCTGATAGTTCATGCCCGTCATCTGGAATTCATATTCAAAGTCAGCCACGGCGCGCAAGCCGCGGATGATGATGGAAGCGTTCACGCGCTCGGCAAAATGCATCAGAAGTTCGTCAAACTGAACGACTTCAAAGTCCACACCAGCCTCTTCCGCCAGTGGTCGTGCACCGCAATCCACCATCTCAACGCGCTCTTCAAGCGTGAAGAGCGGGTCCTTGCTGGGGTTGGTTGCGACACCGATAACCATCTTGTCCACAAGGCGCAAACCGCGCTTGATGATATCAAGATGCCCATTGGTGATTGGATCAAACGTGCCTGGATATACGCCTATTCGCTGTTTGGTCACAGCTACTCCCCAAGAAAAAGTCTTGCAATATCGTTGCTTGCCAGCAACATTCCCGAAACTGCCCAAAAAAACAAGGGCCAAGTGCCATTTAGAGCACATTCAGACGCTGTCGAGGAACTTTTTGTTATGGCTTTGCCTGTTGACCCCCTTCTTTTCTGGCTGTTTGTTGGTGCTGTGACGCTCCTGGTACTCACTCCGGGCCCGATTGTCAGTCTGATTATCGCCGAAACGCTGAACGAGAGCCCCAAGCATGGGTTTGCCGTCGTGGCTGGTGCCGAAGTTGTCGGTATTGTGATGCTTGCTGTGTATCTGCTTGGATTTTCCGCCATCATCGAGTTTCTGTCAGATGACGTCTTGACTGCTGTGCGCTATGGCGGCGCTGCCTACCTTGCTTATCTGGCCTTCAAATCTTTCAGAAAAAATGACAGCGGAGACGACCCTAAAAGGATTGTGGTCGAGCGCACGCCGGCAAAAGCCTTCAAGGCAGCCATTGCTGTAGCAGCAACCAATCCCAAGGCCATTCTGTTTTTCGCAGCATTCTTCCCGCAGTTTATCTCGCCTGATATGCCTGCCATGCCGCAGTTGATCACGCTATCCATTGTGTTTGCCGTTCTGGCCCCGATCCTCGACTGTGTCTGGGTGCTGGCTGCTACCGGCGCGCGGGAAATCCTGCGGCGCAAAGGCTCGGTTTCCCTGATTGGCAAGATCTCCGGCACCATACTGGCGGTTGGCGCCTGCGCTCTTCTCCTGATCAATAAATAACGCCCGACCTACAGGATGAAGGCCGGGCGCTAAAGTATTAATTTAACTGAAGATTGCTCTATTCGGTTTCTGGAGCATCAGGCCCATCTTCGGTTGCTGGCGCCTCTACTGCTTCAGTAGCTTCGCCCTCAACTGCACCTTCTTCACCCTCTTCATCTTCTTCAGTTTCCTGAAGCTTGGCGACAGACACGATGTGTTCGCCTTCTGCTACCTTGAAGAGGGTCACGCCTTTGGTGTTGCGCGATGCGATGCGAACGTCATGAACAGGCGTCCGGATCAGCTTACCGTGATCTGTTACCATCATGATCTGCTCGTCAGCCGTGATTGGCGATGCCATCACAACGTCACCGATCTGTTGGCGCAAGCGCTCGTCAGATGGCACGTTCCAGATGCCCTGCCCGCCACGGTTCGTCAGGCGGTATTCATGGCTGGATGTGCGCTTACCGAAGCCCTGGTCCGTCACTGTGAGGATAAACTGTTCACAGGCTTCAAGTTCCGCCATACGCTCATCAGACAGCGTTCGCTCGCCCGGTTCTGCTTTCCAGGGGGCAGCCTTGAGGTAGGCATCACGTTCTTCTGTCGAAGCATCCGTGCCGTTGATCACGCGCATGGATACCACTTCGTCGCCCGCACCGAATTTCATGCCGCGCACGCCGGTGGATGTCCGGCCCGCGAACAGGCGCACGTCAGTAGCTTTGAAGCGGATCGCACGGCCTTTCTTAGCCGCCAGCAGCACATGATCGTCTTCGGTGCATACATCAACGCCAATCAGCTTATCGTCTTCCTCAGAGAAGCGGATGGCGATCTTGCCGTTCGACATGACGTTGGAGAAATCAGACAGTTTATTACGGCGGACGTTACCGTGTGCGGTCGCGAACATAACCTGCAGGTCACCCCAGCTGTCCTCGTCTTCCGGCAGCGGCAGGATGGTTGCGATGGTTTCGCCCTGCTTCAGCGGCAACAGGTTAATCACCGCCTTGCCTTTGGACTGCGGCGTGCCAAGCGGCAGCTTCCACACTTTCATCTTGTAGACCTGGCCGAGGTTCGAGAAGAACAGCACCGGCGTATGGGTGTCGGCAACAAAGACGGTGGAGAGGAAATCCTCATCCTTCGTTTGCATGCCGGACCGGCCTTTACCGCCACGGCGCTGCGCCCGGTAAGTCGACAGTGGTACACGTTTGATGTAACCGCTTTGCGTTACTGTCACCACCATGTCTTCTCGTGCGATCAGGTCTTCGTCATCGAAGCCTGTGATGGCGTTCATGTCGATCTCGGTGCGGCGGTCGTCGCCAAACTCGGCGCGTACAGCCTCAAGCTCGCCGCGCAGCACTTCGTAAAGTTTTACGCGGGACTGAAGGATTTCAAGGTATTCGCGGATCTTGAGTGCCAGTTCCTCGAGCTCGCCGCCGATCTCATCACGGCCAAGCGCTGTGAGGCGGTGCAGGCGCAGGTCGAGAATGGCTTTGATCTGGGCTTCAGACAGCTGATAGGTGCCGTCGTCATTCAGGTGGCTCATCTCATTGATCAGCTCAAGATACGGCAGGATTTCCGTGGCGTCCCACTTGCGGGCAGCAAGCGCTTCGCGCGCCGCAGCCGGCGATGGCGCCGTCCGGATGGTAGCGACCACTTCATCGATATTCGCGACAGCCGTCACGAGGCCAAGCATGATGTGCGCGCGGTCACGTGCTTTTGCCAGTTCGAATTTGGTGCGGCGGGTGATCACTTCCTCACGGAAGTCGATGAAGGCCTGCAGCACGCGCTTGAGTGAGAGCTGCTCAGGTCGGCCGCCATCAAGCGCCAGCATATTGATGCCGAAACTGGTCTGAACTGGGGTGAAACGATACAGCTGGTTGAGAATCACGTCGGCCACACCGTCGCGCTTCAGCTCGATCACAACGCGAACGCCGTCGCGGTCACTTTCGTCGCGGATGTCAGAAATGCCTTCGATCCGCTTCTGCTGAACGCACTCGGCGATCTTTTCGATCATTGAGGACTTGTTCACCTGGAACGGGATCTCGGTAATCACGATAGCCCAGCGGTCCTTGCGGATTTCTTCAACATGCGTGCGACTGCGGATCGTGATCGAGCCCTTGCCGGTTTCATAGGCCTGGCGAATACCGCCAACACCCATGATAATGCCGCCGGTTGGGAAATCAGGGCCCTTGATGTGTTCCATCAGGCCCATGGCGTCAATTTCAGGATTGTCGATAACCGCGAAGACGCCGTCGATCACTTCCCGAAGGCTGTGCGGCGGGATGTTTGTGGCCATACCAACAGCAATACCGGTGCCACCGTTTACCAGAAGGTTCGGGAAACGCGCAGGCAGAACAATCGGCTCATGCTCGCTTTCGTCATAGTTCGGCTGGAAGTTGACGGTATCCTTGTCGATGTCCGCGAGGATCATCGAGGAAACCTTGTCCATCCGGGCTTCGGTGTAACGCATGGCTGCCGCACTGTCGCCGTCCATGGAACCGAAGTTACCCTGGCCGTCAACAAGTGGTGCGCGCATGGAGAAGTCCTGCGCCATCCGCACCAAGGCGTCGTAAATCGCGCTGTCGCCGTGCGGGTGATATTTACCCATCACGTCACCGACGATACGCGCCGACTTGCGGAACGGCTTGTTCCACTCATAGCCCTGCTCGTGCATGGAGAAGAGAATGCGGCGGTGCACCGGCTTCAGGCCGTCCCGCACGTCCGGCAATGCCCTCGATACAATCACGCTCATGGCGTAATCGAGGTACGACGCCTTCATCTCATCTTCGATGGTGATTGGCTGGATATTCCGCTCTTCCGGCGTAATGGGTGTGTTATCGCTCACCAGCTTCAGCCCCTTGCTTGTGCGGCGTCCAGATCATGACACCGCGGTCCCCGAAACAAATAAAAACTCAAATATATAGTCAACACGCGCACGGGTACCCCCGATATATGGTGTGACTGAACAAACTTGTCTAACAAGTAAGAGGCCCGTGTGCAAGGCGGGAAGGCCCCTTTTCCACAGGCTTTTTCCATATAGATGAATTTTCCCGATAATTGGGCTGGACGGACAGGAAAACAGTCGCTAAAAAGCTCCCCAGTTTTCGACTTATCACCATCTGGGCAGGTGGCAGAGCGGTTGAATGCACCGGTCTTGAAAACCGGCAAGGGTGCAAGCCCTTCGTGGGTTCGAATCCCACCCTGCCCGCCATTAAAAAGGTCACCTTCGGGTGGCCTTTTTTATTGCGCTCTGAAATGATGACACTTCCATTCAGCCCGGGTTCAGGCAGCTTTGCCATCATGGCTGCAATGAAACCAAGTGTGAGAAAGCCAATGAAGAAGAAATTGACGACAGCAGGTTTGGTGATTGGGCTGGCTGCCAGCCTTACCGGGCCGGCGACACAGGCAGCCGACAAGCAGGAAGTCTGCAGCTACTATGGCAATGTCGGGGCAGCCGCGATCGACTTTTTGATGCCGTTGACCTTCGCTGAAGTTGTGGAAATGGTGTCCGGCAAAAATAAGGATCTGCTTGAGCGCATGTCCAAGGCAGTTGAGCGGAAAGGCAGCGCCGATGTCAAAAAGGCGATCCGCAGTATGGGTGACGGCAGCCTTGAGCTGATGGGCGAAGCGGCGGGGCTGCACGGCTTCCAGTTAGTCATGACCGGCCAGGCCACGGACGGGCAGGAAGTTTTCGGCATGCTTGCCAGCCGCTGCATGGAAGCGGGCCCCGATGCCATCATCGAAGCCCAGCGCCGTGCCCGCGCCCTGCAGGCGCCGGACAACAATTAAGAGGGCCTAGCCTGTAAGGCCAGCCTTGACGCGCGCCAGCCAGCGTTTGATTGCCGGCCGACCGTCCAGGGAAAAGCCGCCCTCTTCCGCGAACTGCGTATAGGCTAGAAGCGCGATATCTGCGAGCGAGAGTGCATCCCCAACCAGATAGTCATGCTTGCTGAGCCGCTTTTCCAGGCGGTCCAGCGCAGCATCGCCTTTTTTGATGAGGTTTGGGTCAATTTCTTTCAGGGGCGTGCCTTTGAGTGCCACCAGGAAGCGCACCACCGCAATGGCCGGCTCATGGCTATATTGCTCCCAAAACAACCATTCATCCATCTTGGCCTGTTCCCACTCGTCAGAGGGGATCAGGCTGCTACCGCGCGCCAAATAGCGCATGATGGCATTCGACTGGGCCAGCATCCGTCCGTCATCAAACAGAACCGTGGGAATTTGCCCGGCCGGGTTCTTCGCCAGGAACTCGCGCGTGCGGGTGACGCCAGAGAGGACATCCAGCTCTTCCCATTCATATGGGAGCTTCAGAAAGTCGCAGACATATTTGACTTTGAGGCAGTTGCCCGAGCGGCTATCGCCATAGATTTTCATGTTTTTCCACCTGTCGAAGTTGGCTTTTTGTTAGTGCGCAGCATACCACTCCGTTTTCCGTGCATAACGCGATATTTCGCCCTGCCTCCGTTAAGCTCATCTAACTGATTAAATTTTGTGCAATCGACATTTTTTGTGCATAAATTCACATCAGCAATTTTCGTAAAGCTCCTGAAACCGTTGCTATCCTTATATTTCAACAACTGGCACGGAACATGCTGTTAAGGCTCCCGAACGAGACCAACCATAGGGAGTTGTCATGAAATACATCATCGCGATCATTAAGCCGCACCGGCTTGATCCAGTTCGGGATGCCCTGGCGGAAATCGGCATCAACGGCATGACCGTAACCGAGGTTCAGGGCTATGGGCGCCAGCGCGGCCAGAAGGAAATTTATCGTGGTGCCGAATATGAAGTTCATTTTCTGCCCAAAGTAAAACTCGAAGTTGCCACCGATGACGGTGTGGCGGCGCAAGCCATCGAGGCCATTCAGCAAAGCGGCCATACGGGCCAGATCGGCGACGGCAAGATTTTCGTGCTCGACCTGAATCAGGTGATCCGTATCCGGACCGGCGAAACAGATTCGGCTGCGCTTTAAGGGAGCATTATCAATGTTTGAAAAATCGACACTCAAAAAGCTGGCTCTCGCTGGCCTCGGCGCGACGCTGATGACAGTTCCTGTTAGGGCTGAAGTCTCAGGCGAGACCGCTTATATCTTTAATACACTTCTGTTCCTGATCGGCGGCTTCCTGGTTATGTGGATGGCGGCTGGCTTTGCAATGCTTGAGGCAGGCCTTGTTCGCTCCAAGAACGTTGCTGACATCTGCGTCAAGAACGTATCGCTCTATGCTATCGCCTGCATCATGTGGATGCTGATGGGCTACAATCTGATGTATATGGATGTATCCGGCTATTTCGGTACCTTCTTCTCACTCTGGTCGCCTGATGATGCAGCTGCACTCGCTGAGGCCGCTGAGCATGACCCGGCGGGCTATGCCGCAGGCTCTGACTTCTTCTTCCAGATGGTGTTTGTGGCGACCACGGCTTCGATCGTGTCCGGTACAGTGGCCGAACGCATCAAGCTGTTCCCCTTCTTTATCTTTACGGCTGTTCTGGCCGGCCTGATTTACCCGATCCAGGGGTCCTGGGAATGGGGTGGCGGCTGGCTGAACTCTGACGGTTTCGTTGAAACCTTTGGCTCAGAGTTCGCAGATTTTGCCGGCTCCACGCTTGTGCATTCCACTGGTGGCTGGGCAGCCCTTGTCGGTGCCCTGATCCTGGGTCCGCGCCTTGGTCGTTATTCGGCTGAAGGCAAGGTTCGCCCAATGCCTGGTTCAAGCCTGCCGCTTGCCACACTGGGTACCTTCATCCTGTGGTTCGGCTGGTTCGGCTTTAACGGCGCTTCCCAACTTGCTATGGGTTCAGCGGCTGACGGCATCGCCATTTCCAACATCTTTGTGAATACCAACATGGCTGCCGCTGGTGGTGCATTCGCGGCAATGGTTACGACCAAGCTTGTTTACAAGAAAGTCGACCTTTCCATGGTGCTGAACGGTGCTCTCGCAGGCCTGGTATCCATCACTGCAGGTCCAGACACGCCGCTTCCGCTTGAAGCTACGCTGATCGGTGCTGTTGGCGGTGTCTTGGTGGTGTTCGCGGTACCGTTCTTTGACAAGCTCAAGATTGATGACGTTGTTGGTGCTGTGTCCGTTCACCTCGTGTGCGGTATTTGGGGCACGCTGGCTGTTGCCATCACGAACCCAGACATCACCTTCATGGCTCAGCTTGTCGGCGTTCTGTCAATCGGTGCCTTTGTGGTTGTTGCAAGCGCGATCGTATGGCTTGCGCTCAAGTACACCATTGGCATCCGTCTTGCTGAAGCTGATGAAGAGCTTGGTTCTGACCTCGCCGAACTCGGTCTGGAAGCTTATCCGGAATTCGGCAAAGGCTCGCAGAAGCTCAGCTTCTAAAGGCCTACCTCTTTAACCTCGGAGCCCTTCTCTCCCTGGTAACCTCGGCAGTCGCGAGTTTTCGCGGCTGCCTTTTTTATGGTGAACCTATTGACAATATTGTCATTATGGTTGCGGGGTTTTTGTTTCTTTACTAGACTGTCTCGTCTACAAATGTACGGGAAGATGGAGGGATGAATTCGATGGCACTGGATCCACTGTACGCGACAGCATTAGAGGACTGCTCCTGGGAGGTTCCCCAGGATTTTGAAGCCCTGTTCAACTGGAACTATGGCGATGACCGCAAAGACCTGCTTGGCCTTTATAATAAGGGCAAGAGCATGCAGTGGGATACTGAATCCCGCATTGACTGGTCACATGAGTTGGACCCAAGCAACCCACTGGGCATCCCAATTGAACTGTTCCCGCTTTATGGTGCCGACTTCTTCATGAAAATGTCGCCGAAGGAACAAGGTGAAGCGCGGCTCCACCAGGCAGCCTGGAGCAACAGCCAGTTCCTGCACGGCGAGCAAGGCGCGCTGATATGCAGCGCCAAGATCGTCACCAACGTTCCGGACATGGAAGCCAAATTCTATGCCTCTACCCAGGTGATGGACGAGGCCAGGCACGTTGAAACCTATAAGAAACTGGTGGAAAAGATCGGTCTCGCCTATCCGATCACCGGGCCGCTTAAAACCCTGCTGGATCAAGTGCTGCGCGATAGCCGCTGGGATATGACCTATCTGGGCATGCAGGTGGTGATCGAGGGGCTGGCCCTTGCCGCCTTTTCCAACATTCGCGACCATAGCACAGACCCCCTCGCGTCGGCTGTCAATGCCTATGTCATGCAGGATGAAGCCAGGCATGTGGCTTTCGGGCGTCTCGCGCTTAGGGACTATTACCCTGAACTGACCCAGTCGGAGCGCGACGAGCGGGAAGAATTCCTGATTGAGGCCTGCTACCTGATGCGTGACCGCTTCCAGAACAAGGAAGTATGGGAAAACCTGGGCTATCCAATGAAAGAGTGTCTGGAGTTCCTTGAGAACAGCCAGGGCATGAAAATGTTCCGGACAAACCTGTTCAGCCGGATCGTTCCTATTGTCAAAGACATTGGGCTGTGGGGAGACAAGATCCAGCACGCATACGGCCAGATGGGTATCCTCGGGTTTGCCAATCTCGACATCGACGCCATGCAGGCAAACGATATGGCTGTGGCGGACGAACATGACGCACGCCGCAAGCATGTGGATGAAACAATCGCTGTGGGACAGTCCGCGGCCGAATAACAGCTTGTCATGACATTTGGACAATAAGAAACCCAGAGGGCGATGGGGGTAAGCCCTCTGGGTTAGGTAACGCTCCGGCAAATAGCCGTTTATGAACGTTACATAACCATATTATATTAGGGTTCAGCCCTTTTCAAAGACAAATATTTCATCGATCATTCAAGAACATAGCTGGAAAACGATCCTGACCGATTGGCCAAGTATGCATTGGCCGTGAAATATGAATGAAAATGCAACCATACGGCCCTTGAGAAATCACCTTCTTCAATTTGAACTAGAAATGATATTCGACTTCCGCCTATCATCAATTTCATGGCGAAAAACGAAAAAAAATCCTCATATTGGTCCGGGAAGCTGCTTCGACTGCGGCAGGAGCTTGAGAACCTCGACAAGGAAGCCCTTGAAGGCCGTCAGGCCGTGGAGCTTGATCAGTCCCGTGTCGGGCGTCTGTCACGCATGGATGCGCTTCAGGGACAGGCGATGAATAATGCCATAGCCGAACGGCGACGCGCGACATTGGCACGTATCGAAGCGGCCCTCGCCCGGCTCGAGGAAGACGAATTCGGCTATTGCACCCTCTGTGGTGAAGAAATTGCTGAAAAGCGGCTGGAGCTGGACCCGACAGTCTGCACCTGCACGGCTTGCATCAAATAGTGACTACGCCTGCTTGGTGTCCTTGTTGGCGCTATCCCATACATCGAACTCGTGGTTGATGCTCCATTCGATCAGATGCCGGTAAACATCTTCAATATAAGCCTCGTTGCCGCCCATGTTGGCGGCCGTCGCCTTGGCTTTTGACACGACATCCTCAACCCGCCAATTGTCGCGCACGGTATCGCGGTCCGGCTTGATGTGCCCCGCCTGTGCAATATACTCCAGTCGCTCAAGAAGCAGTGGCACGATCAAACGGTCTACCCGGTCGATTTCCTCACGAACTTCTTTCATGTCATTGCACTGTTTCACCGCACTTCCTTTTTATACTCTTGCACGTTTGGCTGCAGGGCCATGTGTATCTGCAGGCTTCATTAGCGGGCAACGCGTCATCATTCAAGGGGACATTTTGCCTCATTGGGGCCAGCATTAGCGCTGCATGATGTCCCGCGGCAGATGGTCAAACATCAGAAGGGCAGCCTGCTCACTCTTGTTCAGCCGCGGTAACAGATCGAACGCCACGCTCATGCGCTGGAATTCAGACTCGTCAGTCGCCCCGCCGGCAATGACCTGTGCAGCCTTCTTCTGGCCTGATAAGGCATAAACGAGCGCCAGTGATCGCTTGCTGGGTGTCACGCTGGCGGGCATGTCCAGCGTCTTCTGCAGCAACGCAACGGCGGTCTCAAATTCACCTTCCAGTGCGAACGAAAGTGCCATATTGCGTATGACGCCAGGATGACTGGGTGCAACAACCAGGGCCCGGTCAAACATGATGCGGGCCCGGCGGGCGTTACCAGTAACCTGGGCCAGCTGGCCGGCCAGTATCAGTTGCGTCAGGTCAGTGGTGTCAGGGGTTATTACAGTCGACAGTTCCGCGTCAGCGACCGCATAGTCGGCCCGCATGATGGCGACGTCCACCTGCGTCAGCTTTAGCTCTAATGCGTCAGGAAACTGTTGGCCAAGGTTGTCAAGAATGGCCTGGGCCTGATCCAGACGTCCGGTTTTGGCAAGCACTCGAGAAATGCCAAGCTTGGCGGCCATCAGGTTGGGGTCAGCGGCTGCTGCCTGGCTGTAGAGGTTATAAGCGCCCTCCAGGTTTCCTGCCCGCTCAAATCCTTCTGCCACCGTAACCAGGCCGGCAGGGTCTTCACTGGCCAGTGTGTTTCTTGCTCGTGCCGATACAGGCCCTTCGCCGTGGTTAACCCGCTTTTCCGGTCCGCCAGCTGCGCAAGCCGCCAGTAACAGTAAAGGTATGAATTTGATTCGGTTGGATAAAATTTTAAGCATTATGCCCCCGGTTTTGGGCCGTTCATCGACAGAAAAACACGGATTTGGGCTGTTAACCCGGTCAAATCCCGATTTATTTGTCGATTACGGTCAATTGCTGTATAGTCATAAACGCTGAGAAAGCGCGTGTCATGGGTATTCACGCGCAGTTGGAGCAGAAAAAAATGGACATTCAAGGAACAGCCAATACCAGTGCAGCCGCGATTGCGGGGCAAGGTCGGTCTGGAGCGCTTGAGTCTGCTGCCACCGAACGCAAAAGTGCGGAAGATTCCGAAATTGAACGGAAAGAAGTTGAACCTTCCGATACTGGTGCTGGCGTTGGCGAAAAGGTAGACATTCAAGCGTAGTTTAGGCAGAACGCCGGACTTCTATTGAACATGGTATGAGCCTGCAATTGATTTTGCGGGCTTTTAGTGCTTGTAAATTTTGAATCTAATGTGGATTCTGGCGCACGACACCAGCTGGTTAACCGAAAAAGTGATACTTCATCAGGGCCAGCAGCTTCCTGGCATTACCGGGCAAATGCTTATCCAAAGCCATCAAGTCGTCACCGACACGTCTGACTGCGCGAAACTCAAGCATAATCAGGGGCATCAGGCCAAGCGCAAATCGGAGTGCAGCATCCCCTCTTACCTCGGAAAGATGCTGCTTGAGGCTTTCGACGCTATCCCCAATTGAACCGAGCAGCCGCTGTACCGTTGGCTGGATCGCACTGACCAGTTGATCACGCTTGTCCGTTTCCTCCTGCGCTGCGGTATTACTGCTTTGTGCCAGCAGGTCCTGCCAATCACTCGAGGGATTGGCGAGTTCATGCGGCAGGCCCCGGATGGTTCCCATCAAGCTCCATGCTTGACCTGCCCTGCGCGCAACGTCGATTTGGGTTGTGTCGGCATCCGGGTTCAAGGCAAGCAGCATCGCGGCATTCAGCGCGCCACCCGTTCCGTGGGCATGGCCCTCCAGGCTAGCGAGGGTAACCTGTGCGCCACCAAAGTCGTCGGACCAGGTGTCTATAACTTCATCCAAGAATGGAAGCACAGCGGCAAAATCGAGAAGTTCTGCAGCCAGAGCTTCAACCACCGGATGGGCGCGAGGTGTCCCTGCGGCAATGCTATCAAGGGCTTCGCGCCACCACTGCAGCCGAATTTCGCCCAACATCGTCTCAGAGACCACGGCCCGTGTCTTGCTGACTTCCAGGTTAAAGGCAATCAGGGCCCATAACGCAGGGCGCTTGGCGGCTGGTGCGAACAGGCTCATATAATAGCGGTCGGCATCATGTTCCCGCGCCTGTTGACGGCAATAATCGATATTTTGCAGCTTGGTTTCCATGGCGCGCACCATGGCGTTAGCAGTGCCGTTTTGCAACAGAATTTACTGGCCCAAATATCGGGTGCTACGGTCGCCAATAAACCCCATCCCATTGTTTTTCTTGTGAAACCTTTACTCAAACGGTAAGATTTAGGTGGGACGACTTTAAAATCGCTCGATAATAAGGGGAGCTAGGAAATGGGAAAAATTCTCGAATCGTTACAGAACACAGTGATTGCGGGCTTCGTGCTTGTGGTTGTTGTGATCGCGATCATGACTAAAGGTTTCGCTGGAGTTGACTTCGACCCAGCCTTCTTCGCCCGCTACATTCACGTTCTGGCAGGCGTGATGTGGATCGGTCTTCTTTGGTACTTCAACTTTGTGCAGATCCCGACCATGCCGTCCATCCCGGACGAGCAGAAGCCCGCGATCGGCAAGCATATCGCACCCAAGGCCCTTTGGTGGTTCCGTTGGGGTGCCATGTTCACGCTGCTGAGCGGCTTGTGGCTCGCGTCCGCCAATGGCTATATTGTTGATGCCCTGACGCTTGCTGAAGGCACGCGTTCCATCGGCCTCGGCATGTGGATGGCAATCATCATGTGGTTCAACGTTTGGTTCGTTATCTGGCCAAACCAGAAAATCGCACTCGGTATCGTTGAAGCAGACGCTGATGCCAAGCCGGCAGCTGCACGGAAAGCCATGCTCTTCAGCCGCACAAACACCCTGCTGTCCATCCCAATGCTTTATTGCATGGTCAGTGGCCAGAATGGTGGCGCAGGCTGGTAAGCCTGTCACTGACAGTCAGATACAGAAAAGGGCCGGAAAACCGGCCCTTTTTTATTGTTCAAATCAGATCGGCTACTGCCTATTCAGCAGCTTTCCGCTGTTTTGCCGCCTCGAAATTCTCGGCAGCAAATGCCCAGTTTACAAGGCTGGAGAGGAATGTAGCGATATAGTCAGGACGGCGGTTTTGGAAATCCAGATAGTAAGCATGTTCCCAAACATCCATGGTCAGCAATGGCGTCTGGCCGTCTGTCAGCGGGCATTCCGCGTTCAGGGTTTTGACAACCTTCAGGCTGCCGTCCTTATCGAGCACAAGCCAGGCCCAACCGGAACCGAATTGGGTTGCGCCGGCGGTTTTGAATGCATCCGCAAAAGCATCAAAGCTACCGAAGTCGGCGTTGATCTTTTCAGCTAGTGCGCCTTCTGGCTTGCCGCCACCATTTGGTGCCATGGAATGCCAGTAGAAGGTATGGTTCCAGATTTGGGCAGCATTATTGAAAATGCCTGCTTTTGAGGCGTCACCCGCTGTGGCCACCATTATGTCTTCAAGGCTTCTGCCTTCAAACTCGGTGCCGGCTACCAGATTATTCAGGTTGGTAACGTAGGCATTGTGGTGCTTGCCGTGGTGGAAGCCAAGGGTCTCGGCCGAAATGTGCGGCTCAAGGGCGTCCTGGGCATATGGCAGTGCGGGGAGTTCAAAGCTCATGGGGGATACCTCGTTTCATCAGAATTACGTTAAAACATAAAGAGTTGCATGGCTTAGCTAATGCAAACCAAGCCTCATTTCAATGGGGGGTGGAGTGAATTTTTCTTTACGGATAGGGGCGGTCTGCTTGCCCGCCATGCGCGTCAATTTCATGCTGAACGGCCAGCAGGCGGTAATGTTCAGCCATGCTGCGGTTCTTGGCAATTTCAGCTTCCGTCAGCTTGCGCATAAATTTGGCGGGCGACCCGGCCCACAACTCGCCAGACCTGACAGTCTTGCCGGGGGTCAGCATGGCGCCCGCAGCCAACATGCCATCGCTTTCGATCACGGCGTTGTCCATAACGATAGCGCCCATGCCGACAAAGGCGTTGTCCATCAGTTGGCAGCCATGCAGCATGGCTTTATGTGCCACCAACACGTCCCGGCCAATGGTGGTCGGGTAGGTTCGGGTGGAAACATGCACAACGGTGCCGTCCTGAATGTTACTGCGGGCACCCACACGGATATGGTTCACATCGCCCCGCAGTACGCAATTGTGCCAGATGCTGGCCCCCTCCCCGATCTCCACGTCACCGACAATCTGCGCACCATGGAAAACAAAGCTGCCTTCGCCAAGGATGGGCCACTTGCCCTTGAAGGGGGTCAGGCGGCCACCCAGATGGGTTTCGCGGTAAAGCGGTGCGTCGTCCGTAGCTGTCATCGTGCTGCCCGCCTTATGGGAACATGGGTGCCTGCATGAGGCCCGTCGTTTCATCCAGGCCTAGCATCAGGTTCATATTCTGAATGGCCTGGCCAGACGACCCTTTCACCAGATTGTCAATCGCCGACACCACAATCGCCCGCCCGGGGATACGGTCCTGGAAAACATTGAGCACGCAGCGGTTGGACCCCCGCACCATGCGGGTTGCCGGCACAACGCCCTCTTCCAGGATGGACACAAAGGGTTCGTCAGCATAAGCATCTACAAGCTGGTCCTTCAGATCACCAACTGTAGTGCCTTCCTTCAGGCGGACATAGATGGTTTCAAGTTCGCCCCGGTTCATAGGAACCAGGTGCGGGGTAAAGCTGATGCGGACATCCTCACCCGCCGCCAGCGTCAACTCCTGCTCAATCTCCGGCATATGACGGTGTTGGCCAACTGCGTATGGATGCATGGCCTCAGCCACTTCAACGAACAGATTGGCTTCCTTGAGCGACCGCCCGGCACCGGAAACGCCTGATTTGGCGTCGATGATGATATCCTCGGCGGATATCTGCCCGGCCCTCAGGAGCGGAATGAGCGCAAGAAGAGCGGCTGTCGGGTAACATCCCGGGCACGCGACAAGATGCGCCTTCCGTACCTGATCGCGGTTGACCTCAGGCAGGCCGTAAACGGCCTTGGGCTGCAAGTTTACAGCAGAATGCTCGCGGTCATACCACTGGGCATAGACATCGGTGTCGCGAAGCCTGAAATCCGCTGAAAGGTCAACGACCTTTACCTCACCCGAAATGGAATCAGCCAGGTCACCCGCGGTTTCAACAACCATTTCATCAAGCAGGCTGTGCCCGGTCGCATGCAACAATCCTTTGATGACTTCCTGGCTGGTGGCATGCGGCAGCGCACAGAACACTACGTCCAGTTCGACAGCCGGCCACTCAACTTCATCAAGGCCAATAAGGTCAGGCAGGTCATATCCTGCCAGGTGTGGGAAAACGTCGCCAATCGGCATGCCGGCCTTACGCTCTGCTGTCATCAGGGCAATTTCAACGTTCGGGTGCGTCAGCAGAAGGCGCACCAGATCCGCGCCCGTGTAACCGCTGGCGCCCAGGATACCGACCCGAAATTTAGGTGTGACAGACATAGTGAAGCCTCTATTTCATGATTAGGAAAAGAAAATGCCATGTCCTATTTTGCGACATGGCATTCCATAAGTCATTGAATTTCTGTGCCCAGGCCGAGAAGATTTTTATCTGGTCGACATTAAGCAGGCTTATGATCAAATGTCAGGCGGCATCTCGGCAATGGCTTCCTCGAGCTCGATAAAGCCAGGCATATGGAGGCTCGGGACATTGCGTCGGCCAATTTCCACTGAAATCTGTGGCGGGTTACCCTGCAGGTGCGATACCAGCACGATTTTGATCAGGTTCATGAATTGACCTTCTTCCGCCAAAATCTGGCCCAGGCGACCAGCGATCGGCGCCACCATCAGATAGGACAGGAAAATCCCCAGGAATGTACCCACAAGGGCACCCCCGACCATGCCGCCCAGAACCTCAACCGGTTCTGCGATGGCGCCCATGGTTTTCACGATACCAAGAACCGCGGCCACAATACCAATAGCTGGCAGACCGTCCGCCATGGTTTGCAGCGCATGCTGTGGTTCATGAAGCTCGGCATGATGCTTCTCAAGGTCTGCATTCATGGCGTCTTCCATCTGCATCGGATCATCGAAGTTCATGGTCATCATGCGGATATAGTCACAGATGAATTCAACCACGTGATGGTCTTCAACAATGCGCGGGAAGTTCTGGAAAATCTTGGATTCTTCAGGGTTTTCCACGTGCGCCTCAATGGCCACGACACCCTTGGTTCGCATGGTCTTACACAAGAGGAACAAGAGGCACAAAAGGTCCCGATAGTCTTCCGACTTCCAGTGCGGCCCCTTCATGACCTTGCCGACGCCTTTCATCGACCCGGTGATGACGCTGGTGGAGTTGGCACTGATATAGGCGCCAATGGCCCCGCCAAAAATGATCATCAACTCGAACGGCAGGGCCTTCAGGATAATGCCGAAGCTGCCGCCCGATAGAGCGAAGCCTCCGAACACCATCACAAGGACCACGATTAGACCGATGATTAGAAACATAAGGGCGCCTGCCTTCTGTGGTTAACTTGCCTGCCGGGTAAACAATTATCAGTACCCGTTTTTTGCATCTTTACAGTTTCGCCAGTGTTGATCAATAGGCTTAACACACCTTTAATTCCCGCTATCATACTGAGAATCAATAAAAAAGGCGGGATTGCGGCCCCGTCTTTTGAAGATTTTCCCCTGTTACTTGCCGTATTTTACCGAGCAACCATAAGGCTGGGTTGAATTTGGCGTCACTGCCTCTCCTGCCGCGAGCTGCTGCCAGGCCTGCAGCGCATAATTGGTGGCGCCTTCGAGCGACGAAGCCCGTGTGGACGGGCGATCATCAATTGCCCCCATATATTGCAGCGTGCCTTCAGCGTCGATCAGGAACATTTGCGGGGTGGTCTTGGCATCATAAAGCCTGCCAATCTCGCCGGACGGGTCCAGCACCAGCATATCGTTATACGTACCCCGGCTCTCGCTCAGTTGGTCGGCTTTTTCAGCCGTCACATGACCCTGTTTCCCGGGTGCGGACGAAATAATGGAAATCCAGGTTACGCCTGCCTCGGTCAAGGCTCGCTGGGTCTGCTGCATATTGCCACTGGAATAATGTTTGCGGACATACGGACAATCATGGTTCGTCCATTCCAGCATGACAGGTTTACCGCGCAGGTCGGACAGAGTGACGGTTTCACCCGTGGTCAACACACCGGTGAAATCAGGCGCTGGTTTGCCGGGCGCTGGGCCCTCGTCCGCTACTGCAGTGTTCAGACTGAGCATAATGGAAACAACAAGAAACAGCTTCATTTCTAGCCTCCCTTTAGCCTTTTTGGTTGGCGATCAGGTTTGAAATACTACTGGGCCCCAAGATTTCGGGCAACACGATCGGGGCAGACGCTCCGGCGGGGTAATATAGATATAGCGGCACCCCGGCCCGACCATGCTTTGCCAACACGGCGGCAATTTCAGCATTTCTGTTGGTCCAGTCGCCCTTCATCACCACTGTGCCGGTTTCACGAAACACCTGTTGGGTCGTATCCGTCAGAACTGCAATCCGTTCGTTCACCTTGCAGGTGATGCACCAGTCGGCCGTGAAATAGACAAACACAGGCTTGCCGCTTTCCAGTATCGTGGCGAGTTCCGCCCCGCTGTAGGCGATTTCTTCCACATAGCCTTCGGCTGCGGTATGGGCAGGCTCCTGCCAAGGTTTGGAGATAATGCTGTAAACCGAAAAGGCGGCGATAGCCCAGGCCAGAATGCGCACCGGTAGCCGTCCACCGGACTGCTTCCCGATCCAGATCGCGAAGACAATGCCAATGATTGCTGCGAGCAGCACAAGCATTGCCACGGCGCCGGTTTCACGGGTGAAAACATACAGAAGCCACGCCGCTGTCAGATACATTGGAAACGCCAGGCCTTCCTTGACCTTTTCCATCCAGGGGCCCGGGCGCGGCATGGCTCGGGCCAATGCCGGGCTGTAAGACAGCGCAAGGAATGGCAGCGCCAAACCTAAAGCCAGGAAGCTGAACACCATGAGGACGATCAAAACCGGCTGTGTCAGGGCAAATCCGATGGCAGGTGCCATAAAGGGTGCTGTGCACGGGGTCGCAACGAGTGCCGCCAGAATGCCCTTGAAGAAAGCTCCACGGACCCCTTCACGGGCCGCCAGGGACTGCCCTGCCCCTTCAATGCCGAATTGGATATTGAACATACCGGACAGCGAAAGCGCGACCACGAGCATCAGAAGCGTCATTAGGCCAACGAAAACGGGCTCCTGCAGTTGAAAGCCCCAGCCGACAGCTGTACCCCCCGCTCGCAGGACCAGAAGCGACGCAACAATTACCATGAAACTGAGCCAGATACCCAGGGTATAGGCCCAGCCCTCCTTTTGGCGGTTTGCAGCAGTTTTATAATTGGCTGACACAAAGGCAAAAGCTTTTAGCGACAGGATCGGGAACACGCAGGGCATCAGGTTAAGGATGACGCCGCCGATCAGGGCAAAGACGGCGGCCTCCCAAAGCGGCAGGGATACCACCGGCGCCGCTTCCGCTACCTGCGGGGCGGTTTGATCCACAGTGACCTTCAGCATCGGTTCCATGGCGAAAGCGTCAGTCGTACCGTCATGATAGGTCAATAGCAGTACACCGGCTGCAGTTTCAGCCGTTGGCGCGCCAGAAGGGCGTTTGGCATGCACTTTGATGCCATCAGATGCCCGTTCCAGGCTTTGTGCGGCGGCATAATCCAATACGCCAACGCCTTCAGGGAAGAAGTAAGCGTCAGCGACCTCTTCGGCCTCAGATGGTGCCATGTAAACTGTCAGGGAGGTATCTTTTGCCCCCACCGTCAGATCAGAGCTCCAGAAGCTTGGATCTGGCATGGCTGCGCGAGCAGCGTTGAATATTGCCTGTGCTTCACCGTCTGGCTTTGCTTCGCCAACCGGCAGCGTCAGGGACAGTTCAGTCACTTGCGGGACACACTCGACCTCACAGATCAGCCATTCGGCCTCAAGCGAAGCCGTGAGGCTACTACCGCTCACTGGGGCCTTGGCAGGAAGTAGAAGCGTAACCGGGGCGTCGTAACCATAATTGGTCAAAGGCCCCAGGGGCAGTTGTCTAGGCACGGGAAATTGCGGCTCACCAATTGTTGCATCACCGTCCAGCCTCCAGTCAAACGCCGGGCTTGCGCCGCTGTCTCCTGCGTTTTTCCAATAGCTGTGCCACCCACTGCGCGGCGTGATGGTAATGGCCAGCCAGAAGGACTGCCCGGGTGAGACGGATTGCATGTCAGCGTCGATCACCAGCGTGCTGTGGCTTTCCTCAACTCGGGCAAGCTCTTTAGCGTTGGCAAGGCTGGTAAGCCCAAGCGCCAGACAGATCGTGATCAGTCCCTGCAGCAAACTCTTCACTTCTTCACCCCTTTTGGGTCCGTAATCTAAAGTTTTGTCCTGATTATTGCCGTATAACACGATGAGGGCCTGAAACACCTCACATGTTCGTCAATCTTGCGGGAGGCCCTTGGGTGCGACGGCAATGACGCGAAGGTCATTCACATTTGTTCCCGTAGGTTTAACTTTAAATAAACAGTCCAAATCTTTGAAATATTGATGACTATTGTTGTTTTTAAGCATTGCGGTTGGGGCAGTGCCAGCCGTTGCTGCCCGCTTTCTATCTTCAGGTGTCATAAAGGCACCAGCAGCGCCACCGACACCGTCCATGCCGTCAGTATCGGCCGCGAAAGCATAAACGCCAGCGTCGGTCTGCAAAGCAGTAGCCAGAGCCAATACATATTCCTGATTGGGGCCGCCTTTGCCAGTGCCCGTGACTGTAGATGTCAATTCACCGCCTGATAGCAGCAGCACTGGCTTGTCGCTCACTTCCTTAAGCCGCTCTGTTACCATCGAGGCATGGTTTCGAGCCACATCACGCGCCTCGCCGACAATGTCATCGCCCAGAAACTGTACTGAAAACCCTGCCTTCTCGGCATATGCCTGCGCAGCAGTCAGCATATGGGCGCCGCTGGCAACAATCTGGAAGCTTGTTCTGTCCCCTGGAACAGGACCGCACCACCCTGCCCATCGTGAAGGATGGCTGATACCGTATTTGTCAAGGACTGCTATGGCGTCAGTCCGTGTAGTGCTGTCAGAAACAGTCGGACCAGACGCAATCAGGCTTGGGTCATCACCCACAACGTCTGAGATAGCGAGCGTGAAAATATGCCCTGCTCTCGCAGCCGCTGCGGCCAGCCTTCCGCCTTTTATGCGGGACAGTTGCTTGCGCACCGTATTCAACTCACGAATATCGGCCCCCGCATGCATCAGGGCCCTGACCAGTTGCTGTTTTTCCTTGAGGCTAACCCCGTCCGCCGGCAGACAGGCGAGCGCGGACCCGCCGCCTGAAAGCAACACCAAAAGCAGTACGCCCTCAAGGGTACTGCGGGCAATATCCAGCGCGCGTTCTGCAGCCTTGAGACTGCGTTCATCCGGTACCGGATGGGCGCTTTCAATGACCTCAATACGATTGCATGGCTGACCGTAGCCATCGCGGCACACCGCAATGCCAGACAGGTTCACGTCAGGCCAGGATTCTTCAACGACACGGGCCATCGCAGCTGCCCCTTTGCCAAGGGCGATCAACTTGACAGCGCTATAGTCAGTTGGGTCCGGCAAATGTTTGGGCAGGCAGTTTTCAGGCAGGACAGGCCTGATAGCGGCGGCAAACATACCGCTGCAGAAGGCCCGCCACGTATCGCTCTGGTCAGTCGTCACCACCGACGGTCCGCTCAAATGCTCCCATGGAGCCAGGGAACACAACAGGGCTCTCGAGGCCGTCATTGGCAACCGAGGCCACGCCGAAGAAATAATTGTCAATAACGACATTCTCTAAGGTGTAGGATCGCGCCTCAGGGCCGACAAAATGGCTCCAGCGCCATTGCGGGTCGGTCGTCAGGCGCCAATAGACCTTGAAGCCACGTAGGTTGGCGGTTTCCCGCTCATCACCCGACACGTTCCATTTGATGGTGGTCGAGGGCGATACGGCACCTTCAAGGGTTACGTCCGCAGGAAATGGCGGCGCACCGGCCATGGATGCCAGGGTCACCACATTGAGGGCTGTCAGCTTGGCTGCATAATCAAAGTTCACACCGTCCAGTGTATCACCATATTTGATACCATTTTCGGTGCGCAGGTCCTGATGTTGACGGTTATAATTCTCATTTGTTTCCATGATGCGGACACCCGGCCAGCCTGCTTCGTTAAATGGCCGGTGGTGTCCGCCGCGGCGGAAACGGTCCAGCCGGTAGACCATCATCACGTCAAGGTTCGGGATATAATCATTGGCCAAGCGGTCAACCAGGCGCGCAATATTGCGGCTTGGGCTGTCTACTTCGCCGCCCCAAAAACGGCGCTGTCGGGCTTCTTCCGCTGTTTCTGTAACCCGCGTACCCTCAGAGAAAACGCGGGCTGTCGTGTTATCGATCACGCCGTTCACGCCTTCGATGTTACCGATCATGTCATTGTTCAGCACACCCATTAGGCGCCAGCCTTTCTCCTTGATATGGTTGGCAAGGATTGCACCGCCATAAAGGCCCTGCTCTTCCCCTGACAGGCCAGCATAGACGATCGTGCCCGGGAATTTTGTTTGGCACAGAACACGAGCCGCTTCCATGGTGCCCGCCATGCCTGAGGCGTTGTCGTTAGCGCCGGGAGAATCGCTCGTGCCGTCCAGGGGATCGGAAACCCGGCTGTCGATATCGCCAGACATGATCACGACCCGGTCGGGGTCCAGAATCCCACGCTGAACGGCAATCACACTCACCACCTCAGTCGGGTTGGGGATACGGGCGCCGCTGACGACATCAGAAACGGTATAGACCTCAAGGTCTGCCTCGCAGCCTTCTGCGATGCGCTTGAATTCCGCTTCAATCCAGCGCCTTGCCGCACCAATGCCGCGGGTCTCTGATTTGGTTTCCGAAAGCGTGTGACGGGTGCCGAACCCGACAAGCTTGGTGATATCGGTTTTGATCCGTTCGGCTGAAACATCAGAGACCATTTTGTGAAGGCGCTGTACTTCGCCTTGGGGCCCCTCGTGGTGATCCGCAGAGGTGGCTGTCGTCAGCAGTATGGCTGCGCCTGCTACAAGTCCCAGTGTCGATCGTTTCATATAACCCTCCCTTGGTATTTCAGCGCGATATCTTGGAATAGGTTTCCCGGTCCATATCGATCGCGTTGGCACTGATCGACTTTGCTGAAGGCACGAGCCTCTCAAATCTCTTTACCAGTGCCGATGTCAGTGCTTTTTTGGTCGGCTGATCCCGCCCGGAAAGCAGGTAGATGGTAATATGCAGTGTTGCAGCAGCATTTCCAGCCACAAGCGCGTGATCAACGGGATAAAGGCGAACCTTGATGTCTGCTTCGCCGAACTGGCCAGACGCGACTGCTACTTCATGCGCAGCCGCCATGAGGTCGGCATGCTTGGCATCTGTTTCAAGGCTGCGGCTGTATTCAACAATAAAATGTGGCACCTTAGCTCCCTCTGAACTGCTCTCTTTTGATGATTGATGGATCCTACTTGGAACCCTGTGCAATGGAAAGCGTCCTATGGACTTGACGGGGCACACTTGGCAAACACACCCATTAGTGTTAACTTTGCACTTTGATGGTGACCAGCCCACTTTGAGGATAGTTGGACATTAGATGGGGGTCTTATGAGATATTTCGCAATTTGTGCTTTGGCTGCCGCTTCATTTCCCGCGTTTGCCAATCCCAGCCTTGAGCAAGCCCTCAGCCGCGTACCGACTTTGACAGATTTGTGCGGTGCTGTTCCCGAGGCGCCAACCAAGGTTCGCGGCAATTCGATCCACCGTCCCGTGCGCCCTGAGGTGAAAAGCTTCATCCAGGATACTAACGACTGGCTTGATTGTGCTGCAGAGAAATATGTCCGTATTCAGCAGTTGGTGAATGGGATGCAGGATGACGGACAGCGCGAGGCTTTGGTTGAGCACCTGAACAAGGATTTCCGTGCGCAATATGCTGAACTGAATGATCAGACACGTATATTGGCAAGGCGTGTGAATTACCGGCTCACTTGGGAGGTTCGGCCAGTAAGGCCGGCTGTCAGCAGCTCAGGCGTTGGTTACAGTAACAGCCAAGCCAATGTATTGTTGCGGAAAGTGAAAAAAATTACCTATCGAACTGACGTCAACCGCCCAATTCACGATCCGTCTCGAGATTTATTGAACTGGGAGCCCGTAGAGCCCTTACAGTTCAGCGGTTAAAATCGGAAATAGACGCAAGAAAGGCCAGCAAACGCTGGCCTTTTTCATTACTATTCCTTCACGGTGACGGTTATCTTTTTGGAATAAACCGCAGGATCATGGGGGATATGGTTCATATCGCCCAACAGCAGCTGAAGCGTATGCGTGCCTGGCTTCAGATCCAATGTGACTTCGGTCTGCCCCCCACCAAAATGCACATGATTTTCGTCTGCCGGGATGTTTTCATCAAGTGGCGGCAGATCTGTGTCGATCAGCAGATGATGGTGGCCAGTGTTTGCTTTGTCAGTGCCCGCCGGCGCAACGCCCATACCCTTCAGCCCAAAAACCACGGTTACAGGGCTTGATACTTCCGCACCATCGATCGGGCTGATGATATAGACTTCAGCGTGATTATCGGCATGGCCAAAAGCCATTGCAGACGGTGCTGCCGCGACTGTAAATGCCAGCCCGACTGCAGCTGTAAATGCACGAATTGTCATCCTAAATTCTCCGTTGCTGACTGTTTGACCGCACTATTTCACAGTTGGCGCAAATCGGCCACCACCATCAAGGCCCAAAACAAACAATTGTGATCACAGGTGTTCGCGGCGGCGGCCACGTATTAGTGGCGCAAAGACCAACCTGCCCCAGTGATCGAAGGGATACCAAAGCTGACCAATGAAGCTCGTGGGATAATCGGGGCCATTTACGCCCAAATCCTTGGCGCGATGTTTGGGGCAGTAGAAGGTGCCAAACATGACATCATAAATCGAAAACACCGTTGCGAAGTTGGTGTCTCGGGCGGCTTCATCGGTTGCATGATGCCAACGATGCAGGAACGGGCTGACGAAAAGATACTTCAACGGCCCGAACCGCCAGTTCAGGTCACTATGTATCATATAGCCATAATAGTGCCTGACCCGATTGCTGAATATTACCGCCCAAACAGGCATCCCGAGCGCGGATAGAATAACCGCATCCAGGCACACCGAGATGAGGCGGTTTATCGGGTGAAACCTGACCAAAGTGAACCATGTCAGGTCTTCGTCACTATGGTGGGCGGCATGGACGGGCCACAATGGCGCGAGATGCATCAGGCGGTGTCGCCAATAGCCGATAAAGTCTGACACCATTACGGCCGCAATAGCGACAGCCCAACTTGGCATGCTGTCAAAAAGGGAGGCGCCAGTTGATCTGCCACCCTCCTCAATCGCTGTTCTGATCTCCACCGACACAATCAGAAGCAGCGGTGCCGTGACCATCAGGTCAAACGCGAAATAGCTGCCGTTGACCCGCCAGTTGCGTTTCTGCCGCTCATCAGGGACCAGCGATTTCCATCCGTGCAACAGGAATGCTGCGCTGCCAAAGACAATCGACAACACAATGAATTCTGTTATTCCAGCAGCAAGTCGTTCAAACAATGAATTCGCCCTCCAGGGCGTATCCTAGTCCGTTTGCGTTAACAGTGTCTTGTTTCGTGGTGATAAGTTGAACTGTCGCAAGGGCTGCCCTACCCAACCAATGAAATCACATACAGTTTCTTGCAGGGAACTACTGTTTCCCATGTGCCGGTGAAACCAGCCGGTACAACAAAGCGGTCTCCAGCCCTGAATTCCTGCGCCTCGCCTTCCGTGCTTGTCAGGATGATTTCACCTTCAAGGATATGGCAGAATTCTTCTTCACCATCGTAATTGACGTGCCATTTGCCAATGTCAGACGACCAGAAGCCGGTAAAGAATTTACCGGACGCGCCTTCGTAGATATTTTCTGTCAGCTGATGTGGCGTACCGGAAATCAGCTTTTCTGCGGCTGGCAGGCTTTCTTCCCGCTCAGGGCTAACAGAATCGAATGACACAATGGATGGGGTTGCCATGAGAAATCCTCCTTTTCGGGCGTCTGGGCGCTACTTTGGCGGAAGGTATATCTCAACGCAACAAAAATGTGATCACATTTTAGTCTCGCTCGGGTGCAGCAGAAAAATGTGCAAATATCTGGTCGATCTTACCGTTTTCATCGACAAGTGGAATGAACAGCAACGTCACTTGAAAATACGGCAGGTCAGCAGACATTTTGACCGAGTGTCCCAGCACTGGCTGCCCCGACGCCAGGACAGCTGCAACACACTTGAAACCGCGATCTACTACCGTGGCATTGTTCAGTGACCGAAGGCTGGTGCCACTCACAGGCCCATAAAAGCTGGTCATACGCGATCCGGCCAACCGTATCTTGATGTCTGCCAAGGACCCGTTTTCAATCTCCGGCTCGAGGATCATGACATCGGGAAGCAGATGCTTCATGTCGTTGGGTTCCAGGTCTGCCCGCATAGGAACGCCGCCCGTGGATACGTTACGATAGGCATAGTCATACAACCAGCTTGCCTCTGGGCCCAGTAGGTCTCTGTTCCCGCTGTTCACATCGGAAACGGAAAATTCTGCCAACGAATGTTGGATTTTGGCCGAAATATCTCTTGGAAACGAAGACATGCTTTACTCTCAACATAGACCCGAAGGCCATCACCCTTAAGTTTCAGTATCCTATCTGTCTGCGCTTTGTCTAAATTTTGGGTTAAGAATTGTCGTGAAAAGCAAATTTGGCTCGATTTCTCTTTGCGCACCGGAGGGTTCAGGCTATTGGAAAGCCAAAGAACTTTAGCTATAGCGGATAAATCAGCATGGCCCACCTTCACATCGTCACAGCCCCTAACCCGATCTTTCGCCAAAAAGCGTTGCCTGTCGTAGATGTCGACGACGGTATAAAAGCGCTTGCGGGGCAGATGCTGGACGTTATGTATGAAAACCGCGGTATTGGCATTGCAGCCAACATGGTTGGGCTGTTGCACAGAATAATCGTTGTGGACATTCAGCCTGACGGAAATCGCGACCCGCTTGTGTGCATCAACCCGGAAATCACCTGGGCCTCGGATGAGACCTCTACTAACGAAGAAGCGTCCCTCAGCTTTCCAGGCATTTCAGCAGATATCACTCGCCCAAACGCCATCAAGCTGACGTACCTTGACCAGCAGGGTGAAAAACAAGAGCTGGATGCCGAGGGCTTCCTCGCCATCGTGATTCAGCATGAAATGGACTATCTGGACGGGCGAACGTACCTGGACCATCTATCCAAGATGAAACGCGACAGGCTGCTGAAGAAAATGCAGAAATACCTCAAGCAGGGGCACGCATGCGGTGACCCTCATTGCGGGCACGACCACCACTGATCAGGACGCTTCAGCGATCCCCTGTTGCATCTTGTAAAGCGGCAGCTGCCAGGACGGCACACCAAAGCCGAGATCCAGATATTCAACTTCGACAAATCGGGTTCTGCCTAGTGGTAAAGGGCCCCGTTCGGCCTCGGTCGTCACCTGAAAGGGTCGGCGAACATCCGCCCTGTCATCCAGGTTGACGATATATTCTACGGCGCCAGTGTTGTCGACGGTCGGCAGAGACAGAAAAGACCTCTGGTACACCTGTTTTTTTACGATTGAATGATGCTCGACCGTGCCAAAGAAGCCACAAGGTTGCTGGCGGATCAATGTAATGAACCTGAGAACGTCCCGTTGAACATGCGGTTCAAACAAACCGAGATAGTCCTCAGCCTCCTGCGTATGGCGATGCCAGTCAAACATCCCACCATAGGCAAAATAGGCACCGACCTCGTTTTCCGAAGGGAAATCCATTAACAACAGCGTCCGGCTATGCAGATCAAGGTCGTCAGTCAATAGGTGGTGGGTGCTAGGCACGGAGCTATCGGAAGCCCTTGCGGCGAGCCAAAGGCTGGTCAGCACTTTCATGTTGGGGCCGAAATACTCAGCTTCGGGCCAGATGTCGCCTGTTTGTGACACCCATGTTCCTCCTTTCGCCCCAATCAGCCGGATTATAATGCCTACAATTTTAATGATTGGTTACCACAGCACCTACGACCTCAATGCTGTAAATGCAGGAGTACCTCAAGCAGGACCATGCTTGCGGTGATCGGCATTGCTGCCATGATCATCCCTAAACCACGATCTTACCTAAACAAGGTTTCTCTGGGTCTCAGGAAGTGCATTTGTCCTGCCAGCGGTGCGCGCCGGGCCTTAGGGATAAGACGCCCTACTCCACCAAAGGCGACAGGGCAATCTCAACACGGCGGTTTTGTCGGCGACCCTCTTCTGTATCGTTTGGGGCAATCGGGTAGGCCTCGCCCAAACCACGTACCACCAGGCGTTCACGCTGTACATTCTGGGTGACGAGTATCTGTGCGACCGCCTGTGCCCGGTTCTGTGACAAGGTCCGGTTATAGTCTGCAGACCCTGTTGAATCTGTGTGTCCAAGAATATCGACATAAGTCTTGTCATACTCGTCAAGGACGATCGCGACGGATTCCAGAACTGACATAAACTCTGGCTTCACATACGCCTGATTGGTGTCGAACGTAATGTTATCGGGCATATTGAGGATGATATTGTCACCATCGCGAACGATCTGGACCCCGGTACCTTGCAGCTTTTCCCGGAGTTTGGTTTCCTGCCGGTCCATGTAGAAGCCCACGCTGCCGCCTGCAATTGCGCCAATACCGGCACCGATGAGCACAGACTTACGTTTGTTGGATCCGCCGACAATTGCCCCGCCAACAGCACCAGCGGCTGCACCAATCATGGCACCAATGGCCGTATTCGACACTTTCTTCTCGCCTGTATAGGGGTCCGTTGAGCAAGCCTGCAGCAATATTGCGGTGCTCAGCAGCAAGCCAATCTGTGGTATCTTTTTCATGATCAGTCTTTCGTGATTGAAAAGTAAATGACTTTGAACAGCGCGCTTCGAAAAACTCTAGGACACCATAGCATAAGCGAACCATGTGCAAGCCATGGCAAATGATAAAGGCGTCATAAGTTTTGGTTTGGCCCAACAAAAAAGGCCGCCCCGTGGGGCAGCCTTTTGAACTCTGAACAATATTGTTTGGTACTCGTAACTGGTACTCGAAACAGAAACTCGTGGCGCTTAACGCTTGGAGAACTGGAAGGAACGGCGAGCTTTTGCTTTACCGTATTTCTTACGTTCAACAACACGGCTGTCGCGCGTGAGGAAGCCTGCAGCCTTGAGGGCAGCACGCAGCTCAGGCTCAGCCTGCTGAAGCGCTTTGGAGATGCCGTGCTTAACCGCGCCAGCTTGGCCAGAAAGACCGCCGCCTTTAACGGTAGCAACAACATCATATTGGTTTTCGCGACCAACAACCTGGAAAGGCTGGTTAACGATCAGGCGCAGCGTTGGACGTGCGAAGTAAGTTTCCTGATCGCGACCGTTTACAGTCACTTTACCGGAGCCAGGCTTAACCCAAACGCGGGCGATAGCATCTTTACGCTTACCAGTGGCATAGGAGCGGCCAAGGTCGTCAACAACCGGCGTACGCTCTTCGGTAACTTCGGCGGCAACAGCTGCTGCTTCGCCGGTCAGTTCTTTAAGGTCCTGAAGATCGGCCATGTCGCTTACCTCTTATTCTTCGGGTTCATTGCAGCAACGTCGAGAACCTGAGGCTCTTGTGCGGCATGTGGATGCTCAGTACCGGCGTATACACGCAGGTTGCGCAGCTGCTGGCGACCAAGCGGACCCTTCGGGATCATGCGCTCAATGGCTTTCTCAACAACACGCTCCGGGAAACGGCCAGTCAGGATCTCGCCTGCGGTTGCAGACTTGATACCACCTGGGTGACCCGTGTGACGGTAGTAAACTTTGTCAGCAAGCTTCTTGCCTGTCAGCTTCACTTTTTCAGCGTTGATGACGATTACATTGTCACCGCAATCCATGTGCGGCGTGTAAGTTGGCTTGTGCTTGCCACGGAGAACAACAGCAACGGCTTGTGCCAGACGACCCAGAACTACGTCTTCTGCGTCAACAACGAGCCACTTCTTTTCGATCTCCGAAGGTTTTGCGGAATAAGTTTTCATCGCAATTTTGCCTCGGTTACCGGTAAACCGGTGTTAAACTCTCAATACCTGAATGGCAGGGAAAATCCCCGCTTCTTGGTTCGTGGCGCGCAATATATGCGGATTTCACAGCTAGTCAACAGCTATTTTCTGGGCTGTTTTCAATTTTTATCATTAAAAACAATTAGTTAATAAAACGGTAATTAAATACCCCATCGTTTTCGGTAGCATCCTTGTCCCTTTTGAACGCTGCCCCATATCATTGACAAGTCAAACATCCAAACTTGGGGACAGCAAAGTCATGGAAAACAAGCAAATCCTTCTAGCAAGTCGCCCGAACGGCGTCGTGGTACCTGAGAACTTTAAGCTGGCAACAGCCGCCGTGCCGGAGCCCAGCAAAGGGGAGATGCTGCTGCAGACTATTTATATGTCGGTAGACCCCTACATGCGCGGCCGCATGAATGACGTCAAAAGTTATGTCCCCCCGTTCCAGATCGGCGAACTGCTGCAGGCGGGCATTGTGGGCAAAGTGGTCAAGTCCAATGGCGGTAAGTATCCAGAAGGCACCTATCTGACCGGTATGGGCCTTTGGGCCAACTATATGGTCACCAACGGTGAAGGCTTCCAGCCGGTAGACCCGGACCTCGCGCCCCTATCCTATTATCTTGGCGTTCTTGGCATGCCGGGCATGACAGCATATGTGGGCCTTAAGGGCGTTGCTGAACTTAAGGAAGGGGACCAACTGTTTGTGTCCGCCGCCTCCGGCGCCGTGGGCCAGGTCGTGGGCCAGATCGGCAAGAACATGGGCTGCCATGTGGCCGGTAGCGCAGGCTCCGACGACAAGATAGCCTACCTGAAGGATGACCTCGGTTTCGACGAAGCCTTCAACTACAAGACCCAGGACATCCACAAGGCCACTCGCGATGCCAACCCCAAAGGCATCGATGTCTATTTCGAGAATGTTGGCGGCCCGCAGCTCGAGGCCGTGATTAACAACCTCAACTTCAACGCTCGGGTGGCCCTGTGCGGCATGATCGCCGTTTATGACAACAAGCTGGAAGATATGCCTCCCGGCCCCCGCAATCTTGCGGTGCTTGTGGGACGCAGTGTCAAGATGCAGGGCTTTATCGTCTTCAACTATCCTGACCTGTGCAAGGAATGGATCCAGGTTGGGGCTGGCTGGCTCAAGGAAGGCAAGCTGAAGTACCGCGAAAGCGTGGCAGAAGGCATTGAAAATGCCCCAACTGCTTTCATGGATGTCCTGAAGGGCCGCAATTTCGGTAAACAGGTGGTACGCCTCGCTGGCGACTGATAGGCTCGGGCTCATGCTCAAGCGTCATAAAAAGAAGATCATTGCGCTGGCGGTCCTTGCGGTCGCTGGCGTTTATTTGTTCTGGCCGGGGTTCAAACCTGACCTCTCGTCCCCGCCAACGCTGCACCTGACGGTAACAGCCAGTTATGGGACTGATAGTGGCCACAGCAATGTACTAGGGATTGAGCCATACATGGAGCCTCTCGATTATGCCTCGGCTGACCGATTCCAGGCAAAAATCGACGGGTACCTTTCGGCAGCCGAAGCCAAAGGGTGGCTGCACCCCGGCACAATCGTGCTGCTGCCGGAGCATATCGGGACTTGGCTGTTGGCCACCGATCAAGGCAGCCACGTTTATGAGGCCTCCAGCTCGACGGATGCCATGCTGACGATCATCACCCATAACCTGCCCCAGTTTCTCAAGAACCTTTTCATCTTCGATGATCCGGACAGTACTTCAGCCGCCCTTATCCGCGCGCGAACGCGGGCATCGGCTGATGCGCAGCTGAAGGTCTATAGTGCTCTGGCGTCAAAATACGGCATCACCCTGGTCGCAGGCTCAAGCGCCCTCATGACGCCTGGCGTGTACCCTGACAGCCTATCATACGGCCATGGCCCCATCTTCAATGCAGGGTTTGTGTTTGGCCCGGACGGCAAACCACAGGAAGACGCGATCCGAAAAGTCCACCCTATCCCGTCTGAGGTCGGTTTTACCAAGGCATCAAAGGCTGTTTTTCTTCCAACCTTTCAGTCCGCGGCCCGCCGCTTTGGCGTTCTCATTTGTGCGGACAGCTGGTTTGATGACACCACAGGGTATCTGGCCAACGAAGGAGTTGAGCTGCTGTTGGTGCCCAGTTTCCTAACCGGCACCACATGGGATGCTCCCTGGCAGGGCTATCTGAATGACGCGCCGACAGGTGACGCCTGGAAGGCAGACATCGGCACTATCACCGAAGGCGATGCCTGGGTGCAGTACGCCCTACCCGCCCAGGCTGAACGCCATGGCCTTCGCTGGGGCATGAATGTGTTCCTCAAGGGGGATTTGTGGGGCCAGAAGGGCTCAGGGCGTGCCCTGATCCTTGAGGATGGCACGCTCCATATAGGTGAAGGCGGCGATGACGACGCCGCCCTCTATAATTTATGGTTGAACTAACACTATCGCGGGTCTAGAGAAAGTCAGTAGCTCTATGGGGGGGAAGAGATGTCTGACACGCCAATGCTGAGTGCCCTGCACGACGATCATGCTTTGTTGCAACAGCGACTTGAAAAATATCATGCACAGTATTTATCCGCGCCATGGTGGGTCAATCTGAAGCTAGCCCTGCTTCTGATATTCTCTGTTTCTGTAGCTCCAGCTTGCGTTTTGCTCGCCTATCTTCTGATTTCTAAGGTGGGTGCAGCGATTTGGGAAAATTTCGATTCGGTTAATGGTGCCGGCATACGCGGTATCATCTGGTTTATTCTTCTGGTGGTGGTCCCTTCCCTTCTTCTTACGGCAGTTGCGTTTGGGTCTTACTTTCCATCCAAGCCTGAAATGAAGGGCGCAAGAGTTTCGCGCAAGCAGGCGCCGCAGCTTTGGGCGGCGGCTGACAATGTTCGCAAAAAGCTCTCGACGGCGCGGATCAATGAAATCTACATAATTTCAGAAGCAAATGCTTCCATGACCAGTTTCCCGCTGTTTGGCCCATTCTGGCTGCGGCGCAGCATGTCGGTTGGGTTGCCACTTCTGGCTTTGCTTGATCCGGAAGAGCTTGAAACCGTTATCGCCCATGAAATGGGTCACACATCGTCTGAATGTCCAAGGCTGTTACGAATAGCCAATTATGTATCTGCCTATTTCACTGCCTTCGCCAGCGATGCCGATAGCTTATCTGAGGGCGCTGGCAGTTATGCAATTCCAACCCTGTTCCTGGCTCAAATAATGGGAACGCTCAGCCGGCCGATTTCCGAACTGATGGTACCGTTGAACCGGGCGGGCGAGATTGTTGCCGATGGCGCCGCAGGCAGGATCTACGGCAAGACCGCCGGAGACGCGCTTTTAAAGCTCGAGGTGGATTTCCCTTTAAGTTATGCAGCTTTCGATGCCGAGTTCTATCAGGGTGCACGCCATCGAGAAAAACCAGAAATGCTGCCAAGCCGTTGGCTTGTCGCAAAGTATCCGCTGGTCCTTGACGAAACTGAGCGTCAAGAGAAGCTAATTGAAGCTCTTGAGGCAAAAACGGAAACCTGGCACGAGCATCCATGTTTGAATGAGCGGCTTATAGCGCTGGAACATGGAAAACAACTGCCGCCGCAGACGCGTAAGAACTATGCTGAAAGCTGGCTAGGGGATGCGCTGGACAAGGTCGTCAAGGAATTCGATTACAGTTGGTACAATCAATTCGGCGGTCAATGGCGGGCTTCTTACAAACACTTCAAGGAACTCGAGGCACGCAAAGCCGAGTTGCTTTCAGCCGAAACCGAAGTCGGCAAAAAAGCGCTATTGGAACTTGCTAATATTGAGCGGGAGCTTGAAGGGGTTGAGGCCGCGAATGAATATTACCATCGTGCCCTGGAACTGGATCCCGCCTGTACGGAAAGCCAATATCATCTGGCATGCTCGGCGTTGAATTCCGGCGATGAACAGGCTGTGGGAACCATTGTAAAGCTGGTTTTGCAGGACCCAATCTTGGCCAGTGGCGGTTATCGGGCCCTTGCTGATCATTTCAGTGCTTCAGAGAATGAAGAAAAAGCCAAGAAATTTACTGACCTGGCAAACAAGGCCTATGACAAACTGCTGGAAGCCCAAAAGGAACGATCACAGATTTCATATAGCGATACCTTTTGCGATCACACCCTGGACGCCGTTCAGACCAATAAGGTTGAGGCGTTTTGCAACAGCCTTGGCAACGGTATTCGGTGCTACCTGTTCGGCAAAGAGCCTGTCGAGTTTCCCGACAGGCCGATCAATATCCTTGCTTTCGACAAAGTGCCACCCGCAATGCAGCAAGCCGGTTCAATCAACCTTTTGGACCGGGCAAGCCGAGAACTGGGAGACCTGGACCTCGAGCTTTTCGTTGTGTTGGACCAAAAAAAGCATATCCGCACCAAGATACTGGAGTTGAAAAACGCCTCCATTGGCACGCCAAGTGGTGGAAGCCTCTTTTTCTAGTCAATCTGGCGCTCGATCCAGGCCATATAGTCTGCGTTGCCACCAATGATAGGCATCACGGTGATGCAGGGCACTTCATAGCTGTGAAGTTCCTTGATGCGCGCAACAGCGGCCTCGACGTTGCGGCGGGCCGTTTTCAAGAAGACAGTCACTTCATTTTCAAGCTGGATGATACCGTCCCATTCATAGATGGACCGGGTGCCCGAATTGACGTTGGCACAGGCCACAATCCGCTCTTTTACAAGTGCGGTCGACAGGTGAACGGCCACGTCTTCGCTTTCGGCCATCACATAAATGGTAACATAGTCTGATTGCTGGTCTATTTGTTGGTCGCTCATTTGGCGATCCTCCCTCACTGTTTATGCATCAGATTTATTATTGCGGCCAGCACAAGCACGCCTCCACCCTGGTGGGCCGTACCCCAGCTGACCGGTACTTCTTTCAGAAGCATTATGATGCCTAATAACATCTGCACGCCGACCGTCCCGATCAAGAGGTAGGCGGCATTTTTTGTCTCAACCGGTGCCTTTCGCGCAACAAATCCGGCGGCAATGACCAGCAAAGTCAGCACATAAGCGCCGATCCGGTGGTCGAACTGCACGGTAACGGCATTGTCCAGCATGTTGAGCCACCAAGGTTCCATGAACCACAGGCCCTCCGGCACGAATGTGTCGCCCATCAGCGGCCAGCTGTTGAAGATATGCCCAGCCTTCAGGCCCGCCACCAATGCCCCCATCACCAGCTGCAGCACCAAGACAAGCATGGCTGTGTGGGTCACCCGCTTCAGAACGGCAGGCCCGCCCACTGGCTTGGGATTGAGAAGCGATAAAGCCGTCCAGAAGATCGCGCCAAAGATCAAGAGCGCCAGCGAGAGGTGCGCTGTCAGGCGGTAGTGACTGACGGCAGGTTCGTCCACCAAGCCGGACATCACCATATACCAACCCATAAGACCCTGCAGGCCACCCAGGACAAAGAGCCCCACCAGACGGGGTTTATACCCCTGCGGAATACGGTCCTTGGCCCAGAACCATACCATTGGTACAAAGAAGAACAGGCCGATGAGGCGGCCCAGCAGCCGGTGGCCCCATTCCCAATAGAAGATGCCCTTAAAGTCATCGACGCTCATATGATAGTTCTTGAGCTTATACTCCGGGCTTTGCTGGTACTTGGCAAACTCAGCCTGCCAGGCGTCTTCCCCGATGGGTGGCAGCACGCCGGTTACCGGGCGCCAGTCAACCATCGACAGGCCCGATTCCGTCAGCCGTGTCGCACCACCCACAACCACCATGGCGAACACCATGAAGGCCATGAACAGCAACCAATATCCGACCGCGCGGCGGTCCCTATCCTGCGTTTGAAACATCATGCCGGTTTGCTAGCGCCATTGGGGCTAAAGGGCAAGAGACATTGTGCCGCATAAGCCACGCCCTAGCGCCTTCGCTTCAGAATGAACCACTCCAGCGCGGTAAAGAAATAGAAGATCGCCACACCCGCGATGCTCAGAAGCACGAGGCCTGCGAACATTTTCTCAACCTGTAGCCTGTTGCCAGCCTCCAGGATGCGCCAGGCAAGACCTGTTGCGCCGCCGGAGCCTGCAACGAACTCGGCGACCACAGCACCAATAAGCGCCAGCCCGCCGCTGATCTTGAGGCTTGCGAGCAAATACGGCATGGCTGTGGGCCACGACAGCCGCCAGAACCGCTGCCAGCGGCTGGCACCGTAGAGTGTAAACAGATCGTCCAGATGCCGGTCCACGCTTCTGAGGCCCGCTGACATGTTGGCCAGGATCGGGAAAAAGGCGGCGAGCCAGGCAATGATCACCAGCGCCCGGTCCACATGGTCAATGCCGACCCAGATCAGCACCAGCGGAGCGACCGAGACAATTGGCGTCACCTGCAGAACCACGGCGAAGGGGTAGAAGGTCATCTCAAAAGATCTTGATAGCGAGAACAGTAGCGCCAGCATCACACCACTGAAAACAGCGGCAGACAAGGCGATGAAGGTAACCTTCAGGGTGGCCCCCAAGGCTTCCACAAGGCTGCCGAAGTTGGCGAAGAAGGCCGCCCAGACCGCCTCTGGGATCGGAAGTATAAACTTAGGTATTTCAAATACTTCTATGGATACCTTCCACAAAAAGATCATCAACAGAAATGCAGCAGACGGCAGCAGGACCTTACGCATCGACCATGCTCCCTGCCTCAAGAATCGTCGCTACCTTTCTGGTAGCTTCGATGAAAGACTTTGACGCTCGTTGGTCCGCAGCGGCAAGCGTCCGGTCGAGGCCTGGTGTTACTTCGCCCGCGATACGCCCGGCATCCATCACCAGAACCCGGTCAGACAGGTAAACCGCTTCATAGATACTGTGGGTGACAAACAGGCCGGACCAGCCCTGCTCTGCCTTCAAGGCAAGCATCAAGTCATTCATGCGAAAGCGCAGGATTTCGTCAAGCGCCCCAAAGGGTTCATCCATCAACAGCAGTTTTGCGTCCGCAGCCAGTGCCCGGGCGATGGAAACCCGCATCTGCTGGCCGCCTGACAAGGCCTGAGGGTACCGCTTTTCAAGGCCCTTGAGCCCGACAAAGCCAAGAATTTCCTCCAGCCGCTTTGCGTCCAGCGCCTGCCCGCGCAGGCTCAAAGGCAAACTGATGTTCGTGGACACATCTGCCCAAGGCATCAGGGCCGCATCCTGAAACACGAAGCCGGTTTCAGGGGCTTGGCCGGTTTTCCAGGTAATCTCCCCGCCTATGGGCGTCAAAAGGCCGGCGACAAGCCTGAGAACCGTCGATTTTCCGCATCCGCTGGGCCCAACCAGCGAAACCAGTTCACCGTCTTGTAGCGAGATGCTGATGTTGTCCAGCACGGCCGCGCCACCATCGTAGGCGAAGGAGAGATCGCGGACCTTAAGCATCAGTCGCGGTCTTCCCGGGCGACAAAATCCAGCGTGTAAGCTTCCCCAACATCAAGACCCTTGGCGAGGATGCCCAGCGCAGACATTTCATCATAGAACTGCTGCCAGCGCGCGTGGGTCATCATGCCAACTTCGCTTTTGTCGCCCACCATCTGGTTGGCAAGCATGACCTTGATGCCGTTGGCGATAAGCTCCGCCGTCATTTCAGGGTTATCCTTCAAAATCAGGGTATTACCTGGCGCAGGGTCACCCCACAGATAGTCCTGCCAGCCCTCAATGGACGCCGCGACGAAGTCTGCCACCACCTGCCGGTTTTCCGCCATATAGCTACCGCGTACCATCACCATGGCCGAATAGCCGGGATACCCTTCATCAGACAGGAGGAAGACTTTGGGCTCGACGCCAGCCTGGGTGGCTGTGAAGGGTTCTGACGAAACATAGCCTTCCTGCACGGTTTCCGGATTCGCGAGCCACGGCGCCAGTGAATAGGTATATTTACGGATGTTGCGATCTTCATAGCCAAAGCGGGCCTTCAGCCACGGCCAGACAGTCGCAATGGCACTATCGGCCAGAAACACGGGCCGCCCCTTGAGGTCAGCGAGGCCTGTAGCCTCAACATGAGGGTGCACCATCATCACCTGCGGATCTTTCTGGAATGCGGCCATAACCACCTTCACGTCAGCGCCCGCTGCCATCAGATTGATTGGCTGGAAGCTGTTGGACGCCATGGCGATATCCAGCGCGCCCGCGGCCATCAGACGCGGATTATCCAGCTGCGGACCGCCCGAACGGATGGTCACATCAAGCCCACGTGCCCGATAATAGCCCTTGGCCAGCGCCTGATAGAAGCCGCCATGCTCCGCCTGGGCCTTCCAGTCAGTCGCGAAGGTGATTTTGGTCAATGTATCGGGGTTCTGTGCCGCCACAGCCGATGCACAGAACAGAATGCTCAGAAAGCCGATGAAAAGGTTCCGTTTCATGGGCTTAACTATAGGGGGAACTGGGGCCGCGTCAAAAGGAAAGCAGCCCCATTCTGGTTTTGAAAGGTGAAAGCCTAGCGGCGTTTCTTGCGGCGGCTCTCATAAGGGTTGGCACCCTTCTTCATGATAATCCGGATTGGCGTGCCCGGCAGATCAAAATCGCGCCGCAGCTCATTCTCCAGATAGCGTTTGTAGCTATCCGGCAGGTCGTCCGGACGGTTACAGAACATCAGGAAGGTCGGTGGCCGTGTCTTGATCTGGGCCCCATAGCGAATCTTGATGCGACGACCGCCAACGGATGGCGCCGGGTGCTTCTCAAGCGTATCGGCAAGCCACTGGTTGAAGGCGCTTGTTGGCACGCGCGCGTTCCAGACCTCGTACGCCTCGGCAACTGCTGGCATCAGATGCTGGATGCCCTTACCGGTAAGCGCAGAGAATTTGACAACCTTAACGCCTTTAAGCTGCGGCAGGCTGCGGGTCAGCGCATCCGTCAGCTGACGTTGACATTCGAGCCGGTCGGTAACTGCGTCCCACTTGTTGAGCGCGATAACAAGGCCACGGCCTTCATTGACGACACGCTCAGCAATCTTGAGGTCTTGCTTCTCAATGCCCATCTCGGCATCCAAAAGCAGCACGACTACTTCAGCGAACTGGACAGCCCGCAGGGTATCGCCGACAGAGAGCTTCTCAAGCTTCTCGGTAACGCGGGCACGGCGGCGGAGGCCGGCTGTATCAAACAGCTTCACCGGCAGTCCGTCCCATTCCCAGTCAACCGCGATGGAATCGCGTGTCAAGCCAGCTTCAGGGCCTGTGATCAGGCGGTCTTCGCCAACCATTTCATTGATCAGCGTGGATTTACCAGCGTTCGGGCGGCCAACAATGGCGAGCCTGAGCGGACGGGCTTCTTCGGTTTCGGCTTCACGGTCAACGAACTCATACTCGAGGTCGCCCTCAGTTGGCCCAGTGTCCACATCGTGAAGTTCCTGGGCCAGGTCTGCGTCGTCCTCGTTCGGGTATGGGTCAATGCCCACTTCCTTGAGGCTTTCGACGATCGCACGATACAGTTCCGCCAGGCCCTCGCCGTGCTCTGCAGACAAGCCGATCGGTTCACCAAGGCCCAACGTGTAGGCTTCATAGATGCCGTCGACGATGGCATTACCTTCACACTTGTTGGCAACCAGGATAACGGGCTTGTCACCGCGGCGGAGCCACTGGGCGAAATGCTCATCCATCGGCGTTACCCCTGCGCGGGCATCATAGAGCATCAGCGCGATGTCGGCTTCGTTGAGTGCCTGCTGTGTCTGGCGACGCATGCGGTCAGACAAAGAACCCGGCTCGCCTTCTTCAAGCCCTGCCGTGTCAAACACCCTAAACTCAAGGTCCGCAATGGATCCCTGCGCTTCGCGGCGGTCGCGTGTTACGCCCGGCGTATCGTCAACAATGGCAATCTTCTTTCCAACCAAACGGTTGAACAGCGTCGACTTGCCCACGTTGGGGCGCCCAACAACGGCAATTGTGAAGGTCATGATCTTTTAACTTCTGTTAGAAGTGGCCTATCAGCGATAGGCCACCAGTTCGCCAGCGTCTGTCAGCACAATGAATGTGCCGTCCACAACGATTGGCGGTGTTGATGCACCGGCTGGCAATTTGATGCCGCTCAGCACTTCACCGGTATATGGCGACACGCTCATGGCATAGCCGTGCGAACTTGTCACCAACAAACGGTCTCCGGCAAGCACAGGACCGTTCCATTTGATCAGGTCACGGCGCTTTTCCTGGTCCTGGAAGCGCTGCAACTGGGTTACCCAGCGAATACGACCGTCGCCCAGCGCCACACAGATAATCTGGCCATCAATTGTGGTCAGGAACCCGAAGCTACCGGCAATCACAGGCATGTTCACCCCTGCCACATCTGCTTCCCACGAGCGTTCGCCCGTGCGCATGTCAATGGCAACCATGCTGCCAGCATGGCTCAAGGCATAGACTTTACCGCGGTCGATCACCGGGGCGCCATCAATGTCAGCCAGCGTCGCAAGCGGCGTCAACCGGCGGGAGGACGAAAGCGCATCCTGCCACAACACGCGACCATTGCCGCCACGCAGGGCGATCAGTTCGCCCGATGACAGAGCCATGATAACTGTAGCACCATCGAATGCAGGTGACGCGGCACCAAGCATGCCGGCACTTTCTGCAATACCAACCTGGTCCCAAACGAGGCTGCCGTCATCAGCATCAAGGGCAAGCATCTGGTTATCATGGGTCACGGCATAAACCCGGCCACCGCCTACTGTTGGCGCACCCCGGAACGGCACGAGGCCGCTATAGCGCCATAGCTCGCGTCCGTTTGAGGCATCCAGTGCCACCACAAGGCCGCGCCCGGACGTTACATACAGATTACCGTCGGCATAGGCAGCGCCGCCACCGAAGCCAACCTTGCTGCGTTCGTCAGGTGTATCAATTTCCGTGCTCCAGAGCGTGCGGCCATCAGACAGCGAAACGGCTGTTACGTCGCCTTTCACATCAACTGCGAATACCTTTCCGTCTGCGGCTACAGGGCCTGTAACCATACGGCGGTATTTTTCGTTGCCGGGGCCGATGTTACGGCGCCAGGCCAGGGACAGCTGTTCGCCCAGGGCCACATGCTGTGGCGTATGGCTTGGATTGCCACCTTCAACGGCCCAGTTGCGATTAACATAGGGGCGAGGCAATACCACAGGCAGGCCACTGATCGCTGAATCGGCGTCCAGAGTCTGGGTGGAGGTCAGAATCGAAATGCGCTCCCTGCCCTCGTCGTCATACTTCTGTTTGGGCTTGTCGCTCTTGAACCAGCTACAGGCTGACAAAGCCAGGGCGGTTGTCAGGATAAGGCCTGACCTGATAATTACACGAGCCGGTGCGTTCACTGGCTATCTCCCTCACTGGCTGCATTGTTTTGTGTTTCTGCCGGCACTTCGTCTGTCGCTGGCGCACTATCGGCGCCGCCGCTGAAAACATCAGTCGCGAATTGCTGGGCCTCGATGAACGTGCGGAACTGGCTGGCACGGCCCTGGATGCTTGCAGGCGTTTCTGCGTCTTCAGCCAGGAGCCGAAATTTTTCCAGTGCGCCGTCCAGGTCGCCTTGCTGAAGGTCTATCAAGGCCAGCTGTTCCTGAGCTGAGAAATACCAGGCCTTGCCTTTGACCGCGATCGTCGAGAGTTTGCCGCGGGCGGAATCCAGGTCGCCTTGGCCAATCATCAGCATGGAGGCTTTCAGCGTCCCCAGTTCCCTGAGCGATGTTGGGGCGGTGTCATCAGCCGCCAGCCCGTCATAGGTTGCAATTGCTCCGGCGATGTCACCGCCATCAGCCAGGGCGGCAGCCTCACGAAGCTGAGCAAGTGCGACATACCCGCCACCGAGTTTTGGCGCGGCTTCACGCCAGATAGCGACAGCATCAGCGCCCTCTACATTCGCCTGTTCAATCGCAGCCTGGAAAGCTTCGGAATGCTGGCTTTCAATGCTTGAAACCCGCCAATTGTAGATTTCGCGCCCGGCGACCACGAGGACGACGCCAACCGCACCACCGATCACATATTTACCGTAACGCTTCCAAAGAAGATTCATCCGCTCGCGGCGGACTTCATCGTCAACTTCCTGCGCGACCAGATCGGAATTAATGTCCGACACACCAAACTCCCCAGACAAGGCCATCCCACATACGCGGACGGCTCGGTTTAATCCATTTTTGGGCAAGGCCCGATAATTGGGCGCTACCATAGCCAAAGCGCCACCGGGACGCAAACCAAGAAACGCCTCTCAGACCATTGAAAGGCGCTTCTTTGCTAGTGAACAGCTGAATGTGGTTATTTTTCGGCGCCCAGGCGCGGCTTTGGGGGTTTAACTGTTTGCCCCGCGCATTTTATAGGTGTGCTCTTCTGCCGGGAATGACCGTGACCGGACCTCGTCGGCATATTCCGCAATGGCCCCTTCAATGTCGCGGCCGATTTCCGCGAATCGCTTCACGAACTTCGGATTGATCGCGAACAGGCCAAGCATGTCTTCGGTTACCAGTATCTGACCATCACAGGCATTTGATGCGCCAATACCAATAACCGGAACAGACAGAACCTCTGTAACCTTGCGGGCCAGCGGTTCTGCAACGCCTTCAAGAACCACAGCAAAAGCCCCAGCCTCCGCGATAGCAATCGCGTCATCGATGATGGGCTGCCATTCATCGACAGTCCTGCCTCTGGCGCCGTAGCCACCGTGCGCATGGACTGACTGCGGCATCAGGCCAACGTGGCCGAGTACCGGAATACCGCGGCGAGACAGGAAACGAACGGTTTCTGCCATCTCGACACCGCCCTCAAGCTTGACTGCCCCTGCTCCGGTTTCTGAAAGCACACGCGCCGCATTCCTGAACGCCTGTTCCTTCGATTCCTCATAAGACCCGAAAGGCATGTCGATGACGACAAGCGCCTGTTTGGCGCCGCGGCATACGGCCCGGCCATGCCGGATCATCATCTCAAGGTCCACGCCCAGCGTGCTATCGAGGCCATAAAGCACCATGCCCACACTGTCACCCACCAGCAGCAGGTCGCAGTGCTGGTCAAGCCGAGCAGCCATCGGGGTGATATAGGCCGTCAGGCAGACGATCGGCGTGTCACCCTTGCGGGCAGCGATATTCTTGGCTGTTTGCTGGCGCTTGGGGCGCGCATCAACAGTAACATCTTTGCTGGTGGTGGACATAGATACTCTCCTCAACCGTGTTTGCGGCTAATATAGTCGGATTTTACAGCATGGAAAGGAAAAGCCCCACACACATTCCAGGATGGGGTCTATTCAGATATGGCCTGCCAGCACATGAAACATTGACCAACGCCCGCAACGCCCTAGCTTTGGGATACCGCAAAGACGGTTGGCCCTGAAGGAGAGATAACATGCCCGAAATCACCATGTTCGGCTGGTTCCACACCATCATTGGTATTGTTGCGCTGTTGTCCGGCGTATATTCGCTGATCAACTACAGGGTAATCCGGTTTACCGACACGACTGGCAAAGTCTACCTGATCTGTACCCTTCTGGCGGCGGCATCGGCCCTTGGGCTCTATAATGCCACCGGCGAATTCAACAAGGCCCACATCCTCGCCATCCTGACGCTCGGCGCCCTGGGCGTGGGACGACTTGCGGAGACAACACACCTGTTTCGGCAGTTCTCCGGCTATGTCCAGGCCATCAGCTACACGGCGACCTTCCTGTTTCACATGATTCCGGCCATTACCGATGGCCTGATGCGGCTGCCGGTCAGTGATCCAATCGTCAAGGATGTCGAAGACCCGCTTTTGAAGCAATTCTACCTGGCGTTCCTGATCAGCTATCTTGTGGTGCTTACGCTTCAGCTCATGTGGCTGCGGAAAAAAGAAAAGGCGGCATAAAGCCGCCTTCCCGAACAGGTTATTCCCACTCGATGGTTCCTGGGGGCTTCGACGTCACATCATAGACCACGCGGTTGATGCCGCGCACTTCGTTGATGATCCGCGTGGCCACACGGCCAAGAAACTCATGCGGGAACGGATAATAGTCTGCGGTCATACCGTCGGTGGAGTTCACCGCGCGGATGGCACACACATGGTCGTAGGTACGGGCGTCGCCCATCACACCAACAGTCTTGACCGGCAGCAACACGGCAAAAGCCTGCCAGATGCTGTCATAAAGGCCGGCGTTGCGGATTTCCTCAAGATAGATGGCGTCAGCCTTCCGCAGGATATCTGCCTTCTCACGCGTGATCTCGCCTGGAATACGGATCGCAAGGCCAGGCCCTGGGAATGGATGGCGGCCCACGAAATCTTCATGCAGGCCAAGCTCGCGGCCAAGGGCGCGAACCTCATCCTTGAACAGCTCACGAAGCGGCTCCACAAGGCCCATGTTCATGCGCTCAGGCAGGCCGCCCACATTGTGGTGCGACTTGATGGTCACAGACGGGCCACCGATGAAGGAAACGCTTTCGATTACGTCAGGATACAGTGTGCCCTGCGCCAGGAAATCTGCACCGCCCACGGCCTTGGCTTCCTCTTCGAACACGTCGATAAAAAGCTTGCCGATGGTCTTGCGTTTCACTTCAGGGTCGGTCACGCCCGCAAGCGCACCCAGGAACAGATCCGACGCGTCGCGGTGTACCAGATTGATGTTATAATGCTCCCGGAACAGGCTCACCACCTGCTCGCTCTCACCTTGGCGCATCAGGCCGTGGTCAACATACACACACGTCAGCTGGTCACCGATGGCCTCATGGATCAACACAGCAACAACCGAGCTGTCCACACCGCCAGACAGGCCACAAATCACGCGTTTGTCGCCAACCTGCTCCCGGATTTCCTTGATCTTGGTGTCGCGGAAGCTGGCCATGGTCCAGTCGCCCTTGCAGCCACAGATCTTGGTAACAAAGTTGCCAAGAAGCTGGGCGCCGTGGGGCGTGTGCACCACCTCAGGGTGGAACTGTACCGCATAGAAGCGCTTCTCTTCATTTGCGATGGCGGCATATGGCGCACCGTCAGATGTAGCGACAACCTTGTAGCCTTCAGGCAGCCGGTCCACATGGTCGCCGTGGCTCATCCAAACCTGTTCGCGGTCGCCCACGTTCCAGACGCCGTCGAACAGCGCGCAGCTTTCCTTGACGTCTACGAACGCCCGGCCGAACTCCTGGTGGTCTGAGGTGGTCACATTGCCGCCCATCTGGGAAACCATGGTTTGTTGGCCATAGCAGATGCCCAGAACCGGGATACCCATGGTGAATACACGTTCTGGCGCGCGCGGGGTATCGGCGTGGGTCACGCTTGCCGGGCCACCCGACAGGATGACGCCAGCCGCGCCGAATGTGTCCAGCACTTCGTCAGCTTTGTTGAAGGGAACGATTTCACAGTAAACACCGGCTTCACGCACACGCCGTGCAATCAGCTGGGTGACCTGTGAACCGAAATCAATGATCAGAATGTTTTCATTCATCAACCGGTCTCGCTTTTAACGGTCATGTCCTAGCGGTGATCTGGTCACCACCCTCAAGTCAAAATGGGGCCGCAAGGGCCCCATCTTATCAATCTTATTCGCCGTCTTTCTTAGGCGGCTCTACGCACCGAATGTGCAGCTCTCGAAGCTGCTTCGGGTGAACCGTGCTTGGTGCGCCCATCATCAGGTCTTCGGCTTTCTGGTTCATCGGGAACAGGATCACTTCGCGAATGTTCGGCTCGTCTGCCAGCAGCATCACCATCCGGTCAACGCCTGGCGCCAGACCACCGTGTGGCGGCGCGCCGTATTTGAACGCATTCAGCATGCCGCCGAACTCTTCTTCCACGGTTGCTTCATCATAGCCCGCGATACCAAACGCCTTGATCATGATGTCAGGACGGTGGTTCCGGATCGCACCAGACGAAAGCTCGATGCCGTTACAGACGATGTCATATTGGTACGCGAGGATCTCAAGCGGATCTTTGGTCTCAAGCGCTTCCATCCCGCCTTGCGGCATGGAGAATGGGTTGTGTGAGAAGTCAATCTTCTTGTTTTCTTCGTCATATTCGAACATCGGATAGTCGACGATCCAGCAGAATTTGAACTCGTCATCCGGGATCAGTTCAAGGTCTTCACCTACCTTGGTGCGCGCAAGGCCAGCAAGCTTCGCAGCGCCCGCTTCCTTGTCACAGGCAAAGAAGACACCGTCATTCGGGCCAAGGCCCAACTGGTCGATCAGGGCTTGCGTCCGCTCTTCGCCGAGGTTCTTGGCAATTGGACCGCCAGGCACGCCTTCCTTGATGTTGATGTAACCAAGGCCTGCGAAGCCTTCGCGCTTCGACCAGTCGTTGGTGCTGTCAAAGAACTTGCGGGATTTCAGGCCTGCTTCCGGCGCCGGGATAGCGCGCACAACAGCGCCGCCATCAACCATTTTGGCAAAAATGCCGAAGCCGCTGTCACGGAAGATCTCGGTCACATCCTGAATTTCGATCGGGTTCCGAAGGTCAGGCTTGTCGTTGCCGTACTTCAGCATTGATTCCGCAAACGGAATGCGCGGGAACGGTGCTTCTGTGATCTTCTTCTTGGAGAATTTCTTGAACACATTCACCAGTACGGGCTCGATTGCACCGAACACATCGTCCTGGGTCACGAAGCTCATCTCAATATCGAGCTGGTAGAACTCACCCGGGCTACGGTCTGCGCGGGCATCTTCATCACGGAAGCAAGGCGCAATCTGGAAGTAGCGGTCGAAGCCCGACACCATGATCAGCTGTTTGAACTGCTGTGGTGCCTGTGGCAGCGCATAGAATTTGCCTGGGTGCTGGCGAGCCGGCACCAGGAAGTCACGCGCGCCTTCTGGGCTTGAAGCCGTCAGAATCGGCGTCTGGAATTCTTTGAAACCCTGGCCAGTCATCTGGTTGCGGAGCTCAGAGATCACATCAGAGCGCAGAATGATGTTATTGTGGATGCGTTCGCGGCGCAGGTCCAGGAAGCGGTACTTCAGGCGAATATCCTCAGGATATTCAGTGTCACCGAATACCGGCAGCGGCAGGTCACCAGCGGCAGACAGAACTTCAAGCTCGTCTACATAAATCTCAACGTCGCCAGTCGGCAGGTCCTTGTTGACCGTGTCTTCCGTGCGGGCCTTCACGCGGCCATCAATGCGGATCACGCTTTCAGCACGTACAGCCTCCGCTTCCGCGAAGCATTTGCTGTCCACGTCGAACACACATTGGGTCAGGCCATAGTTATCGCGCAGGTCGATAAACAGCAGGCCGCCGTGGTCCCGTTTACGGTGAACCCAGCCAGACAGGCGGACGGTTTCGCCGACGTTGGCGTGGCGAAGCTCGTTACAAGTGTGAGAGCGATAATCGTGCATGGTTTCCTACGTTCTTTTTAGTCTCTGGGTACGAATTTTACGTACAAATTTGGCCCGGAAAAGCGCATGAATGACAGCGAATGTCAAGACCGTGTTAGAAGGATTGCAGAGAAAGGGTGACGATTGGCCTCTGGTTGTGTATTAGATGCGCCAAACAGAAACGGAAATTTACATGCAACCAATTACCAGTACGGACGAACTTGCCAGTCTTTGCGAACGCCTCGCAGCCGCAGAGTTTGTCACCGTCGATACCGAGTTCCTTCGCGATAATACTTATTATCCCAAGCTTTGTCTTGTCCAGGTCGCCGATGATGACGGCGCCTTTGCCATTGACCCTCTGGCTGAAGGCATTGACCTCAGCCCCCTGATGGATCTGCTGGCGGATGAGAGTGTCCTGAAGGTCATGCACGCCTGCCGCCAGGACATGGAGATATTCCACCAGATGATGGACGGTGCACTCCCTGCCCCGATCTTCGATACACAGGTCGCTGCGATGGTTTGCGGCTTCGGCGATTCGGTTGGCTATGAGACATTGGTGACCAAAATCACCAAGGCGCAGCTGGATAAATCAGCCCGCTACACAGACTGGTCCAAGCGGCCGCTGTCTGACACCCAGCTCAATTACGCCATCGGCGATGTAACCTACCTCAGAGACATCTACCGCACACTGAAGGCCGAGCTTGAGCGCGAGAATCGCGTTGGCTGGGTCGATGAAGAAACGGCTATGCTGCGTGATCCTGAGCTCTATTTCGTCAAGCCAGAAGATGCCTGGAAGCGCCTGAAGGTGCGTACCAACAAACCGCGGTTCCTCGGCATCCTGAAGGCCCTGGCGGAGTGGCGTGAGCTGCAGGCACAGGAACGCGACCTGCCGCGCAACCGCGTCGCCAAGGACGAAACCCTGTTCGAGATCGCGGCCCACCCGCCAAAGGATGTCGCCGGGCTTGATCGCATTCGCAGTATTCCAAAAGGATTCAGCCGGTCCCGCGCCGGCAAATCGCTGATGGAAGCTTTGGAAAAAGGCCTCAACATGCCTGAAAGCGAGCTGCCGCAGATTGAACGGGCGAAACCCCGTCCGGCAACGCCGCCGATGGCCGACCTTCTGAAAGTGCTCTTGAAAATCAAGTGTCAGGAAGCCAAGGTTGCGTCGCGCATGGTTGCGAACAGCGCGGACATTGAGAATTGGGCGGCAGTGCCGACCACCGACATCAAGGCCATGCATGGCTGGCGCTATGAGATTTTCGGCAAGGACGCCGAGAAGCTGATGCGTGGTGATCTGGCGCTCACGGCCCACAAAGGTGATATCGAGGTTGTTGAGCTCGAATCCGAATAGTCTGACAACAGAATGATTTGAGATTGGGAGGGCCAGCGCCCTCCCTTTTTTGTGCGCCTATGTCGCGCGCCAGTACCAGTCAAGGTCCCGTTCGCTAACTTCGGCGTGGAAGCTTTCCTCCTCAAAGCGCCTGCATTTGAGGAAATAATCATGGTAGCGAGCCCCCAGGTAGCGCGGCAGAATCGCACCCGCTTCAAATTGGTCCAGCGCATGTGGCCAACGGGACGGCAGTGTGGCTTTTTCTTCCTCTAGCACCGTTTCTTCCACGACCATCGGCCCAGGCTTTACCTTGGCGTCGATACCGTGGTGGATGCCCGCCACAATAGCTGCCGCGACCAGATACGGGTTAGCGTCCGCCCCGGATACACGATGCTCCACCCGCATGTTCGCCGCGTCCGCGAGCGGAATACGCAGAGAAACACCCCGGTGGTTCGGCCCCCATGTGGGTGTCAGCGGCACATAACTGCCGCGCTGGAACCGCCGGTAGCTGTTGGCGTTGGGCGCGAAAATGGCCATGCTTTCTGCCATAGTGGCTTGAAGCCCGCCCACAGCGTGTTCGAATGTTTCCGACCAATTGTTGCCGCCCTCGCAGCCAAACACATTGTTGCCGTCCCGGTCCAAGAGGCTGATATGGGCGTGCAGTCCCGAGCCGGCGCAATCTGCGTATGGCTTCGCCATGAAAGTGGCCACCATGCCGTGCTTGCGCGCTACCCCCTTGATTGCTCGCTTCAGAAGCATGGCGTGATCACAGGCGGTTACGATATCGGGCACATGGGTCAGGTTCACTTCAAATTGCCCAGGGCCGTATTCCGACAAAACGCCCTCAGCCGGGATATTCTGCTCCGCACAGACGGCGTACAGCTCTCGCAGCACATCATCGAAATCATACAGGTCCTCAAACCCCGTCGCCTGCGCACCTGTCAGCGGCGTCCAGCCATTTGGCGTTTTCGCGGGCCTGAGCGGCAAGGTGGGTTCTGTCATATAGAACTCAAGCTCAAGTGCGACCACAGGCGTCAGCCCCATGTCTGAGAGGGGCTGAAGCGCGTTCAGGAGCGCAGCGCGCGGGTCAGCCGCAAACAGGCTGCCGTCCTTTTCGTGCTGGCTCATCAAAACCTGTGCGGTTGGGCGCTTGACCCACGGCACATAGGAAAATGTGCCCGGAACCGGCTTGCAGATGCGGTCAGGGTCGCCGTCCTGGGGGCCTTCCACTACCGTGTCCACCAATTGCCCCTTGCTGTCCATCAGCGCCGACGATGTCGGCAACGGAATGCCTGTGGTGTAAAGCTTCTTCAAGCCATCGATCGGCAACTGTTTGCCGCGCATCATGCCCACCATATCGGGCATCATGCAGTCGATTACTTCAATGTCCGGGTGAGCGGACAGGCAGGCCAACACGTCTTCAGGCAAATTTTCCATTTTTGGATACTCGAGATTTAAGGCGAAATTTAAGGTCCAAAAAAGTGATCACATTTCAGGATCAAGCGCAACAGAAATCAGATGCGCGGGCTCGTCCTCAGCTAATATCATTCGGGAACTCGATTACCGCCCGGCGGCCCATAAGCTGACCAAGTTGAGTCAATCGCTTCTGAACCACCTCGTTGGCGATATCCTTGTAGGCCTTCGGTACGCCCAGATAGACCTTCGATTTACTCACCCGCAGGCGGCTGTGCAGCAATGGATCGGCAGTGCCTCCAGACAAGCGCTGGGCCAGCCGAAGCGCAGCCCCCATCATGCGGGCCTCCAGAATTTCATTGATCTTGAGCAGCGGCAGGATATGCGCAACATGGCCCAAGTCCACCGATGCCCCATACGCCTGATTCATGGCAACTGCCAGATAGGCCCTGTCCCGGTGCGAAACACCAATGAAATGGCCGTGCAGCACCGATTCCACGGCCTTCTCAGCCCGGAAATCGGGATGACCACGCCAAGCAATATCGCTCAGCAAGCAAATCGCCCGATGCAGCTTCTCACGAAGCTCGGGGTCCGGCACCTTGTGCCAGAACAAGGGGCGCGTCCATTCGAACAGCAGGTTACTATGCTCTGCGAACCTGGATCGCTCCGCTGCCAGCACGTGGCAGGTAAACAGAAACGGGTCCATGCCGCGTTCGTCTTCGCGCGTCAGGTCATAGATCAGGCCCTCGCGGATGCCATATGTGGAAACCACGGCCAGCTTCGCTTTCATCGCTGCCATCACCTCCATCAAGATTATGGCGGCGGTTGGCATTACCGCCCGACGACGACCAGTGAGTAGGCCTGCAAAGGGAATATCATCAGGCAACAGGCGGCTGATGCGTTTGCAGTAATTGGTGTATTCAGACCGACTGTTTCGGTAGCCCTGCAGGATGGGCAGCGGATTGGACTTTTCCCTCATCATAAGCTTGGCAATATTCCGCCAGGCGCCACCAACCATATACAGGTTTTGGCCTTGCCGTTCGGAAAGCCATGGAATTTCCTCAAACAAGCCTTTCAGATGCTTGCGGATTTTACGCCGGTCGTCACCGAACATGCTCTGCAACCTGAGTGGACCGATGGGCAAGCTGATCGTCTCATGGACTTCGCCATCTTCAATGCGGGCAAGCTCAAGTGACCCCCCGCCCAGGTCTCCCATGATGCCGGTAGCGTGGGGTTCAGCTGAAATCACCCCGTGGGCCGCAAGCCGGGCTTCTTCCATACCATCGATGGTCTCAATCTCGATACCGCATTCCTTGCGAACGCGATTGATGAACGCTTTGCGGTTTTTGGCGTCGCGGACCGCCGCAGTCGCCAGGACCTCGATCCGTTCTACCTGCATCTGCTCACACAAGGCCCGGAATCGCTTTAGCGTGGACACCGCGCTGTCCATGGCTTTCTTGCCCATTTTGCCAGAGACACCTATTTCGGCGCCCAAACCACACATGACCTTTTCGTTGAAGATAATGTCTGGCACACGCCGGAGGCCGGAGAATACAACAAGCCGCACGGAGTTGGAGCCGATGTCGATTACCGCGATATAATCATCGGCCCGGGCCGCCGCTTCAAACATACTGATCAGTCCTCGATACTATAATCAATCAGGGGCGTGATTTTCTTGTCGCCGCCCAAGGCCTTGCCCCTACCAGAAAGGGACGAGTTGGTCATGAAATAATGGTGGGCGATGAACTCTTTTTCACCTTCCTTCGGCTGGTTCCGGCTGAAACTGCCGTCCGGCGCCATACTCCAGGACTGTGTGTTGTCCTTGAAGTTCGCGGCCATCACCTGCCCCATGATCTGATCATGCACAGTCGGGTTCTCGATCGGTACAAGGCTTTCGACGCGGCGGTCAAAGTTCCGCGGCATCCAGTCTGCGCTCGAGATATAGACCTTCGCTTGGCGCGACGGCAGACCGTGCCCGTTGCCGAAGCAACAGATGCGGGCATGCTCAAGAAAACGGCCAACAATAGACCGCACGCGAATGTTTTCGCTGAGACCCGGAATGCCTGGGCGCAGCGTACAGATACCCCGAACCACAAGGTCCACCTGAACCCCGTTCATGGAGGCTTCATAGAGCTTGTCGATGGTCTTGGGGTCGAGAAGCGAATTCAGTTTCGCCCAAACGGCACCTGGGCCACCTGACCGCGCGATCTCGATTTCCTTGTCGATCAACCGGATCAGATGATCCCTTAGCATGAAGGGTGACATCACCAGCTTTTCCATGCCGTCGGGCTCAACATAGCCGGTCAGATAATTGAACATCTTGTTGGTGTCACGCGCCAGCGCGGGATCGGCGGTAAAGAACGACAGGTCCGTATAGAACCGGGCCGTAACCGGGTGATAGTTGCCGGTCCCGAAGTGCATATAGCTCCGGAGCTTGCCGTTTTCGCGCCTGACAGCCATCGATACCTTCGCGTGGGTCTTCAGGTCGATAAAGCCGAACACCACATGCACGCCCGCGCGCTCAAGGTCGCGCGCCCACTTGATGTTTTGTTCCTCATCAAACCGCGCTTTCAACTCCACCACGGCTGTGACGGATTTGCCCGCTTCTGCCGCCTCGATCAGCGCCTTGATGATCTGGGACTGGGAGCCTGCGCGATAGAGCGTCTGCTTGATCGCCACAACATCCGGGTCACGCGCTGCCTGAAGCAAGAAATGGTGCACAACTTCGAAGGATTCGTAAGGGTGGTGAACCACAAAGTCCTTCGAGGCGATGGTCTTGAAGATATCCCCACCGAAATCCCTTACGCGCTCAGGGTAGCGCGGGTTATAGGGCACATATTTAAGATCAGGGAAATCGTCGACAATCAGCTCGCCTGTTTCATCGATGCCGAGTATGCCGTCGACAACAACAACAGTTTCTTCGTCCGCGTCCAGCCGGTTGATCACAAGGTTCCTGAGCGGCTCAGGCATGGCCGCATCAACCTTCAGGCGGATTACCCTGCCCCGGCGGCGGCGCTTGAGCGCGCTTTCAAACACGCGCACCAGATCTTCCGCTTCCTCTTCAATCTCTATATCGCTATCGCGGATAATGCGGAACACACCACAGCCATCAACGCGGTATCCCGGAAACAGTTGGTCCAGGAACAGTTCCAGCATGCGCTCCAGCGCAATGAACCGCACTTCGCCGCTGGTATCATTCGGCAGGCGCACAAAGCGGTCAACATGATGCGGTACCGGCAGCAGTGCCACCATTTCCTTATTGTCGCGCTTACGCACCAGCGACAGCGCCATGGTGAACCCAAGGTTCTGGATGAAGGGAAATGGATGAGCCGGATCAACCGCAATCGGCGTCAGGACCGGCATCACATTATCCAGGAAATATCCTTCGATCCAATCGCGCTCTTCCTGGGAGATCTCGGCTTTCTCCAGCACGATGATCTTGTTCTCGCGCAGTTCCTTGTTGAGCCCCGCCCAAACGTCCTGCTGCTTGGCCATCAGGGTTTCTGCCAGATCATTCAGTTGCTGCAGCTGCTGCATCGGCGATTTCTGGTCATCAGACACGACCTCAAGCTTCATGTCGCACTGGCCCCTAAGGCCTGCAACGCGCACCATATAGAATTCGTCGAGGTTATTGCCTGAAATCGACAGGAAGCGTAGGCGCTCCAAGAGCGGGTGGCGCATGTTTTCCGCTTCTTCCAAAACGCGCATGTTGAACTGAAGCCAGCTCAGCTCCCGGTTCAGATACTTCTCACCGCCGGGCAGGCCTTTGATGTGACTGACAATCTCCTCACGGGATGGCAAGCCTTCGTCCTTGGCCTCGGTGGGTTGTGATGCTGCCTTTTGGTCTCCGTCAGCCATGCTGTCGTCTGCTCCTGTCGGGGGTTGTAAAGGGTCCCGTAGCCCATGAATGTTACAATTATCTGTCTGTTGGCGCCTCTAAGCAAGTTTTAGCCAACGCCTTGGTTATTTTGCGTTTGTCGGCCAAAGCATGCCGGTCGATGGCATCAACCAGCTCTTTTGCGGCAGTGAAGGACCGCTCAATGCGTTTTATAATATAATCCACTACAGCAAGATCAACTTGTAACTGTCTGTCAGAAAACAGTTTTACCAGCAGAACCATTAACAAATGGTCATCGGGCTCACTGATTTCCGCGACCGGAATGGTCGCCAGCCGTGACTTGAGGTCCGGTAATGCTACATTCCACAAGTTAGGCGCGGTGCGGCTGGTCAACAACAGGTGGCCACCGGTCTCCTTGGTCCAGTTAAACAGGTGGAACAGTGTTTCGTCCCGACGTGTCGCCGCGTCTGCACCGTCAACCAGCACGTTGCTGCCGGGGGCGATGCCGTCAATTTCGTCATACGCGTTGACCTCAATCGCATCCGCTCGTTTCGCCCAGGCCTTTGCCAGATGGGTTTTGCCGCTGGCAGCCGGCCCCACGAGGGCGACGGCATGGTGTGGCCAGTCCGGCCAACCGTCCACAACGGAAAACGCTGCCTCGTTCGAGGCGGAAACGATAAAATCCGCCATTTCGAAACTGGGCTTGTGCGGTAGCTCAAGCGGTATCTGTTTTGCCTGTTTTACCATTGCTGGTCCTCAATACTCATCACTCAGTTTAGACTTATTCTTTCGAAGCTGCGGGCTGCGCAGCGTCCGGGATGCCGTGATGCTCCAGATAGACATCGATCCAGTAGCGCACCAAGACGGCGATGGCTGCGGCTGCTGGCACCGCAATCAGGACGCCCACAAAGCCCATCACCTCACCACCGGCAAACACCGCAAACAATACCCACACAGGGTGCAGACCGACGCGGTCGCCAATCAGTTTCGGTGTCAGGAACGAGCCCTCGATCACTTGCACCACCAGGAACACGCTGGCAACAAGCCCCAGTTGGACTGGGTCCATGCCCCATTGGCCAATGCCCATGGCCACGGCAACGGCGGCGGCAAACAAGGCGCCAACGAAAGGCACGATGGACATTACACCAGCCAGCACGCCCAGCAGAATAGCGAAATCAAGGCCCACGGCTGACCAGCCGATGGCATAAAGAATGCCCATGATGGTGCTGACAATCAACTGCCCGCGCACGAAACCGGCCAGAACCGTGTCGACATTGCGCGCAAGGCCCCGGACGACCTCGCTACCCGAGGGCGGCAACCAGCTGTCCACCTTGGCAACCAGAAGGTCCCAATCCCGCAGCAGATAAAAGGCCACAACTGGCGAAATCAGCATCAGCGACAGGATGTTGAACACCGCAAGCCCGCTTTTTAGCACCGTGCCGGCACCATGCTTAACCCGCGCCAGCAGTTCATCGCTGAAGGAGGCCAGCATGCTGTCTACATCGCCCGCAACGTCCTGCCCGAAACGGTCCGAAAGCGTTTGTAGCGTGTCGTTCAACCAGGGCCTCAGGCCCGCAAGCGTTTGAGGTAGGCTTTGGGAGATGGCCGCGATCTGGGATTGCAGGATGGGCCAGAAAGCAAGGACAACCCCAACAATCACCAGGAAAAACACCGTGATCACCATGGCTGCGGCAGCTCCGCGGGGAACCTTTAGCGCCTCAAGCCTGTCGGCAATCGGGTCAAGGAAATAGGCAACAGCAAGCCCCGCCAGAAAGGGCAGCATGACGCCTTTCGTCAAATATACAAACAGCATGACGACGGCTGTTGTGCCGATCCAGAACCATTTATTCATGATGTCTCCCCCACATTCATTGAGCGTTAGTCGTCTACATCGTCCCCACGCAGCGCCAACAGCTGGCTTTCGCCATACGGCGACAAAACAAGGCCCGCATACCTGAGCGCCAGCACAAGCTGATCCTCGCGCCCTGTGTACCGAAAGCGCAACTGGCTGAAGGGCAGCCCAATCTGAAGCTGCTCCACGTCACTAACCAGGCTAACGTCGTCCAGTCTCGATAAAACTTGATTATAGGTTGCAAGCTCGGTCGATGAAACCATCACGTCCAGAACGCCGCCCTGCCCTGTATCCACCAGCAACTGGGCACGCCACGCGCTATCGATCTGCTCCAGGGCTTCTGCATACATGGCGGCAATCGCCGCTTCCTCGCTTGCGGCATTGCGGATACGGCCTTCGCCTGTAATATCGCCATCGGTATTGAGGAACCTATAGTCAAGCACTGCGCCATCGGGCCCGGCGGTATGCCACCGTGACGCTATAATCAGCGCCGAACGGACATCATAGCGCCGCGCCAGCGTCAGCACATCGCGGGCCTCGAGATGAGCCACTTCCTCATACGTCAGCATGGCGCGCTCTGCCATTTCGCCGCGCGGAAAGACATATTGCCGAATGCGGTTCAGCCAGTCGACTTGCTCGCGGGCAGCTTCAAGCGTCGCGTCTGCTTCCCACAGGATATCCTGCAAGCCGCGGCTATGACCGTGCACCACAAGAATACCACGCCCGGTACCCAACACGTGCGGCACGTTATATTGTGCCAGGAACTGGCTGACAACGCCGGGCTCGAACCGTACATCAAGTGTTGCAAGGTATCTGCGGGAGGAAGACTGTTCCTCAACCACCTCGATACCGCTGATCATGGCCTGAACTTCACGGGCGCTCATGGTGGGTAGCTTTGCCCTGCCCTCAGGCTGCGTCAGCTTCACCAGCAGCTTCTCGTAGGCCATCAGTTCGGCTTTGGCGAGAGCCACGCGGCGCGCCTCGCTGGCCCGGCTCGCGGTTTCATCGACCTTGATGGCCTGAATGGTGAACAATCGGTCGAGTGGGTCTTCCTTGGCTTGCGCCCACGCGGCAATATCTGCGGCAAATACGCTCAGGAACGCCGCGAAGATACAGAAAAGATGATTATTTCCCAGAAGCTTGCGCATAAATACTTTCATAACTGATCCGGCGCCACTATAACGCGCTTGAAATCAAATGCCATAGGGTCTTAGGCTTGCAATTAAATTAGCCCAATTTGTGGCCACCCGCTGGACGGAAACACAGAATGGCGCCCCCGCAACAGGCGTCAGAAATGCTTGGAAGAAGAAACGTGAGCGCCCAAAACGATTCATACACCTATAAGCAGGCAGGCGTGGATATCGACGCCGGTGAAGCCCTTGTTGAGAATATCAAGCCACTGGCGGCTTCAACACGCCGCTCCGGCGCGGACGCAAGCCTTGGCGGCTTTGGCGGCCTGTTTGACCTAAAGGCTGCAGGCTTTAATGATCCGATCCTTGTGGCTGCCAACGATGGCGTCGGCACCAAGCTGAAGGTCGCCATCGACGCGGGCATTCATGACACCGTGGGCATCGATCTTGTGGCCATGTGCGTGAATGACCTTGTGGTTCAGGGCGCAGAGCCGCTTTTGTTCCTTGATTATATGGCGACAGGCCACCTGGACGTGGCGCAGATGACCGACGTGGTCGCCGGTATTGCCGAAGGCTGCCGCCAGGCCGGTTGCGCGCTGATTGGTGGCGAAACGGCAGAAATGCCCGGCATGTACCAGGGCGGTGATTATGACCTGGCTGGCTTCAGCGTGGGCGCCGCAGAGCGCGGTACGCTGCTTGACGGCTCTACCGTTACTGAGGGCGACGTGCTTCTGGGGCTGGCGTCAAACGGTACGCATTCGAACGGCTATTCGCTCATTCGCCGCATCGTAGAAGATAAAGGCCACAAATATTCAGACGCCTCCGGCTTTGGCGCGGGCACGCTGGGCGAAGAGCTGCTGGCCCCGACCAAGATTTACGTTAAAAGCTGCCTCGCTGCCACGAAGGCTGGCTATGCCAAAGCCTTTTCCCACATCACCGGCGGCGGCTTCCTTGAGAATATTCCCCGCGTGATGCCAAAGGACACGCTCGCAGAAGTGGACACCGGCACGTGGGAGCTTCCCGGCGTGTTCAACTGGCTGCGCGACCAGGGCAACATCCAGGCGTCTGAAATGTCCCGCACCTTCAACTGCGGCATCGGCATGGTTGTTGTTGTGGCACCTGAACATGCAGAAGCCGCCACGGCGCTTCTCAAAGAGCACGGCGAGACGGTTTACACCATCGGTCACATCACCAAGGGCGCCGGCAAGCCGAAATGCCGAGTGACCGGCAAAGCTGGCACCTGGGGCGCAGACGCTGACTGGTCCGCCATCACGGGTGAAGGATAAGCCATGCGGAAACTTCGTCTCGGCGTCATGATTTCCGGCAGCGGTACCAACCTGCAGGCCCTGATCGACGCCTGCTCGGCCGCTGATTACCCAGCCACCATTGAGGTTGTCATTTCCAACCGCCCCGACGTGCGCGGGCTTGAGCGTGCCGAACAGGCCGGCATCAAGGCTGTGACCATTGATCACAAGGAATTTGAGGACAAGGAGACGTTCGAGGACGCGCTGCATGAATGCCTCGCGGACCATAAGATTGACCTTGTGTGCCTCGCGGGCTTTATGCGGCTTCTGACCTCCACATTCGTCAACCGCTGGCGCGACCGCATGATCAACATCCACCCGTCGCTGCTGCCGTCATACAAAGGCCTGCATACGCATGCGCGCGCCATCGAAGATGGTGTCCGCTTCGCGGGCTGCACCATCCACTATGTGCGGCCCGAGATGGACAACGGCCCGATCATCATGCAAGCCGCTATCCCGGTTGCAGTAGACGAAACAGAAGAAAGCCTGATCGCCAAAACCCTGAGCTATGAGCACAAGATGTACCCGGCCGCGGTCAGGATGATTGCCGAAGGTAAGGTCCGCGTGGCGGGCAACAAGGTGGCTTTCAAAGATGTAGATGTGGGCGAGTTGGGCATCATCAGCCCGCTACCATAAGCCCCTCAAAAACCAGATCATTCGAAGACCGCCTCAACCCTTTCAGGCGGTCTTTTTCTTTTGCCGTGTATGACCCAATGCGCGATCCAGCCGTTCAGCAGCGTGATCAGCGCAAAATAGCTCAGGAAATAGATATCGCGTGGCGTTACCAAGCCGGACGACCGGCTCTGAAACATGATCAAGCCCACCATTGCTGGGAAAGCCATGAAGCTGGCGGCGATATAGGCGGGCTTTGAGTGGCGCGAAAGCCTGGAAAGGCCATAGCTGAGCGGAAACCCAGGAATAAGCATCAGAGCCATGCCGGTGATGCCGGCTCCAAGAGACATATAAACCACTGTTTCGCCTTCAATGAAGAAACCGGCGGCAAAACTGACCTCTGCAAAAACCAGGCCTTCGCCAAGCAGAAGCACGATCAGGTTGCTGATTGACCAATAGAGTATGCCGGTCACGGCAGACGCCCCCAACGGCCCTACCAAAACCGCAACCAGCGCACGCTTCCAATGCCATTCATGTTCGTACATCTTGCTGCTTTGCTACCTCTGGAACTGGTCGCGTGAGGATAAAGGCTGCAACCACAGCCAGAACCGCTATCTGGGTTGCGAGTGCCCAGTAGGGTGCACCCGCAAGCCACGTGATGACGGGCGTGAGCGCAATCACGATTACCGCCACACGTTTCGACCGCCGGTCAATCGCGCCATACTGTTCCCAATTTCTGATCATCGGCCCGAACTGGCGGTGCGCCATAAGCCAACCGTGAAGGCGCGGCGATGACCGGGCAAACCCGAAGGCGGCCAGCAACAGAAAGGGCGTTGTGGGCAATAGCGGCAGCACAGCGCCAACCAGTCCAAGCAGCAGCGAAACCACACCAAGTGTGAACCACGCCAGTCGTATTGTTGCTTTCCTCACGGTCTCTGCACCCTGCTCCGGTCAATTCTTCCTGTGACAGTAATATTGTCGGGCCGCATTTGGCAAACAACTAGTCCGGCCATGAAAAAAGGGCCAACCAACGGCTGACCCTTCCCTCTCGCGAGCGAACCCGCGTGCCTAGTTAGCTCCCAGGCAGAATATTTGTCGGCTGATTAGCCTACGATCTCGTTGCCAGAGAAGAACTGCGCGATTTCGATCGCTGCGTTTTCTTCACTGTCGGAACCGTGAACGGAGTTTTCACCGATGGAGAGCGCGAACTCTTTACGAACGGTGCCTTCCGCAGCTTCAGCCGGGTTGGTGGCGCCCATCACTTCACGGTGTTTCAGAACGGCGTTCTCGCCTTCCAGAACCTGAACAACAACAGGAGCGGACGTCATGAACTCAACCAGCTCACCAAAGAAAGGACGCTCAGAGTGAACAGCATAGAAAGTCTCTGCTTGTTTCTTCGTCATCTCGATGCGCTTCTGAGCAACGATGCGCAGGCCATTTTTCTCGAAAATAGCGTTGATCGCACCGGTCAGGTTACGGTTGGTGGCGTCTGGTTTAATGATGGAAAAAGTACGTTGCACAGCCATGTGACTATCCCTTTAATAGGTGGGGTTAAACTTGATTCGCGCGCCTTATAGCACAAACGCGTGTAAAGCCAAGCTTTGTCTGCGCCTGAGCTCCCTGTGGGCGCTGTATGGCGTTGCCAAGGCCCCTGCCCTGTGATACTTCGCCTGCCATGTTACACATCAACGGCATAACCTACCGCATCGGCAACCGCGTCCTCTTTGAGGAAGCGACCGTTGGCGTGCCCGCTGGGCACAAGGTTGGTTTTGTTGGCCGCAACGGCGTCGGCAAATCGACGCTGCTGAAGATGATCCTTGGAGAACTCTCGCCTGAAGCCGGAGAGATCAAGATCCGCCCCACGGCGCGTGTGGGCCACGTGGGCCAGGAAGCGCCCGACGGGCCAGAGAGCCTCTTGGAGACCGTGCTGATCTCCAACAAGGAACTCACGGCCTTGCAGGCTGAATCTGAGACAGCGACAGACCCGCACCGTATTGCAGAAATCCACACAAGGCTCGCCGACATTGGCGCGCACACAGCGGAAGCCCGCGCGGCCACGATCCTCTCGGGCCTTGGTTTCGACGATGAGGCCCAGGCGCGGCCGTGCCAGAGCTATTCAGGCGGCTGGCGGATGCGGGTGGCACTGGCGTGCGTGCTGTTTAACGAGCCGGATCTGCTGCTTCTCGATGAGCCAACCAACTATCTGGATCTTGAAGGCGTCATGTGGCTTGAGAATTTCCTCAAGAACTACCCCTATACAGTCGTGATTGTCAGCCACGACCGGGACCTTCTGAACAAGGCCGTCACCCACATCGTGCATTTGGAGAACCAGAAGCTGAACCTTTATACGGGCGGCTATGACCGGTTCGAGGAGTTGAGGCGCGAGCAGATGGAACGCCAGATGGCGCTCAAATCCAAGCAGGAAGCCGAGCGCCGCCACATCCAGAGCTTCGTTGACCGCTTCAAGGCCAAGGCGTCGAAGGCCAAGCAGGCGCAAAGCAGGGTCAAGGCGCTGGAGCGCATGAAACCCATCGCCACGATGGTCGAAGAACATACGGTGCCCTTCCAGTTCCCGAAACCGGACCCTCTGTCCTCACCGCTGATCGCACTTGAGGGCGCCAGTGTGGGCTATGAAGCCGACAAGCCGATCCTGAAAAAGCTCGATCTCCGGATCGATATGGATGACCGCATTGCGCTTCTGGGTGCGAACGGAAACGGTAAATCCACCTTCGCCAAGCTGTTGGCCGAGAAGCTGCAGCCGATGGAAGGCAGCATGCGCCGCCCGCGCAAGCTGACAGTCGGATACTTTGCCCAGCACCAACTGGATGAGCTGATGCCCAAGGCCAGCCCCTATGACCATCTGGCGAAGCTGATGCCGGACGCTATTGAAGCCAAGGTTCGCGCGAGGCTGGGTTCGTTCGGTTTTGGCGTGGAGAAAGCCGACAGGCCGGTGGAATCACTCTCGGGTGGTGAAAAAGCACGCCTGATGTTCGCCCTGGCCACCTTCCATGCGCCGCAGCTTCTGATTCTCGATGAACCCACCAACCACCTGGATGTGGACAGCCGCGAAGCGCTGATCCATGCGGTGAATGATTATGACGGCGCGGTGCTTCTGATCAGCCACGACAGACACCTGGTGGAAGCCTGCGTTGACCGGCTGTGGATTGTTGAAAAAGGCGATGTGAAGCGTTTTGACGGCGATCTTGAAGATTATAAGCAGCATCTCCTCAAGGAACGCTCCGGCGAGCGGTCAGAGAAACGTGGACCAAAAGCGGATAACCAGAAAAAGGCCGCCCGGCAGAATGCCGCAGAGATTCGCCGCCAGCTCGCACCCTACCGCCGCAAGGTTGAGAAGGCCGAGGAGGCACTTGAAAAACTTCTGGCCGAAAAGGAAAAGGTTGATACCCGCCTCGCCGACCCACGCCTTTATGAGCCCGGTCAGGAAGAAAAGGTGGCGAAGCTGTCGATCATGGCCGCCGACCTCGCAAGCCAGATTGAAGAGGCCGAAGAAGCCTGGGTACTGGCCGAGGAAGCCTTCACGGAGGCGCAAGAAGCCGTCATGGGCGAAAGCGCGGCTTGACGCCCTTCCTCATCTTCTGCTTACTGCAGGCAATGTGAGGGGAGCCTGAAATCATGAATACCATCATCCAACGCCTGCGCCCGGGTGCACAATTCACCGACCTGTTCGTGACCCTGTCGCTTGCGGGCGTGCTTATCTGGTTCGGGTTGATGAATATCTCTGGCGCCAGCGCCGATACGGTCGACCGTTGGCTCAAGGGCCATATGTTCCTCTCCGGCCTTCAGGAAAACAAACAGTGGATCATGTGGGTACTGGGCGGCGTGCAGGCGCTGTCGGGCCTGTTGATCGTGCTGCATTCGGTGCCAGAACGGATCAAGCGTTATGCCTACGGCTTTGTCGTGCTGTGGAGTGCCGCCAGCCTCAGCCTCCTCCTCACCAACCCGGTGTGGATCAACTCACTCGGTGGTTTTCCGGCGATCGGAGCTGGCCAAGGCCTTCTGAAATATATCACAATTGGGGGACTGGCACTTTGGTGCCTCGGGCATCGCCACGGCAAACTTGTGATGCTGATCGGGATTATCGTGGTCCTCGGCTGGATCGGCGGCATGAAATTCACTCAGGTGGAGGCAGACGGTATCGCGCCGCTGCTCAAAACCAGCCCGGTATTCAACTGGTGGCTGCCGGTGTACTTGGGCACCATGCAGGCTTCCTATGTGATTGGTGTGATTGAGCTGGCAACTGTGGCCCTGCTGACCGGCTACTGGTGGAACCAGCGCGCCTATATGCTGGGCCTTGCGCTGGCGGCGGGAACCTTCATCGTCACGCTCAGCTTCATGGTTACCTTCGCCCCCACATGGAACAGCAGCCTGGGCGGTTTCCCCTACCTCACCTCTAGCGGGCAGTTTCTCCTGAAAGACCTGCTGCTGCTGGCTGGCTGCTGCGTGCTGGCTTGCAGGAACTAAACTTTAAGACGAAACTGAGAATTTAAGGTAAAGTAGCCCTATCAAACCTCATGGAGGGGGCTATGTCGAAGGATCGCATCGAAAACTTGCCATTTACCACGTATGACTTGGTTGGGTATTTAACCCCAGGTAGCTTGGTCGTCTTAGGAATTTTCTGGCATCCTTGGGTTCCAGGCCAACAGCTGCTAGCTCCATTCATTAGCAACGGCTCGATACTGATTCAGATAATAGGCTTCTTCTCTGTCTTTGTTGCTGCCTACGTGGCTGGTCATTTAGTATCGTATTTGTCGTCTGAAATTTCAGAGAAGTTCATAGTCAGAACAATGGGTTACCCCATCAGATTCATGCTGCGCCAAAGACATAAGAACGTTATTGAAGATAAACGTGAATGCTGGCAGCAGATAAAGAAAACATCGGCAAAAAATCTATTCCCGAAAAATATTTCATTTAGATATGGGAACTGGTTCACTCACCTTATTTTCCTTTTTCATGTATTCCTTTCACCGGCAATTGTTGCCAGTAAGTTCCTTCTTGGATTTGGGTTTTATACGGAACCTTTGGCAAAGGGGATTGTCACTCAATGTGAAAGGCGGTTCAAAGCTAATTGGCCGCATCTCAAGAAGTCATACGATCCATCCTCCGAAGAATGGTTTCATCTTGTAGAGCATTACACAATCAACCAATATCCTGAGGTCGCCCCCAAGGCATACAATTATGTGGTCCTGTACGGACTGCTTCGTTCATTGTTTTTCCTTGCAACGCTATTCACGTGGTTTGTAGCCATCCAATGCTTCGTTGACGTTGGCTTGACGACGCTTACTGGCAAATTTCAGGGCACCTTGCCTCTACTTTCAGCAGTCGTGTTGATTTCTTGGATTTTAGGAATGGCCTATTGCAAGTTCTATCGCCGCTATTCTCGCGAAATTATCTCGAGGTTTGCTGCAACTTATTGTGACCAAAAGAACAACACCTAGCTCACCTCTAGCCGGCAGTTTCTCCTGAAGGACCTGCTGCTGTTGGCGGGCTGCTGCGTATTGGCTGCAAAAGGTCGATAGCCAAGAAAATGGGGAGCCGAAGCTCCCCAAGGCTAAAGCAAAAGGCTTTTTTTCGGATTAGAGTGCGATATCCGCTGTTGCGAATGTCGTGAGGTCCAGGCCAACCATAAAGATGCTAGACCCATCCCCTGTGTCGATCAGGACACCGGCCTGACCATCAATTTCCGTTTCTGAGCTTGCTGCAAGCAAAGCATCAAAATCGGCAAAGTCAGCTGCGACATTGCTAATCACAAGCGTATCGCTGGTGACATCAAAGTCCGTGACGGTATCCACACCGTGGCCTGCACCAAAGAAGAAGAAGTCATCTCCGTTACCGCCAGAGAGCACATCGTCGCCTGTACCGCCAAACAGCTGGTCGCTGCCTTCACCGCCATCAATGGTGTCGTTGCCGTCACCGCCAAAGACCTGGTCATCACCTGCACCGCCATCAACAATGTCGCTGCCGTCTGCTGCAAAGATCAAGTCATTGCCGTCACCGCCACTGATGTCGTCGTTGCCGCCATCGCGACCACCAAAGACGATGTCGTCACCGCCTGCGGCATCGATGCGGTCATCGCCGTCGCCGCCGCCCAGCAGGTCGTCGCCATCAGCACCAAACATGCTGTCGGCACCGTCACCGGCCCACATAGAATCACCTGCGGTGTCAGACGTATCAACATCATCGTCGTTGAAACCGTCATTGTTGGCGTCAGCGGTCCAGGAACCACCGATCAGAATGTCATCACCAACACCGCCAAAGACGATATCGCCACCGGCATCGCCGACAAGGATGTCGTTACCAGCACCGCCGCCAATGATATCGTTGCCGGAGCCGCCATAGAAGGTGTCATCGCCGGTATCGCCCGGCCCTGCGAAGATCAGGTCGTTGCCGTCGCCGCCATCGAGCGTGTCATCCCCTTCGCCGCCGGTCATGAAGTCGTCACCTTCAGTACCCGTGACGGAATCGTCTTCATTGCCGTCACTGTTACCATCGGAAGCTTCCATCCCAAAGTAACTGGCTTCCAGGTCGGCCTTGCTGACGCCATAAAGGGTCAACGATCCGCCGTCTTCAAGGCTGATCACAACACCGCCTTCACCGTCAGCAGAGGCTTCAAGCAGCGCGTCGAAGGTTTCCGGGGCGGCATCGCCCAGGTCGATCACGTCGCCTTCGTCACCATTGAAATCCAGAATGACGTCATTCGAGCCTTCATCGTCGTCGTCGTGATCTTCCAAGTCATGCTCTTCATGATCGTCATCATCATCGTCATCATCGCTAACATGGAAGGTGTCTGCACCGCCGCCGCCGGACATGACATCATCGCCGCTGCCGCCGTAAAAATCATCATCGCCGTTGCCGCCCATCAGTGTATCGTGGCCTGATCCGCCTTTAAGCTCGTCATCACCATCACCGCCGGTCATCAGGTCGTCACCGCCGCCGCCTTTCATGCGGTCATTCCCGGCTTCGCCATGCATGACATCGTCGCCGCCGTTGCCTTTCAGGTCATCGTCGCCGTTGCCGCCGCTAAGCGTGTCATTTCCATTGTTACCGATCAGACGGTCATCACCGTCGCCCCCCACCATCAAGTCGTTGCCGGACAGGCCAATGATCTTATCGTCACCGTCTGTGCCCATAAGGCTGTCATCGCCTTGAGTCCCTTTTATTTTATCAAACATATCCGTTCTCCCTTTGTCGGATGAGGTTCGCTAACTCGGGGAATGCGGAGGATCCGCTTGTTGTTGTATCGGGCCCCGACCATTCCTGAAATCCGATACTCAGGAAGATAAAGCGGGATTTAGGGGACACTGAGACGACAACATGGCAGGGCTGCCATGTTTTTATAAAGGGAGCATAAAGGCGATTTTCAGGCCCTTGTTTTCAAGGCCTCTTTTGTCAGCGGGCGGTATTTGAAAAAATGCTGTTTTCTGCATTTTTCTGTGAACGGCTGTCGGGTAGGCCTGCAAAGCTGAGCCCCCAGCGGGCGCGGATATCGGTGCGTACATCTTCGCGCCATGGCAGGTCATAATGCGTACCGCCAGGCACAGTGATGAAACTGTCGTCTGGGCCCAGCACTGCGGCCAGCGCTTTGCCGGAAGCATAGTCGATAATCCTGTCATTGGTGCCGTGGTAAATCACGATATGGCCCTTGGCCCTGGCCAGCTTCTGATCATTCCTGAGTGGATATTCCGCCAACAGCGCGATCGGCAGGAAAGGATAGCGTCGTTCGGCCACATCAATGATTGATTTCATGGGGGCAAACAGGATCGTGTTCTTGACGTCCCGCACGGCAGATACGTGGCTCGCGAATGTGGTGCCCATGGAATAGCCAAACACCCGGACATCCCTGCCTTTATAGGCGTCAGTGGCCCAGTCGTACCAGGCTTCGGCATCAGACAGCAGCGCCGCTTCAGAAAGTTCGCCCCGGCTTTTCCCAAAGCCACGATAGTCCATCGATAGCACATCAAACCCCATGTCGAGGAAGGGTTCTGCTATCTGCTCCGACCAGCTCACGTTGCCCATGTTTCCCTTGTAGTAGATCAGCACCCCACGGGATGGGCGATCGGTCTTGAACAGCACGCCATGCAGCTTGGCACTGTCTTCGCCTGAGATCAGGACTTCATCATAAGGCGTGTCGAAAGCATAAATGTGCCCGTCAGGGACGGGCGCGAAGTGAAACATCAGTTTTTCTTGATTGAGATAGATGGCAGCAGCCATCCCGACATACAGGAAGATTGCGACGGATGTTACTCTGACAACTGCTTTCATCATGGGACACACTGCTCTCTACACAAGGGTTCGCTGGTGTCCTCCCCTTCACCTTCAGGTTAGGCTGAATCTGTAAAGAAAGCGTAACCTGATGATTACAAGTTAGGAATGAATTTTGCCGAAAATGCGGCCGTTAGCCGGTGGTTTCCTGGATCATAGTGTACCCAAAAACCGGATCATACCTATTCGATCGCCTAATGAATAGAGTTGGAACTGCGATCATTAAGATCAACGGATAGATGAGCGCACGCAATATATGAATCGTTACACCACCAGCTGCTCCCGTTTTGTTCGCCTGCCTTATACCAAAAGCGATCATCATCGGTGTCCTTCGTTGGCCCCAGAATATTGGCAAAAGCCAGTACCCGAAATGTCCCGCCAATGAAAAGACCAACTTAATCAAGTCATGAAATGGCGTTTCTAAGGGAGCAGTCATTCCGATCCATTTCATGACCACAAACAAAACATACCAAAGCAGGACATCAAGCATACAGATCAAGAGCTGACGATCAGGAGATATCAACGTTCCCTTGTCATAACCCATCCTGAGCCCTCACAAAAAATAACTATTTTTTATATATAGTTAGGCTGGCCACTGGTTCAACGTAGATAAATATTAGCCACGACCTTTTCCATCAATCGGTCTGGCTTGGCGGGCTGTTCAAATCCGAACTTCCTGTACAGCGGATGCATGTCTGCCGTTGCCAGCATCATTCGCCTGAGGCCTTGGAGTTCCGGATGCGCCATGATGACTTCCATCATCCAATAGCCAAGGCCATTGCCGCGCTCATCGGCGTCCACATAAACGTCAGCCAGATAGGCGAATGTAGCCTTATCGGTGATCATGCGGGCACAGCCAACCTGGCCTTTATCCGTGTGGAACAGGCCAAAGGCCAGTGAGTTGGTAAAGCCCTTGACCACCGTCGCCATCGGAATGCCCTCTGACCAATAGGCGTTTGAAAGCCAGTTGTGCACCTTGGAGAAGTCGAAATCGATGATGTTCGTGCAAATATGATACGGCAGGCTGTCATGCTTCACGCAGAAATCACTCACGCTTTTTGCTCCCAACCACCCTGCTCTCGCTGCTGCCAATAAGACATCTCAACGCCCATTTCCTTGAAGGCCTTCCAGTCAGCCCGGGCTTCGGCGACGATACCCTCATCCCGACCATCAAACATATAAAGACAGCGATCATAGGCGCCCATATCCGGGCATTTGACAGCGTCGATCAGCACCAAAATCTTGGCACCGTTCGGATTGTCGTCACCTGTTGTCAGGTAGATGGGTTGCTCGGACGGATCCTGGCAGCCTTCCTTGTCGTGGGGGATAAAGCTTGCGGGATCGAAATCCCACAAGACCTTGTCTACTGTCTCCATCAGGCCCTTGCCCGGGAGCTTAACCACGGCGTTCTGACCCGTTTCATATACCTTTGCCATCAGCTGGGGCAAAGCTTGCTCCAGCGTCTGGCGCTGCAGGTGATAGAAACGGATCTCCGCCATGGCACTTAGCCTTCGTAATTGTCGGCAACAAACTTGTCGAGCAGCCGCACACCGTAACCGGTACCGCCTTTTTCAGACAGAGGCAGGTCCTTGTCTGACCAGACGGTGCCGGCGATGTCGATATGGCACCACGGCACATCGTTGGTGAAGCGCTTCAGGAACTGCGCCGCTGTGATTGAGCCCGCACCGCGCCCACCGATATTCTTCATATCAGCCGTCGGGCAGTCGATCAGCTTGTCATAGTTCTTGTGAAGCGGCAGGCGCCAAACCTTGTCACCGGTGTCAGTCGCGGCTTTGGAAAGGCCATTGGCCAGTTCGTCGCTATCGGTAAAGATACCCGCATGTTCATTGCCGAGTGAAATAATGATGGCACCAGTAAGCGTCGCCAGGTCCACCATGAACTTCGGCTTGAAGCGGTCCTGGCAGTACCAAATGGCGTCAGCCAGCACCAGGCGGCCTTCGGCGTCTGTGTTCAATATTTCAATGGTCTGGCCGGACATGCTGGTTACCACGTCGCCCGGGCGCTGCGCGTTGCCGGACGGCATGTTCTCAACCAGCCCGACGATCGCGACAACATTGACCTTCGCCTTGCGGCCTGCGAGCGCTTTCATCAGGCCGACAACCGTACCGGCGCCGCCCATGTCCCATTTCATCTGTTCCATGCCTTCGCCAGGCTTCAGGGAAATCCCGCCAGTATCGAAGGTTACACCCTTGCCAACAAAGGCAATCGGCTGGTCGTCTTTGCCGGCGCCATTCCAACGCATGATCGCAAGCTGCGATTCCCGCTCGGACCCCTGGCCCACACCCAAAAGCGCGCCCATGCCAAGCTTGGCCATTTCAGCTTCTCCCAGTACTTCAACGTCAACTCCGACAGCGGACAGTTCCCGAATCCTGTCAGCAAAGCTTTCCGGATACAGGATGTTTGCAGGCTCCGAGACCAGATCGCGGGTCAGGAACACGCCTTCAACCACAGCCTCGCGGCTGGCGAATGCTTCTGAAGCCTCAGCGTCGGCTGACGCCACAATCACCTTCTTCAGGGTTGGCTTCTTGGCCTCTGGTTCTTTGGTGCGATATTTGTCGAACCGGTAAGACCGCAAAAGCGCGCCTTCGGCGATTGCCACGGCGTCAACACCTTCAGCAACCACTGTCGCGGTATCACTGCCCGCGCCAAGGAGGCCAGCCACAGCGGCTGCGCCGGTTTCAACAACGTCCGTTGCTGACATCTTCGCAAGCTCGCCAACACCCAGCAGCAATACGCGCTCAGCGTCGAGGCCTGCGGGTGCGATCAATTGAAGCTTCTGACCCTGACCGCCTGTGAAGCGGGAGGTTTTCATCGCCTTCGTCAGCGCGCCGCCCGAAGCCTTGTCGGCCTCTGCCGCCAGTCCGGAAAGGTCTTTGTCCTTCTCTACCAGAAATACTGCTGCGCCTGACGCGGGCAGTTCCAATGCAGAAAACTCGATTTGCATGGGAAAATCCTCTTTTTGTTTTGTTTGTATGCGGGCCACACAGAAAGGAACCCGGTGGCCGCGCCCTCCCCCAACCTAATGCCTTTTCTTGGTTTCAGTTGCAAGCATCGCTCGCGAAATCGCCACATTTTTAGGAAAGATACTGCCCATGACCTGCTTTTCTGATGGCGTGTGTGGAGAAAAGCCGCAAGGTCGTTGCGATAATGGGCCACACCCGCTATCAAGGCTCAAACAGTTTAGGGTGGGAAACTCCAGCAGTGTCAATTCAGTCGGCTTTCATCAATGGCTTCGCGGCGGCCTGTCTTCTTGGATCAACCGCCCTCACCATGCCTGCGCACGCTCAGGCAACTGGAAACCCCGGAGAAACGGTAGATTTCGAAGCCGACCAGATCAGCTATGACGCCGACACTGGTGAAATCCTGGCCCTCGGCCGCGTCCTGCTGAAGCGCGATGGCTATACCCTTCGGGCTGGTGAAGTCCGCTACAATGAAAAAACTGGCGAAGCGCAAGCCTCCGGCGCTGTGGAACTGATCGCCCCCAACGGCGACCGTATCATGGCTCCGCGCATTGAGCTGAGCGACTCACTCAAGCGCGCGTTCGTTGAGGATATCCGCCTTATCATGTCGGACGGCGCCCAGGTGGCTGCCGCAAGCGGCGTGCGGAACGACAATGAAACCACGCTGGAAAAAGCGGTCTATAGCCCGTGCAAAGTGTGTGCGGACGGTAGTGACAAACAGCCGCTGTGGCAAATCAAGGCGGTCAAGGTGACCCATGATCGGGAAAAACGGCGGCTTTACTATAAGGACGCCAGCCTCGAGATTCTGGGCATTCCGGTGATGTGGACGCCGTATTTTTCGCATCCGGACCCAACGGTTGACCGGGCCAGCGGCCTGTTGCCCCTGGATATCCAGACCACCAAGAACCTCGGTTTCGTGATCGGCGTCCCCTATTATCATGTCTTCAACGAAAGCAGTGACGCGACATTCACACCAACCTACACCTCTAAGGAAGGTCTTCTTCTTGAAAGCGAATATCGCCAGCACCTCGGTTTTGGGCAGTTTGAGGTAGACGGTAGCATCACCTATGCCGACCAGCGCGACGAGATTACCAACGACCCAACGGGTGAAAAGGAATTTCGCGGGCATATCAGCAGTGAGGGCGAATTCAATCACTCGAAGCGCTGGCGGTCTACTTACAGGCTGAACTGGGCGTCAGATGACACCTTTCTGCGCCGTTATGACATCTCGGACGCCGATACGCTGATTAGCGAATATCTTCTCGAGGGATTTTACGGACGGTCCTATGTGTCCGCCCGCACTATTGGTTTCCAGGGTCTGCGGATCGAGGATGTTGCCGGGAAAACAGCCTTTGCCCTGCCGTTGATCGACGCAGAATATATCCCAAGTTTCCAGCCTTTTGGCGGCACAGTTAAATTGCGCGGCAACGCGCTGGCTCTGCACCGCACCGACGGTCTGGATACCCAGCGTGTCTCGCTATCTGCCAACTGGCAGCGGCGCTGGATCACCGCCAACGGCTTTGTCATTGATGCCGACGCCCTGCTCCGTACCGACGCCTATAATCTGGATGACGCAGACCAGCCGGACGATGCCGCCTTTGCCGGTACTTTCGGCAGCAGGTCGGGCAGCGAATGGCGCAACCTCGCGCGGGTTACCGGCACAGTTACCTGGCCGTTGGTGAAATTCACCGAGGGCGGGTCCCACACGATTGAGCCGATCGCGGAAATCACCGTGTCACCGCGCCGCGGCACGCCCGATAATATTGTCAATGAAGACAGCCGCGCCTTTGAATTGAACGATCTGAATCTTTTCTCGGCCGAGCGAGCCTCTGGCTATGACCTCTGGGAAGAAGGCAGCCGCCTGACCTACGGTCTTCGCTGGCGTTTTGATGGTGCTGACTGGACAACTGATGTCATGCTGGGTCAAAGCTGGCGCTTGAGCGGAACAGATTTGGTGTTTGCTGATGGTGCAGGTCTTGAAGGCGATGTATCTGACCTCGTCGGCCGCACGCTTATCACCTACAAAGGCTGGCTGGATTTTGAGCATCGCTACCGGGTGGATGAGCAAACCTTTGCTGTCCGCCGCAATGAAATCAATGTCGCAATGGCCAATGAAAAGCGTGGTTTGACCGTCGGCTACCTGAAGCTGGATCGGGACCTCGGTTTCATCAACCGTGAAGACCGTGAGGAAATCCGCGCCAGCGCCTTTTACCAGATCAAGGAAAATTGGCGACTGAGCGGCGGCTTCACGCACAGATTAACCGGCGCGATCATCGACGGCGTCGCCGAGGATTCCGGTGGGGTTGAATATGATGTTGGGGTGTCTTACACCAATGAATGTATCGATCTGGGCCTCAGGGTACGCAAGACCTTCACGCGTGACCGCGACGTCGAGCCCGGAACATCTATTTTGTTCCGGCTTAAATTAAAGAATTTGGGCTAGTGCATTGGTGGAAAACCGTCTAAAAGGCTAGCTTGTCGGGGAGCCCACAAGGGGCGGAACGAGCTTTTTTAAATTATTAAGAGACAGCAAAGTTTGGGCATGGCGAGAGTTTTGAATACAGCAAAAATTTGGGTACAGCGTATGATCGTGGGGGCAAGCGTGGCTTTGATGGCCGCAACTGCAGCCTATGCTCAGCAAGCCATCAACAGCATTGAAGTTCTCGTCAACGACGAACCAATTTCCAGCTATGATATCAACCAGCGTCTGCGTCTCGTAATCGCCGTCTCCGGCGGTGTGCAATCTGAACAAGAATTTCTGAAGGTGCGTGAGCAAGTTGTCCAGTCGATGGTGGACGAGCGCCTGCAGCTCCAGGAAGCTGCGACGGTCGAGCTTGAAATCCCGGACGCCCAACTTGAAGAATTCTTTGGCCGCCGGGCGCAAGGCTTGGGCCAATCGCCGGAACAGTTTGCCCAGGCGCTTGCCGGTATCGGCTCCAGCAAGCAGACCATGCTGGATCAGATGGAAGCTGAACTGGCCTGGTCCCAACTGGTTCAGGGCCGCCTGGGCTCTTTCGTCAGCGTGTCTGATGAGGAGGTAGAGGCCTACATTCAACGCATCTATGACAACCGCGGCAAGTTTGAGTATCGCCTGGCTGAAATCGTCCTCCTCGTGGATTCAACCGAGCAAGAGGCCGCAGTAAAAGCAAACGCTGAAGAACTGGTTTCCCGAATCCGTGGCGGCGCCTCCTTCCCTGCGATTGCCCAGCAGCTTTCGGCATCATCCAGCGCAGCCGTTGGCGGTGATATCGGCTGGATCGTCGCGGATGACCTCGATGGCCCCTACAGAAAGGCTGTTGACGAGGTCAGCGTCGGTGATGTGGCTGAACCTATTCGTACGCCTGGCGGGTACCTGATCCTGGCGGTCCGTGATCGCCGCCGCATTCTGACCGCCGATCCACTGGATACCCAGTTTTCGCTGCGACAGATTCATCTGACCGCCGAAAAAGCACAAGACGCTGAAGCCGTTGCCCAGTTTAAAGGCGTGGTTGAAGGCCTGCACACGCGTGAAACCACTTGCGGGCAGGTCCAGCAATTCGCGACCGACGCCGGTGCAGATGGCCCGGTGGAAATTGGCGTTCTGCGCCTTCGGGACCTTCAAGGCCAGCTGCGCGGTGCTGTTGAAGGCGCCGATATTGGCCAAGCCAGCGAGCTCATGGAAATGGAAGACGGCATGCGCGTGCTGTTTGTCTGTGACCGGCAGGAACCACAGGTGCAGGAGCCTGAATTTGATGCTGTCTATAACCAGCTCGAACAACAGCGCCTTTCCATGATGGGCCGCCGCTACCTGCGTGACCTGCGCCGCGACGCCATCATCGATTACCGCTAATCGGACAAAATCCATGTCAGACAATCAGGCTCCCCAATCGGACACGCGGCCGCTGGCCGTCACCATGGGAGAGCCTGCAGGCGTCGGCCCTGAGCTGATCGCCCGCCTGTGGCAGCAAAGGGAAGCGCTGGAGCTGTCCCCATTTCTTTATGTCGGCGCCGCAGAAGCCTTGCGGGCGGCCATCCCCGACTTGCCTCTTCAATCCGTCTCTGATCCTGGGGAAGCTTATGAAATCTTCCCTTACGCCCTGCCGGTCATGGAAGTCAGCCTTGCGGTGCCAGTCACCCTCGGCGAACTCAATCCTGCAAACGGCGCAGCGGTTGTCGGGTCGATTGATCTCGCCTGCGATCTCGCCCTTAAAGGCGCGGTCAGCGGCGTTGTGACAGGCCCTATTCACAAGGCTGCCTTATACAAGGCCGGTTTTGCCGCTCCCGGCCACACCGAATATCTGGCGCGGCGCTGCAACATGCCCGATACGTCATCCGTGATGATGCTGGCCGCTCAGGACCTGCGCGTTGTGCCCGTCACCATCCACATAGCTCTCAAGGATGTACCCAAGAAGCTGACAGCTGACGCCATCATTCACGCAGGTATGGTGACACACCATGACCTGAAGGCGCGCTTTGGCATTGAAAAGCCGCGTATCGCCGTCGCGGGCCTTAACCCGCATGCCGGCGAGGACGGCGCGATGGGGATGGAAGAAGCCACCCATATCACGCCAGCCATCTGGGCCCTTAGGGATGAAGGGGTAGATGTTACCGGCCCTCTGCCCGCCGACACCCTGTTTCATGCAGAAGCCCGTGCGCGCTATGACGCGGTGCTGTGCATGTATCATGATCAGGCGCTCATCCCTGTCAAAACGCTTGATTTCTGGAGTGGTGTGAACATCACGCTGGGGCTTCCCATTATCCGCACATCGCCCGACCATGGCACCGCGCTCCCACTCGCTGGCACAGGCGAGGCACGGACAGAAAGCATGCTGGCGGCGATCCGCACCGCAACAGACATGGCCCGAAAGGCGTCATCATGACCGATAGCCTGCCGCCACTGCGCGACGTGATCCGCGAATATGACCTGCGCGCCAAAAAATCGTTCGGCCAGAACTTCCTGCTGGATCTGAACCTGACCCGCAAGATTGCCCGCGTGCCGGGCGATATCAGTGACAGTGTGGTCTATGAAGTCGGCCCTGGCCCTGGCGGCCTGACCCGCGGCTTGCTGGCTGAGGGCGCCAAACGCGTCGTGGCTGTTGAGATGGACCCGCGCTGTCTTGATGCGCTTGCGGACATATCCGCGGCCTATGATGGCCGGCTGACCGTTCATCAGGGCGATGCCCTCAAGATGGATGAGCAAGAGCTGCTGGCAGCCAAAGAAGGCGAAAAGATGCGCATCGCCTCCAACCTGCCCTATAACGTGGGCACGATGTTGCTGATCAAATGGCTGACACTGGATGACTGGAAGCCTTGGTTCGCCTCGCTGACGCTGATGTTCCAACGCGAAGTGGCAGACCGCATTGTGGCCGAGCCCCGCACCAAGGCTTATGGGCGCCTGTCTGTGCTCGCGCAGTGGCGCGGCAAGGTACGGATCGCACTGAATGTGCCCGCTGCGGCCTTCACGCCGCCGCCGAAGGTCGCCAGCGCAGTGATCCATTTTGAACCGACAGAACCGCTGGACCCTGACGTGAAACTCAAGGACCTGGAGCTGGTGGTCGAGAAAGCCTTCGGCCAGCGCCGCAAGATGCTGCGTGCCAGCCTGAAGGCCCTGCCCGTTGACCCACAAAAGCTGCTGGCCATGGCCGAAATCGAGGAAACCAAGCGCGCAGAAGATGTGCCGGTTGCAGATTTCGTCCGGCTGGCAAAATGCTATGGCGTCATGAAGGCCGATGCACGGCCTTAGAAAAAAGCGTCACTCAGCGTCGCGGTTTGCGCGTTCGTCCATCAGGCCACGCACAAATTCCGACATACCTGGCCGGCGTTCACGGCGATAGCGCTCAGCGCGCACGATGGCTTTGAGGTCCGCATAGGTTTCCTCAAGATCGTCATTGACCAGAACATAATCATATTCAGCCCAGTGACTGATCTCGCTCTCCGCCTTGGCCATCCGCCCGGCGATCGTCTCTTCGCTGTCCTGACCGCGTTTCTTCAGGCGGCTTTCAAGCGATGCAATGGAAGGCGGCAGAATGAAAATACGAACCAGATCAATTGCCTTTGAGCTGGACATCAGCTGCTGCGTGCCTTGCCAGTCAATATCGAAGATGACATCCCTGCCCCACAGCAACGCCTGTTCAACCGGCTCGCGCGGCGTCCCGTATTTGTTGCCAAACACGGTGGCATACTCCAGTAGCCTGTCGTTTTCGACCATCTCGTTAAACCGCTCAGGGCTGACGAAATAATAGTCCTTGCCATCCACTTCACCAGGGCGTGGCGGGCGTGTGGTTGCGGAAACGGACATCACAACATCCTTGTCATCTTCCAGCAACCGACGCGTCAGCGTGGTTTTTCCGGCGCCGGACGGCGACGACATAACAAGCATCAAGCCCCGGCGGCTATGAACAGACTTATGTGGCATGCATCCCTCTAATGTTTTGTTATTATTCGATATTCTGGATCTGTTCACGGAACTGATCAATAAGCGCTTTCAATTCCAACCCGATCTTGGTTAGCGCTGTGTCGCTTGATTTGGAGCACAGTGTGTTCGCTTCGCGGTTAAATTCCTGGCACAGGAAATCCAGTTTCCTGCCGACGGGCTGATCACTGGCAAGAAGCAGCTTAGCCTCAACCACATGGCTGTCCAGCCTGTCCAGTTCCTCCTGAATATCAGCTTTCACCGCCATGGTGGCCAGCTCCTGCGCAATCCGATCCTCAGCGACCGGCTTATCGATATTCTCAAGCTTGGCCAGCTGCTGGCGGAATCGCGCATGCATGGCCTCAAGCCTGTCGCCTGACACCGCCCGCGCGTCTGTTGCCAGCTGCGCGATATCGGCGAGCTGCGTTTCCAGAATTGTGCCCATCCGCGCACCTTCGTCTGCCCGCGCCGCCTTCAGGTCTGTCACGACGGTTTTGAGGTCTTTAAGGAGTACAGCTTCAAGGGCGGATCGTTCGTCATCTGTCATATCGCGGGAGGTCAGGTCCACCACGCCTTTAATAGCCAGCAGCCCATCGATGCTGGCCTTTTCCACACCCGGGACGTCTGAGAACCTGGCGGCCACATCAATCAAGGCCTGGAGACGGTCTTCATTGACCACAAAGCTGGCGTCGTCGCCATCGCGCTCAACATTCAGGCTGATATAGACCGAGCCACGGGCAAGCATGCCAGAGACGGCCTTTTTGATGGCCAGATCAAAACCGTCAAGGAACGACGGCAGCTTGGCGCGTACCTCCAAGCCCTTGTTGTTGACGCTTTTGACTTCCCAGTTCCAGCGAAACCCAACGTCCGCGCCGGCCCCACGGGCAAATCCTGTCATGCTGTTAAGCGGCATATACTGCTCCTAATGGCTCCTCGAGCTGTGCACTATAATGCCCAGAACGCCAATGGGCAGCCCTAATTTGCCGATTGTTGGAATTTCCTAGCGGGACTCGCGCTCGATCTTGCGCCAGCGCACGACATTGCGGTTATGGTCCTCAAGCGTGGATGCAAACGCGTGGCCGCCCGTGCCGTCTGCCACGAAATAGAGATACGGCACATCGGCCGGGTTCATAACAGCTGCGATTGCGTCACGGCCAGGGTTGGCGATTGGCGTCGGCGGCAAACCACCAACCCGGTATGTGTTGTATGCCGTTTCTTCCCTGAGGTCCGCGCGGCTGATCGGGCGGTCCAGCGGCATTCCGGTCGTGATGCCGTAGATTACCGTGGAGTCGGACTGCAGCCGCATGTTCTTCTTCAGCCGATTAACAAAGACGGCGGCCACGAGCGGGCGTTCACTCGCGACTGCGGTTTCCTTTTCCACGATGGAGGCCAAAACCAAGGCTTCCTCGACTGAGGAAAATGGCAGGTTGTCGGCGCGCGTTTCCCATGCATTCAGGAGCACCTCGTTCATCGCGCGGGCCATGCGGGCAATGAGTTCTGTGGCCTTGTCGCCACGTTCATAAAAGTAGGTGTCTGGCAGCAAGCTGCCTTCCATCGGTGCCACCATTCCCTCAAGATCAAGTCCGTCCGCACCCTTCAGCAGCAACATGACCTCAGAAACAGACAAACCTTCAGGAATGGCCAGTCTGTGCAAATAGACATCATGCTTTTTGATCTGGTCCAATGTCGCAGAAAGCGGTTGCCCGGGCAGGATTTCATATTCCCCGGCAAGGAGGCCGCGTTCCATGCCCCTCAGGCGGACAACAAGGCTGAAATGCCACGGTGCGGCGACGAGACCGCCCTCATAGGCCAGCCAGGCTACGCGCTTCACCCCCATACCAGGCTCGATGTAAAGATACTGAGCCCCGGGCCCAAGCGCGGGTGTGCGGGCAAGGTGGCGCGTGATGCCGGCCCCAACTGAAGCCAGAATCACCAACGTGCCAAGCACTAGGATGAAGGTATGAAAAAACCGGCTATTGATCATGTCAGGCAGCCTATCAGGCCAGGGACAATCTCAAAAGCCGGTCTTTAATTCTCAAGGGCGCTTAATCAGTCGCCGTTGTATTCGCGCATCACCAGAGACGCGTTGGTGCCGCCGAAGCCGAAGCTGTTCGACAGCGCGGCTTTCACCTGGCGCTCCTGCGCTTCAAGCGCCACCAGATCAATGCCGTCGCAGCCCTCAGCCCGCTCATGCAGGTTCAGGGTTGGCGGCACCACGTTATCGGTGATGGATTTGATACAGAAAATGGCTTCAACCGCGCCGGCAGCCCCCAGAAGGTGGCCAATGGAAGACTTGGTCGACGACATGGCAATTTTGCTCGCGTGTTCACCAAGAAGGCGTTTCACAGCGCCGAACTCAATCGGGTCGCCTACTGGGGTCGACGTGCCATGCGCGTTGATATAGTCAAGATCGCCAGCTGTCATACCTGCGCGTTTCAGCGCAGCTTCCATGGCGCGGTAGCCGCCATTGCCGTCTGGCGCAGGAGCCGTCACATGATAGCCGTCACCAGACATGCCGTACCCAACGACTTCCGCATAGATTTTGGCACCACGTTTCTTGGCATGCTCAAGTTCTTCAAGCACAACAACGCCTGCACCTTCACCCATCACGAAGCCGTCATGACCTTTGTCCCATGGGCGCGACGCAGCGGTTGGATCGTCGTTATAATGTGTGGACAGAGCCTTCGCCTGACAGAAGCCGGCATAACCGATTCCACAAATTGACGCTTCGGCGCCGCCCGCAACCATCACATCCGCATCATCAAGAGCAATAATACGGGCTGCATCGCCAATGGAATGCGCGCCAGTCGAACAAGCGGTCACTGCCGCATGATTCGGACCTTTGAAGCCATACTTGATGGACACGTTGCCAGAGGCCAGGTTGATGATGGAGCCCGCAATAAAGTGTGGGCTTACCTTGCGCACGCCGCGCTCATGCAGAACGATCGACGTATCGGAAATCCAGCGCAGGCCACCAATGCCCGCACCAATCATCACACCGGTCCGCAGGCACTCTTCTTCGCCTGGCTCTTCCCAGCCCGAGTCCCGGACAGCCTGAATTGCCGCGGCCACACCAAACAGAATGAAATTGTCTACGCGACGCTGCTCTTTCGGCAGCATCCATTCGTCGGCGTTGAAAGTGTCGCCAGAGCCATCGCCCAGCTTCACTTCACAGCCAATTTTACATGGAAAGCCTTCAGTATCGAAAAGCGTCACCGGACCAGCGCCAGAGTGACCTTCGATCAGTCGTTTCCAGGTGCCGTCTACGCTATCGGAAAGCGGAGACACCATACCCAAACCAGTAACAACGACACGTCTCATCGGTAATCCTTTATTTCTATCATTCAGCCCAAAGTCTGACAGAAATTGAAAAAGGGCAACAGCCTACCGAGCGGCGCGGCTGTTGCCCTTTCTGATAGCAGATTCAGCTTAGGAATTCGCGCTAATAAAGTCGATAGCGTCTTTCACAGTCTGAATTTTTTCAGCCGCGTCGTCCGGAATCTCGATGCCGAACTCTTCTTCAAACGCCATCACCAGTTCAACGGTATCAAGGCTGTCTGCGCCCAGGTCGTCGATGAAGCTGGCTGTGTCGGTTACTTTATCTTCGTCAACACCCAGGTGCTCGACTACGATCTTTTTCACCTTGTCGGCGATTTCGCTCATTGCTCTTTTCCTCGTTTTTAACCCGATAAAAAAAGGGGATTATCCCTTAATCAAAACCCCTTGTTGCGGAAATCCTAGCAATCTGAGCCAGATCGCCCGCATCGAGGGCGCTAGTAACACAGTTTCTTCCCTTTGAGAAGCCTCTGTTATGCTTTTGTGGCCGCAGCCACAAAATCGTGTTTTGGGAAAATCCCAATTAAATCATTGCCAGGCCGCCGTTGACGTGCAGCGTTTGGCCAGTGACATATTTTGCCTCTGGGCTCGCTAAATACAAGACCGCAGATGCAATATCTTCCGGTTCACCCAGGTCGCCAGATGGGATACCGCTTGTGATGGCGGCTTTCTGGTCATCGCTCAGCACGTCGGTCATCGGCGTGCCAATAAAGCCCGGCGCCACGCAATTCACCGTGATTCCGCGGCTTGCAAGCTCTGCCGCCAACGCCTTGGACATGCCGATCATGCCCGCCTTGGACGCGCAATAGTTGGCCTGCCCCGGGTTACCGGTCACGCCAACCACGCTGGTGATATTCACCACGCGCCCCCAGCGGGATTTCATCATACCCCGCATCAGGGCCTTAATGAGGCGGAAAGAAGACTCGAGATTGACCTGCATGACGCTGTCCCACTCGTCTTCCTTCATGCGCATGGCCAGATTGTCTTTGGTGATCCCGGCGTTGTTGACCAGGATATCCACCCCGCCCATGGCGTCAGCCGCATCTTTGGCTAACTGGTCCACGCTTGCGCGGTCGGAAAGGTTCGCGGCAATCACATGCACGCGGTCACCCAGTTCCGCCTTCAGTTCTTCGAGTTTTTCTGCGCGTGTACCGGAAATGGCCACTTCAGCGCCAGCGGCATGCAGCGTTTTCGCAATCGACGCACCAATGCCGCCCGTGGCACCTGTTACAAGCGCCTTTTTGCCTTCAAGATTAAACATAGTAATTCCCCTGACTGGCCTTAAAGCGATGCCGTGAAGGCTTCGATATCGGCCGGATCCTGAATATTCATTGTATTGAGGTCGCGGTCAATACGGCGCGCGAGGCCGGCAAGCACTTTGCCTGCCCCAACCTCAACCATATCGGTGATGCCCAGCGATCCCATGGACGCCACGCTTTCGCGCCAGCGCACAGCACCGGTTACCTGCTCCACCAGCAGGTTGCGAATGCCTTCTGGCTCGCTCACGGGTGCGGCCAGCACGTTGGCAATCACCGGCACCACTGGGCGCTCGATGGTCACATCGGCAAGCGCGTCTTTCATCTCAAGGGCCGCTGGTTTCATCAGCGGGCAGTGGAAGGGGGCGGACACCGGCAGCAACAGGCCGCGCTTGGCGCCTTTTGCCTTGGCAATCTCAATCGCGCGCTCAACAGCCGCCTTATCGCCGGATACAACAACCTGACCGTCGGCGTTATCATTCGCAGCCACAACCACCTGGCCTTTGGCTGCTTCTTCAACAACCGCGTTCACGTCCTCAAGGCTGAGGCCCAGGATCGCCGCCATGGCACCCTCGCCCACTGGGACGGCACGCTGCATGGCCTGGCCGCGCAACTTAAGAAGACGCGCTGCATCAGCAACTGAAAAAGCGCCAGCTGACGCCAGGGCCGAATATTCACCAAGGGAATGGCCCGCAACGTGACTTGCCAGTTCGCCCACCTTCAGGCCACCATTTTCCAGAATGCGGATCACAGCCAGGGAATGCGCCATCAGCGCGGGCTGGGTGTTTTCCGTCAGACGGAGATCGTCCTCGGGGCCTTCCCACATGATTTTGGAGAGATCTTGAGAAAGGGCGTCGTTCACTTCCTCAAAGACCAGACGGGCTGGCTCAAACGCTTCAGCCAAAGATTTCCCCATGCCGACATATTGACTGCCTTGGCCTGGGAATACGAGTGCGCGGGTCATTCATGAACCTCCGATTTGCCTCAAATCTGATGAGGGAATGGCATAGGCCGTAGCGGAATGGCAAGTCTTTAAGGCAAATAATTGCACGAGCCCACGCTTTCCCTTGCTTTTGGGCTAGTCGGGCGGTATAGAAGCGCGTCTCGAGTCTCGGGCTTAAGCCTGAGGCGGCGGGATTTTGTTAAGGAAAGCTGGAGGCGTCCGTCACTGCGACTGGCGAACAATCAGCACTAAAGGAGCAAAACATGGCTTTTTACGAGCATGTTTTCATTGCGCGTCAGGACATCACTGCGTCGCAAGTTGAAGGCATTACCGCCGACTTCTCCAAAATCGTTGAGGAGAACGAAGGCAAGGTCGCAAAGACCGAATACTGGGGCCTTAAAAACCTCGCATACAAAATCAAGAAAAACCGCAAGGGTCACTATATTCTTATGAATATCGACGCCCCTCACGCTGCGGTTGCTGAGATGGAGCGCCAGGCGCGCCTGCATGACGACGTTCTGCGTTTCATGACCATCCGCGTTGACGAGCTTGAGGAAGGTCAATCGATCGTTCTTCGCTCGAAAGCTGACAAAGAACGCCGCGGTCCACGTGGTGAAGGTCGTGGTGAAGGCCGCGGCGACAATCGTGGCGAAGGCCGCGGTGACAAAAGGGAGTCTCGCTAATGGCTGCTCGTCGTCCATTTTTCCGCCGTCGTAAAACATGCCCGTTTTCCGGTGAGAACGCACAAACCATCGACTATAAAGACGTAAAGCTGCTGCAGAAATATGTTTCTGAGCGTGGTAAAATCGTACCTTCCCGTATCACTGCCGTTTCTGCGAAGAAACAGCGTGAGCTGGCGAAAGCGATCAAGCGCGCCCGTAACATCGCCCTGCTGCCGTTCATCGTTCAATAATCGCTCAATCCAAGGAGACATAAAATGGAAGTCATCCTGCTGGAACGTGTCGAAAGACTCGGTCAAATGGGCGAAGTTGTAACCGTTAAGGACGGTTTTGCCCGTAACTTCCTGCTGCCGCAGAAAAAAGCCCTGCGCGCAACTGAAAGCAACAAAGCAGCTTTTGAAGCTGACCGTGCCCGCCTTGAAGCAGAAAACCTTGAGCGCCGTAAAGACGCTGAAGCTGTTGCTGCCAAGATGGAAGGCCTGAAGGTCATTATGATCCGCGCTGCTGGCGAATCCGGCCAGCTGTACGGTTCCGTAACCAGCCGCGACATCTCTGACGCCGTGACTGAAGCTGGTGTTGCGGTCAACCGCAACCAGGTTGTTCTGGACCGCGCGATCAAAACGCTTGGCCTGCACGACGTTGTTATTCGTCTGCACCCGGAAGTCGCTGAAACTGTTGTTGTGAACATCGCACGCTCTGCTGACGAAGCTGAGACGCAGTTCAACACCGGTTCTGCTGTTACTGCCGCTGACGTTGAAGACGTTGTTGAAGAAGAAGTTGTTGAAGAACTCTTCGAAGACGAAGCGCCAGAAGAAGCAGTTGAAGAAGTTGCAGCTGCAGCTGAAGAAGCTGAAGAGGAAGTTGAAGCCTAATCGCTTCAAACTCTCGCAAAGTATAAGAAGGCGGCCCAAGTGGCCGCCTTTTTTGTTGGCTTATAGCATGACGTTATCAGTGGTCAGGTCATCGAGACTGATGCCAGACAGTAGGATCACGGTATCGCCAAAGCTGATGGTAACGCCGGTGCTGTCTTCCGTGGTCGCGGCCTTCAGGGCGGCCAAGTCAGCAAAACCTGAACCGTCCAGGAGCAGGATATCCTCGGCCGCGCCGAAGTCCGTCACCGTGTCACTGCCGTTGGTGGCTGTGAAGGCGAAAGTGTCCGCGCCCGTGCCGCCGGTGAGAGTGTCATCACCGCCGCCGCCCCACAGGGTGTCACCGCCGTCGTCGCCCGCGACCGTGTCATTGCCCGCGCCGTTGAACAGTAGGTCATCACCGCCCCCACCCGCGAGATTATCATCCCCGCCGCCACCAAAGAGCGTGTCCTGCCCTGCGCCGCCGTCCAGCGTATCAGCGACCGCGCCGCCACCTGCGTACAGCACATCGTTTCCTGCATAGCCGTAGATGATGTCGCTGTCAGCGGGGTCGACTGTACCGCCCTCCCAGAAGCCGCCCACAAGCGTGTCATCGCCGCTGCCGCCAAACATGGCGTCATTGCCGCCTTCGCCGACCGCCAGGTCATTGCCTGCGCCCACGCCGATGATGTCGTCGCCAGACCCGCCATAATAGCTGTCGGCGCCCAGATCCCCCGCGCCGGCCCACATGCGGTCATCGCCCTGCATGCCGTAGAGCGTCTCGTCAAACGCGGCGCCCACAAGCGTGTCGTCCTGGTCTGTGCCGATGCCCATGGTGAAGACGGCGTCGGATGAGGTTTTGAACGCTGTCTCGCCGCCGATCTTTGACGTGGAGCCCGGCGCCAGCTTCAGCAGCACCGCGTCCATCAGCGCAGCTGCATTGACGCTGTTCTGGCCCAAAGCATCGTCAAGAACAGGCACCCCGCCGTTGGCCGCATTCATCAGGGCCCAGTCGTCGGTGAAATAATAGGTGTCGTCGTCAGTGGCCGCGTCGCCCAGGAACGTCAGCGACAGGCTGTTCACGGTGCCCGAGTTGCCGTTATCGACCGTATCGCGGATCACCAGCGTCCATTCGCCCGCACTCTCCTCGCCCCAGAAACCGCGGGCAAGGATGTCCCACACAAGGTTGCCGGTCTGCTCGGACCGATCATAATCTTCTGCTGTGAGGCGGGGTGTATCATAAACGATGATGGAGGTACCAGACGGCGAAACCAGCACCATTTCAAGCTCCGCCCACACATCATGGGTGATATCGAGGGAAAGTGTCACCCCGTCCAAATCAAGGCCTTCAGTATCACCCGTCCTGAAACTGAAGGTCAGGTCGGCGCCATAGGTGATGGTTTCATCACTTGTCTGAACCGTTTATAATCCAGGGATTGTGCTCATACTCATGCAGGCCATCACGGCCGGTTCCCAGCGCGCTGCCTGTATGTGCGCTCGATATTGCCAGGATCTCCTGGACGTCGCGCCATCCCAGGTCGGTGTCACCAAAAATATTATTCGTACCCGCCTGCAGCACCAGTGCGGTCACGCCAGTGACGGTGGGAGCTGCGCCAGACGTACCGCTGATCAGCGCATAGTTGCCGCTGTTGAAATCGGAATCCGTGCCGCCGAGGACCCGTACAGGGAAATTGCTGAAATATTCCGCCGCAATTCGGGGCGTCGTTTGGCCATAGTTTGCATCTGCCGGAATTTCGGCGCCATATTCCAAGACATCGCCATAGTTTCCAGGACGGTCAGTTGTGAGAGATGCTTCGTTGCCATAGAGTGTGGATAAGGGTGCGGCGATATGCATGCTGGCACCGAAGCTTGTTACATAGTTTACGAAGCCGTCGGCATTGATCCAGCTTACGGGGAGAATTTCGAGATGGTTCAGGCCAACAGGGGTGTCGAGTGAGCCATCTCTGTGTCCTTGGTTGCCAGCGCTGGTAATCCAGATGGTACCAAGGCCGGATCGACCAGTGACTAAATCGGACGTATATTGATCATACAGATTAAAATTGGAGTCGCCCAAAGCTCCACCGGAGGTGAGAGAGACATTAATTATATCAACGCTGTTGACTGGTATATGTTCGATGAAATCATCACCAACGATATAGCCACCTGTTTCGATGGTATAAGCAACATCTCCAACAATTTCTGCACCAAAGGCAATCCCAACAACACCAATACCGTTATTTGCTTCCGCACCAAAAATACCTGCCGTCTTTGTCCCGTGTGCCGCACCTAAGTTTGCAATAAACCCCAGGAAGTTTTCGTGAGTGTAATTGTTCAGCCGTGAGAAATTCGGAATAAGATCTGGCGCACTCGGATCAATCGGTTCCGCCGATCCGATCAACACGCCGCTGCCATCATATTCATCCCAAACAGGAATGATATTGATATGGGCGCTTTCGGTATAGGCGCCTGTCCCATCAACCATGAAACCCGTCAGGTTGGCCTGAAAGGGAAACAACGGGTCATTGAAGGGCACATACGTGCCAGCAAAATCCCCAAACGGAATGGTATAGCCATCGTCCGCACCATCGGTGGTCTCCGGTGCCGCAATGTCCGTGCTGGTGCCCCCCATCTACCTGGTCCCCAATCGTTTGCCTGAAAATACACACTTCCACCAAAGTGTTAATGGCACATTAAAGCTAAAATGCCACTCAAATTTCACGCGCGCCCCGACTTATCCCCATAGTTATACCCCTGTGGAAAACTCTGTGGTGGAAAACCCGAATTGGCGGTTGGATCATCTGCTGAAATCTGTATTGTCGCCCTCACCAGGCTCGAGGGGCGCAAGACCCCTGGGGAGGAGGCCTGGGCTCAGGGTTTGGAAACGCACCACGGAGGGTTGCACTTTATGGAAGCTGTCAAGAAGGACGCTGCCAACGATGAAGGCAGTGAGCTGAACTATCGTCAGCCGCCTCATAACCTGGAAGCCGAACAGGCGCTTCTGGGGGCTGTTCTCGTGAACAACGAGGCTGCGCAGAAAGTTCAGGGCTTCCTGCTCGCGGAACATTTCTACGAGCCCGTGCACGGCCGCATCTATGAAAGTGTCCTCAAGCTGATGGACAAGAACCAGATTGCGGACCCGGTCAAGCTCAAACCCTATTTTGAGAATGATGAGGCGCTCGCGGATGTGGGCGGGGCGCGCTATCTGGTGCGCCTGGCGGCGTCAGCCACCACCATCATCAATGCCGAAGACTACGGTCGTACCATCTATGATCATGCCATGCGCCGCGCGCTCATACAGATCGGGGAGCAGATGGTGAACGACGCGTACGACGCGCCCGTTGACGTTGAAGCCACGGAACAGATCGCGGATGCCGAAAAGCAGCTGTTCGATCTGGCCGAGATGGGCCAGGCGGAAACGGGCGCGCAGGCATTCTCAAAAGCCCTGCGTACAGCCGTTGAGAATATTGAGAATGCCTACAAGGATCCTGACAGCCTGTCTGGTGTCACCACTGGCCTGGCTGCACTGAATGACAAGATTGGCGGGCTGCATAACTCGGACCTCATGATCCTTGCCGGGCGACCGGCCATGGGGAAAACCGCGCTCGCCACCAATATCGCATTCAACGCCGCCAAACGCTATGCGGATGACCGCCTTGCCGGTATCCCACCGGAGAAATCCAAGGGCGCCGTTGTTTGCTTCTTCAGCCTCGAGATGTCAGCCGACCAGCTGGCCGCGCGTATCCTGTCGGACCGCGCCAACCTGGTTTATGACGGGCCGGAGCCGATCCAGTCGCACAAAATGCGGCAGGGTAGCCTGGACCAGCGCCAGTTCGAGGCCATCGCCCGAGCCGCCATTGAGCTTGAGGACGTGCCGCTGTTCATCGATGACACCCCTGCCCTCACCATCGCAGCCCTCCGGAACCGGGCCCGGCGCCTGAAGCGCCAGCATAACCTCGGGCTTGTGGTGGTCGATTACCTCCAGCTTCTGCGCGGATCGGGCAAAGGCACGGCCGCCGACAGCCGGGTACAGGAGATTTCCGAGATCACCCGGGGCCTGAAGGGCCTGGCGAAGGAACTGCATGTGCCGGTTCTGGCGCTGTCGCAGCTCAGCCGGGGTGTGGAGCAGCGCGAAAACAAGCGCCCGATGCTGTCCGACCTTCGGGAATCAGGCTCGATCGAGCAGGACGCGGATATGGTGATGTTTGTATTCCGGGAAGAATACTACAAGGAAAAGGAAGAGCCGTCCCAATCCGACCAGGAAAAGCACGTCCAGTGGCAGGCCGAGATGGAAAACCTGTACGGCAAGGCCGAATGTATTATCGGCAAGCAGCGTCACGGCCCTGTGGGCACCGTGCATCTGGCGTTCGAGAAAGATTGCACGCGCTTTACCGACCTTATCGAGGAAGATCACCTTCCCGAACGGTTCGACTAGCCTTACACAGATGTCAAAGAAAAAGGCGGGCCCGATGGTCCGCCTTTTTTGTTATCAGTCGCAGATAATCTCAGTGCTGGTGCCGTCTGAGCGTTCCACCACGATGGTGCCACCGTTTTTCTTGCAGCTAACGGTACCATCTTTGGTGTGAACGACAACGTCGCCGCCTCGGCCTTCAATCTCGATCTCGTCACCGCTAACACTGACCCGGTCACCGTCAGACGTCACGACAATATCGTATCGGTCGCTGTCACCGGATGTCAGTTTGGCACTGACAAAAGCCAGGACGGCTGCACCGCCGGCCAACGCAATAAAAAGCTGGTTTCTGGTCATAAGTTTTCCCTCGCTATTGGGTCGCCATTCTATTTTATTTAAGCGACTAAGGAAAATATGGCGAAAAGCGGTTGGAATTTCAACTGATGACTTGTGAAGAATGGCGGAGGCTGCCAGAAGCAGCCCCTTAAAAGCCCATCATGTTGCGATGCTCTTTGGGCACCCGAAGCACGAGCCCGTCGAGGTCAGCCGTGATTACCACCTGACATCCAAGCCGCGATGTGGCGCTGAGGCCCAAGGCGAGATCAAGCATTTCTTCTTCGTCGTCGCTGGCTTCAGGCAGCCGGTCAAAGTGGGCATCGTCCACAATCACATGGCAGGTTGAACAGGCCATGTTTCCTTCGCAGGCACCTTCCATGTCGATACCCAGTTCATGAGCGAGTTGAAGCACGGTCACACCTGGCTCTGTTTGAACCGACTTTTCTTCGCCTCCAGGCAGCAGGAATGTCACCGTTACCTTGCTCATGACTTCAGTCCCCCCATTTCCCTGACCGCACTGATCAGCGTCTCTGCCGCGAAATCAATTTCGTCATCGCCTGTGAACCGCCCGATCCCGATCCTGAGCGCCGATTTCGACAGCGCTTCTGTCCGACCAATGGCCTGCAGCACATAGGAAGGCCCGCTGACCGCTGATGCGCACGCAGCACCCGATGAGACCGCCAGCGACCGGATATTCGCGAGCAGCAGATCGCCGTCCAGACCGGGGAAGCTGAGATTCAGGTTGCCAGCCCAGCGCATTTCTTCATCTCCATTAACAAGAAGACTTGGTAATTCTTTGAATAATTTAGACTTAAAGCGGTTCATGATATGCGCCAACCGGTCTTTTTCCTGCGCCATTTCAGCCTTGCATATGGACGCGGCCGCACCCAGCCCGGCGACAAGCGCAGGCGCCTGGGTTCCGGAACGAATGCCGCCTTCCTGCCCGCCGCCGGACATCTGGGGTGTCAGGGCAGTCTGGCGACCCGACCGCTTGTAAAGCGCGCCGACGCCCTTCGGGCCGTAAATCTTGTGGCCGGAAATGCTCATCAGGTCGATGTTCATGGCGTTCACGTCGAGCGTAATCTTGCCAAAGCCCTGTGCTGCGTCCGTATGGAACAGTGCGCCCTTCGCCCGGCAGATGGCACCAATGTCAGCCATAGGCTGGATCACACCAATCTCGTTATTGACCGCCATCACCGATACGAGCGCTGTCTCGTCCGTCACGGCTTCCGCCAATTGGTCCAGGTCTATCAGACCGTTGGGGCGCACCGGTAGGTAGGTGACACGGTACCCTGCCCGCTCAACCGCCTTTGCGGCCTCCAGCACGCATTTGTGCTCGGTTACCACGGTCACCAGATGGGGCTTTTTCCTGCCCCAGACATCCATGATGCCGTTGAGCGCCAGATTGTTGGCTTCCGTCGCCCCAGAGGTGAAATAAATCTCGCCCGCATCAGCGCCGATCACCTCGGCTACCTGTTCGCGCGCGATATCCAGTGCAGCCTCAGCTTCCCAGCCAAATCGGTGGGTCGAGGAATGCGGGTTGCCAAATTTGCTGGTTAGATAAGGCATCATGGCGTCAAGCACCCGCTCATCCATTGGCGTGGTGGCCTGATAGTCCAGATAGATGGGTGTCGTCACCATAAAGCGGTGTCTCCCGCGTTTATCTTGCCCGTGTACGAGTATAAATGGATTTCCAGGCTGCGACAAAGGCGTCCACATCCTCTTCGGTGGTACGGTAGCCCAACGAGACCCGGATCGAGCATTCTGCCAATTCTGGGGCAAAGCCCATGGCCGTCAACACATGCGAAACCTTCACCTTGCCGCTTGAGCAGGCAGATCCGCTTGAGACGCAAATGCCGTTCAGGTCAAAGTGCATCACCTGCGTTTCGCCCTTCACGCCCGGCATGATCAGGCAACTGGTGTTGGCCAGTCGGTCTGCACCGCTGCCCACAACAATAGCGTCGTTGGCTGTGGCGCGAACTTCACTTTCAAGCTTGTCCCTGAGCGCGCGAATGCGGTCCATATCGCCAAGGCCCACCATGGCTTCCATGGCCGCCGTGCCAAAACCGGCAATGCCAGCGACATTTTCGGTCCCTGACCGGCGCGACAGTTCCTGACCGCCCCCTGGGATCAGAGATTTCAGCGGCGCTGTCGGCCCCAGCACAATGGCGCCCACGCCCTGCGGCCCGCCCAGCTTGTGGGCAGACAGGCTCAGGTAATCAACACCCAGTGCCTTGAAATCAAGCGGGATTTTACCTGCAGCCTGCACGGCGTCTGTAAACACCCGCGCGCCGAATTCTTTGGCCAGTGCGACGATTGCCGCCACATCCTGTATCGCGCCCATTTCATTGTTTGCCAGCATCACAGACACCAGTGCCGGCTTTTCCGCCTTCTCAAGCAGGCCGCGCAACGCTTCCATATCCACGACGCCCTGATCGGATGTGGGAATCACATATGTCGGAAGACCGCTTTCCTTTGCCGCTGCAAAAACGCAATCATGTTCGATCGCGGAAACCAGTATGGATGCTGCGCCGACACCCCGAATCACCGTGTTGGATGCTTCTGTACCGCCCGAGGTAAAAACCACATCCCGTGGCCGGGCATTCACAAGCGCTGCGACCTGCGCCCGCGCTTCCTCGACCCGCGCCCGGGCTCCGCGCCCCGCGGCATGGACAGACGACGGGTTACCCACCGACTGCATTACTGCTGTCATGGTGTCTATCACCGCGCTCCGGATCGGGCTCGTGGCGTTATAATCAAGGTAAACTAAGCGCTTCATAAGGCCATCACATAGGCCCTAACAAGGGCCTGATCAATTCTATTTTTCACCAAACGCATGAGATTGCTTGCGAATCGGTACCAAAACTCTATATACGGGGATCAGGATACATGATGGGTGCACGTGCCCAACAAGCCATCATTAACCATAAGATTTATAAAGATCGTCAATGCCCGAAATCATTTTCAGTGGACCAGCTGGTCGCCTCGAAGGCCGTTATCAACCTGGTAAAACCGATACTGCGCCCGTTGCGCTGATCCTACACCCGCATCCGCAGTATGGCGGTACGATGGATAATAAGGTTACTTATTATCTGTATCACGCCTTTGCACACCGTGGCTTTGCCACCCTTCGCTTCAATTTCCGCGGGGTTGGCCGCAGCCAGGGCGAATTCGACAATGGAACTGGTGAGCTTTCTGATGCAGCATCAGCGCTTGATTGGCTGCAGTCGATGAACGAGAATTCGACCGGCACCTGGATCGCAGGCTTCTCCTTCGGTGCCTGGATTGGCATGCAGCTTCTGATGCGCCGCCCGGAAATCAAGGGCTTCATCTCGGTGGCCCCACCGGCCAACCTATATGATTTCTCCTTCCTGGCGCCCTGCCCGTCCTCCGGCCTTATCATCCAGGCCGACCAGGATGACCTTGTGACGCCAATCTCGGTCCAGAAACTGGTCGAAAAGCTGAAGGCACAGAAGTCCATCACCATTCATCATGACAACATCAAGGGCGCCAACCACTTTTTTGAAAGTGAACTGAACCAGTTGATGACATCAGTGAACAATTATCTGAACAAGCGGCTTACCGCCGGCGATTAAGCCCGTTCAGACAGCTATTTTGGGGAACCGGCATAGTCACCTTCGGGTGGGAATGCCGGTTTTTCTTTGGGTATGCCGTAGCCGATATCGATATAGTCCAGCGACAGAATGCTGGACCGCGCCCTTTTGAACTCGTCTGAGAAGCCCAGCGGTGTATCTGGGTCAGGGGTTTCAGTCAGCCCCAGCTGAAATGTCACGGGGCCACTCTCAGATCGAACCGGGAAGCCCACACCACGAACCTCAACAGAGCGCCCATTCTGCAGTGTGATGCGACGCAACAGGTCTGCACCGCACGGATGGCCGCAAACCGGCGCCATGGCCCTGGCATAGAAATCTTTTTGCTCACCCTTGTAAACACCCAGAAAATCGCCCCCCACATGCAGGTCTGGAATGAAAGCATCAAGAGCTGTCCCCAGCAACCGAACGGTCGCCGTGGTTGGCCCATGCCACTCCAGCAGATAGAAATAGGGCGCAACTCTTGGCATATCCCTCAGCACGAAGGCCGAACGGTAGGGAATACCGCCAGCTTCATTGGCATGGCGCTGCCAATAGTCGATAAAATTCTGAAAGTCTGTTTTCGTCAGCAAGCCACGCTCCAGCCCCCTGCACTACAACCTTAAAGAATGATACAACTGACTAACGAAAAAATCGTTAACTAGCGCCGCAAGCGCCGACCCCGCGGCAGATGAACCACACCGCCCGGAGTTGGTGCTGAACAGCCTGTCGTGCTTGGCAAGCTAAGCGCCAGACCCCGTTCTGTGCGAGCAGCCAAAAAAGCGAAGGCTTCGGCTTCCAGCGCGTCACCGCGCCAGCCCAGCACCTCGACAGGGTCCACCAGCACCGGCATACGCCGTCTGAGACGCCGCATCAGGGTTGGGTTATGTCTGCCGCCACCAGCGACATACCAGGCCTCTGGCGGGCTTGGGAAATGGCTTTGAGCTGAAATGACCGATTCCACCACGAAGTTGGTGAGCGTCGCGGCCCCGTCTTCTGCTGACAAGCCACGCACGGTCTGGATGTTGAAGTCGTCTCTGTCCAGCGTTTTGGGCGGCGTTTCATCAAAATATGGTGAAGCCATCAGCCCCATGACAACTTCTTCGTGGCTCAAGCCCCGTGCCGCCAGATTACCGTCGGTATCAACCGGCTTTCCGGTATGGATTTCAGCCCAGTCATCCAGCATGGCATTACCCGGTCCGGTGTCGAACGCCATGATCTGCGGGTCTTCCCCATCAGTGCCAAATTTCACCCAGGTTACATTCGCGACACCACCGATATTCAAGATTGCCACCACATTGTGTCGCCGTGCCCGGGCCAGAAGCGCCGCGTGATAAAGCGGCACGAGTGGCGCGCCTTCACCGCCCGCTGCCACGTCAGCCGTGCGGAAATCATTGACCACCTTGATGCCCGTCAGGCCGGCAAGTCGGCCGCCGTCCCCCAGCTGCCAGGTCCAGCCGCGGTCTGGCCGGTGGGTCAGCGTCTGGCCGTGAAAGCCTATCAGGTCAATCTCTTCCGGCGTTTGCCCGGTAACCGCCAACAGCTCAAACACGGCTTCTGCGTGCCAATCAGCGAGGTCGTCATCCAGTTGTTTGATAGCTTCAGGTGGATTTTCCGGGCTTGCACACCCAGCTGCCAGGGAAAGACATTCTTTCACCTGCGCCCGCATCTCGGGGGTATATGGCAGTGTCAGCGATGGGCCCAGGCGTTCAATTCGAACGCCATCCGTATAGATCATGGCTGCGTCGATACCATCCATCGAAGTGCCGCTCATCAGGCCGATGACACATTTGATATCGCCTGCTTCACCCAAAACTGACATAAAACACCTGTCTCCTACGCTTTTGCACCCGCTTGGGGCTTTGCCTTACCGCCACCGTATGCTACATCAGCCCGCTCTTAAATAATTTTATTCGCACGACATCATCTATTTGGACCAGATCAATGACCAACTTGAAATCGGAATTTCTGCAAGTCCTGACCGAACGGGACTTTATCCACCAGGCGACTGACCTGGAGGCTTTGGACGCCAAAATGTCTGAAGGCCCGATTTCAGCGTATATCGGCTTCGACTGCACGGCCCGCAGCCTGCATGTCGGCAGCCTTGTCCAGATCATGATGCTGCGCTGGCTGCAGAAGACCGGCCACAAGCCGATTGTCCTGATGGGCGGCGGCACATCCAAAATCGGCGACCCGTCGGGCCGCGACGAAAGCCGTCAGCTGATGACCGATGAGATCATCGAGGACAATATGGCGGGCATTCGCACTATCTTCGATCAGCTGCTGACGTTCGGCGACGATGCCAGCGACGCTGTGATGGTCAATAACGGCGAATGGCTGGATGACCTGCGTTACATCCCGTTCCTGCGCGAAATCGGCCCGCACTTCACCATCAACCGCATGATGACGTTTGACAGTGTGAAACTCAGGCTTGAGCGCGAACAGCCGCTGACGTTTCTTGAGTTCAACTATATGATCCTGCAGGCCTACGACTTCATGGAGCTTGCCGGGCGCCACAACTGCGTGCTGCAGATGGGCGGGTCAGACCAGTGGGGCAATATCGTCAACGGCATGGAACTGGCGCGCCGCAAGGCAGGCAAGCATCTGTTCGGCCTGACAACACCGCTGATCACCACGGCTGACGGCAAGAAGATGGGCAAAACCGCGTCCGGTGCCATCTGGCTCAATGAAGAACAGCTGCCAGCTTACGATTTCTGGCAATTCTGGCGCAACACGCAGGACGCCGATGTAGGTCGGTTCCTGCGCCTGTTCACCGAAGTGCCGATGGACGAGATTCGTCGCCTGGAAGCGCTCGGCGGCTCAGAGATCAACGACGCCAAGGTGATCCTGGCCAATGAAGTGACCAAGCTTTGTCGTGGCGCCGATGCCGCGAAGGCTGCGGAAGCAACGGCACGGGAAACCTTCATCAAGGGAGGCGCAGGCGCTGACCTGCCAACTGTAAGCATCCCCGCCGCAGCACTGCAGGCCGGCTTCAATGTGGTTGACCTGTTTATCGAAGCGGGCCTCGGTGCCTCCAAAAGCGAAGTACGCCGACTGATCAAACAGGGCGGTGCCAAGCTGAACGACGCCAAGGTCGAAAGCGAAGACCTCGTCGTTTTGGCGGATGCCCTGAATGACGGTCAGATCAAGCTTTCGGCCGGCAAGAAGCGTCACGCGCTGGTGAAGGCCGAGTAACGCCTGTCTTTACAAACTGATCGATGAAGGCCTCTGTGGAAGCACAGGGGCCTTTTTCATGGCGTAGAACAAGACCATTCAAGAGGCTGGCTTGTCTTCGTCTTTCGGCTCATCCGAGGGGTCTTCCGCCGGTTCTGGTGTCGGCTCGGCTTTTGGCGCAGTGCCACCATCGGCACCAGGCTGCGGTTCCGTGCCGTCAGGGCCAACGGAATCACCGGGATCAACGGGTGTAGTTTCAGGGCCCGGCTCCAGCTCCACATCGGCAATCTTGCCTTTCCGGCCTTCAAACAACAGGCGCAGAAATCCAGGTGCCAGGCCCGAGACCGGATTGATGGTGAACTCAGGATTTTCCAGCTGGCCTTTCACGCGGTAGGATACGCCAAACACGCCCTTGCCTTCGCCGCCGGTCAGGAGCGCGCCCAAAATGGGGATCTTGCCCAGAAGAGAGTTCAAGCCATAAGCCGGTACAAAGACGCCGTTTACATTGATCTTGTCTTCACGGGCCGATATCTGCCCTTCCATGGTCATGCCCAGCGTCGGGCCATTGGCCTTCAGGCCAGACAGGTCAAGCAGGCTGTTGGTGTAATCGAAAGGGACGTCAATCTTGTCGAGCGAAACCGGGCCATCCGATAGATAGTCGTTAAGGCCGCTCACGACGCCTTCTTTGACCCCGGGGCCGAGGTTCTCCTGCGAGACCATCAGGCTGTCGCGCACTTTTGCCTCGCCTTCCATATGCAGCCGATCGCCCCACCCTGACGTCAGGCCTGACATATTCAGGCTGCCATCCCTCAGGTGTGCAAACAGGCCTAGCCCCCGCAGGATATGGCCCGCATCCGGGCTGGTAAGCGAAATGGCCTGCCCAGCCGGGTCATCTGTTTCGCCGACTGTCATGACGACCTGCTTCTCGGTTCCGGGGACAAAGCCGGTGAAGCTCAGTGTTTTGGGCTCCCCTTCCTTGAAGCGGGTCTCCAAGGAGGCCTTTTCCAGGGCCTCGCCATTCAGCAACAACAATCGGTCAGCCAAAAGCTTGATGTCGACATCATCGCCTTTTTGCTCAGCCTCATTGGCTGCTGCCGTTGGCGTTGCAGGCGCATCATCCAGTTCCCGCAGGTAAACACCGGCATCGAACGTTGCGGCCACAATGTTCACCTTGGTCGGCTTCCCCGCGCGCTGCACCACAGTGCCCGCCAACTGATGATTACCCATCTGGCGAATAGTAAAATCACCATCCAGCCGTCCGCTTTCGCGGCTACCCCAGTCGAATGAGGCAACCAGATCCACGTTTTCGCCCTGCACGACAAGCGGGCTCAGGGAGGTCCCCTCGTCCCGAAGCACCAGTGTGCCCGTTACCATCGCAGGGCTGGACACCGGCTTGCGCCAGGCAAGCTGGGATGCCTTCAGAACCGCGTCGGTCGTATCGGCGGTGAAATAGCCACGACTGAATTTGAAATTGCGGCCAATGAAGGTGGCTTCACCCACGGCCTTGCCCTCGAGAAAGTCAGAAATATCGACGCCAAAAGCCTGGATATCCGTCTCGTCGAATTCGCCAACCAATACCACTTCCGTGGTTTCTGCCTCAGGATTGTCGCGACCGGCTGCGAAATCCTCGCGCCAATACAGGCTTACTGGTACCCCGTTCAAGCGGGCATCCCCGGCGAGCGACAGCCGGTCACCGTCCAGTTGCAGGATCATCGAACCCTCCCGCAGGCCTTCACCGCCCAGGAGATCCGTGACGGATGTGCCCCTCAGCTGCGCTTCCACACGGTAATCGACATCTTCCTTCGGCACGCCCTTGATAAGAGGCACAGTGATCGCGACATCAACATTTGCCGTACCGTCAAGCCGCGTGGGGTCGAAATCGATCTTCTGGGGTACATTCAGCGGATCATAAGCAATCAGGTCCATGATGGTTGGCACAGGCCCCGTCAGCTTGACATTGAACTCTCCCGTGCCCTGCCCCGGCATGTGAATGTCATACATATGGGCCGTCGATCCGCCAATTGGCATGCCCAGGACCGAGCCCGCTGTTATCTCGATGTCGAATTCTTCACGCGTCAGTCGCCCATGACCGATTGCATTTTCAATGGGGGGCATTTCACGCAGGTACTTGGTGTCAATACCGTCGAATTCAAAATCCAGTTGGATGGCGCTGCCTTTTGCGAAGGCACCACCGGTGGTCGGCGACCAGTCCACATGGAAACTGACATTTCGAGCAGTTCCCTGGATCATATTCTCATCCACCCAGACCCGCGCGCCCCTTGGCGTACCGTCAGGATAGGTGGCAACTGGCCAATAGCTTTTAATTTCGGGAATGGTTGCGGCATCTGTCTGCAGCATCAGCTTCACGCTGGGCTCATCCAGTTCCTCAAACCACTGAAAGACGCCGCTACCCGTAACAAGCCGCGCGCCGGCTTGCACTTCCAGCTCCTCAATCACAACCATGTCTTCCGACGCAACATAGTAGCCGTCGATGGACCCGAATGTGACAGGCGCGGCTTCGGGGAAACGCACCGGATGGCTGACAAAGCCTTCATCAATGCCCACATGGAAGCGCGCGGACCGAAGGCCCACGTTTGACGCCAACTCAAAATCCAGCCCCAAAGTTACCGGGAAATCGAGGTAAGTAACCACCTCAGGCATATTGGCCTGGAAGCTCAAATCACTTGGGTTCATCTGGCTGAACGCCACGGAGACTGTAAGCTCACCTACTTCCGGCTCGGCTTCACCCTGCAGCTGCAGCTGGACAGGCCGGTTCCCAAGCATAACGTCGGCAAGGGCGGCCAGGGACAGCAAATCACCGTCGGCATTCAGCTCGAGCCGCGGCACGGCAAAACGGGCATTCTGGAACTCGTCCCCGCGCACAATTTCAATCACCGAACTGGTCAACAGGATATTGTCCAGGTCGGGCGCCTGGTTGGTCAGGCGTTTTGCGAAACGGCTAAAAGCTTCTGTCACAGGCCGGAATACGGCGGGTTTTGGCAGGCCGCTGTCGCCGAACAGGTCTGAAAACCCGCTACTGCCCGTGGCATCCGAAAAGCCTGCCAAATCTGTCACCAGGACATTTGGTGCGTCCAACTCAACGGATGACAGGCCAATGTCCCCGAGGATGCTGGAAAAGGCGACACCCACACGCGCGCGCGGCACCCGGGCAGTCAGGCGGTCGGCCCGGTCCGTCAGGCGCAGGTTGGTGATGGAAATCCAGGGCCTGACGCTGCGCCAATCCCAGCCAATTTCGGTTTGATCGAATTCAATTTTCCAGCCTGGCAGGATCCCTTCCGCCTGGCCGATTATCTCGTCTCGGGCAAAGCCCATATCAATCGGCGCAAACAGCAGGCGCGCAAACAAAAGGCACGCCAGCAACACTGCTGCTGTCGCAACCCACACCCCCGTTCTGACCATAATGCCCAGAGACTTTTTCAAAGATGACGTCCGATCGCCTTAATTGCCCTTGATTTGACTAGGCAAGGTATGAACACTCGTGTCTGTCCGCAAATAAAAACTCAGAAAGTTGATCCTTCTGTATGTCACATTCGACACATACACTACCGAAAGCTTATCATAAGGAAAAAGCAGACGAAATTTGGGCAGCTGTAGCCGAAAGTGATTCTGCCCTCAAGGGCAATGAATCTGCACGGGCGCTGGCAGATGCGCTTTTCGGGCACAGTAACTTTCTGGCGGGCATTGCCAGGCGTCAGCCCGCGCTTGCCGCTGCATATCTGCAGGGCGATCCGGACACCCATTTTGAGGCCATCCTCGCGTCCCTGACTGCGCCCCGCCCTGATGGTGAAAAGACTCCGGACCTGATGGCCTTCCTGCGTGAACAGAAAAGCGCCACAGCATTCCTGACTGCCGCCGCCGACGTTGCTGGCTGGTGGAGCTTAGAGGACGTCACGACGGCCCTCAGCCGTTTTGCTGATGCGGCGCTCGAGCTGGCGCTCGCGCACCTGTTGCACGCCAGCATGAAAGCCGGCGAACTGGCGTGGCCGAACGGTGAGGAAGAAGCCGTCAGTCCGGCTCTTGCGGCCTCGTGCGGCTATTTCATTCTCGGCATGGGCAAATTGGGGGCTTATGAGCTCAATTATTCCTCGGATATCGACCTGATCGCCCTCTATGACACCGACCGTGTGCGCTACACCGGGACCAAAACCGTCAAGCAGTGCTTCATCCGCCTGACCCAGGAACTGATGAAGATCATGGAAACCCGGACCATGCACGGCTATGTGTTCCGCACCGACCTGCGCTTGAGGCCCGACCCTGGCGCCACCCCTGTAGCCCTGGCCGTTGAAGCCGCCGAAACATATTATCATTCCATGGCCGTGAACTGGGAACGGTCTGCCATGATCAAGGCCCGCGTGGTGGCCGGCGACCAGACAGCCGGAAAAGCCTATCTTGAGACCATGGCGCGCTGGATCTGGCGCAAGAATATGGATTTCGCGGCCCTCAATGATATTGCCGCCATCAAAAACCAGATCAACCGTCACTATGGCCAAACCCAGACCGCCTTCAAGGGATACAATGTCAAACTGGGCTATGGCGGCATCCGGGAGATAGAATTCTTCACGCAAATCAACCAGTTACTACATGCAGGCCGGCACCCGGCGCTCAGGCTTAGGGGCACGCTGGACGCCCTTGACATGCTGGCAATGGACCAGATTATCGACGGCAAGATCCACAAGACGCTTTCGAAGGGCTACCGCTTCCTGCGCACGTTAGAGCACCGCATTCAGATGATGAATGACGAGCAAACCCACGATATCCCGGACGACGATGACCGGTTCGCTTGCCTGGTATCCTTTATGGGGTATGCGGATGAAGCCAGCTTCAAGGAAGCTGTTACCTGCCACACCAAGCCGATCAGCCAGATTTATGAAGACTTGCTGCCCGAAGACGACACAGCCAAAAATGACGGCTATTCCGAAGGCGACCTGCCGGCCACGCTCGCGAAGCTCGGCTTTGAAGACCCGGACAATTCTGCCGCAGTGATCGATGGCTGGCGCCGGGGGCGTCACAGGGCGCTTCGAACGGAACGCGCCAGAGGCTTGCTTGAACAGATATTGCCTGGCCTTCTGGAAGCCTTTTCAGGCACGGAAAACGCTGGCAGCGCCCTCACCCGATTTGACAGGTTCATATCGCAACTGCCTGGCGGCGTTCAACTTTTCTCCCTTCTTCAGTCCAACCCTTCGCTGTTCCAGTTGCTGGCACATGTCATGGGGCTCGCGCCCGCTCTCGCTGAAACACTCGGGAAAAAACCCGACCTCTGGGACGCAGTATTAGAACCTGGCTTCTATGCGCCGCTTGAAAGCGAAGAGGACCTCAGGGAAAAGCTTGAAGAACTGCTGGATAGTGCCCGCGACTATCAGGATATCCTGGATATCGTCCGACGGTTTGTGGCCGAACACCGCTTCCGCATTGGCGTCCAGTTGCTGGAATCGCTTGCCAGCGTTGAAGAATGCGGTGAAGCCCACACGCGGCTTGCTGATGTAACCTTGAAAGCCCTGACAAAACGCGTCGAGGATGAGTTCGCCACAAAGCATGGTCGCTTCGAAGGCGGCGGTATTTCAATTGTGGCCATGGGAAAATATGGCGGCGGCGAGCTGACACACACATCCGATCTGGACATCGTCTTCCTTTATCATGTGCCGGATATGGACAGTCTGTCGGACGGGCCTAAGCCCTTGATGCCAAGCCAATATTTTTCCCGCCTTGGCCAACATATCATCACGGCCATCACGGCACTGACGCCCGAAGGCCGGCTTTATGAGGTCGATACCCGCCTCAGGCCGTCTGGCAGCCAGGGCCCGCTTGTTGTGACGCTCAAGACCTTTGCTGACTATTATACGGAAGCGGCATGGGCATGGGAACATATGGCGCTGACCCGTGCGCGCGTGATCCTGGCGCCGGACAGCATTCGCGAGCCCCTCATCAGCACCATCATTTCGGTGCTGACTGCCTCACGGGACGGTGACGCGCTGCTGCGGGCCGTTCATGACATGCGCGGCAAGCTGTTCGCGCAGTTCGGCACCGACAATCCGTGGGCCATCAAGCACGCGCGGGGCGGGCTCGTGGATATGGAATTCATCTGCCAGTATCTGATGCTTCGGGAAGGCAACAGGGCAAAGGATATCTTCCACCCACAACTGGACGAAAGCATCAGTCGGCTTGCTGCCGCCGGGGCCCTGACCGAGGAACAGGCCGCAACCCTCCATGGAGGACACGAATACATGCAACAGGTGCAAAGCTTGCTGCGCCTTTGCCTGGGCGGCAGTCCGGCTTACGACAGCGCCATCCCAAAGGCGCTTCGGTCCACATTATGCCGGGCCACGGGGAAGGCAACTTTCAACGATCTTCGGGCAGACCTTGTCCGTAAACAATCAGACATATACAGCTTGTTCCAAACTGTGATAGAGGAACCGGCGAATGCCTTACCGACTGCAGAAGACGCATAATCTGCAGCAAAAGAGATAACCGGAGGACATGACGTGAGCATTGACGTTGGAGATAAAGCCCCTGCCTTTACCCTGCCCGCCGATGGCGGCGAAACGCTGTCGCTCAGCGACTTCAAGGGCAAAAAAGTGGTTCTGTATTTCTACCCCAAGGACAGTACCCCTGGCTGCACCACCGAAGCCAAGGATTTCACGTCACTGATCGGTGAATTTGAGGCCGCTGGCGCCGTTGTGCTGGGCATGTCCAAGGACAGCGTCAAGCGACACGATAACTTCATCGCCAAGCAGGAACTGAAAGTACGCCTCTTGTCCGATGAAGACGGTAAAACCATTGAAGACTACGGCGTTTGGGTGCAGAAGAAGCTCTATGGCCGTGAATATATGGGCATTGAGCGCGCCACCTTCCTGATTGACGGTGAAGGCACCGTACGCGAGGTCTGGCACAAGGTGAAGGTCAAAGGGCACGCCGAGGCGGTCCTTGACGCTGTCAAAGGGCTATAGTCTGATCCATGACCGCAGAATGGAAAAATATCAGCGAAGCTGCCGTGGCTGTCCTCAACACCGGGCGCCCGCGCGAGAAAGCTGAAATGGCCCGTCTGGCGGCTGCCAAATGGCGCGGTGGCACGCTGGAGCTTGACTTCACTGTCCAGCCGCCGCTCCGCCCCGAAAGGCCAGAAAAGCCGGTCCTGATGATGCCCGCGGATATGCCAAAGCGTCGCAAAGGCGGCACAGAGGGCAACCGCCGCGCCCTTCTGCATGCCATCGCACACATCGAACTGAATGCCATTGATCTGGCGTTTGATCTGGTCGCCCGCTTTGGCGACCTGATGCCAAAAGGCTTCACCGATGACTGGGTACAGGTTGGGGATGACGAAGCCCGTCATTTTTCCCTTTTGCAGGCGCGCCTGAAGGCACTGGACTGCTATTATGGCGATCTGCCTGCCCATGACGGTCTTTGGCAGTCCGCGATGGACACCAAAGACAGCCTGCCTGCCCGGCTGGCCATTGTGCCCATGGTGCTCGAGGCCCGCGGCCTGGACGTCACGCCCAAGATGATCGAGCAGTTCAAGAAAGCCGGAGACGTCACGTCCGCTGATGTGCTGCAAACCATCTATGAAGAAGAAATCGGCCACGTCAGTGCCGGAACCCGGTGGTTCAAGCATCTGGCCAAACAAGGCGGGCTGGACGACAAGGTCTGGTTCCAGGAACTGGTGGGCGAATATTTCAAAGGCTCCCTCAAGCCGCCTTTCAACAAGCCTGCCCGCAACCGTGCCGGCCTGCCCTGCTCCTTCTATGAGCCCCTTGCGGAGCTGCTTGCAGACGGACAATAGGCTTGACCATTCGGCCGAAATTCGGTGGAATGGCAAAAAACTACTATAAATTATAACTTTATTAGCTTGATGCATGCCTATATAGAGGAATGACTTCGAGCAGGGACCAACAGGGTGAGGACGCGCATTGCGTGGATGGTAGTTGAGTAACGATCTGACTTTATTAGAGAAATTCCAGATCTTCCGGCAAAGATATTTTCCGGAGCGCCAGCTGTTTTTGCGCAGCGAAGGCCGCGTTCGCTTTGTTACCATTGGCAGCTACACCCAAATGGTGGCTGCAACTGCCCTTTCAAGCGCCCTGATTTGGGGCAGCGTGACATCCTATCACTATCTTACCCGTGACCAGGTGCTTGAAGCCAAGAACCGCACCATTACGACCATGTCAGCGCAGTATGAATCGCTGTCCAACGACTTTTCGGCGCTTGAAATGGAAGTGGAGCGTAAAGCGGAACAGCTTGAGACACGTCAGCAGTTTCTTGAAGAAGTTGTTGGTGTTGAAAAAGCGAGTACGGCAGCACCGGCCCAGGACGATGCAGAAGAGATCGCTGCACAAAATCCAGAGCGGACGTCTTTCAACAGCGACAGTAAACCGGGTTTCTTCGCGGAAATCCTTGGTGCCGGTACGGCACAGGCCGCGATCCTGTCCAATAACGACCGGCGCAAGAACCTGCTTTCCAGACTCCAGCAGATGGAAGCGCGCCAGCAACAACTGGCCAACGCGCTTCTGAATGACGCCCAAGCCCAGATTGCCAGAATCGACAGTATTCTGGAGCCAACAAAGCTTAACAATACCAAGCTTCTTGAAAAAGCCGAAGCCATGGCGTCTGCCGTGGGCGGCCCCTTTGTTCCGGAACAGGACTTCCAGCCTGTTTTCCACGAAAATGATCAGGACACTTTCCTTCGCCTGATTAACACCCGTCAACGCCTTGAGATGGTCACATTGGTACTCAATAGTGTCCCTGTCGGCGAACCTGCGGATAAATATTATCTTTCCAGCAAGTTCGGTCGACGCAAGGACCCGCTGAAGAAAACCTGGGCGAGGCATTCAGGCCTTGATCTGGCAGGATGGCCCGGAACGGCTATCAACGCTACGGCCCCAGGTACAGTTGTCCATGCCGGCTGGTATGGCCCTTACGGGAATATGGTCGAAATCGATCATGGCAACGGCTTCAGGACACGCTATGGCCACATGCGCCAGGTTCGGGTCAAAAAGGGAGACGAGGTAATATTGGGACAACGCGTGGGAGACATGGGCAAGACAGGACGGGCGACTGACACGCACGTTCACTATGAAGTCTGGTTCGACGGAGAAGTACGCGACCCAATGCCTTTTATGAAAGCAGCAAACGATGTTCTCGAAATCCAAGGAAGAAATGAAGAAACCAGTCAGCAATAACACGCCAGCGCCCCGCTCGGGTGCAGCGACCACCCCTTCCCTCATCGCATCAGACGTTCAGATTGAAGGCAATGTCCGTACAAACGGCGAACTGCAGCTTGACGGCAGCATCACGGGCGACGTGTCCTGTGGCGGTCTTGTCATGGGCGAGAGCGGCGCTGTAAAAGGCACCATCTCAGCCGATAATGTGACTGTCCGCGGTACCGTCAAAGGCGAAATTCGCGCCCGCTCGGTACGCCTTGAAAAGAGCGCTATTGTTGAAGGCGATGTGGTTCACGAAAGCCTGTCTGTTGAAGCCGGCGCCAAACTGACCGGCCGGTTCGCGCATTCGTCGAACCCGACCGAAGGGAAGGCAGCCCCGATGGCTTCTGCGGCAGCCCCAAAGAAGGATGAAACGGCGGAAACGCCATCCTTCGTCAAGGCAAAACCAGCTGCCGAATAAGCACACTGGTATCAGGCAATAAAAAAGGCGCCCTTCGAGGCGCCTTTTTCATGTTCAGGTGGCAAAGCCTTAGTCGATATCCGCGACTTCGGTGTCTGTGCCGTGTACCCGCGCCGCAAGCGCCGCCGCCATGAAGCGGTCAAGGTCACCGTCCAGCACCTTGTCTGGCTGGCCGGATTCTTCGCCGGTGCGCAAATCCTTCACCATCTGATACGGCTGCATCACATAGGAACGGATCTGGTGGCCCCAACCGATTTCGGTCTTGGTGGCATTGACCGCATTGGCTTCTTCTTCCCGGCGCCGAAGCTCGGCCTCATAAAGCCGCGCCTTCAGCATGCTCATCGCCGCCGCACGATTTTTGTGCTGGGACCGTTCGGCCTGGCACTGTACCACGATGCCGGACGGCTGGTGGGTAATCCGCACCGCACTATCGGTCGTGTTCACGTGCTGGCCGCCCGCGCCCGACGCCCGGTAGGTATCCACCTTCAGGTCGCCTTCGTTGATATCGATCTCGATGCTGTCGTCGATCACCGGATAAACCCAGACAGACGCAAAGCTGGTGTGCCTGCGCGCGTTGCTGTCATAGGGTGAAATCCGCACCAGCCGATGGACACCGGATTCGGTCTTCAGCCAGCCATAGGCGTCCTCGCCCTTGATCTGCAGCGTGGCGGATTTGATGCCCGCCTCTTCGCCCGGCATATACTGGACGGTTTCCACTTTGAAGCCGCGCTTCTCGGCCCAGCGCATATACATGCGGTGCAGCATGGACGCCCAGTCCTGGCTTTCCGTACCGCCAGCGCCTGAGTGGATTTCAACGTAGGTATCGTTACCGTCCGCTTCGCCCGACAACAGCGCCTTCAGCTCAGCGTCCTTGGCTTTTTCAGCCAGGCCCTTGATCTGCTCTTCCGCTTCCGATTCCATGTCCGCATCGCCTTCCATTTCGGCGAGCTCAAGAATCTCCAGCGTGTCAGAAAGGTCGGTTTCGATTTCCTGCACGGCCTTGATGGCGTCATCGAGCTTGGTACGCTCGCGCATCAGTTTCTGTGCATTCTGGGGATCATTCCAAAGATCAGGGTCTTCGGCTAATGCATTCAGCTCTTCCAGCCTGAGTAAAGCCCGATCCCAGTCAAAGATGCCTCCTCAGCAGTGCCATTGACTGCTGGAGTTGGTCGACGGTTGCCTGAGCTTCCGCGCGCATAAACACTTCCTTCGTTACTTAAGTCATCCCGGGCGAACCAGGGATCAATAGATACCGCCGGTGCCCTTGCGAATTGTGCTTTTGGTTTTACCGTTTTCAAGCGAGCCGTCAAGTACTGCATATTGCCCGACACGGGGTTCGGTCCCTGGCTTGAAGGCCTCCAATATCACATCCTCATCGCCCATCGTAGCTGGCTGGCCGGTTTTGGCGTCGATCCGCACAAGGCGGATACCGGACGGCATCCGGAACGGCACACCTGGTTCGCCCTTGAGCGCGTCACGCATGAAATCCCGGAATATGGGCACAGCGACGCTTGAGCCTTCTTCAAAGCGCCCAAGCGACCGTGGGCGGTCAAAACCGGTGAACACGCCAACGGCAAGGTCAGCCGAAAACCCGACAAACCAGGCGTCTGTGGCATCGTTGGTGGTGCCTGTTTTACCGGCAAGCGGCTTACCCAGCACACGAATCTTACGCCCAGTCCCGTTCTGCACAACGCCCTCAAGCATTGAAACCATCTGGTAAGCGGTCAACGGATCAAGGATTTGCTCACGGTCATCCGGGATCTCCGGTTCGTTGGTGGTCCGCTCCCACTGAATGGTACATTCCACGCACTGGCGTTCATCATGCTTATAGATTGTACGGCCGCGACGATCCTGTATCCGGTCAATCAGCGACGGTTTGATTTGCTTGCCGCCGTTCACCAGCATGCTGTAAGCGCCCGTCAGCTCCAGAAGCGTCACTTCGGATGCGCCAAGTGATGATGCAAGCGTCGGCTCCATATTTTCGCCGATACCGAATTTGTCCGCATACTTGAGAACCGTTGGCATCCCAAGGTGTTGAGCCAGTCGGATCGTCATCAGGTTCTTGGATCTTTCCAGGCCGAACCGGAGAGTGCTGGGGCCGTAGAACTTGTTGGAACTGTTCCGCGGTTTCCATTTGCCCTGCCCGTCGCCCTGGTCAATCACGAACGGTGCATCGAGCACAAGGCTGGCCGGCGTGAAGCCTTTATCGAGGGCCGCAGCATAAACAAACGGCTTGAAGGCCGAGCCCGGCTGGCGTTCGGCCTGCACGGCGCGGTTATATTGGCTGGCGTCATAATCGAAGCCACCCACCATCGCGAGTACGCGGCCCGTATGGGGGTCCATGGCCACCAGTGCGCCTTCAATTGCCGGTATCTGGCGGAGCGCAAAAGGCGCAACATCGCCAACCGGCTGGCCGTCTTCGCGGAAGAAGCTGGTGAGCGCCACAGCGTCGCCTTTGATTTTCTCCACGGCGATTACATTGCCGACTGACAGCACCTGTGCCGGGTCCTTGACGCTAGGCCCCAGGGTTTCGCCTTCGCGCCAGGCGCGCGCCCATTTGATTTCCTCAAACGGAATAAAGCCGTAGCTGCCGTCTTTGAGGCCAATCACGGCGCCGTCGGCGCGGACTTCCTGTACCGCAGCCAGCTGCCATTCGGCATACCCAAGCGGACGGTTGATTTCCTTGAGCGCGTCGACCCAGCCATTGCTGATGACAATATTGCTGATTGGCCCGCGCCAGCCGTGACGGCGGTCATAGGCCACAAGACCATCCCGCAGTGTGCGTTCCGCAATTGCCTGCAGGCGCGGCTCCAGCGATGTGCGGACCGACAGACCGCCCTCATAAAGCTGTTTGGTGCCATACATGCGCCCGACCCGGCGGCGTACTTCTTCTTCAAAATGCGCGGCTTCAAAGCGGGCCTGATCGGTCTCGGTTGCCATCACAAGGTCTTCCCCGAGGGCCTCCTGATATTCTTCATCGGTGATGTACCCCAAGAGGTTCATCCGCGACAATACCCAGTTCCGCCTGCCAACAGCGCGTTCTTTATGGCGTATAGGATGGTAGTTGTGTGGTGCTTTCGGCAAAGCCGCCAGATAGGCCATCTGGGCGACTGTGAGCTCGTTCAGCGCCTTGTTGAAATAATTCTGTGCCGCAGCAGCAACGCCATATGACCTGTTCCCGAAGTTGATCTCGTTCAGATACAGTTCGAGGATATGGTCCTTTGAAAAGGCTCGTTCGATCCTGAGCGTCAGGATCATTTCCTTGATCTTGCGGTCCAGCTTCTGATCAAGCGTCAGCAGGAAGGTACGTGCCACCTGCTGTGTGATCGTGGAACCGCCCTGCAGCGGCCGCCCCTGGATAACATTCGCCACGTTGCGGATATTGCCGCGCACCATGCCCATGTAATCAAGGCCGTTATGCTCATAGAAGTTCTTGTCCTCTGCGGACAGGAAGGCGTGGATCAACTGGTCCGGTACGGCATTGATCGGCACAAACACCCGCGGCTTGCGGGCATATTCGGTCAGCAAGCTACCGTCGCCCGCATGAACGCGGGTAACTACGGCGGGCTCATACTGCGCCAGTTGGCGATAGTCCGGCAAATCGCGGCCATAATAGATGATAGCCCAGACAATCAGCACACCAACAGACACGGTCCCAACGGCACCCAAAATCAGGCCATACTTCAGCAGGCGCCGCCACAGCGGTTTCTTGACCTTCTGCGCCGTCTTCTGTTCGGCCTTGTCCGCCTTGTTCGTTCGATTTGTGTCAGTGTCAGCCATTGTATCTCAAACGCCTGTCAGCACAGGCAAAACGCATAAATTGTCCCATGCCATAGATGGCAACAGAATGTGTCGCAGTTAAGGCAATTAGCGGCCCAGCGCTACCATTTGTTCGAAATAGCGGTCAATCGCCCGGCGCACGGCCTTGGCGATACGGCGTTGGCCATCCCGGCTGTTCAGGAAACGGGCGTTCTGCTTGTTTGTCAGATAGCCGGCCTCCAGAAGCACTGACGGCACGTCAGGCGCCTTCAGCATGCCCAGGTTGGCAAAGCGGTGTGCCCGTCTCAGCATGGGCACATCGCGTTCCAGTTCAGACACCAGAATGGCGGCAAACTGCGCCGAGAAATTCATCGTCTCGCGCTGCGCCAGGTCAATCAGGATGGACGAAACTTCATCATCCGCCTGTTCAAGGTTCACGCCGGCGATCACGTCGGATTTGTTCTCGCGGGCCGCAAGGCGGGCCGCTTCCTTATCCGATGCGGTTTCCGAAAGATTATAGACACTGCCGCCCTTCACGTCAGGGCGGTTGATTGAATCCGCATGGATACTGATAAAGAGGTCCGCACCGTGGCGCCGTGCAATCCGGAAGCGTTCGCGCACAGGCCAGAAAATGTCACGGTCACGTGTCATGCGCACGTCATAGCGTCCGGTGCTGACAAGTTCGTCCCGCACTGCGCGGGCAATCGCCAGCACAATCACCTTTTCATGCACACCAATAACGCCAAGGTTCCCTGGGTCCGGCCCTCCATGGCCTGGATCAATCACGATAACCCGCTTACCAGTCACACTGCGGCGCGGGCTGACCACTTCGGGCGTGGCTTTGGCCACAATGACCGGGCGCGCCTTTTTACTGTCTTTCACGGCAACCAGGAACCGGTCGCGCGATGTTGTTTCAAGATCAAGCACCAGCCTGTGGCCGTATCCGCCCCTTGGCGGCAGATGGAAAGAGCTTTTGATTACAGCAGGGTCCTTGAGGTCCAGGACAATCCGGTAGATGCCAGGGGAAAACAGCCCGTGACGAAATCCATCAACCGCCCCGGATGCCTTGACACTGTCGCTCGCGCGCCAATCGGCTTCCGGCAGGTCGATGACCACCCGGTAGGGGTCTGCCAGCAGGAAGATACTGGGCTCCGCTTTTTCGGACACATCCAGCACAAAACGGGTCACATTGCCGTTCTGACCAAAACGGATGCCTGAAATATCGATATCTTTTGCAAAGAGAGCACCGCTTCCACCAAGCAGGATGCCCAGGCTCAGAAACAGTAACTGTAGGCTACGCAAAACCACACTCTTCCCCGAAAAACAGCTCAAATTACAGTGACTATGCCCACCATAGTATGAATAACGGCTTAATCGCTCAAGAGAAACAAATCCCAACGCTCACTCTCTGCTTATACAGTTTTATTGCCGAGATGGAACAATTTCGATTGTAAAGCATGCCCGCTTTCACTATTTTACCCATGCGAGTTTATCGATCGGCCGTATGTTTGCGGCAGGTCGCGGCCTTGAAGGGACGCTCTCGCGGTCTCACTCTTGATAGAGATCGCCATCGAACCCAAGGCCAAACAAGGACATGAACCGGCAATGGCCAAGCGGCTTTGCGCATCGAAAATACAAATTTCACGTCGTGCACCATTGAGTGAACGGCGGCGTTTTGCTTTGGTCGACACCTGTCCGGGGACTGCCTACTCCACTCCTAAAGTAAAATCATACCCATTGGACCCTGCCTGCGCCCCCCTTCTTAAAGAGGGCGTGCCTGCGCGGCAGCCAGTCCGGAGAACAATTATATGTCGACAAGAATGCTTATCGACGCGCGTCACCCAGAGGAGACACGCGTTACAGTTATTAAAGGTAGCCGCGTAGAGGAATTTGACTACGAATCAGCAACGAGACGTCAACTTAAAGGGAATATCTATCTTGCACGCGTAACCCGCGTGGAGCCTTCCCTGCAGGCGGCTTTTGTTGAATATGGCGGCAACCGCCATGGCTTCCTGGCTTTCAGTGAAATCCACCCAGACTATTATCAGATCCCGGTCGAAGACCGCGAGCAGATCCTGGCCGAAGAAACGCAAGCTGTTGCGGAACATGGGGACCCGGATGATCTTGACGCGTCTGGCAAAGACGGTGACGCCAACGAAGACGAAACCGAAATCCAGCATGGCGATGATGAGGAAAAAGACGCTGAGATCGAAGAAGCCGCGGCGCGCCGTCGTGGCCTGAAAGCGCTCAAGCGCAAATACAACATTCAGGAAGTGATCAAGCGCCGCCAGGTGCTCCTCGTTCAGGTTGTGAAAGAGGAGCGTGGCAACAAGGGTGCAGCCCTGACCACCTACCTGTCGCTGGCTGGCCGTTACTGCGTGTTGATGCCGAATTCGACCCACTCTGGCGGCATCAGCCGCAAGATCTCCTCTGCCACCGACCGCAAGCGTCTGAAAAAGATGATTTCGGACCTGGAAGTGCCTGAGGAAATGGGCCTGATCGTCCGCACAGCGGGTATGAAGCGGACCAAAACCGAGATCAAGCGCGACTATGAATATATGATGCGCCTGTGGAACGGTATCCGCGAGAAGACACTCGAATCAGTTGCCCCTACCCTCGTGTATGAGGAAGGCAACCTGATCAAACGTACCATCCGTGATCTCTACACCCGCGAGGTGGACGAGATTCTGGTGGAAGGCGAAGAAGGCTACCGCGCGGCCAAGGACTTCATGAAGCTCCTGATGCCAAGCCACGCCAAGAAGGTTCAGCACTATAAGGACCACATTCCGCTGTTTCACCGCTATCAGGTGGAAAACCACCTCGAGGCCATGTTCCAGCCAGTGGTGCAGCTGAAGTCCGGCGGCTATATCGTGATCAACCCGACAGAGGCGTTGATTTCCATCGACGTCAACTCCGGCCGGTCAACGCGTGAGCATAATATCGAAGAAACCGCCCTCAAGACCAACCTTGAAGCGTCAGAAGAAGTTGCCCGCCAGCTTCGCCTGCGCGACATGGCCGGCCTTGTTGTGATCGACTTCATCGATATGGAAGAGCGTAACAATAACCGCGCTGTCGAGCGTCGCATGAAAGACGTTCTGAAGGCTGATCGCGCGCGCATCCAGGTAGGCCGTATCTCAAGCTTCGGCCTGATGGAAATGTCGCGTCAGCGCCTGCGTCCGAACCTCCTTGAAGTCAGCATGGAAACATGCCCGCACTGTTCCGGTACCGGCATTGTGCGGTCTGTTGAATCGGCGTCTCTCATGGTTCTGCGCCAGCTTGAAGAAGAAGGCATCCGTGGCCGCAGCTCGCTTGTTCGCGTAACCGCAAGCCCGGAAGTATCCATCTACCTGCTGAACAAGAAGCGCAGCATGCTGACGGAACTGGAATCCCGCTATAACTTCACCATTGAAGTTACGGCGTCGCCATCCTTTGGCTCGTCCGAAACAGAAATCACCCGCGAAGCCATCACGCCAGGCGCCAAATCCGACGCCCCAGTGGAAGCTGCGGTGACCGCAGAGAGCCTTCTGGCTGCTGAGCCTGAAGTTCAGCAGGAAGCAGCTCGCCCTGCCCCAACCCACCATGACGACGAGAAGTCAGACGATGACAAGCCGCGCCGCAAGCGCCGTCGTCGCCGTCGCCGCCGCCGGGGTGAACGTGGCCAGGACGGCCAGGAAATGGACGCACAGGCGCAAAATAGTGACGGCAAGGACGAAGACGACCAGGCCGACGCAGAGCACTCAAACGACGACCAACAGGACGATAACCGCGATGGCAAACCACGCCGCCGCCGTGGCAGCCGTGGTGGCCGTCGTCGTCGGGGTCGCGATGACCGCCCAGCAGGCTCTGAGGGTGATGAAGCCCCAGTCGCTGCTGAAGGTGACGCACCTGCGCAGCCAGTTGCCGCCGAAGCCGTGACAGAAACTGCCGACGCCAAGACGGAAGAGAAGCCGAAACGCCGCACCCGTGCCCGCAAGAAAGTAGACGCTGATGCGCCTGCAGCCGATGCGGACGCCAAGCCGGACGCTGAAGCCGCGCCAGAGGCAGAAGAAAAGCCAAAGCGCCGCACCCGCGCCCGCAAGAAGGTTGACGCTGATGCGCCTGCCGCGGATGCCAAGCCGGAAGCTGAAGCCGCGCCAGAGACTGAGGAAAAGCCGAAGCGCCGCACCCGTGCCCGCAAGAAAGCAGACGCTGATGCGCCTGCCGCGGATGCCAAGCCGGAGGCCGAAGCCGCGCCAGAGACTGAGGAAAAGCCGAAGCGCCGCACCCGCGCCCGCAAGAAAGTAGACGCTGATGCGCCTGCAGCCGATGCTGACACCAAGCCGGTAGCAGAAGCTGCGCCAGAGGCGGAAGAAAAGCCGAAGCGTCGCACACGCAAGGCTGCGCCGAAGGCAGACGCAAAAGCTGAACCAAAAGCAAAAACCAAGGCTGACGCCAAAGCAGATGCTCCCGCCAAACCTGAAAAGGCGAAGCCTGCGGCGAAAGCCAAGCCTGCCCCAAAGCCTGAGGACAAGCCTGTACAGAAAATCTCTGTATCGTCCGACGGTAACGACCAGGCAGCAAGCCCAGTTCCTGCAGAGGACGACGGCGGTCCGAAACGTAAAGGTTGGTGGCAACGTACGTTCGGCTAAGCCTTGAAAGTTTAATCAAAGGCGGCGAGGTCACAGCTTCGCCGCCTTTGTTGTTTATACCACCAAGCGAATAGCCGGTAATCTCACGGCGTTGTCAGTGGATGTTCATTGACGATTAAGCCGCCACCCCATAGCGTGGGCGGAAACTTGGAGACAACTGTTGCGACGCTTCACAAAACTCTTTATCGCCCTTGCTGTTTTTCTGCTGGCTTTCCCCCTGTCGCCTGCCCGCGCGCAGTCAATCCTGAGGGACGCGGAAACAGAGGCCTTCCTCCATGAAGCGTCAGACCCCATCTTCCGGGCCGCCGGATTGACCCCCGCTTCGGTCCATATGTATTTGCTGCATGAAAATTCGATCAACGCCTTTGTCACAGGTGGACAGAATATCTTCATCCACTCCGGCCTGATTCTGGAGGCCGATGATGTGACGGAGTTTCTGGGCGTGATCGCACACGAGACATGCCACATTGCCTGTGGCCACCGGATCAGGACCGGCGAGGCTTACGCGAATGCGGGCACTACATCGATCCTGTCGATGGTGCTGGGGGCGGCTGCCATTCTGGCTGGTGGCGCGGACGCCGGCATGGGCATCATGATGGCCGGGCAATCCATGGCGCAGGGCCAGTTCCTGGCCTACAGCCGCGGTCAGGAAAGCGAAGCAGATCTGGCGGGCGCGCGCTACCTGGAGGAAGCCGGCATCTCCGGCGACGGCATGATTCGCTTCTTCGACAAGCTGCGCGATCAGGAAATCCTGGCCCAAGTGCGCCAGGACCCATATGTTCGGTCACACCCCCTCAACCGCACCCGTATCCTTCAACTGCAAGAAGCAGTTGAGAAGAATCCGCATTTCCAGGCAAAGGCTGACCCGGTTCTTGAGGAAAAATTCCAGCGCTTGAAGGCCAAACTGCTGGGCTACCTTTACCAGCCGCGCCAAACACTCAGAAAATATCCAACCAGCGACACCAGCATCGCCGCGCGCTATGCCCGCGTCTATGCCTACCACAAGTCGCTTGAGTGGGATCTGGCGCTTGCTGAAGCCCGGGCACTGGTGGAAGCGGAACCCAACAACCCATTCTTCTATGAAATCATGGGCCAGATTCTGTTTGAAAACGGTCGGGTGCGTGACAGCCTGCCCATCTTCCAAAAAGCGGTAGACCTAGCCCCCCATGAGCCATTGATTGCGACAGCCCTTGGCCAGGCCATGGTTTCCCTGGAAGACAAGGCCCTGATGGACCGCGCCATCCCGATTCTGGAGGCTGCCACCCGCGATGACCGCGGCAACAGCTTTGCCTGGTTCAATCTGGCGAAAGCCTACAGCTGGATGGGCCGCGACGCGGAAGCCAGCCTGGCAACAGCCGAACGTTTCTATTCAGGCGGCAACCCAATGATGGCTGTGATGCATGCCCAGCGGGCCATGGAAGGCTTCAAGACCGGCACGCCCGAGTGGCTGCGCGCGCAGGACATCCTGTATGTTTCAGAGGAAGCCGCAGAAAAATTCCGAAAACAACAACAGCAACAACAGCGCAGACGCCGTGTTGCCTTTGACCAATAGGACAAACCCAGTGAAGATTACCCCTACCGCGATTGCGCTGGCAGCGACCCTGCCCCTTGTTGGCACGCTTGGCGCGCAGGCCCAGGACACCGCTATTGACCCTGCCGAGCGTGCCAAGATCGAACGCGTGCTTGAAGACTATCTGATGGAAAACCCGGAGATTGTCGTTAAAGCGATCCGCGAGCTGCAACGCCGCCAACTGGTTTCCCAGATGCTGCCCGCGGTCAATCTGTATCGCGATTTTCTGGAACGGGAGGAAGGCGCACCGGTGCTGGGCAACCCGAACGGCGACGTGACCATCGTTGAATTCTTCGATTACCGCTGCGGCTACTGCCGCCGGCACTTCCCATCGGTTTTGAAGCTGGTACAGGACGACGGCAATATCCGTCTGGTGCCGCGCCAGTATCCGATCCTGGACCAGCCTGGTAAGGCGCCGGTCTCCTTCCTGGCGGCCAAAGCCGCCCTCGCTGCCCACAAACAGGGCAAATTCGAAGAGTTCCACCTTGCCGTGATGGGCGACAGCGTCCAACTGGCCGAAGACCGCATCTATACCCTAGCGGCATCGGTGGGGCTGAATGTGGACCAACTGAAGGCTGACATGCAGGACAAGCTGGTTGAAAAGAACGTGAAAAACAGCCTGGCCATCGGCCAGGACATCGGTTTTGACGGCACGCCAGGCTATATCATTGCCGACGACATTATCGTTGGCGCCGAAGGCTACAACCGGTTGGCCGAGGCTGTCTCCCGTGCCCGCGAGAATATGGCAGACAACGGCGCGGAGTAACCCGTGTTTGATCAAGACAACAAAAAAGGCCGCTAACTGCGGCCTTTTCTTTTACTGTCATGTGCCTCGCTGGCGCTAGATCAGGCCGGAAAGCGGCGAACTTGGATCGGCGTAGCGTTTCTTCGGCATCCGACCCGCCTGATAGGCCAGCCGCCCGCTTTCAACCGCCAGCTTCATGGCACGCGCCATCTTGATCGGGTCTTTGGCCTCCGCAATCGCTGTGTTCATCAAGACGCCGTCACAGCCAAGCTCCATCGCGACAGCCGCATCAGAGGCCGTACCAACGCCCGCATCCACCAGGACGGGCACATTGGCCTGCTCGATCATCAAGCGGATCTGCACTGGGTTTTGGATACCGAGGCCCGAACCGATTGGCGCGCCGAGCGGCATGATGGCCACACAGCCCATGTCTTCAAGCTTTTTGGCCGCAATGGGGTCATCAGAGCAGTAAACCATGACCTTGAAGCCCTCGCGGATCAGTTCTTCCGCCGCGATGAAAGTCTCCTGCATGTTCGGATAAAGCGTTTTCTGGTCGCCCAGCACCTCAAGCTTCACGAGGTCCCAGCCGCCGGCTTCGCGCGCGAGCCGAAGTGTCCGCAGCGCAGACTGGGCATCAAAGCAGCCTGCCGTGTTGGGAAGGTAAGTGATCTTCTTGGGGTCCAGATAGTCCACCAGCATCGGCTGGTTCGGGTCTGACACATTCACCCGGCGCACGGCAACGGTGACGATTTCGGCGCCGGAGGCTTCAACCGCCTTGGCTGTTTCTTCGAAATCCTTGTATTTGCCAGTGCCAACGATCAGGCGCGAACGGTACTGCTCGCCCGCCAGGGTCCATGTGTCTTCGTTTGGGTGCGTCACTGTTTCCAGTCCTCCGCCGATAAAATGTACAATCTCAAGCTTGTCGCCGTCTTCCAGCATGACCTCGGAAAAGGTGGACTTGGGCACAATCGCCAGATTGCGCTCGACAGCGACCTTCGTTGGGTCCAGCCCCAGCCCTTCCAGAAACGCATGAAGGCTTGCATTCCCTTCAAGCGTTTTCACTTCACCATTCACTGTAATTTGCATCTGAACTGCCAAACCTTTACGCGCAAAATGAATTTCCGCAAAAAAATACCGAAGCGGCTTTGCATGCCATGCATATGGCATTATACAGGGGGCATCAAGCGATCTGTCGAAACATTTGGATTCGATTATGAGTGAAGCGCCACAAAAAACGATCATGGTCCTCAATGGCCCCAACCTTAATCTGTTGGGAAGCCGAGAGCCCGAGACCTATGGCAGTCTGACCCTGCCCGAGATCGGCAAGATGATCAAAGAACATGCGCGGAGCCACGACCTGAATGTGGATTTCCGGCAGACCAATCACGAAGGCACGCTTGTGGACTGGATTCAGGAGGCCGGTGATGGCGCCGACGGCATTATTTTAAACGCCGCGGCATACACCCACACGTCGGTCGCAATCCGAGACGCAATTGCTGCTATCAACACACCAGTTATTGAAGTGCACTTATCCAACGTTTTCGCGCGGGAGGAATTCCGCCACCACTCATTCGTATCCGATCAGGCTGCGGGGGTGATTTGCGGTTTTGGCGCGACCGGATATGTGCTTGCGATTGACGCGTTTGCGAGTATGCTGCGCGTCAATTAATGACCAGGGGTTAAAGGCTACTTACATGTCAAAGATTAAAGAATATAAAGAGCTTGTGCGCGAGCTCGCCGAGCTTCTAGACAAATCCACTCTGTCTGAGATCGAAGTGGAAGAAGAAAATCTGCGCATCCGCGTTGCACGCGAAGTGCCTTCCAGCATCAATTACGCTGCGCCTCAAATGGCTGCGCCGGCACCAGCCGCGGCACCTGCTGCCGCACCGGCTCCTGCTGCTGCTCCCGCACCCGCTGCACCTGCTGCCGCTGACCCGGCTGATCATCCGGGCGCCGTACCGTCGCCAATGGTTGGTACCGCCTATACGTCACCAAGCCCAGGCGCAGACCCCTTCATCCAGGTTGGCTCTACCGTGAAGGAAGGTGATACCATCCTGATCATCGAAGCCATGAAGGTGATGAACCAGATCAAAGCGCCGAAATCCGGCACTGTGAAAGAAATTCTGGTTGCCGACTCCCAGCCGGTTGAGTTCGGTGAAACCCTTTGCATCATCGAGTAGGGACACCTTTTGATGATTAAAAAAGTCCTCATTGCAAACCGGGGCGAGATTGCGCTCAGGATTCACCGTGCCTGTCACGAAATGGGCATCAAGACGGTGGCTGTGCACTCCACAGCTGACGCCGACGCGATGCATGTGCGGCTGGCGGACGAATCCGTTTGTATCGGCCCGCCCTCATCCACAGACAGCTACCTGAACATCCCGGCGATCATTTCGGCCGCCGAGATCACAGGCGCTGACGGCATCCACCCGGGCTATGGCTTCCTTTCAGAGAATGCGCATTTCTCCGAAATCGTGGCCGAGCACGGCATTGCCTTCATCGGCCCATCGGCAGAACACATCCGTATGATGGGTGACAAGATCACCGCCAAGGAAACCGTGAAGAAACTGGGCATCCCGGTTGTTCCCGGCTCCGAAGGCGGCATCACCGACGATGTTGAAGCCAAGCGGGTATGTGAAGAAATCGGCTATCCCGTGATCATCAAGGCTTCTGCCGGAGGTGGTGGCCGCGGCATGCAGATTGTGCGTTCGGCTGATGAGCTGTCGACCAAGCTGAAGACCTGCCGCACCGAAGCCAAAGCGGCGTTCGGCGATGACGCGGTCTATATCGAGAAGTTCCTCTTGAAGCCACGGCACATTGAATTCCAGTTGATCGGCGATAGCTTCGGCAACTGTATTCACCTTGGCGAGCGCGACTGCAGCCTGCAGCGCCGGCACCAGAAGGTGCTTGAAGAAGCGCCTTCGCCTGTCATCGACAGCGAAACGCGTGAGCGCATGGGCGGCATCGTTGCCAAAGCGATGGCCGAGTTCGGTTACTGCGGTGCCGGCACCATCGAGTTCCTCTATGAAGACGGTGAGTTCTATTTCATTGAAATGAACACCCGGGTTCAGGTGGAACACCCCGTGACCGAAATGATCACCGGGATCGACATCGTGCGCGAGCAGATCCGCGTGGCGTCAGGCGAGAAGCTTTCTTACACGCAGGATATGGTGCGGTTCTTCGGCCATGCCATCGAATGCCGCATCAATGCCGAGCATCCCTTCACCTTCATGCCAAGCCCGGGCGTGGTGACACAGTATCACCCACCAGGTGGCTTGAACGTGCGCTGCGACAGCGCTGTTTACGCGGGCTATAAAATCCCGCCTTATTATGACAGCATGGTCGCCAAGCTGATTGTGTCCGGCTACACCCGTGAAGGCTGCCTACTCAGGCTTCGCCGGTCGCTCGAGGAATATGTCATCGACGGCGTAACGACGACCATTCCGCTCCATCAGGCGCTGATGGACGACCCGGAATTCCAGAAAGGGGATTATGATATCCACTGGCTGGAAAAATTCCTTGAAAAGCACAACGCAAAATAAAGTATATTAGGGGTTATGCCGCACGACAGTATAACCCCTAATCTTTTGCTGCAGGCCTACGCCGCCGGCGTCTTTCCCATGGCCGACAGCCGGGAAGATGATGAGCTGTTCTGGGTTGACCCGGATGAACGCGGTATCATTCCCTTGGACAAGTTCCACTTACCGAAATCGCTGGCCAAGGTTGTACGCCAGGACCGTTTCACGGTAACTGTGGACGAAGCCTTCCAACAGGTCGTGCAGGCCTGTGCGCGCCCTGCCCGTGGCCGCAACACCACCTGGATCAGCGAACGGATCGAGCATCTCTATACCGATCTTCACGAGCGCGGCTTTGCCCACTCAGTAGAATGTTGGCTTGAGGGGGAGCTGGTCGGCGGGCTGTATGGTGTGTCGCTGGCCGGTGCCTTCTTCGGCGAAAGCATGTTCCATACCGCAACCGGCGCCAGCAAGGTTGCGCTGGCGCACCTGGTGGCCCGGTTGAAGGCCGGGCGATTTATCCTGCTGGATACCCAGTTCGTAACGGATCATCTGAAGCAGTTCGGAGCGTGTGAGCTACCGCGCGAGGAATACCAGGCAATGCTCAAGGCCGCGCTGATGATCCACTCGGCCAATTTCTACGGCTTGGGTGCATCCTCCGACGGCTCGACCGTCTTGCAGTTGATCACCCAGACATCATAAACCGAATGCTCAAGCGGGTTGAGCGCCGGGCTTGATGCCACCATCCAGCCTTCGAAAACACGCTCGCGGTCCTCATTTCTTTTGAGGTCATCGATTTCCAGATAGGCAAATGTCTCAGGCGGCTCGATTGGCGGCCTCGTACGGCAATAGAGAGCCTTCAGGGCCAGGGTGCCAAAGCGCGCCTCGTCACCAACCGGCAGTTCAATTTCGGTGATGCGGGCCGTGATTTTATCAAGCGCGCGCAGCACCACAACATTATGGGCGACATTCTCTGTACGCTTGGCATCGTCTTCAAGGCCGGCGGTTTTTTGCGCCGCCGCCTCTGTCGGTTGTGATGCGTTTTGGAGTGTGTCCTGGGCCGCTGCGGTCTGGCCGCTCAGGCAAATCAGGGATGCCAGCGCGATATGCAGCAGCCCTGCTTTCATCAATTGCTGTCGCCTGTTGCGAACTTGCCAAACAGACTGATCAGGTCAACCGCATCCTGGGTTTCTGAAATCTCATCGCCGTCAGCCAGCGTTTCCAGCATACCGCCCGGTAGCAACCGCAGGTATTTACCGCCCAAAAGGCCTTCCTGGCTCACTGCTGCTGCCGTGTCTGTCGGAAGTTCAATGCCCCGCTCTACAGAAAACTGCACCACGGCCTGAAATGTCTCTTTATCCAGCGTATTGGACACCACGGAACCCACCTTGACACCCGCCAGACGGACGTCCGACCCAACGCCGATACCGTCAATCTGGTCGAACTTGGCCACCAGCGTATAGCCGCCAGACATTGCACCGTCCGTGCGCTCGTAAGCAAACATAAGGAACCAGCCCGCGATCAGCAGAACCAGCGCACCGATGAGAGATTCAACAAGATTGCTCGACATAAATTTCTTTCGCTGGCTTGAGATGCCCTGCCCTTATGGGCGCCAGGCCTCATAGTCTGCCGTGGTGGATGCGCGCTGTGCCGCGTTCACGGCGCCAGCTGGCACATAGGCGCCGGCTGTACCGGTCATGTTTTCCTGATGTTCTTTTTCCCATGGCTTGCTCTGGATCGGCTGCTCGGACGGCAGCTCATCAACAGTATAGTGCAGCCAGCCATGCCAGTCTGCTGGCACACGGGACGCCTCAACCGGGCCGTTCTTGTAGATAACCCAGCGGCGATGGCCGTTCTTTTCCTGATAGTAAACGTTGCCCTGATTGTCTTCGCCCACTTTCACCCCCTTGCGGCTGGTGAACAGACGCGTACCGAAGGTGGCGGAATTCCACCAAGTGAAGATTGGTGACGAAAACAGTTTAGAAATCAGACCAGTCATTACTTTTTTCCATCAATTGCGGGAACATTCGCGCCCGTTTAGCACGTTTGGCCCCCAAGGAAAAGCCGCAACAACACCCATATTTCGCAATTGTGACATTTCTGGGTCCAGTTCACGCGGCGCCATCCGATTCGGCCATCACAGCCTCCCACGAGAAGCATGAAGGAAATGTTACAGGGCGGTTGAAAAAAAATTTAACGAAGCGAAAAACACACCCATGTTTGGAAAGACTCATGGTGCAACAATGAGTCGTCTCCCACCCTTCACAGAAAGGGCCAATGTCAACCGACTTAAAGTGAAAAATAGGGCTTGTCCCCCTCGCCGTTTCACACATAGGATTGGGCCCACTCAAGGGAGCAGCCACTAGATATAGTGGTGGAGTAAGAATTAGGGGCTGGACGGCGCGCGCCTGGGCAGGGGCTGGTTTGCAGGCGCTAGAGCAATGAGATTCCAGTAAAACATGAGCGATAACCGAACGGGGGAACCGCATGCGTATTGAACGCCGTTTTACCAAAGATATGCCATGTCCATATGCTGGACAGGAGTGGCGTACTGCAATCAGTGAAATCAGGAACCCGGACGGTTCGATCGTTTTCCATATGGATAATGTGGAAGTACCCACAAACTGGAGTCAGGTCGCGACCGACATCATCGCGCAGAAATATTTCCGCAAGGCGGGCGTACCCCAGGCCCTGAAACCTGTCGAAGAAGAAAGTGTGCCCAGCTGGCTGTGGCGCAAGGAAGCCGACAAGGACGCGCTTGAAAGCATGCCAGAAGACAAGCGTTATGGCAGTGAAGCCAGCGCCAAGCAGGTTTTCGACCGTCTCGCCGGTACCTGGACATACTGGGGCTGGAAAGGCGGCTATTTCGATAGCGAAGCCGACGCCAAAACCTTCTTTGACGAAATGCGCTTCATGCTGTCGAACCAGATGGCGGCACCAAACAGCCCGCAGTGGTTCAACACGGGTCTCCATTGGGCGTATGGTATCGACGGTCCGGCACAAGGCCACCACTATGTAGACTTCGAGACCGGTAAACTTGTGAAGTCTAAAAGTTCTTATGAGCATCCACAGCCACATGCCTGCTTCATCCAGGGCGTATCTGACGATCTGGTGAACGATGGCGGTATCATGGATCTCTGGACCCGCGAAGCCCGCCTCTTCAAATATGGCTCGGGCACCGGCTCCAACTTCTCGAATATTCGTGGAGAGGGCGAAGCTCTCTCTGGTGGCGGAAAGTCCTCCGGCTTGATGAGCTTCCTCAAAATCGGCGACCGTGCCGCTGGGGCAATCAAGTCAGGAGGCACCACCCGCCGCGCCGCCAAGATGGTGGTGGTGGACATCGACCACCCTGACATTGACGACTTCATCAACTGGAAAGTTGTTGAAGAACAAAAGGTTGCAGCGCTTGTTTCAGGTTCGAAGCTGAATGAAATTCACCTGAACCGCATCATGAAAGCGTGTCATGACGCCAAGCCGGACATGGGTGACAAGGCGTTTGAGCCGAAGGAAAACAAGCTTCTCAAGAAGGAAATCATCGCCGCCCGTAAGGTGATGATCCCTGAAAACTATGTGCAGCGCGTGATCCAGTTTGCCAAGCAAGGCTACTCGTCGATCGACTTCAAAACCTACAATACCGACTGGGATTCGGACGCCTATCTGACCGTTTCCGGCCAGAACTCCAACAACTCCATCCGTGTCACCGACGATTTCATGAAAGCCGTGAACGACGGCGCGGAATGGAACTTGGTGAGCCGCACGGACGGCAGCATTGCCCGTAAGCTGAACGCCAAGGACCTGTGGCGCGACGTGGGCCACGCGGCCTGGGCGTGCGCTGACCCCGGCATCCAGTTCCACACCACAATCAATGACTGGCACACCTGCCCGGCAAGCGGCGACATCCGCGCGTCGAACCCATGCTCCGAATATATGTTCCTCGATGACACGGCCTGTAACCTGGCGTCGCTGAACCTGATGACATTCCGGGCCAAGGATGGCAGCTTCAAGGTTGAGAACTTCAAGCATGCGTGCCGCTTGTGGACCATGGTGCTTGAGATTTCCGTCCTGATGGCGCAGTTCCCATCGAAGGAAATCGCCAAGCTCTCCTACGAGTTCCGTACGCTGGGCCTTGGCTTTGCCAACATCGGCGGCCTTCTGATGAGCCTCGGCATGTCCTACGATAGTGACGAAGGCCGTGCGCTTTGTGGTGCCATCACTGCCCTGATGACCGGCGAGTCTTACGCGACATCCGCGGAAATGGCTTCTGAGCTGGGCGCGTTCCCAAGCTACAAGAAAAACGCCGACCACATGCTGCGGGTCATCCGCAACCACCGGCGTGCTGCATTCGGCCAGGATGACGGCTACGAGAAGCTGCACACCAAGCCTGTGCCGCTGGATATCGAAAGCCTGACTGACCCAGCAATCGGTGTCGCTGCCGGTGAAGCCTGGGACCGCGCGCTGGAGATCGGTGAAGAACACGGTTTCCGGAACGCACAGGCAACCGTGATTGCACCTACCGGCACCATTGGCCTGGTGATGGACTGTGACACCACGGGCATTGAACCTGACTTCGCGCTGGTGAAGTTCAAGAAGCTCGCGGGTGGCGGTTACTTCAAGATCATTAACCGCATCGTGCCGCAAGCCCTTGAAGTACTTGGCTATGACGGGGAAGAAATAAACGACATCATCCTCTATGCCGTGGGGAACAGCACGCTGAAGGACGCGCCTGGTGTGAACCATGAAACGCTGAAGGAGCGTGGCTTCACAACGCGTGAGATTGATGCGGTCGAAGCCCAACTGAAGAACGCGTTCGACATCAAGTTCGTATTCAACCAATGGACGCTGGGCACGGATTTCTGCAAGGAAACGCTGGGCCTGACCGACGAGCAGCTGAACGACTATAATTTCGACCTTCTGGCCGCCATCGGCTATGACCGCGAAGAAATTTCAGCCGCCAACCTCTTCTGCTGCGGCGCCATGACGCTGGAAGGCGCGCCGCACCTGAAGGAAGTGCACTATAATGTGTTCGATTGCGCCAACCCATGCGGCAAGATCGGCAAGCGTTCGCTTTCCTGGAAAAGCCACATCCACATGATGGCGGCGGCTCAGCCGTTCATCTCAGGCGCTATCAGTAAAACCATCAACATGCCGAACTCGGCCGACGTTGACGACTGTATGGCGGCTTATGAGCTCAGCTGGTCGCTTGCGCTCAAGGCCAACGCACTGTACCGCGACGGCTCCAAGCTCAGCCAGCCGCTGAATGCCGCCCTTCTGGACCCAGAGGATCTTGAAGAAGACCTCGAGGAAATGAATGTGGCAGAGCGCGCCGAAGTGATCACTGAGCGGATCGTTGAACGCATCGTTGAAGTGGAACGCGAAGCCGCAACCAAGCGCAAGCGTCTGCCGGAGCGCCGCAAGGGCTACACCCAGAAAGCCATCGTTGGCGGGCACAAAGTCTATCTTCGTACCGGCGAATATGATGACGGCAGCGTAGGCGAGATCTTCATCGACATGCACAAGGAAGGCGCTGCGTTCCGGAGCCTGATGAACAACTTCGCCATCGCCATCTCCATCGGTCTCCAGTATGGCGTGCCGCTCGAGGAATTCGTTGACGCCTTCACCTTCACGCGCTTCGAGCCATTCGGCCGCGTGGAAGGCAACGACACGATCAAGATGGCAACTTCGCTTCTGGATTATATCTTCCGCGAGCTGGCGATCTCCTACCTTGGCCGGGATGATCTGGCACACGTCCAGCCTGCCGACCTCGCGCCCGACACAACGGGGCGCGGCGACAGCGGCGACGGCCTGCCTGCCATGAACGAAGAGGTTACCGAAGCCCTGGAGCGCGTCCAGAAATTCGCGTCCTCCGGCTATGTTCGCGGCAGCAACCTGGTTGTCCTGAAGTCGAAAGATACCAAGGACACCAAAGAGTTAGAGACTGTTGCTGTAGCCACCGGCACGACCGGCACTGCCGCGGTCTCCGTTGGGTCGGCCATGGCGAATGGCGCCACCGAAGCAACCGTTGATGCCCGGGTTGCGGCCCGGATGAAGGGATATGAAGGCGATGCCTGTGGCGAATGCGGCAACTTTACGCTCGTTCGCAACGGCACGTGCCTGAAGTGCGACACTTGCGGCGGCACAAGCGGCTGCAGCTAAGCATTTGAAGAATTACCCCACCCACTAACCCGTCCCAGTGGGTGGATATCTCGGGGAAGGTCCTGCCTTCCCCAATTTTTTTGCCTGTACCAAACCAACAGACGCCTGCCCCGGCGGCTTTCACGAAATTGCCTATAATTTTCAACTTGTTGTTTCCACGGCGCAGACACGCGCCTATAGTATCGCCTACAGCACTTGAACCTTTACCAAATCTTTACTGGCGGGGTGTTCAAGTGTCGGGGTGCGCGGGGGTGAGGCTCTGCCATTTCTTGTGTTGTATTATTTATCGTGGAGCTAACGGTGGCCGACACGCTAGGAAGCAAGGTTTCTCCGATTGCCAACTCATCTGGCGATGGTTCCCAGTCGACTCGCATTGTCAATACGAGCGCCGTTGCCGAACGCCTGCCAGTTGGCATTCTCGTGTGTGGTGTAACCACCGGCAATGTCATTGAAGCCTTGTTTATCAATGGGTTCGCCCGCGATGTGTTCGACCTGAAAGAAGGCGCGCAGATGCCCTGCACGCTCGACAGTGTCTGGAGCGCCAGCGACAACCATGTGCTCGCAGGCCAAATCCTGGAAGTATACCGCTCGGGCCGCAGCGCCAGCTTTGAATGGTCCATCCGCGCCGGCGCGATGGAGCGCTTCCTGTCGTCCCACCTGCTGCCGCTTGAGGATCACGAAGGCCGTGTCTATCAAGTGATCTGCACCATTGAGGACCAGACGGCCGAGAAGCTTGCCGAACGCAACCTGTTGCACCACGCCTTTCACGATGCCCTCACGGGCCAACCCAACCGGGTGCTGTTCCGCAACAAACTTGAAGAGGCCGTGGCAGAGTGCCAGCGGTCCGGCCAGACCACCGGCTGCGCCGTCCTGATCATCAATATCGACCGGTTCCAGCAGATCAACGAAAGCTTCGGCCATTCATCAGGCGACCGCTTCCTGATCTCCATGGCGTCCACACTTCGCCGCTGCATCCGCAGTTCAGACACGCTCGCGCGCCTCTCAGGCGACGAATTTGCGATTCTCGTCTCCCGCTTCAGCGACATTGAAGAGGTTGAGATGATCTCCCGCCGTATTCATGACGCCATGGCGCTTCCGTATGACCTGGATGGCAATGAAGTTTTCACCAGTGTGTCTGTGGGCGTGGCAACCACGATTTCCAGCTCTACCCACCCGGAAGACCTGATCCGCGATGCCGATTTCGCCATGCACCGCGCGAAATCCGCCGGCAAAGCCCGGACAGAGATTTATCGCAGCGATTCGCATCAACGCGCCCGGTCGCAGTTCCACCTGGAAACCGAACTCAGGCGTGCTGTCGAACGCGGCGAGCTTGAGCTTAACTATCAGCCCATCATTGACCTGAAGACAGACACACTGCACGGCTTTGAGGCCCTCACCCGCTGGGTCCACAAGGATCGCGGCGTGGTGTCTCCCATTGAGTTTATCCCACTGGCGGAAGAAACCGGTGTGATTGTCAATCTTGGTCGCTGGGCGGTTGACTCGGCCTGTGCCGCGGTTAAATCCTGGCTCGATGAGATGGGGCCGGAGAAAACAGTCCCGGTGAATGTGAATGTCTCAGGCGTTCAGTTCGCGCGCGACGATATCGCCGGCATGGTGGAAAAGGCGCTGAAGGAATATGACCTCCCGGGCCATCTGATCCGCATCGAGCTGACAGAAAGCGCCATTATGGCCAACCCGACCCGGATTTCCGAAACTTTGTCCCGAATCCGTAAGCTAGGTGTCAAAGTGGCCCTCGATGATTTCGGCACTGGCTACAGCTCGCTTAACTATCTTCACCAGTTCCCCATAGATATCATCAAGATCGACCGCAGCTTCATCAACCAGCTTGAAAAGGACAATGCGCCTTTCAAAATTCTGGAAATGATCGGCATGTTGGCCACAAACCTGGGCCACGAAGTGGTGGCGGAGGGGCTAGAGGATCTGGAGCATATCGACATGCTGCGGAATTTGGATTTCAGCTTCGGACAGGGGTATTTCTGGTCGAAGCCTGTGAATACCGCCTCAGCAACAGAGATGGTGCGCGGCAAGCTGCCTTGGGCTTGACCTGGCCTGCCCCCTTGAAGGCCGTCCCGAGCCGCCCCACATATGGTGTAAAGACGGCCCCGTCTATAGATAGGGCCGGTGATAGCGGCCAATGACAGGGAATGATATGAGCGAGGACACCACGAACACGACGGAACCAGCCAAGAAAGCGGCCCCGAAGACTGCTGCAAAGAAAACAGCTGCGAAGAAACCGGCAGCCAAGGCCAGCACGGCTAAAAAGGCGCCCGCAAAGAAAGCGACAACCACCCGCAAGCCGGTCAAGAAGGCAGCAGCCTCCAAGACAACGGCTAAGAAAGCGCCCAGCAAAAAGCCAGCAAGCAAAAGCGCTGCAGCGAAGGCAGTGAAGCCCGACCCCAAAGTATCCAGTGTGGCAGATGAGCAGGAGCGGACGTTCGAAGCGGCTGATCAGCCGGAAAGCACCGAAAGTGCAGCCCGCGCAGGCGGCAGTGACGACGATTACTCTTCCGAATCCTCTTCCGGGAACGGCTTTGACGCGGAGCAGTTCAAGCAAGCCATGAAGGAAAAGGATTGGTCCACGCACCTCACGCGCCTCGCGTTCGTGGTGCTGTTCAGCATTTTTGGCTATTTCTCCCTGATTGCACTCATTGTCCTCGCGGTCATTCAACTGGTCCTGACCGTCTTGAACGACAGGCCCAATGAAACGATCAAAAGTGCCATGACCATTCTGGGCCGCTATATCAGCGATGTCATGGATTACCTGAGTTTCCAGACGGACGAACGCCCCTTCCCGCTTGGCAAGGATATGCCGTCCGACGACTAACGCATTGACTGGCACATTGCCTGAAATGAAGAAAGGCGCCACTCGGCGCCTTTTTGTTTTGGTCTCTGGTGCTGATAATGTGGCTACATGAACAGCCCTGCTTTTTCAAACAGCACCTCCGCACCCAGCCGGATAACAACGGCGGCGATAATCGCGGTAACCAAGCCTTTGATCAAATCAAACATAGCCCAATTCTAGCGTAAGCAATGCACGACAGCAAGGGCTGTGCTTAGTCACAGCCGGGCCATCAACTTACCGGCCCTGGTCAGTACCGGATCGCGCTCAACATAATCTGCACCCATCTCGATTCCCATCCGGTAGGCCATCAGTGTATGTTCCGGGCGGTAACCGCTTGCCCCCCGGTGAGCAATCACAATAGGGTCGCTGTCATTTGCCTGTACCACAGGTGTCCCTCCCACCAATATCAGGGCCAATCCCAAAAAAGCCTTTAATCTCATATCCATAACCATACGCCCCTCAAGCAGTTTGCAAACAGGAAAAGCACCCTGCCCGGAAAATGTGACAAACTGGCCGCTATGCTGCTTCCCGTGATAAATTCAAGACTTGACGGTCCAATAATTCAAGGGTCTTTTAAAGGTGGAGGATCGATTATGGATTTGGGACTGACCCTGGGCTCGCTTGTGGCCATCATTGTTCTTGCGCTTCTGACCGCAAAGCTGTTCCCGAACACCGGGCGGCTGGACGCTGACCGTGTCGCGCGCAACATTGTGCGCTACGCGCCCGAAGCCCAGGTTGCTGATGTCATGGTTGACGCGACCGGCAAGGTGGCGCTGGCCGCCCTTGATGCCCCTGCGGACTGTTTTGGCCTTGCGCGCCTGCTGGGGGACAGGGTTGTGTGCCGCCTGCTGACGTCAGCAGACATCCGCAAGGTCTATAAGGACCATGCCCGCATCACCCTTGTGCTGAACGATTTCACCCAACCCGAAATCACGCTAACCATGCCGGCAGCAACGCTGGCCCAGGCAACAAAGCTGCTTGATGGCTTCGCCAACCGTGAGGAGGCCACCCATGCCGCTTGACCTGCCAAGTCCAACCGATTTTGCGGTGCCCGCCTTCGTCTTTTTCGTATTGGTGGAAATGATCTATGGCTGGAAGACAGGCCGCACCAAATTTGAAGGCAAGGACGCCTTCACATCCCTGATCATGGGCCTTGGCAGCACCGTTTCCGGTGCCATTACCGTGTCCATTACCTTCTTTGTCAGCTATTGGGTGTGGGAGAATTTCGCCCTGTTCCACTGGGGTCACGCCGCGTGGGTGTTTGTAGTGGCCTTTGTGCTCGACGATCTGGCCTATTATTGGATTCACCGGTTCGGGCACCGGTCCCGCTGGATGTGGGCCGCCCATGTGATCCACCATTCGAGCCAGCATTATAACCTGACAACCGCGCTCAGGCAGACCTGGACCAGCCAGCTGACACCGGGCGCCCTGTTCCGCTGGCCCATCTTTATTCTGGGTATCGAACCCGGCATCGTCTTCTTCTGCGCGGGCCTCAATCTGATCTATCAGTTCTGGATCCACACCGAAGCCATCGACCGTATGCCCCGATGGTTCGAAGCCGTGATGAACACGCCCAGCCACCACCGGGTGCACCATGCCAACAACCCCAAGTATCTGGACGCCAACTATGCCGGGGTCTTTATCATCTGGGACAAACTGTTCGGCAGCTTCGTACCGGAAGACCGGGACGAGCCGTGCCGCTATGGCCTGGTGCGCGACCTGGGCACCTTCAACCCGCTCAGGGTCGCTTTTCATGAATGGTGGGGTATTGTCACCGACATGTGGCAGGCCAAGGGGCTCAGGACCAAGCTGATGTTCCTCGTCGCACCGCCCGGCTGGACACCAGACGGCAGCCGCAAGACCAGCGATATGATCAAGGCTGAATGGCGTGAACGGCAGGCTTCAACCAACAGCGGTTCAATCGACAGCCCACCAAAAGGCGCCCCCCAAGCCGCCGAATAGCCGATGGTTCAAGGCGTTCGCCGCCACTCTATGCAAAACCTGGTATTAGGCAGCGCCAATGACGGACTAGCCTTGCCGCTTCCGCTTGCCAATAAAGTCGAACAATACCGCGAGCAAAACACCGGCTGCGCCGCCGACTACTGTTTCAAGAATGGCAGGATACGGCAACCAAGCCCCGACAACCGCGCCCAGGATAAAGCCGATAAATAGAAAAAAGCCAACGCGTGTCGCCATGTCAGTGTCCCTTCAAAATATGCTGACGCCTTCTTATATGGCTGTGCATGTGCCGTCAAATGTCACTTTTTTGTGCAGGTGCGAAAAGAATTTTATTTTGCACTTGCGAAAAGCCGGAATTTTGGCACATTGTCGGCAATCAGATTTAGGGAGAGCGCCCCTGTTTAGAAGGCGCCCCGGAAAATTGAAGGAGAGCCCCTCATGTCTCAGGATGCAATTGTAATCGTTGGTATGGCCCGCACCCCAATGGGTGGTTTGCTGGGTGACCTGTCTACCGTTCCCGCTTCAGACCTTGGCGCTGTTGCGATCCAGGGCGCGCTTGCAAGCGCTGGCATCGAAGGTGACGCGGTCAATGAGACGATCATGGGCTGTGTGCTGCCAGCCGGCCAGGGCCAGGCCCCTGCCCGCCAGGCAAGCCGCAAAGCCGGCATCCCGGACGTCACAGGCGCTGTTACCATCAACAAAATGTGCGGCTCCGGCATGCAGGCCATGATGCAGGCGCACGACAGCCTTAAGGCTGGTACTAACAGCGTAGTTGTTGCGGGCGGCATGGAAAGCATGTCCCTGGCACCACACATTCTGCCAACCGGCCGCACCGGCGTGAAATACGGCAACGCCCAGATGCTGGACCATATGGCACTTGACGGCCTGACGGACGCCTATGCCGGCGAACCCATGGGCGTGTTCGCAGAACTCTGTGCTGCAGAATACCAATTCACCCGCGAGGCGCAGGACGCTTACGCCATCCGCTCTCTGGAGCGTGCCCAGCGCGCCATCGAGGACGGCAGCTTCGATGGTGAAGTGGTGCCGGTAACCGTCAAGTCCCGCCGCGGCGACGTGGAAGTGGCAACTGACGAGCAACCACCAAAAGCCCGTCTCGACAAAATCCCGGGCCTGCGCCCTGCCTTCAAGAAAGACGGCACAGTAACGGCTGCTAACGCCAGCTCTATCTCAGACGGTGCCGCGGCGCTTGTGATGATGACTGCCGGTGAAGCCGAAAAACGCGGCCTGAAGCCACTGGCCAAGCTGGTGGCGCACGCCAACCACGGCCAGGCGCCAGAGTGGTTCACCACGGCGCCCGTAAAAGCCATGGAAAAGGTTCTCGATAAAGCTGGCTGGACGGTCGCTGACGTTGATCTGTTCGAAGTCAACGAAGCTTTTGCCGTTGTCGCCATGGCGGCGATCCAGGAACTGGGCCTCGACCCTGAAAAAGTCAATGTGAACGGCGGCGCCTGTGCCCTTGGCCACCCAATTGGCGCATCCGGCGCGCGGATTTGCGTAACGCTCATCAACGCACTCAAGAAACGGGGCCTCAAGAAGGGTGTTGCATCCTTGTGCATCGGTGGCGGTGAAGCGACAGCCGTTGCGATTGAGCTCGCATAACAGTTAGATTAGGCCAAACGATAACCAAAGGGACACGGCCATGATCTTGACCGAAGAACAACGCATGGTGCGGGATATGGCCCGCGCCTTCGCAGCCGACCGCATCACCCCGAACGCAGCCGCGTGGGAAAAAGCCGGTGAAATCCCGGCTGATATCCTGCGGGAAATGGGCGAACTCGGGCTCATGGGCATGACCATGCCCGAACAGTGGGGCGGCGCAGAAACGGACTATGTATCCTACGCACTCGCGCTGATTGAGATCGCTGCAGGCGACGGTGGCTTGTCCACGCTGATGAGCGTCAATAACGCGCCTGTGTGTGCTGCCGTGCTCGCAAATGGTACCGATGAGCAGAAGGAAAAATTCCTCAAGCCCCTCGCCCGCGGTGAAATGATCGGCGCTTTCTGCCTGACGGAACCGCAGGCCGGTTCTGACGCCTCCATGCTCAAGACACGCGCTGAACGCACCAATTCAGGCTGGAAACTGAATGGCTCCAAGCAGTTCATCACATCCGGCAAGATCGGTGGCGCCGCCATCATCTTCGCGGTGACGGACCCATCGGCGGGCAAGCGTGGCATCTCCGCCTTCCTGGTGCCCACAGACACGCCAGGCTATACGGTCGCCAGCGTTGAGCACAAGATGGGCCAGAAATGCTCCGACACCTGTTACATCACCTTCGATGACATGGAAGTCGGCACCGACTGCCTGCTGGGTGAAGAAGGCGCGGGCTATAAGGTCGCACTATCGAACTTGGAAACCGGCCGCATCGGCATCGCCGCCCAAAGCGTGGGCATGGCACGCGCGGCGTATGACTATGCCCTTGAGTATGCCAAGGAGCGCATGAGCTTCGGCAAGCCGATTATCGAACACCAGGCTGTCGGATTCCGCCTCGCGGACATGGCCACCAAACTGAAAGCCGCCGAACTGATGGTCCTCAACGCCGCCGCCATGAAAGACGCGGGCGAACCGTGCCTCAAGGAAGCCTGCATGGCCAAACTGTTCGCGAGCGAAGCGGCAGAAGCCATCTGTTCCGACGCGATCCAGACGCTCGGGGGCTATGGTTACCTGAGCGAATATCCGGTTGAGAAGATTTACAGGGATGTCCGGGTGACCCAGATTTACGAGGGCACATCAGATATCCAGCGCATCGTGATCTCGCGGGAAATCAACCGCTAGAAAACAACCAGTCAAGAGAAAGCCGGCCCTTCCAGCGCCGGCTTTTTTATTGCCCACTTACTGGTTGGTCTGCGGGCCAGAGCCTGTCAAATGGGACGCGAAGGCTGACTTATCTTCAAAGCAATGCCAGTGGTCTTCAGAAATGGCAGCCAACCCCGTGCATGCAGCACAGTCTCCCAGATGGAAGGTGGTTCGCTGGTGGGCCTGTATGTCTGCCAGCGCAGCCTTGATTGTCGGGATACTGTAGAAAAACTGGTCATAGCTGCCATCTGCATGGCCTTTTTCCAGGCCATCCTGGATGATAGCCGCCCGCTCCGCCGCCTGCTTTGGCAGATAGAAGAACAAATCCTGCTTGTAAGCCAGCATCACGGAAGGGTCGAGCGTCAAGGTGACTCCTCTAACCGGGTTTCTTTCTCTTTCAATCTCGCTGACTACCTCAATCAGCCCGCGCGGAAAGGCATCATAACGCCCGCGCACCAGCATCGCCCACAGGCTTTCATCCGTACCCGTGACGACACACAGGCCGGCATCCCGCATGATACGGGCGTCGGGCCAGTCGGTTCCTGCACCGAAGCACACCTTGGATTGCAATTGTTGAAAGGTGATGTCGGGCTTGAGCAAGCCAACACGGTCATCGCGTACGGCAAGCAACCGGTATCCCAGCATGCCGCGTGTCAGTGGAAACGCCACTATCGCCAGCCGGCCCGCACGTGCTTCGGTATAGCCGCTATAGAGTACGTCAAAGCGCGCGTCACGGGCCTCCAGCATCCTGAGTGCGCGACCCTGCGCCATGGGGGCGATGCGGACCACCTCCATCGTATGGCCGCCACCTTGTTTCTCCAGCGCGAATTTGAGGATTTCGCCGATGTACAGATCGTCATCAGACGCAATGGCTAAACGGAAGTGTTCGGCACCGGACGGCCGGGTCACCATAAAAATCGCCGCCAATACCAATACAGCCCTCAACACGAACATGCCTCGCTGTCTTAAAATGTCACCATAAGTAGATCAGTGTACTATCTTTAGTAACATTTTCAAGAATCCGGGATGAAGTTACTCCCCAATGCTTTTACGGCTGCCGCAAATATTGGATCATTTGTACCGGTCACCCCGAACCTGCCAATTACTTAAGGCTTACCCCAAGTAATTGGCTTAAAGACACGCGATGTTGTCACAGTATTGAAGTAGCCAGCAATCCAACTGGCACTCAGCGTACGTTCTCGGTCCGGGACATGGCCTCCATGGCGGCCCAGATGGAAGGCAATTCATCCAGCGCCGCCTTTTTTCCAAGGTCAATCAGGTCATTTGCCCGGGTGAAATCCACCATGTCGATATGCCCAATCTTCGGCGCAATCACGACGTTGGGGCGATCAATCTGGAGCCGGGCCCGGCTGAGCGCCTGCAATGCCATCGACCACCCTGCCCGCGCCGTCTTCAGCGCCCGGCCGTTTTTCCTGACATCCGGCGTAACACCGTAGCGGCGCGCGCGCCCCTCATAGTCACTCTGCAAGTCAACCGCGATGATGAAATCGGCCCCTAAATCCCGTGCTGCCGCAACCGGGATCGGGTCAACCATGCCGCCATCCGCCAGCAGCATATGGGCCGTTTCAATGGGCGGCAGGACGCCCGGAACGGCAGATGAAGCCCTAAGCGCAGTCACGACATCACCTTCATCGAATACGACACGTTCGCCCGTGTATAGGTCCGCCGCCACAGCCGCAAAAGGCTTGGGCATGCCTTCAATGGTGAGCGTCCCGAAATGCTCCCGCAGGCGCTTTTCAATCTTGCTCGCGCCAATCAGGCTGCCGCTTTTGAAACCGAACTCACCAAGTGCCAGCATTTCCCTGAGGGTAATCTCGCGCGCGATCTGCTCCAGCTCATCCAGCATGTCCGCGGCCACACAGGCCCCAACGATTGATCCTATGCTGGTACCAGACACGATATCTGCACTGACACCTTCGGACGCCAGCGCGCGCACAACCCCGATATGGGCCCAGCCAAGTCCAGCTCCGCCACCAAGGGCCAATCCTATCCTCACATGTTTATCCTTTTTTTGTCTTTCTCTACCCTGACATGGGAAAAAAGCGCGGCCTCTGCAAGGGTGGCCTAAACCATTTTCCCGATTGCGCCAAAGCCCGTGCGCCCTATGCTGCTGTGCATAAGGGGAGGATCATATCATGAGAAAAATGCTGACTAGGCCTCTGGCCACACTCCTGACCGCTTTTCTCGCGTTTTCAGGCATTGTGACAGTACAGGCTGACAATGCTGCGCGCCCGCCCGTCTCTGAGAAACCATACGGCATGATGCAAAAGCTGGCGCCGCTTGAAGGCCGCTGGACCATGACCACTGAAATGACAGAAGACAACGGCGAAAGCTGGCAGGCCTTTCCCGCGTCAGAGGTGGACCTGCATCTGCGCCACAAGGGCATGATTTTGGCGGAAATCCCCGCAGATACCGCAAGTCCCGGCTTTCATATGGAAACCTATATCAGCTTCGACCAATACCGGAATGTCTACCGCAAGGCCGCCATTGATGATGTATGGGGCATCATGGATATGTATGAAGGCACGCTTGAAGGCGACGCAATCGTGTTTACCAACCTCAAATCGGGCACCACCTTCCCGGTGGGCGACGGCATTTGGCGCAACTTCCGCCTGACGCTGGAACTCAAGTCTCCCACGCGCATGCTGCATATTGAAAAATCTGACGATGGCGGCGCCAGTTGGCAAAAGGCATTCCGCATCACCTACCGGAAAGAAGCCTGAAAAAAAGACCGGCCACAAGGGCCGGTCCTGTCTCTTTCAAACGCAGGAGGCTATTCATCATAGGGCGTCGGGCTCAGGCTTGCCGCCGCCATGGTGCGAATATTCTTCCATTTCCGGTCCGCTGCCTTGATGCGACCACTTGGGTCCTTCAGCCACATGGCATGTACCTCGGGCGAATTATTCAGATATAGTTTGCCTTCCACGATCTCGAACGCTTCTGGGTCTACTTCCAGCTTCAGGCCGACAGACGCACCGAAAGCACAAAATCCGCCATACTGCGGCTCATACTTTGCGGGCTTCGCCGCGAAACGGTCGCGGTTTTCCGCCGTCGAAAATCGGTACTCCACGCCTTTGTGGATATGCCTGAAGCGGCTTTTTCCGGCCACCGGCGCTCCCTGATTGAAATAGGCAACCGCGTCATATCCTTTCAGCGCCAATTTATGGTCGCTGACATTGGTGGTGCGTACCATTGTGTCGCCCCCATATGAAGCGGAGGCCAGCATAAGCGCGGCCACCATGGTGGCAATAGATTTGAATAGTGTGGAAGAGATGGAATTAAGCACTGTCATGATCCTTTCGTATAGGTGATGGCCCCTACATAATCCGCCCGGTCACCCGCATCCATGCGCGGAGGTCCGTTCCTTTTGCGCGATCGTCTTTTGATTTGGCGTTGCCCGGACGATTGCCGTATCAAGGAGACAGAACGAAAGGATTGACCATTGACTGACACGGCTCTCAGCACCCTGCTCGCGGATGTCCGTGCCTGCAGCGCCTGCGCTCAGACACTGCCTGCAGGCCCGCGCCCGGTATTGCAGGCTGCCGCGGATGCCAGAATATTGATCGCCGGCCAGGCGCCGGGACGAAAAGTGCATGAAAGCGGTGTTCCCTTTGACGATGCATCCGGCGACCGGTTGCGCGACTGGATGGGCATCACGCGCGATACCTTCTATGATCCCAGCTACATTGCCATCCTGCCCATGGGATTCTGCTATCCGGGCACCGGAAAGTCCGGCGATCTACCGCCCCGGCCTGAATGCGCAACCTTGTGGCGTCGCCAGCTTCTGGACCTGCTTCCCAATATAGAATTAACCCTGGTGATCGGTGGATACGCCATGGACTGGCACCTGCCAGCACGCCGGAAAAAAAACCTTACAGACACAGTCCGGAACTGGCGGGCCTATCCAGATGGCATCCTGCCGCTGCCGCACCCCAGCCCCCGGAATAACATCTGGCTCAAGAAGAACCCCTGGTTTGACGTCGAGCTGCTGCCCGTCCTCAGGCACCGGGTAAGGGCCCTGACACACTAGGAAGCCTGCATCAGCCCCTGCTCCCGCCGGTAGCTGCCTGGGCCAACGCCAATGACTTTCTTGAACACTTTGGAAAAAGCGGCGAGCGATTGGTAGCCGACCTGCTCCGCGACCGCATCGGTGCTCATGTCACTTTCCAGCAGATACCGACAGGCTTTCTGCATGCGCCACAAGGTAACATATTCCATCGGCGTCATCCCCAGCATGTCCCGGAATTGGCTGGCAAAAACAGATCGGCTGAGCCCCGCCTCGGCCGCAAGTCGTTCAATTGTCCAGCGTTCGTCCGGCCGCTCATGAAACTTTGCGATACCGCGCCCCAGATGCCGGTCTGCAATGGCTGCCAGAAAGCCGCTGTCGCGGCCCGATGTGCTGTTCCACAGCCTGACTGAATGAATGAACAGGATTTCGGCCAGCCGCTTGACGATCGCGTCATTGCCCAGATGGCTGGTCTGGCTTTCAAACGACATGAACTTCATGGCACTGTCGAACCAGCTGAACTCCATCGCCTGTCGGCCTGTTATCAGGATATGGTCCGGCAACTCCTGCACCAGCGGATGACTGAAGCTTTCATCATATTCGAAATGGCCGCAGACAAGCTTTGAATATGTGTCGCCGTTACCGCCATACACAAGGTACCCGTCACCCGAATAGCCGCTCTCCGCCAAAACGTGGTCCAGGGTCAGGACCGGTGACTCCGGCTTGTCCAGCAGATAATGGCGACTGCCGTGGGGTATCAGGATCATGTCCCCTGCTGTCAGGCGAATGGCCTTGTCCTGTCCGGCCAGCCGCACCCAGCAATCGCCGCCTATGGCCATGTGGAACCGGGCGACATTCTGATAGTCGGGGACTTCAATGCCCCACGGGGCTGTCAGGTCCGTGGTGAAATAAAGGCTCCCCTTGAACTTGAGGATATCGAGTATGTCGCTGAGAACATCCATGGCGGTTCCTTTTTCAATGCCGCCATTATGCGCAGAAAGCAGGCATCGGCAATAATTCTGGACGATTGAACAAAAAAGGCGGACATCCGCGCATTGTTAATCTCGGTCAAAATCGTAGCGTCGGCTACCTGACAACTCGAAGAAGAGGCCGAAAATGATTGACCATCTTAGCGTGGGCGTAAGCGACATTGATCTCGCCCGCAAATTCTACGACACCCTGCTGAAGAGCCTGGGCATCACCCTGCTTGCCGCGACGGATCAACTGCTAGCGTATGGTTCAGGCGCAATCGAATTCATCGCAATGCTGCCTTATGACGGCGCCTCCCCAACGGGTGGCAACGGCACCCATATCGCATTCCGCGCCACCAGCCCCGAAGCCGTCGATGCCTTCCACCAAGCTGCCCTGGCAACTGGAGGCATCTGTGAAGGCGCACCTGGGCCACGGGCCTACCCGCACGCAGAGGTATATGCCGCTTATGTGCGCGACCCGTTTGGCAACAAGCTTGAAGCGCTTTCCGGCGGTTTCGCAGGCTAACAGACCAGAAAGGATAAATCATGACGACTGCATTTCATTATCTGGCCCTCTCGGGCCTGCTCACGGTCCTGCTTTGGGTGCCATACATTGGCGCCCGGGCTTTTGAATGGGGCCTGGTTACCTTTTTAAAGAATTATCCGGACGGATACCCCCAATCCCAACCGCCGCAGGCGCTCTGGGCCGCCCGGGCGCAACGGGCGCACCTCAATATGGTGGAAACCATGCCAGCCTTCATAGCCGTGGTGGTGGCAGCAGCCTTTCTCAAAGAGGGTGACATGGCAGCCGCGGAAACGGTCGGAAAATGGACACAGCTGTTCTTTTACGCCCGCCTTGGTCACGCCGGCGTCTATATCTTCGGTATCCCATATCTGCGCACGCCGGTTTACCTGGCCTCCTGGGCCGCAATATTGATGATTGGCTTTCGGGTATTGTCCTGATCAAAAGAAGGGCGCGAATTCCAGCGGTTCGCGCCCAAACACAGGTCATTCCGGAACACCGTCCGCCAGCAGTAAAACCTTGGTTCAATGCGGAGGCGTTGCCTGCGATAATGGACCGGGCCCAGTCCCTGTTGGGTTGAGGCCCTTTAATCCGCCTTGACATTATGCTGCGCCGCCATAATGATAGTGAAAACTATCGTTTGGAGACACTCATGCCAATATCCCGGCGAAAACTCTTGCAAGGCGGCGCTGCCGCCATCGGTGTCGCAGCCGCAGTCCCAGTGGGCCAACATCTGATGTGGGGGGCGAAAGATTTTGTCCGGCCAGGCTATTCACCCGACTTCCCTGACGCTCCTCCGGGCGAAGAAAGTTGGGAAAACTGGTCGGGTATCGAGCGGGCAACCCCCACAGGCATCAGCTACCCGGAAACGGAATCGATGCTTGCTGACCAGATCAGGGCCGCAACCGGCCGGGTGAGACCCTTCGGCAGCGGCCATTCCTTCACCGGCCTCGCGCCCAGCGAAGGCCTGATGGTGAATGTCAGCAGCATGTCGGGGCTGCGGGCATTCAACGCCCAGACCGGCTATGCGGTCTTCGGCGCAGGCACGCACCTGTTCGATGTCGCGGCTGACCTGGCAGCGCACGGCCGGGCCCTGCCCAATATGCCGGATATCGATGTCCAGACGCTGGCCGGTTGCTTCTCGACCGCCACTCACGGCACCGGGGCCCAGCTGACGGCACTGCATGACTATATTGCCGGGTTCCGCCTGATCACAGCGTCAGGCGATATACTGGATGTAACAGCTGCAAGTCATGCAGACCTGTTCGCGGCTGGGAAAGTGTCGCTTGGGGCCTTGGGCGTGATCACGGAATATACGCTCAAGACCGTCCCCGCCTTCAATTTGCGCCGCATTGTGCGCGCCCTGCCCGTGGAAGAAGTGCTCCGTGACGCCGAAGCGCTCGCAGACAAACACCGCAATTTTGAATTCTATTATTTCCCAAGCACCGGAATGGCTGCCACCATCACCCATGACCTGCACGAGGGGCCTGTATCTGGCGGACTGGCATCAGCAGAGGACGACGACCTGCTTGAAAGCCTGAAAGCCCTTCGGGACAAGTTTGGCTGGTGGCCGTGGCTCAGGCAGCAGGTGGCACAAGCCTCCTTCCCCAAAGGCGTGGTGGAGGATATCAGCGACGCGGCACCAAAGCTTCTGTCCACCACCAGGCCGCACAAGTTCAACGAGACCGAATATCACATCCCGCGAGAGAACGGCGTTCAGGCTGTCCGTGAGGTCATCAAGGTACTGGACGACTTGAAGGCCGGCTATTTCCCGATGGAAGTACGCTTCATCGCCCCCGATAATGCCTGGCTCAGTCCCTTCGAGGGCGGGCAGCGCATGTCCATCGCGGTTCATGCGTCGGCTGACGAGCCTTACGATCATTTCTTCAAGCTGGTTGAGCCCATCTACCGCGCCCATGGCGGGCGGCCACACTGGGGCAAGCTGCACACCCTTGGGCGTGCAGACCTTAGCCAGCTCTATCCACAGTTTGAGGCCTTCCGCGACTTGCGCAGAAGCCTTGATCCTGCGGGCAAATTCCTCAATCCTCATCTGGCCAAGATATTCGGAGAGCCATTCGATGCCTAAACTATCCCGCCGCCGTTTCCTTGTTGGCAGCGCCGCCGTCGCAGGCGCTGCAGCGATCGCCCTCAGGCCAGAAGACCGGAGCGGCCCACGCGCGGCCTATTTCCTCAGCTTGCAGACGGCGCTTATCAAGGCCGGAATCGCCACGCCGACGCTGGTGATCGACCGTCAGCGCCTGAATGCCAATATTGACACGCTCACCGGCCATCTGCCTGACGGCATGGGATACCGCATCGTTGCCAAGTCGCTGCCGTCGCTGAAGCTGCTTGAGCACATCATGACGCGGGCCGGAACCGACCGGCTGATGACCTTCAACCTACCCATGCTGTCCACGCTCAGTATCCAGAAACCTAACGCAAGCCAGCTTATCGGCAAGCCGCTGCCGGTGGCCGCCGCCCGGCACTATTTCGACACCCTGCCCGCAGACGCTGGGCCGGCCGCAGACCGGATCGAATGGCTGATCGACACGCCCGAGCGGCTGGAACAGTACCGCGCGCTCGCGCAAGGCCTGGGCCGAACGCTCAGGATCAATATCGAACTGGATGTCGGCCTGCACCGTGGGGGCCAGACACCGGGCCCCGAGCTTGGCGCCATGCTCAAAAGCATCAAGGACAGCCCAAATCTCGCCCTTGGCGGCTTCATGGGCTATGAGCCTCATATCCCGGCCATCCCGTCGGTCCTGGGCTGGCGCGAAAGTGTCAAGGACGCGGCCTGGCGCATCTACTCAGATGCGCTCACGCAGGCGCGCGATCAGTTTGGCGCCAGCGCGGTTGAGGGCATGACCCGCAACGCCGCAGGCAGCCCCACTTACCGCTATTACAGTGACACAAAGATTGCCAACGAAGTGTCGGCGGGTTCCTGCCTTGTCAAACCCAGCCATTTCGATAGCGAGCTTCTTGAGCCGCACCAACCTGCCAGCTTCATCGCCACACCGGTGATCAAGGCTGTGGACGAGACCCGTATGCCGGGACTGGAATTCGCAGACGGCATCAAAAGCATGTGGGACCCGAATTACCGCAAAACCGTCTTCATCTATGGTGGACACTGGCTGGCTGATCCCATTGACCCACCTGGCCTGGATTATAATGCCACCTTTGGCCGGTCTTCGAACCAGGAAATGCTCAATGGCGGGCCAGCGCTTGATGTTGAGCCCGACGAATTTGTCTTTTTCCGGCCGCAACAAAGCGAAGCCGTGTTCCTGCAGTTCGGCGATATCGCGGTCTATGACGGTGGGGAAATTGTCGATTTCTGGCCGGTCTTCCCGGCATCTGCCTGACCAGCGCCCAGACGGTGGCGCCCAGACGCTAGCTGACGGCCATGCCTTCAGGCAGCGTATCGTCAAAGATGGCGACAATGGCGTGGGCAGCGCGGGCCAGCACCTCATCCCGGTCCCTGAGACCGGTATCGAACAACAGTTCCATGGTCGCGTAACCAAGTTCGATCGCCAGCGCCGCGCGGGTCAGTGCATGATGGCGGTCGGCTTCATTTTCAACCGGATACAATTCGGCTTGCAGGAAAGCCGCCATTACGTCGCGCGAATGGCACCTGATTTTCTGGAGTTCCGGCAGCGCGCGCATCAGCAGCAACAGCTCCCTGCCTGCCAGGAAATTCTGCGTCACATCAATTGTCTGGGTCAGAATCTCCAGCGTGCTTTGCACAAGCTGGTCACGGTTTTCCACCAGCACGCCCTGCCGCTGGACGAAAATATCGTTCTGCGCCTCCATCAACCGGATGGCCAGAACCATCAGGACCGACAGTTTGTTGGGAAAATACCGGTAGAAGGCAGGCGGCGTCAGCCCGGCCCGTTCAACAATGGCATTGGAATTGAGCGCATCATAGCCGCCTTCGACCAGGATTTCCTGCGCAGCCATAAGCAGCCGGTCATAGGTCTGCCGGCCACGCGCCTGCCGCGGCTCGTTGATTACAAAATCCAGCGTCTCAAGACTTAAGGTGCTCATAGGCCTGCGGTTTATCCATTCTTGAAGGTCAGCCCATCATAGGCGAGACGCCGCGCCAACACAAAGCTTTCCCCGCGCTTTAACACGCGGTTTATGGAGGGGTGGGCGACAGACACAGGCATTGTCACCGAAGCACGCCCTGGCTAACCAAAGAGCGCTATCCTGCGGATGCCCCCTCAACAACATCTGACTGACGAGGAACCCTGGTTCGAAACTGAAGCATTGCCCTTCCTGAAATCCAGGCTGGCACAGCTTGTTGCAATGAATTAGCATCAATGTAGGCCTAAATTAACCTTTCGACCCTATTCCATAGCTATGGCTAAAATAGAAATTCGCGGTTACATGGCGGACAAGTAAGTCGATGCCGATATGACCAAATTGCACAAGACATTGGTTCTTGCGTTTATTTTATCTGTGATATTGCCGGTGACCATCATTGAGTGGATCAACGCCGGCAAGATCAAAGCGGCATCACGCACGGCATTTATCAATTCGGTTGAAGGCGAAGTGCGGCAAATAGATCGCGCTTTTACCTTGCTGTTCGAACAGGTCGAGCAGAACCTCAATTTCCTCAGCAATTTTGAAAGCATCCGTCAGGCCCTTGGCGAGGCGCCGCGCTACATGAATTCCCGGTCTCGACAGATGCTGGCGCCAAACAGTCTGTCTGGTCCCTCCGCTGAGGCATACGATATTTTCGAGCGGTTTGCCGCAGATCACCCTGACCTGGCGTATATTTATATGGGCGATGCACAGGGCGGCTATTTGCAGTGGCCCGCCGCCGGTATCACTGAAAACTATGATCCCCGTGTTCGACCATGGTATCGGCAGGCCATTGAAGCCAACGGGAATCCTGTCCTGACCAATGCCTATTATTGGGCTGCGGACGACGCCACGACTTTTTCCACCGTGAAGAAAATATCCAACATGACGGGGACAGCAACCGGCGTGATCGGAATGGATATATCCCTGGGACATCTGATGTCGCTGGTGCAGAAGTTCAGTTACGGGGAAACCGGATACCTGATGATTATTGAGGATAATCTCAACATCCTGATCGATGGATCAACGCCGGAAAACACGTTCAAAAAACTGACTGAGGCAAACGGCGGGGCCTACAAAACGCTCGTAACCCTGAATGAGGGCAGCACCGCAATGAACGTGGGAGGAACACGGTATATTGCTACTGTCTATCGGTCGCCAACGCTGGATTGGCGTTTTATAGGCCTTATTCAGGAAGCTGAAGTTGATGCTGCATCAACCGAGCTCAACAAGGTCAGCCTGACAGTGACGCTGATTTGTTTGGCGCTGTTTGTCATTATCGCGATTATCCTGTCGTCTTCTATTGCCAGGAAGATCACCGCCCAGCACCAGCGCCTGCGTGAGGCAAAGCTGCAAGCCGAAGAAGCCAACCTGGCGAAATCGCGTTTTCTTTCCACCATGAGCCATGAAATTCGCACGCCGCTGAACGGCATCATTGGCATGGCGCAGTTGATGGACAGCGCCGAACTTGACGAAGAACAATCCGAGCAGCTGAAGATTATTCAGACCTCCGGCAATACCTTGCTGGCCATCATCAATGATGTGCTCGATATGGGTAAAATTGAGGCCGGTGCACTCGAACTCGAAGAAACCTGCTTCAGCCTGAAGGATCTGGTGTCCGGAACCATGACGCCATTTGCAGCACAGGCCGAGGAGAAAAACATTCAATTGCGGACCTCTCTCTCATCCAGCGAAACCGACCTGCTGATCGGGGACCCGGTGAGGATGCGGCAGATTTTGTGGAACTTGGTCAGCAACGCGCTCAAATTCACCAAAGAGGGCCGCGTCTCGGTCTCGGTCGGTGTGAAAGAGGGAAGGACTGAGGAGATTGGCGCCGGACAACCGGTTACCTTGCAGTTAACGGTGACGGATACAGGACCCGGCATCGCCTCAGACCGACTTGACCTGGTTTTCAAGCCATTTTCACAGGAAGACAGCTCCATCACCCGGAAATTTGGCGGCACCGGATTAGGCTTATCGATCATAAAGGAACTTGTAACCTTGATGGGCGGCGAGATTTCCGTGCAAAGCAAACCGGGGCAAGGCAGCTGCTTCACTGTAACCTTGCCTTTGATCCGGGGCGCCAAGGGGGACACGCCAAGAGATGCCATGGGCGAAACGCCCGATATGCCGATGACTGGGCTGGATTATAATATTCTACTGGCAGAAGATAACCCCGTTAACGCAGCCATCGCGCGAAAAGTGCTCGAAAAGCTTGGCTGCACCGTGACCCATGCCGAAAATGGGATCGACGCGGTGTCGGCTTTCCGTACAGCCACCCCTGATCTGGTCTTCATGGACGTGCACATGCCTGATATGGACGGCGTCGAGGCAACCAAACAAATTCGCCTGCTGGAAACCGGGAAACACGTCCCCATCATTGGCCTGACAGCCGATGTCTTTGAGGAGCATCACCGGAAATTCATCGCAAGCGGCATGAACGCAGTCCTGACCAAACCCTTCACGCCAGAGAAACTGGCGCGCGCCATCCGGAAGTTCGCATCCCGCCCGGCTTAATCTGGCGAAAAGCCCATCACCTGACGGATCAAGCCGCCTTTGACCACAAAACAGACTGCCATCTTGATCGGTTCATCGGCAATGCCGTGGATCAACTCGTGGTCGAACACTTTGCTCCCAAGGACAAAACGGTTCACGAGTTCGGCGCGCAGCCCTTCATGCACGAAGCGTTCGCGAGCGTAAAAGTCACCGAACGCGGCCTTGCCCACCATCACCGGCTCACCAAGCGGTGGGCGATAGACACAGACATCATCACTGAAGCACGCCAGGAACCGTGTAAGGTCCCGGGCGTTATAGGCTTCCAATTGTTCCTGAACCAATTCAGCTGGCGTCATCATCGCAAAAAAACTTCCAAAAAAAGCCCGCAACAACAATTTGTTACGGGCCTTATTTAAACTTCTAATTCAGCACGAATCAGAACGGGATCTCATCATCGAGGTCGGCGCCGCCGCCCATGCCGCCACCTTGCTGGCCACCGCCCTGGTTGCTGCCGCCGAAGCCGCCGCCTTGGTTGCCGCCCTGACCACCACCGGATGGGCCAGCAAAGTCACCGCCGTAACCGGACTGGTTATTGTCGGCAAAGCCACCACCCTGGCTGTCACCACGGCCGCCAAGCATGGTCAGCTCACCGCGGAAGCGCTGCAGCACCACTTCGGTGGAATATTTCTCAACGCCCTGTTGGTCGGTCCATTTGCGGGTCTGCAGCTGGCCTTCAATATAAACGGTCGAGCCTTTCTTGAGGTACTGCTGCGCCACTTTGGCCAGGTTTTCGTTGAAGATGACAACCCGGTGCCATTCGGTGCGCTCCTTGCGCTCACCCGAATTGCGGTCGCGCCATGTCTCGGACGTGGCGATGGAGAGATTCACAACAGGTGAACCGTCATTCATCGTGCGCACTTCCGGGTCGCGCCCAAGGTTACCAACCAAAATTACTTTATTTACACTACCGGCCATCAGAGCCCCCTTATTCGTCATTCGTGGGCGCTTTCCGCGCCCGTGTGGCAGCGACAATAGAACATGCCAGCCACCGCATCAAAGAGAAACATGACCGAACATCCAAAAAATATCCGCGCCATTTTTGTTCCTATTTTGTTCTCATTGTAGTCAGGCGGGCGCTGCGGGTCAAGCCCGGGCTCATAGCGCGCTTCGGCACACCCTGCCCCTTTTTGGGCTCGCTTTGTCGCAAGCTACTACAAAGACACAGCTTTTGCCTGCACGGTAGTGTCGGGGAAAACCAACAGTGGGGAAAATATCATGACAGTTCGCCTGACAGCCGCAGCAGCAATAATCCTGACAACCAGCGTGGGCGCTGCTGCACAAAGCCAAACACAGACACAGACACCGCCGCCGCCGAACACCTGCGAAACCGATCCTGGCTTCAATCAGTTCGATTTCTGGGTCGGCAACTGGAACGTGACCGCCCGCAACGGCGGCCAGCAGGCCGGCACCAACCTGGTGACCAAGGTGGAAAAAAACTGCCTGATCCGCGAGGAATGGACCAGTGTGTCTGGCGGCACGGGCCAGAGCATCAACTATTATAACCCGGTCAGCAAAAAATGGCGGCAGGTGTGGGTTTCCGCCGGTGCGGGCGGCAACCTGATTGACTATGAAGGCGGGCTGCGCGACGGTTCCATGGTGCTTGAAGGCACCATTACCTACTATGCGAACGGCACCAGCTTCCCTTTCCGTGGCACCTGGACCCCGAATGAAGACGGCACGGTGCGCCAGTTCTTTGAACAGTATGATGAAACGGAAGAAAAGTGGAAAGGATGGTTCGACGGGCTTTACGCGCGCCAGTAAAAAGGGAATAATACAACCCAAATAAAGTTTGGGGGTTTTGCAATGTCACCTGACACGAGCCAGTATTTTACCGCGACCGACACCAAAAGCCACCGGGCTTACCGTTTGACTTCCATCGATTTCCTGCGGGGCCTGGTGATGGTAATCATGGCGCTTGACCATGTGCGTGACTTTTTCACCGATGCCCGGTTCGACCCCGCTGATCTGACGCAAACCGACAGCGCCTTGTTCCTGACGCGCTGGATCACCCATTTCTGCGCCCCCACCTTTGTGCTGTTATCCGGCATCAGCGCGGGTTTGATGCATGAACGCAAGAGCACGGCAGAACTCAGTCGTTTCCTGGCAACCCGCGGCCTGTGGCTGATCGCCATTGAAATCACGCTGGTCAGTTTTGGCTGGCAGTTCAATCTGGCGACCTTCTCGATCGGCCTGCAGGTTATCTGGGTCATCGGCGCCTCCATGCTGATCATGGCCGTGCTTGTGTGGTTGCCCTTCTGGGCAATTGCGGGCTTTGGCGCTGTTGTTGTGCTGGGCCATAACGCGCTGGATTATGGCCTTTTCCCGCCGGTGAACTGGGCGGCGCCGACACCCTTCTGGCATATCCTGCACAATCCAGGCTTCAGCCTGCCATTCGGCTTCCCGGTCGGGCGCATGTATCCGCTCCTGCCCTGGATCGGCCTGATGCCGCTGGGGTACGTGCTGGCGAAAGCCTATAAGCTGGAGCCCCAAGCGCGCCAGCGCCTGCTGGTCCGGCTGGGTCTTGCGCTTATTGCCGGCTTTATCCTGATCCGACTGGTGAACGGCTACGGCAACCCTGCCCCCTGGTCCCAACAGGAAAACGGCCTGTTCACTTTCTGGTCGTTCCTCAATACAGCGAAATATCCACCGTCTCTGGCATTCCTCTTGATGACCGTTGGGCCCGGCCTGATCGTCCTGGCCTACGCCGAACGCTGGCGCGGGCGGTTTATCGACTGGATGGTCACCCTTGGCCGTGTGCCCTTCTTCTATTATCTCGCACACATCTATCTGGCGCATGCACTGGCCCTGGTAGCCGCAGAACTGCAGGGCCTTGGGTGGCGCACCATGGCGACCGCCATGTGGAACATGCCTGCGGGCTATGGTTTTTCCATCTGGGTGGTGTGGCTGGTTTGGATCGGGGTGGTTGTCGCGCTCTATCCAGCCTGCAAATGGTTTGCGGACCTCAAGGCGCGCCGGAAGGACTGGTGGCTCAGCTACCTCTAGGCAGGAAAGCTGTCACTGGGCATGCTGCTATCTCTAGGCAAGGCACGCGAATTCTCGTATAGAGTTCGGATATGACGCTTCTTATTTTTTATCTGGTGCTGGCAATCTGCGTGTCCTTCCTGTGTTCAGTGGCGGAGGCTGTGCTGCTGTCTGTGCGCCCAGCCTATGTGGCGGCGCTGAGGAAACGCGGCAAACGGGGTGCCGACGACCTGACAGCCCTGCAGGCAAACCTTGACCGGCCATTGGCCGCCATCCTGATTCTCAACACCATCGCCCACACGGTCGGTGCGGCCGGTGTTGGTGCGCAGGCTGCTGTGGTGTTCGGCAACAATTATGTCGCTGCAACAAGCGCCGTGCTGACACTCCTGATCCTGGTGCTGTCAGAGATCATCCCCAAAACCCTTGGCGCCACTTATTGGCAAGGCCTGGCGCCCACCACCGCCTTCTGCCTTGTGTGGCTCACCCGCCTGTTGCTGCCGATTGTCTGGCTTTCGCAGAAGCTGACCCGCGCCATCGCCCGTAAGGACGAGCTGGCCACCACCTTCAGCCGGGACGAGATCGCCGCCATGGCGCAGATCGGCCATGAGGAAGGCCTGTTGGACAAGAAAGAGCAGAAGATTGTCGCCAACCTGATGCGGCTGCATAAGCTGTCGGTGAAGGATATCATGTCGCCGCGCGCGGTGATGTTCAGCCAGCCGATGGCCCGGACCGTTGCCCAGTTCCTGGAAGCCCACGCGGAAAACCCCTTCTCCCGCATCCCGGTTTACGGTGCCCACACAGACGACATCTGTGGCTATGTGCTGAAGCAGGACCTCTTCATGGCGGCAGCAAAAGGCGAAAGCGACAAGACGCTTGAGGATTTCCGCCGCGACCTGCCGATGATGCCGGACACCATGAAGGCCTCCCACGCCTTCAACCAGCTGATGCACCAGCGTGGCCATATCATGCTGATTGTCGACGAATACGGAACCACAGAGGGCCTTGTGACGCTTGAAGACGTGATTGAGACCCTGATGGGCCTCGAGATCACGGATGAGCTGGATACGGTAGAAGACATGCAGGCTTTCGCGCGCCGCAAGTGGCACCAACGCATGACCGCCCTCGGGATTGACCCCAAGGACTGGTCCTGATCAGTCCTCAGCTTCATACTGCCGGGCGCCCGGCACTGGTGGAATGCTGTCCCAACGGCTGCGGGTATAAATCTCGACACTGATCTCAATCCCGCTTGTGTCATCCAGCGTACCAGTGCTGATGGAAATGCGGTCTGGGAAATCCCGCCCTTCCCAAGTCATGGGGGTACCGCAGCCGGTACAGAAGCGGCGCACGGCAATCTCGCTGGCCTTACCTTCGCCGGTTGGCGCGGAGATCCAACGGAACTGGCCCCGATCAACGCTGGTGAAGGGCATGAATGCCCCACCCGAGTTCTTCTGGCAGTCCCTGCAGTGACAATTGTTGGTCTCGCTACCATCCAAGTTGATTTCGTAGCGTACGGCACCACACAGGCAGCCGCCCGTCCGCAGGTCTGTTTTTGGACTCATGAGTGTCTCCTCGCTTGCTTGTTCTTTTTTTGTTCTCATTTCATGCAAGATGTCAAGATAGATAATCTCCTGCTGTTGTTGGTTTTTTCCAAACGTTCACAGATCAGGACCGATATCCTGACAGTTTCTGACAGCAGGTTGGATTATGTTCTTTTTTTGTTCACGGCATCATATTATTGTCAGGCGGCTTGACACCGTGGCATCCACAGGCCAATTGATGGCGTACAAGAAGCGCAGAAACATTAGTTCAGATTTAAGAGATCAGCATGCTCACAGAGATTTCCGTCCGCGGGGCCAGAGAACATAACCTGAAATCCGTGGATGTTGACATCCCGCGCGACAAGCTTGTGGTGATCACCGGGCTGTCGGGCTCGGGCAAATCGTCGCTCGCGTTCGATACCATCTATGCTGAAGGCCAGCGTCGCTATGTGGAAAGCCTTTCCGCCTACGCGCGCCAGTTCCTGGAGCTGATGCAGAAGCCGGACGTGGACCATATCGAGGGCCTGTCGCCTGCGATCTCGATTGAGCAGAAGACCACATCCAAGAACCCGCGCTCTACTGTCGGCACCGTGACCGAGATTTACGACTATATGCGCCTTCTGTGGGCGCGTGTGGGCGTGCCCTACTCCCCTGCCACCGGCCTGCCGATCGAAAGCCAGACAGTCACCCAGATGGTCGACCGCATCATGGCCATGGGCGAAGGCACCCGGCTTTACCTGCTGGCGCCCATCGTGCGCGGCCGCAAGGGTGAGTACAAGAAAGAGTTCGGCGAGCTTCAGAAGCGTGGCTTCCAGCGCGTGAAGGTGGACGGCGAGTTTTACCTGATCGAGGAAGCGCCAACGCTCGACAAGAAATACAAGCATGATATCGACGTGGTGGTGGACCGCCTGGTGCTGAAGGACGGGCTCGAACAGCGCCTTGCCGACAGTGTCGAGACCGCGCTTGAGCTCTCGGACGGCCTCTTGGCTGTGGAGATCGCTGCGCGCGACGGTGAAGACGCCAGCCGCCAGCTGATGTCAGCCAAGTTTGCCTGCCCAGAAAGCGGCTTCACCATCGAAGAGATTGAGCCTCGGCTGTTTTCCTTCAACAACCCGTTCGGCGCCTGCCCATCATGCGATGGCCTCGGGCAGAAGCTCTATTTCGACCCTGAACTGGTGGTGCCGGACCACAGCAAAACCATCAAGGATGGGGCTTTGGCGCCGTGGGCCAACAAGGCCAACAACCCCTCGCCCTTCTATTTCCAGGCGCTGGACGCGGTGGCGCGCCACTTTGGCATCTCTATCGACACGCCCTGGAAGAAGGTGCCTGAGGACGCCCGCCAGGCCTTCCTCTATGGCACCGGTAAACAGTCTGTGACCATTGTCTATGCCGACGGCAAGCGGCGGTTTGAGGTCAACAAGCCCTTTGAAGGCGTGATCAACAATATCGAACGCCGCTGGCGCGAGACAGACAGCAACTGGATGCGTGAGGAATTGTCGAAATATCAGGCCTCCACCACTTGTACGTCATGCGAGGGCAAGCGTTTGAAGCCCGAGGCGCTGGCGGTCAAGATCGCAAGCTGCACAATTGGCGACGTGACGGAACTTTCCGTGCGCGGCGCCCATGACTGGTTCATGGGCCTGCCCGAAAAGCTGACCGACAAACAGAATGCCATCGCCGAAAAGGTCTTGAAGGAAATCCAGGAACGCCTTGGCTTCCTCAATAACGTGGGCCTGCAGTATCTGACGCTCAGCCGGGCGTCGGGCACGCTCTCCGGCGGCGAAAGCCAGCGTATTCGCCTGGCGTCCCAGATCGGCTCCGGCCTCACGGGCGTGCTGTACGTGCTGGATGAGCCGTCCATCGGCCTGCACCAGCGCGACAATGACCGGCTATTGGAAACCCTGAAGAACCTGCGCGACATCGGCAATACCGTCCTGGTGGTCGAGCATGACGAAGACGCCATCCGCACGGCTGACTATGTCATCGACATGGGCCCCGGCGCGGGCGAGCACGGCGGCGCGATTGTGGCTGAAGGCACGCCTGATGACGTCATGGCGTCCACGAAGAGCCTCACGGGCCAGTATCTGACCGGCAAGCGCGCGGTGCCTATCCCTGCCCTCAGGCGCTCGGGCCACAAAGGCAAGTTCCTGACCGTCAAGGGCGCGACAGCCAACAACCTCAAGGATGTGGAAGGCTCAATCCCCTTAGGCACGCTCACCTGCATCACGGGGGTGTCCGGGTCCGGCAAGTCCACCTTCACAATTGAGACGCTCTATAAGGCGGTGGCGAAGCACCTGAATGGCTCCCGCACCATCCCGGGCCCACACGGTGCCATCGAGGGGCTGGAGCATCTGGACAAGATCGTTGACATCGACCAATCGCCCATCGGCCGCACGCCGCGGTCGAACCCGGCCACCTACACCGGCGCCTTCGGCCCGATCCGTGACTGGTTCGCCGGCCTGCCGGAAGCGGGCGCGCGCGGCTACAAGCCGGGCCGCTTCAGCTTCAACGTCAAGGGTGGTCGCTGCGAGGCGTGCAAGGGCGACGGCATGATCAAGATCGAGATGCATTTCCTGCCAGACGTGTATGTGCAGTGTGACCAGTGCAAAGGCCATCGCTACAACCGTGAAACTTTGGAAATCAAGTTTAAAGACAAGTCGATATCAGACGTTCTTGATATGACAGTTGAAGACGGCGTGCAGTTTTTCAAGGCGGTTCCCGCGATCCGCAACAAGCTTGAAATGCTCGAAAAGGTCGGTCTTGGTTATATCAAGGTGGGCCAGCAGGCCACCACCCTTTCAGGCGGCGAAGCCCAGCGCGTGAAGTTGGCCAAGGAACTGTCAAAACGCTCGACCGGCAAAACGCTTTATATCCTCGACGAGCCCACAACCGGCCTGCATTTCGAGGATGTCAGGAAGCTGATGGAAGTGCTGCAGGCGCTGGTGGACCAAGGCAATACGGTCGTGGTGATCGAACATAACCTTGAGGTTATCAAAACCGCCGACTGGATCATTGACCTGGGCCCTGAAGGCGGCGACGGCGGCGGCGAGATTATCGCCACCGGCACACCAGAAGAGGTGGCAACCGTCGCCCGCAGCTACACCGGCCAGTATCTGGCCCCTGTGCTGAAGCGCCAGGCGGCTGAATAAACGCGCACGAACCGCAGCTGAATCAAGGCCTTAATGAATAGAATGGATGCGTCCCAGCTTTGCGTCCATTTTAATGCCGTAAAGGTGGTATTTTGACGCCAAATGCACTAGATAATCGAATGATCTTGATTATGTGCTAAAAGGCTTTGTGATGCGTGCCTCCCTGACCAATCATGCCCTTCGGGTCCTGTTCACAGTAATATGCCTGTCACCGCCGGTGACAGCGCAAACGGCGGCCACGCCCCCGGAAATGATTGAAATCGCCACGCGCGAAAACCTGCCGCCTTATGTGGTCGACCGTGCCGCGCATGGAATTGAAATCGATCTGGTGCATGCCATCCTGAAGGGCAGCGGGTATGAGCCTGTCTTTGTCCAGCAACCGCGCGTCCGGATGATCTCCGCGTTTGAGAATGGCCAGATGAACGGTATCCTGACCCAGAATGTGCTGGCATCCGAAGTTGGGTGCGCAACAGACTGGTACATCGCCCATCAAAATATCGCTGTTTCAATGGCATCCAAGAACCTGTCCATCGACAGCCTGGATGACCTCAAAGGCCTGTCGATCCTGTCCTTTTCCGGTGCGACACGCTACCTTGGCCCTGAATTTCAACAAGCCGTAGCCAACACCAAGCGCTATACCGAATCAGGCGACCAGAGCAAACACATCAAACTGTTATACAGTGGCCGCTTCGATGCCGTCGTCGGCGACCGCTGGATCCTCGCCCTGGCACAGAAAAGCCATTTCACCAAGACCGGTGAGTATCGGGAACTCAAGCACCACCCGATCATGGAGCCATCGCTTTATGTCGCCCGCTTCCATGACCAGAAGGTCTGTGATGCTTTCAACCTGGGCCTTCGCCGGCTTCGGGCGGATGGCAGTTACGCTGAAATCTGGAATGGTTACCGCAAAAGCCTGGCCGTCACGACCGACAGCAAGGCCCCAGTACCCCAGTAAGGTTGGAAGACAGAGCTGCGACCTTACTGCCGCAATAGCGCCAGTTTTGTACCGAACCCGATGAAAACAACGCCGGTAAGGGATTTCAGCCACTTGCTGAACCTGGCGCTTGTTGCCATGGTCTTGAAACGCGCCAATACCAAAATCATTGCGGAAAACCACAAGGAATTAAGCGCCACATGCGCAGAAACGAGCGCGTAAGCCTGAAAAGGGCTGTCGCCAACAGTTAGAAACTGGGGGAAAGCTGCGAGGTAAAACATCGAAACCTTAGGGTTTAAGGCGTTGGTCAGAAACCCTTCGAGACAAGCTCCCCTTAAGGAGGCTGTCCGCTTGGCAGCCTTGGTGACGGCAGTATTAGTATCCTGACTGGTTTTCCAGGTAGACCAAAGGGCCTTCACACCAACCCAGCAAAGATAAGCCGCACCCGCCATTTTGAATATGAAGAAGGCTTCCGCAGACCGCACCAGCAAAATGGATATGCCAAATATCGACAGTGTGCCGTGCAGATAGAACGCTGCAATAAAGCCTAAGATGTTGGCGAAGCCTGCCTTGCGGCCCGAGGTTGGAACCGTCTTTGCGATCAGGACACCATTTGGTCCGGGGGAAATAACCAGCAGCGCCGAGACCGACATGAAAGTTATGATTGTTACCAGATCCATCGTCAAAGCCTCCTGCTGCCATTTTTATGACGCTTGCTTATCACTAAATGACATACCTGCATACGCTGTATTGTTTCCCGTCGAAGAAAAATACTGGTCCGCCGGAATCGCGGGGAAATGAAGCGCCTTCCCGTCCACCGTATGTGCAGGAACCTAGAAGCCGCTTCCCGGTTGTTTGAGGAATTCCAGCTCTTCCGGCGTACTCTGGCGGCCCAGAATGGCATTCCGGTGCGGGTAGCGACCAAACCGGTCGATGATCGCCTTGTGGCGCATCTCGAAATCCAGGTTATTCTCCAGCCCCGGACGGCTGAACAGCCGGACGGCCTCTTCGTGCACCGCCCTGCTTTCGCTATGCATATAGGGCATCAACAGGAAGGCGCACTCATCCGGTGCCAGAGACGCGTCAGCGCCCGCGCGTACCGCCTCCTGCGATAGCACAAGGGCCAGCGGGTCAGCGGCAAAGCTTTGCGGCGTGTCCCTGAACATGTTGCGCGGGAACTGGTCCAACACGATGATCTCGGCCAGCCTGCCGCGCGGGCTTGCCCGCCAGCCGTCCAGCTCCCCCGCGACGGCCACTTCATAAACAGGCAGGAACCGGCGGCGGACCAGATCGTCAAACGTTTTGGACTTCTGCCACCAGGCGCCTTCCCCTGCTTCGGTAAACCAGAAATACAGGATATCCTCTGGGCGCATGTCTAAACTCCTTATCGTCATGTTTTTGGAAGCGTGCGGATGACCGCTTCGCCGAAGCGTACTGCGTCCTCAACAATCTCCAGGTCAATATGGTCTGCCGTGTCGTCCGGCGTGTGAATGTGCGGCATCAGGCCCTCGTCGTCATAGGCGGCGATGGTCAGCGCCGAAAACCCATCACGGGCGAACCAGACGCTGTCAAAATCACCCACATGGTGCTTGGCTGCCTTCACATGGCTGTAGCGTTTGTCGATCTTTGTCACTGCCGCCGCCGTACGCGCCAGCGGCCCGTCATAGTAAACCGGCGTGAAACCGCCACTTTCGGTGACAAATGAGAGGTTCCCAAACCCCACGGTGTCGAAATTCAAAACGTGGGTGTCGCGCATCTTGAGCTCATCCCGATGCTGGCGCCAATAATGCTGGGCGCCCAGCATGCCGGCTTCCTCACCACTTGTTATCACCAGCCGCACTTCCGTGTCAGTCGGCATGACCTTCCACAGCCGGGACGCCACCTCCGTGGCTGCAGCAACGCCCGTCAGGTTGTCATTCGCGCCCGGGGTGTAGCCAAAGCGCCAGAAGTCAACACTGGCCACCACGGCCTGCCCCAGCAATAGCAGCGCCACAATCCAGCCTGCCCAGTGGGGCAAAACAACATCCTGTGTACCCATGGCCGGGATCAGAACCCCAAGCCCGATGATGAAGGTGCCCAGATAGATGGAAAGCTTGAAATGCCGCACCTGATCGGGGCGGTAGGCATAGGAAGACGGTGCGCTATCCAGATGCGCCATCAGGATCACCAGGCGTTTCCCGCTGCCTTTGGTAGCGGACACATTGGCAGTCACGCTGCGGGCGCCCCACCAGATGATCGGGCTGGTGCGCCAGTCGAAATACAGAAGATGGCTGAAGAACAGCAGGACCCCGGCCCCCAGCATGAAAGCCGGCGCCCTGGGCGACAGCAGCACCACAATGGCCTGCCCGATGGCGATCATCCAGAAAAACGGCAGATAGGTGCGCGGGCATTTGAAGCCCTGGTCGGTCACATCCACACCGTATTCACCGGTGAGCGCCGCCATCAGGGCCTCACGTGCTTCCATCTCATTCTCGCTGCCGCAGCCGCGATGCGGCCATTCACTGAGTTTTTCAAAAATCTCGCGTGCTGTCAGCACCCCTGTTCCCCCGGGATTGGTCTTTGCGTTCGGTTGATCACCTTTTTCCCTTACAAAATGGTGCCAAGTCCAGTAAATAAGCCGCAAGTGAAGACGTATATGAGGCCGCCCCATGGGCAGGCCCCGAAAAGGTACAGTAAAGGTACAGTGTGATGGCAAACGAGTTTAAGGAAATCCATATCATCGGCGGCGGGCTCGCGGGCTCTGAAGCGGCGTGGCAGGCGGCAGAGCAAGGCGTGCCTGTGGTGCTGCATGAAATGCGCCCCGTTCGGAAGACTGACGCCCACCACACCGACCATCTGGCGGAACTGGTGTGTTCCAACAGCTTCCGGTCCGACGATTATGAGAATAACGCCGTTGGCTTGTTGCACGAAGAAATGCGCCGCATGAACAGCCTGATCATGGCAGCAGCTGAAAAACACAAGGTACCTGCGGGCTCCGCGCTTGCGGTTGACCGCGACGGTTTCTCCGCCGAAGTCACCGAAACGCTGGAAAAGCACCCGCTGATTACCATCGAACGCAGCGAGATTGAAGGCCTGCCCCCCAAGGAGTGGGATAATGTGATTGTCGCAACCGGCCCGCTGACCAGCCCGGCGCTGTCCAAAGCCGTGCTCGAGCTGTGCGGTGAAGACGCCCTCGCCTTTTTCGACGCCATCGCGCCGATCCTCTATAAGGAAAGCATCGATTTCGGCACGGCCTGGTACCAGAGCCGCTACGACAAGGGCGACGGCGCCGACTATATCAACCTGCCCATGACCAAGGCGCAGTATGAAGAATTCGTCCACGACCTGAACACCGGCGAAAAAACCGACTTCAAGGAATGGGAAAAGGATACGCCTTACTTCGAAGGCTGCATGCCGATTGAAGTGATGGCGGAACGCGGCCCTGAAACCCTTCGTTTCGGCCCGATGAAGCCGGTGGGCCTGACCTGCCCGCACTGGGACGAAAAACCCTATGCCGTCGTGCAGCTTCGGCAGGATAACAAGCTCGGGACGCTCTACAATATGGTAGGCTTCCAGACCAAGCTGAAGTACGGCGAACAGACCCGCATCTTCAAGAAGATCCCGGGGCTTGAGAATGCTGAGTTCGCGCGCCTGGGCGGCCTGCATAGGAACACGTTCCTCAACAGCCCAAAGGTGCTCGATGGCCTGATGCGCATGAAGGCAGACCCGCGGCTTCGGTTCGCCGGCCAGATCACTGGCGTTGAAGGCTATGTGGAATCGTCCGCGATGGGCCTGATGGCCGGCCGTATGGCCGCGGCAGAGCGCAAGGGCCAGACACCCACGCCGCCGCCCGCCACCACGGCTTTCGGCGCGCTGATCAGCCACATTACCGGCGGCGCAGACGCAAAAACCTTCCAGCCGATGAACGTGAATTTTGGTCTGTTTCCGCCGCTTGAAGGCAAAGTCCACAAGAAAGAGCGCAAGCCGGCCATGAGCCGCCGCGCACTAGATGAGCTGAGCTCATGGATATGTGAACTCAGCTAGCTTGACCGTGGGGCGGTTTCGCCCCACTCTGCGCCCACAAGATAACCTAGTTAACAAGGGGCAGCGATGACCAAGCATATGTTTCTGAAGGCCGCCACAGGGGTGGCCTTTCTTTTATCCGCATCCACGGCACTGAAGGCCGAGGTGGTTCCCGTCTCCGACGACACGCGGGAAACCGCCGCCATGCTGCGCGACAAGGCGCTGAAGAGCGACGCGGCCTATGAAATTCTTGAAAGCCTGACCACAGAGGTCGGGCCCCGCCTGGGTGGCAGCGAAAAAGAAGCCGAAGCCGCGCGCTGGGCTGTAGCCAAGCTGAAGGCGCTGGGGTTCGATAAGGTCTATACCGAACCAGTGACCGTTTCCAAATGGGAGCGAATTAGCGAAAGCGCATCTGTTGTAGCGCCCTACACCCAGCCGCTGAGCATCACGGCGCTCGGGAAATCGGCGGCGACGCCAGAGGGCGGCATCACGGCTGAGATTGTCCATATCCCGACCTATGAAGCGCTTCTGGAAGCCGACCGGGCAGACATTGAAGGCAAGATTGTCTTTATCTCCAACCGCATGGAACGCTTCAAGACCGGCGCCGGCTATGGCCCCGCTGTGCAGGCGCGCGGTAAAGGGGCCGCTGAAGCCGCCCGCAAGGGTGCCAAGGCCATCATCATCCGGTCCATCGGCACCGACAGCCACCGTCTGCCCCACACCGGCGGCGTGAACTATGAGGAAGGCACACCGCCGATCGCGGCCGCCGCGCTGTCGAACCCGGACGCGGACCTCCTGGAGCGCATGCTCGATCGCGGCAAGCCCATCAGCATCCACGTGGATGTCCAGACCAAGTTCCATGGTGACGTGACCATGCATAATGTGATCGGCGAGATTACGGGCCGGGAGAAGCCTGAGGAAGTCATCCTCATGGGCAGTCACCTGGACAGCTGGGACCTGGGTACAGGCGCCATTGATGACGGTGCAGGCGTTGCCATCACGGTGGCCGCTGCCGATATGATCCAGGACCTGACAAAGGAACGCCCGCGCCGCACGCTCCGTGTGGTGTTGTTCGCGTCAGAGGAACTGGGGCTGATTGGTGCCAAACAATATGCCGAAGCCCACAAGGATGACGTGGCCAACCATGTGATTGGCGCAGAATCAGATTTTGGCGCAGGCCCTGTGTGGGCGCTGGCATCCAAGGTCAGCACCGGTTCGGTTCATGTGGTTGATACCATGGCGCAGCTGATGCAGCCGCTTGGTGTCGTGCGCCATGGCCGTGAGGCTGGCGGCGGGCCTGACGTCGGCCAGATGGTCAAGATCGGCATGCCCGGCATCGACCTGATGCAGGACGGCACCGATTATTTCGACCTGCACCACACCGCCGACGATACGCTGGATAAGGTTGACCCCGAGGCCTTAAAGCAGAATGTGGCGGCCTGGGTGGTGTTCGCCTATATCGCCGCCGAATGGCCGGGCGACTTCCGCTAGGGCTCTAAATGATAAGAAGGAGCGTCCCCCGGGGCGCTCCTTTTTCTATACGATGTCTGGCAGGACCTGCGCGGCGCGGAAATCCCCTTCAGGCGCGATATGAGCCTCCCCAAGCTAGGGCGTCTTACGACATCCCTCATTGTCATGGAATCGATTTCAATGCGCCGCCCTGTGTGACGCCGGGCGCCAAAGCTTCGCCCTCGCCCCCAGCCAGCGTGCTGTCAGCATTGATTACAAGCATTTTGGCGGCGCCGAATTTCTTGACATCGGCTTTGGCGTGCCCGACTTTACTTTCACGTTAGAAAAACGTTGAAATTAAACCGTGCATTGCACATTGGGGGACAAACACATGACAGTAAAATCACTCACGGTACTGGCCGCAGGCGCAGTATTGTTCATCACAGCACCCAGTTTCGCCCGCGATTGCGGCGACGGCATCATCGGAGACTGGACCACTAACATTGGCGCCACCATGCGGTTCGAGAAGGTTGACGGCCAAACCGGTATGGTTTCGGGCCAGTATATCCCGGCATCTGACCCGGATATGTCCTTCCCGCTCACGGGTTTTGTCAATCCGAACGGCAAGGATGACAGCAAAGCCCATTATGCAGTACCCGTCAGCGTGACCGTCAGCTTCGGCGAGTTTGGCGGCATCACCAACTGGTCCGGTACCTGCAGCATGACAGACGGCAAACCGGTGATCGAAACCGAAGACCTGATCATCTTCCCGATGGCGGATTATTACTGGTCTCACGTGGTCGATAACCACGACACGCTTGTGGTGAAGGACTAAAATCAAAGAAGCCGCCCAACTATAGACCCTGAAAAACCGCGCAAACCTAAAAGTGGCCAATCACCATGCGTCAACCAAAGATCATCACGACATTTCAGTCATATAGTTGGCGGGTTTTTGTCAGTGACCTTTGGGCAGGTGTTACCGTTGCCATGGTTGCCCTGCCCTTGAGCCTGGCTATCGCCATCGCCTCCGGTGCTGACCCGGCGAAGGGCGTTATTACCGCTATTGTAGGCGGATTTCTGATTTCTCTTTTTGGCGGCAGCCGCGTGCAGATCGGCGGCCCAACAGGGGCATTCATTGTCGTTGTGTTCGGCGTGATCGCAGAACACGGCTATGACGGGCTTGTTCTGGCAACCTTTATGGCGGGCATAATTTTGCTCATTGGCGGATATTACCGCGCTGGAAACCTGATTTCCTTCGTGCCCGAGGCCGTTGTCAATGGCTTCACCATTGGTATCGGCGTCCTTATCGCCACCAGTCAGCTGTCGAATTTCATGGGGCTGAGCGTCGAGAACATGCCAGCTGACCTTCTTGATAAGATACCTACCCTCTGGCAGGCGCGCGCGACCTTCAGCCCGGCTACCTTTGCCATTGCCGTTGGCACACTGGTCTTGATCGTGGGTTTGCGAAAAATGGCGCCCCGTTTTCCCGGGCTTATCCTTGCCATCGGCGCCAGTTCCTTGCTGGTATTCGTGATGGCGCTGCCTGTTGAAACCATAGGCTCCCAATTTGGCGCGCTTCCCAGCCAGATGCCTTGGCCGCAAATGCCGGACTTTTCACTGTCGAAAGTCATCGAACTTGTCCCCTCCGCCTTCATCATCGCCTTTCTGGCTGGGGTGGAATCCCTGCTGTCAGCCTTGGTCGCAGACAAGATGATCGAAGGGCACCATAGACCAAATGCTGAGCTGACAGCCCAAGGCCTGGCCAATATTGGGTCCGCCCTTTTCACCGGCCTCCCGGCAACAGGCGCGATTGCCCGTACAGCAACAAACATCAAAGCGGGTGGCAAAACACCCGTAGCGGGGCTCGTTCACGCAGCTGTGTTACTACTGATCATGCTATTTGCTGCGCCGCTGGCAAGCTACCTGGCAATGCCCGCGCTGGCCGCCCTCCTGGTTGTAACGGCCTGGAATATGTCTGAACCCCATAAATGGGGTCAATATGGCAGGGGCCGGAAAAGCGACATTATGCTTTTACTTCTGACCTTCATTTTGACCGTTCTGGTCGACCTGACAGTTGCCATCGGTGTGGGGGTATCGGTTGGCTATGCGCTGCGGTTAAGCCGCCGGAAGGCGGTCGAAAGCAACTGGTCTCCACCCGACCGGTGATACCACACGCTGGAGGCACAGGACTGCCCCCAACAAAAAGGGCGCCGTCAGGCGCCCGTTTCACTTTAGGCTACTGTGGAAAGCCTAGCCTTCCTTTTGTGCAATCGCTGTCTGGTTGTTTGCGGCGTGATATTCTTCAAGCGCGCTTGTCACGCTCGTAAGCGCCTCGCAGCCGTTCATGCACAGACGCGCCAGCTTGTCGCGGTTGCCTTCAGCCCGGTCTGCCATGTCCCTTTTGAGGAACGCCAGCGCCTGGGCTTCAAGCGCCACCTTGTGGTTGGGCTCAATCTCAAGCGCACGACGATAATATTTCAGCCCCCGGCCAGTCAGGCCTTGGGCTTCCGCCGTCTGGCCAAGGCCAACAAGCGCCGCCACATTGGCGGGATCAGCCACAAGCGCGCGTTCAAACAGAAGCCGGGCATCACCGGGCTTTTCCGCGTGCAGGGCCACGGTGGCCTGAGCCACCAGCTCCCGCGACAGGGACTGGAATTTATTGCTGGTTTGGGCCGCAGCTGGCAGCGCCATCATGGCGCTCAGGCCCAGGGCCAGAATCAGGTTGGAATTACGCATACCATGCCTCTTCTTGTTCTTCTTGCCACCATAACCGCATTTTTACGCAGCGATTGCAACAAGAGATGAGCTGTGTTCGCCGTGCGCCAAACTGTGCCGCACCAGCCCGCCATAACGCCAGTGTAGGCTTCAAAACCCAAACAATTGGTAAAAGCTGTCAGGCGACGCGTTCAAGAACCGCCAGGAAGAAGCCGTCTGTGTCGTGCGCGTGGGGCGCCAATTGCAGGCATTCAGGGGTCAGCGCCAGCGTTTCAGCGGGTTTGCCGGGCAGTGCGTCTGCCCAGATGGCCTTATAGTCCATCAGCTGCCATGCGCCCTTTGGCTCACTTGCGAGGAAGGCCGTAACCACGTCTTCGTTTTCTTCCGGCAAGACAGAACAGGTCATATAGACAAGCCTGCCGCCCTGTTTGACAATCTTTGCGCCTTCCGCCAGCAACCTGCCCTGAAGCGCGGTTTGCGCCTTCAGGCTAGCCTCGTCAAAGCGCCAGCGCTGGTCCGGGCTTCTGCGCCAGGTGCCCGTGCCCGTGCAGGGCGCGTCCACCACCACCCGGTCCATCTTGCCTTCCATGGGGCCGAACGCGATCTCGCGCCCCGCGCCTTCCGCCGCAATCTGATGCACCTGGATGGTGCGTGCGCCCGCGCGCTGCATCCGCTTCTTCAGGCTGGACAGCCGTTTGGGCGAAATATCGAACGCGTGGATCTGGCCACGGTTTTCCATTGATGCCGCCATCGCCAGCGTCTTGCCGCCTGCGCCCGCGCACAGGTCCACGATTTGAGCGCCCGGGGAGGCATCCGCAAGGCTAGACGCCACCTGTGCTGCTTCATCCTGTACCTCGATCAGGCCGTCGCTGAAGGCCGGATGGGCGCCCAGGTTGATCGGCCCTTTCGCGCGAAATCCGAGGCAGGAAAATTCATTTTTTTCAAATAGTTCTGCATCATTCTTCAGAATTTCATCGAAGCTTTTTCCGCTGGCTTTCAGGCTATTGACCCGGATATCCAGCGGGGCGGTTTCATTCAGGCTTGCCGCCGCCGTGGCCAGGCTTTTACCAAACCGCCGCTTCAATCCCGGCAACGCCCAGTCCGGCAGATTATAGGCTGCTTCAACGGGGGCCGCGTGCCAATCGATCCGCCTCAGCTTCCGAAGGAAATCTTCTTCCTCCTCGTGCAGACGGGTGGGCGCGAAGGGGTTTTCCTCGCCGAAATGCTTCAGGCTGTCGCTTTCATGGCGCGCCAGATGCACGATCATCATGTTGCGGACAGTGGGCTTGGCGCCAAGTTCCTTCAGCGCCCAATGGTAAAGGCCCCTCGCCCGCAGGATGCCGTACACGTAGCCGGAAATCGCGCGCTTGTCCTTCGAGCCCGCATAGCGGCGGGCCCGGAAGAATTTGGTGACAAGCACGTCCGCAGGCGCGGCTTTTGCCGCCATCTTCTCCTCGATGTCAAAGAGGAGTTCAATGGCGGCGGAAAGGCGCGCGGCGGGCTGCATCAGGTCGCCAGCTTATTTCGCAGGGTAATTCGGGGATTCACGCGTGATCGTCACATCATGCACGTGGCTTTCCTTCAGCCCCGAATTGGTGATGCGAACAAATTGCGCTTTTTCGTGCATTTCCGGGATGGATTTCGCGCCCGTATAGCCCATGGAAGCCCGCAGGCCGCCAATCAGCTGGTGCAGCACAGCAGCCGATGGGCCTTTGTATGGCACCTGGCCTTCAACGCCTTCCGGAACAAGCTTCAGCGTGTCCTTGACATCATCCTGGAAGTAACGGTCTGCAGAGCCGCGCGCCATGGCGCCTACGCTGCCCATGCCGCGGTATGCCTTGTAGGACCGGCCCTGATAGAGGAACACTTCGCCCGGCGCTTCTTCGGTGCCTGCAAGCAGTGAACCCACCATACAGGCGTTCGCACCAGCGGCAATGGCCTTGGCCACGTCACCAGACGTGCGCAGGCCACCGTCTGCGATGATTGGAATGCCCTGGGCGGACGCCACTTTGGCAACGTCGGAAACTGCTGTCAGCTGCGGCACACCCACACCGGCCACGATCCGCGTGGTACAGATGGAGCCTGGTCCGATACCAACCTTGATACAGTCGGCGCCCGCATCAATCAGTGCCTTGGCGGCGTCAGCGGTTGCGACATTACCTGCAACAAGCTGGACGTTACCGAAGGCTTTCTTGATCTTGGCAACCTGCTCGATCACGCGGGAAGAATGGCCGTGGGCCGTATCCAGCACGATCAGGTCACATTCGGCGTCTGCCAGCATGCCGGCGCGCTCAAAGCCCTTGTCGCCAACGGTTGTCGCAGCTGCCACACGCAGGCGGCCTTTGCTGTCCTTGGCGGCGTTCGGGTTGGCGACAGCCTTTTCAAGGTCTTTCACCGTGATCAGGCCCACACAGCGGTAGCCTTCGTCAACAACGATCAGTTTCTCGATCCGGTGCTGGTGAAAGAGGCCCTTGGCTTCTTCAAAGGAAACGCCTTCGTTTACGGTCACCACATCACGGGTCATCAGCTCGGAAACCGGCTGCTCCATATTGGTGGCGAAACGTACATCGCGGTTGGTCAGGATGCCGACCAGCTTCTTGGGGCCAACAGCGCCGTTGCGCTCAACCACCGGAATCCCGGAAATCTTATGCTGCGTCATCAGGCGCATGGCTGCGGCCAGGGTCTCATCCGGGTGCATTGTCACCGGGTTCACCACCATGCCGCTTTCGAACTTCTTCACCTGGCGGACCATTTCGGCCTGCTCTTCTTCGGTCATGTTCCGGTGCAGCACACCAACACCGCCCGCCTGCGCCATGGCAATCGCCATAGGGGATTCGGTTACGGTATCCATCGCCGCGGAAAGAAGCGGCAGGTTCAGTTCGATTGATTTTGTGATTTTGGTACGAACGTCCACCTGCGCAGGCATGACATCACTGGCTGCCGGTACAAGAAGAACATCATCAAAAGTAAGGCCGAGGCGAATATCCATTAGGGCGATCCTGCTTTCACTGTGGGCGCATTGTGCGCGCTTTGGGGGCCCAAAATTGCCCCGCCGGATTAAGATATTCGCCGTTCAATACCCCGAAGGCCGCCCAAAAATCAACGTTAAACTTCACCCAGAGGAAAATCAGATGAAAACTATTCGGAAACGGCCTCTTTTCGACCCTTGAAGCCGGTCGCCACCACGAACCATTCCTTGGAATCCTGCCGGCTTGACGGCGGCTTCGCGTGCTTGACGCTGGTGAAGTGCCTGTTGAGCGCCAGTATCAGGTCATTGTCGGCCCCGCCCTGCAGTACCTTGGCCACGAACGTACCGCCGGGTGCCAGCACCTTGACGGCAAAATCAAGCGCTGCTTCGCAGAGCGCCATGGTACGGATCTGGTCTGTCTGGCGGTGTCCGGTGGCCGAGTTGGCCATGTCAGACAAGACAAGATCAGCCGGCCCATCAAGGGCATCCATCAGGCGCTTCTCGGCGTCTTCAGCCAGGAAATCCATCACCCAGATGTCGGCACCCTGGATCGGCTCGACTTCCTGAATGTCGATGCCGATGATCTGAGCGCCGTCTTTCAGTTCTTCTGTCAGCACCTGCGTCCAGCCGCCGGGGGCACAGCCCAGGTCCACCACACGTTTGACACCCTTGAAGAGATTATAGCGTTCCGCCAGCTCCTTGATCTTGAAGGCCGCGCGGGAGCGGTATCCAAGGCGCTGGGCCTCGGCGACATAGGGGTCGTTCAGCTGACGCTGCAGCCAGCGGGTCGAGCTGTTCTTGCGGCCACGCGCCGTCTTGACGCGGACCTTGGCACCGCGCGCCCGGCTCCGGGTGTTCGATTGCTTGTTCCAGCCACTAGCCATTCTTCTCTACCCTTTTTTGTGCCCTGTCGCCCTGCTGAGTCTTGTCGCCGCGGTAAAGCGGGCGCGCCCGCCGGGGCGGTTGTTCCATCTGCATCAGGCCGCGCAGAATGCCTTCCCGGATGCCGCGGTCCGCCACGCGTAGGCTTGGCACCTTCCACATCCCCAGGATGGCTTCAAGAATAGCACAGCCCGCCACAACAAGGTCAGCCCTTTCCGGGCCAATACAAACCTGGGCGGCACGTTCATCATGCGTCATGGTGGCCACCCGGCGTGACAGGGCGTGAATATCCTGCGATTTCATCCAGGCGCCGTCCACTTTCTCGCGGATATAGCGCGGCAGGTTGAGATGCAGGCTCGCCAGCGTCGTCACAGTGCCTGAGGTTCCCAGGAACTGGGTCTTGCGTTTCCTGACCACATCAGAGACCTGATGCGCATCTTCAAAGGCCTGCAGGTGGTCCACCACCAGCTTGACCATCTTGTTGTAATGCTCGATCGGCAGAGTCTCGCCGGGCCGGCCGAAGCTTTCAGACAGGTTCACCACGCCCCAGGGAATGGACATCCAGCCGGAAATTTCCGTGCGCTGCCCCGGGTGCACCCGCACCCAGATCAGCTCAGTTGATCCGCCACCAATATCAAACACCAGCGCGTTCCGGTTACCGGGCGCGATCAGCGACTGGCAGCCCATCACCGCAAGCCGGGCTTCCTCGCCCGCCGAGATAACATCCAGGTTGATGCCGGTTTCGCGCTTCACGCGCGCGATGAATTCGTCAGAATTGTCAGCCACACGGCAAGCTTCTGTTGCCACATGGCGCATGCAGGTAACGCCCCGGCGCGCGATTTTCTCAGCGCAGACTTTCAAGGCCTCAATGGTGCGGTCCATCGCTTCATCAGAGAGGCGGTTGTTCGAAGAGACCCCCTCCCCCAGACGCACGATGCGCGAGAAGGCGTCGATGACGCGGAAACCGCCGCGCGTGGGGCGGGCGATCAGCAGGCGGCAATTGTTGGTGCCCAGGTCAATGGCGCTATAGACACCGCGCAGGGGCGGCTGTGGCTGCCTGCCTGTCTGTTTCTTTGCGGGGGCGGCGGAAGGCTGCGCGGGTCGCGCTGGCCGGTCCGGCTGCCGTGAGCCGCCCTGACCTTTTGCTGGCGCTGCTTGAGGTTGGCCCGGCCCTTTGGCTTGCGCCGCATCCTGCCCTTTGGTACCGCGTCTGCGGCGGCGGGGTCGGCGTTTTTTGCCGGAATTCTTCTGTTGGTGCTCCGCCTGGCCTCCCGAAGGAGAGGTGCCCGGCGCGGCCCCGGCCGATGGGGCCTGTGGGTCTAACGACATACTTTTTCTCTTGTTATCTTTTTTTGTCGCAGGCGCCTGGCTGATGGGGCTTCGGCTGCTCTGCTCACTTGCCCTATCTTTAGCACCAGCGCGCCACAGAGCGCAATAAATTTCAGATGTAACGAATTGCAGAATATCACCGTGTTCCACTTTTGTTCTTGACGGGCCACATTTCCCGAGATAGAAGAACAAAAGATGAACGGAGGACACTATGCCTGGATTTGAACATTTGCTCATTCTTTTGCTGTTTATCTTGCTGGGGGGCCTGGGGATGGCCGCAATGCAGGATGGGGCGTCCGTGATGTGGAAGCATCTGCGCAAGCAACTGCCCAAGGCCCCTCGTTCACGCGTACAGCCCCAGTCCCGAATTCCGGACCCGCTTTTCTTCCAGCGCTAGGCACTCTGGGTTTGGGCGGCTTATCCGGGCCGTCTCACCTGCCCGCCAGCCCTGTGCTGTCCGGGCATGAAAAAACCGCCTGCGTGTTCACGCGGCGGCTATCCTGATGGCGACACTCTATCCGACATAAGTAAGAGGCGCGGCGAACAAACCACAAGGTGGTTGAAGCACCGCGCCTAATCCGAGCGAACCCCCAGGTGTGCCCGGCCTTCTCCGTCAGTGGCTGCCTAATCCGTGGGCGCCAGAAGATTGATCGTACCTCCCCAGATGGATCAATCCCAGTCTGAATTCGGTGAAGGTTGCAGCATCCCATAGGATTTGGTCGGTTCTGTCAAGGTCGCTTCTCATAATTTTGCGTCTTTTTTTACCAAAGATATAAAAAAGCCGCCGTTTGGCGTGAAAACGGCGGCTCATTTCAACATCAGTTGATTTTCTGAAGGCTTACTGAAGCGGTTCGCCTTGATATTCGGACACACGGCAATATTGCTCGCCCCCCACGGCGCGGATGTTGTCGCACAGCAGTTCGGCATCTTCTTCGCGCTCCAGCGGCCCCACAATCAGGCGCAGGAATGTGCCAATACCTTCCTGGTTCTGGGTATAGATGCGCGGGCTAAGGCCTTCAAGCTGGCTTGCGAACGCCCGGTAAAGGGCTGACCAACCGCTGTCCACCTGGTCCTTCGACCGGTAGGACGCCAGATGCGCACCATAATAGGTACGGCTGTCGTCCTGTGCGTCATTGGTTGCCGGCGTACCGTTGTCAATCGTACCCGTCTGGACGTCGGCACCCGTCTGCGACGTGCCTGTTGGCGCTGTCTGGGTGTTATCTACAGCCGGCTGCGACGCGGCCTGGGGCTGGGACGACTGCTGTTGTTGCTGTGTCTTGCCGGGCGCTTTGGTCTGGTAAGCCGCGTTGCGGTCAATCATCTCAACGGAGAACAAACGGTTTTCAAGCGACTTGATTTCGGTGCGAACGCCGGAGAGGTCATTCCTGACACGGCGAAGGGCTGCTTCGGTTTCCGGATCTTTCTGCAGGGACGCCAGCTTCTGTTCCATGTTTGAGAGCGCCTGATCCTGGCTTCTAACATGCTTCACCAGGTCCACATAGAGACGCTCGAGCGCGTTGAAGCGGTCCTTGAGGTCACGGTTATCTTCCGAAACACCTTCAACGCTGCGTTCCAGCGTTACCTGCCGGGCTTCAACGAGAACTTCCTCGCCCTGCCAAAGATTGCCGGTGCCGCCACACGCGCTGGTCAACAGCGCCATGCAGGCAACAATTGCCCCTTTTCTGGGAAATACTGTGGGTGCGCTAAGTCCCTGTGTCATGATCACGCCTTTCTACACATTGCTTTTCACCTTTATTTTCAAAGGCTAAGCTGCATCCATGCCTCACTTGGCAGTCTCTTTCAGCAGTGGAATATGCAAAGGGAGTGCCAATAAAGGCGATAAAGACAATGATACCACGAATGGCAAAAAGGCGCAGCCCCTACCGGCTGGTCACATCAACCCAGTTGCTTGTGCTTGCGCCGGCGCTCGTAGGCCACATAAGAAAACGGCATGCTGGAAAGATACGCGATGGCAATGATAATCAGCACCGCCCAGGTACGAACGAACAGGCCCGCGATGACAATGCCGATGACCAGCATCACTGGCACAAACCAGGCCTTGGGCACGCGGAAGGCCTTAAGCGAGATGGTCGGGATGGTCGACACCATCAGAACAGCCACCACAACCGCATAGGCGGAAACAACCAGGCCGTAATTTTGAACCGTTACGGCCTCAAGTGCAAAATCGACGATGAGCGGCATCAGAAGGAGCGTTGCGCCCGCGGGTGCCGGCACACCGGTCAGGAAACCCAGGCGCTTGCGGGGCTCTTCCTCGTCATCCAGCTTGGCATTGAAGCGCGCAAGCCTGAGCGCCATCGAGATGGCGTAAATCAGCGCCACAGCCCAGCCGAGCCGGTCAAGCCCCTCAAGCACCCACAGATACAGGATCACGGCCGGCGCCACCCCAAAGGACACCACATCCGAAAGCGAATCCAGCTCGGCACCAAAGCGACTGGTGCTTTTCAGAAGCCGGGCAACAGTTCCGTCAAGACCGTCAAAGATACCCGCCAGCAGGATGGCAAAGACCGCCAGCTCCCACTTGTCGGCCAGGGCGAACTTGATCGACGTCAGCCCTGACATGAAGGCCAGGAGCGTCACCACATTCGGCAGGATCGTCCGGATCGAGATCTTCTTGAACAATAGTGCCCGTTTTTCACCGCCCATGTGGTTTGCTCCCCGCTACCTGATCTTACTTGTCAGCGCTGGCAGCTTTGCGGCGCGCTGGCGCCTTGCGGGCGATGATGGTTTCGCCGCCAATCATGGTCTGGCCCACGGCAACAGTCGCCTTCTGGCCCTTGTCGAGATAGATATCCGTACGGCTGCCAAAACGGATCAGGCCGAAGCGCTCGCCGCGCTCTACCGTCTGGTCCACTTCCAGATCACACAGGATACGCCGTGCCACAAGGCCCGCAACCTGGGCAAAGGCAATGTCATGGCCGTCTTCCGTGGTCATGCGAATCAACTGGCGTTCATTCTCTTCACTGGCCTCTTCCGCGGCAGCGTTCAGGAACTTGCCCGGAACATAGGCCACATTCGTGATCTCCCCCGCCGCAGGCGCGCGGTTTACATGCACGTTAAAGACCGACAAGAAGATGGAAATGCGGGTGCGCGGCTCATCGCCCATGCCCAGCTCTGCAGGCGGCGTCGCTTCCATCACCAGGCACACAGTGCCGTCGGCGGGGCTTACAAGTACGCCCTTTTCATCCGGCACCACCCGTTCAGGGTCGCGGAAGAAATAAAGACACCAGCCGGTCAGGATCAGACCGGCCCAACCAAGAGGTTCCGACAGGAAAAACAGGCCAACAGACACGGCAAAGAAAATTGCCACAAACATGTGCCCTTCCTTGTGGATAGGCGTCATTACTACATCCATAGCCTTCATCGGCGGCAACCTTCTTCTTTTGTAGGTAAATTTGGCACACACTGGCGATTTGAAGCCTCCACGTCAAGTCTGACGACCTGCGTGACCCGCTTTCCGCATGAGCCTGAAAAAAAATCTTGTCCAGATGAAGCGGATACAGCAAAAGAAATAGGAGGCCTTTAACGGTTGTTTAAGCCCGCACAGCGATCCTGTTGATGCGGCAAGGGGAAGCATTCACCCGAAACGATCAGGCCGCGGGGCAGCTAAGTAAACTGGCGTATTTGGAAACGGGGCAACATGAAACTTCACGAATCGCTGCAGAAGGTCAAAGGGCACCTCGACAGCCTCGACGATCCTGCCTTCGACCAGCTTGAGTTCGATTGGGAAGGCATCAAATTTCATGCAACAGCAGACACCGGCCAGGACGGCGCCGGGATCATCAAGCTGGATGCCAAGCTGGGCCGCCTGTATTTCACCGTTGAGAATGCCGCGGAACGCACCATGGCGATCGAGCGGGTCTATTCCACCAACCGCGGCATTGATGGCGCCTACAAGATCAGCAAGACAGGCGATGTCACCTACCACAGCGTGACAGCCACCAACCAGAAGCTTCAGGGCAATGACCTGGTGGGCGCGCTGACGCTGATATTGCTGGAATCAGAAAGCCACCTGCGGGCGCTCAGGTCTCACCTGAAGGCGGTTTAGGTTTAGGACGATACATCACATGCAACTGGTGAGCCGCGGCGACTTCCATATGTTTTTTGGCGAGCTCTCTGAGGCTCACCTTAAACGTTTCCTGGTGTGGTGCGAATATTACGAGCCAAAAGAGCTTGATGACTTTCCACAGTTAACCCCAGTATGGTTAAGAGAAAACCTTTTCTCCAAGATGGAACAAACGAACTCCCATCCGCTATATGCAACGGACAGACACATTGATTTTCAAGATCGCGAGTTCCTCAGCGCGGCCGCCGAAATTAGGATCTTGAAAAACAGCTTCTCTGGCTACCTCTTCCTATCACAAGGACAACCCATTACAGCCCGGATATTTTCCGACTGCGAGTCATTAGCGTTATATTCAAATGACCTGTTTGGTGACGAAAATACAGAAACTATGGGCCGCCTTTTAGGTGGGGAAACTACCCTGTTACCTCAGCAAATAGAACTATCCTACCATTTTACTTCTGATAAAATTGATTGGCTTTCGCGATCTGGGACTCTTTGGATTCCGGTAAGCCAAGATAGGGCACTCTAGCCTTAGCCCGTGGGCTTTTCGTCGTTGAGCGGCAGGCGGAACATCTGGCCGGGGTAAATCAGGTCCGGGTCGCGGATCTGTTCGCTGTTTTCGCGGAAAATCACGGTATAGCGCACACCGGAGCCGTAAAGCTGGCGCGCAATCTGCCACAGGGTATTGCCCGGGCGCACAATCACGCCACCTTCCGCGACCTCTGGGTCAATGGCCTGACCGGCTTCAAACGGCTGTTCGATCCTGAGCTGCACCTGACCGTCACCAATCGTCTGGTCGACGCGGATCACATGGCGCCCCGGCGACAGCGGCCGGCCCGTCAGCGCAATCTGCCAGCGGCCTTCGTCGCCCGCGCGCATGTTGCCAACGAATACATCGTCCAGATACAGCCGCACATCCACCCGCGGAAGCGACCGGCCTGCAACAATGGGGTCGCCGCCGTCACCATAATCGATGGTGTCCACGCTCAGACTTTCACCCACTTCGCCAAAGGCAGCCACGCCCGGCTTCTGAAGGACGGTTGAAGCCCCCTCACCGCTTTTCGGCGTCAGCACGGCCACAACGCCGTTCTGTTCACGCTCAAGAAAACGCTGATTGTCGCGCTCGGGTACGGAAACCACCACCACGTTGTCGGCCTCAGAAACCTCGGCCCCGTCGCGTTCGCGGCCCTTCAGGTTCAGTTCCACAGACCCAGCGTCCAGCGGTTCTTCAAGAATCATCACCCATTCGCCGTTTTCATCGGCAGTGACCTGCGAGACCATCTTACCGTTCGCGAACAGCTCAATGCGGGCGCCCGGCGCCATGCGCCCGGCAATCACACCGGTACCGCCACGCGAGATTCGCACAAGATCAAACTCAGGCACAGGCTTCTGGGCCTGTTCCGCTGTCGGCTGGTTCTCGGAAACTTCTGTGGGGGATGCAGGCGTTTGCGGCGCGGGCTCGTCTGAGAAAAGCACGTAGAGGATAGCGCCGACACCAATGGCCGCACTTACGGCACCGATGGCAATTCGGCGCATATCATCGCTCTTGCTTTCCAGTGGGCCCATAACTCACCATACATCCTGTTCAACAAAGCCTTAACAATCGGGCCTATATAATGAAAGATGAATTTATTAAAAACATGTCAAAACTTTGACAACTAAACTTTATGACCCTGAATTAGCGGGTTTTTCCCAATTTGGCCACCAGGTCACCATCTCTTGTGAGGTATTGTATGAAGTCGACACCCCAACCTACAACCACAATCCGTAATGTTTGTGTCTATTGTGGGTCACGAATGGGCAATAAACCGTCCTATGAGCAACTTGCGAAAGACCTGGGTGGCCGGATCGCAGGCGCTGGCCTGGGCCTTGTGTATGGTGCCGGCAGCATAGGATTGATGGGCGTGGTGGCCCGCGCCGCCCGCGACGGTGGCGCGCCTGTGATTGGTATTATCCCTGAGCATCTGGACGCGGTTGAAATCACCCAGGACGGGCTGACGGAACTGCACGTCACCCAGAATATGCATGAACGCAAGAAGATGATGTTTGACCGGTCTGACGCCTTTGTCATCCTGCCCGGCGGCCTTGGGACGCTTGACGAGACGTTCGAGATCATGACCTGGGCGCAACTGAGCCTGCACAGAAAGCCGATCATCCTGATCAACCATGAAGACTATTGGACGCCGCTCGTTGATCTGGTCTCGAACGTGGTTGAGGCCGGTTTCGCGGCGCCTGAGAATGCGACACTTCTCAGCGTGGTCGAAACGGCAGAAGACGCAATCGAGCTGTTGAAACAGATGGAGACCGCCCCATCTGACGCCAGAAGCGAACTCTTTTAAGCCTGCATTGACAACGCTGACAGCAGAAAACCCGGCTGATTGCGATAAAAACAGCAAAAAGTCGTTTTTTTAGTGCGGTTGGGCCTTCAACTCTGCAGGTTCTGGTGATAGGGTGCGCCCAAATTCCGCACCGGTCCTCTCCCCGGCGCGATACTACCCCTTGGGAAAAAAATAAATTTGAGGGAACTATGAGCAAGATTACCGTAAAAAACCCGATCGTGGAAATTGACGGCGATGAGATGACCCGCATCATCTGGCAGTGGATCCGCGAACGTCTGATCCAGCCATACCTTGATGTAGAGCTTCTCTATTATGATCTGTCGGTTACAAAGCGTGACGAGACAGACGACCAGATCACGATCGACGCTGCAAACGCGATCAAGGAACATGGTGTGGGCGTGAAATGCGCAACCATCACCCCGGACGAGCAGCGCGTTGAGGAATTTGACCTCAAGAAGATGTGGCGCAGCCCGAACGGCACCATCCGGAACATCCTGGGCGGTACCGTATTCCGTGAGCCGATCATCATGAAAAACGTACCGCGTCTGGTTCCAGGCTGGACCAAGCCGATCGTTATCGGCCGTCACGCTTTTGGTGACCAATACCGCGCGACTGACTTCCTGGTGCCCGGCAAAGGCAAGCTGACCATGAAGTTCGAGCCAGCCGACGGCGGCGAAGCCATCGAGCGCGAAGTCTATGAATTCCAGGAATCGGGCGTTGCCATGGGCATGTATAACGTGGATGACAGCATCCGCGATTTCGCCCGTGCCTGCATGAACTACGGCCTGAACCGCCAGTGGCCGGTTTACCTCAGCACCAAGAACACGATCCTGAAGGCCTATGACGGCCGCTTCAAGGACCTGTTCATGGAAGTGTTCGAAAACGAATTCCAGGACAAGTTCAAGGATGCCGGCATCACATACGAACACCGCCTGATTGATGACATGGTCGCATGTGCCATGAAATGGGCTGGTGGCTTTGTATGGGCTTGTAAGAACTATGACGGCGACGTGCAGTCTGACACCGTGGCCCAGGGCTTCGGCTCGCTCGGCCTGATGACCTCCGTTCTGATGACGCCTGACGGGAAAACGGTTGAATCCGAGGCCGCACACGGCACGGTTACCCGTCACTACCGTCAGCACCAGGAAGGCAAGGAAACGTCCACGAACCCGATCGCTTCCATCTTCGCATGGACACGCGGCCTGAAGTATCGCGGCAAGATGGACGGTACGCCTGAGGTAACCCAGTTCGCGGAAGCGGTTGAGAAGGTATGTATCAATACCGTTGAGACCGGCTCCATGACCAAAGACCTGGCGCTCCTGATCGGCCCGAACCAAAGCTGGATGACCACAGGCCAGTTCTTCGACAAGATCGACGAGAACCTGAAAGCCGAGCTGGGCTAAGCCCCTCACCGGTTAGCAATCAGAAAAGCCGCCCTATTCCGGGGCGGCTTTTTTTAATGCCTCACATCTGCCGCGGCTTCAATGGCAGCGTCCAGGCGCGCCAGAAGCCCGGGGTCAACAGCCTGGGTGCACATCACATACGCTTTGCGTGCCTTTGGCATGTCGGGCAGCGAGACAAACCCAAGGGCCTCCCCGCCAGCAGTTGCTGCGCGGTGCAGCGGCGCCATCATTTCATTTTCAAACAGGAAGTCGATCCGTCCCCTTACCAGCAACTGGACCAGGTTTTCATGGCTGGTGGAAACAAACAGATGCTTGCCCCGGCTGTTTGCCAGATAGGGGCGAAACGGCACTGCATATTTCGCCTCTGCGATAAAGCCGCCCGCCAGATCGGTTGTCTCGAACAGGGCCTGAACGGATGAAAGCGCTTCAAATTTTTGGATATCCGCGGTGCGGACCAGCAGACCGGACCGGCCAAACGTCCCGATCGCCGGCGTATAGTGGAATTTGGGCGCCCGGTCCGCGTCATAGCTGTGGCCAGCAACGCAAAACGGCTGCTTGCCTTCCTCCAGGTCGCGGCGCGTGCGCCGGAAAGCCCGCTCCTGCCAGATGAGGCCGATGCCAGCCTGCGCCGCAGCCGCATTCACGAATTTGCCGAACGATCCGCCAATACCTTCGGGTGTTTTCTCCAGGAATGGCGGATGATCTTCAAACTGGAAAACGAGAGTGTTCCCGCCTTCTTCGGCCTTGGATGCTTCCTGGCCCATGAGGAATACCGACAGCGCAAACAGGTACAGGAACGCCGAAATCTGACGCACAGCTAGCTCCTTTCGCCCCCAATTTGCACAGGATGTATGGATCATACATGAAAGATGTTCAGTTGCGAAGTGGCAGAATGGCTGTGGCAGGCGGCCTGCGGTGCCGTGAAGTCCGCAATCGGTTACTGGTCTGTATCCCGCTCAGGCGCGTCCATGCCGGGGAGCAGCTTCAGCGCCTCGATGGCTTCATTGATACGGTCCCTCATCCCCTCCGGCAGGTTTCGGCTGCACAGGATGTGTTCGGACCCCGGCGGTCGCATCCCCTTGGGTTTCAGCGCGACAAGCTGCTGCCCGCCCGGCAGAGCCCTTTGCAGGTATTCCACCTGGTCCGGGTTGACCATGGCGAAATCCACGCGCCCACGCACCACCATAACCGCCAGGTCATTGTCGTCGCCACCGATGAACAGGTGGCGCTCCCTGCCCGCTTCAATGAGGGGCGTCTGCACGTCGCTGTATGTGGCCCCCTGCAGGAAGGCACCACTGATCGCCTTATCCGTCAGGATGTCGACAATGGATTCGTGGTCCTTGAATTTTTCCAGATTATCCTTCAGCACGGCAATCCCGGAACCGGACGACATGGCAAACGGTTTGCTGATCCAGGATGTCGCGGCCCGTTCCGGCGTTGTTCCGTACCCCGCGATGCACACTGGAGGAGTACCCTTGCCGTTTGCAATGCTGCGGAGCATGCGGCTGAAGGTCGCCTGCCGCCACTTAACCGTCAGGCCGGCAGCCGCCGCAATGGCTTCGACTTTCGCCACGACGGTCCCCACAACCTTGCCCTCTTGCTGGAAGGTATAAGGCGGGTAATCCTCATAAAGAAAAGCGATCGTGTCGCTTGCTTCCGAGGGTGGCGCCATGGCCACGGCCAGATAGGCGAAAGGAAAAATTACTGTGCGCATCAGGGAGGATTTCACCGACGCATGCTCCTGGATTCTCTAGAACGAACGGATAGTTAAACGCAGCTTATCACACTTGCGGTGACCGGGCGAGCCCCACCCAATGATCATAGTGGGCAATCATGGTGGCGCGCTCTTCGCTGCTCAGCAGACCATCTTCCACAAGATCGATCAACCGGCGAGTGGCAAACTCCCGCAACTCGTCCAGAAGCGGCGGATAGATGGACATCAGAATCTGCAACTCGGTGCTGTCGAGCCACATGACCCGGCAGCGGCTGCGCGCGACAGACGCCGGCTGTGCGCCGCGGTCACTGATGAGCGAACATTCCCCCAGAAAATCCCCTGCATTCAAGGGGATGGCCCTGTGGTGATAAAAGACCGTAATCTCGCCCGACAGGATGAAATAGATGCCATTGTCCCGGTCACTTCGGCGGGTCAGCACTGTGCCGGGCACCATCGTGACAGACCGAACGCGCGACGCCAGCTCCTTGGCGATATCCTTCGGCAGCTTCCTCAGCGCTGGCAGGTCATCCACCACGCCAACAGGCACCACGAATTCACGCCGGTGTACTTCGTCCGTGAAGCCTGAGGCGATAATCCCGATAGGCACAGCATAGAAGATGAACCCCATGATCATCACCACCCCGCCAATGACCTTGCCGAGATCTGTCACAGGCACGGCATCACCGTAGCCCACTGTGGTGAAGGTGGCCAGGGCCCACCAGAGCGCTGCCGGAATGCTGCCAAACACTTCAGGCTGCGCCTCGCGTTCCACCAGATACATCAGCGTGGACGCAAACACCTCCAGCCCCACCATGATCACCATGGCCGCCAGAAGCGCCTGCCGTTCGGCATAGATCACGCGCGCCAGCGACGACAGCGCAGGTGAATACCGCACCAGCTTGAGGAGCCTGAGAAGCCGGAAAATCCGGAGCGCCCGCAGGTCAAGCCCTGTCATCTGCCCCAGATAGAACGGGATAATGGCGATCAGATCGATGAGCGCCAGCGGCGAAAAGATATAGCGGATGCGCCGACCCAGGACCGTGTCGCCGGGGACGGCCTCGCGCTCGGCACTGGCCCAGACACGGGCCAGATACTCGACCGTGAAAATGCCAATGGAAATTGCATCAAACGCCCGGAACCAGGGGCTGTAGGCCTGCCATAAGCTGTCGACGGTTTCCAGTACAACAGCCAATACATTCAGAAGGATCAAGGCAATCATGAAACCTTCGAACACAGCGGCTTTCCGCCCCGCAAAGCTTCCCATCTCGAGGAAGTTGTAAGTGCGTTGGCGAGCCGTCTGCGTTGTCATGATTTTGCCTTCCCTGCGCCCTAGCCGGCGATCGCCGCTTCGATGGCATCAAGGGCCTTGGCGGCATTCGCGCCGTCAGGGCCACCGGCTTGCGCCATGTCTGGCCGTCCGCCTCCGCCCTTGCCGCCCAGCGCAACAACACCGGCCCGCACAAGGTCGACCGCGCTCAAGCTTGACGTCAGGTCGTCGGTGACGCCCACCAGAAGCGCCGCCTTGCCGTCATTGACAGCCACGAACGCCACGGCGCCGCTGCCCAGGGATTTCTTGGCGTCGTCCGCCAGGCCGCGCAGGTCTTTCGGGCTGACACCGTCCAGCACCTGGCCAAGGAATTTGATGCCGCCGACATCCTTCGCGGTCGGGCCGGATGCACCGCCGCCCCCGAGGGCCGCTTTCTTCTTGGCTTCCGAAAGCTCGCGCTCCAGTGCCTTGCGGTCGGCCTGCAGGCCAGCGATCCGCTCCGGCAGCTCAGCCGGGCTGGATTTCACCTGAGCCGCGGCTTCCTTCAGAAGCTTCTGCTGGCCCAGAAGATGCTCAAGCGCCGCTTCGCCCGTCAGAGCCTCAATCCGGCGCACACCTGCGGACACGCCACCTTCCGAAAGGATGGTGAACAGCGCAATATCGCCCAGGCGCTTGACGTGGGTGCCACCACATAGCTCAACCGAATAGTGCGGCTTGCTGCTGGTTGCTTCGTCGCCCATGGATACCACGCGCACTTCGTCGCCATATTTTTCGCCGAACAGGGCCATGGCGCCCGCTTCAATCGCGTCATCGTAGCTCAGCAGCCGCGTTTCAACGGCCGCGTTTTCGCGGATTATGCGGTTCACTTCGCGCTCAACGGCGGCAAGCTCGTCTTCCGTCATGGCCTTGGGGTGCGAAATATCGAACCGCAAGCGATCCGGTGCCACAAGCGACCCCTTCTGCGTGACATGCTCGCCCAGTTCGCGGCGCAGCACTTCATGCAGCACGTGGGTCGCGGAGTGGTTGGCCCGCAGTTTGGCCCGGCGCTCGCCGTCCACATGCATTTCAACCGTGTCGCCCACCTTCAGGTCACCTTTGGTAACGGTGGCCTTGTGAACATGCAGGGCGCCAACCATCTTCAGCGTGTCGGTAACCGTTACGTCAACCGCTTCACCCTTGAAGGTGCCGGTGTCACCCATCTGGCCGCCGCTTTCGCCGTAGAAAGGCGTCTGGTTGGTGACAACCATCACCTCGTCGCCCTCGCCCGCGGCGTCCACGCGTGCGCCGTCCTTCACCAGCGCAACCACCTTGCCTTCGGCCTGTTCAGTCGAATAGCCAACAAATTCAGTCGCGCCGAATTCGTCGTTGATATCGAACCAGACTTTCTCAGTCGCAGCGTCGCCGGAGCCGGACCAGGCAGCGCGTGCCTTGGCACGCTGTTCTTCCATGGCCGCGTTGAAGCCTTCCACGTCCACTGTGCGGTCCTGGGACCGCAGCGCATCCTGCGTCAGGTCAAGCGGGAAGCCGTAGGTGTCATACAGTTTGAAGGCCACATCGCCTGGTAGTTCGGCGCCGTCACCAATTTTTGTCAGTTCGTCGTCCAGCAGCTTCAGGCCTTTGTCCAGCATCTGGCGGAAGCGGCCTTCTTCAAGCTTCAGCGTTTCCTCGATCAGGCGTTCGGCGCGCCCGAGCTCCGGGAATGCCTGGCCCATTTCGCGGATCAGCGTTGGTGCCAGCTGGTACATCACCAGGTCCTTCGCGCCCAGCATATGGGCGTGGCGCATGGCGCGGCGCATGATGCGCCTGAGCACATAACCCCGGCCTTCATTGGACGGCAGCACGCCGTCGGCGATCAGGAAGCTGCAGGCCCGCAGGTGATCGGCGATCACCCGGTGGGATGCGCGCGTCTTGTCGTTCTCACCGGCACCCGTGGCGTTCACGGACGCAGCGATGATGGCCTTGAAGGTATCGATTTCATAGTTGTCGTGCGTGCCCTGCATCACGGCAGAAATACGCTCCAGCCCCATGCCCGTGTCGATCGACGGTTTCGGCAGGTTGATGCGCTCGCCGGAGGCCAGCTGCTCATACTGCATGAACACGAGGTTCCAGATTTCCACGAACCGGTCGCCGTCCTCTTCCGGTGTGCCCGGAGGGCCACCCCAGATGTGGTCACCATGGTCATAGAAAATCTCGGAACACGGACCGCACGGGCCAGTGTCGCCCATGGACCAGAAGTTGTCTGATGTGGCGATGCGGATGATGCGCTCCTCCGGCAGCATCGCGATCTTTTTCCACAGGTCAAAGGCTTCATCGTCCTCATGGAACACGGTGACGGTCAGCTTGTCCTTGTTGAGACCATATTCGCGTGTGATCAGGTTCCAGGCGTGGCTGATGGCCTCTTCCTTGAAATAGTCGCCGAAGGAGAAGTTGCCCAGCATCTCAAAAAACGTGTGGTGGCGGGCGGTGTAGCCCACATTGTCGAGGTCGTTGTGCTTGCCGCCGGCGCGCACGCATTTCTGGCTCGAGGCCGCGCGGTTATAGTCGCGGGTTTCCGCGCCCGTGAACACATTCTTGAACGGCACCATGCCCGCGTTGACAAACATCAGCGTCGGGTCGTTGTGCGGCACCAGCGGCGCGGATTGCACCACCTGGTGGCCCTGCCCCTTGAAATAGTCCAGAAACGCCTTGCGGATGTCGTTGGCGCCAGTGATTGGTGCGGTCATGGAATTGGCCTCAAGTCCTCGAAAACAAAATTCAGGCGCCACCATGGGGTTAGCCCATTCTGGCGGCACCGGTGCTTACCGCCGTTTTAGCGGGAGTATGGGGGCAAGGCAAGCTTTGGGAGCATCACGCATGCATATGAAATCGGACATGGTTAAGTTTTGAACTTCAAAACGCCAAAACTAAGAAATCAAAGCCTCAGCTCCAGTTATGGCCCCCCACGAGAACCCTGCCAAAGACGCAATCGCCAGAAACAAGGAAGCGCATATGCCAACATTTTCCTTCCGATATAACTTGGCCGCTGTATCGTTGGCCTTCAGTCTTAACCTTTCCTCATTCTTAGCTTCACTCACTTCGTTTTTCTGCAGGTGATAATCCCGATTTCCTGCATGAATATGCTCCGAATTTTCCCATCCGATGCGATGTGTGATGGTCAACTGTGTAAAGTAAGCAGTTATTGCCGTTAACAAACTCAGAACTAGCCCTACAATGAATAAGCGGAGACTAAAAACTAGACCAAGTGCCATATCCGATAGAAGCTCCGCACTACTCAAGAAGGTCAAGACGGCAATTGCAGCTCCACCATTCAGTAGAAACAATCCTCGTAGGACTGCCTCAGCAAGAGAAATTGACCCGCTCAATGATGCTAATTCTGCGCCTTTATTCATTCCCTTCCCCCTCCACGAGACCAATCAAACGACCTTAACCCTACAACAATTCTTTCAGAACTGCTTGTAAATCAGCGCTCCATCTGGGCGCGGAGTTTGCGATAGTCTTTGAGGGAGCGGGCATCCAACCATTGTTCATAGAAGGCGTCGTAAACGGCCGTGAGGTCTTCTGTTGCGATCAACCTGTTGATCTCCGCAATCACTTTGCGGCCCAAAGGTTTGTCGCTACAGCTGAAGCCGCCGGACTGGAAGCTGGCCGCCCCCGCAATCGGGAGTGCCACAAAGGCCTCCGCCTTCCCCAACTTGCTGAACTGGTGATAGCCTTCCGCCGGAAAGCCAAAGGTATAGTCAATACGGCCATGATCGAGGAGCGCACCATAGCGGTTAAACGGGATCACCACCATATGGTCCGGCCTGCCGATCGTCTTGAGTGTATCATTGATCATTTTGCTGTAGAAACGGTCCGGCACAACGCCGACTGCAAGATCGTTGGCCATCAAAAGCCGTGCAATATCAACCTCCCCGGCCGCATTCAGGTAGGGCTTGAAGCGATGGAGGTTTCGGTTCATGACCACCACACGGTTGGTCATGACATGATAGGCAACATCGCTGAAGGTGGCAAAGGCAGCCCGCTCGGGCGTCTCAAACAGAGCCACGCTGCAGACGCCGTCATGTATTTTCATTTGATTGTAGGTGCGGTTCAGGTTCGCGGTTGCAGGCACATGGCGGTAGTCGGGCAGCTTTTCTGATATATAGCGGACGATCTGATCCCCATAGCCCTGCCTTTTCAGTGGGCCGTCAGCGATAAAGACCGGGGGGAAATTCGGGCTGAGCCAATGAATGACAGGCTTGTCAGCCGCCAAAAGGGACGCGGAGCCACCGAGCAGAAGCACAAGAACAAACAAAAAACGTATCGCCATACTGCCCCACAGCCCAGAACCCCATCTGTTACGCAAACGCTACGCTAACTCAGAATGGCTAACTTTTCCTTAAATCCGCCTGGCACACGCCGCCTTCAACACAGCTCCGTCTGCGCATTCAAAACAAAAAGCGGCCCTCGGAAGAGCCGCTTTCTCTACTTCTTCACAATGTCGCTTGCGCGCATGGACTTATTTGTCGTCGTCGCTTACGACCGCAGGATCTACCAGCATGGCTTCATTGACGAGGCCTGCGTTCTTGCGGATCAGCTGTTCGATCTCGTTCGAGATGTCTGTGTTCTCCAGCAGGAAGCGCTTGGCGTTTTCGCGGCCCTGGCCGATACGCTGGCTGGAGTAGCTGTACCAGCTGCCCGATTTCTCAACCACGCCGGCCTTGACGCCCAGGTCGATAATCTCGCCCATCTTGGAGACGCCTTCGCCATACATGATGTCGAACTCAACCTGCTTGAAGGGTGGCGCCAGCTTATTCTTGACCACCTTGACGCGGGTCGCGTTACCAACGATTTCGTCTTTTTCCTTGATCGCGCCGATGCGACGGATGTCCAGGCGGACAGAGGCATAGAACTTCAGCGCGTTACCCCCCGTCGTGGTTTCCGGGCTGCCGTACATCACACCAATCTTCATCCGGATCTGGTTGATGAAGACCACGATGGTGTTGGATTTGGAAATGGAGGCCGTCAGCTTGCGGAGCGCCTGGCTCATCAACCGGGCCTGCAGGCCCACATGGCTGTCGCCCATTTCGCCCTCGAGTTCCGCACGCGGTGTCAGCGCCGCCACCGAATCCACCACAAGGATGTCTACGGCGCCGGAACGCACCAGCGTGTCGGCAATTTCAAGCGCCTGTTCGCCGGTATCGGGCTGTGAGACCAGAAGTTCATTGACGTCCACGCCCAGCTTGCGGGCATAGACAGGGTCCAGCGCGTGCTCGGCATCCACGAAAGCGGCGATGCCGCCCTTCTTCTGGGCTTCTGCAACCGCGTGCAGTGCCAGCGTGGTTTTACCGGAGCTTTCAGGCCCATAGATTTCGATGATCCGGCCCTTGGGGAAGCCACCGATCCCGAGCGCGATGTCGAGATTGAGCGAGCCGGTCGAGATGGTGTCGATCTCAATCCCCGATTCCCGCTGCCCCAGTTTCATGACAGAGCCTTTACCAAAGGCCCGGTCGATTTGGCCAAGCGCTGCTTCGAGCGCTTTTGTCTTATCCATGGAGTTTCCCTTTACCAACTGTAGTTCCGCTGTTGCCATGATCGGGCTCCCTTATTCCACAGGCTGATATCCCTTGCAACGGATGATTTAAATCCTTTGCGCTTGCCCTCTTGTACCCATTTTGTTCTCATTAGGCAAGCTCTAATATTCTTGTTTTGTTCTCATAGCCCCTCAAGGGCCGGAACAGCGGAACAAAAAAGGGCACAACGGGTGTGCCCTCCGTGTGCCCTTTTGCCTGTTGTGTGCCCTTGTGGGCTCCCTTTATCCGAGGATCGACTTGACCTGCCCTGCCAGGTCCTTGAGCGAGAAGGGTTTCGGCAGGAACAGGAATTCTTCGGCTTCCAGGTTCTGACGGAAGACATCCTCCGCATAGCCCGAAACAAAGATAACCGGCAGGTTCGGCAGGTTTTTCCTGGCTTCCTTGACCAGTGTCGGGCCGTCCATGGTTGGCATGATCACATCCGAGATCAGGAGATCGATCGGTTCCGGGTGGGTGTTGAGGATATCCAGCCCGGCTTCGCCCGAGGCGGCTTCAAGCACCTTGTAGCCCTTGTTGGCGAGCGCCCGGCAGGCGAACATGCGCACCGGGTCTTCGTCCTCGACGATCAGGATGGTGCCCTTGCCTGTGAGGTCCCGCGCGGGGGCTTCCGGCTTCTGGGCGGCGCTTTCCACCTCAGCCTCCGCGGCGTGCGCCTTGAAGAACAGGAGGAACCGCGTGCCGTGGCCAAGCTCGGATTCGACAAACACAAAGCCGCCTGTCTGCTTGACGATGCCGTACACGGTGGCGAGGCCAAGGCCCGTGCCCTGCCCGACTTCCTTGGTGGTGAAGAAGGGCTCGAAGATTTTCGACATATTTTCCGGCGCGATGCCGCTGCCGCTGTCGATGACTTCCACCAGCACATAATCGTCCGGCACCACCACGTCATAGCGTTCGATCAGCGGGTCATCGGGCCCGATCATGCTGGTTTTGATTTCCAGCTTGCCGCCGCCCGGCATGGCGTCGCGCGCATTGACCGCCAGGTTGATGATCACCTGTTCAAGCTGGCCCTGGTCCACCTTCACCGGCTGCAGGTCCCGGCCGTGCACGACCTTGAGCTCGATGTTTTCGCCGATCAGGCGGCGGATCAGGTTGGACAGTTCCGCGAGTACGTCCGTCATCATCAGGACCTTGGGCCTGAGCGTCTGCTGGCGCGAGAAGGCCAGCAGCTGGCGCACCAGATTGGCCGCGCGGTTGGCGTTCTGCTTGATCTGGATGATATCCGAGAAGGACTGATCACCCGCATCGTGGCGCACGAGAAGGAGGTCACAGAAACCGATAATGGCTGTCAGCAGGTTGTTGAAGTCATGGGCCACGCCGCCCGCCAACTGGCCAACCGCCTGCATCTTCTGGGCTTGAACAAACTGTCGCTCGAGACTTTTTTCCTGCGTAGTATCAATAAGATAGAGGATAGCGAAGGTTTCCTCGCCCCTGGAAATGGCAGACGAATAGATCTGCCCCACCCGCTCAGGCTGACCGTCATAGACCACATCAAGCGGCGTTGAGGCAGGCTTGCCGTCATGGGCAAAGCCGATCAATTCCTTGAGTTCGGCCCGGTCGTCTTCTTTCACCAAATCCAGTACACTGGAGCCCACAGAAATGCCTTGTCCGGCCGGGTGGCGCTTCAGCGGCTGGTTATATTCCTTGATCCCACCGTCGCGCGCGACCACGGCCACGGCAATCGGGGCGGCATCAAAAATCGGATCGATCAGAAACTCGCGGTCTTCCGGCACCAGACGGCCCCGCATCTGATCCAGCTTGCGCAGAAACCGGTAGCGACCCAGGTTGCGGTCTTCCTCTCTTGACGGCAGCGGCATATCCACCACGTCCACGTCCATCCGTTGCTTCTTGCCGATCAGCAATTGGGTTTCCCCCGCTTTCAGCTGAATCTTGAGCGGCATCTCACCAGGGCTGAGCCCCATCCATTCCCGGAGCGTATCGTTGATATAATGAATTTTGCCTGAGGCATCCTCAAGCAGCACGCCACAGCCCAGGCGTTCAAACAGTGGCGCGCCCCAGTCGCCGATCATTTTGCGTTCATGGTCCAGCCGCTCGCGGTCGCCCACGCGGGACGCGCGCCACAGAATATGGTAGCCGGTCCGTCGCCCAATGAGCTTCAGCTTTTCCGTGTCGGCGCGGTCACAGGCGAATACGCCGCGCGACTGGCCCGTTTGTGCCGCCAGCGCCAGCGTTTTATCGAACGCTTCCTTGACTGTGTCGCTGCGAAACAGGTCGCCCATCATGCGCACACGCCCCATAGCGAGGCGGTCGAACGCCGCGTTTGAGGCCGTGATTTCGCCGCGGAAATCGCTTAGTGCGACCGCGCGCCGGTCGAGCGAAACAAGGGTCTGAACCAGCTCGCGGTCGGCAAACTCGACTTGATCTATCGGTTGCTGCAATCCGCCCAGCGCCCGCAGAAGCGTAAGCGCCGTCGCGATCAGGAGAAGTCCGCCAAGGATAGCAGCAATCGCTGCGCCCCATGTCACGGCCACCAGGGCCGCAATCCCGATGGTGCCAATAAGGCCAGCCAGCGCGACAGTCAGCAGTTTCACACCGGACTTGGCCTCGCTTTGATGCAGCGCTTCCTGAAACGGTCTTGGCAACCGGCTTTCCATATATGCCTACCCCTTTGATCCCTGTTCAGCCCACCTGGCCCAGAGAGTAGCCACCCTCCGAGCGGGAACGCAAGCCCGTTAACGCGATGGTTTGAACCCCGCCCGCCTGAGCTTCATGATATAGCTAATGACTTCCGCCACGGCCTTATAGTGATCCGGCGGCACTTCCTCATCAATTTCCACGGTCGCGTACAGCGCCCGGGCCAACGGCGGGTTTTCAACGATCGGCACGCCGTGCTCGGTCGCCACTTCCCGGATCTTGAGGGCAACCCCCTCGACCCCTTTGGCCACCACCATCGGCACATCCATGGTGCCGTGCTTATATTCCAACGCCACTGCGAAGTGGGTCGGGTTGGTGATCACAACATCGGCGTCAGGGACAGCTGACATCATGCGTTGGCGCGCCCGTTCCATACGGATGGATCTCAGGCGCCCCTTAACCTTCGGGTCACCGTCGGTTTGTTTGTGCTCGTCCTTGACCTGCTGCTTGGTCATGCGCAGTTTCTTGATGTGCTGATAGCTTTGGTAGGAAAAGTCGATGGCCGCAACCACAGCCATGACAATCAGAACACCGATCAGCAGCTTGATGATCATGGAGTGGATCAACACCACAACATCCACAACCGGCAACAGCATCAACGTGTCCATGCGGCCGCGCTCAGGATAGACGATGATCACAATCACGGCAGACACGGCCGTCAGCTTAGCGATCAGTTTAAAGGCTTCCACGCCCAGTTTGTCCGGCGCCCATTTCTTGGCGTTGGAGATCGGACTGAGCTTCTTGAAGCTGGGCTTGATCTTTTCAAACGTAATGGTGGTCTTATGTTGCATCATATTGCTTGCGAGCGCGGCAACCACCAGCGCCCCAAAGGGCACCAGCAGAACCAGGAACACACGCCACATTGTAGGCATCAGGCTTTCGAGCGGGCCAATCTGATCGGTGTCCATCAGATGCAGCGTGGACATATGTACATATAGCGTATCCGCAACTGTCGTACCGATAAAGCCCCCCCCTGCTCCGATCACAATGGCAGCAATGGCCAGCATGAAAAAGGTTTTGACTTCCTGGCTTTGGGCCACGTCACCTTTTTCCTCGGCCTCGCGCAAGCGTTTCGGCGTCGGTTCCTCAGTTTTCTGGCTTTCGTCTTCGTCTGCCATTCTTTACCCCAGAAAGCTCACGAGCAGTTCTTCAAAACGCTCTATAAAGAGTGCCATCATCGAGCCTATCAAAATCATCATCAAGGCAAAGCCCATAAACAGGTTGATAGGCATACCGATGAAAAATACCTGGAAGGCCGGGATCATACGGGAAATCAAGCCCAAGCCTGCATTATAGATGATACTATACGCAATGAACGGTGCCGCCATATGAAACCCCAGCAGGAACGCGCTGGAGGTATATTCAACGATCACCATGGCGAGATCCGTATAAGGCAGGCCCAGCGCCACCGGGAACTTCAGGTAGCTATGGGCCATTCCAAGGATCATGAGGTGATGCAAATCCGAAACAACGATCAGCGTGACCGCAACCAGTGTCATGAACGCGCCGACCAAAACGCCCTGACTACCCTGGCTTGGGTCGAAGGACTGGGCTGCGGCTAAGCCTGTCAGGAACGCAATCACCGTACCGGCGATGTGAGTTGCTGCAAGCATGATACGGGTAACCAGCGCGAGGACGGCTCCAATCATCGCTTCTCTGACAAGAAGAGCACCCAGAACGAAGGCATTGTCGGGCATTGGCGGCAGATTCTCGCGAACGGCCAGATAGATCACCAACGCCAACACAAACCCCATTGTCGCCCGAATACGACCGGGAACCGACTGGTCCCCTAACACCGGCATCAACATAACAAGGGCAATCAGGCGTGTTGCAACGAGCACGAAACCGAATGCTTCTGCCGGAAGGACTTCCCCCAGCATGGCTTAGCCGCCGGAGATGATGCGTTCAGAAATGCGCAACATCAGTGCAGACATATTTTGGCCCATGTAAGGCATGGCGAGGAGCAAAACGGCAAACACCGCAATGATTTTGGGAACAAAAGTCAGGGTCATTTCCTGAAGCTGGGTCAGCGCCTGGATGAAGGCAATCGTCAAGCCAACGCCCAGGCCAACAGCCAGGATCGGCCCTGCTGTCAGCAAAAGGGTCATCAGGGCGTCACGCGCCACTTCAATGACGTCACCACTTTCCATAGAATACTCGCCCCCGCCCGGCTGGATTAGATTGGCATCTTGAGGATATCATTATAGGCGGCGATCACCTTGTCACGCACAGTAACAACAGTGTTCACAACCATCTCCGCGTTGGAAACAGCTGTCACCACGTCAACCATATCAGCTTCATTCACCAGCGACTTGGCCGCCGTAAGTTCCATATGGCTTGTTGCCTGCTGCACGTCACCAACGGCGTCGTTTACAAGGGCGGAGAAAGCGCTGTTGGATTTCGCGCCGTCCAAACCGTCGCGGGAACCCAGGCCGGTTTCCTGCATCTTCTTGGTCGCCTGTGAATAGGCATTGACCGCATCAAGTTGCTTGATATTCATGGCCTACTCCCTACCGCAAGAGATCAAGCGTCATTGTGGCCATTCGACGGCTGGCCTCAAGCGCATTGATGTTTGACTGGTAAGTCCGCTGAGCCTGGCGCATATCCATCATCTCGATCATGCCATTGACATTGGCCGTCTTGATATAACCTGCCTCGTCCGCAGCCGGATTGCCCGGATCATATTTCTTGCCGAATTCCTTCTGATCGAATTCCACCTTGCCCGGCTTCACAAGTTCAACGCCAGACGCGCGATCAAGCTCCGTCTGGAAAGTGATGATCTTGCGGCGATATGGGTCTGCGCCCGGTTCGCTTGCGACCGAATTCTGGTTGGCGATGTTTTCGGAGATTACGCGCATGCGCACGGACTGCGCACGAAGCCCAGCCGCCGAAGCCATCATAGCCTTTTCGAGATCCATCGCTTGTTCCTTTACACTGGTTCAAGCGGGTCATGACGCTGTTCTAGCGCCCGCCACCCTTGCCTAGGGCAATATTCAACAGCCCGATATTCTTTTTGTAGAGGTTGACAACCATGCCGTATTTCATCTGGTTGTCAGCCAATTTCATCATTTCTTCTTCAAGCACCACAGAGTTACCGGATGGCGTTTCCTCGCTGTCCTTGACCTCACGTGTGCGCATTGTCACAGAAGAAGAACCACTCGTATCCATGTGGCGAGAATTCTTGGTGCGCATTTGCGTGCCCTGCGGCCGGTCCGAGACAAGGTTGTCGACAAGACCAGAAAAATTCTGTTTGTCCAGCTCCTTGGCCTTATAGCCCGGCGTATCCGCATGACCGATGTTTTCACTGATCACCGTCTGGTTGGTGTTCAGCCATTTCATGCGGCTTTTAAGGGCAGCCATCAGGGGAATATTGGTTAAATCCATGCTTCCAACAGTCTCTGTTTGCGCGCGTCTTTCATTTAAACGTACCATAACATGCACCGGAACCGGTTAACAAGTTGCAAACACGCGATATTTTTCCACTGCCCCTTCCGCAAGCGCTTGCATTTTGACCCGATTTGTCGCTCAATATCGCCATGTCAGACCAGAAACCGACAGATGCACCCAAGCCGGTGCCGGACACAAAAGCCGTTGCAGTAAAAAGGGATAGCGAACAGGCTACGCCCCGAATTACTGCAAAAGGGCACGGCTTTAATGCGGAAAAGATACTGGACATTGCCTTTGCCGAAGGCGTCAAGGTCCGCCAGGACAAAGACCTCACCGAGCTTCTTGATGCTTTTGAAGTCGAGAGCCCTGTCCCGCTTGAGGCCCTGCATGCCGTGTCACTCATTCTTGAGCGTGTCTATGCCGAAAATAAAGCCATGACAGAAGCCCGCGAGCATGACACAGATACAGTCGAAACCACAGAGCTCTTGGAGCCAATGCCGGCTGACGAGCCAGCCCAGACCAATGACGACGACGGGAAAGAAAGCAACCAATGACCAGCGAAGCCATTAGCGCCTTTTCCATCCTTTTTGTCATGTTGGGCTTCCTGGCCCTGGCGGCCTGGGCCGTGAAACGTTTCGGGCTGATCCCCGGACAGCCACGCATGACGGGCAAGAAACGCGAGATTACCATTCTCGACAGCCAGATGCTGGACGCCCGCAACCGCTTGGTGGTTGTGCATTGGCGCGGACGAGACTATTTTCTCGGCACCGGGCAGCACGGCGTCACCTTGATTGACGGCCCGACTGGAAATAAAGCCCCATCAGGCTTCGAACAGGCGCTAGCAGAGGAAACACAACGTGAAAAGCCTTAAGTTTCATCGCAAGCTGATCATCCATAGTTTTCTGTTTCTGCTGCCGCTGGCGCTTGCCGCCGTGCTGATGACGGCGTCACCTGCCTCCGCTCAATCGCTTAATCTCGATCTCGGGGAATCCGGCTCGCTGAGCGGTCGCGTCGTACAGATGATCTTGCTTTTGTCTGTCCTTAGCCTTGCACCCAGCATCCTGATTATGATGACCAGCTTTACCCGTATGATCATTGTCTTCTCGCTGCTCAGGAGCGCGATGGGTACACAGCAAACACCGCCCAATATCGTATTGATTTCACTGGCCCTTTTCCTCACCGGCTATGTTATGGCACCGACGCTAACCGCTGCCTGGGATCAAGGCATCCAGCCGCTGATAAATGAGGAAATTGACGAACAGGAAGCCTTCGACCGCGCGTCTGTACCCATGCGCAATTTCATGATGTCACAGGTGCGGGAAAAAGATCTTGAGCTGTTCATGAACCTGTCGCCAGACGGCCCGGTGGAGACGCGGGACGAAATCACACTGACCGTTCTGGTGCCAGCCTTCATGATTTCTGAACTGCGCCGCGCCTTCGAGATCGGCTTCCTCTTGTATGTGCCTTTTGTGGTGATCGATATGGTGGTGGCCTCGATCCTCATGTCCATGGGTATGATGATGCTGCCGCCGGTCATGATTGCCATGCCGTTCAAGCTGATTTTCTTCGTCATGGTGGACGGCTGGAACCTGGTGGCCGGTTCGCTGGTTCAAAGCTTTGGCACAGCCCCGCCGCCCGGGGTCGGGACATAGAGGTAGGGGACTAATCCCCTACCATGACTCGCGCCACCTGCGGGGCCTCCAGGCTGCCCAGATAGAGCATATCCCCCACCTGCTCAGCAGAAGTGATCATATAAACATTATCGCCGCGCGGGTCCTGCAGCGTGCGGATTACCTGCCCTTCTTCGTCAAGCGCGATCACCAGCCCCATATGAATGGCTGACGGCTGCAAGAACGTAGGCAATTTCGATACCAGCGCCTTGGCCCAGGGCTTCGGGTGAAGGCCATCCATCTTCGGGTTCCGGGGTGATGGAATCGCCAGCCAGAATGTCCCCTTGCGGTTCGCAGAAATCCCGTCCGGGAACCCCGGCAGATTATCGATGAAGATGTCTGAGGTCCCGGCCTTTTCGCCTTTCAGCCAATAACGCGTCACCCTGTAGCGACCCGTTTCATTGACCAACACAAAATCTTCATTCTGCGACAGTGCGATACCGTTGGCGAAATAGAGGTTCCCCAGCAGTTTGGTGGTCTCACCAGTGGCGGGGTCAAACACCAGAAGCCGGCCGTTACCGCGCGCCTCCAATAGGTCCAGGCGGTAGTCGGGCTGATTGTAGGTGAAGCTGGCGTCCGAGAAATAGATTTTGCCATCGCTCGCAATATCCAGGTCGTCAGCGAAGGCAAAGGGCACACCGCCCTCTTCCGTGCTCAACACCGTCATGGCGCCTTCAGTATCGAAGGACAAAAGCCCTTTCCAGGCGTCTGCCACAATCAGGTTGCCCGCTGCGTCAAAATGCAGCCCAAGCGGCCTACCGCCCTCAATGGTGGCAAATACTTCCTGCGTACTGTCCATGAGGATACGCACGATGCGCCCATCATGCAGCCCGCCATAGATGCGGCCACTTGCATCCACGGCAACATCCTCTGGTCCCTGGCTGAACTGCAGCGGGATGGTCTCGGCCTCCAGAAGCGCTTCGTTCGTGGCATAGACACCGGTGAAGCCGGGCCCTTCAGGCGGCGTATAGGCAACAGGATCAATCTTGGCCGGCCACAGAATAAACAGCAGCAGCAAGGCCACAACCGCAGCTGCGCCTCGAACGATTATCTTTTTCATCAAGTCCCCCTTTTGATCACCCATGCCCTTGATAGCGAGGCGCCCCCAAAAAATCACTCGTCCATTATCGGTGGCTCGCCCAGCTGCTCCCACAGCTCGATCTTGGTGCCCTCAGGGTCCATGATCCAGGCAAATTTGCCATATTCGAACTCTTCGATCTCGCCAATCTGCTCGACGCCCATCTTCTTGAGCCGCTCGACGAGCTTCTCAATGCCGCGGACCCGCAAGTTGATCATGAACTCCTTGCCGGACGGCCGGAAATATTCGCTTTCGCGCTTGAAAGGCCCCCAGACAAAATACCCCAGCTTTTCCGGGTCATCATCTTCCCTGAACACAAAGGATGCACCTGCCCCGTCAAAGGGAAATCCAAGCTTGTCCTGATACCAGGACACAAGCTTTTCCCGGTCGCGGCATTTGAAAAATATTCCGCCCACACCGGTTATTACCCCTTCGGCATCAGACATATACTCTCCCCTGTTCAGTTCGGACCAGTGGCACCAGGCTATACGGCCAGTGACACTTCTTCCATAACATAGAACAGGCAGTCTTGCCGAACCACATCAACATTTGTTGTCGCCATTGAGGGAATAAGTGCCTTTCGCACCGCCAATGTGCCGCCAGACTGGGCAAATAGGTCTTCGGTGATATCCCGGCCCTGATCATCCAGTGCAATCAGTGGCATTGGCAGGCTTTCGGAGGTACGGGCAATCGCCGCTCCTGCCTTAAGGGCCCCGAAATTGAAATGGTCCAGGTCCGGCCGGAAACAGACATCACTGCCCTGCCCCGAAAATGTGAAATCCAGCCCCGGTTTCACCTTCACCGTTGCCTTGGTTCTGAGAAGATGGATATCGCGCGGCGCCACTGGATGGTCCGGGATGTGGTGCATATGCAGGCAGGCATCCAGATATTCTGTGGCGTGCGCAAGCGCCGCGCTTTCACCGGCCTGGCCGCACTCAAGCGTCACAGCTGGCGCATGCATTGCCATTGCCGCGGACTGGACACCAAGCGGCCGGGTAAAATAGACCACCGTGCGCGCAAACAACGACGCAAGCTGAAGAAAAGCGGTATCGAGGAAATTGACGCAGCCATAATGCGGGTTGCAGCCAGTGTTGTTGTGAAGATCGATACTGGCAAACAAAGGTTCCGCTGTCACTTTTGCCGCAACGTCGGCCATCAGCGCCGTCTCCGGCCCCGGCGCCATATCCGTGCCTGGCCAGGAACGGTTATAGTCAAGCTGCCCCTTGAGCACGCGCCGGCCAGTTTTTGCCGCCGCAACATTTCCAACAAACAGCCACATGGCACGCGGCAGTTGGCTGCCTTGATACTTGCGCAATATGGCCTGAACGGCCTCGAACCCTGTAGGTTCATTGCCGTGCTGCAATACGGTTACAAACAGGGGCGGTTTTCGCAGGCCTTCCAGATAGAATAACGAAGGGCCCCCAAGAATGTCCGCCAACTGGTGCGCCCCGCAGGATAAAAACGTGTCTGGTACCTCGTCGAAACATTGAAGCATGGCTACAGTGGCCACTCGTGGACCGGCGTGTCTGTTTGCTGCCTGGCCATATAGGCCTCGAGCATTTCCTCCATGCTGGCACCGTGTGTCCTCACGAACGCACGCTGCCAGGTTGCGCCGTTCTGGCCGGTTTCCGCCCGCCCCCGAATAATGCCCAGATAACGATGTATATCAGCAGGGTCTACATTCAGCGACTGAAGCCCCTCCTCTGCCATAGGCAGAAAGACTTCCTGAAGGAGTTGCCTCATTGGCTTTCCGTCCTGATGGTCCCAGCGAATGACAGCGCCCAAGCCGTCCCTTGCCGCCAAGTAGAAATTATCCCGCGTGGTGAAGAACTGTGCGCGCTTATGCGGCCGCGTGTCTGCATTTGCAAGATAGGTGACAAGCCCATAATAGAAGGCCGAATTTGCCATTGAATCCGCAATGGTCGGGCCTGCGGGTACAACGCGCTGCTCCAACCTGAAGTGGGGTGTGCCGTCCTCGTCCCAGCCAACCAGCGGTCTGTTCCAGCGCCAGATCGTACCATTCTGCAGCCGGAAATGATCCAGCTTTTCGGCCTCCCGGTCGGTCACATGCGGCAGCAGGATCGGATAGCGTTGGCGGTTGGCCAGGAACACTTCGGAAAGGCTTCTTTCAATGAAACGAACGCCAAAGGTGACGCGCTCCTCATAGTCCCAGTCCCCAACCGACACCGCCTGCTCAAAAAGCGGAATGCGGCTTTCTGCCCAAAGGTCCCTGCCAAAAAGATAGGGGCTGTTTGCCGATACCGCGACCAAGGGCGCTGACGCCAGCTTCGACGCATTGTAATAGTCCACGCCCCGACCGTTCGGGACCTTGAGGTGAATCTGGAATGAAGTTGCAGCCGCTTCCAGCATGACATCCATATGGTCGCTTACCAAGTGCTCGCGTCCTTCGATGTCCAGTTTGATCGGCTTCCCTTTTCGCAGGCGAAAAACCTGCTCGTTCAAGGCCTTATAGCGCTGGCCGGCAGACATGTTTTCGGTACAGAGGTCTGTGCCTTTGACCGTAGGCAGGATGCCGATCATGGCAAGCTTCAGGTCCATCTTGGCAGCGGCATCAACGGCCCTGTCCCACAGGCCAGCCAAGTCGGCATGCAGGTCTGATAGCGCACCCCCAGTCAGCTCCGCAGGGTCGCCATTGAACTCTACGTTGAAACAGGAAAGTTCCGGCACCACCAAGGGGCTATCCAGCGCCTTTATGAAAGCGTCATTTTGGGGGACCGGGTGCATATTGGGGCCTACAAGCCAGGCCTCCAGCTCAAATCCCGCGGTAGCCGGGCCATTAGACAAGGCCCCTTGCTGCTCCCAGGTCTCAACCAAGTCGGTTTCCGCCCTCAGGCGCTGGCCGAACGCTTCATAATCCTCGTCACGAAACTCGCTGGTATCCAGTTCCTGCCCCATATAGCCTCCCTGAAAGCGGACGTCTGATGGGCAGTATAATGCAGATCAAGACAAAGGCCCACCTTGACCGATGTCAAAGTGAGCCTCTTGGAATTCGCCGGATCGGCTTTCGGAAGCCTTAGTAGACTTCCTCTTTTGTTTTCAGGAACTTGAGCGATGGAAAATCATCCTTCGCCTTATCAAGATGCCAATTGTTTCGGGCCAGATAGACCGGCGCGCCAGCATGGTCAACCGCCATCGATGCCCGGTTCTGGTCAGAAAACTTCTTGATCTCGCGCGGGTCGCCTTCCACCCACTCAGCCGTCATCAGGCTGGTGGCTTCAAAGCGGCAAGGCACTTCATATTCTGTCCGAATACGGTCCGCCAGCACGTCAAACTGCAGTGGCCCCACAACGCCCACAACCCAGTCACTGCCCAGCGCGGGTTTGAACACACGCGCAGCGCCTTCTTCCGCCAGCTGCTCGAGCGCCCGACCCAGATGCTTGGCTTTCATCGGATCTTCAGGACGGACCTTCTGCAGGATTTCCGGCGCGAAGGAGGGCACCCCTGTGAAGCGGATCATTTCACCTTCCGTCAGGGTGTCACCAATGCGCAAGTTGCCGTGGTTCGGCAGGCCAATGATGTCGCCCGGATAGGCCTCTTCAGCCACGGCCCGGTCCTGCGCCAGGAACAGCTGCGCGTTATGGATCGCCAACGTTTTGCCGCTGCGGACATGCTTCATCTTGATGCCCTTCTTGAAGCGGCCGGAAACAACACGCACAAACGCGATGCGGTCGCGGTGCTTGGGGTCCATGTTCGCCTGAATCTTGAACACGAACGCTGTTACCTTGCCTTCGTCCGGTGCGACCTGGCGCTCAAGCGCCTTGCCAGCGCGCGGCCGGGGCGCAAAGTCCGCCAGTCCTGCGAGAAGCTCCTGAACACCGAAGTTGTTGACAGCTGACCCGAAGAAAACCGGCGTCAACGTGCCTTCAAGATAGTCCTTCAGGTTGAACTGGGGGCACAGTTCCCGCACCATTTCAACGTCGGTCCGCAGCTTTTCAACCGCATAGTCGGGCAGTAGCTCATCCAGCTTGGGGTCATCGAGCCCCTGGCATTTGATGCTTTCCGAAATGCTGTCGCCCTTGCCGCGATCAAACAGGATCAGCTGATCGTGGATCAGGTCGTAACAGCCCTTGAAATCGCGGCCCATGCCGATCGGCCAACTGGCCGGTGCCACATCAAGGGCCAGCGTCTGCTCAACTTCATCCAGCAGCTCGAACGGGTCCTTGGTTTCCCGGTCCATCTTGTTGATGAAGGTCGCAATCGGCATATCGCGCAGGCGGCAGACTTCAAACAGCTTGCGGGTCTGGGTCTCGATACCCTTGGCGGCATCCAGCACCATCACCGCGCTGTCGACAGCAGACAGCGTCCGGTATGTGTCTTCCGAAAAGTCTTCGTGCCCTGGGGTGTCCAGCAGGTTGAAGGTGCGCTCGAGATAGTCGAATGTCATGACAGACGACGCCACAGAAATACCACGTTCCTGCTCCACCTTCATCCAGTCAGACCGGGCGCGGCGGCGTTCACCGCGCGCCTTCACTTCCCCCGCAGCCTGAATGGCACCGCCGAACAACAGCAGTTTTTCTGTCAGGGTGGTCTTACCGGCGTCAGGGTGCGAGATGATCGCAAACGTCCGCCTTCTTTCGATTTGCTGTGCCAGAGACATCAAGTCTACCCAACTGTTTTCAGGCGATTCGCCTGGATTTTCATGTTTCTTTCCGGCAACCGCGCCAAAGGCCGCTTATCTCGCCGAAATTCGTCGGCACCCTAGCGATTTCTACGGGGATTGAAAGAGGAAATCCGGCTACTGAGGCTGAATCTGCTGCAAAATTGCAACATTTTTGCAAAGTGACCGCCATACGCGTGCAACAGGCCTTGCAACCTAAGATGATTCAATGTATGCCCCGCCCTCATGGTTAATTAGGCATTAACCAAAATATCAGGCAAACAAAAAGTAAATAAAGATTCATCAGGCGCAAATTTTCGTTCGAACTCTATCAGAGGAACTGAATAGTGTCTAAATTACATAGTTTGTCTTTCGATCACCAATATCATCGCCTTTCCTTTGAAGGCTTTCCAATTCACCTGAAAGAATATTCAAAAGGACTGACCGAAGTCCCTCTGGTCTTTATCGGCGGCGCTTTCCAGAATATCACCCAGGTCGAAAAGCTGAGCAATGCAATCGCTGAAAAATCCTGGGTGATCACCATTGATACACCCGGCAACGGCGATACCGGTATCCTGCCCCACACCTATGGCTTCGACTTCATCTGCCGCGCGATCCACAGCGCGCTCAAGTCGCTTGGCGTAGACCGGATCAACCTCATGGGCTGCAGCTACGGCAGCATTATTGCCATGCGTTATGCCCAGAAATACCTGGGCATCGACAAATTGATCCTGGCGTCTGCCATGGCGGAACTGCCGCGCGAGCTTGAATATGACTTCAACCTCTTGCTGTTCCAATTGGAATGGAACCGCATTGAAGAGTTTGCCGATGGCTTCACAAACCTGATGACCAACCCGGAACTGCGTCAGACCAACCGGATTGCGCGCCTGACGGCCGACAAGCTGAAACATGCATTGTTGAACGCCAACACCGGCATCAAGGAACAGTTCAAGCACAATACGCTGCGTATCCTTCTGGACGGCAAGACTGACCTGAGCCTCATGCCGGACGTCGAGGCCACCATCTTCACTGGCGAGCATGACCATTTCGTGCCGGTAGAGGCCAACCTGAAAGTGGCCAATTCCTTCAAGAACGGTCGTTTCATTGCCGTACCTGGGGCCGACCACATGATCCATGTGGAAAAATTCAAGCGCATGATCGAGATCATCCACGACACACTGATGGATAGCGAAGAGACAGTCGAAGGCACCTTCACAATGGACCGGGCTGCGTAAGCCGGCCATCTTGCCCCTGAAAACAAAAGAAGGCCGGAAACAGCGCTTGCTGCTCCGGCCTTTCAGATTTCACGCCCGCTCGGGTGGATCACGGATGGGGAGGGGGAAGGAAGAAGTCCAATCTCCAGCAACCGGCGGGCGTTCCCATGTGCCTTGGCTTTTGCGGTGCTGTCTCACGGGACCGGCATCGGCGTCAGGCCTTTAATGGACTATATAGTCCAGAAAAAAATTAATACAAGACTAATGAGTCTACTTTTTATCAAAAAATGCATTGATCGCCCACCAGACCAACGCGCCCTGCCCTCCGGCTGGGTTAATCAGGCCTCCTGACACAATTTTTTATATGACAGCGCTATCACGATAGAGTATGTGGCCAGAGAATGTTTTCCCAAGGATTGGAACTGAACCGTGCCATACCTGACCCTGATAGGCCTTCTGGCCGGCTGCCTCACAACCATCGCCTTTGTGCCTCAGGTTGTCCGTGTCTGGCGCACCCGGTCCACCACCGACATTTCCCTGGGCATGTTCGGCCTGATGTCTTTGGGTGTCTTCATGTGGCTTGTCTACGGCTTGATGCTCGGTGATATCCCGATCATCGCCGCCAATGCTGTTACGCTGCTGCTGGCGACATCAATCGTGATCGCCAAGGTGCGCTTCGGTTAAAGAAAAGGCCGGGGTACCCCGGCCTCTCCACATCCTTAATCTGCTTGCAGCGTTCGCTTGAAAAAGGCCAGCGCCTGATTATACAGGTGGGCCTGCGCGGCCTCTCCCCGAATGCCGTGCTTCTTGCCCGGATAGGTCATCAGCTCAAATGGCTTGCCGGCATTCTGCAGCGTCGACATCAGCTTCACAGAATTATCGAAGAAGACGTTGTCGTCGGCCATGCCGTGGATCAGCAAAAGCTTGCCCTTGAAGCCGTCGATATATTTGAAAACGCTAGAGTTTTCATAAACGTTCCCCGGCGCGTCGGGAAGACCTAGATAGCGTTCGGTATAGGCCGTATCATAGAGCCGCCAGTCGGTCACAGGCGCCACAGACACCCCGGCTTTGAAGACATCCGGCGCCTGGAAGAGGGCCATCAGCGTCATGTAGCCACCATAGGACCAGCCCCAGAAGCCGATATTGTCACGGTCGATATAGTTGAGCCCCATCAGGAAATTGGCACCGGCCACCTGGTCTGCCACCTCAACCGTACCCATGGCATGCTTGATATGGCTTTCAAACTTCAGGCCCCGATTGGCCATGCCGCGGTTGTCCAGCACAAGCACAACGAAACCGTTCCGCGCCAGAATATGGTTGAAACCCAGATGCCAGTCATGCCGCACTTTCTGTCCGTGCGGGCCGCCATACGGCGCCAATACAGCCGGATACTTGCGCCCCACGTCCATAGTGGCGGGCTGATACATGCGGTAATAAAGGTCTGTACCGTCATCCGCCTTGATTGTGCCGAAAGTGGTTTTCACCCGGCTATCCAGATACGGCCCGAACGGATGGCTGGCATCCAGCTTGTTCTCAAGGATGGCAAACCGCGTGCTGCCATCCGCCAGGTTGCGCACCATTACCTGTGGCGGCTGGTCAGGGCTTTCGAACTTGTCGACAAACACGCCCTCGCCCACCGTCACCTTGTGCCAACCGGCCTCGCGGGTGATGCGTTTGATCTCTCCGCCCTTGAGCGGCACGCTATAAAGATGCTGCTCGAGCGGACTGTCTTTGTAGCCCGTGAAATAGACCAACCCGGCTTTCCTGTCGACATGCTCGATCTCGTTCACGCTCCAGTTGCCCGAGGTGATCGGGGTAAACTCGCCGGTATCAAGTTTATACCGCAGGATATGGTTGAAGCTGCCAGCGTCGCCTTGCGGCCAGTCACGGCTGACAAGCACTTCTTCATAGCCAATGGTTTCGAAATCGTCGTTCAGGTTGATCCAGACATCGCTGGTCAGCTTCCTGGCGAACCGCATACACATGTTGCCGTCACGCTTGACCACCCAGTTTTTGTCTGCATCCGGCCCACACTTTGGAAAGACCCGGTTATTGCCATTCCCGGCAATCAGATTGTAGGTCAGCTCTGTCTGCGTGCGGTTCAGTGTCTGGGCCACCAACAGGTTGGATGACGCCAGCCAGTCCACGCGCGCCAGATATTCTGCGCCGCCTGTCACGACGACATCCGCCGCCATCGCGAGATCCTTCGGCTCATCCGGCTTATTCAACCGCACAATCTTCAGGTTCCATTTAACATTCGGCGTGCCAGCTGAAGGATAGCGCTGCTTGTGCGTGATGACGCTGCCATCACCCTGGATTTCGTAGCGATCCTTGATTTCAACCGGGGATTCGTCCACCTGCTGGTAGGCGATAGCGGCCTCATCAGGTGACCACCAATAGCCCGTGTAGCGCCCCAATTCTTCCTGCGCGGCAAACTCGGCCATACCGTTCGACACGGTCTCGCTTGCGCCAGAACTCAGTTGAATTTCAAGGCCGCTTTCAATGTCGATTGCATATAATTCCCGGTCGCGAATGAAGGAAACATACCGTCCCTTCGGGCTGAACTGGATGTCTGTTTCAAACTCTGGCGTGTCCGTCAGCCGTTTGACGTCGCCACCAATGGGCAGCACATAAACATCGCCACCAACGGGAAAAAGCAAGGACGTTCCGTCCGCATTCCATTCATAGCTCACGATCCCGCGCTTGCCGGTGAGCGACCGGTCGCGCTCGCGCCGCGCCTTTTCTTCTTCGCTCAGCTCTTCTTCCTTGCCGCCCAGGAGGACAGCGGAATCCACCAGCAGGGACGCCTCCCCGGTCTCGATGTCATACTGCCACAGATCAAGCTGGGCCTTGTTCTCGGCTTTGCCCTGTAGGAAGGTGATGCGGCGCCCGTCGGGCGACATCTCAAGCCCCTGTACGCTTGGTCCGCTGATGCTCGGGCTGCCAACCAGCCGTTCAATCGTCAGGTCTTCAGCCCCGGCCGTCCCAGCCGTGAGAGCACTAAGCGCCAGAAAAGAAGCGCTGGTCTGTATCATTTTCTTCATTATGTTGTCCCCGTTGGTCGCCGACACCTCCCAAGTGTCGTTGCAGTCGGCACAGTAAATTGCTCGTTATGGATTAAGTGTATAGCCCTGCTGCTGCAACAGCGCATGAGCCGTCATGGCCGACAGTGCCATCTCGACACCCGGCAGAAGGTCTTCTTTCTTCACGCCCTGATAGGCTGCGGACTGGCCACAAACGTGGAATGTCACGCCATGTGCCATCAGGGTTTGGATCAAGTCGGCATTGGCGTTTGGGCCGCCATGTTTGGCGTCGTTCGTGACATCAAAAACGGCCTTGCCGTGAATCACCACAGCCAACTTGATATTCTTGGGGTCTGCGCCCGCCGCCACATGCATATTCAGGAAACGTGCAGCGCTCTCCAAGCGGCGGCTGACCTTGCCCTCTTCGCCCTTGTCGACCACATCGAAAGCCACCTTGAAGTGGCTGTCGGCGGAAAGCATCGTGGCGCCCGGCACAGCCACCACTGGGCCATATTCCGTGATGAGAGGCCCCTTGGTGAATTCGGCATCGTCCGCAATCACCGGCATCGCGCATAGCATGCCGGTGCACAAGAGGGCTGCGCCCACTAAGCCCTGTTTCATCGTTTTCTCCCTGTCGAACCTGTCCTCTCTCGCGCCTAGCAAGATAAAGGGTCAGGCTCAAATCACATGTCTGTTTATTTCTTGGTGCAGATCTGCATGAAGCCGGCGGTGATAAAGGGCACCATGCGTTCATAGGCCCCCACCATGTCCTTGGACCGCGCGATGCCGTCCGAGAGTTTATCGATCCGGCCTGTGTTGGCGAAGGTAAGCGTCAAGGCGCCTGAAAGGAAATGATAGGCCCAGTATAGATTTTGCGGCTCAGAATCCGGCAGTGCTTTCTTTAGTGCATCCATGAACCTGCGGGCCAGTGGGTCAAAATATTTGGTCATCAGCTGGCCACCCCATTCCGGCGAGTTGTTCACCTGGGCCACCAATTCAAAATAATGCCGCCAGCCTTCGTCTTCTTCATATCCGAACGCCAGAAGCGGTTTCAGGTAGGCATCAATGATGGCCTCAACCGTCGGGCCAGCTTCTCCTGCTTCCTGCTGGCATTTCTCCAAGGCTTCCAGTCGGGTCTGGTTCAAAACCCCGGCCCGCCTGAGCAGAATCGCATCAAAAAGTCCGCGTTTGTTGCCGAAATGGTAACTGGCGAGCGCCAAGTCTACCTCCGCCTTCACAGCGACCATGCGCATGGACACACCGTCGAAGCCATGCTTGGCAAAGAGCGCCTCAGCTGCATCAAGAATTCGGTCTTTACGCTTAACCCGCCGGTTCTCTTTGGTTTTGGCCAATGCATCCCCCTCCTCATTACCCCTTCTTTTGTAGCCCAGGCTGCAGTCATTCGTAAATCTCTATTTTTTCATTTTTCAATGACTGTTGAAATTTTGATTGACAATTCAACAAATGTTGAGTTTTTATGAGGTCGAAGGTCGAAAAATTCATCTACATTCCTTGGGAGGGGAAACCATGAGACGATTTAACGCCACACGAGTATCTTTGTTGACCAGCGTCTGTTTGGGCAGCCTGGCCGCCACAGTGCCGACTGTAGCCCAGGACCATGCCGTTAGCGGCTTTGCGCTTGAGGAAATTCAGGTTACAGCACGTCGCCGCACGGAAAGCCTGCAGGATGTGCCAATTGCGGTAACGGCTTTTTCCGCCGATGAATTGGCGCTTCGCGGTGCAGCGGATATCACCGATATCGCACAAGTCGCGCCAAGCGTGACGCTAGAGCCATCGCGCGCCACAAACACCACGCTTACCGCCTTTATTCGCGGCGTCGGCCAACAGGATCCGCTCGCGGGCTTCGAGCAAGGCGTTGCGCTTTACCTGGATGACGTCTATATCGCCCGGCCCCAAGGCGCGCTACTGGACATCTATGATATCGAGCGCATTGAGATCCTACGCGGCCCACAGGGCACGCTCTATGGCCGGAATGCCGTGGGCGGCGCCATCAAATATGTCACCAAGAGACTGAGCGACGAGCCTGAGTTTGGCCTGAAATTCTCTTATGGCACCTATGACCAGATGGATGTGGTGGCTAAAGGGTCGGTGCCAGTCAGCGATACCGTCCGCGTGGGTGCCACCGTGGCGTCCCTCAACCGTGACGGTTTCGGTGAAAACCTGACAACAGGTGAAGACAACTACAACAAGCAAATCCTGGCCGCCCGCGCCAGCGTTGAATTCCTGCCAAATGACGCACTCTTTATCCGTGTGGCGGCAGACTATACCAATGACGATTCAAACGCCGTTGCGGGCTACCGCCCCTACCCTGGCGCTGTCAGCGGCACCCCGGTAACCGACAGTGTCTATGACACCTATGCTGGTGCCACCCAAAACGCTTCAACAGCTGCCATCGGCGGCAACAATGAAGTGACGTCGAAAGGCATCCAGGGCTCAATCGAGTGGACCGCAAGCGACAGCCTGACATTCAAGTCCGTCACCGCTTACCGTGAAGACTATACCGAATCCGTGATCGACTTCGACAGCCTCGCCGTTGACGATTTCGATGCGCCGGTCATTTATGACAATGAGCAGTTCAGCCAGGAATTCCAACTGCTGTACACCAGCGACAAGCTTTCTGGCGTATTCGGTTTCTATTATCTGGACGCGTCTGCCGCGAACGACTTTGACGTCGTTCTGGGCCAATTGGGCCGGGTCGCCTTCGGGTCAGAGCTGACAGCCTACACGGGCGGTACGGTTGACACCAAAGCCTGGTCCCTGTTCGCAGATGTCACCTACGATTTCACAGAGGCCCTGTCGCTATCGCTTGGTGGCCGCTATACTAACGACAAGCGCTCTGCTGATGTTTTCCGCGCCACTTACCTGAACGGCAACTCGCCTTTCTTTGGCAATGAAGACGCCATCCAGATCGCGGTATCGAGCGACTTTGAAGCGGAACGCACCTTCAAGGACTTCTCACCGCGCATTGCGCTGGACTATAAGCTCAGCGAAGACGCCCTTGTCTATGCGGGTTTCAGCCGGGGCTTCAAGGCCGGCAGCTTCGACCCGCGCGGCGCCAACATCACGTCGCCTGAAGTTGAAGACGGCTTTGCCCCGGAAACGCTGGACAGCTTTGAAGTCGGCCTGAAATCCACCTGGCTGGACGGGCGTGCGCGGACCAATATCGCGGTCTTCTATTCCGACTATAAAGACATGCAAATCCCTGGCTCTCTGCCAATCGACACAGACGGTGACGGCACCAATGACGGCTTCGTCGGCACGGTGACAAACGCCGGTAAAGCGGAGATCAAAGGCATCGAGGTTGAAGGCAACTTCCTGTTGACGGAAAACCTGACGCTACAGGCGTCCCTGAACCTCCTGGACGCCGAGATCAAGGAATGGATTCTGAACGGTGAGAATGTCGCCGACCAGCGTGAAGTCCAGAACACGCCTGAGTTCATGTCCTTCGTAGGCCTGACCTACACGACAGAGCTTTCAAGCGGCACCCTGAGCATCAACGCCAACTGGTCGCACAAAAGCTCGATCGTGCAGTTCGAAACGCCGGTGCCCGAAATTGACCAGGATGCCTACGACATTGCGAACGCAAGCGTGGTCTGGACATCGGAAAGCGAAAAATATCGCTTCGGTGTGCACGGCAAGAACCTGTTCGACACTCAGTATAAAACTGCTGGCTACAACTTCCCGACGCTGGGGCTCGAGAACAACATCACGACGTTCTACGGCCCTCCTCTGACCGTCACCGCGACGTTCGAGGTGCGTTTCTAGATCGCCAGTATCCAGATGCCGGGGGTCCCTTCCGTCCCCCGGCACCCCTAACCCCCAGGCAACCCCGCTAAGACCATAGGATTGTCAAATGGCTGCATTTGATACACATGCCCCGCTATTGCCCGAAATCCTGTCGCTGCACGGCAAATGGAAACGGAACAAGCCCGCCCTCGTGTGCGGCACGGAAAAGATCTCCTGGGCCGCGTTTGATCGGCGTACCAACCAACTGGCCAATGTGCTGATCAAAGCTGATATCAGCCGCGGCGCCATGGTGGGTATCGTGATGTCGAACGGCACAGCCATGGTTGAAACCATCGTGGGCGTGATGAAATCCGGTGCCTGCTCGGTCCCCATCAACCTGTCCGTCAGCGACGAAGCCCTGATGGCCATGCTGGAGGACGCGGGCGCAGCGGCCCTTGTGGCGACAAAGGACCAGAAAGATCGGCTGCAGCCCTATCTTGAAGCCCATCCCGGCACGCTGGTGCTAGTGGTTGGCGAAAATTATGAAAGTTTCCGCGATGGCGGCGATACAGCAACCCCGTCCGTCGAAATTTCCGGCGATGACCCCTTAAATGTGATCTACAGCTCTGGCACCACCGGCATGCCCAAGGGCATCCTGCATGACCACCAGGGCCGCCGCGACTGGGCCTATGACCTGACGGTGGCGCTTCGCTACCACGGCGGCGCGCGAACGCTTTTCACCATCGGGCTTTATTCCAACATCAGTTGGGTGGGCATGCTGTGTACGCTCCTTTCTGGCGGCACCATGTTTATTCATGAGAAATTCGACGCTGAAGCGGCTCTGAAGACCATTGAGGCCGAGAAAATCACCAACTTTGCCATGGTACCGATCCAGTATCAGCGCCTGTTGGAAGTCAAAGGCCAGGAAAAATACGACCTCTCCTCCATCGAGGCGGTGATGAGCTGTGGTTCGCCGCTGCACGCGGACCTGAAAGCAGCGCTGTTCAAGCGCCTTGGTCCCAAGGCGGTGATTGAACTGTTTGGCCTGACGGAAGGCCTGATCACCACGTTGGACCCCGAAGAGGCCGATGGCCGCATGTCATCGGTGGGCAAACCGCTTCTGGGGACGGACATCAAGATTATCGGGGATGACGACCGCGAAGTGCCCCCGGGCCAGTCAGGCGAAATTGTCGGCGTGGGCCGCACCATGATGCCCATGTACCTGAAGCGCCCCGACGCCACTGCAGAGGCCACCTGGACCGACGAGACCGGCCGAGGCTGGTTCCGCACCGGCGATGTTGGACAGCTGGACGAAGAAGGCTATCTCTATATCGTGGACCGCAAGAAGGACATGATCCTCTCGGGCGGGCAAAACATCTACCCGCAGGATATAGAGGCCGTATTGATCACACACCCGGATATCAACGATGTTGCCGTCATCGGCGTACCCAGTGAAACCTGGGGCGAGACACCGCTCGCGGTCGTCGTGCTGGAAGCGGGCATCACGCTTGATGCCGCCGTGGTCACAGCCTGGGCCAACGAAAGGTTGGGCAAACAGCAGCGGATTGTCGGCGCGGTGTTCAGGGACGCCCTGCCCCGCAACGCCAACGGCAAGATATTGAAGCGGGACCTGCGTGACATCTATGGGGACAAGAATTATGGCTGACTATACAGATGAATATTTCACCAACCCGGACGGCCTGAAGCAGCATTACCGCGACTATAACCAAGCCGGCGACAACGCCCCAGTTGTGCTGTGCATGCCGGGCCTGACGCGGAACGCCCGTGACTTCGAAGCCATCGCCGAGCATCTGTCCGACCGATGCCGGGTGATCTGTGTGGAACAACGCGGGCGCGGCCAGTCTGACTGGGACCCGAACCCCAGCCGCTACCTGCCTGTAACCTATGTGGCTGACATGATGGCGCTGCTGGCGCACCTGGGCGTCGATAAGGTGATCGCCATCGGCACATCCCTGGGCGGCCTGATGACCATCATGATCCAGGCCATGCACCCAGGCAAGCTGCAGGCGGCCGTGATCAATGATATCGGGCCGGAGATCGACCCAAAGGGCATCGAACGCATCAAGAGCTATGTCGGCAAAGGGACGCCGCCTGAAACGTGGGAAGCCGCCGTGGAGGCCGTGAAAACCGCAAACGCGGGCGTCTATCCGAACTTCACGGAAGAAGACTGGCGCTGGTACACCGAAAACCTCTATGAGGACGTGGACGGCAAACCTGCCGTGATGTACGACCCGGCGATCAGCCAGAACTTCAATTCGGAAGAAAGCCAGTCCTCACCTGACCTGTGGCCCTACTTCAAGACGCTACATTCCATCCCTATGGTGGTCCTGCGTGGTGGCATCTCTGATATCCTGTCGGCTGAGACACTGGAGCGCATGGCGCGCGAGCACCCGGACCTGGTGCCTGTTACCGTACCGGGCATCGGCCACGTGCCGCTGATGCGGGAGCCAGAGTGCAAACAGGCCATCGACGAGCTTGTCGGGCGCTTCCTGTAATTTTTTTGACCTTTTTATGGACACCAGAAACGGTCTGTGGCAAAGCTGCGGGCCGTGTCTTTTTGTATTTTTATTTCAGGGAGTGACGCATGAGTGAACAATTATTGCCGATAAGCGCGCAAGATGTTTACGATGCAGAAGAAGCAATCCGGGGTGCCGTGAAACGCACGCCCATGGAAAAATCCGTTACGCTGTCTGAAATTACCGGCGCAGAATGCTGGCTGAAGTTCGAGATTTTCCAGTTCACCGCTGCCTATAAGGAGCGCGGCGCGCTCAACCGCCTCTTGTCGCTGCCCGAAGGCACCAAAGGCGTTGTTGCGGCCTCCGCCGGCAACCATGCCCAGGGCATCAGCTACCATGCCGGGCGGTTGGGCATTCCAGCCACCATCGTGATGCCGGAAGGCACCCCGTTCAACAAGGTGAAGCGCACCGAAGAACTGGGCGCACGCGTGGTGCTGACTGGCCAGGATTTCGAGGAAGCCACCAAAGCGGCCTACGAGCTCGCCGACAAGGAAAACCTCACCTTCATCCACCCATTCGATGATCCGCATGTCATGGCGGGCCAAGGTACTGTGGGGCTTGAGATGCTGCAGGATGTGCCGGACCTGGACACCCTTGTGGTGCCCATCGGCGGCGGCGGCCTGATCTCCGGCGTGGCAACCATTGCCAAGCATCTCCGGCCCAACATCCGCATTGTCGGTGTGCAGACCGAAGCTTTCCCGGCGATGAAAGAGAAGATGGACGGCACGCAGCTGGCCGGCGACAATATCTCCATCGCTGAAGGCATTGCTGTGAACCAGCCAGGCGAACGCACCCAGAATGTGGTGCGCAAGCTGGTGGATGAAATCGTCACCGTGCCTGAACGCGCCATCGAAGCCGCCATCATCACCATCATGGAAATTGAAAAGGTGGTCGTGGAAGGCGCAGGCGGCATTGGCCTTGCAGCCGTCATGACCCACCCTGAACTGTTCAAGGGCCATAAGGTCGGCATCGTGCTGTCGGGCGGCAACATCGACAGCCGCATGCTGGCCAATGCCATCATGCGCGGCATGGCCCGCGACGGCCGTTTAGCGCGCTTGCGGATCACCATGATGGACCAGCCCGGTGCGCTGGCGAAAGTCACCGACATCGTGGCCCGCGTAGGCACCAATATCATCGAGATGCGCCACCAGCGCGAGTTCGGCGCCCTGTCGCTGAAGCAGACCGAGATGGAACTGGTGGTCGAAGCCAAGGACCAGGAACATGCGCTCAGGCTCGTACGCGCGCTGGAGGAAGCAGACTTCAAGGTGGACTACGCCAAGACCGTCTAACCGCCGGTATTATTCGAAAAAGCAAAGGCCGCCCCAAACGGGACGGCCTTTTTGTTTGATCACCAGTCGACTGGCTTAAGCGAAGTCGTCTGCCGTGATTGTGGTGTAATCCGTGTCCAGCAGCGTGATCGACCCGTCGGCATAGGTGATAACTGTATCGTCACCGTCCTGCACGACCGAAACCGGCCCTGCGGTATAAAGCTCGATCAGGTCAACACCGTCTTCAAAATCGGCGATGATGTCGTCACCGTCACCGTCCACAAAGGTGAAGGTGTCAGCGCCCGAGCCGCCAAACAGCAGGTCATCGCCTTCAAAGCCGCGCAGCACATCATCGCCCGCGCCGCCATCCAGCATATTGTCAACCTCGTTACCCCACAGCAGGTCACGCTCAGACCCGCCAACGGCATTCTCGATCACCGTGCCGTAGGCAATGCTGATGTTAAAGAGCGCCGTGGCCTCAATGCCGGACACGCCGGTTTCAGACGCAATCTGGTTGCTTGCCAGGTTCATCCGACCTGCGGCCACAGCATCAACAGTAGCCTGGCCGATATCGCCCAGCGGGAAGCCTGCAATGTCGGACAGGTCAGCGCGGTTGGCGTTGATCACATCCGCATCCGGCACGGCCTGTGCGGCTGAGCTGAAAGCACCGTCATGCAGGTCGATGAACACGCTGGCGCCAAAGCCGGACATATCAAGCGTGTCAATCCCGCCTGCGTCATAGATCGACAGGTTCGGGTATTCGTTGAGCGAAAAGTCAAACACGTCACGGCCAGCGGTTGAATTGAAGCCATATGTGGTGTCGTCCGCCCGGGTGTCTTCATCCGCGCCATATTTGGCCTGGATGGTCAGGATGTCATGCAACATCGGCGTCTGGGCGTTACCGAACAGGAACGTGCCCCAGTCGATCACAGAAGCGCCGGTCTCGGACGGGCTCCAGTATGACATGATGCTATATTGCTCGCTGTCCTGGGCATATTCAGCCTGGTCCACATAAGTGGTCGCGCCAGCGCCATTGTATGCACCTGGGTGGCTGAGGCCAACCGCATGGCCAATTTCATGGATCAGCGTGGTGGCCCCATAACCATTGAAGCCGAGCCAGTTGTTGGTCCAGTTGATTTCGGGGTCAGCAACGAAGACATCCCCGAAGAACTTCCAGCCCTGGGCATTGGTGAAATCATATTCAGGATAGTAGGCATAGGCCTGCCCCGGGTCAGCCGAGCTTGCAAACTGGATGTCTGCCCCGCGGCCGTTCATTTCAACGAAAGTGGCGTCGATCAAGTCATCCCAAAGCTGAATGCTGTCGCGGGCGGCATCGCGCTGGTCGTCCGTGAAGGGCGTCAGCCCCTCGCCTGCCGTGAAGCCATACTGTGGGTTGTTATAGAGGCCCGTCAGGTTATTGCCGTCCAGGAACGTGTAGGTGATGGTGCCACCATTGACCTGCTGGCTGTTGCCCGAATCGATCTGGTTGATGACACCGTCCAGGTCCAGGATCGGCTTGTCCCTGAAGGTAAACCCGGCATAGTCATCCAGATTGAAGCTTTCAGGCGTTACCCCTGTGAAGCCGTCGCGCCAGAGATTGCCATCGTTCCAGGTGCTGGCGTCATCCCATAGTGTGACAGCCTCGCCGCCGGGCAGTTCATCAGTCTCGATTGTGGTTTGAGTGTTTGGCATTTTTTAGTTTCCTCCCCTAAAAAGATGATCAACTTATTGGTGAGCCGGGGAAGGTGTCAACTGAAACTATTAACCAAAAGTTAATTTTATTTCCCTTTTAAGGGAATTAAATACACCATATAATGGTTTTTTAGCCGGGAGACACACGTATGTCCTACGAAGGCAGCTTCCCCCATGCATGGGAAACGGGTATTGCCGAAATCGATGATGACCACCGACATCTGTTCAAAACACTCAATGAATTCATCGCAACCGATGGCAAATCCCTGATGGACGACAGCCATATCCTTGACTGGTTCCTCGCCGAACTGATGAATCACTTTGAAAAAGAAGAGCGGATCATGGAGATGCATGGCTACAGAGCCGCGGGTGAACACCGGGACCATCACCGCTATGTCTTCAAACAGCTTGTGGCCCTGAAGGACAAGAACCTGTCACCAACGGAGCTGGCACACGAATGCCAGAAGGCCCTGATCCGCGACCTGTTGGTCAAGGACCTGCCCTTCAAGGAATTCATGCAGAAGAGGAAGGCTGCGGGTTAGTCGGAAGACTCAGCAGCAAGGTATCGGAGGGCCATAATTTGTCCCGGTATCATACTTAGAGGGTGAGGCAGCGGTGCATGCGCCCTTTTCCACGACACGCCGGGATTGGGATTATTAGTCAGTCGGGCAATCACCCCGTCAAAGCCGCGCCAAAATTTCTCCTGACTTTCAGCACCACTAACGAGATACAGGTGTGTGTTTGAACCTGTCTCCATCTTTAATCTCTGGCCCACGTGGTCCAGAATTGGTTCATAATGGAAGACTGAGGGAACATAGGCGAAATGTGCATCAAAGAGCCCTGGATGCTCCGCAAAAGCATAGAGGGCATATAGCCCACCACACGAATGTCCGGAAATAACATTCTGCCCTGAGGTCCGAAACCGGCCATCAATGTGAGGCATGAGTTCACTCTCAAGAAACGCAGTAAAGGCTTCAGCGCCTCTGTTTGGCGCAAAATCACGCGTACGGTGGCCATGGGTATAGATGGCGACCAGAATAACCTCTGGCGTGCCGACAAGAGCAGAGAGCATGCGAGCATTTGCTGCCATCAGCTGGCCGTGCCTGGTTTTCTCACCGTCCAATGAATAGATCACGGGGTAGTGACTGCCTGCCCTTTCATCGTAACTCGCCGGTAAATATACTTGGAAACCCCTTTCCTCACCAAGGAGGCCGGACTGTATCTGAGCATGATGTCCCCCGCGGTAAAACAGGCCCAAATATGCAACAAGGACAGCCACCGAGAAGGCAACCGTCCTTGCTAGCCATTTTAAAATCATACGGCTCACAGCTACTCCGCCGGGATGCCCTTGGCTTCCTTGTCTTCATAGTCCTCGAGTTGCGCTGCCACATGGCCGGGTGACTTGGTGAAGCGCGCGAAGAAGTCGTAGAAGACCGGGATGATGAAGAGCGTGAAGAAGGTGGCCACAATCACGCCGCCAAAGACCGTCACACCAATGGTGATGCGGCTGTTGGCGCCCGCGCCCGCCGCCATCATCAGGGGCACGGCGCCCATGGCGGTAGAGAGGCCCGTCATCATGATCGGCCGCAAGCGGGTTTTGGATGCGTCCAGGATGGCCTCGCGCACACTTTCGCCCTCGTCCCGAAGCTGGTTGGCGAACTCAACGATCAGAATGCCGTTCTTGGCCGCAAGGCCGATCAGCATGATCAAACCAAGCTGGCTATAGATATTGAGCGTACTGCCCGCCAGATAGAGCCCCAACAGCCCCCCAAGCACCGCAAGCGGCACAGTGAGCATGATCACGAACGGGTGGATGAAGCTTTCAAACTGGGCCGCCAGGATCAGGAACACCACGACCAGCGCCAGCACGAAGATGAAATAGATATCGCTGCCCGCTTCCTTATACTCGCGGGTGGCGCCTTTATAGTCGATCTTGGTCACGTCCGGGATCTGCTCGCGCACCACGCCTTCCACATGCTCCAGCACCTCACCCAGCGTGAAGCCCTCGCCCAGGCTGCCCGACAGCGTCAGCGCCCGCACGCGGTTGAAGCGGCGCAGGCTTCCTGCGCCGGAGACTTCCTCCACATTCACCAGGTTCGACAGCGGTATCAGCTCGCCAGTGCGGCCTGACGCCACATGGATGTTCTCCATATCCAGCGGCTGGCGGCGGTCTGCCTCCTCGGCCTGCAGGATCACGTCATATTCTTCGCCGTCCTGCACGAACGTGGTCACGCGGCGGCCGCCCATCATGGTCTCCAGCGTCCGGCCAATGGCCTGGATGGAGACGCCCATGTCAGCTGCCCGCGCCCGGTCGATCCGCACTTTGAACTGCGGCTGGGTCTCGCGGTAGTCGGCGTCCAGGCCCACAATGCCGGGGTAATTCTGCAGCTCTTCCAGCATGATCTGCTTGAAGCGCCCGAGGTCGTCATAGGTATCACCGCCGATAACGAATTCGAAGGCTTCACCCCCACCCCGGCGGGTCAGGCCCGATGTTTCGATGGGGATCGCCATGGCGCCGGGTACATTCATGATCAGTTTCGGGCGGATTTCGTTGAGGATTTCAGTAGAGCTGCGCTCACGCTCATCCCACGGGCTCAGGATCAGGAAGCCCCAGCCTCCGCCGCCGTCAACGCGCAGCAGGATACGCACCAGCTCGCCACTGTCCAGAAGCGGCTGAACCTGCTCCTCGATCTTGTAGACCTGCTCTTCCATGAATTCGTGGCTTGCGCCCTCAGGCCCACGGATCACCATGAACAGGCCGCCGCGGTCTTCAATCGGCGCCAGTTCAGCCGGGATGCGCTGCTGCAGGCCCGCGATCAGACCGAAGCAGGTCAGGAAACACAGGGTGACAATGCCTTTATTGGCCAGACAGATTTTGAGGATATTGCCATAGCCTTCCTGCAGGCGCTTGAACGCGCGGTCCAGCATCTTGGCAAAGGCCGGCTTCTTGTTGCGCCGGCGCACCAGCTTGGAGCACAGCATGGGCGACAGGGTCAGCGCCACAAGGCTTGAGAAGGCCACAGCCGCCGTCATGGTGATGGCCAGCTCGCCGAACAGGCGGCCCACGTTCCCTGTCAGGAACATGATGGGCACGAACACGCCAATGAGCACCATGGTGGTCGCGATCACGGCGAAGGACACCTGCCGCGCGCCGCGGTAAGCGGCCAGAAGGCCCGGTTCGCCCTCCTCCACCCGGCGGTAGATATTCTCAAGCACCACGATGGCGTCATCCACCACCAGGCCGATGGCCATCACAAGCCCCAGAAGCGTGATCAGGTTGATCGACACGCCGGCGATATTGAGCACCCAGAAGCTGGCGATGATACACACAGGCACGGTGACAGCAGGCACCAGTACGGTCTTGATGTTCCCAAGGAACAGATACAGCACCAGCACCACAAGCCCCATGGCGACCGCCAGCGTGAAATAGACCTCATCAATGGCTTTTTCGATAAAGACAGAACTGTCGTAGGACGCCAGAAGCTCCATGCTTTCCGGCAGGGTTTCGCGGATGCGCTCCATTTCCGCTTTCGCGGCTTGCGCCACGGCAAGCGTATTGCCCTTGGACTGCTTCACCACACCCAGGCCAATGATTGGGATGCCGTTCCCCCGGAAAGTCCGCTCATCGCGTTCCGAGCCCAGCTCAACACGCGCAATATCGCCGAGGCGCACGAAGCCGCCGTCTGTGCCTTCCTTGATCACCATGGTCTTGAAATCTTCGGGGCGCGCATATTCGCGGTTCAGGCGCACGATGGTGTCACGGTTGATGGATTGGATCTTACCGGCTGGAAGCTCGACATTTTCAGACCGCATGACGCCTTCAATATCCTGCACGGTAATGCCGCGCGCGGCCATGGCCTGTCTGTCCAGGTGAATGCGGATGGCATAGCGCTTCTGCCCGCCAATGCGCACACCCGCCACGCCGTCCACCACCGAAAGACGGTCAACGATATTCCGTTCGGCATAGTCCGTCAGTTGCAGGATATCCATCACTGGGCTCGTGAGGCTGAACCACATGATAGGGCGCGTATCGCTGTCGGCCTTCGAAACCTCAGGCGGCTCTACTTCTTCGGGCAGGTTATTCAGCACCCGGCTGACCCGGTCGCGCACATCGTTGGCGGCGGCGTCGATTTCCCGGTTCAGCATGAACTCAATGGTAATGCTCGACCGGCCGTCGCTCGACGTGCTTTCAATCGTCTTGATGCCCGGCACGCCTGCAATGGCGCTTTCGATAATCTGGGTAACGCGGGTTTCCACAACAGCTGCGTTCGCCCCCGGATAGTTGGTGCGAATGCCCACCACCGGCGGGTCTACGTCCGGCAGTTCACGAACCGATAGCTGCTGGAAGCTGATCACGCCAAACGCGATCAGCAGCAGGCTGATAACGGTGGCAAAAACCGGTCGTTTGACCGAAACATCTGTCAGGATCATGACGCGTCTCCAGCGGCCTTGTCAGCTGCCATATCGATCACTTTCATGCCCATGCGGCCAAGGCGCATGGTGCCTTCTGTCACGACGCGCTCACCTGCTTCAAGGCCGCTTGTAACCTCGACATAGCCGGGGCGGCGCAAGCCAAGCGTAACCTCGCGGCGCTCGGCTTCCCCGTCCTTGACCACGAACACAAAGGTTTTGCCGCCAGTGGGGACGACAGACTCTTCTGGCACACCAATGGCCTGCCAGGACCGGTTGATCACTTCAACCCGCATCAGAAGACCGGGGCGTAACGCATGGTCTTCATTGGGAATTTCAGCGCGAACAATGACCGACCGAGTCACAGGATCAACCCGGCTATCGATGGTTGTCACCACGCCCTTGAACAGGCGGTCCGGGTATGCGGAAACCTTGGCCTCAACATCCTGCCCGGGTTTCAGCGTGGCGATGAAACGCTCAGGCACGGAGAAATCCAGCTTGATGGTATCGATTGCGTCAATGGTGGTGATCGGGGTGTTGGGAGTGATCAGCGTACCCTCGCTGATCTGCCGCAGGCCCAGAAGGCCGTCAAACGGCGCCTTGATGCGCTGGTCGGCCAAACGGGCGGCGGAGGCATCAACGCGGAAGCGGGCTTCGTCCAGACGGCGGCGCTCAGTATCCAGCGCAGCGGACGAGGCATTGCCTTGCTTGACCAGATTCTCGATGCGCCGGAAAGATCGCTCGGCTTCCCGCAGGTTTGCTTCCGCTTCCTGCAACTGGGCTTTTTCTTCGATATCCTCAAGAACCACGAGTACCTGGCCGGCCTTGACGATATCGCCGTCACTAAAATGCACTTCGCGCACGGTGTCTGACACCCGCGAGGTCAGCGTGACAGATTCACGGGCATTCGCTGTGCCCAGAGCTTCTACAATATCGGTGAAAGTGCGCTGGGTCGCTGGGGTCGTGACAACGCTGACGGCGCGTGGGCCCCGGCCCCGCTCTGTTGCGGCGCCATCGGCCATCAACAGCCAGGCGGCCGTTCCTGCCAGCGCCAAAAAGATCGCACCCAATACCAATCGACCCGAATTCATAAATGCCTCACACTTGCTGCAGCCGTTCGGAATTCCATACGAACGAACCCATAAAACAGTTTATACAATCAACGCTTTTGTAAAGTTCTTCAAACAGATAGCGATACTATAGCATCAATTTTGCGAGACTTTGTGACTCTAAATTAATCGGTTTCATTCAAAATTGCGTCAGGCTGTTCAGTCGCTGCGATAAACGGAAGTTGCGTGCGCTCCGCCGCTTAAGCCTGCAGATAATCCTGAACATGCACCTCGAACCGTTCGCCCACTTCAGCCACTCCCGCAGGCAGCTGGTACCCCGGCCGGAAAAGTGCAATTTTGCGCCGATAATCGAACCCCTGCAGCTGGACGGCAGCCACCCGGTCATCCACCAGACTGGTGGGAACCACGGTGCCACCCAATCCCGCGGCCACCATGGCGATAGCGCGGCTGTCATTTGGCGTGCGGTACACCAGTCGTGGGCGAATATTCTGGTCGGTGAAATAGCGGCTGGTCTCAGACAGAACCTCGCACCGGCTGCGCACAATCATATATTCCTCGCCCAGGTCCGCCGCAGTCACACGTGTGCGCCCAGAAAGTGCATGGTCCGGCGCCAGGATGAAGCTGTAGCCTTCCTCATAAAGTGGCAGTGCGGCCTCAGCCCCCTGCCCGCGATGGATCGACAGCGCGTAATCCAGGCTGCGGTCATCCAGGCGGTTCGAAAGCTCCTGTTCCGTGCCATCAAAAATCTCGATGGTTGCCCGCGGCTCGGCGCGCTTGAACGCTGCCAGCATTTCCCCCATCGCCCGGTTTGAAAGCGTTGTCAGGATACCAAGCTTCAGCACCGGTGCCGCCACATCGGCCTCCAGCACCTGCACCGCCATATTGCATTCATGGAGGATGGCCTTGGCGCGCGGCAGAAAACGCGTGCCGGCATCCGTCAGAAAAACCCGCCTGTTGGAGCGCTCGAACAGCGTATGCCCAAGCTGGGTCTCAAGCTTCTTGATCCCGGCGGAAAGCGTTGGCTGGGTTACGAAAACCCGGTCAGCCGCCCGGGTGAAGCTGCCCGTTTCCACGACTGCCAGAAAATACTTCAGAAGGTATAAATCCATGATAGACGCCATCTATGGTTTCTATTTTTCCATTCGATTGTACCGATAGCACGATCTGCCGTAAACTGCCAAGCGTAACCAAAGCACACCCGGATTTCACAAGGGTGCGGACGGGAGACCTCATACATGTCAATCATCCATTCTGGCATTCAGGCCGGGAGCGCTGATTTTGAAGCCAATGCGGCCCATATGCAGGCCCAGGTAGATGACCTTAAAAACAAGATCGCCAAGGTATCCTTGGGCGGCCCCGAGCGCGCACGAGAGAAACACCTGTCACGCGGTAAACTGCTGCCCCGGGACCGGGTGAACACACTTATCGACCCCGGCACAGCGTTCCTTGAGCTGTCGCAACTGGCGGCCTACGGCATGTATGACGCGGACATCTCAGCCGGCGGCGTGATCACCGGCATTGGCCGCGTTGAGGGCACTGAGTGCATGATCGTATGCAATGACGCCACTGTCAAAGGCGGCACCTATTATCCTGTCACCGTGAAGAAGCACCTGCGGGCCCAGGAAATTGCGCGCGAGAACAAGCTGCCCTGCATCTATCTGGTGGACAGCGGCGGCGCCAACCTGCCGAACCAGGATGAAGTCTTCCCCGACCGCGACCATTTCGGCCGCATCTTCTATAACCAGGCCACCATGTCAGCTGAAGGCATTCCGCAGATCGCCGTGGTGATGGGCAGCTGCACGGCAGGAGGCGCCTATGTGCCTGCCATGGCGGACGAAAGCATCATCGTCCAGAACCAGGGCACCATCTTCCTGGGCGGCCCACCACTCGTGAAAGCTGCCACAGGCGAAGTGGTGTCGGCGGAAGACCTGGGCGGCGGTGACGTTCATGCCCGCACCTCCGGCGTTGTGGACCACCTGGCGAAGGATGATTATCACGCCCTTGGGCTTGCGCGCCGTATTGTCGCCAACCTGAACCGCGAGAAGCGCATTCCTGTGAAAGTGCGCGAAACTCGTGCGCCGCTTTATGACACCCGCGAAATTTATGGCGTGATCCCCAAGGATAGTCGCCACCCTTATGACGTGCGCGAGATTATCGCCCGCATTGTCGACGGCAGCGAATTTGATGAATTCAAGAAGCTGTACGGTGAAACATTGGTATGCGGCTTTGCCCATATCTATGGCTTCCCGGTTGGTATTGTGGCCAACAACGGCGTGCTGTTCTCTGAAAGCGCGCTCAAGGGCGCGCATTTCGTGGAACTTTGCGCCCAGCGCGGCATCCCGCTGGTATTTCTCCAGAACATCACCGGCTTCATGGTCGGCCAGAAATATGAAAACGGCGGTATCGCCCGTGACGGCGCCAAGATGGTGACAGCTGTGGCCTGCGCCAATGTGCCCAAGTTTACTATCCTGATCGGCGGCAGCTTCGGCGCCGGCAACTACGGCATGTGTGGCCGCGCCTACCAACCGCGCTTCCTGTGGATGTGGCCGAACGCCCGCATCTCTGTGATGGGCGGCGAACAGGCCGCTGGCGTACTGGCCACCGTCAAACGCGACGGCATGGAAGCCCGCGGCGAGGACTGGTCCACGGAAGACGAGGAAGCCTTCAAGGCGCCCATCCGCGACATGTATGAGGAACAGGGCCACCCCTATTACGCCAGCGCGCGCCTGTGGGACGACGGCGTGATCGACCCCGCTGATACCCGCCGGGTGCTTGGCCTTGCCCTTTCTGCCTCCATGAACGCCCCAGCCGAGGAAACACGCTTCGGCGTGTTCCGGATGTAAGGAAGACGAACCATGTGTGATGTAAAACCCCTTCTTTGCAGCATTGATGACCGCGGCGTGGCGACTGTGACGCTGAACCGCGCGGATGTGCACAATGCCTTCAACGATGACCTGATCTGGGAACTGAAGAACGCCTTCAAGACACTGGGCGAAAACACCGACGTCCGCGCTATCGTGCTGACCGGCGCAGGCAAGAGCTTTTCCGCGGGCGCCGACCTCAACTGGATGAAGGCCGCAGCCGAATATACAGACGAGCAGAACAAACGGGACGCTATCGCGCTTTCGGAAATGCTGTCGACAATCAATGGCTGCCCCAAGCCCACCATCGCGATCGTGAACGGCGCCACCTTTGGCGGCGGCGTGGGGCTTGTGTCCTGCTGCGACATCGCCATTGCTGTGGACGACGCCAAATTTTCACTATCCGAAGTGCGGCTGGGGCTGACGCCCGCGACCATCTCGCCTTATGTGGTGGCCGCGATTGGTGAGCGCCAGGCACGACGCTATTTCCTGACAGCTGAGCGTTTTGACGCGGCGGAAGCCCTGCGGATCGGACTGGTGCATGAAACCGCACCGTCGCTGCAGGAGGCCTTCAGTAAGGCCCACATCTTCCTCAAGAACATCCTGGCCGGCGCGCCGGGCGCCCAGCGCGACGCCAAAGCGCTGGTATCTGTGGTCAAGAACAAGCCGATCACCGAAGAGCTGCGGACCAATACAGCCGAGCGCATCGCCAAGCGCCGTGCCAGTGTCGAGGGCAAGGAAGGCCTGTCGGCGTTCTTAGAGAAACGCAAACCGGAATGGAGCATCGACGCATGAGCAGCCGCATCAAGAAGCTTCTGATTGCCAACCGGGGCGAGATTGCCTGCCGCGTGATGGCCACTTGCCGCCAGATGGGCATCAAGACGGTTGCCGTTTATTCTGCTGCTGACGCCCACGCCCTGCATGTGAAAATGGCGGACGAAGCCGTATTCATTGGGCCTGCAGCGGCAAGCGAGAGCTATCTGGTGGGTGACAAGATCATCGACGCCTGCAAGCGCACAGGCGCGGACGCAGTGCACCCCGGATACGGTTTCCTATCGGAAAACCCGGAATTTGCGGAAGCCTGCGCCAAAAACGGTATCATCTTTGTTGGCCCATCGGCGGCGTCCATGCGCGCCATGGCGCTCAAGGGTGCAGCCAAGCAGCTGATGGAAGAAGCGGGCGTGCCCGTAGTGCCGGGCTATCACGGCGAAGACCAGTCGGTCGCGACGCTGACGGCGGAAGCCGAGAAAATAGGTTATCCGGTACTGATCAAGGCTGTGGCTGGTGGTGGCGGCAAGGGCATGCGCAAGGTGTTTGACGCCAAGGACCTGCCTGCCGCCATTGAAGCCGCTGCACGCGAAGGCAAGAACAGCTTCGGCAACCCGGAACTCCTGATCGAGAAATACATCCAGAAGCCGCGCCACATTGAAGTGCAGGTGTTTGGCGACAGCGACGGCCATGCCGTGCATTTGCTGGAGCGTGACTGTAGCTTGCAGCGCCGCCACCAGAAAGTGGTTGAAGAGGCCCCTGCCCCCGGCATGAGCCTTGAGATGCGCCGCGCCATGGGTGAAGCTGGCGTTAAGGCTGCCGAAGCCATTGGCTATCAGGGCGCTGGCACCGTTGAATTCATCGTGGATGTCGCAAACGGGCTCGAGGACGCGCCTTTCTATTTCATGGAAATGAACACACGCCTGCAGGTGGAGCATCCGGTGACGGAAATGATCACCGGTCAGGACCTGGTGGAATGGCAAATCCGTATCGCCGAGGGCAAGCCATTGCCGCTGAGCCAGGACGAGATTGAAGTGCTGGCTGACGGACACGCCGTTGAAGTGCGCCTTTATGCCGAAGACCCGTTCAATAATTTCGCACCAGCCGTAGGCCGCATTGGCATGTTCGATCCATTTGCCGACACAGGCCCCACAGGCCGCATTGATGCGGGCGTGCAGGCGGGCGACGAGGTTTCGATCCATTATGACCCAATGATCGGCAAACTGATCGCCTGGGGCGAGGACCGCGAGCAAGCAATTGACGCGCTGATCAACCTGGTGGCTGAGACACCGGTGACGGGCCTGACCACCAACCGCGATTTCCTGTTGCGCGCCCTGAAGCACGAAGACTTCCGTGCGGGCGACGTGCACACCGGCTTTATCGAAGCCTTTGAAGACACCCTGCTGGCCAAACCAGTTACCAAAGCAGCCGACTATGCTACGGCAGCCGTTGCTATCATTGCCGCGCGGCACGCCCGGGCGCATGACGCGGACCCATGGTCCCTGAGCGACAATTTCCGCCTGAACCTGCCCGCAAGCGAAAAGCTGTGGTTCGACAGCGGCGACGGTGAGTTCATCACCGCCCATGTAGTGGAAGATCGCCAGAATGTATCTGTGACCGTGGGCGAAGACACCTTCGCCTATAAGTGCCCGCATCTGGTGGACGGCATCCTGACCTTCAGCCAGGACGGCCTCAGGAAGCGGCTATTCGTTGAGGTTGACGCCGCGCATGTGTCAATTGTCACCGATGACCGCACGCTGATGGTCAAGCGCCACGCGCGCGACGGCGGCGCGGACGACGAAACTGACGGCCCCGGCACCATCACGGCGCCCATGCCGGGCAAAATCCTTGAAGTGAAGGTTGAGGACGGCGCTTCGGTCGAACGCGGCCAGCCGCTTCTGGTGATGGAAGCCATGAAAATGGAACAAACGATCAGCGCCCCACGGGATGGTGTTGTGACCGGCCTGAGCCTGAAGGCAGGCGACCAGGTCGCAGACGGTGCCACCCTGCTGACGATCAGTGACGAATAAGTAAGCCAATAAGGGACAAGAAAAATGTTTGAGTTTCCCCATTTGAAATTCGGCCACGGCGAAGATATGGAAATGCTGCGCGAAACGGTGGCCCGCTTCGCCCGCGACGAGATCGCCCCGCGCGCCGAAGAGATTGACGCAACCAACACCTTCCCGTCTGTCCTGTGGCAGAAGATGGGCGATCTGGGCATCCTGGGCATGACGGCGCCCGAGGAGTTCGGCGGTGCCGATATGGGCTATCTGGCGCACGTGATCGCGATGGAAGAGATCAGCCGGGCGTCCGCAAGCGTGGGCCTGAGCTACGGAGCGCACTCAAACCTGTGTGTTAACCAGATCACCAAAAACTGTAATGCCGAGCAGAAAGCCAAGTATCTGCCCAAGCTGATCACGGGCGAGCATGTCGGCGCGCTGGCGATGTCAGAACCCGGTGCGGGGTCAGACGTGGTCTCCATGCGCCTGAAAGCCGAAAAGCGCAACGACGGTTACATGCTGAACGGCAACAAGATGTGGATCACCAACGGCCCCGATGCCGATGTCCTGATGGTTTACGCCAAAACCGACATCGACGCAGGCCCGCGCGGCATCACCGCTTTCCTGGTTGAGAAAGGCATGAAGGGCTTCTCGACCGCCCAGAAGCTGGACAAGCTGGGCATGCGCGGCTCGAACACCTGTGAACTGGTGTTCGAAGACTGCCTCGTGCCGTTTGAAAATGTGGTACGCGAAGAAGGTGACGGCGTGAAGGTGCTGATGTCCGGGCTTGATTATGAGCGCGTTGTCCTGTCTGGCGGCTCGCTCGGCATCATGCGCGCCTGCCTCGATACCGTCATCCCCTATGTTCACGAACGCACCCAGTTCGGCAAGGCCATCGGTGAATTCCAGCTGATGCAGGGCAAACTGGCGGACATGTACTCTACCTGGGGCGCCTGCCGGGCCTATGTTTATGCAGTCGCAGAAGCCTGTGACCGTGGCGAAACCACGCGCAAGGACGCCGCTGGATGCATCCTCTATGCATCAGAGAAAGCCACATGGATGGCGGGCGAAGCGATCCAGGCACTTGGCGGTAATGGTTATATCAACGAATATCCAACAGGCCGCCTATGGCGCGACGCCAAGCTCTATGAAATCGGCGCCGGCACATCAGAGATTCGCCGCATGCTGATTGGTCGCGAGCTGTTCAAAGAGACAGCCTGATCATGGCCCAGCCCATTACCTATAAAGGCACCGTTTACCCCTGGCACTGCGACCATATGGGGCACATGAATGTCATGTGGTACACGGGAAAGATGGACGAAGCCTCATGGCAACTATTCAGCAGCTTGGGGCTGACACCCGCCTACCTGAAATCGTCCGGGCGCGGCATGGCCGCGCTCGAGATCAACACGCGCTACCTGGCCGAGCTTGTCGCTGGTGATGTTGTCAGCGTGCGTACCCGCGTGACCGAGATTCTCAAGGACAAGATCATCAAGTTCAGCCATGAACTGATGCGCGATACCGACGGCACTGTCGCCGCCATATCCGAGCTGACGGCCATCCATATGGATACCGCGGCCCGTCGGTCCTGCGCGTTCGAGCAAAGAATCCGCGAGAGCATCACCAACCTGATCACCCAGCACAAGGCAGCCACCTGAAGCTAAAATCATACGGCGACATTTCGCCGCATCCCCGAAAGCAGCCAGTCGATCTTTTCTAGAAACCCAGCATAAGGCGCTGATTTTTCTAGCATTTCCAACCCACCGGCGAAGACATCGCCGCACTGTCGTTAATCTTAATAAGAATGATTATTAAAATTATTTGACAATGTCACGGGGCCCGGCTAAATCCTGCGCATCACGCTAACTAATAATGGTTATCAGTTTTAATTGCAGAATTAAGAGCCACCCTCCCTCCCCGAAATGAAGGTGGCCGATTTGAAACAGGGAATGACATGAAACACCTCATCAAGACCTCCGTTTCCGCCATGGCTATGGCTGCTGCGCTTGCAACGACCGCCAGCGCACAGGACGACATGCCTTCGAAGGAAGAAATGTGGAAAATGCTGATGGCTCAGCAAAAACAGATTGCTGAGCTCAAGTCCAAAGTGGAAGCGCTGAGCATGGAAGGTGTTCAGGTCTCGGCCGCTGATCGCAAGGAAATTGAAGAGCTTCGCACCCAGGTAGCGACCAACACAGAAGCTGTTGAAGCTACAACCGGCCTTGTTGAAACCGCCCTTAACGGTGACAGCAGCACCCCAGACAATGCGCTCCGCAACTTCCGCGGCGCTGACTGGGCCCGCCGCACCACCATCGGCGGTTACGGCGAGCTGCACTATAATGGCGGCGACGCGGACGAGATCGATTTCCACCGTTTCGTTCTGTTCGCCAACCACCGGTTCAACGACTGGATCCAGCTGCAGTCCGAGCTTGAGCTTGAGCACTCGCTGGCCGGCGACGGCAAACCAGGTGAAGTTGAGCTTGAGCAAGCCTTCATTGACATGGACCTGACAACCGGCCTGGGCCTGAAATTCGGCGAGCATGACCGCCACAACTTCCGCGCCGGTCTGTTCCTGATGCCTGTTGGTATCCTCAACGAAGTGCACGAGCCAAACACCTTCTTCGGCGTTGAGCGCAACAACGTTGAAAAGAACATCATCCCGACCACATGGTGGGAAGGCGGCTTCGGCCTGAACGGTCAACTGACCCAAGGCCTGTCGTATGACATCTATTACACGTCCGGCCTTGCTGTGGCGACCGAAGGCAGCAAAGCCTACAACATTCGCAGCGGCCGCAAGAAAGTGGCTGAGGCACCAGCAGAAAACGCAGCGATCACCGCGCGCCTGAAGTGGACCGCGATCCCTGGCGTTGAACTGGCCGCAACCTTCCAGCACCAGAATGACATCACGCAAGGCGTTGCTGATGCTGACGCGAACCTGTTTGAAGCACACGCCAATATCCAGAAATCCGGCTTTGGATTCCGTGCCCTTTATGCCCGCTGGGATATCGACAGCGCTGACGCCGAAGCGATCGGCCGTGATGAGCAGGTTGGCTGGTACATTGAGCCAAGCTACCGCTTCTCCGTGTCCCCAGACTTCGGTGACTTCGGCATCTTTGCCCGTCACGAGCAGTGGGATACCGAAGCTGGCCTGGGCCTGGACAGCAACAACAAAACCACAACGTTCGGCTTTAACTATTGGCCACACAACAATGTTGTGTTTAAGTTTGACTATCAGTCGCAAAAACTGGGCTTCGGCGCGGACGGTGACGACCGCATCAACCTCGGCGTTGGTTACCAGTTCTAAGCTATTGAGGCTTAAAAGAAATTGGGTTTGAATGGTACAAGAGACCAAACAAGACAAACTCACACTATGGCTCCGCCCTCTCGTCACGAGGGGGCGGCTTTGCCTGTTTATAAGCATGCTTGCCTGGGGCTTTATGCCCTTGCCGCTGAATGCCGAAACCGTAAAGGCAGAGACTTATCAGCCACCCGCAGCCTTTGTCGCCAACGCGTTTGGCGGCAAAACACCGCGGCCTAAGACGCTCTGGCTAAAGCCTGACCTTCAGGACCAGATCGCGGACATCATGGACCAGCCGCTCAGCGCCCTGCGGCTGCGCTATTGGCGCGAGGGTGACCGCACCGCCTGGATTCTGGAAAAAGTGGGCAAGGAACAGCCCATCACCGCAGGCTTTGTTGTGGAGGCCGACAAGCTGGTTGAAACCAACGTGCTGGTCTACCGCGAAAGCCGGGGTTGGGAAGTGAAATATCCTGCCTTCAGGAACCAGTTCGCAGGCGCCATGCTGGATGATGCGCGCGAACTGGACACCAACATCGACGGCATTTCCGGCGCCACCCTTTCCGTGAATGCCATGCGCAAGATGGCACGGCTCGCCTTGTTCCTCCATGGGCATGTGGTAGCCAAAGGGGCCAAGTCATGAACGCCCCGTTCCTGGACCCGAAAACATCAGAAAAACGCCGCCGGGCCGCCAAGCTACGCGCATCGCTGGTACGCTGGCACCGGCGCCTTGGGGTCGCGGCGGCCTTATTGGTGCTGCTTTTGTCGGTGACCGGCATCATCCTGTCACACGCGGAAAGCTTCCGCCTGCATGAAACCAACATTTCTCCCGTCCTTGCTGAGACCTTTTATGACGCAGCACCGGCCACCCCACCATCTGGCGTGGAAACGAGCCAGGGCTGGCTCGTCTGGCTGGACCGGTCCCTGTATCTGAACGGAATGGCGCTTCCGCGACAGCTCAGCACGCTGCACGGCGTTGTGGAAACCGATATGCTGGTTGCCATTGCGGGACAAAATGAAATTCTGCTGTTCACCCGCGACGGTGATTTTGTCGAAACACTAAACAGCGCGGCACTCCCCGGCCCTGTAGACCGTATCGCCAAAATCTCGGATGATTTGGTCGTGATCGAAAGCGCTGGCGGGTATTACCAGACCACTGGCGACTTCCTTGACTGGCAGGCGACAGAGTTTGAGACCGCCGACTTTATCGGCTGGTCCGCGCCCACACAGGCCCTGCCCGCTTCAGTTCGGCAAACGGCTTTGGAAGTACACGGTGTGGCGGAAGTGACCACGCACCGCTTTGTGTCAGACCTCCATAGCGGTCGCAGTTTTGGCCCCTGGGGGCCTTTCATCATGGATGCCGCCGCCATATTGCTGATCTTCCTGTCGCTCTCGGGCTTCTATATGTGGTGGCGCCAGCGCAGGGCCCGCATCCAGAACAAGCGCTTGATGCCGCCAGCGGAATAATGGCCTAAAGCCCGATACGGATCGGATCGCCTTCCAGAGGCCGCAGAAACGCAGCGGCGCCTTCAAATTTCGACAGTATCTCAGGCGCTTTCTCGGGCGGTACGACTGTCAGCACCGTCGATAGGCCGTCCGCGATCGTGGCCGTTGGCGCCGTCACCGTCACGCTGTGATAGCGGTTTGCGCTCAACCCGGTCTTGGGGTTGAAGATATGATGCACGTCACCTCCCGTGTTGAAAACAGCTCCGCTGGGCGATGATGTCGATACCGCGCGGTCTGTCACCTCCAGCGTTTCAAACACGCGCCATGGCGCCTCCGCGTCGGCAATGCCTATCTGCCAGGGCTTTACGCTGCCGTCCTGCTGGGGCTTGCCGCCAAGGGCACGGTATTCGCCCATATTGATCAGGGCGTGGTCAAAGCCCCGTTTGCGCAGAATTTCATGGGCGCGGTCCGTGAGGTAACCCTGCACAATACCATTGAAACTGAGTGCCATGCCCTCGACCGCCAAACGGATACTGCCGTCATCAACCAGAACCTTATCAAGCCCGACCTTGGCGCGCGCGGTCGCGATCGCTTCTGGCGATGGCCCCGGATCATCCGGTGCACGCGGTGTGGCATAATAGTCGGCATACAGCTCCCACAGCGGCTGGATGGTTGGGTCGAACAGGCCGTCGCTTTCCCGCCACAGGCGGCGGCTGACATCAAGGATTTCCAGCATTTCGGGGGCTGCGGGCGCAAGCATGCCAGATTTGTTCAGGCGCGACAGCTCAGACCCGAATACATAGATAGTGAAAATGCCAGCCAGGCGCTTCACCTCCGCCGTGATTTCCTTTATCGCCGCAATCGAGGCAGCGTCATGCTCATGATAGAGCGTCAGGTTGGTTTCCGCCCCAAGGAGGCTGCCTTCCCACACATAGGGTGTCAGCTTTTTGCGCTTGTCCGCATTTTCTCCGCAGGAGCCAAGGGCCAAGGCTGCGGTACCGCCCGCAACAATCTGCAGAAAACGTCTACGTGGCAATCCGGCGTCTTTGAGCATGCACATCCCCTATCATGGTCTTCCAGTCTAGCGGTTGGAAACAACCGGTTCAATTGATCAAATCTATCCCTGTGGGTCAGCCCAGCATGTGATTCTTTGGCCGGAATCCGCTATAGTGCCCTCGCGGTTGCCCTGTACCTTTCGCCCGCGCCAAACAGTATCAGAGAAATATATTGATTTTTGGCAAAAATACGTCAGTATTGCTGACGTTATTTTGACACCCCATAGATTGAGGTTCTAGATCCATGTCTGAGTACAAGCCCTTGAAATTCCACGTGCCGGAGCCCCCGCGCCGCCCGGGCGACGAGCCTGACTTTTCTGGTGTAGTGATTCCCGAGGCAGGCAGTGTGCGCCGTCCTCCGGTTGATTCCAGCGCCGCCGACATGAAGGAACTGGCATCCACCATGGTTCGCGTCCTCAACAAGGATGGGGAAGCTGTTGGTCCGTGGGCTGAGGGCCTTGATGACGACATCCTCATCCAGGGCCTGAAGAACATGATCCGTGTTCGCGCCTATGATGAGCGGATGATGACCCTGCAGCGTCAGGGCAAGACCAGCTTTTATATGAAGTGTACTGGCGAAGAGGCAATCGCCGTCGGGTTCCGTGCCGCCATGGAAAAAGGCGACATGAATTTCCCGACCTACCGCCAGCAAGGCCTGTTGCTCTCGACCGATTATCCGCTTGTCGACATGATCTGCCAGATTCTGTCGAACTCGCGCGATCCGCTGAAGGGCCGCCAACTGCCGATTATGTACAGCTCGAAAGAACACGGCTTCTTCTCGATCTCCGGCAACCTCGGGACCCAGTTCATCCAGGCCGTTGGCTGGGCCATGGCAAGCGCCATCAAGGGCGACACCAAGATCGCTGCGGGCTGGATCGGTGACGGTTCAACCGCGGAAACCGATTTCCACGCCGCGCTCGTGAACGCGTCCGTCTACAAGCCACCGGTTGTCCTGAACATCGTGAACAACCAGTGGGCAATCTCCAGCTTCCGCGGTATCGCGGGCGGTGACCACGCCACCTTCGGCGAGCGGGCGCTAGGGTATGACTTCCCTGCCCTGCGGGTCGACGGCAACGACTTCCTCGCGGTTTACGCGGCCTCCAAGTGGGCCGTTGAGCGCGCGCGCCTCGGCTTCGGCCCAACGCTGATCGAGTGGGTAACTTACCGCGTAGCGCCGCACTCCACGTCGGATGACCCAAGCCAGTACCGGCCGAAAGAAGAATCATCCGCCTGGCCGCTGGGTGACCCTATCCTCAGGCTCAAGAATCACCTGATCAGCCGCGATCTGTGGTCAGAGGAGCGCCAGACGCAAACCGAAGCCGAGTATAATGATGAAATTCGTGCCGCCACCAAGGAAGCCGAAAGCTACGGCGTGATGGGGTCCGGCGCGAGCCCGAAAGACATGTTCGACGATGTGTACGAAGAGATGCCCCCGCACCTTCGTGAACAACGCCAGAAGTTGGGAGTATAATCCATGCCGCAGATGTCTATGATTGAAGCCATCCGGGATGCGATGGACGTGAAAATGGGCCAGGACGACGATGTCGTCGTTTACGGCGAAGATGTGGGTTATTTCGGCGGTGTATTCCGCTGTACGCACGGCCTGCAGAAGAAATATGGCTCTCACCGGGTGTTCGATAGCCCGATCAACGAGAGCGGCATCGTGGGCACCGCCATCGGCATGGGTGCCTATGGCATTCGCCCCTGCATCGAGATCCAGTTCGCCGACTATATCTATCCGGCCTACGACCAGATTGTGTCTGAGGCCGCGCGCCTGCGCTACCGGTCGAATAAGGATTTCACTGCACCGATCACCATCCGCACGCCATGCGGCGGCGGCATTTTCGGTGGCCAGACCCACAGCCAGAGCCCGGAAAGCCTGTTCACCCACGTCTCTGGCGTGAAAACGGTGATCCCGTCAAACCCGTATGACGCCAAAGGCTTGCTGATCGCCTCCATTGAAGACAATGACCCGGTGATCTTCTTTGAGCCCAAGCGTCTCTATAACGGCCCGTTCGACGGCCACCATGACCGCCCGGCATCGAACTGGTCCAAGCACCCGCTGGGGGACGTGCCGGAAGGCCACTATACGGTGCCGATCGGGAAGGCGTCTGTGTTCAGTGAAGGCAAGGACGTTACAATCCTGACATACGGCACCATGGTGTTCGTGGCAGAAGCCGCCAAGAAGGAAACCGGCATCGACGCCGAGATCATCGACCTGCGCACCCTGATGCCGCTCGATGTGGATACGATCGTGGAATCGGTGAAGAAAACCGGCCGCTGCATGGTGCTGCATGAAGCAACGCAAACCTCCGGCTTTGGCGCTGAACTGTCGGCCCAGGTGCAGGAGCGCTGCTTCTACCACCTTGAGGCACCTGTTGTGCGCGTCTGCGGCTTCGATACGCCCTACCCGCACGCCCAGGAATGGGACTATTTCCCTGGCCCGGCCCGCGTTGGCCGCGAGCTTAAAGCAATGATGGAGGCCGTATAATGGGCATTCACAAGATCCAGATGCCAGACGTAGGCGAAGGGATTACCGAAGCCGAAATCGTTGAGTGGAACGTCAAGGTTGGCGATGTCGTGAAGGAAGACGACGTGATTGCCGCCGTGATGACCGACAAGGCAACCGTTGAGATCCCCTCCCCTGTTGATGGTACCGTCACCGAAATCCTCGGTGAGATCGGGTCCATGACGCCGGTGGGCAGCGTGATCATCGCGCTTGAGGTCGAAGGCGAAGGCAACAACATCCCGGATGCGCCTGTGGCAGAGCCTGAGCCCGCCCCGGAAGCTGAAGCCCCGAAAGAACCATCGGATGAAGCACCCAAGGCAGCTGCAGCAGCCTCTTCCGGCGCCTCCGCGCCCAAGCTTGCTGCGTCCGCGCCCAAGGCCAAGGCCAAGGCTCCAGCCAAGGCTGGCCCAAGCGGTGCACCGCGCGCCGAAGGCGAGAAGCCGCTGGCGTCGCCTGCTGTCAGGAAGCGCGCCATGGATGCCGGCGTGAAGCTTCAATATGTGCACGGTACGGGCCCGGCGGGCCGCATCACGCACGAAGATCTGGAAGATTATATCTCCGGCGCCAGCGCGCCTGCCGGTGGCTCCAGCCGCCGCGCAGACACCAGCGTTGAGGAAATCAAGGTTATTGGCCTTCGCCGCAAGATCGGCGAGCGCATGCAGGACGCCAAAAGCCGCATCCCCCACATTACCTATGTGGAAGAAGTGGATGTGACCGAGCTTGAAAGCCTGCGCGAGCACATGAACGCAACCAGGAAGGCGGATCAGCCAAAGCTGACCATCCTGCCCTTCATCATGCTGGCCATGGTCAAGTCGCTGAAGGTCTACCCAAAATGCAGCGCGCATTATTATGATGCCGACGGCGTGGTGCACCAGTTTGGCGCCGCGCACATCGGCATGGCCGCGCAAACGCCGGGCGGCCTGATGGTGCCTGTGCTCAAGCACGCTGAAGCCATGGACATCTGGGGCATCGCCAATGAGACCCGCCGCCTAGCGGAAGCTGCGCGCGACGGCTCGATCACGCGGGAAGAGCTCACCGGCTCCACGATCACGCTCTCCAGCCTCGGCCGGATGGGCGGTATCGTCTCGACGCCGGTGATCAACAGCCCGGAAGTCGCCATTGTTGGTGTCAACAAGGTTGCTGTTCGTCCCGTGTGGAAAGACGGTGGTTTTGTTCCGCGCAAGATCATGAACCTGTCGTCCTCCTTCGACCACCGCATCATCGACGGCTGGGACGCTGCTGAATTCATCCAGAAAATCAGGGAGCTGATGGAAAACCCAGCCACCCTGTTCATGGAGGACTAAATGACGACCATGAACTGCAACACGCTTGTGCTAGGCGCAGGCCCCGGCGGCTATGTGGCCGCAATCCGCGCAGGCCAGCTTGGCATCGACACGATCATCGTTGAAGGCAATAAGCCCGGCGGCACCTGCCTCAATGTGGGCTGTATCCCCTCCAAGGCGCTGATCCACGCAGCGGAAGAGTATGAAAAGGCTGTTCACTATACCTATGAGAACAACCTTGGCATCACTGTTCAAAAGCCTGAGATTGACCTCAAGAAAACCGTTGGCTGGAAAGACGGCATCGTGAAGCGCCTGAACAGTGGCGTTGCGGGCCTTCTGAAGAAAGCCAAGGTCAAGTCTGTTGAAGGCTGGGGCACCATGTTGGACGGCAAGACCTGTGAGGTCGAAACCGCTGACGGCAAGGTGACCATCAAGGCCAAGAATGTCATTCTGGCCACCGGTTCCGTGCCTGTGGAAATCCCAAGCCTGCCCTATGGCGGCAATATTATTTCCTCAACCGAAGCGCTGTCGCTCGACAAGGTGCCCTCAAGGCTTGTTGTCATCGGCGGCGGCTATATTGGGCTCGAGCTTGGCATCGCCTACGCCAAGATGGGTGCAAAAGTAACCGTGGTGGAAGCCATGGGCAGCATCCTGCCCCAGTATGACGCAGAGCTCACCAAGCCGGTTGCCGAAAGCCTAAAGAAGCTGGGTGTTGAGGTTCTCTTGAACACCAAAGCCAAGGAAGCGACCAAAAAGCAGGACGGCCTGGTGGTTGAAACAGCGACTGGCCAAGAAGAGACCCTGCCCGCGGACAAAATCCTTGTCACTGTGGGCCGCCGCGCCAAAACCGATGGCTGGGGCCTTGAAGGCCTGGACCTCAAGATGAACGGGCGCGTGGTCGCCATTGATGACAAGTGCCAGACATCCATGAGCGGCGTCTACGCCATCGGCGACCTGACGGGCGAGCCGATGCTGGCGCACCGTGCCATGGCGCAAGGTGAAATGGTCGCAGAGATCATCGCTGGCGAAAACCGCACCTTCGACAAAGTTGCGATCCCGGCTGTGTGCTTCACGGACCCAGAGATCGTCACCGCCGGCCTGTCGCCGGATGAGGCGAAGGACGCCGGCTATGAGACGCAGATCGGTCTGTTCCCGTTCCAGGCCAACGGCCGCGCCATGACCATGGAAGCCGAAACCGGTTTCGTGCGTGTGGTGGCCCGTAAAGATAATCACGTGGTTCTGGGCATCCAGGCTGTGGGTAAAGGTGTGTCTGAGCTTTCAGCAGCCTTCTCGCTCGCCCTTGAGATGGGCGCGCGCCTTGAAGATATCGCTGGCACGATCCATGCGCACCCGACGCAGTCGGAAGGCTTCCAGGAAGCCGCCCTCAAGGCCCTCGGCCACGCGCTGCATATCTAAGCTGCGATACCACACAGAATTGAGAAAGCCGGGGCAACCACCCCGGCTTTTCTTTTGTCAGTTATGCGCCAGCCTGTAGTGCTGGTCCAAATAAAGCCGCATCCAGCCCCTGAACGCGGATTGCCCTGCAATCAATAATGCAAGCAGCCCGACCCCAAGCAGCAAGGAGAAGATCATTCCGCCCCAAGTCGGCCCGGGTATCAGCGACAAAGCCTTTGGCTTATTGACAGTAACCCTAAGTAGTCCGCCCTTTTCATTCATGGTTGGCGGCATCTGCAGAATCCGGCTGTATTCTATCTCTTGGTCCAGGGCAACCAGAGCCTGCAAGCGCTCAGAAAACGTCTCAGGCTGGATTGTCCTTTGTCCAGCGGCCAATTGGCTCCCGTGGTCATCCAATATCTCCGCGCTGGAGATATAGGGATATTCCATTAGACCAGAAACAACCTCCTGGCTAAGATCCGCATCCAGGATCAACACTGATCGCGTACCCGCGGTTTCTGCCACATCAAGGCTTCTTGCCACGGCCTGTTCTAGATACTCGTCCGCTGTTTGAACTGTCAGAAGCAGATAACAGACAACAGCAAACAGGCCAAAAGCCAGAGTGCTCCATCTGCTGCTGATGGCCGCCTGTGCCGAAGGACGAACTGTCTTGATTACCGGGCAATCGGCAGGTGTCTCATCCTCTGTCAGGGTTCCCTCCCCAATCGCCGTTTCAACAACGGCCGACAGCCGGCAACCAGTCACGCCTTCGAAGCCCTTATCTGTCAAGTATCCTATGAAAGCATCATCATTCACTTCGCACTCAGCATCACCGCACATCAGGGCCGCGCGCAAGGCCGCGTTTGATTTCCAGCCAAGGCCGCGGGCCATGGCTTCCGCCCGGTGTGAGGATTTGATATGCGGCAGGTTAAGGCCCAGTTCCTTCTTGATCAGCTGGGCATGCTTAAGTGTTATGAGAATTGTCATCTCATGTTCCTTCAAATCGATGTCAGTCCGCCGATTACACTGCCATCCTGAAAAACATGGATGAAGAATAGGATAAGGGTAACGTTTGACTCGGCGACAGGTCATGTGGGCTACCAGACACGAACTTATGCTACCCGTAGCTTCATCTGTCGTCAATGCCATGCATCTGAGTCGTGGGTTCCCCTTACGGAATGCATAGGAAATCTAGGCACTTGGCAAAAATTACTTGTGCTTGATCACAAATTACAAAAAAGCCCCCAAAAGCTATCTTAAGATTGCGAAATTCAGAAATCTTCGAAAGCTCATTTCCCAAGTTTAGTGCGATAATTCGTCCAGATTAGAGATCTGGCTTCTCGGCGAATATGCCACCGGGAAGCGGAAGATGTGGTTACCAGACGGCCCGGCCCAGCCAAAACAATAAGCATGCCGGCCCCCGTGGGAACGCCCCTAAAGCCCCCAAGGTAACGACAGGGTATGACGAGTAACCGGGGAAACCCGGCACGGGATTAATTGGGAAGGATTTCGACTATGCCCGTTTTCGATTCACGCAGCTTCAAGAACCACGAACAGGTCGTATTCTGTTCTGACGAAGCTTCTGGCCTGAAAGCCATCATCGCTGTGCATTCCACTGCCCTCGGCCCTGCCACAGGCGGCACGCGCTTCTGGGACTATGCTGCAAACCACCGTCGTTCCGCGCCAATCGATGTGGCCGAAACCCGCGGCGAGCAGGATGCCGTTTATGACGTCCTGCGCCTGTCGCGCGGCATGTCCTTCAAGAACGCGATGGCTGGCCTCCGCCTTGGTGGCGGCAAGTCCGTCATCATCGGCAACCCGAAAGAGCTGGGCACGCCAGAGCTGATGCGCGCCTTCGGCCGCATGATCAACCGTCTGGGCGGCAGCTACTATGCCGCGGAAGACGTTGGCACCAGCCCTGACATGCTGGCTGCAGCCGCAGAGACCACAAATTTTGTGTGTGGCCTCGAGGGCGGCGACTTCGGCACGGGCGACCCATCCCCGCACACGGCACTGGGCGTCTACACCGGCATCAAAGCTGCTGTGAAACACCGCCTGGGCAAAGACAGCCTCAATGGTGTGACCGTTGCGGTTCAGGGCCTTGGCCACGTTGGCCAGTATCTGGTTGACCACCTGCGCGGTGACGGTGCGAAAATCGTCGTGACTGACATTGTTGACGCCAACATCCAAGCGGTTCTGGCAAAAGGTGACGCCGAAGTGGTTGCGCCTGACGCCATCCACGCTGTGGACTGTGACGTGTTCGCGCCTTGTGCCCTTGGCGGCGTGTTGAACCCGAAATCGCTGGGTGACATCAAAGCCACCATCGTTGCGGGTGCCTCCAACAACCAGCTGGAAACTGAAGGCCGGGAAGACGAAGAACTGCGTAAACGCGGTATTCTGTATGCGCCTGACTATGTGATCAACGCTGGCGGCATCATTTCGGTTGAATCCGAAGTGTACAAGGAAAAGCCAAACGCTGCAGAGCGTGAAGCCAAGGTTCTGCGTATCGGTGACACGCTGACCAAGATCTTCAATGCCAGTGACAAGGAAGGCCGCCCAACGGGTGTGATCGCCAACGAAATGGCTGAAGACATCATTCGCCGTGCCAACGAAGCCAAGCTGGCTGCGGCAGCTGAATAACAACAAGAACTGAAACTTTCCTCCAGAAAGTTCCTGAAGGCTCCCGCAATCGCGGGGGCCTTTTTTCTATGGCATATGAGCCCCCTGCCCGCCCCTTCGCACTACAGCAAAAAGAAAGGCCGCCACAGGTGTGGCAGCCTCAATTAGGCCCTCAGGCCAGCCCAAATTATTATTGTTGTGACGTCTCTCTAGCTCGCAGCCTTCGCCAGGCGTCCGCCCGCGTTCGCATAGGCCTGCGTACCGTTATTGTGTACCTTGTCTGTGTCGAGCACTGTGTCTGGTGTATAGACAGTCTCGTTAGCTTCCAGCTCGTCATAGATCGGGCCGAAATCCTGATATGTGGCGTCCAGCAGCTCCTGGAAGCTGTCGATCACCCAGTAGGTCTGCTGGAAGTCATCAATGCGGTAGTCGGTTTTCATCAGGCGCATCAGGTCAAAGTGGATGCGGTTCGGGCTCGCGTCCTCAAGGCAGAAGATGCTCTCGGATTTAGAGCTGACGATCCCGGCACCATAGATGCGCATGCCCTTCGGGGTATTGATCAGGCCGAACTCCACGGTGTACCAGTAAAGCCGCGCCAGGTTCTGCAACACGCCACGGCCAGCCGCGCGCTGGCCGCCCTTGCCATACGCTTCCATATAGTCAGCAAATGTCGGGTTCGCGAGCAAGGGCACATGGCCGAACACATCGTGGAACACATCCGGTTCCTGCAGATAATCCAGCTGCGCTTCCGGGCGAATGAAGTTGCCCGCCGGGAAGCGGCGGTTCGCCAGATGGTCAAAGAACACATCATCCGGCACCAGGTCCGGCACCGCAACAACCGTCCAGCCCGTGATTTCTTTCAAACGGCAGGACAGCTCATCAAAACGCGGGATGCCGCCATCAGACAGCTTCAGCGAATGCAGCCCTTCCATGAACTCATCACACGCGCGGCCTTCCAGCATCTGTTCCTGACGGGCATACAGCCGGTCCCACCGGTCATGCTCCTCGTCGGTGAAATGCTCCCAATTCTGGTCAACCGTATAGTCTTCGTTTACTTCAACTTCCCGGCCAAGACGTGTCTTGATTTTCATGGGTCCCTCCTAACAAAAAACGTTACGCTTGCGGCGCGTCCGGCTGGTTCTCCGGCGCGGCTGCGATAAAGGCCTGCTCTTGCTGGCACGCGGCATCGATGGACAGAATGGTTGGGAACGCATCAAGTGGCGTGCCGAAACGCCGCGCGTTCCAAACCTGCGGCACCAGATAGATGTCAGCCATGCTCGGCGTGTCGCCAAAGCAGAAGCGGCCTCGGTGCTCACTTGACGCCAGCATGGCTTCAAGCGCCGTGAACCCCTCTGTAACCCAGTGATGATACCACGAATTGGTAGCATCTTCATCCGCACCCAGCTGGCCCTTGATGCGCATCAGCACCGATAGGTTATTCAAGGGGTGGATATCGCAACCAATCAGGCTCGCCAGCTGGCGCACATAGGCACGGTCGGCCATGCCTTCCGGCAACAACGATGGCCGTGGGTAGGCTTCATCCAGATATTCGAGGATGGCAGGCGACTGGCTCAGCGCCACATCGCCATCAATGAAGTACGGCACCCGCCCTTGCGGGTTCAGCTTCAGATAATCCTCGGATTTCTGCTCGCTCACACCCGGCTTCAGGTTGATGGCGCGGTGCTCATAGTCAAGCCCCTTCAGCCCAAGGGCAATGCGCACCCGGAAGGCTGCCGAAGACCGGAAATAACCATATAGGATGCGCATCATATTCCCCGCTTTATCCTTGGGTCACGACCTGATCGATGGCACCGAAGATCGACGCACCGTCACGGTCAAACATTTCGATTCGAATCGAGTCGCCAAACTTCATGAAGCTGGTCGACGGCTTGCCGTCCTCGATCGTCTCGATCATGCGGATTTCGGCAATGCAGCTGTAGCCCACGCCGCCCTCTGAAACCGGCTTGCCCGGGCCGCCGTCCATCTTGTTCGACACAGTACCGGAGCCGATGATGGCGCCAGCGCCCAGCGGACGGGTTTTCGCGGCGTGCGACACCAGCTTGGCGAAATTGAAGGTCATGTCGATGCCGGCTTCGGGCTTGCCGAAGATCGTGCCGTTATAGTGGGACACCAGCGGCAGGTGCAGCTTGGTATCTTCCCATACGCCGTCCAGCTCATCAGGGGTTACGCACACGGGGCTGAAAGCGCTCGAAGGCTTGCTTTGGAAAAAGCCGAAGCCTTTCGCCAGCTCACCCGGGATCAGGCCCCGCAGCGATACGTCGTTGACCAGCATCAGCAGCTTGATGTGGCCCGCCGCATCGGCTTCCGACACGCCCATCGGCACGTCGTCAGTGATCACAGCAATTTCAGCCTCGAAATCGATACCGAAGCCCTCATCCTGTGGCATCACAATCTTGTCGCGTGGGCCCAGGAACGTGTCGGAGCCGCCCTGGTACATAAGTGGGTCAGTCCAGAAGGTTTCCGGCATTTCCGCGTTCCGTGCCTTACGCACCAGTTCAACGTGGTTGACGTAAGCCGAACCGTCAGCCCACTGGTAGGCACGTGGCAGCGGTGAAGCACAATCCGCTTCATTGAAGGCCTCGCCTTCAACCGCGCCGGAATTCAGCGATTCATAAAGCGCGCGCAATTTCGGCAGCGCTGTGGCCCAATCATCAATGGCAGCCTGAAGGGTCGGCGCAATATCTGCTGCCGATGTCATACGCTTCAGGTCTTTGGACACAACAACAAGTTTGCCGTCGCGGCCGTGCTTGAGAGACGCAAGTTTCATAAACTCTGTTCCTTAAACTTTTTTGTTCCAGATCGCCCATGGGTCCCGCACCCGTGGGCGTTTGCCAGATCTTACCCGTGATACCCGGGGAATTCACCTTCGCCGTGCAGCCAGGCTGCCGTCTTTGGTGCTTTCTTGGTTTTCGACCATTCTTCCAGCATTTCCGGGCCCACGCGCTTCAGCTCCTGAAGCATGCCGGGCTCGTCCGTGTTGGCGGCCAGCTCAATCCGGTGGCCGTTGGGGTCAAAGAAATAGATCGACTTGAAGATCGTGTGGTTTGTCGGCCCCAGCACTTCAACGCCCGCAGCCTCAAGACGGTCCTTCGCTTCCAGAAGCTCGTCCATGCTGCCCAGTTTGAAGGCGATATGCTGCACCCACTCAGGCGTGTTGGTGTCGCGGCCCATCTCTGGCTGGTTCGGCAGCTCGAAGAAAGCCAGCACATTGCCGTTCCCGGCATCCAGGAAGATATGCATGTAGGGATCAGGCTCGCCCGTTGACGGCACTTCGTTTTCCGCAATCGCCAGCTGGAAATCCATATCCAGGTTCTTCTGGTAAAATTCCACAGTTTCCTTGGCATCCCGACATCGGTACGCCACGTGATGAACGCCTTGAAGCTTCATTGGTCTCACCCTTCGAATACTTGATACCTGTTGCGCAGGGGCACAAGGCCCCTGCCCGACTGTGATTTGGTTAGGCTGCGTTTTCGTCGACCTTCAGCGCACCACGGCGAATCTGGTCGCGTTCCATGGATTCAAACAGCGCCTTGAAGTTGCCTTCACCGAAGCCGTCATCTTCCTTACGCTGGATGAATTCGAAGAACACAGGGCCCAGGCGCGTTTCAGAGAAAATCTGAAGCAGCAGGCGAGGTTCGCCGCCTTCGGTCGTGCCGTCCAGCAGGATACCGCGGGATTTCAGCTCGTCCACGGGCTCGCCGTGGCCTGGCAGACGCTCTTCCAGCATTTCATAGTAGGTTTCCGGAGGCGCGGTCATGAACGGCACGCCTTTAGCCTTCAGGCGGTCCCAGCACTCCAGCAGGTTGTCGCATGAGAAAGCGATATGCTGGATGCCTTCGCCGTTATAGGCCATCAGGAATTCTTCAATCTGGCCATTGCCGCCAGCCGCTTCTTCATTGAGCGGAATACGGATCTTGCCGTCAGGTGCGGTCATGGCTTTCGACGTCAGGCCGGTATATTCGCCTTTGATGTCGAAATAGCGGATTTCCTTGAAGTTAAAGAACTTCTCGTAGAAATCAGCCCAATATGCCATGCGGCCGCGATAGACATTGTGTGTCAGGTGATCAAGCGTGTGGAAACCACAGCCTTCAGGGTGACGGTCCACGCCTTCGATCCACTCGAAATCAATGTCATAGATGCTGTTGCCGTCGCCGAAGCGGTCGATCAGATAGAGCGCGGCACCGCCGATGCCTTTGATGGCAGGCAGGCGCAGTTCCATCGGCCCCGTTGGCATTTCAATGGGCTGCGCGCCCTTCTTGAGGCACTCTTCATAGGCAAAGTGGGCGTCTTTCACACGGAAAGCCATGCCGCAGGCGCTGGGGCCATGCTCTTCAGCATAATAGGCCGCCGGGCAGTTCGGCTGATAGTTCGCAATGAAATTGATGTCGCCCTGACGCCACAGTGTCACGTCCTTGGAGCGGTGATTGGCCACGTGGGTAAAGCCCATGCTTTCGAATACCGGCTCCAGAATGCCTTTTTCAGGTGCCGTAAACTCAACAAATTCAAAGCCGCAAAGGCCCATTGGGTTCTCAAAGAGATCGGCCATCTTCCAACTCTCCTATATGTCCTATATACAAAATGGAAAGGCGTACAAAAATCTGCTCCCGGAATTTCCGGAATTTTGGACGCCGTGTTAATTTCTCTTGAACCTATATTAGTTTCATACGAAACTAATTGCAAGAGCATGTGTGAGGGAACGATGAAAAAAAATTCAGAGGACGCGATCTGCCTTGCGGATTTCCTGCCCTACCGGTTGTCGGTACTATCGAACCGGATCAGCCGCGCGATTGCCGACGGCTATGAAGAAAAATTCCAGCTGAGCCTGCCTGAATGGCGGGTTATGGCGGTTTTGGGGGAAGAAAGCGACCTCTCGGCAGCCCAGGTGGCCGAGCGCACGGCCATGGATAAAGTGGCTGTATCCCGCGCCGTGAACAAACTTCTGGACAGCGGCCGGCTGGAGCGCCACTTCTCGCCGGAGGACAAGCGCCGGTCCGTTCTCGCTCTCTCGACCGATGGCCGCACCATCTATAACGAAGTGATTCCCATTGCGCTGGGCTATGAGGGCAAAATTCTCGCGAAACTGAGTGCTGTGGAAAAAGAGGCCCTCACGAGCCTTCTTGATAAACTGGAGACGATCCAGCTGCAGGCTTAATCGGCCTTTACGGGCTCTGCATCCGGCATCCCGAACAGATAGCCCTGCAGATAGTCCACGCCCGCACTTTCAAGCATGCGGGCGGTTTTATTGTCTTCAACGCCTTCTGCGATCACTTTGATGTCTGATTGCTTGGCGGAATCAACAATATTGGCCACCAGCGTCCACTTGCGGCCATCATCATTCAGGTCGTGGGTCAGCGACTTATCAAGCTTGATGAAATCAGGCTGGATTTCCGTGATACCCGAAAGGTTATTGAAGCCGGTGCCAAAGTCATCAAGGGCAATGCGAATGCCCCGGTCCTTCAGGCGGCGCACCAGGCTGCGCACGGTTTCCAGGTCAGACAGCTGCTGACTTTCGACAATCTCGAACACAAGCTGGTCTTCGGCCAGCCCGCTTTCACCCAGCACGTTCGACAGCCAGGCTTCCATACCGTCTTCGGTGTCGATGGTGAAGGGCAGAACGTTCACAAACACGCTTTCCTTGAGGCCGAAACCCTTTGCGGTCCGGGTCGCGCACTCACCGGCGGCCATATCAAGGGCATAAAGCATTCCGGCGGATTCGGCGGTTTCAAACAAAACCGGCGCCGGGATTTCCATGCCGTCCGTGTGCAGGCCGCGGATCAGGAACTCATAACCCATGATATTCTTATGGTCCTCAACACACACAATCGGCTGCAGCAAGGATTTGTAGCGGCGGTCGACCAGCAAATCACCCAGCCACTGGGCAGACAGGCGCAGACCGAGTTCCTCAACGGTATGAATACTGCCAAATTCCTGCAGTGTCGGCTTGGCGTTTCCTGACAGCAGCGCCCGGATCAGGCGGCGCTCCTTGGAGGCGAAGGCCTGCTCAAGAACCGGTAAAACCGATTCCATATCGTCCGCAAGGAAGCAGACAACAAGCGGCTCGCCCGTTGGCACTTCAATAAACCCAGCCTTGATGAGAATGGCGCGCAGACGGTCACTCAGATGCTCGTCATAGCACCAGAAAAAGGCATGCCCCAAACCTGAGACAATTGGAAACAAAGACTGATCAGGCAACACTCGACCCCTCAAGCTGTCTGATATTAACTATCACTATGGCCTCACACTCAATCACTTTTCACCACCCGGGTAAAGGCTTGTTTCCAATTTGTTACCCCCTGCCCCAAGAGGCCAGAAAGAAGCAAGCGAGCCTTTCTTGCCCGCAGCCATCCAGCAGGGACAAGTCCCCTGGACAGCAGATCAATTTCGGCCCCACGATAGCCATAAGACCTTTCGAATATCTTACCGCCACGCGCGCGAGTTGATAAAACAACGGGCATGACCTTTGCGAGCGCTTCAGCTTTGTCGGCCCAGACCTCAGACAGATGCCCCGCCCCAAAGGCTTCTATCACCAGACCTTGATAGCCAGCCTCGGCCACCATATCGAGCATTCGGCCGTCGTCATCTATCACGGCACTCACAAGGGCCACAGGCGCAAATTCTTTGACCCCAGAAAGACTTACGTCGCGCACTGGGCAATCCTTGCGCCAATGCAACTGCCCTTCTGCAACCGTAGCCATCGGTCCTTGCTCTGACTGGAAAGCCTGCAGGCTCGACGTGTGCTCCTTGGCGACACGCCAGGGATCGTGAAGCTCGCCGTTCATCATAAGCGCAACGCCGCGCAACCGGCTGTCGGTTGCCGCCAGTACGGAATCATAAAGGTTCGCCGGTCCATCGGCCCCCGGCTGATTGGGCGTGCGCATGGCGCCGGTAAAGACAACCGGCTTATCACTTTGGTTCATGAGGCTGGCCAGAAACGCCGTTTCCTCCATCGAATCAGTGCCCTGGGTAACAACGACAGCATCTGCGTCACAGGCGCTGGCACGGTCCATGATATCGGCGATCAGCGGCATGGTGAGATTGGCGCTGCCCTTCTGCACCAGCGTTTCAGCGTGCAGGTCGGCCAAATCCTCAAGGCCCGGCACGGCCGAGATAAGGTCGCGCGCGGTCAGAGACGGAATGACCCCCGCGCTTGCGCCGGGGGTCATCGCAATGGTTCCGCCGAGGGCGAAAACCTGGATGACGGGTTTCTTGTTCATACCCGCCATATATACCAGTTGACGTTACGCGCCAATAGCTTCCAGCGCTGGCGTGTAATCAAGGTTCTGGTCGCGTGCAACGGCTTCATACGTGATCTTGCCTTCGCACACATTCAGGCCCGCCAGCAGGTGCTTGTCGTCCGCCAGCGCTTGTTTCCAGCCCTTGTTGGCGATGGCAACAGCATGACGGAGCGTCGCGTTGTTGAGCGCCAGCGTGGAGGTGCGGGCAACACCACCCGGCATGTTGGCAACGCAGTAATGCACCACTTCGTCAACAATGTAGGTTGGGTTCTCGTGAGTCGTCGCCTTGGACGTCTCGAAGCAACCACCCTGGTCGATGGCCACATCAACAAGCACGCTACCGCGCATCATCTTGCCGATCATCTCGCGGGTCACCAGCTTCGGTGCCGCCGCACCCGGGATCAGAACCGCGCCAACCACCAGGTCAGACGCCAGGCAATGCTCTTCAACGGCATCCTGCGTGGAGAACACAGTCTTCACCGTGCCTTTGAAGATGTCGTCCAGCTGCTGCAGGCGGCGGATCGAACGGTCAAGGATCGTCACGTCCGCGCCCATGCCAACAGCCATACGCGCTGCGTTTGTGCCCACAACACCGCCACCGATCACGGTAACTTTGGCAGGCGCAACGCCCGGCACGCCGCCCAGCAGCATACCACGACCACCTTGGCTCATCTCAAGAGCATGAGCACCGGCCTGGATCGACATACGGCCTGCAACCTCAGACATTGGCGCAAGAAGGGGGAGGCCGCCAAAGTCGTCGGTTACTGTTTCGTATGCGATCGCAATCGCACCGGATTTGATCAGACCTTGGGTCTGCTGGGGGTCCGGAGCCAGGTGGAGGTAAGTATAGAGGATCTGGCCTTCACGCAGCATTTCGCATTCAACTGCCTGGGGCTCTTTCACTTTCACGATCATGTCGGCTTTCGCAAACACTTCAGCAGCCGTATCGATGATTTTGGCGCCAACAGCTTCATACATGTCGTTGGTGAAGCCGATCTCGAAACCGGCATTATTCTGAACGATAACCTCGTGGCCGTGTGCAATCAGCTCACGTACAGACGCAGGCGTCAGACCAACACGATACTCACGGTTCTTAATTTCCTTAGGAACACCTACAAGCATTCTGCCCTCCTAAAAACTGGTTTTGCTTGTGCGGCAAGGGATCGCCTGACGGCCTTATGATCGGTCGTTCCAGTCCCCTCACTTCTCTGGCAGGGAATTTACTCCAAAGCCGTTAGAATGTCCTTGCAAAGACATGCGTTTTGATTGATCATTTTGCATGATTATTGTGCTATTTAAAATATATACGCAGGAATCTGCGAATGATTAAACTTGATAAGATTGATCGTGCCATCCTGGATGCCCTGCAGAAGGATGGCCGCCTGTCGAATGTTGAGCTGGCTGACAAGGTTGGCCTATCGGAATCCGCATGCCTCAGGCGCGTCAAGAACCTGGACGACAAGGGCGTGATCATGCATTACGCCGCCCACCTGAACGCCAGCGCCGTCGGGCTGCCCGGCACGGTGTTTGTGCGCATCTCGCTTGAAGACCAGCAGGAGGAAAAGCTCCGCCGGTTCGAGGAAGCCGTGCGCGGCGTGATGGAGGTGATGGAATGTTATCTGATGAGCGGCGACGTGGACTATATGATCCGCGTGGCGGTGAAGGATGCGCCGGATTATGAGCGCATCCACAATATTCTCACCCGCCTGCCCGGCGTGGCGCGCGTGCATTCAAGTTTCGCGCTCAGGAATGTGCTGAGACGGACAAGGCTGCCCCTGCCCGCCCAGGAAGGCTGACACTGCTACTGGGTATCATCTGAAGGCTGTGACACAAACAGCAGCGACGCGAGCCCCACGATCATGAAAAGGGCGCAACCAGACAGCAGGAATGGGTCTATATAGATCTGATCGCTGAAAGAAAATGTGCCACCGGAAATCTTCCGCCATCCGGCAAAATGCTGTGCAGCGGCGACATGGGCGCCAAGAAACGCCACAGAGGTAGCAATGTAGCGCAATAGCCAATGGCGCGGATTAGGCAGCATCAGTATGATGCCAAGCAAGGCAATGACCGTACGCTGCGTCCGGCAATAGGGACACTCATAAACAAGGCCTGTCAGGTCAAGCACCCAAGCCGCAACCCCAACCAAAAGCGCCATTAAACCAATTAATCTTATATTATTGGTGTATTTTTCTATTTTTAAAATCATCAACAGCATTATGTCCTCCATATCATGCTAAACGCGATATTTTTGGACTCATTATCAGACATTAAAAAAGCGCCACCCGTTCTGCGACGAATGGCGCCCAAAATGCGATAATGCGAATGCTAGAGCCAATCCGGCACCGGCAGGTTCTTTGACTTCAGAAATTCAGGGTTGAACAGCTTGGACTGATAACGAAGCCCACTGTCACACAGCAACGTCACAATCGTGTGCCCGGGCCCCATCTGTTTCGCCAGGCGAATGGCCCCTGCCACATTGATCCCGGTGGAGGAGCCCACACACAGCCCTTCGCGTTTCATCAGGTCGAACGCGATCGGCAGTGCTTCCTCGTCCGGAATCTGGAAAGCCTCATCAATTGGCGCGCCTTCAAGGTTCGCCGTAATCCGGCCCTGCCCGATACCTTCGGCGATGGAGCTGCCTTCGGCCTTCAACTCGCCATGCTTGACATAGTTATAGATGGCGGCGCCCATCGGGTCAGCCAGGCCAAGAACGATGTCCTTGTTGAATTCCTTGAGTCCCATGCCCGTACCCACCAGCGAGCCACCGGAACCAACTGCGGTGATAAAGGCGTCAACCTTGCCGTTCGTCTGGTCCCAGATCTCGCGCGCAGTGGTTTTGATGTGCGCCTCGCGGTTCGCCACATTGTCAAACTGGTTGGCCCAAATCACACCATGCTGTTCCGTTGCGGCAAGCTCTTCAGCCCGGCGCTTGGCCACATGGTTAAAGTTTCCCGGGTTGGAATATGGGGCGGCAGGCACAAGTTCGAGCCCCGCGCCCATAATGCGCAGCGTATCAATCTTTTCCTGGCTTTGGGTGTTGGGCATCACGATCAGGGTACGGTAACCCTTGGCGTTCGCCACCACCGTCAGGCCGATACCCGTGTTGCCGGCAGTGCCTTCCACAATCAGCCCGCCAGGCTCAAGAAGGCCCTTCTTTTCGGCATCTTCAATGATATTCAGCGCCGGGCGGTCCTTCAACGACCCACCGGGATTGGCATATTCCGCCTTGCCCAAAATGGTGCAGCCTGTCAGTTCTGACGCATATTTCAGTTTGATAAGCGGGGTGTTGCCAATTGCGGCAAGCGCGCCAGTCTGGGCCGTCATGATGAACTCTCCAAAAGAAACTCTTTCTTAATTGGCTAGCGTTTTGACAATTTCAAGAAAAAAATCAACCCAATAATTCGTGATGGCTGGAATTTATTTCTCTGACACGTGAAATTGGTTCAGATAGAGGATCGTGTCCACCGTATCCCCATCGTCAAGAAACGGCAGGCACAGCGTGTCATAGGTTTTATAGTCCTTCTCAGGCGACCAGGCCAGTGGCAGGCCGATAATCAACATGGGCTGCACCTTGGAGACCATCCAGCGGGCGCGGCGGATCAGCAGTTCGGTATTCGGGTAATCGTCGACATAGTGACCGGTCGCATCATACCCGATGGCACCCACAAAGGCGGACCCCATCAGGCGACACTTCATTCTGAACGGATCATAGCTGACATCAAAGATTGTCAGAAACGGCAGATATTCACTGATATTCATAGGCGACAAGGTGGTCCGCGGCGGGGCCACCTTGTTACCTCGAAGGTCCTGCCACATCGCCAGGAACCGGTCCGCCAAGGGCCAGCTGTTTCCAGCAAGATCACGACCGATATATACCTTTGCCGGAACGGACAGGCCGATCAGGGTTTCCAGGCTATCGGGCGCTGGCTCTTGGGTCATTCTTCCTCGTTCAGTTGTGCCTCAATCCATTCATCGATCCGGCTTTCCAGAATATAAAGCGGGATACCCCCCGCAGACAGGACCTTATCATGGAATGCCCGCACATCGAACTTGTCACCCAGGGCCTTGGTTGCCTTCTCGCGCAGTTCCACGATCTTCAACTCTCCCATCTTGTAGGCCAGCGCCTGGCCCGGCCAGGCAATATAGCGGTCTACTTCCGTGCGAATATTATGCTCGGACAAAGCTGAATTTTCCGTAAGCAGCTGGATGGCCGCTTCCCGCGTCCAGCCTTTTGAATGGATGCCGGTGTCGATCACCAGGCGGCAGGCGCGCCACATCTCGTAGGTCAGGCGGCCAAAGCGCTCATAGGGCGTCTCATACAGGCCCATTTCTTCGCCGAGCCGTTCGGAATAGAGGCCCCAGCCCTCGCCGAATGCATGCGGATATTGGCCCAGGCGGAATTCAGGGACGTTTTCAAGCTCCTGCGACAGCGCGATCTGCAGGTGGTGCCCCGGCACTGCTTCATGGAGCGTCAGCGCTGGTAGCGTATAAAGCGGCCGTTTGTCGAGCGCATAGGTATTCACCCAATATTCCCCACCCCGCGGCGCATCCAAGGGCGCACCCGAATAGCGGCCGGTGGTGTAATTTGGTGCCAGAACGGCGGGCACTGGTTCCACCCCGTACGGCTGGCGCGGCAGCTTGCCAAACAGCGCTGGTAGCTTGCCGTCAGCCTTTTTGGCCAGATAGCTGGCGACCATCAGCAGTTCTTTTTCTGTCTTGGCATAAAACTGCGGGTCGGTGCGCAGGAAGGTCAGGAATTCCGCAAAACTGCCTTCAAAGCCAACTTCTTCGATAATGGCTTCCATGGCTGCCCGGATACGCGCAACCTCGCTCAGGCCAATCTGGTGCACTTCATCGGGGAAAATATCAATGGTGGTATAGTAGCGCACCATATCCTCATAGTAGGCCGCCCCACCCGGGACTTCGCTGATGCCCAGGCTTTCCCGTGCAGCAGGGTAATAAACGTCATGCATAAAGCTGGCGAGTGTGGCATAGGCTGGCAGGACATCGTCCTTGATGACCGCCCGCGCCTCTGCCCGCAACGCTTCTTTCTGCTCATCCGTCAGGCTTGCTGCCATATTGACAAAGGCCCCATAGAAGGAACTGTCCTCCGGTGCGCCTTTGGCCAGCACGTCAAAGCTTGGCATCAGGCCCTTGAGCACCACCTTGGGCATGGTGAAGCCTTCCTGCAGGCCCGTGCGCATGTGAGCCGTGTTTTCTGCCAGGTAACGCGGCAGGTCCCTCATCCAGCGGATATAGGCCTGATAGTCCGCCACTGTCCGGAAGTTGATGGATTGCCAGGCACGCGTTGGATAAGTGTGGAAGCCGCTGTCGCTAAAGAGCGGCTGGCGCCATGTACGGTGTTTGGAATTCAAGAGGCGGCTGTCGATCATGTAGCGGAACATGTCATAGTTCAGCTGGCCTTCTTCATCCAGCCGCTTGCGTTTTATGTCGTCCAGGCGCGCAAGGAACTCCCGGTTCTTTTCTGCCCGGCGCATTTGATCCTCAAGCGCAAGGGAGCGAAATCGGTCTGCAACAGGACGCGGCTTGCCGCGCGGGCCAGTCCCTGGGTTTTCCTGGTAATAGAAGGCGCGCTCATCCTGCATCAGCAGCTGAAACTTTTCTTCGGCGCTTTCGCGTCGCTCCATGCCCGAAGCCGTCACACTTGTCAGCATTATCGCTGATGCCAGCACCCCAGTTTTAAACCATACTCCCATGGATCGTCCCCTTCCCGATTTGCGCCGATTGCCGCCTTATAACTTTCGTTCAGCAGCAAAGACTTGATGTTGTTTCCTTCATGCGAAACAATCCAGCGTCTGTCAAATGGGAGCGAAACATGTGGTATAAAAAAGTCGCCGCAGCAGTGGCGATTGTGACACTGGGGGCATGCATGAGTGAAACACCGGAAAAGCCTGAGTATGCACTTGTGATCCATGGCGGTGCCGGGACGATCACGCCAGACAAGCTGACGCCGGAGCTGGAGGCCGAAATCCGTGCTGACCTGATGGCAGCCCTGGCAGCCGGGGAAGCCGTTCTCAAGGATGGTGGTGAAGCGTTAGACGCCGTAACAGCCGCCATCCAGGTCATGGAGAATTCACCCCATTTCAACGCTGGTCGGGGGGCCGTGTTTACCGCCGAAGGCAAGAACGAGATGGACAGTTCGATCATGGACGGCCGCACGCTGGATGCCGGTGCGGTATCTGGTGTCCGGAACATCAGGAACCCCATCCTGCTGGCGCGGGCAGTGATGGAAAAATCGCCCCATGTGATGATGCAGGCGCACGGCGCCGAAGCCTTTGCCGCGACGCAAGGCATAGAAACAGCGGACGACACCTATTTCCACACTGATCACCGCTGGAGCCAATATGAAGACGCCAAAGCCAAAAAGGCCGGCCCCATGCTGGATCATGACGGCAAGCCTGCTGAAGGAGCCGATGCGACAAGCAGCGCAGACGATGGCCTGAATGGCGACTATAAGTTCGGCACCGTAGGGGCTGTCGCACTGGACAGAGACGGCAACCTGGCGGCCGGTACGTCAACAGGCGGCATGACCTACAAGATGCACGGCCGGGTGGGCGACAGCCCGATCATCGGTGCAGGCACATACGCAAACAACGAAAGCTGTGCTGTATCAGCGACCGGCCACGGCGAATTCTTCATCCGCGCGACTGTTGCCCGCAACATCTGCGCGCTCATGGAATATGCAGATCTCAGCCTGCAGCAGGCCGCCGACCGTGTGGTGATGGACCAGCTTGTGAAAATGGGCGGTGACGGCGGCATTATTGCAGTGGACAAGGACGGGAATATGTCCATGACCTTCAACACATTGGGCATGTTCCGCGGCACCGTCAGCAGCAAAACGGAAGCCGGCGTCGCAATTTATAAGGATTAGGGGCTAACCCCCGAGTTCATCCAGAAGACCATCAAGGGCGTCTACGCCACTTTTGTCTGGCGCGCTGGCAGGCTCATTGATGCTGCCCTTGCGGACTGGTGCCTTTTTGCCTTCAGGCGCGCCGTTTTTCGTCGCCTTGGGCGGCGCTTCAGGCAAGGCTGCAGGAATGTCTGTGGCAACGCCTTCCTTGACGATGGCGTGGATTTCTTCGCCCAGCACCTGGTTGATCACCATCAAAAGCCGTTTGCGGTTGATGGGTTTGGTCACCACATCCTCCATGCCGGCCTGCCGAAACCGTTCGATCTGTTCAGGGAACGCGTCCGCCGTGCACCCCACAATCGGCACCCTGGCCTTGTCACCGTCCATGGCGCGAATCCATTTTGTGGCATCAATGCCGCCAAGAACCGGCATCTGAATATCCATAAGGATCAGATCGAAATCCTGTTCTTCCGCCAGCCCACAGGCCTGCGCGCCGTTTTCCACTGCCACCAGCTCATGGCCAAGCTTGCCCAGCATATTGTCGATGATGCGCTGGTTGATCAGATTGTCATCGGCCACCAGGATACGCAGCTTGCGGCTGGCAGAGGCTTCGAGCACCGCCATATCGGACGAGTCATAGCCAAAGTCATCAACCAGATCCTCTTCACTGCCCTCACGGCACTGAAAGGTGAACCAGAAGCTGCTGCCCTCGCCCTCTTCGCTTTCGACACCAATCTCGCCGCCCAGAAGCACCGTCAATTGCCGACAGATGGCAAGCCCAAGCCCGGTACCACCAAAACGCCGCGTCGTGGACGCATCGGCCTGGGTGAACTTCTGGAACAAGCGCCGCTGTGCTTCCTTGCTGATACCAATGCCTGTATCGGTGACCACAATCTTGATTCCCAGGTCACCGCCAGAGCCATAATCGCGTGACGCATGGATGGTCACACCACCGACTTCCGTAAACTTGAGGGCATTACCCACCAGGTTGAACAGGATCTGCCTCAGGCGCGTGGGGTCCGTGATAACCACTTCTGGCACGTCTTCCCCGCATTCCCAGGTAACGTCCAGGCCCTTTTCCTTGGCCTTGGGCTCCAGGAAATGGATGGTGTCGGAAATCACTTTCTCGATTTTGGCAGCGTGAAAATCCAGTTCCACTTTCCCGGCTTCGAGTTTCGAAATATCCAGAATATCGTTGATGACAGTCAGCAGTGTCTGGGCGGATTGCTGCAGCGTCTGGGCGAAATAGATCTGGCTTTCATCCAGCTGCGTGTCCATCAACAGATCGATCATGCCAATAACACCGTTAAGCGGCGTCCGGATTTCATGGCTCATAGTGGCCAGGAACTCGGATTTGGCAACGTTGGCCGCCTCGGCGGCATCACGCGCTTTCGAAAGTTCATTCGCGAGCTTGGCGAAGGCCTCGCGCTGTTCCTTCAGCACCGCCTCGTTGCGGCGCTTATCCTGCACCACTTGCTGCAGGTTATATTCCACCTCGGAAAACTCGATCAATCGGGCCCGGGCTTTTTCCGCCGTCGTGCGTACCGTATCCAGGGCTTGCTGCAGATCCGGCCGGTTGATCAGCTCTTCCGATGCCTCGGCATACTGTATTTTATCGCCCGCCACCCAGCTATGCAGGTGCTTGAGGAAGTCTCCCTCGGGCTCAATCATATTGGCCTCGATATATTGGCGTAGCGCAAACCCGGCGATGCCGCCAATCACGGCGGTCGCCACCAGCGGCCAAACCGGCGGAACCGCTTCGGTGGCGAACAGGTAAATAGGCCCCGCAGCCACAACTGCGGATATCGCTGCTATCCAGGGGATGACTTTGACCATTCGGGTCATATGCGTTGAGCCATAAAAGCGGTGGTTGTTTTTGCCAGACTAATGCGTCGAAGCCAAAATCGCAATATATGTAACCAGATCGGGTATTTAGAACTGGATTCGACGGGTAAATCCACCGTCAACCACCAGGTTTGTCCGGGTTACCCAGGAAGCCGCCGGGCTGGCCAGAAACGCCACACAGTTTGCGACTTCCTGTGTTGTGCCAAGCCGCCCAAAAGGGTGCCTGGCCACGACACCGTCATAGGCTTCCTGCTGGGCGGCCTTCACCTGCCCCCAGAAACCATCGTCAACATGAACCGGGCCGGGAGACACAGCATTCACCCTGACCCCGTGCTGGGCCGCCAGGTCACCGAGCTGGCTAGAATAGGATATAAGGGCGGCCTTGGCGGTGTTGTAGGGCGCAGGGGCGCCCATGGCTTCAACGCCTGCGATACTGGCAATAATGACAATTGCCCCGTCACTGCCCTGTACCAGTTGCGGCAACAGGCTTTCGCAGCCCCGGACAGTGGCCAACATGTCCACCTCAAAAGCCGTACGCCAGCCTTCTTCCCCCTGCCCGGCGCCTCCAGATACATTGGGCACGAAAATATCAACACCGCCCATCGCTTTCGCGGCTTCTTCAAGCCACGCCAGATAGGCCTCAGGCTGCCGGACGTCCACGGCGCTACCCCAGACGTCATGACCGGCGTCGGTCCAGTCTTTCAGCCGGGCAGCCACTTCATCTTTATTTCGGGCACAGAAAGCCACCTTGGCGCCCTCCGCCAGGAAGGTCTGGGCAATGGCCAGACCGATACCGCGCGTGGCACCTGTGATGATGACGCGTTTGCCTTTAAGACCCAGATCCATAATCAGCCCCTTGTTGAGGCTTCCCCTAAAGCGATGCTGCCAAATCCCGCAGTTCGCGGCGCAGCACCTTGCCAACAGGTGACTTGGGAAGCTCGTTCACAAAGCATACAGTCTTCGGAACCTTGTATCCGGTCAAGTGTTCTCTGCAGTGACGGATCACTTCGTCATCTGTAAGGTCTTGATCTGCCTTGACAATATAGGCCACGACTTTTTCACCGGTCTCACCGTCCGGTGCCCCGACAACTGCGGCTTCCGCGACCCGGTCGAACCGTGTCAGCACGTCTTCAATGTCAGTTGGGAATACGTTGAAGCCCGATACGATCACCATGTCCTTCATACGGTCCACGATGGAAAGGTAGCCTTCTTCGTCAAAGATCGCCACGTCGCCGGTCCTGAGCCAGCCATCATTGATGGCTTCATCGGTGGCCTCGGCATTATTCAGGTAGCCCTTCATGATTTGTGGGCCCCTCAACCAAAGCTCACCCGGTTCGCCGCGCGGACGATCCTTGCCGTCCTCGCCCACGATCCGCACTTCAGTGCCCGGGATCGGGCGACCGCAAGTCCCCCGCCTGGGCGGCTGATCCAGCGGCATGGACGCGACAATGCAGGTCCCTTCCGTCAGGCCGTAACCTTCATAAATAGGCGCACCAGTGATGTCCTCCCAGGCGTCAGCTGTTGCAGGCTGCAGGGGCGCCGCACCAGACATGCAAAGCCTGAGCGATGTTGGTGGATTGGATGTAAACCATTTTTCCTGCATCAGGCCCAGATACAGCGTGTTCACGCCCGGCATGATGGTGATATCGAAATTCTCGAACACCGGCTTCAGATTTGAAAGCGGCCTGGGAACCGGCACCAGCACCACATGGATGCCCAGATGCATGCTGTTGATGGCGCCAACAGCCAGTGCATAAACGTGATAAAGCGGCAAGATCAGCATCAGCGCGTCATCAGGCTGCGCCGAAAAGGCTCCCTCCCGGTGATTGGCCTGCGAAATATTGCCCACGACATTGCGGTGGGTCAGCTCCGCGCCCTTGCTGCGGCCTGTTGTGCCACCGGTATATTGGAAGATCGCCACATCATCGAGGGTCGCGCCTTCGCGGTAAGCCTGAATGTTGACGCCGGTCGCCAGATGCTTGCGCCCCTTACGGATGATACCGTGGATCGAACCGGCCTTTTCCGCGCCAAAATCAGGCACGGCCTTTTTGATATACTTCAGCGCAAACCCAAGCAGGTGGCGTTTCATACCGGGGAAGAAATCAACCAGCGAAATGGGGTAAATGCGGCTGACGTCCGTGTCCTTGATGGACTCCTGCACCCGGTCACCGAAAACATCAATCACAAACCAGACCTTGGCGCCGCTGTCTTTCAGCTGGTGGTTGGTCTCGTCCGGCGTATAGAGCGGATTCACATTGGTGATAATCAGCCCCGCCTTCATGATGCCGAAAGCTAACACCGGATAGGCCAGCGTATTGGGAGACTGGATCGCTACCACGTCGCCTGGCTTCAGCCCCAGGTCTTCGCGCAGGTAGGCGGCGACAGCGTCGGAATATTCCCCAAGTTCCGTGTAGGTCATGGTGTGGGAGTGGCCTGTGGGCAGCACACAACTGAAAGCAGACTTGCCCCCGTGGGCGCGCACACAGTTGTCCACCATCTCGCCAAGGTGCCCCGCAAGCAGGTCCTTTTCAGTAAACGGCACCTCGTCCATCAACGTTCCCTCCATGTTACTCCCACTTCCCTAATAATAGCCCACTAGTCGGGGGCGGCTTCAAGTCTATTCATCAGCGCGTCCTGATTTTGGCAAAGTTCCCCAAACTCGTCTGCCATGCGGTAGCTCATATCCACCACCTGGCGCCAATAAGGCAGGCGCTCACTGTCTTCCATATCGGTAAAATTCTTGCGGTCCGGTATTCGGCCGTTTGGCAGGCTGGCAACAAACTCGTCTGTTGGCGCCAGGATCAGCTGCTGGTCCAGCATGTCGCCTGTCACCCGCCGCCTCTCGCGCGCCTTGTCGAACCAGCCCGGCACCAGATGGCCGTAGAAATGCGGATAAAGCACAATGCCGTCGTCATACTGCCACGGGATTTCGAAGTGATAGTCAATCACCCCGCCATCCCGGTATACGCCCTTGGGCGCCCCCATGATATCACGCACAGCCTCCACCACGAAAGGAATGGAGCCTGAGGCCATCAGCGCATCGTGGATCGCGTCAGCCTGCAGCTTCACATCGATCCGGCCGAAATCTGCCCAGGCGCCTGAGCAAGCCACACGGTCGCCCGAATGGAACACGGCGCGCTGGAAGAAGTTCCCCAGAAGCGGCCGGCTGATGCTGTTGGCGGCGAAAGCGCCCAGAAGCCCAGCGCCCTCAAGGAAACGCGATTGGCTGCCGGTTGCGCCCAAACAGCGTACTGCAACGATATTCAGGTTCCGCGCTTTGTTGGCGATGATGGCGTCCCGCACATCCGCGCCCATAATCTGGTTCAGAATGCGGTAGGATGCCTTGGTCACGGCTTCGGGTGTGGCGCCGTCTTCCTTGCGGTAGCTGAAATAGGCATCCTCAAAGGCGTTGAACATGGCCCCAGCATCCGGGTGGGACGCCAGCGTCATGCGCCAGGCGCCGATGGAGGAGCCCACCATGTCGATCGGGCCTTTGGCATCCTTCAGCCAGTCACCAAACACAAATTGGTCCAGCCCGCGCAGGATCAGCCACTTGGGGCCGCCCGAGGCGCCAACAACAAGCCGCACCAGGTCCGGGGTCAGCCCCTTTTCCTCTATGCGGCGGCGCGCTTCTTTTCCTGCGATCAGACGTAAGGCCTGCATACACTCCCCATTCCTGTTTGTGCCCGTGGTTTACGTTCACGGAAAGGAAGATACAGCCCTCGCGATCTTTTTCAAGACTAACCAGTCCAGAAATTTAAAAAACTGCCGAAGGAAAAGCTACTAAGCCAGACCAAGAAGGATGGATACCACGGAGCGCGCTTCGTTGGTCAGCAATTTCGGCGTCCGACATAATAGTTCCAACTCCGAAAGGCTGACCCACACGTTCCAGGGATCTTCAGGAACGGCTTTGCCGGTGGCCAGCTCTTCAACCCGATATCGGCATCGACTTTCCATGAAGCGTCCGCCTTCATCCGATTGCGCCACTTCGATAGAAGCACCACCCGAAGGGTTTGCGGCCAGGTCTTGCAACCAGGTGGGCAAATGCTTTGCGCTTTCCCGTTTAAAGCTGGGCCCGATTTCCACGCCGCCGGTCAGTCCGGGCTCAAGAGTGGGGCGCAACAGAAACTTTAGCAGGCCATCACGCTTCTGACAGAAAAGGATGACCTCATCCACGCCCGTTGACCGGAACAAGGGCTGGTCCCACTGGCTGCGCTCGCGGCCAGGCGCAAAGACCTCAAAATGCTCCACCACCAACTCGCGATGCTGATGCGCACATGAGATGTGTTTTTCTGTCATGATCCAGCCTTCAAGCGCATCCAGCGGACATGCGTGAACAACCAAGGACACCTCATGCCGAATGCTCTCGACTAGGACCTGCAGGTCAGTGGCTAACCCGTCCCGGCATTTCTGGTCGTATGACACGGCAAGCGCTTCACCAAAAAGGGACCGGGCCTTATTGCTTCTGAACATATCCCGCCCAGCCCCCACGACAGACCAGGGGCCCGTGGTGATCACTGACCGTGCATCAGTATTGATGGCATAGTCAGCCAGCAGCACTTCGCTGAGGTCCTGACTTGAACACCATCCGAACGCATCACTTTCGATCGGCAGTCGGTCGGACGCCTGCACCATGATGTTGCGGTTGAACTTGCGAAGAAACCGCGTGCCCTGTTCTGACTGAAGGCTATCGCTCAGATAGTCGCCCTCGCCGACAAAGTGATCCAGATACAGGGTTGGCGCCCCGCCATGTCGGCGCATATAATTGCTGAAAGTGGCTTGAACAGTGGGCGCAAGCTGGATGCTGTTTGTGTTTCCCGGCTCTCCTTTCGCCTGCAGCAACCATAGGGCCTCGCCCTCCTCAATATGAACCACAAAACCAAGAATGCCTATTTCAGGTTGGTTGATGATCGGCTGGGTGCATCCGTTCAGCGCATCAAGCGCAGCTGTAGTGCGCATCCCCTCAACCGAGAAGAACCCACCGGTTTTATGAACAAGTCGCCCCTCATTCATCTGCCATTCCTTGCTGTCGGCAAAGGCGATTCGCGTATGGCTATGACGGCTATTCTCGCGCAGGAAACGCAACCAGGGGATCATTCGCTCAGGCCCTTGTTCCAACGGGCATCGGTCGCCAACGCATCTTTCACAAAATGAGCAACCGATTTCCAATCTTTCCTAACCGGAAGTGTTTCGCCAGTCCTATGTTGCAACAGTCTCTTGATCCGAAACCCGGGCTTAAGCCCAATGATGTTGCAGGCCGCAGCAAATCCGTCCCAACCCTTTTCCTTGTATAAGCGGGTTGTCTGATCATTTTGAAGCGCTTCGAAAATCCAGAAGTCATCCTGCTTTTCGAAAGTGTGGGAAAAAAGATCGGCACTTTGCCGCAAAATCGATACATCGCGGTCAACACGTCGCCGAAAAACAGCGAGGTCTTCATTCGCTAACAGATCAAGCCAATATTCCTGCTCGGTGCTTTCCTGTAGATAGGTATCCGTCTTATCGAGCTTGCCCTGCTTGAAGGTCTTTTCAGCAAAACAGTATATTGCCGTCACTGTGTCTTCAAAAACTATAGCGGCATCTGCGCGCCAGGCGCGCAGTATCCAGTCTTCAAGCGGCGTGCGATAAATATTTGTAGCAGGCCGCCAGGCTCCTACCCGATGCAACAGGTCAGACCGGAAAACCCAGCAGGAAACCGGCTCAAAATAAACCGGCCCCATTGCAAAGCCTTCTTTGAAACTGCGCCCTTCCGGGCTTCGTCCCCGGAATCCAAACCTCATTTTACCGGTAGACGCATCAAGCGCTTCCACAGAAATCGCTGCGGCACTGCAAAGAAAGTCAGCGCCCTCTTTTTCCAGCCGCTTCAGCGCAATTTCGAGATGATCAGGCAACCAGATGTCATCATGGTTGGCCAGGGCAACATATTCTGTTTGGGCCGCATACATGCCAGCTGTGTTCGGGCCGCCTTGTTCTCCGCAGCGTTCTTCCAGATTGACATAGAAGATGCGTTCATCGTCGAAGGCACTAATAACCTCGCCGGTTTCAGGACCACAGCAATCACCAACCACCAGCAAAACCCAGTCCTTGACCGTTTGGTTCAGGACAGACTGGATCGTCCTGCGCAGCAGCGCCGGTCGGTTATGTGTTGCAATAACGACGGTTACACGCGCCATGGTTCCCCTCACATCAGTCGCGTGCCTTTTGCCATGACGCTCCAGAAAAAACAATTGTCAAAAACAAAGGCCGCGACATGACTGCCGCGGCCTCCACATTCAGGCATGCAATAAGCTTATGGCTTCAGGATCACTTTGCCCTTTGCCCGACGTTCGGAAAGGCATGCGAAGGCATCCACCACATCGTCCAGGGCAAACACATCGTTCACCAGCGGCTTGATGGTGCCTTTTTCGAACATGCCGAACATATCGATCATATTCTGCATCTGCACCTTCGGGTTAGCGCGGGCGAAATTGCCCCAGAAGACGCCAACGATGGAGCACTGTTTAAGCAGGCATAGATTGAGCGGCGGACGCGGGATATCACCTGCGGCAAAACCGATCACCAGATGACGCCCACCTGGCGCCATGGTCCTGAGCGCGGCTTCGGTATAATCGCCGCCCACGGGATCGTAGATCACATCCACGCCCTTACCGCCGGTGATTTCCTTGACCCGGTCCTTCAGCTCTTCCTTGGAATAGTTGATCAGGTGATCAGCGCCCGCGTTCTTGCAGAATTCAAGCTTTTCGTCTGTGCTGGCCGCCGCGATCACGGTCGCGCCCATGGCCTTGCCCAGTTCAACGGTTGCGAGGCCCACACCGCCCGCGGCCCCCAGAACCAGCAGCGTTTCGCCCGGTTGGATATCCGCGCGCTGCTTCAGCGCGTGATAGCTGGTGGCATAGGTGATGGTGAAACCGGCAGCCACTTCAAAGGGCATGCTGTCGGGCATTGGCACCAAAGTCATGGCAGGCGCCACGGCTTTTTCGGCAAACGCGCCCTGCTGGTTGAAGAAAATCACCCGGTCACCGACCTTCACATTGGTGACACCCTCGCCCAGTTCGGCAACGACGCCCGCGCCCTCGCCGCCCGGCGTGAACGGCAGGTCTGGCTGGAACTGGTATTTGCCCGCCACCATCAAAACGTCAGGGAAATTCAGCCCCCCTGCTTTAACGTCGATCAGCACCTCGCCCTTGCCTGGGGTTGGATCTTCGATCTCTTCAACTTTCAGATTGCTGGCGTGGCCCAGCGCGTGGCAGCGAACCGCTTTCATAATCTCTCTCTCCCGGAAACAAAAGGCAGGCCCCTTGAGGCCCGCCCTGTATTACATCAGATATTGGCTTATGCCACCTCAAAGAGGCCGGCTGCGCCCATACCGCCGCCCACACACATGGTGCAGACAACATATTTGGCACCGCGGCGCTTGCCTTCGATCAGCGCGTGACCAACCATGCGCGCACCTGACATGCCATATGGGTGGCCGATGGAAATGGCACCACCGTTGACATTCAGAAGCTCATTCGGGATGCCCAGCTTGTCACGGCAATAAAGCACCTGCACAGCGAAGGCTTCATTCAGCTCCCACAGGCCGATGTCATCCATCTTCAGGCCGTTCTTCTCAAGAAGCTTTGGAATGGCATACACAGGGCCAATGCCCATCTCATCCGGCTCAAGGCCAGCAACCGCAATGCCGCGATAGATGCCAAGCGGGTTCAGGCCGCGCTTTTCGGCTTCCTTGGCTTCCATCAGAACGGATGCAGACGAGCCGTCAGACAGCTGGCTGGCGTTACCTGCCGTGATGGTACCGCCTTCAATCACGGTCTTGAGGCCATTCAGGCCATCAAGCGTGGTCTCAGGCCGGTTGCCTTCGTCCTTGTCGAGCGTCACATCGTGGAAGGTCATTTCCTTGGTTTCTTTGTTCACCTGCACCATCTTGGTAGAAATCGGCACGATTTCGTCGTCGAACTTGCCAGCCTGTTGCGCCGCAGCCGTGCGCTGCTGGCTCTGCAGGCCATATTCGTCCATGGCGTCACGGCCAATACCATAGCGTTCCGCCACAATTTCCGCCGTCTGCAGCATCGGCATATAGGTGTGTGGGTGCATTTCCACGAGCGACTTGTCCACGGCCTGCCAGCGGTTCATATGCTCGTTCTGCACCACTGAGATGCTGTCCTGGCCACCACCAATGGCGATGTCCATGCCGTCAGAAATGATCTGCTTGGCCGCCGTCGCGATCGCCATCATGCCAGATGAGCACTGACGGTCCATGGTCATGCCCGATACGGTAACCGGCAGGCCCGCGCGCAGCGCTGCCAAACGGCCAATGTTGGCCCCTTGGGAGCCTTGGGTCAGGGCGCTGCCCCATACCACGTCTTCGATTTCGCCGCCTTCAAGGCCAGCACGCTTCACCGCGTGAGCAATTGAGTGCGCGCCGAGGGTTGGTCCGAGAGTGGCATTCAGGGCCCCGCGATAGGCTTTGCCGATCGGCGTCCGGGCGGTTGATACGATTACTGCTTCCCGCATGGGAGTTCTCCTTGTTTGGTCTAAGCGCCAGGCGCGTTACATTTTCACGCCGAGTGTTTTCGCGGCTTTTCCGATAAACTTCATGGATTGCTGTCCGCCCTGCACCAGCTCCTGCTGGCCTTCCGGGTTGGACAAGTCGTCGAACTGGGCACGGACATTCTCCGGCGTCTGGTCTTCAGGCTTCAGGTAGATGCCGTCGGTTTCATACACCACAGCCTTGGCGTAACCACCTGCACCCGCCGCCAGAATGGTGCGGTTTGGTGCGTCCCGGTCACACAGGGTGATCAGGCCGGCCGTCACGGACTCAGGTGTCGAAAGGTCTAGCGCCGCTTGCGGCAGCAGGCCTTCTGTCATGCGCGTGGCGGCCATCGGCGCCAGACAGTTGACACGGATGTCATACTTGCCGCCTTCAAGGCACAGCGTGTTCATGAAGCCCACCAGCGCCATTTTGGCCGCGCCATAGTTGGATTGCCCGAAGTTGCCGTAGAGGCCCGAAGACGACGTGGTCATGACGATACGACCATAGGCCTGTTCGCGCATGATCTCCCACACTGCCTTGGTGCAGGTAACCGAGCCCATCACGTGAACCTTCATGACGAATTCGAAATCCTCAAGGGTCATCTTGGCGAACGTCTTGTCGCGCAGCACGCCGGCGTTGTTGATCAGCACATCGATGCGGCCCCATTTGTCCATGGTTTTACTCACCATGTCGGCGACCTGCTCGGCGTCACACACGTTGGCGCCGTGGGCGATGGCTTCACCCCCCGCATCGGTGATTTCCTTCACAACGGCTTCAGCCGCCGCAGATGAGCCGCCCTGACCGTGCACATCGCCGCCCAGGTCATTCACAACCACCTTGGCACCCCTGCGCGCCAACTCAAGTGCGTGGGTCCGGCCAAGGCCGCCACCCGCGCCGGTTACAATCGCCACCTGGCCTTCGAAACTGATACTCATGAAATGTCTCCTAACCTAAATCTATTCGCCCACCACGATCATGGTCAGCCACTCGGCGATCAGCGCCGGGCGGTCTTCGCCTTTGATCTCGATGGTAATCTCGTTTTTCAGCAGCAGCCGGTTGCCGGGCTTTTCGTCCACACTGGCCAGCTTGACCCGCGCACGGATTTCGCTGTTCACCTTCACGGGGCTCATGAAGCGAACCTTGTCGCAGCCATAGTTGATGCCCATCACCGTATCCTTCACCCGGAGCGATGCGCCGGATGAAAGCGGCGTCAGCAGCGACAGCGTCAGGAAGCCATGCGCGATGGTGGTGCCGAACGGTGTCTTGGCGGCGGCCTCTGGGTCGATATGAATGAACTGGTGATCGTCTGTCACGTCCGCGAACTTATTGATGCGGTCCTGATCAATTTTCATCCAGTCAGAGACACCTGTCTCCTTGCCGATGTAATTCTGAAGGTCTTCCTTTGCGACCATTTCTGCCATTTCGGCCCCCTCTCAATCCTTGAAAACTCCACTTTGGAGCTTTGATTCAACAATGCAGAACAAGTATCTGTTCCGACTCATTTTTTACGATTCGAATCAGTCTACTTCATCCGATTCGTTTCTGCGTCGTTTTGTCCTTCGTCACGGCAGCGCCGACAGACCCCCATCCAGTGGGATAATGCCACCTGTAATGTAACTGCCTGCCTTTGACGTCAGCATCAGAAGCACGCCCGCGATGTCTTCTGGCGTGCCACAGCGGCGTAGAGGTACACCTTCTTCCATCGCCTTGCGGCGCGCTTCGTCACTCGTTATATGGGCCATCATGCGGCTGGGGAAAGGCCCCGGTGCAATGGCGTTCACGGTAATGTTGTCGCTGCCAAGCTCGTTCGACAGCATGCGCGTCAGGTGATGCACCGCCGCCTTGGAGGCACCATAGCTGTAGGCCGTGTTCGACACAGGCCGCGTACCCACAACGGAGCCCAGATTAACAATCCGGGCCGGGTCTGACGCTGTTGCTGACTTCCTGAGCATCGGCAAAAGGCGACGCGTCAGGTCGGCAACCGCCGTGACATTCAGGGTAAAGACCTCATCCCATTTGGACCGGGGAAACTCCTCGAACGGGGCACCCCATGTCATCCCGGAATTGTTCACCAGAATATCCAGCTTGTCCTCATGCGCCGCCATGGCCTTCGCCAGATGGGCCGTGCCCTCTTCTGTCTTCAGGTCGGCCTGCAGCGCAATCACCTTACCCGGGCCGACGGCATTCAGCTCAGCAGCAACGGCCTCGCAGCTCTCCAGCCGCCGGGATGCAATATAGACTTTGCATCCGGCGCGCACGAGCGCCTCTGTGGCCATGGTGCCGATGCCCGAGCCTCCGCCCGTCACCAGCGCCACTTTGCCTTCGATGCTGAAAAGGTTGGAAATCTCCATGCCTTTATCCTTCAAGCCCGCTTAAACGCTGTTTGAGCGGTATTTCTTCAACTCAGTCCGGGCGATCACCATGCGGTGCACCGCATCCGGGCCGTCGGCGAAACGAAGCGTCCGCTGACCGTGCCACATAGCCGCCAGCGGGAAGTCCTGGCTGATGCCCTGCCCGCCATGCATCTGCATGCTTTCGTCGATCACCTTCAGCGCCATGCGCGGTGCCACCACCTTGATCTGGCTGATATAAGGCTGTGCGGCCTGCGTACCGATGGTGTCCATCATGTGTGCAGCCTTGAGGCAGAGAAGACGCGCCATCTCGATCTCAATCCGGCATTCGGCGATGATGTCATAGTTGGCACCTAGCTTCACAAGCGTCTTGCCGAAGGCTTCCTTCGACAACGAGCGTTTGATCAGCAATTCAAGTGCGCGTTCCGCCGCGCCGATGGAGCGCATGCAGTGGTGGATACGGCCTGGGCCCAAGCGGCCTTGGGAAACCTCAAAGCCACGGCCTTCGCCGAGAACCAGGTTTTCCTTCGGCACGCGCACGTTGGTAAAGCGAATATGCATGTGGCCGTGCGGCGCATCATCATGGCCGAACACCATCATCGGGCGCAGGATTTCTATGCCAGGGATGCCGGCTTCCACCAGGATCATGCTGTGCTGGCTTTTGCGCGGCGCTTCGTCGCCTGCGGTTTTCACCATGGTCACATAGACCGCGCAGCGCGGGTCACCGGCGCCAGACGCCCAGTATTTCTCGCCGTTCAGGACATATTCGTCGCCGTCCAGTTCGGCCGTCATGGCAATGTTGGTGGCGTCAGACGAGGCTACGTCTGGTTCCGTCATCAGGTAAGCCGAGCGGATTTTACCTTCCAGGAGCGGCTTAAGCCATTTTTCCTTGTGCTCATCCGTGCCGTAGCGCTCGATCACTTCCATGTTGCCGGTGTCGGGCGCGGAACAGTTGAAGCTTTCCGCTGCCAGGTGAGACCGGCCCATTTCTTCCGCCAGATAGGCATACTCGACAGTGGTCAGGCCATAGCCTTCCTTGCTGCCTGTCAGCCAGAAATTCCACAGACCAGCCTCTTTCGCCTTGGCCTTGAGGTCCTCAAGGATTTCCGTCATGCGCGGCGTGAATTCGAACCGGTCGCCCGTACCACCCACTTCGTGATGATATTCATCTTCAACTGGCACAACGTGCTCATCGATGAAGGTGCGAACTCTTTCTCTCAGTTCCTGGCCGCGTTTGCTAAGCCCCAAATCCATAGACATGACTAATTCCTTCTTCTCTTAACTCTATTGTTATGCTGCCGCTGCCGCCCAAAGGCCGCGGTATTGTTCCTTGATGCCCTTGCGGTCGATCTTGCCCGAGGCAATGATCGGCAGTGGCTCATGCGTGATCCAGATTTTCTCAGGCACCTTGAAGGCGGCCAGGTGTTTGGCCACCTCGGCCTTCAGGTCAGCCTCGCTGATATCCCGGTTGACGGACACAACAGCGCCTACAAGTTCGCCAAGGCGTTCATCCGGCAGGCTGAAGACCATCACGTCATCGACTGCATCATGCGCGTGCAGCACGCCCTCAACCTCAAGCGAACTGATGTTTTCGCCGCCGCGGATGATGATGTCCTTCAGGCGGTCAACGATATAGAGATACCCCTCGTCGTCCAGATACCCGACATCGCCGGAATGGAACCAACCGTTCTTGAAAGCCCGCGCCGTAGCTTCAGGGTTATTCCAATATTCACGGATGTTGACCACGCTCTTGATACACACTTCGCCGGGCTCACCCGCCGGCAGTTCCTTGCCGGTCGCCGGGTCGGTGATCCGCACATGGATCAGCGGCGGCGTCGGTTTACCCGTGCTGGTGGGCCGGTCGACATATTCGTCCGCCGACAGCACGGCGGTCAGACTGTTGGTTTCTGTCAGGCCATAGCCGATACCAGGGTTGGCGTTCGGGAAAGACTTTTTGATCAGTTTGACATGCTCGGGCGGGCGCGCGGCGCCACCACCACCGATGTCTGTGAGCGTTGAGAGGTCATATTTGCCGCGAAGGTCCGAGGCCGCCATCTCGTAAGACATGGTGGGTACACCGGTGAAGGTGGTCACCCCCTCCTTCTCGATCAGGCGAAAGGCTTCTTCCACGTCCCACTTGTACATCATCACAAGCTTGCGCCCAATGGTGGCTGACACAAACAGGACCGGCAAAAGCCCTGTGATATGGAAAAACGGCACGGCCACCAGCATCACAGGCTGGAAATCCGGGTCCGGGTTCAGGCGCCCCAACATCTTGAGCGACAGGGCAATACACACCCAGTTCATCAAAAGGCTGACCACCGCCCGGTGTGTGGAAAGTGCCCCTTTCGGGAAGCCGGATGACCCACTGGTGTACATGATCATGGCCAGATCTTCTGGCCCTAGGTCCACCGTTGGCCACACAAACGGCTTCTTGCCTTCAAGCGTGGTAGCCATGGCCGTCACATTGGCAGCTTCCGGCGCGGCATCGCGCGCGACAATGATCTGCATATCGGCCTGTGTCATGAACCTGAGCGCCCGCTCACCGTCGGTCACGGCAACTTTGGCGCCGCTGTCCTTGATGCCCCAGGTGATCTCTTCTTCTGTCCACCATGCGTTCATCACCACAGCAATACCGCCGGCTGCGATGATTCCCATATAGGCGATCGGCCATTCCGGATAGTTGCGCATGGAAAGTGCGACCCGGTCGCCCTTCTTGACGCCGAAATCGTCAACCAACGCCTGTGCAAACATGGAAGCACGGGCAACGGTATCCTTGAAGGTCAGGCGCTCATCGTCATAGACCAAGAATTCCTTGTCGCCGTGCCCCAGGAACATCATGAAGGCTTCCCGCAGGCTGGGCGGCTGGTTGGCGAACACTGTGTGTGTTACGCCATTAATTTCCTGTTCCGTCGTCTCGAACGGCATGCCCTCGCGGGTCAGCATGCCAATCACCTGATCGGACGGCGTCGATGGGTCGACGCTTGGCAGGTTCAGATTATCAAATGCACTCATTCTCTACCCCCTCCGGCTCAATAGCCTGAGCAGGCTGCAAACCTGTCTGCGTGATAATTATAATCGCCGAACAGATGCTGAAGCACCCGCGCGCGCTTGATGAAGAACCCGAGGTCGAACTCATCGGTCACGCCCATGCCGCCATGCATCTGGATCGCTTCCTTGGTCGCAAGCTCCGCCGTTTTGCTGGCTTTCGCCTTGGCAAGACTTGCGAACCAGCGGATATCGCCGCCCGCGTCCGCCATCTGCAGCGCCTTCAAGACGGCTGACCGTGTCACTTCAATCTCGCCAAACCATTCAGCGGCCCGGTGTTGAAGCGCCTGGAAGGAGCCAATCGGCACGCCGAATTGCTTGCGTTCCTTGATATATTCCATGGTGACCTCGAACGTCTGCTGCGCGATGCCCAGCAGTTCCGCCGCCACGATGATCCGGCACCGGTCCAGCGCGGGCTCAAGCACATCCATGGCCTTGCCTTCAGCACCTAGAGGCTCAGCGGCTTCGACACCTTCGAAGGTCAGCTTGGCCCAATTACGGCTATCCATGGAGATCACACGGTCGACGATCAGGCCGGATGCGCCCTTGTCCACCAGATAGAGGCTCAGGCCGTCCCGGTCACCCGGCTCGCCCGAGGTGCGGGCCAGCACGATGACCTTGTCAGCCACATGCCCGTCCGGCACGAAAGTCTTGAGGCCGTTCAGCTTGCCGCCAGCGGCCTTGAGTGCCGTTCCTTCAGGGTCATGCTTGCTGGTCTCGTCAATCGCCAGCGTCACGATCAGCTCGCCGGATGCGATGGCAGGCAGCAGCGCTGCCTTCTGTTCCTCGCTTGCAGCAGCCGCAATAACCGATGCGCCCACCACGCTCGAAGCCAGAAAAGGCGAGGCCGACAGCGTTTTGCCCATGGCTTCCGCCACAATACCCGCGCCGACACAGCCGAAGCCGGTGCCGCCGTGGTCTTCATCCACCATCAGGCCGGCAAATCCCATCTCGGACATTTCCTGCCACAGGTCAGCGGAATAACCGGTCTCATCCTTGTCATCACGCAGCTTCCTGAGCTGGGTGATCGGTGCTTTTTCTGCGAAGAAGCCCTCTGCGGATTCTTTCAGAAGCTGCTGTTCTTCATTCAATACCATTGCCATGGTGAAACTCCCCCTTAACTCGGCAGGCCAAGCACACGCTTGGCAATGATGTTGTGTTGAATTTCGGTGGTGCCACCCTCAATGGAGTTGGCTTTGGTCCGGAGCCAGGTGCGCGGGATTTCGCCGTTGTTCGAGAACTGGCCTTCCCACTCAAACGCGTCAGAGCCGTTGATCTTGACGATCAGTTCGTGGCGATCCTTGTTGAGTTCCGTGCCGTAAGCCTTGAGGAAGGACGAATAAGCGCCCATCTCGTTGCCGGCCTTGGCCTCGTCCTTGGCGCGCTCCATGGTGAACATGAAAGCCATAGCGTCAATCTCATGCTCGGCAATCTGGTGGCGGAGCATGGTTTCCGGCAGCTCACCGGCGTCATTGGTACCCAGCTTGTCGACCGCGAGGCGGTTGAGCGGCACCGGCAGGCCCATTTCGGAAATGCCCGTGCGTTCGTGCGTCAGCAGGTATTTCGCAACCGTCCAGCCCTTGTTCACTTCGCCCACAAGGTTCTTCTTAAATGCCTTCACATCGTCAAAGAAGGTTTCGCAGAAGGGCGAATAACCGGAAATCAGCTGGATCGGCTTCGTCGACACGCCCTCGGACGCCATATCGAACAGGATGAAGCTGATGCCGTTATGCTTGTCTGTTGCATCCGTGCGGATCAGGCAGAAAATCCAATCCGACTTGTCAGCATAGGACGTCCAGATTTTCTGGCCGTTGATAATATAGTGGTCACCCTTGTCTTCAGCCTTGGTGGCGAGAGCGGCAAGGTCAGACCCCGCGTTGGGTTCGGAATAGCCCTGACACCAGCGGATCTCACCGCGCGCGATGGACGGCAGGTGCTCAAGCTTCTGCTCGTGTGTGCCAAACTTCAAAAGCGCCGGGCCAAGCATCCAGATACCGAAGCTGGTCAGCGGCGAGCGAGCCTTGATGCGCTTCATCTCTTCCGCCAGGATTTTGGCTTCGTCTTTACTAAGGCCGCCACCGCCATATTCCTTTGGCCAGGTCGGGACCGTCCAGCCGCGCGCGCCCATGCGCTCAAGCCACAGCTTCTGGTCTTCGCTTTGGAACACAAAATTACGACCGCCCCAGCAGATGTCCTTTTCGCCTTGCGCAGGCGTGCGCATCGATGCAGGGCAATTTTCTTCCAGCCAGGCCCGCGTCTCGGCGCGGAATGCCTCAAGATCACTCATTATACCAGTCTCCCCAGACGTCGCCCCTTCCCGGGCGGCAATACAAGTCTCAGGGGTAAGGAGTAAGGCGGTTTTGCCCCACGGCAAGGCGTGGAGCGAAAGTTTCTGGCCGAACTGGCCGTAACGTCAAAAAAACTTCTGATCGGCTGGCCTAAGCTGAAAACAATCCTATCTAACTGTCCGTCTATCCTGTCGTTAGAGACCGGCAGCGCGCGCAAGAATGAGGCTTATGGCTGGATTTTCCTATCAAACTGTATGGCGGCTCGCTGGGCCGAATATTGTCAGCAATATCCTGATGGTCTCCATCTCCTTCGCGCATCTCTGGATCGTGGCGCCTCTGGGGCCGGAAATGAGCGCCGCCGTTGTCGCCGGAGGGCGGGTGCATTTTCTATTGATGGCCGCCGCCATGGCGCTATCGGTTGCCACAACTGCTGTAGTGGCCCGTGCCTGGGGCGCGGATGACACGCATGAGACGTCGGCCTCCACCGCCAGTTCGCTCGCGCTCGCGATCATGATTTCAATCGTGCTGGGTATCACCACCTATTTTGCAGCGCCTATTCTCGTGAAAATGTTCAGCCTGGACGGCAGGACCGCCGCGCTTGCGGTGGCCTATATCCAGCCGGCGGCGCTCCTCAATATCGTCTTCGCCCTGATGCTGACAATCGCCACAGCCTTCCGGGCCATTGGCGATGTGATCAGGCCGCTGCGTTATATGGCGGTCGGGGCGGCCGCAGCGATAATCCTATCCTATGCGTTGGTGCGCGGCGCTTTTGGGGCGCCTGCTGTCGGCATTGCCGGCATTCCCTGGGGAACCGCTGCTGGGCAATCCCTGATTGTCCTTTGGTTCCTCGTCAACTGGCTGCGCGGGCGATATGTATTCCGCCCTCACCTTCAAGGGGCGCTCAGAAAACGCCGGATCGGGCAACTGGTCAAGATCGGGGCGCCTGCCGCGATCGAGCAGGTGTTGATCCAGATGAGCTTCCTTCTGTTCATGATGTTGATCAGCAGCTACGGCACCGCGGCCTTTGCCGCCTACGGCATCGGCATCACCATCCTCAGCATCACCATCGTGGTGGGCCTGGGCTTCGGCACCGCCAGCGCGACACTTTCGGGCCAGTTGATCGGCGCTGAAAAGCACGACGCAGCCGTCGCCAGTGGCTGGGCCGCCATGCGCCTTGCCATGGTGGGCATGTGCGCGCTCGCGGTCGTCACCTACGCCTTCAAAACACCCCTGGCCAATATCTTGTCCGCAGACCCTGTCGTGCGGGCAGACACGGAATTCTTCATCCTGATCCTGGCGCTGATCCAGCCGCTGATGGCAATCGAATTTGCCATTGGTGGTGCACTAAGGGGCGCGGGCGATACGCGCTACCCGCTGTTTGTGACATTCTGCGGCATGATTGTCGGGCGCCTTTCGGTCGGGTTCGCTGTGCTGGCCCTGGGCGGCCCGGTTGAGGCCATGTATAGCGTGATCGTGGGTGACTATGCCATCAAGGCAGCCCTTTTGGTGCGCCGGTACCGCAGGGTCGACTGGACGGAGATGGAGCGCCACCCCCATGCGCCAAGCGCACTGCAGTCAGTGGCGGGCATCAGCCGCGGCCCGGTCCGCAGCTTCTTTGGCCGCCGCGAAACCGTAGAAAAACAGCCATAATCACAAATTTACAGCCAAGCTTTGGACATGGCCCCCAATTGGCCTAGTTTCATGACTGGAAGACGTCGGGGCACGGCCCCAATCAAAGGAGGGGAAAATGGCAAAACCAGGCATGCTGGACATCAGAAGCGTCAAGGATCAGGTATCGGCAGAAGAATGGCAGGCCCGCGTGGACCTTGCCGCCGCTTACCGCATGATGGCCTATATGGGCTGGGACGATTTGATCTACACCCACCTGTCGATGCGCATTCCGGGGACAGACCACCATTTCCTGATCAACCCGCTGGGGCTGATGTTCGAGGAAATCACGGCTTCAAGCCTTGTGAAGGTAGACCTGAACGGCAACCAGCTGATGGACACACCCTTCATCCCCAACGCTGCCGGTTTCGTGATCCACAGCGCCATCCACGAGGCGCGCGATGACGCCAACTGCGTGATGCACCTGCATACAGATTACGGCATTGCGGTATCGAACCAGAAAGATGGACTGTTGCCCATGTGCCAGACCAGCATCGTGCCCTGGGCCATGGTGGCCTATCATGACTATGAAGGCTTTGCGGTAAACGACGGCGAAAAAGAGCGTCTGGTTGCAGACTTCGGCACCAAGAACGCCCTGATCCTCAGGAATCACGGCACGCTCACAGTCGGTGACACGGTTGCAAAAGCGTTTGAAGCCATGTGGTTCCTGGAGCGCGCCTGTAAAATCCAGATCCTGACCCAGTCCACCGGCGCTGCCATCTATAAGCCAAGCCAGGAATCGATCGACAATGCCCTTCGGGACCTCCGCGTCGTGGCCGGTGCAAACGGGGCTGACAATTTCGTCTGGCCCGCTATTCTGAGGAAAATGGAACGGCTTGACCCAAGCTTCCGTGACTAGCTTTTGATTTAACACCAGGGGTTTTATGACCAAGGTTCAACCGATTATTGACCAACTGGCCGTTGAACGGCTGGATAAGCTGCTGTTTCGCGGCACACCAAACCAGTGGCCGAACCAGCATGTGTTTGGTGGCCATGTTATTGCGCAGGCCATGGAAGCCGCAACGCTGACGGTCGGGGAAGGCTATAAGCTGCATTCGTTGCACTGCTACTTCCTGCGGCCGGGCATCGCCACCCAACCGATCCTTTATGATGTGGACCCGATCCGCGATGGTCGCAGTTTTGTGACCCGGCGGGTCGTTGCCATCCAGAACGGTGAGGCGATCTTCACGATCGCGGCGTCCTTCCATGTGGGCGAACAAGGCGTTGAACACCAGATAGATATGCCAGATGTGCCCCAGCCGGAAGACCTGGACGATGATGAGGCCTATTATGCCCGCGTGCTGCGCGCCTTTGGCAAACAGCCCAAGGACAAGCCTTTCATGCCTTTCGAGATGCGCTCCATTGACCGGATGGACCTTGAAAACCCGCAGCCCAAAAGCCCGGAAACAGGCTATTGGTTCCGCTTGAAGGAAAAAATTGATGGTGACCAAGCGCTGCATGCCCGCCTGATGGCCTATATCTCCGACTTCGCTTTCCTGTCAGCGAACCTCAGGCCGCACGCCATGATCCCGCGCGATCCGCGCCTGAAGACTGTGGCCAGCCTCGATCACGGCATGTGGTTCCACCGGGAAAACTTCCGTGTGGACGACTGGATTTACTACAAAACTGACGGCTACTGGACCGGCAAGGGCCGCGGCCTCGCCCGGGGTGCGCTCTATGACCGCACGGGCCGGTTGCTGGCCTCCACGGCACAGGAGTGCCTGCTGCGGCTCAAACAAGAAGAAAAAGAGGCCCTTTCCTAACCGGAAGGGCCTCTTTGGCTTGTTACTTGTTTGGGGGCTTACTTGAGCCCGTATTTCTTGCGCCAGACCACATAGCGCACTTCAACGCCGCTCATGATACTGCGCCTCAGCCCTGAGGCCGACTTGACCATATCGAGGGTCTCGATGGCCATTTTCTTGTCTTTCTCGTCCGGTTCCCACGTATCCAGCGCCATATAGCTGTCGCGAATCTGCACAGCAGTTTCCTCGCTGACATTATAGTTGCCGACGAGATCAAAATACTGATCCAGCGTGTTCTTTTTGGCTGGCAGATTGTTTGAGACCTGTGAATAGACAAAATAACCGTCCGCGCGCACCATGGCCTGCACATGGGCCGTCCATTCATGGTCTTCGCGGAAAGCGCGCAGGTCATCCATGCAGAAGAGCGCGTCAAACTTCATCTTCTCGCGCCGCATTGGGTCGTCCAGATGATGGGCCGGATGAATTTTGGCTGCACTTGTGCCGACGAACATACGTTCCAAGTGCTCGCGGCATTCGACCCTGCCCTCATAGGCATCCACCGTATAACCGCGCTCGACCATGGTTCTCACCAACCGTCCGCCGCCCGGGCCAATCACACCAACCCGCGCCCTGCCGGGCAGGTCACTGAACATGGCCATGTCTTCGATGATGTCCAGGCTGATCGGACGCTCGCAATAGTCCATATTCTGCCCATTGAAGAGCAAATCCAGTGCGAGCGAGAAAGCTAGTTTTTCAGCCACAAATGTCCCCTCTGCCGTGCTTGGTCCATAAGCCGCAGAATAACGACAGAAAGTGAACCAATGTTAAACAACTCGCCACAATTGTAGCTGAGTACGAAAGCCTGAGAATATTTGCCTGAAAGAATAAAGCCTCCGACGCACTGCACCGAAGGCTTCACCCTATACCATAGATTTTTCGCTAAATGCCAGATTTTTCAATCAGTAAGCGAGCATAGTTGCCGATCTGGTTGGTTCGCCCACCAAACCCTGCAAACGCCTTGTTCTTGGTCTGGCCATGGTAATAGCGATAATAGATTTGCTGCAAAATCACCGCCAGGCGGAACACGCCGTACACCAGATAGTAGTCGAACTTGGCCAGGTCATAGCCGGTCTTTTCGGCATAGAGCTCACAGATTTCCTCGCGGGTCAGCATACCGGGCGCCATGCAAGGCTGCATGCACATGGCAATCATCTCGTCCGGGTCACCGGGCTGCGACCAGTAGGCCAGCGTGTTACCAAGGTCCATCAATGGGTCGCCCAGCGCGCTGATTTCCCAGTCCAGGATCGCCTTGATCTCGAACGGGTTGTCTTCGCACAGGATCACATTATCGAGCCTATAGTCGCCGTGCAGCACCGCGTGGCCAACCTCACCCGGCGGCATATGGTCTTCCAGCCACTTGCGCACATCGGCAAAATCTTCGACGTCATCGGTGATCACGCGCTCATAGCGGCGGTTCCAGCCTGTCACCTGGCGTTCCACATAGCCTTCAGGCTTGCCGAAGTCACCAAGTCCCGCCGCCTTATAGTCAACCTGATGCAGTTCGATCAGTTTGTTGAAGAAAGACAGGCACAGTTTGCGGCCTTCTTCTTCGCCAAAACCCCAGCTTGCGGGGATCGTGCGGTCCAGCTTGCGGCCGTCCACCTGTTCCATCACGTAAAATTCAGCGCCCAAGGGGCTGCCTTCGTCCGGCACATGGAAGTAGGTTTCTGGCACCGCCGGGAAGACCGGTTTCAGGGCATTCATCACGCTATACTCGCGGATCATGCTGTGACCTGATTTGGGACGCGTGCCATGTGGCGGGCGCCTGAGAACCAGACTTTTGTTCGGGTACTGGATCGAATAGGTCAGGTTCGAATGGCCGCTGGCGAACTGGCGGATCGTCGGCGTGCCTTCAAGCCCGCCAATATGCTCTTTGATGATATTGTCGATCAGATGGCTGTCCAGCTCCTCGCCTTCACGCACATTGACCGTTTTATTGAGCGATTCTGTCATGTCTGCCTCCCTTACGCCGTCCAACCGCCGTCCATCACCAGCGTGGTGCCGGTGGTGAAAGCCGCCGCATCAGACGCCAGATACAGAACGCCGCCCACCATATCCTCCGGCTTGCCCGCGCGCGGGATCGGGAACTGGCTGGTGTATTGGGACAGCATATCTTCATTCGACGTGAACACGGCCGTCATCTTGGTATCCACCAGCCCCGGGCAGATGGCATTCACACGAATGCCGTCATGGCCATATTCGCGGGCGTAGGCCTTGGTCATATTGATCATGGCCGACTTGGTCATTGAATAGATGCCCTGCAAGTGCCCCGGCGAGATACCGTTGATGGACGCCACATTGACAATGGCGCCGCCGCCCTGCTCTTTCATCATCTTCACCGCTTCAGCGGACAGATAGAAAGGGCCTTTCAGGTTCACGTCGATGGTTTTATCGAACGCGGCTTCCGGCGTTTCGCCAATCAGGCCATAAAAGGGGTTGGTGCCACCGCAGTTCACCAGCACGTCCAGGCGGCCATATTCCGCCTTGATCCATTCAAACACCGCCGTCACATCTTCCATCTTGCCGGCGTGCGCTGCCTTGGCCTTGGCGTCACCACCATCCGCCCGGATGCTTTCAGCAACGCCCTCACAGGCGTCCTGGTCACGGGAGGAGACGATGACCTTCGCCCCATTGGCGGCAAAAGCGCGCACGATGGCTTCACCAATACCGCGCGAGGAACCGGAGACAAAAACCACCTTGTCGGTGAAATCCATTAGTTTGGTATAATCCATTGAGAATACTCCCTGAAATCAGATCGGACGACCGGTGGTTTCCAGCTGGTGGCGACGGAATTTGCGCATGCCCCCCACCCAGCGGTCATAGTCATTGGCCTTGTGTTTGAAATAGCCTTCCACCTGCTCATGCGGGCGGATCATGAAGCGCCCTTCCCGCATCATGGCAAGTGTGCGGCTCGCCAGTTCCTCGGCGGGCATGATGCCGTCTGCGGCGGCAGAACTTTTCTCTGCACCGGCTGTCATCTTGCTGGTCACGGCCTGTGGGCACAGGCAACCGACATAGATGCCGTCGTCGCCATGGCTGATGGCCAGGCTTTCGGCAAAGCCCACCGCTGCGTGCTTGGTGGTGGAATAGCTGCTGTCGCCAATCTGGCTCAGGAGCCCGGCCGCGCTTGCGGTGATCAGGAAACCGCCTGAGCCGCGCTCAACCATGCCCGGCAACACTGCCCGGCACGCCAAGATGTGGGCGAACACATTGACTTCCCAGATTTTCTGCCATTCGGCGTTCGAACGGCTGATCACCGTCCAGTCTGGCGCGTCGGAGAAGATAATGCCTGCGTTCGAGCAGTAGAGGTCGACAGGGCCAGATGAGGCTTCGACATCCTCAACCATTGCCTTCACGGCCGCTTCATCGGTCACATCCAGCCTGTAGGCCTTGGCGTTCGGGCCGATCTCACCGGCCACCCGCTCTGCGCCCGCTGCGTCCATATCCGCCACGGCAACAGCTTTCGCGCCCTCGGCGGCAAACAGCTTCGCGAGCGCCTCACCGATACCGCTGGCACCGCCTGTCACCACAATAACCTTGTCTTTCACATCCATTACAAACTCCCCTCCTGGCAATATTCAGGGGCCGAGATGGATGGTCTCCAACAAGGCCCTGAAGTCCTTTGGTAATGAAGTGGGGCGACGCGTCTTTCTGTCCACATAAACATGGACAAAATGTCCCTGCGCGGCAGGTTCCTGCGCGTCTCCGGCAAACAGACCGATCTCGTAGCGCACGCTGGAGGTGCCAATGTGAGAGACCGCAATGCCGGCGCGCACGGGATGTGGGAACTCAAGCGGTTTGAGATAGCGGCAGTTGGTTTCCACCACAAGGCCTATCACCCCGCCTTCGTGGATATCCAGCACGCCGCCCTCGATCAGGAAGCGGTTCACGGCGGTATCAAAGAAGCTGTAATAGACCACATTGTTGACATGGCCATAGACGTCATTGTCCATCCAGCGGGTCTGGATATCAGACACATGCGGGTATGCGGTCACGCTGCGCAGGGCTACTTTCTCGCTCACCAGGCCGCCTCATAAATCGCGAGGGCGTCACCCCGGGTAATCTCACGCGGGTTGTTGACCAACAGGCGTTCCTGAAGCATGGCATCATCCGCCAGCATCGGTAACGCCCCTTCCTTCACGCCCACATCTCTGAGGCGCTTTTCAATACCCACATCATCCGCGATACGTTCGAGCCAGTCGATCAGCGCGGCGGCACTGTTCCCAGCCCCCACAAGCTCGGCCAGTTCGGCATACAGGCCGCCCGCTACCGGTTCGTTGAACCGAAGCACATGCGGCAACACCAACGCGTTCGAAAGCCCATGCGGGATATGGAAATGCCCGCCCAGCGGATAGGCCAGCGCATGCACGCCCGCGACCGGTGCGTTGGCAAAGGCCTGCCCTGCCAGCGTTGCTCCCACCAGCATGCCCCGGCGGGCTTCCATATTGTCGCCTTCCTTGCAGGCGACCTCAATATTGGCGCCCAGCATCAGAAGCGCCTGGCGTGCGAGGCCGTCTGAAATGGGGTTCTTCTTGATCTTGGAGGTGTAGGCCTCAATGGCATGCACCATGGCGTCAATACCCGTCGCCGCCGTGATATGGGGTGGCAAACCTTTCGTCAGCGTCGCATCAAGGATGGCCAGGTCCGCCAGTAGCGTCTTGTCGGACACGCCCATCTTGGTGCTTTCGCCCGTCGTGACAATGGCAATCTGCGTCACTTCAGACCCCGTGCCCGCCGTTGTCGGCACCTGCACCAGCGGCAGACGCCCGCCAGACACCTGGTCAAGGCCATAGATATCGCCAAGCGCCTGTTTGCCTGTGCACAGGATCGCCACCAGCTTGGCCACGTCCATCGAACTGCCGCCACCAAAACCGACAATCAGGTCAGAGCCGTGCGCCTTGGCCGCCTTCACGGCTTCCAGCACCACTTTCTCAGACGGGTCGGCCTCCACACCGTCATAGAGCGACGGATGCAATTCCGCTTCTTCCAGCGCCTGCATAACTGACCCGACCATGCCAAGGCGCACCAACCCCATGTCCGTGATGACCATGGGTTTCTGGCACCCAAACCGGGCCTTGAGGGTTGCGCCCAAATTGTGGGCCGCACCGTCCTCAACCAAAATCGATGAGACGCTGTTGAAATTATAGGCGATCATGTCCGCCACTCCTAACTGCTGGTTAACCTGTTACTTGATCTGACGCTCCACATTCTTGCGAAGCTTGTCCGTGTATGGTGGGACGATCCCAAGGAGATTGCCGATCGACAGTTTCGGGTGCCTCAGCACCGATTTCTGGTGGCTGAACTCCAGAAAACCGTCATAGCCGTGATAATGACCCATGCCGCTGTTACCCACACCGCCGAACGGCAGGTTTTCATGGGCCCCGTGCCACAGCACATCGTTGACTGTCACGCCGCCGGATGTCGTGCGCGTCAGCACTTCGGCTTCCTCGGCCTTGTCCTCACCAAAATAATACAGCGCCAGCGGGCGTTCCCGCGCGTTGACATAGTCGATCACCTCAGACGTCTTTTCATAGGTACGCACTGGCAGGATCGGGCCAAAGATTTCTTCCTGCATCACCTTCATGTCGTCGGTCGGGTCCAGGATCAGGGCTGACGGCAGCTTGTTGGCCTGGTTCTGGCCTGTAAAGTCCTCATCCGCGGGGTTGATGATGCGTACATCCGCGCCCTTGGCCTTGGCGTCCTCGATATAGCCTTCGAGCCGCTCCCGGTGCCGCGGGCTGATGATCGAGGTATATTGATCATTTGCCAGCATGGTTGGATACATGCGCGAAACTGTTTTGGTATATGTGTCGACAAAGGCGTCGCGCCGGTCGGCATCAATATTGATATAGTCGGGCGCCAGGCAGATTTGTCCGGCGTTCATATGCTTGAAGGTGGCGACACGCTCGGCAACCATATCCAGGTCCGCACTTTTGCCCACCACGACAGGGCTTTTGCCACCCAGCTCCAGCGTCACGGGCGTGAGGTTCTCGCTTGCCGCCCGCATGATCAGCTTGCCCACCACCGGCGCGCCCGTGAACATCAGGTGGTCCCATGGCTGGCTGGCGAAGGCCTGGCTGGTTTGCACCGCCCCTGTCACAACCGCCACTTCGGTTTCATCGAAGTTTTGAGCGAACACTTCTTTGAAGAAGTTGGAAGTGCGCGGTGTGTGCTCACTTGGCTTGATGATCACCCGGTTACCCGCCGCCAGCATCTGTGCAAGCGGCACGAAAACCATGGTCAGCGGGAAGTTCCAGGGCGTAATCAGCCCCACAACACCTTTCGGCTGCGGCACCACCTGCGCCTTGGCACCCAACAGCCCCAGCGGGAACTGCAGCTTACGCTTAGAGGGTTTCATCCACTTGTCCACATGCTTGATGGCATCCTTGAGGGCGCCAGAGCTTGCCGCTACATCAGCGAACAAGGTGGTCTCGGCGGACCGGTTACCGAAATCTTCCGAAATCAGGCGGATAAAGTCATCCTTATGATCCATCAGGCATTTAAGCGCGCGCCTCAGCCTGTCCTTGCGCACATCCGCGCTTACCAAGCCTTCAGCCAGATAGCTGTGGCGCTGGGCCTGAAGCTTGGCTGCGATGTCTTCCGCTGGCGTCTCGTTGAGCGTCATGCCGTCCATGGTCTTTTCCCCCTTTGAAAAGCTGCCTTTCCCCAAAGGCAATGTGTTCCATTAAAGTGTAGTTCGGCAGCGCCGGACTTCAAAGGCCAAAACGAAAAAAGCCCGCACAGATGCGGGCTTTTCCATAGTTTCATGATTAAAGTAATCAGGCTGACCGCAACAGATGTATCTCTGCGCCCTTGTGGCTCTTTTCATCGGCGTTGTCGGAAGACGCTACGGCCTCTTCTTCTTTTGTGTCGCGCACTTCAGCCAGGAACCGATCCACCTCGCGCTTCAGGCTATCCGATTCAGACATCAGGCTTTCCGCACTTGTCTGCAGGTCGCTGGACATGGTGCGGGTCTCAAAGGCGGCCGCGTCCACAATCGACACACTGGCCCGGACTTGTTCTGTCCCAGCCGAAACCTGCTGCACATTCTGGGCAATCTCGCCGGTGGCTGCGGCCTGCTGCTGTACTGCCGCCACCACAGACTGCGTCACATCATTCATCTGGCCAATAATGTCGCCGATCCGCTCAATCGCTCCCGACGCGTCGTTTGACACCAGCTGGATCTTTTCCACATAGGCCGCGATATCTTCGGTTGCCTTGCTTGATTGTGCTGCCAGGTTCTTTACCTCGGACGCCACCACAGCAAAACCTCGGCCTGCGTCACCGGCGCGCGCGGCCTCAATGGTCGCATTAAGCGCCAGAAGGTTGGTCTGATCGGCGATATCGCGGATCATTTTGACCACAGTGCCAATCTGGTGTGCGGCCTCCGACAGGCCCGCCACGGTTTCCGTGGTGCGGCTGGCTTCATCAACGGCGCTCAGGGCCACCTTCGCGCTATGGTCAAGCTCATCGCTCACGGACCGGAACGAGACAGAGAGTTCCTCGGTCGCCCCTGCCACGGCCTGAACGTTGCGCGATGCCTCGTCCGTTGCATGCTGGGTCGCGCTGACTTCCGACGCAGTGCGTTCGGTGTTGCCGACAAGCTTATTGGCCGCCCCCGCCATGTTCCGGGATGCGCTCGCCACCGTTTCCACGATGCGCATCACACCCACTTCAAACGCATCGGCCATCTGCAGGCGTTGCTGCTGGCGCGCCTCCTGCCGCTCGAGCCGCGCGCGCTCTTCGGCCTGCTTGTGTTCTTCAAGGCGGCGGGCGTCTTCGATTTCCTGAAGGCGCCGGGCTTCAGCTTCCCGGCGCTCGCCCTCGCGTTTGGCTTCGGCCAGGCGCTCCAGCTCGAACGTTTTGTCTTTGAAGATGCCTGCGGCTTCGGCCATGCGGCCGAGTTCATCGCCGCGGTCCCGACCCGGGATTTCAACCATTTTGTCGCCAGCCGCCAGCCTACTGATCGCGTCAGTAATACGGCCAAGCGGGCGCGCGACCGAAAAACCGATATACCAGGCCATAATGGCTGCGATCACGGCGCCAACGATCAATCCAATCAGGCTCTGGACCACAGCCCTGTTCACGGCTGCGATCATATCGGTCAGCGCAAGCCCTTGCTCATCACGGGCAGCCAGTTTTGCCTTGCCCGTAATGTCTGCAATGGCCGTTGCCGCCCCTTCAAGCTGGGTCATGGCATCCTGCAAGGACGTGGCTGCCGCATTCTTGGCGCGCAGGCTTTGGCGGATCACGTCGCTGTCGCGGCGGGCATAGATCAGCACCCGCATGTCGCGCCGCGGTATGCCCTTCAGCGCCACCTGTGCTGTCCTGATCAAACCGTCCAGTTCTTCACCTGCGGCAATGGCCTCGGAAAAGTCTGCGGTACGGCCCGATGCCACATAGGCAATGCTGGCCTGGTTATAGCGTGCCACAAGCGGCCCTAATTGGCTTGCAAGTGCAGCTGCCTCACCGCCCCTGGACTTCAGGAAATCGGCCAGCTTGGCGGCTGACACTTCCAGTTTGCCAATGCCAACAGCAACAACCTGAAGGGCGTCCTCTTCGTTCCCCAGACGGTTTTCAACTGCCGTGAAAACAGCATCAAAATCATGGGACGCGGCCTCAAGGGCTTTTGCCGTCTCGGCTTCGCCTGTTTGGGTCAGGATGTCGGCCACCTCGGTGCGGGTTTCTTCCGCCCGGGCCTGGGCCTCGGTCAGGCGCTGCCTGTCTTCCTCCCGGCCTGAGAATGCGTAAGTCCTGAGCGCGCTGGTTTGTGCCGCGATATCGGCCGCATAATCATTGACGTGCCTGACAATGTCAGTCTTGTCGGCAATCGCCTGAGAGGCGGTATCGAGCCCGCGCAAACCGGATGAGGAAATGCGGTTCGCCGCCGCAAGCGTAACGATGACGGCTGCAAAGCCGATGAGAATCCGAAGACGAACGGAAAGACGCATGGAGTGACCCTCGCTATGCGGTGCCTGCCACGCGTGCTGGCCCACAGTGTTGTTGTGCGAGGAAAAGGTAAATCCCTATTGTGACAGATATATTTCACTTCAGTGACACTTCTGCCCCAAGGGCAATATAAGGTGTCACACAACGGAAATATTAGGGGTAAAGCTCCGCCAGCTGCCAGTCCTGAGCGGCTTCATCCAACCGGTAGGTAATGCGCTCATGCAGGCGGAACTTGCGGTCGCGCCAGAATTCGAAATAGCGCGGCTTCAGCCGAAAGCCGGACCAATAGTCAGGCCGCGGCACATCGCCGGCGCCAAACTTGGCGGTATATTTCGCGATGGCGCCCTCAAACTCAAACCGGCCTTCCATTTCGCGCGACTGTTGTGACGCCCAGGCGCCGATGCGGCTGGCGCGCGGGCGCGAGGCGAAATAGGCATCGGCTTCGGCGTCTGTTACCGGCTCGACAGCACCCTCGACCCGAATCTGACGTCGCAGCGTTTTCCAGTGGAACAGAAGCGCGGCATTTGGGTTTTCTGCCAGTTCCCTGCCCTTGCGGCTTTCAAGGTTGGTATAGAAAACAAGGCCGTCTGCATCGCAGCCCTTCAGAAGCACCATCCGCACGCTCGGGAAGCCGTCTGGCGTTGCTGTTGCCAGCGCCATGGCCGTCGGGTCATTGGGCTCGCTTTCCGTGGCTTCGGCAAGCCAGGCGTTGACTTGCTCGAACGGGGTTTCAAAAGAAGCACGCTTGTCGGACACCGGTCTTATTCCTTGTCAAAAAAAATCTTTTTCCGCACGTCGGCTGCACAGTCTGCTATATCAAATCTAAGCATCTATAAATGCAAGAATATTGCACGCCGTGCCCTGCCCCTTATATGATAGCAAGACACGTGATTCAGTATCTGTTTTTTGGGTTTGATACAATCCTATGAGCGACCTTTATGATATTTTGGGCCTAAACCGCGACGCCAGCCAGGATGACGTCAAGAAGGCCTATCGTACTTTGGCTAAAAAATACCATCCAGACGCCAACAAGGATAATCCCAAGATTGTTGACCGGTTCAAGGAAGTGTCAGCGGCCTATTCCATTCTGGGTAATGAGAAACAGCGCAAACGCTATGACCGCGGCGAGATTGACGAGACCGGCAATGAGAAGCGCGCCTATTCGAACCCCTTTGGGTTTGGCGGCGGCGGCAGGCGGCGGGCATCTGCAGGGTTCGACGATTTCGATCTTGACGAAGCCCAGGATATCTTCACCGAATTTTTCCGCTCCTCAAGCCGGCGCAGCGGCCCATCGCGCGGGGACAACCCGTTTGAACAGTCAGGCCGGAAGCGGGGTCTGGACCTCAGCTACAAGATCACCATCGGTTTTGACGAGTCGATCAACGGCAGCACCCGGCGCCTGACGCTCAACGACAACCGCAACGTGGATATCAAGATCCCACCCGGCATCAAGGACGGCCAGGTGATCCGGCTTTCCGGGCAAGGCGGCCCGGCCTTCGGCAAGGGCCCCAAGGGCGATGCGCTCGTGGAAATTCGCGTGGCGCCCCACCCCTATTTCACCCGCAAGGATTTGGATATCCACCTTGAGCTGCCAATCTCACTTGATGAAGCGGTGCTGGGCGGTGATATCGAAGTGCCGACCCCCAAAGGCCGCCTGACAGTACGCATTCCCAAAAACAGCTCCAGCGGCAAGCGCCTGCGGCTGAAGGGTAAGGGTGTCAAGCGCGGTGATGAGGTGGGCAATATGTATGTCAACCTGAAGCTGATGCTGCCGACCGACCGCGACGCAGAGCTTGAAAAGCTGATGAAACAATGGTCCGGCGGCAACGGTGCTGACCTCCGCAAGAAAGCGGGGCTATACTGATACATGGTAGAGCTGGAGCGGCATAAGCGGGCCTGGAAACGTGCCCTCGTCCTGTTTTTCGGCAATCAGGGCATGGCGGCGGCCGGTAACATGGCCTTCCTCTCGATGCTGTCGCTGTTTCCTTTCATCATCTTCCTTGTCGCTGTGTCCGGCTTCATGGGGCAATCCGAGCGCGGGCACGAAGCGATCCAGTATATGCTTTCGATCCTGCCGCCCGAAGTCTCAAGCGTTGTCGCCGGCCCGATCAAGGGTATTGTCAGCAACACCGGCGCCGAAATCCTGACCGGTTCGATCCTGCTGGCCATCTGGACCGCCGGAAACGGCGTGGAAGCAGCGCGGGAAGTGTTGATCAAGGCGTTTGGCAAGGAACACGCGCGCGCCATCTGGATCCGGCGGCTTGAAAGCCTGGGCGTGGTGGTTTTTGGCGCCATTGCCATCGTGATTGCCATGTCGATCATGGTGCTGGGCCCGGCGGTCCTCAAGGCCATCACCAGCCTGTTCCCGGACGCCATGATGGACGGGGTCAACACCACCTGGAAATACCTCAGCCTTCTGGTCAGCCCGGCTGTGCTGACGCTGGGGCTTTATATGGTCTACCTGTCGCTGACTCCCAGGAAGGTGAAGAACGTGGTGCGCCTGCCCGGCACGCTGCTCAGCGTCGCCGTGTTGATCGCAACAGCCAAGGGCATGTCGGTGTACCTCAAATATGCAGGCAACTATGACGTCACCTACGGCAGCCTCGCGGGCGTGGTGGTGATGCAGCTTTTCTGCTTCCTTGTCAGCCTCGGTTTTGTGCTGGGCGCGGAACTGAACGCAGCCTATACGTTCGACGAGGCAGACAGGGCAAAGGCAGAGGCACGCGCCAGCAAGCGGACGGCAAAGGACGCGGCCAATAATGGCGATGACAAACCGGCAGAAACCGACGCATAATCAGTTTCCGCCAAAACAATTGACGGGCGGGGCGCTTCGTGTAGGATGCGCCGAATTCTCGGCCTAACAGATATAAAAAGGGGGCGAATATGACCAAATTGATGGAAGGAAAACGCGGGCTTATCATGGGCGTCGCAAACGACCGCTCGATGGCCTGGGGCATTGCCAAGGCCTGCGCGGAGCAAGGCGCCGAGGTTGCCTTTTCCTATCAGGGTGAAGCCCTGGAAAAACGCGTGCGGCCACTGGCGGAATCCATTGGGTCCGATTTCCTGGTACAGTGTGATGTCTCCGACGCCGCGTCGATCGACGCCATGGCTGCAAAGCTGGCGGAAAAATGGGACAGCATCGACTTCTTCGTGCACGCCGTTGGCTATTCCGACAAGAACGAGCTGCGCGGCCGCTATATCGACACCACGCTCGACAACTTCCTGATGACCATGAACATCTCAGCCTACAGCTTCGTCGCCGTGGGCCAGCGCCTTGAGAAGATGATGACCAACGGCGGCAGCATGGTCACGCTCAGCTACTATGGCTCGGAAAAGGTTGTGCCCCACTATAATGTGATGGGCGTGGCGAAAGCCGCGCTTGAGGCCAGCACCCGCTATATGGCCCGTGACCTGGGCGAAAAAGGCATCCGGGTGAACACCATCTCCGCCGGCCCGATGAAGACGCTCGCGGCTTCCGGTGTTGGCGATTTCCGTATGCTTCTGAAGTATAACGAGAAAAACGCACCGCTGCGCCGTAACATCACACTTGATGATGTGGCCGGTGCCGGCCTTTACCTCCTGTCTGACCTGTCTTCCGGCGTGACCGGCGAAACCCACCATGTGGACAGTGGTTTCTCCACCACCTGCATGCCGACAGACGATGACGCGATGAAGGCTTTCATCAAGATTCTCGACGAACAAGACAAAGACTAGGCTTTCATATGTCCTATAACACCTTTGGCAGACTTTTCCGTTTCACCACCTGGGGCGAAAGCCACGGACCGGCGCTGGGCGCCACCGTCGATGGCGTGCCGCCACTGTTGGAGATCACGGAAGAGGAAATCCAGGTGTTTCTGGACAAACGCAAGCCTGGCCAGAGCAAATACACCACACAGCGCCGGGAACCCGACGCTGTGAAAATCCTGTCGGGCGTGTTTGAAGGCAAAACCACCGGCACGCCTGTGCAGCTGATGATCGAAAACACCGACCAGCGCTCAAAGGACTATGGCGACATCGCGGAACGCTACCGCCCCGGCCACGCCGATTTCACCTATATGGAAAAATACGGCATCCGTGACTATCGCGGCGGCGGGCGCTCCAGCGCGCGCGAAACCGCGGCCCGCGTGGCTGCAGGCGCCATCGCCCGCAAGGTGCTGGGGGACGGTATCACCATCCGTGCCTCCATGGTGCAGATGGGTGCCCACAAGATTGACCGCAGCCGGTTCGACTGGGCTGAGGTAGACCGCAATCCCTTCTTCTGTGCGGACGCGAAAACCGCCGAAGAGTGGGCAACCGAGCTGGACGCTATCCGCAAGGCCGGCAGCAGCATTGGTGCCGTGATCGAAGTGGTGGCCGAAGGCGTGCCCGCTGGTTGGGGCGCGCCCGTATACGGCAAGCTCGATGCGGATCTCGCGACCGCGCTGATGAGCATCAACGCCGCCAAGGGCGTGGAAATTGGCGCCGGTATGGAAGCAGCCTGCCTGACGGGCGAAGAGAATGCCGACGAAATGGTCCCCGGCGCGAACGGTGGGCCGCAATTCATGTCTAACAACGCGGGCGGCATTTTGGGCGGCATTTCAACCGGCCAGCCCATCGTGGCCCGTTTCGCCGTGAAGCCCACCAGCAGCATCCTGACGCCGCGCAAAAGCGTGAACACGCGTGGCGAAGCCGTTGATGTGGTCACCAAAGGCCGTCACGACCCCTGCGTGGGCATCCGCGCCGTACCCATCGCCGAAGCCATGATGGCTGTGGTGCTGGCCGACCATATGATGCTGCACCGCGCCCAGTGCGGTTAATCTTCGTGGTTGATTGCTGACGGTTCCGCCTGCTGATCTCGTTCCCCAAGATGATAGCTTATGCGCCAGACGTGGTAGGCTACGCGCTGCAGCCAGCGCATGGCATCCAGCCGCGCCATCAGCGTAGTGTCCGGACCATGCTCCTTGATGGAACTATGCACCTCTGACTGGCGGTACCGGTGGCGTTGGACGCGCATGAAGCCGTGCAGGCGCTCAAACGCCGCCCTGCCCGCCGAGATATCACCATCAAGCCCAAACCGCCCCACAGCATGCGCCAGCACGGCCGTATAGCGTGCCAGCCGCCTGTCAGCAGACAAGGCCCCCACCCGGGTGATCTGCGTGCAGCGGTGATGCAGGCGGCGGATATGGTCAAGCGCATGCAGCGCCGCCACCTGTTGGTCCGCCGACATGGGGTCAAGCGCGCTCGATGAGATCTCCTCCACATAGAGCTGGGTGTTTTCCGTGGCGCGCAGAAGCGCTTCCAGTCTTGCCGTCTGGCTCGCCTGCCGCGTTTCCGGCCGCAACTGACTATGAAGGATGGCAAAAGCTTCCTGCCCCAGCCTGCGGGCAACCTCAAGCGCTGTGGCCATGGCCACGCCGGGTTCCTGCAGGAGATGCCTGTCCAGCCCGCGTTCCAGCGCTGGCACCTGTTCAGGCACCAGGCGGGTGATAAAGCGGGCGAAGGCACCGGTGAAGGGCAGTATCAGGATCACGCCCAGGATATTGAACATGGTGTGGAAGCCCACGACGGCCATCTGGGCATTGCCCGTCGCGCCGCCCGCCACCCAGGCGTCCATAAAGCTGGTGTAAATCCCTACCAGGAAGAAGGCCATGACACCCGTCATGACGTTATAGATCACGTGGGCGAAGCCGGTTTGGCGCATGGCGGTTGAACCGCCCACGGTCGCGAGGGCGGCTGTGAAGGTGGTGCCCACGTCCATACCAATCACCATGGCCGCCGCCTGCGGGAAGGAAATCGCCCCGGCCGACAGCGCCACAAGGGCCGTCGCCACACCGGCGCTTGATGACTGGGTCACAAGCGTGATCCCCACACCGATCAGCACAAGCTGCAGGCGGCCCAGAAGGGTATCCGCCGGGAAGCTGTCGGGCGTGACAATGCCTTCAAAGGCTGCCATGCCGTGCTGCAGCGTTTCAATGCCGATAAACAGCAGGCTGAAACCCGCAAGCGCCGTGCCCGCGTGGCGAAACTTTGGCTTGCCAAACAGGCGCATCAGCACACCAACAAGCAAAAGCGGCATCACCATCAGGCCAAGCTCAAGCTTGAAGCCGATTAGCGCCACCAGCCAGCCGGTGATAGTGGTGCCGATGTTGGCACCAAAGATGACCCCCAGGGCCTGCGAGAAGGTGATCAGCCCTGCCCCCACAAAGCCAACGGCTGTCACCGTGGTGGCACTGGAGGACTGGATCACGGCCGTTGTCAGGGCACCGGTGACAGCGCCTGAGACCGGATTGGTGGTATAGCGCGCGAGGATCGCCCGCAAGGCCCCGCCGGCCAGCGCGCGCAAGCCCTCTGTCAGCACCGTCATGCCGAACAGAAACAGGCCAATGCCCCCAAGGGCGGTAAGAATATGCTGCATCATGCTGCCTTGTTGCCGTGTCAGGCCCCAAGTGTCTCTGACAAAGGTCAAATCTGGCAAGTGTCAATTTTTGATGGCACCGCTGCGCGGCAGCAGAAAGGCCCCGACAGCAGCCAGCAGGAACAGGACTGGCAGCAGCCAATAATCAGGCTCGCCCATGGTGTGCAGTATGCCTGCGGATATAACCACCCACAAAAACGGGATCACCCACAGCAGAAGCCGCCGTTCGCCCACAAGCAGGAACCAGCCAAGCGTCAGTGGAACAGCGGGATCGGGCATCAAAGCCACGGCCTCAAACGCGGCAGGCGCCCTGCCCGCAAGCATGGCAACAACAGGGTATAGAACCAGCGCCACTATCATAAGAGCAGCGCCGCCCCACGCCCCAATGGGTGACACATGCGCCGGACCTTTGACAGGATGTGCCCGCGCAATCAGCAGCAAAGCCCCCTGAAGCGCAAATAGCGTGGCAAAGGCGGGCGCTGCTGTCATTATTTCGGCGTAACGGCCAAGAAAAAACAGTGGCACCGGCATGACCGAGGCAGCAGCCAACAAGCCCCAAACCGGCAAGTCCTGACCTTTCTGGTACCAGAGCCACAGCGTACCGGAGAACCCAAGCACGAAAGCCAACGCAAGGGGCCACCAACTGCCCACATAGGCTTCCACCATGCGGAAATAGACAGCAGGCGAGAACATCAGGAAATCGGCCAGCTCATAGCTTTGCAGGGTCTCCCAGAAGGACATCTACAGGTCCTTCACATAGGCAGCCATACGGGCCCGCAGGGTCGCATCCGGCAGTCGGCCCTTACTTGCGGCCATATTTTCCCGCACATGCGCCACTTGCGTGGTGGCAGGGATGGCGCAAACGACCGCCGGATGCGATACGTTGAATTTCAAAAGATAATCCGCCCACCCTTTGAAGCCCTCAGCTTTCGCCCAGGCGGGGAACGGGTGGCGTTTGACCGCGCGGATCAGCCGCCCGCCGTCAAAGGGCCGGTTGACGATCACCCCAATGCCGCGCTCGCGCGCAAGCGGCAGGATGCGGTCTTCCGCCTCTCGGTTGGTCATATTGTAGGTCAGCTGAATGAAATCGAGCGGCTGGCGCTCAAGGATCGTCGCCAGCTCACCGTGCCGCCTGCCGTGCGACGTGGTCACGCCTACATAATCGATGGCACCGGCGGCCTTCATCTCAAAGAGGACAGGCAGATGGGCTTGCCAGTCACGCAGGTTATGCACCTGCAAGAGGCTGAAACGCGGCACACCCCAGTTCTTGAGGCTCGCCTGAACCTGCGCCCTGCCCTGGCCCGCGCCGTTGATCCAAACCTTGTCGGTGGCCATCAGCATGGGCGGCGCGCCCAAGGCCGTCAGCGCCCGCCCAATGGTGGCCTGGGATGAGCCATACATGGGCGAGCTGTCGATCATGCGACCGCCCGCCTCTAGGAAGGCCGCGATGACCTTCTGGCTGGCCTCAAGGCCATAAGGGTCATTCCCGACATTGAAGGTGATCCAGCTACCGAGGCCGATGGTCGGAATGGCTTCCCCGCTTGAGGGGATGCGTTTCAGCAGCATGTCACTTGCAGCAGGCGCAGCACCCAGGCCAGCCAGCGACAGCCCGGCGGCCCCCAGCATCGCCAGAACCGTCCGCCTGTCCATCCGGCGGTCCATTGGACGGTCCATCTGCTTGCCTGACTCCATGACATGCTCCACAAAGTTATGACATAACATTACCAGCCGCGCCCGCGCCTGTCACTGGGCCAAAGGTTTAGCGCGCTGAAAATCGCTGCTGGCGCGTGTAGGCCCCTTCAGGTAAGCTCCCGCCAAACGGGGGAGTGACAGATGATGAAATGGCTGAAATACCTGCTGGCCGCGCTGATGCTTGGCTTTGCGCTGGTGGTCTATATTTCCTGGACGCCGGATATACCGCACGAAACATTGGCCGAAAAATATGCCACAGGCGCTTCAGATTTCATCGAACTCCCGTCTGGCGCCCGCGCGCATTTCCGCATGCAGGGCAATGCGGAAGGACCGACAATCCTGCTGCTGCATGGCTCGAACGCGTCCCTTCACACCTGGGAAGGCTGGGTGGACGCGCTTGACGAAGACCATTTCGTTGTCACCGTTGATTTGCCCGGCCACGGCCTCACCGGGCCGACGCCCGCGGACGATTACACCTATGGCGGCATGGTGGCTTTCGTGGATGAGTTCGCATCAGCCCTCAATCTTCAGGATTTCATCCTTGGCGGCAACTCGATGGGCGGCGGTGTCACGCTGGCTTATGCGCTGGCGCACGGGGAAAAGCTTCAGGGCATCGTTCTGGTGGACGCCGCAGGAGTGAACCCGCCCGCAGACACCAAAATCCCCATAAAGCGCCCGAAAGCCTTCGACCTGGCAGGCCGCTGGTACAGCGACTGGATCTTGGAGAATATCACCCCGCGCAGCTTTGTTGAGGAAGGCCTCAAGACCTCCATCGTTGACCATACGCTGATCAACGACGCCATGATCGACCGCTATTGGGAGCTGGTGCGCCATCCGGGCAATCGCCGTGCCACTGGCATCCGTTTCGCCTGGTACAGGGACGGCGGCCGGGCTGACCTTGATGTGGCCCAGATCAACCTGCCTACGCTGATCCTCTGGGGCGAAGCCGACAGCCTGATCCCCATGGAAGTTGGGCAAATACTGGCAGAAAAGATCGAAGGCGCCAAGCTGGTGACCTACCCCAACATCGGTCATATCCCGATGGAGGAAATTCCGGCCATTTCGGCCACGGCTGTCAGAAGCTTCGTCGCTGACCTGCAGGACTGATATCGGCGTTTATTCTTCGTTGCGGAAGAAGGCGGCCTCCAGGGCCTTGCAGCTGTTCGCCGGCTTGGGCCGGGTATTGATATTGTCGACGGTCCAGCATTCGCGGTAGAGCGAGCAATAACACATGGATACGGTGACACGAGAATCCAGCTGCCCCCTCATAAGCGCGGCAATTTCGGGCGTTGTGTCCATCTTGATCATCTGAACACGGACGTCAGCAGGCATCAGCGCGCCCGGGTCCAGATCGGTAACCGCAATGGAATCCACATTTCGCTCCGGCCCGTCCAGACGTACTGCACCATCTGTGGCCAACGCCACAGCCTGTGTCCAGGTTGCTTGTGCTTTGCCATCAACGCTGACAGTCAGCCCCTCAATGGACGCCGGACCAATGCCCTGGTTGGTCGCCCCGATATAGAAGCTGCCCTCCTCGTCGCCCACATGGCTGCCGGTGAACACCATGATGCTCGGCAGCACCGAAAGGCGGGCATGTTCGCGCTCCATCATCGCCTCGTCATGCATCACCTGTGTCTGCACGATAGCCACCACCACAGCAGCGACTGCCGTGATCATGGCGGTGATGGACATCAGGAGTTCAAAGCGAATTTTCATATTTAAAATAATGCCTTATTTTATTTTCTTGAGAAAATACCTACAAGCTCCATATGGGGTGACCACAGGAACTGATCAACGGGCTGGACGCTCTCAAGCTCATAGCCGCCATCGGCCAGCGTGCGGGCGTCGCGGCTGAAAGTATTGGGATTGCAGGACACGGCTACGATGCGCGAAACAGTCGATGTTGCCAGCTGTTCCACCTGGTCCTTGGCCCCTGCCCGCGGCGGATCGAAGACGACAGCCTCGAACATCTCAAGCTCCTTGGTCGTCAGAGGTCTGCGGAACAGGTCCCGATGCTTGGCCACAATCTGCTTGAAGCCTGTGGCCACATTGGCGGCTGCCTGCATGGCATCCAGCGCGTTCTTTGCGCCTTCGGCCGCCAGCACCTGATGCTCTTTGGCCAGCGGGAAGGTAAAGGTGCCGATGCCCGAGAACAGGTCCGCCACCCGGCCATGGCCTGCGCAGGCATCCACAACAGCCTTCACAAGCGCGGCTTCGCCCTCATCCGACGCCTGGATAAAGGCGGCGGGCGGCAGCGGCACACGCGCGCCCGCGAAATCCATCACCGCTTCGCGGCGGATTGCCACCGGGTCCAGGAAGCCCTGGTCCTGCCAGTGAACGGCCGCGATATCGTGGGTGTTGGCAAAATCCACCAGTGCCTCGCGGTCCGCCAGATCGAGCGCTTTCGCGGCATCGATCAACAGGTCAACACCGGAAGCCGTGACGGTCATATGCACGGTCGCTGCCATGCGCTGCGGCAGGATATTCACAAGCAATGCCCTCAAGGGCGCAAACAGGCGCGTCAGCTCGGGCCGCGCGATCGGGCATTCCTTGGCGTCCACAATCTGGTGGCTCTGGCGCGCATTGAAGCCCAGCACCACACCGGATGCCACCCTGAGCGCCTTCAGGGCCACCCGGCGGCGGCTCTCCTGTGGGGTGATGATCGGATCGCGCACGAGGCTCGCGTCAAAGCCGTGATGCGCCAGCGCCATAGCCGTGCGGTCCCTGACCCAGGCGGCATAGACATCGGGCTTCAGGAACTGCAGCTGGCAGCCGCCACAAGTGCCGAAATGCTGGCACGCGGGCGCTGTTCGGTCCGCGCTCTCCTTCGTGATGTCCACAAGGTCGGCATAAATGCCGTTCCGGCGCACGTCCTTTGCCGCCACCCGCGCCACATCGCCCGGCACGGTGCCGGGCACAAACACCGGCGTGCCGTCCCGCTCGCCAACCCCATCGCCCTGTGCGCCCAGCGCGGTGATTTCAACGTCAAACAATTCTGCTTTTGCCATCAGGCCTTCTCGCCATACAGGAGGAATTCAATATTGCCTTCGGGGCCCTTGATCGGACTTTCGGTCAAGCCGCAGGCGGTCCAGCCGTCCATTTCATTATTCAGCCAGGTCTGCATGTCTTCGCAGACGGCCGTATGGAGCTCAGGGTCGCGCACCACGCCGCCCTTGCCCACATTCTCGCGCCCCACCTCAAACTGCGGCTTGATGAGTGCTATAAGCCGTCCACCGGGCTTCACCAGCGCCATGGCGGCGGGCAGCACGGTCTTCAATGAGATAAAGCTGGCATCACATACCACTATATCGATGGGGTCAGGGATGGCTTCCGCGTCCAGATAACGCGCATTGGTCTTCTCCATCACCACCACGCGCTCATCCTGCCGGAGCTTCCAGGCCAATTGGCCGTGGCCCACGTCAACGGCATAGACCTTCTGGGCGCCGCCTTGCAGCAGTACGTCTGTAAAGCCGCCCGTAGACGCACCAACATCAATGGCAACAAGCCCCGTCGGGTCCACCTCAAACTCTTTGAGGCCTTTTTCCAGCTTCAGGCCGCCGCGGCTGACCCAGTCATGTTCCTTGCCGCGTACTTCAAGCGCCTGACCATCTTTGATCTGCTGGCCTGCCTTCAGGATTTTGGTTTCGCCTGAAAAAACGACGCCGGCCATGATAAGCGCCTGCGCCTTGGCCCGGCTTTCCACCAGGCCGCGGTCCACCAGTGCCACATCTGCCCTGACTTTTGCTGCCACTGGTAGCCTCCCCGGCCTTATGGTTTCTGCGCGGCTGCGCTGTCCCCTAGGGCCTGGCCATAATCGTTATGGCCCAGCGTTTTCAAAATGGTCGCGACAATGCCGGACGCATTGAGACCCGCGTCCTCATACATTTTCTCGGGCTTGTCATGGTCCTGGAACTGGTCCGGCAGTTTCATGGCGCGAACCTTCAAGGTGCCACCATCCAGAATGCCCTCCTCCGCCAGGAAATCCATCACATGGGCGCCGAAACCACCAATGGCGTTTTCTTCAAGCGTGATCAGTACGTCGTGAGTTGCCGCAAGGTCGCGGATCAGTTGGTCATCCACCGGCTTGGCAAAGCGGGCGTCGGCCACTGTTGTAGACAGGCCCCGGCTTTCAAGGTCTTCGGCGGCCTTCAATGCTTCGCCGAGGCGCGCACCCAGCGACAGGATCGCAACCTTGCTGCCTTTCTTGACAATCCGGCCTTTGCCGATCTCCAGCACCTTGCCCTCATCCGGCAGCTCTACACCCAAGCCTTCACCGCGCGGGTAGCGCACAGCGGACGGGCGGTCATCAATGGAAGCGGCTGTTGCCACCATATGCATCAGCTCGGCCTCATCTGCCGCTGCCATCACCACCATGTTCGGCAGGCTGGCCAGGTATGTCACATCAAAGCTGCCCGCGTGTGTCGGGCCGTCCGCGCCGACAAGGCCAGCCCGGTCGATGGCGAAGCGCACCGGCAGCTTCTGCACCGCCACGTCATGCACAATCTGGTCATAAGCGCGCTGCAGGAAGGTGGAATAGATGGCCACAAACGGCTTGTAGCCCCCGGTTGCGAGGCCCGCCGCGAATGTCACAGCATGTTGTTCCGCGATCCCCACATCAAATGTGCGGTCCGGGAAGCGGTCGCCATATTTATTGAGGCCGGTACCCGACGGCATGGCCGCCGTGATGGCACAGATCTTGTCATCTTTTTCAGATTCCTTGATCAGTGCGTCAGCAAACACATTGGTGTAGGTCGGTGCCTTGGGCGTCGATTTCTTACGCTCGCCAGTCACCACATCAAACTGCGGCACGGCATGATATTTTTCCTGGTTCGGTTCTGCGAACGGATGGCCATGGCCTTTTTCCGTCACCACATGCACCAGGATCGGGCCGTCAATGGCGTCGCGCACGTTTTCCAGCACCGGCAGCAGGTGTTCCATATTGTGGCCGTCAATGGGGCCGACATAATAGAAACCAAGCTCGTCAAACAGCGTCCCGCCGCCCGCAGCCATGCCGCGCGCATACTCCTCGGCCTGCCGCGCCCGGTCCGCGAGCGGCCTTGGCAGCATTTCGATGATCTTTTTGCCGAAGCCGCGCAGGCTCAGGAAAGTGTGGGAGCTGACAATCTTCGCCAGATAGGCCGACAGGCCACCCACAGCAGGTGCGATCGACATATCATTGTCATTGAGGATCACCACCAAACGGTTGCCCGCCTGTTCGGCGTTATTCATGGCTTCATAGGCCATCCCGGCGCTCATGGCGCCGTCACCGATCACGGCAATCGCCTTGCCCGGCTTGTCCGCCATCTTGTTGGCGACAGCCATGCCAAGCGCGGCGCTGATGGACGTGGACGAATGCCCGGCGCCAAACGGGTCATAATCGCTTTCACCACGCTTGGTGAAAGGCGAAAGCCCGCCGCCCTGGCGGATGGTGCGGATACGGTCGCGCCGTCCGGTCAAAATCTTGTGCGGATAGGCCTGATGACCGACGTCCCAGATCAGGCGGTCGTCTGGCGTGTTGAACACATAGTGAAGCGCCACCGTCAGCTCCACAACACCGAGACCCGCGCCAAAGTGGCCGCCGGTCACAGATACGGCGCTGATCATCTCTTCCCGCAGCTCGTCTGCGAGTTGCTGCAGCTTTTCCTTGGGGAGCTTGCGCAGATCCACCGGGGTCTGCACGCTATCCAGCAAAGGCGTTTCAGGGCGTACGCTCAACTTCTTATCCTTCTCAGCCTCTGGGCAATCTGCCCATGTGGCACAGGCCTGTCTGCGCAGGCTTGGTTCGCTTTGGCCCAAAAGGCCTCAAACGTTGCGATTTATAACAAAATGCGCGACGGCGCGCAAAAGCGATGCTTTATCGTCGAATTGCGCCAAATGTTCAATAGCCTGATCCGCCAAAATCTGGGCCTGCTTGCGGGCACGCTTCACGCCCATCAGGCCAACCAGCGTGGCTTTACCGGCATCCTGGTCCTTGCCGATGGCTTTACCAACCTGTTCTTCAGTGCCTTCAACATCCAGAAGGTCATCGGCAATCTGGAAGGCAAGACCCAAGTCACGGGCATAGCCATGCAAGGATGCCCGCGCCTGTTTGCCAGCGTGACCCATGATAGCGCCCGCTTCAGCAGAAAAACAAATCAGCGCGCCGGTTTTCATCTGCTGCAGGCGCTGCACGTCCATTTCGTCCAGTTCCAGCTCCGGCGCCTGAAGATCAATCATCTGGCCGCCTACCATGCCGCGGTGCCCCGAGGCCCGCGCCAGGTGCTTCACCAGCTCCAGCCGCACATAGGGGTCGGAATGGGTCTCGTCGCTCGACAGTATCTCGAATGCCACGCTCATCAGGGCGTCGCCGGCCAGGATTGCCGTGGCTTCATCAAATTTCTTGTGGACGGTCGGCTGGCCACGGCGCAGGTCATCGTCGTCCATCGCAGGCAAGTCATCGTGGATCAGGGAATAGCAATGAATACATTCGATTGCCGCCGCCACACGAAGCGCCTGGGGGCGGTCCACACCGAACAATTCAGCGCTCGCAAGGACAAGGAAAGGCCTGAGCCTCTTGCCGCCGGAGAAAACAGAATAGCGCATGGCTTCCACCACGCGGTCTTCAGGGCCACCATTCCGTGCCAGAATAGGATCGAGAACCCGTTCTATCGCCGCAGAGGTGGCAGCAAGGGCATCGTTAAGAGGTCCATTATCTTCCACGAGCAATCCGCCTATTCGACTTCGAGAGGCTGGGTGCCGGCAGCGGCGCCACTGTCGTCCAGCGTGATCTTTTCGATCTTCGCCTGGGCATCCTTCAGCTTGGCTTCACAGTGAGCCTTCAGCTGGGTACCGCGGGTATAAAGCTCAATGGACTGCTCAAGAGGCGCATTTCCGGATTCAAGCTTGGCCACAATCTGCTCAAGGGACGCCATGGCTTCTTCAAAGCTCAGCGCACTTAAATCTTTGGTATCTTTGCCTGTTTCGTTCATTGTCCGGAACCTTCAGCCCTTAGAATTGCCTGTGTGTCATAATCTGAGGCTGTTATAGGATGGCCCATGCCGAGACGCAAAGGTTATTGCTGCGAACCACTCTCATTTTAGGGCCAGAAATGGCGGATTTCTATCAGTAGATGTCGGCCAACTCACGCAGGGCGACGCCGGGCAACGCCTTGGCCTGGCTTACCACCAGACTGGCATCATATGTGCCTACTGCCTCAAAACGGTAGACGTCACCATCAAACGACCGCTTCATCAGCGACAAGGATTCCAGCAGGTGCAGGTGCGCCAGCGCTTCGCCCAGCGCCATATAGAAATCCATGCCCGTCAGTTTGCGCCGAAACAGGGATGGGAAAGTTTCAACCGGGGTGCGCGCCTCACTGCACCAGTCATGCAGGGACTTCAGTTTGCCCAGATGGCTGTCCACGAGCGCGGTCAGACGGGTTTCCAGGCCCTTGAATACCCGACCATGGCTCGGCAGCACCAACGGGTCTCCCGGTATGCCCTTCATCCGCTCCAGGGACGTGATCCAGTGCGCCAGCGGGTTGGCTTCCGGCTCGCGCGCATGCACGGACACATTCGAGGTGATGTTGGGCAAAACCTGATCGCCCGAGATAAACAGCGGCTCGTCCAGGCACGACAGGCAGGCATGCTCAGGCGAATGGCCGCGGCCAATCACCACGCGCCAGCGCCGGCCACCAAGCATCAGGTCACTGCCGTCCTCAACGCGGATATAACGGGGCGGCAGTTGGTGCACACCGCGGCGGTAGTTATCAAAGCGCGCACTGCGCATCATGGGCTCGAACTGCGGGTCCACGCCGGATTTCAGCATGAACTCGATTTCATTGTCAGGCACTTCCTTGGTGCCGCCCATCCACAGGTTGGAGGCCGTCATATACTCAAGGGCGGTCATGGTGAGCGATGCACCGAAGCGTTCCGCCAGCCAGCCCGCGAGGCCGATATGGTCCGGGTGGAGGTGCGTACCAATGACGCGAGAGATTGGCTTACCGCCCAGGAAATCCGTTTCAAGCGCTTCCCAGGCCGCGATGCCGCGTTTGCCCATGGAACCCGTATCGACGACAGACCAACTGTCGCCTTCATCGAACAGATAGACATTGATATGGTCCAGCGACCACGGTAGCGGCATACGCGCCCAATAGACACCGTCGGCTACCGGAATAACGGTGCTGCCTTCAGGCACCGCATCACCGTGCGGGTACAAAAGGCCGTCGTCTTCCACGACACCGCGCCGGTGGTCTGCCACCGACGCCTGTGCCAGAGCTTTGGCCTCACCCTTGCTCACACCTGCTTTGTTTTTGGTCATATGTCCCTTGTCCCGCTTGGATACTCAATACAAAGGGCCCCATGACCCCCTAGTGGCGCAGAAAGGCCTCTTCGGCCATATCTGTGATGTGGCGTGCCCCCGCCTTAATTGAAGGTAGAAGCGCAACGGCAGAAGGCAAGATTTGTTCGCGGTAGAATGCCGCCGTGGATACCTTCGCCTTCAGGAACGAAGGGTTCCCCTCGCCTGCAGCCAGGCGCTTTTCTGCTTCAACGGCCTGTCGGCTGAGCATATAGGCACCCAGGACGGTGCCAAACAGCCGAAGGTATGGTGTCGCGGCGGCAGCTGTATCGACAATCTTGTCGAATCCGTTTTCGAACAGCGTGTTGGCAGCGTCTTCAAGCGCATCAACGGCTGGGGCAAGATCACCCGCATAGGTGCTGCCCTCGCCTGCCGCGAAATCGCGCATTTCTGCGATTAGGGCACGCCAATGGGCGCCACCGTCCGCATTCAGCTTGCGGCCCACCAGATCAAGCGCCTGGATGCCGTTGGTGCCCTCATATATCGGCGCGATACGAGCATCGCGGTAATATTGTGCCACGCCGGTTTCCTCGACAAAGCCCATGCCGCCATACACCTGGATACCAAGTGACGCGGCTTCAACACCGATATCGGTCGAATAAGCCTTGGAGATCGGCGTCAGCAGATCAGCCTCGCCCTTCGCAGCAGCGCGGGCCTCTGCATCTTCAAGTGCGTGCGCCCGGTCAAGCGCCCAAACGTTGCGGTAAATGATCGCGCGGGACGCTTCAGCCGTCGCCCGCATGGTCAGGAGCATCCGGCGCACATCCGGGTGGTTGATAATGGTGACGCTGTCGCGTGTTTTGGCGCCAATGGCTGCCGACTGCACACGCTCAAGCGCGTAAGAGGCCGCGTGCTGGTAGGCGCGCTCAGCAATCGCAACGCCTTCAAGACCCACGCTGATGCGCGCATGGTTCATCATAGTGAACATATTGGCCATGCCGCGGTTCTCTTCGCCCACAATATAACCAACGCAGTTGCCGTTATCGCCAAAACTCATCACGCAGGTGGGGCTGGCGTGGATGCCCAGCTTATGCTCGATGCTCACACATTTGACGTCGTTCGGCTCACCCAGGCTGCCATCCGCGTTCACATGTACCTTCGGCACCAGAAACATGGAAATGCCTTTGGTGCCTGCCGGCGCGTCCGGCAGGCGCGCCAGCACAAGGTGGATCACATTGTCCGCCAGGTCATGGTCGCCCCAGGTGATGAAAATCTTCTGGCCGGTGATCAGGTAGCTGCCATCGGCCTGCCTTGAAGCCTTGGCGCGCAGGGCGCCGACGTCAGAACCCGCTGAGGGCTCTGTCAAATTCATGGCGCCAGACCATTCGCCGGTGATCATTTTGGGCAGATACAGGTGGCGCTGTTCATCCGTGCCGTGGGCATCAATGGCCTCAATCGCGCCAGATGTCAGCATCGGCAACAGGCTGTAGGCCATGTTGGCGGATGTCACCATCTCGTCAACGGCGGTCGACAGCGTGCTTGGCAGCCCCTGCCCGCCCAGCTCCGGCTTGGCCGACAGTGTCGACCAGCCACCTTCCACATAGGCTTGGTGCATGGGCTTGAACACGTCCGGGCTGATGACACCCTCTTCCGTCCATTTGGCGCCGATCTGGTCACCTGGCACATTGGTGGGCGCAATCTCTCCGCCGGCCAGCTTGCCGGCTTCCTCTAGAATTGCTGCAACAAGGTCGTCGCCCGCTTCCTCGAAAGCGGGGATGGACGTCCAGTCCGCCAGGCCTCCAGCGGTTTCAAGGGCAAAGCGTATTTCTTCAAGCGGCGCGCGATAGTCAGTCATTATCCGAAAATCCTGTTAAATTCCGTTGTCAGATGATGCCACCTGGCCTATCAGCATAGGTGGCCGGGCCGCGTTGCGACCCAACTTGCTTTGTCCCGTGAATGCGAAATTGTGCATGGCAACATTTAAAACACAAGTGGTTTCTGAAACGGAAAATGGGGCTGTTTCCCTTGCTGTCCAGCATTTGGCTGCTGGAAACCTGGTCGCGATCCCAACTGAAACCGTTTATGGTCTTGCAGCTGACGCTACGGAATATGCCGCAGTGCAGCAAATATACAAAGCCAAGGGGCGCCCCTCCTTCAATCCGCTGATCTGCCATGTGGCCGATGTGGCCATGGCAAAAAAAATTGTCACCGTGTCGGCACTGGCTTCAAGACTGATGGAAATCTACTGGCCCGGGCCGCTTACGCTGGTGTTGCCGGCCAGACCAGATTCGCCCGTTGCGGCGCCAGTTTCTGCCGGGCTGGACACGCTCGCTGTGCGCTGCCCCAACAAGCGCATCACGCGGGAGATCATCAGGAAACTCGACAAGCCGATCGCGGCGCCCAGTGCCAACCCGTCCGGCAAGCTGTCGCCTACCAGCGCGGCGGACGTGCTGGCGAGCCTTGACGGCAAGCTGCCGCTGATTATTGATGCCGGCGACGCGCCCGAGGGGATTGAGAGCACCATCATTGGTGTGAAAGACGAAAAGTTTTATCTGCTGCGCCCCGGCACCATCACCGCGGACGAAATCGCAGAGCGCCTCGGCCAGCCGGTGCTGGACCGCAATGAAGATGAAATCTCGGCCCCGGGCCAGCTTCTCAGTCACTATGCGCCGGAGGCCAGCGTGCGCCTGAACGCGACTGAGAAACGGGACGGCGAGCTGCTGATCGGCTTCGGTGACATCAAGGGCGATATCAGTCTCAGTGCCTCAGGTAATTTATCAGAAGCCGCCCATAACCTATTTAAAACCATAAGAAATGCTGATAAAATATCAACACGCATTGCCGTTGCCCCTGTCCCCAATGAAGGGATTGGTATCGCCATCAATGACCGCCTGAAGCGCGCCGCCGCACCCAGGAAAGATGCATGACTGACCAGAAGCACATTGATGCGCTAGTCGCCCTCGCCGGCCCTAAGGGCGCGTCGACAGACGCAGGCGAGATTGCCCCGCATCTGAGGGAATGGCGCGACAAATTCAACGGCCAGACGCCCCTGATGCTGGCGCCCGCTGATACGGCGACCGCAGCAAAACTAGTGCGCTATTGTAATGACCATAAGATCGCCATCGTGCCCCAGGGTGGCAACACCGGCCTGGTGGGCGGGGGCATTCCAGGGCTTGAGGGCCGTGATGAAGTGCTTTTCAGCACCAAACGCATGCGCGGCAGCATCACGGTTGATCCCGATGACATGACCATCACGGCAGACGCGGGCTTTACGGTCGCGGAAATGCAGGCGGCGGCGGCCGACCATGACCTGCTGTTCCCGCTATCGCTGGCGTCAGAAGGCAGCTGCACGGCGGGCGGCGTGGTGTCCACTAACGCGGGCGGTGTGCATGTGGTGCGCTACGGCACGACGCGGGGGCTGACACTGGGGCTTGAAGCGGTTCTGGCAGACGGCAGCATCCTGCACGACCTCTCGGCGCTTCGGAAAGACAATACAGGCTATGACCTGACCCAGCTTATGGTCGGCGCGGAGGGCACTTTGGGCGTCATCACCAAAGTCACTTTCAAGCTCGCACCCGCGGAGAAGCAGTTGCACAGCTGCTGGCTGGCCGTGGGCAGCCCCCAGGATGCCCTCAGGTTGCTCAGGAGCGCGCGGGAAGCCACGGGCGACCGGGTATCGGCCTTTGAACTGATGCCGCGCTTCGGGCTGGAGCTGGTGCTGGCACATATCCCCGGCACCACCGATCCGCTTGAAGAAGCCCATCCGTGGTATGTGCTGACGGACATCGCATCAAGCAGCATGGACCCTGCCCTTGAAAGTCAGGTGAACGACTGGCTGGAACGGGAAATGACCGCCGGCACCATCAAGGACGGCGTTGTGGCCAGCACATTGGCACAGCGCGAAGCCCTGTGGCGCCTGCGCGAAACCATGTCGGAAGCGCAAAAGCATGAAGGCGGCAGCATCAAGCACGATATTTCCGTGCCGGTCTCGAAAGTGCCAGCCTTCCTTGAAGAAGCGGGCGCGGCGGTCCTGGCTGCCTGCCCCGGTGCACGCCTGACACCGTTCGGCCATCTGGGCGACGGCAACATCCATTTCAATGTGATGCAGCCAAAGGGCGGCGACAAGCAGACGTTCCTGGACGGCTGGGAAGCCATGAACGCCATGGTGCATGATATCGTGACCCGTTATGGCGGGTCGATCTCGGCTGAGCACGGCATTGGCACGCTCAAGCGCGCGGAACTGGCGCGCCTGAAGGACCCGGCCCAGCTTGCGGCCATGCGCGCCGTCAAGGCAGCACTTGACCCCAACAACATCCTGAACCCCGGCGCGCTGTTCGGCTGACATCTCTTGGTTTAAGGCGACTACTGGTTCCTGGGGTTGATGCCCTGCTTGCCCTCATAGAATGCCTGCAGCACTTTCAGGTCCGCTTCCATGTCACCTGTGGGGTAAAACAGGTCGCCAAAGCCAATTTCCTTGGTCGAGGCATCGAGGTAGGCCGGCAGGATCGGCACGCCCGCCTGAACGGCAATGCGGTAGAAGCCGGTTTTCCATTTGGTAACCTTGGACCGCGTGCCTTCCGGCGCCAGCCCCAGCACCAGGCGGTCGCGCTTCTCAAATTCTTCCACGGCCCTGTCGACTGCATCGGCCGCCGACTTGCCTTCCCGTCTCACCGGAATGCCGCCCAACCAGTAAAAGAACCAGCCCAGCGGCCCTTCAAACAGGGTGTGCTTGCCCAGGAAGCTGATATGCAGCTTCAAATATCCGACAGCCGCCATAAATACGGGGAAATCCCAGTTGCTGGTGTGGGGGGCCGCGATCGCAACGAACTTGGCGTCACTTGGGAACCTACCAATCACGCGCCAACCAAACGCCTTCAGGAAGAGGCGGCCGGTATGATACAGCAGCGCGGAAAAGAACCGGTTTTCGTAGATTACTCTGTTGGACACAGGGGGCCTCACAAACAAAAAAGGTTGCGCAGCATAGTCGGGCACCGCCCACACGCCAAGCTTTTCTATCGACCCCGGATTGTGCGCCCAATAAAAAACGGGCGGACAGGACCAGGTCCCGTCCGCCTCGTAGTTCGTGCGGCATCCACCCTCAGGCAAAAGGCGAACGCGCCAATACTCATTCGAGTAACCTTAGCAGATCTCAGGCAAAAATCTTTAAGGTACTCTAACAATCGCAAGGGGTGTGCCAGAAATGAAATCCCTTATATTTCAATTGGATAGATATTTTCGTCCCAAATCAGGACACTGGACCATTTCGATATCGTGTATCAAAATGATACATGTGCCATTTTGATACTATAACGCAGCGACTACCTTGTTGAACCGATCCTCGTCTTCGCCATCGACCCACAGATGGGGTGACAAGCGCAGCAAATCCCCCCGCAGGCTGACCGACACACCGGCGTCCTTGAGCGTCGCCTCAAGCGCAGGCCCCTTATCGCCGACACGCACGCCCAGGATATGCGCTGCCCTGCGCTCGGATGCGATTGGTTCCATGCCCCTGGCCGCAAGCACCGCTGCCATCCGCCCGGTGATGGCACCCAGGCTTTCATAGATATTCTCTACGCCCCAGCCCAACAGCTGGTTCAATCCTTCAAGAAAAATGGGGGCCAGAACATGATTGGCCCGCTCGCCCATATCGAACCGCCGGGCGCCAGGCTCAAATCCGTCGCGGTAATTCACCAAGTTGGCAAAATTCCGGCTGCCCTCGCGGGTAATCCACCCCGCTTCAATGGGCACGCCCCCGTGATGGCGCGGCGCCACATACATCAGACTGATGCTATAGGGCCCCAAAAGCCATTTGTAGCCCGCAGCAACCATGAAATCCGGGTCGATGGCCGGTATGTCGATCGGCATGGCACCCAGCGACTGGCTCAGGTCCAGCACCAGCGCCGCGCCGGCCCGCTTGCATGCAGCGGAAACAGCCACAAGGTCAACCACCGCGCCAGACGACCAATGCACATTGGCAACAGAAACGATATCGATGGCCTCGCCTTCGCGCTCCATAACCTCGAGTATTGCCGATGTCCAATCATCGTCTGACGGCTGCGGCACCGCCAACACCTCACCGCCGGCCGCCTTGGCGCTTTCCTGCCAGGGATAGACATTCGACGGGAATTCCTCGGCCATCACCAATACTTTGCCGCCCGCGGACACTGGCAGGTTCTTCGCGGCCGTGGAAATGCCGTAGCTGGCGGACGGCACAATGGCAACATCATCCGCTTTCGCCCTCATCAAGGCGGCACCTGCAGCGCACACGTCAGCAGCGGTATTGAAAAAATCATCCGCGCCAATACGCCAGGGCTGGGAGGAAAGCTGAAGGGCCTGCTCTCCGGCAGTCACCTGCGCACGGCTGAGCGGTGTCATATAGGAAGCGTTGACGTAACAAACGTCGCGGGGAATATCGAAAAGGTCTCGCTGCGCTGGAAGGATCATTATTGGCTCCTGTTTTCAGCCACGGTAAGGGCTGGCAACCAAGGAACCAATAGAATTTTTCCAATATAAAGTTATAGAAAAGCTAATTGCCGCGGATCAACCGGTCATAGGCGATCAGGAGCACGCCGATAACCGATTTGGAAAAGCCAGCGGCCTCGAGAAGACGCGCCATGACTTTCTTGTCACCCTTGCTGAGCCGCGCTTCAACAGCATCATACGGGCGGTCCAGCAAAACAGCGATCGCCATGGTAAACAGCTTCACATTGGCATTCTGCAGGTAGCTGAGAAGCACGTCTGATGTCAGGCTGCCAACCTGGTCCAGTTGCTTCAGGTAATTTTCGACCTCGCTCAGCGGCGCCATTTCCAGCGTGCGTGAAAACACTTGGCGGTTCGCCATGGAGACCAGATAAGACGCATAGTCTGTCGCCAGGCCGAATTTGCTGGAGAGATATTCGCCGTATCGCTTTGAAATCTTGAAGATGATGCGCTCAACAACCGCGGCCGGCAGATCGGCCCGCTGGGCCAGCTTTTCCATCAACGACCGTTCTTCAGGGAAACGGTCAACAACCCGATTGCAGCTGCGCTCAGACAGTTCAACTGTGTCGTTCCCCACGAGCGATTCAACCGCGCTCTGGCACCCGACATCGCTGATGGCATAGCTGACAGCTTCAGACAGGCCTACACGCTGCGCAATGGCTTCCTGCGCGCCTTCGCTACAGCTGCGCACGATATCTTCCAACAGTGCATCATCCATGGCCTGTGAGGCCATCAGGAACGGCATGGATACCTGATCGATGTCCTGCGCCAGCTTGGCTACAAGGTCTTTGGGCAGAAAACTGCAGACTTTGAGCTCGCGTGACAGGGCCTCGCGCACAGAAACCGCAGCGTCTTCCATCAGAATTTGGGCAAGCTCGAGCGCGTCAGCCTTGTCGCCAGAACCGTTTTGCTTGGCCAGAATCTTGCCAACCTTGCGCGCGATCTCCACGCGGGCGGCCAGATCCACATGCCTCAATTCTTCGACATCATTGATATTAACGCTCATTCGATCCTACCCAAAACAGCTATCGGCCCCACACGCCCATTGAATGGCTGGCGCCCAGATACCCTTTTTGACGGCAAATTCCTAGTCAATTCTGACTTCCTTGAGACCCTTGGCAAATCTTGCTGCGTTATCTGTATATATTCGCTCAGACATCTTAATCATTTCTTGTTCTTCAGGCTTTAGCTTGCGCACAACCCTTGCTGGCGCACCTACAATCAGAACGCCCTCCGGGAACTCCTTACCCTCGGTAATCAGGCTGTTTGCGCCAACAATACTACCCGCCCCGATCTTGGCATGGTTCAAAATGGTGCTTCCCATGCCGATCAGGGTGTGATCGCCAATGGTGCAGCCGTGCAGCATGACCTTATGGCCAACAGTAACGCCCTTGCCCACAACGCACGGCGCGCCCAGATCCGCATGTAAAACGGAATTATCCTGGATGTTGCTGCCCTCGCCGATAGTGATCGGGTCATTGTCGCCACGGATCGTGACACCGAACCAAACGCTGGCTTCGGCTTTGAGGATCACATTGCCGATCACGGCTGCATTCGGGGCGATCCAGACGCTGTCGTCTGCGCACTCCGGCGCTACGCCATCAAGTTCATAAATCATGCACTAAATCTCTATTTAGGTTTTAAATCAGACACATTCCCAGTATCACGCTAGCATAGAGGAAACTGATTGAAAGCCCAACATTGGATTGTGGGCTCCACCTCCGAACGAGTGCGAGATGACAGACGAAGAAGCGACAAAAGATCAAACGACCCAGCTTGAATGGCGCGGAAATGCGCCAGTCTCAAAAGCGTTTGACGATGTCTATTACTCGGCTGAAAACGGGTTGGAAGAAACCAATTTCGTGTTCCTTTCCGGCATTGGCGCGCCTGAAGTGTGGGCTGACAAAGATCATTTCGTCATTGCGGAAACCGGCTTCGGCACCGGGCTGAATTTCCTGGCGACCTGGAAGAAATGGGAAGAAAGTGACACCCAAGGACGACTGACGTTCATTTCTGTGGAAGGCTACCCGCTGTCAGAAGACGCGCTTGAGGAAGCGCACCAGACATTCCCTGAAATCGCGCCCTATGCCGCCGAACTTCGAGCGGCATGGCCGCCCGCTGCACCGGGATTTCACGCCCGGTCGTTCGCGAACGGCAAAATCAGGTTGATCCTGATCTTCGGCCAAGCTGCGGAAGCGTTTGCGCGCCTGAACGCCAGCGTCGATGCCTGGTACCTGGACGGCTTTGCCCCAGCCAAGAACCCAGACATGTGGTCTGACGCACTCATGGACCAGATTGCGCGGCTTTCGCATGTGGGAACGCGCTTCGCAACCTTCACGGCGGCGGGTTTTGTCAAACGGGCCCTCCGCGATCGCGGCTTTCTGGTTGAGAAGACACCCGGCTATGGCCGCAAGCGCGAACGCCTGGTTGGCGAGGCACAAGCCCCGCACGACCTGGACCCACAACCCTCAACACGCCCTGAATGGGCAGACCTCGGCCAACCCGCTGAGGGTTCGGTCGCCGTCATCGGCGCGGGCATCGCGGGCGCCAGCGTAGCCGCGGCCCTGCAGGCGCGCGGCCGCAAAGTGACGCTGGTCAGTACGCCAGACCGCGCTTGCGCCAGCCAGGTGCCCGCGGCAATCCTGTCGCCGCGTTTCATGCGGGAGCGCACACCGGCGGCAGAGTTTTTCACCAGCGCCTATGCCTACAGCTGCGCCTTTCCGGCCTACCGGAACGCCTGGGCAGAGGCGCCCGGCGTACATCAGATGCCGAAAAATGCCGCAGACGCGGACCGGCTGGATGAAATCCGCACCGCCCTTCATTGGGGCAGCGACTGGCTCAGCGCTGCGGACCAAGGGTTCCTCTTGCCGCGCGGCGGGTCGGTGGACACCAGTCTGGCCCTTGAAGAAACCGGCAGCAGTGTGCCCCAGACCCAGGTGACCGTCACCAAGATTGAGAAGGCTGGCCCGGTCTGGCGCCTGCACGGCGAGGACGGTCAGGTGCTGACAGCAGACATTGTGGTGCTGGCTGCCGGCATTGGCACAGCAGACTTACTGGAAACAGAAGACTGCCCTGAACTCAGGCCCAACCGCGGACAGGTGGAACTGGTGGGCGCCGATGTGGCCCCGACACTACCCGAAGAAAGCATCGCCTATGGCGGTTACGTGACAGCGACCACAGACGGCTTCCGCACCATCGGCTCCACCTTCGACCGGATGGAGGCTGTGTCTGAGGACGACTATGAGCCGAGCACCGAGGACCGTTCGCGCATCCTGTCCATGCTGGATGACGTCGTCGGGGTGAAAATCGCGGAAGATGTGGTTGAGCGTTCGTGGGCGGGCGTGCGGGCCACCACGGCCGACCATTTGCCTTTTGCGGGGCCGGTCCCGAAAGGTGGTGAGGCCCGGGCTCAATACGCCCCACTGGCCAAGGACGCTAAACTGGGCGGTCTCGGCCTGCCGCCCCTTCATGACGGGCTTTATATGCTCGCAGGGCTGGGATCGAAGGGCTATCAATACGGCCCCATTCTGGGGGACTATCTGGCCGCCATGATCTGCGGTGACCCGCTGCCGCTGCCGGACAACCTGATCGCGCCCCTGCATCCGCTCCGTGACCTGGTGCGCACCCTCAAGCGCTCGAAAGCTTAGGTGCCCTCTGGACTGTCCTCTGGACTGTCCTCTGGCCTGTCGCCTTCATCCACCAATTGCTGCGCCAAGGCTTCAAGTCGGGCGATTTCATCCCGCTTGCGCTTCAGGAACGGTATGGTGAAAAAGGGAAACAGCAGGAAAAACAGAATGGTGCCTACCATCAGGTAATTCGCGACGGTCAATTCCGGGTGATCAATCGCCCCATATCGCTCGATCAACGACCAATAGATATAGATGAAGGTCAACAGGCCGAGGCCACAGCCCCAGTTGTTCACGACCATATAGCGGACAGAAGAGCGGGCGCGCCTGATCTGCAGGTCGACAAGGGACTGGGCCGTGCCGTCCGCCTGCCCCCAGGCGCCCGCGCGAATGAAACAGGATGTCCAAAGGCCGAGGCCACACAGCACAAGCATAGCAATAGACAAGGCCGTACCGCCCACTTTATCGGCCGCATCACCGGTCACCAGATGCCAGCCGAACAGCGCCATACCGCCCAGGCACAGGACCACCTCGATCGCGAAATTGATACGCATGCGCCACCAGACGAAGCGGGCGTGGCGGGCCATCTTGTCCATGTCGACTTCCGGGCTTTGCTTCCAGATGTCTGTCAGGTCATCCCAATCGGGCATGTTGCTGTTTTCCGTCATCGCCCTTCTTTCCCAACTGATGCTTGCATCAAATCTTTCAGGGCCGTCTTCGCCCTGCTGAAACGCACCATGGCGTTGTTTTCACTGATCCCCAGCGCGTCTGCGATCTCCCGGCGGGAGAAGCCTTCAAGCGCCAGCGTCGTTACCTGCTTAAGCGGCAACGGCAACGCCCGAACGGCAGAGAGAAGCGCTTCACGCTGCTGGGCTTTTGCCACGTCCTCCTCGGGCCCTGCCCGCTCGCTTGGCAGGGCGTCATCCAGCACGGTCTGACGCGGGGCCTTCACCGCCCTCGCCACATGGCTGATGCAGCGGTTCTGGGCAATCCGCGCCGCATAGGCTTTCAGGCTGCCCTCGCCACGGAATTTCCTCAGCGCCTGCCACAGGGCCAATGAGACTTCCTGCATCAGCTCCTCCTGAAGCGACGGATCGGCCTCATACGACGCCACGATCCGCCCCAGCATGTTGCCGTGCTCCTGCAAGACTGCCTTGATATCCACGCGCTTGTCGCCCCGCCCCTACCGAATTTGCCCTATGCTTCAGACAGTATCTGTTCGCTGGAAAGCCGGCGGCTTGTCAACCACAAGCACACGGCGGTGCCCAAAATGGCCGACAGGAAGGCTGAGCCCGTGACCGCCAGATCAGGCGTGCCATCGAAGAAAATCCGTCCCAGGCTTTCGACATCCGCGAAGATCGGCAGATATTTGGTGACCGCCGGCAGCTTGTTTTCGCCGTACATTTTGGCGTAGCCCACAATCACCGGCGCCATCATCATCATGGACATATAGGTCTGGCCTTCCTTGAAGCTTTTGGCATGGATGCTGACCGCGAGCAGGACCGACGCCACAAACATGCTGAGCGCTGCCAGTTCCGCCACCGCAAGCGCGAAGCCGCCCGCGGTCAGCTGCAGCTTGAACGGCAGCACATCCGCCGGCACGAATTGAAGCAGGATCAGGTCAACGGTAACTGCCAGCATCGTGCCGCCGAAACAGAAGCTGGCCACCATGGCCCATTTGCCCGCCACCAGATGGCCGGTGGAAATGGGCTGCGCCATCAAACACTGCAGGCTCTGGCGCTCGCGCTCACCCGCAAGCGCGTCCAGCGCAACGCTCATGCCCATCACAAAAGGCGCCAGCATGAAGACCAGCATCAGGCTGTTACCCAGCATCTTGTTGATGAAGCTGGAGGGCGCAAGGTCTGACGTATTGACCATGATCGGCGCCATCAGCCCAAGCGGCACACCACGTGTCACCAGCCGAATACCCGCCACATGCTGGCTATAGGCATCAAGCGCCGCGCGCACTTCACCGCCTCTGTCCGCCTGCTGGCGCGAGGCCTCATTCACATAAAGCTGCACCGGCACGCTTTCGCCCATGCGGAGCTTTTGTGCGAAGTCATCCGGCAGCACGACCATGGCGTCAGCGCCGTCTGGCAGGGTGTCAGGTTCCGTGAGTGACACCACGGGCGTAATTTCAAGCCCCTGTTTCTCCAGGAAAGCCACCATGCCCGGCGCCTGTTCCCCGCCTGAAAGCGCGAGGGTCGACCTTGCCGTCTCTGCCCGGTCGTCAGCCATCAGGAAGAAGATGAAGGCCATCAGAAGCGGCACACCAAACGCATAGGACGCGATGGCCAGCACCGCGCGCTTGTCGCGCAGCATGTCTTTCATTTCCTTGCGGTACACAACTTTGATCAAGCGGTTCATGCGGCGGCCCTCCCGTGCGCAGAAGTCAGCGCCACGAAGGCTTCTTCAAGGTTCGGCTGGCCCGCTTCGCGTACCAGGTCCGCAGGCGTGCCGTCAGCGCACACGACGCCGTCCGCGATCATCACCACATGATCCGACAGGATTTCCACTTCCGCCATCACGTGGGACGACAGCAGCACACAGTGGCCGGCAGCCTTCAGCTCCAAAAGGATCTGCCGGAGCATCCGGATGCTCATGACATCGAGACCCCGCGTGGGCTCATCCAGCACAATATTTTGCGGCTTGTGGATGATGGCCCGCGCCAACGCCACCTTCATGCGCTGCCCCTGGCTGAAGCCTTCAGTGCGGCGCTCCAGGATATCTTCCATATGCAAAAGGCTGATCACTTCATCCACGGCGCTTTTAAGCGCCGGCCCCTGCATGCCGTGAAGCTCCGCGTAATATTCCAGATGCTCGCGCGCCGTCAGCCGGGTATAGAGGCCAAACTGGTCCGGGAAAATGCCCAGCAGTTTCTGCGCCCCAAGTGGGTCTTTCTGGACACAAATGCCGTCCACCGTGACCTGGCCGTGGTCGGGCTTCAGGAGCGCGGCCACCGTCCGAAGTGTGGTCGATTTCCCCGACCCGTTCGCGCCGAGAAGCGTGGTGATGGTGCTGTCCTTCGCTGTGAAACTGACGTCCCTGACGGCCTGAATCTCACCAAAATTTTTCGCAATTTTATCAACAATAATCATAACTTACCCCCCCTTACTTCACAGTACCATTGAGGCCAGTGACCACCGGCAGGCGTTTCAAATGCCCAAGGCATGCCGTGTCCAGCGCACCCGCATCAAGTGTGGTCACGAATTCATCCAACAGGTGCGGCATGCAGGCTGTGTTGCTGGTGATATGGCCATTGCCCGCGACCACGATATGGCGACCGTTCGGGAAGCCCTTGAGCCAATGCTCGCCCATCGAAGGCGGGGTCACGGGGTCCAGATCCCCGCTGAGGATCAACGCAGGCACATCGCTGGTGACAGCGTCATGGGCGTCTGGCGCACCAGGCAGCGCATCCCATGCTTTGCAGCCTGCATTCCAATATTGATAGTAGCTATCCTTCGCGAAGCTGTCCTCGGCGGCGCGAGCGAGCGTATCCATATCCGTCCGCGGGACCTCTTCGCCGCACAGGATAGAAAGGGTGGCCCCCAGATACATGCTATCGGACACAGAGGCACCGCCCGCATAAAGGGCGATCAGTGGCTCCAGGTCACCTTTCGCAGCGGCGTCCACCACAAAGGGCAATAGCACAGTCGCGTCGGCCGAATACATGACAGAGCGGATGCTTTCCACCGCCATCACAAAGCTGATTTCAAGGTCAAGCGCGTCGCCTGTCATTGGGTCATTGCCGGTATAGCGCAAATCACCTGCAGCGGCCTTGTCGAGAAACGCTGCGACTTGCGCTTCAAAGTCCGGATAGCGGCTGGCGCAGGCTTCACTGTTGCGGCAGTCTTCGGCCAGCATATGCTTGGCGCGCTCTGCCGAGACTGGCGCGCTTTCAAACAGGGAAACGTCCGGCGGCGCGACACCATCGACGATGATGCTGCGCACATGCTCAGGATGACGCTTCAGATAGAGCCCGACCGTCCGGGTGCCCCAGGAACCGCCCCACAGGTTCAGCTGGTCATAGCCAAGCGCCTGACGCACGGCCTCCATGTCACGCACCACATTTTCCATGGTGAAATGGCGCACATCAATGTCATTCTCTTTGCGGCAATCGGCGACGAAAGCCGTCCAGTCGTCAAGGCTGGACATCATCTCGCCTGGCTCAACCTCACAGCGCAAGCCGTGGGATTTGCCGGTGCCGCGCTGGTCCACAAGCACGATATCGCGTGATTGGCGGATTTCCCGAAATGCCGCGGACGCCAGCACGCCATATTCACCGGCGGCCTGACCCGGCCCGCCCGCAAACACCCAGATGGGGTCAGGTTCCGACCGGCTGCTTTTGGCCGGAATGATCGCCGCGTGCAGCGTGATCTGCTCGCCTTCCGGGCTGGCATAATCAAGCGGCACATCCATTTTAAGGCAGCGTACCCGCTCCCGCACACCTTTGATGAAGCAAGCTTCTGACGGTTCCAGACCGTCCTGGCCTGCCGCATCATTATCCTGCTGGGCGCCTGCGGGCAGTATCGCCGCAAGCGCCAGCAGTCCTGCTGTCGTGATCTTGGAAAAAGTCTTCACCGAATTCGTCCCCCTGGTGATTGGCCTTATGTGTTTCTAACGCACTTGGCTTTTCAGTCCATAGGGGACGAAAAAACTTACAGGATTATTTTACCGTGGCACGTCACCCGGTGCGGCGCGCCACCGTATGGTTCTTCAGGACCTGGTCCTTCTGCCTGCCCGCCAGTTCGGCCAGATGGTCGAACTTATGCTCGAACGTGCCGACGCCTTGCGTGAGCGATCGAAGCTCAATGATCAGGTCCTGCATTTCGGACGCGGGCATCTTTGCGTCGATCTGATCCCACCCGGGCCAGCCGTCCCGGCCGTCAAAGCCCATGATCTGCCCCCGTCGGGAACTGATCATGCCGTTGATCTTGGCCATATAGCTTGTGGGCACCATCACGCGGACATGCTCAATCGGCTCCAGGAGCACAGGATCGCACTCGGGCATCGCGTCAGCCATGGCCATGCGGCCCGCTGTCTTGAACGCCATGTCGGAACTGTCCACGCTGTGGTGCTGGCCGTCCTGCAACGTCACCTCCACATCAACCACAGGGAAGCCAAGCGGGCCCTGGCGCAAATATTCCTTCACGCCGGCCTCGACGCTGGGGATATATTGCTTGGGCACCGCACCGCCCGTGACCTTTTCCTGGAATTCAAAGCCTGCCCCCAGGCTACGGGGCCGCACTTCGATCACCACATCGCCAAACTGGCCATGCCCGCCTGACTGCTTCTTGTAGCGGGTGTGCTGAACCTTGTTGCGGCGGATGGTTTCCTTATAGGCCACGTGTGGGTCTGCGAACCGAACCTCAACACCAAATTTGTCATTGAGGCGTATCATCGCGGCCCGCATGTGGATTTCGCCCTGCCCCCAAAGGAGAAGCTCACCTGTATCTTCATTATGCTCCACCTCATAAGACGGGTCTTCTTCCACAAGCTTGGTCAGCGCTTCAGACAGCTTCGCTTCATTTTTGCGGTCGCTGACCTCGATGGCGCGGGCATAAACCGGCTGAAGCTTTTCAGGCATCGGAGCGTCCTTGCCACCAAGCGTTTCGCCGGTATTGACCCCATCCAGCCGCGGGACCGCCACGAGGTCCCCCACATCGGCCATGGTGGCTTTCTTGAGATCCGTCCCAGCTATCCTGAACAGGCCACTGATCTTGTTGCCATCAACATGCAGCCCTTCAGTGACAGAGCCCTTGAGCACACGCGCGAAAGACAGTTTGCCCATATGGGACAGATGCCGTGTCTTCAGAATATAGGCGGCTATTTCCTTGGTTTTCTTGGGCATCATGCGCTTGGACGCCAGCTCAAAGCCGGGCATTTCATGCCGCAGCGCCTTCATCAAGCGCTTCAGGCCGTATGCTTGCGTCGCGCAGCCCATCAGCACCGGCATGATGCGCCCCTCTTTGAGGTCATCGGCCAGGTCGGCGAACACCTCGTCGCTCGGCGGGTCTACCTCCTCCAGCAGTTCTTCCATCAGGTCGTCATGGAAATCCGCGAGCGTCTCCAGCATATGGAAGCGGTCTTCAGCAATCTGCTCCAGGATGCTCTCGGCGCCGTCCTTGATTTCCCTGCTGCCGTCCATGCCGTAGTTGTAGGCCCGCTTGGACGCCAGATCGACGAAGCCGGTGATGTCATTGCCGTCACGGATGGGTACGTGCCTCAGCACTGCCGGCAAGGCACTGACTTCATCGAGCGCTGCAGCGATTTCGCGGATATGCACATCCGAATGGTCAATCTTGTTGATGAACATCAGATGCGGAATGCCTTCCGCTTCCAGCTCATGGAGCAAGGGGCTTAAGGCGAATATTTTCGCAGGCTCCGGTTCAGCCACCACCACGGCGACATCTGCCGCATGCAGGGCATTCCTTGTTTCCTGCATAAATTCGATGGAGCCGGGGCAATCCAGAAAAATATACCGGTCATCCAGATAATGGACAGAGGCGATATTGGTATCGACCCCCATGGAAAGCGCTTTGGCCTCCACACTGTCGTCACCAAAAACCCGCTCGCCATTTGCCCGGCGGCGGGTTGTTTCTGTCAAAAAAAGAATATTTTCAAGAAGCGTGGTCTTACCGCTTGAATAGGGGCCCACGAGCGCAACCACCCGCGGGCCGTGTAGAGTGCCTTTGGCCATCTGTTCCTCCGTCCCAAACGTGTTTACCGCCGGGTGAAACCGAATGTTCCACCAGCGACCGAGGCACAGGCATGTTGTTCTTCGTAAGCGGATAAAAAGCCTACCAGAGGCGACGGCGCACCGCAAAAAAACTGGAGCTGCCGCAACGACGGTTCACAACCCCTTGTGCATACTCCACAATTTATTAGGTCAGATGCCCTGCCCTTTGACGCCCCCACGACAAATCCAGTTGCCGAGTCGGACCTTCGAGCGTGAAACCGCTTGACCATCGGAAGCTGACTTATCATGTATGTGTAGGCTTTTTCCCTGCGGAATGTTCAGGAGTGAGACGGGACCATGACGAACCAAACGGTTGAAATTGTTGAAGTTGGCGCGCGTGACGGCCTGCAGAACGAAAAAGTCATGTTCTCGACCGACCAGAAGGTGGCGCTGATCACCCGCGCGATGGACGCCGGACTGAAGCGTCTTGAAGTGGCAAGCTTCGTTCACCCCAAACTGGTCCCGCAGATGGCCGACGCCGAAGCGGTCATTGCTGACCTGCCGGATATCAAAGGCGTTGAATATGTCGGCCTGGTACTGAACAAGCGCGGCCTCCTGCGCGCGCTGGCGACCCGTGAGGGTAACAAGCGCGGCGTGGATGAAGTGGGCTGCGTGGCCACCGCCTCCAACACCTTTGGTGAAAAGAACCAGGGCCAGTCACGGGAGGAGTCTGTGGCTGTCAGCAAGGACATCATCCGATTGGCGAACAAGGAAGGCCTCAAGGCACAGGTCACCATTTCAACCGCCTGGGGCTGCCCGTTCGAGGGCGAGGTACCCCCTTCTGTGGTGGTGGATATGGCCAAGGAACTGGCCGACGCCGGCCCGCGTGAGATCGCGATTGCCGATACCATCGGTGTGGCGGCGCCCATCCGGGTGCGCGAGATATTCGAAGCCGTCAGGGATGCCCTCCCGGGCATGCCGCTCCGCGCCCATTTCCACAATACCCGCAACACCGGCATCGCCAATGCCTGGGCGGCGTATGAAGCTGGCGTGCGCATTCTGGATAGTTCGGTCGCGGGCCTGGGCGGTTGCCCGTTCGCGCCGCGCGCCACTGGCAACATCGGCACCGAAGACCTCCTTTACCTGCTCGACCGCTCAGGCATCACATCAGGCGTGGACCTGGATAAGGTGATCGCCCTCTCGGCCTGGGTTCAAGAGGTACTGGGCCGCCCGGTGCCCTCTATGGTGGCGCACGCGGGCGGTTTCCCTAAAGGACAGTCCTAATAGTTCAGGCCTGACGCCCTAGAGCGCGATATAGATCCACAAGGCCATCAGCGGCACGTTGCTCAGGAAAAATATCTTGAAGCGCGTAGGCACATCATTGCCTGTCACATGCACCAATGTGTGGATGACCCTGAGCGCCACATAGGCCCAGGCCAGACTCAGGCTGATGGCATCAACCTTGTCCAGCATTCCGGCGGCCACACACGCGGGGTAGAACAGCATTGGCATTTCGAACAGGTTGGCAAAGTTACGCTGTACTGCCTGCACGCTCGGGGGCTCCGGGCTTTCACCGCGAAAAGTTTTAAAGAAGGCCGGATTCTTGGTTTCACCAGATTTCACGGCCGCAAAGCGCCGCTTGGCCAACAAAGTGACGACGCTGAAAGTCAGCGCCGCCATGCCCAGCATTGGGTAGAAAATTGCCTTGTCCACCGATGGTCCCCCTTGGTGGTCTGCCAGGCCTCTATTTGGCCGCAGCAAACAGTTTCGGTTGCTCCTCCTGAAGCCGCGCCAGCGCCCGCTGTGCGATGTCACTTTTCGGCTTCAGCCGTACAGCCTTGGCATAGTCCTGATGCGCATCGGCATAATCGCCTTTGGCTTTCAGGACATTGCCCCGGTTCACATAAGCGCGCCAGAAATGGCGATCTTCCGCGATAGCCCGGCTACAGGCTTCTTCGGCACTATCCAGCTTGCCAAGCGCATAGTCAACGGCGCACAGGTTATTCAGAAGCGGTACAAGGCGTTCCTTGCCCAGGTTGGTCTCCGCCGCCCGGTGGAAATATTTGGAAGCGGTTTTCAGGTCACCCTGCATCAGGGCATCTGTGCCGCGCTCGATATTGCGGTCAGGACCGGCGTAAAAGGTTTGCGCATTCGCTGCTGCGGAAAAACTTGCTACCGCCAGCACCGCGCCGGCCACCAGTGATTTACGTGTCGTCCACATGTCTTGTCTCCTCGTCGCATGTCGTGACGCGGGCAAATGGGGTTCAGGGAGGGTTGCCCGTGTCATAGGGCCTATATGTGAATTTCATTTTTGGATGTAATTGACAATTTATGCAGATTAGCTATTCATAATTGAATTGTTCTAGATTTCTGTGGAGGCTTCCCATGCTGGATTGGGATGATCTGAAATACTTCCTGGCCATGGCCGAACAAGGCAGCCTGTCTGCCGCAGCCCGCAAGCTTAATGTCAGCCAGCCGACCCTGTCGCGCCGCCTGACCGCGCTTGAGGAAAATGTTGGGGCCGAGATTTTCTCCCGCACCCGTACGGGGCTTGAGATGACCGCCCTTGGCGAGCAGATGATGAACCACGCCCGCCACATGCAGGATGACGTGCACGCCATCGAACGCCTGATCACCGGCCACGACAGTAGCCTGCAGGGGTCAGTTGTAATCAGCTGCACCGAAGCCATCGGCTCCCTGTGGCTTGTGGACAAACTGATCGGTTTCCGCAAGCAGTATCCCGGCATCACAGTGGATGTGAAGGTGGACAATGCGGTGTCTGACCTCCTCAGGCGTGAGGCCGATATCGCCCTTAGGATGTTCCGCCCAGTACAGAATGACCTGATCTGCAAACGCACGGTCTCAATGGCTTACGGCTATTATGCCCATAAGGATTATCTGGCTGAGCACGGCATGCCCAAAACCATGTCCGACATGAAGAAATATGACTTCATCCTGCCGCACGACGAAATTCTCGCCTACACCTCGACCGAGCACCGCAAGAGCATCGGCGCACCGAAGGGCGCCGCTTTCCGGTCCAACAACCTTGTGGCGCTGTCTGCCGCGGTGAAGGCTGGCTATGGCATCGGCGCCTATTCATGCCTCGCCGCCGCCAACGACCCTGACCTTGTGCGCCTGTTTGACGATTATGTGGTCTTCAGCTCAGATATCTGGCTGGTGAGCCACACGGAACTCAGGCGCAGCGCGCGCATCCGCGCCATGTATGATTATCTTGGGGACCTGCTGCAGGACAATGCGGCTGCTTTCGCGGGCGCTGCTTGAGGGCCATAGGCCGCATCAGCCACCCAAGGCAGTTGAACGGCACGGCAACATGACCTAAAGATCATTCCAGACAAGTTTTATGTGTGCCATTTCTGCGTACCTCAGGGGGAAAAGACATGATGCTGAACAAACTCTATGCCCGGCGGGACCGTGTCGCAAAAATGCGCCGTACGGTGGATGTTGGCTGGGTCATGAAAGCCCCCAAGGCTGGTGTTGTCTGGTATGAGCCCGAGCCCTTCCGCCAGAATGTACCGGAATCGCCCGACGCGAAATCTGTACAGAAATGCCCCGGCGCGATCGATTTCGACAGCCGTCATTTCGTGGTCAAATGCCCCTATGACCTGCATCTGCGCCTGACGCGCTCACCGGACGGGAAACCACAGCTCTTGAACGTCCAGGGCGCCAATTCGGCGATCCGCTCGAGCGTCATGAGCCAGATCATGCTGATGCACCCGCAAAGCGAATGGCGCCACCCCGACAGGCCGCTGTTGCAGTTCGTAACGCCCTATGTGTTCATCTCTGACGAACCGGTGTGGATCAACCAGCTGCCACCTTATCTGGATTACCTGAAAACACCGCGCCCCGGCCTGATGATTTCCGGGCGCTTTCCGATCCATATCTGGCCGCGCCCCTTCATGTGGGCGTTCGAATGGCATGACACCACGCAGGACCTGATCCTCAGGCGCGGCGAGCCCTGGTTCTATGTCCGGTTCGAAACGCAGGACCCAACCCAGAACGTCCGGATTTTTGAGGCCGAGCGCACCAAGGAACTTGAGGACTATATGCAGTCGGTGCTGGATGTATCCAACTATACCAACCGCACATACAGCCTGTTCCGTCAGGCGGAAAACCGCCGCCCAGAGCGCTTGTTGGTGAAGAAAAGCTGAGGCCTTAGCTAGCGCAGCCGGTATCGGGCCAACACTTCGTTGCCCCGGCCCATGTAGGTGACTTCATCAAAACAGCCACCCGCCATGGTGACACCCCGACCATGCTTTTTGGTGTGGCCGCCTTCCACGCCTGTGAAAGCCTGATGATCAAACCCTTCACCAGGGTCTGTGATGCGGAAAAGAATATCAGTGTCCGTACGGCGAAATTCCACTGTGACATACCGGTCTGCATAAGCGGGCAATGACCGCCGGTATTTGATTTCCTCCGACAGCCGACCTTTTTCGATCAGCCGACCTTTTTCGCCGTGACCAATGTTGAGGCAGCCGTGCTCCACAGCATTGACGAACAATTCAGTCAACCCAAGCGCAACCGGAACCGGTTCCGCGCACGCCCCCGCGAGCATGGTGGCCAAATTCTTGGCCTCTTCCCGCGTCCTGAAGCGGTAGCTGGCGAGGTCCACATCACCAATTTCTGCCGTCCGCCGCCCAACAGCATCTGCGGCTGACAGGCGCAGCAGATAGTCGTCCGCCTCGGCGTGCACAGCCGCCCACAAGGCGTCAGCCCCCTTACCCAGGCTGACAATGCGGCTGACATTCAGGTCAAACTGCAGTTGCTTCAAATCCGGCTCACGGTCAATATCCGCCCATAGCACAATCGGGCCGCCTGCCTTGATGAAGGCGTCGCCCAACGTCAAACAGATTTCCGCAGGCCCTTCCCGGCGTGCCGTTTCTGCGTCTGTGACAAACCCAACCACAGGCAAATCGCCGTGCACCTCGTTTGCAAGACTGGCGGTATCGGCCACGCGCAGGCACTCAAACTCTACCGGCTGGCTGACGCCCACGACTTCAGCTAGCGTGCTGTTGTCAGGCGTCATAACCAGAACCCGCCCCTTGACCCCATCCGTGGCAGCATCGTCTGAAATCGCACTGTGCTGATCACGGTGAATGGCCAGAGCTGTCAGGTCATCGGGCAGTTCGCCGGGCAACTTGGCGTAGAATGATTTCAGCAACCGGTCCAATAGTGTTTCGCGTTTACCTGCCTTTGCTTTGCTTTCAACTTCCGCAACGAAGCCGTCTTCACCCAAAAAGGCACCATCCGGCCCCGCAGCTTCCAGAAGCACGTCCGAATAGCAGATGAGCGTTTCGCCGGCGCGCAGGCAGGCTGTCTTGTTTTCATATCCCGGACGGCTGAGAATACCCACCGGCGTGCCCGCACTGTCCAGCAGGCGCACCTTGCCCTCCGTATTCACAATCATCGGCCTTGGCGCGCCGGCTCCGGCATAAACAATATCGCCGGTCCGGTGGTTGATCACCGCGTAAAACATGGTCACAAAGTGCCCCAGCGGGAATGTGGGCTTGAGTGCACCATTCAGGCACGTCAGGAAGCTGGCCGGGTCGTCGCGGTACATCTCGAACCGGGTCATGGTCGCATGCAGGCGGAAGGTGTTCAGCGCAGCCCCTACCCCGTGGCCTGAAACATCCAGCACAAAAACGCCGAATTCGTCGTCAGAGAGCGCCCAACCGCCCCACAGGTCGCCGCCCAGTTCAAACGAGGCCTTATAGTGGGTTTCAAACGCCATACCCGAGATATGTTCAAGCGCGTCAAGGGACTCTTTGTCGGGCAGAAGGGAATGCTGCATGTCCCGCGCCATGGAAAGCTCGGACTGCATACGGGTCTGGAAATCGCTCAGGTTCTTGATCAGGAACTTGTTTTCAAGGTGCATACACACCCGGGCCAGCAGTTCCGGTTGGTTGATGGGCTTGGAGACAAAATCTGTCGCGCCACTGCTGAAAACCTTCACGCGCTCTTCCGCGGTTTCCGAGGCTGACTGAACAAGAATGGGCATTCCAGCCGTTTTCGGGTCAGCCTGCAATATCCGGCAAACCTCATAGCCGGTAACCCTTGGCATATTCAGGTCAAGAATCAACAGGTCAGGCGGCGTTTCCTTAATGAAATCAAGCGCATCCTGACCATCTGCAGCATAAAAGAGTTCGGTAAATCCCGCTTGCTCGAGGCAGCGCCCAATGATCTGGCGCATGATCGCCATATCATCCACAATAAGGATGGTGGCACCCCGAACTTCGGCTGCGAGTTCCTCGACCCGGCCGGGTATGCCCGTATTCTCAACGCTGTTCACCGTTGCAGCCGTTTCTTGGCAGCCAGACGCTGCATCAAGACTGCAGCAGGTCAGAAAGCTTGGTCAGCTTTAACATGCTTGCCACGTGCCCCTGCGCGCCGGAAACAGACAGCTTCCATCCCGCCGTATCGGCCTGCTCTTTGGCAATGAGAAACATGCCGAGGCCTGCCGAATCAACCATATCAACGGCTGACAGGTCAAACACACAGGACGTGATATCGCGGTCTGCCAGGTCTTTCAGCAACTGCCGGAACGCAACATTTTCGGAAAATGTGATGTCGCCCGTGAAGGTCGCTGTGATTGCACCATCCTCTGAATCCTTGATGCGGTATTCCATAAAAATCCCCCTTCGGCCCAGAAAGCCTGAAATGACGGGGTAGACAACCAAGGCTTGACCCAGGCCACCTGCCCATTGGAAATAACACCCAACCCACAGATGGTATTATGCGTCAAAACTTTAATAATTCAATAAGATAGGCGGTCAATCACAACAAGCGTACAACGCCGGCGTGCCATCCAACCCTCAGGGATTTGGGCTCATACCCGCCGACGCTTGAAATCCCGGATGATTTCCGCCGCCGCATTGTGCCCCGGCACACCGGTTACACCGCCACCCGGATGCGCACCCGAACCACACAGGTAAAGCCCATCAACCGGCATGCGGTGGTCTGCATGTCCAAGCACGGGCCTGGATGCGAACAGTTGGTTCGGTGTCAGCTGGCCATGGAAGATATCACCGTCAATCAAGCCGAACTTTCGCTCCAGGTCCAGTGGCGAGTGAATTTGGCGCGCGATAACGGCCTTCTTGAAATTGGGCGCATACTTGCTGACGGTATCAATGATCAGGTCAGCCACCTCTTCCCTGTGGTCGTCCCAGCTCTTGCCGTCCGGCAGGTTTGGGGCAAATTGCTGGCAGAACAGGCTGGCCACATGCTGGCCTTCCGGCGCCAGTGTATCATCCAGCGTGCTGGGGATCAGCATCTCGACTATGGGTTCTTTGGACCAACCCTGAAGCTGCGCATCCAGGTAGGCGCGGTCCAGATAGTCCATGCCCGGGCCGATCACGATGCCGGCGCTATGATGGGGCGCCTGCCCATTGGCTGGCAAGCAGGTAAATTGCGGCAGTTCCGACAGCGCCACATTCATGCGGAAGGTGCCTGACCCACTTTTCAAATGCTTGATACGCTTGCCGAAATCTTCCGGCACCAATTCAGGGTCCACCAGCTTACCAAAAAGCAGCTTCGGCGCCACGTTGGCCGCCACCGCGCGCGCCTTGATAATGGTGCCGTCCTCCAGCGCCACACCGCAGACCTTGCCTTTTTCCGTGATGACTTCCGCGACCGGGCTTTCAACCCGAATTTCGGCACCGGCCTCAAGCGCAGACTTGGCGATGGCTTCACTAATTGCGCCCATGCCGCCAATAGCGTGCCCCCACACACCCTTCTTGCCGTTCACTTCACCAAAACAATGGTGCAGCAACACATAGGCCGTCCCCAGCGCATTGGGGCTGGTGTAGGCGCCAACAATCCCGTCAAAGGCGAAGGCCGCCTTGATCATATCATTTTCGAAATAGCGGTCCAGCATATCGGCGCAGCTTTGTGTTGCCATGTCCAAGAGCAGGCGCTGTGCCTCGATCGGCTGGCGTATGGCGCTCAGGCCCAGCTTGGCGGCCTTCATAATGTCACGCAGTCCGCCGCCCGCATTTGGCGGCGCCTGCAGCAGAAGCTGTCTCAGCTCATCGGCCACCATGGTGATATCGGCGCTGTAGCGGTCCAGCGCCTCGGCATCATGTTTGGAAAAGCGGGCGAATTCTTTCTTCTGCTCCTCGCTGTCATAGGAAAAAGCCAAGTGATCGCCATTTTTCATCGGGAAGATGTTGGCCAACTTCCGCTCCACGAGCTTAAGACCATGGCGGTGCAATTCCAGGTCGGCAATCACCTTGGGGTTCAAGAGGCTGACGGTATAGGACGCAGAGCTGTTGCGAAAACCCGGGTGAAACTCTTCTGTCACCGCGGCGCCGCCGAGCATGTCACGGCGTTCAAGCACTACCACCTTGAGGCCCTTTTTGGCCAGATAGGCTGCACAGGTCAGGCCGTTATGGCCACCGCCGACAATTGCCACGTCATACATAGATTCACTCCCTCAAAAAAGTCCCCACAGGTTGGGTACGACAGTCCTTGCGTGCGGGCAATGGCATTTTTGCAGGTGCGGCTTTCCGATTGCCAAATCTACCCTTCACAGTCGCGCCCCTTTTCGCTACAAGCGGATTAAGTTTCTTTGTCAATTAAGGTTTCAGCCAATGAAGACCGTCTTTGTTATGATCAAATGTGAACTGGGTCGCACCTATGATGTTGCGGCTCATTTGGCGGATGAAATTCCTGAGGTTCGCAGTGTCTATTCCACATCCGGCAACTATGATCTTCTGGCCCAGTTCCAGCTGGGTACGGACCAGGAGATCGGCCGCTTCATCACGCAGCAGGTGCAAACCACGCCAGGCGTCAAGGACACCTACACGATCATCGGCCTGAATGCCTTCACTGAAGACAATATGGGCGCCGGACCAGACCCTATCTGAGCCAATCCCCATCTGACTTTCTGCTGATGTTCAGCAAAAAAAGGGGCGCCCCGAGGGTGCCCCTTTCCTATTCTGCTATCCCTTATTTACAGCCGTGCACGCAGGCCCCGCTAATAAAGGTGTTGATCACCGTGATATCGCTGATCGTCTCCGGGACAATCTTGTAGGGGTCGGCGTCCAGGATGATGAAATCTGCTTCCTTGCCCACTTCAATAGACCCACGGATATCGTCCTGCCCCATCAGGTAGGCGCCGTTAATAGTCAGCGCACGGATCATATCATCAACACTCAGCGCCTCCTCGGGAATCCAGCGCTGGTCTTCAGCATTCAAAGGGTCCTTGCGCAGAACCGCTACTTCAATGGAATGAAACGGATTGCTTGTGGATACCGGCCAGTCGCTGCCCCAGACAATGCGGGCATCCGCCTCGACAAAGCTTTTCGCCGGGTAAAGGCTGTCGCGCAGCTCTTCCTGCAGGAACGGTTCTGTTAGCTCAGAGATGTAAGCATCCCGGAAGTGCCACAGCGTTTGAAGGTTTGCCGTCACACCCAGGGGCGCGAAACGCGCGATGTCTGATGGCTGCACGATTTCCAGATGGGAAATATGGTGGCGACGGTCCCGCTCACCATTTGTTTGAATGGCAGCCTCAAAGGCGTCAAGACCGACGCGAGCGGCCCGGTCCCCAAGGGCATGCATATGCACCTGGAAGTCCTTGGCTTCAAGCTGGGCAGTATAAGCATTCAAAGCCTCTTCGCTCAGATTGATTTCGCCCGCGTGCTCCGGCCCCATCGGGGCGTTGACATAAGGCTCCAGAAGCGCCGCTGTATGGTTTTCCGGCACACCGTCGACAAAAATCTTCACAGCTTCTGCATCCAGGCGCCCGGCACTCCGGGCCCGGTACTGCGCACGGCGCGCCACCAAACGGTCAACAGTCTCTGCAACATTGTCCAAAGTCACCTCAGAGGTCACCATTTCGTTTGCCGCCAGCAGCGACACGCGCACCCGTTGTGGCAGGTCTGCGCGTTCCGATGCCGCCAGATAGGCCTGCTCGTTCACATCCGACATGATGGCCGCATCAATGGTTGCGGTAATGCCGTGACCGGCCTGATAGGCCATACCCGCTTCAAGATTCTTGATCACATCTTCAACCGCTGGCGCCGGGAATACGTGAGCCACAAGGCCTTGCGCGCTTTCCCTCAGGGTCCCCGTCGGGTTGCCATCAGCGTCGCGCTCAAGTCGGCCATTCACAGGGTCTTCCGTGTCTTTGGTAACGCCAGCAAGTTCAAGCGCCTTGCTGTTCACCCAACCATTGTGACCATCCGCCGCCACAAGGAAAACAGGCCTGTCCGGAACAACAGCATCCAGCAGTTCTTTTGATGGGTTGGCGTCGGGGAACAGGTTCAGCTCCCACCCACCGCCGGTGATGGCCCCCAGTTCGGGGTGCGCTTCAGCATAGGCCTTCACCGCAGCCAGGACTTCATCCGCCGAGGTCATACCCTGGAGCCCGAGCCCCAGCAGTGTTCCCCCGCCGTCGGGTAAGTGGGCGTGGCTGTCGGTAAAGCCGGGAAAGACGGCCTGGCCCTGCAGTTCGATCAGCTTGGTCGCATCACCCCTGTAGGCAGTAGCGTCCGCATCTGACCCGACATAAATAATCTTGCCGCCCCTGACGGCCATGGCTTCGGCGACGCTTTTTTGTCCGTCAATGGTGTAGATGGTTCCCCCGGTCAACAGCAGGTCAGCCGGCGCAGGCGCCTTGCCTGCCTGTTCCCCACAGGCTGCAGCGAGCAGAAGCGCGCCAAGCGGCAAAAATCTATTCATCCTCTTTCCCCTTGATAATGTGATCACATTTAGGCGAGAAGATATCGAAAACCGATGCCTAATGCAAAGCATTATCTGAAAAACAGGCGTGAATAATCCAAAAAACTTACTGACCGAGGCCTGACCGTCCAGTCAACATTGTGATCACTATATAGCGCCTCAAGAAGGCTTTTTAGGCCCGGACCACCCCTGTCCTGTCGATTTGGCGGTGCAGCGACACCACCCACCATAGCACCAGCACCATGATCAAGCCGCCCGCCAGAAGCGGCAGGCCATTGAGCTGCTGGTTCAAAAGCCCGGCAGTCAGTGGCCCGGTGGAACGCCCCAGCGACTGCATCGACTGGAACACCCCCATCACCGCGCCGCGTTCGGTTGGTTTCGCCCTGTGAGATGCCAGTGCCGCCATGGATGTGTTGAAAAGTGCGGTCCCAAGGCTGGTGGCGGCAATACCCAGGTAAACAAGGCTCGCTGTGGGCACCAGCATGATCAGGAACAGCCCCACCCCCATGAAGAATACCCCGACGCGGGCCAGGGAAATCTCGCCAAACCGGAGCGTCAGGCGCCCGATCAGACCGCCCTGCACAAGCATCAGGATCAGGCCGATCATGAAGAAGAGCTTGCTCATGTCCGGCGGCCCCCACTGGTAGCGCGTTTCCATGAAATAGCTGAGCACCGATTCCATCATCGACAGCGGCACGGTAAAGCACAGCATCATCAGGCAGATCTGAAGCAGAATTGGGCGGGTGCGAATGCGCCCGAAGGCTTCCAGGCGGCTGATGCGGTCTTCGCCTTCCACAGTATCCGTGTGGCTTTCGCGAAAGCGGACGGCAACCACAAGCGCGCCCACAAGCAACAGCCCGGCGGCGATGGCGGCAGGCACGGAAATGGTGGCGGTCTGTGCGTCACCGCCCCCAAAAATGCCGCCCACGGCGGGCCCCAGCGTGAAGGCAAGGCCGATGCCTGCGCCCATAAGGCCAAGACCCTTCGCCCGGTTCTCGGGCGCTGTCAGGTCACTCACGGCTGCCATCACCACCGACGTGTTGCCGGAAAAGATGCCGATGAGCGTAAGCCCCAGGAGAACCATGGCCGGCGTATCTGCCATGGTGGCCAGAAACAGATAGCAGGCGGAGGCACCCACAAGCGTGATGATCAGGATGGGGCGTCGGCCGAACCAATCCGACAACCGCCCCCACACGGGGCCAATGATAAACTGAGACAGGCTGTAACTGGCCAGGATCGGCGTCGCTTCCGCCTGGCTGGCACCCAGGTTTTCCAGCACATACATGATGGACGGCAACAGCATGGCAAAGCCCGCCATCACGAAAAATACGACTAGAAACAGAATCGGCATAAAATATCCGGCGAATTGGGCCGCAAGCGGCCAGGAAACGTCATTGACCGGTTTTACGCACTCCACCCCAATAACTCAACAGCCGTGTCAGCGCCTCGTGGCCTATGCCTAAGTGGGCTCCCCTCCGGCCCCGCCGTCAGCCTTGGGCGGGTCGTCACCTGTCTCAGGTTCTGTCTTGGGTGCTGTTTCATCTGCGTCGTCAGCCGCAGGCGCGCCATCGCCCCTCGTGTCATCAATCAGCTTCTGTTTCGCAGCTTCACGCTTTTTGCGCTCCTCTTCAAACTTGGCGCGGCGCTCGGCCTCCTGTTCGGCCTCTGCATCCGCTTCAGCCTTGATGGTTTCCTGCCAGCCATCCACAAGCCCGGCCAGATAGGTCACCAGTCCGGCGTCAGTGCCTTCCGCCAGCTTCTGCGCCTTTGACGCCTTGTTGATCGCGGATGAATAATAGCCCTGACGCGCAAGCGCCAGCGACATGTCTGCTGCCACAATGGCAGAAGACGGCAGAATTTCTTCAGCCTGCCTCAGCTCAGCCATCGCCTTCTGCGTTTCGCCCTGTTGCAAGTAAACCCGCCCCAGCATGGCATGGATTTGGCCGTCCGAGGGCGCACTGGCCGCCAGCCCCACCAGGTCCTTCTCGGCATCATCAAACCGCGACAGGGCGATATAAACCAACGCCCGGTTCTTGATGGCTGACTGATAGTCGGCATTTTCCTTGAGCGCCGCGTCGAAATGGCCAAGTGCCGCCTCAAAGTCGCGCTGACGATATTTGACCGACCCCAGGATATTCGCCGCCTGGGCAGACCCCGGCACCCGCGCCTGTATCTTGTGCGCCAAATCCTCGGCCGCTGCGTAATTGCCCTGCCCCAACCACAGGTTGGCCAGTACCGCCATGCTTTCCACATCATCCTGGTTCTGCAGATAGTAAGCCTGCAGTTCCTCGGTCGCGCCTTTCTGGTCACCCGCAAAGAAGCGGGCCAGCGCCAGGCGCCGGGTCAGCCCCTTCATCAGTGTTTCACCGTCAGCGCCGCGCTCTGCCGCCAGGCTACGGGCTTCCCTGAGACGGTCCCGAACCTTGGCCACTTCCCCGAGTGCCCCATGGGCAGCCGCGGCCATCAAAATGGCTTCAAGGTCCCCGCCCTCTTGCTCAAGAAGCGGCTTCAGAACATCAAGCGCCTCCCGCGCCCGCCCGCGCTGTGAAATGCTTTCGGCCAGCGCCAGGCGCGTCAAGCGATCACTCGGCTGACCCTCCAGAAACCTCTCCAGATACATGCTGGCCGTGGAATATTTCCCAAGCTGATACGCCACATGCCCGTAGGTGCGCGCAGCCGGCGGATAAAGCCGCGTCAGGTCCCCCGTTCTCAGTAACAGCGCTTCGGCTTCGCCGAGCTTGCCGGTCATCGCCAGGATCAGTGCCGAATGATATTGCGCCATCGAATTGCCGGGCGACAGCGCATAAACCGCATCCAGCTCCTTCTGCGCGTCTTCAAATTTCCGGGTATCAATATAAGTGCCCGCAAGTTCCAGACGCGCAAGCAGGTGGCCACTGCGGGCCGCGACAGCTTGTTTCAAAAGCCCCACGGCTTCCTCATGGCGCCCTTCATAGCGTGCAATGGCGCCGCGCACGTGCAACACGCCCGGGTCGTCCGGGGCCATCTCGCCCGCCTGTTCTGCAAGTCGCCCGGCCTCTGCCAGATCACCCTGCGAAAAAGCCAGAGTCGCCAGCCCCAGATAACCGCCGAAATGGTCGGGCCGTTCCTCGATTGCCTGCTGGAAATACTCCCGCGCAGCATCCGGGCCGCGCCGGTCCCGCGCCACGTCGGCTTTCAGCAGCAAGGCATCAAACCGGTCATCTGGCGGGATGTCCCCTTCCACCAGCACCTTCCAGGCGCGGTCCATTTCCCGCTGGGCTACAAGGGCACGAGCCAGCGGCAGCACAAGCTCCGCCTCATCAGCGCCCGCTTCGCGTGCTTTCTCCAGCGCCACCTCTGCCGCAACACCGTCCAATACGTCGTTATAGACCTTCGCCAGCACCAGATAGTCATGCACATCGGCGATATCCGCCTTGTCCTGCGCCTCAATGATTTTGACAACCATCGGAAAATCGCCTGCGTCCACGAGCGCATCGATCTCCGCGTCTGTCACGGCGTTATAATCAATATCTTGTTCCGCATCGTTGTCGCCACACGCAGCGAGCATCAGAAGCGATACTAAAGACAACTGTTTCAACATGCCCGAACCCCCATTCAGTTCATGAAACCCATAATGTGATATCCAGCATAGGTGATAACCATTCGCGATTACAACATAGCCGATATTTTCCCGTGACAATTTTATGCAAATGCAATAGAAAGCTTAGCTAATGCCGGAGCCTTTAGGCGCAGATAAACCTAGGTTTACAGTCAGGATTCCGGTTTCGGGCATCGTCGAAAATGACAACCGCAGATAGATAGGGCATAAGCGGTACAAAGCGAATTGGGGTTCGAACGATGAAATTCTTGAAAATGCTTGGCGCGGGGCTTGCGGCCTTTTTCGCTGTATCTACAAGTGCATACAGCCAGGACGCCACCTATCCTTTCATTGATGTAAAATCTGACGTGGGCAGCTACGACCCGGTAGCGCTAGGTGAAGACATACAGCTTGACGGGTGCGGCACCTCCATCTGGGCGGCCAGCGGCACCAGCACCTTTTCCTGGTGCGACATTACCGATTATGCCGAATTCTCGCTGTCCTGGTCAGTGTGGAACTGGGACACCTGGAGCTGGACAACCTTTGCCTCTTTCTCAGGCAACAGCGTAGGCAGCGGCCTGACTGCCGTGGTCAACACTGGTGTTGGCTCACCTTTCACATCGGCGGGTGTCTATTATATCGGACTGCTTGCTGAAGTGACCAGCTCTCAATATAGCCTTGGCAAGGATGTTTCCATCACACTGCCCGGCGGCCTTATCCGTTATCCGGGTGGCGACAGTTCCCTCAGCTATGACGGCAGCACCAACCGGGGCTTTGATTACACTGCGTTGGTAATTGACGACGCGGCATCGGTGCCCGAGCCCCTTGGCGCGCTTCTTCTGCTGCCTGGCCTGATTTACATGGCGCGGCGCGAACGCAGACGTCGCAAGGCGTAAGAGGAACATGAGACACAAGAAAGGCCGGAACGATCCGGCCCTTTTTCTATGGCTTTGAACACCAGGCTGTTAGGGTTTCAAGCTACGAAAGGCTTCAGAATTTTGGGGCCTGAACGATATAAGCACCAATGTCCGTTTCCCCCAGGGCCCTGTTGGCCTCCAGGCGGTTCATCCCTTCGACCAGCACATAACGACCTTTGCCGTTGCGCACCTTGATCGGCTTCGGGTCTTCGCCATTCAGCAACTTTTCGGTTACGGCGTCCACCTTGCTTTGGTCCAGCTCACCACGCCTGGCTGTAGGGATGTAAATTTCGTCGATTTTTACAGACACGATTTTCAGCATTATCCGGTTCCATATCTGCTAATGCCCAGCCTTGCAGCATGGGCGTCTGGGCAAGGCGCGCCTGCCGGGCGGCAGAGGCGAATTTTTGAGATATCATAATTGCCCGTCAAGCTTAGCCGATCAGCCGCACTTGGCAAGCCGTATCAGTCTTCGGGGGGCGAGCATTGTCCCGAAAAAAAGGTGAGGCACAAAGCGCCTCACCTTCATGTCTTTAGGCTTGTCTTTAAGTCAACTGCAGGTTTTCAGCAGAAGATTTGCCGCGCATTTCGTCGACCTGGATTTCATATCCAACTTCGTCGCCTTCATTGAGGCCGCTCAGACCAGCACGTTCGATTGCGCTGATGTGTACGAATACGTCAGCACCGCCGTCAGTTGGTTTGATGAAGCCGAAGCCTTTGTCTGGGTTGAACCATTTTACAGTACCTGTAGCCATGTGAATTTCCTTTCAGTCTACATTTTGGATAACGGTATTAGTTGTTTAGTGTGTGCCTTTTTCAGGCGATGCCTGCCGCGAGTGACTTGCTCTTGCCGAGCATGCGCATCAAGCCGTCGGTGGGCATTTCCGGCCCAGGTTTGCGCCATGGTGGCGCGCTGGGCTTCCTGCTCTGTGGCTTGCTTTTTATTTCAATGCCACGGCTGGATTTCTGATTCTTCTCTGATGTTGCCTTTGTTGCCTGTGGGCGAGCCTGCGAGGCGGTGCGGGTCTCGTCGCTGCTGTCAGCGCCAACCTTGGCCTGATCAGCTTTGACCTGATCAGAGGCAGGCAGCAATTGCTGGCCTGTGAGTTTCTCGATCTCGCGCAAAAGCTTCACTTCGGATGCATCGCACAGGGATATGGCAACGCCGCTTCGCCCTGCCCGTGCTGTGCGGCCGATCCGGTGCACATAGGCTTCGGGAACATGGGGCATATCGAAATTGATAACATGCGAGATGTCGTCGATGTCGATGCCGCGGGCTGCAATCTCGGTGGCGACCAGGATTCTGGTTTCGCCGTCTCGGAAGCCTGCCAGGGCCTTCTCGCGCTCGACCTGACCCTTGTCACCGTGAATGGCCTCGGCGGGTTGCCCCGCGCCTGCCAGATCGGCCGCGACCTTGTCCGCGCCGTGTTTGGTGCGGGTAAAGACAATGGCCTTTGTGACGGTATCGTCGGCCAGCACGTCAAGAAGGGCGCGGCTCTTGGCATTCTTTTCAACACGCATCACGATCTGGGAGATGCGGGCGATCGGCGTTGATGCCGGCGCAACTGAAATTTCGGTCGGGTTGGTCATGAATTCATTTGCCAGCTTCCTGATCTGTGGCGGCATGGTTGCCGACATCAGGATGGTCTGGCGCCCTTTGGGCAGTGCCAGCATGATCTTGCGAAGTTCAGGCAGGAAGCCCATGTCCATCATCTGGTCGGCTTCATCGGCCACCACCTGAAGCGTCTGGTCCAGCCGGATCGCGCCCGATACCATATGGTCCAAAAGCCGACCCGGCGTCGCGACAATGATGTCGACGCCCGGGGCGCAAGCCGCAATCTGGGGCCGGGGGCTGACGCCGCCGACAACAACAGGGGCGCTCACTTTCATGAACTTGCTGAAGGTCTGGATTTGTTCTGCAATTTGCTGGGCCAGCTCGCGCGTCGGCGTCAGAATGAGCGCGCCGCAAGTTCCTGGCCAATGCCGCTTTTTCCTGGCTGCAATCCGGTTCAGGATCGGCAATACGAAAGAAGCGGTTTTACCGGTTCCGGTCTGCGCGATGCCAATAACGTCGCTGTGCGCGTTCATGGCCGGGATTACATCACGCTGGATAGGTGTTGGGGTAGTATATCCTGCTGCATCAACAGCGCGCAGGACTGACTCAGCAAGGCCGAGGTCTTTAAAATAAGTCAAATAGTCTCTTCAATCCTCCTGCAACACATCACCTCGGGAGGCGACAGAAAGCAGGCACTTTGTTTGGGAAGTCTGTGTAGATCAGCTGCCGTATGTTCTTTGCCAAAATTGGCTATTATTCAAGGCAGCAATCGAAGGATCAATGACGAGAATGGAATGCCGCTGATGAAGTCATCTACACACGGCATTTGCACCGCTTAGAACACGGATCCGGAACAATAGCAAGCAAATCATCAGTTACCTGCCCATCAACTCGCCCCCACACAGCGTCTAAGCATTGAACATATCACGTCACCCTACCCAGCGCCTAACGCCTTACGATTGACTGATGGTTGTGTGCCACCATAGGTCAATCCAGATAGCCCCCTTGCTGCTACCCAACAAAAAAGGCCGGAACGAACCGGCCTTTTTTCGGGTTTGGGAGCATCTGGTATTAGGGCCGAGAACTCCCTTGGCCTGCCTCAAGACAGGTTCATCGCCCATCGGTTATCGCAGCTTTGATAAGCCCCGAGAGCACCGCTTCTCGCTTCCACCCCAGTAGCTCCCCCTTCCTTAGACGTTGCGGGAAAAGTGGGTGAAATTTCATATTCAGCCAGAGCCTGCCGCCCTTTGGCCGGTAATCCACAAACCGAGCACTATCCAAGTTCACAGCGTTAGAGAAACCCAAGTGATAGTAATGCCCCCTGTTCACACAGGAAATTGCTGCGGTTCTTGCTTCCAGATCATTAATGGACGGGTCCGGATGGATGTTGATAATAATAAGAGTTCGAACAGACTCATTAGCTTCTGTTTCACGATATAGGCCGCAGCGCCCCTCATCTAGCCAGCGCATGGAATCAAACAAGTCACCCGGCACATCTCTATGGAAAAACTGTAGCAACTCCTCGCCACCCGTTTTCCAGTCCTCCGACAAAACATCTTCTACACCGAACACCAGGACGTTCGCCCGCCCTACTTCGTTCGCCACTCGAAAAACTCCACCGTAGGTAAAATTTCGGAGCATGCTGTCGTTGAAGAGGAAAATAGAATTATTTCTGTGCGCCGTGCCTGCATAAAAGTTTCTAACAAAACCGCCGCCAATGCCAACATACCGCGCGTTAGCTTCGTCAAAAGCCATTAAGTCTATTAATTCCAGATTTTTCTTCTCTGTCTCTGAAAGTTGCTCGAAGCCAACAAGCGTATTCAAGGCCCGCCAAGACGTGCTTGTATCGGCACTCGCATGAAAGGAAAATTGGGCCAAACATACTATCGCTATTCCCCAAAAGCGCATTGTCCCCCTCCTCAATAACGGTTTTTTTCTACCGTTTCCTGTTTGACCTTGTGAATCATTAACTTACTAACTTAAAGCAGCGTTTGAAGGACACAATACTGAACTATTTGTTTACCACCGCTTTCGCATTAAAGATTCCGTTAACTTCCCGCTGTCAAAAGCTACTGCTACAAAAAAAGGCCGGAGCGAACCGGCCTTTTCATCATTCGATTTTCCAGAACGTCTTACTTCGCTTCAGCCATGATCTGCTGCTGCGCTTCGCCCAGAAACTCTTCAAGGTGCTTCTCAATACGGTGGCGGGAAATATCCAGGCCTTTGCCTTCGATATCCGCCAGCACCTTGCGAATCACGTCCTCGTCGCCGTCTTCCTCAAGGTCGGATTTCACAACCTCTTTGGCGTAGGCCGCTACGTCGTCACCCGAAAGGCCCATCTCACCGGCCAACCACTCGCCCAGCAGGCGGTTCCGACGCGCGCGCGCCTTGAACATCATGGTCTCGTCGTGGGCGAATTTGTCTTCAAAAGCCTTCTCGCGGCTGTCGAACGTGGTCATTGTTACTCATCCTCTTATCCGAGTCTCAGATTGAGACCCCACTAATTTAGCATAGTGCTTCCCTCTATAAAGGAAATTTCTGCGCACATTTCCAGACCTTAGACGAAACTTATTGTTATTTGTTACAGAAAGATTGTCGCAGGGAACCTTTTCCCTTATGTTCGCGCCCGCGCAACCCACTGACATCCCTCAAGCTGAGGAAAAGAGGCAATATATGTCCCGCCGCAACAAGATTTACGAAGGCAAGGCCAAAGTTCTGTTCGAAGGCCCCGAGCCCGGCACTATTATCCAATATTTCAAAGATGACGCCACTGCGTTCAATGCCGAGAAAAAAGGCACGCTCGCAGGCAAAGGCGTGGTGAACAACCATATCTCTGAATATATTTTCACGGCCCTGGCCGACATCGGCGTCCCAACGCATTTTATCGAGCGCACGTCCATGCGCGAACAGCTGGTTAAAGCTGTTGAGATCATCCCGGTTGAAGTGATTGTACGCAACATCGCCGCCGGTGGCATCTCCAAACGCCTTGGGATCGACGAAGGCACCCCACTGCCCCGCCCGATTGTTGAGTTCTGCTACAAGTCCGACGAGCTGGGCGACCCGCTGATCGCTGAAGAACATGTGCTGGCGTTTGGCTGGGCCGACGAGATCGAGCTTGAGGAAATGACGCACTATGCCCTGCGCATCAACGATTTCCTCTCCGGCCTGTTTGCCGGCATCGGCATCAAGCTGGTGGATTTCAAGCTTGAGTTCGGTCGCCTGTATGAAGGCGAAGACTGCATCACCATTCTCGCAGACGAGATCAGCCCCGATGGCTGCCGCCTGTGGGACATGAAAACCGGTGAGAAGCTGGACAAAGACCGCTTCCGCCGCGACCTTGGGGGCGAGATGGAAGCCTACCAGGAAGTCGCGCGCCGCCTTGGCATTCTGCCGAACGCGGACATCACCGAAATTGCAGATCATCAGAACAAGGGCCAGAAGCAATAGCTTCTGGTCCGACCTTTTTGTAAGCCCAAAGCCTAACGGCACAATTATCTGACTGAAAGAAAGTGAGCCCAATGAAAGCCCGCATTCACGTGACCCTTAAAAACGGCGTTCTGGACCCTCAAGGCAAAGCCATCGAGCACGCGCTCGGCAACATGGGATTTGACGGTGTCGAAGCCGCCCGCCAAGGCAAATATATCGAGCTGGACCTCAAGTCCACCGACCCGGCATCGGCGGAAAAGGAAGTGGACGAAATGTGCCGCAAGCTTCTGGCCAATACCGTGATTGAAAACTATTCCATCGAACTGGAGTAGATCACATGAAATCCGCGGTTATCGTTTTCCCGGGATCGAACTGCGACCGGGATATGGCTGTCGCCCTTGAGAAGATCACAGGGCAAAAGCCACTCATGGTCTGGCACCAGGAGTATGACTTCGACAAGGTCGACTTCATTGCCCTGCCAGGCGGTTTTTCCTACGGCGACTATCTTCGTTGCGGCGCCATGAGCGCGCGCAGCCACATCATGAAGGAAGTGATCAAGCGCGCGGAAGCGGGCGTGCCCACGTTCGGCGTGTGTAACGGCTTCCAGATCCTGACGGAAACCGGCCTCCTGCCCGGCGCCCTGATGCGCAACGCGGGCCTGCATTTCGTGTGCAAGGACGTGAAGATGACGGTCGAGAACACCGACACCATGTTCACAAGCGCCTACGCAGCCGGCGAAGAGATCACCATCCCGGTTGCCCACCATGACGGCAACTATTTCGCCGACGCTGATACGCTCGACCGCCTTGAAGGCGAAGGCCAGGTGGCGTTCCGGTACAACGAAGACATCAACGGCGCCCAGCGCCGCATCGCCGGCATCACAAACGCCAAAGGCAATGTCCTTGGCATGATGCCTCACCCTGAGCGCATGATCGAACCAGCACTTGGTGGCTCTGACGGCCGCAAGCTGTTCGAATCTGTCATGAACCGACTGGGCTAAGGGGAAGAGCAATGAATAACGGCAACGAAATCAAGATCACCCCGGAACTCGTCAAGGAACACGGGCTGAACGAAGAAGAATATGCGCGCATTGTCTCGGCAATGGGGCGTGAGCCAAACTATACAGAGCTTGGCATCTATAGCGTGATGTGGTCAGAGCACTGCTCCTACAAATCCTCGCGCTTCCACCTGAAGAAGCTGCCGACCAAGGCCCCTTGGGTTATCCAGGGCCCGGGCGAGAACGCCGGCGTGATCGACATTGGCGACGGCCAGGCCGCGATCTTCAAGATGGAAAGCCACAACCACCCATCCTATATCGAGCCCTACCAGGGCGCGGCGACGGGCGTGGGCGGCATTCTGCGCGACGTGTTCACCATGGGCGCCCGGCCTGTGGCCAACATGAACGCACTCCGCTTCGGCGAGCCGGATCACCCGAAAACCCGCCACCTGCTGGCAGGCGTGGTTGAAGGCATCGGCGGTTACGGCAACTGCGTGGGCGTGCCCACCGTGGGCGGCGAAACCAACTTCGACGAAAGCTACAACGGCAACATCCTTGTGAATGCCATGACCGTTGGCCTCGCGGACACCGACAAAATCTTCTACTGCGCCGCAGCGGGCGTGGGGAACCCTGTTGTCTATGTGGGCAGTAAGACCGGCCGCGACGGCATCCACGGCGCCACCATGGCGTCTGCCGAATTCACGGAAGACAGTGAAGAGAAGCGCCCAACCGTTCAGGTGGGTGACCCCTTCACCGAGAAGCTGCTGATTGAAGCCTGCCTTGAGCTGATGGCCACCGACGCCATCATCGCGATCCAGGACATGGGTGCGGCGGGCCTGACGTCGTCAAGCGTTGAGATGGCGTCCAAAGGCGGCGTGGGCTTTGAGCTGGATCTGGATCAGGTGCCACAGCGCGAAGCCAACATGCTCCCCTATGAGATGATGCTGTCCGAGAGCCAGGAGCGCATGCTCATGGTCCTCAAGCCGGGCCGTGAAGACATGGCGAAGAAGATCTTCGAAAAGTGGGAACTGGACTTTGCCGTGATCGGCCATATCACCGACACCGGCAACCTGACGCTGAAGTTCGGCGGCGAAGTGGTGGGCGACATGCCGATCAACAGCCTCGTTGAGGACGCGCCAGAGTATGAGCGCCCCTATATCCCGACGCCGAAGCGCGACGCGGTGGACGTGGACGCACCTGCCGACCTCGGCAAGGCTGTGATGGACCTGATCGGTGGCCCGAACCTCTGTTCGCGCCGCTGGATCTGGGAACAGTATGACCACATGGTGATGGGCGACACGATCCAGCGCCCCGGTGGCGACGCCGCTGTTGTGCGCGTGCACGGCACAGAAAAAGCGCTGGCGATCTCGACTGACGTAACCCCACGCTACTGCTATGCCGACCCGGTTGAAGGCGGCCGTCAGGCGGTTGCGGAAACATGGCGGAACATCACGGCCGTGGGCGCGACCCCACTTGCGATCACCAACTGCCTCAACTTCGGCAACCCCGAGCGCAAGGACATCATGGGCCAGTTCGTCGGCTGCCTTGAAGGCATGGGCGAAGCCTGCCGCGCGCTGGATTACCCGATCGTGTCCGGTAACGTGTCGCTCTATAACGAGACCAACGGCTCCGGCATCCTGCCAACACCCGCCATCGGCGGCGTCGGCGTGATGGCCGACAGCAACAAGATGGCCACCATTGCGTTTGCGGGCGCGGGCCAGACTGTGGTGCTGATCGGCGAGACCAAGAACGAGCTGGGCGCCAGCCTCTACCAGAAGCAGATTCTGGGCAAGAACGAAGGCTGCCCGCCGCATGTGGACCTGGATATCGAACGCCGCAACGGTGATTTCGTCCGCGCGCTGATTGAAAATGGCCAGGTTTCCACCTGTCATGACCTGTCTGACGGCGGCCTGATCGCAGCCCTCGCCGACATGGCGATTGCGGGCCGTGTGGGCGTGAGTGTGGATGTCGAGGGCGACCTGCCGCTTCACGTAGCACTGCTGAGCGAGACCCAGGCCCGCTATCTTGTGGCCACCGACGCCGAGACGGCAGAGACCATCCGCAAGGAAGCCAAGGACGCCGGCATTCCGGTGGCCGTACTGGGCGAGACCGGCGGCGACCGCCTGACCGTCAACGGCGGCGCGCTTGACCTGGCGCTCAGCGACCTCACGGCCGCGCATGAGGGCTGGATGCCGAACTATATGGCGAAAGAGCCGCTGTCAGCCTAAGCTGACACCACGACTTAGTCACGGAAAAGGCGCCCTACCCGGCGCCTTTTTCTGTTTGCGGGCCAAAGCTCCGCCGTGCTGATTCAGGTTAAAGCCCCCGCGCTTCGGCCCAATCTTTCAGCGCATCCAGGATATGCAGGGTCGACCGCCCTTCGTCGGTGATCTCGTAGCTCACGGCGAATGGTTTTGTGCTGATCACTGTGCGCACCAGCAAGCCCGCGTCTTCCAATTCCTTCAACCGCTGGGTGATCATCTTCTTGCTGGCACCCGGCAGCATCCGGGCAAGCGCATTGAAGCGCACCGGGCCATCCTTCAGGTGCCACAGGATGGTGCCCTTCCACTTGCCTCCGATGATCCGCATGCCGTTTTCAATGGCGCATGGTGTCAGCCAGCCATCGGGTTTGTTGCTCGCATCCATCGCTTCTGCCTCACTCGCATTGCTGCCTGTTTGCATTCGAATTTAGGTTACAAAAAGTATACTAGTTGATTTTATAAACCAATGTACCCACCTTCGCCAGCATCATCTTCATGCAGACGAAGGAGCGACAAATGAAGGATCAGATTACCACGGCACTGGTTATCAACGGCGCGGACCCGAGCGCCTATTCACGCGGCGAGTTTAACGCGGCCATGGCAGACGCGGCGGCAGCCGCACTGGCGCCGCATATGACCGTGCTAAGAAGCCGTGTGGCAGACAATTATGATGTGCAGGCTGAGATCGAAAAATATCGGGCGGCCGATCTGGTGATTTATCAGTATCCCGTGTTCTGGTTCATGGTGCCGGGGCGGTTGAAGCAGTATATGGACGATGTGTTCGCCTATGACGCTTTTTTCACCTACAACGATGGCCCGTATGGCAGTGGTGGCCTGATGCACGGCAGGAAGGTGATGTTTTCCACCACCTGGAACGCGCCGGCAGAAGCCTTTGACGACAGGAATGCCTTCTTTGGCGGCATGAACCCGGCCGAGGCCATCCTTCCCATGCGCAAGGCCCACCAATATTGCGGCTTCACGGAACTGCCGCATTTCTCCAGCCACAATGTGATCAAAGACCCGCAGTTCGCAAGCCACAAGGCCCGGCTTGAAAGCCACCTGCGCAAGGTCCTTCACCTCGAAAAAGCTGTAGCCGCGGCCTGAGCTGTTTTCAATGTCCTCAAGGGGCCAATGATGCCCCTTTGAGGTGCAGGATTCACTGGCGCCTTTCTATGGATCTAGCGCCGTTCAAATGCCCTGATGAGCACGGAAAGGCCGAAGATGAACGCCCCATGGATTGCCGGGGCCACCAACAGGATGGGGATCGCCAGCGGCTCCTGCCAACCGGTATAGCCAACATAAGGGAACCCATAATTCGCCGTCAGCAGAAATGTCCCCACAAAGGCGGGCATCCCGCCCTGCATGACGCCACGCGCCCCCACCTTCAGGCCAGCAATCATAGGCAGGATGATCCAGATGGTCAGTAACGCACCACCGAGTCCCGTGAAAAACTCTCCGGCGATCAGGTAGCAGAGATGCAGCAGCCCGACAGTCGCGAGCCCCGCGATCACCCACTTGTAATAGCCCGGCCCCTCTGAATGCCGATGGCGCCGATGTGGAACTGTCTTCATGTCTGCCTCAATGGTCTCACCTACATCCGCAGCGACAATGCTGCGAATTCATCAGGCATGTACGATGCCATAAATTCTCCACATCTTATGGTATAGTCTGGCCGTACAGAGACAATCATAAAAAGGGAGATCACGTATGACACACTTTATGAAGCCCCTGACCGCCACTGCCATGCTGCTGGCCCTTGCCGCCTGCGGCGATAGCGGCGACAGCACGCAGAAGGCTGACGAGACGGCCCCGGCTGCGACGGAAGCCACTGCTGAAAAATCCTCCATGGACAAAGCCACTGAGATGGCGACCAAGGCGGCAGAAGCGCTGAAGCTGGACACCAGCTCGCTCGACGCGTTCAAATCCAGCCTGGCGGCCATGAAAGGTTCGCTGTCGGAAGAAGACCAGTCCAAGCTGATGGATGCCCTTTCCGGCATGGTGGCCAGCGACGGCGAATCCAGCACTGGCGGCCTGATGGACACAGCCAAGAAAATGGCCGAAGGCAAGTCGCTCACCGAAACGCTCTATGAAAAAATGGGCGACAAGCTGGACGGCAAGACATTCGAGGACATTCTTGCCATGAACGGCTAAGTCCTTTCAATTTCATGGGAAAAGGTGCCCCAATCTGTGGGCGCCTTTTCTTTTGCCGTGTGCACAGCCGCTATTTGGCTTTCCTGAGGCCCATCAAGGCCGCAATGGTCATCAGCACCACGCCGCCCAGGAAAACATAGCCGCCCCATTCAAAATCATCGATGCGCAGGAACAGGCGTTCGGCGATATGCTCGCCCGCTTCTTCAAGCGGGTCCGTGACATGCTTTTCCACTTCACCCCAAAAACCATGCTCGCGCTCAAGATGCAGCTGCCAGCGGATGAGCGGCCAGCAGAGTGCGCCCCAAACGCCCAAGACTGCGACGAAAGCGCCCTTGCGGGATTTAACGGCGTCCAGCACGGGTGCCAACACCGCACAGGCAATCAGCACATAAAGCTGCGGCTTGCCAATGTCAGCATAGCTGATCACCTTCAGGTGGATCACGTCCAGCAGCGGTGAAAAGGCGCCGATGATGGTCATCAGCGCCCCTGCAAACATCACAAGACTGATGTTTCTGTTCGGTTGCTTCACGGAGTTACCCTTAGGCTTTCTTTGCTGCCATAAAGGCCATCACCGCACCGACCGTCATGACGATCATGCCAAGAACAAACATCAGGCCGCCGATTTCCATGTCGAACACGTTCGAGAAAATCCGGCCTGCCACGTCTGATGCGGCTTTCTGAATCGGGTCTGTCACCTTCGAGAGCTTGCCCATCAGGCCACCATCGTCACCGCTGTCACCGCCCATATTCTTGATCACAGGCCACAGCAGCACCAGCCACGCACCGATCGCCGCGAACAGGCTGAATTTGCGTTTATCGAGGAAGATCACAACCGTGGCCGCCAGCGCGAATGCCACCAGTAGATACACTTCCGGGTCTGCCGCGTCTGCATAGCTCATGGTGCCAATACGGCCAATTTCCACCATCGGCAGAAACGCGCCAATCGCCACCATCAGCGACCCAACGAGAGTGATAATATCATTACGCCCAAGACTGATTTTCATGAGATTGCTCCCCTCTTATTTAAAGCCCACGCCATCCTACGCCCAAAGCTCGATGTAAAACAAGCGCTTAGATCGAAGCCACCACCAACGGCGGGAACGCCTGCAATAAGGCACGGCGATCTTTTCAATCTGCGCTGGAGGAGCGCTTCCGATTGCCGAACCGGCGGGTCGCTGAAGGTAGCAGACGTGACGTGGCCGGCTGGACGCGCCCCTGCTGCAACTTGGATGAGGCATTAGAGGCTTCCAGCCTGGTTTTTTTTGTTTCTGGATAATAGTTGCTACCCAACCACCCAGTACCAATAACCGTGACTGCCAAGAGTGCAAATGGCCAGTGTTCCATGGCGCTGTGCACATAGGAGGCTTCTTTGACATTGCCGAGCGGGTAGCTAAATAGGTTCGCAAGGCTGACGCTGATCACTGTAACGAGAATGAGGCAGATAAGTATGCCAACATAATAGCCATGGGAGGAACGCGGCACGAAAGCAAAGGCGGCAGCCGCCAGCACCGGCACGTGCATCAATAAGCGGCCCGACATAGAAAGCTGGTTCACCTCAACCAGTGGCAAGGTAAACCAGGCGGCAAGCGATACAGCCACAAATGCAATGCTAATATAGGGTGTCCAGCCTGCATCCACGTATTGCCATGTTTTGTGTTGGGACTTCCACAGCACGGTTTCCTCAGTTGTCGTGAACAACTCGATCGCGGCACTGATCCACACACCAAAGGCCATCATCAGAAGAGACTTTGAAACAAAGCTTGTGAGCCCCAAGACCTCTGACAGCATGGGGTGTGCATAAAATAGAACTGCTGCCAGAATGGGAATTGGCAACCAACGGAAAAAATCGACTTTAAAAAGCGGCCAGCAGCCACCCAGAAGCATGAATAGTGGTAAACGGCGCCACAACAGTTCGAGAAAAGTTTCGCCAGCATAGGCATCATGCCAGTTGGGGCCCGATGTCACTGCGTAATAGTGCGCAATGACCAACGCCGCCAACAATGTGGCGAAAATCTCTTTAGCCTTCATGTCGGATATACCCCCATCAGCAAAATCTCTTCTACGGATAGGCTATCGCACACCTATAGGGCGCGCAAACAACTACTAAAATTTGAGTTTTCTGATCAAGGCTACGAAATATTCCGCGCTAGCCAAAGGCTGCACTGTTCTCCAGTTCGGCGCACCTCAGGAGGCGGCTATCGAGAACGGCCGCCTGCCGGTGCTTCACCGCCTTGCGGTATTCGGGGTCTGTCACCATTTCCATGAAGGCGCCGGCATTCGGATAGCGCGCCACAAATGCCAGGTCCCACGTTTCTTCCTTCGGGCCGATCAGCATCAACTGCGGCGCACCGCGCCAGACAATGCTGCCGCCCACGCGCGCGAAGATGGGGCCGCTTTCCTTGCCATATGCCTTGTAGGCGTCTGCCCCCGTCACCACTCCTTCTGGCGCTGTGCCCTCATACTCTGCCTTGTCCTTCAATCGGATCAGGTTCAGCATATTGATGGGCTGGTCCCGCGGCAGGTCCTTGAAGGCTTCGAACTGCTCGCGTTCGGGGTCGATATGGCTCATGGTCTTCTCCCTTGTGGTTTATCCTGACATAGGGGAAAGCAGGCCAGCGGCAAGAATTTGCTCAGCCCATCCAGCTCACGATTTCGCGAACCACGCCGTCAGGCCGACGCGCCCAGTCAAAATGGCCAAGATACTCGCCCTGTTCCGCTGCCGTCAGCTTGCGACCTGTCAGGTCTGCCGATTTGAAGCAGCTACGGCTGAACGCAACAGCTGTATCGGGGGCCAGACCATCCCTCTCGAACGCCAGCGACAGCACCCGCCCCTCATAGCCCGCAATCGCGTCCATGGCATCTGGTGTTGCGGGGCCATCATAGCTGCCGCCCATGGCCCAGTCGCGCCAATCCAGCATCAACTGCCTGTATTCCCGCCCGCCAAAGCCCAGTCGGTCTCCCGGGAAATGGCCCACAAGGGCCATCAGCGCCGGCAGCATGCGACAAAGCCATTTGATCTGCCGCGCCCGCTTCGCGGGAAACAAGCCCTGGTAGGGAAACCCGCACGCAAGATGCACCACGCCCGCAATATCGTCTCGCTGGCCCGCTGTTATGGAACTCAGGTGCCCGCCAAGGCTGTGGCCGCCCAGAAACAAGGGGGCATCAGGGAACAGGTTTTGTGTGTGATCGATAGCCGCGGGAATATCATCGTTCAGAAAAGCATTGAGGCCGAAGGTTTGGCCTCGCCCGGCCCTGTAGGGGCTTTCGCCGTGGCCCCGTTGTTCAAACACGCACACCCCGACCCCGGCACCCGCCAACCCTTCCGCCAACCGGCGGTAGAAGCGTGCCTGCACACCAAGGGCCGGCAACAACAGCAGCGCCGCCCTTGGCTCCCCCTCGGGTTCAAATGACCATACAGGGACAGAGACCCCGCGGCCGTTATCGATGTTCGTCCAGTCCCCCATATGTGCCTTCCATTTATCAAACTGATCAGTCTCGTAAATGGACGCTAGCGACTTTGGGGATCAGAATCAATCCTGATCCGGATTGGGGAGGTGTGCTTTCAGAAGGGCCTCTGCGGCAGCTTCCTCTGCTGTGTAAAAGTCCGCGTCGACACTGTGGTCATAGCCTTCCTGCCGCGGCGCCATCAGGCCCTCAAGCGGGCTCAGGTCAAATGGGCACACTTTGGGCACTATGGGTGTGCCCTTTTGCGATTTTTGGGCACTATGGGTGTGCCCATTTTCCATTAAAAGATGCCCTATTGTGCCGGCAAAATCGGCGCACAGGGCCTCGTAACTGATAGACGTGTGGGCCCATTCAGCCGCGAACAGATCAGAGAAGCGCGAGAGCAGGTAATGCACCCGGTAGGGATGAGTTTTCCGCGCGTCTGCAAGCAGCCACGGGTAGCTGATCGCCAGATCCCGATACCAGGGCAAAAGGTAAAAATGGCAGTGATCAGAATAAGTTATCAGATTCCAGTCACGATTATTCGCGGTCCCCTTCAGTGTCGATCGCCAGCTGTCGCGCGGGTTTCTGCGCAGGTGCAGAATGCTGGCATCCGGGAATTTGGCGCGCAAAAATGGCAGGCGAAAATCGACCCGGTTGAACTGCAGAACAGGCCTCTCCGCAGCATGTGAAATCAGCGCGGCGATGTATTTTTCAAGGGCACTCGAATGGGCACTATGGCCCATGGCCAGATTCCGATAGGTCCATTTTTCCGAAAACAGCGCAGACAGATGCTTCAACCCCTTGTAATTATTATGGTAATTCTGGACACCCCGATGAGTCTCGTCTGTGCCCTCGCCGCGCGTAGAAGGGTCAAACCAGCGCCTTTCATTCAGCGGCTCATAATAGGCGGTGAAGCCCGCGAGCCGGTCGAAGGCCTGCCACAACAGGGTTGATCCGCTCCGGAAGCGGGCCGTGATGAAAATCGCGCCATTTTCACCCAACACCCTGTTTTCATTAGGGAAATACCCTGCAGGCCGATAGCGCGGCAACGGCGCGGTGGGTCGGAACAGGCCAAGCGTACGGGCGGTGATTTGCTCCAAAGCCGAATGGCCGGCCAACCGTCGCATCAAGCGGTGTTGCAAAAGTTCACGCACGTCAACCCTCGCCCCGTAAGCGCTTGAAAAACTTCAGCAATTGATCTGCCTTGCTGTCCCATCCCTGGGTCAGGGCATGGGCGTGCGCGGCCTCAGCCATGCGTTTGCGCGTTACTTCGTCATTCAGCAGGTCGGTGATGGCATAGGCCACAGCGCCAACATCCTCGCCGTCCACCGACCGGCCGGTTTGACCGTCCAGGATGGCGTCCACAGCGCCGCCGGCCTTGCCACCAACACTGGGCGTACCTGCCGCTGCGGCCTCCAGAAACACCAGGCCGAAGCCTTCGGTGTCACCGTCAGGCATGGTGCGGTTGGGCATCGCAAACAGGTCGGCACTGGCATAAAGGGACGGCAGCATCTCATCCTTTACAAAGCCCAGCATATGGACGCTGGCGTTCATTTCTGGCCGTTCTGCGGCAGCCTTCAACGCCTCCGAAAGTGGCCCCGTGCCTGCGATTGCGAGCTGAGCGCCGGGTACAGCGGCCAGGATGCGGGGCCAGGCCTCAATAAGGACGTCAAAGCCTTTCCGTGGCACCAGGCGACCGACCGCAAGCACCAGCGGGCCATGCCCCAGCCCGAAGTGGGGCCGCACATTTTCCTTCGGCAACCGGTCGTATGTATCCAGGTCCACGCCGTTGGTGACCAGCTCGATGCGCTCCGGGTCCACGCCGTATTTGCTCGTCAGCAGGCCCGCCGTAAAGCTGCTCACGGCCACGACGCCGTCCGCGGTCTTCAGGGCCCTCCGTCGGCGCTCCTCCGCCCGAGCCGAATAGCAGGCCTGCGATATTTCTTCGCCGTGGGTATAGATCACGATTTTGGTGTCCGGGAAGATCGCCCGCAAGGGTTCCACCAGCCAGCCAAGCGCGTCCAGTGCCCCTAAGATAATGGTTTGATAGGATTTTTCCAACGATGTCTGTTTCAAGTAGGCGATGACTTTACGCCTCAGCAGCCTGTCCTGCACCGCCATCCAGGCGCGTCTCAACACGCCCACCCGTCCGTTCACCAGCGGCGGGCGCAGCTCTTCGATCCTGGTAATCGAATAAAGGGCACTATGGTCAAACTCCCCCACCCCCTCAACAATTTGGCCCGTCGTATAGTCTTTTAAGGCGGTAAAAACTTCAAATTCATCCGGCTTGGAGGTAGCGACAGCATCATAGACAGTTTGAGCCCCACCGACCAAAGGGCAGTAATGTGTTGTTATAATTAAATTATTCTTGTTCGCTTTCACGAGCACAATTCCCCATTTGCCGCAGCAGCCAGATTGAGCCCTTCAGCGACGTAGCAGTCAACCGGTATTTTTTTGCGTATGCGTCATACGGGAAGTTGCCATTTTTCTTGCTGGAATATCCCAAAAGGATTGAAAGCAGCAAAGGTCGTGGTTAAAAAGGCAGCAAGCGGCTTGGATGCGTACATGCTATAAGAAGTTCGCGGTTATTGAGATATCGCACCAATCGGGTATTCAAGGAAAAACAGATGGCTATGCACGCAGAAGAAATAGAGAATCTGATCAAAGAGGGCTTGCCAGGCGCAAAAGTTCACATCGAGGATCTACGCGGCGACGGCGACCATTATGCGGCACATGTTGTCTATGATGGCTTTAAGGGTTTGTCGCGTGTCCAGCAGCACCAACTTGTGTACAAAAGCCTCAAGGGCCGTATGGGCGGCGAACTACACGCCCTCGCGCTCCAGACGAGCGCCCCCGAATAAGCGTCTCATCGCCTCCGCCACTGCTAAACCGGATAAGAATTATCACATTTTAACGCACAGCCCCTTGGAAAGTACACCAAGGAAGATTACTTGTAGCGAAGATGATTAAGTTAAAGGACGACGTAATGAGTGAAAATCCAGTGTTTGATCGAATCAAAGAATACGTCAACAAGGACGATGTAGTGCTGTTCATGAAAGGCACGCCAATCTTTCCTCAGTGCGGCTTCTCGAGTGTAGTTTCTCAGGTACTGACCCATGTCGGCGTACCATTTGAAACATACAATGTCCTAGAAGACTTTGACCTTCGCGAAGGTATCAAGGAATTTTCTGATTGGCCAACCATTCCGCAGCTGTATGTTAAGGGCGAGTTTGTTGGTGGCTGCGATATTGTTCGTGAAATGTTTGAATCAGGTGAATTGCAGCAGCTTCTCAAGGAACAAGGCCTTGCTGAGTAGTTAACTCAAAGCTTTAAATGCAAATCCAGAGGCGCCCGGTAGTTGGCGCCTCTTGCTTTTTGAGCCGCTATTTTTCAAATAGATATACAAATCGGCTTGTTTTCCCTTTGATCTCTGCATTGAAAGGAGACAACGTTAGGCTATCGCCTAGGTTAATAAGTATATCTGATTCAGCAACTAATTGAAAACCAACGCTCTCCATCTGAGCTTTTACTACATTAGGATCAATGCGGTGAAGGCGATCGAAGTCGTTGGGCCCTGCCCCTGCGGGGGCGACATGGTCGATGACAAGCACCTTCCCGCCTTCTTTCATCACCCGGTATAAGGACTGTAGAACAGCGTCCACATCTTCGTATCCGCCCCCTGGGCGAGCCTCGTGAGAAAAATAATAATCATGGTAGGCCAAGACGGAGAATGCCACATCCACGCTATTCGCCGCGATACCAAAAGTTTCTTTATTTTCATGGAGTTGCACAACGTTCGGCAGGCGGTTCTCGGCATAGCGGGCAGGCTCTGTTTCTTTCATAAAGGCCCAGTAAACAGCACCATTATGAGCATAAACCTTGCCGGTTTCACCGACAGCCCGGGACAGGATTTCAGTGTAGAATCCGCCTGCGGAGTTGATGTCTAGGACTGTTGTGCCCGGCTTTACCCCAGCAAATTCAAGGATTTCAGCCGGTTTGCGCTGGCTGTCGCGTGCGCGGTCTGCCGCTGGCCTCTCAGGGCTGTTGACCGCCGCCTGGATCGCGTCCGCGTGATGCTCTGCCTGAACCGTCGCCGGCCCCATGAACGCGGCCCCAAGCGCCAGGGCGGCGGCGCCCGCACGTAAAGAATTTCTAATCATCATCTGATGTCCCCACTCGTTTCAAGTTCATCCCTAGTTTATGAGCATGCGCGCCAGCACGCAATACGCCAGAGGAAAGCGATGAACTGAGCCAAAAGTAGGACAAATAGCCCTATGGCAGTTTCGATACTGGCGCTATACCGACACGAGCGCAGGCTTGCCGGTCACCGGCTCCCCGTCCGGGCCAAAGGCCCGCTTGAAGGTAAAGGCCATCGGCGTCGGGCCATTTTCCCGCAAGTATTCCAGATGCCTGGCGGCCTCATCAAGGCCGGGACGGTGGCCTTTGGGCACCCACCACAGCACCATATGCCCTTCGGACGGCATGTGAAACCACTCTTTCCGGCGCGCCAGATAATCGGTGTGGGCGGTCTTGTAGACATAGTTGAACAGGCTTTCCCGGTCCCGCCACACGCTGAGATTCGGCAGGGTTTCCGCGTCAAACAATGAGAAGGACATGGCGCTGCCCGTCTCGTCCTTGAGCCGCCAGACGAAGCCATCCGACTGTTCGGCAAGACCATTGATATGATCCAGCGCGCCAATGAAATCAGCCATTTCGGGACTGTCCTTGGCATATCTGATCTTGCCCACGTTAAGCTGAGCTAACTCGAAATCCGATGCATCAAAGGCCTTTTTGGGGTCGTCATCACGCGGCATTTCGCCCTCCGTTTTATCCTCACCTAGCTATAGAGATGGGCACACAGGCGCCTGCATTAAAGCCACGATTTCTTCATGAAAGCATGAGCTTTTCTATTGAACGGAAGGCGAAAAAATGGGCACACTGGTAGTGCCCTTATGGCACAAAAGGGCACACCCATAGTGCCCATCGTGTGCCCTTTTTCTGTACCGAGGTTTTTCGACCCCATGGACACCCCCACGAGCCACACCGGAACGCCTGCGAAACGAATGCCCGCAAAGCCGCGCTGGCTGCGGCGTCTCACGGCCGGAGCTGCCGCCGTCATGGTGGCGGCCTATGGGGGCCTGGTGATGAATACGGACCATAGTGCCCTCACGGCCCTTGAGGGCCTATTTCTGTACCTTGTGGGCTTCGGGGCTGCCACCATCGCCAACTCAACCGGTGTGGGCGGCGGCGTCGTGTTCCTGCCGGCCTTCGAGTATCTCGGCGCAGGCGGCCATATTGCCATCGTCGCCGGCCAGATTGTGGGCATGAGCTTCATCATCCAGTCGTTCGGCATGTCGACCGGGTGCCTCAGGTGGCTGCACCGCATCCACGACCCCAGAGGCACCGACACTGGCGTACCGCCCACTGTATTCCTGCGCATGCTGGGCCTGGTGTTGGCATGTGCCCTGCCCGCCATGCTGATCACCCAGAGCCTGCACACCAGCCCGCCGGAAGCCATTCTGTGGGCCTTCAAGACTGTTTCCGTGGCGCTGGGGCTGCTGGTGCTGATAACCAGCTGGCTGGGGCGCGGCCGGTTGCAGAACCGGTCCCACCCAACCCGCGCTGATTATGCCCTGCTTGCGCTGCTCAGCGTCATCGGGGGTATCGCAACCGCCTTTTTCAGTGTCGGGGTGGGCGAACTGGTGGCGCTTTACCTGTTCACCCGAAACTTTCCGCTGATCACAACCGCCGCCCTTGCGGTCATCGCCAGCGCCGTCAGCGTGCTTTTTGGCGTGTGGGACCATCTGCTTTCCGGGCCCCAGCCGTGGGACATCCTGATGTATGTCATCCCCGGCGCGATCACCGGCGGCATCATTGCCCGCTCTTTCGCGGAAATGCTGGGGCCGGTGCGCCTTAAGGTTTTTGCCGCAAGCTGGATTACCCTATCTTCCACCTATCTTCTTCTCATCAGTTAGGGCAAGGCCAATTGGAGGCTTGCTTATCAGCAGCCTATTCGGGCTCCTGCCGGTCCGGCTCGCGACTGCAGCCTGGATGGCCTCGCGCAAATGACCAGGCGAAGGCCTGATGGCGGACGAGCGTTTTTCTGACCCGTTTATCGCCCGATAGGTCTCAGGTAAAAAAAGCGAAAAGGCGGCGTTTTCTGTGCCGCCTTTTTCTTGCCAATCTCAGGTGCCTGTTTTTGGCATCAGTCTTCGATGTCAGCGGGTTTTTCCGCGAATACCTTGCGGCCAGTAAACATGGCCGAGACAATGCCGCCCCCATGGCGAATTTCTGTCCAGACCACTGCAGCGATATGCAGCACAATCAGCCCCAACAGGACGAAGAAAACAATCTCGTGGGTGTCAATGAAGGGACTTCGAAACGCGCGCATGTCTTGGTAGGCTGCGGCATCAACCATATCCTTGGCATAGGGCACAAGGCTTGCGGGCTCTACCCCGTCTGCCGCGACCCATTCTGCGATCATACCGCCAAAGGGTGGGAAATAGATATCGGTGCCCGCCAGCACAAGGCCGGTCACGGCCTGTACGGTCATGAGCAACAGCAGCGCCGTCACGGCCAACCGCCCCATGGGATTGTGGCCCAGCCAGGCTGTCTTGTTGCCTGACCGATAGGCCTTGAGGTGAGCGCCATAGCCCTTGCCAAACGGCAGTATTTTGCTGAACCGGGCGTAGGTACCACCGATAAAGCCCCAGATGAGCCGCCAGAACAGATTGGCCGCGAACACATAGCCCGCGTACACATGCACTTCCTTGGCGAAAATCTTGCCTTCAGTGGAAAGCCCAAACGCCTTGCCGTTATAGATGACAAGCCCAACAGCAATCAGCACAAGAATGCTGAGGAAGTTGACCCAGTGGAACAGGCGTGTTGTGCGGTCCCACACTTGGTAGCTTTTCATATGGTTGAACACTGGCGCGCCCCCTTTCATTAATGCATTGGATTAATGAAAGCAGGATATCAGGCATCCTGGCTGCGATAAAGGCGGATCGGTGCGCTTATTGGTCGCGTTCAGTCGTCACCTTGATCTGCACGGGCCTGACGTTCAAGCATCACGCCGTAGATGGACCCACCCATCACACCAAGCCCCATACCAATGGAAATCCCAAGTGGCATCCCCACGGCCATATCATTCATTACGCTTCCGAAAGCAGCCCCGAGAGCCGAGCCTACGCCAGCCCCCAGCGAACAGCCGAGCCCCACAGCCATGGCCTTTTGCTTGTCAAGCGCGCGCCGGGCTTCCTTGTCAGTTTGAATATCAGGCATGTATCCCCCCGATAGTATCCCCTTATTGTCCCCACGGCGCTTATAGCAAACTTTTAGACAAATTGCGAATGGATGTGAGTCCCCTCCGGGATGGATGCCGCTAATTGGTTCGGGATTGGTTAACCTGTTGCCCCTACGAACTTCGCAATTGCCGAATGACCGAAACCGGGAGTTCAACTTGAAACCAAGAAAAAAATGACCGGATATACTGCTATGAGGTGATCCTTGTGTTTGAACGAGCCCAATAGTTAGAGAAGTGCATCGACATTGCTGAGGATTGTAGCTGTCAAAGGCTGAGATTTTAATAGGTCTCTTGAAATATCAGGATCTGGTATCGCCTGATGTACAAGTGTATCGAGTTTTTCAAACCAATCACCCTCATAATACGAAAACAAGTTATACAGAGCTTCGTTCTTGCTTTGACAACCGAGATCCTTGAACTTTGCTTTACAATATTTAGATGCAGCACACATAATGTGCCAACGAAGCTTTGAGTAGCGCCCATCAAATTTCTTGTTGGAAACTAGCCCCTTCAATCTGTAATGGGCATAGCATGCGGTATAGTAATCTTCCTCAGCATGCCCTGACCTAAATACGTCGTTTAACAATTCACCTGTAAGTCTATTGGGATAGCGGCTCGCTAGATCTGGACGCATCATAGAAATAGCTGCATAACACCGAGCAGTTTCGCGGACGTCAAAAATACGCATTGGCGCAACATTTTCAACGCGGTATTGGCCTTTTCTCCTTTCGAAATAGAGCCTATTTGATTCTTCAGCTCCCCGCGCATTGAAAAAGCGCTCTAAATCCCTAAGAACATTTAGGGTGGAAGTAAACTGCGCGTCCTCAACCTTGGACTGTCTGTTAGTTGCACGAACTATGTCATCAATAACAGCAGGTTCATCAGCCTCAATAAGTTTGACCATCAGGCTAACGCTGTCATCTACCTCTTCGTCTAAAGCGATAAGAACATTAGATGTTTGGCAACCATTCACAATCTGGAAGTCTCTTACAAAAATCTCTTGTCCCGCAGGACGCACACTTGACGCAACAATCGTAATACCATTGTTCATCATGCCGAAACGGGACTTTTTTTCCGCTTCCCGAAGTGTTTGGGAAATCTCTGAATTAACCTCAGCATCAACCCCAAGAAAGTCCCTAACATTTTCTTCAAACAGTTTCTTTCGAGTGGTTCCATCGCTATTTTTTAGAACGGTATCGATGAAGTTTCTCGCCGAAACCGTTGCTACATACGCATTATTAATATCTGGGGCCGTGGGAAAAGGGGCATAACCTACAGTTGCCAATCGTGCCTCCACAGGCCCATCGGCACTCAACCATAACTGGTGAATGTAGTCACGGTGTGCCTTAACGTATTTCGTCTCATGCGAATACCCCAATCTCGTTAACGCAGCTTCGCCGATAGAGAATGCAGCATTTATCTCGGTAGCATCCGTGTCAGCCGCTCCCGAAAGGAAGTATGCATGAATATTTGGCAGTCCATTCTTAATGCGCCCAATGTTCTTATAAAGTAACTGAAACATCTCCCTAAAGTCTCGAAGATATTGAGAAAGAGGTTGCGCAGGGACTTCAGACAACAAGTCCGTAATTGCAGCAACAAATGAATCGACTTCCAGCTTAGACCAGCTTGTAGATGTCTTTGCTTGTGTTAAAACAATGGAAACTTGATACTCTCTACGACTATTGTCGAATATCCCCGCTAGCTCCTCCTTGGAAAATACAGCCCGATCATCTAAGAACAGCATAGCGCCATCAATTCCAGGGTCTGCCCCTTCATACACAAGGTCAGTAACTTCTACACGGTCAGCTGAATACTTTGAAAATACGCAGTAATTTACGAAAGCTTCAAAATTTTTTGTAACCTCAAAAGAAGCACCAAAATCCTGACAAAAGGTGTCGAAGTAAGATTGTGTAACGAGATGCATATTTTTAAACCCTGATAATTTTGAGCAATGACAGCGCCCTCAGATTACCTCAAATTAGCCGCCCTACAACAATTATTGATTGTAGTGATCAATTCACACCAAGGGCTTTGGCAAGTTTTAGTTGTTTGACACAATAAGGTAGGTCATAAGGACCGCCTAAGTCTGTTCGTCACTCACCGGATTGACCGGTGAGTCTATGATTTCCGCCATTATGGATTCGCCGATCAGGTCGGCGAATGGCGAAGAGCGCGCTCCCTATTCCGGCTTGCGGAACTTGAGCGTCATACGGTCGCTTTCGCCAATATGATCATTCTCGCCAGACCTGTTGGAGGGCGGCAAGCGCCAGACCTGGTCCCCTTCCGTGGGCTGGTCCTTCGGGTTGGCGTTCACCTCGCTTGTGGCCTTGAGAACAAAGCCTGCGGCCTCGATCTCACGGATCAGGGCAGACTGCTTTACATAGCCATTATAGCCCCGCGCCCATTCATCCGAGGCATCTTCAGGTGCCCGGTGTTGCACAACCCCGAAAACGCCGCCCGGCTTCAACGCCTTGAAAATGCCGGTGAGTGCCCGCTGCAAATGGCCGTCCACACGGGTTGCCAGATGCAGCGTCCGGATCGCCAGAACAGCGTCCAACTGGCCCTCAATGCGCGCCGGGACATCATCCATGCGGAAGGCATCGACCTTTGCGTCCCCTGCGCTGCGCCAGCCTTCCGCCCGTTCGCGGAAGCGGCCAACCCAGGTCTCCTGGTCAGCAATATATTTGTCCGGGTCGTCAGCAAAGCGGCTGTAATCCCGCCAGGATTCCATATTGAGGTCCGCGCCCACATAAGTGCCCTTTTCCCCAAGGTACGGCAGCAAGATACCGCCATACCATTCCTGTCCTGGAAGGAAATCGGCCACTTTCATCCCCGGTTTGACACCGAAAAATTCAAGCGTTTCCTTGGGGTGGCGATACTTGTAGCGCGCCTTCATATGGTCTGGCTGCGCGGCCAGAACCTGATCCAGCTTTGTGGATGCGTCAGATGCAGCAACACTGCCCGCCCCAAAACCGCAAAGGCCAAATAAAGCCGCGATCAAAAGCCTTTTCATCTATCTGGCCCTATTCCGGCTTGCGGAACTTGAGGGTCATACGGTCGCTTTCGCCAATGTCTTTTGCGTCACCCGATGGTGGCAGGCGCCAAACATAATCATTTTCTGTTGGCTGGTCCTTGGGATTGGCGTTCATCTCTGATGTTTCAACCAGCTCGAAACCAGCGGCCGTAACAGCCTTGACCACGGCATCCTGCTTGACATAGCCGTTGAAGCCCTTGGCCCACTCATCGCTGTTACCCGCTGGCGCCCGGTGCTGGATGATACCAAGCGTGCCGCCCGGCTTCAGAAGGCGCATGATGTCTGCAAGCGCGCTTGAGAGCGTGCCGCCGGTTTCTTCATGCTTGTGCAGGTGGTGGGTAGCGCGGACCATCAGGAACACATCGACAGAGCCGTCCATCGAGGCCGGGAAATCACCAAACAGGTAGGCGCTGATATCGGCTTCGCTGCCGCTACGCCATTGTTCCGCCGCAGCGGTGAAGCGGGCTGGCCAGCCCTTGTGGTTGGCCAATTTTTCGGCGTCACCCTTCCAGTCGATCGCGCGGTGCGCCAGCGAATATTGCACGCCGATGAGCGCGCCATCGTCGCCCAGGTACGGCAGAAGGATGCGGCTATAGTATTCGCCCGGCAGCGTATCGGCCACTGTCATACCCGGCTTGACGCCGAAGAACTCAAGCGCCTGTTTCGGGTGACGATATTGGTAGCGTGCCTTGATCGCATCGGGCTGGGCCTCGAGCACGGCATCGAGCTTTGCTGAAGCGTCATGGGCATGGTGCTCTGCTGTGGCAGCGCCCGCAAGCATGCCGCCCAGTGATACAGCCACCGCCGCGGCTTTGAATAAAGCTTTCATGAAAGTCCCCCTCTCATTGTTCCAAAATGGTTTGTTTCCGTGAGAGGACCATACCCGCGCGCGTGATGCGCGGCCATAAAACTTGGGGTTAGTTTGGGACACAAATCTGTTATCGGCAGAGGATCACCCACCTTAATCTATTGAGGGCTGTCGAGAGCCTGTCTTCGGTGAGCTTCAAGCGCTGTAATGAAGGCCCTCAACTTGTCTTCGAACAAGCCTTTGCTCATAGACAGACCCGCAATTTCGCCTGAGTTGTCCAACCTATCCAGGGGTTTGGAAGTCGATGCCAGAACCACATCGATTAAGGGATTCTTCTCGTCCGCCGTCCCTGAAGAAGGGTCGACCAGAAATGTCAGAGTGATTTCCCGCCCCCAAGCTTCAAGTACACTTTGAAGATACCAAATTTCCTCGAACCACCAGTCTGAACTGCCTTCAACTCTGGTCAACTCCCACCCTGACGCCTGCAGGTGTTTGAGAATTTGTTGTTTATACTGCTTCACGATAGCCCCAAAAAGAATGAGACCGGAGCAGACGCTCCGGTCTTCAACAGATTCTCAACGACACACCAAGTACGGCTTATTCCGCCGCTTCAACCTCGTCGGCGGGCAGATAGAGGTCGGCCCCGCGCTTGGCGAATTCTTCCGACATCTGCTTCATGCCTGTCTCGGCCTCTTCCTTCTTGGCGGCATAGTCGCGCACATCCTGCGTGATTTTCATCGAACAGAATTTCGGCCCGCACATGGAGCAGAAATGCGCCACCTTGTGGGCTTCCTTCGGCAAGGTCTGGTCGTGGAAATCGCGGGCCCGGTCAGGGTCGAGCGACAGGTTGAACTGATCTTCCCAGCGGAACTCGAACCGTGCGCGGGAAAGCGCGTCGTCACGGATCTGGCTGGCCGGGTGGCCCTTGGCCAGGTCTGCCGCGTGGGCCGCCAGCTTGTAGGTGATCACGCCTTCCTTCACGTCATCGCGGTCCGGCAGGCCAAGGTGTTCCTTGGGCGTCACGTAGCACAGCATCGCCGTGCCGTACCAGCCGATCTGCGCCGCACCGATGGCCGACGTGATATGGTCATAGCCCGGCGCGATATCGGTCGTCAGCGGCCCAAGCGTATAGAAAGGTGCTTCATGGCAGTGCTTCAGCTGCTCTTCCATGTTTTCCTTGATCTTGTGCATCGGCACGTGGCCTGGCCCTTCGATGAAGACCTGCACGTCATGCTCCCACGCGATTTTGGTCAGTTCCCCGAGCGTGCGCAATTCCGCGAACTGGGCTTCGTCGTTGGCATCCGCGATGGAACCGGGACGCAGGCCGTCGCCAAGGCTGAAGGCCACGTCATACTGCTTCAGGATTTTACAGATATCCTCGAAATGGGTGTAGAGGAAGCTTTCCTTATGGTGCGCCAGGCACCATTTGGCCATGATCGAGCCGCCGCGGGACACGATGCCGGTGACGCGCTTGGCCGTCAGGTGGATGAACGGCAGGCGCACGCCGGCGTGGATGGTGAAATAGTCAACGCCCTGCTCGCACTGCTCAATCAATGTATCGCGGTAAATCTCCCACGTCAGGTCTTCGGCGATGCCGTCCACCTTCTCAAGCGCCTGATAGATTGGCACGGTGCCGATGGGCACAGGCGAGTTCCTAATGATCCATTCGCGGGTGTTGTGGATGTTGCGGCCGGTGGAGAGGTCCATCACCGTGTCCGCGCCCCAGCGTGTGGCCCAGACCATCTTGTCCACTTCTTCCGCGATGGAAGAGCTGACAGCCGAGTTACCGATGTTAGCGTTGATCTTCACCAGGAAGTTCCGGCCGATAATCTGTGGCTCGCTTTCCGGGTGGTTGACGTTGTTCACCAGAACCGCACGGCCGCGCGCGATCTCTGAGCGAACGAATTCGCCAGTGATATAATCCGGGATTTCCGCGCCGAAGCTTTCGCCCGAGCGCTCAAGCTTCTCGGCCTGGATTTTGCGGCCCAGGTTTTCGCGGACTGCGACGAACTCCATCTCAGGCGTCACGATGCCTTTGCGGGCATAGTGCATCTGGGTGACATTCATGCCTTCCTTGGCCTTGAGGGGGCGCTTCTTGACCGGGAATTCAGGCGCGAGATATTTGTCTTCCACATTGCCGTTGTCTTCCGGCTTGATGTCGCGGCCTTCATATTCTTCCACGTCACCGCGCGCCAGAATCCACTCCTTGCGCAGCTCAGGCAGGCCCTTGTAGATGTCGATCTCCGCGGTCGGATCGGTGTATGGCCCAGACGTGTCGTAAACGCGCACCGGCACTTCGTTGGCGGTTGGATGCAGGTGGATTTCCCGCATGGGCACGCGCACGCTCGGGTCGTTCTCGCTCCGTACATAGACTTTCTTCGAGCCGGAGATCGGACCGGTGGTGATTTTGAAATCGGTATTGGCTGTATCAGGCATAATAAGCTCCGTTCCTTCGCTGGTGTTAGCCAGATCAGGTTCTAAGGGTCACTGTTATGCGGTCAGATCGCTTGTGAAACCACTCGTGATCGCTGCTTGCAGACTCTCAGCCCTTCACGCCCTTATTGGCAGCGGGGCTCCCCTCGGAACACAGGTGTGTAGGCCCCCGGTGTACGCCTCTTGGGCGACCCGATCAAGAGCAGATTGGTAAGAATTGCCACCAAAAGACACCCCGCTGGGCGCCAGCCCTAGAAACTGGCGCTTAGCCCTGCGACGATGGCGCCTTTGCCAATCCCGGAGACATTAGTGTCAACATAGGACACGCTGAACTCGAATTGCTCGAAAGCATAGGCCACACCCAGACTCCAGTCCCACTTGTCGTCACCAAAGGCGCCGTCCTCATACGCCAGGTGTCCTGCAAGCGACAATGGTGTTTCACCGAGTGGCATGCTGCCATCCAGATACAGGTAGATGTTGTCGGTGCCCCCGACATTATCCTGATCCCATACATAGGCGGCACCCAGCGTCCAGTCCACCGTGTCCTGAACCGTTCCCCCTACGGAGCCATATAGCTCGATATAGTGGGTGCCTGACGACCCTGGGTAAGTATAGGCCAGCACGCCAATATCAGTAGACAGGCCGCCAATCTCAGAGGCATAGCCGGCATAGATGTCCAGCTCGAACTCAGAGCCTTCGTATGACTCGATGGAGCTACCCCAGGTACCTATGTAGAAACCGCTATCGTGCGTGACATCGAAACCACCCTGGATGGCAGGGTCGTGATCAGAAAGACTGAGCCCCCGGAAGCGATATTCACTGACGATCGCCGCGTTGGCAGACAGGCTGAAGCCGGCGCCATCATCGGCTTTCGCTTGAGGCGCGGCAAAAGCCAGCACAACAACACCGCCTGCAGTCAGCAACAAATATCCATGCGCCATGCGTGCTGCAGCAGTCACATTCCTCTTGGCGTTTCTTCTCATAGGCATAGGTTTTTCCTTCCTCAGTGCCGTCATTGACACGATCATTGCGGGGCCCCGTTGCCCCACCGTCCTCAGCGGGTCATCACGCTGCGGACGCTACTCAGGAACTGCTCTACTGACTGCTTGAGAGTGTTGGACACGGACGAAACTTCACCAGAAGCGTCCAGCACCTGCCCCGATGCTGTCATGGTTTCCGAAGCCCCCTGCGCCACGCTGGTGATGTTCTGGTTCACCTCCTGCGTGCCACTGGCGGCTTCCTGAATATTGCGGGCGATCTCATCCGTTGCAGCACGCTGTTGTTCGACCGATGCAGCTACCGCGCTGGCGAGCTCCAGGGTTTCCTGAACCGCCTTTCGGATGTCGGACATAGATACCGTGGCCACCGATGTTTTTTCCTGAACCGAGCGAATCTGTTGCTCGATCTGGTCCGTCGCCTTCGCTGTCTGCCCCGCGAGAGATTTCACCTCTGATGCCACAACGGCAAAGCCCTTGCCGGCATCCCCTGCCCGAGCTGCCTCAATGGTAGCATTGAGCGCAAGCAGGTTCGTCTGTTCGGCGATATCGTTGATCAACTGAACAACCTCTGTAATAGCTGACGAAGCGGCCTCCAATTCATTCATGACCGCGCCTGCCTCTTCCGCCTTCTTCGCGGCCGAAGTATTGGCCTCCGTTGATCGGCTGATCTGTTGCCCGATTTCACTGATGGAAACGCTCAATTCCTCCGTCGCGCTGGCCACCGTCTGAACGTTGACTGTGGCTTCTTCCGCCGCGGAGGCCACCGTGGCCGTCAGCTCGTTGGTGTGTTGTGCCGTGCCACTCATGGACCGGGCTGTACTTTCCAGCTCAGTAGCGGCGGAAGAAACTGTCTCCAGCAATTCAGCAGTCTGTTGATCGAAGCCGAGGATCAGATCAGTCATCTGCTTGGCCATGGCTTCTTTAGCCTCAGCCTCTTCGCGTTCACGAGCGATCTCCGCTTCGCGGCGTTCGGCTGCCTCACGTTCCCTCGCGGCCTCCCTTTCGGCTTTCGCAGCCTCTTCCTGGCGGGCCTCGTCACGCAAGCGCCTGCGTTCAACCAGATTTTCCTTGAAAACTTGCACGGTAGTGGCCATTTCGCCGATTTCGTCATTCAGGTCCTGATAGGGTACGTCAACATCGGAATTCCCTTCGGCCAGCTTGCCCATGACACCAACCATTTTATGAATCGGAACGGTGATGGTCCGGGCGAAGAAGAAACCGCCAACCGCCATCACCAATGCCGCAGCGGTAGCAATCGTCATCATCATCCAGCCGATCCCGACAACAGGTTCTTCCATCTCGGCAACATCAATCTCGCCCAAAAGGACCCATTTGGCGCCAAGGAACTCAAACGGCACATAGGCCGAGACCACGTCGATGCCACGATAGTCTTCCACAATCTCAATGCCCTGTTTGCCGCGCAGCCCAGCATCCACTGTCTGTCCCGTCACGCGGGTCTTCAAAATCGTGCTTTCTTCGGAAAAACGAGAATCAGACCGCATCAAGCGGTCAGAACCTACAATATAGGTTTCACCGCTTTCTCCCATGCCATCGTTCTTTTGCATGATATTATTGATGCGATCGATGGGCATCTGGAACACCAGCACCCCTGCCGTGGAGCCGTCCTCTGCAGGTATGGCCTGTGAAATAAAGCTGGCTGCTGCACCGTGGCTGGGTGCATAGGGTTCAAAATCAAAGAAGCTGTCACTACCGCCGACGCCTTCCTTCAGCGCCGCCTTGAAAGCATTGGCCAGATCCGTATCTCGCCACTCACCGCTATACATGTTGGTGGCATAGTCCAGCTCCTTGAAAACCGAGTAAACAAGATTTCCACCCAGGTCGAACAGAAATACATCATAATAGCCTCGCCGTTGCTGGAGACTGTGGAACCATGGATGGAACTGGACATGTGCCGCGTTATAGGCCGAACCATCACCTGCATCATAGAGTTTGTCTTTTTCGCCGGTTGGGTGGGGATTATCGGTGATATACTGACGTTGAAGGGTATCTTTTGGATTGCCTTCAACCTCTGACCACGCAGCACTGAAGGAAGCCAAAGCCGTTCGGGTGTTTGCATTCTCTGCCACCAGATGCAAGTCCTCCTGAATCGAGGACAGGTAGCCTCCCAGCTCAGACTTGCGAGACGCTAGAACTGCCTCAAGGCGGCTTTTGACCCCGGCCTCCACTTCAGAGCCAGCTTGGTAAAATGCGAAAATAGAAACAGCAGCGGACGTAAGAATTACGATGAGTACGACAACCAAGGGCAGCCGCGTGGCAATTCGCAGACCATTCAGGTGCAACATATAAAGACCTCTTTCGAATGCAGGGCAATCAAAGCAAGGTCGTCTGGCTGGCATCCCCCATTTTGCAGCGCCGGCTACATGGATCCTTTTGGCGCTTGCACACACAAAACAATCTATGCAAGCCGTCCAGCCTTTAGGTCTCTATAGTTCCTCCAAATGAATTAAATTTTCACTAATCAACAGATAATAAAAAACCAGCCCCCAAAAACTGAGCATGAGGTCGTAATTTTAGATCAAAAATTCAACCAAGGCGAAAAACACACAACCAACTAAAGATTTTTGATGAAGCAATATTCGGTGGTATTCGAAACGTCATTCAGGTCCCGCGTGTAGCCTTGCTTCACATACCCTTCGCGTTCATAGAAGCGATGTGCCCGGGTGAAACGAGTGTCTGACCACAATTCCATTTCAGAAGCGCCGCGTGCACGGGCCTTGTCCTCAACAAAATGCAACAGCTTGAGCCCCATACCGGAACCACGCAGGTCTTTTGAAAGATAAATGCGCTTCAGCTGAAAGCGTGTGCCGTCAAGTGGGGCGTACGAGACACAGGCCAGCAACGAGCCGTCGTCGCCATCAACCACAAAGCCTTCCCCGTCAATACTGTCCATATAAGTTGCGTAGGCTTGGAGGTCGGCGTCCAAGTCGTCCGGTTCCAGGTGAACACCTTCATATTCGCTGAAGATTCCGCCAATCAGCGCGATCAAACCATCCCGGTCGCTGTCCTTTACGCTGCGCAATTGCATTATTATTCCTTTCCATCCTCGAGAACTTCAGGCAAACGGCGCGCCTGAAGCCACTGGGCCCGTGCTCTGAAACTCGCCCGCACCGCTTCAACCTCATCACCAGTGAGGTCCGGATGCCAAACTTCAAAAATCAAAACAACGCGCAGGTCATCGCTGTCATTCCTTGCTTCATGATCAAAGCTATCATCGAAAGCAATCAGTTCGCCCTCGACCCATGGCCTCCACTCCTGTCCGACGCGTATCTGACAATCTTTGGGAACAATCAGTGGTAGATGCACGGTAATTCCGTGATTGGAAAGACCAAAATGGGGCGGGATATGTTGATGGGGCTTCAGGAGTGAGAAGAACACTTCGAACGGTTCATCCCCCACACACACCAATGGTGCAGCACCAAGTGCCGCCAATGTCTTCGGGAAGGACTTCAAGAGCGCTTCATTGGGCTTGCCATCACGGTAAAGGTCAAGCGCGGTCCAATTCATGGTGCCGTTGATCGGGTCAAATTCGGGCCCCAGTTGCTGGCCCGCGTCAAGATATGGCCTGCCTGCTTCATCTGCATGCGGTAGCGCCGCCAGAAGCTCGGCCCTGATGTCGTCAAATGCCGCCTCAACCGCATCAGCCCAGAGCATGTCACCACGGGTTAGGTAGCGAAGCGGCCGGATTCCGGGAATATAGAATTCATGGGGCTTCTGGTCCGCCTCGCGATATCCTGAAAATCCTTCAAGGTGTTGAACCCATTTAGCTTCTTCAATGCGCGGCACCCCTTTCGTTGCACCTGCATGCAAGCCCAACATTTTTGTGGCGATGCTGTCAAATGCTGCCTTGGAACGGCGGGCTGTCTCCGGCTCGGCATCCGGGCTGCCGTGGAGCGTTGTCATGCGGGCATCAATTTCGGCGCCAAGGGAATAAACCTGTGCTGCTGCCTCACTGTCGCCTTGAGCCTCAAAGAAATACCCTGCGTATAAATAAGACAGCATGTTGCCTGGAGCCGCCTTGATGCAACGCGCATAAGCATCCCGAGCGCGCTCGGGCATGCCGATCTGCTCTTCCACAACCGCTAGCCTATACTGCGTTGGTGCGTGGGTCGGCGCTTCAGCTGCCAACCTCCTCAAATACTCTAGCCCTTCCGACTCCTGCCCCCTATCGAACGCGTTGTCCGCCAGGTACCGAAGCGCCTTTTTATGCTTCGGGCTCAGCGCCAGAACCTGCTTCATCGAGCCCAAGGCTTGACCATCACCGGCCCGCAAACCCTGCTCCGCCGCCTGGAAGAGTTTCTCGGCCTGGGCCGCCTGGGCAAAGGTTGTACCCAGAAAATCCATCCGCCGTCCACGGCCGGAGAACCATTTGTCATAGCGGTCCATAATGGCAGCTGTTTCCTGCTGCTCTTCTTCAGTCAGGGCCGGGTTCCAGACCTCGAAAATCAGATTGACCCGCAAACCATCTGACCTGTTCCAGGCCTCATGCTCGAAGGTGTCATCAAAGGCCATCAGCTTTCCTGCCTCCATCACCCGCGTCTCGTCCCCTGCTCTTAGGGCACAGGCACTGCCCTCGGGTACAATGATCGGCAGGTGTACCGTCAGCCGGGCGTTCGAAGTACCAAAGTGCGGCACAATGTGCATGCCTGGCTGCAGTAGGCTGAAGAATACTTCGACCGGCCGGTCCCCTGTGCGGCATAGCGGCAGCGGTTCAAGCGCCGCCATGGTCTTTGGGAACTTTTCCAGAACCCGATCATTAGGCGTGCCACCGTTATAAAGATGGATGGCGCTCCAATCCATATTCCCTGCAAACTCTTTCCAGTGTTCGGCCTCGGCCATATGGGCCGCGATATAGGGCGTAGCGTCATCGAGAGAGAGCGCTGCCTGAACCTCTGCACGGATATCTTCGTAGGCATCTTCGATGGCTTTTGCCCATGGAAGATCCGCACCATCAAACCAAGCTTGCGGCGGCAGAGCAGGCAAGAAGAAGCGCTCTGGTCGCTGCATTGGGTCATTCCAAACGGGCTCCCCTGTTTCATGAAAGCGCCAGCGTGCGCCCTCAAGTGCCCCGTCGTGCGCAATGTCACCGAACACAAGGTCGGCAACATAGCCTTCCAGGAACGCTGGTGCTTTCGTCAGAATCGCTCGGAGCATAGGCTCTGCCTTGCCATTGCCCGAAAGGATATCAGCAACTGGCATTCCCTGAAGTGCAAGGGACAAGCAATCTGCGGCAAGGTCATCCTGGCCGGCTTGCTGTGCAGCGCCGCCCAAATACACCAGGTTGGCAAGGGCACCAGGCTGAAGTTTGAGTGCTTCCTTAAGCGCTTTCACCGCCTCTTGAAAACGGCCCTGCTGCATTTCCGCAACCCCGAGGGAGCGCCAGCCCTCGGCAGACAGATTATCAACCTTCAGATAATTACGGATTGCGTGGGCGCTTTTAGCAAAATCGCCCCGACTGGCGGCACGGGCGCTCAGGAATTGCCACGACGCCAGGGCATCTGGCTTACGCCCGACGATTTGCTTGTGCAGTGTTTCTGCCCTTTCCAGGTCTCCCTGCTTCTGGGCGTACTGCGCTTGCTGCCATATTTCCTGAAGTGATTGTGCCACACGTCGTCCCCTAAACTTCTGAAGCTTGTGTAGCCGATCACCGCGCGCTCGCCAAGGCACAAGCTGTCGCAGCGCATGCTAAATGGGCAGGGCAACCGCTTATAGATGCATGCGCTTCGTCGTCAGCTACACCACCCCTGGGCAGCAACCGAACAAAAGAAAAGGCCGCCCAGCGTCTGCCGGACGGCCTTCCCGAAATGTCCAGACCCGTAAAAATTAACGGGAGTAGAATTCCACCACCAGGTTTGGTTCCATGATCACTGGGTATGGCACTTCGTCGAGCGCTGGGATGCGAACGTACGTAGCTTTGTGGCCATCAACAGATACATATTCAGGAACGTCACGCTCTGGGCTTTGTGCTGCTTCCAGAACCATTGGGATGTTGCGTGATTTCTCACGAATTTCCACAACGTCACCAGCCTTCAGCAGGCGGGAAGGAATGTTACAGCGCTTGCCGTTCACGAGAACGTGGCCGTGGTTCACAAACTGACGTGCAGCGAACACGGTCGGAACGAACTTCGCACGGTAAACGATTGCGTCCAGACGGCACTCGAGAATGCCGATCAGGTGCTCACCGGTGTCGCCGCGACGACGCACAGCTTCGTCATAGTAGCGACGGAACTGTTTCTCGGAGATGCTGCCGTAGTAGCCTTTGAGCTTCTGCTTGGCGCGCAGTTGGATACCGAAGTCAGACAGTTTGCCTTTACGGCGCTGACCGTGTTGACCTGGACCGTATTCACGGGAATTCACTGGGGATTTAGCACGGCCCCAGATGTTTTCGCCCATACGGCGGTCAATTTTATATTTCGCTTGGATACGCTTGGACATGCGAATCGCTCCTTTCAAATAAGCGCCACGGGCGGTGTGCTGTCCGAAAACCAGTGCACTTTGGTACCCGTGCGGTTCTTAGCGTTATTGCCAGAACCATTCATTAACGGGCGGGGAATATGGGAAACCCCGCCCTAAGTCAAGCAAAAAGCGGCTTTTACCGCCGCCAAGAGCGACAATAACCCGTCTCACAGTCCGGGTCAGGCATTTTTCGCCTTATTCCAGGGCATGCGCGCCAGCATCATGCCCATGGCGCAGGTGTCGGTGATGCCCGCAAACATGAGGCCGGCGCCAACGAAGGCCGACAGCCACACGAACCCCGGCGCGACGATGAGCGACAGCGCTACCCCCAGCACCACCAGCGCGCCGGCGGTAATCCGCACCTGACGTTCCAGCGACATAACGTCCTTGCCGGTATTGACAGGCAAGCCGTTCGACACGCACGCATCTGTGCCGCCTTCAACCACGATCACATCGCGTTCGGTATGCGGCGCGATGGCCTCTGCGGCCTTTTTCGCGCGCCCACCAGCCTTGCAAAGCATGTAAAGCGGCGCATCATCACCACCGGCAGCCTTCAAGAGTTCCGTGGGCTTGAGGTCCTGCAGAGGGAACAGCTGCGCGCCCTGAACATGGCAGGTTTCATATTCAGCCCCTGTCCTCACGTCGATGACCGTTTTGCACTTTCCCGCTTCATGGGCTTCCTTGAAGGCCTTAGCCGAAATTGTCTTCACACCACTCATGTCACAAACTCCTTAGGCATATTTGCCAATCAATGTCTCGATATCCATGTCGTCGCCGTCCGGCAGGGTGCCGGCCATATGCTCCTTCACCATGCAGGCCAGCATCGTGTGCGCGGCCTTGTCCAGCGCCTTCCGGGCCGCAGACATCTGCTGCGCCACTTTCATGCAGTCCGCGTCTTCCGCGTCCATCATCTTCTGAAGGCCCCGTAGCTGCCCTTCAATTCGTGCAAGCCGCGCCTTCATGGCTTTCCTGTCCGGGGTAGCAATCATGTCAAACTCCTATACTATACCCCCTATAGTATAGGAGTTAGAGTTTCTTGTTTCAAGTGGCACAAGCAGTGAATTGGAATCTTTAGGGAAATTGAGGTACGTTGAATATAGAACAGCAATATTGGAGTTCCCTGGTGAAGCTTTCCAAATTCGGACAGAAATTTTCCGGCCGGTCCGGCATCGTCTCCCTGATGGATGATCTGGGCAGTGCGCTGAATGAAAACCCGAACATGATTTTCATGGGCGGCGGCAACCCTGCCCGCATTCCGGCCGTTGAAGACATGTTTGCAGAAAAGTTGAAGGCCATCGCGAACGACCCTGAAAAGCGCCATTCCATGCTCGGCATCTACCAGTCGCCACAAGGCAACAAGGAATTCTGTGACCTGCTGGCCTCCTATCTGGCAAACAAGTTTGGCTGGAAGATCACGAGCCGCAACATCGCCGTCTCAAACGGCAGCCAGGCGGCTTTCTTTTCGCTGTATAATATGTTTGCTGGTGAGATGGCTGACGGCAGCTCGCGCAAGATCCACCTCCCACTGTCGCCCGAGTATATCGGGTATAAAGATGCCGGCCTCAGTGAAATCACCTTCACGGCCACCAAGCCGACCATCGAGCGCCTGCCTGACAATATGTTCAAATATCATGTGGATCTTGAAGGCCTGGCAGTGGACGGCAACACTGCTGCAGTGTGTGTTTCGCGCCCCACTAACCCTACCGGTAACGTGCTGACAGATGAGGAAATCCTGGCAATCGACGCCATCGCGCGCGACCGCGACATTCCTTTCATCATTGACGGTGCCTACGGCCTGCCCTTCCCCGGCATCATTTTCAATGACGCCACCCCACACTGGAACGACAACACCATCCTGGTGCTCAGTCTGTCGAAACTGGGACTGCCCGGTATTCGCACTGGCATCCTGATCGCCAGCGAGGAAGTCGTTGAAGCCTATGTGAACATCAACACCATCGTCAATCTGGCCAGTAGCACCGTTGGCCCGGCACTGGGCAAGGAAATATTTGCAGGAAACCAGATGGATATGATGTGCCAGCAGCATATCCAGCCGTTTTACAAAGAGCGCGCCCGACAAACTGTCAAATGGTTCCAGGAAGCACTTGAGGGCCTGCCGTTCCGTATCCACCAACCCGAGGGAGCCATTTTCCTGTGGTTATGGATCGAGGGCCTGCCCATCAGCTGCCAGGACCTGTATGAACGTCTCAAGAAACGTGGTGTATTGGTCGTACCGGGCCAAAACTTCTTCATCGGCATTGAGGACGACTGGGCACACAAGCACGAATGCCTGCGCGTTTCCTATGCCCAGGACGAAGCCACGGTGCGCGAGGGCGTCCGGCTGATCGCCGAAGAAGTGAAAGCGGTGCATGGGTAGGCTGTGCTGCCGCTACCTACCCGCGGAACCGTCGGATCAGGCTTGACGTATCCTGCCGGTTGCCGCCCATTTTCTGAACATCACAATAGAATTGGTCCACCAGCGCCGTGAGCGGCAGCGATACCCCCATCCCGTTGGCTTCACCAAGAACAATGCCCAGATCCTTGCGCATCCAGTCCACTGCGAAGCCGAAATCGAATTCGCCGTCAATCATGGTCGATGCCCGGTTTTCCATTTGCCAGCTTTGGGCAGCGCCTTTGGAGATCACATCGACCACCGCCTTGGCATCAAGCCCGGCTTCCATGGCAAAATGCAGTGCTTCAGAAAGCCCCTGCACAACACCGGCAATACAAATCTGGTTGACCATCTTAGCCAACTGGCCGGACCCAGCTTCGCCCAGAAGCTTCACTGATTTCGCATAGGCCTGCATGACAGGCTCAGCCGTTTCAAATGACGCGGTATCACCGCCGCACATCACCGTTAGGACACCATTGACCGCGCCAGCTTCACCGCCGGAAACCGGCGCGTCAACAAAGCCAACACCTGCCTCTTTTGCCGCGGCAGCCATAGCGCGCGCGCATTCGGCCGATGCCGTCGTGTGATCAACAAAGACCGCGCCCGTCTTCATGGCGCCAAAGGCCCCTTCTTCCCCCACACAGATTTCAGCAACGTCTTTATCGGCGCCCACACAGGCAAACACGATATCTGCGTCTGCTGCAGCGCCCGCGGGCGTTGGTGCCGCGAACAGCTCTACACCCTCGGTGTTGGCATAGTCTTCAACCCACTGCTCCGCCTTGGCACCCGTCCGGTTGTAGACCGTCACATTGTGTCCGGCTTTCGCGAGGTGTCCGGCCATGGGATACCCCATCACGCCAAGTCCGATGAATGCTACATTTGCCATACGCGCCTCCGAAACTGGACTCATCAGTCCAACATGGTTAGTGAAGATTGTGGACTCTGTTTAGGGTGGGAACAGGCAGGTGTCCAATATTAAGACGGATGGGGATGTAAAATGAACAGTATTAAGGTCTGGTTGACTGCAATCGCAGGAATTGTGGTGCTATTGCTTGTGATTGGAATTGGCTGGGTCAGGAGCAGCCTGCCAGCCCTTGATGGCACCGTTATCCTTGAGGGTCCCCGCGCACCGATCACTATCGCCCGCGACACGCACGGTGTACCGCATATCTCTGCCGACAGCGAAAGCGACTTGTTTTTCGCGACCGGCTATGTCCACGCGCAAGACCGCCTCTGGCAGATGGAAATGAGCCGCCGTGCTGGCCTCGGGCGCTTGTCCGAAATGCTCGGCCCCGATACGTTGAGCATCGACAGATATTTCCGCACGCTTGGCTTCGCAGACCGCGCGGCGTCTGCCTGGGAAACCCTGGACGAAGACACCCGCACTGCCCTTCAGACTTACGCCGACGGCGTCAATGCCTACCTCAAATCCCACAAAGGCACCTTGCCGCCCGAATTCCTGCTGGTTGGGACGAAGCCTGAGCCCTGGAGCCCGATTGACACACTCGTATGGCAGAAAATGATGTGGCTCAGCCTGTCAGGCAACATGCGGCAGGAACTGGCCCGCGCACGCCTGCTGACCACCCTGTCGGCCGACCAGCTACACACCATCTATCCAACTTATCCAGGCGACATGGAACCGCCCTTCCCCGATATGGACGCCATATACGCCGCCTTGCCGCTTGAAAGAACCATCGCCATGATCGGCGGCGAACTGCCAGAAGGTATCGGCTCCAACAACTGGGTGATCAGCGGCGAGCGCACCAAAAGCGGCAAACCGCTCCTCGCTAATGATCCCCATCTGGGGCTGACAACGCCCAGTATCTGGTACCTGCTTCGGCTACATAACAATACCACCGGCGCCAACCTCGTGGGTGTGGGCTTCCCAGGGTCGCCGTCCATCATCCTCGGGCGGAATGATAAGATCGCCTGGGGCTTCACCAACACGGCCCCTGACGTGCAGGACTTTTTCATCGAAAAGCTTGTTGGTGAGGACGAATATCTGACGCCGGAAGGCCCCGCTCCCTTCATAATCCGCAATGAGCTGATCAAGGTGAAGGGCGGCGAGGACGTGCTTCTCAAAGTGCGGGAGACACGCCACGGCCCGGTGATGGACGATGCCCTGTCCTCTCCCACCGAATTCAAGCGCGATGGCTATGTGCTGGCGCTTCAGTGGACGGCGCTTCAAAAAGAAGACACTGCCGTGCGCGGGTTGCTTGCGCTGGCACACAGCAAGAATTTTGAAGCCTTCAAGGCGGCCGGGCGCTTCTATTTCGGGCCAGAGCAGAATATGGTCTTTGCCGACACCAGCGGCAACATTGGCTATTACGCGCCTGCCCTCGTGCCCATCAGACACCCGGAGAATGAAATCATGGGCCGTCTGCCATCACCCGGATGGCTGGCGAGGTATGACTGGCAGGGCTTCATCCCCTATGATCAACTACCTACCCACTTCAATCCAGAAGGGGGCCTGATCGCCACTGCAAACGAAAAGATCGTTGGCGAAGACTATCCCTATTATATGACGCGGGACTGGGCCCAGCCCTATCGCGGCAACCGAATCAGGCACCTACTTGAGGCAACAGAAAAGCACGATCTGGCAAGCTTCACCGCTATCCAGCAGGACATTACATCCGATATGGCGCGGGAATTGGCGCCGCTTGTGGCTGCGGCTACCGGAACCGACCCCGAATTGAAGGACGTCGCAGAAGCATTAGCCGCTTGGGATGGCACCATGGCTGCCGACCGCCCCGAACCGCTGATCTTCTATGACTGGCTCAGGCACTATCAGGCCGCGCTGATGGCGGATGATCTGGGCGATATGTATGGTGACTTCAAGCGCCTGCGGACCCGGCTGATCAAAAGCACGCTGTTCTGGTCAGACATCAAGCGCACAAAAATAGCTCCGGCCTATTATGAACAGCCACCGCTGGACCGAGAAAGCACAATGGCGTGGTGCGACAATATCCAAACGGACGCCACCGAAGAGACCTGCCTTTCCCTGGCTGTGGAGGCAATGCGGTCAACAATAAAAGGCCTGTCGGAAAAATATGGCCCGGAGTGGAAAAACTGGCGCTGGGGTGACGATCACATCCTCGTACAGGCGCACCGGCCCCTTAGCCAGGTTCCGTTCCTGAAGGAGCATTTTGAATTGACCACCCCTATTGGCGGCAGCACCCACACCATCAATGTCGCCGGTGTAAGCCAATCAGACAGCAGCCAGAACCAGTCTACCTTCGGGCCGAGCTATCGCGGCATCTTTGATTTGTCTGACCTCGACAAGTCACTTTATGCACACCCGACGGGGCAATCAGGCAATCCGCTATCGAATCATTATGATGACCTTTTCCCCCTGTGGCGGGACGGCGTTTATTTCAAAATTGAAACCAAGGATGCGGTTCCGAAAGACAGCCGGCACGTCCTGAAACTGGTTCCTGCGCGTTAACCATATGCTTAACCTTGCAGATTATCCTTAACAGCAGGATTTGATCGCACTATCGTGTGAGGCGAATTTAAGCAGCCACGTGCTGGCGGGAGACAAGAGTGGCAGACGAAGAAAATGTAAGGCCGATCATCAAGAAGATCAAAAAGGTCCAGGCTGGCGGCCACCACGGTGGTGCGTGGAAGGTGGCCTATGCTGACTTCACGACCGCTATGATGGCCTTCTTCATGCTGCTTTGGCTCCTCAATGTGGCGCCCCCTGAAACGCTGGCGGGCCTCGCGGACTATTTCTCGCCAACCACGGCTGCGGTTTCCGGGCGCACTGGGTCTGACGCAGTGAACGCGCCGTCCAGCGACAAGATCGGCAACAACCCGTCTCCTGTCGTGGCCATTACCGTTCCAGGCCCGCCACAAAGCGGCCCGACAGACGGTGACAAACGTGGCCAGACCGATGCGGGTGGTGGTGATCCGAACTTTCCCAACGACCGGTCTGTGAAGAATTTGCAAGCGCAGGAAGATGCTGCTTTCGCCCAGATGCAGGAACAACTGCGGCTGGCTATGCAACAGTCGCCTGATCTTGCGGATATGTCGGATCAGTTGATCATGGAGATCACTGAAGACGGGATGAAAATCCAACTGCTGGATAAAGACCGTCGTGCCATGTTCAAAAGCGGAACCGATGAGCTCTATGATTTCGCCCGCAAGCTGCTGGCTGAAATCGGCCAGTCGATCCAAACCCTGCCGAACCGCGTGACCATCCAGGGCCACACTGATGGCGGCACATTTGTTGGTCCAGACGGCGAAACAAATTGGGAGCTCAGCTCAAGCCGCGCTAACTCCGCGCGCCGCGTGCTGGATAATTCAGGCGTGACGCAAGACCGTTTCTATGAAGTTGTGGGCAAGGCAGGCACCGATCCTTTGTATCCGGACCAACCAAATCGCACGGAAAACCGCCGCATCACTATCCTGGTGCTTCGGGAAGCGCCCGTCGTGCCGCCAAACCTGACCGGACCCGAATAAGGACCCGGCGGCCCTAGCCCTTCGCACATATAGTCAGCTGCACATCTTTTGACTTGTCCCCGATAGGGCTCCTCTGTAACACTCTGTCCTTTCTGAGGGGGGGGCTGCTCACCGTCGGGCATCCAACAATAATTGAGCATAGGCACCTGGTACTTTTATGGAATTAATTGAACCAACCATCCAGATGTGGCTTACATTTGCCATCGTCCTTGGCGCAATCGTGGCCTATGCCTACGACCGCATCCCGCTTGAGATTTCCTCCATCACAACCATCGCGATGCTGCTGTTTGTGTTTGAGGTCTTACCGCTTGTAGACACCAGCGGAAATTCACTCATTACGACGCGAGATCTGTTGCAGGGCTTCGCTGATCCAGCCCTGATCACCATTATGGCCCTGCTTGTCACGGGCCAAGGACTTGTTCAGACCGGGGCCCTCAATAGCCCTGCCCGCCTGATGGTTCGGTGGGGCAAGAATTATCCTGCTCTGGTCATTCTGGCCTGCCTGATCATCGTGATGGTAATTTCTGCTGTAATGAACAACACGCCTGTGGTGGTGATTTTCATCCCCATTCTTGCGGCACTTGCGGACCGTATGGGCAAGAAGTCCGCCATGGTGATGATGCCGCTCAGCTTTGCGGCTATCCTTGGTGGCAACATGACCAAGATCGGGTCTTCGACCAACCTTCTTGCGATTGGGGCGTATGAGCAAATTGGCGGCGACACCATTGGCTTCTTTGACTTCACAGTCCCCGGCGCAGTGCTGGCAGCTGTTGGCTTCTTCTATGTGATCCTGATTGCTCCCCGCCTGCTGGTGGACCGCGCAAGCCTGGCAAAACGCATGGCAAGCGGCGGCGGCAAGCAGTTCCTTTTCCAGATGGAACTGACACCCGACAACGGACTCGTGGGCCAGAACGCCATTGCAGGCATGTTCCCGGGGCTTAAGGAAGTCACAGTTCGGATGATCCAACGCGGTACCGAAAAACTGCTGCCGCCTTATGACGACATCACGCTGCAGACCGGCGATATCGTGCTGGTGGCCGCGACGCGCTCGGTCATGACGGAACTTCTGAATGCGTCACCCGAACTGGTATCGTCGGCCGAGGGCGAGGACGTTGACGATAAAGCTGGCGAACGCCGCGTCATCGCCGAGGCTGTCATTGCGCCTGCCTCCCGGATGGATGGCCGTACACTCGCGCAAACAGGTTTCCGCGCAGAAACCGGCTGTTCTGTGCTTGGGGTACAGCGCCGCAGCCGTATGATCCGCGCCGCCCTGTCTGCCCTTCGCCTTGAAGCAGGCGATGTGCTTCTGATCATGGGCAGCCGCACAAATGTGCTGGCGCTCCGCGACAACCGCGATGTGATGCTAATGGAAAGCTCGGCCAGCGATGTGCCCATGCAGGAATTTGCCTGGCGCGCGCTGGCCATCTTTGCCGGTGTCGTTGCAACAGCCGCACTTGAAATATTCCCGATTGTTGTCGCGGCCCTCCTGGGCGCAACCCTGATGATGGTAACCCGCTGCCTTAACGTGCGGCAGGCAGCACGGGCCATCGACCGGCGCGTGTTCACTATTGTGGGCGCCGCCCTTGCCCTTGGTACAGCCATGCAGGCTACAGGCGGTGCGTCATGGCTGGCGCATAGCATGATAGAAGCCCTGATGGGTGCACCAGTTTGGGTCATCCTGTCCGGCTTCTTCCTGCTTGTTGCAGTCCTGACAAACGTGCTGTCAAACAACGCAACAGCGGTGCTTTTTACTCCCATTGCGGTTTCCGTAGCCCATGAGCTGGGCGTGCCGCCCATGCCGTTCCTGTTGGCAGTGATCTTCGGTGCAAACTGCAGCTTCGCAACGCCCATGAGCTATCAGACCAACCTTCTTGTGATGGCGCCTGGTCATTACCGGTTTGTCGACTTCATGCGAGTGGGGACACCGCTAATTTTTGTCGTCTGGTTAACCTTTACGCTGTTTGTTCCGTGGTATTATGATCTCCTGTAGAAAGGAGGTCATGGCCCGATGACCGATCAAGGGCTTCAATTTCCTAAGTTTTATGTAACGGCGCCCTCGCCTTGCCCGTATCTCGACGGCAAGACAGAACGTAAAGTTTTTACTGAACTTAGAGGACCAGACGCAGCGGCGCTGAATGAAGCGCTGGGGCGGGTTGGATTCCGCCGTAGCCAATCTGTTGTCTATCGCCCTGCCTGCGAAGGTTGTTCTGAATGTGTTTCCGTGCGCGTTCGGGCCCAGGATTTCCGCCTGTCACGCTCCCACCGCCGGGTTGCGCGCGCGAACGCCGACCTAAAGTCCGAAGTATGCCCACCACAGGTAACCGACGAGCAATATGAACTATTGCAGGCCTACCTGAACACCCGCCATGCCGATGGCACCATGGCCGACATGACAGCCGACGAATATTGCGACATGGTGGAAACAAGCCCCGTACCGACAATCCTCGTGGAATACCGCCGCGCCATCGACAGCAAGCTGATGGCTGTTGCCCTGACCGATGAGCTTTCGGACGGCTATTCGATGATCTACAGCTTCTTCGACACATCAGAGCCCCACCGCAGCCTGGGCACACACCTGATCCTTGATCATATTGGCAAGGCGAAGGCTGCGAATCACCCTCATGTCTATTTGGGTTACTGGGTGAAAAGCAGCCCGAAGATGAGCTACAAGGGCCGCTTCCGCCCACTTGAGCGGCTGGGCCAGAACGGCTGGTATGAGCTCACTGAAGACGAGCTTGGAAAATAAGCCGCTTTTCCCTGACTTCCCAATGATTTGACATCCAACTGGGCTTGCTCTGCATGGCTGGCGCACTATACTGAGCCCCGGCGACTCACCGGGAGGGTGGCGCAGATCAATGTAAGGGGAGTTACACGTGCGTTTCGATGCCAAAAAGCAGCCAGCAAAAGGCCCGTCAAAGAACAAGGCTTCGACTTCCAAAACAAAAGCCATGAGCCGCAGGAACATCCTGCGCGGCGCAGGCCTCGTTGGCGCGGCAGCTGTGGTAGCCGCCTGCGACAACAGCCAGAAATCGGACAGCGCGGGCGCCCCCGCCGTTGTTACCAAACAGCGGCAACTGAAAATGGTTACCAGTTGGCCCAAGAACTTCCCCGGCCTTGGCACCGGCGCTGAGCGTCTGGCCAAACGCATTGAGCTGCTCTCGGACGGCAACATCAAGGTGAAGGTTTATGCGGCAGGTGAGCTTGTCGGCGCGCTGGGCGGTTTCGACGCCGTCAGCCAGGGCAAGGCCGATATGTATCACGCCGCCGAATATTACTGGCAGGGCAAATCCCCGGCCTTCAACTTCTTCGCCGCTGTGCCCATGGGCATGACAGCGTCTGAAATGAATGCCTGGATCCGCTTTGAAGGTGGTCAGGAACTGTGGGACGAGCTGTCCGGCGGCTTCGGCATCAAGCCGTTCATGGCCGGCAACACCGGCGTTCAGATGGGCGGCTGGTTCAAGAAAGACATCAACAGCCTTGAAGATTTCCAGGGCCTCAGGATCCGTATGCCGGGCCTGGGCGGTGAAGTGCTCAAGCGCGTGGGTGCCGCGCCGGTAACCAAACAGGGTGGTGAGATTTTCCAGGCGCTGAGCCAGGGCAACATTGACGCCACGGAATGGATCGGCCCCTGGAACGACCTGGCCTTCGGTTTTCATTCCATTGTGAAGAATTACTACTACCCAGGCATCCATGAACCCGGCACGACGCTGTCGCTGGGCCTCAACAAGGACCTGTGGGACGACATGACACCGCACGAACAGGAAATCATCCGCGCTGCGTCCGCTGCCGAAAACGACATCATGTATGCCGAGTTCACAGCCGGCAACGCGCGCGCGCTTGAAACCCTGATCAATGATCACGGCGTTAAACTGAAACGCTTCAGTGATGACATCCTTCGGGAACTCGGCCGGATTTCCGCCATCGTTCTGGCTGATGCAGCCAAATCCGATGCCATCACCGCCCGCGTCTATGAAAGTTTCGAGACAGCACGCAAGGGCGGTATTCGCTGGGGTGCGATCTCGGAGCAGGCCTTCGCCCACGCTCGCGGCCTGATTCAGGAATAATCTCAAGATGACAGCCAGGGTTGTTGAAGCGCTTGACGCCTTCCAGGAAAAGAGCGGCCATGTGCTGGCTATTCTGCCGCTTGCCCTTGTCCTGATCCAGTTTGCTGTGGTGCTGATGGTATATGTTTTCGCCACCGGCAGTATCCAGCTGCAGGAAAGCCTGCAATATATCAACGCCATGATGTTCCTGGGCGGCGCCGGTTATACGGCAGTCAAGGACGGTCACGTGCGGGTAGATATCTTCTACAGCCGGATGAGCGAACGCGGCCAGGCGGTCGTCAACTTCTTTGGCACACTCCTGCTGCTGGTACCGTTCCTGATCCTGTTCTGGATTTCCGCCCTGCCCTACGTTCTGGACAGTTGGTCGATCATGGAAACCAGCGTTGAGGCCTCCGGCCTGCCGTTTGTTTACATCCTCAAGTCCACCCTGCTGTTGTTTGCGCTGACGCTTTCACTGCACGCAGTCGCAGACCTTATCCGTTTCGGCGGCAAGCTAAAGCGGAGGACTTAAGCCATGGATATGTCTCTCGTCCTGACCGCTTCCATGTTCCTCGTGCTTGTCGGGTTTCTGATCTCCGGCTTTCCGGTGGCTTTCACCCTTGGTGGCACGGGATTATTGTTCGGCCTGATTGGCATTGGCACCGGTACACTGGACGCTACCTTCCTTGAAATCCTGCCCAACCGGCTGTTCGGCAATGTGGTGAAGAACGAGCTTCTGTTCGCTGTGCCGCTGTTTGTCGCCATGGGGGTGATGCTGGAAAAATCCAATGTGGCGGAAGACCTGCTTGAAAATATGGGGCGCCTGTTTGGCCCCTTGCGTGGCGGCCTTGGGATCTCGGTGACCATCGTGGGGGCGCTTCTGGCGGCCTCAACCGGCATCGTCGGCGCCACCGTAGTGACTATGGGACTGTTGAGCCTGCCCACCATGCTCAAGCGCGGCTATAACCCGTCGCTGGCCACCGGCTCAATCGCCGCCGCCGGCACGCTGGGGCAGATCATCCCGCCCTCGATTGTCCTGATCCTGCTGGCGGATGTGCTTTCAAGCGCATGGCAGCAGGCGCAGCTGAACCAGGGTATCTTCTCCCCAACACCCATGAGTGCCGGCGAACTGTTTGCGGGCGCGCTGCTGCCGGGCTTGATACTTGTCGGTCTCTATATCGTCTACCAGGTGATTGTCGCTATCCTGAAGCCGGACGCCAGCCCTGCTATTCCGGCCAAAGAAGGCCAAAAGCTGGACGCTGCCTTCTATGGCCGCCTGCTCATGGCCCTGATGCCGCCTCTGGTGTTGATTGTTGCGGTGCTCGGCTCCATCCTCACCGGCATTGCCACACCAACCGAAGCCGCGTCCGTTGGCGCCATTGGCGCAATTCTGCTGGGTGCCGCGCGGTTGCAGGCACGCATGCGAAATATCGTAATCGCAACCCTGATTGCCCTTCTTGGGCTGCTGGCGATTGCAAATTATGCGGACCTGCGGATGAGCCGTGAGGTGGTCCCAACAGTTGACACAATCGCCTTTTATCTGGCGATCCTGCTGACACTGGTTTTCACAGCCGGGCTGGGCCTTGCCCTGTTCAAGACCCAAAAGAATGGCGTGCTGGGCGAAGTGATGCGCTCTACTGTCCGTATTTCCAGCATGATTTACGGCATCCTCATAGGTGCCGCGCTGTTTTCGCTGGTGTTCCGCGGCCTGGGTGGTGATGAGATCATTGAGGATATGCTGCACGGCCTGCCCGGTGGTCAGTTCACGGCAATCCTTCTGGTCATGGTGTTGATGTTTGTGCTGGGCTTCTTCCTCGACTTTATCGAAATCACCTTCGTTGTGGTGCCTGTGGTTGCCCCGGCTCTTCTGGCAATGGACGGCACCTATGGCCCCATCTGGCTGGGTGTCCTGATGGCGATGAACCTGCAAACCAGCTTCCTGACGCCACCCTTTGGCTTCGCGCTCTTTTACCTGCGCGGCGTGGTGCCGGAGAGTGTCCCCACGACGGCCATATACAGGGGTGTCATTCCGTTTGTCGTCATCCAGGTCTTGGCACTGATTGTGATCGCGCTTGAACCTGAGCTGGTCACCTGGTTGCCAAACAAGCTGTTTGGCAGCTAGATCACGCTTTCCTCACGACAGTTTCAGTTGCCGCCATAGACTCAAATGGGTAGGCACTCAGCATGAAAAGCAAGATGCAGAAAATCTGGGCCACCGTTGGGGTCACCGGGCTGATCGCCCTCGCGCTCTTTGGCAACCTCATCTATATGAACCTCCGTGACGCAGATCCGATCCTGCCCGGCTGGGAGGAATACAGCCCTGCCCGCTTTGCGGAGCTTATGGCCCGTGATGAACCGGTGATGGTAGAGATCTATGCCTCCTGGTGCCCCACCTGCCTGCTGCAACATCGGGCGTTTGAGACCCTTCAGAAAGAAGGCCGCGCGCCACGCATTCGTGCGGTGCGGGTGGACTTTGACCGTGATCGCTCTTTCATCGAAGAACACGGATATCGGGGCACGGGCTTGATCGTAGTTTTCCGGAACGGCAGGGAGGTCGAGCGCGCAGCTGGCCTGACATCCGCCGATGATATTGCTGCGTTCCTTGTGGACCAAGGCATCAGCTGAGCATTTCACCTGCGAAAGACCAGCTATTCATTTTTGAAGGTACCCATCCCCAGAACCTCCCCTATATCATTCATATCGACATATATGTGAGGGACAAGACAATGATCGGATATTCAACTGTTGGCACCAACGATATGGACCGTGCTGCCGCATTCTATGACGCGCTGTTCGCAGAAATGGGTGTGCCTGCGCGCGCCTGGGACAGCGACGGCTTCAAGGGCTGGTCTGCGGGCGGGCCCATGTTCTGCATTTCCAAACCCGCAGACGGCAAAGAGGCCACTGTCGGCAACGGCGTGATGGTTGCCATTGCTGCCCCCGACAGGGAAACGGTGGATAAAATGTATGCCAAGGCCATCGAGCTTGGCGCCACCGATGAAGGCAGCCCCGGGCCACGACCGCGAGACAATGACGACAGCCCCTTTTATGCGGGATATTTCAGGGATCTGGACGGTAACAAGCTGAACTTCTTCCACTTCCGTCAGTAGACAAAACAAAGGCGCTCCAGGGCGCCTTTCCTTTTATCCGGCCATGGCTTTTTCCAGCATGGCTTTCATCATTTCATGGACCTTGTTGACGGCCTTGAGCGGGCGGATCATCACCTTGAATTCGCTGATCTTGCCGTCTTCGTTCCAGGTGATCATGTCGATGCCATCGATCTTGATGCCGTCAATCTGGGTGTTGAACTCCAGCACTGCTCCGCGTTCGGTCAGATACTCGCCGACATAGCAGAAGTCGTCATGCCCCAGCACTTTGCCGGCGGCCGCCAGATACATGAAGGTGATGGCTTTCCCCTCCTGTGGGGTGTGGACCACGGGGGAGTGAAACACCACATCATCTGCCAGCATGTTCGAAAGCGCTTTTTCGTCTTCGCTTTCAACGAAATCATACCAAGCCCGAAGATTTTGCCGTAACTGGTCCATCATCACCCCCTCGCATCAAAAGAAAAGGTGCCGCGGGATTGCCCGGGGCACCTTCATAAAGCTATTTCGCGTTTGGCTTAAATCAAGCCCATCAGCGGAACTTATTGTTCCTTGGGAAGCCCATTGGCGGCAGGCGCCCGGCATTGCCGCGACGACCGGTCCATGGCGCGAGCTCTGTTTCTGTACGCCAGCGGTCACTGTTGCCACCCATCGGCCATGTCAGGCCTTCTTCCTTGTGGAAGATCATCACATCGGCCATACCGCCGTCTTTGTAGCGCTGAAGGGCTACACCCTGCCCGCGCGCCAGTGTCGGCACTTCCTCGATATCGAACACCAGCAGCTTGCGGTTTTCACCGATCACAGCCACGCTGTCGCCGTCTACCGGGATACAGTGGGTACCCACCACATCGCCTTTGACGTTCAGGATTTGCTTACCGCCCTTTTTCATGGCCACAGCATTGTCGGCTTCAACGATGAAGCCCTTGCCGATGGAGGATGCCACGAACAGCTTGCCACCCGGTTGGTACGGCAGGATCGAAACGATCTCGTCGTTGGCTTCCATATCCACCATCAGGCGCACGGGTTCCCCGTTGCCGCGCCCGCCCGGCAGCTTGTCAGCCCCCAGCGTGAAGATTTTGCCGTTGGTTGCAAACAGGAAGATCTTGTCTGTGGTCTGGGCGTGGAAGCGGAACCGCTCCTCATCGCCTTCCTTGTATTTCAGCTCTTCCTCAGGCTTGGTATGGCCCTTGAGCGCCCTGATCCAGCCGCGCTTCGAGCAGACAACCGTAATCGGCTCTTTCTCAATCATGGCTTCAAGCGGCACGACTTCCGCCACAGGCGCATCGCCAAAGCGGGTCCGACGCTTACCCAGCACTGTTTCGGGGCCGAAACGCTCCTTGATATCGCTAAGTTTGTCGCCTACTGCGATCCATTGAAGCTCTTCACTGTCCAGCAGGGCCAGGATCTTGGATTTCTCGTCCTCAAGCTTGGCGTGCTCGGTACGGATTTCCATTTCCTCAAGCTTCCTGAGGGCACGCAGGCGCATGTTCAGGATGGCTTCGGCCTGATTGTCCGTCAGTTTGAAGGTGCTCATCAGGCTGGCTTTGGCGTCATCCTCTTCCCGGATGATGCGGATCACTTCATCAAGGTTGAGGTATGCAATCAGGTAACCGGACAGGATCTCAAGCCGACGCTCGATCTTCTCGAGACGGAAACGGTTGCGCCTCAGCAGCACATCGATCTGATGATCGAGGAAGCTATCGAGGATTTCCTTGAGCGACTGAACGCGTGGACGTTGGTCCAGCGCAATCACATTCATATTGAACGAGAAACGCGTTTCAAGTTCGGTGAACCGGAACAGGCTTTCCATCAGGACCTTCTCGTCCACCGTGCGGTTCTTCGGCTCCAGCACGATGCGCAGGTCCTCGGCGGATTCGTCGCGCACATCCGTCAGGATCGGCAGCTTCTTGTCGCCGATCAGCTCCGCGATCTTCTCGATCAGTTTGGATTTCTGCACCTGATACGGAATTTCCGTGATCACGATGTTATAGAGACCGCGCGGCAATTCTTCCTTTTCCCAGCGGGCGCGCACCCGCAGGCTGCCACGGCCGGTCTCATAGGCGTGCAGGATGGTTTCGCGGTTCTCCACCACTTGGCCACCTGTCGGGAAATCCGGGCCTGGGATACGGTCCAGAAGGTCAGAAACCGTCACTTCACGGGCTGGATTGCGGCGCGCCTCAATAAGAAGCTGCAGGCCGTCAACCAGTTCGCCCACATTGTGCGGCGGGATGTTGGTGGCCATACCCACGGCAATACCGGATGACCCGTTCGCCAGAAGGTTCGGGAAGGCACCCGGGAACACCACAGGTTCTTCGTCTTCCCCGTCATAGGTTTCGCGGAAATCGACCGCGTCTTCCTCCAGCCCTTCCATCAGGATAGCCGCCACTTCGGTCAGGCGCGCTTCGGTGTACCGCATCGCCGCCGCGTTATCGCCGTCGATGTTACCGAAGTTGCCCTGCCCGTCCACAAGCGGGAAGCGCACGGAAAAGTCCTGCGCCAGGCGCACCATGGCGTCATAGACCGCCTGGTCACCATGCGGGTGGTATTTACCGATTACGTCACCAACCACGCGGGCACATTTCTTGTAGCCGGTCTTGGGGTCCAGCTTCAGAAGCCGCATGGCATACAAGAGCCGCCTGTGCACGGGCTTGAGGCCGTCGCGCACGTCCGGCAGCGACCGGGACATGATGGTTGAAAGGGCATAGGCGAGGTAGCGTTCGCTCAGTGCATCTGCGAACGGGGCCTCGATGATGTTTTCGCTAAACTCAGGATTTGTCGTCATGGCGCCGACTATAGCAAGTGGACAGCGCGTTTCCACAAGATATTGTGGTTATCCACAGCAAAATTCACCGATGGTGGGCCGCTTGTCACCCTGAACTTGTTTCAGGGTCCACCTTGCCGGGAATTATGGGCGTAATTCAGGCTTTTGATGGATGCTGAAGCAAGATCAGCGTGGCGGCGTCCCATGCCTGGCAGAAAGCCAGACAGGGTAGCGTCCGGTACTGCGTAAATCCTCCCGAGAATCTGTCCCTTAGGTAAAATCTGACAGATGTAGTATGGTTTTTCGATCCTGAGGGGAAATCATCATGTCCACCACCAAGGCGCCTAACTTAGTAGCCAGAAGAACTTTTCTTTTGGCTGCTGCAGCTCTGTCTACCCAGCTCATTAGAACACCAATGGCCAAGGCGGAGACTGTTAAAAAACCGGTCAATCTGAATAAGAAGGTCAACCTGGATCACTTTATCGCAGATTGTATTGAAGCGAATAACGAAGCGGATGCCCAAATGGCTGTTCGTGAGGTTCTGGCAAAAGCGGTTTCCAAGCCGGGTGCCCTTTTGAATGCCCTTGGTGAACCGGACAAGGCGGGCATTCAAATACTTCATCAATCTGCTGCCCTGACAATTTTCAATGCCATGTGGACACCGCAGATGAACCTGCTCCCACACAATCATCTAATGTGGGCGAACATTGGCATCTATACGGGGCGCGAGGACAATATTCTTTGGCGCAAAAACGAGCATACGATTGAGGCATACGGTGCTGAAGCTCTCTTTGAAGGCGATGTTGGCACTCTGGGCCATGATATCGTGCATTCGGTCACCAATCCCCTGCTACGCTTCACTGGCGGCATTCACATTTATGGTGGTGACTTCTTCCATACAACACGCAGTGAATGGGACCCGGAAACACTTGATGAGCGCCCTTCCGATGGCCAGGCTATCCAGGCGATGTTTGCCGCTGAAAACGAAAGACGAGCCAAGAAATAACATAGGCGTCTACGCAGGAAGCAGCACCGCCTCATGGAATAAGTAGCTAGGATTGCGCAGCACGCGCCAGCGTTGAGATAAAGCGGTCGCGGGCGGGCGGCATGCCCTTGCCGCTGACCACCCAGACATTACGTTCCAGGAAATAGCCGGTCGTTCTGAGGCCGTCGAGCGCATCATGCTTGCTGGCGCCCGAAAGCTCGCCTTCCGTCATGAAAGGCGGCAAAGGCAGCAGCTTGCCCTTATAGGGCCCACCCGCTTCTTCGCTGACCGCCCGCCCGGTTTTGGGGGACACATATTTGAGGTTTTCGGTCGTGCCTGTGCCTGCGCATGCGCTCAGGTCAAGCCCGTAGCCCAGTTCCTTCAAGATCGCCAGTTCAAGCTTCGCCAGCGCACCCGCCCACAGGGCGATATCGCCGTCATGTTCCTGCAGGAGCCCCACAACCGCTTCAAGCCGGTCGAACAGGCCTTCGTGGCTTTCGCGTTCCGGCATGGTGCTGGCCACCACGGCAGTGATGGCCGACAGGGCCGAGATGCGGTTGCCGTCCCCCATCATCAGGCCCAGGGGGCTGTGGATCAGTTCGTGGGTGAAGCGGCCCAGATTGGTCTCGATCCGGGCCCGCCAGTTCACGGACAAGCGGTTACCCACCTGCAGGTTAGCCTTGTTCTTCCGGCTCATCCCCGCCTTCACATAACCGCGCGCACGGCCGTGCGACCGGGTCATCAGCTCCAGAAGCGCGTCATGCTCACCGAAGCGGGAAGCGGATAGAACAATGCCTTCATCCTGCCATTCCACGCTTTACGGCTCCCTATTCGACGAAATCGAGGCCCATGTCCTGATACATGGTGCGGTCTTCGGCCCAGCGTTCGGTCACACGCACGTGCAGGAACAGATGAACCTTGCGGTCGAACATCTCTTCAAGTTCTTCACGCGCCATCTGGCCAAGCGTCTTAAGCATGGTGCCGCCCTTGCCGATCACGATACCCTTCTGGGTTTCGCGCTGCACATGGATGACCTGCTCGATCCGCACGCTGCCGTCCTTGCGCTCTTCCCACTTTTCGGTTTCAACCGTGGTGGCATAAGGCAATTCATCGTGCAGGCGCAGGAACACCTTCTCGCGCGTTACCTCAGCGGCCAGGATGCGCATGGTCACGTCCGCCACCTGGTCTTCCGGGTACATCCACGGGCCCACGGGTGCGCGTTTCGCCAGGAAAGCCTTCAGGTCTGCAACGCCGTCACCCTTCATGGCGGAAATCATGAAAATTTCATCGAACACGCCGGTTTCACTCAGCTCTTGCGCCAGTGCCAAAAGGCTATCGCGACGGACTGTATCGATCTTGTTGATCGCCAGATGCACTTTGCGGCCTGCATCCTTGAGCGCCTTCACAATGCGCTCAACTTCTTCGCTGAGGCCTTTCTTGGCGTCGATCAGAAGCACGGTTTCCTCGGCGTCCTCACTGCCCTTCCAGGCAGCGTTGACCATGGCGCGGTCCAGACGGCGCTTGGGCTGGAAGATACCAGGGGTATCGATAAACACCAGCTGGGCGCCCAAGTCATCTTCCATCGCGATACCGGTGATGCGGGTCCGCGTGGTTTGAACCTTGTGCGTCACGATCGCTACCTTGGCGCCAACCATGGCATTCAGCAGTGTGGATTTGCCCGCGTTCGGCGCGCCAATCAGCGCAACGAACCCACAGCGGGTTTCAGGCGTGGCCGCCTCTGTCATTTTCTTTCTCCTGTAAGCGTCGCCAGCAGATCTGCTGCGGCGGCTTGTTCGGCCTGACGCTTGGCATTGCCTTGCGCGGTCGCCGATCCTTTGTTCTCAACAATTGCCTGGATGGTGAAGACAGGGCTGTGATCAGGCCCTGAGCGGTCAATCATCTTATAGTAGGGCAGCGGCAGGCTGCGCGCCTGACACCATTCCTGCAACTGTGTCTTGTGATCCTTGTGGACGCTGGGGCCTTCCTTCATCAGGGGCGCCCAGTGCTTGCGAATGAAGGCATCCGCCACCTCAAACCCGCCGTCCAGATACATGGCGCCAATCACCGCTTCGGTAACATCGGCCTGCACGGCTTCCTTGGTTCGTGTTCCTTCGGTTTCCGCGCCGGGCGTCAGCATCAGGTCATCAACCAGCCCGAGGCTGCGGGACATTTCAGCCAGCGTTTCGCGGCGCACCAGCGCTGTGAAGCGGCGGTTCAGCTTGCCTTCGGCTTCGCCCGGAAAGGCTTCCAAAAGCAGCGTCGCGACCGACAGCCCGAGCACCCGGTCCCCCAGGAATTCGAGCCGCTGATAGTTGTGCGAGCCCGAGAGCGAAGGGTGCGTCAGCGCTTCCTCGAGAAGGCTGGGGCTTTTGAAAGTGTAGCCGACAATGGTTTTCTGATTGCTCATAGGTCTCATTATGCTCGCGCTTCATCCATCAGGCGGCGCATTTCCTTGATGGAAACCTCCAGCCCGTGAAAGATCGCCTCGCCGACCAGGAAGTGGCCGATGTTCAGCTCCATCAATTCCGGGATCGCGGCAATGGGTTTCACGGTTTCATAGGACAGGCCGTGGCCCGCGTGCATCTCAAGTCCCTTGCCGGCGCCGTAGGCTGTCGCCTTGCGGATACGCTCAAGCTCTTCCTGCTGTGGCTCGCCCGAAAGTTCACAATAGGCGCCTGTGTGAAGCTCCGTGACCGGCGCGCCCAATGCAACGGATGCATCCAGCTGGGCCTCGTCCGGGTCGATGAACAGGCTAACGCGGCAGCCTGCCTTGTTCAGGGCATCGACATAAGGCTTCAGCCGGTCAAACTGGCCAGCCACATCCAGGCCGCCCTCTGTCGTCAATTCCTGACGTTTTTCCGGCACCAGGCACACAGCGTGCGGCTTGTGGCGGAGGGCGATCTCCAGCATTTCCTCGGTGGCAGCCATCTCAAGGTTCAGCGGTACGGACAGTACATCAGACAGTGTTGCGATATCTTCATCCGAGATATGCCGGCGGTCTTCGCGCAGGTGCGCGGTGATGCCGTCTGCGCCCGCGAGCACAGCAAGGCCTGCCGCCCGCACCGGGTCGGGATGGCGGATGCCGCGGGCGTTCCTGATGGTTGCCACATGGTCAATATTGACCCCGAGACGAAGTCTGCTCTTGTTCATTTGATGCCTCTGCGTCGCTTATTGCGACTTTTTTGCCTGTCGTCTGTTCAATCTGGCGGCATGATAGCCCGTCAGTAGCCCTTTGAAAGAAAAATAGAAAAGGAGCCACACAACGATCGCTACCGGCACGCCCCCTACAAGTAGCGGAAACACGATCGGTAGGAAAGCAGAGAGATAGGTCACCGGGTCACTTAGCAATGCGTCCCAGTTCCAGCTTGGAATTTCGGACACAACACTGTCACCCAATATCAATCCCCCAACTTGCCCGGTAAGCGCAAAGATAAAGGGGAATGTCCAGGGGTTGCCCACTGCTGTTCCGATGGCTGAGGCCAGCATATTGCCGCGCACCACCCAGGCCACAGCAAAACCCATCAGAAAATGCAGCCCCAGAAACGGTGTGAACGAGACCGCTGCACCCGATGCCACACCCGCGGCAATGCTGTGCGGCGTGCCCGGAAGCCGCGCAATCCGGTGCCAAAGATACTGACCGGCGCGCGTCAGCCCCGAGCGTGGCCAAAGCCAGCCCAGTATCTTTTTCCACATCGGAAGCTGCTGGCGGCGCCGAAACAGCATATCGGTCTACTTTCTGTTATGCCTTCTGGCTATCAGGCCTTGAGCCCACGGCTCCCGGGTTTGATGGCCGGGATTGCCTTCAAATCTTCTGGCAAGTCCTCAGTTTTATAGGTCGGGGCGTCGATGGTCGCGAGGGCCGTGATCGGCGCGCCCACCTCAGCTTTACCGCCGGAGCGGTTGATGAGGGCACCTGCAGCCACAACATTACCACCCCATTCGTTAATGGTCTTGATACATTCGCGTGATGACAGGCCCGTGGTGATCACATCTTCCATCATCAGGATACGCGCACCCTTCGGAATTTCAAAGCCGCGGCGCAATGCGAATTCGCCGTCCACGCGTTCTGTGAAGATGCCGTCCACGCCCAACTGGCGGGCCACTTCATAGCCCACGATCACGCCGCCCATGGCCGGACTGACGACCAGGTCGATCTCTACACCCGTGGCTTTCAGCTTTTCAGCGAAGGCGGCGCACAGGCGGCCCGCGCGCTCAGGGTTCATCAAAACCCGCGCACACTGCAGGTAAACAGAGCTATGCAAACCGGACGACAGCTTGAAATGACCTTCAAGAAGCGCGTCTGCCGCGCGAAATTCGTTCAAAACCGCTTCCTGGTCCATGGCTGTTGCTCCTGCCTTGTGCGAATATAAAAATTGCTATAGCGCGGATAGTGCGCGCATGGCTCTAGGTCAAGTATTTTCAGGCTTTTTGCGGCGAATTGCCCACTCTATCCGATCACTCGGTCGACCCGACTGATCACCCGGCTGACGCGCAGCGCGCGGCTGATGTCGTTCAGGTGCTTCACATCGCGCACTTCCACATCCACCACCATCACATAAAACTCTGGGTCGCGTTCCGGGATTTCGAGGTTGGAGATATTGCCCCCGCCCTTGGACACTGTTGCCGCAATGGATGCCAGCGCCCCGCGTTCATTGACCACTTCCAGGCGCAGGCGCCCAGTATAGAAGATGCCGTCGTCTTCACCGTCTTCCCACCTCAGGTCCAGCCACAGGTCAGGATGGTCGTCATAGTGACACAGGGTGCTGCAATCGATGGTGTGGATTTCCGCGCCTTTCCCCGGCACGCGAATGCCTACAATACGGTCGCCGCGCACTGGGTGGCAGCATTCAGCGAAATGAATGGCGGATTCCTGGTTGATACCGGAAATGGGTACTGCATTGCCGCCCATTTCTTCCCAGTCGTGGTGAACTTCCGGCAGGCCTTCACCGCGCGCATCTTCCTTGAAGCCCGGGAAGGCCGCGCGCAGGATTTCTTCTTCTGTCAGCGTGCCCTGCCCCACCAGTGCATAAAGCATCTTGGCGTCATCCAGATTGAGCACCTTGGCCGCCTGTTCGATCACCCGGTCCGAGAAATCAAGGCCGTTCCGGCGACAGGCTTTCTCAATAAGTGTGTGACCCAGTTGGCTGTATTCCACCTTGCGCTTGTGCTTGACGTGCCGGCGGATAGCCGACCGTGCTTTGCCGGTAATGACAAAGCTTTCCCAGCGCGGGGACGGCGACTGGCCTTTGGATGTCAGGATCTGGACCTGGTCACCATTCTGCAGCTGATGGCGAAGCGGCACCATGCGGCCATTGACCTTGGCACCCACACAGTGGTCCCCGACTTCGGTGTGCACCGCATAAGCGAAATCAACTGTTGATGACCCGCGCGGCAGGGAAACCAGTTCGCCCTTCGGCGTGAAGCAGAAGACCTTGTCCTGGAACATCTCAAGCTTGGTATGCTCAAGGAATTCTTCGGGGTCGTTGGTGTGTTCCAGTATTTCCAGTAGTTCGCGCACCCAGCGGTACTGCGAGCCTTCAACCTGTTCGGCGCCCTGCTTGTATTGCCAGTGGGCGGCCACACCGATTTCGGCCTGTTCATGCATCTTGTGGGTGCGGATCTGGATCTCGAGCCGGTAATTCTGTGGCCCGATCACCGTTGTATGGATCGACCGGTAGAAGTTCCGTTTGGGCGTGGAAATATAATCCTTGAAGCGCCCAGGCACCATCGGGAAGGTCTGGTGCACCACGCCAAGGGCCTTATAGCATTCTTCCACGTCAACCACTTTGACGCGGAAAGCCATCACGTCCGATAGCTGTTCGAAGGTGATGTTCTGGCGCTCCATTTTGCGCCAGATGGAATATGGCCGCTTGATCCGTCCGCTGACCTTCGCCTTGATGCCCTTATCCACCATCAGGTTCGTCAGTGCCTCGACCATGTCCTTTTCAAGATCAGGGCTTTCCTCGATCAGATAATGCAGGCGGGCATTGATCGATTCCATGGCTTCCGGGTCAAGGTGCTGGAACGACAGGTGCTCCAGCTCGTCCTTCAGTTCGTGCATGCCGATGCGTTCCGCCAGCGGCGAATAGATCTCAAGGGTCTCAAGCGATATACGGCGGCGCTTTTCAGGCTTCTTGATATAGAAAAGCGTACGCATGTTATGCAGCCGGTCCGCCAGCTTCACCAACAGCACGCGAATGTCGTTTGACATGGCCAGAAGGAACTTGCGGAAGTTTTCTGCCTGCCTGAGGCTTTCGGTCTGCATCTCGATCTTCGAAAGCTTGGTAACGCCGTCGACCAGCTCGGCCACCTTTGGACCGAACAGTTCTTCGATTTCCTCAATCGTGGCGACAGTATCCTCGACCACATCATGCAGAAGCGCTGTGGCGATGGTGTTGCCGTCCAGCTTCATGTCCGTCAGGATGCCTGCCACTTCAAGCGGGTGAGAGAAGTATGGATCACCTGACGCGCGGGTCTGACTGCCGTGTGCCTTCATGGCAAACACATAAGCCCTGTTCAAAAGCGCCTCATCGACATTCTTGTCGTAAGCCCTGACCTTCTCAACAAGCTCAAACTGACGGATCACGCGTTCTTCTCACTTCGTCTTCTAAACTAAACACCGAATAGACAGAAATAATGGTTCTGACGGATTAATCCAGCCCTTATTGAGGCTTATGGCGCTTCTTCGTCAGGCGCATAAAAAAAGCCCGACCAACAGGCCGGGCTTTTCTGGAATTCCGTTTGGAACAAGGCTTATTCCGCGCTGTCTTTCTTGGCAGCGCCATCTTCCATGCCGGCCATCAGAATGGACATATCCACTTCTTCCGGCTCGTCGGACTCAACCACTTTCCTGAGGCCGTGGATCACTGATTCCATCAGGTCATCAGCCACGACTTTTTCTTCCGCGATTTCACGCAGCGACACAACGGCATTCTTGTCGTTGTCGCGCTCCACCTCAAGCGGGGCACCGGAAGAGATTTGACGGGACCGCTGTGCAGCAGCGAGAACCAGGTCAAACCGGTTGGTTACTTTATCAACGCAATCCTCAACGGTAACGCGAGCCATGCTTTATTCTCCAATTCATCTGTCCGCCGGCCACGACAACAGCCGTCCGGCATACGAGCGCCCGCTTATACAGGCGCCAAACACCCCTGTAAAGCTTGGAATCACTATAATCGCAATCCGGTCATGCGCCAGCGGAAATTTTCTTGATTACGCCGCCACGTGCACCTGAATCAATTTCAGAGCATAGCTGCCTAACCGATTGTTTTAAAACAGGATGCACCCAGTCCGGCGCAACATCACGAAGCGGGACCAGCACGAAGTCCCGCACATGCGCGCGCGGATGTGGCACCATGGGCTCTTCAATGAAGGCCGCCGGATCATCGCTTCCTGCCAGCGCCCGCCACACGTCAAGTGACGGCAAGACCCAGTCACCAAAGCCGATAATATCGATATCCAGAGGACGCGCGCTCCAGCGGGCGGAAGCCACACGGCCATAGGCTGCCTCCTGCGCCTTGCAAACCCCAAGCAGCGCTTCAGGGGCAAGGTTTGTTTCCAAAAGGATGCAGGCGTTCACAAAGTCCGGCACGCTTTCGGCTCCATCAAGCGTGACAGCTTTGGTACGGTAAAATGCAGACACGGCAAGTATCTCGCCAGCGCTTGACGCCAGGTCATCAATTGCAGCGCGGATGGTATCAATTGGCTGGCCCGCCCGAGACGGCAGGTTTGCACCAAACGAAAGTGTTACCTGTTGTTTTTTCAATTGCTTACCCCGGATAACATTTACTTGAAACGGTGGATTTTTCGGCTGAAATTTACCAAACTTTAAGGCGTAGACAGCATTCTTGAATCATAGTTTGTACGCGATTTTGTTGCTGAGTGATTTTTAAATTTTGAATAGATTGGACCCCTTATGATTTTCTATCCGGAGGAGCGTCTCGGCCTTTTCATCGACGGCGCCAATTTATATGCCACTGCCCGTGCTCTCGACATGGAGATTGATTATAAAAGCCTGCGGGCTCATTTTTCAGAAAAGGGCCGGTTGATCCGCTCATTTTATTACACTGCAATCCTTGAAGACCAGGAATATTCCCCACTCAGGCCTCTCATCGACTGGCTCGACTATAACGGCTTCACGCTGGTGACCAAACCGGTCAAGGAATTCACCGACGAACACGGTCGCCGCAAGATCAAAGGCAACATGGATATCGAAATCGCGGTTGATATGCTGAATATCTCCGAAGCGCTCGACCATGTGGTGCTGTTTTCCGGCGACGGGGACTTCCGGCGTCTCTTGGAGGCCATCCAGCGTCGCGGGGTGCGGGCGACAGTTGTCAGCTCGAACCGCACCCAGCCTTCGATGATCGCCGATGAGCTCCGGCGTCAGGCCGACCAGTTCGTGGACCTTGAAGACCTGCGCGATGTGATCGGGCGATCTTCGGGTGGCACCTCGCGCCAGCCCGACCCGCGCGAGGCCTATGAAGAACTGGCGGTTGAAAGCGCCTGAGCGCCACGCTAAAGTTTAGCAGACGATCCAACAGGGCGGCTTCGGCCGCCTTTTCCGTGTCCAGAGGTCCCACAATGCCCCGATACCCGGCAGAACCAAAAGCAGGCTGCACCCGCTGCCCACGCCTTGTCGCCTTCCGGCGCAAGAACGCGCAGGCGTACCCCACCTATTTCAATGGGGCGGCGCCCAGTTTCGGGCCGGAGACGGCCTCCGCGCTGATTGTCGGCATGGCCCCAGGCCTGCACGGTGCCAACAAGACCGGACGGGTGTTCACGGGTGATGCCTCTGGCGAAATGCTATACAGCTGCCTTGCGGAAGCTGGGCTGACATCCGGCGTGTTTGAAAATGATCCCAAAGACGGCTTTGACCTTGCGGGCATCATGATCACCAATGCGGTACGCTGCGTGCCGCCAGAAAACAAGCCGACAGCCGCTGAAGTCGCCAAGTGCCGACCGTTTCTGGAAACCCGCATCCGCGCACTTCCCAACCTCAAAGCCCTGTTCGCGCTTGGAAAAATTGCGCATGACGCCACGCTGCGCACGCTGGGGCTACGCCTGGCAGACTATCCGTTCGCCCATCAGGCCGTGCACACGCTGCCAAATGGCCTTGTTCTGGTCGATAGCTATCACTGCTCGCGCTATAATGTGAACACCAAGCGCCTGACCCGGGAAATGTTCCTGGGCGCGCTCAATGAGCTCAAGGAAGCCGCAGACCTATGATTCTGGAACACGCGATCCTGAATGTGAAAGCCGGCGAAGAAGCCGCCTTCGAAGCTGCCATGGCGGACGCCAAGGCCATCATCGCAGGCATGAAGGGCTTCAAGGGGCTGGAGGTGCGCCCCTGCCTTGAACGAACCGGCCAGTATCTGTTGCTGGTGAGATGGGAGACGCTCGAGGATCACACGGAAGGTTTCCGTGGGTCCCCAGAATACCAGGCATGGAAGCAGCACCTGCATCATTTCTATGAGCCCTTCCCTACGGTTGAGCATTACGCCGCGCCGGTCATCACCGCATAAAAGGTGAGCGGCGGCGTCTTGGGGGACACGCCGCCGCTCATACTCGGAACGGATACTCGAAACATCAGGAGGAAAGTGGCGGATGCCTTACGCCGCCGCCACTTCGTTTGCTAGTTCGGACTGGCTGGAGAGCCAGGCTCCGACCTTATCAAGCACATCCCGGGGGCCCATATGGGCTGCGGCCCCAGGGCCTGCAACGACGGGGAACAGGCTGGCGGCCGTCGCCGCGTCACCACTTTCCACCGCCATGATCAGCGCCCGCGTCAAGTTTGGGCGCATGGCTGCAATGGTATGTGCATAAGTCCGGGGGAGGATATAGTCTGCCATTGCTTTCACCTTTGTCGTTCTAGACGACTCAATTACACTATAAATTCCTTAATTTTCAGATAAGACCACAATATATAGTGTTTCACGCGCATTTACCGGACACCAAAAACAGAGTAGAATCGACCCACAGGCAGGATTAGGAGGCTCTATGACCATCCAGCCATCAAGCATGGGGGAACAGGTCGCTTTCAAGAAAGGCGACACAATCTACGCACAAGGTGATGACAGCACCGGCGTCTATATGATCCTTGAAGGCCAGATTGACATCTGGCGTTATGAGGGCGAGCACAGTCACCATATCGCGGCCCTCGGCAGCGGTGACCTGCTGGGCGAGGTCAGCGTTATCGAGAAGAAGAAGCATTCTGTGACCGCGCGGGCATCGCGCGATACCACTGCACTGTTCATTACGGCAGAAGCCTTTCGCAAAAGCTTCGCAGACCCTCTGGTCCGCCATGTGGTGCACACGCTGGCCAACCGGCTCAGGAGCTCTTACGCGGTGCAAGACGCCATCGCAGCCAAAACGGACCAGCCTGCCCACTATAAAAGCCAACACCCTATTATCGAGGGTGAAAGTCGGCTGGTGGCCGACAAGCTGCTGACCTTTGTAGAGGTGAAGGATTTCCCCTTCAGCGTCGGAAACATCGCCAGCAAGAGCGACCATGCAGTGGCGACGCCTGCCGGCATGAAAGTGCCGCTCAACAACACGCCTGAACTGTCGGACAGTCATTTCGAAGTGATCAAACGCGACGGCAGTATCTGGGTGCGGGACCTGGGAAGCCAGCACGGCACCATGGTGAACGGCCAGAAGCTGGGGAAATATACGATGAACGCCACGGCAAAACTGAAGACCGGCCGCAACCACGTAGCGGCGGGTGGGCCTGAAAGCCCCGTCAAGTTTCTGATTACCGTACCGCCGGGCGCAGGTGACGCCTAGCTCATTTCCTTCAACAGGCGGGACTTCTGGCGATCCCAGTCACGCTGTTTGACGTCCTCACGCTTGTCACGGACATTCTTGCCCTTGCCGAGGCCGATCAGAATCTTGGCCCTACCCCGTTCGGTGAAATAGATCTTGAGCGGCACCAGCGTATAGCCCTGGCGCTGCACAGCCCCCCCAAGCCGGTTGATTTCCCGCCGGTGCATCAGAAGCTTCCGAGGGCGGCGTGGCTCGTGGTTAAAGCGATTACCGTGCGAAAATTCCGGGATGTGGGCATTCACCAGCCACAGTTCACCGTTTTTTTCTTCGGCATAGCTTTCGCGGATGTTGGCTTCACCGTTCCGGAGCGATTTTACCTCTGTACCCGTAAGCGCGATACCGGCCTCATATTCGCTTTCAATATGATAGAGGTGCCGCGCCTTGCGGTTATCCGCCGCGACGCGGTTTGGCAGGGTGCTCTTGCTTTTATTTTTGTTTTTGCCCGCCATGATGCTTATCCGAGTGTTACTGGCTCAAGCTCGAGATCATGCAGGATGGCATCGATGGTCGAGCGCAGCGCTTCCGTTGCTGGCAACAGCGGCAGACGAACCATGTCAGTGCCGATGCCAAGCGTTGAGCAAGCATATTTCGCCGGTGCCGGGCTGGGCTCCGCGAACATGGCGCGGTGCAGCGGCAGCAGTTTGTCCTGGATGGCAAGCGCAGTTTTATAGTCACCCGCGAGGCAGGCTGCCTGCATCTTGGCGCAAAGGCCTGGCGCCACGTTGGCGGTTACGGAAATGCAGCCCACACCGCCCATGGCGTTAAAGCCGTGCGCTGTGGCGTCTTCGCCGGACAGCTGGATGAAATCAGGCCCCATGGCTGCACGCTGGCTGGCGCAGCGGTCCAGGTCACCTGTCGCGTCCTTGACGCCCACAATGCGCGGCAGTTCAAACAGCTGCGCCATGGTGTCTGTGGTCATGTCCACGACGGACCGACCGGGGATGTTATAAATAATGATTGGCAGGTCAGAGGCGTCATGAACCGCCTTGAAGTGGGCATAAAGACCAGCCTGGCTCGGCTTGTTATAGTAAGGCGTCACCACAAGCGCGCCGTCCGCGCCCACCTTTTCAGCGTGCTTGATCAGACCAATGGCCTCAGACGTATTGTTGGAACCCGCACCGGCGATCACAGGCACCCGACCACCTGCAGCCTCCACACACAGTTCCACAACAAGCTTGTGTTCTTCGTGGCTCAAGGTAGGGGATTCACCCGTTGTACCCACGGGCACAAGCGCGCTACTGCCCTCCTTGATTTGCCAATCGACAAACTTCTGGAACGTGTCACCATCAACTTTACCGTCCGCAGTAAAGGTGGTGATAAGCGCGGGAATGGAGCCTTTAAACATACCGATGGCCTTTGTACTGACAAAATCTTGGCAAAAATCACGGCGCACCCTAACGCCGGACACCTGAAAGGGCAATAGGCCCCTTGCACCGGAGGCCGCCAGATGCACGAGAATAATTCCCGCCGACAAGAAGTTTTGCTTTTCATCGCTAGCTTACGCGGCTTTTCACCTTGGAGAAACACCACATTGAAGCGAGCAATTGCATCCAGCGGGTGTTTTACAATTGCTTAACTAAACTATTGATATTATTGCCAGAATCAGTGATGGTATTAGTCACCAAAGCACGCGTTCCTAGGGGGGTCGAACGGAGAATTATCTTGTTCGATCGTTTCAAACTGCGCACATCCGCAACTGATGACGCGATGATATCCGCTCTCAACAAATCTCAGGCGGTGATCCACTTCAATCTTGACGGTACAATCATCTCAGCGAACGACAATTTCCTGAAGGTGATGGGCTATAGCCTTGCAGAAATCCAGGGCAAACATCACAGCATGTTTGTTGAGCCCGGCTTCGAGACAACGCAAGAATATAAAGACTTCTGGACACAGCTCAGAAGTGGCAAATTTCAGATGGCGGAATACAAGCGGCTGGGGAAAGGCGGCAAAGAAGTCTGGATTCTTGCCTCCTATAATCCCGTACAGGACGCAGCTGGCAACCCGGTAAAGGTGGTGAAATTCGCTACCGACATTACAGATGCAAAACGGCAAAACGCTGAATTTCAGGGCCAGATTGATGCGCTCAATCGCTCTCAGGCTATTATTCACTTTGAACCGGACGGCACCATTTTGGAAGCGAATGACAATTTCCTGAACGCCATGGGCTACCGCCTTGATGAAATCCAGGGCAAGCATCACAGCATGTTCGTTGCACCAGATCAGCGGGACAGCCAGGAATATAAGACCTTCTGGAAGGAGCTGGGCCAGGGCGAGTTCAAGGCCGCTGAGTATATGCGAATTAGCAAGGGCGGCAGGGAAGTCTGGATTCAGGCTGCCTACAATCCTATCAAAGATCCGTCCGGCAAGGTCTATAAGGTTGTGAAATTCGCGACTGATATCACGGACCGAATGTTACGCGCTGCAGAACATGAAGGCCAGGTGGCCGCCATCAACGAGGCGCAAGCAGTGATCCATTTCGAACTGGACGGCACGATCACCTATGCCAATGAAAACTTCCTTGGCGCGATGGGCTACAGCCTTGCGGAAATTCAAGGTAAACACCACAGCATGTTTGTTGAGCCCGGCTTCGAGAAAAGCGAAGAATACCTCTCATTTTGGGAGTCGCTCCGGAAGGGCAACTTCCAAAGCGGCGAATATAAGCGCCTGGGCAAAGGTGGAAAGGAGGTCTGGATTCAAGCATCCTACAATCCAATCCTAGACCCCAAGGGCAAGCCCTTCAAGGTCATCAAGTTTGCGACGGACCGTACGGCCCAGGTGCAGATGCGGGCCGAACGCGAGCGCGTTGGAACCCAAGTGGATAGCAGCTTGCGGGAAATCCAATCCTCCGCGAATGATGTGGAATCAAGGGCAGCCTCTGCCGCCGCAGCATCCAAACAATCAGCCAGCACCGTGCAGACGGTGGCTGCCGCCACTGAAGAGTTCAGCGCCTCTGTCAATGAAGTGGCACAAAGCATGGCCAACTCCCAAAAGTCTGTCTCCGACGCGCTGGATGAAGTGAATGCTGCAAGCAGCTCCACCAGGCAGATGGCCGAATCTGCTGGGGCCATGAACAGCATTGTTGAAATCATCCAGCAGATTGCCAGCCAGATTAACCTGCTGTCGCTGAATGCCACGATTGAGTCTGCGCGGGCTGGTGAGGCCGGCAAAGGATTTGCCGTTGTCGCCAGCGAGGTTAAAAATCTGGCCGGCCAGGTTGCGTCGGCCACCACGACTATTTCCGAACAAATCGACGGTATCCAGGGTATCTCTGACGATGTTGTAAGTCGGCTTTCAGCCATCCAACGCCAGGTGGAAGCAGTCCATAGTTCAGTAACTGGCGTCGCTGGCGCCGTTGAGGAACAGAACGCGACGACGCATGAGATTTCAGCAAGCATTCAGCAAGCTTCCCAGGCAGTTGACAGCATTGAAGAAGCCCTCAGGGGCATCGTCGCATCCGCAGGTAAAGCGGCCGAGCTTTCAAGTGAAGGGATTGAGCTTTATCGCACGCTGCGCTGACGTGTTGGCGCACAGGGCGCCGCTGTCGTCGGCGGCAAGACACAACATGCCCGGCCATTGGGGGTAAGACCAACGGTCGGGCATGTCTGAGGCTCCCCTGATCAAAGCAGGGTATCAGTCAGAAGATCAGTCTCACTCGGGAGGAGTGTCTTTGGGTCACCGTCCGTGATGGGGCTGCTTCGGGTGGCCCTTCCCTCTTTTCATCCTGTGCTCTTTGGCAGCCTCGAATGCTTCATCCTTGGTGACTTCACCATTGCCATTGACATCCATCCGCTTAAAGTGGCGGAGCGCCTTGACGGCAAATTCCTCGAGCGAAACACGCTCGTCTCCGTCACGGTCATGCTTGGCGACAAAATGCAGGCGGGTCGGCTTGCCGTCAAAGCGCGCGCCGCGAGGCCCCCGAGGTGGTGGCATGTCTTCAGGGTCGAACTCTTCCCCCTGCTCTGCCATCCGTTCCTGCATCCTCTCAGAACGCTTTTCCATGCGCTCCCGGACATGCTCCGGCACCGGCATTTCCTTCGGCAGCTCGGCAAGGCTCAGAAACCCGTCACGGTTCTTGTCAAACTCTCCAAACTTTTCCTGAACAATGGACATCATCTCAGCGTGCGTGATGATACCATTGCCATTCCGGTCCAGTTCCTTGAAGCGCTGTTCCATGCGCTCTTTCATATTATCTGCTGCAAGCACCCCGGTCGTGAACAGTGCCGTTGCAGAAATCGCTATCGTCTTTTTCCATACTTTCATCGTTATGGTCCTCATCTTGTTGGCTCTCGTCATTTCTGCGCGTCCACTCCTTTTACGGTACATGCCCCGACACCCCTTCGCCGCCCTTGCTAAACTTTGGATTATTCTGGCGTCACATTTTCGCCATAGTCTTGCCGAGGCGGAATTTGTGGCCTAGGGTCGCGCCCAACAAAAGCTAACAACCCAATCTAGTGAGGGCAGAAACATGAGACTTTTCGGGATTCTTTTGGCAGCTTTGGTTGCCTTCCCGGCCCACGGTGACGCCAATGAACAGACCAAAGGATCGTTCAGGGACAAATTCCGACAGCTGGAAGCCGATCTTCCTACCCCTAATGTTTATCGCACCGCTTCAGGTGCGCCGGGGCATGCCTATTGGCAGCAAGAGGTCGATTATAAGATCAAGGTGCGGCTGGACGAAAAGGCCCGCCAGATTCACGGTTCAGAGACCATCCACTATAAGAACAACAGCCCGGATACGCTGACGTACCTTTGGCTGCAGTTGGATCAGAACCGTTTCGCCAAGCACTCTGATGCCTACACCACAATGGACATGGGCGAAAAAGCGTCCAAAAAGATGGGCTATTCGACGCTGCGTTTCATAGCTCGTACCGAAGGCAAGGATTGGGGCTTCAACCTCAATAGCGTGCAATCCGGTGGCAAGGACCTGAAATATACCGTGGTCGATACCATGATGCGCATCGACCTGCCCAAGCCGCTGAAGCCTGGCGCCAGCTTCGATTTCGCCATCGATTGGCATTTCAACGTGCCTGAAGGCAAGGCCATGTGGGCACGCGGCGGCTATCAGCCCTATGAGCGCCACGGCAACGACATCTATTTTGTCGCCCAGTGGTTCCCGCGCCTTGCAGCTTATACAGACCTTGCGGGCTGGGAGCATAAACAGTTCCTGGGCACTGGCGAGTTCACGCTGGAGTTTGGCGACTATGATGTGGAAATCACTGTCCCCGCCGACCATATCGTTGGATCAACCGGTGAATTGCAGAACCCGAAAGACGTGCTGACCAAGGAACAGCGGGACCGTCTTGAAGAAGCCCGCACTGCTGACCGCCCCGTCTTCATCGTGAACCGCGAAGAAGCACTGGAGAACGAAAAAGAAGGCACGGACGCCACCAAAACCTGGCACTTCAAGGCCGACAATGTGCGCGATTTCGCCTTTGCAACGTCGCGCAAGTTTGTCTGGGACGCCTGGGGCGTGAAACTGCCAGACAGCGGTCGTACTGTAATGGCCATGTCGCTCTATCCTGACGAAGCCATGCCGCTTTGGGACAAATATTCGACCCAGGCCATCGCCCACACGCTGGACACCTACAGCCGTTATTCATTCGAATACCCTTACCCTGTAGCCTGGTCCGTGCACGGCCCAATCGGCGGCGGCATGGAATATCCGATGATCACATCCAACGGCTATCCGGTGGAGATTGAGAAAAACGATGACGGTACGGAAACCCGCACCTATTCGCGGCGCACGAAGTATGGGCTGATCTCTGTCGTGATCCACGAAATCGGGCACATTTATTTCCCAATGGTCGTAAACACCGACGAACGTAACTGGGCATGGATGGATGAAGGCATCAACAGCTTCTTGCAAACCATGGCAGAGCGTGAGTGGGAAGCCGATTACCCGGCTCGCCGGTCTGTCCCAAAGGGCGTCATTTCCTATATGACAAGCCCGGACCAGACGCCGATCATGACACAGTCAGACAGTATCATCGGCTACGGCCCCAACGCCTATACCAAGCCTGCTGTGGCGCTGAATATCCTGCGCGAGACCATCATGGGCCGCGAACTCTTTGATTTCGCCTTCCATGAATATAGCCGCCGCTGGAAATTCAAACGCCCCTACCCGGCCGACTTCTTCCGCACCATGGAAGACGCCAGCGCCAAGGATCTTGACTGGTTCTTCCGCGGCTGGTGGTACACGACCGACCATGTGGATATTGCCGTCACTGGCGTTACCCACGCTCGCATCAACACCCAGAACCCAGAGGTCGAGAACCCGATCAAGCGCGAAGAAGACCGCAAGGACAAGGTCTATATCGGCGAGATGCGCGATCAGGCGGCTGGCTTCCAACACCGGGTGGACCGCTTCCCGGATCTTCTGGATTTCTACAATGAAAACGACGATTTCATTGTGACAGAGAAGCAGAAGAAGGCTTATGCGGGCAAGCTCAAGGACCTCAAGGACTGGGAAAAAGAGCTGCTGAAGTTTGGCCATGAACTCTATTTCATCGACTTTGAGAATATCGGTGGCTTGGTGATGCCGCTTGTCCTCGACGTGGAGTATCAGGACGGAAGCCGCGAGGAAGTTCGCATCCCTGCGGAAATCTGGCGCGAAAATGCCCAGAAGGTGACCAAGCTTCTGGTTCGTGACAAAGAGATCAAGTCTGTAACCCTTGACCCGTATCATGAAATTGCAGACGCCGATGAAACCAACAACGCCTGGCCGGCCAAACCGGTGTTGTCGCGGGTTGAGCTTTATAAGCGCAAAGCGTCCCGTAACCTGATGAAGGAAGTTCTGGACGGCGAGAAACAAGCTGATTCGCCCAAGAAGGATTAATCCGGACGCACACTCGCATCCAGCAGACACAAGGGAGGCTCTGGCCTCCCTTTCTTTTTTTGCCCGTATTCTCCAAAATTTTACTTTTGGCACGGTAGTCTGGTGATGACCCGGGCTGACCACTTGACAATGACCGCGATGTGGGGTCCTTTGCCTGCGGGGTCGGAGGATTTTTTGCGGAAACTATGGCTAAGCTAGATATAGCTAAAGCAATTTTGGGATTAGCTTCATTCACGCTTCTTTTGCTTGGGCGTGGAATGGGTAGCGATGTGCCGTTTGAGCTTCCCTTGTTTATTGCCGGTCTCCTGCTTCTCGGTGCGCTGTTCCTGCTCACGCTTTATGGCATCCTGAAATCACCCCAGAGGCCGCGGGCCTCAGGTAAGGTGCTGCTGGACCCTGACCGCCTACCGGACGGCGTGGTGATTTCCGGCATTGACGGTCGCGTCTTGACGGCTAATGCCGTCGCCCAGCGCCTGATCACCAATTTCGACCCAACAAGCGATATCAAGAAGCTGTTTGATGGTTGGCACCGTGAGCTAGGTGATCGGTCCCAGGCCGACCAGGTTGTCGACGCTGTGCTGGCATCGCCAGACATCCAGTTTTCCGAACTGCTGAACCTCAAGGACGGCCGCGTGATCGAACGCAACACGCGCCCCCTTGACGATGAAGGAAAACGCATCTGGTTTCTGCGTGACATTACCCATGTCCAGCAGGCCAACCACGACAGCGCCATGCACCAGTCCATGGTGGAGGCCGATGCCGCCCGCACCGCAGAACTGGCGGAACAACTGTATCATGCCAAGGCAGAGCTCGAGGCCAAACAGGCTGAACTGCGGCGCCTTGCAAATACAGATTCCCTGACCGGCCTGCTGAACCGCCGACGCTTCACATCCCGCGGGGAAGAAGCCGTATCCAGTGCAAAAAACACCGAAATATGGGTGATCATGATGGATATTGATCACTTCAAGCGCATCAATGATACCTATGGCCACGCTGCTGGCGATGTGGCGATCAAGGATTTCGCCAATATTGCCAAGACCTGCGTTGGCGAAAAGGGATTTGTGGGCCGTATGGGTGGCGAGGAATTCGCCGCTATCCTGCCCGGCTCAGACATGCATGAGGCCATCCGCCTCGCAGAAGACATTCGCAAGGCGACCGCCAAAAACCAGACCGTCTGCGAGGCTGAAAAATTCCGCTTCACGGCCAGTATTGGTGTGGCCCAGTGGATGCAGGAAGAAATCACCATTGAGCCGGCACTCGACCGGGCCGACCAGGCGCTCTATAGTGCCAAAGCCTACGGCAGAAACCGTGTCGTTGGCTTTGAATATGCGACAGCCTGACCCTTTACTTTAGAAGTTGACCTGTAATGATAAAAACACTGCGCACCTACGCCGTGCATCTGACCTTCCTTGCGCTTGCTACAACCGGCGCCTGGGCCCACAACGCTTTTGCCACGCTCACAGAAATTGAATGGAACCAAAGCGACCAGTCGCTGGAAGTAATCATGCAGATTCATGCTGAACTTCTGGAGGCGCGGGTGTCCATTGATCACGGTAGTCGGCTGAGCTTCCTGAACCCAGAACATTTTGATCTGCTGGAAAGTGGCACCGCCCCCCTCATGGCCGATCACTTGCGCATTGTGGTGAATGGCGATCCGGTAGACCTGACCTTCCTGGGGCTCGAGTACCGCGACCAGGAAGTGTTCGTGTACCTTGAAAGCGACCTGCCAGAGGCGCCGGAACGCATGGAAGTCATGAACAGCCTGCTGATCGATCGCCTGCCGGGTCAGGTCAACTCGGTCATTGCGCTGGTGAAAGGCCAACGTATTGCTGGCGACATCGCGTCCAGTGGCGAACCACTTGAATTCGAGTTCCCCTAAATATTCGTGAGGTCACTTGCATGCCACATTTTGCCTCGCTAATGTGACGTCAGGTATCAAGAACAAGAATGATGGCAATGAAAAATAACATCGCACTGGGCCTTATGATGGCCACCATGATCGGCAGCGGCTTCCCAGCGTCTCACGCAGACGAAAGCGAGCTCCTGAGCTTCGCCCGCAGCAGCGCAATTATCGCTGGCGGCGCTCAATACTGCAAAGCTGACGAGGACATGATCGACGAATTCGTCACCAAGGCGGAAGCCCGCTTGGCGATCCTTGCCAAGGACGACTATGAAAAAGTCCTGGGCAAGCTGGAATTCAAGAATGTCCTGGCAGGCGCGGCCGCCCGTGAACCTGCAGAAGGCTGTGACGCCTTTGTGGCAGGCTTTGAAGAATCGGTCCGGCTGGCACGCTAAGTCCGCCCGCCGAAATGCGACGAACTGTTTTCCCTGAAGGATCAGACGAACACACAGGCATTGACTTGCCTGAACGGGGTGGTGACACTCGTTTTTTGCTTATGGGACAATAAGGACCCGGCGCGTGGGACACGCGATAGCTGGGATTAAGGGGAGGACCGCGCCAAAGCGGCCACTACATCGAGGAGAAGCAAGGTGAAAAACCTAGACCAAAAATTCCGTTTCCTGCTGACAGGCGTTGCCCTGGGCGCAGTGGCATTTGTCGCGCCGACAATCGCCGCAGAAGATGACAAGCCGGCCAAACCGGCAGTTGCCAAGAAACAGGATGAGGACGCAGAGGCCAAAGAAGAAGAAAAGGCCGACGACAAGGCTGAAGAAGCCGAAGACGAAGATAAAAAGAAAAAAGAGAAAACCATCGCTGAAAAGGTCAAGGACATGACCGAGCTTGATGGCCTCTTTAAAATGTATCAGGACCCCAAGAACGGCTCTCTGATGATGGAGGTCCGCGAAGACCAGCTTGGCAAGGAGTTCATCTATTTCTCCCATACCGCTGACGGCGTGGTTGAAGGTGGACATTTCCGCGGCCAATACCGGCAGCAGAAAGTCTTCCGCATCGAGAAGCATTTCAACAAGCTCGAATTCGTTGAAGTGAACCCTTACTTCTATTTCGATCCCGACAATGCGCTGTCGAAAGCCAAGGACGCCAATATTTCATCGGCGACCATCGCGACCCACACGATCGACGCCAAATCCGAGGACGGCAAAAGCTATCTGATCAGTGTGACCGGCCTGTTCCAGTCCGAAGCGTTCGACCAGGTCAAGCCAACACCCAATCCGCGCCTCAAGCCTTGGGAGCGTTTCAACCTGGGCAAGCTGAATGGCGCAAAAACCAAGATCCAGGCGGTCAACAACTATCCAGAAAACACGGCTGTCACGGTCAATTATGTTTACTCCAACCCAACGCCGATGAACCGCGGTCAATGGTTTGAGATTACGGATGCCCGGAACGTGACCGTTTCCGTTCAGCACACGCTGGTGGCCATGCCTGAAAATGATTTCAAGCCGCGTTTTGACGACCCCCGCGTTGGCTACTTCCTGGACTATGTCAACGACATGACAGACCACGGCGCAACCCCGTGGCGTGACATGATCAACCGCTGGAACCTGGTGAAGAAGGACCCAAGCGCCGAGATTTCAGAGCCTGTGGAGCCGATCACCTGGTGGATTGAAAACACAACACCAACCGAGCTGCGCCCGACCATCCGAAAGGCAGTTGAAGCCTGGAACATTGCGTTTGAAGCAGCTGGCTTCAAAAACGCAGTGGTGGTGAAAGAGCAGCCTGACGACGCTGAGTGGGACGCTGGTGACATCCGCTATAACGTGTTGCGCTGGACTTCCAGCCCGCAGCCTCCGTTCGGCGGCTATGGTCCAAGCTTCTCCAACCCACGCACTGGTCAGATCCTGGCCGCTGACATCATGCTGGAATATACCTTCCTGACCAACCGCATGAACGCCAGCAAGGTGTTTGAAAGCGCGGCTCTTGGCCTGGAGAGCCAGGACAGCCAGATGGAAGACTTCATGGCATCTGTTAAAGGCCATGGGCGCAACTGTAACCTCGCAGGCCACCTGCAGATCAACAATATGCTGGGTAAAACGCTGGCAGCCATCAACGAAGCAGGCCCACAGGCCAGCGAGAAGCTGGTGGAAGAAGCCATCTATTACCTGATGCTGCACGAAGTTGGGCACACGCTGGGCCTCAACCACAATATGAAGGCCACCCAGGCCCGCGCCTATGACGAAGCCCATGACATCGACAAGCAGGCGAACGGCCTTGCGGGCTCCGTGATGGACTATCCAAGCATCAACTTTGCTCCTCCGGGTGAAAAGCAGGCGCATTATTACACCGTCACGCCAGGGACTTATGACATCTGGGCCATCCAGTTTGGCTATGACCCGGATCTGGACGACCCGGCCAAGATGGAAGCGCATCTGGCGCGCTCGACGGAAAAAGCATTGGTGTTCGGCAATGACGCCGACGACATGCGGGCACCCGGCAAAGCCATTGACCCGCGCGTTAACATCTATGACATGACGGACGACGCCGTTCAGTTCGCGCAGGACCGGTTGAGGCTTGACCGCGACGCCATGGGCAAGCTGCGGGCCAAGTTCACCACAGAAGGCCAAAGCTATCAGGAACTCAGGAACGCCTATCTGATCCTGACCGCTGACATGGCCTGGCAGGGCCGCGTGGCAAGCCGCTATGTGGGCGGCGTGTATGTGGACCGAGCGGTCGCAGGCCAGGACGGTGCCACAGCGCCGTATCGCCCGGTGGAGAAAGACAAGCAGGAACAAGCCATGAAGCTGCTGCGCGACTATATCTTCGCGCCGGATGCCTTCCAGGCTGACCCTGCCCTGTTCCAGCATCTGGCAATCCAGCGCCGCGGTTTCTTCCACTTCACGTCGAATGAAGACCCTACCCTGCATGGCCGGGCGCTGAGCATCCAGGCAGACATTCTGGCGCACTTGCTGCATCCGAATACGCTGATGCGGATCACGGACAGCGGACTTTACGGCAACAGCTACGATGTTACAGAAATGATGACGGACCTGACGGACGCCATCTTTGAAGATGACAGCCGCGGTGCCGTAAACACCTTCCGCCAGGAACTGCAGGTGCATTATGTCAAGCGCCTGATCGGCATCCTGGAAAGCGACGACTATGACTATGTCGCCCGCTCCAACGCCTTCTCGTCGCTCAAGACACTGGGCAAGGATATGGCTCGCTGGCGGGGTGACGCAGCAACCCGCGCGCACCGTGACCACCTGGCCTTCCTGATCGAGAAAGCACTTGAGGTGCACAAGGGCTAGAAGGCCAGTGAATATCAACCAAATGAAAACGGCGCCCCACCAGGCGCCGTTTTTTGTTTCTGTCGCTTAACACCATTCAGCGCACGTAGCTTGCCCCGTTGATATCGATCGCACAGCCTGTGGAATGATCGATCAGCCCACTCAGGAAAAAGGCGACCATGCTACCGATATTCTCTGGTGGGGCTGCCGCGCCCATCGGTACTTCCTTGAGCATCCATTCGTTGCCTGGCTCAAACGCCACAGACGCCATGTCGGTTTTCACCCAGCCGGGCGCAATGGTGAAGGCATAGATGCCCTTGTCGGCGAACCCCCGGGCAATGGAGCGCATCAGGGACACAACAGCGCCCTTGCTCGCGGCATAATTCAGATACTCCGGGCCGTCCCCCCGGAAGGATGCACGGCTTGCGATCGTGACAATCCTGCCACCCCCGGTTTTACCAAAATCGCGGATCGCTTCACGGCACAGGTCCGCCACGGCTTGTACATTTACGGTCATGACATCTGACCATGCCTGGTGCCAGGCATCATCAGACAGGTCCAGTGGGGTTTCCGGCATGATCCCGGCATTGTTCACCAACCCATCCAGGCGACCTTTAAAAGCCATCGCCTCACTCCACAGCGCCTTTCCGGCTCCCAATTCCCCCAGATCAGACCGCACCGCCAGAATACGATCCTGGCCAAATTCAGCCTGCAGGTCATTCAAGGCGCCCTCACTTGAATTGTAGCTACCAACCACGGACGCGCCTGCCTCAAGCAGAATGCGCGCAGTTGCAGCCCCAATGCCGCGTGATGCACCGGTTACAAGAAAAGTCTGGTTTTCGGAAAAATGGATCATGCTGCCCCGCTCCTGTTTGTTTGGGGCAGTATAGTTTTTTTACGGCGTTTGACTATGGCTCTTTGGCAAAGACGCCATCAATGCACCTGCAGCCATTCCCTAGCTTGGCGCTGGGCCTCGGCAATCTGTTGACGGCTCATATCCTTGGCGAGCTCACACCGGTCCACCTGGGCGCGCGAAAGGCCCCTGATAGCAGCCAGATTGAACCATTTGTGTGCCTGGATATAGTCGCGCTGGACCCCTTGGCCCGTGGAATACAACAGCCCAAGGTCATAAAGCGCATCAGGCGCACCGGCTTCAGCCTTGGCGATACGTTCAGCTACATAGTCGAATAAATCCCGGTCTTTTTGTCCCATACCATTCCTCCATCCCTATCGGCAGAGCGAAACAGGCACGCGCCCGCCGTCTGTGAAAAACGCCACAGTGGGAGACACACATAAATGTTTGAACGGACCGGCAGCTGCTTCTTTGCGGCAGTGCTCAATGGCGAGCATAGCAAAATTTTCTGAAAACCAGAAGCAAATAGGCCAACCAGTACCACTTAGATGTAAGCGTATTCGCGACCTTCTCGCGTTACAGACCGATCCGCCGGGAATCGGATCACTGCACGGGTCCCAACCCCGGGCTGGCTCTCCAGAACAAGCTTGCCGTCATGGGCTTCTGCAAACGCTTTCACCAAAGGCAACCCAAGGCCAGTGCCTTCATGTCGCCGCGAAAGCCCGACATCCCCCTGAATGAAGGGCTGCAAAACCAATTCAAGCTGCTGCTGGTTCATGCCCGGGCCGTTGTCCAACACCACGATCTCGATACCGCCATCTACAGTGAGTTTCTGCGATACAGTCACTTCTGAGCCGTCCGGTGAAAATTTTACAGCATTGGAAACAAGATTGATCAACATCTGCTTCACCACTTGGAGGTCAGCAAAAAGTTCTACACCCAGGTCTTCAACATCCGCCTTCAGGATAATCTTCTTCTTTCGCGCAGCTGCGGTCATCATGCGCACCACCCTGTGAATAATCTCCTGTGGCGCCTCGTAATCTTCCCGCAGGCTGAACGCGTTGGCCTCGATTTTTGAAAAATCGAGGATCGAGTTGATCACGCCCAGAAGATGAGACCCGCTGTCCCGAATATCCGCCACATAGCCCCAGACATTGTCCGGCGATCGCCCCCTGGCTTGCTCCGCCAGAATAAAATCTGCAAACCCAATCACGGCGTTGAGCGGCGTCCTGAGCTCATGGCTCATATTGGCAAGAAACTGGCTGCGGGCACGGGTGGCGGCCTCTGCTTCAATTCGGGCAGCGTCGAGCGCCCGCATACGCTTTTCTGCCCGCTTCATATGGAGCTGGAGAAGCGTATGTGACGTACAAATGCCCTTATAGAGGCCTCCTTCTGTGACAATAAAGCCTTCCTGAAGCGCATGCCGCTGGTCATCAATCAGCATCGCATAGAGACTGTCGATGGACATGTCTTGGTCCACGATAAGTGGGGCGTGGTCCATCAGCTCTGTCACTGGCTTGTTTTCATAGAGCGGACGCCCAAAACGGTCGGCAAGTCGCACCAGGAATTCGGTTCTCTTGAGAAGGCCGATCGGCACACCGCGCTGGAGCACCGGGATGGCAACAAGGTTTGGGTCTGCCTGAAAACGTTCAAACACCGTGCCACAATGTGCTTCCGGCACCTCGGGCCGAACAGGTGCCGAAATTAAGGTGATGTCTTGCATCTACTTATGGTTCCTCACTGTTTCATGCCCTTATCAGCAGCGGTCGTTACGGTGTGATGACAGTTTCATTGCGCCTTTGCGACAGGGGCGAAAAAGCCGTTCATCGGCCATTCAGGCCCACACGCGTATGGTTCAGGAGAACAAAGATTGCTGCCATTAAATGGCCGCGTTTCTGGCAAATATTTCATGGGTGAGGAAAACCAGGAGTTCAGCACCATGTCTCTCAACAATAAAAAACTGGCGCTTTTGCTGCCACTCGCCTTGACTGCAACAGCATGTAGCCAATCCGTTTCACCCCATAGTTATGACTCGTATGCTGTCGGTGAAGCCCGGCGTGTGGAACGCGGTGTCGTGGACAGCTATCGATGGGTCGAAATCCGAAAATCCAACAGCGGCGTCGGCACAGCTGCAGGCGTTGGTATTGGTGCAGCCGCGGGCTCCACCGTCGGCAACAGCGGCGCAGAAAATGTCATTGGTGCTATCGGCGGTGCGCTACTGGGGGGCCTGATCGGCAACAGTATCGATAAAGCAGGCAGCAAGACGTCAGGCTTTGAGTATATCATCCGCACCGAAAGCGGGAACCTGATCACCATCGTTCAGGCTGACCGCCATCCCTTCGCTGAAGGCACCCCGGTTATTCTGGTGTTCAGCGGAGACCGGACGCGCATCCGGCTTGACCACAATGCCTATGAAGACGCGGACCGTTATGGCACCTATGAGCCACAAGATCAGGGCTATGTCCCGCGCAAATATGAAAGTGACGGGCTTGAGGACTTTGAACCTGCCGACGAGCCAGCAGGCTAGAAGCCAAGCATGGTCAGGCAACCGCCCTGCCCAAACCTCCAACTTTGAAATCCCTGACAAGGCGGCTTTTGCCGCCTTTTTCACTGCCGAAACTGGGCCATCCGCGAAAGTCATTTCTTCCTGGCCGTATTGAGAGCCAATACCCCACCAACCATGACGAAAACTCCATACAGAGATAGTTCGAAATCGCCATCTCTATAAGATGCATAAAGCAGCAACAGGCCAATGAAGCACATCGCTGCGGCAGTCACATATAGAAAATTCGTCAGCACCAAGTTTGCCTAAACTCACCTCATCAAAAAGGCTACCACGTTTGCACATGGTAGCCTTGATCATTTCGTCAATTCAATTACTTAGGTCAGTCGTCATACTGATATTCGACTTCCCATTTACGGCAGACATATTCGCCCTGCCGATACGCATACTCGATACATTTGCGCACTTCCCGCGGCGGATTGTAGACGTCATCCTCAAGCGAGTAGCGGTTCGGGTCGTTGCTGCGGTAGCCGTCATAGCCATCATAGTCATATGACCTGGAGCTATAACCATCGTCGCTTGTTGCCGCATTACCGATGGCCATGCCCACGAGCGAACCGATAACAATGCCCGCTGAGCGGTTGCGGCCGCCATCGATCTCAGACCCCAGGATACCGCCAATCACACCACCAAGGATCGTGCCGGCGACATTACCGGACCCACCACCATGGTAGCCCACCGAATAATGGGTATCATAATGATAGTCGAAGCCCGGGCAATAGCCACCATAGTGATAGTGATGGTGGTGGTTGTGCCACCGCCAGGAGGCATGGGCATTCCAGTACCCGGAATAATAAGGCCAGTGGCCGAAGTAATAATAACTTGTGTAGCTGGGCACACCATACCACCAGCTGTGATAGCTGTGGCGATATCCCTTCCTGTAGCCTTTCCAGTAACCGCGGCTATAGTCCCGGTCATACCGGCGGTCCCAATAACGGTCCCTGTCGCGGCTACGGTCCCGCCACCAACTACTGCTTCGCTGATGGTCACGGCCACGGTGCTGGGACCGCCAGTTTTCACGCGTGTCGTAGCTGCGCCTTTCCCGGTTGGCCTCTGCACGCGTACGGCTGGCATCAGCCCGCGCGCGGCGCTCTTCCCGAAACACCTGGCGGGCGCCATCATTGTGCACATCGCGCCGGTCACTGGCATTGCCCCGCCTGGACCTTTCCCGCCCCGTTTGACGGGTGGAGCGCTCCTGCGTACGGACTTCCCTTGGGGCGCGCGGTTCGCTGCGCACTTGCCTTGGGGCACGCTGCTCAGTCCGAACCCGGCGGGGTGCATGCTGCCGGGCTTCCCGGCGCTGCTCAGCGGCTGCCTCGCGGCGGTGTTCGGCCCGGCGCTCTTTCTTGTCGTCTGCCGCCACGTCAACCGATGGCAAAGCAAGCATCGTTGTTGCCATCAAAAGCGGGGCCCACAGTTTAAGGGATGTCATTCGCATCATACCCTCCTTCTATCATGAGGCCAAAGATACCCCAAGGAAACTGAACGGTGCATGAACCCCGGCGCAGGCTGTAGGAAAGCTTGGAATAGGTACCGTTTGATTGCGCAAAAACATCGCATGCTTGTTCGTGCATACGATGTTATTTGCTCCAGCTGGCAGGCTGCGAAAGCTGAATTCTCTCATCACTTCCTGGCTCAACACTGAACTTAAAGGAAGCTTGAAACGCGCTAGTGGCAAAATTGAGGCAGGTAAAATTGTCGCGGTGCTACAAGTGTTTTCTTCGCTGAAGATTTTATAGTTTTATTATAATCGGACCTATTGCAATTTAGCCGGTACACAGATATCACTGTATTTCGTGTTTTTTTTACACAACTTTATAATTCTCGATGGGGGCCACATATAATGGTATTCGCTTCGTCTCTCTCCCGGAGGGCAACGCTGGTTGCTGCTTGCTTGCTTGCAACAGCTGCTCACACCACATACCCAGTTTCGCCTGTGGCGGCACAAGACGTTCAGCAAGAATCAGAGAAGAACCTGAAAATCAAACTGGCCGTTGGCCGCTTCTCGAATGAAACGCGCTATGGTCGCAGCTTGTTGCGCGATCAAGATCTTGATCCGCTGGGAAAACAAGCATCCGATATCCTCACCAGCATGCTGACCGAAACCAATCGGTTCCTGGTTTTTGAACGCCCTGACATTCAGAAAATCGAACGCGAACAGGAGCGCTCCGAGGGGTCTGTGATTGGCGTCGACACACTTATTCTGGGATCGATTGTTGAATTCGGTCGCTCAACCGATGGCAAACGCGGCCTGTTCAACCGCAAAAAAACCCAATCGGCCCGGGCGACTGTTACCATCCGCCTTGTCGATGTGAAAACCGGCCTGGTCTTCCATTCTGCGACCGGCAGCGGTGAATCCAGCACCACGACAAAAACCGTCCTCGGCGTTGGATCAACAGCCGAGTATGATGCCACTTTGAACGACCAAGCCATTTCTGCGGCGATCTCAGCCGTGATCAATGAGCTGACGACAAAGCTGGATGGTCGATCATGGAAAAGCGATATCCTGCAAGTCGCTGGAGATCAGGTCTTTATTTCCGGCGGCGAGCGTCAGGGGCTGAAGGTTGGCGACATTCTGTCCGTCGTTAAAGCCGGTCAGGTTATCAAAAGCGCACAGACGGGCTTTGATATCACCCTGCCCGCAACACCCGTTGCAAAAATCCAGGTAACGCAGCTTTTCGGTGATTCCGAAATGAATGAAGGCGCAGTTACCAAAATCATTTCCGGCGAAATCAAAGACGGTCGCCCGGAAGGCCTTTATGTGACGGAGGACAAATAATGGCAGTCAAACATATACTGGTGGCGGCAGCGCTGATCAGCCTCGCCGCCTGTGGCCATATGCCTACACATTCCACGAATACGGCCGACGAGGCCCCGACCCTTGATCTTGTGGGTGCTGCTCCCGGCACCACAGTCTATGTGGATGGACAGATGGTTGGCACCGTAACCGAGGATATCAGCAAATTCACCGCACCCGCAGGTACGCATGCCGTACGTGTGATCGATGCGATGGGGCGTGTCCTGTATGACGGTGACCTGTATTTCACCAAGAATATCACACGCTCACTTCCTGTTTCTTAACCACCAAATGTTCGAGGCCAAAATGAACATCAAACATATGCAAAAAGGCGTGCTGGCTCTGGCGCTTGTGTCGACCTTGGCGGCTTGTGGTCCTGAGACCATGTATCAGTGGGAAGGGTACGACTATGCCCTTCTCAAGCATTATAAAGACGGTACTGCGTCGGATGAGCTCGCGCTTTCCCTGCAGGAAATCATCGAGAAAATCGAAAGAAAAGACGGTCAGGTTCCTCCTGGGCTTTATGCAGATTATGGCTATGCCCTCTATGATTCCGGCAATGTGGACGAAGCAATGGTCTATTTCGCCAAGGAACGCGATGCATGGCCAGAGTCCGCTCCATTCATGACGTCGGTGATTGACCGGCTCTCCGGCACTTCGAGATAAGGGAATCCGCCATGATTAAAAAACTGATCGCACTTTCCGCCCTCGTCATGCTGGGTGCCTGTGCCACCACTCAAGTGGATCCATACGACTACACTACTTATCGTACCCAGGATCCACATTCGATCCTGGTTGTTCCTGTGATGAACAGTTCCAACGAAGCAGACGCTGCTGACTTCTTCCTCACGACCCTGCCGTTCGCATTGGCCGAGCGGGGCTATTATGTGTTCCCGGTGAACATGGTGAAGCGGACAATGGAGGCCGATGGCCTCGCTGACGCCAGCCTCGTCCATGAAGCAGACCCTGTAAAATTGGGCGGCCTGTTCAATACGGATTCAATCCTGTTCGTCGAGATCATGAAATGGGAATCCAACTATGTTGTGATTTCCTCCAACATCACCGTGTCGTTCCGCTACACGCTCAAGAGCGCAGCAACCGGTGAAACCTTGTGGCAGAACGAGCAGGAATTCGTGCATTCTCAATCTGGGAACTCGGGGAACTTCATTACTGACCTTATCGCCACAGCGGTTGCCGGCGCCATCAACAGCATGAAATCTGACTACACCCCGCTTGCCCGCACTGCCAATTCCTTTGCGCTGTACACGGCAGGTCGCGGCATTCCAAGCGGCCCGTATTCGGCTCTGTACAACGATCCGAAAGACATCGAAGCTTTCCCCAAGACCGGCTCCGGCTGGATCGGCGGACCAAAGCCTGACGCTCTCCAGGACGCTGACGCAGCAACCGAGGCAGAGGTTGAGCCTGCAGCTGAATAGCTTTCTGCATAGCCTGTCAAACACCGGAAGCCCGCCTCACTGGCGGGCTTTTTTATTCCGACCACCGCACAGCCTTGAGCACGTCCGCCACAGGCACCATATCCAGGGCGACGCCTTCGTTGTTGGTCACCGTATAGCTTATGGGGCTCACACCCTCGGGCGTGGAAGCTGACAGTTCCGACATCATGGCATCGACGAGGGCCGCGACTTCATCCTTGTTGGCTGGATAAGTGAACCGTGCCTTCAGCATCCAGTTGCCATCCTTGGCCACCCAGACGCCTGTACGGTAGCCGGTTCCGCCAAGCGTGATCTTGAACAACCGGTACGGCCCGACAATTGGGTTTCCGCCTTCAGGGGTAAAGGTGCCTTCCTGGACAAACTCAAGCCCTTCGAAACGGTCGACAATCGCCTGCGTCGCGGAATTCAGATATTGCTGTGCCGAGATACCTTCATGATAGGTCGCATAAAGCGTGATTTCGTCAGCAGCGCCGTCTGGCCCCTCCGGCGCTTTGTAAACCACACCCACATCACTGCCGTCCTTGGCGAAGTCAATAACCTTCATGCGCTTATAGGCGCCAACCGCTTCCGGGAAGCCGATACCGCTCGGTCCATGGCGAAGGTCGCCGCCCGCTTCATGCCGCCACCCGGTCTGCGGCGATGCAAACTGCGCCTGAGGGACCTCGTCGCCGCCACACGCCGCAAGCACGAAGAACAACCCGAACACAATCCAGTTTTTCATGATGACCCCCCACCAGAATGGTTATAATATAACAATATTAGCATAAAGAAAAACCACCGGCAATACCGGTGGCTTTTACTGTGATCTGAAATTTTGACAAAGTCGAGGCTGACTAGCCGTCCAGTTTCGGCTTCAGAAGCTGGTTCACCATGCCTGGGTTGGCCTTGCCGCCCGTGGCTTTCATCACCTGCCCCACGAAGAAGCCGATCAGCTTGTCCTTACCTGCACGGTACTGTTCCAGCTGTGCCGGGTTGGCCGCAATCACTTCGTCGATGATCTTTTCGATCTCGCCTGTGTCAGAAACCTGTTTCAGGCCTTTTTCTTCAACGATGGCCTCGGCGTCCTTGCCGGTCTCGAACATGATTTCGAACACGTCCTTGGCAATCCGGCCAGAAATTGTACCGTCTTCCACCAGCGCCAGTAGGTCAGCGCCCTGCTTGGCGGATACCGGGCTTTCGTTCACGGTTTTGCTGGCTTTATTGAGCGCACCGAAAAGGTCACCCATTACCCAGTTGGAAGCCTTGGCCGCCAGTTTCTGGGCTGGCTTACCCGTTTTCTCCGCGAGCGCCGAAAGAAGGTCTTCGAAATAGTCACAGGACTCTTTCTCACCCACAAGCACGCTGGCGTTATAGTCAGACACGCCCAGCTCCTCAACGAAACGGGCCTTCTTGTCGTCCGGCAGTTCAGGCAGGCTTTCGCGCGCGGCTTCAATGAAGGCATCATCGAACTCTACAGGCAACAGGTCGGGGTCAGGGAAGTAGCGGTAATCGTGTGCTTCTTCCTTGGACCGCATGGACCGCGTTTCGCCTTTGGACGGGTCGAACAGGCGCGTTTCCTGGTCAATCACGCCGCCTTCTTCCAGGATGTCCACCTGGCGCTGTGCTTCATACTCGATCGCCTGACGCACAAAGCGGATGGAGTTCACGTTCTTGATCTCGCAGCGTGTGCCCAGTGGGTCACCCGGCTTGCGCACAGAAACGTTCACATCCGCCCGCATGCTGCCCTGCTCCATATTGCCGTCACAGGTGCCGATATAGCGCAGGATGGTGCGCAGCTTTGTCAGGTAAGCGCCAGCCTCTTCAGGGCTGCGCATATCCGGCTTGGAGACGATTTCCATCAGCGCCACGCCAGACCGGTTCAGGTCGACGTAGGTCAGCTGTGGGTGCTGGTCGTGCATGGACTTGCCCGCATCCTGCTCAAGGTGGATACGCTCCACGCCCACGTCTTTGGTTTTGCCGTCGCCCATATCCAGCGTGACAGTGCCCTCACCCACAATCGGGTGCTTGAACTGGCTGATCTGATAGCCTTGCGGCAGGTCGGCATAGAAATAGTTCTTGCGGTCAAAGACCGAGAATTTGTTGATCTGGGCACCGAGCGCGAGGCCTGTGCGCACCGCCTGGCGGATACATTCCGCGTTGATGGTTGGCAGCATGCCGGGCATGGCCGCGTCAACGAGCGACACCTGCGCGTTTGGCTCAGCGCCGAATTCAGTAGATGCACCGGAAAACAGTTTGGCGTTGGAGACAACCTGGGCGTGGACCTCAAGACCGAGGACAACTTCCCAATCACCTGTGGCGCCTTGAATACGATAATTGCTCATGACGCTTACCTCCACCACTCTGTGGGTTTGGCCGTAAAGTTCGCGGCCTCTTCCATCACACCCGATACTTTGAACACGGTTTCTTCATCCCATGGCTTACCCAGGATCTGCAGGCCAAGCGGCAGGCCATTGGCATCAAGCCCTGCCGGAACGCTGGAGCCCGGCAGGCCCGCAAGCGACGCTGGAACGGTGAAGACGTCATTCAGGTACATGGCGATCGGATCATCAGACTTTTCACCCGGCGCAAACGCCGCCGATGGCGCTGTTGGCGTCAGGATCGCGTCAACCTTTTCAAAAGCGCGCTTGAAATCGTTGGCGATCAGCTGGCGCACCTTCTGGGCCTTCAGATAGTAGGCATCATAGTAACCGGCGGACAGCACATAAGTGCCGATCATGATCCGGCGCTTCACTTCGTCACCAAAGCCAGCGGCACGGGTTGCTTCATACATGTCCACAAGGCCACCGCCCTGCACGGTCTCGCGCAGGCCGTAACGAACGCCGTCATAGCGCGCTAGGTTCGAGGAAGCCTCAGCCGGCGCCACGATATAATAGGTCGGCAGCGCATATTTGGTGTGCGGCAGGTTGATGTCGACGATTTCCGCGCCCGCGGCCTTCATCCACTCAATGCCCTGGTGCCACAGCGCTTCAATTTCGCCCGGCATGCCTGCTAGGTGATATTCCTGCGGGATACCGATTTTCATACCGCGGATGTCGCCAGTGAGCGCCGCTTCAAAGTTCGGCACCGGCATATCAACGCTGGTGCTGTCCTTGGCGTCAAAGCCGGCGATGCTTTCCATCATGATTGCACCGTCACGCACGGTGCGGGTAATCGTACCTGCCTGATCGAGCGAGCTTGCAAATGCTACCATGCCGTATCGGCTGCAGCGGCCGTAGGTTGGCTTGAAGCCGAACGTGCCGGTGAAGGACGCTGGCTGGCGGATGGAACCACCTGTATCGGATGCCGTTGCGCCCATCGCAGCAAAGCCCGCCACGGAAGCCACGGACCCACCGGAGGAGCCGCCAGGTACCGTGTCGGTATCGCCGCGGCGCCATGGGTTTTTCACCGGGCCATAAAAGCTGGTTTCGTTCGACGAGCCCATGGCGAACTCGTCCATATTCAGCTTGCCGAGCATCACAGCGCCGTCGTCCCAAAGCTTTTGGGAAACCGTGCTCTCATACTCTGGTTTGAAGCCGTCAAGGATGTGCGAACAGGCCTGCGTGTGCACGCCTTTGGTGGCGAACAGGTCTTTGATGCCCACAGGAATACCGGTCATGCCGGTTTGCTCGCCCGCCTTGATTTTGGCGTCAGCCTTGTCGGCCATCTCCAGCGCCATCTCAGGCGTCTTGGCAATATAGGCGTTCAGCGCATCCGCCGCTTCAACGGCTTCGATATGCGCTTCCGTCAGCTCGCGGGACGTAATGTCGCCCTTTTTCAGAAGGTCGCGGGCATCCGCGATCGTCAGTTTGGTCAAATCCGTCATGGCCGCCCCCTACTCGATTACTTTTGGCACGGCGAAGAAGCCATACTCAGCGTTCGGCGCATTCTTGAGAACGCTAGCCTGCTTGTCGCCATCGGTCACTTCGTCCTGGCGCCAACGCAGCTTTGCGTCCACTACGCTCGACATCGGCTCGATGTCGTCGGTGTTCACTTCGTCAAGCTGCTCCACCCACCCAAGGATGTTGTTAAGCTCGCCCGCCAGGGGCTCCAGCTTGTCTTCTTCAATTTTGATGCGCGCAAGCCGCGCAATTTTGGCAACGGTTGCCTTGTCAATATCCGACATGAAAATTCCTATGATACTAGCCAGGAAAATGCGTGAAATCAGCGCGGAACTTAACGCCTGACAACCCTGTGAGCAAGGGCTTATACGCGCTTTGGTGCAGATTCTGGGCGCTGGGACACCGATGACGACCCATCAGGCCCTCAATCGAGCGGATCAAGCCGTACATAGGAAAAGAAACGATTGACCGTTTCACCATCTTCCGACAGTGGCACATAGAGGATATGAAGGTGCACATGTGGCGTTACGTGACGCTCATCGCTAACCCCAATCACAGCCGCTCTGATATCAATTGCATGCTGCATGGACGCAATCACACGGTCGGCCACATCGGGCTTGTGAGCCTCCCGGACGCGCTTGTGGGTGATTTCACTATAGGCGCCAGCTACTGCACTACCATGCAGGGTAACGCGGCCGTCTGCCAATCGGCCATCACCTCCCCAGAGAGGCTCTATCAGTGACACCCACGGCAGGTAGGTCTTCAGGGCGACTGGTGACACATCTTTTTTCTGGTTAAAGGCGCGAATGCCCCGACACGCTTCAAAGTGCTTCAGGATAGTGGCGAAGTCCTCGCCGAATACAGGCGCATCTTTTGCGGGATAGAGGGAATAATTCCCGTCTCCGTACCCTTGCTTCAAACCAATGAGGTCCGTTGTCGAATCAAAAGAAGAAATTTTGACCTCCCGCGCCCTGCATCTTTAGAATGGCAGGTACAGATAAAAGTGCCTAATCACGCGCCTTGTTGCAACTGTACAATTTTGTAAGTTGCAGAAAACTACAAGAATCGACTTGCATTTGCACCGCCGACACGCACAAATCGGCTGTTAGCTGCTTGCGGAGATGAGAGCTTTGAGCGACCAAATTATACTTCGGGAAGCTAGGTCATCTGACGCTGGACCCCTGAATGAATATATCAGGGAAACCTTTGCTGACGCCAATCACCTGATTACGCGGGCAGCAGAATTCCGCATGGGTCGCTGGCGGCAACGTTTCTGGATCGCGCGCAAGCAGAGCAGCCCTTATGAAATCTGTCTCCTTGCCACCTCAGGTGATAAAATCGTTGGGATGCTGGACAGCTGGACTGACCGTCGGCACCGCGTTCGCCATTCCACCTGTTTTGCCATGAGCGTGGCAAAAGACTGGCGCGGTCGGGGCGTGGGCAAAAAACTGCTTTTGCATTTCACCGAATGGGTGCAAAAACATAAGATACTCGAGCGGATCGAGCTGCATGTCCACAGTGACAATTTGGCAGCTATAGCGCTCTACCGGGCGGTCGGTTTTCAGGAGGAAGGCATCAGGAAAAATGCTGTCCGGTATGAAGACGGCCGTACCGTTGACGACCATATCATGGCCTTGTGGCCATAACAGACTGGAAGAACCGGCCTAACCAAGGGGGTGAACGCCATTATGGCAAAGCATAAAACTGCACCGGCGGCAAAATTCCTGCTGGCGATCGCTGTTGTGATCGTCCTGATCCTGATCGGCGGCATTATTCTGAACCTGAACGAGAAAGCAGCGCTGAAGTTCGCATTTGTGCCGTCCCATGAAATCGCCAGCGAAGAGGCTACCCCTACACCGGATTACACATCGGATGCGGCCTGGGCCGCGCTTCCAGGCAAGACCTCAAGTGCCCAAATGATGCCTGAAGGCGTAATGCGCACGGCCATGGTGCCGGAAGTGGACGTTTTCTATATCCACCCCACCACCTACTTTGAGAAGGAACGCTGGAACGCGCCTTATGACGGCAATGAAAAAGCCATGCGCTGGACCGACAATTTCGCCCTCCGGTATCAGGCCAGTGCGTTCAACCTGGCTGGCCAGGTTTACGCCCCGCGCTACCGCCAGGCGACATTCGGCGCCTTCTTTGACGATAGCGGCCAGGGCGTCCGGGCTGTCCTTAATGCCCACAACGACATCCTCGCGGCGTTCGATAATTTCATCGCCACAAGAAACAAAGGCCGTCCCTTCATCATTGTAGGTCACAGCCAGGGTGCGCTGCATGCCCTGCTGCTTTTGGGCGAACGGGTTTCGCCCACAAACCTGCGGGACCTGATGGTAGCGGCCTATATCATCGGTTGGCCGGTCAGCCATGAAGGGGACCTGGCAGTCCTGCCTGGCATCGAGGCCTGCCAGACCAAGAACGACACCGGCTGTGTGGTGTCCTACCAAAGTTTCGACAAGGATGGCGACGCCACCTCGCTGCTGAAAGTCATCGCCACAACACCGGGCCTCAACGGCAAACCCCGTGGCGGCACGAAAATCCTGTGCACCAACCCGCTGAACTGGAAAGTGGACGGTGAAGCCACAAAGGCTGCCAACCGTGGCGCCCTGGAACTGCTTCCCGAACCCGGCCCCATCGCCGAGCCGATCCCGGCGCTGACCGGCGCACGCTGCGGCAAGGATGGCATCCTATATCTGACCCGCCCGCCGAAAGGTTCCTGGAGCCAGTATCAGATGGCCGGCGGCAACTATCATACCTATGACATCAACCTGTTCTATATGAACCTGCGCGAGAATGCGGCAGACCGCGCGAGCGCCTGGCTGGAGAAACACCGGTGAGCCAGCAGGTTTCCATATCGGAACTGAGGGCCCGGCTGAAGCCGCGCCAACGTCTACTGGGCATGGACCCGGGCACCAAAACCATTGGCCTCGCGCTTTCAGACACCACGCTGATGATCGCAACGCCAATGGAAATCATCCGGCGCAAGCGCTTCAAGGACGATGCGGCCCGTATTCAGCAAATCGTTGAAGAACAAAATGTCGGCGGGTTTGTCATTGGCTGGCCGGTGAATATGGATGGGTCACTGGGGCCACGGTGCCAGTCCGTTCAGGCCTTTTCGGAAAACCTGGCGAAGGTGTTCGACCTGCCGCAAACCCTGTGGGACGAACGCCTGTCCACCAGCGCGGTTGAGCGCACCCTGCTGGAAGCTGACAGCAGCCGTGCCAAGCGCAAGGATGTGATCGACAAGATGGCGGCCGCCTACATTTTGCAAGGAGCCCTCCATGCGATTTGAGACAGAACTGACAGCCGAAGACGGCCCAAACATCGACCACCTGCTGCGCACGGTCTACCCCAGCGAATTTGAAGCCCATCTGGTGGAAAGCCTGCGCACACGCCGCATCATGGCAGCAGAGCACGGCCTGTGGGACCAGGGCGCGCTTGTGGGCTATATTGCCTATTCACCGGTCACCATCGAAGGCATGGAAACCAAACGCCAGATACTCGGCGTTGGCCCCATGGCCATCCATACCGACTATCAAGGCACCGGCCTTGGCCGCAAGCTTCTGGAAGAAAGCCTGAAGGAAGTTGACGCCGACGCCCTAGTCCTTCTGGGCCATACTGCTTTCTATGAAAAGGTTGGTTTCAAGCCCGCAGCCACTTATGGCCTGACCTTCAGCGACGACGCGGAGCAGAATGCCGCCTTCATGGCGCTTGAATGTTGGCAAGGCGCCCTTGAGGGCCTGAAGGGCCGCGTCGAATATGACCGCAGGTTCTATGACGAATAGGGGGGAATAGGATGCCCTCGCGCCTCAGAAAGACACCCCTGCCCGGACGACCGGTCAAGGGATCGAAAACCGGCAGGCCCATTATGGCGGCGCTGGACCTTCTGGGTCGACGCTGGGCACTCAGGATCGTCTGGGAGCTGCGTGACGGCCCCGTCGGCTTCCGCGCCATGCAGGCCCGCTGCGACGGTATGTCGCCCAGCGTGCTCTCAACCCGCCTGAAGGAACTTCATGAGGCCAGGCTGATCGAGCCCACAGAAGACCAGCAGTGGCAGCTGACCGCCCTCGGGACAGACCTCAACCAGACCATTGCGCCGCTCAATGACTGGTCCGAAGGCTGGAAAGACGCTTTCTAGACCGTTCCTGCTTCCCCTTGAAAGTAAATGAGTCAACGTCTCTTGAAACACTTCAAACATACGCTACTTTTTTAGTATCGATACTAAATTAAAAGCGGATACATTATGTTTGCATCTCTCGTTGCCCCAATCACCCCGCCATATGACGCGGATACTGAAGCCCTCCTCAAGAAATGGATGCCGCCTGGCGCACCGTTTGAGCCACTGAGTCTCTTTCGCACACTGGCACAGACGCCAGACCTGATGTCGGCCATGCTGCCACTGGGGGCCTATTTCCTGGGCGGCCAAAGCCCGCTCACGGTACGGCTCAGGGAAATCCTGATATTGCGCACCTGCACAAACAGCGGCTGCGGTTACGAATGGGGCATTCACGCCACGGCCTTTGGTACCGCTGCGAATCTGTCCGCAGACGATATCCATGCGCTGCACCGAAAAGGCGCAGATGACGACCGCTGGACAGCCGCGGAAGCCGCAGCCATCCGGCTGTGTGACGCCTTGTGCGCAGGCCAGACAGCCGATGAGGCCACCAAGGCCGAAGCGCGTGCGCACTTCGATAAAGAATGCCTGTTGGCAATTACCGTGCTCACGGGCTGGTACCAGACGGTCGCCAAGGTCGCCAACACCTGTTGCGACGGCCCGGAAGCCTGGGCAGGCGGCTTCCCGAAAGCCGCAGAATAAAAGGCCAAAAGCGTGGTGGTTACCGGGCCGCCACGCCGCCCCTGATCACAGACAAATCCATCAGGCGGACAAGGTGCTTGCAGGTCTCAAATTTTGGGCCTATAAGGCGGGCTTAATGAGCACGCAACAGACCGACACACAGTCCTACCCGCGCGCGGAAGTTTCTCCGCCCTCGGGCCACCTTTTCCCTCATAAACATCTGCTAGGCATCTGGAATCTTGATCCAACGGCGATCAAGCACGTCCTGGATGTGGCCGACGCCTATGTCGAGCAGAACAGGCAGCCGAAAAAGTCCTCGCCCAAGTGCGCGGGCCTGACGCAGATCAACCTGTTCTTCGAGAACTCGACCCGGACGCTGATGAGCTTCGAGATCGCAGGCAAGCGCCTGGGCATGGAAGTGACCTCCATGGCCACCGGCTCAAGTTCGATCAAGAAGGGCGAGACACTTCTGGACACCGCCGCCACGCTGAATGCCATGCACCCGGACGTGCTGGTGATGCGCCACGCGGACAGCGGCGCGGTAAAGCTTTTGTCTGAGAAAATGGACTGCGCGGTGATCAACGCAGGCGACGGCCGGGCCGAACACCCGACCCAAGCGCTGCTGGACGCGCTGACCATCCGCCGCCGCAAAGGCAAGCTGCATGGCCAGACCATCGTGATTTCAGGCGATGTGGCCCACAGCCGGGTCGCCCGCTCAAACATCTATCTGCTTAACGCCATGGGCGCGCGGGTCCGACTTGTTGCCCCACCAACCCTGCTGCCCAAGGATGTTGACCGCTTGGGTGTGGAAGTGTCTCACCGCATGGACGAAGGCCTCAAGGGCGCGGACGTGGTGATGATGCTGCGCCTGCAGCAGGAGCGCATGCAAGGCGCCTTCCTGCCAAGCCTTCGCGAATACTACCGCTTCTGGGGCCTGACGCGCGACACGCTCAAATACGCCAAGGAAGACGTCCTGGTAATGCACCCCGGCCCCATGAACCGGGGCGTGGAGATCGCCTCTGACGTAGCCGATGACCTTGACCGCTCAGCCATCGAAGAACAGGTGGAAATGGGCGTGGCTGTCCGCATGGCCTGCCTGGATATCCTGACACGGAATTTGCGCGGGGAGGACGCGGTATGATTTCGGCTTACACCAACGCCCGCCTGATTGATCCGGCAAGCGGCCTCGACACCAAAGGCACGCTGATCGTCAACAACGGCAAGATTGCTGATTTCGGCCCTGATGTAACGGTGCCGGACGATGCAACCGTCACAGACTGCAAGGGACGTGTGTTGTGCCCAGGCTTCATTGACATGCGCGCCCATTCGGTTGATGCGGATGCCGCCCTTGCCGGCGGCATTACCACCGTGATCCTGCAGCCAGACCAGACAACCCTGATCGACAGTGACCCGGTGGTGGAACGCATTCGCCGCCGCGCCGAAGACACACACACGGTCAACGTTTACCCCATGGGTGCTGCAACGCGCGGCATGGAAGGCATGGAACTGGCAGAAATCGGCCAGATGAAGGCCTCAGGCGCCGTGGCCTTCACTGATTGCCGCAAACCGGTATCTAGCAGCCAGGTGATGCGCCGACTGATGGAATATGCCAGCTACTTTGGTGCCGTGATCGTGCAGTTCCCACAAGACGTGGGGCTTGCGAACGGCGGCATCGCCCATGAGGGCGAAATCGCGACGCGGCTCGGCTTCGCCGGCATCCCGGCCATGGCCGAAGTGATCCAGATCGAACGCGACGCGCGCCTCAGTGAAATGACAGGCACGCCGATCCATTTCGCGCTGATCTCAAGCCGCGAAGGCGTGGAAGCCGTGCGCGCCGCCAAGGAACGCGGCGTGAAGGTCACCTGCTCTACCGCCCCCCATTATCTGCACCTCAATGACAATGCCATGGAAGGCTACCGCACGTTTGCCAAAGTCAGCCCGCCGCTTCGGTCTGAGGAAGACCGGCTGGCGCTGATTGCCGGTATTGCAGACGGCACCATTGATACCGTCGTCAGCGACCACGACCCGAAAAGCGAAGACGTCAAGCGCCTGCCGTTTGGTCAGGCCGCTGCCGGCATCGTGGGCTTCGAGACACTACTCGCCCTCGCGCTCGGTCCCGTGCATGCGGGCAAGGTTGACCTCATCACCATGCTGAAGGCCCTGACAGCCACACCGGCTGAGCTTCTGGGCGTGCCCGGCGGCAAGCTCGAAGCCGGCGCACCCGCAGACCTGGTGATCTTCGACCCGGACAAGCCGTGGCGCATTGACCGCGAAGCCTTCCGCGCCAGCGCCAAGAACACACCGTTTGACACGCTGCCCGTTCAGGGGCAGGTTTGGCAGACGATCGTGGGCGGCAAGGCGCTCTATAGCGGAGAGTAGCGATGACATTCTCGGGGGAGATGGGGCTGGTACTGGCCCTGAGCTATCTGTTGGGGTCTGTGCCCTTTGGCCTTTTGTTCACCAAAATGGCCGGGCTTGGTGACATCCGGGACGTGGGTTCCGGCAACATCGGCGCCACCAATGTGCTGCGCACTGGCCGCAAGGACCTGGCGCTCGCGACCCTCGTCATGGATGCCGGCAAAGGCGCCATTGCGGTTCTGCTGACCCGCTATATGGTGGACCCTGCCCTCGCGCCTCTTGCGGGTGCGGCGGCCTTCATTGGCCACTGTTTCCCGATTTACCTTAAGTTCAAAGGCGGCAAGGGCGTTGCCACCTTCTTTGGTACCGTCTTCGCCATCAACCCGCTTCTGGGGCTGGCGTGCGGCGTGACGTGGCTTCTGGCCGCCGCAGTCTTCCGCTTTTCAAGCCTGTCAGCCCTGATTGCGTCGCTGCTGGCACCCGCGATCAGCTATTATATCGTGGGCCCTGACAGCTGGATCTTCATCGCCTTCATGACGCTGGTGATCTACATCCGCCACAAGGAAAACATCGCGCGCCTGATGCGTGGCGAAGAACCTAAAATCGGCAAGAAAAACAAATAAAGGCGCGCACTCCTGCCACCAGTGATTGACTTTGGTGCACACCGGCGGCACTCTGCCACCATGAACAAAACGGAAACAGACCAGTCCCTGTCGGACGCAGAAAAGCTCGCGCAGCTGCGGCTTATTCGTACGGAAGGCATTGGGCCCGTGACCTTCAGGGGGCTTCTGGCCCGGTTCGGGAACGCGGTTCAGGCGCTTGAAGGTGCGCTGGACCTTGCCGCCCGGCGCGGGCGCAAGAAGCCGCTCAAGCCCCCTTCACAGTCTGCCGCAGAACAGGAGCTGGAGCGCATCACCGAGGTTGGTGGCCACGCCCTGTTCCTGAATGGTGCTGACTACCCACCCCAACTGGCAGCCATCGAGGACGCCCCGCCCGTGCTGTTTACTATCGGGCGGCTGGACTTGCTCCATGGCCGCAGTGTTGGCATCGTGGGGGCGCGGAACGCCAGCGTTTCCGGACTGAAGCTGACCCGCACCATCGCGAGCGCGCTCGCAGACGCGGGCGTCACCATTACATCAGGCCTTGCGCGCGGGATCGATACCGCGGCCCACCAGGCATCTGTTGACCATGGCACCATCGCCTGCGTGGCGGGCGGGCTGGATATCTTCTACCCACCCGAGAACGAGGCGCTGCAACGCCAGATCGCGGAAGTCGGCCTTTTGGTATCGGAAATGCCCATGGGCACGCGGCCCCAGGCACGCCATTTCCCGCGCCGGAACCGGCTGATCTCCGGGCTTTCGCAGGGCATCCTGGTGGTCGAAGCCGCAATCAAGTCCGGCTCGCTGATTACCGCGCGCTTCGCCGCCGAGCAGGGTCGCGAGGTGTTTGCCATCCCCGGTTCGCCCCTTGATCCGCGCGCCAAAGGCGGCAACCACCTGATCAAGGACGGCGCCGTACTGGTGGAAGGCGCCGACGATATTTTAGCCGAAATGCAAACCCTGCCCGACCCTGGGCAAAAGGGGCACACCCCGCGCATCCGTCGTGCCCAAAATAGTGCCCCCGTGGCACAAAAGGGCACACCCATAGGGCCCATTTCCCCCGCCCCTGCCCCCAAGGCGCCAACAGGCACAAGTGATCTGCTTGGCCTGCTGACGAGTACACCCATTCACATGGATGACGTTGTGCGGCAGTCAGGCGCGAGCACAGAAGAGGTGTTGGCCGCCTTCCTGGAACTGGAACTTGCCGGCGAAATCACCCGTCATTCGGGCGGTCGGGTTTCCCGAAATTACGCCTGAAATGAAGAAGGTCATTGCAATCGCCGCCGCTTCGAACTAGGTGAAAGCAAAGGCAAAGCGCTATAGCGCACCATTATTATAAAGTAAGGAACGGGCTGACGTATGAACGTCGTAATCGTGGAATCGCCAGCGAAGGCAAAAACCATCAACAAATATCTTGGTAAGGATTACAAGGTCTTAGCCAGTTTTGGCCACGTCCGGGACCTGCCTGCCAAAGACGGTTCCGTGAAGCCGGATGAAGACTTTGCGATGGACTGGGTGGTCGACCGCGATTCGAACAAACGCCTGACCGAGATCGCCAACGCCGTCAAAGGCGCGGATAAACTGTATCTCGCGACTGACCCCGACCGCGAAGGGGAAGCCATCAGTTGGCATGTGCTTGAGGTCCTGAACAAGAAGAAGGCGCTGAAGGACGTTACTGTCAAACGCGTGGTCTTCAACGAGATCACCAAATCCGCGATCCTGAAGGCCATGGCCGAGCCGCGCGACCTGGACGACGAGCTGGTGCATGCCTACCTCGCCCGCCGCGCGCTGGATTATCTTGTGGGCTTTACGCTGTCGCCTGTGCTGTGGCGCAAGCTGCCGGGCGCCCGGTCTGCGGGCCGCGTGCAATCTGTGGCGCTGCGCCTGATCTGCCAGCGCGAAGCCGAGATCGAAAAATTCGTACCCCAGGAATATTGGAGCGTGGAAGCCGGCGTCAAAGGCGACGAAGGCAAAAGCTTCATGAGCCGCCTGTTCGCCATGAACGGCGACAAGCTGAAGAAATATGACCTGAACAATGAGGCGGACGCGAAAACTGCCGCGGCGCTGATTGAGCGCACCCCGCTGAAAGTGTCAGGCGTTGAGCGCAAGCCCGCCCGCCGCCACCCACAACCACCGTTCACCACATCCACCCTGCAGCAGGAAGCGGCACGGAAGCTTGGCTTCCCGGCCCAGCGTACCATGCGCGTGGCGCAGAGCCTTTATGAAGGTAAACCGATCGACGGTGAAGTGACCGGTCTGATCACCTATATGCGTACCGACGGCGTGACCATCGCGCAGGAAGCCATGAACGCGACCCGCGGGGTGATTGAGAGCCGGTATGGCGACAAATATCTGCCGGACAGCCCGCGCGTATACAAGACCAAGGCGAAGAACGCCCAGGAAGCGCACGAAGCAATCCGACCAACCGACCCGATGCGCACACCAAGTGAGGTCGCGCACACGCTGGATGCGGACGAAAAGAAGCTGTATGAGCTGATCTGGCGCCGCACAATCGCCAGCCAGATGGAAAGCGCGGTTGCCGAGCGCACCACCGTGACCATCATGAACGCCGACCAGACAGCCGAGCTACGCGCCACCGGCACCATCATCCAGTTTGACGGCTTCCTTTCTGTCTACCAAGAAGGCAAGGATGACGAAGGCGACGAGGATGAAACCCGCCTGCCAATGATCAAGGAAGGCGAAGTTCTGACCCTTGAAGGCGTTGAACCAAAGCAGCATTTCACCGACGCGCCACCACGCTTCACGGAAGCAAGCCTGGTGAAACGCATGGAAGAGCTGGGCATCGGCCGCCCGTCCACCTACGCGTCGATCCTGTCGGTCCTCAGGGACCGCAGCTATGTGCATATGGAGCGCAACCGCTTCATCCCGGACGACAAGGGCCGCCTGGTTACCGCCTTCCTGGAGAAATTCTTCACCCGCTATGTGGAATATGATTTCACGGCGAACCTTGAAGAACAGCTGGATGATATTTCTGCCGGTCAGGAAGACTGGAAGAAGGTGCTGGCCGAATTCTGGGAGGCCTTCAAGCCGAAGACCGAAGAAATCATTGGTGTCCGTAACTCGGTCGTTATCGACGCCCTTGATGAGTTCCTTGAGCATATGATGTTCCCGGAAGCCAAGGAAGGCGGCGAAGACCCACGCAAGTGCCCGAAATGCGACGATGGCCGCCTGGGCCTGAAGACCAGCCGCTACGGCGCCTTTATCGGTTGCTCCAACTATCCGGAATGCGGCTATACCCGCCAGTTCGGCAACAAGGGTGACGCAGACGGTGACGGCAATGCGGACGAGCCAGCGACTTTGGGCAATGACCCCGAGAGCGGTGAGCCGATTTCCATCCGCACCGGCCGCTTTGGCCCCTATATCCAGGTGGGTGAAGCGGTGAAGGGCGAAAAGCCGAAGCGCGCCAGCATCCCCAAGGATATAGACACCGGCGATGTGGACCTTGAAAAAGCCCTGGCGCTTCTGTCCCTGCCGCGTGAAATTGGCGCGCACCCAGAAGACGGCAAGATGATCACCAGCGCCATTGGCCGCTATGGCCCCTATGTGGCGCATGACGGCACCTACGCCAAGCTTCAGTCATCCGAGGAAGTCTTCACCGTGGGCCTCAATCGTGCGGTTTCCCTGGTGGCGGACGCCAAAGCCAAAAAGGGCGGCGGCAAGACAGTCCTGAAAGAACTGGGTGAGCACCCGGACGACGGCGATGCGGTTCGCGTTCTGGATGGCCGCTATGGCCCGTATGTGAACCACAAGAGAACCAACGCAACGCTTCCGAAGGGCACGGAGCCAGAGAGCGTAACACTCGAGCAGGCGCTTGAGTGGCTGGCCGCCAAAGCCACCAAAAAGAAGCCTGCCGCAAAGAAAAAAGCGGCGGCGAAGAAAGCCCCAGCCAAGAAAAAGGCTGCGCCGAAGAAAAAGGCTTCCTAAGGCCAAACCATTCCGACGGGCGGTGCCTCAGCCGCCCGCACTCCCGAAAGGATACCGCCCTTGGCGCGTAAAACAGAACCCGGCCAGATACCCACTAAAGAAGAAATCATGGAGTTCATCCGCGGTTTCGAGGGCGGCAAGGTCACGAAACGCGATATTGCCCGCGCCTTTGGCGTGAAGGGCCCGGACAAGGTGCACCTGAAAAAAGCGCTCAGAGAACTGTCGGAAGACGGAATCCTTTCGAAGGACACCAGCCATGCGCTGCGGCCTGCTGACCGCCTGCCCGGCGTGCAGGTTGTTGAATTTGCAGGCCTTACCAAACAGGGCGAGGTCCTGGTCAAGCCGGTGAATTTTGAGGGTGGCGGTGAAGTGCCGATCATTTTCCTCAAGGAAAAGAAACGCGGCCGCGGCAAAGGCGGCCCTGCCCTTGGGCGCGGCGACCGGGCACTGGTGCGGCTGACGCATATCAAGGACGAGCCACCCACCTACAAGGCCATGGTGCTGAAGGTGCTGAAGCCGGCACCGAGTGCCGTCATGGGCATCTTCCACGGCAATGAGAACGGTGGCCGCATCCACCCGGTGGACAAGAAAAACCGCGACGAATATTGGGTTGACCGCGACGACACAGCCGGTGCCAAGGAAGGCGAGCTTGTGCTGGCCGACCCGGTCAACAGCCGCCGTCAGATGGGGCCGAAGCGTGCCCGCGTGAAAGAGCGGCTGGATGATATCTCCAGTGCCAAGGCGATCAGCATGATTGCGATCCACGCGCATGATATCCCGTATGAATTCCCCGATGATGTGATCAAGGAAGCGGAAGCGGCCAAGCCGGTGGACCTGAAGGGCCGCACGGACCTGCGCGATATTCCGCTGATTACCATCGACCCCGCGGACGCGCGCGACCATGACGATGCCATCTGGGCCGAAGCGGACCCGGACCCCGAGAACAAGGGCGGCTGGCACACGATTGTCGCCATCGCAGACGTGGCCCACTATGTGAAGCCGGAGAGCAAGCTGGACCGCGAAGCGCTTAAGCGCGGCAACAGCTGCTATTTTCCGGACCGTGTGGTGCCCATGCTGCCGGAAGCGCTGTCAGCGGACCTCTGCAGCCTGATGCCGGGCGTGGAGCGTGCCTGTATGGCTGTACACATGTGGTTTGACAGCAAGGGCCGCAAGATACGCCACAAGTTCGTGCGCGGCCTGATGAAAAGCGCCGCCAACGTCAGCTACACCGAAGCCCAGGCAGCCATTGACGGCACACCGTCTGACCTGACGGGCCCGCTGCTGGAACCCGTGCTGAAACCGCTGTGGGGGGCGTTCAAATCCATCATGGAAGCCCGCGCCAAGCGTGAGCCGCTGGACCTGGACCTGCCGGAGCGCCGGGTGGAGATCAATGAGGACGGCCATGTGACAGGCATCACCCTCCGGGACCGGTTCGACGCCCACCGGGTGGTTGAGGAATTCATGATTTCTGCCAACGTGTGTGCCGCGGAAGAGATGGAAAAGCATCACTTGCCGACCATGTACCGCATCCATGAAGAACCGCCGATGGAAAAGCTTGAGAGCCTGCGGGACTTCCTGGCGACCATGGACCTCAATCTGGCCAAGGGGGCGGTGATGATGCCGCGCCTGTTCAATGGCATCCTGCATAAGGTGAAGGACACGCCGCAGGAACATCTGATCAATGATGTGGTGCTGCGGTCCCAGACCCAGGCCTACTACGGCCCGGACAATATGGGCCACTTCGGCCTTGCCCTGCCCCGCTATGCCCACTTTACCTCGCCGATCCGCCGCTACGCCGACCTGATCGTGCACCGCGGCCTGATCCGGGCGCTGAAGCTCGGCAAAGACGGCATGACCGACCTTGAGGTTGAAGAACTGGCCGCGATTGGCGAACAGATATCCAACACCGAACGCCGCGCCATGGCGGCAGAGCGCGACAGTACTGACCGCTATCTGGCCAATTATCTCTCGGATCAGGTAGGCAAGGAGTTCGTTGGCCGAATCACCGGCGTGACCCGCTTTGGCCTGTTTGTCAGCCTGGAGCCGTCAGGCGGCGACGGCCTGATCCCGATTTCCGAGATCGGCGCGGATTATTATGAGCTGGACGAAGCGCATCACCGCCTTGTGGGTGAACGCTTCGGTGAAGTCTTCCGCCTGGGCGACCGGGTTGAGGTGCGGCTTGAAGAAGCCAACAAATTCACAGGCGGCCTGAAGCTGTCGCTCGTTGGCGAAGGCAACCTGCCGGATTTCGTTGAGAAAGGCGGCAAGCGCGCGCCAAAGCTGGCCAAACGCCATGACCGCCCCCGAGGAGCCAAGGGCGGCAAGCCCAAAGGCAAAGGCCGGGGCGGCAGCAAACCCGGCAAGCCGGGCACCAGCCGCCGCAAGCGCGACTGAACGTCAACCTGTCATCCCGTGGCCTGACCACGGGATCTCTTTCCGACGCGACCAGAAACAGAGATGCCGGGATCAAGTCCCGGCATGACAATAGGTTAACTGACGGACGCCACAAGGCACCGTCAGAGAATACCCAGCTCGACGAACACATCGGCGACATCGTCGGCGAAGTTGGCACCTTTCCTGAGCACAGGCACATCAGCCGGCAGGTCGGTGTATTTCTCTCTCTGGCTGGTGGCAATCAACGCCACGGGGATGTCGCGCGTGGACGGCATGGCCTTGAGCGCACACGCCAGGTCAATGCCTGTCAGCTCCGGCATCACGCGGGAGACAATCACCGCATCAGGCCGCATGGATGGGATCAGCTGGATGGCGTCCATAGTGGAGGCCACATTGATCATACGGTAGCCGCACTCCAGAAGCTCGCGCGTGACAATCTTGGTGGCGATCCCCGGTTCCATCACCAGCATCACCTCGATATCCGTCACCGTGATATCGCCCACATTGAAGCCGCCCTTGTTCGGCAGCTTGCGCATCATCTGGGAGACGTCGATCTCCCGATTCTGGATGAAGGCCTCAAGGCACTCGGCCATGCGGTCAGCGTAGAACAGGATGTCCTTGCACGACTCAGGCGTCAGCTCTTTCATGTTGAAGAAATAATCTTCAAACCGGTGGCACATGACCTTCAGGGATTTCATCTCGAAGCTTTGCGCCACAGACTTCAGTGAGTGCGCCTCAAGCCGGATCGCGGCCAGTGCGTCATTGCCCTGGATGATACCCGCCTGGAAGTCCTGCACGGCTTCCGTGAGGTTGCGCAAACGGTCTTCAACCGTATCGATGGCTTCGGTGCGAAGTTCTTCAAGAAGATCATTATCAGTGGTGGACATAAACCGGCCTTTATCTCTTGGTTACCCATTCTTGTGGCACATAAATGGTTACCCGAGCGTTAGCATTTTCAATTAGTTTTGCAAGGCCCTCGGAAAATAATGTAAATTCCGAGAAACAGCGCTTGACTTATGGGCCGGTGTGGGTATTTTGCGCCCTCAACGTGGTCGTAGTCAAAAGCGGCCTGGAACAATGTTTTCTTGGAGTTAATAAGATGGCCAAGCCGTCCAGCATCAAGATCAAGCTGCTTAGCACTGCGGACACTGGTTACTTCTATGTAACCAAAAAGAACCCGCGGACACTGACCGAGAAAATGGTCCTGCGCAAGTATGACCCGGTTGTTCGCAAGCACGTAGAATTCAAGGAAACTAAGATCAAGTAATCTTGGTTTTCGGATTGATCTTAAAAGCGCCGCGCCCCACCATAGGCCGCGGCGTTTTTTATTGCGCCCAGCCCAGCTAAAAGCAACAGCCACAAAAAAGGCCGGACAATGCCCGGCCTGACGGTCTTCGGTTTTAGAGGAGCGCCGCCTAACGGTTGGCTTCGGCGATAATCACCCGGTTACGGCCGTTTTCCTTGGCCTCATAAAGCGCCTTGTCGGCGGCCTCCAGAAGCGCAGCTGGGGTTTGCCCCTCGTCGCTGGTGGCAACACCGATGGAGACACTGATGGTCAGCGGGCCGTCAGCGGCCCCAACATCGAACGGGTTATCGAACACCTCCTGGCGCAAGCGGTCCCCGATCATGAAGGCCCAGTCTGTCGGCGTTTCGGGCATCATCACCACGAATTCCTCACCGCCATAGCGCGCGGCCAGGTCAACGCCGCGGATATTCTTGCCGATCCGGTTGGCGAATTCCTTCAGCACCAGGTCACCCACTGCGTGGCCGTAGGTATCGTTCACTTTCTTGAAATGATCGATGTCCATCATCAGGACGCTCAGCGCCTTGCCGGACTTCTGCGCCGCCTGCAGGCGGGTCTCAAGGTGGCTCGTGAGATAGTGGCGGTTATAAAGGCCGGTCACGGCATCCGTGGTCGCCAGCTGCATCGACAGGTGGAAGTTTTCCCACAGCTTGTCGGCGTAGCGCTTGCGCTTCAGCTGAGTCTTGACCCGCGCCAGGAACTCCATCCGGTCCACCGGGCGCACCACATAGTCGTTCACGCCCATCTCAAGGGCCCGCACCAGTAGTTTGGTGTTACCGTCGTCCACCATCACCAGAATGGGCACATGGCGGGTTTCCTCGAATGACCTGAGTTTGGAACAGACCCGAAGGCCGTCCGTGTTGCGCATGGTGAGGGATACGATAATCAGGTCGAAATTCTTTTCGCGCGCACGCTCGGCCGCGTCCTCACCGCCGGCCATGAAGGTCAGCTCGCCGACACCCTCCAGCGCCCGCGCGATACGCTCCATGACCCGCTCCTGCTCGTCTACGATCAGGATTGAGCCGTCTGTGGGTGCGTCAACCTCAAGGGTTGGCTCTTCCTCGTTTTCCCAGCCCAGGCTGGCGCCGGTGGCTTCACGGTTCCGAAGCTCGTCCATCATGACCTTCAGCCGCACCAGCGAACGGACGCGGGCGAACAGCGCCAAGTCCTGCACAGGTTTGGTGAGGAAATCGTCAGCCCCAGCCTCAAGCCCGGCCACCCGGTCGGACGGCTGGTCAAGCGCTGTGACCATAACAACAGGAATATGGGCCGTTGCGGGGTCTGCCTTGATCCGGCGGCAGACCTCGAAACCGTCCATGCCCGGCATCATCACATCCAGCAGGATGATATCGGGGTGCTCGCGCGAAATCACATCCAGCGCCTCAGGGCCACTGAATGCAGTCAGCACGTCAAAATATTCGCTTGTCAGCTTAGCTTCGAGAAGCTTGACGTTCGGCGGAACGTCATCAACCACCAGCACCCGAGCTGTCATCGCCCTCTATCCTACGAACTGTTTTACGGTTTCGAGGAAGTGTCCCACGGAAATAGGCTTGGCGATATAGGCCTCGCAGCCCCCTTCTCTGATTTTTTCCTCGTCACCCTTCATGGCAAAAGCGGTAACGGCGACCACAGGAATCTTCCTGAGGTCTTCGTCTTCCTTCAGCCACTTGGTCACTTCAAGACCGGAGACCTCCGGCAATTGGATGTCCATCAGAATCAGGTCGGGATTGTGCTCGCGCGCCAGATCAAGGGCAGCCATACCGTCCCGAGTCTGGATCGTCTCATAATCGTGAGCTTCTAAAAGATCGCAAAACAACTTCATATTGAGTTCGTTGTCTTCGACTATCAGGATCTTTTTACCCATACGGTTCCCCTGGCCCCTCCACAAGGCGCTTTGGTTCATTACCCAACCTTTTTGATAATAGTCGTGCTTTCGGTAAAAATACAAGCCCGTCAAGGGATTAAAATATATTTTTCCGCGAAAAGCCCGCGCTTGTGCCAAAAAAGTCATTTCCCAGTCGGGTGGAATTTGGGACAATAGCACCAACACGAATAAAAACGACCGCTTGCGAGGCAAAATCCATGACTCCCGACACCGCCCAAACCATCGCGCTCCAGAGCGCCGGCTTCATCTTCCAGGAGGATGATATCCGCGACCGCTTCATGGCCCTGTCTGGCGTGGATGTGGACGATATCCGCGCGCGTATCGCGGACCCTGCCTTCCTGGCCTCAATCCTCGAATTCCTGGTGAACTTCGAGCCTGACCTGATGGCCTGCGCCGAAACGCTGGGCGAAAAACCGGAAACGCTGGTGGCCGCATGGCGCACCCTGGGCGGCGGCGATGGGCTGGATTGGTAAGCCCATGACAAGCGTAAGCGACCTGATCACCGGCATCGATCCTCACCGCCCGCTCCTTCTTCTGGACGCGGACGAAGTGCTGCTGCGGTTCGTGGAAACGCTGGAGCAATACCTGGTCAACCAGGGCGTGGAGCTTCGGCTGACCAGCTTTCAGCTGAGCGGCAACATCTTTCCGCTCGGCGGTGATGCGCCTGTACCTGGGGAACAGGTTCGCGACCATATCGCCGGCTTTTTTGATACCTGCGTTGATGAAGTCCCCCTGGTGGACGGTGCACTGGAGGCACTGGACGGTCTGCGCGAGCATTATCAGATCGCGATCCTGTCGAATGTGCCAAGCCGCTGTCGTGCCCGGCGTGAAGCCAGCCTGAAGGCGCAGGGGCTGGATTTTCCCGTCATCGCCAACAAGGGCGACAAGGGCCCCGGCGCCAAACAGCTGGCGGACGCCATCCGCGCCCACACAGTGTTTGTGGACGATCTGCCGCCCCAGCATGCGTCAGTCGCGGCCCACGCGCCGGATATCCACCGGGTACATTTCATTGGCGACCCAAGGCTGGCGGCTCTCATTGGCAAGGCGCCCGACGCCCATGTGCGGTTCGATGACTGGCCCACCCTTGAAAGCCACCTGAAGGACCTCATGCAAGGGCACCCGTCATGACACCCGCCACCGCACCGCGCCCCAGCCTGTGCCGGGTGTGCCTGCACCAATATGAGGGCGGGAAGATTTGCCCGAAGTGCGACAGGCCAAGGACAATTTCGCATCCGGAACTGTTTGACCTGACAGTGGCGCATATCGATTGTGACGCCTTCTATGCCTCCATTGAGAAGCGCGACAACCCTGAGCTGGCAGCCAAGCCGGTGATGATTGGCGGCGAACACCGCGGCGTGGTATCCACCTGTTGTTATATCGCGCGGATGAACGGTGTCCGGTCGGCCATGCCCATGTATAAGGCCAAGAAGCTGTGCCCGGATGCAGTGATCCTGCGCCCGCGTATGAGCCACTATCAGGCGGTCGGGCGTCAGGTGCGCGAGATGATGCGCAACCTGACACCGCTTGTAGAACCGCTGTCGATCGACGAGGCCTTCCTGGACCTGACGGGCACGGAGCGCCTGCACAAGGCCTCGCCTGCCAAGCTGTTGGCCAAGTTCGCGCTGGATGTGGAACGCGAGGTGGGCATCACGGTCTCGGTCGGCCTTGCCGCCAACAAGTTCCTGGCCAAGCTGGCGTCAGACATGGACAAGCCGCGCGGCTTCACCGTGATTGGCGAGAGCGACAAGAAAGCCGTGCTCGCGGGCCTGCCCATCACCCGCATCTACGGCATCGGTGCAAAATCCGCCAAGGCGCTCGAAAAGGACGGTCTGAGCCAGATCAGCCAATTGCAGGAGATGGAGGAAAGCACCCTGATCCGTCGCTACGGCGAAACCGGCCAGCGGCTTTACCGCCTGTCACGCGGCATAGACACCCGCCGCGTCAGCCCGGAAAGCGAGACCAAGAGCGTATCGAGCGAACGCACGCTGGATAAAGACCTGGCAGACTATGACGCGCTGGAGGAAAAGCTGTGGGGCCTGTGTGAAAATGTCTCCGCCGACCTGAAGCGCAAAGAGCTAGCGGGCGTGACCATCACGCTCAAGCTCAAGACCAGCATGCACCGCATTATCACCCGGTCCCGCACCATCTCAGGCGCGACCCAGCTTGCGGGCACCATCTTCGAGATCGGCCAGCAGCTGCTGCGCCCGCTCGCCGACGGATCGCCCTACCGGCTGATCGGCATCGGTGTCAGCCATTTCCGGCCGCTCACGGAAGCAGACCAGCCCGACCTGATCGAGCCCGCGCGCACCAAAAGGCAGACAGCCGAAAAGGCCATGGATGCCCTACGCGGCAAATTTGGCACGGCTGCCATCGTCAAAGGGCGCAGTTCTCTCCCGGCAAAAGATGCCCCCTCCCCCACCAAGAAATAGAAAACCCTTATATTTCAATACCATGACTACGCGCCGACCGTGGCACAGGACTTGCTAGTCTTCTCCTGAGTAACCAACGTTTGGAGAGACGCATGATCGAGCAGTCAAAGAATAAGCTGAACGACAAAGCAGAGATCAATCCCTATGTCAGCAACCTTGCGAGCAAGCTGATGCAGACGGCTGCCAATGCCGAAATGAAGTTCGACAGCGCGGGCTGGCAACTGATTACCGAAGTATTGAGCTTTGCTGCCGCCGCCGAACAGCGCATGTCCGAGCAGCAAGAGCGCATCTCGTTCCTGGAACAGCTTTCTGTTACTGATGAACTGACAGGCATCCCGAACCGGCGCGGCCTCCGCTCTGCCCTCGGCCAGACGCTGGCGTCCGCAGGGCGCCACGGTGAATCCGGCGTGCTTGGTTTCATTGATCTGGACGGTTTCAAGCATATCAATGACGTGCACGGCCATATGGCCGGGGACGCAGTGCTTCGGTATGTTGCCAAGGCGCTCAAGCAACACACCCGTCCGTCCGACACTGTAGCGCGCATCGCGGGCGACGAGTTTGCCGTCATCCTGAAGCGCTGTTCAGCCGACCAAGGCATGAAACGGCTTCGGACCCTGCAAAAGGAAATCAACGCCGGCAAGGTCCGCTATGGCGGGGCCACGATTCCGGTGAAATGCTCCATCGGCGTGCAGGCGTTTGACGGCACGACTGACCCAGCGACCCTCATTGAAGCCGCGGACCAGGCCATGTACCACGACAAACAGGCGCGCAAAGGTGCGCACCTGAAGACGGCCTAAGACAATATCTATGTTCGTCACTCGCCGACCTGATCGGCGAGTCCATCGCCACGAACACAGACAGAAAAGCGGATTCGCCGGTCAAGCCGGCGAATGACGCCTCAGGGGCCGCCAAGGCCCTTTTTTTATGCCGGATCGTTTGCTATAAGGGCTTAAGTTTCTTAAGTTTTTCTTGAATCTGGATACCCTTATGAGCATTGAAGCACGCCTCAACGAGCTGGGCATTGACCTGCCAACCCCTGTCGCCCCTGTGGCCAACTATGTTCCGTTTGTCAGAAGCGGCAATCTGGTCAGCATCTCCGGCCAGATCCCGATGCAGGACGGCAAGCTGGCATTTGAAGGCAAAGTGGGTGACCCGGTATCCGAAGACGACGCCAAGGCGGCGGCCCGCCTGTGCGGTATCAACCTCATTGCCCAGATGAAAGCAGCCTGCGACGGTGATCTGGACCGCGTTGTGCGCGTCGTGAAGCTGGGTGGTTTCGTGAACTGCACCGACGGTTTCGGCGGCCAGCCGCAGATCATCAATGCCGCGAGCGACCTGATGGTTGAGGTATTCGGCGACAAGGGGCGCCACAGCCGCTCAGCCGTAGGCGTGAACGCTCTGCCGCTGAATGTACCGGTGGAAATTGACGCGCTCGTTGAAATCAGGGACTGACATGGCAAACGGCAAGAAAGCATCCCGTGAGTTTCCTTGGCTGACCGAAAAAGACGTGGCCCACCGCGGGCTTCACAAACCCGGTACAGTGACTGAGGAAAATACCATCGCCGCCGTGTCGGATGCCGTGCATGCGGGCTATGCCGTTGAAATTGATGTCCGGGCCACCGGTGACGACATTATCGTCGTGTTTCATGATGATACGATCGACCGCATGACCGACGGCAAGGGCCCCGTTAGTTCATGGGGCTTTCAGCAGCTTCGGAAATTCATGGTGGGGAAAAGCGGTAAGCCAATCCCCAGCCTGCCCGATGTGATGGATGCGGTGGATGGCCACGTGCCGCTGTTTATCGAGATCAAATCCCATCCCAAAATGGACATCCAGAAGCTGTGCGCGGGTGTACGCCATTCGTTTGAAGGCTACCAAGGCCCTGTGGCGGTGATGAGTTTCGACCCACGCATCGTGCATTGGTTCAAAACCTATATGCCCAAATATGCCCGCGGGCTAGTCATTGGGCGAGAGGTGCTGCTGGGCGTCAGGAAGCGTCTCGGGCTTCAGCTCGCGGTCCATAAATGCAAGCCGGATTTCCTGGCCTGCGATATCAACCTGCTGCCGAACACCTATTGCACCAAATGGCGCGCCAAGGGTAAGCCACTGCTGACCTGGACGGTGCGCGACAGCCGCCTTGAAGCCATCGGGCGCGAGCACGCGGACGCCGTGATTTTTGAGCCCCCGGCGGTGGTGGGCGAGGATTTCTAGCATGCCTGACGGAGCCCAAATCCAGGCTTCCTTCGCAAACGCTATTACCGAGATCGGCCGCGACGCCTGGGACGCCTGCGCGGGTTCCGGCAACCCCTTCCTCAGCTATGATTTCCTTGAGGCCCTTGAAGAGAGCGGCTGCGCGGCAGCTGAAACAGGCTGGCAACCTTATCACGCGCGCATCAGCCTTGAGGGCATGGACGCACCCCTCGCCGTGATGCCGCTTTATATGAAAAGCCACTCCTACGGCGAATATGTGTTCGATCATGCCTGGGCCCAGGCTTATGAGCGCGCAGGCGGGCAGTATTACCCCAAGCTCCAGTCTTCCATCCCCTTTGTGCCCGCCACCGGCCCAAGGCTGCTGTCGCGCGCGGACGAGATGGGCCAGCTGGCGCTTCTGGAAGCCGGGCGGGGCCTGACGGACCAGCTGGGGCTGTCTTCCATTCATTTGACTTTCCTGCCGGAAAAGGAAGCCACGCTCGCGGGCGCGAACGGCTACCTGATCAGAAATGACCAACAGTTCCATTGGCGCAATCGCGACTTCCGCGATTTTGAAGATTTTCTCGAGGCCCTGTCGTCTAGAAAGCGCAAGCAGATCCGCAAGGAACGGCGCACGGTTGCTGAAGCCGGTATCCAGATCGACTGCCTGACCGGCAGCGACATCACGGAAGCACATTGGGACCATTTCTTCACCTGCTACGTTGATACCGGCATGCGCAAATGGGGCCAGCCGTACTTGAACCGGGAATTCTTTTCGCTGATTGGCGAACGGATGGCAGACCGTATACTTCTGGTGCATTGCAGCTTTGAAGGCCGCCCCGTCGCGTCAGCGCTGAATTTCATCGGCCATGACACGCTCTATGGCCGCCACTGGGGCTGCGTGGAAGACCATGCCTGCCTGCATTTCGAAGCCTGTTACTACCGCGCCATTGATTTTGCCATCACGCATGGCCTCAAGTTCGTCGAAGCCGGCGCCCAGGGCCCGCACAAGCTGGCCCGCGGCTATGAACCGGTAAAGACCTACAGCGCCCACTACCTGCGCGACCCAGGCTTCCATGATGCGGTCGACCGCTACCTGCGCGGAGAGCGCCAGGCGGTCGAAGGCGACATCGCCTATTTCACTGACCATTCGCCGTTCAGGAAAAAGTAAACTCCGTCATACCGGGGTCAATGCCCCGGCATGACAATCAGCAGGAAAGAACAGCGTCCGCTTTGATGCGGTAAAGCACGTGCGGGCGAATAGGGTGGCCCTCATCAATCATCGGATGGTCGAAGTCACCCGCCAGATCGCGCGTCATGCCGATCTTTTCCATAACCCGCATCGACGGCTTGTTCACTTTGGCCGTGAAGGCCACCACCTCTGGCGCCCCAAGTTTTGAAAAAGCATAAGCCAGGCAGGCCCGCGCGCCCTCTGGCGCCAGCCCCTGCCCCCACGTGCTGGCGGCCAGGCGCCAGCCGATCTCGATGCCGCCCTTCATACCGTAATAATCCGGCACGTCCTGGATGCCGATAAAGCCAATGAATTGGCCGTCGTCGCGCTTTTCTGCGGCCCAGAAGCAATAGCCCCTGTCGGCCTGCGCCTTCATCTGACGGTCGACCGTGGCGTCGGATTGCGCGCGCGTTTGCACGCTGGGGAAATAGCGCATCACATCCGCGCAGGCGTTGATGGCGGCGAAGGGTTCGCGGTCCGCGTCAACCCACGGGCGCAGGATCAGGCGGTCGGTTGTCAGCATGGCAGGTCCCCAGGAATGCAGTGAAAGGGCGCCGTCTTTAGCGCGCACCGGATCACCAATCAAGAAAAAAGCCAGCAACCGAAGCTGCTGGCCTTCATTATTGGTCTCACAGAACCTTATTTCACCGGTACGTTATTTCACCGGAACTGGCGGCTTGCCTTCCTTGCGGGTGGCGGGCACGCCAGACTTGGCTGTCTTTTTCTTCGGCGCTTTCGCTTTTGGCGGTGTGGGCGCATGAGGCGTGATTTCGAAGGCGATTTCCTTGTCCTTCACCTTCACGACCACTTCGCCGCCTTTGGCGAGCTTGCCAAACAGCAGTTCGTCGGCCAGCGGCGTCTTGATATGCTCCTGGATCACGCGGGAAAGCGGCCGCGCGCCATAGTGGCGGTCATAGCCCTTCTCAGCGAGCCAAGCCTTGGCTTCTTCCGTCAGGCTGATTTCCACATTGCGGTCCGCCAGCTGAAGCTCAAGCTGCAGCACGAACTTCTCAACCACACGGGCCACCACTTCAGGCGGCAGGAAGTCGAACGCGATGGTCGAATCCAGCCGGTTACGGAATTCGGGGCTGAACATCTTCTTGATCGCGTCATCGGATGCGGTCTCGTCCGTCTCACGCCCGAAGCCGATGGCGGATTTACTAAGCTCAGCCGCGCCGGCGTTGGTGGTCATGATCAGGATCACATTGCGGAAGTCGATCTTCTTGCCGTTATGGTCTGTCAGCGTACCGTTATCCATCACCTGCAGAAGCACGTTGAAGAGGTCCGGGTGCGCTTTTTCGATTTCGTCCAGCAGAAGCACACAGTGCGGGTGCTGGTCGACCGCGTCGGTCAGAAGACCGCCCTGGTCGAAGCCCACATAGCCCGGAGGCGCACCGATCAGGCGTGAAATCGAGTGACGTTCCATATATTCGGACATATCGAAGCGGTGCAGCTCAACGCCCAGAAGGCTGGAGAGCTGGCGCGCCACCTCGGTTTTACCCACACCCGTGGGGCCCGAGAAGAGATAAGAGCCGATTGGCTTGTTCGGTTCACGAAGACCCGCACGCGACAGCTTGATCGACGCCGACAGGGCATCGATGGCCTTGTCCTGGCCGAACACCACGCGCTTCAGGTCTTTCTGCAGCGTCTGCATCACGCGGCTTTCGTCGCGGGACACGGATTTGGGCGGGATGCGCGCAATCTTGGCGACCACGGCTTCCACGTCCTTCACGCTGATGGTTTTCTTGCGCTTGGAGGGCGGCAGCAGCATCTGGGCCGCGCCTGTCTCGTCGATCACATCGATGGCCTTGTCCGGCAGCTTGCGGTCTGAGATATAGCGGTCCGACAGTTCCACTGCCGTCTTGATGGCGTCCGCCGTGAAGCGCACATTATGGTGGTCCTCAAAGTATGGCTTCAGGCCCTTGAGGATTTTCACCGTGTCTTCAACTGTTGGCTCGTTCACGTCAATCTTCTGGAAACGGCGCAGAAGCGCGCGGTCTTTCTCGAAATGGCTGCGGAACTCCTTGTAGGTGGTGGAGCCCATGCAGCGGATCGAGCCCGAGGCCAGCGCTGGTTTGAGCAAGTTCGAAGCATCCATGGCGCCGCCAGACGTCGCCCCTGCCCCGATCACCGTGTGGATTTCGTCGATGAACAGGATCGAGCCCTCGAGATTTTCAAGCTCCTTGACCACGGCCTTCAGGCGTTCTTCAAAGTCACCGCGATACCGGGTGCCCGCCAGAAGCGCGCCCATATCGAGCGAATAGATCGTCGCGTCTTCAAGCACGCCAGGCACATCTTTCTCAATGATGCGGCGCGCCAGGCCTTCGGCGATGGCGGTTTTGCCCACGCCCGGGTCACCCACCAGCAGCGGGTTGTTCTTGGAGCGCCTGCACAGGATCTGCACCGCGCGCTCAAGCTCGGCCTCCCGGCCGATGAGCGGGTCAATCTTGCCGTCGCGGGCTTTCTGGTTAAGGTCCACGCAATAAGCCGCGAGGGCGGTATCTGCCTTCTCAGGCTTGGCGGCAGGTTCCGCCTGAACGGTTTCCTCTTCCTCGGCGGCGCCACGCACCCGGCGCTCTTCACCGAATTCAGGCACCTTGGCGATGCCGTGGGAGATATAGCTGACCGCATCAAGCCGCGTCATGTCCTGGCTCTGCAGGAAGTAGACAGCGTGGCTTTCACGCTCGGAGAACAACGCCACCAGCAGGTTGGCGCCGGTCATTTCCTCGCGACCCGAGCTTTGGACATGCAGGAGTGCCCGCTGCACCACGCGCTGGAAGCCGGCGGTCGGCGTGGCTTCAAGCCCGTCGGTTTCCACCTTCAGGTTTTCCATGTCGTCGTCGAGATACTCGATGATCTGGGCGCGGAGCACATCGATATCCACATCGCAGGCCTTCAGAACCGCGACGGCCTCAGGGTCATCAAGGAGCGCCAGCAGGAGATGCTCAAGCGTGGCATACTCGTGGCTGCGCTCGTTGGCTTCCTTCAGTGCTCTGTGGAGGGTCTCTTCAAGATGTGGGGAGAAACTTGGCACTCTTTTTTCCTTCGGCTGTCAGCGCCCCTAAGAAACCTTAGCGGCGCGTGGGAACTCATTCTTTCTCAAGCGTACACTGGAGCGGGTGGTCATTCTGGCGGGCGAAGCTAAGTACTTGATTTACTTTTGTTTCGGCCACCTCATAGGTAAAGACACCACACACGCCCACACCCTTCTGATGCACATGCAGCATAACCTCGGTCGCTTCCTCGATGGTCATGCGGAAAAAGCGTTGCAAGATGTGCACCACAAATTCCATAGGGGTGTAATCGTCGTTGAGAAGCAGGACTTTATACATGGACGGCTTTTTGGTTTTGGCCTCAGACCGGGTTAACACACCCGTGTCGCCACCATCATTTCCGTCTTTTCGCTTGTCAGGCATCGATCCTCCGTCAATCCATACCTACATAATGTAGTATATCTATTGCCTACTACAAATAGCTGTCCGTACTTTTTTCGTCACCATTAAGTGATGGACGATTTTCACACCAGTTGTATCCCCTTCAGACTGTGCCAAAAGGGTAAAGATGCGGTGAAGGAAAACGGGATTCCTGTTAAGGATTTGGCAAAGACTGTGACACTTTCCCGATCTGTCGCGCATCACGACCGATTGACCGCATATGCCTGTCTCCAGCCCGCCCAGACGCTATGGTGGTTTCAATAGTAACCCGATGGGGACACGACACGATGACAGCCAAAACCCTACGTTGCCTTGCAGGCAGTGCGCTCGCCTTCTTCACGACGGCTCCAGGCTTCGCCGGAGATGCAGAGCAACATGCCCTTGAAGCCGCCAACCTTGAGAAGGCCATCTATTGCATGGACTTACTTGAGAACAAGCTGGATGTGGACACGGCGGCAAAGGAATGCTTTGGCGACACCTACATCCAGCACCACCCACGGCTTGAAGACGGGCGGGACGCGGTGATTGCGCTCTTTCGCGCACGAGCCAAGCGCTACCCAAACTATTCCGCCCGCATTGTACGCTCAGCCGCCAGCGGTGACCTTGTGTGGCTGCATATGCATGTCAAGCGTTCGCCGGATGAGCTGGGCGGCGCGGTGGTGAACATCTTCCGCATGAAAGACGGCAAGATGGTGGAGCACTGGGGCGTGGCCATGCCGGTGCCGGAGACATCAAAAAACGAAAACGGGATGTTTTAGGCCGGACAATTGATCGATCAGAGGTTCGTTTTGCCCGGTGGTTTTTCAGGCAAAAAGCCGACGAGCCAGAAGAAACTGATTACGAACATGAACCGCTGTGGCACACCCTGAACATCCGGGAACTGAAGCATACACAAAGGCAGGATGACGGCGCTCAGGGCAGCCGCCACGCATGCGGTTCTCCTTGCCATAGCCCTTTCGCAAAAGGCCTGCGAAAGTGTCCCCACTGAAAATGTCGTGCCTACAACAGTGGCAAACAGAGAATGCAAATCATCCTCAAAGGCGTCGTAAGGCAGCAAAGGATCAATTGGCTTGTGAGAGAAAATCCCCACCAGAACCATCGCGATCCCATAAATCAGGAAGGCCGCGCCTACAATTGGAGCTGACTTGAGCCGCATTGATGCGTCCACACCAACGCCGATTCCAAAAAGTACAAATCCCAAATTCATGACCCAGGAATTGGACGTATTCTGCGCGCCGAGCTCGCTGACCGCGTTATGGATATTGGAATAGTCCCCAGCCATGAAGAAGGGGGCGACCAGCATCGCTATCGCGGCGGCCATGACGCCATAGAATGTTGCACTATGCTTCACGCCTGACCCTCCCTTCGGCAACTATGATTTCTTGGCGGACTGCCCCAATTGAGCTCGTTACGGCAGCCAAGTAGAGCGGGCATGACCGAGCGCGCGCCCTTAAAAGTCGCTTGGCGCGGCGACGCCGGAGGCCTTGAGGGCTTCGACGAGGGCGTGTTTGAGGCGGGCGAGACCGGCTTCCGTTGACGCCTCACATCGCGCGACCAGCACAGCTTGCGTGTTGGACGCCCTGAGGAGCCACCAGCCGTCTGACGTTTGCACACGCACGCCGTCCACGGTGGACATTTCGGCGCCCGCGGCTTCAAGCCGGGCTTTCACTTCCTTGACCACGTCAAACTTGCGCACGTCGTCACAGTCGAACCTGAGCTCCGGCGTGTTGATGGCGGCCGGCAGGCCGTCCTTGAGCGCGGAAAGGTCCCCGCCCTGCTTGGTGATGGCATTCAGGAAGCGGATACCGGCATAAAGTGCGTCATCATGGCCGTAGAATTTATGCTTGTAGAAAATATGGCCTGACATTTCGCCCGCGAGCGGCGCGTTCAGCTCCACCATCTTGTCCTTGATCAGGCTATGGCCGGTTTTCCACATCACCGGCGTACCGCCGAGCTCTTTGATACGGTCAAACAGCGCCTGGCTGGCCTTGACGTCCGCAATGATCGGCGCACCGGGCAGTTCCTTCAGAAGGTCCCCTGCCATGATGGCCAGCATCTGGTCGCCCCACACCACGCGGCCCTGCCCATCGGTGGCGCCGATGCGGTCACCGTCACCGTCGAAACTGAGCCCCATGTCCGCACCATGCTTGGCCACGGCGGCCTTGAGCTGCTCCAGGTTTTCTTCCACGGTCGGGTCGGCATGGTGGTTCGGGAAGGTGCCGTCCACCTCCGCATTGATCACGATATGCTTGCCCGGTAGGCGCTTCACCAGGGCTTCCACTGCGGGGCCCAGGGAGCCATTGGCCGGGTCCCACACGATGGTGAAGGCCTGCATATCCACGTCGCGCATCATGCGGTCAATGTAGCGGTCAAACACATCTTCTTCCCGGATGCGGCCTTCGCCCACCTCATAATCGCCTTCGTTGGCGGTTTTGCCGATGGCCTGAATGGCTTCGCCGAAGCAAGGCTTCTTGCCCATCATCATCTTGAAACCGTTATAGTTGGCCGGATTGTGGGAGCCGGTGATCATGATGCCGCCGTCACTGTCCAGCTCGAATACGCTGAAATAGAGCATCGGCGTGCCCGCAAGGCCGATATTGATCACCTCAAGCCCGGTTGACGCCAGCCCCGCCATCAGGTTTTCCGCCATCTTCGGGGAAGACACCCGCCCGTCATAGCCCACACACACCCTTGTGCCGCCCTCACGGCGCACGTGTGTGCCGTAGGCTTTGCCGAGCGCAATGGCATCAGCGTAATGCAGTGTGTCGTCCACAATGCCGCGGACATCATATTCGCGCAGGATGGTGTGATGGAAAAAGTGACCGGCCATGAAAGGATCCCTGGAAAAGCAACAAATTGAATGTGTGAATTTCGCCCAAAGTGTCAGCGCCGGCGCGCCCCGTCAACATGGAAATGGCCTTACTGGCCTAAGGCTCACCATGCTGAAGATAGCGGGCCCTGACCCTTGCCGGGGCGTCGCCCGCAAGCATGGTCGCCACGCCCTCATTGAAACGCTTTACCAATGCTTCATCGCGCACGCACAGTTGGCGCGGCGTGGGCGCAAAGCGGACGGCCACCTTATAGGGCCGCGGCTGGTCTGAGGCCAGTTGCTGATAGGCATATTCAAGCGCCCAATAGTCGCCGATATAGGCGTCCAGCCGCCTGTAGAGAAGCACCCTGACAAGCTGCTCCCTGTCGTAAACGATCATGCTGCTTCCGAAGGTCATGACATCGTCAGGCGTCAGATATTTCAATACTTTCACCGCACCCGGGAACATGCCCACGCGCATGCCTTTGAGGTCTTCGATGGAGCTGATGGGTGCTTCCGATTCGACCGGGACGGAAATGCCGTCATGCCAATAGCTGAAGGGAATGCTGTTGACGCACAGGTCTTCAATGGTGCGGAAGGTGGTCATGGCATCCACCTTGCCGGTGGCCAGCAAAACCTGCACCCTTGAGAGCGGCGCATGAACGAACTCAACCTCCAGCCCCACATGGGCAAACGCTTCCCTAACCAGATCAAGGTCGATCCCCGCTGAGGGGTTTTCAAACACATAAGGCGGGTTGTGGGTGATGGTGCCCACCAGCACAGGGCGACCTTCCATCCAGGGCTCTGGCGCTGGCTGCGCCCACGCGCCACTTGGCGCCAAAAGCGCCATCAGCATAACCAGCGGTTTGTACCAGCGCCCCATGGGATCGCGCCTTACCTCCTGAGAAGGGTTTGTTTTGCTTCGTTCAGCTTGCCCGCCAGATAGTCGTTTCCGCCCTTGTCCGGGTGGCACTGCGCCATCAGTTTACGGTAGGCCTGGTTAATTTCCTGTTCACTGGCACCTTCCTTGAGCCCCAGCACATCCAGTGCTTCCTTGCGGGTCATGGAGCCACCGGAGCGGCCACCGGCGCCCTGCCCGCCCCCCTTCACGCGCTCTGCCGCCTTGGCACCAAACATGCGCCAGGCAGCGAAGCCCGCGGGAATGATGGCGAAGAAGGGCTTGCCCGCCGCCACCATCACCAGGCCAAACAGGCCACACAGGCCCACAATGGCCCAGAACAGGCTGGTTTTTGCTGCCTTGACGTCAGCGCTGGCCCACCAATTCAGGAGAGCAAGCAGCGCAGCAGCCAGGATAAGACCAATGACAAACCAGGCGATCACGGCGCTCAGGCCTCCTCATCTTTACGGAACGGCAGGTTCAGCGCGTCCATCAGTTTCCTGACTTCCTGCCGCGCTGCCACATGCGACATGGAAAGGCCTTTGCCGTCCAGGCCGCCCGCTTCCTTGAGATCCATCAGCGTCAGGCCGCGCAGGAACAGCTCGCGGTAGATCACCCGTTCGCCCAGGCCGGATACATGGCGAATGCCGATGCGCTTGGTCAGCTCATTCAGCACCCGCTCCACCCGTTCCTTGTTCTTGGCGTGCAGCGCGCCCACCCGGTTCCGAAGCACCACCCAGTCGATGGAGCTGCCGTCCGCCATGGCGCGGCGCTGGCGCGCCTTCCATACCATTTCAGCATAGAGGCTTGGGCCTGCCACCTTGTGGGTGGTGGCGTCAACGCGCGCCAAAAGGTCCAGGTCCACGAAGCTGTCGTTCACGGGCGTCACCAGCGTGTCGGCGGCCGTGTGCGCGAGGCGCGACAGGAACGTGTCGCTACCGGGGCAGTCGATCACCACCACATCCACCTTGTCCGCCAGATTGACGTAGGCTTCCTCGAACCGCTGCTTTTCGTCCGCTTCGGCTTCATCCGCCGACCGCAGCTCGGACTTGGGCACCACCAGCTCAATCGGATGCGGCAAATCAAGTCCCTTCTGTTCGGCATAGGCCCGGCGGTTTTCAATATAGCGCGTCAGGCTTTTCTGCCGGGCATCCAGGTCAATGGTGCCCACACGGCGGCCTTCGCGCAGCAGCGAAACAACAATATGCATGGCGGTTGTCGACTTGCCCGACCCGCCTTTTTCATTTCCTAATACAATGAGATACGGACGGCCTGTGGTGTTGGCCCCACCGCCCGAAACCTCTGGGTTTGCCTTATTATCTGGCACCTAGCCCTCTCCCTTACACAATACTGACTGTGTCATGCATGTCACGCATCAGACCGGTTATCATTAGACGATCTTGCGATTTCCAACTACACTTATTAGCTAGATATAGGTAAAATATCGCTTGGGAGAAATGCTCAAAGTGCAGATAAACGTGCGCAACATTATAGGACTTCTGTTTGTGGTGGCCGTCATGATTGTCGGCCCCATTGTGCTTGCGCGCCATATGCTCGCTCAGGGCCGGACGGACGCCTTCCTGGCTGACCAGCCAAATTACCTGGCGCATACACCGCCGCCAAAGAAGGTCAAGATGACGCCCAAGCTGGCGCGGCTGCTGAAGAAAGAGATGCACGCTGTGGAAGCCGTGCCGCGGGTGTTCCTGACCCGCCTGCCCGAAGGCCTTCCTGAGGTGAATGATGCCAACCGCAAGAAGCGGCTGTTTACGTCCACACTGCTGCCGATTGTGCTGCGCGCCAATGAGCTGATCATCGCAGATCGCGGCCGCCTGCTGACACTCCGGACAAAGCTTGAAAACCAGGAACCGCTGAAGCGCGCCGAGAAAAAATGGCTGCGCCAGATGGCAAAGACATACCGTCTCAAGCGCCGCCAGGACTTCCGCACCAAGGATATCGATTTCCTTCTCTATAAGGTTGATGTGATCCCGCCTTCGCTGGCTTTGGCGCAGGCCGCCATGGAATCGGGCTGGGGCACCAGCCGGTTCGCACAGGCTGGTAATGCCCTGTTTGGCGAGTGGGTGTGGGGCGATGCCGAAGGCCTGCTGCCGGAAAATCGCGATGAGGGAAAAACCCATAAAATCAAAAGCTTCGAGTATCTTCTTGATAGCGTGCGCAGCTATATGACCAACCTCAATCGCCACCCGAGCTATGAGGACCTGCGGCAACGTCGAGCAGAACTCAGGGAACTGAACATCGGTATCACAGGGGCGGCCCTTGCACCTGCGCTTGTGCACTATTCAGAGCGTGGCGCGGACTATGTCAGCGACATCCTGTCGATCATCAACTATAACGATCTTGACGGCCTCGACGGCGCCCGCCTTGTGGCTCAGAACCCATAATCAAACTCTTTTCCGGATACCCATTTCATGACTGCTTCCGTCCCCGCCGTACGAACCGTCAAAGACCTGCGCGCGCAGGTAACCGCCTGGAAGCGCGAGGGCCTGACGGTTGGGCTGGTGCCCACGATGGGCGCGCTGCACCATGGGCATCTGTCATTGGTGAGTGCGATTGCCGAAAAGGTCGATCGGGTCGTGGTGTCCATCTTCGTCAACCCCACCCAGTTTGGTGAAGGCGAAGATTTCGACGCCTACCCCCGCACGGAAGAGGAAGACCGGATAAAGCTGGCGACCACACCCGCAAACCTGGTGTTCGCGCCCAATGGGGCTGAGATGTACCGCACCGGGCATGCCTCCACGGTCACCGTCGCGGGCCTCACGGACCGGCTTGAAGGCGCCTCCCGCCCCGGCCATTTTGACGGCGTGGCCACGGTGGTGACCAAACTGTTGCTGCAATGCCTGCCGGATGTGGCCATCTTTGGCGAAAAGGACTATCAGCAGCTGGCGGTGATCCGCCGCTTTGTGGCCGACCTGGATATCCCGGTGGAGATCATGGGCGGCAAGCTGATCCGCGAAGAGGACGGCCTCGCCGCTTCGTCGAGGAATGCCTACTTGAACGCTGAAGAACGCGCCACCGCAGGCAAGTTCAATGTGATCCTGCATGAGTTGGTCGCAGATGTGGCGGCAGGAGCAGACTTGCGAAACGCCGAAGAAACCGCCACCCGGAAGCTGCTGGACGTGGGCTTCAAGGCCGTAGATTATGTCTCAATAGTTGACGCCAACTCATTGGAACTTATCGATAAAATCGGTGCGCCCGCGCGTGTACTGGCTGTGGCACGCATTGGCAGTGTGCGGCTCTTGGACAATATGGCCATTGAACCCAAATAGGCCCAAATAGGAACGGGGCACTCAAGGGCGCCCCGCTTGAAGCTTTACCGTTTCAGACAAATCCTATTCGTCGGCCTCGTCCTTCTTCAGGTCCTCTTCCCGCTCGCGCGGCTCGGGCTCGCGTGGAAAGCGTTCGTCCCGCATGGCGACATGATAGACAAAGCTGGCCATGATCACCGCGGCCTGCTTGAGGTCTTTTTCAAACGCATGGTCATAGGTGTCGGCAGTGCTGTGATGCAGCCTGCTGTCGTAATCGAGCGGGTCCTGGATGAACTGAAAGCCCGGCAGGCCGATATCGTCAAACACCTCGTGGTCTGTGCCGCCGGTATCGTTCATGGTGACGGTATCAGCGCCCAGGTCATGGAAGGGCTCCAGCCACGTCTTGAAGATCGCGGCCGCTGCGGCATTGCCTTCGGCATAGACACCGCGGATTTTGCCTGAGCCGTTATCCAGGTTGAAGTAGGCAGAGAAACGGTCGAATTCCGGCTTTTTCGCAATCGGGAACATGCCGAATTCCCTTGCATAGGGTTCCATATATTTGAGCTTTTCGTCCTCACGCGCCGGGCGGGTGGCCAGATGGTTCTTCACATATTGGTACGAACCATAATAGCCCTGCTCTTCGCCGCCCCACAGCCCGATGCGGATGGTGCGCTTGGGCTTGATACCAATGGCCTTGAGGATGCGCACAGCTTCCATGGTCACCGCCACGCCCGCACCGTTATCCACAGCGCCGTCGCCCATGAACCAGCTGTCCAGGTGGGCGCCCAGCATCACAAGCTCAGGCCTGCGCCCCTGCCCCGGAATGTCGGCCAGTGTCGAATAGGACTGCATATCGTCCGTGTGGTAGCGGGCCTTCACCTCAAGGCTCAGGCTGACAGGCAGGTCTTCGTCCAGCAGGCGCACAGCCCGGTCATAATGCTCGGATGCCATGCGTACGGCAGGGATGCTTGGCAACTCGCCTTCCAGATACTGGTATCCCGTGGCGTCGATCAGCAGGTTGCGGCGCGGGGACCGGCGCACAATGGCAGCAGCCCCCTCTGCTTCCAGAAAATCGGTGAGATAATAGCCCCAGCTTTTATAGCTCACCCAGGAATCGTCACCCGGTGCGCCTTCAGGCACGTCATAGGCGCTGACATCCTCAAGCTCACCTTCCGTATACCGCAGGATCGATTCGTTGGCGTGCCGCCGGTCTTCGGCGTTTAATTCTGTCGGGTCTTTGTAGGGCCTGACAGCGTCTACCAGCACAATCTTGCCCTTCAGCTTGCCTTTGTATTTTTCGAAATCAGCTTTCGATTTCATCGGCGCGAAGACCACCTCGCCCGTCACCGGGCCATCGGTGCCCGGGTGCCAGCTGATCGGCAGGGCATAAAGCTGGTCGGTGCGCGGCGCCGTCATGCGCACGTCCACACTTTCCCATGTCCAGCCCGGCCCGAAGTCGAAGCCTTCAAGGCGGGCATTTTCAAGGCCCCAGGCGGTCAGCTGGTCGCGCGTCCATTCATTTGCCTGCGTCATGGCCGGGGACCCGGTCAGGCGCGGGCCGATCCTGTCGGTCAGATGACGCAAAGTTTTCATTACCTGCGAGTGGTTGAAGCCTTCATCCCGTATTTTGGAGATCACCTCCAGGTCAGGGGCGTCATCTGCCCAGGCGCCGCCCCAAAGACCGCTGATGCCAATCGCAACAGATGCGGCAAGAATCGATTTCTTGATCATGATTTTCCTTTTGAACCAATTGTCAGCGTCAAGGCCATGTCCCCTGGCTACACACCCAAAAGTTATACCGGCCAGCCCCGCTGGCTGTATGCGCCTTAGCGACTAACCGTCCCATTCAGGCGATGAACCGAACTGACCGGGGCCTAGAGCCCGTCCATATACCATTCATACTGCTGGAACGGCTTCAGCGGTTCCATGCCAGAGAGCACAAAGCGCGTGTCGCAGGACCAATCCTCAAAACGTTTCAGAAGCGGCCAGAGCTCGTGTTTCCACGGTGGGTTCACCCGGTTGACCGCACCGATCATATAGTCCGGGAAGCGCAGGAAATGGCCAAAAGTGTGGCTTTCCTCGATGATGATTTTCGACAAGCGCCCCAGGAAACACACGCGCTCCACCAGGCGGAGGCCATAGCCTTCCGGCATCATGGCAATTTCTTCGGCAATACGGGCGCTGACGCGCTCGGTAATGGCGCCGTCGACCTTGATATGATCTTCCACGTGGGAGAATTCATCGCCTTTCATGGCGTTGGCGTCCGCCAGGGCCCGGCGCCGAAGGTCAGACGGCAGCTCAAGGAAGCCACTGACCATCCAGAAAGCAATCCGGTTCTTCAGCCGCTCGACCGACCCACCCTTGATGACAAAATCATCGCCACCCGCCTTGAGGCCACCCCGGATGATATCAATGTCGTCATAGCCCGTGAGGTAAATCACCGGCATATTCTTCAGGCCCTGTTTTTCAAGTGAATCGACAAAGTCGAACCCACCCTCGCCTGGCATCTGCACATCGCTGATGATCAGCGATGGCCTGTGTGCGCGCGTGACGCTGATGGCTTCCTCAACAGTTTCCGCGATCAGGGTTTCAAAGCCGAATTGCTGGACGGCGGCAGCCTGAATCCGCAGGACGACAGGCTCATCATCCACCAGCAATACAAGACCTTTGTCCATATTGTGCGTGCCCTAGAGAAGGAACAGGGCAGCAAGCCCCAGGAAAACAAAGAAGCCTACCACATCTGTGATTGTGGTGACAAAAACGCTGGAGGCAATAGCAGGGTCAGCCCCCGCCCTATTGAGCCCAAGGGGGATCAGAACGCCGCTGAGGCCTGCCACCACCATATTCACCAACATCGCAACGGCAAACAGGCCGCCCAGAAAGGCATTGCCAAACCATGCCCAGGCGACAAACCCGGAGAAGACCGCAAGAGCGAAGCCGTTCACGGCCGCCGCCATCAGTTCCCGGTTCACAACCCGGAGGGCGTTGGTCGAGCTGAGTTCCTTGGTGGCAATTGCGCGCACGGCAACTGTCATTGTCTGGGTGCCCGCGTTGCCGCCCATGGATGCCACAATCGGCATCAGGACCGCCAGGGCCACCATCTGTTCGATCGTGGCGTCAAACAGGCCAATCACCACAGACGCCAGAATCGCGGTGCCCAGGTTCACGAAAAGCCAGGTGAAACGGTCCTTCGTGACCTCGATGAAATTCTCGTTCACGCCGGATTCTTCCGACACACCGGCCAGCGCCAGAATATCTTCCTGGGCCTCGTCGCCAATCACTTCGACCACGTCATCCACCGTGACCACACCGACAAGGCGCTGGCTCTGGTCAACCACACCGGCGGAAATCAGGTGGTATTTACTGAACTGATAGGCCACTTCTTCCTGGTCGGCCGCAACGTCGACAAGCGTGGGATCATCGTCCATGATCTCGCCAATTGTGACAGGCCGGTGCGTGCGCATCACGCGCGACAGCGGTACCGTACCCACCGGCTTGTGCGACGGGTCAACCACGAAGATGTCATAGAAATCGTCCGGGATATCTTCATTTTCCGACCGCAGATAATCGATGGTCTGCCCGACTGTCCAGAACTCGGGCACCGCCACCAGATCGCGGCTCATCAGACGACCGGCGGATTCTTCCGGATAGCTCAGGCTTTCCTCGATCGCCACCCGGTCGTCAGCGGCCAGCGAGCGCAGAACCTCTTCCCGGTCTTCGGCACCGAGTTCCTCAAGAACGTAGACCGCATCATCGGTCTCGAGCTCGGTCACCGCGTCGGCGATCTGCTCGTTCGGCATATGCTCGTAAAGGTCGGCCTGGGCCGCGCCCTCAACTTCGACCAGAACGTCCGGGTCCAGCCGTTCCCCGAGAAGCTCAATGAAGCCAACCCGCTGCGGCGACGACATAACCTCAAGAAGGTCGGCGATATCGGCGGCGTGGAGGTCTTCAACCAGCTCGACAGCCTGGTCCTGGTTGTTTTCGCGAACGGCACTCAGGACCTGCTGGATAAATTCCTTATCCTGGTGAACCTCAAGCTCAGGGCCTTCGGCATGCTCGTCTTCCGGCTCGCGGTCATTGTTGTGCGGCGGCTCACCTTCAGGTGGCATGGTCAGCACATCATCTTCAGGCAGGTTTGGATTTTTGTCCTTTTCAGCCATGTATGCCTCCCCTGATGTCCCTGAAATCATGTTGGTTTTCGAGCGCACCCCCAACCGGTGCATGGTATGCCCTCTAGTGATAAAAGAAAGGTCCTTAGGTTTCCAGCGAAACGATGAAAAAAGATGCGGATATATGTGCCGGAAGTAGAAAACGGGCCCAAAATGAAAGAAAGCCCGCAGGGCGTTCCCTACGGGCTTTCATTGGTGCGGCCGAGATACCGCAACATATGATTCGATTTCAAACACTTAACTTGATTTTGGTGCCCGTATGGTGCCCCCAATTTAGTCCAAATTAAGCCTTTGATTCACAACGTTAATCAAATCTTGTCCCTTTGAAATCCTGATTGGAAATCCGTCAACGTCCAAAATCTTACTTTGAAGTGAGATCTTCAGCACGGGGGCCTCTTGGCCATGTTCTGCATCCAAATCAAAAAGAGATGAAACCGGCCCAACTAAGCGAAGCGCGGTCCCATTTAATGATTCAGAGGTAGAAGTTCCTGACAAAGAAGCAAGGGCGGGCGCGGCAACTGCTAAGACTAAATCCCTGACTGCTAGTGCTTCGTTAATTGGAGCTGCTTGTGCAGCATAGCTAACGGCCGCAACCAACTCAGTATAAGTCTCAACTATTTCTTGATCTGATTTCCCATCCAGATTCGTAGTTTCATGCGCAGCAGCATTGGGTTTCTCTTCCCGTGTCAACTCATCTGCATGAAGATAATAGGATTCTAAGGCCCCTTTCCTAAGGATAAAGCACCCCACCGCAGCTAGCAGAGAGAGAACACTATCAAGTCGCTTCCGAATAGCCCGCCACCGCCCAGCATTTGCTACCCCGGCAACATCCGCATCCTCCATTGTCATCAAGACAGAAAATGCAGCACGCTTCTGAGCGATCAGTGCGGCTTCATTTTCATCTCTATTAATCCAGTATGGGTGCGTCGTGGCATCAGCTTCTATATCTGCCCAATTAGATTGTACTAGTTGCGTGAAATCGCGCATCACGTCACGGATAAATGTCGCGGCATCCCGATGACCCGACGCAGCAGCCCTCTCGTTTGCCCCCGGCAAGGATGAAAAGCAGCCAGCAAGATTGAGATCATCTACTAACGCATCTGCATCTGCAATTACAACTGGCCTCTTTCCAACTAGACGCATCAACTTGATCACAACCGGAAACTGCCCTTTCCCAATTACAGGAAGGACTTGTGATCCAGCTGCTTCCATATAAAGCCCAAGTCGACGATCAAGTCCCTGACACATGATTTGGTCACTAGGCCCTTCGACAAGAAGCGGACGTTCACTAAAAAGCGCCAATTTGTGATCTTGCCCCAGTCTTGCAATTAAACCCCTGAGTTGCCGCCCTTGAAACTCTTCCATATCGACCTCAAGCTGCAATGGATGGCTTTGTACATCATTGCAAAACACTAACGATGCTAAGTCTTCAGGCGTCCTAACACATACAAACTCAGTCGAATGCGTGCACATGAAAATTAGCTTTTTCGATGGCAAGTCAGGGTCACCTGCGACGTTCTCAATTTCTTGCATAACAAACGACTGAAGCTGGGGATGTAGCGATACCTCCGGTTCATCTATCAACAAAGCTGCAACGTCGTCATCGTACAGTGACGTCAGTACAGCGGTCAGGTGTAACAACCCACTCGCTTCTCGTGCCGAGGAATAAGAGTTTTGAGCACCACTACGAGTAAAGTGTACAGAAAGTCGTCCGGCATCCCAATCAAGTCGCATTTCCCGCCTGAAGAGCTTCGACAACCTTTCCTGCACCTTCAATAAAACATCTGGCCTCACTGCTAGCGTAGCAAAATCACCGAGAACCGATTCAGCAACATGCCGCCTCCCTAAGTCACCTTTATGGCCAAAGTAAGCGTTGTCATATTGGGGATGCGGGCCGCGCTGTCCGTCGAAATTGGACCGATAGTTCTCCATTGGCCCCAGACGCCCAGCGGAAACATACCGAACCGTTCTTCCTCCGAGTAAGTCAGACAAGGTGGGTTTCAATGCTCTCAACAACTGTGTCTTTCCCGCCCCATTCGGCCCCAGAAACGTTGTAACTCCGCTGTGTATCTGGAGAGATATCTGCTGGGCTTCCAATCCGACACGAGCCAAATCAAACATCACCGTAGTAGGAAAATCCACGACCTCACCTCAAAATTTACGTACCTCAACCAATAATCGGTATCGTAACAGCCTATGCGACAACCAATTTAAGAGAAAGCAGATTTGCTCCGCCTCGTCCGCGCCTAACTTTTTATTGCCAGGAATCGACGATTCTGAAAACCGCAGAAACTCTAGAGTTATAAAATGCCCCGTTTTGTAATCGTGCCCCGAGCATGAACTTTGCGCTTTCTGATGTACTTTTCAGATGGGCCCAAAATGAAAGAAAGCCCGCAGGGCGTTCCCTACGGGCTTTCATTGGTGCGGCCGAGAAGACTCGAACTTCCACGGGATATTATCCCACAGCGACCTCAACGCTGCGCGTCTACCAATTCCGCCACGGCCGCGAGGTCGGGCGCTTATCTATCAAGGAAGCCCCTATGCCGCAAGCGGAAAATGACATGATTTTGAAACTATCTGAAAAAGCCCGGTTTTCCGGGCTACAGGCTGGGAAAGTGGGGGCTATACCTGAAGCTGGCTCATCATGCGGGTGATGGACACGCCAATTTTCTCGCCCACGATCATGATTTCGCCGCGGGCGATCAATTCATTGTTGGCGTAAACCCAGCATTCGTCTTCATGCTTGGCATCCAGGTCAATCACCGCGCCCCGGCCCATTTTAAGGAGCTGCCGGATCGGCATGTGGGTACGCCCGAGCACGACGGTAATTTCAACGGTAACCCTGTTAACAGCCTGAAAATTCATTGTTTCCTCATACGGAAGTGCCTTCGGGCCAGCTTGCCACGGCATCCTTATCAAATGATTAACCCAAAAGATTGGGCCACATCAAGCGCCGTCGTGGCCAATTGGCCCGGAAACTTGCTTGGCTCAGCTGCTCAAAAGCGGTATGTAACGCGCAACGTTTAGGTATTTTGTGAGTTTAAGGCCATGGCAGACCAGTTTCCCCTTGAGTGGCGAATCAGCGACGAGCTTGTCGCCTACCCCGATGCGCTTGAAGAGATGGAAGAGCGCGTGCGTGCGATTCGTGCGGGCGAAGCGGCTGAAATGGTCTGGTGTCTTGAACACCCACCGCTCTATACCGCCGGCACCAGTGCCGACCCGGCCGACCTGGTGGACCCGGACCGCTTCCCCGTTTATGACGCGGGCCGCGGCGGACAATATACCTACCATGGCCCCGGCCAGCGCGTTGTCTATTTCCTTCTGGACCTGAAGAAACGCGGCAAGGATGTGCGCCAGTTCATCTACGGCCTTGAAGAGGTGATCGTGCAGTCGCTGGCGAAATTCGGCGTGACGGCAGAGCGCCGCAAGGGCCGCGTGGGCGTGTGGGTTGAGCGTGGTGGTGGGCGCGAAGACAAAGTGGCCGCCATCGGCGTGCGCGTGCGCCAGTGGGTCACCTATCACGGCATCGCCATCAATGTGGAGCCTGACCTCTCGCACTTTGAAGGCATCGTGCCTTGCGGCATTTCAGAGCACGGCGTGACCTCCATGGCTGACCTCGGCCTGCCGATCACCATGGATGACCTGGATGTAGTGCTAAAAGAAGTGTTCGACGACATCTTCGGCCTTGAAGCCCGCCGGATGACCCTTGAGTATCAGGAAGCACCCGAGGGGCCGACCACTAAGCTGCCGTATGAGGCCCAGCCCACAGAAAGCGGCGAAGTGGATGCAGGCGAGCCAATCGAGGAAAGCCACCCGGTCTTCCAGATTTAAACAGCTTCTGCTGATCCAAATGGTTTGAGCGACGTCAGCATGGCGTCGTCCACGTCCTTGCCGCGCGGCAGGTCTGTTTCCCCCACCTGCACCTTCTCACTGTTGAAGGCAGTGATATGGGCCTTGTTCACCACATAGGACCGGTGCAGGCGAATGAAGCCTTCCGGAAGGTCTTCAAGAGCCGCCTTGATGGACCCGTGGGCCACCAGCTTTTCGCCGTCCCCAAGGAAATAGCTGACATAGTTGCCCATGCTTTCCAGATACAGGATATCGGCTGGGTCCAGAAGGTATGTCCGGCGGTTGGCGCGTACCGCCACCTGCTCAGCCTGCCCTGACACCCGGTTCTTTTCCGCTTCCACCAGATACAGCTGGAACATCTTGGCCGCCGCCACAAACACCACCGTGGTGTTCACCAGAAGGACGGCCCGCACCAGCGCACCAAGGTCAAAGAACGGGTCCGCCTGGCCAAACAGCAGCTTTTCATAGAAGAAATAGGCCGACAGCCGGTGCACCAGCCCCGCCAGCACAATCAGACCGGCGTACGAGAGCAGGAAGCGGCCATACTGGCGCACCAGCAGGAAACGCGGCATCAGCACATAGATCATGGCATAGACGGCCGCGAGGCGCGCGGGCAGCAGCACGAATTCCAGATAGAAGGACGCGAAATAGCCTTTGTCCGGTTTCACCCACACAAGGCTGAACAGCACATAATAGCCGACCCAAAAGAGGATATGCGTGAGCACGCGTGACCCGAACAGGTAAAAGCTCTGCCTGATCTGCTCGTGTGGTTGTTCCCCCGTCATCGAAACCCCGCCTTTGATGTAAATTTCTCCGCTGTTCGTATAAAGCCGCCTTCCGAACCGGCCCGCTGCCGCCCATCGTTGCGTCCTGCACAGCTTTTGTATCCACGCTAATTGACGGAATGGCAATGATCCAATCTTTTCTAAAAACCGGCCTTCTGGCCACGCTTCTTCTCTCATCAACCGCCGCTTTCGCCGATGATCTGGCCCGCCGCGCCAGCTGGCAGGCACGCTTTAACCCGCAGGAAACTTCGGGCATGACAATCCGCGAACTGACGGCAGGCTCCCCGCTCGCCGAAGCCGGGCTGAGGGTCGGCGACACGATACTGAAAGTGAACGGCCAGACAGCAACATCCGGCCCCAGCTGGTTCGACATGACGGATGCCCTTGTGGCTGGTCGGCCCTATGAGCTTCTGGTGCGCCGCGGCGTGGACGTGCTGTCCGTTTCCGCAAGCTTCCCGCCTGTGGCACTTGAAAGCCACGAAGGGCTTGAAACCATCTATGACAGCATCACCAGCGATTACGGCATCCGCCAGCGGGTGATCATCACCCGGCCTGAAGGCATCACGGCGGACGCCCCCGGCCCCGCAATCTTTGTGTTGCAGGGGCTAAGCTGTTCATCCATCGAGGCCACACCGGGACGCAGCTCCAATTATATCCGCATCCTGACAGACCTGGCGGAGCAATCTGGCATGATAATGATGCGCGTTGAGAAGCCCGGCATGGGCGACAGCGAGGGCAACTGTTCGGAAACCGGTTTCCGGACAGAGCTGAACGGCTATGAAGTGGCGCTCAGGAAGCTGCAGGCGCTGCCGTATGTGGACGCGGGCCGTATCCTTGTTTACGGCAACAGCATGGGCAGCGCGCTGGCACCCTATTTTGCCAACAAATTCGGCCTGAATGCGGTGATTTCCGACGGTACCTACTATCGCACCTGGTTCGAACATATGCTGGAGATCGAGCGCCGCATCAAGCAAATGCAGGGCATGGATGAAAGCACCATCAACGACCTGATCAACAGGGCCTATATCCCGCTCTATTATGGCATGCTTATGGAAGAAAAATCATACGCTGATGTGATCCGCGAAAAGCCGATGCTGGCGGAGCATAACTATCACGGGCCGATGCATATGTATGGCCGCCCCATGACATTCTATCACCAGATGCAGGATTTCGACGTGGCCGGCAACTGGCAGAAACTGAAGGCCCCCGTGCGCATCCGCTGGGGCACCAATGACTGGATCATGTCGGAGTATGACAATGACATGATCATGGAGGTGCTGACGGCGGCTGGCCATGAGAACGCGGAGCTTTACAAATATCCAGGCATGGACCATTGGGCCACAATCCACGAAAGCCCGGCGAACAGCTTTGGCGGCAAGCCCGGTGTGTGGGAAGACCGCATCAGCGGGCAGCTGGTGGAATGGGCGAAGGATCTGAACAGCCAGGTTAACGCCCTGGGGGCTGACTAAACGGTCGGCTTGACCTCGAACCGGTGCGGCACCATGCCCTGCGCCGGTTCTTTCTCCACGCGCTCTACGTCCGCGGCAGGCGGGCCATTCAGGCACAGTTCGAGCATCAGGTTGACGTCTTCGGCGTGGCCATAGAACAGGGCCTCCACCGTTCCATCCAGCCGGTTCCGCACCCAGCCATGCAGGCCAAGGCGCTTGGCTTCCTCTTCCGTCCAGCCGCGATACCAGACGCCCTGCACTTTGCCGTATATGCGGGCGCGCACAGCGATCCATTTGGTGGCGTCAGACATGGGATGACCTCTTAAGCACTCAATACGTCAGCCAAGCGTTTCATAAAGGCATCGCAGGCGTCAAGCTGGCTTTTGTCGATAAATTCATTGGGTTTGTGGGCCTGGGCGATATCGCCGGGGCCGCACACCACGGCTGGGAAATCGATCGACTGGATATGCCCGGCCTCGGTGCCGAAGGCCACCACGGTGGTATCGTTTCGGCCCGCGAGCGCCAGCGCCAGCGTTTCGGCGTCAGATCCCGGTTCGGCCTTCAGGGGCGGCAGGTAGGCCCACACGGCATTTTCCGCCCGGCATTCCGGGAAGCTGGCCTCAAGGTGCGGGTTGATCACATCACTGAGGAAATCGGTATAGTCCTGCAGGATCGCCGCCGGATCTGCGTTGGGTACGGCGCGGAACTCCCAGTCGAACTCACAATAGTTCGGGATGATATTGAAGGCACTGCCGCCTGATATCGGCCCCACATTGAAGCTGGTGTAGGTAGGATCGAAACTGTCGTCATGGGGCCCGTGGATACGCGCCTTGGCCGCCAGGCTGCCAATGAAGGTAATCAGCTCCGCCGCCACGGCCACCGCGTTGACGCCGTCCTCTGGGCGGCTGGAGTGCGCCTCCCTGCCCCAGATGCGGGTTTTCGACACATACTGCCCCTTGTGGGCATTGGCCACCTGCATCGATGTGGGCTCACCCACCACCACAAGACGCGGCTGGGCGATCTGGTCCTTCAGGACCGGCAGCAGCGACTGGATACCCAGGCAGCCGACTTCCTCGTCATAGGTGAAGGCAAAATGGATCGGGCGTTTCAGGTTTGCGGCCTTGAACTGCGGCACAGCCGCCAGCGCACTGGCGATAAAGCCCTTCATGTCGGCGCTGCCGCGACCGACCAGCTGCCCGCCTTTTTCAGTCAGCGTGAAGGGGTCTGTGGCCCAGTCCTGCCCGTCCACCGGCACCACATCGGTGTGGCCCGACAGCACAACACCACCCGGCACATCGGGCCCGATGGTGGCGACAATATTGGCCTTAGACTTCTCGCCATTGAATTGAATTTTTGATTCGATATCAAAGTCTTGCAGGTAACTTTGAATGTAATTTATCAATTCAAGATTCGAGAGCCGACTGGTGGTATCATACCCCACCAGCCTTTCAAGAATGGCCTGCGTGTTTTGTGTTTCGCTGGCCACCCTATTCGAACTCAAGGATCACGGCATCGACCGCCAGGCTATCGCCCGCCGCCGCATTCACCGCTTTCACCACACCGTCTTTTTCCGCACGCAGGATGTTTTCCATCTTCATGGCTTCGACGACCGCCAGCGCTTGGCCGGCCTTGACCTCATCGCCCTCACCCACATTCAGGGACACCACAAGGCCCGGCATCGGGCACAGGAGGAATTTGGATGTATCCAGCTCCACCTTCTCGGGCATCAGCTCATAGAGCTTGGCCGCGCGTTCGGTCTGCACCCGGATGTCCATGGACACGCCGTCGCACGTCAGGCGCACGCCAATCGGCAGGCGGTCGATCTCCATGGCATAGTCCACATCGCCTATGGTGGCATGGAACACCGGCTCACCCGGCATCCAGTCACTGACAATATCCACATGCTTCTTGCCGATGATGACTTCCGCGTGGTCTTCCTGCGGGATAATACCGGTCGTGACGCTGTCCCCGTTGATCGACACCACCCATGGCCGCTCCTGCGGGCCATGAGGCTCCGAAATCTGGCCCTCAATCTGTGTCTCGCGGGATTTTTCAACCGCATTGATAAAGGTGGCCGCCACGATCATGGCTTCCTTCACCTCGTCCCTGAGCACACCACCTTCAAAGCCGTCAGGATACTCCTCGGCGATGAAATTGGTGGTCATGTCGCCCGCCTGGAAGCGCGGGTGCGCCATCAGGGCCGCAAGGAACGGGATATTATGGCCAATACCGCGAATATAATATTCGTCCAAGGCCCGGCGCTGGGCCGCGATGGCCTCGTCCCGTGTTTTGCCCGTGGTGATCAGCTTGGCGATCATCGGGTCATAGAACATGGAGATCTCAGCGCCCTCGAACACGCCAGTGTCCACGCGCACGGCCTCATCCTCGGATGGGCGTACATAACGGGACAGGCGGCCAATGGACGGCAGGAAGCCGCGGAACGGGTCTTCCGCATACACGCGCGTCTCGATGGACCAGCCCTCAAGCTTCACGTCGGCCTGGCTCAACGTCAGCTTTTCGCCGTTCGCCACACGCAGCATCTGCTCCACAAGGTCCACGCCCGTGACCTGCTCGGTCACCGGGTGCTCCACCTGCAGGCGGGTGTTCATTTCAAGGAAATAGAAGTTCTTGTGCTTGTCGACGATGAATTCCACCGTACCGGCACTGCAGTAATCCACGGCTTTAGAGAGCGCCACCGCCTGCTCGCCCATGGCTTTGCGCGTGGCTTCATCGAGGAACGGGCTTGGCGCTTCCTCCACCACTTTCTGGTGGCGGCGCTGGATCGAACACTCGCGCTCGCCCAGGTAAATCACGTTGCCATGCTTGTCGCCCAGCACCTGGATTTCAATGTGGCGGGGTTCTTCAACGAATTTCTCGATAAACACGCGGTCATCGGCGAACGATGTGCGCGCTTCATTCTGGGCAGAGATAAAGCCTTCCTTAGCCTCGTCGTCATTATAGGCAATGCGCATGCCCTTGCCGCCACCGCCCGCAGACGCCTTCAGCATCACGGGATAGCCGATCTCGGCGGAGATTTTGGCGGCCTCGTCTGCGTCCTTGATGATGCCCATATGGCCCGGCACTGTCGACACACCCGCTTCCGCCGCCAGCTTCTTACTGGTGATCTTGTCGCCCATGGCATTGATGGCCTTGGGGTCGGGCCCGATAAAGGCAATGCCCGCCTTCTGCACGGCCTCCACGAAGCTCGCGCGCTCAGACAGGAACCCATAACCAGGGTGAATGGCCTCGGCGCCCGTATCCTTCGCGGCCTGCAGGATCTTGTCCGCCAGCAGATAGCTTTCCGCAGCCGCTGGTGGGCCGATATGAACAGCCTCGTCCGCCATTTCCACATGCAGCGCGTCAGCGTCTGCATCGGAATAAACGGCAACCGTCTTGATGCCCATACGCCGCGCCGTCTTGATCACACGGCACGCAATTTCACCCCGGTTGGCAATCAGGATCTTACTGAACATAGAACGGTTCCCTTATTCCTTGTTTTTCTTTTTCCGGCGCCCTGACGCCAGATACCAGAGCGCGCCAATGACGGCAGCGCCCAGCATGAAATAGATACTGCCGCCGCCACCGCTGAACATGGTGGCGCCCAGCGCGAAGCCGAATACGCCGCCCAGCACAAAGGCCCAAACGGCAACAGAGCGAAGCTCGGAGCGCTTGGCGATACCGCCAACCTTGTCTTCCGCGTCCTTGGGGATTGGTCTGGCCATTAAGCACCTCCTGCTTTGGCTGTCAGGGCCTTCAGCTTCCTGTCAGCCATGCGGCCATAGATCACAGTGGCCGGCCAGATCAGCATATTGGCCCACCCTGCCCACATGGGGGCAAGCTGGATCGGCAGGAAGGCCGCACCGATGGTCAGAAGCGGAATGATGGCCACAATCAGGAACATGTTGGCGTGAGTTTCCACGTGGGTGCGTTCAACGTCCGTCAGTTCCAGATCGTCCGCGCTGGCAAGGGCAATCCGGTAGAACCACACAAAACACAGGAACACAGCTGAAAAGCCGCCCGCATAAAGGGTGTATAGCAAAACAAACTGATCAGGCCTGAAGGTCACCATCGTCGGCATTTCAAGCCCCAGCCACCCGGAGAGGATCACATAATTCACCACCACAGTGGCGAGGAACTTCAGCGGATAGACAAACAGAAGCACCAGAAACAGCAGCACGCCGTTCGCCCACACCACTTTCCCGGTATTCAGGCCAAACTGCCTGAAGAAGCGGTAATGCCAGTACCAGATAAAGACCAGCAGCATGAATGTCAGCGCGAAGGCCGGAAAGCCCAGCACCATGGCGAACAGCTCATCCAGCGATGTCGGCACTTCCATGGAGACGATTAGAAGCGTGATGGCAAAACCGATCACAGCGTCAGTCAGGCCTTCAAGGCGGCTGACATGCGTCCCCCGCACCCGAATGCCGGACATTTCCTCGTCCACCGATGTCAGCATATGCCGCCGCATCCCAGTTTACTCCCCCTTATCGTCCTGTTTATCGTCCTTGCCGATGTCCTTCATCATGTCGGCGTTCTTCTTGAACAGCCAGAAGGCGAAGGCGAACATCAACAGGCTCACGCCGCCTGCATAGCGCATCAGATCGTCGGTGCCGTACCTGAGGTACGTGCCCACAACCATGATCAGCCCCACGATCAGGCAGCCCCAGATGCCAATTTTCTGTGTCGTCGTCACGCTACAGCCCTCCCCGGCTTTCGCTTAGAGCGGAATATTGTCGTGCTTCTTCCAAGGGTTCTCAAGATGCTTGTTCGCCAGCTTCTTCAGCCCCGTGATGATGCGCTTGCGCGTTGAGTGCGGCATGATCACTTCGTCGATATAGCCGCGCTGCGCCGCCACGAACGGATTGGCGAACAGGTCTTCATATTCCTTGGTGCGCTCGGCGATCTTTTCCGGATCGTCCCGATCCTTGCGGTACAGGATTTCCACCGCGCCCTTGGCGCCCATCACCGCGATCTCAGCCGTCGGCCAGGCGTAGTTCAGGTCCCCGCGCAGGTGCTTGGAGGCCATCACGTCATAAGCGCCGCCATAGGCCTTGCGCGTGATAACCGTGATTTTCGGTACCGTGGCTTCGCCATAGGCAAACAACAGCTTGGCGCCGTGCTTGATGATGCCGCCATATTCCTGCGCTGTGCCTGGCAGGAAGCCCGGCACGTCTACAAGCGTAATGATCGGAATATTGAAACAGTCGCAGAAACGCACAAACCGCGCGGCTTTCTTCGAACTGTCGATATCCAGGCAGCCTGCCAGTACCATCGGCTGGTTGGCCACAATACCGACCGTTTCGCCGTCCATGCGGGCCATACCGATGATGATATTGCCTGCGTGGTTTGGCTGAAGCTCGAAAAAGTCGCCCTCGTCCACCATTTTGGTGATCACTTCATGCATGTCGTACGGCTTGTTGGCGTTCGACGGGATCACATTATCCAGCGATTTTTCAATCCGGTCCGACTTGTCGAAACTTGGGCGAACCGGCGGCTTTTCCCGGTTATTGAGCGGCAGGAAGTCATAGAAGCGCCTGAGCTGCGCCAGCGCTTCGACGTCATTCGCAAACGCTTTGTCCGCGACGCCGGATTTGGTGGTGTGGGTCGAGGCCCCGCCCAGTTGTTCCTGGGTGACCACCTCGTTGGTGACCGTTTTCACCACATCCGGGCCGGTCACAAACATGTAGGAGCTGTTCTCGACCATGAAGATAAAGTCTGTCATGGCAGGGCTGTAGACAGCACCCCCCGCGCATGGGCCCATGATCATGGAAATCTGCGGCACCACGCCGGACGCCAGCACGTTTTTCTGGAATACGTCGGCATATCCGCCAAGCGCCGCAACGCCTTCCTGAATACGCGCACCGCCACTGTCGTTCAGGCCGATCACCGGCGCGCCCACCTTCATGGCCATATCCATGACCTTGATGATTTTTTGCGCGTGTGTGGCCGAGAGAGATCCACCGAAAACGGTGAAATCCTGGCTGTAGACATAGACAAGGCGGCCATTGATGGCGCCCGAACCAGTCACCACACCGTCGCCCGCGAACTTGGTGTCGCCCATGCCGAAATCGTTGCAGCGGTGTTCGACGAACATGTCATATTCTTCAAAGCTGCCTTCATCGAGGAGAAGCTCGATCCGCTCCCGCGCTGTGAGCTTGCCGCGTGCGTGCTGTGCGTCGATACGCTTCTGGCCACCGCCCAGGCGGGCCTGCGCCCGCTTTTCTTCCAACCGCTCCAGGATTTCCTTCATAGATCCGCCTTCCCTCGGTTTTTATTGTGCAGGGCAGCAAATGCCAGTGCCAGCGCCCCTTAGCAGCCTTTACCGCCGCAAATATTGACTCTTATTATCCTGTCCTTCAGACAGTTTCCAGCGTTTTATTTCGCAGGTGCGAAAGGAACTCGCCTGCCGTCACAAGGTCGGCATAGGCGGCTTCCCGCTTGTCTTCCACTTCCGCGTCCAGGCCCCAAAGTTCCTCCTGATGCAGGCTGTCGAGTATACTGGCCTGCCACACAGCTTCGAGCGGACTATAGCCCTTCATGTAAGCCAGCGCCAGAACCAGCGAACCAAGAACGTTGGTGAAGGCATGCAATACCGTCAGTTCAAAGGCGTCATAGCCCGCAACGTCAGCCATCAAGGCCTTCAGGGCCTCATCGTCCTGCGCCACCGGCATGATGCCGTCTGTCACCGTGAGGTCCGCGCCCAATGTCTCGCTTGCCCAAGCCAGATACGGGTCCCAGACCTCTTTCTGGCGGGCCACGAGGTCCTCGGGTTCCGCTGCCCGGTAACATAGCAAATCCGTGGCGCCAAAGGCTGCCACTTCACGCACGACATCGTCGTGGCGCAGCGCCACGCGGTCCAGTGCCGTGTAGGCCAATTGGGTTTTGGGCATGGTGGCGGGCACAATCTTGTCGCTTTGCGCGCGCCATTCGTCCGCCACAGCTTCCGCCAGCGACCGGGTCGGTAGTACAAGTGTTGCCTTGGCAGGCGTCTTCACCAGCCGCCCGTCCAGCGTGATCACATGGCCGGTATCCGCCGCTTCGGTAGCGACATTCTCGTAAAATCGTTTCATGCTTCAGTCGTCTGTCTTCTTGCCAGCTTCTGTATCCGGCGCCTTTTCCGCCTTCATCTGGCGGGTCACTTCGGCCAGTTTACGGCGCGAATGACGCGCCTGCTTGCGCTTGCTGGCCATGCGTTTTTCCGTGGCTCCACTTTCCACCTCAAAGCTGCCTGCATAATTGAGGCTGGATTTTTCCTTCTCGCGCCGCGGCGTGCTGACGATGTCATAACCCAGGAAGCGGTTGCCCAGTTGGGGCTGGCGGTAACACAGCAGCAAAAACATGGCGAGGAAGATCAAGCAACCAATGAGCAGAACATAGAGGAAATCACCGCTTTGCGCCGCCAGGGCGAAATAGGCGACCACCGCCGCCGCACCTGTGATCGCAGACGCAATCAGGAACCCGATGCGCGGACGCAGAGCCTCCGCCTGAAGGTCGTCTTTTTCTTCTTTATTCAGTTTGTCGCGTATCATGTCTCTATCCAATCAAGGCCTTAACGGCCTTTGGTATGTCGTAAAAGGATGTCGCCACGTGGGCCGCGCCTGCGTCTGTCAGTTCATCCGTGTGGTGATAGCCCCAATCCACACCAATGCCGCCGCACGGCGCATTCCTGGCCATCATCATATCAAAGCTGGTGTCGCCGATCATCACCGTCTGCTCTCTATGGCTGCCAGCCTCCGCGATCGCGGTGTGGATCATGGACGGGTGCGGCTTTGACGGGTGCCCGTCGGCGGTCTGCAGTGTGACGAAATGATGCCCGATGCTGTGTTCCTTCAAAACCCGCTCAAGTCCGCGCACACTGTTGCCCGTGGCCACACCCAGCACATAACCATCGGCGTTCAGGCTTTCAAGAACCTCAAGCGTGCCGGGATACAGTGGGTCTGGCCCTGCGGCTTGTTCCACCCTTCGCTTGTAGAAATTGGCCTTGTATTTCTCTGTCGCCATCTCGTGGAAGGCGCGCTCCGCTTCAGGCAACAGTGCTGCCATGACTTCCACCAGGCTCAGCCCCACGATTGCGCGCACTTCGGCGTCCGTCAGAACCGGCAGACCCAGCTCCTCGAACGTCTCGTGCATGGTGCCGACAATCATATGCTGGCTGTCCACCAACGTGCCGTCGCAGTCAAAGATTACCAGCCGGTTCGGCGCATTCATGCACCGTCCTCCACCAGCGGATCCTCATATTCGCCGACCTCGAAGCCGAGCATATTGAAACTTTCAGCCATATGCGGTGACAGCGGCGCCGTCACACTGGCGCGGCCACCCGCCGGGTGCGGGAAGCGCACTGTGTGGCTGTGAAGGTGCAGCTTCTTGGAAATCGCGCCAGAGAGGAACGCGTCCCCACCGCCATATTTGCCGTCCCCCACAATCGGGTGGCCCATTTCCGTGCAGTGTAGGCGCAACTGGTGCGTGCGGCCCGTGTGCGGCTTCAGCGCCACCCATGCGGCCTGCTGCCCGGCGTTATCCACCACTGCATAGTCGGTTAAGGAATGCTGGCCATTTGGGTCTGCAACCATGCGCTCGTTCCCCTTGATGGGGGCCTTGGACATATTCAGGATAATCCGGCCGTCGCGCGGGTTCGGGCAGCCGATCACCAGCGCCCAATAGCGCTTGTCGGTTTCCTTGGTCTTGAAGGCGTTGGCGAGCGCCGCAGCAGCGTTCGGGGTACGCCCCAAAAGCAGCACGCCTGACGTGTCCTTGTCCAGCCGGTGCACAAGGCGCGGCCGGTGCTCTGACCCAAACCTCAGGGCATCCAGAAGGCCGTCCAGGTGACGTGTCTGGCCCGTGCCGCCCTGTGTGGGCAGCCCCGCTGGCTTGTTGATCGCGATCACATGGTCGTCTTTATAAAGCACCCAGCTCTGGACTTCCTTGATGTCCTTATCACTCAGGCGTGGTTTCGGCTCGCGCTTTGGCGGTTCCGGCATGTCTCCAAGCGGCGGCACGCGCACCACCTGGCCCTCCTCGACCCGCTCCGGGCCCTTGACCCGCTTGCCGTCCAGGCGGATTTCGCCCTTGCGCATCTTTTTCTGCAGCGTGCCAAAGGGCACCTCAGGGAAATGGCGCTTGAACCAGCGGTCGATGCGAATGCCGTCATCGTCGGCCTTCACTGTGATGTTTTTTACGTTACTCATACCAATATTCGCCCAAGCCAGATGCCTGCAAAAAGACCCACCACACCCAGAAGCAGCGAGCCGAGGGCATACAGCCCGGCGCCGGTCCAGTCGCCGCGCTCAATAAGCAGCACGGTCTCGAGTGAATAGGTTGAAAAAGTTGTGAAACTGCCAAGGAAGCCAACCGCCAGAAAACCGCGAAGCTCCTGCGTGATGTCAAGCTTGTGGGCAAAGGCGGTTATCAGGAACCCCATGAACAAGCTGCCGAGGATATTCACCGCGAACGTACCGTACGGAAAGCCCGTTCCCAGGGCGCGCATGATGGCCCCAGCCACAAAGTGGCGAGACAGCGCACCGGCGGCGCCCCCAACAGCGATTGCAAGCAGCATCGGCATGCCTGATTCCTTATTAGCCCAATAGCTTTGATTGCCCTTTGAGAGGCTTCAGCCCTTCTCTAGCAGAACAAATCGTTATTCTATACCGAAAACCCAACCTTCGGTGCGGCGCACCATAGCCGAGAGTGCCTGCGGATTCCAGTATTTGCGATCATGGTGAATTTGGCGGAGCGCGGCGGCTGTCACACAGGCATCTGCGGCATGGTCCGTGAAGTCCAGCCCCAGGCGCGGCATGCGCTTTGCGCCCAGCCGGTTAAGGATAGGCCTTAATGCCGCCATGTCGCGGATTTTGCCCCGGTGCCCACCCAGTGCGGCAAAGGCGGCGGCGTAGATTTCCACCACCACGGTCCGGGCATCCGTCATGTCGTCGAACGGCCAGATGGCGATATGGTCCTGCCTGTTCAGGTGATGCAGCATCGCCATGGTCGACAGGCCCGACAGCCCCACCTGGCTGGGGCCAATCAGATGGAACACGCTTTCGCACGGGCCCGCGCCGCTATCCACCGCCAATTGTTCAGGCACGCGCATGCGGCGGCTATAATGCCGACCCTTCAATGTTTCTGCGCCCCTGCTCCGGAGATAATAGGCCGCGTGTTCGTCCACGAACGGCCCGCCATAGAAATCACCCTCAGGGCCACACAGGTCGGCCACATGAGCCCACAGGGCCTTGACGTCTGCGGGCAGCACATCGCCGGGCAAGTAGGCGCCTTCGTCCACGAAGGGCATGCCAAAGGACGAATCAATGCCCACCAGCACCCGTTCGCCTTTCCTGCGCCCCAATCCACCCGCCAGCCAGCTTGCGCAGTCCTGGCGGCTCCAGCGGCGGTGGCCGGAAGGCGGTGAGACCATCTTCGGCGCGCCCTCGCCCGCTTCGCAGACGGCAACGGCAAGCCCGGCGTGGCGTTTGCCTTTGGCGCCTGTCCAGTCGATCCCGACAAAATGGCTGAAGTCAGCGTGTGGCATAATATCCCATGGGTTTCGTTCTTCCCTTCAAGGCTGTACGGCGCTAGGCTTGCCCCGCTATATCGACTAAGGGGGAGCAGGCCATGACCGGCACGAGCAGCAGGGTACACCCGGGACCGTCACAGACAACCCGTTTTTGGGGCACACTTGGCCTTGCGGCCATGGTGGCGACGGCAGGCTATGCCGTCTATCAAACCGAAAGCCATAAGCCGCCTGAAAGCGCCACCATCCTGTTCATGAATGATATCTACCGTATAGGTGGCATCAAGCGCGGCAGTGAAGGTGGGCTTGCGCGGATCGCCAGCATCCGCACCGAGCTTGAAGCCAAGCATGGTGAGCTGCTGATATTGCACGCGGGTGATGCGCTATCGCCATCGCTTCTGGGCGACATGTACAAGGGCGCGCAGATGGTGGAGGCGCTCAATCTCCTGGACGGTGACGACGACCACGACAGCCGCCTGTTCGTTACCTTCGGCAATCACGAGTTTGATGTCTCCTCATGCGACCGCCCTGACGCGCTGGTGGCGCAGGTGCAGACGTCCGATTTCACCTGGCTGGCCGGCAACCTGGATTTCAGCAAATGTGCCAGCGGTGACGGCTTCGCCCCGCTTGCGAATGCCAAGAATGTCGTCCCCCGCCAGATTGTGGACATGCACGGCATCAGGATCGGCCTGTTTGGCCTGACCATCAGCGAATCCACTTATGCAGGTTTGCTGACTGACCGCGAAGGCACTGACACGCTGACAGACAGCTACATCGCCGCCGCCAAGCGCCTGACGGCAGAGCTGCGCGCGAAGGGTGCTGAGTATATCATCGGCGTGACCCATCTGGCCAAACCGCAGGACCGCGCGATCCTTGAAACGCTGGGGGACGCGGGCCCGGACCTGATCATCGGCGGGCACGACCATGCTGCGATGAAAGTGGGACCAGTGAACGGGCGATACATCTACAAGCAAACGGCGGATGCGCGCGACGTGGGCGCACTGACGATCACCCGCGCCAAGGACGGCACACTTTCGGCCTCCGAGCGCACGGTTTATGAACTCAAGGGCAACAGCCCGACCAAAGACCCGACGGTGCAGGCATTTGTCGACCAGAAGATGGCGGCGCATGAAGCGGCTTTCTGCGCCAAGAAGGGCCTTGGAGACGGTTGCCTGTCTGACGGCATGGGCATTACCCAGATTGCCTGGCAGCTGGAAGAGAACAGCAACCGGGAAATGGAGACAGCCATCGGCAACTGGCTGGCGGACCAAATGCTGGCGCCGGAAACGCCGACCTTTGAAGGGTGCGATGCCGCCTCCCCCACTGTGGGTCTGTTGACCGCCGGGGGGCTGCGGCTCAATTATGACCTGCCAGCGAGTTTCGAGTTGAAACGGCGTGAAGTGGAAGAGCTGTTCCCCTTCTCCTTGCCGCTCGTGGCGATCTGCATGACTGGCACGGAACTTAAGGCTGCGCTGGAAAACGGGCTGGGCGCGCCGGGTGAAGGCCGCTGGCCGCACCTGAGCGGCGTGAACGTGCGCTACAGCTATGAGCCCGCTACGCGCACGGCCACCGTGCATGAGGTGACCTCAGGCGGTAAACCCGTGGGGCCGGCCGATCCGGTGCGTGTGATTGCCAACGGCTATACGGCTTCCCGTGGGGACGGTTACCAGATGTGGCCAGTGTGCGGTGAAGGCAGCGGCGTTGACTGGTCTACTGACGGCGCGCGCCGCCAATGCGAACAGCGCATCATGGCAGGCCTTGAAAGCGCCACAGCCAAACCGGTCATGGACGGCGACACGGTATTTGACCTGAAGGATTGGGCGCTTGAGGCGTTCCACGCTGCGGACGGTAAGGGCGTTGGCCCAACTGAGGACCTGACGGACGATACCCGCCGTGTGACCAAGGAATAGGCTTAATCGTTTTCCGCGTCGGGCTTACGCTTGGCGGCATATTCGGCGCGGATACGGGCAAAATAGGCCTGGCGCTTCTGAATTTCGCGCTCAAACCCGCGTTCCACCGGGCGGTAGAATTCCTGTCGCTGCATATCTTCGGGAAAATAGTCCTGCCCTGACACGCCCGCGGCCGTGTCATGGTCATAGGCGTACCCAGCACCGTAGCCCATGTCTTTCATCATCTTGGTCGGCGCATTCAAAATATGCGACGGCGGCATCAGGTTGCCGTGCGTCTTGGCCGCTTTCTTCGCCGCCTTTTCCGCCTTATAGGCCGCGTTGGATTTGGGGGCCGTGGCCAGATAGATTACCGCCTGCGCGATCTGGCTTTCGCCTTCGGGACTGCCGAGGAACTCATAGGCATCCTTCGCCGCCAACGCCTGATGGATGGCTTCCGGGTCGGCGAGGCCGATATCCTCGGAAGCGAAGCGCACAAGCCGGCGGATCACATACAAGGGGTCCTCCCCCGCCGTTAACATGCGTTCGGTCCAGTAAAGAGCCGCGTCAGCGTCTGAGCCCCTGAGCGACTTATGTAGCGCCGAGATCAGATTATAGTGACCGTCCCGGTCCTTGTCATAGCTTGGCGCACGCTTCTGCAGCAGCTTCGCCAGGTCCTGCGGCCCCAGCGTTTCGCCAGCCGCAAGGTCATAGAGCGTCTCAACGCAGTTCAGCAGAAACCGTCCGTCACCGTCCGCCATGGCCTTCAGCGCCACGCGCGCGTCGGCGTCCACCGGCAGCGGCGCATCCATTTCGGCTTCTGCGCGCTCCAGCAGTTCATCAAGCGCTGTGTCATCGTGCCGGTTCAGCACCAGCACCTGCATCCGGGAAAGGAGTGCGCCATTGATCTCGAACGACGGGTTTTCCGTGGTGGCACCAATCAGCGTGATCGTGCCGTCTTCCACATAAGGCAGGAAGCCATCCTGCTGGGACCGGTTGAAACGGTGAATTTCGTCCACGAACAAAAGCGTCCCGCGCCCGCCCATGCGGCGGGCCTTGGCGGCCTCAAACACCTTCTTGAGGTCCGCAACGCCAGAAAAGATCGCCGATATCTGTTCAAATGCCAGGTCAGCGTGATTGGCCAGCAGGCGCGCGATGGTGGTTTTTCCCGTGCCCGGTGGGCCCCACAGGATCAGGCTGGAGATACGGCCCGACTTGACCATGCGGCCAAGCGCCCCGTCATCGCCCAAGAGATGGCTTTGGCCGACAACCTCTTCGAGCGCCTTGGGGCGCAGCCGGTCCGCGAGCGGGCGCGGCGCGCCCGTCTCAAGACCAGCCTGTTCAAAGAGGGTCGACATGCTTACTGCACCACCCGGCAGCGGTACGACCGGCTCTGGCCCGCCAGCAGGCATTCCTGAATACGGCCGCGACGCTGGATCTGGTAGAGATACTCGTTCGCGTTCTCAGGCAAGGCAGCCTCAAGGTCTTCAACGCGGGTAATGTCCACATTATTGACCTTCAGCAGGATATCGCCCGGCACCAGCAGCTGGAAGCGGGCAGCCGGCGTGCGGCCATCCACCTTCAGTACCACCACGCCCCTGAGGAACGGATCGATCTGAAGTTCGTCATTGAAGCGCGGCGACAGGTTGCCCACCGTTACACCCTGGAACGGGTGGCGGCCATCAAGTTTGGTCACATTGCGCTCTGGGTCCTCTGGTGGCAACGCCAGCGTCGCCATGCGCTGCTGGATAAAGCCTTCCGACAATACAGCCAGCGATACTTCAGCGCCCGCGTCCATCGTGGCGATCCGGAAATTGAGGCCCGGTTCGTCGATCACTTCCTTGCCGCCGATGGCCATGATCACGTCGCCCGGCATGATGCCGGCGATTGCGGCGGGGCCGCCTTCATAGACTTCGTCCACCAGCACGCCGCCTGCGCGGTCAAGGCCGAGGCTGGCTGCCAGGTCGCCTGTAACATTCTGGCCGCGCACGCCCAGCCATGGTCGCGTCAGCTGACCTTCATTAAGCGCCGCCTTGAGGACGGATTTCACCATGTTGGCCGGCACCGCAAAACCGATACCGTTCGACGCGCCCGTGCGGCTGTAGATAGCGGTGTTGATGCCCAGAAGCTCACCGTCCATGCCGACAAGCGCACCGCCCGAGTTACCGGGGTTCACCGCTGCGTCTGTCTGGATGAAGAAGCCGAAATCAGAGATACCCTGCTGCGTGCGCGCCGTGGCGGACACAATCCCGCCTGTCACGGTCTGGCCCACGCCGAAAGGGTTACCAATCGCCAGTACGATATCACCCACCAGCACATTGTCTGAATCCGACAGGCGCAGGCTGGCAAGCGGCTCATCGCCTGCATCGATCTTGAGGATGGCGAGGTCCGTGCGCGGGTCGGCCAGAACGATCTTGGCATCGAACTCACGCCGGTCATTGAGGACCACCTGAATTTCGTCGGCGCCTTCGATCACGTGGTTGTTTGTCACGATCACACCGTTCGGGCGCACGATCACGCCAGACCCCAGCGAGCCCTGCACCCGTTCCTGCGGCGCGCCGAAGCTGAAGCGGTCACCAAAGAAGCGCTGGAACAGCGGATCATCAAACAAGGCCGACCGGCGCGAGCGTACGATCTTCTTGGTGTAGATGTTCACCACGGCAGGCGCGGCTTCCGATACGATCGGTGCGTAGGAAAGCTTCACCTGCATTTCGGACTGCGGCACCATGCGGACCACGTCCCCATCCTGCGCCTGACCGGCTGTAAAGCTTGCTGTGATGCCAGCGATCAATATTCCGATTGCTGTGATAACGCGCTTCATGAACATACCTCTCGTTACGGTTTTTGGGTCAATCCCGGCTGTAGCACTGCACTGGTACGCGCCAGGTGACAAATTCCCTGCCTTTATATGGCTGAGCCATTGCCCATGCGCAAGGGCAATGGCGATGAAGCGCCTTTTCTGCGCGATGCTTTTACCCGATACGGGATGCGATCAGGACGCCAGTTGCCCAGCCCATGAAGGTGGTTTCAAACCCGGGCTTGGCGGTGATATGCTTGATGAAATCGTCCACATTGCGCTGATGCCCGTTGGGCCAATTGGGCTGCGGCAGAAGATCATCCACCACATAGATGCCGCCTTCCCTGAGCAGCGAAAGCGTGCGTTCCAGGTGGCTGTATTTACCGGGCCAGGCATCTGCGAAAATCAAATCGAACTGCATGGGTTCAAGGGCATCCAGAAATTCCCCCGCATCCGTGCAGCACAGCGTCAATTGTGGGTTCTTGCCCAGGTGGCGCGCGGCCACGGCCTGGACGGCCTTGTCATTGTCCACGCTCACCAGCTTGGCTTCCATGCACAGGCCATCCAGCATCCAGGCCGTCGACAGGCCCGTACCGGTGCCTAGTTCCAGCATGGTGCCCCCCGGCTTGCTGGCCACCAGTGTCTTTAGAAGCGCGCCCACAGCGGGCTCTGACGCCATTTGGAAGCCCATGATTTTCGTTTCGGCCTGAATAGCGCGGATGGCCCGCGGCATGTCATAAGCATGGTGTATTGTGTTTGGCGGTTGTTTTGTCCCGTCCATTTTCTGCTCCCTGATGTCTGCCCCAAACGGGCTGCCCGATAAACCGGATGCTAGGAACAAAAAAGGGCAAGCTGATGGCGTTAAAGACTAGAAAACAGGAATGCCCAACCGAGCTGCGAGAATAAGGGCTGCATCGAGGTCCAGCATGTCTCCAGATCGCAGCAGCCCGGCAAAATCCTGCGGGTCCAACAGAAACGGTTCGCCAATCACCCCGGGGTCTTCCTCTGGTTCTGCAATCTTTTCGCAGTCATGGGCCAGGAAGATGTGTCTCTTTGCCGTTGAATAGGCCATGACATAGGCTGTGGTGACCGCCTCGATCCGGCCTGTGTAACCGGTCTCCTCCAACAGCTCTTTACGCGCTGTCTCCTCCGGGGTGTCTCCGGGATCAACCATACCGGCTGGCAGCTCATGGGTGAAATGCCCTGGTCCCGGACGAAACTGTCGCATCATCAGGATTTTGCCTTCTTTTGTCACGGCGCCCACAACGGAAAATTCCGGCTGCTTGGCAACAACATAACGGTATTCCCTGCCATCGTGGGAATAGGTGCGGTCTTCCACTTCAAGGTAGGGGTTGCTGTAAACCGTGGATGATTGCTTCAGTGTTACGTCGTCACTCATTCATATCTCCATGACCAGACAGGCATATGCGCCCGGCGAAGGCTAGCGCGAAAGTCGCCAGGAAAAAAGGGCGAGCCGAAGCCCGCCCTTTCCAGTACCAGACCAATGGCCGGTATGGTGCTTGCTAGTCCCCGGAAACGAACACCGTGACCTGAATGTTTTCGATGTCGAAAACGGTTATACCCTGAAGGAAGATCGCACCATTGCCGGTATCAATCATCAGGCCTTCTTCACCATTGACGGTGGCCGCAACTGCACTGGACAGGGCATCTTCGAAGGCCTGCCCAGCTTCGGTGCCCTCAATCATAATGCTGTCGCTTGTCAGATCAAAGTCGGTCACCACGTCGCGACTGCCATCAAAATCGAATTCGATCCTGTCGCTGCCTGCCCCGGTATTGATAACATCACTGCCTTCGCCGCCGCTGAGCCAGTCATCCCCGTCACCGCCATGGATGGTGTCATCGTCCGCACCGGCATAGAGCCTGTCCGCGCCCGCACCACCATAGATGATGTCGTCGCCACCTTCGCCCCACACAGTGTCGTTTCCCTGGCCGCCGAACAGCGTTTCAACTCGGGTTGATCCCGGCCCATCGAACTGATGGAAATATTCAGGATCACCGTCGCCACCGAAAATCTCGTCGTTGCCGTCACCGCCGAAAATAATGTCCACGCCGCCAAAGCCGCGCAGCACGTCATCGCCCGCGCCGCCACCGATGGTGTCGAACCCATTGGCGCCATAGACGGTGTCATCATCCGCCCCGCCCCAAAGCTGGTTCGCAAATCCCGGTTGATACTCAAGGGCGGCGGACCCCAGGCCAAGCTCATCCATGCTGACGGTGCCGTCTTCGTCCAGGTCGCGCCAATTGCCGCCAACGATCACGTCGGCCCCTTCACCGCCAAACAGCCTTTCCGCAAATCCTTCGGGGAGAGGCCTCAGCAGATAGGCGATATCGACGCCGGCATCTTCGCTTAGGCGATCTTCTCCGTCACCAATGCCGGAGGCATATTGGCCGCCAACCATGATATCATCGCCGTCCTCGCCATACATGCGGTCCTGGCTGATGTCGCCGATCACCAAGTCATTACCTGCGCCTGCGGCAATAATATCGTTACCCTGGCCACCTGTTACGGTATCGTCGCCGTCACCGCCCACAATTGTATCGTCCAAAATGATGTCAGACATAGTGTCCCCCGTCTGTCAGTGTCATGTCGTGAATAGTTAAATGTCAGTCTTGTAACTGCAGTAGCTGACTACCCGAAAAAACCTGAACGTGCGCTGAATGCCTGAGCCCGCTGCGGGCACAAAAAGGGTTGGTCGCTCTAACTGTTTCCGTCGCGGCATGCCATTCACCAAAACCATGCCTGTCGCTTGCATTCATACCCCTTTGAATTGGCTGGTTTTCCCGCAAATGGCGATCAATTCCCCATATGATAGATAAAAATTTACGGTAAAATTGTATTACTGTCGCAAAAGTAATAAAATGCACCATAGCGCCTGGCTTTTACACTCTAACGATTGGGGAGTATGAAATGATCAGCCTGAATTACAGCTATCTACGCCGCGGTGACAAGATTGGCGTTTATGTCTGCACCAAAGGCAAGCATGACGACGGACCCTATTTTGTCTCGCTGGAGCTGGATGTGCAGCCAACGCAGAAGGTCAAACAGTTCCTGTGCACCGACCAACCTCGCGATGATGTCTTCATGCTCAGGATGTCGCCCTATCTGGGTAACCATCTCGAAGAACTGGTGTCGGCCAAAGTGAATGAACGCCCGGTTGAGCTGCATTGCTGCCCCATGACGACCGAAAGGGAGCGGCGCCTCCTGACCATCTATCCCGAACTGAACTGAGCCGCTAACGCAGATATCGCCGCTTTCGGATGGGATGGCCGTGCAGGTTCGCGGGCCTACAGGCCCAAAGGAAGCCACGCTGTGATTTGCGTGGCTTTTCCCAGCGGTCAGGCTTAATCGGGCCAGAAAACCACAACCTCAATATCCTCGATATCGGACATCGTCAGACCGACAAGAAACAGCGCCCCGGCCTCCGCGTCAATCAACAGCCCACTTTGACCGTCCATCGTTTCCTCGGTGGCATTCTGCAACCCTGTTTCAAACAGGACCGCCCAAGCATGGTTGTCGATCACAATGCGGTCCTCAGCTACATCGAAATCGGTCACGGTATTAACGCTGTTGTCGAAATCAAAATAGACGGTATCGGCTCCGTCGCCCGTGATGAAGGTATCGTTTCCGTCCCCGCCACTGAGCCAATCATCGCCTGCGCCGCCATGAAGGGTATCATCGCCACCACGGCCATAAAGCTTGTCATTGTCCGTGCCGCCATAATGCAGTTCGGCGCCGTCACCGCCTATGAGGCTGTCATTACCTTCACCGCCAAACAGGCGCTGTACAATCGTGAAGGACTCGCCTTCGCTCAGCCTATGAAAATTGGTGGGATCTCCGTTGCCGCCATAAATGGCATCGTCGCCATCGCCGCCATAAATGATATCCGGGCCACCAAGGCCATACAGTATGTCGTCGCCGGCACCGCCCCCAATGGTATCAAAGCCATTCGCGCCATAGACTGTGTCTGCCCCCTCACCGGCCCAGACGATATTGTTGAAGCCTTCTGCGAAGCGTTCATCACCAACCGGGCCTGACATGTCGTTGCCGCCGTCGCCGAGTTCACCAGACCCGTCCAGGATCAATTCCGCAAAGGCAGACGCGTCGGCATACAGATATTCGCCGTCATCTCCGGTGTCATCCCAACTGCCGCCAAAGATCAGGTCATTGCCATTCCCCCCCACGAGAACTTCAGCAAAGAAGGACGGATGCGGTTCTTCGATCCAGGCGATTTCGATCACCTGGCTCTCGGCCAGATCCGTACTGACATCCCAATTGCCGGAGCGCAAACCACCACCAATCAGAATATCGTCTCCGTCACCGCCCATGAGCCTGTCCCGGCCCTGTGCGCCGACAAGCACATCATTGCCTGCCCCGCCTGAAATGACAGAAAGTTCTTCACCGCCAACCAAAACGTCACCACCGGGCGTGCCTTCATAATCCAATCTCAGCGTGGATGTCATCTCGTACCTCCATTCTGTCTTGTGCCTTAAAAAGCTTCTAATTACCTATGGTGGTATCTATACGCCCAACCGAATGAACGCTGGCTGAACAGCGCCGTTAACAGCGGCGGCCATGGCGGCACAAAGAAAAAGGGCGCCCCGGTGTGGGACGCCCTTCTCGAATATCGTCAGTGACGGTTGGCTTATGCCGCGTCGTCAGCTGCCTCTTCCATTTCAGCGGTTGGGCCGCTGTCCTGGCCTTTGGCATCTTCGTTGCGGTCAACCAGCTCGATCACAGCCATCGGCGCGTTGTCGCCGTGACGGTAACCAGCTTTGAGAACGCGAGTGTAACCACCAGCGCGCTCTTTGTAGCGGTCAGCCAGCTCGTCGAACATCTTGGACACGAGCGTTTCGTCCTGCAGGCGGGAAATCGCCAGACGACGGTTAGCAAGGCCACCCTTTTTCGCCAGTGTGATCAGCTTTTCTACGATCGGTGCCAGGTCTTTCGCCTTTGGCAGGGTCGTAACGATTTGCTCGTGCTTGATCAGCGCTTGGCTGAGGTTCATGAACATAGCCTTACGGTGGCTAGCGGTCCGATTGAGTTTGCGGCCAGATTTACCGTGACGCATTGTCTTACTCCTGATTGCCTATCCGGCCTTGGGTGAACCATTCACCTAGTACCGGCAGGTGTCCCACTTCACATGTGGGAGGTTTTAAAAAAGAGCGTGGAGCCCCTCATCGGAGAGGCTCCCTACCCCAGGCTTAGTATTCTTGCTCAAGTTTCTTGGCGAGCTCTTCGATATTCTCAGGCGGCCAAGCTGGGAGTTCCATGCCGAGGCGCAGGCCCATGGACGCGAGAACTTCCTTGATTTCGTTGAGCGACTTGCGACCGAAGTTCGGAGTGCGGAGCATTTCTGCTTCGGTTTTCTGAACCAGATCGCCAATGTAAACGATGTTGTCGTTCTTGAGGCAGTTTGCCGAACGAACGCTGAGCTCGAGTTCGTCCACTTTGCGCAGAAGCTGACGGTTGAACGCTGGTTCTTCGTCTTCTTCCTGCTTGGTGGCTTCCTCTGGCTCGTCGAAGTTGACGAAAACAGCCAGCTGGTCCTGCAGGATGCGAGCAGCGAATGCCAGTGCATCTTCAGGCGTTACTGTGCCGTCAGTTTCAACTTCCATCGTCAGTTTGTCATAGTCAAGAACCTGGCCCTCACGGGTGTTCTCAACTTTGTAGCTTACTTTTTTGACCGGGCTGTAGAGCGCATCCACAGGAATAAGGCCGATTGGCGCATCTTCCGGACGGTTGCGGTCTGCAGGCACATAGCCTTTACCAGATGCTACAGTCAGTTCCATGTTCAGCGTGGCACCCTCATCGAGGTGACACAGAACAAGATCTTTATCCAGGATCTCAACGTCAGCCACTTCGCTGATGGCGTCGGCCTTCACCTCACCTGGACCAGAAGCGGTCAGGTGCAGGCGCTTGGAGCCGTCGCACAGCACGCGAACGGGAAGCTGTTTGATGTTGAGGACGATGTCTGTCACGTCTTCGCGCACACCTGGTACGGAAGAGAATTCGTGCAGAACACCCTCAATCTGGATCGCTGTAACAGCACCGCCCTGCAGGGAAGACAACAGCACGCGACGCAGGCCATTGCCAAGCGTCATGCCGTAGCCCCGCTCAAGCGGCTCTACAACGATTTTGGCTTTACGAAGCGGGTCTGCACCCGGCTCAATCGTAACGCCATTTGGTTTAATCAGTTCCTGCCAGTTTTTCTGGATCACGGTGTAACCCTCTTTTTGAATGACGCTGTTATTACAAATTCAGCGCCAAAGGATTCGCGCCAATACTCTTTACCCGAACTCTTGTGCGTTATACGCGGCGGCGTTTGGGTGGACGGCAACCATTGTGTGGAATTGGCGTTACGTCACGAATGCTCGTGATTACAAAGCCAATAGCCTGAAGCGCGCGCAGAGCGGACTCGCGACCAGCGCCAGGACCCTTCACTTCCACTTCCAATGATTTAACGCCATGGTCCTGGGCTTTCTTACCAGCGTCTTCTGCAGCAACCTGTGCAGCGTAAGGCGTCGATTTACGAGAACCTTTGAAACCCATCATACCTGCAGACGACCAGGAGATCGCGTTACCCTGTACGTCTGTGATTGTAATCATCGTGTTGTTGAACGATGCATTTACGTGAGCAACACCATTGGTGATGTTCTTACGCTCACGGCGCTTAACGCGCCCTGTGTCTTTAGCCATCTCTAGCAGACCCTATAATTAAGGGGAGTCCTAAACAGCGGATACCCAAGATTACTTCTTCTTACCGGCAATCGGAACAGCTTTACCCTTACGAGTACGAGCGTTCGTGCTCGTGCGCTGACCGCGTGTCGGCAGTTTTGCACGGTGACGGAGACCACGATAAGACTTGAGGTCCATCAACCGTTTGATATTCATCGCAACTTCACGGCGGAGGTCACCCTCAACAGTGAAATCGGTATCGATCATTTCACGGATCTGAATAACTTCAGAATCCGTCAGTTCCGACACACGACGCTCACGGGGGAAACCGAGCTTTTCGCAGATTTCCGTGGCCTTGGTGCGGCCAATACCGTGAATGTAGGTCAAAGCGATTTCTACTCGCTTGTTGGTCGGAATGTTAACGCCAGCAATACGCGCCACGACCGTTTCTCCTAATAAACAAGTTCACGTCTATACATTACGAATCACAAGACGTGTTGAAGCCGGGGATTATATGAACTAACCCCCGTTCGTCAACCGTCAAGTGACAGTTTCTTTACGCAGCCAAAACTGCGTCGATTTGTGCAGCAACTTCATCAATGGCAGCCATGCCATCAACTTGCTGCAAAGTCCCCTTATCCGCATAATATGGCAACACTGGCGCCGTATCTGCGTAATAAGCTCGCAAACGGCTTCCAAACGTCTCTGGATTATCATCCTTGCGACGGGTGAATTCCGTACTACCACATACATCACACACACCTTCCACCTTCGGCTTCAGGTTCGTGTCATGATAGCCTTCGCCACACTTGGCGCAGGTATAACGTCCGCAGACCCGGTCCACAAGCGCTTCGTCATCGACTTTCATTTCGATAACGGCGTCAAGGTTCAGACCCTGCTCTGCCAGCATCACGTTGAGGGCTTCAGCCTGCGCAACGGTGCGCGGGAAGCCGTCCAGGATAAAACCGTTCTTGCAGTCTTCTTCCTGGATGCGATCACGGATGATGCCGATTACGATTTCGTCAGTTACAAGGCTGCCGCTGTCCATTGCAGCTTTGGCGGCCTTGCCCATTTCAGTTTCCGCGGCCACAGCTGCACGCAGCATGTCACCTGTGGAAAGTTGCACCAGCCCACGGGACTTTTCAATCCGCTGAGCCTGTGTGCCTTTACCTGCACCCGGAGGGCCAAACAGAATGATGATCACCGGCGGCCCCCTTTCAGGCGTGTCTTTTTCAGAAGTCCTTCATACTGCTGTGCCATCAGGTGTGAATGGATCTGGCTTACGGTGTCCATGGTCACATTCACAACAATCAGAAGGCTTGTACCACCAAGATAGAATGGCACAGCTGCCTGGCTGATCAGCACTTCAGGAATGACACACACGATGGAGAGATAGGCAGAGCCAATCACGGTCAGGCGTGTCAGGACATAATCAAGATACTCGGCGGTGCGCTTGCCTGGGCGGATACCCGGCACGAAGCCGCCGTGCTTCTTCAGGTTATCGGCCGTGTCTTCAGGGTTGAACTGAATGGCCGTGTAGAAGAAGCAGAAGAATACGATCATCGCCACATAAAGCGCGATATAGAGCGGTTTGCCCGGGCCGAGGATCGCCGTCACGGTGCTCAGCCACTCTGGACCACCAGCCTGATACAGGTTGGCAACGGTCAGAGGCATAAGGAGCAGCGACGATGCGAAGATCGGCGGGATCACGCCAGCCACGTTAAGCTTCATGGGCAGGTGCGACTTGTCGCCCTGGAACATGCGGTTACCCTGCTGGCGCTTGGGGTACTGGATAATAACCCGGCGCTGGGCGCGTTCACACAGGACGATAAACCAAACCAGGGCAGCGGCGCCAACCAGAAGGGCCAGCAGGATGCCGACAGACATGGCGCCCGTACGGTTCAGTTCAAAGGCTTGCGCAAGGGTCGATGGCAGTTCAGCCACGATACCTGCGAAGATAATCAGGGAAATACCGTTACCGATGCCGCGCTGGGTGATCTGCTCACCAAGCCACATCAGGAACATGGTACCGCCGACAAGGGTAATCACCGTTGTCAGACGGAAGAAGAGGCCTGGGTCAACCACAACACCTGGCTGGCTTTCAAGGCCAGTGGCGATTGCATAACCCTGCACCACCGTCAGAAGCACGGTGCCGTAGCGGGTATACTGGTTGATTTTCCGGCGACCTGTTTCGCCCTCCTTCTTCCACTGAGCCAAAGTCGGGCTCATGGTGGTAAGGAGCTGCATGATAATGGAGGCCGAGATATAGGGCATAATGCCCAACATAATGATCGAGGTGCGTTGGAGTGCGCCGCCGGAGAAGGTATTCACCATATCCAGCATGCCGCTACCCATCTGCGCGAACATATTTGCTACTGCATCAGCATCCAACCCTGGAAGGGGGATGTAACTACACAGGCGGTACACAATCAGTGCACCAAGCGCGAACCAAATTCGTTTTTTAAGCTCTTCGGCTTTGCCGATGGATGCCAAACTAATATTGGACGCTAATTGTTCCGCAGCGGATGCCATAAATACTCCAAGCCCCTTGATCTGTTCTTATATCTCGGCCTTCGCTTTTGCTTAGCTTAAGCGACGGTAACCTTGCCGCCAGCCTTTTCAACAGCTTCTACCGCACCCTTGGATGCGCCAGTCACAGTGATGTCGACTTTGGCTTTCAGTTCACCTTTGGCCAGCAGACGTACGCCGTCGACAACCTTGCCAACAACACCGGCTTCCACCAGCGTCTCAACAGTGATTGGCTTCTTGGCGTCCAGCTTCTTGTCGTCGATCGCCTTTTGCAGACGGCCGATGTTGAGAACCTGGAAGTCCTTCTTGTTCAGGCTGGTGAAACCACGCTTTGGAAGGCGGCGGTAGATTGGCATCTGACCACCTTCAAAACCGTTGATCGCCACACCTGAACGGGCTTTTTGGCCTTTGTGACCGGAACCGGCAGTTTTACCTTTGCCGGAACCGATACCACGACCCACGCGCATTGCAGATTTGCGAGCGCCTGGGTTGTCACGAAGTTCGTTGATTTTCATCAGTCTTCTCCGAACGCGCCGGCTTAATCTTCAACGCGCACCAGGTGGTGCACCTTGTTGATCATGCCGCGTACAGCAGGAGTATCCTCGAGCTCACGCGTTTTGTGCATTTTATTAAGACCCAGGCCAACCAGCGTCTGACGCTGGTCGTTCTGGCGGCGGATTGGGCTACCAATCTGGGTGACTTTAATAGTTTTTTTCTTCGCAGCCATTGATCATTACTCCGCTTGTGCTTCGTCAGCAGCGTCGTCAGCAGCACCGTCAACGACTTTGATGTCGCCACGACGAGCTACGATGTCAGCTACTTTCTTGCCACGGGCCGCTGCGACCTGACGTGGGGAGTTCTGTTTCGTCAGAGCGTCGATCGTAGCCCGTACCATGTTGTACGGGTTCGATGAGCCCTGCGACTTCGTCACCACGTCCTGTACGCCGAGTGCTTCAAACACTGCGCGCATCGGACCACCTGCGATGATACCGGTACCAGCCTGAGCAGTCCGCAGCAGTACCCGACCAGCGCCCCAACGGCCCTTAATGTCGTGGTGCAGCGTGCGACCCTCACGGAGAGGTACACGAACCATGTTTTTCTTTGCAGCTTCAGTTGCTTTCCGGATGGCTTCAGGAACCTCACGGGCCTTACCATTACCGAAACCTACACGGCCACGTTGGTCACCAACCACTACGAGAGCGGCGAAACCAAACCGACGACCACCTTTAACAACTTTAGCTACGCGGTTAATGTGAACCAATTTTTCAATCAGTTCGCTTTCTTCGCGATTGCGTTCTGGGCGTGCCATTGGATTTCCTTTCTATCTCTTCTTAGAATTCCAAGCCGCCTTCGCGCGCCGCATCAGCAAGAGCCTTCACACGGCCATGGTAGATGAAACCACCACGGTCGAAGACCACTGATTTAACGCCCGCAGCCTTGGCTCGCTCGGCAATCAACTTACCAACTTTAGAAGCGCCCTCGATATTCTTGGACGAATCTGCACGCAGGTCCTTCTCAACGGTGGAAGCAGCCGCAAGGGTTGCACCTTTCACATCGTCGATAATCTGCGCATAGATATGCTGGTTTGTACGGTGAATAGAAAGACGCGGCCGACCGCCTGCGCGCTTCTTAAGCGCGATGCGGTTGCGCTGGCGGCGCCGTTCAAATTTATCAATAGAAGCCATTCGTGCCACCCATTATTTCTTCTTACCTTCCTTGCGGAAGATATATTCGCCTGCGTACTTGATACCCTTACCTTTGTAAGGTTCAGGCTTACGGAATTCGCGAATCTTGGCTGCAGTTTCACCGACCTGTTGTTTGTCGATGCCCGAGATAATGATCGTGGTCTGATCAGGCGTCTCAATCTTGATGCCTGCTGGAACCGGGAAATCAATATCATGGCTGTAGCCAAGCTGCAGGTTAAGGGCAGAACCCTTCATTGCAGCACGGTAACCAACACCGGTGATCTCAAGCTTCTTGGAGAAGCCGTCGGTTACACCTTCGATCATGTTGGAAACCATCGTGCGCTGCATACCCCACATGGAGCGAGCACGCTTGGTGTCGTTTACTGGCGTTACCGCGATGCCGGCGTCGTCCTGAGCAACTTCTACTTCAGGAACGAACGTCATTGCGAGTTCGCCTTTAGGGCCTTTTACCGTCAGGTCCGCGCCGTTCAAGGAAACGGTCACGCCGGACGGGATCGCCACTGGCTTTTTACCGATACGGGACATGTCTTCTTCCCTTCCTTAGAATACGGTGCAAAGAATTTCGCCGCCCACATTGCTTTCCCGCGCTTCAGCGTCGGAAAGCACACCTTTCGGTGTGGAGACGATCGAAATACCAAGGCCGTTGTGAACACGTGGCAAGTCACGAACTGAGCTGTAGACGCGACGACCAGGTTTGGACACACGATTGATCGTGCGGATAACCGGTTCGCCTTCGTGATACTTGAGTTCGATGGAGATGGAGGCTTTGTTGCCTTCACCTTCTTCACGCGAATAGCCGCGAATGTAACCTTCACGCTGAAGCACGTCCAAGATGCGCTGACGCGTCTTGGAGGCTGGCGTGGATACAACGGTTTTGCGAGCCTGCAAACCGTTGCGGATACGGGTCAGCATATCGCCGATCGGATCTGTCATCGACATGAGCCTATCCCCTTACCAACTGGATTTTACGACGCCCGGGATCTTCGCAGCGGAGCCTAGCTCACGCAGCGCGATACGGGACATCTTGAATTTACGGTAGTAACCACGTGGGCGACCCGTGACTTCACAACGATTGCGAAGACGCGTAGCAGCGCCGTTACGTGGTAGTTTAGCGAGCTGGAGTGCAGCAAGCCAACGCTCATCTTCGCCCAGGCTCTTGTCATAGACAATCGCTTTGAGCTCAGCGCGCTTGGCAGCATACTTCTCTACCAGCTTTTCCCGCCGTGCGTTCTTGTTCATGGCGCTTTTCTTAGCCATATCAAAACCCTCCTTCGGCTGCCGTTATTTCTTAAACGGCATGTCAAAACCGGCGAGAAGCGCGAGCGCCTCGTCATCGGTTGGAGCCGTGGTGCAGATGATAATGTCCATCCCGCGAACCTGATCAACTTCATCGTAGTTCACTTCTGGGAAGACGATTTGTTCCTTCAGACCCATTGCGTAGTTGCCGCGGCCGTCGAAAGACTTCGGGTTTACGCCCTGGAAGTCACGGATACGTGGCATTGCAATGGTGATCAGACGGTCGAGAAACTCGTACATACGTTCGCTACGCAGAGTCACTTTCACGCCAAGAGGCATGCCTTCACGCAGTTTGAAACCTGCGATGGACTTGCGAGCTTTCGTAACAACAGGCTTCTGACCAGCAATGGCTGTGATCTCGTCAACAACCTTGTCGATCTTCTTCTTGTCGGCAACAGCTTCACCAACACCAACGTTGATGACGATCTTGTCGAGTTTTGGAACCTGCATCGGGTTTTTGTAGCCGAACTGCTCCTGCAGGGAAGCACGTACTTTTTCTTCGTACATCGTACGAAGACGTGGCAATGCTTTAGTTGCTTTAGCCATCGATCACCTCCCCGGACTTTTTCGCAAAGCGAACCTTGCGACCGTCTTCGAGAACTTTGAAACCAACACGAGTAGGAGCGCCGTCCTTCGGATCTTCAATCATCAGATTGGAGAGCTGGATAGCAGCTTCTTTCGTCTCAATACCGCCTGCGCTCGCCTGAGTAGGACGGTTGTGCTTCTTGATCAGGTTTACACCCGATACAACGGCACGACCCTGCTTAGGGATAACAGACGTGATTTCGCCGCGCTTGCCTTTGTCTTTACCGGCAATCACAACGACCTTGTCACCTTTTTTAAGTTTCGCGGCCATTTAGAGTACCTCCGGTGCAAGCGAGATGATTTTCATATGCTTCTTTGCACGCAGTTCACGCACGACTGGGCCAAAAATACGGGTACCAATCGGCTCATGGTTCTTGTTTACCAGTACTGCAGCGTTACGGTCGAAACGGATGGCAGTGCCATCGTTGCGGCGAACTTCTTTAGCAGTACGAACGATGACGGCGCGATGCACGTCACCTTTTTTTACACGACCCCGTGGGATCGCTTCCTTTACGGAGACGACAATAATGTCGCCTACTCCAGCGGTTTTGCGCTTGGAACCACCAAGCACTTTAATGCACTGCACCCTCTTGGCCCCGGAGTTATCGGCCACGTCGAGGTTGGTTTGCATCTGAATCATGGGTTACACCCTTTGTTATTGCCGACGAATAGCAAGAAGGTGAGGCCTAAGCCTCACCGCCTACTACACGCCAGGTCTTCAGTTTCGAAATAGGACGACATTCCTCAATACGGACTGTCTCCCCAACCTGAATGCTGTTGCTCTCATCGTGAGCGTGGTACTTCTTAGAGCGTCGAATAATTTTGTCAAGCAAAGGATGCTTAATACGACGTTCTACTTTTACAACAACGGTTTTTTCGCCTTTGTTGCTTACCACAGTTCCTTGCAGAATACGCTTTGGCATGGGTTTACTCCTTACGCCTCAGCCGACTGACCCAGGATCGTTTGGATCCGGGCTACGTCGCGACGGATCTCGCGTACGCGAGCCGTGTTTTCGAGTTGGCCAGACGCCGCCTGAAAGCGCAGGTTAAGCTGCTCTTTTTTCAGGTCTTCGAGCTCTTTACGGAGCTCGTCTTGCGACTTTTGGCGAAGATCAGCTGCCTTCATCATTTTTCTCCGTTAGCTCTTAATGCATCCGTTCCACGATGCGAGTTTGAACAGCAAGCTTTGCAGCTGCGCGCTCAAATGCACCGCGGGCCAGTTCTTCAGAGACGCCGTCGATCTCAAACATGATGCGGCCAGGCTTAACCTTGCACACCCAACGATCGACAGAGCCTTTACCTTTACCCATCCGTACTTCGGCAGGCTTCGCAGTCACGGGCACATCTGGGAAGATGCGGATCCAGACTTTACCAGAACGCTTCATGTGGCGGTTCATGGCGCGGCGAGCCGCCTCGATTTGACGAGCGGTTACGCGGCCAGGCGTGGTCGCTTTCAGACCAAACTGACCAAAGTTCAACGAGGTTCCGCCAGGGGCTGTGCCGTGGATGCGGCCCTTGTGGGCCTTACGGAACTTAGTACGCTTCGGTTGCAACATCGTTTGTCGCTCCTACTCTAGCCGTCCACGCCTAGCGGCGGGACGGGCCTCCTTGGCTTTGAACTTCGTTAGCACGGCGTTCATGAGCCATCGGGTCGTGTTCCATGATGTCGCCTTTGTACACCCATACTTTGATGCCGCAGATGCCGTAGGCAGTCAGGGCTTCAGCCACACCGTAGTCGATGTCGGCACGCAGAGTGTGCAGCGGCACGCGGCCTTCGCGGTACCATTCGGTCCGTGCGATCTCAGCACCGCCCAGACGGCCGGCACAGTTGATCCGGATACCACCGGCACCAAGACGAATTGCGCTTTGTACCGCACGCTTCATCGCACGACGGAACGCAACACGACGCTCCAGCTGTTGTGCAATGTTGTCGGCGATCAGTTTCGCATCGATTTCCGGCTTACGGACTTCGACAATGTTGAGGCTTACTTCAGAAGAAGTGAAGTTTGCCACCTTGCGGCGGAGCTTCTCAATGTCGGCGCCTTTTTTACCGATGATCACACCCGGGCGAGCCGAGTAGATGGTCACGCGGCATTTTTTTGCCGGGCGCTCGATCACAACCTTGGAAATGCCGGCTTGCGACAGTTCCTTGGTTATGAACTCGCGGATTTTCAGGTCTTCATGCAGCATCGAGCCGTATTCTTCGCCTTCGGCGTACCAGCGCGAATCCCAGGTGCGGTTCACACCCAGGCGCAGACCAACAGGGCTTACTTTCTGACCCATTATGCAGTCTCCTCTACTTCGCGCACAACGATGCGCAGGCGGCTGAACGGCTTAACGATCTTGCCAACGCGACCACGAGCACGAGCGCGAAAACGTTTCATCGTCAGCGCTTTACCCACAGTTGCTTCAGCAACAACGAGGCTGTCCACATCCAGGTTGTGGTTGTTTTCTGCGTTTGCAATTGCAGACTGCAGAACTTTCTTCACATCAATCGCGGTACGGCGGCGGTTGAAGCTCAGGCTTGCCAGAGCTTTTTCCACTTTCATGCCACGGATCGAGGCTGCCACGAGGTTCAATTTCTGTGGCGAGCCGCGAAGCATTGTAGCGGTTGCTACTGCTTCGTTATCCGCCAAACGGCGTTTTGCAGATTGCTTACCCACAGTTATTTCCTCTTCGCTTTCTTGTCCGCAGCGTGACCGTAGTAGGTCCGCGTTGGAGCGAATTCACCCAGCTTGTGACCAACCATGTCTTCGGTCACATAAACCGGAATGAACTTTTGCCCATTGTAGACATTGAAGGTCAGGCCAACGAAGTTTGGCAGAATTGTAGACCGGCGAGACCAGGTCTGAATTACTGCAGCCGTTTTGCCGCTTTCCAGGGCGCCTTCCACCTTCTTGAGAAGGTGCATGTCAACGAAAGGGCCTTTCCATACAGAGCGTGCCATATTCAGGACTCCTTAGCGTTTCTTGCGCTCGTGGCGCGACCGGATGATAAGTTTGTCAGTCTCTTTGTTAGACCGAGTCTTCTTACCTTTAGTTGGCTTGCCCCATGGCGTCACTGGGTGACGACCACCAGACGTCCGGCCTTCACCACCACCATGTGGGTGATCAACCGGGTTCATGGCAACGCCACGAACGCTTGGGCGTTTGCCCAGCCAACGATTCCGGCCCGCTTTAGCGAGCTTGGTGTTTTGATTGTCAGGGTTCGACACAGCGCCAACGGTTGCGACACACTCGCCGCGTACCACGCGTACCTCACCAGAAGACAGACGAAGCTGGGCGTAACCGCGGTCACGACCGATCAGCTGAGCGTAAGCACCAGCGGAACGAGCGATCTGGCCGCCTTTGCCTTTCTTCATCTCCACATTGTGGATGATGGTACCGATTGGCATGTTGGCGAGCGGCATAACGTTGCCTGGCTTCACGTCCACTTTTTCACCGGCAATCACAGTGTCGCCAGGGGCGAGACGCTGTGGCGCGATGATGTAGGACAGTTCACCGTCTTCATATTTGATCAGTGCGATGAATGCGGTCCGGTTAGGATCGTACTCAAGACGCTCAACAGTTGCTGGCACGTCCCATTTCGCACGTTTGAAGTCGATTACCCGGTAGGTACGCTTGTGACCACCACCAATGCGACGTGCAGTGATGCGGCCCTTGTTATTGCGGCCACCGGATTTGGTGAGACCTTCAGTCAGCGCTTTTACAGGCTTGCCCTTGTGCAGACCGTCACGGTCAACAAGAACGAGGCCGCGCTGGCCTGGGGTCACCGGTTTATATTGCTTGAGTGCCATCGGTTAAACCCCCGTCGTCACGTCAATGCTGTTACCTTCAGCAAGCGTTACCATGGCTTTTTTGTATTCGGCGCGCTTGCCGGTTACACCACGGAAACGTTTTACCTTGCCTTCTTGGCGCAGCGTATTGACCTTCTTCACCTTCACGTCGAAGAGAGCTTCGACAGCGGCTTTGATCTCTGGCTTAGTAGCATCGATCGCAACCTTGAAGGTTACTTGGTTGTTTTCAGAGCCGAGCGTCGCCTTCTCGGTGATTACAGGGCTCTTGATCACGTCATAATGCTTGACCATGCTCATTTGAGCCTCTCCTCGAGTTTGGCGACTGCAGCTTTGGTGAGAACCAGCGTGTCACGACGCAGAATGTCGTACACGTTCGCACCTTGGCTTGGCAGCACATCAATGTTCGGGATGTTGGCAACGGCGCGCTTGAAGTTTTCATTCACTTCAGCACCGTCAACGAACAGAGCGTTAGCAAGGCCGAGCTTCGCGAGCTTGGCTGCCAGTTCTTTCGTCTTGCCATCCTTGAGTTCAGCAACATCAACCACGATCAGCTTGCCGTCCGCTTGTTTAGCAGACAGAGCCGACTTGAGGCCGAGCTTGCGGATTTTTTTCGGCAGGTCGAAGCCGTGATCGCGCACAACAGGACCGAACGCGCGACCACCACCAATGAAGATGTTGGAGCGACGATCACCGTGACGAGCGGTACCACCACCTTTTTGGCGGCCCCACTTTTTACCCGTGCGAGCGATGTCGGAACGGAACTTCACAGCGTGAGTACCGGCCCGGCGCTTGGCAAGCTGCCAGTTCACCACACGGTGCAGGATGTCTGCACGTGCAGTTACGCCAAAGATCGCCTCATCGAGTTCGATGTCGCCGGCTTTCTTGGCGTCTAATGTAAGGACGTTCGTCTTCATGACGCTTATTCCTCGCTAGCTTCTGCAGGGGCTTCTGCTGGTGCTTCAGCCGGAGCTTCAGCAGCAGGAGCTTCTGCTTTCGCAGGGGCGCGGAACGCTGCCGGCATTGGCAGACCTTCCGGAGCGGCCTTTTTCGCAGCGTCAGAGATCAGTACCCAGCCCGACTTGGAACCAGGGATACCGCCTTTAACGAGGATGAGACCTTCATCAACCCGCGTTTCAACAATTTCAAGGCTCTGCACAGTCGTGCGCGCGTCACCCATGTGACCAGCCATCTTCTTGCCCTTGAACACGCGGCCTGGGTCTTGACACTGACCCGTGGAACCGTGCGAACGGTGGGAGATGGATACGCCGTGGGAAGCACGCAGACCGCCGAAGTTGTGACGCTTCATTGCACCAGCAAAACCCTTACCCTTGGAAGTACCAACAACGTCAACGCGCTGGCCTACCAGGAAGTGATCTGCAGTCAGTTCAGCACCAACTTCAACGAGCGCATCAGCGGCAACGCGGAATTCCGCAATTTTTGCCTTTGGCTCAACTTCAGCTTTCGCGAAGTGGCCACGCTGTGCCTTCGAAACGTTCTTTACTTTACGGACACCGGCGCCAAGCTGTACGGCGGTGTACCCGTCTTTCTCTACCGTGCGCTGAGCAACAACCTGACAGCCGTCGAGCTGCAGAACAGTTACTGGCACGTGGTGACCGGCGTCATTGAATACGCGGGTCATACCGAGTTTTTTTGCAATCAAACCTGTACGCATGGGTCTTATCCTTGCAGTTTGATTTCAACATCAACACCAGCAGCGAGGTCGAGCTTCATCAGCGCGTCTACGGTCTGTGGAGTTGGGTCGACAATGTCGAGCAAGCGTTTGTGGGTACGCATTTCGAATTGTTCACGAGACTTTTTGTTTACGTGTGGGCCACGCAGTACCGTGAATTTTTCGATCCTGGTTGGCATCGGGATAGGCCCGCGAACCATGGCGCCCGTACGCTTGGCCGTGTTGGCGATTTCACCGGTGGCTTGGTCAAGCACACGGTGGTCAAATGCCTTCAGGCGGATGCGAATATTTTGCGCTTCCATTGATCTAACACCTTAACAGTGGCGCCGGAACGAGGCCCGGCGCCGTGATTGAATTACGCGATGATTTTAGCAACAACGCCGGCGCCGACAGTACGGCCACCTTCGCGGATCGCGAAGCGGAGGCCTTCGTCCATGGCGATCGGAGCGATCAGCTCAACCGTCAGGTTCACGTTGTCACC